>Ga0308159_1000009_pt1 | contig 1091396 bp, 902 predicted proteins | sample PhyCR1_FD_201040 | JGI IMG/M metagenome (GOLD analysis project Ga0308159, IMG submission 201040) | Phyllosphere microbial communities from UC Gill Tract Community Farm, Albany, California, United States - DLSLC.R1 | ecosystem: Host-associated > Plants > Phyllosphere > Unclassified | place... | reverse complement strand
GATTGCACGGATAGACACGGATTATGTTTATTAATATCTGTGTTCATCCTTTTTATCAGTGGTTTATTCTAATTGTTTTTTTCTGTTCTATTTTTTGCCACAGATTGCACGGATAGACACGGATTATGTTTATTAATATCTGTGTTCATCCTTTTTATCAGTGGTTTATTCTAATTGTTTTTTTTGTTCTATTTTTTGCCACAGATTGCACGGATAGACACGGATTATGTTTATTAATATCTGTGTTCATCCTTTTGTCAGTGGTTTATTCTAATTTTTTTTCTGTTCTATTTTTTGCCACAGATTGCACGGATAGACACGGATTATGTTTATTAATATCTGTGTTCATCCTTTTTTATCAGTGGTTTATTGTAATTGTTTTTTCTGTTCTATTTTTTTGCCAACGTATTTCACGGATAACTACCGATTGTTTTTTATTAAAATCTGTATTTATTCTTTTTATCTGTGGTTGATCATATTCATAATGTCCTGTCTTCTGGATTTGGGTAATACTTTTAAATCGATTAATTTTCCGTCTTTTAACCTTCCTTCAACGGTAGTTTGGTATGGTGCATAAAGTTTAAAATGTACATCCCAGTCTTTTGGCCAGGCCGGGAAAAGATAAATCTTTTTTCCATCGGCTTGCATGAGCATTTCCTGTAAGCCAATCATACCCGAGCCACCCCAGTTGTGATCGGGTGTCCAATCGAAGCCCGGTCCCCAGAAGGCCGGAAAACGCCTTCCGGAATCTTTTAATTTAAGGGTGGTTAATCGGGCAGCTTCTTTGGTTAAACCTAATCTCGCTGCAAAGATGTTATCCTGCTTCCAGCCTACATAACTCCTGAATTTCAGCACATCTGTATCGTATCGGAAGGTATTGACCGCAGTATCTAAACCTGGTTTCCCTATGCCATAAATGCCCCATGGATATACCGGATAGAGTTGCGGACTTTCGACGTTATTGATTCGTTCCCAGAGCTTGGCCGGTGCAATAGTGGTGTGCTCCTGAAAAGCCCTGAAACTGATTTCCGGAATGGTTTTGAGCATGGCTGTCCATTCGCTTCGCTTATTTTCGGGTAATGAAGGACTTTCAATCAAGCTTCGTAATACTGTTTTTAATGCAGCGATGGTAGACGTAGAATTGTATGCCATTTTATAGGTTTCGGCACCGGAGCCCGGATACAAAACCAGGTGCCCTTCCCCATCAAGTGCTTTGGCGCCACGTTGTTTGGCCAGATAGATATAATGCTCCTTGAAAAACGTCAGTGAGCTTTCGATTAAAGGAAGATATTTTTCAATATTCCGCTGATCATAACGTTCTGTTTCGAGGATCATCATGCAGAACTCCAGAACGGTATCCCATTCGTATTCGAGCCAGGCATTGTATTCCATCCCTTTGTTAAAATCAGCCGGACGTTTCCAGCCATATTCTGCAGGGTTGGGTAAACCGAAATTTTCGAGTTGCTCGGTAAAACTTGCTCCCTTATGTCCCCAGGCAGCCGCTGTCCTGATCTCCGCATTCTTTAGTAAATCCAGGTAGAAATCAAATTGAGGCTTCATCATATCGAAATCGCCGGTTTTAAGCATGGGCCAGTAAACCAAACGCTGGTTTTGTGCGGTATGGGTACCTCCTCCCCAGTTTCTGAAATCGGGCGTATATTTTAATGCGCTATCGATGAGTTGCGGATCGAAAGTAAATAGCCCGCCGTTAAATTTAGTAGGGTATCTGCCAAAAGCATTACATCCCAGCATGTAGCGGAAAAGCTCGTAATTCCTTCCGGATTGATTGGCGGCCTCATCTTTTGCCTGGATGTAAATAAAACTTTTGTTCCAGTAATTGTTCCACCATCTGATGCTGGCCTGCTGATCGTTTTTCGCATGTTGAAGTATGCTTTTCAATTCCTTTTCCCAGTTGGCAACAGCCGATGTAGTACTGGTATTCAGGGCAATGGTGAGGTGTTCGTTTGTAGCAGGTGTTTTGCTTTTCAATTTCCAGCCCTGAAAAGGTGTGCTGAGGTAAGTGCCGGCATCATTACCTGCAGCCACCATGTTTTTCCCTGTCATTATTCCGCCAAAAATCAGATTTTTTAAAGGGTTGTAGAGTGTGGTTTGATATTCAGTTAAACCTTGTTGTTTTACGGTCACATCAAAAACAGTTTGCGGCTGATTCTGATGATAAAATTGTACGCCACCATCTTTAAAAGCAATTTCGTCTTTCCGTGTTTTTACAATGCCTTGAGGAGCCCATTTGTACGAATTCTGGTTATTTTCTTTGCCTGTGGTAATGCGATCTTCAAAGCGCCAGCTCTCATAATTGGCGGTAGTGGTCATTTTTGCATTCGATTGAATGTCTATATGAATGACTGGTTTAAAAACATCGACCCAAACCTTGATTTCGCTTTTAATTTTTCCATTGGCGCCCGATATGCTGGCGTAACCATCTTTCAGGATGAGTTCTTGCTTAAAGGTTTGGCCGGCAAACGGATTGGGGCTAAACTGCAGCTTAATGCGACCAAGTTTAAGCAAGGTATTGTTTTCATCAAAAGTTCCGCTGCGGGAAAGGTACAGATACACCTCTCCTTTTTCTACCCAGAGGTTTAAACCGATATCTCCACCGCCAACAGGCATCGATTCGGCTGAATTGTTACTTTGGGTAGTCCACACCACATTATCTTTTTCTTGCGCATAGGCAACTGTTGAGGTGAACCACAAAGACGCGAACAGCACAAAGAAAAAGGTTTTGCCTTGCAAACGTAAAATATTTGACCACCTGAGACACCTAAGCACACCTGACTGATGATTTAAAAAAAACAACCATATAGGACAATTAAGCACATTTAAGTTGATTAATAGAATACTCTGTAGCCTTCGTGTGTTTGTGGTTAAAAAGCTACGGAAACCTGAAAAATGTCTTAAAAATGCCGGCCATATATGGAAATTTAGCACATTTAAGTACTTTTTATATAAATGAGGTGTCTTTCTGGTGAACATCATTATTATTTCTCCCAATTGTCTGTACGGAAGGAAGAAACCGGCAGGCCGTCATTTCCGAATAAATCGCCGGTTACAAAATTCTTAAACGCATAACGTACGGCCACAGGCACTTTCACCTCTTCCGCCGAAACAACGATACTGCTGCCTTTTATAATGGCTTTAGCCGGATAAAACTTCTGATCAGCGCCCGCAATTTCAAATAAAGATAAAGTTTTACCAAAAGAAGTTAACCCGTTAGGTATATTTTTAAACCTCAGGATTGCAGTGTTTTTTTCGATACTTAACGATTCGTAAACCGGACTAAGTGCACCAAAGCCTTTGATACCATAGGTTTGGGCCAGGGCCAGGTAGGCAAGCCTTTCTCCACCCTGTTTTTTATTGGCCGGATGGATGGAGTTTTCTTCACCGATATCCATTAAAACCGCCATACCACTGCTGGGTATTTTGCTTAAAGATTTGCGCTGCGCATCGCGTAAATATGCCGAATTGTAATTGGTGCCTGGCTTGGCGATGATTGAATAATTGTAAGGCGCAATTTGTGCGTAGTAGAAGGGAAATTCGCCATGATCCCATTGTTGTCGCCAGCCGGAAACCATGGCCGGTAACAAATCTTCGTAGCGTTGTGGTCGCTCATAATTCGATTCGCCCTGATACCAGATGGCTCCTTTAATGCCATAACCCATTACCGGATAAAGCATGCCATTGTATAAGGTAGTGGGTGTTCTGCTTACTTCTTTAATAGAATCGACTTTTGAAGGGATTTTAATTTCTGTAAAGGGCTTTAATTCTTCGGGCGACATCCAGGCTTCAATGCTCGAACCACCGTAACTGTCGTTGATTAAACCAATGGGTATATGGAGCATTTCGCTCAGCAGCGATCCAAAATAATAAGCGGTAGCACTGAAATTAGAAACGGCTTCGGGTTCGGCAAGTTTCCACAACGAAGGTTTGCTATTGTCCTGTCTTTCGGTAATGGATGAACGCGGAACAGTATATAACCTGATGTTGGGGTTTAAAGATTTTAAGATAACTTCATTAGATCCAATAACAGGCTGACTTTTGAATCCTTTCATCGGCATTTCCATATTCGACTGGCCCCCGCAAAACCAAACCTCACCAATGAGGATGTCTTTCAGGACGAGTTTTTCTCCATCATTAAGCGCGATTTCGTATGGTCCGCCTGCTGCAGGTGTAGCCACTTTTACTTTCCACTTTCCGGTTTCATCAGAAGTTACAGCATAGCTGGTTTTGTTCCATGAGGTAAACACTTTAACTTTGGTTGCCGGTTTAGCCCAGCCCCAAATGGATACCTTGCTTTGCTGCTGCAACACCATGTGATCGGTAAAAATGGAAGCTGGTTTTACTGTGGCCGATGCAATGCTGGAGCAAAGGATCAGGAAAAGTATCAGTTTTAATTTCATTGTTGTATTTTTTTCTTTTACTGGTCGTCCTTTCGAGCGCAGTGCAACGCAGTCGAGAAATCTGTTATAGATCTCTCCATTGCGCTACGCTCCAGTCGAGACGATCACGGTGAAGTTATCTACTAACCGGCAGCCAAACCGACATTTCTGAATGGCCCCTGTTGCCCCAGGCAAAGTAGGGTATCAGTTTAAGTGTGGTTGTGGTGTTTTTATCTTCAATTGGCTTGTAAAGCACATTTTTCCAGTTATTGGGTGCTACAATTTTAGCGGTACCCTCCAGGCTCATTATTTTGGCGCCATCAATATTCATGGTTTTTGCTTCAAATTGGGTTGTGGCAGGTATAAAGGCGTTGAAAATACGCTTACCCGGCAGGTCGGTAGATTCAAGGCAATATACCACCGGGCCGCGTTTTACGGCTACCTGATTGCGGTTTTCCTCTACAAAAGGATTGGCTTCAATTAAAACAGCCTCCATAGGAAGGTTGAGTGTAATCACATCCCCTTTTTTCCAAAGGCGGTTCATTTCAGCATAAGTGCCAGGAACAGCTTTTACCTGTGCGGCTGCTCCATTGATGCTGATTTTCGGATCATGAGTCCAGACGGGTATTCTCAAAAAAATTGAATAGGCTTTATCGGTACTTTCTTTTACAGTGATTTTGATGTTGCCACTCCAGGGATAGTCGGTTTCTTCGCTCAAAGCAATTTTAATGCCGTTACTTAGTGTGGTGCTTAAATTATTGCCTCCATAAAGATTGAACCACAATCCTTTATCTGAAATGCTGTAGGCGTAATTACTAACTTCGGCAATGGTGCGCACCACATTTGGCGGACAACAGTTTGATAGTGCTATGTAAAGTACCCGATCTTTAGACCAGCGCTGTTTGAAAGGTAAATCATCAGATTGTGCCAGCGGATTGGTATACAGGAAATTCTTTCCATCTAAGCTAATGCCCGATAAAACACTGTTGTGAAGCGCCAGTTCCATCACATCGGCATATTTGGCATCGCCAGTAATTTGCAACATGCGCCAGTTCCACAATACGTTACCGATATTGGCACAGGTTTCATTGTGGGCGGTGAAATTGGGTAGCTGGTAATCGCGGCCGAAAGCCTGGTGTATTTTCTGTACCTCGGCCGGATTGTATGAAGTGCCATCAGGCGATGTACCATCGTAAAGGGAACCACAACCGCCGGTAATGTACATTTTATGCTGGTTTACATCATCCCACATCAAATTCAGTGTGTTTAAAAGCGAATCTTTTCCGGTTTCTGCGTACAGATCGGCTACGCCGGCATACAGGTAATTGGCCCTTACGGCATGGCCCATGGCTTTCGTTTGCTGTAAAAAGGGAATCCGGTCCTGGTTATCGTCGGTTCCATCCTCAATTTTTCCTTTAATGGCAATTAAATGTTTGGCCAGTTCGAGGTAGCGCGGATCTTTGGTGGTACGGTACATTTCTACCACACCCATGTAGTGCGAAGGACAAATGGCATTTCTGGCCAGAGTAGGCGAAGCGGATTTATAGAACCTGTATAAGTAATCGGTGGCTTTTTTGGCGATATTAAGCAAGGTGCTTTTACCCGTAGCGCGGTAATGGATGCAACCTGCTGTCATTAAATGACCGATGTTGTACGATTCGAAACTCAGGCGATCCTGAAACTGGTTATTGGTACCGGTTTTACGCTGCTCAATCATGGCTTTGGTATAAATGTAGCCATCTTCGCGCTGCGATTTGCCAATTACAACAATCGCCTTATCCATCATCTTATCTAATTTTGGATTTTTGGTAGAAGCATACAGCACCGCCACCGCTTCAAGTGTTTTGTAATAATCGCCATCGTGAAAGGAAGGGCCGGCATGCGAACCAGTATCAAGGCCAGCGGCAATTTCGAAGTTTTTAAAGGCATGGCTGATTTTAGGATCGTTGTAAATCGCCCACATATTCGGTACCATGGTTTCGGTGGCCACTTTAAAACGGTCGGCCCAAAAACCTCTTGTCCAGGTTACATCACTCATATTAATGCTATGCAGCTTAGCGTATGGGCTATTAGCTGTATTTACCAGCGCTTTATCCTGTGCTACTGCGTTCAACATTAAAAAAAGCATTACGCAAATCATTACCTGAAGTCGTAAAGTCTGAAAGAAAAAATTTCCGATCATATGAGGTAGCTTTTTTATCATTGTTTTCCTTTTTAGCGTTCTAAATCTAGTTTATTGCCAAAATTTCTTAAATTCTGAAGGGTGGGCAATGGCCTGATCATAATTTTCTTTACATTTTTTTTTAGAATTTTTTCGGAGCCCAATGATTTTAAAGTTTCAGTCCTCACTCCTGCTAAAAGATCAAAGACTGTTTCAATCGTTGAATTTTTGCCATCATAAACTACACTGGAGATTTTAACCAATTGAAAAACGCCGTTTTTGTAGATGAATTTATGCTCATAACGAACATCATTTTTTTCGGAGTTCATGACTAAAAACCCTTTTTCAATAAAAAAATATGGAATGGTATTTTTGGTGTGTATACCATTTGCATATTGAGGTTCAATTACATCTGTTGAAGAGAAAATCATTTTAAATTGCTTATTTGGCTGTAACAAGAATATCTGCAACCTCAACGGAACTGCTGCATCGATTGTATCCATTGTAATTACAGTTTTGTCGGTTAAGCCATCGTTATTCAAATCACCCTTTTCTAACCTAATGCGGACATTAAAATTATCTTTTACTTGCTTTTGCTGGGTGTAAACAATGGTTTGGGCAAAAGCCAGAATGAATACAATTACTTTTTTCATTTATTGAAATATCAAATTCTCAATTACTTTTCAAGTTGTATCAGTACCGGTCCGAATAATCCGGCAGGGTTTAATGGCTTGCCTTCTAAACGGAATGGTGCAGTTGTTTTGGTAATTCTTTTGTCTTCAGGCAATTTACTATCGCCAATTAAACGGTTAGCCCAGGTATTTACCACTTCAATACTGATCTGGTTCTCTCCTTTTTTAACGGCCTTGCTGATGTCTAAATGGTAAGGCGGTGTCCACAAGGTACCGCATGTCACGCCGTTGATTTTAACTTCGGCTATGCTCGAGAAAGCGCCTAAATCGATCCAGGCATTTTTGGTATCGCCATTGTAAGTAAAGTTTTTGGTGTAAAGTGCAGTTCCCGAATAGTAGCGGATTGCCGAATCAGGATTTTTGCTCCAATCGCTAAGCTGATTAAAAAGAACCGGTTGGGATGGGCCGCCATAAGCGGGGTCAAATTGCACCTGCCAGTTAGCTGAAATATCCATTGCTTTTTTATCTACGGGCTTGTTTTCTACAGCTTTCAATCCGCTATCGCCACTTCGTGAAGAAAAAGAACTTACTTCCGGTGTATCCATTACCAGAAAAACAGATTGGTTAGGAGATAAGGTTAAACTGATGTTAGTACCATCAAATGCATTGTTGATCTGATGTGGTTCAAACCATACATCACTTACAGCATCATAGCTTTGTACAGCTTTTCTGCCATTTCTTAAATTGAAGAGTAATGCCCTTTTTCTATTTTGCTGATTAGAGACAAAGTAAATTTCCTTGTTACCATCAATTCTATGGGTGTAAGCAATACCAGGTGCATAATCCTCAGTTAATTTACTGTTCGTGAATTCGTTAACCGTTAAGTCTCTTTTCAAGCCTAAAACATCAAAGGTTTCACCATAGAAAGGGGCCTTAAAAATCTGTCCCAGTCCTAATTTTTTGGTATAAACAGGATGGTTATTATTTTTATATGATTCGAAGTTGCCATCCCAAATTTCTTCCACCATTTTATTGAACACCGAGGCGTTAACCTGTTTTATACCATTTTGGTATAAGGGTTTATCTCCAACAATTACCTTCGCACCTGCCCTGATCAGCCCCAAAAGCTTTTTAATTGTTTCATAGCTTATGTACTGGTAATTGGGGTTCATTTTCATATCCCCGGGGAATACCAGAATTTTATAGCTGGTACCGCCTGCAAAAACAACTTCTCCGTTTTTAACGGTTGCAGTGCTCAATACGTCCGGATTAAAACTATCGTAAGCATAACCGCGTAAAGGGTTTACCCAGTTTTCGGGATCGGCCATGTTAGCCGAATGGGTAACCCCGGCAGGGATTTGTCGCAAAGGTTCGCCAACATTGGCTAAACGTTGCTGTTCTGCCTCCACCACCTCCTTGCCAAAAACTCCGGGTAAGGTTGCGACCAGCCTATCGGGTAATACCGACCTGCGGGGCAATTCTTCACCTGTGAAAACGGCAATATCCACTACAGGTTTACCTTGTTGCAGCAGATTTTGCGTGCGTATGGCATAATCAACCCAGGCTTTACCCAGTTTCCACCAGGTTTGGTCGCGCTGAAAGTAAAGGCCTACCCCATCTAAGGTCATGCCCGGTTTTCTATCCATCCAGGGGTTGTGCGCAAAAACGTGGTAGCTCAGTTTATTAATGCCCAGGGCATAATTACGGTCTTGCAGGGCTTTCATATTGCCCGGACTTTCGTTCCAATCCATCCGTACGGTGGTAAAGGCCTCTGCCTGAACAATGTTTTTGCCATAAATGTGCGCTCCTGAAATGGCATCGAGCATATCGTTTGGTTTATCGTGCGTAGGGCTGTTCAGCCAAAACTCGCCCATGGGTACATCTACTGTTTTATAGTGCAATAAACCGTCGCTCATCATGGTAGGTGCTACACTCTCCGCGGTAAAGGTTACCCCTTTCTCCCTGGCCAGTTTGGCCAGGGTTTTATAAAACTGATCAACCACCAGCTCGGCAATGGTTTTTCTAATATCATACAGGAAATCTTCAGATACTTTTGCATTCTCTACCGGAAGTCCGGTAAAAATGGGCAGATAAGGTGTTAAATCGTACCCCCGGCGTTTTAAAAATTCGGCTTTAAACAATGGCGACCAATTCTGGCTGCCACACTCCCAGCTATCGACATGGAAAACGCTCAACACCTTTTTAGCCGTTTCAGGGCCAGCATGTTTTAAAGCTGCTCCATACCAATTGTCGAACTGTAGTTTAACGGCTGCGGGATTAAATTTATCGCATTCCAGCCCCATGCCGCCACCTGCGGTAGCGTTGGTATGCCCTGTTGAGGTATGCCCGATCCTCAAAATAGTCCATTTACCTTTGGGAGCCTTCCAGTTCAAAGTGCCGTCAGGATTTAGTTTATTACTGAGGTTAATGATGTTTTTTAAGGGAATGCAAAGGTTTGGGGCAATTTGAGCATCTGTGCTTCTTTTGCTGATCCGCCAGACAGCGCCATTTTTGCCTTCAAATTGATTAAGCTGCGCTTCGGCCGATAATTCCAGGTTAACGAGTTTTAATGAAGGTTTCCATTTGGCCGCATCTAAATCTTCAGCGCCAGGTTCAGCGCCTCTCTTATCGTAAATAAACCTGAAGAATTGAGCTGTTACAGGCACAATGCTGTGTGTTACAGCTTCATCTGTATCCTGCCAGCCATGCCGTGGTGCTTCCAGGCGCCCGATGGAGCGGAAGGTTTTCCCATCGTTACTCACCTCCATGGCCAGTCGCTGGGCCTGATAATTATTGCCACTAACCTTAATTGTTATGGTTCGGCAGGTGAAAGGCTTTTCAAATTCGTACTGGATGTAACAAGGTTCGTTTGAGCCAAAGTTTTTCTTATTGCCCGGTTGCACCAATCCGGTAGCGTCTGCACCATTGCTGGCCGTAATTTTAGGGATGACGGTGCGGGTAGAGATCCCTTCTCCTACAGGTGATGGATACGCATAAACAGCTATGTCGCGGTAGTAATTTTCCTTATTTTCGGGTACAGGTAGTTGTATTTTATTCTTTGTATTACTGGTGGTTATCTTTGACCAAACTACTTTTTGCATGGAAAGTTCGGGTTTAATCCAGGGACCGCCTGCCAATGCAAAACCATCGCTTACATGCATACCCAGTTTAAGGTTTAAACGTTTGGCTTCGATCATGGCAAACTCCACCATTTGCCACCATTCCGGGGTAAGTTGTACGCTTGGCGGCTGATAAAGCGGTGTTTTATCGGCACCCTGAATACTCATTAAATAAGCGCCGCCGATACCATCGGCTTTCATGGCCTCCAGATCGGCTGTTATGCCGGGTTTCGAAACAGCTCCTTTAATCCAGTACCAGAATACCCAGGGCTTTGCGTTTTCATTTTGCGCATGGGCCCGCTTTGAGGCACAAAAGCTGATCAGCAATATCAATAACAGTGTTTTACTAAACCTGGGTGTCATTTTTAAAATTTATGTTCAATAACTTTAAGTTGATCATAGTAGCAATGAGTAGATTAATTATGATTTACGCGCCATTTTATAGCCGCTTAAACTAAAATAAAGCACAACTATAAAGCAAACCAACGGGATGCTATAACCAATCTGGATGTGATCACCGTACAGATCAATCAGGGTGCCCATGCCGAAAGGTAAAATTGCACCTCCCACAATTGACATAATTAACCAAGAAGAACCTGGTTTGGTATCATCACCAATACCATCTATACCCAGGGCAAAAATGGTCGGGAACATGATCGACATAAAAAATCCAAGTCCGCCTAAAGCATACACCACGTAAGAACCCTTTCCTAAAATAGCCACCAGACACAACAAAACAGAGATAATGGCATAAATAGCCAATAGCTTGTTGGAAGATAAAAACTGAAGAATAGCTGTACCTGCAAAACGCCCGACAGTGAATAAGAAACCATAAATCGCTAAATAGGATGCCGCGGTTTTCTCATCGAAGCCACCACCTTGCTGGGCCATTCTGATAAAAAAACTGGTTACACAAACCTGCGCACCGACATAAAAGAACTGTGCAACCACAGCCCATCTCAGGTGTTTATGCCTTAATGCACCAAAGAAACTACCTTTAGCCTCGCCATCAATACTTTTGGTTTTAATTTCGGGCAGGTGGATAAAATAAAATATAACTGCGATAACCAGTAAAATAATTCCTAAAGTGATGTAAGGGGTTTTAACTGAAGCTGCTTCTTCCAAAAAATAGCTGTTTCGGTGCTCAGCACTCATGGCCGCGAGTTGTTCTTTGGTATGCGATTTTCCGGAAAGGATAAATAGACCACCGATCATGGGCGCTATCATGGCTGCTAAGCCATTAAATGATGCGGCAAGATTTAACCTGCTGGTGGCTTTTGCCGGATCGCCTAACACTGCAGCATAAGGATTGGCCGAAGTTTCGAGCATGGTTAAACCACAACCAATGATAAAAAGTGCAATAAGAAAAGTGATGTAGGAAAGGTTATTGGCTGCCGGAACAAATAGGAAAGCACCGATTGCAAAAGCCAGCAGGCCCGAAATCATGGTAGCCTTATAACCCCATTTCTTTAAAATAATACCTGCCGGAATGGCCATTAAGAAATAGGCAAAAAAAACAGCGGTATCAATTAAGGTAGATTGCCGGTTATTTAAGTTACAGGCTTTTTTAAGGTGCGGAATCAGGATCGAATCGAGATTGTGCGCCATTCCCCACAGGAAAAACAGACTCACTACGAGTATAAATGGCAATAGGTACTTTTTTCCCGATGAGGAATGGTTTTCAGTTACAATTTCGGATGAGGTGTTGTGGTTCATGATATTTGGTTTATCGGTTCATTGGTTCAATAGTTCATTTGTCATTGGTGTGATTTTTTCATTGGAGCTGCCACTGCCAGGCGGAGATCAGTATCCTGATTACTGAACTAATGACTACTGAACTTTTTGACTACAAGAAGATGGTCGCAGACTAATACAACTTCTCCATGCTGGTTAATGATTTCTACATGCTCGGTTACGGTGCCATATTCCGGCCTTTTGCTTTCTCCTTTTTCAGAAATGGTGACTTCGGAGTGAATGGTATCGCCAATAAACACCGGTTTTATGAAACGAAGTTTATCGTAACCTTTACTCATGGCCTCGGGGTTAATTTCGGAAGCAGTAAGGCCAATACCAATGCTGAAAATCATGGTACCATGTGCAATGCGTTGTTTAAACGGTTGTGTGGCACACCATTCGGCATCCATGTGGTGCGGAAAAAAATCGCCGGTATGGCCGGCGTGCACCACAAAATCGCTTTCTGTGATGGTGCGCCCTAAGGTCACACGTTTATCCTGTAACTGGTAATCTTCAAAAAATTTGGATTTGAAATACATAATTTAATTTTTTATAAGCGATACAATCGCCGTTCTCGTTCATCCTCGTTGCAAACGAGGACGATGTGTTGTTAAATTTTATTCATTTAGTTTTTTGCAAAGCGTCTTACGAGGCAACGCTTTGTTTTTTGGCGATACAATCGCCGTTCTCGTTCATCCTCGTTGCAAACGAGGACGATGTGTTGTTAAATTTTATTCATTTAGTTTTTTGCAAAGCGTCTTACGAGGCAACGCTTTGTTTTTTGGCGATACAATCGCCGTTCCCGTTCATCCTCGTTACAAACGAGGACGATATTTTCAATATTGTTTCCTCCTCGCAATGACGCTAACTTATTTAATCTTTATACCACCAGTATCACTGGATTGATAGGCACTTTCTACTACAGCCATCGTATCAATCACATCTTCAACACTGGTGTGTAAAACAGGGCTTGATCCTTCATTATAACGCATTAAATTGGCCATGGTGCCAATAAAGGCTTCAGGAAACCAGGAGCCTTCCAGTTTTACGGTTTGCCATTCCGGTGTTTTACCAGCTTCTGCCACACAATACTCAAACACATCGGGCACGCCATGCGGATAATCCATCAATAAGCCAATTTTGGCTATAATAGCGCCTTTGGTTCCCTCCCATTTTATACAACTTTCCTGATGCTTCGGACCAAAATCATGGTCGTGGTTGGTATTGATTACGGCATGCATCGTATCGCCATAATCGAGTAAAATGGTTGAACGTGATGAGGACAAGCTCTTGGCAGGATGTTTCAGGGTTTTGGCCAGCACGCTATTGGGGTTACCCAAAAACGAACGGATCAAATCAACGTAGTGGATGCTATGATACTGAATCTCTAAACGTGGATGGATGATCACGTGCGGGAAAATTTCCCAGGGGGTTTTAATGGTTACGCGGACTTCCATATCGTAGAGTTCGCCAATCAAACCTTTATCGATAAGGTATTTTGCAGCACTTACAAAAGGTGCAAAGCGCAGCTGAAAGTTAATGGCCGCTTTGAGTTTTTTTGCCCGGCATAAAGCTAAAATTTCTTTAGCCTGGTTAAAATCATCGCCCATGGGCTTTTGGATTAAAACCGCTGCACCATCAGGTAATTGCTTTATGGTTTCGATATACTGCCCGGGCATAATGGTAATATCGAACACCGTATTTTCAGGCGCTGCAGCAACGGCTTCAGCCACAGTATCAAAAACATGAGGGATGCCGAAAGCATCGGCCAGTTTCTGTGCCCTGGCTTTTGTCCGGTTTACAATGCCATATACTTCAAAGCCCGCAATTTTATAGGCAGGAAGATGTGCATCAGCCACAATTCCGCCGGCACCAATAATGATAATCGGCTGTTTGGTTTCGGGCAAAGCTGGTTTATATTGGATATCGATACTCATTTAATTCAATTTGTTAATCTGGTTTTGGGCTTCCTCAATTAAACCGGCAGATTGAGCCGTGGTATTGATGGTTTTTAACACCATTTCATCAATAATTTTGGCTATTTGCGTCCAGTTTTTATGCTGTGGCAGCGTATTGGCCACCTCGTGTAACTGTTCTAATTTATGGTAGTATGGAATCATTTCGTTCACTTCTGCATCTTTCCAGGTAGAAAGCCTGCAACCAATTCCACCTTCAAGCGTCAATAGCTTATCTTGAGCGGCGTTCGTGGCAAATTTCAGGAAATCGTAAGCCAATTCTTTGTTTTTACTGCCTTTGGCAATAGTGTAAAGCCAGTATACATTTAAGGATGCCGAAGCCTTACCAACTGCTGCAGGCAACAAATCGACACCTACTTTACCTTTTACCTTCGAATTGGCATCTACCTCGCACATGCCGGCAAAACCAAACCAGTTAATCATCATGGCGGCTTCGCCATTGGCAAAAGCCAGGCCGGCCGCAACCGATTCAAAATCTTTTGATTTGGGATGAACTGCAGTTTGATCATTTACGATCTTCCGGTAAAAATCAAGACCTTCTACTGCCGCCTGGCAGTTGATTTGAATGTTTCCATTTTGATCAACCAGGCTGCCCCCTCTGGTCCACAATTGCAGGCAAAAATCGAAAACGGTATTATGCCCATCGGGATAGCAGGCAAAGACGCTGCCATATAGATGCTCGTCCGGGCGGTGAAAAAACTGTGCTGCCTGATGAAAATCCTCCCAGGTTTGGGGTATGGTTAAAGATTTTCCAAACTGCTTTAAATAATTAGCCTGCTCAGTTTCGCTTTCAAACAAATCTTTGCGGTAGATAAAACACTCCGGACCATCATGAAAAGGTAAACCCACCACTTCCCATCCAAAGCGCTGTAATTTGAGTAGCGATTTGCTCCAGCCATTTGGAAAATCAACGGGTTTACTTGTATTAATATAAGGATTTAAAACCTCAAATGCCTGGTTCAGGTAACCTTCATACACCCAATCGGTATTGATGTGCGCAATATCAAATGTACCTTTAGCTAAGCCCTGATTGGTGATGGTACTTTCATAGAGCTCGTGCAAATCCATAATCTTCATGTCCAGCTGGAGTGTACAGCCAGAAAAAGCACAGTAGCTGTCCCAGAATTTTTGCATGGCAGATTCAAAAGGGCCAAATTTACGTACAGCTATTCTGAAAGTTTCGGCTTGATTAGACATTTACAGTGGTATGAGTTATAAATTCTTTGATGATTTTTTCGTTGTCCTGTCCCAGTTTGGGTGAACCTTTCGGTGAAGTTAATAATTCTCCGTCAATCCGGATTGGACATCTGGTGGTTTCGTAACGGTAACCGTCAAGCATTTGTACTTCCTGGATCATGTTCAATACCTTAAAACCATCGTGCGCCATCAAAGCATTCCAGTTTAATACATCCGAGCACCAGATATCGGCCGGTTCTAATTTAGAAAGCCATTTTTCAGTGGTTTGGGTAAGCAAATGACTGGCTAATATGTATTTAATCTCGTCGCGCTTGTCAAAGGCTTCGCTTACTTCTGCATAATCTTCCAGTTTTTCGCAGCCAAGTAAATTACCCAATTGCGGAATTGACCCCATGGCCAATGCCAGATAACCATTTTCGGTCTGGTAAATGCCGTAAGGTGCACCTAAGTAAGCGTTTGCGTTGTTTTGTTTAGATCGCTCAGGCAAACTACCACCGTCGTTCATGAAGGTGGTAATGGTTTCAAACTGAAAATCGTAAGCCGATTCCATCATGCTCACCTGGACAAAACCACCCTCACTTTTTACAGCTTTTCGGTACAGGCAGGCTAAAATCCCCTGGGCAAGATGTGCACCGGCCAGCATATCAACAATGGATAAGCCCATGGCCACGGGACCGCTGTCTGCATTTCCGGTAAGCGATGTCAAACCTGTAACCGATTGTAAGAGCAAATCCTGCCCGGGTTTATTTTTCCATTCACCAGTGGTGCCGTAACCTGATATTTCGCCATATATAATAGTCGGATTTAAAGCGCTCACTGTAGGATAATCGAAGCCTAAACGCTCCATTACACCCGGCCTGAAGTTATGAATCATGACATCGGCCTTTTTTAAAAGCCCGCGCACCATTTCGCAACCTTCCTCACTTTTTAAATCAACCTCAAAACTTTCCTTGTTCCGGTTGATCGCATGAAAAACCGATGATTCGCCGTTCATAATCAGGTTTGAGGTATACAGCGTACGGCAAATGTCGCCAATGCCCAAACGTTCGATTTTGATTACACGCGCCCCCATATCGGCTAAACGCAAACTCGCTGAGGGGCCGGAAAGAAACTGGCTAAAATCGATAACTAAATAATCTTCAAGCGGTCGCATATGTTAATTTATTTTATTCTTTATTCGTCATCCCGACCGTAGTGGAGGGATCTGTTTTGAAAGATTTCTCCGTTCCGCTGCGCTACAGTCGAAATGACGACTTTATGTTGGTTCCCATGGGTTCGTGTCCACACGAACCATCCTAATTTGTTATAAAGGATTTAGAATAACTGTCACGTTGAGCCTGTCGAAACGTTTTTAAGTATCATAAAAGTCCTTCGACAAGCTCAGGATGACAATCCATTAATTTATTTTATCTCAAACTCTCTGTTTATACTTTCCGTATCAAAACCCAATTTTGGCGCAGCTTTAGCCGCAAATAATTTTCTTTTATCCAGCCGGATGGGACTAACGGTTGTTTTAATGGTTTTTCCGCTCCCTAAATCAAGCTGTTGTTCTATTTCCAGGTTTTTATAAGTAGTTAATGCAGTAGCCGTTTGGTAATTGAGCACCTCGGCACACCAGATGCCATTGCTTTCCAGGCGATTAACCCAGCTGGCTGTACGCTCCAGTTTAAAGGTTTCGGACAGACGTACAATCAGTTTGTCGCGGTTATCGAAAGCTGAACCAGCTTCTACATACAAGTCGCTGATATCGCAGCAGATAATGGCGCAGATATTCGGGAGGTTGCCCATGGCCATGGCAATGTAGCCATCCTGCGTTTGGTACATGCCATAAGGTGCGCTTAAATAGGCATGTGCACTACCCTTTGCCCCACTCCTGTCCGGCAATTTGCCTCCATCATTTAAATACGTCGTAATTACTTCAAACTGTACATCCAGAATAGATTCCAGCAGACTTACTTCAACCAGTACACTTTTTTGGGTTTTAGCACGCTTAATTAAAGCCGCCATAATGCCTTGTGCCAGGTGGTTGCCGCACATAATATCCGATACGGAAAGGCCAAAAGGCACCGGTCCGTCGGTATCTACACCGGAAAGAAAGGTTAAACCAGAAACAGATTGAACCAGTAAATCCTGTCCGGGTTTATTTTTCCAGGGGCCTTCGTTGCCATAACCCGTAACCACGCCATAGATAATTTTTGAATTGATTTGTTGTACCTGCGCATAATCCAGCCCAATTTTCTCCATCACACCCGGCCTGAAATTATGGGTCATCACGTCTGCTCTGGCGATCAGTTTTGTTATTTTTGCTAAATCTTCCGGATTTTTTAAATCGGCAGTGTAACTCTCTTTATTGCGGTTAATGGTATGAAATAATAAGCTGTCTTCATCCACAAAAAGATTTTTGATGGATAGAGAGCGGCAGGCATCGCCGGTTTGTGGTCGCTCTATTTTAATTACGCGAGCGCCTAAATCAGCCAGTTTTAAACCGGCAGATGGTCCGGCCAGAAACTGGCAAAACTCTAAAACCAAAAGTCCCTCTAACGGCCTGTTCATGATACTGCTAAACTTTTAGATTGCTGATATAACTTGTTCAACGCAGATAAAACTGTCATTTCATCCCCCTCACCCATTAAATAATTGCGCACTACATCACCGGCATGATCCTGAAAATACATGGACCCATGGTAGCGGGGACGTAAAAAAGCCCTTTGTAAGGCAGGTAATGTGTTGGCAAAATATTGCTGGCTTTGGCGATTCACCTCTTCATTTTTCCATGCAGCCAAATGCCCGGGCTGTCCCCCGCTTTCGAAATATAATGTAGCCTGACAAGTTGGAGAACCCACAAACCCAACATATTTGGCTGCCATTTCTGGTTCAGTACATTTTGCTGAAATAGCCAAACCTGTGCCGCCTAAAGTGCTTCTTAAATTGGTTTTGCCATTCAATGATATCATATCATGAAAGTGCAGCACTTTTCGTGCATAACCATTTCTTGAATAATTGGCATAGCCGTAGGCAAAGGGGCAATAAGCAATCTGATCTGTTTGGGTCATGGCTTCATATACCTGAATGGGGTTTCTGTTGAAATTTGCCGGATCTATTTTTGATGCCAGCTGACGGTACATTTGTAGTGCCCTTACCCCGGTTTCAGTTGAAATTACAGTCTCATCGTTATGGCAGGGATCTTCGCCCAAAGAGCAGCAAAGCGTATAAAAATTCATTAACACATCTATCGGGATGCCTGCAAATGCTACCAGGCCTGCATTGGCCAATGCCATTAAATCTTCAAAAGATTGAGGTAGGGAAAAGCCTTTTTCAGCCAGTAAATCAGGCCGGCTGGCGGCTACGGGCGTGGCTGCATCAATGGGTAACGCCCATAAATGACCATCATAAGTATAACTTTCGTAAGATTGTCCCACTGAATGCTCTTCCTGATCTTTCAAATAGTCATCACTGAGGTAAGAATCCAAAGGAACAATGGACTTGGTTTTGGCGGCAAAGCCTGCCCAGGGATGATCGATCACCAATAAGTCGAAACGCTCTGCCAGTTCCTGGATAGAAAAATCGGCAAATTGCTGCAAGCTCCGCTTTTCCCAGGTGATATTTACCTGAGGGTACAATTCTGAAAACCTTTGTGCAGTTGCCACCATGGGCAATAAGCCACGACTGTGGTTCCAGGTTATTCCTTTTAAATTGATCGTCTTCTCCACTTATTCTTATTATTTATTTTTGTCATGGTTCGTGTCCACACGAACCATCTTTTATTTTTAACCACAAAGGCACAAAGGGCACAAACACTTTTATATCTTATTGGTTGGTGGCTCACCAACCAGCTTTGCAACGCATTTATTTATTTGTTCTAACTTCTATAACTGCCGATGACAAACCTGCCGATGTTGCTGTTAGCTTAATCACCCCTGCTTTTTCTGTAGCCTGCAAAATAGCCAGGCATAAACCATGAAAAGCTTTGTGGTAGCTCGCTTTAAAAGGCTCTAAACTTGCCTGAAAACCATTGTCTACACCGGCTATAAATCCATTGCCTTCCACTTTAAAGTCAACCAGGTTATCCGCATTCGGTACTACATTCCCGGCCTTATCTAAAATGCGTACAGTGATAAACGATAAATCTTTACCATCAGCTTTAATCTGTTTTCGATCAGCTATTAATTCAATTTTAGCCGGATCGCCGGCAGTTTTTACATCTCGGACCAAAACCTCTTTTCCATTTTTGCGCGATACGGCTTTAAGTGTTCCGGGTTCGAAATTTACGTTCCATTGCACGTGTAAATCATCATTCTGTTTTGATTTTTTACCTAAAGATTTTCCATTGAGGTACAGCTCTACCTCGTCAGCCTGGCTGTAGTAAGCCCAAACCTCTACAGATTTGCCCGGTTCCCAGTTCCAGTGTGGCAGGATGTGCAATACCGGTTTATCGGTCCACTCGCTTTGGTACATGTAATACGAATCTTTAGGGAAACCCGCTAAATCGACAATTCCAAAATACGAGCTGCGTGCCGGCCATGGGTAAGGTAATGGCTCGCCGAGATAATCAAAACCCGTCCACACAAAAAGACCTGAAACATGATCGTATTTTTTGGCTGCTTTCCAGGTTTCTTCGTGCGTAGAACCCCAGTAAGCCGAAACATTATCATAAGCAGAGGCTGACCATTCGCGGTTGCCTTCAGTAAACTTTGTTTTTCCGTCTCTTGGCCACCGGCGGATGGTATCTGCCGTATCGTAAAAACCTCTGGTTTCCAATGCTGATGTGGTTTCGGTGGCCAGAAACTTAACACCAGGATAGTTTTTAGGCCAATCTTTATACAGTTTATGGTTGTAGTTTAATCCATAAATATCCAGCGCATTGGCCTGGTAAATAAAATTTTTCTTAGCATCGGTTTCGGTTAAGGCCGAGATTACCGGACGACTTTGATCGAGGTTTTTAACTGTTGCCACCAACTCTTTGGTTAGTGCTACACCGGTACTATCGAACTGCTCTCGGATTTCGTTTCCAATGCTCCATAAAATAATGGAGGGGTGATTGCGGTCGCGGAGAACCATATCTTCCAGATCGCGTTTATGCCATTCGGGAAAACTGAGGTGATAATCGTTTTTGTTTTTCTTTTTCGCCCACATGTCAAAAGCTTCATCCATTACGAGAAAACCCATTTCATCACATAAATCTAAAAACTCCGGTGCCGGTGGATTGTGGGCTGTACGGATGGCATTTACGCCCATGGCTTTCATAATTTCGAGCTGGCGCTCCATGGCGCGTAGGTTTACAGCAGCGCCCAAAGCACCCAGATCATGGTGCAGGCAAACGCCCAGTATTTTGGTGGGTATACCATTTAAAGAAAAGCCCTTTTCTGCGTCGAAATTGAAGGTTCTGAATCCGAATTTAGTTTCATAAGTATCAATAAGCTTATTGTTTTGCAAAATTTGTGTAACCACTTTGTACTTTGCAGGGTTTTTTAACGACCAAAGCACAGGGTTTTTAAGCTGGCTATCGCTGTTAACGATTAATCCTGTTGTATCTATTTTGATGTTTTGTGCTTGTGTTTTTATGATCAGTTTATGCCTGGCATCATAAATAGAATGTACCAAAACTGCTGACTGCTGTTTCGAAGTTTTGTTCTGGATTTGCGTTTTTATACTCACTTTTCCGTTAGTACCCGTAGTTACAAAAGTGCCCCATTTTGCCACCGCAACTTTGGCGGTAGTTGTTAACCATACGTTTCTATAAATTCCGGAACCGGAATACCAGCGGGAATCGGGCTGTGCTGAATTATCGACCTTCACAGCAATGACGTTATTGCCTGACTTTAAGAATCTGCTGATTTCGTAAGCAAAAGAACTGTAGCCATAAGGACGTTTACCCAGATAATGGCCGTTTACCCAAATCTCGCTGTTTTTGTAAACACCGTCAAACTCAACGGTAACCAGTTTGTTCTTAAAATCGGCAGGCGCCGTAAATGTTTTCCTGTACCAGCCGATACCAGTTGGCAAGCCACCACCCTCAGGTTTAGTTGCGTTCTTTTCATCAAATTTCCCTTCAATGCTCCAATCGTGTGGTAAGGTAAGTTTTCTCCATTTTGAATCATTATACAGCGAATTCTTAGCTGTAGTATCATCACCCAGGAAAAATTTCCAGTCTTGGTTGAAGTTGGTTTTTACTCGGGATTTTCTATCGGTTGGTGTCTCACCGACCGATAATTGTCTATCATGGTTGGTGCCTCGTGAAAAGATTTCTCCGTTCCGCTGCGCTCCAGTCGAAATGACGAATAGTGGATTAGCATCACAATTTTGCGAGGCTAATAATCCCAGCAGGGATACCATAAAAACCTTATAAATGCCCGGTATTCTCATTTCTTAATTTTGAACAAAATTCAATTTACTTTTTCCTAAATCTTTCGAAGTGGCCACCGCAATACCCCGCTGGTCTAGTTTGTTCACCGCACAATAAAAGTGGTAAACAATGCCTTTGTGCTTAACGACGAACGATTTGTGTGCATATAACTCATCATATTTTTCTGATGATTCGATCAGGTTATTACCCGTCCAGTCGGTCCAGTTAACGAGGTCTTTAGATACTGCAAAACGGTTAAAAGAGCCTTTCCTGTCCTGCCAGAAAGCGCCGAAATAAAACATCACATAATTGCTTCCGATCTGCTGGATGACTGCATCGCCGGTAATGCCAACCGGATGATGTACAACGGGATTTTTAAGGTAGCGTTGCCAATGCACCATATCGTCGGATACTGCCATGCCAATGCGTTCATACCAGCGTGTTTTTTTATTGTTTGCCAGCGAATCACCAACAGCATTATAATACATCACAAAAGAATGGCCAGTTAACTTTTTCTGATCGGCAATCACCGTACTTTTAAATAATTTATGACGGTTTTCCCACCAGCGTACATCGCTGTCGAGCGAGCTTAAAACCGGTTGATCCAGCCGTTTCCATTCCTGCACAACCGATGGATGTTGATCGGTATAAGCCATGCCAACAGATAAAGGTTCTGCCTCGTATCCACGTTCTTTGCCGCCGAAATACGACATCCAGTATTTGCCATTAAAGCTGTTCGCCTGGTAACTGCCTCCCCATTTGATATCTAAAAGTGCATTGTAGCCCGCCTTTTGGTTATCGTCCCATTTGCCTGAGTCATCGAACGACATTAACTTACCCTGATTTTCCCAGTGCAGTAAATCGTTGCTTTTGGCCATCCAGGTTTCGTAACCGCGCCCGCTAAAAATCAGATAAGTCATGTACCAGTATTTGCCTTTTCTAAAAATGGTGGGACAATCCATTTTATGCTCTTGATCAGCCGGAACCATCACCAATCCGTATTTGAAAGGCGTTTTCACTTCCTGGTAAATTTTTTCCATTTCGACCACAGATACCGGATTTCTAGCTTCCTGAGCAAATGCTGTAGCGCATGTTAATAGGCCTGTCAGATATATCCAGATCTTGCTCATGCTACTTCACTTTAAATTTATAATAACCCGAACCGATTGTCACCTGGGTTCTGCCGTTGGCTGTACCGAGGTTTTGGAATTCAGCATTGTGAATCTCTGCAAGACTTTGATTTGCCGAAACCGGAATATAAACCACAGCTGTAGTATTCACTGGAATATTTATGGCGATTTCAAAACCATCGGCCGTTTTTTTCCAGTCAGTAGCTATTTTACCATAGGCCGATTGGTAACTCGTGGTTGCTGCAGTTAAATCACCGACTACCTCAGGGTAAATTTTAATCCGGTTAAAGGCGACCGAGTTTTCATCCAGACGGATTCCACCCACTCCACTGTAAAACCATTCCATTAAATGCCCCAGCATAAAATGGTTATTGGAAACCGTTGGCAGTGCCGCCCAGCTTTCGGTCAAAGCAGTAGCACCCTTGGCTAACTGCATGCCATAACCTGGTACGTCGCTACGGCTGTTCATGTCGAAAATCACATCCGAGCGTCCGGTATCTTCTAAAACGCGTAGTACATAACGGTAGCCAATGTCGCCTGCTGTTAATCCGTTGTTTTTATCTTTAATGTCTTTTACGAGGTTATCAATAACTGCCTGCTTATCCTTTTCTTCAACTAAACCCATATAAACAGCCATGGCATTGGCCGTTTGGCTGCCCGAGCCGTATTGCCTGGTTTCCGGATTAAAGAATCTGGCATTAAATGCATTTCGTACTGAAATTGCAAGTTTGGCATAAGTCAGTGCATCAGCTTTTTTACCTAATAAGTTGGCTATTTTTTCGAGGATTTTTAAATCATAATAATAAATAGCAGTGGCTGTAATGCCCATCTGGGTAAGCTGTGAAACGCCCGGTGGTTTTGGGCCAAGGTCATACCAATCGCCCAAACCCTGCGATAAAATGTGGTTATTGGCTTTGGTGCTTAAATATTGGATGTAACGCTGCATGGTGGGATAATGATTGGCTAAGGCCTGTTTATCGCCATACCACTTGTACAAATCCCAGGGTACTAAAATACTACTACTGCCCCATTCAGGCGAATCGCGGAACATATCGCCTCCCCATTCAAATTTAACATACTCAGGTGCAATTTCAGGAACGAGTCCGTTGGCTAGTTGCGAATTTTGCATATCGACTGAGGCTTTTACAAACAACGGTGCAGCCGCGTAATTGTAATTTACCGAACTGCCCATTAAATGCAATTGCTCTAACCAGCCGAGTTTTTCGCGGTGTGGACAGTCGGTAAAAACACTAACCATATTACTTTTAATACCCCAATCGATCAGTTTAAAGGTTTTATTAAACAATTCGTTTGAAGAAGTAAACTCGCCTGCTGTTGGAGCTGCATTACGTACGTGCAGGCCTTTTAAATCTTTGATAATGGCTTTGTTCAACGGGTTTTCTTTCCCTGCCGGAACGCCACCTTTAACCTGCAGATAGCGAAAACCCGTATAGAAAAAACGTGGCCGCCAGGTTTCGGTCGCCTCACCAATTAAAATATAGGTAAAGTAAGCAGGTCCACCCATGTTTTTCTGGGTAACGGTACCATCTTTTTTTAATAGTTCAGCTGGTGTAATGCGGATGGTGTCGCCTGTTTTGCCGCTCACCTGGAGTTCAATAATGCCCGACGCGTTTTGTCCGAGATCATAAACCCAGTCACCATTTGCTGTTTGTGTAATCTGCTTTGCAGGAAAATGATCAAAAATTTTAACAGGCTCTTCTTTCTGGGCGTTTAGCTTCGGACCATTTACTACCAAAGCGCTTTTCCATTTGCTATCATTGAATGCTGCCTGGTTCCAGTTTTTTTGCGCTAAACCGGCGTTATAGTCTTCGCCACCATAAATACTGGAAAAAGTAACCGGCGAGGGTGCTGTTTTCCAGCTTTCGTTGCTGGTTACATTGACCGAAGTGCCATCTGTATATTCGATCAGTAAACGGCAGATCATTTTCGGGAAGCCATAAGCCACTTTTAGTTTCCGGTACCTTTCTTTGACCGGCGGAATGTAATAAAAGCCATTTCCCAGCATCACACCCACTGCATTAGCGCCTTTTTTTAGTTGTTTGGTAATATCATAGGTTAAGTATAAAGCTTCGCGATCGTATTTGGTCCAGCCAGGGGCTAAAAAATCATCTCCTACTTTTTTGCCATTCAAACTTATTTCAAAGTGACCCAAGCCCGAAATAAAGGCAGTAGCTTTTTTGATGCTTCTGGTTACTGCAAACTCTTTGCGGAACATCGGCAGGATATTATTGCCGTTAAATTTGTCTTTCTTCCCATCCGTCGGTAAAACATTTACGTTTGAATCGGCCAGTTTTTCGTAAGCAATCCATTGGGCGCCTTTCCAGTCAGCTGCACTCAACAGCCCCATCTGGAAAAGTGCCATTTCACTCCAGGCAGATGGCTTGCCCTGGTTATCCCAAACCCGGATTTTCCAGTAATACCTTTGAGCTGATTGTAGTGCTGCTCCTCTATATTTTATCTGAATGGACTGACCGGAAATAATCTTTTTAGAATCCCATACCTCACCTTTATCTTGCTTAAGCGAAATCAGGCTCTTTGATACCAGAAGCTGATAAGCGGTTTGCATGATATTGTGCTGATCTGAAGTCATTTGCCAGCTAAAATGTGGTTGCACGGCATCAATCCCAAGCGGATTTGAACGGTATTCGCAGCTTAAATGGAATACCTTAACCTCCTGAGCAAACAGCGGAAAAGTAAACAGGTAAAAAAAAGAAAAAATTACAAGTTTGTTCATTAGCCCGTACAGATCGCTTTTGATGCTTGATTTGGTTTATACTTGGTTGTCGTGCTCAATTTAGTTAGAAATAAATTCTTGGCCCCTATAGTATAAGCTGTAGAATTTGTTTAACTTTAAATTTTGCGAGTAATTCAAATATAAATATTTTTTTTAAATATGAAAACATATATTCAGGTAATAATGATATAATTTCATTCTGAATATGAAATATGAATGCTTTTTGTATGTTTGAAACTGTAAAAAATACGATACAACCAAATTAACCCTGTATGAAAGAAAATGAATCGAAGTATCAGGCACCGGCTTTAGATAAAGGGCTTGATATTTTAGAGTATCTATCGGCTCAATCCATTCCCTTATCACAAACCGAAATTGCCATTGGTATTGAAAAAACACCGAATGAAATTTACCGGATGCTGATGAGTCTGGAAAGCCGTGGTTATATTTTACGCGATGAGGTTTCGGGTAAATACCGGTTGTCGCTCAAACTTTTTTACCTTTCTCACCGACACTCACCTATTGATGAGTTAAGGAAGGCTGCACAGTTTCCGTTGGAAGAGCTGGCCAATTCGGTACGCCAATCTTGTCACCTGAGTATTTTGTACATGAACCAGGTGATGGTCATTATCCATGCGAAAAGTCCGGGACCAATTGCCCTTTCTATTGAAGAGGGAAATTTGTTTCCGTTACCATTAACTGCATCGGGTAAAGTATTGCTGGCTTATATGCCCGAAGCTGAACGAAATACCATATTAAAAAGCAACGCTATTTTTAAAAAATATGCCAAACCACAGCAGGAAGATTTTTTAAACTCTTTGAACGAAATTCAGCAAACAGGTTCATATTTTAAAAACAGTGATGCTGTTTCGGGTGTAACCGATATTTCTGTCCCTATTGGTATTGCCAGCAACAATGGCATTATTGCCTGCTTAACCATTTCGATGCTGAATGCCTTAAATTCTGATCAGGCGATTGACAGCAAGGTAATTTTAGCCGAAGCGAACAAATGTGTTAAAAAAATTGAACAAAGAATTGGAGTTTAGCTTCATTTAAACCTAGCAGGGTTTAAAGCCTGCTAGGTTTGCATGGCTACACAAGAGCTGTTAGCTCGAATATTTAACCAGATACTCCATTCCTTTTTCAATTGTAACCTCGAACATTCCTTTTGAAATTTCTTTAATTTCTGCTCCTTTCGCTACTGGTTTCGTTTTACTCTTTATCCTGAGTTTACCCTTTCCTGTAGCAGCGCTCACCTTGATTTCCTTTTTATTCATGTAAACTGAAATATCGCCGTTGGCAGTGGGTACTTTGCCATCCATCCAGGCCAAACCGCCTAAATGGGGCTCAATGGTATAGGTTTCGTAACCCGGAGAATCGGGACTTACCCCGAGGTAATATTTGCCGAGCAGATAAATCGGGCTGGCTCCCCAGGCGTGGCAAAGGCTTTTTCCAAATGGCCGGCCGTACATGGCCAGGTGTTCGGTACCTTTTTTATCGGGATTATATTCTTCCCAGAAGGAAGTAGCGCCGAGTTTAAGCATGCCTCCCCAATAATTTTTCATCTCTTTTAATACATAGCTTTGTTCACCCATGGCACAAAGTGCTTCCAGCTCATAAAAACGCATGTAAGGCGTGGTAATTTTGTTGATGCTGTCGTTAAGCAATACATGTTCTTTTACGGCGATTTTTTGTTCGGGCGTAAAGTAATCGAAGAAAATCCCGAACATATTCGCATAGCGCGTTACATTTTCTGTGGGCTGACCGGCTACCCTGCTGTGCACCAAGGCGTGTTTGCTTTGATTCCAGTAAATATCGAATATTTTGGCTTTCAATGTTTTGGCTTGTTGTTCATATTTGGTGGCATTTTCGCTGTCGTTAGCTAGTTTGGCACATAATGCCATGCTTTCTAAACTGCGGGCGTAAAGCAGTTGCTCAAAGCTCACTTCCCCATCTTTACTCAGTTTATCGGCCCAGTCTATAAAAATCCAGTCGCCGGGCATCCATTCCAGCAAACCGTTTTTGTTTTTACGGCCATCAATATAAGTCATAAGCGATTGCATGCGGGGATAAATGTCCTGTACAAATTTTCTGCCGCCGGTAAATTTGTAATAATCATAAATGCCCAAAAACCAATAGAAAGAATAATCCATGATGGTATTGATGTGCGCTGTAACCGGATCTTTGCCACGCTGGGCCAACAATGTTCTTTTCACGGTCGGAGCATCAAAAAACGAATAATAATTCATGAGGTAACTTTGGTAGGCATCGCCACTCCACACCCATCGGTCGCGTTTTATGCCATCGATAAAAAACTCACGGGTATTGAGGTGAAAAGTGTATTTAGCTACATCATAAATCTTGTTCAGTTCCGCATCTGATGATTTAAAACTTCCTCGCTCGGTAACGGGAGCATATTCGTAAAGCATGGAGATAGAATCGGCAGAAACGCCATTTTCGGGCTGAAAATTCACATAGCGGAAAGCTTTGGAAAGTGGCATTACCGAATCTTTTTTGTTGGTAAAATCAATATCCAGGTGATCCAGTGTTTCGCATTTATCGGTTGATAAAGCTTCTTCTTTCGATTCGCCATAATACAAACTCAATTTACCTTTGCCCTTTAAGCCATGCATTTTAATAAAACCGAAGGTTTCTTTACCAAAATCGGCTATATAACCTGTGCCTGCCTTTTCTGTTTTAACAGCAGTATGCTTCACAACAGGTAACTTAAACGCAGAAGGCATGCGGTGAGGATCGTTTAAACCCCAGGAACCAGCCGAAACAAAGGTGGTTCCAGATTTATCGGAGGTTTTGCCACTGGCATCAATCCATTCTTTATCCTCAAAAGTGGTTAACCAGCTTTCATCTGATATAACGGTTTTACCCTGTACAAAAATGGCTGGCACTGTAGCCTGGCTATATACTTTCAGGCTTAGTTTATGCTTTCCGGCAGGGATTCGGATGGATTTCGGAAAGCCGGTTAGGGCCTGACCGTCAATTTTAACATTGTAAGTGCCTTCTACAAAGAGTTTAACTTCTTCAGCTTCATCAAGAGTAAACTCTTTATGGAAATCGACCAGCACATAATGGCTATCCATTTTCCAGAATACAGGGAAAAATGAACCACGTTCTGTTCTACGGTTTTGCATCACATTGCTCATGTAGATATCAAAATCGCCGGGATACCAGATCCAGGATGCTTTTTGCGCAAAAGCGGGGATTACCATAGTTTGCAGCAGGGTAATCAGTAGTATTTTTTTTAGATTTTTCATGTTGCTTGGTTTTGGCCACGGATAATTTAAGTTTATCAGTTTTTTATTTAGCCACGGATGGACACGGATTAACACGGATTTTGTATCTGTGTCTATCCCTTTTATCTGTGGTTCATAATTTGTGTCCCTAATGGAATAATGTAGGTTTTTCATGTTGCTTGGTTTTAGCCACGGATAACTTAGGTTTATCAGGTTTTTATTTAGCCACGGATGGACACGGATTAACACGGATATAATGTGTTGTTATCTGTGTGTATCCTTTTTATCTGTGGTTCATAATTTGTGTCCTTAATGGGATAATTTAGGTTATCATGTTGCTTGATTTTTAGCCACGGATGGACAACGGATTAACACGGATATAAGGTGTTGTTATCTGTGTGTATCCTTTTTATCTGTGGTTGATGTTAATGTCCGTTAAAGAAAATATAAAGTGTAACCATTACCATAGCCAGTGCAGCCCAGGAAATCCAAACAGTCTTATCTGGTTTTTCAATATTGGCTTCATGTTCTTCGTTGATGGTGTAAATACTTGGTGTTCTGTCTAAAAGCGAAATCAGTATGGCGATGAGCAATAAACCCATAAAGATCAGGAAGGATAACATGAGGTAATGCGGCCAAAAGGTGTATTCGCTGGGTGGTAAAACCCATAAATACATAATTCCGGTACTTAAACTCAGTATCGAACCGATGGATAGCGTAAAATTTACGGCTTTTCGGGTAGTCCGTTTCCAGAACACGGTTAACAGAAACACCACTGAAAGCGGCGGCGCAATAAAACCCAGTACGGATTGGAACACATCGAAGAGGTTTAGACCTTTAATGTTATCGATGGCCAGCACTACAATTACCGCGAAAATACAACCGGCTATAACCGTTAAACGCCCAACATTGATGATCTGTTTATTGCTGGCCTGTGGATTGATTTTCTTCACATACACATCCATGGTAAATACGGTGCTTAACGAATTTAGTGATGAACCTATGGTGCCAACCAGAACTGCGATAAGCGCCACGATTACCAAACCGTTCATGCCCGGAGGGAAAAGATTGGTTACCATGGTCATGTAAGCTTCGTTTGGATCTTTCAGATTGGGAAAGAGGATATAACACAATATTCCGGTTACGATAAAGAGTGGCAGCGAAAGGATTTTTAGCCAGCCGATAAAACTCACGCCCAACTGGCCCTGCTTCAGGTTTTTAGCGCCCAAAACCGACTGAACCATCGATTGATCGGTACAGAAAAAGGCTACAGCAGCCACCGGGTACCCTAAAAGAATGGCATACCAGGGATATTTGGGATCGCTGGCAGGTTGTATGAGGTTCCAGAAATGTCCGGGTGTTTTGCTGTATAGTGCTGAGATTCCTCCAACCTTATGCAGGCCTAGTAAGGTAAGCGAAAACGAAACCGCAATCAGTAAAATCATCTGGAAAATGTTGACTTTGGCAATGGCTTTCAAACCGCCAAAAAAAGTGAATAAGCCCGCAAAAGCAACCAAAACGGTGACTGACTGCCACATGGGGATGCCTAAAATCTGGCGGACTAAAAAACCACCGGCAAATAAACCTAAGGATAGCCAGGAGATTAAAATCTTAACTAATGCATACCAGGCTAATATATTCTGGGTAGAATCGCCGTAACGGTTTCCCATAAATTCGGGCATGGTGCTCACTTTTGCGGCCAGGTATTTGGGCGCGAAAACGATGGCTAGCAGGAAAAGGAAAATAAAGGCGTACCAATCGAAGTTTACGGCCACAATACCGGTGGTATAGCCGATACTGGCAAAAGCAAGCAGCATGGATGGACCTACGTTAGTACCCCACATATTGAAGCCAATACTGGCCCAGCCTAAAGATTTATTGGCTAAGAATAAGGTTTCATCACTGTTTTTTGTCTTCGGAAAACTGGCGCGGTACCCGATCACCATCAGGATGACAAGGTAGGCGATTACGATGATGTAATCTAAACTGGTTAAACGTTCTACGATGTTGTGCATTTGGTTAGTTTGGTTTTAAATATTTCGTCATTACGAGGAGGTACGACGAAGCAATCTTAATGCGGTAGCTAATTATCCACTAGTTGTAAGATTGCTTCGTTCCTCGCAATGACGAATTTCTATAATTCGATCGATTTCCGGCTAAAGTTGTAACTGTATATGTTTTTGCCACGGAAACACGGATTAACACGGAAACTTTTATCTCGGTTTATTACTTTCCCGATATTTAGAGCATCTAACGAATTTGAATTCCGTGAGTTCTGTGTTTCCATGGCCGATTTTTTATAACACACATTTTAACTTTCGATGTGATACGAACTATCGCTTCTTAACTATCTGTGTCTATCTTTTTCATCTGTGGTTTAATATTTTATAATCCTATCGATTCCCCGCTAACGTTGTAACGCTATATCCTTTTGCCATGGAAACACGGATTAACACGGAAACTTTTCTCTCGGTTTAATACTTTCCCGATATTTAAGTAGCTAACGAATTTGAATTCCGTGACTTCTGTGTTTCCGTGGCCGATTTTATATATAACATACATTTTAACTTTTGATGTGATACGAACTATTGCTTCTCAACAATCTGTTTCTATCTTTTTCATCTGTGGTTTAATATTTTATAATTCTATCGATTCCCGGCTAATGTTGTAACGCTATATTCTGTTGCCATGGAAACACGGATTAACACGGAAACTTTTATCTCGGTTTAATACTTTCCCGATATTTAGAGCATCTAACGAATTTGAATTCCGTGACTTCTGTGTTTCCATGGCCGATTTTATATATAACATACATTTTAACTTTTGATGTGATACGAACTATTGCTTCTCAACTATCTGTGTCCATCTTTTTCATGTGTGGTTTAATATTTTATAATCCTATCGATTCCCGGCTAATGTTATAACTGCTTAATATTTCCTCTATTTTTACCGGTAAACCCGTTTCGAGCGATTTATCCATGGCCTGCAAAAGCGCAATGGTTCCAATGCCTTCTTTTAAATCGGGGTAAGCGGTAAACTTATTGTTAATGCTGTCGGCAAAATATTCCAGGTAGTTCTGGTATTCGCCGGCATGGTGACTCTGGCCTTCGAAACGGAAATAATGTTTCAAAGTGGCATCGCCCCAGGTAACGATTTTCTCTTCGCCTGTTTTGGTGGTTACGGCATAACGCAATTCATGGTAATCGGCCTGGCTGGCCCCTTCAGTTCCCCTCAAAATACAACTCATTCCACTATCGCGACTTGCAGGCTGGGTTGGTCCGGTGTAAGCACCACTTACCCGGGCAATTCTGCCATCTTTGGCTTTGAAGATAAAGTGCATGGTATCCTGGTTTTTTAAACCAGCTTTTTGCCCATTGCTGCTGAGCATACCATAGCCCATTACTTCTTCAATATCAGGCATATACCAGCGGATAAAATCGACCGGGTGACTTAAACCGCCATACAACCATTTGAACGATTGTTTTAGCGACCAGCCTTTTTCCAAAAACCAGCGGTGATCGGCATGGTAGTGGCTTTCGATGGTAATCAACTCGCCGATCAGGCCTTTATCGAAATCTTTTTTCTGGCGCATGGCCGGTTCGAAAAAGCGCGAACTCTGACCGACGAAAATTTTCTTTTTGGTCTTTTTGCTCAGGGCCAGCAGTTCGTTGGCCTGCGAGAGATCATCGATAAAGGGTTTGGTACAAACCACGTGCTTATCGTGTTCCAAGGCCAGTTTGATGTGTTCAAAATGCAAATGATCGGGCGTGTAAATCGCAATCATATCAATTTTATCGCTTTTGAGCATATCGTTGTAATCGGTAGTCCAGTTCTGGAAATCGAACTCCAGAGCCCGTTCTTTGCAAAGTTTTATATTGGCATCGCAAATCTGAATCAATTTGAACTTTTTGCTGGCCAGTGAGGCAGATATGGTGCTTCTGCCCTCGCCTAATCCTAGTATTCCTAATCTTAACATATTTATTTTTTTGTAAGCGTCATAATTTTAAGTTTCGTCATTGCTTCGTCGGCTGAAAAAGCCTTCTCGCAATGACGATTTCTCTATATCGGTTTAAAGAAAACCCAAACTTCGCCAGGTTTTGTGCCTTCAATTCCTTCCTGGTATTTTTTCATTAATGCATTCCATTCGTCTACTATGGGGTTATTTTCAGTTGTTTTCGGGTTCAGCTCATCTAAATTTTCGCCTTTGGGTATGCTGATAATCAGCATGAGCTGACGACCTTTTTTAAAAATAACCAGCCGTTGAAAATCAGCATTGCAAAAGCCTTTTGATATTTCGGGCCATTTCTCAAATTGTGTTTTGTGGTATGCGAGATATTCTTTTTGCAGTTTTTCATCTTTCACCAGGTTGGCAGATAATATAATGTTGTCCCATTCTTTTACCGGTTCGTTTCCACACTGTTTTTTCCGTTCGAAATCGTAAAACATATCATCGTACAGTTTAATTTCACTGGCATTGAGTCTTTTTAAGGTTTGTTGGAGGCTCTCTGTTTTTAAGGTCGAGGTGTAAATGACCAGACGATTCTCCCAACGGTAAATGGATGAAAGCAGCAGGTTATTTTCTCGGGCGAATGCGGTTAATGCTTTTTCGCCTGGTACTTTATCCTTTTTAAAAATCAGCTCAAAAGCCACAGGTTTATCTATCGCCTTATTAATCTGCCTGCTCCCAGAAATCGATGATTTATCCTTTAGCAGATATTGATATTGCGCTTCCAGACCAGCGTTTTGTTTGATTTTTGCGGCAACTTCGGGTCCGTTATTTTCCCATACATTGTCGGGGCCATTGGCATTTTGCAGGTATTTTTCGCTGGGCGTCCAGTTATTTTTTATGGTGAAATAAGAAGATCCTTCGTCGGTGTAGAGGTAAAACCAATGCTCAGGTAAGTGCGCATATTTGGCCGTGTAAATACTGTCTACTACATTTTCGGTAATAAACGAACCAGGTTGAGCAGATAAGGTATAAATGCCGGCCACATCGTACATGTGCTTGCCGAAATGATGAATTTTGTTGGCACTAATGTTATTGTCCCTCATCGCATTTTTGGTTTTTGTCCAGCCCCATCCCATGCTAATCCCTGAATAGGATACATCACTGATTTCATTATGCAGGATTTTCAGTTCACGTACGTAACCTGCACCAATACCAACAGCGCCCCAATCCTCGTTGGTTACATCGGTAATCAGGTTATTTTCAATCCGGTTATCCGAGCAAATTTCACGTTCATCCGTTGGCTGGTAAGGTAAATGTACCTCGGTCGCTTCGTCAGAAAAAGTGCCCATTAGTATCCCAGATCCGCCAATATCTTTAAATAAATTGCCGCTAATCAGATTGTTGGTCGTCCCTTTTTGGTAATCGAGTCCGGTTGAAGCGTGGTGTTCGAACCTGCATGCCTCAAAATCGATATGATTGGCATAACTGATCTGGATGGCGGAAGCCGGACGCCCCACCCAGGCCTGGTTCTCCAATGTGGCTTTATCGGCCGTGCCTGGTTGATCTAACTTATAGGCGTCGAGCATATACATACCCGCCTGGTGCGGTACATGGCCCTGTTTGGAAGGTAATAACCACGATGCATGCTGGAAAGAAATCCCCTGGAAAGAAATGTAAGCAACCGGATGATCGATGGTTCCTTCAACTTTAACTAAGGTTTCTAAAACGGGCGCCACCACATCTGCCTGAAGCATATTCTGCTTAGCTTTGGGCCAGTAATAAACTTTATGCTGTCGTAAATCCTCGAACCACTCGCCCGGTTCATCTAAGAACTGAATGGCATTGGTTAAATAATAGGCAGAATTCCCGGTTTTATCCGAAAGCCAAGGCGCTGGCCATGGGTGTTCTGATTGTATGCGGCTTTCGGGCTGTAAAAAGGAAAGTTCGGCAGTGTTCTGCTGTGTTTTTACTGATTTTACCCGCAAATTAGCAATGGCCCACCACTGGTGGATGACCATTTCGATGCCTTTAGCCCCGTGGATGTTGATATTTTTGTTTAAAGGGATTTTGCAGGTCTGTGATTGGGCATCCCAGGATAAAATACGGTTCATGGCATCGCCGTTAGCATCTTTGGCCCTAACAGCCTTACTATCATTCACCCAAAGCTGTCTGAACAATAAAGTATTATCGGCAAACATAGGTGCATCGGCCACCCAAACTTTACCTATGGCATTTTTAGGTAAGCCTGCAACCGGGTTAGTTAATTTTTTCCAGCCTTTGACTTTTACGCCACCACTAAAAATAACTGTAGCGCCCGGAGCCGCCATAATCCGGGTGGGACTTTCTTTGGTGCCCGAATCTTCGGGACGAAGCACAATAGCTTCATCTAAAGTGTAATAACCATTTTCGATAATGATATGAATCCCACCTTTAACTGAACTATCGTTTAACCTGCGCAACTCCCTGGCCTTCCGGATGGCAAAATGTAAGGAGGCCAATGGTTTTTCCTTTGTGCCGGTACTGCGATCTGAGCCCAATTTGGAGACATAAATATCGGCTGCGAATAATTGCGCGCACATTAAATTTAAAATCAGCAAAATGGTTAGGTTGTTTCTCATAAACAAGGGTTATCCGGCTTGAAAAATAGATTTCAGGTATCTGGTATTGGCGGTAAAGTTGTACTTCACATTAGTGGGTTGTTTGGCATCGCGACTGCGTTCTATAACCAGCCAGCCACTCCAGCCCATTTCATCTAAAGTTTGTTTTACCTTTTTGAGGTCAATTTTGGGGTCATTTTCGAGCCATACACCATCTTCATTGGTCGCATGGACCTGAATAATATTTTTCCTGCCCAGTATTTTTAGTTCCTGGTTTAAATCGCGACCATTTTTAATTGCATTCGAAAAGTTGAAATAGCTTTTGATGTGCTTACAATTGATTTCTTTCAGCAACTGTAGCTCGCCTTTGGCATCGAGTGAAGTCTCAATACCGATAACCACCCCTGCTTTGGCCGCCATTTTACCGGCAATTTTTAAGCGTTCAACAACCGGTACCCTTAATTCGGGATTTTTAACCAAATCGCCCTGTATGCCAAGCGGTAAAAAAATAACCTTAATTTTCATGGCTTTAGCAGTATCTAAACAATCCTGCACCATTTTTTGATAGGTTGGTCGTTTGGCAAAAGACTGGGCATAAAAACCGGTCATGGCCAGGGAACAAAATTCGAGATGAAGTGCGTTTGCTTTTTCGAGGTATTGCGCTCGGATGGCCGGATCTGCCAGTTTATTATCAAAGGTTTCCCGGTCGCCCAGCCCTCCCATATCAATTTCCAATCCATCGGCACCAATTTCACTGGTCAGTTCTAAAGCGCTTAATTTCTGACGTTTGAGGATCATTAAATCAATTACTGCCACTTTGTACCTGCGCTTTGAGCTTGCAGCCAGCAAAACATCGGGCAACATTAAGCTCCCGCCAATTAAGGCAAGATGTTTGATAAAGGTTTTTCTGTTCTGGTATTGCATCGTTTAATTCTGGCTTTTTGGAAAAAATTTTTGCAGGTTTTCAAAACCCATTACAGCATTTTTAGGCAGTTTTTCACCTTTATCGCCGAAAACATACATGGCATTTTCTTTTTCGATGGTTACTTTGCTTTCATCGTACTTTCCTGCTTTGTCTTTAACAGAATTGCCATTGAGTTTAAAATATTTAACCAGAAAATCGTAAAGGGCAATGCGTTTATTCGGACCGAAGTCATGTTTCTCGTCTGGTAAGTGCACATTCTCCACTTTATCCTTTACGCCATAGTAACCATACATTTTTTGCAGGTAAGGGAAATCATGTTCAGGAGTATGTGCAGTCCAGTCGCTACCATCTGATACAAGCAATTGTGGCCGCGGTGCTGCCATTGCAGCAAGTTCAACATTATCTGTTCCACCCCCACATTGGTGAATGGGCATACCGCTTTCGCACGGACAGCCGCCATAAAAGTAGGATGACATGGCTACCACAGGGGCGCTGAGTTTAATGCGGTTATCCATTGCGGTCATTAAAATGCAATGGCTGCCAGCGCCCGAACCACCACTAATGGCTACCCGGTTGGTATCGGTTTCTTTTAGTGAAGTGAAATAATCTAAAATGCGGATTCCTCCAAGTGTTTGTACGGTTTGCGACAGACTTTTTCTATGGTCTTCGTATTTAAACTGCAACATCGATTCGCCCCAGGCGAAGAGGTCGTAACTAAAGGCCATAGCCCCCATACGGGCTATCATGGCACAACGGATCTGGCAATCGGGACGGTAACGCTGTTTTTCCCAATGTCCATCAGGACTTAAGATTACCGGTATTTTTCCTTTGATATTTAGTGGTTTATAAAGTGATCCGTTGGTCCAAACGCCTGGTAAAATCTCTAAAGCAATGTTTTCTACTGAATAGCCATCAAAAATTCGTTTAGCAGTAATAATTGGGTTCGAATTGGGCTTGGCCGGTAAAGGAGATAATTGCAAAGCCTCAAAAAGCTGAGGTTTAATCAATGCTTTCCGTTTCTCCCAGCTGTCCCGATCGCTGTATTTTGAAGCTAAACTATCGAGATAAGCCCAGCCATCCTGTACTTCCCAGCGGTAATATTCATATTCTTTAAGCTTATAAACGCCTGCTTTCTCTTTGTTCACCTTCATATCCAATGGAGTAAGTACATTGGATAAAGTTTCATCTACATCTGCCCGAAAGCGCCAGTTGGCATAGTTCACCCATTTATCTTTTACCTGGGGCTCGGCATATTTAATTTTTACGTGATAACGGTTTTCAATATCCTTAAGTACCTCTAATAGAGTTTTTTTGTATGCTTGATCTGAATTTTGGGTTTGTGCGAAAGTGGTAAACGAGAAAATAGACAGTAGTAAGATGATAATATTTCTTTGATAACCACTCAGTCGATCGTCATTTCGACTGAAGCCAGCCGGCTTTTCGCCGGGTGCGAAATGGAGAAATCTACTTACACAGATTTCTCGACTGCGTTGCACTCCGCTCGAAAGGACGTATTTAAATAAATTTATCATTTAACCCTCCTCGTTTTTAGTTTCAGTAATTACCGGTGCGGTATATCCCTTTAGTTTTGGCCAAATGCCATTTTTAATTTTCTTCAATTTTAATTTTGAAGGATCTACTACTACGTGTTTGATTTTTTCCCTTCTCCAGGTGTAAATAAAATGCAGCATGCCATCAGTCGTTTGAATAACAGCGGGATATGAATACTGGCTTATAGGCGAATCTTCTAAAATCAGTGCAGCGTACCAGGTTTTACCATCTTTAGAAACTGAAACATTTAACGGTGTGCGCGCACCCTTGGCCAAATCGCCGGGAGGCAATACATGGTTGTAAACCAATACCTGTCTGCCATCTTTCAGCGTAACGGCATCGGTACCTGAATTGTTGTTGGGTAAAGTGGTTTTGGCCAACGGAGACCAGGTTTCGCCGTTATCTGTAGACCATGATTCGGCGATGGCGCGGTTTGCGGTACGCGCTAAAATCTGGAGTTTACCTTTTCCATACTTTAAAATACTGGGTTGGATGGCTTTAATGCCGTTTTCCTGCAACGGCCCTACTGTACGCCAGGTTTTGCCGTTATCTTTGGTTACTTCGAAATGTATTTTCCAACCATCGCCTTCGCGGCTGGATGGGGCGAAGAGATTTCCATTACTTAACAAAACAGGTTTGTTTTTAACCGGACCGATGTTGCCATCTGGTAATTTTTCAGCTTCAGACCAGGTTTTGCCGCCATCTTTTGAACTGCGCATCATGCCCCACCATTCAGATGGTTTAGGACCGATTTTATAGAACAACAATAAATCGCCACCCGGCACCTGGTACAGAACGGGATTCCAGGTAGGTAAGCGTTTGCCATCAGCCAAAATACCATTGGCTACAGAAACCGGTGCCAGCCATTTTCCATCAACAAAACGGCTGATGTAAATCTCCACATCGGGATTCCGCTCTTTGGTCCCCCCAAAAAACGAGGCCACTAAGCCTGTCGGGGTTTCGGCAATGGTAGCTGAGTGGCAGGATGGAAACGGAGCCTTATCGTATAAAAACTCCTGTTTAATGATTCCGGTTTGCCATTTTTCTACCTGGGCATGGGCAGTAAGCGTGAAGGCTGCTGCGGCTATGGTTAAAATTCTTTTGAATATCATACTTATTAGTTTTGGTCATTGCGAGGTTGATTTTCATCAGGCGAAGCAATTTTTTTGCTAAATAGATTGCTTTCCCGAGAAATCAGAACTGGCTGACGTGCCTACTCGCAATGACGATTTGTTCTTGCGCCATGGTTGTGTCCACACAAACCATCATTTTAATTACTTCGTGCCTTGCACCGACGATTAATGTTCTACCACAAACTCATAATCACCTGAGCCCACCTCATAAATGGCTCTGTCTTTTTCTAATTTTATAAATTTTAAATCCTTTATTGAACCTGAATTTTCTGTAACTGCCTGTTTGTTTTTTGCCGGAATAAAAAGTGTAGCACTCGTATTGGCCGGAATACTTACTTTCCATGTAAATTTACCGGTGGTTTTGGTATAATCGCTTTTAATTAATCCATAAGCCGACTGATAACTCGCATTTACATAATCTAATCCAGCGATCATTTCGGGTTTCATGCTAACTTTTTTAAAGGCCGGGCTTTCCGCTTTAATACCAGCCAGATTCTCGTAATACCAGATCAGTAAATCGCCCAGCATCATCACGTGGTTTTGCGAATTCATTTTCGGATCGGCGGTATTGCCATTCCAGAGTTCCCAAATGGTGGTTGCACCGTTATCGATCATATAACCCCAGCTTGGGTAAGTTTTTTGTGTAGCGATGGTATAAGCCAAATCGGGTCTGCCGTAATCGTTCAAACAGCGCATTAGCCACTGCACCCCCACTAAGCCATTGCTTAAATGCCCTTTATTGGTTACTTCAACGGTATACACTATATTTTTGAAAACCTGATCGATATGCTTTTTCGGAACCATTCCGAAATAGAGCGGAATGATGTTGTCTGTTAAGTTATTATCGCCATAAAAGCCTTTTTCGTTATAAAACCTCTGATTAAAGGCAGCTTTTATTTTATCGCCAAGTGCCTCATAATCGTTGTAATCACCTTCATTCCCGCTTATCTTGCTAAACTGCATCATCACTTGTGTAAAATGATAGTAGTAAGCCGTCGAAATCAGTTCGGAAGGATACTTTTTATCGGCACTTTTACCTCTGCCTGCCTCAATTGTTACGGGTGGCATGCACCAGTCACCATAACTGTCTTTGGTGAGGATATTATCTTTCATGTAACGGTCTTGCATATAAGCCAACCATTTTTTAATGGCCGGATAGTTTTCAGCCACCACATGGACATCGCCCGTTTGCCTGTAAAGCATCTCGGTAATGAGCACAATGGAACCCGGCCAGCTCATGTTATCACTGTAATAACGCCAAAATGCGGGTGCAACATCGGGGATTGCACCATCTTCTTTCTGTGCATTCCTGATATCCTGCAGCCACTTAGCATAAAAACGACCATTATCGAAAAGGAAATTTTCGCCATGCGCAACAGCACCTCTATCACCTAGCCAGGGCATACGCTCGTTGCGTTGCGGGCAATCAATAGGGATGCCTTTATAATTTCCGGCGATACCCCACCAGGCATTTTTAAAGATCTGGTTGATTAATGCATTTGACGTTTCGAAAGTACCTGCGGTATTCATTTTATCGTAGATCATTTTCCCAACAAAGTCGCTGAGGTTTGGCGTGTAATTAAGGCCAGATAATTCTACATATCTAAAGCCGCGATAGGCAAAAGTGGGCTCCCACAGTTCTGGCTCACTTCCTTTAAAAGTGTATAAATCAGTGCATTTGGCATTGCGCAGGTTTGCCGTAAATAACTCGCCATTTTCCTGCAGGGATTCGGCAAAACGCATTTTCAGCTGCTTGCCTTTTTGGCCTTTAACTTTAATTTGTAACCAGCCAACCATGTTTTGACCCATATCGAGGATAAATCTGCCGCCAGAGATTGCTTTAACAGCAACCGGTTTGAGCGTATTCATCACCCGCATGTTTTCGTTCATCTGGGCTTCGATGGTTCCCGATGGTTCCTGTACAAATTCTGCCTTCAGCCATTTGCTGTCGTCGAAACCTGCTTTATTCCAGCCGGTTGCTTCTTTTGTGGCATCATATTCCTCGCCATCGTACTCGTTATTTGCACGGATGGGCCCATCAGCAGTGCCTTTCCAGCTATCATCGGTGTCGATATTGGCTGTGCTGCCATCGCTGTAAACAAGATGGATGTTCAGCAGCATTTTAGGAAAACCAAAAGTTTTGATTTTATAGGGTTTTTCATTTTGCCGCATGGCGAAGAAACGACCATTGCCTAAAATGGCACCAACCGCATTTTTCCCTTCCTGCAAATAAGTGGTCACATCGTAGGTGTTGTATTTCACGTTTTTATTGTAGTCAGTTGGTGAAGGAGTGAGTACCTCCTCACCTACTTTTTTACCATTCAGGTAGAGCTGGTACAAACCCAGGCCAATAATCGAAGCTGTGGCGGATTTTACTTTTTTGGAACTTTGAAATTCCTTTCTGAAATAACGTGCCGATAAACGGGAGTCGGTTTTGATGTTATCCCATGGAAAGGCCCGATCGAAACCAATCCAGCCTTTTGGCCAGTCTTTGTAGTTAAGTAATCCCATTGTCCACGAGTTACTGGCCGACCATTCGCTTTCGCCTGCGGTTGTCCAAACTTTAACTTTCCAGTAGACTTTCATACGACTGGTTAATTTTTCTCCGTTGTACGCAACATGAATAGATTCATCACTGCTTACTTTTCCTGAATTCCAGAGATCTCCACCATTTTGCGCCAGTTTTTCAGTAGTTGAGGCTACTAAAATTTGGTAAGCCTTTTGAACTACGTTGCGTTTTGGTGAAAGGATTTCCCAGCTTAAACGCGGCTGTGGCGAATCAATACCTAACGGATTAACCAACATCTCGCATTTCAGGTTTTGCAGGCTCACCTGGGCCACCAGTTTTTGGAGCGGCAAGAGTAGCAGCAGTGTGATTAGCGATATGTAGGTTTTAATGTTCATTTTTTTTTGTGATTACACCGATTCAGTTAATTATTTTTTTGCCACAGATAAACACTGATCTTTTTCAGCAATAATTCAATAATATTTTTATCTGTGTTCATCCAATTCATCTGTGGTTAATTCTTGGTAGAAAAATCAAAATACAAAGTCATATCCAACGCTCTCGCCGGTTCTTTTTCAAAATCGTAAAATACATGTTTCATGCCCATCGGACCGGTGGTTTCTGGTTTTTGTGTTTTGGTACCAATAGCAGAAATCCCGTTCATAAAAGAAATGTCGCCGTTTGGAAAAGTCGGACTCATGTTATCGTATTCTGTGTCTTTCGATTTCTTCGGCGTAAACAGCCTTAAAAAAATATCTTCCCTATCGGTTACTACCCTGAAATTTTGTGCCTTGCCGATAAAATCGCACCAGTACAAATTGGCATAATAGCCTTTAAATTCAGGATATTGCCATGGGGGTTCTCCGGTTGCCGAATCGTTGTAATCTTTCTTCCATACACCCAGTTGTGTACCTTTCATGCGGTTTTTCCAAACACGGTAAGGCCCGTTACCTTTGTAAGTTACGCCTTTCATTTCTGTTTCAGGATAAGAAAAGTTTAAGCCAACGAAAGTGGTAAAATAAGCCGCAGGGAAATATTTTACCTGCATTTTTAACCATCCTGATGGATAAATGGTCCATTCCAGGGTGTTGTAACTTTCTTTTCTGTCAAAAGTTGAAGTGATAACCAGGTTTTGGCCATCCATTCTGGTCGTGAAATTTTTAAAGTTATTTACACCCTCCTGTAAAACCGGTCCGTTGTTAAATGGGATGATTCCTTTCGTATTCTCGACCTTTTTCAGTAAACCGTTTGTTTTATCAAAGGTTAGTTGAACGCCGTTAGCCGAAACTTCGAAAGCTGTAGCCGATGTTTTGAGATCCACTTTTGATGATCCGTTGGTTACAACCAGTTTAGCAGCATCATCTTTTGGCAAGTTGATCGGGAAACTCCAGGTAAATAATTCCTTGCCGTAAACATCTTTAGCAGTTAGATACAGTGCATCGAAATTTTTCCAGTCTGCAGGAAGATTGATTTGCAATTTTCCTTTCTTTAAAGGTTTAATATCAGGTGCATTTGCTTTACCCGCTTTGAAATCGGTTTCGGAACCATCGGCTTTTAATCTTTTTAATTTCCATTCAAAACTGCATTGGTTCAGGTTGGTAAAGGCATACCTGTTCTCCAGAAGGAAAGTGCCATCAAATACAGTGGTGATTTCTCTTTTTTCGACAAATACCGGACTCCATACTTCTTTAATGGTATAAAAACTGCCCTCTTTTTCGTGGTATGGCCCTACAATCCCGTCAGGACCATGGTTACCATCAGTATCCAAAATGCCATTTTTATCGGTGCGCACTACAGCCTGATCTGCAAAATCCCAAAGAAAGCCACCTGCAGAAAGCGGGTTGTTCCACATCGCGTTCCAGTAATCTTCTATCCCGGCACCATGGCCGCCATCCCACATGCCATGCAGGAATTCTGTTGGCATTAAAATATTGTGACCATGATCGTGATTGCCGATACCATAATTATACTCGCGGTAATGTGTAGTTTCGAAGCCACCAAAAACCTCCCATGGGTGGATTAACGGGCGTTTCTGTAGATCGTTTTCAGGGAAAAGGCGATCGAGTTCCCGGTTGTGTCCACCTTCGTTTCCATTGGCCCAGAATACAATAGATGGATGATTTTCATCGGCGGCCATCATTTCTTTAAATAATTTTGTGCCAGTGGCTGTGTTGTAGGTACCGTGCCATCCGGCCAATTCATCCATCACGAAAAGGCCAAGCGAATCGCAAACATCGAGAAAATGACCATCGGGCGGATAATGAGACATGCGAACGGCATTCATGTTCATGTCTTTCATTAACTGCACATCTGCAATGCTAATTTTTTTACTGGTGGTGCGGCCCGATGAAGGGTAAAAAGAATGCCGGTTTACCCCTTTAAATTTCATTTTTACGCCGTTAACGTATACGCCATCGCGCTCACGGACTTCAACCGTTCTGAAACCTATTTTTTTGGCGATAACATGAACTGGTTTACCGTCATCATATAAAGTAAAAGTAACTTTATATAGGTTTGGGAATTCTGGCGACCACAATTTTGGTTTTGGAAGTGTATAGCTAATAAAATGATTTTTATTGTCATCTGGCATAACTATAAGGTCTGGAATAAACCCAAAAACCTTTCCATTTTTATCGGTAAGTTTAGTTTCGATTCTATTATAGGAGCCAGATGCATTAACAATAGCCTCAAATCTTCCACTTGCTGATGCATTAATTTGAACACGATTGATATGTGATTCTGGTAAAGCCTCAAGGTAAACGGGACGGAAAATGCCGCCAAAAATCCAAAAATCTGCTTTGCGTTCGGCATTGTTAACCGATTCATTGGCAGAATGTTTAGCTACTTTAACTTCAAGTAAATTATCGCTGCCCAACTTAAGCAGTTTAGTAATATCGTATTTAAATACATAAAACGATCCCTGATGAATTTCTCCGGCCAGCTGACCATTAATTTTGACCTCCGTATCGGTCATGGAGCCTTCAAAAACGATATTAATCTGTTTGTTTTTCCATGTAGCTGGAACATTGAATTTATACTTATAGAGTCCTTGTTCTTTGCCTTTATTTTCTTCTTTATTGAAACCATAATTGTATTTTCCAAAACCTTGCAGCTCCCAGTTTGAAGGAACGGGAATAGTGGTCCATTTGCCTGAGTTCATGCCTTCGGTACAAAAGAACTCCCAGTTTACGGTATGGTCGTTGCCCGTGCCTGATAGATATAATTTCTCCGTTTGTTGTGCCTTAGCCAGGCAAAACATTAAAATAAAGCAAAGAAATAGTGATGACCGTTTTAACATTAATTGATTTTGAATTGCAGGGTTAATGGATTATCAGTTCGAAAGGGTAAAGCGGGCAAGCCGTTGCCATAAAAATTCCCCGAAGGGTTTTCTGCCCAGTTGTAACGTACCGCTTTAGGATGCAACACCTCTTTGGCAGATACCCATACTTTTCCGGCTTTAATTTCGGCATTGGCGGGTACAAATTTCCCGTCAGCTCCGGCCAATGTAAAGCCCGCGACAGTGCCAGCATCTTTCGCATTTAAATGTTCGAAATTGAGTATGGCCTGGTTCGCTTTAAAGGTAACAGCTTGATAAATTGGACCTGAAAAATCTATCTTTTGGTGATAAGTTTTAGCTAAAGCCCAAAGTGCCAGGCGTCTGCCTACCTCCCATTTATAGGTTGGATGTAAATCGCCACCGTTATCGTTTAAATCAGAGGTTGAAATCATTCCCGTATTCTGCAAACGTAAAATCTGTTCCTGTGCTTCCCAGAAAGCGGGCTCAGTATCGGTGGCTAGTACCACTTTTTCGCTTTTTTGCTTGCTGTAATCGAAAGGGGCTATTTGTACGTAATAAAAAGGAAACTCTTGCCTCCAGGCCTTGCGCCAGCTTTGTATCAGCGCTTTCATTTTATACGCATAACTTATGGTTTCATTGAGGAAACAATTGGTTTCACCCTGGTACCACAAAACACCACGAATTTTGAAATTGGTCAAAGGTTCAATCATCGGTACATAAAACTTACCAGGATCGTTGCCTACTTTTTTGTCTTTAAAATAGGCTTCATCAGCAAATGCCTTTTCCGAAATCCACGGTTCGATAGCACTGCCCGGCACTGCTGAAGAAATTACACCTACCGGAACGCCTAGTTTTTGCTGCAATTCTTTAGCAAAGAAATAACCTGCAGCCGAAAAGGCGCGTAAAGCAGAATCTTCGGCCACACTCCAGCTTTTATGAGTGGAATCGGGTTTGATTAAAGTTTTTCTGTTTACCAGGAAAATCCTGATCTGCTTGTTTTTGGCCTGTACTACTTCATCAGCAGGAAAGCCCAGTTTTTCATTTTTGGGCTTCGGGATTTTAGCCAGTTTGCGCATGGCATACTCCATGTTCGATTGACCGGAACAAAGCCATACTTCGCCAACCAAAATATTGCTCAGCTCGATGGTATTAGAGCCCGAAATAAGCATACTTTGTGGTTGTGCAGCTGTTTTTAAAGGATTTAAAACTACTGCCCAGTTTCCGCTATTATCTGTTAGTGTTTCTTTTTTCTGCCCCGCAAAGGTTACGGTTATGCGCTCGCCTGCTGCTGCAAAGCCCCAGATGTTGATAGGTTTATTGCGTTGTAAAACCATGTTACTGGAGAGTATTTGTGGCAGCAGGATTTTGGCGTTGGTGGAGAAAGAGAAAAGAGATAAGATTATAGTTATTATCGTCATTTCGAGCAAAGTGCAACGTAGCCGAGAAATCTTTTTAGTTTGCTTAAAAGATTCCTCCACTACGGTCGGAATGACGATCGCGCGGGGATGCACTGACGGGAAAACTACCAACTCCCAACTCCAAAGTGAAAACTTTCTCATATCCGCTCCGTTTTTAAATATTTAATCAGATAAACGGCTTCTTTTTTCTCGGCCTCTCCTGCGTTCTTTAAATCGTAGGTTTGATCGGCTGGGGTGTCTATATCCGGGAAACGGCGTACATTGCCTGTACGGAAAACAATGCGCGAAACATTGGCCACCGGTTGGAAAGCCAGACCAGTAAGCACATCTTTACCATTAACGGTAATGGTATAAAAACGATTTGCGGTGTTTAGTTTTAGCTTGATATTGTAGGTTTCACCAGCCTTATATTTTAAGAAATTTTTGTAGCGTGCACCAGCTTTTGCGCTTAGTACACCGGCGGTATCAAAAGTTAAACGCACGGTAGCCATGCCTTTATCATCTTGCAGCTCAATTTCCATTAAACCGAAATTATCCTGTTTAGGGGTAACCGAAAAAGAAGTGCTTAACTTACTTGAGGCCGGAAACACGCGTTCGGCTTTTGCATAATCAAAAGGATCTCTGTCTTTTAGGACTAAATTGCCGTCTTCTACCTTTACCGGTGCCCAAAGCGGACTGTAAATATTCCACAAAGCCAAAGCTTTATCGGCAGGCATTTTACTGAAATCATCATTTACATGGGTGTTAACCGTTGTGCTTACGGGTACCGGAATACCTGAAACCCAAATGTCTTCTTTATTCATGCTGTAGGCAACCCAAAGTTTCCCGTCGGCAGGTTTTCCGTTACCTTCTTCAATACCCCGAACGTATTGCGGGCCATACGATTTATAATTGCCTCCATAACGCATGGGCGAGATTTCACCATTTACCAAGGAAAGGTCAGTATAATCCAAACCATTCTTACTGGTGGAGATGGCCAGTGGCCAGCGGTATTCGGATGGATTATAAACGGTTGCAAAATGGCCATCGCTGGTTTTTTGGCCCCAGATTTTGGCATTGCTGTTTACAAAACCAGGTGCACGGAATGCACTTTCAGGCCAGCTTTTACCATTGTCTGTACTAATGGCAGTTAAGGCGTTCTTCCATAGGCCCACTACGCGACCATCGGGTAAATGATAGTAGCTGAAGGCTTTATATTGTTTTTGCAAAGTAATTAAGGGGTCTTTCCGGTCAGCCTCTTCGTTCCATTGCTGGGTCATTAATTTATTCGCCAACAGTTCGTTACAGGCTTCAATAAAAGCTTTTCTTTTGCATTTGGTGTAGTATGGATATTTTGTATTCTTTTCAGAATAACCTGGGTTGTAATGGATGAAATAAATCGGTCCGTATGTACCATCTGCCTGTATTTCGCGTACAGCGCGGCCAATGCCATGGCCATCATTAGGATCATCTTTGGCATCGAAACTGATGGCGTAAAAGCCGAGCACCAGGAAAACATTTTTGCTCGAAACATAAAAGCCCATTCTTTGGTGCATTACCGCATCCAGATCTTTGGCTACATCTGTACGGCCTTCTTTTGTGGTACCATTGGGAATCCGGTAAACAGGGAAAATAACGTCAGGTTTGGTCCAGGTGTAGCCATCTTTTGACGATTGCAGCAGCGTTTGTCCTGGCGGGATGCTCTCGCCTACTTTATCGCTCAAATATTCTACATAAAAGCGGTTGTTCCAATAAGCCAGCATGGGTGCGTGGTTATAGGTCCAGCCAAAATTCTCGGCCAGCTCTGGGTGCTCTCGGTTTGCACGGAAGGTTTGGATGTTGTGTACACCCACTACCGGTGTTAACTGCCCGTGGTGGTAATCGGCATTAACCAGTGTTTTGCCAGTATAGCGCACGGTATCCTGTGCCTGCACAGTGGATAGTGCCAATGCAAGTAGGATAGCTAAACCAAATATCTGTTGTACTTTCATTTTAATTATGTTCTACGTCATTGCGAGTTTCCGATTTTTCATCGGAACGAAGCAATTTTTTGTTGCTCAATAGATTGCTTCACGCGCCCGCTCCTTGCCTTACTTCAGTTCGCAATGACGAATTATTTATTAATCAATACCTCTTCAATCACTTTCTTTTTCGCCCAGGTATCAGATGCATTTTCACTTAAATTTATGTTCTACGTCATTGCGAGTTTCCGATTTTTCATCGGAACGAAGCAATCTTTTTTGCTCAATAGATTGCTTCACGCCCCCGCTCCTTGCCTTACTTCAGTTCGCAATGACGAATTATTTATTAATCAATAACTCTTCAATCACTTTCTTTTTCGCCAGGTATCTGATGCATTTTCATTTTAATTATGTTCTGCGTCATTGGGAGTTTCCGATTTTTCATCGGAACGAAGCAATCTTTCTTTCTCAATAGATTGCTTCACGCGTCCGCTCCTTCCCTTACTTCAGTTCGCAATGACGAATTTCTATTTCTTTTAAACCTCGCAGGTTTTTAAAACCTGTGAGGTTTATTCAATAAATCTTTAATCAATTTCTTCTTCACTTTTAAAATAGTACCGTGTTTATGTCCTTCCGGTACTGAAATTTCGCCGGTTATATCTTTAAAGGTTTTAAAATCAGTAGTTTTCATGGCCGAATAGTTTTTTTGTCCGTAAGCGTCGAAATAAACCAGCCAGTCTTTTTCCGTTTTTACCACTGTCGGGCCTTCGGTTAGTTTAGGGCTAAAAGCCTCAGATACATTCGTATAGGGGCCTAAAGCCGAGGATCCAAAAGCCACTTTTAAATTGCGGTTAGGCCGGGTATTATCTTTCAGAACCAGTACATAATCTTTTGCTTTACGTTTAACAATCACGGCGTCGATCACGCTAAAGCCGGGATCGAGAAATAACCTGGGCTGAGAAAAGCTTTTGAAATCCTTAGTCGTAACCGAGTACATGCGGTGGTTATTTTCCTCCTCTTCTATCCCTTTCGCAAACCGGAACGGTATGGTCGATGCCCAGATGATGACATATTCTTTATTCTCTTCATTGTAAAAAAGCTCGGGCGCCCAAACGTTCACGGTTTCAGGTTCATTCTCCATTACCGGTATAAATTGCTGTTTACCCCAGTGGATCAGATCTTTTGAGCTGGCATAGCCAAAACCTTTATCGCCTTTCCAGCTGCAGGTCCAAACGAGGTGAAAAGTACCATCAGGGCCTTGTACCATGGATGGATCACGAAGTACTTTTTGAGTTCCTACTGTTGGTTTTAAAAAGATTTTGTTGAAATCGGTCCAGTGATACGCATCGTAACTGTACAGCAAGCGCAAGCCTTCTGTTGCCGGTTCATGGAACGAGGTAAACAAATAAGCCTGTTTACTGCAGGAAGTTAACCCGCAAAGTGCCAGGCCTAAAATGGCTAACCGTAAGGAGGATATGAACTTTAATTTTAACACTTTCTTTGTTTATCGTGCTGCCAGACATTGCTATCTGGTACTTTTATTTGTTTCTTTTTCAGCATCAGATGGTAACATCTGACGCCACGTTATAGGATCGTCATTTCGACTGAAGCGCAGCGGAACGGAGAAATCTGTTGAGAAGATCAAAAGATTTCTCCACTATGGTCGTAATGACGATTTTTCTATTATATTTTATCTAAAATCAACACCCAGTCGTTGCCGTTTGCAGCTTCGCCGGGAGGGTTAAACTCATGGATGCCTTTGTTCTCCAATTCACCAATTGGAATTGTTCTTCCGGTGCGTGGATCAAACCATGAAGCTTTTACATCATCGCCATCAATTTTACCCATTTGCACTTTAAAATTTCTTCCGGTATAGGTATAACACATGGCGAAATCTTCGCCCCCTGTTGCCAATACGCGATCATATTTTTCACCGTTGCGACCTGCGATTAACGTTTGGTCGGGTACGCGGTCGAAATAACTGCGCGAAAGCAGCAGCGTTTTTAAATACCGCATTTGGGTAGCTCCCTGTGCATTTAACGCTGTAATCCATTGCTCTTTCGGGCCGTAAGCCGGTTTTTTATCGGTAAACTTGTACATCTGCATTACCGAATTGTGGCCGTACGTATAACCAAAAGCACCCGCAAAAACCGACCAGTAAGCATATCTTCTCACATCTGCAGCTGTCCAGCGTGGCTGTAGGGTATCGTGTAATCCTTGCGGAATATCTTCATATGAGGGTTCGCCATCAATTGTTGGTTTAAAGGGTTTTAACAGGTAATCGGCTTCGATGTATTTCCAGTTGTCTTCGCCATAGTGCAATTTTTCGTTCTTAGAAGTATCCTGGTCGTAACGGCGGTGGCCGGATTGTACCATATCAAAATCGCACCAGGGCGAGTTATGGAACCATTGCGAAGAAGCTGTTCTGCCACGCGGATGGAAAGTAATTAAATGATTCGGGTCATTGGCTCGCAAGGTTTGACCAATGGCATTCCACACTTTTAAGCCATCAGCGCCTTTGATGTCGCCACCATTTAACCAGATGATATTCCATTTCTCACGATATCTTTTGGCTAAAAATTCAGCATATTTTTTTGCCTGTGCTTCCTTTACTTTCCCGGCTTTAACATTAGTTCCCCAAACGGGTACCAATGCCATGTAAAGGCCTTTTTCTGCGGCTTTATCTACAATATAATCTACATGGTCCCAATAATCGTAGGCTACAGAATCTTTCGGGTTATTGCCCGGGGTAAGCATGGGTTTGGCTACATCGCCATGCACTACAGATGAATCTAAATACACATTGCGCGACGGCACATCGTGCAAAACCATCACCTGGATTACGTTAAAGCCCTTCTGTTTTCGATCTTCGAGATAAGTATTGGCTTCTTCGCGGGTCAATCTGCTAAACAGCAACCAACCGGTATCGCCCAGCCAAAAGAAAGGTTTGCCGTCTCCGGTGGTTAAATACCTTCCGTTTTCGGAAACCAGCAAGCTTTTATCGCCAAAATGTGGCCTTTTCTTACAGCCGAATGCCAGCAGGTAAAGCAGGCATAAAAGGAATGTTTGAGATTTAAGCTTCATAACTAAATTTTGTTGATGATGATGAGCTCTTCGCTGCTACCGGTTTTATTGAATCTCGCCACAACATTTCCGTTTATTTTTTCTTCTTTCAGCACTTTGCCACTTTTTGGGTTCAATATTTTTACACCGAATTTTCCTGTAGCTTTACTCAGGTCTAAGGTTAATGGCTCGGTCGAGGCATTATAGAGTACATAAGTTTTTCCGGCATTTTCCAAACCATATTGTTTTACATTTTTTCCGGCCGGAAGAAAAGGTTTAGTGGCCGAGATCAGGTTTAACGTGACTTTATCGATATGACCGGCATTGGAAAGCGAGCCTCCTGCCATTAAAATGGCCCAGCCAAAATTTTCGTAATTATCCCCCGAATAGATGACTGCTTTTTCAGGGAATTTGGTTTTATATTCAGAAACAGCACGGTAAACTTCTTCAAAAGAGGTTTTCTTTGGTTTTAGAAGCCGTGCATGCTGACGCGGCGCCAGGCTTAAACCACCTTTAGGTGCATAAGCTGTACCATCTGCCTGATAGTTCCAGTAACGGATATCAATTAAATCAACTACATTGGCACGCTCCGGATCAGCCAAAATTGCGTCCTGAACATCTTTGGTAACGCTCAGGCCAATAATCGGGTGTTTCCCGGTTTCTTTTTCCCATTCTTTAATGGTATCGATCCAGAACTGCACAAAATGCAATGGACCGGTAAACTCGGCACCAATAAGCTGGATGACGCCAGAATTTCCTTCAAAATTCTCCAGGCACTTGCGGATATAGGCTTTATGAATGGCCCTGCGGTGTTCGTTACTGACATCATAGAACTGTTCGGCCATAAAAATCCGTTTATCACCTGCATAGGGAACCGGCTCAGGAAAACCTGTACCGTTAATGTTGTTAGCCGTACGCCACGGAAAATCAGCGTAATGTGCACCTGCTTCGATAATGTTGTGCTGAAAATAATTTTCGTGGATGAGTACCAGGCCTTTCTGATCGGCCAGGTTTGCAAAGTTTTTTAAACGGTCCCAATACCACAGGTTGTATTTGGTGATGTCATATTTACTCAGGCCATCCCAGGCTTTGTCCTGTCCGCTACGGGCAAAAGGCAACTCGTAAAAAGGTGCCCAAACGTCGCCGTCCATCCGGCGGATGCGTTCGTGGTCATCTCTTCTCCTGTCGTACCAGAGGCCATAATTGTGATCTAGGATTTTCACCGAACCATTCTTCATCGAATCAGTGATATCATCCAGGTTATCGGTTAAACCATTGCCTTCACGCCCTGGTACAAAACGCGTAATGTGAAATTTAGTGTTTTTCAATCCATAAGGCCGGGCACTTCCATTCCACCAGGGCACTTCCTGTCTGTCGCCTAATATAATTTCATTTCCGCGTGTGATCCAGCCATTTTTAATGCTTATTACGTCAGCGGTTTGTGTGTTACTCTTCTTATAAATCCCTGAAGCGTTTAACAGCTTAGCCTGGCCTTTCTCTATAGGGATCTTATTTCTTTCGGTGGCCGAATCGATATATTCAGATAAAGTTAAAGCGGGTTTGTAGGCCAGTTTGGTCAGTTTTACTGCTACATCAACCGGTGGACTGCTTGAAGCTTCTGTTTCAACCGGAAGTATAAAAGTGCTGGCATCTATACTATTGCCAACCCTGTCTTTCAATTGCGCATAGTACAAACTGCGTGGCTGAATCTGCTCGTTCGACATATCCCAGTAACCATCGCCCGAAAACTGAGCCCAGGTACCGAAAGCCCAGTTTTGAGCAGTTGGAGGTTGATAATTATCTACCCTGGCTGCGCTGCATTGCCAAAAAACACTGTTTGCGGCGCTCCATCCTGCTCCTTGCCCATCCTGACCACGGTTTAAATAACTTAAGGCCTGTCCGTCGATATTCACAATATCGAATAATACGCCCGAAGCCCAGCTATCGTAAGCTCCGCTGAAAGAAAATGGCAGGTATGCCTGGCATTGTACAAAAACATTTGGGCCTGGGGCACAGAAACCGACGGCAAAATCGTGGTAACCGTATTCTGAATATAACCTTTGGAAAAGCGTTTGTTGTCCTGTTGTTAAAAATGTATAACGGCGCTCACCACCAATTTCGGATACAGGTGCCAACGATTTACAATCTTCAACGGTAATTCTTTTGGCGCTGGACAGTACATTCACAGCAGAACCTGCAAAGTGTTCAAAAACCACCTGGCGTACCCAGGCATCTTCCACATTTTCGAGGCAAATGGCTGTCCAGCGGTGGTATTCGTCTTTAATATTGTCTTTATGGTAATCCGATTCAAGCTTCAGGTTCTCGATTCCTACCTGTGCGATCCGGCCATTCCATTTGTATTTGGCCACTGTTGCACCACCAAATTTAGCATCGAGCGCTGTGGTAATGGGCGCATCGAAAGTAATGGTCGATCCATTGATAGCGATAATTTTGCGATCCCAGAAAATATCCCTGGTACCCGGTTTCCAGCCCAGGGCGCTTTCGCCACCGCCGAACTCAACAGTTTTCAGGGTTTCGATCCACGCGCTGGTCGATGGCCGCTGAATGGTGATTCGGTCACCCACTTTAAAGCTGCCGGTATTGGCCAGTGTAAGCCGGATGGCATTTACGGGTGCATAAATATCTGTAACAGCCACAGGTGTTTCCTGCGTTTTATCATTTTTACCCAAAACCCTGATCACCCCCATGCGGTCTAAACCAGTAGCAAAAATTCTAGTACCATCGGCTCCCATACCACTACCCCTGATAATGACGCCGGAAGCCGCAATTTTTAAAGTGCCGGCAACTTCATACGTTCCTTTTTCGAGTAAAACAGCCCCTCGCAAACCATCTTTTCCGGGCTGCATGGCCGAAACGATATCAATCGCCCGCTGGATGTATGGTGTTGCATCTCCTTTAACCAAAGGAACAACGATTTTAGCTGTTGCTGTCGGAATGGCTTTTTCGCCAGCCATATAACCTGCATAAGAAAAATCGGGAATGCGGTTGCCCTGAGCATCGGCTGTGTAAGCCAATTTTCCATCGTCACCTTTAAAAACGGGCTTAGGTGGTTCAACTGGCCTGGTTTTCTGGGCAAAGCATGCCGCTCCCATCAAAAACGCGATGACCAGCATCGGTACGGTTTTGAATGGCATTGATTTTAATATTTGGTTAGTTTTGGGCATTTGCGTTTTTTAAAGTATTAATCATTGCGGGGCAATGGAAATTATGGTCATCCGAATTGTAACGCAGTGAAACGGAGATCTCTCCCGGTTCAGATTTAGCTTCGCTGAGCAATTGTGGTTCCCGGCTCCGTTGCACTGCGCCCGAAATGATTGGTAAATTGCGGGGTGAGTGGCGACACTTCCCTTCAAGCCTCTACCTTATCCGTCTATCTCAATTCCGGCCTCACTTTATTCACGTCTACCACGCTGTTTAAATATACCTCGATGTTCGAATAACCGCTTTTGGTAATTTTAGCGGCATCTGAAGCATCTTTAGGATTTAATCCCTGTTTAATCTCATAAGCATCAGGCATGCCATCATCGTCTGAATCTTTGTAAGGTGTACCCTTGTACTCCGGATAGCCGCCCACCTGCGAAATTTCGGTAATGATACCCAGTTTATAAGAATCACCTTTTAACCTGCGGTGTTCAAACTGGAAAGCGGAAGGTTTGGCATCAGGATGTACTTCGATTTTGCCGGTAGCCACCTGCTTTACCACACGGGTATCAACCGGGTCGCGTTTAGGTAAGGTAGCACCCGCATTGGCCAGGACATAATCTTTAGCTTGCAAGGTTGGGATAATGCTGATTTTTGGCATCGGAAAAGGTTTTTTCGCCTTCATGGCCGGAAAATATTTACTAGCCGTTTCGAATGGCATTAAATTCCCCTTTTTATCTTCCATTTGTACGCCACCAGCCCAGTTATCACGGGTTACTTTCTCATTTCCATCGATAATATTGCCACTTACATAGGCCCTGCCGAACACCACGTAAGGCAATTTACTCCGGCCTGATTCAGGTTTTAAAATGCGGTAGCTGATGGGGTCGCCCAATTCGGTAACCGGACCAGGTTTGTAGAAGTTATTGATGATATTGTATTGTGCAGTATAATCACCACCATCAGTTGAGCGGTTGTTCCAGTTGAAAACCACGTTATTGGCAAAGTTGAAAATACCATTCCAGCCAATGGACGGGTTACGGGCACCATTATCGGCCCAAAGGTTGCGGACAAATGCGCAGTTTTCGCCACCTAAAGTACTGCCGAAAGCGTGGTTCCAGTAATCCAACGCTTCAGAGAAGATCGAATTCTGGATGGTGATATTCACTGTGCCCAGTTTTTCTTCAATTTTACCGGTGCTGTCGTTATACATGTGGCGGTACATCGACATATTTTCATCTAATCCCCAACTGGCCGAAACGTGGTCGATCATGATGTTGCCTACCGGGTTACCACCAATGGCATCGTCGCGACGACCCACAAAAGTTTCACCTCTTCTGAAACGCATAAAACGCACAATTACGTCGTGGGTATTGAGCCAAACCGATTCGCCGGCTACGCAAACCCCCTCGCCGGGTGCCGTTTGACCAGCAATGGTAATATATGGTGCACGGATGATTAAAGGGGTTTTTAAGCGGATAATCCCGGCAACATTAAATACCACAATGCGGGCTCCGCCCTGCTCACAGGCGTCGCGCAATGAACCCGGACCGCTATCGTTTAAATTTTTTACTACAATAACCCTTCCGCCGTGGCCGCCAAAACTATAGGCCCCACCACCTTCAGCACCCGGGAAAGCCAAAAGTTCTGATTGTGGTAAATCAGTTGGCCGGCCCGCCCATGGAATATAAGGTTTACCTGCTGCAGCTTCCTTCGCGATAATAGGCTTAGCCTTTTCCCAGGCAATATCTGATTGATGGTAAGCTTCTTTAAGCATCGAATCGGATGATTTTTTTACATCATCAGGGATTTTAGGGTATTGCGCGAAAGCATGATTGGTGGAGAGCATTAATGCTGTTGCGAACAACAGATTTAAAAAGTTCTTTTTCATTTGTGTTTTGCCCGTTGAGGAAACTAAAGAAATGTCGCAAATATTTTTAACTTAACCTAAATGCCAGGTTAATTTTTTTAAAAAATTGCGGCTTTATCTTTTGCTTATCCTATGATTGTATTTTGGTTAGAAAGTATATAATGTTTCAAATTTGCATGCTGTATGGCCTTGTTTTCGGTATAATTTTAGCGAGATTTTGTATCATGTTACCAAAAGGTGAAATGAGCGTCAAGCCCGTCAAATTACATCCGTTCAATCCAGTTACAAGATAGCAATTAAATTCATATATAAATGTAACATTCTTAAATGAAAAAAGGAAACAAATTAATGCTTCCTTTTACAAACCAAATATAAAAAAACAGAGCGGTGAGCAAACCGCCCTTAGGAGATTGTTAATATCTATTGAAGTGGATCAAACGGGCCACCCCATGTATTGTTTTGTTGCAAATTAACGTTGTTGTTGATTGCAGCAGTTGGAATGCCATAGAAATAATTACCCGACTGGAAATTAATGTTTTGGTTATCAAGCGCTTTTAGACTTAACGTAAAGCTTGAAGCGTATAGAGCGTCTAATGAATTTGATGCAGAAGCCTCCCTGTTCGAGGCAATATAATCCGTTGCCAGCGTTCCGCTTCTTTTTAGCTGTATGACAAGTGCATTTCTTTTCATTCCATTAAGGGTTGATTCAAGTAGTTTTCTCCTTCTCAGATCAAAAAATCTTTTACCCTCAAATGCAAATTCAACCTGTCTTTCTTTCATAATGGCAGCAACCAGATCGCTACGTGACATGCCAGCGTCTAAGCCGTACAGTCCATCAGCCCCAGCCTCAATGCCTGCTCTTTTTCTAATGGCGATCAAATTAACATATGGTTCATCCGCAATGCCTGATTTATTCAATTCTGCCGCACTTTCTGCCAGATTCAACAGCACTTCTGCATAACGGATTTCAATCCAATCGGTACCGATGAATGTACTTGGCGAAGCTTTGGTTTCATCTACTCCTTTACGTAGATAGAAGCCAGTGTTACTCGCTGCAGTTGCTTCTGTCGTTTTGTTGGTGGTACCTGTAGCTGCGCTGTAATAATAATATGTCCATAAGCGTGCGCCATTCATGACATTACCCCAGGTTGCCCCATTATAAGCAATAGTGGCGTAAAACCTTGGGTCTCTGTTTTTATAGAAGGTAGACATGGCATACGGATATTTTGTTGATGCGCCAGGTCCGCTAGCCGGCTTGCCATCCTGCATCGGAAAAGCTAAACTCATTTCGTAGCTAGGTGTAAATGAGCCGCTTCCTGAAACAGATCTTGGTCTGGCACTATTATCGAATGAATTATTATTAGCATTGATATCAACAGATGATGTATTGAATCCTGTTACCAATACTGCTTCGGGATTTGCCGGGCCACCGTTCGAAGTTCCCCCTTCGGTTGTCCACATGGTGTAGTCGAATTTAGGATAAAGTCCAAAACCATTCGCAGACAATATGGTTACGGCAGTCTTATTTGCATCGTAGGCTGCCTGCCATCTGGCCACATCGTTATTGGGATTAAACTGCGGGCTGGCATAAGTTAGCAATACCCTACCCATAAAAGCAGCAGCTGCACCTGAAGTAATTCTGCCATAATCTGCCTGTTTAGGCCATTTTGCTGGCAAATACTTGACGCATGAATCCAGATCGCTTTTAATCTGGGCAAATACTTCGCTGGTTTTAGCACGAGGTGTTAGGGCCAGTTGTTTTGCCTCATCGCCAACGGCGTTAAGCGGCACGAGGATCAAGGGTACCCCTCCGTATAGTTTAACGAGTTCGAAATATCGATATGCTCTCCAGAAATAGGCCTGGGCTGCAAACCGACGTTTCACGGCTAGATCTAGTGTACCTGCATTCAAATCTCTCAGGAAAGTATTAATTGTCCGGATTTTTCCGTAACTGTTATTGTTGGCATTGGCTACCCCTAAATCGGTAACACTTTCTATGGTAGCGGTCCCTAATACAAAAACGTTACTTCCCTGACCTTCTTCTGTCAGGTTATATGTTCCGGCTGAGTGAATGGAGCCGCCTGTACTACCGAACCAGCCCGGTTGGTTTTGACTATATAAATAATCAACATTTAACTTTACCGTGGTTGAATCATTAAATACCTGCTCTGCGGTAAAATTTCCCAAATCAGATTTTTCCAGAACTTTTTTGCAGTTTGTTAGCGAAATTACGGCTAAACTCAATGCAGTTATAACGAATATCTTTTTCATCTTAATACGTATTAAAAGCCAATATTTAAACCGAACGACCAAGTTTTTAGTGTTGGATAACTATATAAAGCTGTTTGCAGATCTCTGTATTTACCAGGATATGGATTAATAAATTGGATTGGATTGGTAGCTACGGTGAAAACCCTTGCGCTAGACATACCTATTTTATTGGCGATTCTGGTTGGTATGTTATAACTTAAGTTCAAGCTGGTGATGTTAAAACTCGTCGCTTTGACTAACCAGAAATCAGACGTTACTTCAAAATTTGTTCTGAAAAAAGGGTTAGGGTAAGCTGCATCCGTGTTTGTTGGTGTCCAGTGATCTACCCAATAAACAGGTCGGTTGTTGTAAATAGATGCACCTGTTGCAGAGCTGGATTGATTTGCTGGTTTTAAACCATCAATTGATGTCCAACCGCCCCATGAAAGCCCCATAATCACGTTTAAAACCAAACCTTTATACCCAACATTCCAGTTTAGCCCCAGCGCGTTGTGGTTACTTTGCCTGTTTGTAATAAAAGACTGATCTTTTTTATCGGTACTGATTATCCCGTCGCCATTTACATCTTCGTAATTGATCATGCCTGGCTGTAAGGCTTGTCCAAATATTTTAACATTGGCTGCTCCTCCTGCTGCTGCTGCACGTTGTGCTATAATTGCATCAGCTTCGGCCTGGGTTCTGATGATACCCAGTGACTTGTAACCAAATATCCCTAAATCAGAAGATCTTCCGGTAACATCTTCAACAGTACCCACAATTGCTGCAGATTGATCTACTTTTAACATTTTATTATCCATCCAGGTATAAAATGGACTAAAGCTGTAGCTAAAATCTTTACCAATATTGTCTTTCCAGGTTAACGAGAACTCCCAGCCAAAGGTATTGGCATTAGTATAGTTCTCTGTTGGTGTATTTGCGCCAATGGTTGCCGGAACAGATGAACTTAATGTGGTTAAAATATCTGTACCGTGATTCCAGTAATACTCTCCGGTGAATGATAAGCGATTTTTCAGGAAAGCCATATCTACACCGTATGATGTTTTAAACTCTTTGTTCCAGGTTACGTCGGCATTTGGAATCGCCAGATTTGGTTTAATGGCAATTGTCCGGTTATCGTTTCCATTAAACACGGCCCCTCCAGAACTTCCGGTGCCCAGATTATAGTTGGCTAAATATTGATAAGCTTTTGTATTATCAACACCAGATAAACCAAATGAGGCCCTGAATTTTAACAGGTCTAACCATTTCAGGTTATTTGCAATAAAGGACTCTTTTGAGGCTACCCAACCAACCGACGCGGCAGGGAAATTACCCCAGTTTTTGCCCGGTGCAAACCTTGAGCTTCCATCTCTTCTGAAGATCGCCTGAAAAAGGTATTTCTGATCGTAATCGTAATTGAACCGGGAGATAATCGATTGAAAGCCAAAAGTACTTACTGTTGCGGATTGGTTTGAATTTGACGTACCAACAGCGAAAGATTGATAATCTAAAGCGCCTGCCACTAAGCCTGTTGCCTCTGCATTAACACCTTCACTGTTTTGTTCCCGTTGCTCAAATAAAGCCAGCGCGGAGATATTATGCTTTCCAAATGACCGGTTGTAGTTAAAACCTCCGTTTATCTGATAGCTATCTGCAAACACTGGTGTTAAACGAACTTTGTCCCCGTTCAATACATTGAATGTACCGGTTAAATTTCCTCCCGGAATATGGTTGTTGGCACCTAACCCGGCATATTTATAATAAACAAATGAGGTACCGAATTGCTTGTTGTTGGCTGCATTTAGATTTTTATTAAATGTTGCAGTGGCTGTCAATCCTTTAATACCGGGAATTTCATAAGTAACTTTAGCCAGGATATTTGTTGATGTATTGGTACCACCGGTATAGTTATTTGAGTTTTGGATCTGGAAAAAGTTGATATTATCGTTACCACCGGTATTGCTTCCTCCAATAACTACGGGATTACCATTGATAAAATATTCTTGCCATGGCTGAACATTCTGTAGTGATGCGGCATCATTATCCAGATTTTCTGAAGTGCTGGTTAGTTTATACCAGTAACTTCTGGAATAGCCAACATTTGCGTTTAACGATAATGAGGTAACCAAACCTTTGGCAGGTTTTGCATCAACTGATGCTCTTAAGCCATATTTGTGTGAATTAATTCCTTTAAAGTTACTGTTCTGATTAACGAAGTCGCCGCCAATAAAATAGGTTACTTTATCTGTACCGCCACTAATATTTGCTGCTGTTCTCCAAACATAAGCTGGTTTAAAAGCATCGCCAAAGTAATCGTGACTATTGTTGGCAAAATATTCTAATTCATCCGGGGTGTACCAGGCAGCAGTTCTTGAGCTCGCCGGAACACCAGCGGTTACCAGATAGCCATCAGCGTTGATGTATTTATCTACCGGTACACCTGGTACGGTTTGGATATATGCTGATGCATTGGTGTAATCGTTAGAAAATGTACCCAATTGCAAAGAATTCATCATTTTAGGCATAATCGTCGCAGTAGAAATGCCCAGTGAATTGCTTATATTAAATTTGGGCGCGCCGATTTTTCCTTTTTTGGTTCTGATCATCACTACACCGTTAGCACCTTGAATACCAAAAATGGCTGCTTCCGCATCTTTTAATACGGTTACGCTTTCTACCTCGTTAATGTCAAGGTTGTCGAAATCTGCTTGTGTCCTGATGATATCATCAATCACAAATAATGGATTGGTTCCTTGTCCGCCATCTTTAGCAAATACCACTGGATTACGGATTGTGATCGTGGTGCCCTGTCCTGGTCTTTGTGCGCCACCGGAAACACTTAAACCCGGCGTAGTACCCTTTAATGCTGATGTAATGTTCAAAGCCGGAATATCCTCAACAGCCTTTAGGTTAGGGGTAGAAACGGATCCCGTTAGCGAGGTTTTCTTTTGTGTACCATAACCTACTACAACCACATCGTCTAAACCCTTATTATCCGCAACAAGCTTTACGTTGATATTGTTCTGGCTGCCTACGGTAATCAGTTGTCTGACGTAACCGATATAGGAAAACACCAATACATCTGTATTGTTTCTCACCTGGATGGTATAAACGCCATCTGCATTGGTACTGACATTGCTTGGCATACCTTTAATGCTGACGTTAACCCCTGGTATACCGCTCCCATCTGATTGATCAACAACCTTACCGGTAACCTTTCGCTCCTGGGCAAAAAGTATTGTACTTGCCACCAGCATCAGTAGCAAAGGCAAAGAAATTTTGCGTAAAAATTTTAAGTTCATATTGTTATTTGGTTAGTTTTGAAGTTATTTAAATGGTTGCATTGCTCCACTTAACGTTCAGCTATTTTAATCAGGCATGTTGCTAAAATGCCGCTATTAAAAGCTTAAAAAGGTTCTTTATTTATGATTTAAAAAAAAATAGGTTAATCGGCGTTTATCGGAAATCATGCGACAAAACATAGCGTAATCTGGCTCATGTATAGTTAATCTGTGTGAATGTTTTGGTTAGAAAGTAGTAATTCAAACTGCAATTAAAGTATCGATATTCCAGCTAGCCTTATTGCCTGAATATTGTATGATCTAATTTACATGAAATCAAAAATACCAGCTATTATATCTTTTAAAAATTGACATTACAAGGTACTAATAAAATTCATATATAAATGCAATATTCTTAAATAAAAAATGTTAAAAAAAATCAGGCATTAAAACCAATGGGAATTAATTGCCATCAGCTTTTGCCTTGCGCCTTTTTTCCCATTCAATACCTTCTTTTTTCAGGTCGTAACCCGCAGCAGAAAGGTAATTGTTGATGCGGCCTTTATACTTACCGAACCAGGCATGTTTTTTATCTGATGATTCTGCATCCATTGCACGTTCCCGCGCCTCAGTTAACCAAACTAAAATTTGCTTTTTCTGCTCATCGGTTAAAGTGAGTATTTCTTCCTGGTAGGCTTTATAGGTAAGCGGCAGCACGCCGTAAGTCATACCGTTTTTTACCCCTTCAATTTGTTCATTATTGAGCTGGGCGTTCAATTTGCTGATGTATTTTTTGTGCAGTTTAGCCAGCGATGCTTCTACCGCACGGTTCTGCTTAGCTAAAGCCGAATCGCGCAATACCTTATTCTCTTTATTTTTCTCCTTAATATCTTTCGCCCCGAGGTCTCTGGCGGTATAAATATCGTTCAGGCTACTGTACTGATCTCTGATGATATTGGTAACCATTTCAGCTTTTTTGCTATCGCTGATACCCAGCGTATTTACAATTTTAGCGGCACGCTCAGTAATGGTTTTGGTATAGGCCGCATGCTCTGCAAGGGCCTTATCCTGAGCAAAAACTGCCGTTGCAACGGAGAACGTTAAGAACAGGGCTAAAATTTGTGATTTCATTTTTTTATATCTTTAATTAGAATTTCTTTTTTTTCCAAGGTTGACATCTCCACAAAAGTGCACTTTTATGCCCAGTTCATCCATAGCCGCTGCTTTAATTCTGCAGGCTTCATGTGCACCGGCTTCGTAACTGGTATATACCACCTGAATGTGGTTGGCCTGGTGGCGTGCCATTAACTGATCGCGGTTGACGCCTTTTAAAATGGCATGCATAATAGGCCACTCGGGTGTGGTTCCCTCCCATCTTCTTTTGGTTTCAGCTGCAGGTAAAGAGACTACTTCGCCCACTCCTAAATCGCAGTGCAGTTCATTATGCTTTATATATACGCGGCTCCATACGATGAAACCGGGCTTACTAATGCCTTTTAATGATCCACCGCCCAAACGGAAATACATGGCAGGCTGTCTGTCACTGCTTGCTCCGGCGTAACCATCAATGAAATGTGCGGCTGGCGCCGCGCCTGAAATGAGAAAAAGCCAAACAAAGCCGTCAATTTCGCCTCCTTTATAATGTTCGCCCCAACGGATATCATGCAGGGTATTTTCTCCGCTCATGCCGAGTTTATTCCAGAGTTGATAAGTGAGCAGAGCATCCAAACCGGCACATTCATCAACTTCGTTAAAATGTGGTAAAGCCTTTTTGGCGTACAGTTCTTTGCCGTTTAAGCCATATACCGGTGGACGGTCTTCGTTATTGAGCAAACCTTCCACCAAATCGCTGGCCACGGTCAAATCTTTTAAACCCTGCTGGTATTGGATACCGATGGTGTCGCAGCTAAAGTCGTCGGCAATGCGGAGTGCTGCAATATACATGCGGCATTGCTCAAGTGTTTGTCTTTTTGTTAATTGTGTAGCCTCGTCAGTACCCCAGTTAAAGGTCATTCCTTTTTGCAACAGCCAATCTAAAACACCTTCAGCTTCCTGATCGGTTACCTGTAACATGGCGGCATATAAAGCTGATTGACTGAGCCTCTCTTTAAAGAAACCGGTGCGGTGCAGCAGTTCATCGGGTATGATAGCATTGTACATACCCATGCATCCTTCGTCAAACACGCCCATTATTACTTTTCGCTCTTTCAGACTTCTGGCAAAGTCCCGACCTTTTCTATCGTCGCTTAAAGGGATTTTATTTAGCGCGAAACTTTTAACGTGACTTTGATCATAACTGATTTTACCGGTAGAAAGCCATTCCCGCAATCCGTCGATAAAAAAATCGTCTGTAAAATTTTCACTCCACATCGTACTGTAGGGGATTTGTGCTTTGGTTAAACAACCGTTTAAATTTAACATGCCTACCAGTCCGGGCCACTGTCCGCTCCAGTTGGCGAGGGTAAGTATCGGACCGCGGTGCGTGGTTAATCCGGCTAATACGTGATGAGAATACTGCCAAACGCTCTCTGCAACGATTAAAGGCTGCCCGGGGTCAATACTCCTGAAGATATCCATACCCATTCTTTGCGAATCGATGAAACCGTGTTTTTTAACCGGATCATAAGCGTGTGCCCGTTTAACCTTCCTGCCAAGCTGCTCAATTGCTGCAGTTAATTTTTGCTCCATTTCGGCTTGCGCTGCCCAGCAACTTTGGTTTGCCGAAAGGCGTAAATCTCCACTGGAAACGATAAGAATTTCGTTTGATTGATCTGGTCTCATATTTTATTAATGAACATAAAATTTACAGGAAAATAATATGCTCTTTATTAATTTGGTTATGCCATACGGCTCTTATACAAAACTCTGCAATGAAATACAGCATTTTATCATGCTTTTTATCAACTTAATATAGGATATTATCATTTAAGTGCCTAAATTGGGCGTTTGTAATTGATGCCCTTATCGGCATTGGATGGCAGTCCTAACCAAATGTTTTTATTAGAATCATGAAACCTCATTTTCATAAAGTACCCATTACCCTGCAAAGTTCTTTTAGTATCCGTCATGATATTAAACCCGATTTCGGCAATATCTGGCATTACCATCCGGAGCTTGAACTGCATTATGTAATTAAAGGTGAAGGTGTACGTTTTATCGGCGATAACATCAGTAATTTTGTACCGGATGAAATGGTTTTGCTGGGCGAAAACCTGCCACATACCTGGCGTTGTAAAGATGAGTATTTTCAGGGCAACCCCGATTTAAATACCGAGGCGATGGTGATTCATTTTCTGCCTGATTGCCTTGGGAAGTATATGCTCACTTTGCCGGAGGCTTACCTGATTCCGAAGTTATTTGAGAAAGCAAAAAGCGGCATGGTAATTAATGGTAAAGCTAAAGACAAACTGATTGATTTAATGCGTGCCGCAGTTGATGCCACCAACCTTGACCGGATTATTATTTTGCTCTCCATTTTAAAAACACTGGCCGAAACGGATGAATACTCGACCATTGTAACGAGCAAAAACACCTTTTACCAAAGCAATGAATCTGAAACCCTGCGGATTAACAAAATCTGCAACTATACTTTAAGTAATTATAAAAAAGAAATTACATTGGAAGAAGTAGCTTCTTTAAGCAATTTGAGTGTCACTTCTTTTTGCCGTTATTTTAAGCTGATGACGAAAAAGACTTTCTACGATTTTCTGATCGAGATCAGGGTGAGCCACGCCTGTCGTTTCCTGATTGAAAATAAGTTGCCTACCGAAATGATCTGCTTTGATTGTGGCTTTAATAACGTTTCCAATTTTTACCGGCATTTTAAAAAAGTAAAGGGAATGACACCGCTGGATTATAAGCGGAAGTATTTGAATTAATTCTTTAAGACCTTACAGGTTTTTAAAACCTGTAAGGTCTGAATAGAAAATGTCAGATGGTAACATCTGACACCACACCAAAAAACCTATAAGGTCTGGTTTATATAAAAACTTCAATATTTAACTCGCTTCTTAAGGCAGTATAATCATCAAACAATTTTTCTACTTCTTTAACTACATCGGACGTAAATGCGCCCACATTTCTCCGTGTAAAAGTTGAAATGTTTAACCCGCGTTTCTGCAGAAAATATTTGGAAACTACGGGGTAAACGTTGTGCATCACGTCCATATTATCTGTTAGGAAATTTTGCACAGCAGCTACATCATCTTTTAAATGGTTATCGTTGTAATGGTCGCAAAGCCAAACAATTAACTCTGGAAAATAATTGCCCTGAATGCAGGATAATCCTGAAGTACCTGCTTTTAACGATTCTACGGCATGCACCATATAAGCATCATATAAGCCAAATGCATGGCCATCAGTGAGTTTAAGTTTTTCTTTAATCTGAGTAAGATCAAGGCTGGTATCTTTATGGTAAATTACCCTTCCTGTTGCTACAAAATCAGCCAGTTGCTGTGGTTTTAATACTCTTTTGTAGGGTACCGGACATTCGTAGAAACCCATCGGAATTTCATCCGTCTGATGCAGCAGCTCGAACACGCGGTCGTTAAATATTTCATCGCTTTCCTCCTCATTGGCCAATAAACTGGTAATGGCAATAACGGCCTCAACGCCGGTATCGCTTACTGCTTTCACAAAGTCGGCCTGTTTGGAAATGGGCCCACCAAAGGTACCGGTAGCCACAACCGGTACTGCTCCGTTTACAACTTTAATAACATGTTTGATGACCTGGATGCGCTCTTTATCTGTTAATTCGAACATTTCGCTCGAAAGGCAATTGGCAAATAAACCCGATGATCCGGCCTGCAGATAAATCTCTGTAAGCTGGGTAAGTGCCGGATAATCTATATTTCCATTGCTTAAAAAAGGCGTAAGCATAACCGGGATGAACCCTTTTTGTGAGTTTTCCATTATATTGTGTCCTGATAAATTGTTCTAAATAATTGCCAGATTGAACCTTCCGGATTTAACTGACGGTTTTGATTTTTCTGTTTTTAATTTTCGTCAGGAAAAGTCCTGTTAAAAAAATGGTTAAGGTACCGGTTACAATAATCATGTTTTTATGCAGTGGATTTCTAAAAGCTTCATATTCCGGAGGCAGAAGAGAAGAAAATGTCATCCATATAATTACGGCAATACCGATAATAGTTGCGGTTATGGCTTCGTGGTTTTTGGTTTGCCGGCTTATAATGCCCAATAAAAACAAACCCAGCATGCCTGCGGCGAATATACCCGAAAGCTCCCACCATACATCCAATATACTTTTTACTCCAATCATGGCAATGCCCGCAATCATGCCCAGTAAACCAAAAGCTACTGTTGCGATGTGCAACAGTGATAAATTCTGCTTTTCATTGATTTCTGGTTTAAAATACCGCTTGTAAATATCGACCGAAAAAACAGTTGCCGAAGCGTTCATTCCGGAGCTGATGGTGCTCATAGCGGCCGATAAGATTGCTGAAACAATCAGCCCCACTAAGCCCACCGGTATTTTGGTCACCATAAAATGCGGCATAATTTTATCGCCGTAATCTGCCGGTTGTAAAGCGTTCCGTACTTTTAAAACCTCAGTTGCAGCAGCATGTAAAGGCAATCGCTCTACCGCTACCTGGTGTTTGATCGATTGTACCAGTTCAGGATTAATTTCGTAGTAGGCGAATAAGCAAGATCCTATAATAAAGAAAAGTAAGGATGCCGGAATATATAACCATACACATAACCAGATTGATTTAGAGGCTGCCCGGCTTGATGAAGCGGTATGGTAGCGCTGTATATAATTCTGATCCATACCAAAATTATTCAGGTTGATGAAAAAGCCATAAAGCAAAACTACCCAAAACGATGAGCTGATAAAATCAGGTTTAAAGCTGCCCAGACTAAATTTATCGGCGGCTTTGCCTATCTCTGCTATTTTCGCTACTCCGCCGGGCATATTGCTGATTACGAGATAAAGGATGAGTAAAGCACCAAATGTTTTTACGATGGCCTGTACCACTTCTGTCCATATTACCGCTTCAATTCCTCCTAAAACGGTATAAACAATGATGCAGATGCCCATTACAATCATAATCATTTGCATGGAATAGCCGGTTAAAGCCTGTAAACTCAAAGCGATGCCGAAAAAGATGGAACCCATCCTTGCCAGTTGCGTAAGCAGGAAGCAAACGACAGCATATACCCTTGCCCAGGCACCAAAGCGCTTTTCGAGATGGGTATAGGCCGATATTTCACCTGTATTTCTGTAAAATGGCACAAAGTATTTAGAAGCTACCCACGCGGCCAGTGGCATTGAGATACTAAATACAAAAGCATTCCAGTTACCACCGAAAGCTTTTCCGGGTACACCCAAAAAAGTATTGCTGCTTAAGAACGTTGCATAAATAGATAAACCTATTGCCCATCCGGGAATGAGGCCCGAAGCTTTTGTAAATTGCTCGGAATTCTTATTTTTCCTGGAAAAATAAACACCAACCAGTATCATTCCAACCAAATAAATGGCGATAATCGCAAGATCGAATATAGGCAGACCCTTCATTATTGGTTGGCTCGTTTATTAATTTGGTTAAAACAAATATGCATTTCTAAAAAACAGTATTCATATAAGATTTTGGCTACATATTGTACCATCTTATCTTATTGAACATCCAAAGCATCAATACTCATTCCTTTGGTTTCGATGGCAGTAATTCTTAGCTGATAGGCACCTGCGTTAATCATACTATCGGTACTGGTGCTGAAATAGTTCCATTTACCTGCCTTGGTTGGTGCAAATTCTGCCTGTTCTGTTTTCATCAAAGTACCATCAGCTGATAAAAGCTCCAGTTTAGCTTTGAGGTTTTGCTCAAAAGGGTTGTGATATTTAATGGTTAACGAATAGTTATCGGCAACGCCGACGGCGAAATTCCAGGTTAGAACGGCATCTGTATTGGCTTTAAAAGTAACGCGCTCCTTGCCCATCAACTCTTCTTTTACAATGTGGTTACCTTTTAAAATGGCATCGGTAGCCTTGTAGGTGGCGGTATTTTTTAAATCGTAAGCAGGTTGTAAATGCGTAACCGGTAAAACGAAAACATTTGCCGTGCCGCTATCAAAAATGATCCGCTCGTTTGGATTAAGCCGTTTACGGTACAGCTGGAAGCTTTCTGCGTTGCTGTTGACCAGAGCAGTTTTAGTATCTTCAAAACCTGTTGGCACATGACTGTTGGGGTTTAATGCAACAAAGGTATCTGCCGTGTCCGTCGCGGTAAATTCAATGCCCTCCTGCCCGCGCGAAGCTTTAAGCCATTCGGAACCAAATATGCTGGAAGGCAGGCTGGTAAAGTTTGTTTTTTCTCCAATAAATTGTGCTTCTCCAATGTCCAGCCAGTTATGTATTTCTGCATTTTTAATTTTGGTTAGAAGCGATTGGCTTGCGGGTGCAGGCTTAATATTTTGATTTGAACTGGCTATGGCAATGGCCGAAATTACTGCCTGTCCAACTTTTATTTCCGGAAAATGAATCGTTAAAGCACCACCCTTTACGGTCGTTTTGATGGTTTTCTTTAACAATGTATTGCTCCCGGCTTCTTTCCAGATATCTAAATCTTTAATCACTGTTTTGCCATTGAAAGCCACATCGAATAAGCGCATGCCTTTCGCGTCTAAGCCACCACCTATGCCCAACCAGGGTTCTATAAAATAAAGTTCTACCAAATATTCGCCATCTGGCAAAGGAAAGTGGTATTTCAGCTGGTCCCGGCCATACCTGAAAGTCTGAAATAACTTCCAATCGGTTGTGCCTGCAATGGGTTGAAAAGTACGGCGCTGACTGGCAAAAAAAACAGGTATACCCGGAAAATCTTTTGTCCAGGAGCTCGAACCAAAACAATTTTTCGACGTTAAGTTCCTGTCTGCCAACCATCGATTCCCGTAGGTATCAGTATAATCATCGCCACCACAATTTAAGCGGTAAACATAGTGGTAGTTTTTTTCGGGAGCTATTATTTTTTGATCGGTAACCAGTTGATTAAAATCAGGGCTTTGCGGTAGATTTTGCAAAACAAGCTGATCTTTTGCAACCGCTTTCCCATTAACGTAACCTATCGCATACAATACATTATATTTGATATTGGGTTTGTTCCACTGAAAATGCGTGCCGGTTACACCTCGCTTCTTTTTGCCAAGCGATTGACTGCTTATATCGTTAAAAAGCTCTACTTCATCGCAATTGGAATATACCACCACACTATCTTTTATCCCGGGCCTGCTCCAGCGGTTTGGCCAGGTATGCGATACGATGTATACCATCGGTTGTGTTGCTCTTGGCGCATAGTTAGCCCTGAACATGTAAAAAACATCGGTAGGTTCTTCCCACGGCGTAAACATGCCTTTATAATTTACAGGGCCAACCCGGTCTAAATCCCGAAATCCCTCGCCGCCCTGAACGCGACCCGGATTATCATGCGAGCTATACAGCCAGAAAAAATGCCCTGCAGTTTTATCCTTTACCGATTCGGCCAAACGCACTTTGGTTTCCATCAGGTCGGTCATTTTGTTTTCGGTATAACCCTTTCCTGCTGCATCAACATCGTGCAGATCGATGGTTCGCCAGGCGCCGTATTCGCCTACCAGAACCTGTCTTTGCAGGTCTTCGCCATAAGTTAAGGGGTTGCCGCCATAGGTGCCTGTCCAGTTTTGGGGAACATCCCAATCGGTGCCTTTGCCGCCATTACAAGTGGTTACTTTTCTTTGTGACGATGCGGTTGGGTCGAGTTTACGGATTAATTCGGTGCACTCCCGGGCGAAATCTTCAGGCAAAGTGCTTTCGTTTTCCAATCCCCATAAAACCACAGCCGGACTATTTCGTCTTTCTTTTACCCAATCGGTTAAAAGGGCTTTAAAGTTTTTTCTAAATTCAGGGGTATCGTACCAGATGTGTGCAGCCATTTGTGTCCAGCATAAGATCCCTTCCTTATCCCAATAATTAGAATATAACAGGTTGTGTGGCTGGTGTGCATCGCGGAAGGCATTAAAACCTGCAGCTTTAATCTGCATCACACGCGAGCGGATTTGGGCATTACTGAAAGCATGGCTCTGGCCGATTAAATGTTCGTATTCGGCTATCCCATTGATAAATACAGGTTTTCCGTTTAACAGAAATACTTTCTGATTGGCCTGTTCCCCGATTGGCCAGCTAATCCATCGGATGCCATAAGGTGTTTGCTGTTCATCGAGCACTTTTCCATTTTCAATGAGGGTAGTTCTAAGCGTGTAGAGGTATGGGTTTTCCAGCGACCATAATTTCGGATTACTTATAGTAGCCGTCTTCTGTACTACATTCATTTCTTTCCCCGGACCAAGATGAATGGTACTGCTCAAGGTTTGTATTATTTTTCCATTTGCTTCTGTGAGCTGACTGGTCAGGTTAAGCGATCTGCCTTTTGAACCATAGTTTTTAAGACTTGTAGTGAAATTTAAAACAGCAGCCTTTTCTGAAATTATATTATCGTTCCAGATGTGAATACCAAAAGGTTCTACGCGAACTTCATTAGTAACGATGAGGTGAACAGGCCTGAAAATCCCCATAGGTTGCGAGCCTTCCGAAAAGCCACGTTCAGTAGAACAACCGCCATCAACCCAGGGTAAATCCTGAATATTGGCCGGGTGATCGGCCCTCACTGCCAGTATATTTTCAACGTTGTTCAGTTTAATCGCCGTTGTAATGTCGAGTGTAAAGGTAGTTCTGCCACCTGCATGGTAGCCCACCTTCTGACCATTTAGCCAAACAGTTGCATAAGAGCCTACTCCTTCAAAATACAAAAAGAAACGTTTTCCAGCCTTGATTTCATTTGTTTTAAAACTCTTTCGATACCAGGCATAACCGTGTTTGTTACCGTGCAACCTGCGTTGGTAGCCCTCGTATTGATCCCAGTTATGCGGTACATTTACACTTTTCCAGTTTTTAGGATGATAAGTGGCTGCCTGAAAACCCTCAAAGGCATTTATACTTTTCTCATCGGCAACAGTAAGCCAACTGTTATTTAAAGAAATAGTCTTCCGGATCTGAGCATTAACGAAATTTATACTGCATAATCCCATCAACAATAAGGTGAATAAATGCTTTGAAGTATAGGTTCTTGGTTCGTGCTGACATGAACCAAGGCTTTTGAATATGGGGATTACTTCCTTGCCCAAGGTACGTGTCTCCACATACCTTTTACCATTAAAAATATTATCAAAACAATTCCTCAACCAACTCATCATTTCAAATCTCCGTTCAGTTTATAAGTTTCGCCTGCTTTGGTGTGCAGTTCTATCACTAAATTTTTATAATGCAACGTGCAATCTCCACCGGTTTTAGATTTCAGTGTAAATGAAGTTAATGTACCTTTATCCCAGCTCAAATCTACTTCAAAACCACCTCTGGCCTGTAAACCTCTGATGTTGCCAGTAGGCATCGATGTCGGCAAAGCCGGTAAAATATCCAGATAGCCCTGATGGCTTTGCAGGATCATCTCAGCTATTCCCGCAGATCCCCCGAAATTGCCATCAATCTGAAACGGCGGATGTGCGTCGAAAAGATTTAAGTAAGATCCAGCTCCGTTATTGGCTGGTTTCATCAACATCTTTACCAGTTTCATGGCATGATCGCCGTCCTTAAACCGGGCCCAGAAATTTATTTTCCAGGCCAAACTCCAGCCCGTGGCATCGTCTGCACGATACAGCAATGATTGTTTTGCTGCCTGCATCATTTTGGCATCAGCATCCCAGGTAATGTCGCTGCCGGGATAAACGCCCCACAAATGTGAAACATGACGGTGTTTGTTGGTTGTATCGTCTTCATCGGTTAGCCACTCTTGCAACTGGCCATATTTACCGATTTGATTTGGTGCCAGTTGTTTCAACTTTTCCTGCAGTATTTTTTTGAAATCTGTATCTGTATGGAGTACATCGGCAGCGGCAATACAGTTCTTAAACAGTGATCGGATAATCTGGTGATCCATAGTTGGCCCGGCTACCAAACCTCCATTTTCGGGTGAGTTAGATGGTGTACTGATTAACCAACCTGTTTTAGGATCTTTTATCAGAAAATCTAAAAAGAACAGCGCAGCCTGTCTCATTGAAGGGTAAGCTTCTTTTTCGAGGAATTTCCGGTCATGGCTAAACTGGTAATGCTCCCATAAATGCTGGCATAACCAGGCTGCGCCGCTTACCCAGATGCCATGATCAGCAGCGTTTATAGGGGCGGTTCCATTCCATAAATCGGTGTTATGGTGTAGCACCCAGCCCCTTGCATTGTAATATGCTTTGGCCGTTTCGCCACCGGCTTTTCTTAAACCTTTAATTTTCCGGAATAAGGGTTCGTTTAAGGCCGATAAGTTTAAAACTTCTGCTGGCCAGTAATTCATTTCCAGGTTGATGTTGGTGGTATATTTACTGCCCCATGGCGGGGTTAATAAATCATTCCAGATGCCTTGCAGGTTGGCCGGTTGCGTTCCTGGTCTTGAACTTGAAATTAGTAAATACCGTCCATATTGCATATATAAAGCAGCAAAAGCAGCATCACCGGAAGTTGCAAATTTTTTCAAACGCTCATCTGTTGGTAGGCGTTCATTTTCTGACCGACCAAAACTAACCTCAAACCTGTTGTAGTATTGCTGGTATTCTTTAACGTGGCTCTGCTTTATTTCAGCATAGGTTTTCCCTTTGAGGCTTTTGAGCGCTTTAAAATTGGCGGCAGCCGGTAAGGATGAAACATCCTGCGCATTAATAAAATTAGTGCCTGCAATTAAGTAGAGGGTAACCTCATCTGCCTGATTTATACTGATTTTTCCGTTTGTAATTTTTAAACTTCCTTTTTTAACGATTGCCGTTAAGCTGCTTTCTCCTTTTAATGCCCCATTGTTAACTGCAACTGTTAAAGCAAGTGTTTGCTTATCCAGTATTTTAACGGCCGACCGGCGATGCGGACTTGATAATTCGGCATCGAAGGTGATGGCTTTAGGTTTATTGGCACTTAAATGAATAACTACCGCCTGGTTGGGTTGACTGGCAAAATATTCGCGCTGATAGTTTACCCCATCGCTGCTGAAAGTAGTTTTAGCTATCGCCGTGCTGATATCCAGCGAACGTTTATAGTTGCTTACCAGTGATTTACTAAATTTAAAGTATAAGTTAAGGTCACCAAAGGGTTGGTAGCTCTCCTGATACTGCGATATGGCAGGCGGGTTTTCATCCTGAATTTTATATTTCCATGCTTTTTCCAGTGAAACTCCTTGTGTAATATCTGATCCTACCGGATAAATACCAATTTTTTTGCTTGTATCTTTATAGCCGAGTAAACCACCCTTATCAGCATAATTAAGCACCTGTATTGCAATGGTATTGCTGCCTGTTTTAACCAGTTTTGCCGGAACGGTGTATTTTCTCGGTTCATTGTTATCAGTATTGCCAACCAACGTGCCGTTAATGTAAGTAAAATCCTGATCACGGATGCGGTTAAGATCAAGTATCAAATCTTTTCCATTCCAGTTTTCAGGAACATCGAAAGTTGTTCGAAGCCATACTGCTCCGTCTAAATTGGCAAGTCCAACCGTTTCCCAGCCGTCAAAAGCTGGTACTTTGAGGTTTTTCCAGTTTTTGTCATCAAAATTGGTCAACGCAGGATTACCCGTTAAGCCTTTTCCGGCTTTCATTTGGTTTACCCAGGCATTTTTGTCTCCGGCTTCGCTTTGTAAACCCATAAACTGTGTCTGCGCAAGGCTTTCGGCTTCTTTTTGTTTTCCCTCAAAAAGCAGTTCTCTAATGTCTTTTAAATATTTATATGCCCCTTTTCGGTTGTAATCTCTTGGTTTTCCCGTCCATAAAGTTTCTTCATTAAACTGGATATGATCGACCATGGTACCCGCAAAAATCATGGCGCCAATGCGGCCGTTACCAATTGGCAATGCATCTGTCCATTTTTCTGCAGGTTTATTATACCACAAAATATGGTTGTTTTCCTGTGTCCATGCATTTGATTGAACAATTACGGCTAAAATTAAAGTGGCTAAAGATTTAAATTTCATGTTATTGTACTTTATCGCCCGAAATAATTTCTATAGTGGTCATTACTTCTTTTTCTTTTTTAACGGGCGTTTTCACCCTTCTGAAATTATTGTTGCCTAAAAATATATTTTTCGTTTCAGCACCACTTAATTTTAAGTATGTATTTACTTCAGATGAAGGAAAAGCATTGTATAAAAAGAGGTCAGAAGTATTGGTTAAGTCTATAACAGCTGCATCTGCAGGCACTTTGTCGCTTTTTAGCCCATCTATAATCAGGTTACTTACCTGAGTTGCCTTTATTGCAGGGCCAGTTTGGGTATTAACGGCTACGTGGTGTAATTCAATAGCTGTAGCATTACTAATCGAAAAACCACTTTTCGCATCAAGGTTGATGTCGGTAAAAGTAACATTGCTGATGGGCATTTCTTCAAGCCCGTTTAAATGGGCCGCCTGGTTTACCTGCCCTGTGATGTTGGCGAAATGAATGTTCCGGAATGCCGGCGTACGTACTGAAACTGGTTCAACCTTGGTTTTAGTGTATTGCATATCGAGTACAATGGCTTGTTCGCGGATGTTTTTCATGATGATATTATTCACCCTGATCTCCTCCACTACACCACCCCTGCCGCGTGCGGTTTTGATGCGGATACCGCGGTCAGTTCCATCGAAAACGCAGTTGGAAATGGTTATCTTGCGTATATCGCCCGACATTTCGCTGCCAATTACCACGCCACCATGACCAGACAACATGGTACAATTGGTAATTACATAGTTTTCGGCCGGAACTGCCATTTTTCTGCCTGGTGCATCTTTACCGGATTTAATGGTGATGCAATCGTCGCCAACACTGATGTGGCAGTCTGAAATGTGTACGTTTTTGCACGATTCGGGGTTAATGCCATCGGTATTGGGCGAATGCGGATTATTTATGGTTACCGCATGAACTTTCACATTTTCGCAGAACTCAGGATTAACCGTCCAGAATGGTGAATTGCGAATGGTAATGCCTTCAATCAACACATTTTTGCAGAACATGGGCTGGATAAACGGCGGACGTAAAAAGCCGCGTTTCATTTGTTTGGGATCGTCCGGTAAGATGATGTCCTTATTTAGGCTGGCAAAGATGGTTTGCCATTTCGATACCGGCTGCCCTTCTTTATAACCTTCAACAAAATTCCACCATTTTTTACCGTGGCCATCAATTATACCACGACCGATAATCGAGATGTTTTCGGCTTTATAAGCATAAAACAAGGGCGAAAGGCTGGTTACATCTACCCCTTCATATCGGCTTTTGACCATCGGAAGGTAATCGTCAAAGTTATCGCTGAAATGGAGCTCTGCACCAGCATCAATTAAAATGGTAATATTACTTTTTAAATGGATTGGCCCTGTTAAATATTTACCAGCCGGAAAATAAACAGTACCTCCACCCACTTTTGAGGCTGCATCTATCGCATTTTTGATGGCTTTAGTAGCCAGTTTACTGCTGTCGTTTTTAGCGCCATATTCAATTACGTTATAGTACCCTTGTGCCTTTGCGTTAAGGTAACCGATAACTGTTATTGCAAAAATTAAAGTCTTGATTATGTATCTCATTAGGTTTAAATATTTATTTTTTGCTGTATCCATGTTCGGTATACTTGCAATACAAGCAAATTTTCTTAAAAGATTGCTTCACGCCATTCGCCTCCCCGCCTTCCAGTTAGCAATGACGGTTTTATTTACGATCATCCTCTTTTGTAACGGGGATGATCGAGCTTAGCGATTGTATCGCCTCAGTTTACTCCGATCTATCCGTAGCGTTCTAAACGCTACCGATTGGAATGGAAAAGAGTCTTTGGCCCGTATTGCTGATTGAGTTATAAACTCAATCCTATTCAATAATCCGTAGTGCCGCTGCGCTTAACACTACAGATAGATGTTTTATTAACTATCGTCCTCGTTTGCAACGGGGATGATCGGGCTTCGCTATTGTATCTCCTCAGTTTACTCCGATCTATCCGTAGCATTCCAAACGCTACTGATTGGAATAGAAAAGCGTCTTTGACCCGTATTGCTATTGAGTTATAAACTCAATCCTATTCAATAATCCTTAGTGCCGCTGCGCTTAATACTACGGACAGATATTTTATTTACTATCGTCCTCGTTTGTAACGGGGATGATCGGGCTTAGCGATTGTATCGCCGCAATTTACTCCTATCTCTCCGTAGCGTTCCAAACGCTACCGATTGGAATAGAAAAGATTCTTTGACCCGTATTGCTATTGAGTTATAAACTCAATCCTATTCAATAATCCGTAGTGACGCTGCGCTTAACACTGCGGACAGATGTTTTATTTACTATCGTCCTCGTTTGTAACGGGGATGATCGAGCTTCGCGATTGTATCGCCTCAGTTTACTCCTATCTCTCCGTAGCGTTCCAAACGCTACTGATTAGAATAGAAAAGCGTCTTTGACCCGTATTGCTATTGAGTTAAAAACTCAATCCTATTCAATAATCCGTAGTGACGCTGCGCTTAACACTACGGACAGATATTTTATTTACTATCGTCCTCATTTGTAACGGGGATGATCGAGCTTCGCGATTGTATCGCCTCAGTTTACTCCTATCTCTCCGTAGCGTTCCAAACGCTACCGATTGGAATAGAAAAGAGTCTTTGGTCCGTATTGCTATTGAGTTATAAACTCAATCCTATTCAATAATCCGTAGTGACGCTGCGCTTAACACTACGGACAGATGTTTTATTTACTATCGTCCTCGTTTGTAACGAGGATGATTGAGAAGAACGATTGTATCGCCTCAGTTTACTCCCATCTCTCCGTAGCGTTCCAAACGCTACTGATTGGAATAGAAATAAGTCTTTGACCCGTATTGCTATTGAGTTATAAACTCAATTCTATTCAATAATCCGTAGTGACGCTGCGCTTAACACTACGGACAGATGTAATGACGGTTTTATTTACTATCGTCCTCGTTTGTAACGGGGATGATCGAGCTTCGCGATTGTATCGCCTCAGTTTACTACTATCTCTAGGTAGCGTTCCAAACGCTACCGATTGGAATAGAAAAGAGTCTTTGACCCGTATTACTGATTGAGTTATAAACTCAATCCTATTCAATAATCCGTAGTGACGCTGCGCTTAACACTACGGATAGGATTTGGTATTTAGTTCATCACCACTTTTAAAGGTTTTAAATCTTTGCCTTTAAAAATCATCTTTCCATCTGCAAATACTAAAAATCCCTTACCTTTTTGGTATTTATTTCCGGTTTTATCCCACAATACCGTTAAAATCGTGTTGTGATAAGAAACGTTATCAAGGATAAACCAATCCCATTGATTTTTGGGAATCAGCGGATAGATTTCCAATATGTTGTCTGCCCGTGGTTTGATGCCAACCAGATCGTTGATAATCAAATCGCAAAAAGTAGAGTGATTGTAAAAGCTGCTTCTCGGATTATCACCTTTTAACCATTCGCCATTCCTCTCGTCCTGGTACTCACCGATGTAAGGTTTTCCATTTTTGGTGTGCGACGCAGCGAATTTATGTAACTCTTTATAGAACACGGCCGCGCTCATTTTACCATGCTGTTTATAGTTGGTAAGCAGATTGGCCAATCCTTTGAGCGTTTGCGAGCTGGCAAATGGCCAGAGTGCGCCATCCCATTCGCAACTATGGCCCGTACCGCGCGTTCTGAATGTCGGGTTTCTCCTTTCCGCGGTGGTAAGGCCCCAGGGCGCATTAAAACCTGCGGTATCTAACAACTGATCCCAGGCTTTTGCGTAGCTGGCTTTATCGTCTGGTAAATTAAAATCCCATGGAATAAAACCTATGGCTTCGCGAACCCCGGCATGTCCGCCCTTTGCCTTCCTGGTTTCGAAAAAAGCTGAAGCTGGGTTCCAAAGACTATCCTGGACCAGTTTTTTAATTGAATCAGCCTTCAGGTTATATTTAGTTACTAAGCTCTTGTCGCCAAACATTTTACCGAGCTTACTTAAAGCAATAGCATTGCCATACATGTAGCTGTTAATGGTTGGCCTTTGGTTTTGATCCTTCCTCGATCCGCTGATCGATTCCTCCATTCCATCTTTCACATCGTTTTGCCAGAACAAGCCGTTTTTAAGCTTTCGCTCTGATTCCCATTTGGCATAATCTTTATCCAATGCAGGTAAAATATCCTTTAAGAATTTTTGATCGGGTTTTACCAGATGGTTTTGGTATACAGCATCATCAACCCAGCTGCTGAACTGGTGAAAACGTTGCTTGGTCTGACCTACATCAGCATGGTAGAGCCAAAATTTCACATAATCCTGTAAATAGCTGTTGTCTTTCAGCCACCTGCCCTCGTAAAGATGGTGACCTAAGGCACAGCTAATGGAATTGTATTTACCTGCATGTTTTACAGGCTCAATAAACTCGGTAAAAATAAAACCTTCCGGAGTTTTGACCAGATGCTTGCGATACGTCCACCAGCGGTAATAATAATTTTGCTCCAGCACTTCGTCCGGGCATTCAAATAAAGGAATCTGCCCCGAAAGCCAGTTAAAGGCTTCGGCATTAGTTATATAGTTTTTTACAGCCTCAGTATTAATAGCATTAAAATACGTTACATACTTTTTCAGTTTATCTGTTCCGATAACCGTTTTTTGCTGCGCAAAGCCCATAAAAGCACATAGCGATAATACCGCTGTGGCTATAAAATTTCTTGTGTTTACCATCATTCAAATAACCAGTCTATATCTTTTCCATGTCCGTCCAATCCTGCGTTAAAAATCCGTAGTTCCTGTTTATCGTCAATAAAACCCAATACCAAACAAGCACCTTTGCCTAAATTTAAGGTATGTGTGCCGGCTGTAAAAGAGTAAGCGTGTACGTTTACCGGCGGGAAGCCTGCGGCAACCAGCGCATTTGATATTTTAATTTCCGACTGACCATAATTATTGGCACTTGCATCGGTTTCCAGTTGCGGTGCTGCCAGGTACTGCGGGTTTTTCTGGTTAAAAAAGCCAACCAGCAATTTTACGGGATGTGCAGTACTAAACTTAATTTCGGTTCCGTTTTTAATTTGGCTGGCTTTGGAAAGTTGAATGCCCTTTAAACCCCGCAACTCTTCAGCAAGCTCTTTGATTTTGGCCGTAGTATCGCTAAAAACCACAGCCTCTTTGGCAATTACATAAGTAGCTGTATGACTTAAAACTTGTACTGCCGCTGGTTTATAGTTGATGATTTTAGCTGTTTCTCCTTGCTTAACCGATTTTAAAGAATCAATACTGTGTTTAAAATGATTGAGTTCCCTGGTAAAAACCGGCAACATTTCACGCCAGTGGATAAATGTTTTATCTACGCCGCGCATCGGAATTTTGCGTTGCTTGGTCTGCATACTGTTTGCATATAAATAGGTCTTTTCAGTGTATTTAACCAGATTGGCATAGTATGCTACACTTTTTTCAAGAAAAGGCAGCGCCTGATCCAGATCGGCCACATCGTTTGAGTATTTATAGCGTAGTACCCAGAGCGCGGCTTTAACTTTTTCAGCGTAAAAGTTGGCCATGGCATCATAACAATACATGTCGTTTTTAAGCCGGTTAAATTCTGCGGTATCTTTAGTTACGGTTGGGGCTGCGTTTTGTATAGCAGCTAAAGCTTTCTGACCGTGTACCACAACTTCTTTTGCAATCTGCACAGGTGTTTCGCCGATATGGCCCAGCTTTTTAAATTCTTTCTCGGCGTAATCAATAATCATCTCTCCTTCCGGCGCTTCCGATTCGTACATTAAAGTAAATACACCGTAACGATAAGGATTAATGAGCTGCGTCATTAACATACCCAGCGTTAAAGTCTGGCGGTTTCCATCAGTTATGCCATACCGGCGCAGGAGTTTAGGCGAAATCTCTCCCGATTCTTCATAAGCATTTAGAATGGCCTTTCCACCCATTAGGCTGGTGCCGTATTTATCGGCCAGCGCTTTACCCCAATAGTTTATTTCCTGCGCGCGCGCTCTGTGCGAATTCCAGGAATAGCGGCCCCATTCCTTGTACCAGATCCAGTCACGGTCTACCTCTAACAAACGACCTTTAACATCGTCTGCAGCATATGGCCAGTCCCAGTAGCTGGCTTGCGGGTACAGGTGCAGCCCTTTGGCGCCATAAATTTTGTTCATGGCCTGTACTGATTTTTGGATAAAATCTGCCGAACCATATCTAAAAGGTTCCAGATTAGCCAGGATGTGTACATTGGAGATATTTACCGTGCCAATGGCTGCCAGTTTACGGTTCAGTTCTGCCCAGGCCCCGCGTGGCGTGTAAGTAGTTAAAGCTTCACCATTAAATTTATTCTCGATATACAGGTTTTTATAAAGTGGTAAAGCAGCTTTCATTACACTGGGTGCATCGGTATCGTGTGCCCGCAAAACAATAGGCGGCTCATCTTTTATACCGGCTGCTTTTAAACCGTCTTTTACACCGGGAATAATCGTTTTGGTAAACCAATCAATATCATCCTGCCCAACCCCTTCCATGGCTTCGCCCAATGCCACCATTAAACCTACGTTCGGATATTTTTCTACAAATGCAGTGATCGATTTTTTGGTGTAATCCGCAATCAAAGGGATAATTGGTCGATTGCGATCCTGTGTTTTTAATCCGTGTTTATCGGCAAAAGGTTTAGGAATAATAATGTTGTAAAACATCTGAATTACCCAAATGCCACGTTTATCAGCCTCGTGCGTTAAGAACCTGAAAATTTCTTCGTTCTTTTTGAGGGTGGCATTATCTACTTCTACAGCATAAGGATAGGCTTTTAATCGTAATAAAGACGAAAACGGGTGGCCGTTCCACAAATAAAGGGAGTTGTAGCGGTTCTCCACCATCATGTCAAGGTACTTAATCCATAAAGCCTTATCGTAAAGCCAGGGAAAAGTTTCAGGTGTATATGGATATTCATAAACATCGTGTCCGGTTAAATAATCCGGCTTTTGCAAACCGATGCACGTGCCACGTAACACCATTTCAGGCTGATCGGTAAGCAATAAAGCAGTCGGCAATTTTCGGGTATCATGAATTCGTTCGGCCAGTTCAATGCAGCCGTATAAAGTGCCTGAAGCATCATGACCAGCAATATAAATGGTTCCGTTTTTATCTGTAAAAATGGTGTAAGCTTCTTTTTTAGCGGTGGCTATCGTATTTTTTACGGCTGCCGGTAATTTACCAGCTATAATCGCATCGGAGAATATGCCGATTACAATGCCGGGTTTGCTTCCCCCTGCCTTAACCTGTTGTATTATTCTGGTCTGGTAACCAATTTTATTCAATGCCTTTAAAATCCGTTCTGCACCAAACTTTATCCTTGTATGCGCAGCTGCAGGGATTAAAATGTTTTTATCAGTGCGGTTTCCGGCACTTGAAAAAGAGATCGATAAAAAATAACAGGAAATAAAAATCAGAAATTTTCTCATTTAATCTGGCTCAAATCACAAACCCTTTAAACTTAGGTAATGGATAATATTTGGTTATAATATTATTTAAATATAAAAATAATATTCAAATATAAGTAAATTGACTTTTGCGTTTTGTAAAATTTATGCAAGGTAAAGCCTGTTTAAAGCTTTTCGGCTGGTATGACAATATCTGTTAATATTTAGACAAGAAGATAAAATTTTTAATCAACAATATTTATTTTATTTGTAGTCGTATTCTAATCAATTATAATATTCCGCCGCTTTTCAGGCGGTAGCAAGCACAAGTTATAATGTGAAGAGTGCAAAATCAACATACGTATATTACATCAACAATCAATTTAAACAATACACATGTTTTCACTCAAAAATAAAAAAGCAGTAGTTACAGGTGGCGGAAGTGGAATCGGCAGGGCTATTGCAACTATTCTGGCCAAACAAGATGCCGAAGTACATATCATTGAACTGGGTGTTGCACAGGCACAAGATACGCTTGATGAAATTAAAGCAGCAGGAAAGCAGGCTTTTAGCTATGCCTGCGATGTTTCAGACCACAATGCCGTTAAAGCTGTTTTTGAGCAAATCGGAAACATCAATATTTTAGTTAATAATGCTGGTATTGCGCATATTGGTAAAGCCGATACGACTGATGAAAGTGATTTCGACCGGGTAATGCGTGTGAATGTTAAAGGTGTTTACAATTGCCTTCATGCTGCCATTCCACAAATCCGTTTGGCTGGCGGAGGTGTAATCATTAATATGGCCTCTATTGCAGCCCTAGTTGGCTTACCGGATCGGTTCGCGTACAGTACAGCAAAAGGCGCAGTTAAGGCTATGACCATGAGTGTAGCTAAAGATTATATAGGTGAGAACATCAGGTGTAATTCCATTTCTCCGGCAAGGGTGCATACCCCATTTGTAGACGGATTTTTACAGAAAAACTATCCGGACAATATCCCTGAAATGTTCGATAAGTTATCTAAAACGCAGCCGATTGGCCGTATGGCCAGGCCTGAAGAAATCGGTGCGCTGGCTTTATATTTATGTAGTGACGAAGCCGCATTTATTACCGGTTGCGATTACCCGATTGACGGTGGATTTACGACTTTAAACAATTAATATTCTTCTTAAATACAAAATATAACCTTTTTAACATGAAATTAATACGATTTGGAGAAGCAGGGGCAGAAAAACCAGGAGTGATCATCGGCGATAATTATTATGATGTATCTGCATTGGTCAGCGATTATAACGAAGCATTTTTTGGCGGCGACGGCTTAGCAGAACTAAAATCAGCTATTGCATCTGCTGATTTGCCACAGGTAGATAAAGGCGTGCGTCTTGGTCCGGCTTTGGTCCGCCCTTCAAAAATTATCTGTGTGGGTTTAAATTACAAAGACCACGCAGCCGAAACCAATGCCCCTATTCCAACTGAGCCGATTTTATTCTTTAAAGCAACTTCTGCTATCGTAGGACCGAATGATGATCTGGTCATCCCCAAAAACAGTAAAAAAACCGATTGGGAGGTAGAATTAGCCATTGTTATTGGTAAAAAAGTCAGTTATGTAAGTGAAGAAAATGCTTTGGATCATATTGCGGGTTACGTTTTGCATAACGATTACAGCGAGCGCGAATTTCAGCTGGAGCGTAACGGACAATGGGTTAAAGGAAAAAGTGCAGATACTTTTGCGCCAATCGGACCATTTATTGCCACACAGGACGAAATTGCCGATGTACACAATCTGCGTCTTTGGTTAACCGTTAACGGAAAAACTTTACAGGATGGCAATACCTCGAACCTGATTTTCAATGTGCCTTTTATGGTTTCCTACATCAGCCAGTTTATGACCCTTTTACCAGGTGATGTGATTACTACTGGCACACCTGCCGGCGTAGGTTTGGGACAAAAACCGGAGCCATGGTATTTAAAACCTGGTGATGTGGTTGAATTGGGTATTGATGGTTTAGGCTCCAGTAAACAAATTGTTAAATCCTATAGCGACATTTAAGATAAAAAGATATTGCCCTGGCGCTGATCTGCCTGACGATGCAAACCTCATTGTAGGATGAACGTAATACCAGGAACGGCAACTGAAGCAAACTGGATCTTAACCGATCAGATATTTAAACTTTAATAAAAATGATTGATACCCACGTACATTTTTGGAATTTCGATCCGGTTAGAGATAACTGGATTAATGACGACATGCAAATCATTCGGAAAGATTTTGCTCCCGAAAATCTCCTGGATATTTATAATGATTTAAATATTAAGGGATGTATTGCTGTGCAAGCAAGCCAGTCAGAAGAAGAAAATCATTTTCTGCTGGAACTGGCCGCACGACATGAAATTGTAAAAGGTATTGTGGGTTGGGTTGACCTGCTTGATCCTGATCTTGACGAACGCTTAAGCCACTGGCAAAACCATCAGCTCATTAAAGGCTGGCGACATGTATTACAGGCCGAAAACCGTGATTTTATCCTGAATCCTGCTTTTATTGCTGGTGTTAAGCAGCTAAAAAAATACAATTATACATACGACTTATTGTGTTATCACAATCAATTGGATGCAATTATACAAATGGTTGATCAAATTCCCGACCAGCCATTTGTATTGGATCATTGTGGTAAACCGGATGTAAAAAACCAGACTTTAAAAGAGTGGACTGAAAATATTAAAACCTTGGCCAACAATCCAAATGTGCGATGTAAGGTATCAGGCCTCCTGGCTGAAGCTGATTGGCTAAACTGGAAGGAAAATGAGTTATTTAAGTGTTTTGATGTCATATTTGAAGCATTTGGTCCTGAACGTGTAATGTATGGCAGCGATTGGCCGGTCGTGCTGATCAGCAGGCCATATCAGGATTGGTTCAATCTGGTAAATAACTACACTGAAAAATTTACTGCAGCAGAAAGACAAATGATTTTCTCTGATAATGCAAAGGAATTTTATGGTATTTAAAGTTTATGCGCCAACGCTCGTTTCCAACGAGCGTTGAATATTTTATCGTTTATAACGATATAATCGTTTTGCTATTTATTCACTCGTTTGGAAGCGAGCGCAAACAAATTCCAACCCAAAACGATCAATACAAAATAGCAGATAGTGCAGGATGGAAAACATCATACAAAACATTAGTTTTCGTTTTTTAAACACCATCTGACCAACACAATATTTAATTATGAGTAAAAAGATTACATTCCCCTATAATCCTCAATTCCCTTCTGTAGCCGATTTAAGAAAAAGAGCAAAATCAAGAATCCCTAAATTTGCTTTTGATTACCTGGAAGGTGGTTGTAATGAGGGACTTAATTTATCAAGAAACGAGAGCGACTTCGATAATATTTACCTTAAACCAAATTATTTGCGTGTTGGTGGGGAAATTGACATGTCGGTTGAGCTTTTTGGGCGTAAATACAGTGCACCTTTTGGCATCTCTCCCATCGGTTTACAAGGTTTAATGTGGCCTAATGCACCCGAAATCTTAGCGAGGGCGGCAGCCAGACACAATATTCCCTACACACTGAGTACGGTATCTACCAGCAGCATCGAACGCATTGCTGAAGTTTCAGAAGGAAAAGCCTGGTTTCAGCTTTACCATCCCACCGAAAATAAGTTACGGGATGACATTCTATCACGGTTAAAAGCAGTTGAATGTCCGGTTTTGGTTGTGCTGGTAGATGTTCCTGCTTTCGGATTAAGATATAAGGAAATTAAAAGCGGCCTTTCCATACCACCAAAAATGTCGGTCAGCAATATTTTACAGGCCTTCGCCAGGCCGTTATGGGGAATTAAAACGCTGCAACATGGAATTCCCTCTTTTGCTACCTTAAAACCTTATATGGAAAAAGGTATGGACATGTCTCAGCTGGGACAGTTTATGAACCGAACCTTTACCGGAAAAGTTGACATTGAAAAGGTGTCGGCAATCCGCGAAATCTGGAAAGGTCCATTGGTGTTAAAGGGCATAGCTACCGACGAAGATATGCAGGCTGCTATCCAGATAGGCGTTGATGGAGTCATCGTTTCAAACCACGGCGGCCGACAGATTGATGCGGGTGAATCATCGATTAACTCTTTAATTAAACTTGCGGCAAATGATGCCTACAAGTCAAAACTGAAAGTCATGATGGATGGAGGAATCCGTTCAGGTGTTGATTTGGCCAGGGCACATGCCGTAGGTTCTGAATTTAACTTTATGGGCCGTCCGTTTATGTATGGCGTTGGGGCATTGGGTAACGACGGTGGAGACCATACCATCAATATGTTTAAAACCCATTTGTACCAGATTATGCAGCAACTTACCATAGAAAAAATTTCCCAATTTCCGGAAAGGTTATTGGAAGTATAAAAATGTCATTATCAGCTTGACTGGCAATCTCCTACTGTATTATTCTGCTGGCGGGTGTCGCATCAATCAGATAGAATAGAAGATCAAAAAAAAGACCTCTCAGATTTTTAAAACCTGAGAGGTCTGAATAAAACTTACCGTTAGCCAATTAAACAGTTAGCCTATTTCGAGAACTTATAAGTTGTACTTGTTTTATACGTTTCACCTGGTTTAAGAACGGTTGAAGCAAAGTTCGGATGGTTTGGCGCATCAGGAAAATGTTGTGTTTCCAGGCAGAAAGCCGAACGGTGTGGGTATGATTTGGCGCCTTTACCATCTTTATCCGCTCCGGTTAAGAAATTGCCACTGTAGAACTGTAAGCCAGGTTCTGTGGTTATCACTGATAGCACAATACCTGTTTTATTGCTTTTTACCACCGCAACCGGTGTTTTACCATCATGGTGGGTTAAAGCAAAGTTATGGTCATAACCTTTGCCAAATTTTAACTGCTCATCATTATCGCCAATCTGCTTGCCAACTAATTTTGCTTTGTTAAAATCGAAAGCAGTACCCGCCACCGGCTGTAATTTTCCGGTTGGGATCAAGGTCGAATCAACGGGTGTATAAGCATTGGCATCAATCATCAGTTCGTGATCCAAAATGGTACTATCTCCTTCACCATTAAGATTAAAATAAGCATGGTTGGTTAAGTTAACGATAGTTGTTTTATCAGTAGTTGCTTCATAATCAATCTGAAGTGAATTGTCTTCAGTCAAAGTATAAATTACCTTAACATCCAGTTTGCCCGGATAACCGGCTTCCCCATCTTTAGAAACATAAGTTAATTCCAGCTTCGTACTATCTAATTGTTTAGCATCCCAAACTTTACCAAAGAAACCATCAGTACCACCGTGCAAGGTATTTACGCCATCGTTAAGCTGTAATTGATATTCCTTGCCCTCTAAAGTAAATTTACCCTTAGCAATGCGGTTTCCGTAACGGCCAATCAGTGCACCAAAAAAAGGCTCCCCTTTTTTACGGTAGGCACCAATACTATCATAGCCCAGTACTACATCGGTTAGTTTGTTGTTTTTATTTGGTACCAGCAACGAAACTACTCTTCCGCCATAATTGCTAATAGACACCGAAGCGCCCTGCTTATTTTTTAACGTATAAAGCTTAACCGCTTTACCATCAATAGTGGTGTTGTATTTTAACGAATCTTGCGGTGTGCTTCTTGCTGTACCTTTATCAGTTGTGGGGTTACATGCGCTAAAAGCAAGGGCTAAACATAAGGTAGCCAATGGTAATGCTTTAAGAAATGGTTTTTTCATCAGTTTACTTTTTTTTAAGTTGATGAAGCGATCGTGATTTTTACATAGCAAAATTCCTGATGCTTGCATACAGATTTATTTTTGGTTAGGGCTAAAGTAGTAAAAAATAATTAACGTCAGGTTAACGATTATCATATTATTTCTATTAATATTGATGATCATTCCTTACATCAAAAAAAATCATATAATTTAGCAAGCATATGCGCGATTTGAATTTCAGGCCAAAAGCTTTTCTGTTTGATTTAAACGGAACCATGATTAACGATATGGAGTACCATACCAAGGCCTGGTACAGTATAATGACCGAAGATTTAGGTTCAGACCTTGATTATGCAAGCGTAAAAAAAGAAATGTACGGCAAAAACCACGAAGTACTGGAACGCGTTTTTGGTAAGGATAAATTTAGCCAGCAAGAAATAGAACGGCTTTCGGTAGAAAAAGAAAAGCGCTATCAGGAAGGTTATCTACCGAATTTAGCTTTACTTCCCGGCTTAAACAATTTTCTGGATCGGGCGAAGGCTGCAAAAATACCGATGGCCATTGGCTCGGCAGCTATTCCATTCAACATTGATTTTGTGGTAGATGGTTTAAACATTCGCCATTACCTGGATGCGATTGTAAGTGCAGATGATGTACAGATGAGTAAACCTGATCCGGAAACCTTTTTAAAGGCTGCAGCCGCACTAGGCATTCCATCCGTCGATTGCCTGGTGTTTGAAGATGCACCAAAAGGTGTAGAATCAGCGCTGAACGCAGGTATGCAATGCCTGGTGTTAACAACTACACACGCAGTTGAAGAATTTGATGGTTATCCAAATATTTTGGGCTATATTACCGATTACAACGATGCTAAATTAAATCTGCTTTTTTAAAAATGGGAAAATACTTAAATCAGAAACCTGTACTGGTTGCTGTTGACTGCATTATTTTTGGTTACGACGGCGAACATCTTAAACTTTTGGTTATAAAAAGGGCTATTGAGCCAATAAAAGATCAATGGAGTTTAATGGGCGGTTTTATTGGCGAGGATGAAAACCTTGATGGTGCTGCGAAACGGATCCTTTTAGAACTTACCGGACTACATGATGTATATTTAGAGCAATTGCACGCTTACGGTAGCCCTGACCGTGATCCGATTGAACGTACGGTATCAGTGGTGTATTTTGCATTGATTGATATTAATAAATACAGCAAACAGATTAACGACCAGTACCATGCTGAATGGTTTAAGGTTAAAGAAGTACCTGAACTGATTTTTGACCATAACGTGATGGTTAAAGCAGCGATGGATAAAATCCGATACCAGGCTGCCCTCCACCCTGTTTTGTTTGAGTTATTACCGAAACGTTTTACCATACCACAATTGCAGGCGCTATATGAACAGGTTTACGATGCGCCCATTGATAACCGCAACTTTATCCGCAAAATAACGGCCAGTGGTTTGCTTATTAAACAAAATGAGAAAGATAAATCGAGTTCAAGGCGGGGTGCTTTCTACTTTAAGCTCGATAAAAACAAACACAAAGCCCAGTTTCAATCATTTTTGAACTTTATACCCAAAACATCCAAATAAGAAGTATCAGATTTTAACAGCTACCGCCCCATCATCATTAGTTTTTTTTAAAAAAATATTAAAAAAAATCAGGTGTTACCCATTTTAAAATCAAGGGATTACAAATGGCTAAAGTAAATTAAACGCTAAACATCGAAAAACATTTTATAAAAACATTTGCAAAGAAAGGATTAATCTCTATATTTGCACCTCCTTAAACAAAAGGAACGATTCCGTAGCTCAGCTGGTAGAGCATTACACTTTTAATGTAGTGGTCCTGGGTTCGAATCCCAGCGGGATCACACCAAAGACTATCAAAATGTATAAAACCCTGCAATCGCACGATTAGCAGGGTTTTTGCTTTTAGGGAATTGCCAAAAATCGCATGAATTCACAAAACTTTGGTGAGTGATTCGGTGAGTAAGGCAAAACGGTTAAATTGACTCACCGAATGGCGCATAATCATTTATTGTACAAGTTGTTATAAACTGAACATCTTGTGTAGATTTAGTTGCAAAGCTATTTTTGTTTCACCTTTAATCGTTAGATTATGAAGACCAATTTTAGCCTGCTTTTCTATCTGAAAAAGCAAAAAAAATATGTAAGTGGAAATGTGCCGATCTACATGAGGATTACCGTAGAGGGAAATCGTGCGGAGATGGCCACCAATCGGGATTGTGACCCCAAACGATGGAACGCCAAGGGCAACCGGGCCATCGGCACAAAAGAAGAGATCAAGGTGTTGAACACCCATCTTGATCAATTGCAGAATGCCATGTATTATGCCCATCAACGTGTTTTCCATATGGGCTTGCCGATTACAGCAGATGCCATCAAATCAAGTTATCTTGGTACGCTTATTAATTCACATACCCTATTGGAAGCGGTTGCCGATCATAATTTAAAGATGGAACAGCTTGTAGGTAAAGATTATGTACGTGGCACATTGAACCGTTATAAAGTTTTGGAAAGACACCTTAAAGTTTTTATCCCTTTGAAATATGGTGTAGCCGATATGGACATTAGAACTATCGACCAGGCATTTCTGAACGGATTTGACCATTATCTAAGGTCTGACAAGAACTGTGCGAACAATTATGTTGTAAAAAACATTAAAAACCTCGGGAAAATCCTTCGCATCTGTATGGAGAATGAATGGATAGACAAGTCGCCATTTACCGCCTATAAAGGCAAATCGAAGAACGTTGACCGCTTTTATCTGAACAAAGAGGAATTGGCTCATATCGCAGGAAAAGAGTTTTTATCGGAGAGATTGAAGCAGGTAAGAGACGTTTTTATTTTCTGTTGTTTTACTGGTTTGGCCTATGTCGATGTCTTCAAACTGAAACAGGAGAATATCAGAAAGGGAATTGATGGCGACCGATGGATCTTTACCAATCGGCAGAAAACCAAAACAAGGTCATCGGTTCCGCTACTGTCAACAGCTCTTGAGATTGTAGATAAATATTCCACCAACAAAGTTTGCCTCAATAAAGGCTTGCTTCTTCCAGTTCCGAGCAACCAAAAGATGAACGAATACCTGAAGGAGATTGCCGACTTGTGCGGAATTGAAAAGAAGCTGACTTCGCATATTGCCCGGCATACTTTTGCTACGACTGTTACACTTTTGAATGGTGTACCTATAGAGAGCGTTTCAAAAATGCTCGGACACACCAATATCAGGACAACACAGCACTATGCCAAGATTTTAGATATCAAGGTAAGCGAAGATATGGCCATGCTAAAGAAAAAGTTAGCTATGGTATAAATCAATAAATTTAATAATCACAGTCAGCTGCCTAACATTTTTTAATATTAGGCATAAACTCCTGTTTTAGTTAGATTTGTAGGATGTTAAAGGAATTGAAAAAAAGAGTAATCATTGTGCACTGGAAAAGATTTGCCGGTACAGATATCGATGTATTTTCAAGCCTAAAGGGATTTTGCGACAGCTACCCAGCCTATAACTATCATACATTGAACAACTATCTTTCCAAAAAAAAGATCCCGTTCGAAAACGATGAGATCAAAATTGAAAGACAGCTCCTGATACAAAAGGTCAGAAGACTAGACCTTCCAAAGGTACTGTTCTGGGATTTTGATTTTGATAAACTGGACTGGAACAGGAGTTATAAAACCGTTATCGAACGTGTTCTTGATAAAGGCAGTCCTAGAGATTGGGAAGAGATGATCAGGTTTTATGGTAAAGAAAACGTAATCCGAGCCCTCAAACAAGACATCACCTATCTTTCTGATATGACCATGGAGGCCGTTTGCAAATATTTTCAGTTGAGCAAAGAAAAACTCAGATGTTACACAAAGAAACAGTTACACCAGGGACACTGGATCTAATCCAGACACTGATGCAAGACCATCAGCTCAACTCCTTTTACTTTGTAGGCGGTACCGCACTATCTTTAATGATCGGACACAGCGAATCCATATATATAGATGATCAATTTCATCACCTATTTCATATGGTTATTTCTATCGTTCTTTATATACAATCTTCACTCCATCTATTTCATCAGCTTTTTTAAATGTCCTCAATTTTGAATTGAATGAGATTTCCAAAGTTTTTTCACTTAACCAGGTTAAGTTTATCGCATTTGAATCCAGTTTTGCAGAGTTATGATCAGAATCTACGATAAAAACATTTTCTGACTCCGCCTCGGTTAATTCAAAATCTGCATTTTTCAGAATTACATGTAACGAATTATCGGTTGTTGCGTTACCGCCTTTCATAACCAGCATGGCTTTTTTGTTTCTTTATGATTATAAGCCGCTTTCAAGAGCGTAAGAGGACTGTCTTCGAAAATCGTAGAACATGAAATAAATCAGAATGTAAAAACAGCATTATGAAATGTTTGGCAGATTTATACTTAAATAACATATAATTTCTGTTCATACAGGCTTTAACAAAGCGTGGTTAATTGAAAGCAATTTATCATTTAGTACTGATTTTTCATTATTACTGTCTTAGGAACACGCCCCCGCCATCTGGGTAGGTGCTGTTACTGGTTGGCTTTTTCAAGTTTATCATTTACGATACATTTTATTTCGCCTGTTCCAATGACTATAGCGCCTTCTCTAAATTCAAACTCCATTCCTTCTGTCAGACAACCCGAAAAATAATCTGGAGATAATATTTTAATTTTTGCATTAACTGTATCACCAGGAAAAACAGTTTCCTTGTCAATAAAAGTTTGTTGTCCTGATGTCTGCATTTCTATGAAGTCAAACTTTATTTGTGGTCTGTAGCCACTTTTAGCTGGAGTCTGTCTACCACCTTGTTCTGTTGTCCTGTATTTCAGTTGTGCAATAAAGTCAGTCTTCTTAAATTCCTGTTCATAGAAATCAAGAATATTTTTTAATATATTATCGAAGTTACTTTCATCACAAAATCTTGCCGAAGTGTCAATGACTTCAACTATCGAACTGCCAGCTTCAACCTGCCAAGCATTTTTTCCGTTAAACTTCTTTAGTTGTATTTTCTCAATTGTCAATGGTGAGCCGAAATACTCTTTAAGTTCTTTGTCAAAGTCTGCAATTTTGTGCTGGTCTTGTGTCGGCCAGTCGTTCATTGCATTTAAGAAGAGAACCGCGACTTCCTTCAGGTTGTGATCTGTCTGGTCGAGGTCAACCAAACTCCAAAGTGTCGAATATGTTTCAATTTTGTTGTCCACTGTATTGTCCTCTTAAGCTTCCCGGCAACGTTTTGTGGCTTGGCGAATGGTGGCGGTTTTGATAAATTACTAAAAGTTTGAAAAGGTTGTAGAAGAATTTTCCGTCACTTCTGCCAAGACGCTGTTAGGCACAGTATTTTTAATCATTAATTTTCTTTTGCAATTTGATCGGTTGTATTCCTACAACTTTGTTTTTGTCGTCAAAAGTCAACTTTATAATTTCACTTGGGGGATTAGAATTGTCGTCAGAATATTTATACTGAAGTAGAGTAAACATACTTCCATCAAGACCCATCTGAATTCCGCTATAAACCAATTTAGTTTCTTTATCAAAATTAATATTTTCAATTAATATATTAATTTGTCCGTCTGTGACCTTCTCAAGGATTAAGTCAGATAAAAACGATTTTGATTTTGGTAAATCCTTTGCTTTTAAGGCTTTGAAAAATTCCGTTTTAATTATTTCTAAATCGAACAACTTTTTATCGTTCAATTTTGGCACTTCCTTTTCTTTCGATTGGTTTTTAATATAAAGTCTTATTCGGTGAGTTGGGTTAATAGTAATTGCACCTTTTCTTTCGTAATAATTAGAAACAGTCGCATACATTTCTATTTCAGTGCTGTCATTAGGTTTCCATGTAGAACTTTCTACAAATGTGTTTATAGAATCCAATTGACTAATATTAGAATAATTTCGTTTTACCACTGGCTGTCCGAAATTCTTTGAAACATGTTTTTTTAGTGCTGTATATTTTGCAATTAAGGCTTTTTGAAAAATATTTGACTTTTGTTTATTATCTTGTTTCTCAAAATTTGACACGTCCCATTCATAAAGAATATAGGACATAGTTGAGTCTGTTTTTTTGAAAAAATAATATGCTGTTAAGTCAGGAATGATTTTTTCTCTTCTTAAAAATTTAATTGGTTGTGCTTCTCCACCAAAAGAAACGTGATTTGAAGTTGTTGGAATTCTTTCACTTCCCAATCTTTCTTCCATTTTCAAATATTCAGCAAGCTTCGTGTTGTGAATTTCAAAATTAAATTCCTGTGCATAAACAGAAGTTGAGAAAAATAAAATTCCAATAATTAATTTCTTCATTCGTTTTTCTTTTAATATTGTGCCTGACTTATATATACCAGGCATAAACAATCTCCGATGAAGCTGTAAGCAGTGGTAGTTGAGCCATAAATTTGCTGGTTTTGTATTGCTAATATATTAATTTATAGCTAAGCATAAGGACTCATATATCTTTTTTGCTTTGGGTGCTCACATAATCTTCTTTTCAACTGACATACTTATCCAGTAAATTCCCATCTGTCCCCTGTTATCCATTGTGCCTTTTGGCAACTGATTTTTAGGACAGCTTAAAATGGAAGTATCTACCCCTTTTACAAATGCAGTTAAGGCTTCAAGTTTATTTTCTGAGAATGGAAGTATCGTGTAGTCCCAACTGGAATAAAAAGATAACATCCACTTAAATTCTGCATCGATTTTTCCATCGATTAAATATTGATTTAAAATGGAATACGATGCAAAAAACGGTTGTATTGTCAAGATCTTCAATTCCTGTATAACAACTGGGCTCCACCTGAGCATACCAATTTAAAAATATCAGCCGCTTTAAGATTTCAAGCTTTGCTGCTTCGTCATCAATGCGAAGATAAAGTTCAAGATAAGATTTATGGATATTCCGATATTGGTCAAATATTCCTTCCGCGGAAAGTTTTTCGGTTACAAAATCCATCGTTCCATTTTGAGACTTGGCATAATCCCAAATTTCTACTTCTCTATCAGATAAGATGTCGATTTCTGTTTTCATAATTTACTCCAACCCGTACTTTTTTAGATAAACAGGGCTCTGCATAATCGGTTAAGCATTTTGGTTAAACATATCTATTATCCTGCAGCCACACTATTGCTTTGTTGGTTACAATTTTTTCTATATTATCTTTTGTTGCTTCGGGTACATAATCTTGATAAGTCTCGCCATAGTCTAAATCACCCCATGCCCAGTAAAGAAGATAAAAATCGAAGATTGGTTTTTCATAATCAAAAGCTAGACCTGTTGTATGCAAAGCCTTTAGATTGCGCTTCACATCTATCGATTTAGCTATTTTTTCAATGAAAGTTCTGCAGTACCGAACAATTGCTTCGTGTTCTTCTGGCAATGCGAAACCAAGTTCATCGAATGAAGAAAGTAGATATTTTTCTGCTTCAAAAAAATTTGCTGGCTTGGAAATGCCTGCTAAGATTAGTAAAGACGGGGTTTCGTAACCAAGCGATAACATATCAACAGCCCAATCGATAGACTGATCGATATCGAAATCTTTAAGATATCGATATGCAAGCATCTTGCTTGTCAAATCACTTGTGCGCATTGGTAGTTGACATTATAGTTGAGCATTCTGTTTTAATGAATTGTAAAGTCTTTCTACGATCCAATCAAGTTCGGCTTGTTCACATACATATTCGCTAATCTGTCCGTAAACTGCATATGGCGAAATATAAACCCATCTTCTAAATCATTATAAAAAATTACTGTATTTCAGAAAACAGCAACTGCCCAAAATCCTCCACCATCGTTTCCATATTCTTTTCCTTCCATTTCTGTGGTGTGATTTTAATCAGGTTCCAGAAATCCAGCAACTCTCCATCAAGTTTTAATTCGACACTTAAAATGGGCTCTTTTAAGCTAGAAGTCGTAAACTGTTACTTCAATATTTTTTTCAGCCAAAGTTGATTTGATCAATGGTTCGATTTTATCCCATTTACCACCAGCCAGACCACATCCAATCCTAGGCATATGTACCGTTGCACCATTTTCATATGCAAACTGGGAAACTTTTGTTAAACCCTTTAATATAGCCTCATATCTAATTGGTGCGTTTCCCATTTCGTCCTTATTTATTTTATGTTGGCCAATCAGGTTCGCAATCCAAAGATCGTCTCCAACTTTCACGAACTGGACTTCGCCAAGGGAGAAACCAGTCTTTGATTTGAACCACTCCCGATATCTATTTTCTGGTTCTTTCCAGCGTTTTGAAATTGCCATTACAAAACCTTTTCCCCACCCGCCGATATCATTGCAGACGTGAACAATTATCTTGTTGCCAAGAGATGCAGGATTGGTAGCATCACCTTTTAAATAATTTATATCCATTATTTTGATTGTTCAATTCCATCATAGTCTTCATTAAAAAATTCGCTCAAGCTCACGCCAAAACAGTTTAATATGTTGATCAATGTACCAATTGTGATATTAGTATTACCTGCCTCATATTTACCATACTGAGAACGGTTCAGATTATTCTCATAGGAAAACTTATCTGGACTAGTATAGCCTTTAGATTTGCGGAGGGCTTTTAGTCTCAAACCCATTTTCCTCAATTCCTTTTCGCTTGTTAGGAGATTGTTTTTTGCCATGAAATAAAGTAAAGCAAATACTCCTTTTTAATACACTCCATAAAAAGAGTATTTTTATTTGGAGGATTGCAAATAACTGATTACCTTAGGGTATTGGATAATCGAAATACTTAAGATTAAACAATGACAAAATATTAATGGTCTTGCGGTTGCATTTCTGAAGCCGTAACGCAAGACAGCAGAATACCCAGCCTATTTATTAATATGCTATATTTGCGTATTCCTAAAATAGGTGCGGGACTGCTGTACACTCGTGTTACGTAAGGCTTCAGAAACTTTTATGCAACCACGAGATGCAGTTCCGCACCTATTTCTGCATCTCCAAGACTCATTTGAAAGAAATTAAAATGAGATCAATATGGAACCATCAAAATTATCACCAGAAGCCGAACACGCCATCCATTTCAGGGAGTTTATCCATCGGCTCGCCCAAAAGTTCGAACCGCTCCAAATCTTCAGCTTTTCGCAGAACAGCTATTCTCAAAATTCAAAAGGCTGCTTTAACGACAATCAAGTCTCAATAAAATGTGATTATTGCCTATTGGTAGTTACCGAAACTGCAACCCGACTAGATTATGAAATGCAGGATTTCGCCAACAGCTATTATCAGCATGGAACGATTACTGTGATCTCCCATGGCAGGCAATCCGTTATCGACGCAGTACAGCAAAACAGCCGCTTTTTTATCAGCGTGCTTACCTATGGAAAACTACTCTATAGTAAAGATGGATTATTAGACAATAATCCAATATCTGCTTTTATCCCCACAAAGGGAGCAATCAAGGCAATAAGACATTATGAACATCGCATACCGCTGGCTGACGGATTTCTAATGTGCGCATCCGAATGTCTGGAGAAGGAACAGTTTGGTATATGCACCTTTATGCTCCATCAGGCTGTAGAACAGACTTGTATCTGTCTGGTGAGGATTAATATTGCCTACCGTTCAGAGTTCCATAACCTTTACCGCCTGCTCCGGTTATGCACTTGCTTTTCTGAAAAGCCTTTTCAACTTTTCCTGTCCACTCCTGAAGATGAGCGGTTATTTGATGTAATGGCAAAAAGTTATTCTTGTTCACGTTATAAAGATGATTTTACGGTTTCCCGGCAAGATGCGGAGCGTCTTTATCAACGGGTCGCATCTTTTCTTTTGCTGGCAAAAGAGATGTGCAACGAAAAAATAGAACTGCTTGCCAAATCGGCATCAGATTATGCAGCCTTAAAAAACGCTGATCATGTACAGATCGAAAAAATATTACAGACCAATATTTGAAATTATGAATAAGCAAACAAAAAAAACATCTAATAACAGGATCGTTTATCTTGACAATGATGAAATAACAGATCCGATAAAAGTGGTACATGAGTTTTTCAGTCACGCATGGTTGCCCAATCATTTAAAGATGCTGAAACGCTGGCGAAACGATGCAGCGTTTGAATCTGAAGAACCCAAAAAATGTAGCGCCGATTTCCTTGTTTACAACTACGAACTGACCATAAAGCTAATAGAGGCCGCTTGGCTCTTAAAAAACCACAAGCTTGGCAGACTTGACTTCGATGACAAACAGGAAAGTGATATCGCAAAATGGTACATCAAAACGGAAAAGAAGAAACTACGGAACTATCCTGATAATCTGAGTGTTCGGGAAATTGTAAAACCTTCATCTGTATTCAAGAAAATGTTCAGGATCTATAAACTGGATGGGTACAAAAAAATCCTGCACACATGGCTTCACAATTCGCTCAGTACTTCCTTTATGGAAGAAAGCCTTTCCAAAGCTGAAGTAATCACAGTTTACGAACAATTGGTTAAACTGTTCGAGGCTACGTGGCTGATTAGTCAGCGCATCGAGACAAAGGCTTAAATTCATTTTAACGGCTTCCAGTCTAAAAAAATAGCCCGGTGTTTTAGGGCCAATCAATAATATGTCATACATTATAGCTGTTAAGCTTGCTCAACTATAAAATCTGACAATAGATATAATCAAGTATATTCGTTTACAGATATCTAGGCAAATAGGATTTACAAATACTCAAGTTAACAGCATACAGGGCTCATATCTATGATGTAAACAATAAACGATATGAAACACTACCTATTAATAATTTCATTGCTTATTATCTCATGTAATAACGGATTGAAAAAAATCTCTAAATCTGATATTGGTACTGTTTCAAAACGGCAAACTAAATACGTAGCTAAAGAAGAAATTGAACTTCTAGAATATTTTGCTGACTCTACAATTATTGGAAGGCCTAATAAGAACAAGATTGAGCTTTCACATTTTCGAAACCCTGATAGTGGTTACGTGGTAATTCGTTTTTATGCAAAATCGAGTGAAAATAAATGGCTGTTAAAGCAGGAATTCAGTTTCTTAAAAGATGAAATTTCAGGATGCTTTACTGAACTTTCGGATTTCAACAATGACGGCTATAAAGATTTGACCTATAAATCGACAATAGCCGCAAGAGGTGCAAATGATGTTAGAAATCTCTTTATTTACGACAAAATAAAAGATCAGCTAACTTATATTAAAAACTCAGAGAATTACCCTAACATGTTATACAATAAAGAATTGGATTGTATAGATGCATTTTTAGTTCATGGGGGTTGCACTACTGTTTTCTTAAAAATTGAATTGGATAGTTTAAAAGAATTTGCTAGCGTTGACCTAAGTGATAAGATTAATATCCAGCTTGTAGATAAGAATGGAGACAGAACATACTTAGTGAAGGATAAGAAAAATAATTTTAAACCATATACACGATTTAAAAATTTTAGACCACTGGAAGAATTTTCAGAACGTTAAACCGCAGTTAACAAAGTTCCAAAATTGGCGGAAAATCATTTTTAACCTGTTATATTGCATATGAATTTATCTCAGACAGCCAACTGGGCAAAGCATTTGGATCGTGAGTACCATTCACGGCGCCTACCTTTTAAGCGCAAAACTTGCTAACTTTAAAGAGAATGAATACACAACTACACGACATAAAAACTAACATTGAAATAGGTCAACAAATTTTTGAAGCTGTTCCAAGCAATCTTCAACCGAAGTGGGCTGGAGTAATTTTAAATAAATTCAATAAACACATCACAGAGATTCCAGAACAAATAAAGGAACTAAATGACATAATAAAAAAACCTGATCGTTGGGATGAAGCCCATAAACAATTTGGCTCAATTAGGCGTTTTTTACTGGACAGCATAAATTATGCGCCCCAGGAATATGTGCTTTTAGCAGAAAGTATTGCCAAAATCACTTACAATTCATCAGGGAAGCCTGCACCATTTGACTTTGATAGCGGTTATTACATTCCAAGCTTAGCCCTGAAGGCGGCAGATTTTTTTCAGGATGAAAGTCTCGAAGAAGATATAAAAACTACTTTACTTTTATTTAGGGGAAATAAAAACCTAACGACAGATCTAGCAAGCGCTAAAGAAATACTCCTTTATCATCAAATAGACAATATACTTTGGTATGATTGGGATCCAATAGGAATTAATGATATGGCAGCAAGGGATGAATATCAAAGCTACACGCCCCAAATCTTTGGTCTTGTCAAATCAAATACTGATAGAATGTTAATTGCAAAGACTTTGTCAAAGATTGAAACCTACAATATGGGATTGGCCGGAAATATAGAAAAATGCTTAAAGGTTGCAGATAAGATTCTGGCTATAGATATGGAAAACTAAACTTCCCATAGTTTAGTACAATTCTTTCCGTAAACACCAGAGCAAAAACGGCGGGGCTGTGTGGGCTGGTCGTTTTTGCAGGCCGCAAATGCGCGGGGGGAAATTCTGATGCTACCGCCCAAGGCCTTGGTTCTGTTGCATCTGTCGCTTCCGCCTTTTCCGTGCCGCAAGCTTCAATGGATTTACACCTGGTTCGATCGATTGCACTGGTTCCAGCATTGCCTCAATAAATCCACCGATCGATTGGCCTGTTACCTTGACCATATCCGCAACCGAGTTATAAAGACCATCTGCTACATCCTTTGCCAGTTCATTCACATGCTTTAAATTATGGTGCTGATTTGTTGACATTTCAAGAATATCCATCTGTTCCCTTTGAGCAGTGCTACCGTTCTTATGGACATTGGCATGCGCAAAAGTCTCCTTTAGCCCCCTGTCAAAACCAAAGAGCTTGTCAAAGATGGTTTCGCCCGATTGCTTAAATGCGACACGGTTGAACTGTCCAAGCTTTTTGGAATGTGCCTCGTTCTTGCCCTTTGAATTGTTCATTGGGCTCAACTTGATTTTGTTGCTGGCATCCTTTCGGCTTACGATAATCTGAATGTGCATCTGGTTGCCCTCTTTTCTCTCACCACGTTTCCTTTCACCATTTAATACTTCTTTGTCCTTGTAGCCGTAGTAGCGATGGTTCTCGATCTTGCCGAACCACATCAGGTCTTTGGCGGAACTAACACTTTCACGCTTGAAGTTTCGTGCATATTCGTCCATTACCTTTTCTGCATATTTCCTCAGCTGTTTATTCATCTCCTTTTTACCATAGCTTTCTTCAAGATATTTAAGTTCTTTTTGGCTGGGGCTGATGTTGACCAGAAAGAACTTTGCATCTGCCTTGCAAAGCTTGGCGATATTGCTGTCTATTGCATTTCTTACCTCATAGGATTCGATCCTGTTGCCACTATGATTGAACCAAAATTCCGGCTCAAGTTTATATTTGATCCTGTTCTCCTTTTCAAGATAGTGCACCAACTCCCTGCTGCTGCCCTTGTTGTTTGCGGTTACACTGTCGGTAATATTGATGTACATATCAGAGCAGTTCTATTTGTTTCCGCGTCTGTTCAGCCAGTTCCTCTTTTTCCTTGCCCGATGTCATCATGCCCATTCGTTCACGTTCCCTGATGTAGCTGTTCATTATCAGCATGAAATTCTTCTTCAACCTTTCCTTTGTGATTATTTTCATCTCGATGTTGGTGGTTACTTCATGCAAAGTGCCCAGTCTTTTTGCCTGTGCAGACTGGTTTGACAGGATCTCATCATTATGCTTCAGTATCTGACCATTGAAGCGGTCAATTATCTTCTTCATCGCTTCGATCATCCTGGCCGAATCACGTTTGATGGGAATAAGCAGTTCGGTCTCCTGTGTTTTGATGAAGCCGATGTATTCCTTTTGCCCTTTAAGGATGGTGTTCTTCAATAGTTCATCGTTCAGGTCGGTCGGATCTTTTTTGCTCCGGTAGAAATAATCAAGCATCTGGGAAAATACCAGACGCTTTGACCTGCCGAGCTTGAGGGCGATCTTCTCGAATTTCACATCATCCTGCACTGAATATTTTACCGTTCTAAATGTTTTCTGCATATCCATATATCTTTATAACCTTTATATCACACCCTTAAGGGAGTTCTATTTTCGACTTCTATGCCACTTTAATAATGGCCGAGAACCCCTGGAGGGTTCTCGAAACCCCCATGGCGTAGCCTGGGGCAAACAAAGTAGGGCTCTGCCCAACTTCCGCTTGCTCCTTTTCCGAAAGAAGGAAAAGGACTTTTCTGCAATGTGCCTACCCCTCATGGTTCGCCGTTATTGTCTAACAAGGTAACACGGCTGGCAAGGTTCGGATGATACGACGGTTCGTATTCGATAAGGCCGTTTGCGATCAGCTCGCCCATGCATTTGTGGTAGGTCGCATACGAGCGGATGGCCGAATGTTTCATCAGTTCCCGCCTTGAAACCCGAAACGGATTTTGGCGCGATGCCTTCTCGTGGTACATGAGTATTGCCGAATATAGGCTAAGGTGCGATTGACGGAAACGCCTGTTCCCGCTGGCAAACTTTAGAAAGCTGGCCAGTTGTTCTGCCGTTCCCATTACGAATTTCCGATTTCGCCCAACAACTGTTCGATGTCCGCATGTGCATAGTAGAATATGCCACCAATCTTTTCATAGGGAAGTATTCCTTTGATGCGCAGGTTCTGCAACGTGCCAGATGAAATCTTCAATAGCTTCCTTACCTCCGAACTGCGGAGGAATTGCTTGTTGGTTACCGTTTCATTGGTTCTGATGGTCTGTTTGATCTCCTCAATAAGTTCGGACTTGAACCTGTGGAGCTCTTCTCTCGTTAAGATCTCGATCTGCATAATGCCTCCGTTTTAATTTTACGGAAGCAAATTTGTAGCGGGAGATGGTCGAAACAATGACCATTTGATTGGTCTGGTCATATACAGTGGATGAATTGCCTGCTATTTTTTGGCAGGTTCTATTGGTATAACTTTGAAAAGGCGATGCTCTGGGTGTATCGAGGTACCTTTAATAGTTACATCTCCTTTTTTGTCGACAAAATAGTTTCGAGCGGTTTCGATGGGAATATCCTTACCACCGTGTGAAAAATATTTGGCAATCATCTTAGCATACGGGATTTTGTGGTCGCTTTTTATAAGTTTCCTGCCCGAAGGAAGTCGCAGTTCTCGTAGTTGTTGGATGATATCGATTAATGTTGGAAGCTGGCCATCATCAATCAGGATCTTCAGTGAAACTTCATATTGATTCAACTCCGCCAATTCAGCATTTAGTTTTTCGATTTCTTGTTTTTGGTTCTGGATGAGTTCGTCCTTTTCGGTGATAACAATCTTAGATGGTCTGGCATTCCATTGGTCTAAAGTCTTCAAGTATTTTTGGAACTGTTGGAGTTTTGCAAGGTTCTGCCTATGCATGCCGTGGTTACTTGAGAAAGGATCTTGCATTTCGAAATGTTTAATCCTTGATTGAACGATCTGCCATACATGACGGAAAAAATCTTCTTCACTAATTAAGTTGTGTTCTAGAGCATAATCTAGGTGATAACTATAGTAATCTGAATACTCCTTTTCATCCATTCTATAGATCTTCAACAGGAAGTGGTTGTCATCGTGATTCTGCCATAAGCCCATAAAGGTTCCTAAGTCGTATGGATTAGCAGAAAAGGAAAAGGGCTTGCGGGGTTTGAAGTAACTGAGGTTCATAAGCTATGATTCTTGAATAAACTAATTTAAGGTTTTTCAAAGAATGCACATTTAACAAATTGTTATACGTATCACTTGCTTAGGACTAAAGAATTATGAGACTTTCAATCAGACCTTTTTCAACAGGGGCAAAATCAGTGTTTCTGACTTACAGAGGCAATTTACGAAGTAATTTTTAAACCACAAAATTTTGCTCCGTTACACATTCGTTACACCTTTTGATAATACTTTACGAGATCATATCAATTTTAAATCGCGATTCTCACTTGCCAAGCTTTCCCTGTTCTGTTCTTGTCCAATTAGGCGGCCTAATACTGAACCGTTTTGCCAATGACCAAAGTGTAAAGGAGCTGATGCTCGAACAACCCGCAAAAGCGGACAAGTTGGGTAAGGAAATCGAATACTTTGTGGTGGACGCTCAAATGCTTGTGCCACAAAAAATCATCTCTTTGCAAATGGACTGTATCATCCATCAGAATATCGGTATCGATGGGGAAAGCAGAATGGATTCAGAACCTTTTGGAAAAACAATGAAGTTTTCCGTAAAAAGACAGCGGAACTCAACCTGACATTCCTTGAAGACCTTCATATCAGACTTAGCTTTTCGCTTACAACTAAAAAAGAAGTAGATATGGACAGACATATTGAACTACTGCGAGAAATCTACTCCCCACATTCCCCGCTGATCGACACCTACCATTCAACGTCACTTGATGTTACTCTAATGTCTAAACGCAAAAGCTATTTACCTTCTAAACAGTCAACAATAAAATCAATTATTTTTAGATTTTAATTACATTCTTTTAACTAACAAAGATTGTGGAAAACTTTAATCGTATAGTGATTTTTGTTTTTTTAATTTTGGGTATACGATTTAACATATGAGTATCGGAAATAAGATAAAGCAATACAGGATTAACAAAAATCTTTCATTACAACAACTTGCGAATCTTGCAGGCTTATCAAAGCCTACAATTCAGCAGTATGAAGAAGGAAACATCAATCCTAGTAATAAAGCACTACTTGCAGTTGCTGAAGCACTCCACGTAGATGTATGGAGCTTGTTGCACATCAATGATACAGAACTTCAACTTGCAGAATTCCGACATGGCGAAAAGCTTACCGATAGCGAAAGAGAACGAAAAAAAATCTACGATATGGTTATCGATTACTCTGAAACCTATTTGGAGCTGGAACAGATACTAGGCACAGAGATTGAATTTGAAAATCCTGTTCAAGATATGGTTATTCAGTCTTTTATAGATGTAGAAAAGGCAGCTATTAAAGTAAGAAAAAAATGGAAGCTGGCTAACAACGCCATCGATGACATTTGTTCTTTACTAGAGGGAAAGGGAATTAAAGTCATCACTTTTGAAAGAGAAACAGAATCTCCTGGTCTTTGCGGATACATAAAAAATGGAACGCAGGAAATTCCATTCATCCTATTAAATATTTTGCATGAGCATACTAGAGAAATCACCCGTAAGCGCTTCACCATTCTTCACGAGTGCGCACATCTGATCTTGAGATTCTGCGAAACTGTCACTAAGGAATTTGAAGAAAAGCTATGCAACAGATTCGCCTCTGCATTTTTGCTACCAGCCGAAGAACTCATTGAATACCTGGGAAAAGACCGAACAAATATCGCATTAGAGGAACTAAAAAAACTTAAAGAAATTTATGGTGCCTCTATAAGAAGTATTATCTATAGAGCTAATGATGTCGGCCTGATTGATATACCGACTTGTAAGAAATGGAATTTATTGTATGAACAGTGGCGAACCGAAGAAAAGGACTTTGGAACATATAGTAAAAGTAAAGAAATACCTCAGCGTTTTGACCGAATGGTTACAAGAGGATATATGGAAAAAAGGATCTCCAAAGAAAAAGTGGTAGAGATGCTCAACATAAAGATGGAAGATGTTGACAAGAAATTTGGCAATAACCGTTTGAGCCTGTTTTAGAGATGTTTGTATTCTATGATATCAATGATTTAATGCTACTGCAACTTACAAAGTTGCTGCCTAGTATCAATGTGCCGATACTAATTGCTGAAGGTATGTTGAGATATCATAGCCATCCCATTCCTGACAGGGTCAAAATGTTGGAAAAAGACGGATTGGTGCAAATCAAACCCCTAGATGAGGAAGGATATAAATTTGTACTAAACAATAAGAAAAACTACCGACAGGCCGGATGCGCATTACTAGAAGTCTTCCATATGTGCCAGACACATAATGCCATACTGATTGTAGGGGAAGAAGAAACGCTAATCAGGTCCTTAGCTACACAATTAGGGATTAAAACCTTCACTATGGACGAATTTAACCAGTCCACCGTGAATAACAAGGAATATTTTGAATTTATAAATGAGATAAAAAAAGAGAAACAAAAATTAAATCTATAGCCGGGACAGATGTCCCGGCTAACACCGACAATAATATAGTGACGGATGCTTTAGATTGTTCGCAAAACAAATGTACCCCATTTACTAAAGCTTCCCAACTATTATTGTCTAACATCTGTGCTATGTTTCCCAAAAGAAACGTAACAGGAAGGATTTTGCACTAACTAAAATAAAAAATATGGAAGCATTTTTGGGCTTTATGCTCAAGCAGATCTTTACCAAGAGCGTGAGCGCACTTTGGGAACACAAGGGATTCTTGAGGCTTTATTTCAAGACTCTATTTGGCAGCTATAGAAAAAAAGAGATACGTTTTTCCCTTAGCTATCTAATCAGGATACGGATCCCCGATACGAACCGATACCTTCTGGTACTAAACCGGCGCATAGAAAACCAACTTCAACCTGTGGGAGGTGTCTACAAGCGTTATGGCGACGATCGCCTTTTTGAGTCATGGGGCTACCGACCAGACAGCGCTGAAAAAGGTCTCGGAACTGACGCAATCAGTGAAAAAGATCTAAGATTTAGAATTATTGGAAAAAATGTCATCCAAGCAATAAAATGGTTTGAAGAAGGCAAAGAAAGGGAAGTTAGCATCGATAGAGAGTTTTTTGAAGAATTAATCCAACCTGGCATCTTGGATCCGAACACTTTTGACCATATCCGCTACCGACATCTAAAAAGACATTCCAAAAATTTGGTCTGGAGTGATTACCACCAGTGTTATGAAGTCCTGATCTACGATGTTTTCGAACTTCTACCTTCAGAGAAACAGGCAAATGCTCTAACTGAACTCGACCAAAGACCGAAAGGGTTGGCAAAGGGATTTGAAACGGTAGAATGCTCGCAGATAGAACAATTAAGATATTGCCTAGAGGGACGACAACTTGCAAAGATAGGGCAGCATACTAAACTTATTATTAATCAAATTTTTTAAAATCATGCAAGACATCTTTCTAAACTATGAGCTGCAACGCGAGGAACTTCTCGCAAGGATTGCAGAAAACCTACAGCTTGATGAAACCAGAAAATCTAGAATGGAACAAGCCTACAAAGCAATTTCGATGATTATCGATCAAGACCAAGGTTTCTTTAAAGATCTCGATATAGACGTATATCCACAGGGTTCGGTACTCACCGGAACTACGGTAAAACCCTATCTTGGCTCTGAGTTCGACTTGGACATCGTACTACAGATTAACGAGCTCTACACACGTTTTACACCTTCCGAAATCTACAACGCATTATTAAAGAAACTAGAAAGTGATGGCCGATATAGTGACAAGATAGAAAAAAAGAACCGTTGTATAAGAATCAAGTATGCAAACGATTTCCATATGGACATCCTTCCTGGCTGTATTATCGTTCATGGATCTACCATTCTTAAGATCCCAGACCGCCTATTAAAAGATTGGGCTATAAGTAATCCAAAAGGATTTGCTGACTGGTTTCTGTCAAAAGCTAACTCGACTGTAGCACAACCTTTGCTTGAAAGCTATTACAAGAATCTAAAAGTCGAACTTAGAGCCGACATAGAGCAGCTCCCGGATGATAGCTATTATCTAAAAAAGCCATTGCAACGTGCCGTACAGCTGGTAAAGCGGTACAGGGATATATTTTTTGTCGATGATGATAAGTATTGTACTTCAAGCATTGTTATTACTACCATTATGGGCATGTGCTATAGAGGAGAAAATTCTATCTATGAAACAATTGATAATGCTGTCAATAGAATAAGACAACTTTACACCGAAGCTATTGGAAATGGGCGTAGATTTACTATACAGAATCCTGTCCTGTCTAGCGAATACTTTACCGATAGTTGGACAGAACAACATTATGAACAATTTTATCGATTCATTGAGGATTTCCATAGCAAATGGACTCAACTGAAATCAGGTTTCGAAAAAAGTGGGAAAGCGTATGTGGAACTATTTGACGAAGGTGTCTATAAAAAATCTCTACAGGACCAGATAAGCACATTGTCAAGATTTTCTAACTCCAGTATCGCACGCGCTAATGCTTTGATCATAACCGATAGAGCACAAGTAGACCGTAATGGAAACATCAATGAGTCATCTGGTTACCATAACAAACCACACCATAATTATGGGGATCATTAATGTAAACAAGGCCTGCCAGAAACACTACCGGGAATTTCTGTTTGCACAGAAATCTCTGGTAGAGATCCACTTTCCATGGCTGAAAGTATCGATAAGAAACAAAGTATTATCAGGCAATGGATTGCTAGATATATTTGGAACCAAATATAATGTTGAGTTGACTTTCTCACCGTTTTACCCCTACAGGTTTGACAGAATTTATCTCAAAGATGCGGGAATACAATTTCACCCAGCAATACACGTTTACCGTGACCTCAGCCTGTGTTTATATCATCCTCTGGTCGATATGCCATTATTGAAAACTGTCGCCTTAATCGACATGGTTTCATGGATACCAGAATGGTGTGTCCATTATCAGGAATGGAAAAAATATGATGTATGGTTTGGAAGGGAAATAAAACACTAAATAAGATATAGCAATTACTAATAATACAAAATAATACTTCTCGTGAACAGACTAATACTTGTAGGCAACGGCTTCGATCTTGCCCATGGCTTAAAAACTAGCTATAAGGACTTTATAGATTTTTATTTATTAAAGGTATTCATGAAGCTTGTCCAAAATAATTATCGGTATCAAGATCCGTTGATAAGCATTGCTTGTGAAAATAACGCTCGCCCTGTGGTTGCCGAACAAAGACAGTTCGACAGCGGAATTGCCTATCTGGATTATCTCAGAAAGGAATGCTCTAAATTGTTTGACATCAAAATTAGCCTATTTCTCCATGCATCTCATCAGAATGTCTTGGAGCGTAATTGGGTAGATATCGAAATGACGTACTTCAACTGTCTCTGTACGCACATTAGGGATGGACAGGTTGATCGCGAGAGTATATCAACCCTGAACCAACAGCTGAGCTACCTAAAGGAAGAACTTGAAGCCTATCTTACGGCAGTGGAAACCTATCAGCCTATTAACTATCCAGATCCAGATCTGCTTGAGATTTTTCTCCAGCCCTTATTTCGAAAAGATTTTTCTGCGGCCGAAAAAGCAAGTGATGAAACCCACTTTCTCAATTCATTTGGGCTTTCACAGGAACAGGGAACTGCAGGGCATACCATGATCGTTAATTTCAACTATACTCAAACGCTTGAACCTTATATGGCGGCCATACAAAAAAATGGGCTAAAAAATTCTAGTCTCAATTACATCCATGGCCGGTTAAACTCGAAAGAGAATCCACCTATCTTCGGTTTCGGAGACGAGTATAATCAAATCTATAGGGAATTTGAGGAGCACAATGAAAACTGTCTTTTCGACCATGTAAAATCTTTCAAATACTTTCAGACCAACAACAACAAAAACCTACTGCGCTTTGTAAGCAGCGACTTATTCCAAGTATTCATCCTCGGCCATTCCTGCGGCCTGAGCGACCGTACCATGCTAAAAGCAATCTTCGAGAACGAAAACTGCCGATCTGTCAAAATCTTTCACCACAATCGCTCGGAAGAGAAAAACGACTACCACGAAAAAACGATAGAATTGGGTAGACACTTCACCGACAAGGGATACATGAGAAGAGTCATTGTAGACTACTATGCTAATAATTATATGCCACAGCCCTTACTCAAAAAACCACCGACCTATCGAGATTTTATTCAAAAACATTTCAGCATTAATTTCTCGCCCTCATTTCCAACTTTCCATTTCTAGTATGGACTTAGATTTTCTAGATGTTTTGTAAAAACAAGCATTATGTCTTTAGTGGAAAAAAATGAACATAAGGAAACACAAAGAATCGCTCCAACACTAATAGTTAAAGGCTCAAAAATAGATTATGAGTAAAAATAAATCCCATTTTTTTTTGCAATATGAAAGCGCTTTTTTCAGTAAATGATTTTAAAAAAAGTAAGCAATAACTATTTTATTAATTTCAGATCTCTCGCAATTTCCTGGGTAAATTTGGCCAGCGGACGCTTCAGCATATCTTCGGGTTTATCATAATTCCCAATGATTAGCCTTTTGATCATGCTTTGATCAGTAAATAGTTTATTGAAGTTGTCAACCAAAGTTTTATTATAGGGATTATTGTAAACCTGTTTTTTCTCGATGAGTTCCTGGACAATATCCTTCTGGGTATTATAGACATTTTTGATATTGAACATGCCATCATAGTCATCCAGATCTATAGTTGTATCCAAATGTTTCACCGTGATTTTGATATCGTCTAAATTGCGCGTCCTTTCATATTTTAGTAAACTAGGGCTATCTATTCCAAAGGTCAGCAGATCAAGCTGGTCATCCTTACAGTAAAAGTTAAAACCAGAAGGTTTGTCACTCTTGGCCATATTGCAATTGCTACAAATCGGATATAGGTTGTAGAACGAGGTGCAGAGGAAAGGATATTTCGATTTTGGGTACTTGTGGTCTAACTGCAAAAGTCCTTTTAGAGAGGTCTTTGTTTTGTTGACTACAAGCGTTAGCTGGGAGTGGCAGTAAACACAGGTCTTTATGTTGGATTTTTGCAGGAACTGAAGCATTTCCTTATCCCTCAGTGCAGAATACTTCATTACCTTCACGACCGCCTTCCAAAATTTCTCAGTAATATCATCCTCATGTATGACCGCCCGAAAGTCTGCTATCCACTGTTGCATCTCGTCCTCGTCAGCAGCCAGGATATCGTCATAATTATCAATTATTTTTTGTATGTAGGTTATAGCTATCGCATTCTCAATACCATACTTCTTTTTTTTGCCCTTTATCTTTGAAAGAGTGGTAAGACCTGTAACCGGATCAATAAAATCTGTCCTTCTGGTTTTAAAAAGGGCTGTATTGAATGCAAGGACAGCATTATGAAATTGCTGATCAATTTTTAATCTTCTCATCCTCTAACTGTTTAATTCTGGCTAACAAAGACCTAACGAGGTCATTTTCCTTAGCAGGGTACCTCTCCCTGTGCAGATCAATGAGTCTTTCCCTAATGAGTGGCTCACCAATGGTGCCAATAAAGCTTAGGGCTGTCTGTTCTGTCCATGCCTCCCTGCGCAAATCCTCGTTATGCTTATAATCCTCCAGCACGTAAAAATCAATGAGATCATTAATGTTCCTCCTCGCATAATCTCCCATGAAACTCTTTAAGAAAAAGCTTTCTGATAGCAAATGATGAATGTTTGCGCCAAGTGTCCTGATTTCGATATTTTTGCCGCCTCCTAAAAAAAGAATGTTGTCGGCTGGGATGTCTGATAAGATGAAGGGTGAGTGGGTTACAAAAAGTATGTTCAAACCCGAAATCCGTTTGAACCTTACCAATTTCAGATAGTTCAGAAAATAATCGACGTAATTCTTCTGCATTTCCGGATGGAAGTAAAGCTCTACTTCATCAAAAATGATGTTCGCATACCGGTAAGGAATCAGCTCCGAGCCGCTGGTAATGGAGTCGATATTCTTAAGGTGATAGATGATAGAGTTTATTGAATAGATTTTTTGCTTTTGTCCTGAGGAGAGTGAACTGAACATTACTTCCCCAGATAAGATTACCTCTGTTTTAAAGATGGAAGGCGGGAGGAAATGAATAATGTCAAATCTATCATCATTAGCCTGAGAAAGCGAATTGTAAATACCATCAGAAAGATCCGTCAATGGGATTCCAAAATCGGCCACACGACCTTTCTGATGCTTCCTTATATGGTCATGTTCCAGATAATGGATTGCCTGAAATAGCTTATGGGTTACGTGGGTATAGTTTGTTACCAAGCGCTCCAAGTAATTATTAAGGTTTTTAAATTCGTTCTTTGACGAATCGAAATAGTTATGATACTGTGGATAATTGATTGATATATTGATCAACTTTTTCACAATATAGATCCATATCGCGTTTTCAAAGGTCAGAACCCTGTCGGGGACCTCCTTCGGAAAACTTGCTTTAACATTAAAGGTGATGGTAAACTGTTCGAGCACCTCTGACCAGTATTTGGCAAGATCCTTTCGTACTATCTTGATGTTACCGCTACTGTAGATGGTTTGTGTCTTTTCACGGTCCAGCGAAAGCTCTATTCTTTGGGCATATTTGTCCTTGGTCAGCTTTCTGACGTTTTCAACACCCTCCTTTTCGTCGTCCTCTCCAACTGGCATCAAAAGATTGGCAAGCAACCTTGAAGCAAGCAGAACATTTTCTCTGTTGATGTTGATATTCCCTGCATCGCGAAATGGAGTGAGTGTAATGGGAACTTGATATTGATCATTTTTATAAAACATGTTCCTGATCCATTTTCCAACCTGTAAAGAGTTTAATCCATACTGTGCATAATTTACAGCAATGGTGTAAAAAAATTGTTCGAAACTGAATTGGCTCAATTCCATAGGCGCTGAAGCACTATACCTGGATTTGCTTTCATCATAACTGAAACGCTCAATTGTGATTTCATCACGAAGTTTGATTTTGTAAAGACTTCCAGAAATTACAAAAAGGTCCATATGAAGCCCCTCAACAAACACTAATCTACCGGCAATGGCATCGCTCTTATTTGCCAGATTATTCAGCGCCATAAAAATCAACTCACAAATTGTAGACTTTCCGGCCCCATTTTCTCCTACAATTGCAGAAACATTGATGGACAATCCTTGCTGGTGGTATATCTGCAAGTCTCTTTCTGGGTAATACTGAACGCTATTTTCCATCACGTCGTACGAAAAAGCCTTGTAGAAGAAATATTCGCCGGCTTCCAGCACTTTACGTAGATTTCTTGGTGTATTTTTATCTAAGTATAAACCAACAATCCTGCAGTCTGAAAAATCCTTATTTGGTCTATCTACAGGCGGTGAGCTATCCGTATTAGCTTCTTCCGAGTCCACCCTCGGTGATTTTTGTACAGGTACCCGCTGGTAGGTGTCCACATTCAGTGGAGTGATAAATCCCAAGGCGGTGATGCTCAAAGCCCTGTAATCCTCAATAGTTCTATCGTTAAGCAAGGCCAGGTACTCCTGGAAATTCTTCGGCTCGGTGACGAGCAACTCCCTGCTCATAAGATAATTTACTGTGTTTTTGTCCAGCGGAATAAATGCTTCAGATTTAATCCAGAACAGAAAAATTGTAAAGGATGGTATTTCAATGCCGTGCCAAGACTTGAATCTACTGAATAGTTTTTGAGAAAGCGCAGATTTGCCATTGCTCATGATCTCAAAAAATGATTTCCAAATTTCAGCAACCACCTTCGCATTCCTTGGGGCGTTTATATAGATCATTCTTGGCGAAGGACAGCCAATAAACTGAATGGTATCATATTGCAGATCGGAACCAAGAATCTTGAAGATCAGCTTAATCGTTTTTATCCTCTTCTCGTCAGTCAGTCTACTGGTATTGAAGCTCGCAAATAGATGGATTGGGTCTACCGCATTCGTCTGGTTTGTAACGATCCGGTCAAGCCATGTATGGTTGTCATCTACAAAATCGGGATTTGAAAGCAGAGCTGTAAAAAGAGCCCCACCTGGATCATCGTGGTTTTCAAAGGTCGTCTGAATTTTTTCGGCCAGTTGGGTATAAACCTCGAACCATTGCGCATACATCATCTTATTTGGAGTTTGTTAATTTTTCGGAAGATAGGAAATTTGATTTGAAACCTTTAACTGAATTATTCTACCAAGTTAAAAACACAGTTCGCTGCCTCAACTGTATAATGCCATTCCATACTGATCTAATTTCCCATTCCTGTAAAGGAACCGAGACTTCATCTATCCCACTTTCTCAAATATGCTCCAACAAACTGAACAAAAAATACTTGTAAATTTGAAGTCTTTGGACAATTCCACAGTAAAATCTGTTCTAAAAACTGGAAATACCCTAACCATATCAGAAACAAATATTTGATTTACAACTACTTAACTAATCTATTTTTCGATATATTTTTTTTAACTTGTTCACGATAATAAAAAAGAAGTAATAATTAAGGGCAGCGTGACAAAAATCCATAGCAATGGGAAAATATGATAGTTTTATTAAGCAGTTGGTTGAAGGAAACTGGGCCATCCTTGGCAGCAATGTTTCATCAGCGCTTATAGACAAATATGGAGTAAATCCGGAGAATGCGAGGAAGATCATACAGCGTAGCACCGAAAAAGGAATAATGATCTCTAGCACCCCTTTGACATTTGGAAAGGGCCAATTCCTTTATACCAAACCGGGGAATTATTTTGGACTGGAAATGGTGAAGGAAGCTAGTTCAGTAGATAGAAAGCCACTTTACCGATTACTTGAGGTGTTGGGCCGAATTGGCATGATCAGCTTCTACGAAGGATTAAAGATAACTGCGTCACCTGAAGAGATTGGAAGCACCAAGATTTCGCTACTGACAGATATGATCAATGACCTGGAAAAGCTAGGTATTGTATCAACCAAAACTGATGTCTGGGATAATAACTTTCTATTTTCAAGAGAAGCGTTTCCACCGATGCTGGATCGCGAAACAGAGATCGAAAAGTCTATGGAGAAGCATCTTCACGAAATGAAGTTAGATGCTGTTCTACTTCCGGATATCATGAGATGGCTTCGAAAGATCAATCTTATTGATTCCGGAGCTACCTATCGTAATGTTGTGAGTCCGGCAAACGGAGTGAAGGTAAATGAAATATTTTGGGATGCTTATGCCTATACCAAAACAACAGGCATCAATCCAAGTCGGGCTTCTGAATCTAATGATCCTGAAAAACAGACCCTAGTTGTACTTGACGTGATTATCAGCAGGAAATACCTGCAGGCCGACCTAGATGGATTTCTCGCGCGTATCCAAATCAACCTAAATTCCGTCAAGGAAGGTGAACGAAAGGTACTCCCAGTTATTGTATTCAATGAAATCGAAGAAATCACCTTGAACAGGGCCAGAAAGCTCGGTTTTGTGTCCTTGGACGCAAAAACGATCTTTGGTACCAACATCTCAACAGTCATCCAAAACTTCAAAGTAATCTTTGAAGGAAAGGAACCACAACTGGCCGAAATCGAACCAGCCCTCGAGGCAATCGCGCAAAGTGGCCATATAGATGAACTTAGATCCCTACGTGGTGCATTATTTGAAGCGCTCATGCATCCAGTCATCAAAAGGTTTTATCCAAATGCCCAAGTTCTACAGTCACGAAAGTTAAAAAGTGTGAAGAAAAACAAAATCAGGGAATTTGACCTGATCTTTATTTCCTCCCACCCGAAAGAAATCCTTTTGGTAGAACTCAAAGGATATACTGGAAAGTCATTCATACCTCTTGGATCCGCCGATATCAAGGACACCCTAAGATATTTCTTTAGGGGAAGTGTCCCTGTTGCCCAGGATTTCTATTCTTCTAACAATACTCTGAATGACTACCAAATAAAAACGTTATACGTTACCACCGGTGAGTTTCATTCAGACACCAAAAATTTCATCGCAAAAGTAAACAAGAGTGCTTTCAAGCCTTCCCAATTTGATATCTGTATAGATGGAAATGCCTTGGAAAAGCTTTTGGCCGACAGTGGTTTTGAACACGAAAGAAAGGTTATCAAAAAACATTTTCTTAGAACACCAGAAAATATCGAAGATCAACCAAATCTCTTGGACGAACTTGGCCTATAATTTACTATGTCTTAGTTTCCCTTTCAGCTTATTCCCTTCCTGATACTCGTACTTATTGCCTCTATTATCTTTTGTAAAACTTGGTATGGCTTTTTTCCTTTACACCTTCTGAGGTCCAAAAACAATCGATTCTGCTTCAATAATCTAACCTATCCCGTTCCGCTCTTTCATCCTCTTCTTTGGCTTCCGCTGCGTATCCCCGTGCTCGACTTTCAAACAAAGCCGCAAGTTTTGGATATTTGGCAGCCTTATCGGCCGCAAGTTTGGTAAAATATTTCACTAAGTGCCACTCTCTTAGGCCGCCGTCGAAAGGTCCACGTGTAGATGACCCGCGTTTATTGTAGCAAGCTACACTAAACCCATCAAGAATTTGTTTCGTGCCTATACCTTCAATTATCTTGCAAATAGGTTCGGGCGGCCAGCTGATATCTATTCCTTCTTTAATTTGGGGATTCGGTTCAGGATATTCGGCAAATACTTTACCGATTTGATCGTCTGCAATACCTAAAAGATGTTTTTGTTCTGCCTTCGCCCGAACGGCGCTAACCCAAACGTTGAGTTTATCTTCATCAATTGTTTTATCATCGCTTACACCTGGTACAGTTTTCCAATGATTGAGCAAGCTGAAAGCCTGCTCGGCCATGCTACGTTTTAACAACGCTTCTGATTCATCTTCTTTAACTTCCTCAACTTCTCCTTTACCTTCAGTAACATCAGGCTTATATAGTAAAGAAAGCACCTCTATAAAAAAATCGGGATCTTCTGCCATTGCCTTACTCAATCGAGGTGTTTTGGTATCGCCATAGGATGAACCTAATAATGGCATGTACAACCATTCCAGCGGAATCATAACTGAATTATCCACCTCGTTTCGTTTTTCAAGCTCCTCGAACAGATGGTTGATATTGTAACTATCCAAATGGACGTTTGGCTCTGGTTCATTTTTTAGATAATTCTGTAACACCTCAATGATTAATTCGGTGGTGATGTGTTCAACATTGTGGCTGATGCCATAAGTGGCGCTTGCGAAACGGTTATATTGAATCAGTTTTCTGATCACAAAGTCCCAGCTTTTCTCGGCAATGTAAAACATATTGGAATCAACTAATTTCCAATATGTATCTATCAAATTTTGGTCTTTAGTGCTTTCGATAAATTCCCAAATAGCCTCTTCAGCCCGCAACTTCAAGAACATTTTGGCAAGGTTTTCCGAACTATATCCCTGTTTTTGCAGGTCATCGTATAGCGCAAATACCCACTCTTTAGATTCGCTGAAGAATTTACGTTGTAAAAAAGTCTGGAATAAGACCAGTTTTTTATCCTCGGCACTTAAAAATTGAGCAAAGTGATAAATTTCGTCAATATTAGTAATAACGTTCGCTAAGGTAAAACCCAAGATATGAGCATGTTGATCGCCCACACGTTCAATTAACTCAAGTATCTTCGCGAAACCATACTTTGTATAAACCTCTTTTAAAACATCATTTCTTTTTAGCTGCAATTCTTCCGCTTGCTCAGAGTGTGATAAACTTCTTATTTTACCCTCTAAAAATTGAGGCCAGTTATCTGTAAAAAGCCACCATATTTTTTCTATATCGTCCTCGGGTTCGAGGTTTTCGTAAAGTTTTTCATAGCGCTTCAAAATCTCCTCGGGTAGTGACCATTCCGCGGTTGGATAAGACCGATGATGGCCAATCAGTTTTCTTAATTTATCCCGCGTTTCCGTGCCTTCAAATTTAATTTTAGCCATCCGCTCTTGCAGAAAATCCAGTAATTTTTCCCGGCTGAAATATTCAATGTTCACCGATTTTTCAACCAAGCGAATAAATTGGGTTTCAGAATCGTCGAACTTCTCCTGTAATAACTCCAGCACTCGTTTGTAAGTATTATACATTTCTTCATATTCCATACTGTGCCTGCGTGGCTGATCGCTTAACCGCCACCGCATTTTATGAATATGCCCCGCTGAACTTCTGCCGCCTTCGGGCAACATTCGGGTCAGTATCGTCCAACTAATCTCTTTGTGATTGTTTTGCAAAAGACGCAGTGCATCAGTTCGTGCGGGAAGTGGAGCAAAGGTTTGCGGAAACCAAGACCTGAAAATATCATATAAGCTGTTGACCGGCCTGTTCTGTAATCTGCCGCCAGGGTCTTTCTCTGACAGATGCCCTAAAACTAAGGTCACCCTTGATAAGTAGTCCGGCATCCAGGCAAGGCCTTCCAATGCCCATAATAATCCTGTATAATAGGTTTGATTATCGAAATACCCAGGCTCTTCATCAAACAGCTGAATAATCGGCGAAGGGTCAAGTTTAAGCAAGGTCTCAACGCAAGTCATAAACGCGCTCGGCGATGCTTCGGCAATTAAAGAGAGGTCATGGTCAAGCGAACGCCACATATCCAATTTGTCTGTGTTTAATAATTTATATATCAAACCATCCACCCAGCTAACAGCTTGCTCTGGTACATCTAAACCTAATTTTTCGCCATACAGGGAACTCAATATCAAAGATTGTATCAGACCCTCTCTTAACCATCGCGAATAAATGGCTTTAATACCGTACCAACCTGCCTTATGCCGATTTTCAGCAGATAAATCAAACTTTTGATCGATAGTTGTAAGCACCGTCAAAAAGGCTTCTGCTACTCTTTTAAAATCGTCTTTTGTTAAATATCGGCCAGCATGTGTCCAGGCATCCATGGGCGAGGTTAAACGCCACGTATTACCAATTTTCACAACGGGTGAATCAGGGCTGAAACACCATATCTGTAAGCGTTTGATGTAAATCTCGTATTCCTCACCAGCAAGGATAGCAATCATTTTCCGATCTCCCTCAAACTCTTCGTTCCATCTGCCAGCAAGAATAGCCGGTAGAATTACGTTCACATTTTCCGGCAACGACCATTGCGGGTTAAGACGCTTAAAATCCAGCTGTCGGCGAACGACAATTAAGTTACGTGCGGATTTTTTTGAAACTTCCTCAGCTTCAGCTTCGGTCATTCCCGATTTTACCATTGCCGCAACAAAAGCGTCACGTTGTAACGGCGGCAATATAATTTTGTCAGACCACGCATCAGTACGATCAAGGCCAATCGGCACAATAACAGTATGACCTTTTTGCTTCGCGCGGTTCAAAATTCCATCATTGTCGAATCTGCAAATCAAATACAGAGGCTTACCAATGATCAATAATTCTCTGAAAGCCTCTACACTGTCGACGATTATACTCCTTGAAAAAAAATCTTCCGTGTGTTGTGGATCGTTTAAGAAGGTGGCAACAATAAAAGCTAGTGCTTCTTCCCTCGAATTACCCTGAATAGCGATAATATCGGGCACACTACACTTCTCAACAAGTGTTTTCGACTGTTCACTTCGTCCACCAAGAACTACTTCCGGCACAAAATTGATTCGATTTCCTGTAGACCACTCTTCCCAAAAATCATCGGCAGGTTGGATGCCCTCGGACGGCAATATGCCTAAATGCGTAATAGCGAGCCAAGATCCGACCGTCGGGGCAAGTTCGAGCCATTCTTCTAAATCCTGGGCGTCATAAACTCTGACCTCTTTCCAAACACCCTCGGCATTTCTCGCATCAATCCATTCCTGTTTTTTTGTCCATAACCTCGGTGTAACAAAAATGTAAGTTGTATTTTTTGGGTCGACACCTAATGGTGCTGCTGATCGCTTTGTATAATCGTCATCAGCCTTACCTTTAATGTCAGAATTAGCCCCAAATTCCCAAACAGACAATCCGAGCGGGAGACGATCAGTTTCTTCATAAACCTCAAGAATGCCATCCCAACCACCAATTAATACATTTTCACCGGAAGGAAAGCTGATACTTGTGATAGAATCAGAGGTAGCACGAATGAGTTTCCTTACTAATAAAGGTAAATATTCCTGGCAGTCACGGCGTTGCGCCCAATTTCTAATATGTGTAGTATCAATCCATTTCATAGTTGTACAAATAAATAATCAAACAATACTGCCTATCCAAATCATCATCAATAAATTCGCGGATACAGATAATACACTATAAATCAAGTGTACCGGATTTCGAAGTGGCGAGAAAAATGATAAACGGCGATCCTAAATGTAAAGTTATTGTATTGTTTTTGGGATACCAATAATTATAATTTCTTATTAACGCCCCCTGTTTTCACCGTCAAAATTAATCTATAATGGAGACAGGGAGCGCATCGGATTGGGACGCTGTGCAATTTCAAATGCACCTGCCGATATTATAAAGAAGATTCTAAGTCTTTTAGTACTTGTAGTTTCACTAAAATCATGGTTAAATTCTTTCGAATGGTTGTTTGTTTTTTTTTAAAAAAAAAGTATATTTACATTAGCAATTGCAACCAAAAAATACAGACAAAAAGGTGAGTGATTCGGTGAGTCGCTTTTTAAAACCCTTCGAGATAGACTTTAAACGCTGAAAATTGAACGAAGTTCACATCCCAGCGGGATCACAAAAGGCGCAAGAGATTGCGCCTTTTCTATTAAAAAAATTTTTTAAAGCGCAATTCCCGAAAAATAATAGTTCATGTCTTTGCGTGATCCGGGACTGGCCTTTGTTTTTTTCTAAAAATCAAAACAGAGTATTTCACGTAAATAATTCGTTCAGGATTTCAAATACCAATAATTTATTTTAACGACCTAAGCGATAACTCGATTTAGAATGCAAAGTTGAAAGCAACCGTCATTTATTAAATGTGGGTTGAAAAGGATTTAGCCGGGAAATCTATGAAGATAATTACAACTACTGGCAGTAATCGCCTTATGGGATTAAATGCTTTGTTTGGCCAAATCAGAACCATAATTTATGTGATGCTAAAATTGGTTGACATTCAAGATCATTAAATGCAGGCGTAAATCAATGCTGTTTAGAATAAATACGGCTAAAACGAAGTACATTAATGAAATGTATAAATCGTGTAGTCCGGCAGAATAATTCCTTCTGCTATTCCGGAAATTAATTAAGCTCCCATCTCTTCGGAACATTTTAATAAGGCATCGAAAAGTGCTTTGTTCTAGTCTTATTATTCATGCGGACAACTTTAATAAGTTCCCAAAATCTAATTCGGATAAATATAAACCTGATATGCCCTGAAGTCGAAATCATATTTTAGCTAAATATGGTCGGTTAACGGGTAAAATAAAGGAATTGAATGTTAAAAATATGATCGATTTTAGCAACAGGTAGATCAGTTAACGCAGTTAACTTAATGTTCGCAAATTAGAGTCTGCCAAAAACAGCTACCGTCATTAACATGGAAAAGCATCATCTTAAGTTAAGTATGTCGAACTTCAAACTAAAAATACTTTTTTCTTATATCTCAATTTGTGTATTCGTTTTTGTTGTTACACAATCATCTTTTGCGCAGGATAAATCGACAGACGGTTATTTGATTTCTCCTGCCCTAACAAAACCAGCTAAAGCTAATTGCTGGATAGCCTATCGTCGGGACATCATGCTCAACAAAAAGCCGGAGCAAGCATTAGCTACCATTGCGGCAGATACAAAATACTGGCTTTGGATAAATGGTAAACTTGTCATATTTGAAGGAGGACTAAAACGCGGTCCTAATCCCAAAGATACCTATGCAGATAAGATTGATCTTGCCCCATATTTAAAAAGGGGTGCAAATAAGGTTGCCATACTACTTTGGTATTTTGGTAAAAATGGTTTTTCGCACGTAGGTAGTGGTGTCGCTGGTCTTTATTTTAATATGAATGCTGAAGATACCGTACTCCATAGCGACAGCAGTTGGTTTTGCCGTATCCATCCGGCTTATGGCAATACAGAAGCTCCGTTTCCCAACTACCGGTTGCCGGAATCAAATATTCGTTTTGATGCCAGAGCAGATATCACCGGTTGGCAAATCGCTCCGTTAACTGGGCTTAAAGATTTTGGAAATGCAGTGATTATCGGAAAACCAGGTGACGCACCCTGGAACAAACTGGTGGAACGCCCTATCCCCCAGTGGAAAAACTTTGGGATAAAGACCGCAAAATTTTATCGCTTTAAAGGCAATATTACCGATACGATCATTGCACAGCTTCCATATAATATGCAGCTTACCCCCATTATTTCACTAACGGACGATATGGGTGGCCAGCTGATCAAAATAAATACCGACCATAGCAACGCTGGAGGAACCGACAACCTGCGGGCAGAATATATTACTAAAAAAGGTTATCAGGAGTACGAATCTTACGGATGGCTGAATGGAGAAAAAATAATACTTATTGTGCCAAAAGCCATTAAAATAAAAGCTGTTAAATATCGTGAAACGAGTTATAATACAGCACCTGAAGGCACGTTTGCCAGTAGCGATGATTTCTATAACCGATTTTGGAAAAAGGCGCAGCGTACATTATATGTTAACATGCGCGATAACTATTTCGATTGTCCTGACCGGGAACGGGCACAATGGTGGGGAGATGCCGTACTGTTGATGGGCGAAAGTTTCTATACCTACTCTACTTCTGCACACGCACTAATGCGGAAAGCAATAAATGAACTGGCAGGCTGGCAGCGCCCCACAGGAGAACTTATTGCGCCTATTCCCGGTAATTTTAATCAGGAACTTCCCGATCAGATGCTGACCAGCATTGGCTATTATGGCTTCTGGAATTACTATATGAATACGGGTGACCGTAAAACCATTGAAAATGTTTACCCTGCGGTAAAAAAATACCTGTCTTTGTGGAAAACTGATGATACTGGCCTTACTACATTGCGGAAGGGAGACTGGCTTTGGGGCGACTGGGGTGATAACATTGATGTAAGGCTTATTATGGCGGGTTGGCATTATCTTGCTTTAGATGGCGCGTCCAGAATGGCTGATCTGCTCGGCTACAATAATGATGCTGCAATGTATCGCCAGGTAATGAGCCACGTAAAAAGCGGATATAATAAATGTTGGGACGGACATGCCTATCGTCATCCTTCATACCATAAACGAACCGATGACAGGGCGCAGGCCTTAGCCGTGATTTCGGGAATTGCTGACTCATCAAGATACGAGCGGATTTCTGAAACCTTGCATTTGCAGATGCATGCAAGCCCTTACATGGAAAAATATGTGATGGAAGCCCTTTTTAAGATGGGCAAAGGTAAGTATGCGATGGAGCGGACGAAACTGCGATTTGCTGAAATGGTTAATAATCAATATTATACTACCCTATTCGAAGGTTGGGGTATCGGTGAAAATGGATTTGGTGGCGGCACCACCAATCATGCCTGGAGTGGTGGTGCCCAAATTGTTATTTCAGCGTACCTGTTTGGAATCAGACCACTTGAAGCTGGATACAAAACGTTTCTGGTCGAGCCTGACCCTGCAAATCTTCGCACAGGAACCCTCAATGTTCCAACCGTAAAAGGAATGATCAAGACCTCATTCGAAAATAATGCGGATGAGTTTAAGCTACAGCTAACTGTTCCTTTGGGTACAACAGCAATCATACGTCTGCCTTCAGGTTCACCGGTATTCGTCAATAAAAAACTTATCGAAACAAAAGAATTAGAAACGGCAGGATTAACAAAGAAAACGAATACCATCACTTTTAAGCTAAGCCCGGGAAAATATAAGATTAAACGGCAACAGCCTTTCTAGAACTAATCAAAACTGTTCCGAAATCTCACGAACCTGTCTGGTCAAGACTCATTGATATGAATCAGTTGAGTTAAACACGATGTAATTTTCTTTTATAAATAATTATATTGGCACTTACACAAATATTAAATGAGGATAAAGATCATCAGCGACTTGCATCAGGAATTTGGAATTTCTGATATTGATTTTGGCAATGCTGATTTGGTGATCCTGGCTGGCGATACAAACTTAGGTACAAAGGGTATTGATTGGGTAAAAAATAACATCAGGGATAAGCCCGTAATCTATATATTGGGGAATCATGAATATTACAAGGGTGCCTATCCTAAAACCCTTGATCAAATCATAAAGGCATCTCTTCATTCAAATATAATCGTTCTTGAAGATAAAATGGTTGAATTTGAAGGCATCAGATTTCATGGTGCAACATTATGGACCGACTTTTCTCTTTTTGGCAGCCCGGTTGAGTACGGTATAATATGTCAGGCACAAATGAACGACTATAGACAAATTCGCAAAACCCCATCCTATTCGAGGCTGAGAAGCATAGATACCTATAAAATCCACCAGGCATCAAAGCGATGGCTACAACAAAGCCTTGAAGAATCTAATGGATATAAAAATATTGTAATCACTCATCATGCTCCTAGTATTAAATCGATACCTGAGGAATATAAAAATGAACCCATATCTTCAGCTTATGCTTCGAATCTGGAAGATGTGATCTTAAAATACCAGCCTGATTATTGGTTCCATGGCCATATCCATACACCTGTGAGGTACCGCATTGGCAAAACTGAAATTATATGCAATCCACATGGCTATATAAACGGGGAGTATAATGGATATGACATCGATTTAATCATCGAGATTTAAAATATACGCAATATGAAAGTGCTTCACCAAACCTGTATAACGTGGGGTCATTACAAGGGGCTTCATGACTACCTGACTTAAGCTCAGTAAAAGCGATATTTATCCAGAACTACCCTCTTTTCTGTAAATTTTATATTTACCCTTAGGTTTATGGTCACATTCATCCGCTAGGCCGGACTCGTAGAGGCGTTTTAATATTTCCTCATTTCGACCTCCATACCTGAGACCTGAAATACATGAAACCTGCATAGCGCTTATGACCCTGCTAAGTTCATCGGGAGTTTGTGGTTGCTTTTTAAAATAGCAATGGCCATATTCAATTTTAGAATGATCAATGAGGTCTGGCGCTTCTGCTTCAGGCGCACCGCAGGAAGTGCACACCTGATCTTCCACATAGAAATCTCCCTGGGTATTTTCGGGATATCTTTCAGGTAGTCTTTTACCAAAAAAGCTTTCGAATATTTTCATTATAGGCCAGTGTAGTAAAAATCTAGTTTGTAGAAGATAACGACATGGATAATTTACCTTCAGGCGCTTTGCCAAAGTGGTTCGTATACCATTCAATTAGTTTATCAGATTTTAACTGGCTGTTACCATTCACTCCCCTAATGAATCTTTTGGCAGATTTGGTACCATCTTCGCCATTCATGGCCTGGTAAAGCACATAGTCGACTATAATTTTGTCTTCAGGTTTCGGTCCTTTGTAAGATAAGATTGCACCGTCTTTCCCGATGATAAATGGTGCAGGATCACTAATATTTAAAATATTTCTGAAATCAGCTGATGAAGTATTATTAACCAACCTGTTCGCATTTGAAGTGCTATCTGAACCGATGCAAAGTTTGGTAAAAACCACATCAGGGTACTTAGCAAAACGTTCCTTTAATAACAGATAAGTTTTTTCTTGCTGCTCAGAAAGTTTTTTGTCCTTCCAAACATATAGGTAGACCGTTTTTCCATTGTATAAGCTACCAAAAGTTTGATGTTTTCCGTTCAGATCTAAAATTTGTATGTCAGAAATATGCGTACTGGTATAGTCATTATAATTTTTAACCATAAGTTTAGCAATTCCCTTAACCATCATGGTACAAGAGCTGGCGAGAATACAAATGGAGAAAATAAGAAAGTAAAATGATTTTTTCATGTTCAGATTGGTTTGAGGCTATAAGTATAGTTAATTAATTATTATAGCAAAGACGATCAGGATCTAATTTAGGTTGCATCATTATTTCTTTTTTTATGGTTTTTACTTAGCATATCCCAATGGTTGTGTTTCACCGACAGTAATAAATAATTTAATGTAGAAAATGATCGACCGGTAGTTCTTGGCGGTCTGCAGTCCCGCCATTCGCTATAGCTCCGATAGAAAATCTTTGTAACACTATAAACCATTGCGTAAATCGGAGGCTGCCGCTTCTGTCAGGTTTAGGAACAAGGTTTTATGCACCCTGCAACCGTTAATATGAAATACTTCAAAAGCCCCCTAGCCCCGGCTGAAGCGTTACCCTGCAGCAAGGAGGTACGAGGCAGCGAAGCGTAAAAGCAAAAGACGGGAGGAGACTTCCTGCTCAGCATAGGCCTTGCGCTCCAAACAAAGGTTAACCAATGGCATTTTACAATTACGTCCCTTATCCTATCGGTTGGTATCTCCACCGATCGAAACAAATGATTTATGTAAGAAAATGAGCGATCGGTGTTTCGTGGCGGTATACAGTCCCGCCATTCGCTATAGCTCCGATAGAAAATCTTGGTAACACTATCAACCATTGCTTAAATCGGAGGCTGCCGCTTCCGTCTGGTTTAGGAACAAGGGTTTATGCACCCTGCAACCGTTAATATGAAATGCTGCCAAAGCCACCTAGCCCCGGCTGAAGCGTTACCCTGCAGCAACGAGGTACGAGGCAGCGAAGCGTAAAAGCAAAAGACGGGAGGAGACTTCCGGCTCAGCAAAGGCCGTGCGCTCCAAACAAAGGTTAATCATTAGCATTTTACAATTACTCCCCCTTTTATATGGACCTCAAACTTTTATTTAGTACCAATCTCTACCTGACCACCTTTTTTAAACAAGTCATGAGAAATAAAATACCCCGGTATTGCTTTTCCATTAACTTTGATATTATTAATCCCTCTTCCCTTGCCTGGTTTGGAAATCGTTAACATTTTTCCGGTACTGGTTTTCCATTTTACCTCATCAAAAAGTGGAGCGGTAACGATATAATTTGGATCAGTAGCCGAGAATGGATATAAACCCAGTGCACTAAACACATACCAGGCCGACATTTCGCCGGCATCGTCCATTCCGGAGAGCGCCAAACCATCATCGCCTATACCATATAGTTCGTTTAAAATCTTATCAATAATTTTCTGCGATTTTTCCGGCTTGCCGATAAAGGTGTAAGCAAAAGGTGCTTCATGGTCAGGCTGGTTGCCCTGGCAATATTGTCCGATCATGGTTTCTACATTGCGGGCAATGTATTTTGGGTTCCAGGGTACGGTAAATAGCGAATCCAGTTTGGATTCGAAGCCTTTTGCACCACCATACAGCTCTATTAAACCTTTCATATCATGTGGCGCATAAAACGAAACCTGCCAGGCATTTGCTTCCCTGTACATATATTCGTAGTATGGATACTGAGGGTTGAAAGGTTTGATCCAGTCACCATTTGCTAACCTGCCCCTCATAAAACGTGTACCCGGATCGAACATGTTTTTATAATTTTTCGATCGGGCCATCAGTGTGTGGTAATTACTGCTATCGCCAAGTTTTTTAGCAATTTGAGCAAGCGAATAATCGTCATAGGCATACTCGAGCGTTTTGGAAACACCTGCCTTCGCTTTGGTTTCTACATGTGGATTTTTAACATCAGGGTCTGAAATATATCCCTTCTCGATATATTCTTTCACAAACGGACGGGCACCACCATCCACATTGGCATTACGTAACAAAATCTGGTAGGTACCTTTGATGTCGAAACCATCAATACCCCTCAAATAAGCCCCGGCAATGGATGAGGCACCATGATCGCCATGAAAAAAGGTAGGAATAAAACCCGTTTTATCGCCCACATCCTTCATCGATTTAATTACATCCAAAGTAACCTGAGGTGTAATCAGACCTAAAAGCACGTCTTTATTGCGGTAAGTGTCCCAAAGTGATGGTTCTGTATAATAATTGAAATCTCCTTTTACCACATTGCGTTTTGCATCTCTAAACTCACCGTTGATATCACTACGCAAAGCCGGCCATAAGAAAGATCTGTACAGGCAGGAATACAACATCTGTTTTTGCTTCTGCGTTCCGCCCTTTACCTGAATGTTTGATAATAGTGCCTCCCACTTTTCGGTTGCTTCCCGGCGGATCTGTGCAAATGTTTTATTTCCGATTTCTTTCTCCAGGTTTTCTTTTGCATTGGCTATACTCACAAAAGATAACCCGATTTTAATTTCAACCGGGGCTTTACTCCCGTCAGCCAAATGCACGATTGCATAACCAGAACGTTTGCCGGCATCAACAATCTCAAGTTTATCAATCGTTCCATTTACTACCGCGTAAAAATACACATTTTCACCGCCCTGAAAACCTTGTATGCCGGATGGCCCGTCTTGTTCAAGATTCCAGGTATTAACACTGCTGTTGGCTTTTCCCATGCTGAACAGGATTTGCCTGTTGTTATTTTCTTTGAAAGTATATTCGTGAAAACCGCATCTTAACGTTGATGTCAGCCTCACATCCACTTGATAATCATCTAAATATACCTGATAAAAGCCAGGTGCTGCGCTTTCTTTTTTGTGCGAAAACTTTGAACCAAATTTACCTTTTGGGTTGGATAGTGGTAAGATGGGAATGTTGCATAAATTCCAATGCCCTTTATTTGTGTGTGCAAAACCATAAATGGTATCATCTTCATACTCGTAACCTGCACCCGAACCAAATTCCGTAATGGGACTTAACTGCACCATGGCATTTGGTAAGGAGCTGCCAGGGAAAGTTAAACCTGCCCATGACCGCCAGCCTTCAGGCAACTCATATCCCAGAATTTTAGGATCAGTCAGAGGTGCTGTACCAATGAAGGTGTTCACATATGGTGTTAATTTAGCTTGCGCCTGTGATTTGTGATGAATCGCGATAATAAATATCAAGAGAATGGTGAAGGATCTGGCTGGCAATTTCATTTTAGATAAAACGTTTTAGTATTTTATCAAATATATAAAATCTATTAAACCAATGTATAAAATATCATAATAGTTACCTGCTAAAATCAGCGAAAGTGTCCAATTGAGATGCTTAAATAGTTGAATAATTTGCCAAATATCAGTATGCTTTGCCGCCGCGATTTTCATGCTCGCTGTGCTATTTTATATATCTTTGGCTTAAACACTAATCAAATAACCAATATGCTTTTAAATTATAGGCAAAACATCCTTTGCGTATTTTTCTTGTACTTACTGCTCTTCTGCTCAGCCAACAGGCTTCTGGCACAGAACAAAGAAAATACTGCCTTTACCATGTGGGATACCAAACCTGCACAGCAATGGATGACGGAAGCTTATCCTATCGGTAACGGACGTATCGGCGGGATGATTTTCGGAGGTGTTGATCAGGAACATATTCAATTTAATGATAATACGCTATGGACCGGCGATGAGAACGACCGGGGTATGTACCAGGCTTTTGGCGATTTGTTTATCGATTTCAATCATAAAGAACAACAATTTACCAACTATACCCGCAAACTCGATCTTACTAATGCTGTACATACCATTAGTTATACCCAAAACGGCACCCAATTTAAACGTGAGTATTTTTGCAGTTTTCCGGATAAAGTGATGGTACTGCGCTTTACCGCTAACCAGAAAAAAGCTTATTCTGCAACGATTGGCTTAAAAGATGCGCATGATGGGATCATCACCGCGAAGGGCAATACCATTCAGATTACGGGTAAACTACCAAATGGCATGACTTACCAGGCTATTGCTGCTGTGAAGATCGAAAATGGAAAGCTTGAATCGATAAGAGATGGTAATACCGACAAATTGAAAATAACAGCTGCTGACGCCATTACCCTTACGTTTACTGCAGCGACCAATTACAGCAATAAACGAGCGCAAAACTGGAAAGGTGAAGAGCCTGCACCTAAAATTGACCGTATTCTAAATGCGGTTAAAGCCAAAAGTTATGATAAACTTTTAAACACACATATTCAAGATTATAGCAAGTTATATAATCGCCTCGCAATAAACCTTGGCACGGGCGATGAAAATACCCGGAAGCTACCCACCTACCAAAGATTGATCAACTATAAAAAGAAAGCAGACCCCGCTCTTGAAGCTTTAATTTTTCAGTATGGCAGATATTTGCTGATCAGTTCATCAAGAGCAGGTGGCTTACCTGCCAATTTGCAAGGACTTTGGAACGAAAGCAACACCCCACCATGGGGCAGCGATTACCACTCAAACATCAACATCCAGATGAATTACTGGCTTGCCGAGCCGACCAACCTCTCTGAATGCATGATCCCTTACTTGGATTATATTAACAGCATGCGCGAGGTGAGTGCCATGCATACCCGTAAGCAGTATCCCAATACCAGAGGCTGGACGGTTAAAACCGAAAATAATATTTTTGGTGGCATGAGCTTTCTTTGGAATACCCCAGGAAGTGCCTGGTATGCGCAGGCCCTTTGGGAGCATTATGCCTTTACAAAGGATAAAAATTACCTGAAGAACTTTGCCTATCCGATAATAAAAGAAATCGCTGAATTTTGGGATGACCATTTAAAAAGGAGGCCGGATGGAACACTGGTATCACCAATGGGCTGGTCGCCAGAACACGGGCCTACTGAAGATGGGGTTACGCATGATCAACAAATTGTATTTGACCTTTTTACCAACTACATTGAAGCGGCTGAAGTTTTGGGCATAGATGCTGATTACAAAAAACACATTGCCGATTTAAAAGCACACTTATTAAAGCCAAAAATTGGGAAATGGGGGCAGTTGCAGGAATGGGAAACCGATCGTGATGACCCTGCCGACCAGCACAGGCACATTTCACATCTCTTTGGTTTACACCCCGGCAGAGGAATCAGCACCATTAAAACACCAGAACTGGCAAAGGCAGCCAGAGTAACCTTAACTGCCCGTGGCGATGAATCGACTGGCTGGTCGATGGCCTGGAAAATGAATTTCTGGGCCAGGTTACAGGATGGTAATCACGCTTATAAAATTTTGCAAAACTTTATTACGCCCGTTGGTGGTTCCGGTACCGATTACAATAAGGGAGGGGGAATTTATACCAATTTACTCTGCGCACACCCACCCTTTCAAATTGACGGAAATTTCGGCTATACTGCAGGTATTTCTGAAATGCTGCTGCAAAGCCAGGCCGGCGAACTGCAATTTCTGCCGGCTTTGCCTGATCAATGGGTTACGGGAAGCATTCAGGGTTTAAGGGCACGTGGAGACTTCGAAATTACCAATCTGGAGTGGAAAAATGGAAAAGTAGTTTCTTTAGCTATCAAATCATTATCAGGCGGGCCATGTGCCGTAAGAACGCCGAATCAGGTAAAGGGAAACGCGAAAGATATTGTTCAGGAAAAATCGGATAAAGATTTCAGGTATCGTTTTAATACGCTGGCCGGCAAAACGTACCAGTTTAATTAATTATCGGTGTCCGATCGGTAAACTGCTCTAAAGTTTTTTTTGAACGTGTTTAATTCCTGTCGGTCGCGCCGGAGGATAATTTAATGGATAAAAATCATTATAAATAAAATATAAAATCCATTTAGTAATATCCCTTGAGGAATCGTCATTCCAAACTTGATTTGATAGCTATTGGATGGGAATCTTAGATCGTTTGCTTTAAGATTCCGGCATACACGAAATCCGATTGCTATCGGATGACAACCGCACTAGTTTAGTCTGTCAATCGTAACGGAGTCGAAAGGTTTTAGCCCTAAATAATAAAGTTAATTAAAATCGTTTATCGTATCCTTATCCAGTAGTTGATAATAGTATAGCGCTAACAAACCAGTTTAAGTTTTCTTACTTCAATTTCACCCTGTGCCAATACAAATCGAAACATTAAAAATTCATCCGTTTCGGTGATATCAATCTGTTTGATGACACCAGCCAAATGATTATTGTTAATCGCATCTCCTGCTTTTAGTTCCAGCAGTGTTGATGTCGGCATTTTCTCGTCTACAAAAATGTTGCTCATATTGATTCTTTTAAGAACGGATAATTTACCGATTTAATCTGAATCCGCTTTTGTCAAACAAAACCGTGTTTATATCGATTCGTCTTTTAGCAAGACGATCAATACAAACACGGCCTGTAGCTTTTATGCCTTTAACAAGGCAGGTTTCTCATGATACGTTTTCCAGAGCAATTCTCCAAATAGCGTATTCGACCAGGCGAACCAGGCTCTTGTAAAGTTGGCTGGATTATCTTTGTTGAACGACTCGTGCATAAAACCTTTGCCTGCATGTGTTTTGCGTAAAGTATCTATACAATATTTAATCTCGGCATCATTTTTAGAGGTAAGTGCACGCATGGTAATGCTCATTGGCCAGATCATGTCTTGCCCCGCGTGTGGCCCACCAATACCTTCGGCCGCTGTGCCTTTAAAGAAATATGGATTATCTTTAGAAAGGGCAAATTTCCTGGTGTTCTGATAAATCGGATCTTCAATTTTCATCGCGCCCAGATAAGGCAAACTCAATAAACTGGGTACATTTGAATCGTCCATTAAGTAAGAACTTCCAAAACCATCTACCTCAAAAGCATAAATTTTGCCATATTTAGGGTGGTTTACGATGGCATGTCTTTGAAGCGCAGCATTTACCTCGTTGGCCAGATTTAATAAATTACTTTCTAAAGTTTTATCGCTGTTTAGCGCTTTAATCATCTCTGCAGCCTGCTTTAAGCTTGATACCGCAAAGAAGTTGGAAGGAACCAGAAATGGAAAAATAGTGGCGTCATCACTCGGGCGGAAAGCAGAACAGATCAAACCAACCGGATTTACCGGAAAACCGTAACCCGCCATGGGTAACGAATCGGTAGGTTGTGTGGTTTCCCGCTGGAAATGATAGGGGCCTTTATCGGTTTTGCGCTGTTGCTCTTTAAAAGTTTTCAAAGTCGCCTCAATTCCTTTTTTCCAATCGGCATCGAAAGGGGTTTTATCACCTGTCTTTTTCCAATAATGGTAAGCCAAACGGATCGGGTAACACAATGAATCGATTTCCCACTTGCGCTCGTGTACGCCTGGCTGCATAGCGGTTTTATCGGTCTTCCACTCTCCCACTTTATTGGCATCACCATAAAAAGCATTGGCATAAGGATCTTTTAAAATACATTTGGTCTGGTGGATAATTACGCCGGCAATCAGTTTTTTAAGTGGCTCATCCTCATTAACAAATTGCAGGTAAGGCCAAACCTGGGCCGAACTATCGCGTAGCCACATGGCATCAATGTCGCCTGTAATTACATAGGTATCTGGTCTGCCATCTTTTTCTTCATGATAAACCGTTGTATCTAGCGTATTTGGGAAACAATTTTCAAACAGCCATGCTAATTCGGGATTCTTAACATTTGACCTGAAGGTGTTAATGGCTGCGTCTACCGCTTTACTTTTAAAATGTCGTTTTGCAGCAGCTACGCGTACCACCGGAAATTCGGGCGCCAGATTAGCGGCGAAAGAAAATTTTGATGCAACAACGCCTGCTCCTAGTAAGCCAGTGTTTTGTATAAATGTCCTTCTTTTCATTATGATTAATTATGATATTTTGGTTTAATTTTTAGCGATAGTGTTACGGCACCTCATAAATTCATATCACTTGCAGCGGTAAATATTATTCGGTTAGTCCTTAACAAATATTATCATAATTTTTCGAACATCAAAATCAATATATTCAATTAAACTATTCCTAAATCGATTTTCTTACACAATATCTTCAATAAATTCAGCTTCTGTTCTTTTGCTAAGTTGGTTAATTATAGATTTAAAATAATATATTTAACTAACCAAACCTAATTTTATGGATGCTGATAACGCTTCGCTGTCTAAACGTATTTTATCTATAGATATACTACGTGGATTTGTAATGATCGTAATGGCGCTGGATCATACCAGAGATTTCTTTCATATTGGTGCGATGACAGCTGATCCGCTAAATCCTGAGACCACCACGGGCTTTTTGTTTTTCACCCGCTGGATTACCCATTTCTGTGCACCCGTTTTTGTTTTCCTGTCAGGATTATCAGCTTATTTATCTGAACAACATAAAACGCCAGCTCAGGCGGCTTCATTTTTATTTAAACGGGGTTTATGGTTAATTTTTATTGAAATAGCAGTGGTATCGCTCGGTCTTACCTTCAACCTGCAATACAACTTTATTATTTTACAGGTAATCTGGGCAACTGGCTGGAGCATGATCTTCCTGGCATTGGCAAGCCGTATCTCTTATCAAAGCGTAGTCGTCATCGGCTATATGCTGGTTTTTGGACACAATCTTTTCGATTTATTGCCCAAACCAGCCGGTCAAACAGCCGGATTGATTTTGAAAGTATTTTTTACTGCTTCTGGAACGGTTATACCATTATCCAGCAATCATTTAGTCGGTATTTTTTATGCCATCCTGCCCTGGACAGGCATTATGTTTTTAGGTTATGGGATTGGCGCATGGTATAAAAAAGAATATGCTAAAGAACTCAGAAAGCGAAAACTACTGGTTGCCGGAATATTAACGATATTATTGTTTATTACCTTGAGGCTCATCAATATTTACGGCGATCCGGCACCGCGTAAGGAGTATCATGATTTCTTTAAGAACCTGTTGTCCTTTTTTAACGTAAGCAAATATCCTCCCTCCTTGCAATACACAGCCATGACGTTGGGCCCAGCACTGCTATTTTTAGCGCTTAGCGAAAAAACAGCCAATTGGTTTACGAAGATCAACGCCGTATATGGCGCTGTACCTTTCTTTTATTATGTGATACATTTTTATTTATTGCATATACTCCTGGTGATGGCATTTTTTGCCACAGGGCATAGCGAAAAAGAAATTATGCAGGTTCCGTTTTTATTTAGGCCGGCAGCTTTTGGATTTGGTTTACCTGCTGTTTATTTAATATGGATCTGTGTGGTAGCTTCTTTGTACCTTCCCTGCAGGTGGTTTAAAAGATACAAGCAAACACACAGGCAATGGTGGTTGAGTTATATTTAATTTTTTTTTAACTTGAGGTGTGATTTATTTCAGGTTCAGCAAAGTATTTTTCAGTTCAGCTTCGGTAAATTCTTTTTCATAAAGTTGCCTTGATTTTTGGTTTACAAACAGGGTAGCAGGAATAGCGCCCGACCATTTTTTGTCGATCCGTTCTGTATACTGTTGCTGATCAGGCTCATTTAAAAGAAATACTTCCGCATTGATTTGATTACGCAGTACAAATGGAATAACTTCTTTTTGCAGTTTTGATTTGAAATCCAGGCTTACCAAAATTACTTTCACCGGTTTCTTTATATTAGCTAACCGTAGTTTCTCGAAATTCGGCAATTCGGCTACGCATGGCGAGCACCAGGTTGCCCAGAAATTGATGACGTAGGTGGTATCTTTTCCATTGGCAATGCGTTTATCCAGTTCATTTAGGGTGAGTAATTTTACTTGTGCATTAACCGAATAAGTAATTAGGGATAAGCAGAGTATGAGAAATAGGTGCATAAATGGATAATGAAAAGTTTAAAAAATGGTTTTACAAAGAGGTTGTCACCATGAACCTGTTTAAAGGGCTTATTATCATTTGTCATTCTGAGCAAAGCGAAGAATCTTCCTTTTAATAGAACATTCTTCATTGCATTCAGAATGACAAGTATAGCTATCAATTAACCGATCCGGATTTAACCAAAACCTTTTGATAAGCCGGTAATGTTAAATCATCTACAATTACCCCTCGTGTGGTACTGGCATGTACAAAAAAACCATTATTGAGGTAAACGCCCACATGGTCTACATCGTTTCCACCAAAAGAGAAAAACACAAGATCGCCCTCTTTCAGGTTATCAATATCTTTCCTTCTGACCACATTGGCCTGCTCGCGGGAAATACGTGGTAGTGTAACCCCAAATATTTCTTTCTCCAATAAGAATGCAAAACCGGAACAATCAATCCCATTCTTATCTAATCCGCCAAAACGGTACTTCACTCCTGTCCAATCGGTAATAAAACGATAAAGCGATTTGCTTTTTAAATTAGCCATCGCATCAGCCGCCTGTGCTGCTTTCGTATCACTTTTAACCGTGTATTTTCTTGTTCCGCAGGATGTTATAATGATGGAGAGCATTAAAATCAAAGAATAACAATATTTAGTTTTTATCATATTTTTTAATTCTTTTGGTCACACAATCAGACAGGTAGCTATTACCAATCCTACCAACATCTATGTTCAGGTTTTTTACCTGTCGTTAATTTTTTATTAACCGCTGTATTTCGTCTAATTTTAACAGTGCCTCAACCGGAGTTAACGCATTTACATCTAAATTATTTAAAGTATCGCGTATTTTTACCAAAATCGGATCATCAATGGCAAACATCTGTAACTGGTAGGCCTGGTTTTGTACTTTTTTAATGCTGTCTTTTATGCTTTGCCCTTCTGTACGGTCTATTTCTAATTTTTTAAGAATCTCATTCGCACGGCCTATTAATTTTGTCGGCATACCGGCCATTTTTGCCACATGTATACCAAAGCTATGTTCACTACCACCAGGTATAAGTTTTCTTAAGAAAATTACCTTATTACTCATTTCTTTTACCGATACATTAAAGTTTTTAATGCGGGGCATGGTATTGGCCAGTTCGTTTAGCTCATGGTAGTGCGTAGCAAATAAAGTTTTAGGTCGGGCCGTTGGATGCTGATGCAGAAATTCAGCAATTGCCCAGGCAATCGAAATACCATCATATGTACTCGTTCCGCGACCAATTTCATCAAGCAGGATCAAACTATCATCAGAGATATTGTTCAGGATACTTGCCGTCTCGTTCATTTCTACCATAAACGTACTTTCTCCTGAGGAGATGTTATCAGATGCCCCTACACGGGTAAAAATCTTATCCACTATGCCTACTTCTGCATCTTTTGCCGGCACAAAGGAACCCATCTGTGCCATTAATACAATTAATGCCGTTTGCCTTAAAATGGCTGATTTACCCGCCATGTTAGGACCGGTAATCATGATGATCTGCTGACTTTCGGTATCAAGATATACATCGTTAGTAATGTATTCTGTACCAACAGGCAATTGTTTTTCAATTACCGGATGGCGGCCACCTTTAATATCGAGCACTTTGTTTTGGGTAACCTTTGGTTTGTTATAATGGTTTTTAGCTGCCAGTTGAGCAAAACACAGCAAGCAATCAAGCTGTGCGATGAGATACGAATCAAGCTGGATGGGTTTGATGTAACTCGCCGTTTCATACATCAGTTCGTTGTACAAACGGATTTCGATGGCCTGTATCTTTTCTTCAGCACCTAAAATCTGATCTTCATACTCCTTCAGCTCGGGCGTAATGTATCGTTCCGCATTTACCAAGGTCTGCTTACGGATCCAGCCATCGGGTACCTTATCTTTATGGGTATGGGTAACTTCTAAATAGTAACCAAATACATTATTGAAGGCGATTTTCAAAGATGGGATACCTGTTGCTTCTGCTTCCCGCTTCTGAATCTGAACCAGGTAATCTTTTCCGCCAAAAGCAATTTTGCGCAAACGGTCTAAATCTTCGTCAACCCCGTCGGCAATTACATTTCCTTTAATCAGCAATGCTGGTGGTTCGGCCTGTAATTCCTTTTCTATTCGTTCCCGGATGGCTAAACATGGATTTAACTGATCTGCTATTTTAATCAGGAAAGGATTTTTAGAATCTGCAGCAAGTTTTTTAACGGCTTCAATGTGGTAAAGTGCACGTTTTAAAGCCACCAATTCCCTCGGGCCAACCCGTTGTAAACCAACCTTCGAAATTAAACGTTCTAAATCGCCTATCTGTTTAATGTGCGATAGAAATTCTTCCTGTAATGTTTCGTTTGCCACAAAATATTCTACCATGCCCAAGCGTTCCTGAATGGGTTTCAGCTTTTTTAATGGCATAATAATCCACTTCTGTAACAAACGTGCGCCCATTGGGGTACAGGTGTGATCTAAAATATCAAAAAGCGTTACGGCATTGTCGTTAGGCGAATTCACCAATTCCAGGTTTCGGATGGTAAAACGGTCGAGCCACATGTAACGGTCCTCCTCAATGCGGCTAATGGAAGTAATGTGCTGCAGGTTGCGGTGTTCAGTTTCACCTAAATAATGTAAAATAACACCAGCAGCAACAATTCCGCTTTGTAAACGATCGATACCGAAACCTTTTAATGACGAAACTTCAAAATGTTTCATCAGGGTTTCGTTTCCAAAATCAGTGGTAAATGGCCATTCGTCCAAGCCAAAGGTGTAAAAACGGTCGCCAAAGTTTTCGGTAAAGGCTTGTCGCTTTGATTTTTGAAAGATCACTTCTGTAGGCTTAAAACCCTGAAGAAGTTTATCGATATAATCGCTATTGCCTTGTGCAATCAGGAATTCACCTGTAGATATATCTAAAAATGAAACACCCAATTGTGTTTTATCGAAAAAAACGCAGGCCAGGAAATTGTTCGATTTCTGGTTTACAATATTGTCGCCGTAAGCTACGCCTGGCGTAACCAGCTCTGTTACACCTCGTTTTACAATGGTTTTTGTTGTTTTAGGATCTTCAAGCTGATCGCAAATAGCAACACGCTGCCCCGCCCTGACCAGTTTCGATAAATAATTATCTAAAGAATGGTGCGGAAAACCGGCCAGTTCTAACGCACCACCATTGGGTCCGGTACCTCTTCTGGTTAATACGATGCCTAAAATCTGTGCCGTTTTAATGGCATCTTCGCCAAAGGTTTCATAAAAATCGCCAACCCTAAATAGTAAAAGTGCACCCGGGTACTTCGCTTTTATCGCGTTGTACTGCTGCATTAACGGGGTTTCTTTATTCGTGTCTTTAGCCAAAACTGAAATGAATTTACAAAAGCCATAAAGATAACACGAATAAGTATTTTACAGCTGTTTTGTTGAAAAGTTGAAAGATTGTTTAAAAGCCAGGGTTAATCAGCTAACTTTAACCTTATCATCGTTTTCTTCCATCAACAGTTAACTATCATTCGAAAATCAACGATTCTGTACATTTGGGGTAACGCAGTCCTGCTTTCCGCTTGTAGGCCCTCTTTTCAATCGTGAGTTACCGCTTCAATCAGGTTTAGTCACAATGGTCTGTTTTAACCCAAGTGCATAATAATTTTCTTTTGTCAACAGTTAACCAATTTATATGATTAAACAATTGCCATTATTTGGAAATGAAGGTTTCTGTGCATTTGGGATAGTGTAGTCCTGTTATCCGCTTTACTTCGTTGCACTCCGTGCCCGCTTCTACCAGGTTTAGGTACAATGGTCTGTACTAACCCAATTGTATAATAGATCTGGTACCTATGACACAATTAACCAATTCATACAATTAATCAGTTAACCCATAGAAACAATTACCCTGGTCATGTGTTAACTTTATATAAATTTTAACCTAATTTTTTAATTATGACGATCCAACTGAACACCGACAAAAACTTAACCATACACCAGGAATACGAAGAAAAAATCAATACCCAGTTAAATGAAGGCCTGAGCAGGTTTAGCGATCTGATTACGCGTTTAGAAGTTCATCTTTCTGATGAGAACGGTAGTAAAGATGGTCTGGATGATAAAAGATGTTTGCTAGAGGCCAGAATAACCGGAAAAGATCCAATTGCAGTAACTAACCTAGGTAATACGTACGATTTAGCCATCACAGGCGCCTTAACAAAACTAAAAAGTGCTTTAGAAAAAGTGGCAGGAAAAATGAAAGCACATTAATAGGTATAAAATGTCATCCTGAGCCTGTCGAAGGACCTCTAAACGTATTTTATGAAGCGTTTCGACAGGCTCAACGTGACAATCATTATTGTAGTTTTTTATAATTTAACTTTTTCTAATTCTTCTATATATTCCAAAAACAGATCCAAAGCTTTCTTTCTGTCTTCTGTAACATCAAATTGAAGTTTATGATACAGGTAATCTTCCAGATCGAAATTTGGCGATTCAGATAATTCCGCCAAAACTTCCTTTCTATGATCTAAACCAAACTTTAAAGCTGCATTAAATTCAGCTTTAAAATCTTCTGAAATCTCTTTATTGGCTACCCAAGCTGCATACATAAAAGGTAAGCCAGTAAGTTTTTTCCATTCCTCGCCCATATCATAAGCGTAGGCAAAATCATCTTTTTTACCAAAAGTCCTGTCGCCAATCAAAACAAAAGCATCTGTTTTTGCGTCACGATCGGTAGTAAATTCTACCTCCTTTTTCCAATGAAATTTTAGCAATACTTTGGCTAAGTTATTTGAGGTACGCGAGTGGGCATCCAGCCTTAGCGTTTTAATGTCATTTGCCGGAACTTCACTAAAAATAAATACAGAATTTACGCCGCCATCACTGCCTATACAATAATCGGCCACAATATTGGCATTTGGAACCAAAGGAATAGCTGCGACAGGCATCAGACCAATATCTGCCTGACCATTAATCACTTTTGCTGCGCAATCTGAAGGGATATCTAAACTTAAATCAATCTTATTAATGATTTCCGAATGTGTTAATCCGTATATAAAAGCTTTTGTATTGGTGTAGGCAACCGCCGATATTTTAATCTTATTCAAGGTGTTATGTTTTGCGCTTCGCGTTTGGCGTTAAGCAAATTATTTAATTACTAAACAATCTTATGTTGGTTTGTGTTCTCAGAACGATTAACGCACTTCGTTTCATGAAAGATACGAACCGGGGCCGTTTATTCTCCGATTACTAAACCGTCTAAATGTACTGCGCTGTTAAATTCGAGCACGGTAAATTTTCCATCCTCAAAACCCATTTTGTACAACACGGTATTCTGATGTGGGAATTCAGTCATTTCGCTCAATGGTTTTCCTAAGAGTAAGCACAGAAAAACACGCATCGCCCGGCCATGCATACAAAGCAATACTGTTTTTTCCTCTGGTCGGGTCATTAAAACCTCCATGGGTTGTTTTAAGCGTTCGTAAACATCCTGAACGCTTTCGCCACCTTCAAAATGCGCGGAATAATCACCATTTTCCCAGCTTTGTAACATCTCACGAAAAGCCTCGCGTGCCTCTTCGGTATTGGGTTTTCCTTCCCAGATACCCCATGCCAGCTCATCTAATCCCGAAAGTTTTTCCCAGGGTAATTTAGCATTGATAAACTTCTGCACCGTTTGCCAGGTTCGTTTGAGATCGGATGTATAAATTTTATCAAAAGGAACATCCTTGTATTTTTGATAAAAAGCTTCAGCTTGCGCCCTTCCCAAATCATTTAGATCAGAATTTATACCCCTGCCCTGTACTATGCCTTGTCTGTTAAGTTCTGTTTCGCCGTGGCGTATGATGTATATTTCTTTAACCATTAAATGGGATTTTTTGGATTATAAGATTGCAGGATTAACATTTTTATTTATTATTTTTTTGACTTTGCGAAAAGACCTTAAAATCCTATCATCATAACAATCTTAATTCACTACCGGTAATTTATAATATTGCGGTTTCTTTTCTTCCTCAAAAACAACATTTTCGAAATCGGTAACTACATTGTATAGTGTATCGCGTTCTATTGCTTTCCGGCCCACTTGTTTAATCAGATTAACCAGCTCTTTAGTGCTCATCGCCGGATTCTGCTCTTCGGCTCCGGCCATTGAGTAAATTTTAGTCGTATCATCCAAAGTACCGTCAATGTCATCAACACCATAATTTAGGGATAACTGTGCAGTTTCGCGACTGATCATGGCCCAGTAAGCTTTAATATGATCAAAATTATCTAGATAGATGCGGGCAATTGCATAATTTCTCAAATCTTCAATTACCGAAGATTCAGGCACATTGCTCATCTGGTTATGCTGATTTCTGAATTTTAAAGGAATAAAAGTTTGGAAACCGCCAGTACGATCCTGCAGTTGGCGTAGTTTTTCCATATGGTCAACCCGGTGCCAGTATTTCTCAATATGTCCATAAAGCATGGTTGCGTTACTCCGCATACCTAATTTGTGCCATTCTTCATGGATATCCAGCCATTGCTGACCGGTACATTTGTCTTTGGCAATCTGTTCCCTGATTTCGGGATGAAAAATTTCTGCCCCTCCGCCCGGTATAGATTCCAAGCCGGCTTCTTTCATCAAACGCATACCCGTTGCATAATCAATTTTAGCCTTCTTGAAGATATAATGGTACTCTACAGGGGTTAATGCTTTAACATGTAAATCCGGACGGTGTTGTTTAATAGCGGTGAACAAAGCCGAATAAAAGGCCACATCATATTGCGGAAGTACCCCTCCTACAATGTGTACCTCTGTTACCGGTTCGCCATCATATTTTTTAACAATATCGAGCATTTGCTCCATCGTTAACGCCCAGCCTTCCTCTTTTTGCTTGATTAAACGGGAATAAGAACAAAATTTGCAGTCGTAAACGCAAAGGTTGGTAGGTTCCAGATGGAAGTTCCGGTTAAAATAGGTTTTATCGCCATGTTTCTGTTCGCGGATAAAATTGGCCAATACGCCAAGATAACCCAATTCTGCATGTTCGTATAAGTACACACCTTCGTCGAAGGTAATCCGCTCTTTATGAAGAACTTTATGGGCGATGTTTTGTAGTTCAGTTGATAAATTGGTATCAGCTAATATTTTTTCAACTTGCTCAGTTGTATTCATTCCTGATTTATTTTGAACAAAAATACGATAATGAGCCGATTTGAAAATCATTTTCTTGTAACAAACCGTGATTTTTGGATATTGTACCTGATTATTAAACACAGTTGAACACTGATCAACACAGATATTGATTGCTTTTTATCGTAAACTTAGCTATAGGCGTTAACATTAGCCACCGAAACGTAGAAGTCACGAAGAAATAACTATCAAGCTCGGGGATAAATCAATGTTTCAACACTTGACGGTAGTTTATGTAAGATAAAACCTGAATCTAAGTTCAATGCTAACAAGCTGCTACAAGTGATTCTAAGAAACTTCGGGTAAATCCGTGTCTCCGTGGCAACCCTAAAAGACAGTAAACAAAAAAAGCACCTCTTTTCAGAAGGGCTTTAAGGGTATGTTTTTCGATGTTAAATATTATCTGGCTGCAGGTACAAAAGTTAGAATAATATTTGCAGTTCTGCCACCAAATTCAATTGGTGATTTTAATACCATTTGTGTGCTTGAAAGTTCAGTTAATACCAAACGATAACCTTCAGTTACATTTTTTGCTTTGTCACCCTCGTATATTTTTTTAAACTGGAAAGTTTGATCCTTAGGGACAGCCGACCAGAAAATAGTCTGCATTACAGCACCACAGGTACTTGATGCAGGTAAGGTATAAGATCCATTACCACTATTGGTTAAATTCCATGTACTTCCCTCAAAACATTTGTAAGATTTCTCTCCAAATAAGCCCTGAACAGCACCATCAGGCAAACCTTCCAAAGCTACATTACTCACTACCCATTCGCGAACAACTGTACCTCTGCTACCCGTTACGCCTGCAGTTACTCTTTTTGCAGTATTACAACTTTGTAACATTACTAAGGTAGAACATGCAATTGCGATAGCTATAAATAATCTTTTCATTTTCTATGTAATTTAAATTTTGTCAAACTTGTTACATAAATCTTGCCAAAACCGTTACTAACCTTAAATTAGCGCTAAATTATTAAATCCCATACCCATATTACATCGTCCAAAATCAATCATCATGAAACCAGAAACCCTTGCTATTCACGCCGCTAATCTTGTAAAAATCAATACAGGTGATGTTACACTGCCTATTAATTTATCTACCACATTTTTTCGTGACGAAGATGGTGGCTATCCTGGCGGACACATGTATAGCAGGGTAAGCAATCCAAACCGGTCTGCTTTAGAAAACACTGTAGCTAAACTGGAATATGGCGAAGATGCAGCAGCATTTTCCTCGGGTAATACCTGCGGTTTGGCATTGTTTCAGGCTTTGAAACCAGGCAGTCACATTATTGCACCGGACGATATGTATTGGGGCATTAAAAAACAATTGCTGACGATTTTTAACAATAGCCTGGAATTTGATTTTATTGACCAGACCGATTTGTCGCTAATAGAATCAAACATTAAGCCCAATACAAAACTAATTTGGATCGAAACACCATCCAATCCACTGTTGAAGGTTACCGATATAGAAGAGATTGCTAAAATAGCTAAGGCTAAAAATATCACCATGGTCTGCGATAGTACATTTGCTTCCCCTATTTTACAAAATCCAATTTTATTAGGAGCAGATATTGTCATGCACAGCAGCACGAAATACCTTGGTGGCCATAGCGATGTGCTTGGAGGAATTTTGGTGACAGCAAAGAAAGATGAGCTGTGGGAGAAAATCAAAAACATACAGCAAACCGGTGGTGCCGTTCCATCACCCTTCGATTGCTTTTTATTAAGCAGAAGCATAAAAACCCTGGCCTACCGCATAAAAGGGCATTGTGAAAACGGGAAGATTATCGCTCACTATTTAAATAAACATCCAAATGTAGAGGCCGTTTATTATCCCGGACTGGAAGAGCATCCGCAACATGGTATTGCAAAAAAACAGATGAAAGATTTTGGTGGCATGATGTCGTTCCTGGTTAAAGGTGGTGTTGAAGCCGCTCATAAAGTGGCGAATAAGGTCCGGTTATTTGCACAGGCGACCAGTTTAGGTGGTGTGGAGAGTTTAATCGAACATCGCTACTCGGTAGAGGGGCCGGATAGCAAAACGCCTAAAAATCTGCTCCGTATTTCCGTTGGACTGGAACATGCAGATGATCTTATTGCCGATTTGGAGCAGGCGTTAGGCTAAAGTTTTCTACAGTCCTATAAGGTTTTTGAAGCCTTATAGGACTAAAAATCTATTTCGGATTACAAGCCGTGGTCAGTTTCAAAGAATAGTTTGCCTCCAGTGGCTCATTTGTTTGCGCCAAACGTTGTGATCCTGTATTCGCAGGACAAGCAATATCTCCTGCAGCATCATAAACCAATTTGTTCCCATTTGCCATCAATTCCTTTGGCACATATACCTGTACTTTGGTAACTGAATAACCCGAAGGGAAATAACGTATATAATAACCATCAGGATGTTTGGTCCAGATGCCGCTTGGCACATCACTTCTTGGTGGGGCCATACCCGCCACAATCGCATATTTTTCCATATCAGCATAAGTGTAATTTCCAGAAGCTACCAGCTGTCTGATATTGTTTTCTGCCTCAAAAACTGCCTTTACACCCGCTGGCAACTGGTCTTTAGCTTTTTCCATTACATCAAAAGGTAATACACCCAGGGCGCCTCCCTCCAATTGTGTAATCTGACCCGGGGTTAATAATTTTACAGCGGTTAATTTTACCTGTCCGTTAAAATCAGCAAATTTTGTTCTGGCAATAATGGTCCACAGCAGCGCCTGGATGTCATGTTGATCCACCTCAGGATGTTTTTCTGCGCTTTTCAATATCGCAACCACTATTCCTTCCTTAGGACCCAGTACAGGAGCGAACATATAACCATCGCCTTTTGACGGCGCAAATGTTCCCGCCTTTAAACAATAACTTTTGTTGGTCATCTCATAAAGCCCCTCGCAAAGCACAAATCCGCCCTCTGGATTTTTAGGTAGTAAATACAATGGTTGTGGCTTTAAATTTAACGAAGTAATAAAGTCGGGCATTTTTTCACCTTCCCTGTTTACATCTTCAAAACTGGTGGTTATAGCAGCGGGCTGTTTCAGAAACCTGTCTACCCCTAAGGCTTTGGCGCCCTGGGCGGTTCCGATTTTTAATAATTTATCTTTCAAACCTCCAAACTGGGCATTGGTGGTGCTGACAAACATCACCGTGAATAGCAGGCTTAAACTTAAAATGCTTGTGTTTTTCATGATAATCATATTTAGATAGGTAGCGCAAACTTAGCATATTCAGCGCTAATTTCACATCGAAAGTTCGATTTTAGCATTGTAACATAAAATTAAGTAACTAGTTATCAGTTATTTGTTTAAAAATCAAAATTTTATTTTGTGTATTAAAAATTAATCCTGACATTTGAAATATTATTTGGCGGAAAGCTAAATAAAAGTCAATCTTCATAGGTTGATTTATAAAGAAGTGGCGAGAGACTGGCTCGATGACCCACTGGCAACCCTCAGAAAGAGAAGGTGCCAATTCCTGACCAGATAACATGGTGTTATTTGGTGATATAAATTATAACTGATGAAAACATTAAATCTTCGATCGCTAAGCGAATCCAATGCAGACCTTAAAAAGGTAAAACAAGTTGCTATTTCCGTTACTTGCAGTTATCTGCCTGCTTTGGCTTGTATGTGCTGTTGCATACAGTAATTTAAAAATCTTCCTTTTTTGTTTCCCTCAAACTGGAAGGTCCCGGATAACCGGGATACGCCCTTTTAAGCTTTAGGACTACCCTAAGTTAGTTATCTCATCAATCCATAAATTAAAACAGAAATTATGTCAACATCATATAAATTTGAAACTTTACAATTACACGCTGGTCAGGAAATAGATCCAACAACAGGTTCAAGAGCCGTACCCATTTACCAAACGACATCTTACGGGTTCAATAGTGCTGAGCACGGTGCCAATTTATTTGCTCTAAAGGAGTTTGGTAATATCTACACCAGGATCATGAATCCAACCAACGATGTTTTTGAAAAACGTATTGCCGCTTTGGAAGGTGGCGTTGCTGCTCTGGCCGTGGCCTCAGGACAGGCTGCACAATTCATCGCTTTAAATAATATACTGGAGGCTGGTGACAGTATTGTTTCTTCTTCTCACATTTATGGCGGAACATATAACCAGTTTAAAGTGGCTTTTAAACGTTTAGGTATCCATGTAGATTTCGCCAATCCGGATGTGCCCGAGGAATTTGAAGCTAAAATTACCGATAAAACCAAAGCCATCTATCTGGAAACCATCGGCAATCCAGCCTTTAGTGTACCTGATTTTGAGAAGATTGCCGCTATTGCCAAAAAATATGACCTCCCGTTGGTGGTTGATAATACTTTTGGTGCAGGAGGTTATTTATTTAAGCCATTAGAACATGGAGCAAACATCGTGGTAGAATCTGCAACGAAATGGATCGGTGGTCATGGAACAAGCATTGGCGGCGTAATTGTCGACGGCGGAAACTATAACTGGGGTAACGGGAAATTCCCGCAGTTCTCCGAGCCTTCAGCAGGTTACCATGGTTTGGTTTTCAGTGATGTTTTTGGCATTGGCGGGCCGTTCGGTAATATTCAGTTTATCATTCGTGCCCGTGTAGAAGGATTAAGAGATCTTGGGCCTGCCTTATCGCCTTTTAATTCTTTTCTTTTGTTGCAAGGACTGGAAACGCTATCGCTCCGCGTACAACGCCATGTTGATAATGCCCTTGAACTGGCCACCTGGTTAGAAAACCATCCGCTGGTTAAAGAAGTACAATATCCCGGATTAGCAAGTAGCAAATACAACAATCTTGCGAAAAAATATTTAAGCAATGGCTTTGGAGCCGTACTGTCTTTTGAACTAAACGGAAGCAAGGAAAATGCCACGCAGGTTATTGATCATTTGAAATTGGTTTCGCACCTAGCCAACGTGGGCGATGCCAAAACGCTGATCATCCAGCCATCGGCCACCACACACCAGCAATTGAGTGAAGAAGAACAACTGGCCGCGGGCGTAAAACCAAACGCCTTAAGGGTCTCAGTTGGTATTGAGCATATCGATGATATTAAAGCTGATTTCGAACAGGCATTTGCAGCCATTAACGCACAAGTTTCTACCGAGAGTTTATTAGCTTAAGCACATTTACCTTCCGATACAACAAAACAATGAGTACAGCATCAATATATAATCATCATAAACAGTTTAAATTAGAAAGCGGAAAAAAAATCCGTAACCTGCAGGTTGCTTATCAAACTTATGGGAAACTAAATGCGGCTAAAGATAACGTAATCTGGGTTTGCCATGCACTTACTGCCAATGCAGATGTTTTTGAATGGTGGGAAGGTTTGTTCGGGCAAAATGCTTTGTTCAATCCTGCGGAACACTATATTGTGTGCGCCAATATTTTAGGCTCTCATTATGGCAGCACTAGCCCCTTGAGTACAAATCCGGTAACAGGCCTGCCATATTACCTGTCTTTTCCACAGTTTACCATTCGCGATTTGGTATCAGCACACCAGTTATTGGCTTCGCATTTAGGCGTAGACTATATCAAGTTGTTAATAGGTGGTTCTCTGGGCGGACAACAAGCAGTTGAATGGAGTATTTCAGACCCGAATAAAATTGAAAACCTGATTTTAATTGCCACTAATGCAGCACATTCTCCCTGGGGTATCGCTTTTAACGAAAGCCAGCGTTTGGCCATTACTACCGATAGAACTTTTTACGCTAACCAACCAAACGGTGGTAGCAAAGGTTTAAAAACTGCCCGTAGCATTGCGCTTTTAAGCTATAGAACCTACGACGCTTATGGCAGTACACAAGTAGAAAGTGTTAACGATAAAACTGACCACTTCAGGTCGTCCTCTTATCAGAATTATCAGGGCGAAAAACTGATCAACCGCTTTAATGCTTACAGTTATTATTATTTAACTAAAGCAATGGACAGCCATAATGTTGGCCGTAACCGCAAAAGTATTGGCGATGCCTTAAAATTAATTAAGGCGAACACCCTGGTCATCGGAATAGAAAATGATGTTTTGTTCCCGCTTTCGGAGCAAAAATACCTGGCCGACCATATTGCCGGGGCAGAATTTATTGCCTTACACTCCGATTACGGACATGATGGTTTTTTAATCGAAACCAATGCATTGACCAACGTAATCGGAAACTTTATGAAAGAAAGCCGTAACAAAAAAATCATTAAACTCCAGCATACGGCTTAGAAAGGTAGAGGGTTGAGGGTATAAAGGTAGAAGGTAAGAAAACTGGATATCGGAATAAAATTTAAAAAAAATTACAAAAATAAGAACAGTTATATCGGGGTAACCGACCTATCTGTGTAATCATAAAAACAATAATGAGTAAGAATTTAAAAATCGGTTTATTTGGTTTTGGTGTAGTAGGACAAGGTTTATTGGATATTATCCAAAGCCAGAACTTAAACCTGGAGATCATTAAAATTGCGATAAAAGATCCGAGGAAGAAGCGTACCCTTAATAAAGATCTGTTTACTACTGATCGTAACGAGATACTGAATAATACGGAAATCAATACCATTGTAGAATTGATCAATGATGCCGATGCAGCCTATGAGATTGTAACGGCCGCATTAAAAAACGGTAAAAATGTAGTTTCTGCCAATAAAAAAATGATTGCCATACACTTAAAAGAGCTGGTTGATTTACAACAAAAGCACGGCACTTCACTATTGTATGAAGGTGCAGTTTGTGGCAGTATTCCGATCATCAGGAATTTAGAAGAGTACTACGATAATGAATTGTTTCATGCTTTGAGCGGAATTTTTAATGGCTCATCTAATTATATCCTTTCCAAGATATTCAATGAGAACCAAAGTTACGATTCGGCATTAAAAGAAGCACAGGATTTAGGTTTTGCGGAAACTGATCCGATCTTAGACGTGGGCGGCTACGATCCAAAATACAAACTCGCGATTGCTACAGCGCATGCTTACGGTTTATTTGTTAATCCCGATGCTATTTTAAATATTGGTATACAGAACCTATCCAACAATGACATTAAATATGCCCGCGAAAAAAACTTTAAGATTAAATTGGTTCCTACCGCGCGTAAAGTAAATACAAAAGATATTGTGACTTATGTACTACCTAAACTCGTAGCTAAAGATGATTTTCTGTACAATGTAGAAAACGAATACAATGCAGTTGCCGTTCAGGCGGCTTTTGCGGATAAACAATTTTTCTACGGTAAAGGTGCGGGCGGCCACCCTACTGGTGCTGCCGTGCTTTCTGATATTGCTGCCTTAAGGTACGACTACCGTTATGAATACAAAAAATATCATTCGGAAAACGGTGTAAAACATACAGAAGAGATTCTTTTGGAAATTTATTTACGTTATGCAGATGAAGACCTGATTACGCTGTTGGAGTTTGATAACATTAGCGAGCGTTATGCGGCCAGCAGTTACAAATATGTGGTAGGTACGCTTAAGCTGGAAAGTTTGATTAGAAACCGTGATTTGCTTTTAGATCAATCTGTTTTTGTGGCCTATACGGGCAGACAGATTTATAAACAGGAGCAATTGAGCGAAAATGTTTTTGCTGCCGAACTGGCCAGCCTCTAACTTATTTTTTAAGGTTAATTTTTTTATTTGTTTTGTTGTTAAGTACAAAGGTCGGAGCGAGTCCGGCCTTTTGCATTATTTAAAATTATCCAAAATACGCTGCCGGTCTTCATTTTCCTTATCATTTTTATGGTAAAGTTCAATAAAAACGATCTTTTTTTCTTCTAGGAAATAAGCATAAATTAATCTTAAACCTGAATTTACTCCACGGCCTTTTAAACTATCGCAGGTAATTTTTTTAACTTTAATTACACATGTCGTTATGCCTAAATTATCAATACGGAAACTGAAAGGATTACGTTCATCTGGCTTAACCCTTAAAATCACTTTCACATCTTCCAAATCAGATTGCAAACTGCGGTATCGCTTCAAAAGTTTTTTGAAATCCTTATTAAATTCGTCTATTGATTCAAAAAGCATTATTTTCTTCTTCATCGTAAACGCGTACGGAATAAGGCAGTTCTCTATAGAAAGCTAAATTATAGCTTATATCTTTACCTTCTTCGGTAACCTCCCATGGCAAATCTTTGTGTGAGTAATCGCTTATGGCTGTGGCAGACCAATCGCTCATCTGTTCAATTACTTTATCTATAACATCCTTCTCGCTAGCCTTAAGTACAGTTAAATCGGCTTTTTCAAGTGGCAGGTAGCGCTTTTGCGGATAACCTTTAAATTCTGTCTTAATCCTCTGAAGCTGATTGGCATCTATCATTTGATTAATAACGGCATCTAACTTATGGGGAACAGGGCCATAAGGCAATTTTTTGTACTTCGCTCCTGTTAAATGCTCTTCATACAACTCGTAATAATTAAAATCAGAAAAATACAGGAGTTTATACAGTACAGTTTCACCAACATTAGGTTTACCGGCGCAACGCTCTAGAATATAAAGCAAAACATTTTTAAACTTGTTTACATTTAAGGTTGGTACAGAAATGCGCTCTTCTGTAATCTCAGCTTCTGAGTGATCCGATGGCTGCAGACTTTGATTAGCCAGAAAATCTTTAGTCATAAAATCATCAAGGGAAAAACCTAGCGTTATGGAAAGTTTTTGCATTTCACTTAGGCTTACACTTCGATTTCCCAACTCGATCTGTGTTAAAGACGGCCTTGAAATGGCAATACTTTTTGCTAAATCTTCTTGGGAGAGACCTTTTTTCGAACGAAGGGTAGCTATTCTTTCCCCTATTTCTTTTTTTGATATTTCATATGCCATAATTCAAAGATATAGTATGTTTCATAATAAAACAATAAGATGATTGATTTTAAAACAAAAACATAATACTTCCCTTTGATTTTGGAACTGCTAATTGCAAATGGCTATTGTTTTATTCTGACGTATTTTTCGATTATCACCCGATCTACCCCTGCTGCTTCGACCTTTTCAACTCCTTTTTGGATCAGGGTATCTTGATGAATGTCAAGTTTGAAATTAAACTTTTTACCTTCCCAGTTTTTATTTTTGTAGTACTCAAGATGTTCAGTATAATCACTGCCCTTCAAAACGAAAGTCCCTCCTCCTGCATCAAAGTTAGCAGTATCTTTCGGATCAAGGCTATGCCTTAGAAAAGCAAAATGGCTGTTATTAAATAACTTGATCATTTTTAGTTTTCCGGAATAATCAGTCGTTTCGCTTTTTCCTTTATCAATAGTTGTGGCTGAAACCAGTTGCCAGGTGCCTTGAATATCAAGAACTGAATCTTTTTTGTTTCCATCGTTGCGCTTACAAGCAAATAAGGAGAAAAGGGCAAATAACATTAAGGTATATTTCATTAATCAAATGGTTTAGGTAATTAAAAAATTTATCCTCTCCCGGCCATCTTAATCAGTTTGTGGGCTAGATCTTTCCCTAAATAACGATCGATAACCGTGTGTACAATATACAATATGGGCGTCATCAAGATAGCGACAACAAATTTATAGGTATAGTTAACCAAACCAATTGCAGCGACCATTTTCCAGCTATAATGGTATTGTGGATTTAAATAAAATGCAATAAAAATGACCACAAAACTATCGATCAGTTGAGAAACCAATGTGGAGCCGGTTGCACGCAGCCATAAGGCACGTTCACCTGTAATTTTTTTAATTCGGTGGAAAATGAGCACGTCTGCCATCTGTCCGATAATAAAAGCCGTAATGGAACCTGCAATAATCCACATGCCTTGCCCAAAAATCCCTGCAAAGGCATTATTCATATTAAGGTCTTCTCCATTGATGTTCTGATGTACCCAAAAATCTGCGGCACTTAAGTGCATTGATCCCCAAACCACCAGAAAAGCAAACGCAATTAAAATGGAAGTAAGGATAGATAAGAACCGAACCTGTTTAACACCAAAATATTCGTTGATAATATCTGTCATAATGAAAATAATGGGCCAGGTTAATACCCCTGCCGACATCACAAAAGACAAGTTTGGAACACCCAGCAAATTGATATTGAACTTTTTAAAGCCCAGTGTTTCCTCAACGCTGAATAGTTTAACCCCAATAAATTCTGATAATATAGCATTTGCTACAAAAAAGCTACCCAGAACGAGTAGCAAACGGCTTTCTTTTGTCTTAAAAGTCATAGGCAATAAATCTAAAAATAATCTGGCAAATTATCGAAGAGATTGGTTCATTTTAATAATTCGTATTTAATAACCCATCTGCCTTTTGATTGCGGCTCACAATTTTACAATCGTTCAACCTGTGGATTAGGTTAACAAAATTAATCTCCCAATCTTTGCGCCTCGGAAAATAATCAGATCAATGGCTAAAAAACAACACTTTTTATTAATCCTTATTTTAGGCTCGCTGGCTGCCCTCGGTCCTTTCTCTATTGATATGTACCTACCTGGTTTTGTTGATATTGCAAAGGATTTAAAAAGTACAGAATCTACCGTAGCACTTTCTTTATCCAGTTTTTTTATTGGGATTTCAGCTGGTCAGTTATTGTATGGCCCGCTTTTAGATAAATTCGGCAGGAAAAAACCGCTATACTTTGGTTTGGCGCTTTATATTTTTTCTTCTTTTTTATGTTTAGCTGTAACTGATGTAAACCAATTGATTGTGCTGCGTTTTGTACAGGCCATCGGAAGCTGTGCTACCGCTGTAGCCTCGGTTGCAATGGTTAGGGATCTGTTTTCGGTAGATGAAAGCCCGAAAGTATTTGCTTCACTGATGTTGGTAATTGCCGTTTCGCCTATGCTGGCTCCAACTGCAGGTGGATACCTGATCTCTGCGTTAGGCTGGAAATATGTGTTTGTATTTTTAGGGTTAATGGCCATCTTCATGCTACTGGCCTCCGTTTTCAAACTGCCGGAGAGTTATACACCAGATCCTGACTATTCTTTAAAACCTAAACCCATTTTAACCAATTTCCTTACGGTTTTAAAAGAACCACAGTTTTATACTTATGCGTTAATTAGTTCAATCACCTTTTCAGGTTTATTTGCTTATGTATCTTCATCCCCTACCGTATTTATGAAAATATATGAAGTAAGTAAAACCGGTTACGGCTGGATTTTCGCCTTACTGTCGGTAGCGTTTATCGGTTCGAGCCAGGTAAATAGTCTGATATTAAAATGGTTTACCAGCAAAAAAATAGTCACTTATGCACTTATTGCTCAATGTATCGTCAGTTTAGTATTTTTGATCTTTGCCTTAAATAACTGGCTGGACTTATACACTACCATTGGTTTTATCGCCTTATTTTTAGCCTGCCTGGGATTAATTAATCCTAATGCAGCTGCTTTATCGCTCGCTCCGTTTTCTAAAAATGCAGGCAGTGCATCGGCCTTAATGGGCGCTTTGCAGATGGGATTGGGTGCCCTGGCTTCAGTAATGGTAAGTTTGTTTAGCGAACACTCGGTGGTGCCGATGCCATTGGTTATGACAGCCGCTGCCTTTATAGCTTTAGGCTGTCTGCTAATCGGCAGAAGGTTTATTACTTCTGAAGTGGAAGCCTCTTCAGATGCTGCCACAGTATCGCACTAATCTTTTCCCGTAAATTTCATAGCTATAATGATTCCATAGCTTCGAGTAAAACTTACCAAAACAAGTATCTAGTTTCTAAATAGTTATATACAAGCGCGTGATGATTTTCAACGAAATCCATATGCAATAATTGCTACAACCTATCATGGGCTTTTGCCATAGGCTTTCAAGTGTTAAACTTTTTTTTTCTATTTTCGCTTATAAGATGCTTCATATACAATCTAAACTTCCCGGCGTAAACACCACCATTTTTTCGGTGATGAGTAAAATTGCGGCTGAATATAATGCCATTAATCTTTCTCAGGGCTTCCCTGATTATTCATGTGATCCAAAACTAATTGAATTGGTCAATAAAGCCATGAAAGAAGGTTTCAATCAATATGCGCCCATGCCTGGTTCTATTTTTTTAAAAGAAACCATTGCAGAGAAAGTTGAAAAGCTATATAACATCAGGTATAATCCTGATACAGAAATTACCGTCACCGCAGGTGGAACACAGGCCATTTTTACTGCACTGGCATCCATTATTAATGCTGGTGATGAAGTGATTATTTTTGAGCCGGCTTACGATAGTTATGCACCTACTGTGAGACTGCTTGGAGGACTGGTCAAAACTTACGAATTAGCTCCGCCTGATTATGGCATTGACTGGGATATGGTTAAGAAGTTATTTACGGTAAAAACCAGGATGATCATCTTAAATAGCCCACAAAATCCTACGGGCAGTATTCTATCGTCAGACGATATGAAATCGCTTATAAAACTCGTGAGCGGTACCGATATTGTGATTTTAAGCGATGAAGTTTACGAGCACCTCATTTATGACGGGCAAACGCACCAGAGTGTAATGTCTTATCCAGAATTGAGGCAAAGAAGCTTTGTTGTGGCCTCTTTCGGTAAGCTCTTACATGCTACAGGGTGGAAACTGGGTTATTGCCTTGCGCCAGAGGATTTGACCAAAGAATTTAGGAAGGTACACCAATTTAATGTTTTCAGCGTTAATAGTCCCATGCAGCAGGCCATCGCCGAATACATTAAAGAACCCAAAAATTACACCGAAATTGGCAGTTTCTTTCAATTGAAACGGGATTATTTCAGAAATCTCCTGGCTGAAAGCCGCTTTAAACTTCTGCCTTGTAATGGTTCGTATTTTCAATGTGCAAGTTATAGCAGTATCAGTGATGAAAAAGATACCGATTTTAGCATCAGGTTGGTGAAAGAGTTTGGAGTGGCCACCATTCCAGTTTCTGCATTCTACCAAAAGGCAACTGACCATAAAATTATCAGGTTCTGCTTTGCCAAAGAAAATGATACTCTCGCAAAGGCAGCCGAGAAATTAAAAAACGTTTAACCAGACCAACCGATATACCATGGAAGCACCTGTTTATACCCAAATAGAAAATCTGAAAGTAACTGTTTTTCAGGCTTATCTTTTCTGGGAGAACATTGATAAAAATCTTCTCAATCTGGCACTTCGACTGTCAATGGGTGTGAGGGAGAAAACCGATATCATTATTTTACCCGAAATGTTCAATACCGGTTTTAGTATGAATTCTGAAGCGTTAGCCGAAGAAATGGGTGGAAAAACAATGCAATGGATGCAGAAAATGGCACATCAGTACAATTGTGTGGTTACAGGTAGCCTGATTATAAAAGAAAACAACCAATATTTGAACCGCCTGATTTGGATGGAGCCAGATGGCAGACACCAGCATTACGATAAACGCCATCTGTTTGGCATGGGCAATGAAGACCAGCACTTTAGTCCTGGTAAGGACAAACTCATTGTTGAGCTCAAAGGCTGGAGGATCAGACTGGCGATATGTTATGATTTACGCTTTCCGGTTTGGCTGCGTAATGTAGACGAAGAATATGATATTTTGCTCCTGGTAGCCAGCTGGCCTGATAAACGATCGGCACACTGGAAAGCCCTGATCCCCGCCAGAGCTATTGAAAACCAAAGTTATGTAATTGCCGTAAACCGTGTCGGTCATGATGGAAACCAGATTTACCACAGCGGATTATCAATGTGTCTGGATCCATACGGCAACACCGTTTATTATAAACCCGAAGACGAAGATTTATATACTTTCAGTATCAATTACGAAGAGCTGGTTAAAATCAGGAGGCAGTTTCCGTTTTTAAAAGATGCCGATCGATTTACCATTGAATAGAGCTAATCAATGATCGAACCACTATCTTTACACCATAGTAAAACGATTAATCTTGTTTTCGTAATTTTCAAACAACCCCAACCAATATTTCAATTAAACCGTTAACCAAACTACACCAATGTTTAACCGCCGTAAATTTATAAAGGCATCTGCCCTATCAGCCGGACTGATGGCTATTGATCAAAGTAGTATTGTCCAGGCTTTTCCAAAAAAATCATCAAAAGCAGTAAATATTCCGATTGTAATTTCTACCTGGGATTTTGGTATTGCAGCAAATGCTGACGCCTGGAAAGTTTTATCGTCTGGCGGTCGCGCTTTAGATGCTGTAGAACAGGGCGTTTGGGTGCCTGAAGCCGATGAGAAAAATCAATCGGTAGGTTATGGTGGTTTACCTGATCGTGACGGACACGTTACGCTGGATGCCTGCATTATGGATGAACTGGGAAATTGTGGTGCTGTTTTAGCACTGGAACACATTAAACACCCCATATCGGTAGCGCGTAAAGTGATGGAAAAAACACCACATGTGATGTTAGCCGGCGACGGTGCTTTGCAATTTGCATTGGAGCAAGGTTTTAAAAAAGAAAACCTGCTTACCCCAGCCAGCGAGAAAGCATGGAAAGAATGGCTGAAAACAGCCAAGTATGCGCCGGTAATGAATATTGAAAATAAACTTTACGAGAAAGCTGCTCCACAAAAATTACCGGGCAACCAATATAACCACGATACCATTGGGATGTTGGCTATTGATGCGAAAGGTAATATTTCTGGTGCCTGTACCACCAGTGGCATGGCTTATAAATTACATGGTAGGATTGGCGATAGTCCGATTATTGGCGCTGGCCTTTATGTAGACAATGAGGTTGGCGGTGCAACCTCAACGGGTGTGGGCGAAGAAGTGGTACGAAATGTGGGTTCTTTTTTAGTAGTAGAGCTCATGCGTCAAGGCTATACACCGGAAGCAGCCTGTAAGGAGGCGGTCATGCGCATCATCAAAAAGAAGCCCGAAACAGCCAAAAATATTCAGGTTGGGTTTTTAGCCATCAATAAAAAAGGTGAATATGGCGCTTATGCCATTCAACAAGGTTTTAGTTATGCGGTCTGCAATGCGGAAAAACAGGATCTTTTAATCAAAGGCAAAAGTTATTATTAAGCTGAGTTCAAATATTTATATGATTTTAATTTTTAATGGAGACTCGATTTGCAGCATCCTTACTTTTAAATAGACCCTGAAATAAACTTCCGGGTGACGATAAGAACCTTTCCCGAATCCAAATACCATGAATAAAGAAGTAATTCCCTGCTTAGAAGTATGTGCCAATTCTTACCGATCGGCATTGGCTGCCCAAAATGGTGATGCAAAAAGAGTTGAATTTTGTGATAACCTGGCAGAAGGTGGCACTACCCCAAGTTATGGTCAGCTGGCACTAGCCAAGAAAAATCTATCCATCGAAATCTGGCCGATTATCCGTCCCCGCGGAGGAGATTTTTTGTATTCCGAAATGGAATTCGAAATCATGAAAGAAGATATAAAATTTTGTAAATCATTAAATTGCGATGGTGTGGTTATCGGAATACTTAATGCAGATGGTACAATCGATAAAGAACGTTGCGCTGAACTCATTCAGTTAGCCGAACCTATGGGGGTAGCTTTCCACCGGGCATTTGATATGAGTAACGATATGGACCAGGCGTTGGAGGATCTGATCTCACTCCAGATAAAAAGGGTGCTTACCTCCGGAGGTGCGTCTTCAGCAATACTGGGCGCGGAAAAAATAGCGCAGCTGGTAAAAAGGGCAAACGGGCAGATTACCATTATGCCTGGTGCGGGAATCAATGAAAACAATATCAAAACCCTTATTGACCAAACCGGAGCCACACAATTCCACGCCTCTGCCAAGGCATTTGTTTCCAGTAAAATGGAATTCAGAAACACAGAAACCAAAATGGGCAGCATTGAAGACGAATATCGCTATGAACTCACTTCAGAAAACAAAGTGAAAGCATTAGTTGACGTTATTAACAACGCGTTTAATTTAAAAGAAAACATACCTGGCAAATAGAATATCTCAATCATAGTGATCTCTACATCAGACATCGCTTCATCGTTCATCATACTATAACGGGAAATGTTATTGCATGGAAATTCGAAACGATCCCGCTTTAATCACCACTTCCAGGAACATAGTGTAACCCAGGTGTAAGGTAGTGAAGCAAAATCACCCTCGAATAGCGGTAGTTAATTGGCGACAACAATAAAACACCTGATAATATCAGCCCAACATAGTACCATAGGTTATCATACACCAAATCCAATCCTAAGATATACGATGCCACGCCGATAGTAATAATTTCAGCAACATTCATGGCATAACTCACAAACATGGCTACATAGAAAAATCCTGGTTCGCGCTCAAATTTCAGATTACAATGCGGACAGTTAACATTTGTTTTTTGCAACCTGAACGAATAAGCGCTTCCTGTAAAAATATCTCCTTTTCGGCATCTGGGGCACTTACATTGCAAAAAAGCCTGGAATTTCGATAACTCAGCCATAATCTCCTGATTTGATAATACAAAGATAAGCCTTAGCTTATATACTAAATTATGATCTAGGTCATGTTTGAGACATTAGTTTAACAGTCAATAGCTTTTTATTATTGAATAAACCCTAATGAGTGATTGTATAAACCACCTAAGGGTAACTAAAGTTTAACAATTTTTCCTTTAATCGTTTTGATCAGGCCCTTTTCGGCTAGTAGTTTAGTTCCCCTGATTACGGTTTCGACCCTTAGCCCTGTCATATCTGCAAGTTCCTGTCGCGTTACTTTTAAATTTTCACCTACGTTAATATCACTAAGCAGGTAATTGATAATGGTCAACAGTCGATGATCGGCCTTTTCGTTTGCCAGCTCTTCCAGCATCATCGATTTATAAAATAACCGTTTACTTAGCGTACGGATCAGCTCCATGCTAAAATCAGGCTCGTTTTTAATTAATTCGAAAAAATCCTCCTTATTTACTGCAATAAGCTGTGAGTCTTTATTGGCAATGGTAAAAGCTAAATAAGGCCGATCGATTAACATGGCTGGCTCACCAAAATATTGCCCGGCTTTAAAAACGCCCTGAATAAATTCCTTCCCTTCATCACTCACCGTAACCATGCGCACCTCACCCGATTTAATAAAATACACAAAGCGGGGCTGCATGCCGGGTTCGTAAATCACCGAATCTTTGGGATAATTTTTGAGTTTTAGACCTTTATCAATCAGTTTTTGAATGTTCATTGGTTCGCGTGCTTTGACGAAATAGTATGTATATATATCATTTTAAAATACCGACTTAGGAATACGTCGTAAAAAACCACATATACATAAACACAACGGTGCTATTTAAAGATTCTTCATTGCATCCGGCATGACAAAGCTAAAGAAAACTATCCCAGCGTTTCTTTCATTAAACGGGTATAAAACTCTTTCAGGGTAATGCCCATTGCAGCTACCTGCTGTGGAATAAAACTGGTGGCTGTTTGTCCGGGAATGGTATTGATTTCGATAAAATAAAATTTACCGGATCCTTCTTCTAGAAAGTAATCAATGCGCACCACGCCCCTACAGTTCAACCTCCGATACACATCTTTTACCACCTGCTGCACACGGCTTAACTCTTCAGCATCCATTCTGCCTGGCGTAATTTCTTCCGTTGCACCTGGGGTATATTTGGCTTCAAAATCGAAAAACTCATTCTGCGGAATCACTTCCGTTGCAGGTAAAACAATCACTTTGCCTTCTGAACCAAAAATGCCGACCGAGAATTCCCTGCCGATCACAAATTCCTCAATTAAAATTTGGTTATCCTCTTTAAAGGCTTTTTCAATGGCTTCTTCCAGATCATCAGCATGTTTTACCTTACTCATTCCAATGCTGCTGCCCCCGCTATTGGGTTTAACGAAATAAGGCAAGCGTAAATCCCGCTTAATCTGCCCTAAATCATGGTTTCCATCTTTAAATATCTGAACAGATTTTGCAGTGAACAGGTTTTCAATGCCATTTACAATAGCTTTGGTATAACCTTTATTCATGGTAATGGACGAAGTTAATGCATCACAGGTGGTATACGGAATGCCCAGCATATCAAAATAGCCCTGTAATTTTCCATCCTCACCGGGAGAACCATGTATGGCAATAAAAACGCCGTCAAATTTAATTTTTCTTCCGTCCAGAGTTAAGGAGAAATCATTTTTATCAATTTCAATTTTAACAGAATCGGCAGGCTCATAAAACCAGCCTTTCTCGTTTAGCATAATCTTATACACATCGTATAAATTTGGATCGATATGCTGAGCAATGGTGGCCGCGCTTTTTACTGAAACAACCCATTCGCCTGTGGTACCGCCTGTTAACAATGCTATCGTTTTCTTCATGTTAAAAATCCTTTTATAAATAGAAATTGAATATAAATATATCCTCAAAAATATAAATATCTTTGTGCTTTAGTATGCCTGGATGAGAATTATTGAAAGCGTGTGTGATTGAACGATTGAGTGAAGAAATAGATTCGATCATCCCATCCATCATTTAAAATAGTTACATTTGAGCTTGTACGCATAACCCAAATTAAGATTCATGTCTAAATTTATAGAGTATTTAAAAACCAAATCGTTTAGAAACAACATTTTAGCCGCTATATTAACCGTTATAGTTCTTTTATTGATTGCTTTTTTTAGTTTAAGATATTATACCAAACACGGCCAGGGCCTTAATGTACCGATGGTAAAAGGTTTGTCTTTCGAGCAGGCTGTGAAGAAACTGGAAGATGCCGGGCTAAAATATGAAGTAGATTCTGTTTTTATCATGGATCAGCCTCCTGGAATAGTGATTGATCAGGATCCTGACCCCAATACTTTCGTTAAAGATAACCGAACCATTTATTTAACCATTAACGCGGGCAAAACACCGAATACAAAATTCCCTGATATTGCGTTTAAAACACTAAGAGAAGCACAGGCGATTATAGAGAGTTCGAGATTAAAACTTGGCGATACTACCTATAAACCTGATGTAAGCCGTGATGTGGTATTAGAAGCTTCTTTTGGCGGCCAACCAATCACAGCAGGACAAATAGTGCCTGTTGGCTCAAGGATTAACCTGGTATTGGGTGATGGACGTGGAAACGAAGAAGTAGATATTCCGCAACTGATGGGCCTAACCATTGATGAAGCTAAATTTAGCTTGAGGGGATCGAACCTAAGTCTAGGCAATATCCTTTACGATGGGCCGATTACCGATAGTGCTGCAGCCATTATTGTTAAACAAGACCCGATGCTGCTTGATTCGGTAACCAAAGTGCCTATAGGCACCAGAATTAATATTACGCTATCTAACAAACAACCATAAACACGTATCTTAATTACAGATGACTGAAGTAGAAAAAAAAAATATGAGTACAGGCAAAAAAGCAGCGATCGTGATTGCGCTTATTATTGTCTTAATTGCCGGTTACTTTACATTGAATATTTACAGGCTTTACTTTGCCCCTAACGTTACCGAAAACCAAAAATATTTATACATCAAAACCGGAAGCAATTACGATGATCTGGTTTCGGAAATCAAAAAGAAAGATCTCTTAAATAGCGTTTCTTCTTTTACAGCTGCCGCGCGGAAAATGAATTTAGCTGCAAGCGTTAAACCAGGCCGTTACCGCCTGAAAAAAGGGATGACCAACCGGACTTTAATTAACATGATCAAAGCTGGAAACCAGGATCCGGTTAAACTGAAATTCCAAAACATCCGTAAAAAAGAAAACTTTGCTGCCTACCTGGCCAACAATCTGGAAGCCGATTCGCTAAGTTTTATCAAATTACTGGATTCTACAGCGCTGATCAGCAAGTATGGCTTTAATCAGGATAATGTGTATGCCATGTTCATTCCGAACACTTATGAAATGTACTGGAATGTTTCACCGGTCGATTTTTTTGAGCGCATGCACAAGGAATATGAAAAATTCTGGACAGCAGACCGCAAACAAAAAGCTGCAAGTTTAAACCTTACACCTGCGCAGGTGTACACGTTGGCTTCAATTGTTGATGCAGAGGCGCTTTATGATAAGGAAATGCCGATTATAGCAGGTTTGTATTTAAACCGTTTAAATAAAGGCATATTGCTTCAGGCAGATCCGACCGTGATTTTTGCCAATAACGATTTTACAGTGAAAAGAGTAACCGGAAAGTTATTGCAGGTGCAATCGCTTTATAACACATATAAATATGCGGGTTTACCTCCAGGACCGATTATGATGCCGAGTATAAACGCCATTGATGCTGTACTGAACCGCGACAACAATAATTACATTTACATGTGTGCCAAGGAAGATTTCTCGGGTTACCATAACTTTGCCGAAACCAAAGCAGAACATGAGGTTAATGCAAGGAAATACCGCGAGGCGTTAAACAAAAGAAATATATTTAAATAATGTTCAGTCACAGTACAAAAATCAGGGTTCGTTATGGCGAAACCGACCAGATGGGTTATATGTATTATGGCAATTATGCCCAGTACTACGAAGTAGGCCGGGTAGAAATGTTGCGCAGTTTAGGCATGAGCTATAGCTCAATGGAAGCTGCCGGCATTATGATGCCTGTGTTAGAACTTAAGTGCAAATACATCAAACCTGCCCTTTACGATCAGGTAATTACTGTAAAAACCATCATCAAAACCTTGCCAGGCGTCAGGATCTTTTTTGAGTACGAACTGTATAATGAAAAAGAAGAACTGATTAACATTGGTTCAACCACGCTGGTATTTGTTGACATGAAGAAAAATAAACCGACAAATCCACCCGAAAATTTTATGGAGAAATTATCGGTGTTTTTTAATTAATCAAAATAATGGAATGGTTACACCGGCAGCTATTACACCTTAAGCTCTATTCTAGATTTATTGAATGGACCAAAGGATGTATTTTGCCTGGTTTTAGCCCTCTTCCGTTATATACTGTAGCTACATTTTTCTTTCGTGAAATCGGAAAAGATGCATTGGTAAACAAGTCATCATCTTTGGCGTACAGTTTTATGCTGGCCATTTTCCCGGGGATTATCTTCTTGTTCACCTTAATTCCTTTTATCCCCGTTAAAGGTTTCCAGGATCAGCTTTTAAATTTAATCCAGCTGGTATTGCCGCACAATGCATTTGACGCCTTTGAAGCGACATTGAAAGACATCATTAAAAATCAAAACCGGGGTTTATTATCTTTTGGTTTTTTATCGGCGCTGTTTTTTGCTACCAACGGGGTTAAAAACCTGATGAAGGCTTTCAATAAATCATCCTTAATCATCGAAACCAGAAGCTGGATCAAACAACGTTTGATCGCACTTATACTTACCTTGATTATCTGTTTTTCCATCATCATTTGCATCAGTGCGATGGCCTTAGGTGAAATCCTGCTCAACAAAATCAATGATGAACTGCACCTGAAAGACAGTTTTTTGAGCTATACCATCAAATTTACCCGTTGGGCTTTATTGGCCATCCTTTATTTCATTACCATCTCCATTTTATATCGATACGGACCCTCACACACCAAAAAATGGCGCCTATTTAGTGCGGGTTCATGGCTGGCAACCATCCTGGCCTTTCTTACCATCTGGGGATTTTCTTTTTACATTAACCATTTTGCTTCCTATAACAAGGTGTATGGCTCTATCGGTACATTAATTGTGGTGATGATCTGGCTTTACCTCAATTCGCTCATTTTATTGATTGGTTTCGAACTGAATGCCAGTGTTGATGTAAGTAAACGGAGTGTGAAGATTATCCGCCCTACCTTTAATTTGTTCAAAAAATCGGAGCCGATTGAAGAAAATATACAGAAGAAATAATTTTTTCTCCCTCTGTGTTAAGTAATTATCAAGTTTATATAAAAAAAAAGCTTTCCGAGTTTGCAGAGTTAAGCTGAGTTTGTACTTTTGCAGCGGAGAGCTGGCAGAGTGGTCGAATGCGGCAGTCTTGAAAACTGTTGACTGTAACAGGTCCGGGGGTTCGAATCCCTCGCTCTCCGCACAGAATACAAAAATGGGTCTTATCAAGGTCCATTTTTTTTTATGTCTAAAAATTGTGGCTAATTCATGGCTATTTAGTATCAAAAGATAAGAAAAGCAGGCTATGAGCGCAATGGAGAAAATAGATTCGAATCCCTCACTCCGCAAAGTAGATGGAAAGATTTCTCAATTTGCATTAAACGCCTAAAAGCCTATAAAAGAATTAGAGGCTTTTCTTTTTTAGTCCACATGCCAAATTCTCAAAATTGTCAGAAGCTATGCGGGTGAGAATCCTGATGTGCTTTTTAAGGCCTGAAACGTCCACATAATACATTTACATTCAATAAAAAACACTTTTAATTCAATTTTATTAAGATTTAAAATTGAACCAATGCTACAGCAAAGCTAGGGCCTAATCTTTTTTGGAGAGCCAATCAAGGAAATCTGAAAATATCAGATACGTTTATGTAGGGTAACCATAGATGGATTACCCAGAAACCTATATTAAAAGCAAAATGAGATCAATGTCGCCAAAGGGCCATAAGAATTAAAGAAGAGGGTAGAGTTTTAGTTACTTCGTTTAAACCTTAACGCAAACATCAATCTCTACAAAAAAGAACCTATCAAATCCGGCAAAAATAACTGCATCATTAATTTATTGATCTTGTGATATCATAAAAAAGGCTTATTAAAAAACTAATTAATTTTTCCGTGGGCGGATGGCAGACTAGCATCAACTATAGGCTCCAACACAACTAAGGGTTTTCCAGAAATCGCTTCGGGAATTAAATTTTTAATACTGTTTAAAAACCCATTACCATAACCGACGGAATCATCCGTTGAATTGTAAGAATAATAAGAAAAAAGCACAAGTTTAGATGCATACTCTTTGAAATTAAAGTTGTAAGTTTTAATTCTTTTTAATAAAGAGTTATCCAGTGCATATATTCTTTTTGTTTCAGGATTCAACTTACTTGAGTAATACAGGGTATCAACTTTTCCATTTGCATCAAAAGATAGCGCTATCGCAAAAAAGTGTGCAAAATTCTTCTTTGTATTTTCATAAGCTTCTCCTTTGGTACCCTTAACTATACAGTTGCTTATAAGTACGGACAACTTAGGTGCTTTTTGGCCAAATGTTACGCTACCTAGTAGCATAATAAAAATAAATAATAAATATTTCATAGTTAATTGCAATATGTTCCCTGTTTGTCAGTAGCAGAGCTGTGGGTATGCCGTCTGTTGGTTTCAGCTATTGCATCCCTTTGTGCTTGTGTTAATTTCGTTGTAAAAAGATTAGTATCTTCTAAACCTCCCCAGCTTAGTCCCCAAGCTTCCTGATCACTGATACTCGGAAAAGCAATTTTCAAAGCACCAGTCATTAAGATTACATATTTATTTGCCATATCTTCATGCTGGGAGGTAATATTATATCTTCCATCTGGACCGGGAGTTAATTTACTGAACATGTATGCATGCAAAATCTCATGGTAAACTGTGCTTAAAATATATTCCTTTGAAGAGACCTTTAGTGTGTTTTGATTCAATCGAATTTCAAAATCATTATTAGTGGCACTCCATCTTTTAGCATCTCCAGAAGTTGTATTAGGTAAAGTAGTAACATCTTTGAATGTCAAATTTAAACTTTCAATCTGAGTTGGGCCACCAAAAACTTCTCTCATCATATTTCTGATAGTTGTCTGAGCAGAACCTGCGAGAGCAACCTGGGTTTTAATGCAAGGATTGGTGACACTATCTATAATTTCCCTTAAAGGACATTCAGTTATTCCAGTAGTTCCCCCAATGCAGCCACAATCCGTCGGATAAGCCCCTCCGGCCACTACTCCCTGGCAATCCACAGCTCCCCCGTGGTCTGGTTCTGGATAGTCTCCCAAATCACCGCTGCAAGACTGAAAAAGGTATCTAGATGTGCTGCCGAGTACTGATCCATTATAATCATAATAAGTTGTTGTCAGATACCAGCTGGTGCAGGTAATGGCCATGAGTTTATCTTTGTTACTCTTACGAGGTACAGCTGTAAGATTATTATTGGTCGTCTGTTTATAGGCAGCTATCATCCTATTATTACTAACACGATCATTAAAGTATTCTTTTTCAGGGTTAAAAGCTACTTGCACTCTATAGTTACCTTTAAATTTGTCGATTAGGAGCATATAGCTCCCTCCAAGCACTCCTTTGCCTAACACCATTTTTACAGGAACACTTACCACATCGCTTCCGTCATCAAGCTTGAATGTCCTTGCGATACTCCAGTCTACTTCTTGCTTGATCTTTTGTCTAGTGCCCTTACTCGATTGAAGTATGGTATTGCCATTTACATTGTCATTTAAGTACCAATCTTTGGCACTCGCTATCGGATCCTCTGGTTTTTGGTTTTTTTTGCAGGAATTAAAAATAGCTAATATTCCAAGAATAAGCAATATCGTGATTGCAGACAGCTTTGATGTTTGTTCAGATGACATGTAAATGGAGATTTAAGCGTTAATAAAAATTAAGATAAAATGTATTGTTTTTAAATATATGCTATTTAAATATGATATTAAATTGCATCATCTTTATTTACACATATAGACCTGAATAAGTGATATATAGGTTAAATTTCGTTATGTATCATTATTACTTTTGTGACAAACATCTCTTAATGAAAGAGGAGTTTTGGAAGTATTAAACAATTATAATATATTAAAGTGCCGTTCTTGGCGATGCGAAAAAAAGAACCTATTAGCTGCTATTTACAAAACCCATACAAAATGATAATTACAGATAAAATCAGACAGCTTTACAACTTATGTAAAAATGAAAATTTTTGATTCGAAGAAACAGAAATCAATGAAATTGAAAAAAGTTTGAAAATCAAACTTTCGTTGGAACTGAAAAATTATTATTTAACACTTGGAAAAGTTGAATCATTAAACTATTCGCACAACAGATTTTTGAAACCAAACAAAGATGTCGGATTTTCAAATGATAGGTATTTGATATTTATGAGGAAAATCAAGCAGTTGCATATTGGGGAATAAAAGAAGGAGATTTAAAATTAGATAATCCACCGGTTGGGGAAATTACGGAACACGGGACGAACCAGATTGGCATATCGAAACAAATACAACTGATAGTTTCTTACTACTTATGGCAGTTTATAACGGAACTTTTGGTGTACTAAAATACAATGCCAACTATTTTGAACAAGTTCAACCGGAAACAGTAAAATTTATAGCAAAAAATCGGACAATAATAACAGAAATTTCTTGGAACAAACAAAAAGTTTATACAGACAATTTCCTCGAAGTTTTAAGTCTCTCATTTGACGAAAAGAATAATTGTAATGGAATTTTCATCGGCACAAGTAACCAGAAAAGATTTGGCAAAATTTTAGATAGTTTTGAAATTGATTGGTCTTACACTTCATGCGAAGATGAAGATTGCGAAGAAGAATATGAGGATGAGTAAAAGTATGGCTTTTCAATCTTGTTGATGTTTTTGGGCTTCACTGTCTAGCACAAGTCTTAGTGCCGAAGGTCTTAGCCGTCGCCTGACTTGTGCTTTGATTAAATCAACTTATCGACCTTGATTAACCCTTGCAGGAAATATTTAAAAATGCTTGCCAGAAAAGAACTTCGCGTATACAAATAGACCGACATAAAAAAGCAAAGAAATTGCGAACAGAATTCCCATTACAATTCCCATCAGTTTCCAAAAACCAATCTTTACTGTTTTAGTTTTCGTATTGTTCTGCAGTTTTATTGATGCTAAAAATCCAACTACTATCACCAACAGCATTATTGCGAGTACAATCCGTACACGGTAGATTTGGTCTTTGAAATGCATCCACCTCGCATCAAGCTTTTCGCCATTTTCTATGCCAGCGGTGTAGGCATATTCGTTGCCTAGAAATGATCTTCCACACCTGATTGATACAGCTTTCCTATTTTTGAGGTAAAAGTAAACAAATGGCCTACCCTGAAAGGTTTCAACTTTTTCAGCAATTTTTAGTGTTACCGAAGTATTGTTGAAACTGCTTTTGTAAAATACCTTACGAACCTCTATCACCTCCGCCATTTTAAGACTTGGAGTTTTGATCGCTGAACTGATGAGAATATCACCATTAACAACAATGTAATTACCTGTAAATAAACCTAAAAGAGTATACATTACGAAACGCCCGATTGCTGAATACCATTTGTACTCTTTCGAAAAAATTGTTCTTACAGTTGCGTAAAGGCTAATAGGTACGATGAATACAAACAACCATTTCCACATTGATGAGGGTAAGTCGTCTGTATATAATTCCAGAAAAAACCTTGACAAAAGATACACTAACAACCAAATGGAAGCATACGCGATGAGGGAAATTTTTTCTATTAAGCGCAGATTTTTTTTCAAAAGTTTAACTGTTTTTAAAACGGGTTTATATCTCCTAGGAGATATAAACTGCTGCTCAAGTAATATGCCATTTTAGTTACTGCCGCCGCGAGGCAGCCATCGACTTTATTTTCATTCTCTGTGCCGTTTTGGGTTGTTGAATACCATCCTGGCAGGCAGACATTAAACCGGTAATCCTCAAGGTCACCCCCTGTTTTACCATCACATACGTTTTCATAACATCACCATACATTTTTAAGGGAAGATCTGCTTAATACGTTAGCATTTTTCATATTGATTATTTAGTTCTATACGCCAGAACATTAGCAACATCAGAACCGCTGATACTCGTGATTTTGAAACTATACCTGCAAGAATTCAGGTATAGCAACAAGAGCAATTTAAATAAAAAAAATAAATTATCACCAGTTGGTGACAAGGAATAAATTGAATTAACTAAAATTTTAATATTGGTTAGAAATAATTAGTGATCAAAGAGTTTTGCTGTAATCCCTGTTGGAAGATACAAAGATCACCAGATCTTCTAATTGAAATTTAGCAACTACATAAAAGTAATTTTATATATACATCAAAATACTTAATTTTAAGTATTTTGATGTATGTTTTATATGTCTATTTTTAGAAAACCAAACGAAAAAGTGTAAAATCTTATCCTGAATTCCTATTTCATTTTTTCCTGCGGCCTTGCAACTGCCCCCCCCCCCTTTAAAACCTATGGTTGTTGAGGGTTTTAGAATAATTAACAGAACCTTACATATTTCCAATAATAATTTAGCAAACAATGAACTTAAAAGAAAAACTTAACAAAATTGGCCAAAAGCCTGACCTGATTCTTATTATTACCGATGAGCAACGTGCCACGCAACATTTTCCGCCTGGATGGGAAGAGAAAAATCTCCCAACGCTAACGTTTCTAAAAAAGAATGGATTTAGTTTTGACAGAGCTTTTTGCAATACCTGTATGTGTTCCCCAAGTCGGGCAACCTTATTTACAGGGATATATCCTGCCAAACATGGTGTAAGCCAAACGCTAACGGAAGGTGGTCTTTTATCTCCGCAAGAACCAACACTAAGTAATTCTCTTCCCAATATTATGAATGTACTTTGGGCAGATGGGTATGATGTACAATACAGGGGCAAATGGCACATGAGTAAAGGGGTAGCGCCTAATGGAACTAAAACAAATTACGAAGATTTAACTGCTGCAGATATTTCATTATACGGAGCAATGGGATGGGTTGCTCCGGATGCTGGCGAGGATGTTAATCCCCTTAATTTTGGTGGCGGATATGCCAATCACGATGCAAAATATACAGCAGAAGCCATACAGTATCTGAAGGAAGTAAAAGCTCAAAGAGCCGATGGGAATCATAAACCGTATTGTCTTATTCTTTCACTGGTTAACCCTCATGACGTATTAGCGTACCCGAAATCGGCAGCGACTTCAGGATATCATCCCGATAGCTGGTCGGGGAGAGAAATTGGACTTCCTGCTACCGTAGATGAAAATTTACTTAAAAATAAAAAGCCAATGGCACAGGAGCAAATTTTAATTAATATGGCATTAAGTCTTGGCGAAATAGCCAGTGAAGAGGATAAATTAAACTATATTAATTTTTATGGTTACTTATTAAGTCATGTTGATCAAGAAATTGGATATCTGATTAAAGAATTATACAAAGAAGATGAGCATGGCAATAAACTGGCAGATGCTGGAATTGTTACTTTAACATCTGACCACGGGGAAATGGGGCTGGCTCACGGAGGATTGCGTCAGAAAACTTTTGTTGCTTATGAAGAAGCATTAAGAGTACCTCTTGTCATTTCAAATCCAATTTTATTTAAGGATCACCAAATAAAACAATCAATGGCATTGGCCACATTGGCAGATATTATGCCCACCTTTATTGATATTGCAAATGTATCAAATCCACCTGCAGGACTTGCCGGCACAAGTTTACTTCCTGTAATGGAGAACAATACTCCTGTTCAGCATAGTATCTTATTTACTTATGATGATATTAAGGCAGGCTCCAATAGCAACTGGACAATTATAAAAGCAGCTAATCGTATTCGTTGTATCAGAACAGAAAAGTGGAAATTCGATTATTACTTTGATGCTTCAACAGCTTATTTCAAACAATATGAACTGTATGATTTAGTCAATGATCCGTTAGAAATTACCAACCTTGCCTATGATCCGGCATATAGCGAAATCAGAAACGATTTAGAAAAGCAATTGCACCAGCTTGAGATAGAAAAGCTCTGGGTAAATATGCCGGAAGATGTGTATCCTAACACTACATTCGGCTAAAAACATCTTTAAAATCTAAAGACAACCATTCAAATCGCAATCAAAAAGAAAATTATGGCACTAAATATAAAACCAGAGGTAAATACAGTAAGTTATTCAAATTTTAATAACCCTGCCGGGCAAACAACCATACAAGGAATCAGAGGAGTTTCGGAATCTGAAAATGTATATATAGCAGGCAGTTTGGTAGGTCCGGATAATCTTGTTCAGGGATTAATTTATGAGGGACCAATTGAAGGAAGCGGAAACGAAGGAAAGTGGTATAATGTTAATTTTCCGAGTTCACCGGAAGCTACCGTTATAAATACTTCTTGCTACGGTCCTAATAACGGACCTCATGGTGCGATACAGTTAGTTGGATCTTACAAAATATCAGCCTCCACCGGTAAATTTCCCAGTGGAAATCTGGGATTCTTTTATGAAGGTCCTGTTGATGGTTCAGGAACGTGGGTCCAGGTGTCACCGAATGGCGGGAATACAAATAACGTATTTGTCCATAGTGTAATGGGTGGTATCGCTGTTGGAAATTATGATGTTAATAATGATAAAAACGGGTACGCATTTCTCTATGATATAGTCAATAAACAATACGCAGACTTTAAAGTACCCGATTCTTTAACGACTACTTTGTACGGTATCTGGCATAATGGTGGAAATAGTTATACTATGGCAGGAGGATATACAAGCTCAAAGTTCGGAAAAATAAGTCAGGCCTTTTTGGTTGATTATAATTCTAAAACGAAACAAACCAGTAATCTGAAATCATTTAGCTATAAAAACGAAACAGTTTTGTCTATAATAACTCATTTTGAAGGCATTACTATTGCTAAAAACGGCGGTTATAATGTGCCATCGGATTGGCTTACCGCAAATGGAGAAAAAAACGGAGCATCATTTGTTTCTGTTAGCAGAAATGCTGACGGATCATTTGGAGAAGCAAAATGGATAGATATCGATTTTCCAGACTCAAGTGTTACAAGTGCCAATACAGTATTTCAAAATAATATTTTAGGTATTTACGTAGCTGTAGATAGTACTGATACGAAAACAGTATCTTCTTTTGTTGCAAAAGTAAGTATCTAACAATAGATGGTAATGAATCAAAAAATATATACTTAGCCAGATAAATAAAAAACATCTTAATCAATTTCGCTCCATGAAAAACAATGAATTAAACATGCTCGTGAGCATGTTGCATCAGGCTTCCAAGCTTGAACATTGCCTGCTGGATACTTATCTGTATACGGCATCAACCATTAAAAGCCTGCCGGAAGAATTTGCCTTACTGAGTAATGGTAAACCCAACCTGAGGAAAGCTATCCAATTTGAAAAGGCCCGGCAGTGGAAACAGAGTATCCTAGGCGTTTCGCACGAAGAGATGATGCACCTCCACTACGTACAGTGCTTACTACGCGCGCTTGATAAATCTCCAAGCTTTGACCTGCCAGACCGAAAAAAAGACACCGGAAACTGGTTTATCTCCAACTGGGACATTTACCAGCCCGGCGATACCCAGGATGAGGGTACCGAGATCCCACTAGAGGGATTAACCAGTAAGCAGATCAAACAGTTCATTCTTTTTGAATCGACAGATTCTCTACAGGATTCTAACCCATTCGGTGATCAAAACAAAGCACTATTCCAGAAACTCTACGAATTTGAACTGGATTTTCATCTTGAAGGGATCCTGTACAACATTGCCGACCAGCAAAAGAGAGACGACATGAAAAAAGCGTTGAACGATATCTACCTCAACCTGGCACCGAGTGATGAGGCGATGTTAAAGGCTGCTCTTTTGGAAACCTTGCCCGATGCCGAGGAAGACCTGAAATATGTTCGTTTTCAGTCAATCGGCGATTTTTATACCAAAGGAATCCTTCCCCTCTACCAGCAGGCCTTCGACACCGGAAAGGTTAAGAATTCAAACCTGGGTTTCAATAACGAAATGCAGGGCTTTGCAGCCGGTGAGGGATTTCTACCCGTTGGCCCTGTGTACAGGAGTAAAAACTACACGGAATTTTCAACGGCAAATGCCCAACATGCATTGCGTTACTTTAAAAATGTAGAAAGCATCGTAAAAGAAATTGTGGAGGAAGGAGAAGGATTTGAAGGATTCGAAGCCACAGCAGAACGTTTTCTGGCCAAAGTAGCCGAAATTGGCGGAACAAGACAATACCTTGATGCCTGGAAAAAAGACAAAAAAAATGCCCGGACCAAAGGATACAGCACGCCCCCATGGCTTGCCGATGCAGAACTCTGTCGCCAATCACACCTGTACAGATTTGCGATGATCTATATGGACATGGAATTTGAACAAGAGCTCTGCAAAAATGTGGGTACTACTTTCAATGCAAACCGGGATCCGCTGCCAATAGATATGGGCAACAACTCTCTAAGAAAAATGGTTACCGAAATGCCCAAACAATTCAATGCCTGTTACCTGGTGATGCTGTCATGGCTTTCCCGGATTTATGAGGTCAAACTCTGGGAGACCGACAAAGACAGGAGACTGGCAATTGAGATGATCGCCACCTGGCCGATGATGTCTCTTTCTATCCGACCGTTCTTAGAACTCATATTTTTTTTTCCGGTTGACCTGAAAGCAATGTTCAGGCTCGACAAGGATGCCCTACCCGGTTTACCAACAGACGCGACGCAGCTGGCCGACTATTTTTCAGATACGGAACGCAGCGAGACCATCAATAAACAGATTGATTATCTGGCGCTTCGCGTACTGGCTAATGTAGCCGATTGGGCCAGAGAGCAGATTGAGGTGATAAAAGCCAATTTCAGCGGTTACCAGGCAGATATGATCATCACCAGGCTTTCCGGACTGTCGAGATTAAATGAATTTGAAAAACAGTTCCCTTTCCGCGAGCATGGCGGTTATTCAAACACTATGCCCGACCTGAGCTATCATCAGGAATTCCCAGATGCGGGAATGTTTAGTGAAAACCCTTCCATGCTTGGAAATGAACCCAAAAATCCGAATGAACAGGACAGGATATTCGAAGACACCCTGGTACTCAGGCTACGCTTCGGCGGTTTTGGCCTGGTCCAGCTTTCAACAGACCCAGATCCACCGACTGATGAGTCAGGCTGTACTGGAACGCATATGCTGCATGCCGCAGACGGGGAACGGACGCTTGACCGCGCATTGGTATGGCAAGACCTTCCCGGACAAAAAAATATCCTCAGGGAACCAAGGGAAAAATTACCACCTATAGGTGTTAATATCATTGATCTTACGCTACAGGTAACAGCTGACAGCGGGGCAACGGCCGGATACGTGCCTTTACAGATCATGCAATCAACAGGTGCAGTGCAGACATCCGGTGTACAACAGTACCTGGAGGTTAACGGACTAAACGACCTAGTGAATTATGATGCTTCGAAGGTACTTAGTGAAGGTACTCCCCTACGCCTAAACCTGCTTGAAAAGAACGGCATAAGGCCTTTCTTAAACGGGGATAACCATCTGGTATCAAAAGACGGGGAACCGATTGATCCCTTTATCATTTCGATTACTGATGATCAGCACCGGAATATCTTCCAGCGTGAAATTTATAATGAGGACAAAACTTTGCTCGAAATGGATCCATTACAGCGGGTGGAAACTTCCCGGTGGCCAACGGGATTTGATTCCGACCTGGATGATATTCCGACTTGGCTGATCGCCCATCTTCCTGCAGCGTACACCAAAGCGATGATGCGGGGGCCACCTACCTACCTGGCCAGCACGGCGGATGTTTTATATGAAGAACTGAACCTGCTTCTGAACAACGGAGAAGTCTTGGATCAGAATAAGGTTGATCAGTTAATTTCATACGCCGAACGCCTATTCCTGATTACAGTACCAAGAGGAACGACTGTGGGCTGGCTTTCGATCTTGCTCAACTATGGCCACTCGGTAAGCGGTGTTCTGAAATCATCGGAAAGCGATAATCCGGTTTATGATCTGATTGAACGGGAACTGAATATCAAAGTCAGCTGTCAACCAGAAGAAAAAGACCGCACAAAAGCAAATTCAAGATGGGTAGTCAAATATACCAAGGGAATTATGGATACTGATGCGATCACCGATCTGGTTTACGGTGAGCTTTATATCCCTTTACAGGTGATTCCTGATGGAAGAACGTTCAATATTAAAAAGAGATGGATTTTCGCCGCAGGAATGAAAGACCTCGTGACCGCCTATACCTGTGATTTCTCAAAACCTTTTTAGGACACTTTCATAATAGACGGCAAGGTGAGATCGATTACATTACCCAATAGTATCAAAATAACAGAAACACTGGTTGAACATGATCCTTATGGCTACAGTTACACGGCTACCGGGGTACCCGGGATCAGCGACTATACAGGTTCATTTCAAGTGAGCGTGATGGACGACAACCGGGTGCAACTGCTTTTGCAAATCGGCTTCGGCTTTGAAGATACAACTGCATTTAAAACAATGAGTACCATCGTAGGAGGCTTATTTAGCGCTGCCTCAACTGCACTAAGCGCCCATTTCTCTCCAGAGCAATGATATCCTAACTATCACAGGGCTGCCACTCCGGTAGCCCTGCAATTAAAGACGCCTAGGAGATCAGTGCATACATGAATTTAGTTCCTCCGACCCAAACAGCGTGGAAACTTTCATGATTCATCTGATCTTTTTTTAACGAAATATATTCCGGATATCACATCCGGATCCAAAAACATGCTATTAGCCTAAAAAACAATACATTAGGTATACTATCCGTTAAAAACGGGATCAATAAAATCACTAGATAATAAACCAGATGAAGAGATGACCACCTATTTCCCTATTTTCTTATCATACTCCACCTGCAATTCATCCAGATAATCATAAAAGTTTTTCACATCCATAAAAGCAGCCGGATTATAGGAATCACCAGGTTTGTGTTTTTTGAGGAGGTCAAATTGAACACCATGTGAGGCTACCCAGAGATCGAATTTTAAGTTTTTCATGCTACGCAACGTATAAGCGTAATCTTCTGCAATATGCGGATACGCCGGAATATCTGTAAACTTCCTGTCTGTTACAATAGTTGGTAAATTGGCGATCAGCACCTTGTATTTTCTGGTTTGGTCATTTACTGTGAACAAAAAACTACAGGAGCCTTTGGTATGTCCGGGGTGGTGAAGCATGATTAATTCCATTCCTCCAAGACTGATGATATCCTTATCGTGCAAAATGCGATCTATTTTTACAGGTTTAAAAACTGAAACCCTACCATCCAGATCATAATCAGAACGGCCACCATCAGCAGCTACCTGCGCATCTGCATAATCAACCATAAACTTGGCTCCTGTCGATTTCTTGATAGCAGCCATGGCACCCAAATGATCAAAATGAGCTTGTGTAGTTAATAGGATTTTAGTGTCTGAAAGTTTAAAACCCAGCGTTTTGATGCTTTCCCTAATCATCTTCTCAGACGATGCCAGTCCGGTATTGATGAGGATATTTCCTTTTGGCGTAACGATGAGATAACAAGCCAGGTCGGCTGTGCCTACATAATACAGATTACCCACAATGCGGAATGGCGGGAAAGGTTTTGACCATTCAGGATGATTTTTTGAGGATGGCTCAAGTACTTCCTGCGCTTTTATCGCGCAGTGCAAAAGAGAAATGAAGATCAGCAACAGGATTTTTTTCATATATGGTTAAGACAATTTAATCTCTTATTTTTTAATTTCGAGGCCATAGCGATAAAGATCTTCATATATTTCGAAGAATTTATTTTCTTCCTGTTCGCTCAAAGAAGTATTGCTAAATAAGATAACTGCGACTTCTTTATTAAGATCAGAAAGCATAAAAACCCTTACTCCAGGGTCAGATCCATTATGGCCAATCCTCTTTGCTCCCATTTTTGTTGCCCAGAAAATACCTGAGTTTAATGTTTTAGGTTTCACATTTTCAGGGGTATAGGTTTCATCAAACTGAAACCTGAGCATTTCTCTAACCGTTTCCACCTTAAGCACCTGCCTGTTTTGGTGTTTTCCATCATTTAACAGACAAATGAAGAAATGGCTCAAGTTATCTACCGAACTGCGCACGCCACCATCAGGATAGGTGGTACAACCATACAAAGGGATTTCCTGAATTTTATGATCCTTTTTCTCGTAAAGTTTGGTATGTTTTTTCAAGTCTATTTCTGACAAAAACCATCCGGTATCATTCATTTTCAAAGGATTGAACAGGTATTTTTTACTGTATTCGTTCAATTTTTGACCAGTTCTGATTTCTACGATATAACCTGCCAGCGCTGCCCCGATATTGGAATACTCACGGAATGTGCCGGGTTTATGGTTCAGAAAGTTTTCTTTCGAATAATACAGCCCGCCCGGCATAAAATATTGCTGAAGAAAATTACCCAGTTCCTGTGGCGAATCTTTTCCGTTAAAGTAAAGGCTATCGGTATAAAAGGGATATAGATCAGTCAGTCCTGAAGTGTGGGTAGCCAAATTTCGCAGCGTTACTTTAACATCGGGAAAATATGGATTTCGGATTTGGAATGGAAGATAATGGTTGATATCCTCGTCTAGTGACAGTCTACCCTGCTCTACTGCTTTCATGAGGCAGGCACCAGTTACCGTTTTGGAAACCGAAGCGATGTTCATTAAAGTCGAGGTAGTAAAAGCGGTTCCCGTTTCCCGATCAGAAAATCCGTATCCTTTTTTCCAGGCTACCTTTTTATCAATAATAATGGTTGCACCAAGTCCAACAATACCACTTTCAGCCATTCGTTTTGTAATTAGGCTATCAATGTTTGTGCTTCCTGAGGTATCACCTTGTGCATAAACATTTGCAACAAGCAATAATGTAACCGAGCAAAAAAGAAGGATGTACCTGCAATATTTCATATAATTGATGTCTAAATTTAAATTAAAAATTTCATGATTGGTTCATTTAATTTTACCTGATTTAGCATTCCCATCATTTTAACTACATTTCAATAACCCGGTTCAAAGATCTCTTCAATCCGCTACACTCTTTCGAGAGGACGATATTTTTTGGGATTCCGTAATGACTATTTCGTAAAGCCAGCAACCTGAAAATTACTAACCAGTACTCTCGCATCATTATCATATTGCCATGGTGCCGAGATATAAAAGTTTTTAGCCGCTGTAGGACTGAAAAGCACAGTATCGGCAAGTTTAACATTATCAAGATATACTGCCATTCGATCACCATTTACCGATAACACAACATGCAGTGGACGGTTGAGCCATGGCTCGAGGTCAAAGGTGGTACTCACGAATGTTTTAGGCTTATCACTGCCGATATTTACCTGGTCGGTATCGTAATAATGCAGTTGTACATAGGTCCCGATATTGCTATCATGCTGGCTGACACTGTTATCGCCTGCAAAGCCGAACGACATTGGAGCAATGTCTTTGATCTGATCTGCTTTTGCAATGATATCAAAAGATAAGGTAAATTGCTTAGGGTAACTGAACTGGCGGGAAAATTTATAAATTGCCTTATCTTTCACATCCATCCATTTACCTTGTTGACCATTCATAGTTACAATATTAGCTACACCGTTTGTTTTGAAACTATTGGCTGTAGCACCGGTTTCAAATGAAGAAAAATTTTCTGCAAACAGAACCGAATCCCCAATAGCAACATTGCCGCTTCCTGAGTTAATTGCTGTTTTAGATTTCTTAGATGCGGCATTTTTGTCAATCTTTTTTTCAACAGCTTTTTCAGCTTTCGCCTTGGCCTTTTCAAACAATCCGCCGAGTTGGGCATGTACCTCAATATTTGAAATCAATAATATTAAAATTGTTATTGTTATATTTATTTTTGCTGTTTTCATAGGACTGGAGATTATGAGTTATCAATTAGTGTAATTTGACCTTAACTATTTCGCCGTTTTCCTTTACCTCCACAAATGTTTCAATGCGGTCCTGGATGTTTTTGAAATATTCTTTCTTCTGATAATAATCCGTTCTTCCGCCATAATCGTTATAACCCGAACCTGTATAGGCATTATAAGTACCTCTTAGCGTATAATCTAACATACCTTGTAAAAAATATTTACCTGGCTTCATATCCGGGAACGTAAATTCACCGTCGCTATTGGTGATGGCTTCTAATCTATAACGGTAAGCTTGGTCAGAGAGGTAAACAAAGCGTTTTCTTTTGATATTCTCTTTATCTTTTCTTAGTCGGTACCATTCCTCAAAATAAGGTGTTACGGGGAGTAGAACCACGGTAATTTTATTGGCAAGTATGCGCGGAGAAAAAGGAACGCTATAGCCTAACGGATGTTTCTGCTTGGTATAGGCAACCCCCTTGATAACGGCCGTGCCTTTAGCCAGCATCTTTTTTGCCAGCAAAGAGTCGAAAGGCATTTCCGGGCGGAAGATCTCTGCTTTATCTTTTTTCTCTGGTTCTTTGTACTGGGCATTAACCACTGTTATTGCTGATAACATACAAAAAAGTGTAATGGCATATTTTTTAAGCTTCATGATATTGATGTTAAGGATTAATGATTGTTTCGTAAGGAAGATTAAATGTACCATCGGTAATGCTGATGGCTTCTCCGGCCAGGTTTCTTACCGTACCGGAAAAAGTTCCTTTGATACCGGTTTTGCTTATGGCCTCAATTTTCACGGTAAATACATCGTCGCCATAAGAAGTATTGTAAATCAGCGTGCCATCACTTTTCTGGATAGCATAACGTGCGATCATATTTTCTCCAGGTGTAGCGTAAGTACCCGGGGTAATATTGCCGCCAATTTTCCAGATCTCAAAGTCCAAAGAAGGCGACACGGGCCCCGATGCCGGATAAGATGTCTCATGACCACCAATAACGATATGCTCGAACCGGTTATCATTGCCCCCGCCCTGAAAATTAACTTTATAGAAATTGATCGCTTTACCGCCCACTTTTGCACGGAGATAATAATCGCCGGTAGTTTTAACAACGCCGTCATCTTTTTTAGAACATGCCGAAAGGCATGTGATGATCATGATCAAACAAAGGATTGCCCAAAAACTGCCTGATGGATTTCGGATCGGCTTAGCTTTAGTTAAAAAAGCTCTCGAGGATAATATTTTCATAGTTTTATGCTATTTATGGTATAAGGGCAAAGCTATTGCAAGTATTGGCCAAAAGAAATACCGGTTTTTACCGTTTTTCTTCTACTGGTTTTCAGGTATTTTTCATTACTACCGGATGAAATGATGGCGGGTAAAGAATTATGTATGATATTTAACGATAAATTTGCTTACTGGCGAGATCAGCTCCTCTTCAGCCTGGCAAATGGTGTAAATTTTAAAGCATGACCAGATTTTTTTTATTCCTGATAGCGATTTTGATCTCATTTCAATCTGTTGGCCAACAACAGGTTCCGCTTAATGAGCAGCATTATCTCGACAGCCTGAAGCATATTCTACAGAAAAAAATTCCAGATAGCTCAAGAGCAAATACGAATTTTCTCTTAGTAGAATATTGGAAATTCAAAGATACCTTGAAAAGTAAAGCTTATCTGGAAGCAGGTACAGCTGCCGCAAAAAACGATAAATATTTAAAGGCACTGGCACTTTTTTATAAAGGACAATATTATTTCAACTGGAATAAACCGAAAGCATCCGATGCTTTTAAAAGAGCCGCAGAAGCACTTTCGCCATTTAACACGAAAATTGCCTACGCCAAGCAGGCTGCATCCTGGTATAACTACGCTATCATGAACGTAGATAAAATGGGTTATGATTTTATCACAAAAATAACTTTGGAAAAGTCTATTCCCATTATAGAGAAAACCGGCGAACCAAAACGTATTGCCTATTATTATACACAGCTTGCCACTATTTTGATGAATAACTACCAATTTTCGAAAGCGGCAGCTTATAATGAAAAAGCCATAACTTTACTGGAAAAAAAAGGCGCTGTTGATACCGATCTGTTATTTTCCTATCTTACCGGGGTAAGTATTTACTGTTACGATAACAACGCCGACAAGGCTCATGTACTTTTGGAAAAAGCACAACAGTTACTAAAGCCCTATCCTTCCTCCTTAAATTATCCGCTGTACTATTATAATGAATCGCTTTACTATTTCACAAAATCGTCATTTGACAAATCACTTGCGAGTATAGATAAAGGCATTACGCTTGCCAAGAAATACAACCAGAAACAACTCTATCAACAGTTTTTCTTCCGCCGATATGAGATTTATCAGCAGCAAAAAAACTATGGAAAAGCGAGACAAATTTTACTGGATATCATTAAGGAAGGTACTTTAACTGCCAAAATTAATGACCGGGCCATGCTTTATTCGGAACTGGCCAAAGTAAATGAAAAGCTGGGGGATTATAAAGAGGCATACCGCTGGCTAAGTAAATACCGGCAGAGCAATGACAGCATAACCAATAACCAGACCAGGGTAAAAATCAATGAACTGGAAACGAAATATAGAACCGCGAAAAATCAGCAAAAAATACAGACCCTTCAATCGGAAAATAAGCAGGTACAGCTCAATGCCCGCAACGAACGTTTGTATAAGTTTATACTTGGATTAGGATGCCTTTTTCTGCTTCTTTTATTGGTATTCGTTCTGCTCACCGCAAGGAACAGACGCAAACTGGCAGAACAAAAGGAGATTAATTACAAACAACAGCTGAATGAAATGGAGAGAAAACAGCAGCTGAAGATTACCAAAGCCATGCTTGAAGGTGAAGAGTTGGAAAGAGAGCGGGTGGCCCGGGATCTTCATGATGGCTTAGGCGGGATGCTATCGGGTGTGAAAATTGGTCTTTCAGGCTGGACAGATACCCAACCGGCGATCTCAAACGATAAGGACCTGCATCGCATTATCGGACAACTAGATACTTCAGTTACGGAGTTACGTCGCATTGCCCGCAATATGGTGCCGGATACGCTACTTAAATTTGGGCTTGAAACGGCATTGAAAGATCTTTGTGAGTTCTATATGCGTGATGGATTACGCATAACCTCTGAAATGTTTGGCATTCAAAAAAATATTGCAATGAATGTGCAGCTCAATATTTACCGGATTGTGCAGGAACTTATCTCTAACGCAATCAAGCATGCGCAGGCAGATAACATCCTGCTGCAGTGCAGCCAAAACGAAAATACTATTTTCATCACTTTTGAAGATAATGGCCGGGGTTTTGATATGGCCACGCTTTCGGAGAAGAAGGGAATGGGGCTGGATAACCTGAAGAACCGTATCGCATTTTTGCAAGGGAAATTTGAAGTGCATTCTGCTCCTGGCGAGGGAACAAGTATAGATATAGAACTTAAAACCAATATCAATGAATAAACTGCGTACGGTTATTGTAGATGACCACCCTATTGTTATTGAAGGACTGAAAACCTTGCTTAAAAATGAAGATAATTTGGAAATTGTAGGCGGTTTTTCAGACGGCACCGGGCTACTTTCTTATTTAAACACCAACCCGGTAGATCTGATACTGCTAGATGTCACCCTGCCGGATATCAATGGAATGGACCTTTGCCAGATGATCAAAGAAAGATTTTCCACCATCACCATACTCATTCTGAGCAATCATACCGAGCGGAGTATTATTATGCAAACCATACAGAACGGTGCCAGTGGCTACCTGCTCAAGAACAGCTCACTTGACGAACTTCGGCAGTGCATTGCATCAGCAGTAACAGGAAATATCTGTTACAGTAAGGAAGTAGTTGAAATTATCAGCCGTCCGACTAAAAACCAGTTGCGCAATACGCCACAGCTCACCCGAAGGGAAAAACAGATCCTATCACTTTTAGCAGAAGGAAAAACGAGTCAGAATATTGCCCAGGAATTATTTTTAAGTCCGCTGACAGTAGATACGCACCGGAGAAACCTGATACAGAAATTCGAAGTGAAGAATGTGGCCGAACTAATAGCAGCCGCTCACCAGCAACAATTGTTGTAAAACTACACTAATATTTATTTCCCCTACCCTATGAAAACGATCGCGTATAAATTGACATTGTTCTTTCAACTTTTGTCATTATTTTCATTTGCACAGCAAAATGCCGGACTTAAAACCCTTTTAAATAAAAATAAGGAGTTTATTTTCCCTCAAACGCCAGAGAAAATCTCTGCAGTATTAGGTGTGAAAGCTGTTTTCTATGAGGATGCCAACGACGATGCCTATGCAAAATGGCTAACCAAATCAGGGCTGGAACTATACTGTAACCTAAGGGAAGACAAAACCATTACAGAAATGTTTTTTATCGTAGCTGATGATCAACCTATTGAGGTAGCGGGCCTGCCATTTAATCTGGTAATGAATAAGACAAGTCCTCAAGAAAGCATGTTAAAGTTCAGTAAGTATAAAATCAGGAAAGAAAAGCTGGGAGAAGGCAGTCTATATCCCAGAGGTTTAAAATTGTATTTTAAGAAGGATGATCGCTTTATCACCCTTCTTTTTGACAATAAAAACCTACTTAAGTGTTTATCGATTACAAAAGAACTTATCGATTCTTCTGTTAATTAATTTAATCATTTTAGAAGCTATTCATATACCACTTTTAAAAAATAAAAATGATTATTGGATATTTATTTGCCCATTTTTTTTATAAAAAAAGTCGAAAGCAAGTGTTCCGACCTTAAAATAATTTCTTATTTAATTTTAAATGTTTACCATGGAACAACGACAGTTAAAGATATTGACGACCACGTACTTGCTGCTTCGAACAATCCTCTTCTGTAATCCGGGCTTCCCATCAAAGGATTTTCAGATCTGTCATAGTAAACCTGGATCATTTCTAACAAATCATCATAGGCGGGGCCGGAAATCTGAAAAGATTTCTTAGCTACCGTTTGCGTTTTCCCATTAACAGTTTCCTGTACCCATACTGTCCCTACATCAGCCAAAGTCACGGTAAAGGCATCAATATCATTAAATGCGGCTTTGAAACCAGCATTGTAATCAACACTTTCAAGTGGCCACCAAACAGTTGAGACCTTATTAAATCCTAATCCGAAAATAGAATTTCCAGATCCTCCACCTGGACCAACCTGAGCAGAAACGTTGTTTGTATGCAAGATTCCAATGCAAATAACAAAAGCGATAATAAATAATTTTTTCATATTAAATTTCAATTTTGGGTAAACATATCTAAATCTAATAAATAAAACAAAAATGTAAATGTAAAATTCATAATCTGAGTTAAAGTAATACATTTGGGGTAGTATGTCAGTATCAAAATAGTAGTCTATTATGATCGGCACTTGTTAATTAATGTTGGGCATATAAAGCAAAATATCCTAAGCACTTTAGCTATGAGCCTTTAACTAAACAAAAGTTAAAACATTTTTTCATTCAATATCAATCAACAGATCAGCTTATAACCCACTCCCCTTAAACTCATGATCTGAACTTCAGGTTCGGTTTTTAACAGCTTGCGAAGGTGCGCCATAAAAACATCCATGCTACGGCCATTGTAAAAACTATCTTCACCCCAAATTTTGATCAATGCATCCTCACGTTCCAAAATGCTGTTGCGGTTCTTTAGTAGCAATTCGAGCAGAACGGTCTCTTTATAAGACAGCGAATATTCGCCAACAGAAGTTTTAAGCTTTTGGCCAACAGGATCGAGTTCACAGTTTCTGAACCGGTATTTTTTATCCAGCTCATTTTCATCTTTATTCACTGCACCAAACCTGTTTAAAAGTGATTCCATGCGCACCAGCAATTCATCAATACTAAATGGCTTTTTCAGGTAATCATTTCCCCCGCTTTTAAACCCTTTCACTACATCTTCGGTAAGTGCTTTTGCGCTTAAAAATACTATCGGAATATCAGGGTCCGATTTCCTGATTTCGGCAGCCAGCGTATAACCGTCTTTATGCGGCATCATGATATCGAGGATACAGATATCGGGTTTGTTTTCCTGAAATTGCATCCAGGCCAGTTGTCCATCCAAAGCCAGGTTTACGTCATAACCGCTACTGCTTAAGCCATCAAAAACAATACGTGCCAAAAATGGCTCATCTTCTGCATACAAAACCTTAATTTTCTTCATACAAAGGCAAAATAACCATAAAATTACATCCTTTTCCTGCTTTGCTGTACAACTCAACATGGCCACCATGCAACGCTACCACCTGTTTTACATAGTGAAGACCTAAACCAGATCCTTTTACGTTATGTATGTTATCCTGGTTAAAAATCCTGAAAAAGCGCTCAAAAACCTGCTGCTGATAAATTTCATTTATCCCAGGGCCATTATCCTTAAAACTGATTGTTAACTGATGGCCAGCAATACTACAGGAAACATCAATTATAGCATGAGGGGGAGAATACTTTACCGCATTATCAATCAGGTTGTAAAAAACATTCGAAATATGCATGGCATCGCCTTTAATAAATAACGGTTCAGCTATCGGCAAAAAGATAATCGAAGCATTTTTCTCTTGTACCTGTACCTCCATCGCTTGAATGACCTGTTGCAGTATCGGCTGTATATCAATCAGGCTGAACTGCAATTTTGTTTCTCCCAGGTCCATCTGCTCCTGTTTAAGCACCTTTTCGATCATGGCCTGCAAACGCTGTAATTCGTGGACACTGATGTTAATGTAATTCTCCAGTTTTTCCGGCTGGTCTATTAAATGATATTTTTTTATGGACTCCAGGGCTACCGAAATTGTTGAAATCGGGGTCTGTAGCTCATGTGTCATATTACTGGTAAAAGCTAACTTCGCCTGTGCATAAAGCTGCTGGTTTTTCATAAGCCTGATAAGCAGGTAAAAGGCTGCGGCCGTAAGGAAGAGCATTAGAAAAGATGATATAAGGTAATACCGCATTTGAAAAACAATCAGCCAGGTAATCGAAGGAACAATAAGTTGATACCTATTCTGAAACTTGAGGTTATAGGTATATTTACCACTTACGAAAGAAGAAACGGTTTGAGCAGGCAGCAGTCCCTTTATCAACCTCCCGTCCGAATAATCATAAAGTGCATAATTTCTATTGATATGCCAACCCAAATGATCCAGCCGATGGTTTACCAAACTATCCATTATCTTTAGGTCGCGCTGATCTTGCAATAAAACTTCCCGTTGCGATTTTCCATTAGTGACAGCTGAAGATTTATGATCGAATTTTAATTTAGCATCATTAAGAAACGACATTTTCATTTCTACGACGGAGCTATCATTGGTAATCCCATAATGGAACTGGCTTCGCAAATTGTCAACCTTTAGTTCGTCAAAGGCCTGCCTTAATGCCAACCACTCCTGAGAAAGGAAAAACTGTTGGAAACGGCCACTTTTTTCGTGTCCTTTAGCGATACTTCGATAGGTTATCTGCTTGGAGGCGTCACTGACTATGGATTCCAATTCTGTGGAAACCGATTTTTTTTGTGCCGCGTACAACTGTCTAATCCATGCACACTGCAAACAGAGGCTGATGACCAGTGTAACTACCGCTAATGGAAAAACATATCTGGATGTAAGCCATTTCATTCCCCTAAAATGAACAAATCATTTAAATGATGGAAGCACAGATTGAAGATTTAACCTTATTTAACCGAGCTTAACTTTGCTTTACATCGTGAGCCATTAGTTTTGGAACATGAAAAAATTAGCCTTCCTCCTATTCTTCTGCCTCCCGTTCATGGCTTTTGCTCAAGTACGTAAAGGTTTGGTAACCGATAAAAATGGTGTACCCATAGATGGGGTAACCATTAGCCTTCGGCATGCAGACTCTACTTTAGCCGTGCAGCTTTCTAAAACCGGTCTATTTAGTTTCCCACAGTCATTAAAAGGCACTTACAACTTAGCGTTAAGTGCCGTCGGCTATAAGAATCTGACGAAAAGGCTTGATTTGCCGATCGATTCCATTATCATTATAATGGCCAGTGATGAGAAAACACTGGAGCAAGTAACGGTATCGGCTTCAAAACCGGTTATTGTTAGAAAAATTGACAGGGTTATATTCAACGTCGAAAATAGTATTGTAGCCAGCGGCACCACTGTATGGGATGCATTGGGTAAAGCTCCAGGTGTACAAACAAAGTTTGATGGCGGAATAACAGCTAACAATAAAGGAGTAGTCATTTATATGGACGATAAACCGATTAGGCTATCCGGCGAAGATTTGGCTGCTTATCTGCGCAGTTTACCATCAGATAATATTTCGAAGATAGAAATTATTGCCAATCCAACAGCCAGATATGATGCACAGGGTGGTGCAGTAATTAACATCATTTCTAAAAAGCCAAAGGGTGATGGATATAATGCGGTACTGTCCGGCGGTTATACTCAATCCACTTACAGCAGCTACAATCCAAGTATGGTATTTAATTACCGGAAAGACAAGATAAATGTGTATGGCAGCTATGGTTACAGCCACCGTAAAAAAGATCATAGTGAAAGCGAATATGTTATTTTCGATTCACCAGCAAATTATGCAGACTGGAGGAATGAAAAATCAGGCATACGCATGGGCAATGCCAATAGTTATAAAATCGGTGCAGATTACAATCTTACAAAACAACAGGTAATCGGTATTTTGGTAAATGGCTACAACGGCGCAAACAACAGATCGAACCGTACACTAACGAATATCGTTAACAACCACGCTGCACTACCAGATTCGATTCTGCAAACCGAAAATGTTTCTGATGGGAAAGCAAGTCAATATAGTTTTAATTTCAATTACAAAATCAAATTAGATACCAACGGACGGAATATTAATGTGGATCTGGATTACGTGCCGTACCAAAATAAGAATAGCCAGCAGGTGGATACATATGGGATTTCGGGGAATGGTATTCCACTGCCAAATCAGTATCATATTTTTACAACGTCTAATCAAAATATTGACATTTACTCTGGAAAAATTGATTATACGGATAAATTTTGGAAGAAATGGACATTTGAGTCTGGCTTAAAATATAGCAGCATCCGGACGCGAAACAGCTTTGATTTTTATAACAATCCGGCTACTGGTCTGCAATTGGTAAGCAGCCGCAGCGACCGTTTTGAGTATGCCGAAAATATATCGGCCATTTACGCCAGCATTACCGGAGATGTAGGCAGGTGGAGTTTTGAGGGCGGGTTGCGTGGCGAATACACCCATACAAACGGCAAGTCGATTGCATTAAATACCAATAATCAGAATCACTATTTTAAGCTATTCCCAACAGTTTTTGTAGCATATAAGCTGAATAAAGATAATGAAATCAATCTTCACTATAATTCGAGGATCAGCCGCCCGGAATACTGGAGACTTAATCCTTTTAAATCTTACACCAGTCCTTACACCTACCTGGAAGGAAACCCTGCCCTGCAACCTGCGTTTATATACAACGGCGAGCTGGGTTATACCTACAAACAACAATATAACATTTCATTTTACCTCAGGCGTGTGGTTGATTATTTTAGTAATATTACCGTGCAGGATAACACCTCAAAACTTTTTTATGATACCCAGAGAAATCTGGATCTAAGCCAGGAGATTGGCTTCTCAGCATCTTTCCCAATTAAAGCGGCCGATTGGTGGGAAATTAATAATTATGTTCAGGGCTCTTATCGCCAGGAAAAGTCGGGATATTTACAAGCAAGATATGACTACCATGTTTGGGGCATTTATCTGAGTTCTAACCACGCCATTACCTTAAATAAGGCCCATGGTTTAAAGGCAGAAGTCAGCGCATGGTACTCTTCGCCTACCATACAAGGCATTTACAAACTGGCAAAACTTTATGATGTAAGCGCAGGTATGAGCAAAAGTATCTTTAAAAGCAAAGGGACTTTAAGGCTGGCAGTAAACGATATTTTCTATAGTAATGTTTATCGTATTGATGTAAATTATGACAACCAACGAAACGGCTTTGTTGAGAAAAGCGACACGCGAAGTGCTACTTTGAGTTTCTCTTACCGGCTGGGCGGAAACCCGACAGCGGCCAGAAAACGGACTTCGGCAAGTGAAGAGGAAAAGAAACGCGCACAGTAGAACCAGTTCATTGGTCATTAGTTTATTTGCAACCCAATTTATTGCGTGGTGTCTGATGTTTCCATCTGACACGACGAAAAACGCTAACATAAATTATTTATATTTTAGAAAAGCAGTACCTGTAGTGTTTCGGCTTTACCAGTCCCGCCCTTTGCTTAATCCCGATTAGCTCATCGGTAAATATTGCGTGGTGTCTGATGTTTCCATCTGACACGGCGAAAACACTAACATGAATTATCTATATTTTAGAAAAGCAGTGCCTGTAGTGCTTCGGTTTTACCAGTCCCGCCCTTTGCTTAATCCCGATTAGCTCATCGGTAAATAGGGTGACTACTCAAATCGGGATAACATTGCCGGTCGGGTTTATCTCACTCGGGCACACCGTTCTAACATCCAGCGATGGCCATAGTGCCACTGCCAAGATACTGTTTGTGCTTAAGGGTTACTCATGCTTGAATATAAAAGCTTGGTTTCAAAAGTACAAGTCAGCCCAACCGTAGTTGTCCGTAGCACTAAGACTTGCGCTAGTATAGACTTGGGCTTGGTCAACTTAAAAGGCACAAGTCAGCCTGCCCGTTATCAAGGCAATAATACTTGCGCTGGCATAGGTTTCTCTACTCCAAACTCCTAACACCAAACTTATCTATCTACACTCTATCGAATGACCGTAGGTACCTGTATTTTTTGGTGAAAGAAATGGAATGCCCAAATCCGCGGAGCGTAAAATAAGTAAAGCGCCCATAAATAGCATAAACCAGGGAATCAGTCTGTTGGTGTTAAAACGGATGTACTTTTTCAAAAAAATTCCCCCAAGCGAGATCATCAGCATGAGTGGCGTAGTCCCAAGGCCAAAAAGAAACATGAATGTAGCACCAGATTGCACATTCCCGGTATTTAAGGCCGTTGCCAGAGCCAGGTAAACCATACCGCAGGGAATAACGCCATTAAGCATACCTGCGAATAATGCCCATAATTTTAAATTAAAAACCTTGCCCATTAGTTTACTGAGTGGACCCATCGCCTTCAACTGGAGGGCAGAGAACCGTTTTCTATAACGTTTATTAAATTGCAAAGCTGTGAATAGAATCAATATCAAGCCTATAAAAATACTCAGGGTTTTTTGATCGCTGAACAGGTTTATACTGCTCCCTACCAGGCCAACCAGCAAACCTAAAATGGTATAAACCGTAACCCTACCTAACTGATATAAAAGCAGTTGAAATGCGCTATAAAAAAAATCCTGTTTTCTGAAAGGCATGCCCAGCATAATGGGGCCGCACATTACTGCGCAATGCAGGCTTCCGAATAGTCCCATCAAAAATGCCAATGGCAAATAGCCCGTCATAGGGTAATATTATTTTTAAACAGATATTTCTTACCGGCGTTGTTACGCCAGGAAAGGTTAAGGAACCACATCCCCTTAGTCATTTTGGCCCGATCTACCAGGATAAGATTTGATGTTCCGGTTGTAGTTCCTTTTAGTTTAATATCGTCATTACTGTCGGCTGGACGCATGAGTAAAAGGTCATATTGTGCGCCATCTTTTAACTGTATAACTATCTGAGTACTGGTGATGGTAATTTTAGGTTTAGCATCATCTTGAAACACATTCTGTTTGGCATCGAATTCTGCATTGTAGTTGATTCCCTTTTCGTAATAATTCTCTTCAATCAGAGCGTCTTTACCGTGCATATGGAACATATAAATGACCATTGCCACAATAAAGACCATAAATGCAAACATCCCCATTACTATTTTCGTTCCCCAGTTCATATTCTTTATTTTAAGTTTGAATGAGTGAATTTTTAATGAGAGAATGTTTAAAGCCAAATCGCACATCAATACTCAATCATTTTATAATTCAATCATTCTCTAATTTTACCGCTCTATCATTTACCCTCAATCATTCCCTTCCGGCTGCGCGAAAAAACTCGTTGTTGCGGTACTCACCACCTCGCCATTGGCAATCACTTCGAAAACTGCATCAGTTTTATATTTTTTAACCGAATTATTTTTTCTGATCAAAAAAAAGGTCAGGTGTGCAGTACCCTCTTTTGGCAGTACTGTTGCCTTTTGGATAAAGTCGATCTCATCAGTGCTATCCTGCGGCCTGAAAGTAAATTTAACCTCCTTATTGGTTTTGTTTACCAGTTCTGCATTGTAAAGGTTGCTGGTTTTATCTGTTCCCCTGTTTTGATACAAAGTACCACTGGCTCTTAAAACGGTAGTCTGAATATTTTCCCTTTTATAAATGAGTGAAGAGAAAACCATTAATACCACCAATAAAACAGCAGCATAACCATAGGATTTTAATGCAACTTTATAAGGTTTACGTTCTGCGATAAAATCCTGGTTAAAGAAACCGATCAGGTTTTTAGGCTTGCCTAATTTTAGCATCACCTCATTGCATGAATCGATACAGGCCGTGCAATTCACACATTCGAGCTGGGTTCCCTTGCGGATATCAATCCCGGTTGGGCAAACCTGCACACATAGCCCACAATCAATACAATCACCTTGTTTGCTCTCATGTGCATTTCGCTGCATATGTCCACGGGGCTCACCCCTGGTAAAATCATAAGCTACCACCAGGCTTTGGTTGTCAAGCAAAACACCCTGGAGCCTACCATAAGGACAGATTACCGTACACACCACCTCACGCACATAGGCAAATACGCCATAAAAAATAAAGGTAAACAGCCAAATGGATATAAAACCTGAAACATGTTTGGCGATCGGTTCTGTAATGATTTTAATCAGTACATCAGAGCCAATCATATAAGCCAGAAAAGTATTGGCAATGGCAAAAGAAATGATCAGGAAAATGAAATGTTTGCTTCCTTTTTTCCATACCTTTTCTGCGGTCCAGGGACCTTCGTCCAGTTTCTTTTGCCTGTTTGCATCACCTTCTATCCAGTATTCTATCCTGCGGAAGACCATTTCCATGAAAATAGTCTGCGGACAGGCCCATCCACACCATAGCCTGCCCAACACTACCGTAAAACAGACAATGAAGATAATAAAGATGAGCATGGCTAGTGCAAACAGGTAAAAATCCTGTGGAGTAAAAATTAACCCAAAGAAAACAAATTTCCTTTCGATAAAATTTAACAGTACCAATTGCTCGCCATTGAGCTTTAAAAAAGGGCAGGAAAACAGGAACAGCAAGAGTATATAACTTACCCATTTGCGGTAAGTATATAGTTTACCCGACGGTTTTTTAGGGTAAATTGGTCTTTTGTCCCTGCTTTTATTTCCAGGTTTATTTTTTGGTAACATCGGCTTGATTTACACTGTCTTTTGCGGCCTTCATCTCATTGTCTTTCACATCTTTCGCTTCGTACTTTTCGCCTTGCGGGGCTTTCGCACCGGCAGGATTACTTCCGTGTAAAGAAAGGATAAAATTAGCCACTGCACTGATTTGTTTAGGGTTAAGGTTTTTCTCCCAGCTGATCATTCCTTTCTCAGGAACACCATATTTAATGGTCTTAAATACATTGTTGATTCCGCCGCCATGCAGCCAGTAATCGTCCGTTAAATTAGGACCGATCACGCCCTGTCCCTTATCGCCATGGCAAACCACACAGTTGGCATTAAAGATGGTCTTTCCTTCTTCCAGTACTGTAGGCGTATTATCAGCCTTTACCGAATTTTCGTCAATGGTATTGGCTGATTTTTCCAGGTAAGCTGCCTTTTCTACCTTAGCTTTAGCCATTTCATTTTCATATTCCTTATCCTGCAATTCGCCATACCCACCGATGTGGTAATAAAAGAGATAACATGCAGCAAAAATCATGGTGCCATAAAACAGGAAGTTAAACCATGCCGGTACCGGGTTATTCAACTCTTTAATACCATCGTAAGCATGATCAATAACCAGGTTCTTTTCTTCTTCAATAGGCTTTAAACCTAACAATTTTGACCAGATAGATGGTTTTACCGTTTTCTGTTTCAGCCAGCTGTCATAATCAAGTGGCGATTCTTTTACCGGGCCTGTGTATTTGGTTGGATTTAACTGCTCCTGGTACATTACTTTAAACGCATTAAGCAGCGTTATCGAAACAAAAAGCAGCACAAGTGCGAATAACAATAGCAATACAATGAGTAACTCTGATTGGTTAAGTCCTAATCCTGGCTGAGAAGGTGCTATTGCTTCTGCTGTTTTTTGATCTGCCGCGTAAGTGGCCGCCGATAAAAACAGTGAAAATAATAATAGTTTAATCTTCTTCATATGGTTTGGTTTTGTGGTCTTGAAAAGGGATTTCGCTCATGGTTTTAATATGATTCTTGCTTAATTTGAAGAGGTAAACCCCAACAATTACAAAAAACAACATGAACATGAGCAGAGAGGTAACGAGGTATATTTCGCCGCCAGCTAAATCTTTTATCTGATTGAACATCTTTTTATTGGTTTGATGGAATGGTTTCTTTATTGGCTTTAATGTCAGTACCTAATCTTTGCAGGTAAGCGATAATGGCTACAATTTCACGGTCACTTTTAACTTTTATATTATTCTGCTTCAGGTCTGCGGCAATTTTTTCTGCCTGTATTTTTAAAGCTTCATTGGCCTGTTTATCATATCCTTCAGGATACGGAACGCCTAGTGTTTGCATGGCCCTGATTTTACTTGCAGTGGTATTGATATCCAGTTTCTGCTCAATTAGCCAAGGATATGGTGGCATAATACTTCCAGGCGACATCGAGGTAGGATCAACCAGGTGATTGTAGTGCCAGGCATCAGAATATTTTCCACCTACGCGATGAAGATCAGGTCCGGTACGTTTACTACCCCATAAAAACGGGTGATCATAAACAAATTCCCCTGCCTTGCTGTATTCGCCGTAACGTTCGGTTTCTGAACGGAAAGGCCGTACCGTTTGCGAATGGCAGTTTACACAACCTTCTCTGATATAAAGATCCCTGCCCTGCAGTTCCAATGCGGTATAAGGTTTAACGCTTGCGATGGTAGGTACATTAGATTGGATGGTAAAGGTTGGCATCATCTCTACCATTCCACCGATCAGGATAATAATTAATGATAAAACCATGAATTTCATCGGTTTACGCTCAAGCACCCGGTGCCAGGCTTTATCTGCCGGACTGCTATCTACCACTATTTTTGGTAATGGCATGGCTTCTGCGGCTTCGTTGGCAACCAGTTTAGCACCCAGCATGGTTTTGGCCAGGTTATAGGTCATCACAATTACGCCAGCTAAATAGAGTGTACCGCCAATCGAACGCAAAACGTGCATCGGGATAATCTGTAAGGTTGTGGCAAGAAAATTCGGATATTTCAACAAACCTTCAGCAGTAAACTCTTTCCACATCAATCCTTGCGTAAAACCTGCCCAATACATTGGGATGGCATAAAAGAGTATTCCCAAAGTACCGATCCAAAAGTGGAAACCTGCTAGTTTTTTAGAGTAAAGTTCGGTTTTATAAATGCGCGGGATTAACCAGTATAAAATACCGAATGTTAAAAAGCCATTCCATCCTAAAGCGCCAACATGAACGTGGGCAACAATCCAATCGGTAAAATGCGCTACCCCGTTTATCTGTTTTAACGATAACATTGGGCCTTCGAAAGTAGCCATACCATAGGCAGTAAGGGCAACTACCATAAATTTAAGGGTAACATCTTCCCTTACTTTATCCCAGGCGCCACGCAGGGTCAACAAACCATTAATCATACCGCCCCAGCTTGGTGCAATCAGCATAATGGAAAAGGCAACGCCTAATGATTGAGCCCAGCCCGGTAATGAAGTGTACAACAAGTGATGCGGTCCTGCCCAGATATAGATAAAAATGAGCGACCAAAAGTGCAGAATACTCAGTTTATAAGAGTAAACAGGCCGGCCTGCCATTTTCGGCAGGAAATAATACATCATCCCCAGGTATGGCGTAGTCAGGAAAAACGCAACAGCATTATGCCCATACCACCATTGTACCAATGCATCCTGAACGCCGGCATACAAATAGTAGCTTTTCATAAAAGAAACGGGCAACTCAAAAGAGTTTACAATGTGTAATACCGCAATGGTTACAAAAGTGGCAATGTAAAACCAGATGGCCACGTAGAGATGGCGTTCGCGCCTTTTAATAATGGTACCGAACATGTTGATACCAAAAACCACCCAGATGAGGGTAATGGCAATATCAATTGGCCATTCGAGTTCGGCATATTCGTGCGAAGTGGTAAAACCCAGTGGAAGGGTAATTACGGCCGATAAGATAATGAGCTGCCAGCCCCAGAAATGGATTTTGCTCAGCGTATCGCTAAACATTCTGGCTTTAAGTAAACGCTGAAGGGAATAATAAACGCCCATAAAGATGGCATTCCCGACAAAGGCAAAAATTACAGCATTGGTATGCAATGGCCTGATCCTGCCAAATGTGGTATACTGGCTACCCATGTTCATGGCCGGCTTAAAGAGCTGCATGGCCACAAGCAGCCCAACAGTCATTCCTATAATTCCCCAAACAAGGGTGGCAATGCCAAAGTTTCTGACAATCCTGTTATCGTAAGTAAATTTTTCTAGCTGCATAATAGAAGCGGAATTTTGTATGTTTTGTACACCAAAGGTATCCTGCAGCAGAGAGATAAAGCATGACGTGTGTTAGCTGGAAAAGTGATCTTCTTCACTTTTTTCGCCGGTTACTTCATCGTCAAACAAGATGCGCATGCCAGGAGTGTGCACATCATCGTTCTGACCGGTTTTATAAGCCCAAAAGAAAGCACCCAAAAAAATGAGTGCCATTAAAACGCTGCAACCAACTAAGAAGTAAAGGATATTCATATCAATTTGTTTTTACGGGCAAACCAGCGGGTAGCCAGGGTAGTAAATAAAATAATGGTGACCGTACTGACCGGCATCAGCACCGCTGCAACCAGTGGATATAGCGTTCCCTGTACGGCATAGTAAATACCGATGCAGTTATATGCTGTAGCAATAGCAAAACTAATTTTAATAACTTTAAGCCCATCTTTACTGAGTTGGATAAAGTTTGGTAGAAAGTTCAATGCACTTCCCTGTAAAATGGCATCGCAGCCTGGTGTAAAATTATTGATGTTATCGGTTAAGGCGATCCCAAAATTACTCTGCTTCAAAGCGCCGGCATCATTTAGCCCATCACCCAGCATCATTACTTTATTCCCATTTTCCTGAAGACTTAAAACGGCGGCCAATTTCTGGTGCGGACGCTGATGAAACCTGATGGACGTGTTTTCTGGAAAAATAGTCTTCAGCATGGAATGGTCCTTATCCGTATCGCCTGATAAAACCTGCAGTTTAAATTTAGAAAGTTTCGAAACCAACTGTCCCAATCCGGGCCGCCATTGTTGTTTAATATCAAAACATCCCTTGTAAACATGGTCAATCAAAATATGTACGCCGGTTTCACTAACCGATTTTATGGTTATAGGAAGCATAGATAAATGTCCTGCATAAATAACATGATCATTGATCTTCGCTGATAAACCCTTCCCTACCACCTCCTTATAATCCTGAAGTGAATAAAATCTTTCAACGTTTAAGGCTTTTAAGATGTGCCGGCTTAAGGGGTGGGCAGAATTGCGCAACAGTGAAGCCACAATTAGTTTCTCCTCGTGTGTTAGAGATCCGCTAAAGGAAATTTCGGCATTTTCATTACTGGTCAGGGTACCTGTTTTATCAAAAATCAGCGTATCACATTTGGCCAGTTCTTCAACCGCATCAGTATTTTTAACATAAAATCCTTTTTTATCAAAAACAGATAAGATGGCCGATAACGTAAAAGGTGTACTTAATGCCAGTACGCATGGGCAAGCTACAATAATAACCGCGGTAAATGCCGACCATGCTTTATGGCTATCGTGCTGAAACAACCAGTAGCCTGTAGCGGCAAAGGCAATCAGAAAAACGCCAATGCTGAAGTATTTCGCAACAGAATCGTTAAAATTTTGCTTTTCGACATTGTTTTTATAATTTTCATTGTTCCAGAGCCCCGTAAGGTAACTCTGCGAAACCGGTTTAATCACTTCAAGTTCTATTGCCCCGGTAGTTTGCCGTCCTCCCGCATAAATGATTTCACCCAGCACTTTATGTATCGGTTCCGATTCACCGGTAACGAAGCTCATATCTACCCAGGCATCACCTTTCATTAAAATGGCATCTGCAGGTACCAGTTCTCCGTTTCTGATCCACAATCTGTCACCTATTTTAATATCGTTGATGGCTACAGGCTTTTCTTTACCATTCTGGATGGAAGTAACGGCAATGGGAAAATAAGACCGATAGTCACGATCGAAAGAAATATGGTGGTAAGTACGCTGTTTAAGCCACTTACCCATTAAAAGCAAGAATACAAGACCTGTTAAAGTATCAGCAAAACCAGGTCCGGTGGCAAAAATGACTTCAAATGCGGTACGTAAAAACAATACTGCAATAATTAGTGCTAATGGCGTATCTAAATTGATATGTTTGTGTTTGATGCTGGTAATGGCTGAGGTAAAATAATCGCGTCCACAGTAGAAAGCAGCAGGAATAGAAAATGCCAGATTTAACCAGCCGAATAAGTATTGAAACTGTTTTTCAAAACCCGATAAACCAAAGTATTCTGGAAAGCTGAAAAGCATCACATTCCCCATTAAAAACCCTGCGACAGCAATTTTCAGCACTAAAGCTTTGTCTACCGAACTGCTATGGGCTTTAACTACATCCTGAAGACTGATTAAGGGTTCGTAACCAATCTGGTTTAAGGTTTCAACCAAATGTTTTAGTGAAATCTCTTCATGGTTAAATTGAATAGTGACCTGCTTTTTAAGAAAATCGATACGTGAGCTGAAAATAGCTGCATTAATTTTATAGAGGTGTTCCAGTAGCCAAATGCAGGAGCTACAATGAATTGCGGGAATGTAAAACGTGATGATACTCGAATTTCCATGTTTATAATCAATTAATTGATCAATGATTTTAGGATCGTCGAGGTATTCTAAATGACTTTCATTTTTTAACTGCCTGCCTGGATTATTGTTATATACATAATAATTACAAAGATTATTTTCTGAAAGAATCTTGAAAACAGCCATACAGCCCGCACAGCAAAAATCTTTATCGTCTGTTTGATATTTTACCTTAGGCAGATCTTCTCCACAGTGGTAGCAAATGGCTTTGGTTGCGGTTTTATGTTGATCTTCCATTGTAATCGTTTTTATATTGATGAACTGAAAAGTTGTGTTTTAGGCTGCTTAAGCCATAATTTCTCGTCGAATGCCATACAGACGTTTCTGAGAAAGGATTTTCCCCTGTTGGTGATGCTGATTTCTTTTTCCGTTACCGATATCAGCTGATCATGCAATAAAGGCAAAAGCCGTTCCTGTACCCTTTCAGGGATTGTGTCGCGGTATACAGTATTATTCTTACACATGATATTTAGGATATGCTTTCTTATATCGAGGTCCTCATCAGTCAGAAAATGCCCTTTTTCTACAGGTAGTGACTGCTGCGCAATTTTATCCAGATAAGCTTCTACTGTTTTGGGGTTCTGTGCAAAAGCGGTCCAGCTATCGCTGATCGATGAAACCCCAAGACCGATGAGTAAATGGGTATGCTGACTGGTATAGCCCATAAAATTACGATGGAGTTTATCCGTTGCCATTGACTGAAACAAAAGATCGCTTTTCAGGGCAAAATGGTCCATGCCTACATCTTCATAACCAGCATCAATCAGTAAATTTCTGCCAAATTGGTAAAGTGCAAATTTTTCATCACCCGTGGGAATGTCCTTTTCGGTATAATGCCTTTGCCCGGGCTTTAACCATGGCACGTGTGCATAACTGTAAAAGGCAATGCGATCCGGCTGCATACCAATCACATCATTTACGGTACGCTCCAGTCCGTCAATACACTGACCAGGCAGTCCATAAATCAGATCGAAATTGATGGAAGTATAACCCATTTCCCTCGCCTCGCTGGTTACCTGAGCAACCTGTGCAGGTGTTTGAAAGCGGTTGATCAAAAACTGCACTTTAGGATCGAAGTCCTGAATGCCCAAACTTAATCTTCTAAAACCAAGCTGGTGAAGTGTTGTTAAATGTGCTTTAGTGGTATTGGCTGGATGAGCCTCGAAAGAAAGTTCAGCATCAGGAGCCAGACTTGCATCTTGCATAATGCCATTAATCAGCAGCCCGAGATTTTCTGCACTAAAAAAAGTAGGCGTTCCACCACCAAGGTGTAACTCTTTTAGTTTCGGTTTCTCCCGCAAGGCACCTACATACATGCGCCATTCAGCAAGTACAGCTAAAATATAAGGAACCTCTACCGAATGATTTTTGGTAATACGGGTATTGCAGCCGCAGTAGGTACACAGGCTTTCGCAGAACGGGAGGTGTATATATAAGCTGATCCCTTCATCTTTGTGGCTTGCATAGGTTTTGGATACCCTGTTTAACCATTCCTGAGTATTAAAGCTTTCAATATCCCAGTATGGCACAGTTGGATAACTGGTATAGCGAGGAGCAGCAACGTTATATTTTTTAAGCAATTCTGCATCTTCCATTTTACAGTTTTTTAGTGGTTGCGCATTCACTCTGGCAGCAGCAGGCTTTACCTACGCATTTACCAGCTGCCCACTGATCAAGGTTTTTGATTACCTGTTCCATCCTCGCCTTGGTGTCGGCCTGATCAGCCTCCAACGGAACATTGGCAACCTTCATCCCTGCAAGCCCTGCGGCATTAAGGTCAAGATGATCTGTTTGTGAAGATGATGTCGCAATATATTTGATACCCAACGATCTAAGACCCAATATCATATCACTACTTAATTCATCGTTGTTAAAAACCAAAAGCGCTTCTTTACCAGTTGCAAATGAAAGCGTATCAGCTGTTAAGCTATTGGCAATTATAGTAATATCGTGTTTTTTGTAATTGGCCAGTACCAACCATTCCTTTTCATCGGGCTTAATGTTATAAGCTATAGCTTTCATATATGATAATTATATATACAAAACTATGAAGGAAGCTTAAAGCGACAGGTGAGAATGCTTAGAGAAAAAAATGATATTGGTTATTTTTTTAGTCATGAGCCTTTAGTCTACAGTCTTGAGTCCCGCTTCTAGCACAAGTTTTAGCGCTTCGGGCACTGTGGGTTGGGCTTGACTTGTGCTTTAAATATATCTTAGTGTCAGATGGAAACATCCGACACCACAGATGTAATCAGTTTTCAGTTGACAATTTGGAGTTGACAACTAAGCCGAAGACCAATGACCCTCTTCCAGCGTAAGTCTTAGCGTTTTGGGTACTTTGGGTTGGCTTGACTTGTGCTTTAAATATATCTTAGTGTCAGATGGAAACATCCGACACCACAGATGTAATCAGTTTTCAGTTGACAATTTGGAGTTGACAACTAAGCCGAAGACCAATGAACCTTTTCTAGCGCAAGTCTTAGCGCTTCGGGTACTGTGGGTTGGGCTTGACTTGGGCTTTAAATATATCTTAGTGTCAGATGGAAACATTATACACCACAGATGTAATCAGTTTTCAGTTGACAATTTGTAGTTAACAACTAAGCCGAAGACCAATGAAATAATAAACTAATGACCAATAAACCTTAAAACCTTATTGCTTAATATTCCTGAGTTTCTCAATGGATAAAATATTAATGGCATTACCGGTTTTATCGATCAGTTTTTCATCTTTAAAATCAGCGAGCATTCTGCTTACCGTTTCACTGGCAGTACCTACCAATGCAGCAAGATCATCGCGCGAGATCCGGATTGTGCAGGTATTAGCTTCACCGTCGCCAAATTTTGTAGCCACTTGTAATAAAGCTTCAGCTACCCTTTTCCGTACTGATGAATACGCCAACTGCAGCATTTGTTTTCCTTTATCGCGTACATTGCCGGATAACAGACCAATAAATGTTTTGGATACAACCTGATGACTGAGCAGGTATTCCATAAAATCGGCTTTTGGAATATGGATAATTTCTGATTCGGTTAGCGTGGCAGCATTTTCGGCATAAAGTTCTCCGTTACATAAACTTTCATAACCGAAAAAATCGCCATCATGATAAAGGCCAGAAGAAAGTTCCCTGCCATCTTTAAAACGTTTGTAGGTTTTTACCTGCCCTTTTACCACGTAATAAAGGTGTGTGGGTTCGTCACCTTCAATGTAGATCACCTGTTTGCTGTTTACCGCACGTGCTTTACCTTTCTTTCGCAGTTCATCCATTACCGTTTCACCATTGCCCTCTGCCAAACTAAAACTGCTGGCCTGCTGCTTTTTCTTAAACCTGCTTTCTATTGCCCTGAAAAGTTCAGTATCATCAAAGGGTTTGGTGAGGTAATCATCGGCGCCCATTTCCATGCCTTTTCTCATATCTGCACGCTCGGTTTTTGCCGTGATGAAAATAAAAGGAATATTGGCTGTTTTAGAATTTTTGTTCAGCAGGTACAAAACACCATATCCATCCAGCTCAGGCATCATAATATCACACAGAATTACATCAGGAAGATGATTAACCGCCATTTCGACACCAATTTTTCCGTGTTTAGCCGTAAAAGTTTTATAACCGGCCAGATCCAGTACTTCAGCAGTACTTTCCCTGATATCGTCATTATCTTCAATAATTAAAACTTTCCTGTTCATCCGATAGATCTAAATTATAAAATTATTTTTAAAGGGAAAAGTAAGCGTAAATACCGTACCGGAATGCTGCTCGCTATTGCAGGTTACCGTGCCGTTCATCAGGCCAACATATCTTTTAACAATATTAAGCCCCAAGCCTGTCCCCGGAATATCGCCGGTATTGTGCGCCCTAAAAAATGGCTCGAAAAGATTGCCCTGATCAGCATCTGGAATACCGATACCATTATCTTTTACTTCTAAAATCAGTTCATCATCTTTCAAAATAGAATTGAACTGGATGAGTGTGTCCTCACCCGAATATTTGATCGAATTCGAAATCAGATTGATGATGCAATTTTTCAACAGATTAGGGTCCAGGTAAACCTCAGCGGTCGTTCCGGTATGTTCGTAAATAATGTGCTGGTTCTGTTTGGTCATCATCTGCATCTCTTCTGCTATCTCTTCTGCAAAACTGATGATGTTAAAAGCTTGTGCCGATACCTCCACTTTACCTGCTTCCAATTTTTCAAGCGAGAGAAAATCGTTCAATATTGTAGTGAGGTTATTAATGGAATTTTTGATCTTTAAGGTATGCTTCTCTACACTGGCGACGTCATGTTTGGTCGTATATTTGTCAATTAGCGATGCGGATAGCTGAATCGAACTGAGGGGCGTCCTAAACTCATGCGAAGCCATAGAAACAAACCTGGTTTTAAGCTGGTTGAGTTCTTTTTCCTTTTGAAAAAGTGCACGCATATTTTCTTTCGCCATTTCCAGTTCTGAAACAAGCTTAACCAGGTCCTGTGTACGTTCCTTTATCTTAACTTCAAGTTTTTCAGTATAACTTTTAATCTGTTCTTCGTTGGCCTTTTCTTTGCTGAGATCGTGAATAAAACCTGTATAAATTTTGCGGTCCGGAAATTTGATCTCACTCACCCCTAGTCTGAACGGGAATATAGAGCCATCTTTACGCTTTCCGGAAACCTCACGTCCAATACCGATAATATGTTTCTGTCCCGTATTTTCATATCTGGCAAGGTACTCGTCGTGGTGCGAATGGTCGGGTTCAGGCATCAGGACAGAAATATTTCTGCCCACCAACTCCTCCCTGCTATAACCAAAAAGCTCAAGCGCCGCAGGATTTAGATGTTCTATCATCCCCTTTTCATCAATTGTGATAATCCCATCTATCGCGTTTTCAATAATCGCATCCAAAAATTTCGACCTATCCATTATTATGCTTCAAATATGTTGTAAATATAGAAAAAGTATCAACGATCTCTTTTCCTATCCAACAATCAGTGTATCAAGTTTATTTTTCGAACTTGCCAACTGTTCATATAATTGCCTAAAGTCGTCTGAAGCCTGATCTGCCATTTCGCTGAAAAGTTTTTTATAATAATTGATCCCCTCAGCCAGTTGCAGCTTAAAGCCATTCAATTGTTTTATCTTTTTGTCACTAAATTGCTGTATATGTTGCTTAATATCCTCCTGCAGGTAATCGATATAAAGATTAAGCTCTTTGATAAAAACGTGCGGACGCTCAACCTGTTCCAACAGGTTAATTTTACCATAAATATGGCCAACCATTTCATCAAACGAGTATACATCAGAAAAATAAGCCAGATTGGGTCCCGGGCAAATGGCAACAGCCTTATTTTCTTTTGGTTTCAGCATATCGTATTTTAGGTAGTTTGAAGAACAAAGTCCTTCGCAAAGGCATATTTTTCCAGTAACCTCAGTAAATTGTTTTTCGTATTCTTCAGCGGTTAGGCCGGCCGTTTGAAGGCTTTTAATCTTTAAGTGCTGATATTCCCGCGATGCAGTACAAATAGCCTGTTCAGTAAATTCGGTGTTGTTGCACAGGTATTTCTTGGTACAGGGGCTTCCTGGCCTACCCTTTTCAATCCGCTCGGTCCGCTGTTGTTCTATGCTGCTGTTTCTGAAATTATTAAAACGGATTCCCAATGGTGAAGCATTGCTTAAATAAAAATCCTGTTCGGTTGCAGCAGTGAGCTGTGTTAAAGTATTCGAATCCACATTGGTTACTTCTGGCACCAATAAAAAAGGACTTCCCCAGCCTGCGGCATCAAGTCGGTAGTGCTGCAATAAAAAGTTATGTTCTGCAGCGGTTCCGATTCCGCCCTGCACCGTGATCTTTTGTTTGGGTTCCTCTTCAACCAGAATTCCCTTTTTCACCAAAGCCAGCTGATACATTTCAAAAAGCTCCAGATACATTTCACTTCTTTTGGTTTTGAATTCCTCTAGGATCGGGCCGAGCAGATATCCATCGGTAGCAAACGCATGTCCACCACAGTTCAAACCCGATTCAATTCTGAACTCTGATACCCATAAACCTTTTTTGGCCAGGAATTTAGCCTGGATCAAAGCCGACCTGAAATCACTTACTTTTAAGATAATTTGTTTTTTTAACGATTCATTCTCATCTGGAAAAAAGTCTGCGAAATCCGCGATATAGCTATACAATTTGGGGTTCATCCCTGCAGAAAGTATAACCGATGCATGGAGCTTACTTTCAGCAAAACCCCGTAAAGCGGCCAGCGCATCTGTATGATCGTCGCCAGTGTATTCCCCGTCAACATAGTTCATTTTATCCACCTTGGCCATAATATTAACATCGATACTCCCCATACGCATTGTATTTCTGAGTACAGATTTGAAGATCTCCTTGGCTTCTCCATCAGGGTAATCCATCATCAGTTCATACCCATGTTTTAATTTTGAAGTGTCGGGCAAAAGTTCAAAGTAACGGCAGATATCAGTTCCCTTGCCAAAATCCTGCTGTTTTAAAGCTTTAAAATCCTGGTTTACGCAATCGGATAAAAAGTTGAGATAGGCGGTAATCCGTTTGCTGCGGCTATCAGGTTCATCTTTTCCGATTGCCTCGTAATATACTGATCTATTCTGCGAATGATAAGCGCGCATACGCTCTACCAATTCATCGTCAACAATAGAGAGTACAGAAGAAACGCCATATCTGGCAACTTTTAACGGGGTATCAATAGAATAACCCAGGCCCAAAACGGGAATATGAAATGAATGTAACATGGTATTTTGGTATAAAATAGCCTTTAACCTACTGAAAGACTAAATAATTCTCCAACAAAACTACCCTGCTTTAACGGATGTAGTGATGATAAGGCTCAAACCAAAAAATGAGCGAAATCACTTTTTCGCGACAAAAAAGTTAAGCTCATCAGCTAAGGTTCAACCCATAAATACACAGGAGCACACCTGATGGCATACCCGGACTTTTATCTCTTTAAAATCACGCTAAATTTTATTTTTTACCTGTGCCAAGGGCTTGAATCGTTACGCGCCTCATCCGGACGAAATTGGCTGGAATTAGGTTCAAACAGGAACACAGTGAGCAGGAGGTAAAACCAAAAGCGGTAGCTGGATATGATCTGACATATCAACCGTGTAACTTCCTTTAAGAAGATGATGAAGGAAACCATGTTTTCGGTGCACCATGGTCAGTATATCAATCTGTCCGTTTTCTACAATCCAGTCCAAACCATCTTTCACCTGCTCGCTTTTTACCTGACGGAAGTAAATATTGCGATAATTCACCTTGTCGGCAACCAGCTGCAGGAAATCTGCAATTTGTTGATGGGAAATTTCCGGACCGTTAGCATCATCTGAATGCATAATCAAAATTTCGGCATTAAATGGCTTTGCCAATTCAGCAAGCGTGCATAAAACCGATATATCGCTCGAAGTAAGGTCGGTGGCAAAAGCGATCTTTTTGGGAGTATTAAACCGACAGCATGATGGAATAAACAGCACGGGCATTTTAAGTTCAAGTATTTTCCTGGTAATGTTCCCCATGAAGGCTTTCATCAACCGGTCTGCCCGGTTTAAACCGGCCACAATCAGGTTCATTTTACATTCGGCGAAGTATTTACCCACCTCCTGATCAATTTCTCCATGGAGTAATCTGCCGAATACTTCTGCTTTAAAATCCAGTTCGTGGTGAGCTTTTTTAAATTTTTGCTCCACTTTTCCGACCAGTTTGTTCAAGGCTTTTTTAGCATCTTCTTCGAGCAGTTTATATTCTTCGTGAGGCCAAACCAGTGATGCGGCTGCAGGCGAAAACTCCGGCATCTGAAAAACATTGACCAGTTCTACCCTCGCACCAATACCATGGGCGAGTTCAGTTGCATAATCAGCCGCATTTTCTGCTGTTGCAGAGAAATCGACAGGTACAAGAATCTTTTTCATATTGGCTTTATTTTAGTATAAAGTTTGAAAAGCGCCGGGTGGAAATATGAGTATCCTCAATTTTCAGATGATTAACATATAGAAAACTGATTATTTAAAGCAGGTTACTTTTTTACCGGTTTATTATTAACAGTAAACATTAAACTTTCCAAAACCTGGTCGCGGTGATATACATCCGGATACACCCGGAGCTGCCCGTCATTAACCTCGCAGGTGATATAAGTGATTTTTACCGGAACAGTATTTTTAAGATGGAAATCTTTTTTACGCGTGTTAAGCATTGATGATTTCAAAGCAGGCACATTATCGGCTGCTCCATCGTTCCTTAATAACAGTTCGGCAAGTAAACCAGCATTTTCTACCCGGATACAGCCATGACTGAATGCTCTTTCTGGTTTTTTAAATAATTTCTGTTCTGGAGTATCGTGCAGGTAAATATCAAAAACATTCGGAAACCGGAATACTACCTTGCCCAATGCATTATCACAACCGGACGACTGCCTGGCATCATACAGATTTGGATTAGCTTTGATCGCAGCTATAGTACCCTTGGTTAAGGGCACTATGTTTTGTTTTCTATCGTAAATACTGTAATGGTTATTGATCAGATAGGTCGAATCTTTCCATATTTTGGGTAACAGCTCAGTTGTAAATATTTTATGAGGCACTTTCCAGTCTGGCGATGTTGTGATGTACTTCACCTTACTTTCCAATTCTGGTGTCGGGCTGGAGGGCTTACCAACAATGGTTTTAAAGATCACTACGTGATCATTGTTAACCAGTTTAAGTGTGTAGGAAGGAATGTTGATCTGTATGAAATAACGATCTCCTGTATTTATCCACCGTAGGCGCTCCATATTAATCGCCATTTTTCTGGCATCACCTTCCGGAAATTCATAGCAGTCATCTATATACTGTCCCTTAACCAGATGGAGATAATCCTGAAGCATTTTATACATATCTGCCTGCGGCTGGGCCGATGTAACATTGGCCATAAAATCAGGGTGCCCCATCGCTTTTTTAAGATGTGATACCGGATCAAAATCCAGTAGTATTTTCGACTCCAATCGTTCGGTGGTGAATACAGGGTTAAATTTACCGTAGTGAAGATGGTTGATGAGCGTGATCAGGGCATCTGTTAAATAAATATCAAAAATTTCCTGTTCCTGTAGTTTGGCATTTGGACTGGTAAGTGGGCGAAGCGCATCATAAGTGAGCTGATCGGGATGAAAATCGTTTCTGTTCAAACCAAACTGTAATACACAATCCATCAGTAACATCGACGCCCAGACATCTGAATGGACAGTATCCTGCATTACCCAGGCACGCTTGTACAGCTTGTCCTGATAAAAGCGGTCAACCAGATTAGGATAGTTCAGCTTTTGCTGCAGGCTAACAATTTCTTTTTTAAGGGACAACGAATCGGTGTATATAACAGATCCATCTTTTTTAAGGCAAACTCCAAAAGCATTATAGACCAATAAGAAAGCCCACAAAAGCGTTAAGGAAATAAAAATCAGCTTTACCGTACCGAAGCGTCTCTGAATATTTTTATTTTTCATAACAGATTGGTTTACAATGATAAATATCAAAATAGAATCATTGTATTTTAATGATTCCGATCACTTTTTGCAATGATATCTCACAGGTTATCGTTTGCTCATGAAAGCCTACGAATGCTCAAACAACCATTTAAAAGGCTTAATTTTTCGTTTTGGCCTCAGGTTGAATTTTTTGATGCTATGCATTTTAACAAAGGTCTCGGCTTCAGAAATATCGTCTGTTACCAAAAACAGACTGAGGTCATTTTCAGCGATTGTTCCCTCTTCTTTCATCTTTGCAATATGCTCTAAAAGGGATTGGTGATATTTTCGATCAAACACAATTACAGGGAAATCCTTGATCTTTTGAGTCTGGATGAGCGTCAGTGCCTCAAAACATTCATCAAGTGTACCATATCCTCCCGGCAGCACCACAAAAGCAAAAGAATATTTTACCAGTAAAATTTTGCGGGTAAAAAAATGATTCATGTTCACCCATTTGTCCAGATATGGGTTTGGTTTTTGTTCTCTTGCCAATGAAATATTGCAGCCCACCGAGCGGCCGCCAACTGCCTGCGCACCTTTATTGGCTGCTTCCATTAATCCAGGGCCACCACCGGTCATAATCGTAAAGCCCAGTTGTGTAAAAGCTCCTGCAGCTTTTTCTGTAAATTTATAATAGGGATGATCGGGTGCAAAACGTGCAGAACCAAAAAAGGTAATGCAGGGGCCTACAAAATGTAATCCCCTAAATCCCCTGATCAGATCTAGTACCGTTTTTAGCGTAAAAATCAACTCCTTAGCTCTGGACCGTGGCCCTTCCAGGAATTCTATTTCTGATTTACTGGCCATTTTTTTTTAACCAAATTTAACTCCCCGGCCAGGCAGCAGATATGATGGGTATCACTTTCCGAACTGCGCTGTATCATAACAGCCAAAACTTTAAATAGTTAAAATTGTATATGAAAAAAATTAGCATTAAACACCTTAATAACGTACACGGCGACAGTATCCGTGGACTCGATTTTTACGCGGAGACATTGGAAATCTTAAAAGAAAGGCTCAACGAAATTGCAAAGGCAAATACAGGAAAAGAAACCATGATTGGGATAGAACACTTTCAAAACCTTTTTATCATCCACCAGGACAAGATTGAAGTCCTCAAACATCATCTGCTGAAAAATATAGAGATGCTGGCCGGCGAGATAAAAGATACAAACGGATTTATAGAACAAAGTGTGTTTGAAAAGAACGAGGAGTTACAGGCCGAATACCTGCGTGAGGTTGATTTATTTGAAGAGATGAGGCATGAATTTTATCGTTTTGCAGCAGAATGGATGTAAACGAAAAACATAGCCCCGTTGGTTGATGAAAGCAACATTGATAGCCCGCCTTAAACAGCAAAAAATACGTCTTAAAAACTGGGCAAAGCTTTTAGGGCCGGGCCTAACCACAGGGGCGGCTGATGATGATCCGTCGGGCATAGCCACCTATACCCAGACAGGAGCAAAATTTGGCTATAGTCAGCTTTGGACTGCAGTTTATATGTTGCCGTTAATGATTGTGGTCCAGGAAACCTGCGCCCGCATTGGATTAGTACAGGGAAAAGGAATTGCAGCCGTTATAAAAGAATATTACAGCAAAAGAGTACTCTATTTTATTGTGGGTACCGTGCTTGTTGCCAATACCATAAACATCGGAGCAGATATTGGCGCTATGGCTTCAGCAGCAGCGTTAATCATACCCCTGCCATTTGCAGTACTTGCCCTTGCTTTTACTTCTGTCACTTTATTACTCGAAATATTTACGACCTACAAAACCTATTCAAGAATATTAAAATGGCTTGCCCTGAGCCTGCTGGCCTACCCTTTAACCCTGATCATTGTTAAACAACCGTGGCTTACCTTATTGAAAGCGTCTTTCATTCCCAGTTTCAGCTTTAATTTTGAATACATTTTTATCATCATAGGCGTTTTAGGAACCACCATCTCGCCCTATATGTTTTTTTGGCAGGCCTCTCAGGAAGTTGAGGAAGAAAAATCAAAACGCCTGTTAAGAAATGGCAAACCTTTGGTTACCAAGAGGCTGTTACATAACATGCGGATAGACAATGCAACCGGAATGATTATGTCAGAGCTTACTACGTGGTGCATCATTGTTGTAGCCGCTACTGTTCTCCACCGTTCGGGCAATACAGATATTAAAGATGCCGCTGATGCAGCCAGGGCGCTTGAACCGCTGGTCAGATCGTTTCCTAATTCAGGCTACATTGCAAAATTAATTTTCTCCACTGGTATTATCGGATTGGGCCTTTTGGCAATCCCCGTACTTTCAGGCTCGGCAGCTTATGCCATTTCAGAAACTCTCGATTGGAAAACCGGTTTAAATCTAAAGTTTAAAAAAGCACATGGTTTTTATGGCGTAATCACGATTGCAACCCTAATTGGCCTGATGATTAATTTTATTGGAATCGATCCGATAAAAGCTTTAATATATGCGGCTGTTTTAAATGGAATAGCTGCGGTTCCGCTGCTTTTTATTATCGCCAGAATTTCTTCCAGTGAACTTATTATGGGAAAATACAAAAGCTCAAAAACCGCTAATATAATAGTCTGGATCACTTTCGGGGCTATGGCGCTGGCAATTATTGGTATGATTGTTTCTTCCGTAAATAACTGACATTGGCGTAGCGACTGTATAAACTTAGCATATGCTACAGGGCAAACGAGCTATAGCATTTTAAACCGGTTCTGGTTTAAAAACAACGAAAAACATCCATTCGCAAAGGAGCTTATCAGGATTTTCCCTTGTGCCAAATCGACACTCCGCTTCCCAGCTTTTCATTTCTCCAGATTAAAAATTTTTGCCTGAATTTGATCTAAAGGTGTCAGCTTTTTGTTCCGAATCCTGTATCATATTGCAGATATATGGCAACATTAAGGTTCATCAGTTTATATTTGCTATGCAAAAAACAATATCTTTAATTAAAATAATTCACCAGTAATGAAAGCGATAGGATTTAAAACTTCACTCCCTATAAACGAAAGCGAAAGTTTCATCATGTTTGAAACACCGGTTCCAGAACCAAAAGGGAGAGACTTACTTGTAAAGATAAAAGCCATCAGCGTAAACCCGGTTGATTTTAAAATCCGCCAGAATAGCACAAAAGACACCATATTGGAAACACCCAAGGTAATTGGCTGGGATGCTGTTGGCACGGTTGAAGCCGTTGGTGAGGATGTTACCTTTTTTAAAGCCGGAGATGAAGTATATTATGCCGGAGATTTAACCCGAAGCGGCTCCAATGCCGAATATCAATTGATTGATGAACGCATAACAGGTTTAAAACCCTCATCACTTACCTACGCTGAGGCGGCAGCCATGCCATTAACCGCTCTTACGGCCTGGGAATCACTTTACGATCGCATCCGTATCGCCGAACCTAAAGATAAAGGAAAAAGCATCCTGATTATTGGTGGTGCAGGGGGCGTTGGCTCTATTGCTATACAATTGGCCAGGAAAATAAGTGGCTTAAAAGTGATTGCCACAGCCTCGAGACCAGAGACAAAAGCTTGGTGTAAGGCTATGGGTGCCGATTTGGTAGTAGATCATAAAAACCTGGTTGAAGAAGTACAAGCAGCAGGTTTAAAGGAAGTAGATTTTATTCTCGATCTGGTAGACCTGAATAACTATTGGGATACTTTGGTAGAACTGATTAAACCACAAGGCCATATTGTATCAATAACGGGCTCTGCCACACCTGTCGCGCTAAATAAGTTAAAAAACAAAAGTGTTACTTTCTCCTGGGAGCTGATGTACACTCGTTCCATGTACCAGACTGACGATATGGAACAACAGCACCATATTTTAAACGCGTTAGCAAAATTATTAGATGATGGCACCCTTAAAACTACATTAAACCAAACGCTTAAGGGATTTTCAGTAGAAAACTTAAAAGAGGCTCACCGCCTGTTGGAGAGTGGAAAAACCATTGGCAAAGTGGTTATTGAATATTAAAATGCCTGTAAAAAAAAGGAGAGAAACCTGACCAGCTTCTCTCCTTTTTTATATCCTATTCTCAACTAAACTTTAGCCCTGCTCTCTGAACTTCTTTTTAGCTGCGCGTTAATGCGTTCCAACACGTTATAAATATCGAAAGGCTTGCTGATGTAATCATCAGCAAATGCATCAATTGCTTTTTGCTCGCTATTGTTCTGTGCAGACATTACAATAATCGGGATATGTTTGGTAAAAATATCAGTTTTTAAATCTTCACATATCTCTGCTCCGTTTCCATCTGGTAACATTACATCTAATAAGAAAAGATCAGGCATTGCATCCTGGATATTTTTTTTCAGTTCCGCAAAGGACGAAGAAAGCTGTAATTCAAAACCCTCTTCTTTTAACAGGATTTCAATCACGTTTCTGATTTCCTGATCGTCTTCTAAAATGTGTATTCGTTTTTTTTCCATGTTCAAATTATATGTTTGGGATGTCCGTTCGCGTGGAATGCGCTACACGATAGTAACAGTAACACCCAAACCCTCTAAATGTTTTACAATTTGTTCAGAAATTCCTTTATCGGTTATGATATGATCAATTTCTTCCAATCCGCATATCTTTCCGAAACCTCTTTTTCCAAATTTAGTAGAATCAGCAAGTACGATCGTTTTTTGTGATGCACCGATCATTTTGCGATTCAAATGCGCCTCCATCGCATTGGTAGTGGTTACACCAAAATCCAGATCAATGCCATCTACCCCTAAAAAAAGTTTATTAAAATAAAAATCCTGCAAAACCTGCTCTGCATAAGCACCCATAACCGAGGAAGAACTTTTTCTGAGTAAGCCACCCAATTGTATCACTTCAATACCAGGTTCACGCATTAATTCGAGCGCCACATTTAATGCAGAAGTAACAACTGTTAAATTGGTTGCAGGGGCAATGTTCTTCGCAAAATAAAGCACTGTAGTACCCGAAGCAATCACAATAGAATCGTTATCGTTCAGCAATGCGGCTGCAGCCATTCCAATTTTATTTTTTTCCGCCGATTGTATTTTTTCTTTCTCGTTAACCGGACGGTCGACCGTGTAGGGATTGTTTATCGTGGCACCACCGTGTGTTCTAAACAGCAGACTCTTGTCTTCCAGTAGTTTTAAGTCCTTTCTTATTGTTACCGAAGACACTTTCAATTCCTTACACAAATCCACAACATTAATGTATTGATCACGTTGCAAGCGACTTAAAATAAACTGATGCCTCTCAGCCAAATTCATCATAGTAAATTAAATTAGCGTGCTGCAAATTAGCAATAAAAACATTCTTTAACATATTTTAGATAAATATTTAATAAATTTTTAACCTGTTTAACATATTATTTCGATTAGGATTCCTTATAATTGCGAATAGTTTCGTTTTGTTATCAATTGTTATCAAACCAATGAAAAGATTGCATGCACATCAACCGGCTGATGATATAAATTGGGATTTTATTATTATTGGTGGCGGTGCAACAGGTTTAGGTACGGCACTAGATGCTGCAAGCCGTGGTTTTAAAACGCTATTGGTAGAACAGGCTGATTTTGCCAAAGGAACATCCAGCAGAAGTACCAAGCTGGTTCACGGAGGTGTCCGCTACCTTGCGCAGGGCGACATTTCTTTGGTTAAACATGCACTGAAAGAACGTGGTCTGTTACAACAAAACGCGCCACACCTTGTCGATAAAGAACAATTTCTGATTCCATGCTATGATTGGTTTTCTGTTATAAAATATTTAACGGGGCTTACCCTTTATGATTGGCTGGCAGGCAAATACAGCTTTGGCAAATCTAAATTTTTATCCGAGAGAGAAACCCTAAATATGATGCCTGGCATTAAGGCACGGGGATTAAAAGGAAGCATCAGGTACTATGACGGCAAGTTTGATGATGCCCGTTTGGCCATTAACATTGCGCAAACCGCTATCGAAAAGGGTGCATCATTACTCAGCTACACCAAAGTAACAGCCCTTTTAAAAAGCGGTGATGCGGTTACCGGTATTGAAACAGAAGACACTATAACGGGTTCAACAGCTCAATACAAGGGTAAAATCGTCATTAATGCAACGGGAGTATTTGTCGATGAGATCCTGCAAATGAATAATCCTGCTACAAAGAAGATGGTAAGGCCCAGTCAGGGTGTACATGTGGTCCTCAGCAAAACCTTTTTAAATAGTGAATCAGCACTAATGATCCCAAAAACCACTGATGGGCGGGTCTTATTTGCTGTTCCCTGGCATGAGCATTTACTGGTAGGCACTACCGATACGCCGTTAAACGAACATAGTTTAGAACCGAGGGCATTAAAAGAAGAACTAGATTTTATTATCAGTACGGCAGCAGGCTATTTCAACCGTAAACCCATGGCAAAAGATATCTTAAGCGTATTCTCAGGTTTACGTCCCCTGGCTGCCCCTACCTCTGGTGATCCGAACAGCACAAAGGAAATCAGCAGAGACCATAAACTGATTGTATCCGCAAAGGGATTGATTACGATTACAGGCGGCAAATGGACTACCTACCGCCTAATGGCGGAAGAAACAGTGAATTTAGCTATTGCACATGCGGGTTTAAAACATAAAGCATGTGTAACTCAGAATTTAATTATACACGGGAGTACAGTAAGTTCGGGAAGTGGTCATCTGGCCATATATGGATCAGATCGTAGTAAAATTGAAACCTTGATTAAACAAAACCCGGGCCTTGAAAAACCATTACATCCGTCTTTTCCTTTCATTGAGGCCGAAGTGGTTTGGTCTGCAAGGAACGAAATGGCAGAAACTGTAGAAGATATCTTAAGCAGAAGACTGAGGGTGTTATTTATTGATGCACAGGCTGCTAAAGATATGGCGCCTCGGGTAGCGGCTCTCCTCTGCAAAGAATTAGCTGCAGATGAAAACTGGAAAACCGAGCAAATTAAAACTTTCAATAAATTAGCTGATGGTTACCTTTATGATGATTATATAAAATAACTAAAAGGCAGAAACCGCTAACCAAATTTTAATGATGAGTAAATACGTCTTATCCATCGATCAGGGAACCACAAGTTCGAGGGCTATTATTTTTAATTATAATGGCGAAATTGTTGCCATCGCACAGCGCGAATTTACACAGGTTTATCCTAAAGCAGGCTGGGTAGAGCATGATCCAATGGAAATCTGGTCTACACAATTGGCTGTTGTAACAGAAGTAATTGTTAGAGCAGGCTTAACCGTAGGTGATATTGAAGCTATCGGAATTACCAATCAACGCGAAACCACTGTGGTTTGGGATAAAGAAACCAGAAAACCGGTTTATAACGCAATTGTATGGCAAGACAGGCGTACTGCTGGCTATTGCGATGAAATTAAGGCAAAAGGGCTCGGCGACAAAATACAGCAGAAAACAGGTTTGATCATAGATTCTTATTTCTCTGCCACTAAAGCCCGGTGGATTTTGGAAAATGTTGAAGGCGCGCGGGAAAAAGCAGAAGCGGGAAAACTGGCTTTTGGCACCATAGATACCTGGCTGATCTGGAAATTAACAGCAGGTGCAAAACATGTAACTGATGTAACCAACGCCTCCCGAACCATGCTCTATAACATCCATACCTTAAGCTGGGATGAAGAATTGCTCGAGCTTTTCTCTATCCCAAAAGCAATGCTTCCGGAGGTAAAATCATCAAGCGAGGTTTATGGCGAAACAGCGGGAAGAATACTGGCTGCAAAAATCCCGATTGCAGGGATAGCCGGCGATCAGCAATCGGCTTTATTTGGGCAAATGTGTACCGAAATCGGAATGGTAAAAAACACCTACGGCACAGGTTGTTTTATGCTGATGAATATCGGAGAAAAGCCAAAAATTTCTGTCAACAACCTGTTAACCACTGTTGCCTGGCAAATTAATGGCAAAGTAAATTATGCTTTGGAAGGCAGTATTTTTATAGGTGGCGCTGTTGTGCAGTGGCTGCGTGATGAAATGGGACTGATTTCTAAATCGGCTGACGTAGAAACTTTAGCTAAAAAAGTAAATGATACCGATGGCGTTTATGTGGTTCCTGCTTTTGCAGGTTTGGGCGCTCCGCATTGGGATCAACATGCACGCGGCACCATAACCGGATTAACCCGCGGCACAAACAAATCACATATTGCCAGGGCAGCATTAGAAAGTATTGCTTACCAAACGATGGATGTGCTGAAAGCGATGGAAGCAGATGCGGGTGTAAATATTTCAGAGTTAAGAGTGGATGGCGGCGCCACCACCAATGATTTATTGATGCAGTTTCAGGCCGATCTGCTAAACTGTAAGGTAATCAGACCCGATGTAACTGAAGTAACCGCTATTGGCGCTGCCTACCTTGCCGGTTTAGCTACCGGTTTTTGGGAAAGTATCGATCAGATCCGTTCGCAATGGAAGATAAACAAAACTTTCATTGCTGAAGCAGGAATTGATAATACAGAACGAATAAAAGGCTGGAACAGGGCCGTAAAAGCAGCAAGGGTGAGTGCAGAAAGCCAGTAAATGACCATCCTAGGGGCTATAAAATAAATTGCAATTCATTGAGACTGCTTGTAAGAGATTTAAAGCAGGCCATTCGACTAACTCAGGATTGACAATTGATATTTATGCGGCAGCACCCTTAGCTTGGATTAAACAGATGTCTGCTGCGAATTGCTTTTAATTCTAAACGACCTAATAAATTAATTCAATCGCTTAAAACTTTATAATGAATGTATATCTCTCAGAATTTATAGGTACTGCAATCATGATTCTTTTAGGAAACAGTGTTGTAGCTAATGTAGTGCTTAAAGGCACAAAAGGTAATAACGGAGGGTGGATAGTTATTACAACGGCCTGGGCCCTGGCCGTATTTACAGGGGTTGTTGTTGCAGGTCCTTATAGCGGGGCACATTTAAATCCGGCAGTAACCCTCGCACTTGCCATTGGAAAAGGCTTTAGCTGGGCGCTGGTTCCATTTTATGTTTTAGCCCAGTTGGCCGGAGCCATGACAGGATCGTTTCTGGTTTGGTTGATATATAAAGACCATTTCGACGCTACTGACGATCAGGCTTTAAAGGCCGCACCTTTTGCAACTGCTCCGGCCATCAGAAACATGTCCTCTAATTTGTTATCAGAAATTATCGGAACATTCGTGTTAATATTCGTGATTTTTTATTTTACGGATGCCAGCATGGGCACGAAAGAAACGGTGACCACCCCTATTGGCTTAGGTTCCATCGGTGCAATCCCCGTAGCATTTTTAGTTTGGGTAATTGGTTTGGGATTAGGTGGAACAACTGGCTATGCCATCAATCCGGCGAGAGATTTGGGTCCGCGGATTATTCACTTTCTAATCCCAATGAAAGGAAAAGGAAGCAGCGACTGGGCATATGCCTGGGTACCGATTGTTGGTCCTGCTATAGGTTCGATACTGGCCGCTCTGGCATTTTTGCTCATTAGTAAATCGTGATATCTTCGGAAATACCCGCCGAATGCATTCAAAAAAAGTATTAATATCAACTGAAACGGATAGCGCTGTCTACACAGATTTTGTTTGGCAGAGCTTACTAATTTTGTTATATTTTCTCAAAGCAACACTCAATTTAATTATGCCGCTACCGAATAATACTTATCTTTGAAATAACATCCAGCTACTATTTATCTAACCAATCAGAATTGCAAGCATACTTCCTCGTTGTTGATACCGAAACCTCGGGCCTGCCTAAAAATTGGACTGCCCCCTATTCTAAAGAAAAGAACTGGCCTTATATTGTTCAAATTGCATGGATTATTTATGATCAGGCCTATCAAGAAATTAAGCGTGAGAATCACTATATCAAGAATACCGATTTCAGCATTGACCAGTCAGCACTAAAAATTCATAAAATCACCCCAGAATACCTGCATAAGCATGGAGAAAACAAAGAGCACGTGATGTTCCAGTTTGCTGACGATATAGAAAAGTACAAACCTTTGGTTATAGGCCACTTTATTGAACTTGATTATCATATGGTAAATGTTGAATTATACCGTCTTGGTAGAGAAAACATATTTAAAAACCTCTCATTTTTCTGTACCATGAAGGCAAGTGCACCTTATATTACCAATACCGTAATCAGTCACTTAAAACTGGATAAATTTTACACCATCTTATTTAATGAGGCGCCCGAAAGCATCCACAACGCTTTATCTGATACACTAAACACTGCAAAGATTTTCTTTCACCTTTTAAAAACAGATAAAATTAACTTACCTTCAATTTACCAACAGGAGCATACCTTTAACATGGAGAAAGAAAAGAGAAAAGAATTTTCGTTTAAAAGAATTTTAAAGGACCTTTTTAATGGAAGATAGACTCGCCGATCGAATTTATACTGCCCGTATTGGAGATATTACTTTCAGAAAAATTGTGAGTTGTAGCCCCCACACACCAATTTTTGAAGCTGCGATTAAAATGTCGGAGCAAAAAACCAGCTGTCTTTTTGTTAAAAATGACGAAGGAGATTATTTAGGATTTGTAACTGACATTACTTTGAGAGATAATGTCATCGCCAGGCAATTGAGTGCAAATTTGCCTATTGATGAAGTAATGGACACCAATATCATGACCATAACACCAGATGCTTATGTGTATGAGGCCATACTGATGATGTTCAGCAAAAAATCGCGGTATCTATTGGTAAACGATAATGGAAATTTTGTTGGTTTTTTAAGCAGAAACCGACTGTTGAGCGAACAGGCGGAGTCTCCATTGGTTTTTATCCAATCGGTAAAGTCGGCTGTAAATACAAACGATTTAAAACTCAAATGGCAGAAAGTACCGGGCATCGTATCTCAACTGCTTACGCGGGGTGTGCACTCGAAGATTGTAAACGAGGTAGTGACCACCATTGCCGATACCATCTCTTTTAAAATTATTGAAGATGTTATTGCTAAATTAGGTCCACCGCCTGCCAAATTTGTGTTTATGGTTTTGGGCAGTGAGGGTAGAAAAGAACTGAGTTTAAAAACCGATCAGGACAATGCCATTATATATGAAGATACGGCGGAAGAAAACAGAGCGGCCGTACGCTCTTACTTTCTCGATCTGGCAACCCAGGTTTCTGATAAGTTGAACTTTGTGGGCTTTGTATATTGCGACGGCGACTATATGGCCACCAATCCAAACTGGACGCATTCATTATCGCACTGGAAGTATAATTATAAAAACTGGATTGAAGAAGCTCTGCCTGAAACTGCTGTGAAATTTGCTGCATTCTTCGATTGCAGGGCCATCTATGGCGATCTGGCAATCATGGAAAGCCTACGGTCATTCGTAAATGAAGAGTTGCAAAAACCCATTGAAAAATTCTACGTATACCTGGCTAAAAATGCTTTGCTTTACGAGCCGCCCCTTACCTATTTTAAAAATATCAGAACGCAAAAAATTCACAAAAAAGAGGTATTTGATATTAAAACTGCCATGACCCCCATTGTCGACCTGGCGAGGGTATATGCTTTACAAAACAGGATTTTTCAAAAGGAGAATACCGGCGAACGTTTAAAGGCTTTAAGAGATCTGGGCGTTTTTAGCGAAAAGCAATTTAATGAGCTTTCCCAATCCTATTATTACCTGATGGGATTAAGATTAAAACACCAGGCCAATCTGATCATGAATAATCAGGCAGCGCCAAATAACTTTATTGAAATTGATAGTTTAACTAAAATTGAGAAGGTAACACTGATCGAAATCTTTAAAATCATCCTCAACTTTCAGAGTGGGATTAGAATGAAGTTTACCAATAGCCTCGGTTAGGCCACAGTGCGTAGGGCGTTTGGATACTAAGCGTTTATAGTACGCAACCGTCATGCTGAATAAATTCAGCATCTGTTATCCTATTACCACTTTAATGGAAGATCAGGATATAAATTTACTGTCTAGCTTTCCGCTTGCGCTACAGGTCTGGGTGACGATCCTTTTTTTAAAGAAAAAAGGTCCCGATTTGCATCGGAACCTTTTTAAAATATGAATATCGCTTAGGCGAAAATTTCTATTTTACTGCATCAATTACAGCTTTGAAAGCTTCTGGGTGATTCATTGCTAAATCAGCCAATACTTTACGGTTTAAACCGATTTCTTTTGAAGCTAATTTACCGATTAATTGAGAATAAGAAATACCGTGTTGACGTGCACCAGCGTTGATACGTTGGATCCACAATCCGCGGAATTCTCTTTTCTTAACTTTACGGTCACGGTATGCATATTGCAAACCTTTTTCTACTGTGTTTTTAGCAACAGTATAAACCTTACTTCTTGCTCCCCAATAACCTTTGGCTAAATTAAGGATCTTTTTTCTTCTTCTTCTCGAAGCTACTGCGTTTACCGAACGTGGCATGTTGTTGTTGTTTTTTGGTAAGCGGCGTCCTGTTAAGGAACTTTAATGCCTGATACCTGGTGAAATTAATGAATTACTTTCCGATGCAAAGCATACGTTTTACGTTACCTGAATCTGCATCTGTTACAATTCCTGCATTTCCAAGCGCGCGTTTACGTTTAGTACTCATCTTGGTTAAGATGTGACTTTTGTATGCTTTGTTTCTTTTGATTTTACCTGTTCCAGTAAGCGAAAAACGCTTTTTAGCACTGGAATTGGTTTTCATTTTTGGCATAACCTGTTATTTAATTTATAAAATTGTTTTTATTTTTTTGCTACTTTAGGCGCAACGGTCAGGAACATCCGTTTACCTTCCAATTTAGGCAACAGTTCCACTTTTCCTACATCTTCCAAAGCCTGGGCAAATTTTAACAATAAAATTTCTCCTTGTTCTTTGTACACAATTGCCCTGCCTTTAAAATGCACGTAAGCCCTAACTTTTTCACCGTTTTCTAAAAAGCTCACCGCATGTTTTAATTTAAACTGGAAATCGTGGTCGTTGGTATTAGGCCCAAAACGGATCTCCTTAATTACAGTTTGTTTGGCATTAGCTTTAATTTCTTTCTGCTTTTTCTTTTGCTCGTAAACAAACTTACTATAATCAATAATTCTACAAACTGGCGGTACAGCGTTTGGAGAAATCTCTACCAAATCCAATTCCAGTTCATCAGCAAGTGCCAAAGCTTTCGCCAAAGGATAAATCCCCGGTTCAACATTATCGCCAGCTAAACGCACTTCAGGCGATTTTATATACTGATTAATGTTATGCTCTGCTTCTTTTTTCTTAAAAGGTGGACGTGGTCCCCTGTTAAATCCTGGTCTTCCTAATGCCAAATTTGTATTATTTTAATTTAAACTGTTATTTCTTTTCTTAATAAATTGTTGAACTCTTCCAACGTCATTTCGCCTAAATCTCCCTCACCATGTTTACGAACAGAAACTTTTCCTTCTGCCATCTCTTTATCGCCGATAATGAGCATGTATGGGATCTTTTTAACTTCCGCGTCGCGTATTTTGCGACCGATTTTCTCATCACGAAAGTCAATCAGCCCGCGAATATCGGAATTATTTAGTTCATCTAAAACTTTTTTTGCATATTCTTCATATTTTTCTGAAATAGGAAGAATAATAAACTGTTCAGGACTTAACCATAACGGAAAGTTTCCGGCACAATGTTCGATCAAAACAGCAATAAATCGCTCCAGTGAACCGAAAGGCGCACGATGAATCATTACCGGTCTGTGCTTCTGGTTATCACTACCGGTATATTCCAATTCGAAACGTTCAGGTAGATTATAATCGACCTGAATAGTACCCAATTGCCATTTTCTTCCTAAGGCATCCTTCACCATAAAATCGAGCTTAGGACCATAAAAGGCAGCTTCACCATATTCTACAACAGTGTTTAAGCCTTTTTCTGCAGCAGCTTCGATAATGGCCGTCTCTGATAATTTCCAGTTTTCATCAGAGCCGATATATTTCGATTTGTTTTCAGGATCTCTTAAAGAAACCTGTGCGGTATAGTTTTCAAAACCTAAGGATTTGAACACATAAAGCACTAAATCGATCACTTTTTTAAACTCGTCTTTCACCTGCTCTGGCATACAGAACAAATGCGCATCATCCTGAGTAAAACCACGTACACGGGTTAAACCATGTAACTCACCACTTTGTTCGTAACGGTAAACAGTACCAAACTCTGCAAACCGAACCGGAAGGTCTTTGTAAGAACGTGGTTTGGTTTTGTAAATTTCACAGTGGTGCGGGCAGTTCATCGGTTTCAGGAAGAACTCCTCTCCTTCCTGCGGAGTTTTGATCGGCTGGAAAGAATCTTTACCGTATTTTTCCCAGTGACCAGAAGTTACATATAAGTTTTTATGCCCAATGTGTGGTGTTACTACTTGCTCGTAGCCTGCTTTAGCCTGTGCTTTAGTTAAAAAGTTCACCAAACGTTCGCGTAAAGCAGTTCCTTTAGGCAACCATAGCGGTAAGCCCATACCTACTTTTTCAGAGAAAGCAAAAAGCTCCAGCTCTTTTCCTAATTTACGGTGGTCGCGTTTTTTTGCTTCCTCAATCATTAAAAGATATTCGGTAAGCTCGCTCGCCTTAGGAAAAGTAACTCCATAAATGCGGGTTAACTGTTTTTTAGTTTCATCACCTCTCCAGTAAGCACCAGCCACATTCATCAGTTTCACGGCTTTTACAAAACCAGTATTGGGAATATGTGGGCCACGGCATAAATCGGTAAATGAACCCTGGGTATAAAAAGTAATTTTACCATCTTCCAGGCCATCAATTAAATCCAATTTATACTCATCGCCTTTTTCGGTAAAGTATTTTACCGCATCAGCCTTGCTTACACTTTCGCGCACAAAAGTTTCCTTTTGTTTAGCCAGTTCGATCATTTTGGTTTCAATGGCTTTGAAATCATCCGAAGAAAATTCGCGGTCGCCAAAGTCTACATCATAATAAAAACCGGTTTCAATTGCCGGACCGATACCAAATTTGGTGCCCGGGTAAAGCGCTTCCAGCGCTTCTGCCATTAAGTGTGCAGAAGAATGCCAGAAAGTAGATTTTCCGGCTGCATCATTCCAGGTCAACAGTTTTACTGTAGAATCTGATTCAATCGGCCTGGTTGAATCCCAAACTTCGCCATTAACCTCAGCGGCTAACACGTTACGGGCTAAGCCCTCAGAAATTGATAATGCAATCTGGTGGGCAGAAGTGCCCTTTTCGTACTGACGGACCGAGCCGTCAGGTAAAGTAATGTTAATCATCTACAACTATGATTTAAATTTTAAATAAAAAAGTTTTAAAGATCACTTACAATGTGATTCTATTTTGTGCGAAGATATGGTTTTATTGATCAAAAAGCAAGGTTCAATCCATATCACCTCAGGCTTCACTTACTAATTTACCTTTCAAATATTTACGTAAAGGTGTATCAACAAACCGCATAATGAGGTAAGCTAAAATAACAAGCAGGATTACCGAAACCGGAATCACACCAAAAAGCATCATACCTTTAGGTTTATCCACTGCTACATAGGTAAGATAAACCCATATAAATGGATAATGCGTCATATAAAGCGGATAAGATAGTTCGCCGGATAACCGGCAAATCTTTCTTAAAGCCGGACTCAACGTTGCGCCCGCACCTAGCGAGACCAATAATGGAAAATAGAGCAACACAATTATCGATTCGCTAATCCAATTATAATCATCATTAAAAGGAAATAAAAAAGCTACCAATAATAGTGCAGTAATTCCCAAAAACCCTAATTCGTTTTTAATGATAAGGTTAAACCGGTAAACGAGCATACCGGCTGAAAATGAATACAATACCCTTGCTCCACCGTCCCAGAAATTTTGTCCGCCCCAGCCACCGCTGAGATTTTTAGATTGTACAGCTACGTAACAAAGCACTGTCGCGCCAACCAAAGCAAGAATTATTAATACTTTTTTATTGATTTTATAAAGCAGCAGGATGTAAAATATATTAGCGATGTATTCCCAAAACAGTGACCATGCTGGTGCATTTAAACAAAATAAATTGGTGTAACGCTCTGGCATAATTGGGTATGGGATCAGGAAAGCAGAGGTTAAAAATAACAAAGCTGTTTTACCGAAGCCATAAACAGGGTAAAAATCACTAAAAGGATCAAATAAAAAGGTTAGCAGGCCCAACACGGCACCAACAATCACCAAAGGATGTAAACGGATTAGTCTTAGTTTAAAAAATTGCGTAATACCAATGTGCGCCGCCCGGTTATCGTAGGCGTACGCAATGACAAAGCCCGATAAACAGAAAAAGAAATCAACAGCCAGGTAACCATGACCGATAAAATTTTTGCTATAATCGGTAATGGCAATTTCCATAAAATGGAAAATGACCACTACTATGGCAGCTACGCCTCTCAATCCGTCCAAAATTTCAAAATGTTGTTTGGTGTGGAGCAGCTCTGCCCTGTTTTCTGTTATAATCACTTGGTTAGGCTTTTATCTGAGCCCAATTATAGGAAATATGTCAGCATTACAAATAATCGCTTCAAAAATGATACAAAAAAAGCCCCGAAGCTTAAAAACTTCAGGGCTTGATCTATATTAGGTTGATTCTTAATTAATTTATTCCAAAAGCTCTTCCCTGGCCGCCACCTGCTGGTCTGTTCTGCCTAAAACGTTTCATCATATTTTCCATCTTGGTTTTGTATTCTTCAGGGGTAATCAATTTTGCTTTTTTAGGTGCAGTAACATCTTTTGCACTTACATTTCTATATTCAATGCTCTTGGCAATCGAGCTGTTCCCTCTACCCTCAATAGCCAATACCGCACCTTCTGTCCACATATTTGGATTAGGAGAGAAATCGAAACCTAAATCATTGGTGTACCAGATTTTGGTTTCTTCCACCACATTTTTATCCATATCTAAAATTTTGATGGCCCTGGTCGATCTTACAATGGCCTGGTGACAGGTAAAACCTAAAATCTGTTTGGTTGAGTCAGTTTTAACCACTTCAATTTTTGGAGCCTGAGCTATTTTTGACCTTGTCGTATCATTTGAGTTGCCACCGCCCGTTCTGAACGAAGAAATTGGACCGGAAGTAGATAGGGTTAACTTGCTCGGCATATAATAAGTCGTATCATTCAGGTCGAATACTTCAGTTAAACTTTTATCAGCAAAGTTGTAATAGTATTCCCGATTGCCGCCGCCACCACCAAAACGCATCATCATCCGGCCCATTCCGCCGCCGCCGCCACCTGCACCGTTGCTATCTTCCGTTTCTTCAACCGGCATATAACTGGCATTGGTTGCTGTAAATAATAATTCAAAATTGGTTTTGCTTGATGAAGGCATCCTCGCTTTCATCTGATCAGTTAACTGTATGCCATTGGCTGAAGCCATAGCTGCAGGATCTATGGTGTTTTCAAACTGTATAGCTCCCGAAGTTTTTTTCTTTTGTGCATGTGCAACCGATACAATTGATAAAAATCCAAGTAGAGCGAAGGTTATTTTTTTCATTACGATTTAGTTTTGTGGATTAGATACGAAAGCTTAAAAAAGGTTTAACAAAGATATTTTAGATTATAATTTAAACGTGTTAAATTGTGTTAAAGTCAACCTCTATATCGCCTGCGCAAGCTATTTAAAGCAGATGTAATTTATTTTTTACAATAGATTTTTTGGAAAGCAATTGCAGTAGCTTTTCGGTAACGATAGTCCCGCCCTTTGCTTAATCCCAATTAAATCGACTTTATTCTAAAATCGCTCTTTAAATCGGGATAACGCTGTCGGTCAGGTTTATTTAACCTAAAACAGTTTTCCTCGGTCTGTGTCCTCACAGACCGAAATTTTAATTACAATGGAAATGGTCTGTGAGGACACAGACCATGGAGAAAATCCAACCGTCTATGTTTAAGTTAATATTCAGTACTCTCCAGCCAGCCATTACAAAGCACATCCGCAATATGCATGGTTTTGATTGGATGATTATTTTTATCAATATAGCCTTGCAGGTGCAAAAGACAGGATAAATCAGTAGATATAATATAATCCGCCCCCTGAGCCAGGGCATGGTTCACTTTCTGTTCGGCCATTGCAGATGAAATGGCATCAAATTTAACGGCAAATGTTCCGCCAAAGCCACAGCACATATCGGTTTCCTCCATTTCGATCATTTCCAGTCCATGTACTTTTGAAAGTAAGTGACGCGGCTCGTCTTTAATTTTGCACTCGCGTAACGCACTGCAAGAATCATGATACACTGCTTTCCCTTCCAGCTCGGCACCGAAATAATCTTTTTTGGCCACCTTAACCAAAAAATCGGATAATTCCCAGATGTTGGATTGCAAACTCCTGCATTTATTATGAACAATGGTATTGGTAAACAGGTCGTTATAACCACTTTTTACCATTCCCACACACGATGCAGAGGGAGCAACGATATAAGTATTTTCGGAAAAATCGTTCAAGAATTTAGTTCCTACCTGTTTGGCTTCATCCCAATAACCCGCGTTATAGGCAGGTTGGCCGCAACAAGTCTGTCTCGAGTTGTATGTTACGTTACATCCCGACTTTTCTAATAATCTCAACGTATTGAAAGCGGTTTCGGGATATAACTGGTCTACAAAACAGGGAACAAACAATTCTACTTTCATCAACAAATTCTTTAGTCTGCAAACTTACAATTTTGCGGTTTCATTGCGCTCGATTTTTTTCAGGAATGCTAAAAATACCAATCCAACTATAAAAAAGGATGCCAAAGCGATGATGGATTGGCGCATATTATGGGTTAAACCCTCAATAAATGCAAAACTAAACAAACCAATTACAATTGCCAGTTTCTCCGTAGCATCGTAGAAGCTAAAAAATGAAGCAGTGTCGGTTGTGTGCTCCGGAATATGTTTAGAGTAAGTGGAACGGGATAAAGATTGTATTCCGCCCATAATCAGACCAACAATGGCGGCCAACGCATAAAATTGATATTGATTTGTTATGGAGTATCCATAAATGCAACAGCCTATCCAAATCAATACAACAATCATTAAAACATTAATATTTCCCAATTTTTTGGCTAAAATCGACATTAGCCATGCACCCAGAATTGCAACAAGCTGAATGATTAAGATCACAGCAATTAAGCTACCCGATTCCAGTTTTAAAACCTTTGCACCGAAACCGGCAGCAGCAAGCATAATGGTTTGCACGCCCATCGAATAAAAGAAGAAAGCAATTAAATAGGTTTTCAAAAACTTCATTTGCTTTAACTGGCCCCATACCTTTGCAAATTCGCCAAAACTGCTTTTAATGGTTCCTTTGTTAATGTAGCCTGCGTTAGGAACATCCTTCGGCAATGCCTTGAAAGGTATCTGGGCAAATAGAAACCACCATATCCCAACCAGCAGGAACGATATCTGAGCTGGCAACGACTGATCAGTGATTCCAAACAGTTCCGGTTTTAGTACAAAAACAAAACAGACCAGCTGTAAAATTACACTGCCGATATAGCCGTATGAAAACCCCTGGGCACTTACCTTATCCTGATTATCCTTTGAAGCAATTATCGGCAAATAAGCATTGTTAAACATTACACCGCCCACATAACCCATTGCGGCCAGAACGAAGCAAATAATTCCAGCTTCTAAAGTTTCCAATTTGAAGAAAAACAAACCCATACAGGAGAACGATCCTATATAGGTAAACAATTTCATGAAGAATTTCTTTTTGCCCTTTGCATCAGCATAAGAAGATAATACCGGCAACAATACGACCATTAATAAGTAAGCTACGGCAAGTGCATAGTTCGATAGAACGGTATTTATAACCGTTTTACCAAAAAAAGTTACTTCGTCGCCATGCAGTTTGGTTGTGGTAATGGCAACATAGTAAACAGGAAAAATAGTCGAGGTAATAACTAAATTATAGGCAGAATTTGCCCAGTCGAAGAAAGCCCATGAGCGTATGGTTTTCTTATTGTCTTTTTCTATCATTTATTTTTCGCTTCTAGGAAGACTGCACTGATTGTTTGAGGATACTGGTTAAAGTTCATTACAAAACTAATATTTTATTGCTAACTTGATAGGCATTTTTCTCACATCTCACATCTCACATCTCACATCTCACATCTCACATCTCACATCTCACATCTCCAAATAATACTTCTTCCCATCAGTTTTAATCTTCCCTGCATCCAGTAACTCTCTTATAGCATCAATTCTATCTGTTTCTGTGCCATTTTTAATATGACTAACCAAATCATCAAGGCTGAGCGTTTGTTGTTGGAGCAAAGAAATAATTTCATAATCGATTTCTTCACGTTCAGATTGGTGGTTTTCGGCTTTCTTTTCAGCCAGACAAACATCGCAGACACCACACTTTTTGGTATGATGTTCATCAAAGTAATTAAGCAATTGAATGCTTCTGCACAAATTAGATGAGGCATAAGCTACTACCGCATTGATCTGCTTGTGTAAAATCTCTTTTCTCAGTTCCAGGTATTTTACATCCAGGTCAAAGTGATCCATATCTACCCTCGGTCTAACATACTGCAACTGCGGTTGATCTGTTTGCTGGATATACGTAAGCAATTCAATGGTCTGCAATTTATTCAGCAAAGCAATAATATCATTATAAGATAATCCTGTTCTCTTGGCTAAATCCGCTTCATTAATTTTAACGAAACCATCAAAAGCGCCTCCATAAGAGCGTAAAATGGTCTTTATTATTCCATCATAAGCCCTATTTTCGATCTGGAAACGATAAACATCCTCATGGCAGGCAATAAACATTATCCTGGAAGGTAAAAAAACACTTTCAGAAAAGGTAAGATAGCCATCATGTTCTAAAAACTTTAGTGCAGAAATTGTTTTTAAAACATTTACATTAAACCGTTTGCAAAAATCAGCGATATCGAATGGAAAGGTTAAACTTTCACCCGCTCCAAATGCCAGTTGAAAATAGTTGCCTAGATAATGATAGGTTTTTCTGATTTCATCTGGCGAGGGAAAGCTATCCAGATACCGCGACTCCAGGCTCATGATGTCGGATCGATTGGCCAATAAAACGGCGTAACTTCTTTTTTCATCACGACCTGCCCTGCCTGCCTCCTGATAATAAGCCTCCAAACTTTCAGGCAAATCCAGATGCACCACAAAACGAACATCTGCTTTATCAATACCCATGCCGAAAGCGTTAGTAGCCACCATGATCCGGGTTTTATTATTCTTCCACTCTTCCTGCTTCAGAAAGCGTACATCGCGTTCCAGTCCGGCATGGTAAAAATCGGCTTTAATTCCGTTCCGGTTGATAAAATTGGCCACCTCTGCAGTTTCCCGTCGGTTGCGAACATACACTAAACCTGTACCTTTAACATTTTTACAGATATTGATCAGCTTTTTATATTTATCTTCATGATCAACAACCACATAACTTAAATTATCCCTGGCGAAGCTTTTTACGAAGATCTGTGGATCTTTCATTTCCAGTTTCTCTACAATATCCTCCCGCACAAATTCAGTAGCGGTTGCAGTTAGCGCTAAAACCGGGATACCTGGTAAGATTTCGCGCAGTTTGGATAGCTGCAGATATGGCGGGCGAAAATCGTAACCCCATTGCGAAATACAGTGTGCTTCATCAACCGCAATGAGGTTAACATTCATGTAAGAAATCCTGACCTGAACCAATTCTGAAAGCAATCTTTCTGGCGAAAGGTACAGGAATTTAACCTTGCCATAAATACAGTTATCCAGCAAAATATCGATTTCCCGTTTACCCATGCCGGCATAAATGGCAATGGCCTCAATCCCTTTCGATTTCAGGTGTTCTACCTGATCTTTCATCAGGGCAATTAGTGGAGAAACCACGATACAGATTCCCTCCTTCACCAATGCCGGCACCTGAAAACAGATTGATTTACCGCCACCTGTTGGCAAAAGCGCTAAAGTATCTTTTCCGTCCAGAACCGAAGCGATAATATCTTCCTGTAGTGGCCTAAAAGCCTGGTGCCCCCAATATTTTTGTAAAATCTCTATTGCTGTCATAAATCGGCGGTATCAAAACTATACATTTAATCCAAAATCGCCACTTATTATTGTTGGAAATTGAAAAAATCATCTTCAGAAAAGATTATTAACTTTGCTAGATAAGAAGGATTAAATGTTAGAAACGCAGTTTGCAGATATTGTTAGCTTAATTAAAAATGCCCGGGCAGTGGCATTAAAAACAGTTAATTCTACATTAATAAACCTATACTGGAATATTGGTGAGTATATACATATCAGAGTTAGAAACGCCGAATGGGGACAATCAGTTGTGAAACAACTGGCAGAATTTTTATCAAAGAATGAACCTGATTTAAAGGGTTTCTCTGATAAAAATCTTTGGCGAATGAAACAGTTTTACGAAAGTTATAAAGATTACCCAAAACTCTCAACGCTGTTGAGAGAAATTAGTTGGACTCACAATCTGATTATTCTTTCCAGGTTAAAATCAATTGAGGAAAAAGAATTCTACTTAAAACTTTGTTCAAAAGAAAAATATAGTAAGAGAGAGCTTGAAAGACAGATATCTGCTAGTCATTATGAAAGATCTATATTGGGGAATACAAAACTCTCACCAATGGTGAGAGTTTTACAAAACGATATCGAAACCATATTTAAAGATACGTATGTATTTGAATTCCTTAATCTTTCCGAACCCCACAGCGAAAATGATCTACAGAAAAATTTAGTCTCAGAAATGAGAAATTTCATTCTTGAACTCGGTAAAGACTTTCTATTTATCAGCGAAGAATATAAAATACAGGTTGGGAATAGTGATTTTTATATTGATTTACTCTTTTATCATCGTGGCTTACAATGTTTAGTTGCATTTGAATTAAAGATAGATAAATTTAAGCCCGAACATTTAGGTCAGTTAAATTTCTATTTGGAAGCATTAGATAGAGATGTTAAAAAGTCAAATGAGAACCCGAGCATTGGCATTCTGCTTTGTAAAGACAAAGATAATGAAATAGTAGAATATGCGTTGAGCAGAACTCTTTCGCCAACTCTGGTAGCAGAGTACAAAACGCAGCTGCCAGACAAAAAATTGCTTCAAAGAAAAATACACGAATTATTCAAATAACATCCAATATATAATGAAATACCTTTATTTTCTAGCCGCTCTTTCGCTATTGTTTTTCAGTGCTAATGCCCAGGAAAAAAAATGGGACATTGAAAAATACCAGGGAACAACCAAAGACTTCACTTTAAATACGGATGAAGGAACCTGGATGAACCTGGATGTAAGTCCCGACGGGCAGGAAATTGTTTTTGATTTATTGGGCGACATTTATGTAATGCCAATCACCGGAGGTGTGGCAAAGCTGATTAGCGGAGGTGTTGCATGGGATGTTCAGCCGCGCTTTAGCCCTAACGGAAAATACATTTCATACACGAGTGATAAAAGTGGCGGAGATAACATCTGGATCATGAACCGGGATGGCTCTGGTAAAAAACAGATCACCAAAGAAAACTTCAGGCTATTGAACAATGCCACGTGGATGCCAAACAGCGAATACATCATTGCACGTAAGCATTTTACAGCAAGCCGTTCTTTAGGTGCAGGAGAAATGTGGATGTATAGCATTAACGGTGGTGATGGTGTGCAGTTAACGAAGCGTAAAAACGACCAGCAGGATGCGGGTGAGCCCAATGTTTCGCCGGACGGAAGGTTCGTTTACTTTAGCGAAGACGTGAGTCCAGGCCCCAATTTCGAATACAGTAAAGACCCTAACGGAACTATTTATGCCATTCGCCAACTCGATTTAACTACCGGAAAATTAACTACCTTAATTGATGAACAGGGCGGTGCCTGCCGTCCACAGGTTTCTCCAGACGGAAATTTAATTGCCTTCGTAAAACGCGTACGGCTGAAGTCTACGCTATACGTTCAGAATCTCAAAACCGGAGAAGAATGGCCGATAAACGAAGATTTATCCCATGATCAACAGGAGACGTGGGCAATTTTCGGGGTTTATCCAAACTTTGCCTGGACACCAGATAGCAAAAGCATTGTTTTTTATGCAAAAGGAAAAATCAGAAAAACGGAAATTGGTACCTTGATCAACACCACCATACCTTTTCAGGCAAATACGATCCAAACCGTACAAAAAGCATTACATTTTGAGCAGCAGGTTTTCAATAATGAATTTTCGGCAAAAATGTTAAGGCAGTTAACCACTTCTCCCGATGGGAAAACAGTTGTTTTTAATGCAGCAGGGTACCTGTACAAGCAGGAACTGCCTGCCGGAATACCGGAAAGGTTAACCAACGGACTGGATTTTGAATTCGAACCGGCCTTCAGTCCTGACGGAAAATACGTTGTTTATACTACCTGGAGCGACGAGCTACGTGGAGCAATAAAACGGACGGATCTAAAATCGGGAAAAACCATCATGCTAACTGATGAAAAAGGGTTTTATTACTCACCGCAATATTCTACTAAAGGAGATAAAATCGTTTTCAGAAAAGGAAGCGGAAACGACGTTTTAGGCTATAATTTTGGTCGTGGCACAGGTATTTTTCTTATGCAAGCCAATGGTGGGGCCAAAACTTTAATTTCGGATAATGGAATCCGTCCACAGTTTAACAATACCGATACCCGCATCTATTTCCAGAGTTATGCTGACGGAAAAAAAGCACTAAAGAGTATTGACCTGAACGGAGCAAATGAAAGAATTTATTTCACTTCTCAATATGCAAACCAGTTTGTGGTTAGTCCAGACAATAAATGGCTGGCATTTAATGAATTATTCAATATTTATATCACACCGATGATTAATATTGGTACAGCACAGGAAGCCTCTGCAGGCAATAAGGCTATCCCTGTTACCAAAGTGACTACAGATGGCGGAACCTATATTCAATGGAGCGCAGACAGCAAAAACCTGCATTGGACATTAGGCCCAAAGTATTTTACCATCGACGTAAATAGTGCCTTCAATTTTGACGGAGCTACCCCCAAAACTGAGGCTTCTGCCATTGATATTAACCTCGTATTGAAATCTGATGTTCCTACGGGGATACTGGCATTTAAAGGAGCAAGGATTATTTCGATGAAAGGCGATGAAGTGATTGAAAACGGCACCATCGTTACAGATGGAAATAAAATTACAGCGATAGGAAAAGCAGATGTGGTAACTATCCCGGCTAATGCCAAAACCATTGATGTTAATGGCAAAACAATCATGCCGGGCATTGTTGATGTTCATGCCCACTTAAGGACGAGTCCGGATGGAATAACGCCACAGAGCGACTGGAGTTATATGGCCAACCTGGCTTTTGGAGTAACCACTTCGCACGATCCATCAAGCAATACCGAAATGGTTTTTAGCCAGAGTGAAATGCTTAAGGCTGGCAGAATGGTTGGTCCGCGGATTTATTCTACAGGGTCTATTTTGTATGGTGCAGATGGTGATTTTAAAGTGGTGATTAATAGTTTGGATGATGCATTGGCTCATCTGCGCCGTTTAAAGGCGGTAGGTGCATTTTCGGTTAAATCATATAATCAACCACGTAGAGAGCAGCGTCAACAGATCCTAGAAGCGGCCCGTCAGCTCAAAATGGAAGTCGTACCCGAAGGTGGTTCTACATTTTTTACGAACATGAATATGGTTGCAGATGGACATACCGGCATTGAGCACAGTATACCGGTTTTGCCAGTATATAAAGATGTTACTACCCTTTGGAACAACACGGAAGTAGCCTACACCCCTACGTTAATTGTAGCTTATGGAGGTCAATGGGGCGAAAATTACTGGTATGACAGAACCAACGTTTGGGAAAACGAAAAACTGATGACTTACACGCCACGTTCAATTATCGATGCACGGGCAAGACGCAGAACCACTTCTGAATATAGCGATTATAACCACATCGAGGTTGCTAAGGCCACCAAACAAATTGCTGATGGCGGCACCAAGGTTAACCTGGGCGCACATGGGCAGATTCAGGGTTTGGGAGCACACTGGGAGCTGTGGATGCTGGTTCAGGGGGGCTTTAGTCCGCTGCAGGCCATTAGGGCGGCAACTCTAAATGGCGCAAGCTATTTGGGCATGAACAAAGAAATCGGTTCATTAGAAGTAGGTAAACTGGCAGATATGATCATTATGGATGCAAATCCTTTGGATGATATCCGGAACTCTGAAAAAATCAAATATGTGATGATTAATGGACGGCTTTACGATAGCGCTACCTTAAACGAAGTAGGAACCAGAGAAAAATTAAGGGCTAAGCTGTGGTTCGAGAATGCAAAAGGAAATGGTTACATTATTCCAAATGGGGAATCAGAAACCTGGACTTTTACGGTTCCCCATTGTGATTAATCAATTCATAACTGCAATATCTAATTAAATAATATAAGATGCGTATCATCATCAAATGATGATATGCATTTATAATCAAGAAATAACAAACGAACTGTTAACCGTAGTTGCATTGTTAATAGACTAATAAATACCGATATGAAACCGAACAAGCTCTATAGTATAGCGTCAATTATATTCTTAATCTTGAGCATAGCGGTATTCTCTTACAGCGGATATTACATTTTAGGTATTCAGACCGTAAACCTGTTTTTAGCACTAATTGCAATGGCCTATATCACCGCGTTTATATCGGTAATGAAAAACAGAAAATCGTTTATTTCGTGGTTGCTTTTAATCGTAAATTCGATCGTACTCATTTGCATCATTTACTTTTTGACGCACTTTAAAATGAAGATGTAGCGATATCTTTATAAGTTTTTGTCATTCTGAACGCAGTGAAGAATCTTTTAAAACGAGCCGTAAGTGTTTTACAATACCAGTAAACCGTATGCTCTTAATGTATTGATTGGTTTAGAATACCAGAAAAGTTCAAAATTCTCCATTTCCTGTTCAAAATCTGCCTTAACTTCCTGAAAAGTATATACTTTTTCATTCGAGACCGAAATTTTATTCAAAATGGCAGTTAACCACTCGCCTTCCTTTTTATTCGTCTGAATTGCAAAAGTTTCCTTTTTATCATGAAAGGTAAGCGAAGCCATTTCCCATGTATTTCCTTTTTTTGATTTCGTAAAATAATCAGCAAACGGCTTTCCTCCTATCCATATTACTTTTGCTGTCGGTTTAGTGGTAAACTGATCACTGTCAATCAATGCCTTTTCAATAAAATTAGCAGGAATTTTTGTTCTCGGGATTTTAAAATCGAACCAATCCTGCAATTCGTAATCAAAACAGATACCATGCATAAAGTTGAACAGCGATTTTTTTAGCCCATAACTGAATTTATCGTGATCGATCCCGGTTTTATCGGTATAACTGATGTCGTTATTGGCAAAAGTTCCGATAACTTCAGTATCTTTCACTACGCCGAATTTTTCAGGATACATCCCGACAGGGCTATGCGCCGTCATGGCAAACTGGTGCCAAAAGCCTGATTGTAATATTCCAGCTTCAAACAATTGCCGTACCATCTCTAAACTATCAACCGTTTCCTGTACGGTTTGCGTAGGATATCCGTACATCAGATAAGCATGGACCATAATCCCTGCTTCGGTAAAATTACGGGTAACCTTTGCTACCTGTTCTACTGTTACTCCTTTATCAATCAGTTTTAACAAACGATCAGAGGCGACCTCCAATCCTCCCGAAACCGCAATACAGCCTGAAGCCTTTAACAACAAGCATAAATCCTGCGTAAAACTTTTCTCAAACCGGATATTCGTCCACCAGGTAACTGCTAATTTCCTCCGTATAATTTCCAAAGCGACTTCGCGCATTAATGCCGGTGGTGCTGCCTCGTCCACAAAATGAAACCCATTCTGTCCGGTTTTAGCATATAAATCCTCAATACGGTCAACAATTAATCTGGCTGCAACGGGTTCATAAACCTTAATGTAATCGAGTGAGATATCACAAAAAGTACATTTGCCCCAATAACAGCCATGGGCCATGGTGAGCTTGTTCCAACGTCCATCACTCCACATACGGTGCATCGGGTTCACAATTTCGATTACCGAGATGTATTGATCCAAAAGCAAACCAGTATAATCTGGCGTGCCTACATCAGCCTGTTTATAATCGTTCCTGAAAGCATCATTGCGATAAACAACTTTACCCTTTTCGAGCAAAAAAGTTCTTTTATAAAAGTGGGCTTCTGTTGGAATAGGGTGCGTAATATTATGATATAATAATTCGATAGGCAACTCGCCATCATCCAAAGTAATGTAATCGAAAAATTCAAAAACCCGAACATCTGATAAGGATCTTAATTCGGTATTGGGAAAACCACCACCCATTGAAATTTTAGTTTCGGGATGATTGGCCTTTATCCATTGCGCACAGCGAAAAGCACTGTATAGGTTGCCGGGAAAAGGAACAGAAATCAGGAATAGTTTAGGCTGAGCTGTTTCAATTTTATCCTTTAAAACCGAGATTAAGATCTGATCAATGTAAGTGAGTTCCTTTGATAACGCGTTATATAACTCGTCAAAAGAATTTGCGCTTCTGCCCAGCCGTTCAGCATAACGGCTAAAACCAAAATTTTCGTCGACGCATTCTACAATATAATCGGATATGTCTTCCAGGTAAAGTGTGGACAAATGTTTTGCTTTATCCTGCGTACCCATCGCCCCAAAAGCCCAATCTAATTCTTCCAATTGCAAAAAACGGGAAGCCTGTGGCAAAAAATCATCGCTGCAGATCTGCAAGGCCAATGTTGGATTCTTGCCCTGTAAAAAAGCAATTACGGCATCAATAGTTTTTAAATATTCATCCTGTAAAGCGAAAATTCGTTTGGCGTTATCACTTATGTTTTTCTGATTATCTACATTACGTTCAGTGTGACGGAACAAATCTTGCAGTCCCTTTTTAGAAAACAGTTCTAAAATGACTTCAATTCCTAAATCGGCCTGTGTAGCACTGATATTTTTGGTGTTCAAAAAACCTTTTATATACGCCGTTGCCGGATATGGAGTATTCAGTTGGGTAAAAGGTGGCGTAATGGCAAAGATTTCGGTTTTCAAAAGGAATTGTTTTCTGCAAAAGTACATGATTTCCGGAAGTTTATTGTTGTAATTTTAAGACTACCGTGCTAGCGAATAATGAACTCCAATTAATTTCTTGCGTTTTTGTGATGGCGTAAGATACTAACTGCCTTTAAACTTAATAATAAACTAAAAGCCCGATTAACACGTTTTATAATTACATCAACACCTTTTTCTACCTGGATGAAGATCTTTTGCCTTTACTTCCTGATGCTGTGCGTGCAAATCAGCTTTGCACAGAAAACATTTACATTCCCAAAAATTAAAACACAAGGAACTTCCATTGAACAGGTTACGCCTGTCAACTGGACAGCCATAAATCAGGCTCATGGCGATTTAAACAACGATGGTTCAGATGATTTAGCGGTAATCTTTGAATACAATAAGACAATCAGCGAAACACGGGCATATGGCGATAACAATAGTTCGATTATAAAGGAAACGCAGAAACCCAGGATACTGGCCATATTTTTCAAAGATCAGTCAACTGGAACACTGACTTTATCTATACAAAACAACGATTTTATTTTACGTTCAGAAGAAGGTGGTAAATTAGGAGATCCCTTACAGCAAATTGCGGTCAAAGATCAACAACTTTACCTCCGTTTCCAGGGTGGTTCTGAATGGCGCTGGGAATTAGGCTATACCTTTAAATTTGAAAATAAAGATTGGTTTTTAACCAGCGCGATTAACCTTTATTTTAATCAGAACACCGGAGACATGACCGAAAGAGTTTATGATTTTAGAACCCGGGAATTATTTACCACTGTTGGGAACCTGCACAGAAGAGATATTGCCAACCGGAAAACCAGCGAAGTTTTATATTTTTCACAGTTAAGGACTTTCAGGACATTTAAAAAGCCATGGGCATGGGAAATTATGCCAAATGTTTATTTGTAACAGGGCAAACCTATCAGGTTTCAAAAACCTGATAGGTTTAATAACCGTTAAATATTCTGCGCAATTACAAAACCACTGGCCCAGGCCCATTGAAAGTTATAGCCGCCAAGCCAACCGGTTACATCCAAACACTCGCCACCGAAAAACAGGTTTGGGATTTTTTTGCATTCCAAAGTTTTAGAAGAAATTTCGTTCGTATCGATTCCGCCACGCATTACCTCAGCCTTATCATAACCTTTATCTCCTGCAGGCTTTACCTTAAAATGGTGGATGGTTTGTTCTATTAAATCAATTTCCCCTTTGGTTAGTGCAGCAACGGGTTTATTCAAAGGTAAAAACTTACCCAACGCATCCGTAAATTTCCTGGTATAAATCCGGTTTAGCAATGTAGACACTAAGGTTTTACCGTTTGTTTTTCTTTCTACATCTAATAAAGAAACTATATTTTGACGTGGCAGCAAATTTAAATTAACCGTCTCGCCTCTTCTCCAAAATGAAGAGATCTGCAAAATAGCCGGACCACTCAGTCCCCAGTGCGTAAAAAGAATATTCTCTTCAAATGATATTTCTTCGTTGCTCACTTCACAAAAAACGGCATTACCCGAAAGTTGTGCAAACCACTCTTCGTCTTTTCCGGTAATGGTTAAAGGAACCAGGGCCGGTGCAGTTTCAACAATTTTTAAGTTGTGTTTTCTGGCAAAGCGTAAAGCAAAATCAGTAGCCCCCATTTTCGGGATCGGTAATCCACCGGTGGCAATGACCAGTTTCGCCGCACTTAGTGTAACCGTTTTACCATTCCTTTCATAATTAACCCTAAAGCCATCAGGTAAAATTTCAATTTCTTTTACATCAGCACTGCACCTGATTTCCTGTCCAAAGTCTTCACAAATAGCCGTAAAAACCTGTACCACATCTTTGGCATTTTTATGATCCGGGAATAATTGCCCTAAAGTTTTTTCTTTTCCATCAATGCCGTAAGTTTCAAAAAAGCTAATGGTATCGTCAACCGTCCACTGGGTAAAAGCAGATTTTACAAAGTGAGGGTTGGCCGATATAAATTGCTCTGCTGATGCGAATTGGTTGGTATAATTACAGCGGCCACCTCCTGAAATTAGAATTTTTGCGCCAGGTTTTTCATTTTTCTCCAGCACAATAACTCTCTTGCCCAGATAGCCTGCCTGCACTGCGCACATCAGTCCACACGCACCTGCCCCAATAATTATTGCATCAGCATTCATCTATAAAATTTATTATGGTTACTTTTGCACAAAAGTAGCATTATTTTCAAGCGCATGGCAAAACAGATTAGCGAATTAAAATTAGGTATTTTAGGTGGCGGGCAACTGGGCAGGATGCTCATTCAACAAGCCATAAACTATAATGTAACCACATTAGTTTTAGACCCGGATCCTGATGCTCCCTGTAAACACATTTCCAATTATTTCGAAAATGGCTCCATCACAGATTTTGACACCGTTTATAATTTTGGCAAGAAAGCCGACATCATCACCATTGAAATTGAAAAGGTAAATATTGATGCACTTGAGCAGCTCGAGAAGGAAGGCAAAAAAGTATTTCCGCAATCAAGGGTAATTCGTTTAATCCAGGATAAAGGAGTACAGAAACAGTTTTTCAAAGAGAACGATATCCCGACCTCTCCTTTTCAGATTGTAAATACAAAGGAAGATATGGAAAACTGCAATATTCCTTTTCCATATATATTAAAACTGCGCAAGGATGGTTACGACGGTAAAGGGGTGATGAAAATCAACGGTGCCGCCGATCTGGAAAAAGCTTTTGATGCACCTTGCATTGTTGAAAAACTGGTTGATTTTGAAAAAGAAGTAGCCGTAATTGTGGCACGTAACGCCAATGGTGATGTGAAGACATTCCCAATGGTGGAAATGGAATTTAATCCGGAAGCCAATCTGGTTGAGTTTCTCATCTCACCATCCACTTTTGCTGAAAGTTTGCAACAAAAGGCCGAAAACATCGCTAAGAATATAGCTTCAGCAATGAATATTACCGGTATTTTAGCGGTGGAAATGTTTGTTTGTAAAGACGGTGAGTTACTGGTGAATGAGGTTGCTCCCCGCCCGCATAATAGCGGTCATCAAACTATTGAAGGCAATTACGTTTCTCAGTTCGAACAACATTTACGCTCCATTTATAATTTGCCGCTTGGCGATACCAGCAGCATTACCAATGCCATTATGATCAATCTGCTTGGAGAAAAAGGTTTTGAAGGTGTGGCTCAATATGAAAACCTGGAAAAAGTACTCGCCATAGATGGTGTTTATGTTCACCTATACGGCAAAAAGTACACGAAACCTTTCCGCAAGATGGGCCATGTTACCATTGTTGATATCGACAGGGAAAAAGCGATTGAAAAAGCAAGGTTTGTACAAAAAACACTAAAGGTAATTGCTTAAGCCCCTACCGCGCCGAATTGGAGCTAAAAGCAGGATAAAGAAATAAATTTAGAAGAAATAAAAACAGATATGAGTCAAGGAAATTCAAATTCAGCATTAGTAGGGATTATTATGGGAAGCAAATCAGACCTGCCGGTGATGCAGGATGCTGCTGATGTACTAAAAGAATTTGGAATCAATTACGAAATTACGGTAGTTTCTGCACATAGAACACCAGAACGTATGTTCAATTATGCTAAAGAGGCTCAGGGCCGTGGCTTAAAGGTTATTATTGCAGGCGCTGGTGGGGCTGCCCATTTACCTGGAATGGTAGCTTCGATCACTACCTTACCCGTAATCGGTGTCCCGGTAAAATCATCAAACTCTATTGATGGTTGGGATAGCATTTTATCTATCTTACAAATGCCAAACGGTATTCCGGTAGCCACAGTAGCTTTAAATGCAGCTAAAAATGCGGGCCTGCTGGCATCTCAGATTTTAGCTACCGCTGATGAATCTTTAACGGCTAAAATGCAGGCTTATAAAGATGAGTTGAGAAAAAAGGTTGAGGAAAGCGCTGATAGCATTTAGTTTGGAGTTACAAGTTGGGAGTTTGGAGCAATAGCGTTAACTCAAAACTCCAAACACCCAACTCCAAACTAGTTCAAACTCGGATCTACCGGAAAATTACTGATATGCGCATATTTCGGACCTAGATTTACAATTACATCGCGCCAAAGTTTTTCGTCATCGTTACTAAAAATCAGATCAGGGTTAAAGTTATCACTTACCATCCAGGCATTCTGCTCTATTTCACGATCAAGCTGACCATCATCCCAGCCCGAATATCCCATAAAAAATTTGACTTCGTCCTGCTGTATCGCATTGGTATTGATCAGGATCTTAAGTGTTTCAAAATTTCCACCCCAGTATAAACCGTTTCCGATTGGTTCGCCACTTTGTAACCTGTCATAACACCTGTGGATAAAATGTAAGGTATCTGCCGCAACAGGACCACCGAAATAAATGTAATTTTTGGCATCCCATAAATCGGGAATTACATCATTCAACACCAGATTGCCTACCTGATTAAGAATATACCCTACAGTCCCATCCTCACCATATTCTGTTAATAACACAACAGATCTTTTAAAATTGGGATCGGCCATAAAGGGTTCTGATATGAGCAAGCGACCGGTTTTTGGTTTTATATTGTTCAGCATGATGATAATCATTTGTTACACCGTAAAAGATGCCTATTTTTGTTAAATGCAAGTTACAAATGAATTTCTACAAAACCTGCGCCAAGATTACAAAAGCGCTTCACTAGATGAATCTGACGTTGATCCAGATCCGATTGTTCAGTTTCAAAACTGGTTTCAACACGCGGTTGATGCTCAGATATACGAACCTAATGTAATGACTTTGGCCACTGCAGATAAAGCTGGCAGGCCCGATGCCCGCATTGTTTTACTTAAAGGTGTTGATAAAGACGGCTTTCGGTTTTTCACTAATTACCTCAGTGCCAAAGGAAAAGAGCTAAAACGCAATCCTTATGCTGCATTAGTGTTTTTCTGGCCCGAATTGGAAAGACAGGTGAGAATTGAAGGTACCGTAGAAAAACTGGATAAAGAAACTTCGGAGGCCTATTTTAATACCAGACCGGTTGCCAGTCAGATTGGTGCGGTAGTTTCGCCGCAAAGCCAGATTATTCCGAACAGGGCATTTCTGGAAGAAAAAGTTGAAGAACTGAAAGCTAAAAGTAACGAAAAGGGCATTGTTAAACCGGCACATTGGGGCGGTTATATTGTAAAACCAACAAGAATAGAATTTTGGCAAGGCCGAAGAAGTCGGTTGCACGATAGGATAAACTTTGAACTGGTAAAAGGAAGCTGGACAAAAACCAGATTGGCACCATAACCTTTTCTATAAAATTAATAGAGATTGGTTTTGCAACAAATCTTTTTTACCAAATCGCTTATTAGTAATTCCCGTTTAATCACTAAAGAATGAAACAAATCGCAGTTATCGGATCCGGAACTATGGGAAATGGCATTGCCCATACCTTTGCACAATTTAATTATAAGGTCAACCTGGTTGACATCAGCCAGTCTGCGTTGGATAAAGCCATGCAGACCATCACCAAGAACCTTGAAAGACAGGTTGTTAAAGGAACCTTAACAAACGAGCAGAAATCAGCTTCATTGGATAATATCACCACTTATACCTCAATAAAAGATGGGGTTCAAAATTGCGATTTAATTGTTGAAGCCGCTACAGAAAACATTGACTTAAAGCTGAAGATCTTTAGGGATTTAGATGAATATGCGCCTGCACATGCCATTCTGGCTTCCAATACTTCTTCTATATCGATTACTCAAATTGCTGCCGTAACCGGCAGAGGTGATCAGGTAATCGGAATGCACTTTATGAATCCCGTGCCGGTGATGAAGTTAGTAGAAGTAATAAGAGGTTATGCCACAAGCGATGAAACGACCAGCACCATTATGCAGCTGTCTCAGCGTCTGGAAAAGGTTCCTGTTGAGGTAAACGATTATCCGGGTTTTGTGGCCAACCGAATTTTAATGCCCATGATTAACGAGGCCATCTATACGCTATACGAAGGTGTAGCGGGTGTCCAGGAAATTGATACCGTAATGAAACTTGGAATGGCACACCCGATGGGCCCCTTGCAGTTAGCCGATTTTATTGGCCTTGATGTTTGCCTGGCGATATTAAAAGTATTAAGCGATGGTTTCGGAAACCCGAAATATGCTCCTTGCCCGTTACTGGTAAACATGGTGGCAGCGGGCAAAAAAGGTGCTAAAACTGGTGAAGGCTTTTATCAATACATTTCAGGATCAAAAGACCTCATTGTTTCTGATAAATTTAAAAAATCCTAAATTTTTTAGCATTTAATTTTATATTTGCTGCATGAATGAGCATCTCGACCCTGAAGCAAGCCACTTAACCCCTACCGATCGCGATATTGAAAGGGTTTTAAGGCCGCAGGCATTTGAAGATTTTACAGGACAAGAAAAAGTGATGGAAAACCTGAAAATTTTTGTTCAGGCAGCTAAACTCCGTGGCGAAGCTTTAGACCACGTGCTTCTGCATGGTCCTCCGGGATTAGGTAAAACCACACTTTCTCATATCATCGCCAACGAAATGGCAACCGGTATCAAAGTAACATCAGGCCCTGTATTGGATAAACCCGGCGATTTGGCTGGTTTATTAACCGGCCTGGATGAAGGTGATATTCTTTTTATTGATGAAATCCACCGTTTATCCCCTTTGGTTGAAGAGTATCTATACTCAGCCATGGAAGATTTCAAAATCGATATCATGCTCGAAACTGGTCCTAATGCCCGTTCAGTGCAGATATCACTTAATCCTTTTACATTAGTGGGTGCAACCACACGCTCCGGCTTGTTAACAGCACCCCTGAGAGCCCGTTTCGGAATTAATGCCCGTTTGGCTTACTATGACGCTAAATTACTCACTACAATTGTACTCCGCTCATCCGAAATATTAAAAACGCCCATCAGCGATGAAGGTGCCTATGAAATTGCCAGACGCAGCCGCGGTACGCCCCGTATAGCCAATGCCTTATTACGCAGAACCAGAGATTTTGCACAGATTAAAGGTAATGGAACTATCGACACCGAAATCGCCCGTTATGCATTAGACGCATTGAACGTAGATGAACATGGTCTGGATGAAATGGATAATAAGATTCTGGTTACAATTATTGATAAATTTAAAGGCGGTCCGGTGGGCTTAAAGACCATTGCCACTGCCGTTGGAGAAGATGAAGGTACTATTGAAGAGGTTTATGAACCATTTTTAATTCAGGAAGGCTATATCATGCGTACATCACGTGGACGAGAAGTTACCGAGGCTGCATACAAACATTTAAAGAAAAATTTTCCTGGACAAACTGGAAAGCTGTTTTAGGAAACGTTGGTTGCGTCAAAATTGCCACCTAAACTAACGTCCAACCGAATGAAAAAGTCTATTGACTGACCTCAAAAACCTCACTGCTACGGTTGAGGTGCAGACCGTAAATAAAATTAACTGCCATTCCAGCGCAGGTCGGATCTTAAAGGCTTGGTACCACTCATTACCATTTCCATCAGACGTGTATTGAACGGAATAAATAGAAAGAAGCAATATCTTTTACAATAAACATCGCTTTATTCACTCAATTGGGTATGATGATTTACATTCGGTAAACACCGAGCTGTTTTAAAAAAAAACAAATTGAAGTTCCTTTTTTATATATCTGTTACAATAGAAGTTTTGGCACAGCGTTTGAATTATTTGAACCACACACAAATAAATTGGATTATTATGAAAAAGTTATTCATCATCTCCGCGATTTTAGGTATCGTGGCATTAACTTCTAATCAATCTAACGCTCAGGTAAATATTAATGTGAACATTGGTCCTCAACCAACATGGGTTCCTGCTGGTTACCAAAACGTTAATTATTATTATCTTCCAGAAGTTCAATCTTACTATTATGTCCCTCAAAGGCAGTTTGTTTATTTGAATGGCAACCGTTGGATCAGATCAAGGTATTTACCTGCCAGGTATAGAGGTTATGATCTGCATCACGGACGAAAAATTGTAATGCGCGGAAACAGTCCATACCGTGATTACCACAGGCATAGGGTAACTTATGTAAGCCGAAATAACTATTACCGCTCATCTTATGGCGGCGGTGTCGACAGGATTAGAAACCGCGCACCAAAGCATCATTATAAACCACATCACGTTGACCATGGGCACCATGATAAAAGGATAAATACAAGTTTATTCTCCAGAGGTTACCGAGAGAAACACGGTCATGGCAGACATTAAAATAAGAAAGAGGCTTTAAGCCTCTTTTTTATTGAAAAAGCAAGCTGACGTGAATCAGCGCAGCTTTTTTCATTCTATTGATGTGGAATAAAACTTTCTGCTTTTTCCAGAACAACCTTTAAACCTGCCGGATTTTTACCTCCTGCTGTAGCATAAAACGGCTGTCCACCGCCACCGCCCTGGATTTCTTTACCCAGTTCGCGAACAATATTTGAAGCATTTAATCCTTGTTTCACCAGCTGATCAGCCAGCATCACGGTTATTCCTGGTTTGCCATCAATTTCTGTCGTGAAAACCAGGAAAAGATTATCAACCATATCTCTTAACGAGAAAGCCAGGTTTTTAACGGCCTCAGCGCTTTGTAGATCAATGTGTTTAGCAATCAGGTTAATGCCATTTACCCCTCTTACATGATGTACAATATCTTGTTTCAACGTATTTACGCGTTCTATCGTCGATTTTTCAATTTCCTTTTTCAGTTTTGCATTTTCATCAAGCAATGCCTGCACAGCTGCAGATAAATCTTTGCTACCGTTTAGTAAAGCTTTTAAATGACCCAATTCTTTTCTTTGATCAAGGAAATACTGCTCAGCTTTATCAGCGGTTATGGCTTCGATCCGGCGAACCCCGGCTGCAACAGCGCTTTCTGAAACAATTTTGAACGAGCCGATCTGTCCGGTCGCTTTTACGTGCGTACCGCCACAAAGCTCTTTGGAAAAATGATCATCAAAAGTAATCATGCGGACAAAATCGCCATACTTTTCGCCAAATAAAGCCGTAACACCGCTTTCAATGGCATCCTGATAAGGAACATTACGTTGTTCTTTTAATTTAATGTTTTGCCTGATTTTCTGATTTACAATTACCTCAATCTGTGCTAATTCCTCATCAGTCACTTTAGCAAAGTGAGAAAAATCGAAGCGCAGGTAATCTGCATTCACCAAGGAACCTTTCTGGTTGACATGTTTGCCCAGCACCTGTTTTAAAGCGGCGTGCAACAAGTGCGTAGCCGAGTGGTTATCTTCAGTTAAGATCCGTTTATCTTCATCTACAACTGCCCAGAACTTTCCTTCCAGATTATCGGGCAATATATCGGTAAAATGAACGGTCAGACCGTTTTCTTTTTTTGTATCGGTGATGTCGACCCAGAACTGGCGGCTATGGTCTTCTAAACGTCCGGTATCGCCTACCTGACCACCACTTTCGGCATAAAATGGCGTTTGGCGCAATACAATCTGATACTGTTCTTTCCCTTTAGCTTTTACTTTACGGTATTTTAAGATCTCGGTTTCAATTTCCAAATCATCATATCCCACAAACTCACTTTGATCATCAGCATTTACGATAATCCAGTCACCCGTATCAATGGCGGTTGCGGCACGGGAACGATTTTTTTGTTCCTGTAAATGCTTATTAAATTCTTCAATATCGACCCCTAATAATTTTTTTTCTTTTACTATTAGTTCAGTTAAATCAATTGGGAATCCGTAGGTGTCGTATAATTCAAACGCAAAATAGCCAGATAATTTAATTTTAAAATTTCCACTTTCATCTAAAGAGTCTTTCTCAATTTCATTGGCAATTTGACCCAAAATATACTTATCCAACTTTTCAATCCCGGTTGATAAAGTCCTCAAGAAAGAAACCTCCTCTTCCAAGACTACTTTTTGTACGAAATCCTGCTGCGAAATCAGTTCATCAAACACCCCTTTAAACTGCTCTGCCAATAGCGGCACCAATTGATTTAAAAATGGTTCTTTAAAGTTTAAAAAGGTATAGGCATAACGTACAGCCCTGCGTAAAATCCTGCGGATGACATAACCGGCTTTATTATTAGAAGGCAACTGACCATCGGCAATCACAAAGGAAATGGCACGGATGTGATCGGCCATGACGCGCATGGCAATATCGGTTTTCTCGTCGGCACCATATTTAATACCCGATTTTTCTGCAATGAATTGAATCATCGGTTGGAAAACATCGGTATCATAGTTGGAGGTTTTTTCCTGTAAAACGCGCACCAAACGTTCAAAGCCCATCCCAGTATCAACATGTTTGGCTGGCAAGCTCTGCAATGAACCATTTTTTAAGCGGTTAAACTGCATAAATACATTGTTCCAGATTTCGATTACCTGAGGGTGATCTGCATTGACCAGCGTAGCTCCATCAACCAAAGCCCTTTCTTCATCCGTACGGCAGTCTATATGGATTTCGGAACATGGTCCGCACGGCCCTGTATCGCCCATTTCCCAAAAGTTATCTTTTTTGTTTCCAGGTAAAATATGGCTTTCATCTACATATTGTTTCCATAAATCGTAGGCTTCCTGGTCTTTGTCCAGCCCTTCTTTTTCATCGCCTTCGAAATAAGTAACATATAATTTATCCTTAGGGATTTTATAAACCTCCGTCAACAATTCCCAACTCCAGGCAATCGCCTCCTTTTTGAAATAATCGCCAAAGCTCCAGTTGCCCAACATTTCGAACATGGTATGGTGATAGGTATCAATACCAACTTCTTCCAGATCGTTATGTTTACCCGAAACACGTAAACAGCGTTGTGTATCTGCAACCCGAGAATATTTTATAGCGGCTTCCCCTAAAAAAAGATCTTTAAACTGGTTCATACCGGCGTTGGTAAACATTAAAGTGGGATCGTTTTTAACCACTATCGGTGCCGAAGGAACAACATGATGTTGTTTCGATTCAAAAAAACTAAGGAATGCCTGTCTAATCTCTTTTGCTGTCATTTCAATATTATTGGAGGGAACAAAATTAAAATTTTATTGCGTTAATAAGGAAAAATCAAGCTACATTTGAATACTTTAATTAAATGATATAAAACGCTCATAATCAACAATAAAATATGCCTTATAAAGAAAGAGACATTAATAAAATGTATTATACCATGGGCGAGATGACTGAAATGTTTAATGTCAACGCATCGCAAATCCGTTTTTACGAAAAGGAATTCGACATCCTCCAGCCCAAAAAAAATAAAAAAGGCAACCGCCTTTTTACGCCTGAAGACATTGAAAATCTAAAAATTATTTTCAACCTCGTTGATGAAAAAGGCTTTACCTTAAAAGGTGCTAAAGAATATCTGAAGAATAATAAAACGGGTGTGAAAGAGAATCAAAAAATTATTGACTCGTTGGAAAAACTGAAAAGTTTTCTGGTCAATCTGGCACAAGAACTTTAACTATCCTGTTAAGTTACCTAAACCGTATATACTCCCATATTAAATCAACTATTTAAAAATACATTTTTGTAGTTTTTGATGATTTCCTTATATTAGAACTATCAATACAAAAATCACCCTAATTTTTTATTAACCAGCTTAAACCCTGCTTATGAAAATTTTGTGTGTAGTATTGCCCGCCTTTTCATCCTATTCATTATTTCCAAAAAAGCATTTTGGTATCGGTTCCCCTGCATTGAAAAGTAATCTGCTTCGGCAGACAAGTCTTTTAAGGAACACGCTTATCCTCATTATACATTTGATAAGGCATTGGTTTACTGCCCTTTATCATCGATGGTTAATTGTAAGTAGTTGTGCTTTTAGGTTTTTAACTGCTGCTTTAATAATGATTGGCTTTATGGCAAATGCGCAAACCAATACACAGGAGGAAGATATACGTGATATTTTGGAAAGCGTGGCCGAAAACCTTCCCGATGATTACGATATGACCGAGTTGGTTGATGTATTGGAAAAGTATCGTAAACACCCGATTAACCTGAACAGAACATCGGTTGATGAGCTAAATACTCTGGTATTTTTATCTCCTCTGCAGATTGCTAATTTCTTTACCCATATCAAGGAAAACGGCCCACTTGCCGATGTGCTGGAATTACAAAGTATCCCTGGCTTTGATGTTAAAACGGTTCAAACCCTGCTCCCATTTATAACCTTAACCGACATGACTGATTATCAGCAACTCGGTTTTAAAAACCTTATTCATGCAGGTGAGAATGACATCATGATGCGGCTGGCGCGAACCCTGCAAAAACAAAAAGGCTACACCGATTTACCTGGAAACCGGTATTTAGGTTCACCAGAAAAATTTCAGATGCGATATCGGTATCAATACAGCTCAATTCTATCAGCAGCCTTCACCTTGGATAAAGATGCGGGAGAAAAATTTATTGGCAAACCTTTCGATTTTTATTCAGGTAACATCGTGCTATTCAAATTGGGCAAATTAAAAAAATTGGTGATTGGCGATTATACGCAGCAGTTTGGACAGGGCCTAACCTTATGGTCGGGTTTTTCTTTTGGCAAAGGACCTGATGTTACCAGCGTAGCTAAAAAAGATTTGGGTTTAAGACCTTACAATTCTACCAACGAATACTCCTTTTTTAGAGGTGTGGCTGCAACCCTTAACTTATTTAAAAATGTAGATATAACCCCATTTATTTCTTTCCGCAAGCTGGATGCGAGTCAAAAGTTAGATGCCGATGGAAATTTAGTTCAGTCAACGATCAATCAGACCGGCTTGCACAGAACACCTACAGAGCTTAAAAATAAAGGTGTTTTGGCACAGACCGTATTTGGCACCACTATTCAATATGCTAAAAACGACTTTGCCATGGGTGCAATTGCCTATCATACCCATTTTAAGAGTCGTTTTATCACACAGACTGCAGCTTATGACCGGTATAGTTTTACAGGAAAATCTTTAACCAATCTGGGTCTATTTTATAATTATACCTATAAAAACATGTATCTATATGGGGAGGGCGCCAAAGGTTTAGGTGGTGGCTTTGCTTATATTAATGGTGTATTGGTGAGTTTATCATCGGCAGTTTCTGCGGCTTTAACCTATCGCAATTATGCCAAAGATTACCATAGTTTCTTTAATCAGGCAGTATCCGAATCCAGTGAGGCGGTAAATGAAAGGGGCTTATATGCAGGATTAAATATCAACCCAAATAAACGTTGGGCATTCTCTTTTTATGGAGATTTATTCCGGTTTCCATGGTTAAAATACCGCGTGGATGAGCCTTCGAAGGGCTATGAAGTTTTAGCGCAAGCCATTTATATGCCCAGCAAAGCTTTCAAAATTTTGGTCCGGTACAAATCAGAAAAAAAGCAACAGAACACCGATCTGAATGTACCGGTAAAGTTTTTAGACGACGTAAAAAGAGATGGCTACCGTACGGAAACAAATTGGCAACTGAATAAGAACTGGCAATTTCAAAACCGCCTGGAGATTTCCCAATATAAGAAAGGAAGTGCCAAAAGGGAATTTGGATACCTCATTTATCAGGATGTAGACTATTCGCCAATGTTTGCCAGGTTAAGTGGAAATGTACGGTTTGCATATTTTAATACGCCGAGTTATAATAGTAGAATTTACGCTTACGAAGATGATGTGTTATACAGTTTTGCCTTTGGAATGTATAATGGAAAAGGGTTTAGAACCTATCTGAACCTGAGATATAATGTGATCAAAAAGCTCAATGTCTGGTTTCGATATGGGCTGTTTATTTATCAGGACGTAAAAACGGTAGGTACCTATCTTGACGAGATTAAGGGTAATCAAAAATCGGAGGTTAAAATACAGGTACGCTATCAATTTTAACCGATGTTTAAAACGGAATATATTTTTGCCAGAATCCTCCTGCCTTTCATTATGGGTATCTGTATTTTTTATTATTTCCCGTCATTGACATCTGTTAAATGCTTGATCATAATTGTATTCACTATCTTAACAGGACTCTTATTCTTAAATGTTGTTTATGAAAAATACAATGTATACCGTTATAAAGGCACCGTTGGTTTTTTAATTTACATTTTTTTCCTCAGCCTTGGTGGCTTATTTTGCCTGCTCAAAAATGAAAGGTTAAAACAAAACTACTTTGCAAACGGCGGGTGCAATCATTTTAAAGTTTGGGTAAATAGCGAACCTCAACAGAATCATGATATTGTACGCTTAAAGGTTGAAATACTATCCGGGTATCGGAAAGATAAGCAGATCAAGGCATCAGGCCAATTGTTGCTGAACGTCAAATTAGATAGCCTGAAACCCCTCAGGATAAAATATGGCGATGAAATGATGATCTCAGTTAGATACACCGAAATAGAACCTCCATACAACCCTGCAGAATTTGACTTTAAAGCTTGGCTAGCCAGTCAGCATATTTATCATCAGGCATTTATAGATCAGGATCACATGATTAGCACCAAAAACAACGTTGGCAATCCGATCAAAAAAATAGCCTTAAGCTTAAGGGAAAGGCAAGTAGCAAAATATAGAAGTTTGATTAAAAGTGATGAGGCTTTTGCCGTGGCCTCTACCCTTATTTTAGGATACCGTGCTGATTTAAGTAAAGAAACGTTGTCGGCTTACTCCAAAACAGGAACCATTCATGCTTTATCCGTTTCAGGGGCGCATGTAGCCATCATCTATGTCATTTTGGATTTTATGTTTTTCTTTTTGAATAACAACCGGACGTTAAGAATAGTGAAACTGATGTTCATCTGCACCTTGATTTGGGGATATGCCTTGATGACCGGTTTATCGCCCTCTGTCGTCCGTTCAGCCATCATGATCAGTATTTTAATCGCGGCCAAAGTTTTATCGAAGAAAACCAATAGTTACAATGTATTGGCCCTTTCGGCATTTTGTCAACTCGTTTACAATCCATTTTTAATCTGGGATGTGGGCTTTCAACTCTCCTATCTAGCTGTATTTGGCCTGATTTATCTTCAGCCAAAAATATACAAGCTTATCTACACTGATAGTGGTTTGTTTGATAAAATATGGAGTTTGACATCTATGTCTCTTGCTGCGCAAATAGTCACATTTCCATTGAGTATCTATTATTTTCATCAATTCCCCCTTTATTTTTTATTTGCTAATCTTTTCATAACCATTCCGTTAATATTAATGATGTATTTAGGGATTGCTGTATTAATCCCATCGTTCGGATTTCTGGCTCCGATATTCGAATGGATTATAAATTTTACAAATGCAGTGCTAAACTGGATCGCCAATTTGCCATACGCCAGCTTTTCATCCATATGGATTGATCTGCCAGAATTTATGTTATTGAGTTTCTCGCTGGGCATCTTCATTTATGCATTGACAAAACTTAACAAGCGATTTTTATTTGGCTCTTTATTCTTATTTGTCTGTTATCAACTTTTGATTTTGCGCAATGACCTGATGGTTTTTCAGCAGCGGAAAATTATTTTCTTTTCGTTGAGAAAAAATTATGCGGCCGCCTTTATTGATGGAAAGGAAGCGGTTTTGGTTTCGGATTTAAATCGTGAAGATAAAAACTATACCTTTTCGGTTGAACCTGCATTATCTCAGCTGCAGGTAGATAACATACATTTTATAAGTTTAAAAAAAGACACTGTTTTAAAGCGCTTCGTATCAAACAACAATCAGATTGCCTTTTTTCAATATAAAATGCTCTTGGTTGGTGAAGATTTGAATGATAAAGAGATCAATGGAAATGCCAGCTTTTCTGGCATCTGGGTAAGTGGAAATACAAAATTTAATTTAGCAAAAATACACCGAGATATTAAATATAAAACGGCAATAATAGATGCGACCAATAAAGATTATAAAATTCGGATCTTTAAAAAAGAATTCGAGAATAATAATATAGATGTATATGTTTTAAAGAAAAATAAAGCATATTTGGTGCAACTAAGCCAATAACATGGAAAATCTGGTTTTATATCAGGTTGCTGAAAGGATAGCAACAATAACAATCAACAGGCCCGAAAAGAGAAATGCGCTAAACCCACAACTTGTTGCCGAGTTAACTGCAGCATTTATAAGGGCATCAGAAGATGATCTGGTGAAAGTGGTCATATTAAATGCAAATGGCGATGCGTTCAGCGCAGGTGCAGACTTGACTTATCTTCAACAATTACAATATAATACATTTGAAGAAAACGTAGCCGATTCCAATCATTTAAAGAAACTCTTCACAACGATTTATTATCTGCCAAAGGTTGTGATTGCTCAGGTAGAGGGACATGCTATTGCCGGTGGCTGTGGTTTGGCAACCGTTTGCGATATTATTTTTGCAACCCCTGAAAGTAATTTTGGCTATACCGAAGTAAAAATCGGCTTTGTTCCGGCTATAGTTTCCTGTTTTTTAAAACAGAAGGTAAGCGAATCCATCGCCAAAGAAATTTTACTAACCGGCAAAACTTTCTCTGCGGAGCAGGCATTAAAATATAATTTGATCAATTTTGTAACAAATTCATCCGATATCCATCAAAAAACACGAGAATTTGCATTAAGTTTGTGTACAGGAAGTTCGGGCAATTCGCTGATGATAACCAAACAGCTGATTACCCAAACGGTTAATCTGCATTTAGAAAAGAGTTTGGAAACCGCAGTACAGATTAATGCGAGGGTAAGAGAAAGTGAGGATTTTAAAAAAGGGATCTCGTCATTTTTAAATAAAGAGAAAATTAATTGGTAAATAACTTAACAACAATAAAAACATGTTCAAATCAATCAAAACCAGCATTGTAGCTTTAATCTTGGTGAGTACAGCTATAATTGCCCATGCACAAAAGAAAGTTGCTGAAGGTACTTTAGTATTTGCTGTAACGGCAAATGGTACCACAACTGAAGTTAAAACTAAATTTAATGGCAACTTAACTAAAATCGAAATTGAAAATGGCCCCGCCCTGGTAAATATCATTTCGAATACAGCGGATAAAACCGGATTATTATTGATTGATGTTCCGGTAGCTCAAAAACAGTTTGCAGTAAAGGTGAGCAAAGCAGAAACAGAAGCACAGGAAGCTTTAATGCCAAAATATTCTGATTATAAAGCAACTGGCGAAAAACAGACCATTGCCGGATTTAATGCAGAAAAGTATACCTACAAAGATGACAAAGGCGGAGCGCATGAATTATGGGCAACAAAAGATGTTGATATTGCTGCAATTACAAGTGGAGGCCTATTTAAAGGCTTGGGTGCACTTCCTGTAAAATATTCTGCATTAATTAACGGTGTAAATTCTGACCTGGTTTTAAAATCCCTTTCTGAAGCCAAAGTTGGTGCCATTAATACTGAAGTGCCTGCCGGTTATGAAGTAGTAACTATGGAAGATTTGAAAGCCATGCAAGGTGGTGGTGAATAATTAACCAATTCAAGGTAATTTACAGCTTTTTAACTGCAGGCTTTTTATTTAAATTAGCCCGAAAGTTAAAAAGCTTTTTTTATGTCCAAAAATTATATATGATTAAAAAATTATTATTCAGATTATCAGTTGCTTGTATAGCATTTTGTTCGCTTATTGATGCAAAAGCTCAAAATATCAACTGGGCAAAAGACGGTAATTCCTACTATCAGATTGCAAATGGAGAAATTATTTCGGTTGCCCTCCCTAAAGGTGATAGAAAAACAGTCATATCCAGGGCACTGTTAACACCTGCCGGAAAAGCTAATGCCATTCCGGTAAGGAGTTTTCAACTGTCTGACGATGGTACAAAAGCATTAATCTACACCAACAGTAAAAAAGTTTGGCGTTACGATACCCGTGGTGATTATTGGCTGGCTGATTTAACCGCGAATAAGATTACCCAGATTGGAAAAGACAAACCAGCCTCATCATTAATGTTTGCTAAATTATCGCCTGATGGCAGCAAAGTAGCCTATGTAAGCAAACATAACCTATATGTAGAAAATGTTGATGGTACCGGGGCCAAAGCTTTAACAACTGATGGTACAGAACGCATGATTAATGGTACTTTCGATTGGGTTTATGAAGAAGAATTTGATTGCCGGGATGGCTTTAGATGGAGTCCGGATGGTAAATCTATCGCATATTGGCAGCTGGATGCAACCAAGATCAAAAATTTCTTAATGATCAATAATACTGATTCTATTTATCCATTTACTATTCCTGTAGAATATCCAAAGGTGGGTCAAAACCCATCTGCCTGCAAAGTTGGCGTAGTTGATATTGCAACAGCCAAAACCAACTGGCTAGATGTTCCTGGTGATAATATTCAGCACTATATTCCACGCATGCAGTGGGTACCCAACAGTAACAATATTATTTTACAGCAGCTGAACCGTGAGCAGAATGAAAGTATCGTATTTATCTGTAATGCAGCTACAGGATCGGCAAAAGCTGTTTATACCGAGAAAGCCAAAGCCTGGATTGATGCACAGGATGAATGGAAATGGTTAAACGATAACAAAGAGTTTACCATTGTATCGGATAAAGATGGCTGGAACCACCTGTACAGGATTAGTTTGGATGGGAAGAAAGAAACATTGGTTACAAAAGGTAATTATGATGTAATTGATGTAAAACTGATCGATGTAAAAAATAACCAGGTTTATTTCCTGGCCTCGCCAACAAATGCAACCCAGAAATATCTCTTTAAAACCAAATTGGATGGAAAAGGTAAGCTGGAGCAGGTTACGCCCTCTGTATTACCGGGCACTCACAATTACGACATTTCACCTAATGCGGCTTTTGCCCGCCATTCTTATAACAGTTCGGTTGTTAGATTCATTACAGAATGGATGAACTTTACTGCCGGAAATCCATTTACAATGGATGGAAGCATTACTTCGCAACTGGCGAAACAATCAGTATCGAAAAACAAGGTTGAGTTTTTTAAAGTAACGACCGAAGATGGAATTGAAATGGATGGGTGGATGAAAAAGCCGGATAATTTTAATCCAGATAAAAAGTATCCCGTTTTATTTTATGTATATGGTGAGCCTGCAGGTGCAACAGCGCTGGATGTTGACGGTGCCGGCACAAATCATTTATATGACGGCGATATGGCTAAAGATGGTTATATCTATATTTCAATGGATAATAGAGGTGCACCTGTTCCGAAAGGGAGCGCCTGGCGTAAAAGCATCTATAAAAATATTGGTGTAATTAATATCCGCGATCAGGCAATGGCCGCTAAAAAATTATTGGCTACCCATGCGTATATGGATAAAGACCGTGTAGCGGTTTGGGGATGGAGCGGAGGCGGCTCTTCTACATTAAACCTGATGTTCCAATATCCTGAAATTTATAAAACAGGTATTGCTATTGCGGCGGTTGGTAATCAGTTAACCTATGATAATGTTTATCAGGAACGTTATATGGGTACACCTTTTCCGAGCAAAGAGGCATACATTAAAGGTTCGCCAATTACACATGCTAAAAACCTAAAAGGCAATTTGTTGTATATCCATGGCACGGGCGACGATAATGTGCATTATCAAAATGCCGAAATGCTGATTAATGAGTTAATTAAAAACGGAAAGGTTTTTCAACTGATGAGTTATCCAAACCGTACCCACAGCATTTCTGAAGGTGAAGGTACCAGCAAACACTTATCTTTAACCTACACTAAGTTTTTAAAAGAAAATTGCCCTCCGGGAGCAAGATAGAAATTTAGAAGCAGCTTTCGGGCTGCTTTTTTTATGCAATAAACATTTGAATCAGCATGGCCGTTACAATGGCGATACCAAAGCTTAACAAAGTTCCAATCAGTACATATTCGGTTAATTTGAGATCGTGTTTTTCTTTTAAATCACCGAACCGGAATATGGATTTCGCTGCAAGTAAAAAACCAACGGCCTCAAAATGGTTGGTAAGAATAAACAGAAAAATCAAAGTCCTTTCCAATATCCCGATGTATTTGCCCGCGTTCTCCAAAGATTTAGGGCTGTCAGGCTGGTTATCAGGAATCCATTTAGCAATAATCACTTTCATGATAATTGATGTGGGGAGGGTTAAAAATAAGACGCCTGAAATAAGTACCCAGGTGTGCGGATTGTTTAAAAAAACAATATTTAAACTTCCATTATAGAAAAGATGCCATACAGCTACAATCGAGCTGAAATGCAAAACCTGATCAACAAAAAACAGTATCCGGGCATTTTTATGGGTTTGAAAGATGGATTTTAGCGCATCAATAATCAAATGGATTACACCTATTGTTAATGCCGTTTTCCAAACATCAAAGCTCAAAAAAACAATAAATATCAAAGCCACATGGATCATTACATGCAAATAGAGCTTGCCTGACTTTAATTTTTTCCTTTCCTTATCTTTTACCCAGGCATTAGGCTGCAAAAAGAAATCCCCGATCAAATGGGCAAGAATAAGTTTGATTAAATAGATGTCCATTATTTTAAAATCATTTTGTTCAATTTTTTACGGTAAATCCTGTCCATTTCCATGATTTCGCTGTAATGTGCGCGTTTTAATGCTTCACTAACCGATGATTGCGTCCGACCTGAAATAGCGGCCAGTTCGCTCTGCAATAAATCGTTATTTTCCAGGGCCATTTTTACCATTTCGGCAGCTACAACACCCCAACTATCCATCGCAATCAACGATAACTTGATTAAAACATTAATTTCCTCGTCAAAATCAGCAGAATCTGTTTTAACTGCTAAATTAACCTTAGCCTGTTTTAAACTGTCAAAAGCCGCTCCTGAATACACAAAAGCATCTCCACTGGATTCTGAAAGTTTTTTACGTTTAGTTTTTATTGCTCCAATTCCGATTCCCATTCGTACATCTGCAGGTTTATTTACCTTGATGCAGGCTTTTAAATAGGCCGCGGTTTTGATGGCATTTTCTGGTCCTACTTCTAACTGAAAGCTATCTCCCCGATAAATTTCCCACTTACCACTATGATCAGAGACTGCTTTTAAGCCTGTTTTCAGGTCCGATAACCAGCTGTCTTTAATTTTTCTTGAGCCTATAATATCACCTGTTATAATACAAATCATATTACAATATCGAACTTATTATTCATATTTTAAAATAATATCGGGTATTTAGCCGATATTTCAAATTATCGGGTATTTAGCCGATATTTAAAATTATCGGGTATTTAGCCGATAATCATCCAAAACTAATCATTGGTTTTATTGTTAAGTAGCTATGGCATTAATAGAATTTACCAAAAGAGGAATTTACTGTAAGCAGGGTGATTTTTATGTAGACCCCTGGTGGCCTGTAGATTATGCAGTAACTACACACGGCCATAGCGATCATGTTCGTTTCGGAAATAAATACTACCTCTGCCATACGTTGACCAAACCCATCATCAAACGCAGGATCAGTGAAGATTTAAACGTAGAAACACTGGAGTATGGAGAAAGCATTACCCGTAATGGCGTAAATATTTCTTTTTTTCCGGCCGGACATATTATTGGCTCTGCACAGGTGCGATTGGAATATAAAGGTGAAATTTGCGTCATCTCTGGTGATTATAAAATTGAAGATGATGGCATCACCACACCATTCGAGGCTGTAAAATGTCATTCTTTTGTTTCAGAAAGCACTTTTGGTCTGCCGGTTTACAAATGGCAAAAACAGGAAATTGTTTTCAACGGAATAAGGAACTGGGTTAATGATAACATCAATCAACAGAAAACAAGTGTATTAATTGCCTATAGTTTGGGCAAAGCGCAGCGTTTAATTAAAAACCTGGCCGGCAATACCCCTATTTATGTACATAACAGCATTGCCAACCTTAATGAAGTGATTATAGAAGCTGGTGTAAAGCTTCCCAAAACGATTAGGATTACTCCTGAAACCACAAAAGACGAGTTACAGAAAGGAATTGTAATTGTACCGCCCGCCATGCGCGATAGCCGCTGGATCAAAAATTTATCCCACCCGGTTACCGGTATATGTTCTGGCTGGATGCAGGTACGGGCACACCGCCGCTGGCAAAGTGCTGATGCCGGTTTTGCGCTGAGCGACCATGCAGACTGGCCTGGCTTAATGGAAGCCATTACTGCAACAGGTGCCGAAAAAGTATATGTTACTCATGGTTTTACAGCCGCTTTTAGCCGCTTTTTAAATGATGAGGGAATAGAAGCTGCAGAAGTTTTAACCAGGTTTGGCCAGGAAGATGATGAAGAAAACAAAGTTGATTTAGCCGGGCAGAACGAAAATTAAACAACCATGAAACGCTTTGCAAAACTGATCCAGCAGCTCGAACTGAGCAATAAAACCAACGATAAAATCTCGGCGCTGGTTGATTATTTTAACTATGCCGATGATCAAGATAAGGTATGGGTAATCGCCTTATTTACCGGTAAAAAACCCAAAAGACCAATTAAATCAGCCTTGTTGAAATACTGGGCGATAGACATTACCCAAACACCAGAATGGTTATTTGCTGAAAGCTATGCTAATGTTGGCGATTTAAGCGAAACCATTGCCTTACTATTGCCCCCTGCTGAGAATACCTCTGACTTCCAACTACATAAATGGGTTGAAGACTTGCACGATTTAGAAGGCAAAGATGATGAAACCAAAAAAGATTTCATTTTAAGTGCCTGGAACAAACTCGAAACACAGGAACGTTTCATTTTTAACAAATTGATTTCGGGTAATTTCAGGATTGGCGTTTCCAATAAAATGCTGGTAAATGCCTTGGCCAAACAAAGCAGCTTAGATAGCGCCCAGATTATGCATAGCATTATGGGAAAATGGAATCCTTACGAAATTACTTTTCATGAGCTGATTAATGGCATCCATGTAAATACAGATAATTCCTGGCCTTACCCCTTTTGCCTGGCATATGCACTGGAGCAAGAGCCCGAAAAACTAGGTGATATTGCTGAATGGCAGGCCGAATGGAAATGGGATGGTATCCGCGGGCAGATTGTAAAGCGCAATGGAGAACTTTTTATCTGGAGCCGTGGAGAAGAACTGGTTACAGAACAGTTTCCCGAATTGCATTTTATGATCGATGTTCTGCCTGATGGTGTAGTTTTAGACGGCGAAATACTGGCAGTACAAGATAAACAGGTTTTATCATTTAGCACATTACAACAGCGTTTAAACCGGAAAACGATTAGTAAAAAACAGCTGGACGATGCACCCATCGGATTTTTTGTTTATGATATTTTAGAATATGGAGCTAAAGATTTTAGGGAAGAACCTTTAAGCATAAGGCGTAATACATTAGAAAAGCTGATCGGTGGTTTAGACGAAAGTCCGGTGATGATATCTCCTGTGATCAATTGCAGCTCGTGGGAGGAGCTGGCAGATTTAAGACAAACCTCTCGTTCAATTAACAGTGAAGGCATTATGCTTAAAAAATTAAATTCTCACTATCACAGCGGAAGAAAACGTGGCGATTGGTGGAAATGGAAAATTAACCCCTATACCGTTGATGCGGTAATGATTTATGCGCAAAAAGGAAGTGGAAGAAGGGCTAATTTTTTTACTGATTATACCTTTGCCGTTCGTGACGGCGAGAATTTAGTGACGATTGCCAAAGCTTACTCCGGCTTAACAGATAAAGAAATTAAAGAAGTAAATGCTTTTGTAAACCGTAATGCAATTGAAAAATTCGGTCCGGTACGTACCGTAAAACCCGAATTGGTTTTTGAAATTGCGTTTGAGGGAATTGCAGAAAGCAAACGACATAAGGCAGGTTTAGCTTTACGTTTTCCACGTATATTGCGGTGGCGAAAAGATAAAAAAGCTGATGAAATTAATACTTTGGAGGACTTGAGGCAGCTATTGCAATCTACCTTATAGCGCCGCCACCATGGTCTGTGTCCTCACAGACCATTACATTATAACTTGAAAGATTTCGGTCTGTGAGGACACAGACCGAGGAGTTGGGAGTTGCTGAAAAAAGTAAAGTGCGTGGCGGGGCTGCTGTAACCGAAGAATCACTGCAATTGCTTTTCAAAAAAACTAAAAACAGATCAATATAAAATCATAAGGAAAAACAAAAAGAATGGACCAAACCAAAACCAAAGGTTATAAAAAGATAAAAGCCTGGTTAAAGGCAAATAAACGCAGGCCTTTTCAATTTCAGGAAGATGCCTGGCAGTATTATCTTAATGGCTATAGCGGTTTGGTTAACGCGCCTACTGGTTTTGGAAAAACATTTTCACTTTTTTTGGCTGTAGTAATTGAAGCTTTAAATGCCTCAGCAACCCATAATAAAAAAGCTAAAGACCGTTTACAATTGATCTGGATTACCCCACTCCGATCTTTGGCCAAAGATATTGCAAGAGCGATGCGTGAAACTTTACTGGAACTGGAACTGGATTGGCACGTAGGTGTCCGCAATGGCGATACTTCGCAGGCAGAGAAAGTACAACAGAAAAAATCGATGCCCGAAATTCTGTTGATAACCCCGGAAAGCCTGCACCTGTTGCTGGCACAAAAAGGTTCATCAACACTGTTCCGTAATCTTAAATGCATTGTGGCGGATGAATGGCACGAACTTTTGGGCAGCAAACGGGGCGTACTGGTTGAGTTAGCCGTTTCCCGTATTAAAGGTTTACAAAAGCTGGAAAAAAACCAATTCTTGAGGATTTGGGGAATTTCAGCAACCATTGGAAATATTGAGGAGGCTTTAGATGTATTGACGCCGGATTTAGCAGCCAAAAGAGTGATTGTTAAGGCCGATCTGGAAAAGAAAATCCAGATTAAATCCATCCTGCCTGATGATATCGATACATTGCCCTGGGCGGGGCACTTGGGTTTAAAGCTCGCTTATAAGCTCTTACCCATTATAGAAAAAAGTAAAACGACGTTAATTTTCATCAATACCCGCGGACAATCGGAAATGTGGTACCAGCATTTACTTAACATTGAACCCGAACTTGCGGGACGCATTGCCATACATCATGGATCGATAGATTTTGAACTCCGCAACTGGATTGAGGATGCACTACATACCGGACAGCTTAAAGCTGTTATTGCTACATCATCGTTAGATCTGGGCGTAGATTTTAAGCCCGTTGATACAGTGGTTCAGGTAGGATCGCCAAAAGGTGTTGCCAGGTTTTTGCAAAGAGCAGGACGCTCCGGCCACTCCCCTCATGAAATTTCTAAAATATATTTTTTACCAACCCACGCTTTAGAACTGGTTGAGGCGGCAGCGATTAAAGAAGCTGCTAAAACAAACAATATAGAGAGCCGTGAACCCTTTATTATGGTATTTGATACCCTGATTCAGTACCTGGTTACACTGGCCATAGGCGATGGATTTGATGATAAAATCATTTATGAAGAAATTAAGGGTACACACGCCTTTAAAATGATCTTACCCGAAGAATGGGCCTGGGTGATGCAGTTTATTACCTCAGGAGGAGATAGTTTAAGTGCCTATACCGAATTCAAAAAATTAATTAAAGATGAAGACGGACTTTGGAAAGTAAAGAGCAGACAACTGGCCATGCGGCACAGGTTACATATCGGAACCATTGTAAGTGACGCGATGTTGAAAGTGAAATTCATTTCTGGCGGTTATATCGGCATGGTAGAAGAATATTTTGTAACCCGATTAAAAGCCGGAGATAATTTCCGCTTAGCCGGAAGGGTTCTGGAATTTGTTCAGGTGAAAGATATGACCGTTGTTGTGCGGGTGAGTAAACAGAAAAATGCAATCTCTCCTAGCTGGAATGGTGGTCGCTTACCGCTATCTTCCAATTTAGGATCAGTTTTAAGAAAAAAATATAATGAAGCCCTGGACAAAACCCATCAGGATGAGGAATTAGACACGGTCTATCCACTATTCTTATTACAGGAAAAACGTTCCCATGTTCCCAAAAACGACGAGTTACTGATAGAGCTTATTAACAATAAAGAAGGTTTTCACCTCTTTGCCTACCCTTTTGAGGGGCGATTGGTACATGAAGTTTTGGCGGCCCTGGTGGCCTATCGCCTGAGTAAACTGTTGCCTATCAGTTTTTCTATTGCCATGAACGATTATGGTTTTGAACTTTTAAGTGAAACAGAAATACCTATGGACGAATCGATTGCCTACGAAGTTTTTTCACCTAAGAATTTAACTGAAGATATTACACAAAGTATCAATTCAACTGAAATGGCAAGAAGGAAATTCAGAGATATTGCCTGCATCTCCGGACTCGTTTTTCAGGGCTATCCTGGCAAATATGTGGCCAATAAACACCTCCAGTCATCTGCTGGTCTGTTTTTTAATGTTTTTAGCGATTATGATAAACATAATTTACTTTTGCGACAGGCATACGATGAGGTTTTTTACCAACAACTGGAAGAACCCAGATTAGCAGCTGCTTTAGAAAGAATTCAGGATGGAGCAATTATTATCACCAATCCAAAAAGTTTCACACCACTGTCTTTTCCTATTAAAGTAGACAGTTTACGCGAAAACATGAGTTCTGAAGAGTTAGAGCAACGGATTGCCAGAATGAAAGCCGAAGCAGAGAGAATTAGATAAAAACATTTTCTTGTAACCTGTCTAAAATTAAAGATCCTTCGACAGGCTCAGGATGACAATAGCGTAAATAAATGACCATTATAAGCCAGGGTGAAGAGTTGATTTTAGATAAAGAAAGGGCTTTGTTCTTACCCAAATATCAGCTTTTAGCAATAAGCGATTTACATTTGGGCAAATCTGCCCATTTTCGTCAGGCCGGTTTGCAAGTGCCGGCAACCATTGCCCAGACAGATTTACAACGTTTAAGCTGGTTAATTAAGCAATATCAGCCTGAAACATTGCTGATCAATGGTGATATGTTTCACCATGGTTTAAATACAGACATTGAAGAGTTTTCTATTTGGAGAAAGCAATACCAGGAACTTAATTTTTTATTGGTAAAAGGAAATCACGACAGGCTTTCGAACGCGGATTATGCTGCAATGGGCATCGAAATACATGAACCCAGTTTTTGTTTGGGGCCGTTTTGTTTTATTCATGATGCTCCACAATGTACCGAAGATGAATTATACCCCATTAGCGGACACATACATCCAGGGGTTACCATAGTCGGGAAAGCAAAGCAAAGGTTAAAATTCCCTTGCTTTTATTTTGGAAAGGAATACGCCGTTTTACCTGCATTCAGTTTATTTACCGGACTCTATAATATCTATCCTAAAACAAGCGAGCGTATATTTGCAGTCACGCCAAAAAGTGTATTGGAAGTTTAAGCATGGGCTTCAATCACCTGTTTCAGTTGTGACGCCTGCAGTACACCACTTTGCCTCCATACCTGCTTTCCTTTTTTAAACAAAATTAAGGTAGGAACGCTCTGAACATTGAACGATGAAGCAGCCGGTTGATTTTTGTCGATATCTACTTTGATAATCGAAACCGAGTCGCCCACTTGAGATTTCAGTTGCTCCAAAATCGGTTTCATCATTTTGCATGGACCGCACCACTCCGCAAAAAAATCAACCAGCACTGGTTTATCACCGTTAATTAAATCTGAAAACTTAGACATGATAATTATATTTACTAAGAAAACAAAGGTTAGCTGGATTGGTTTTTATGAGATCTTGCTACTTCTATTGACTCACTCAATATTTTGATAATTAGTTCTGCATCTTCCTGATTGATCCAGTTTACTGCAGTAATTTTAGAAGAACCATCATTAAAGATGATTGATTTTGTATTGGTTGAGAATAAGTAATTGGGTCTCGTAAAATATCTGGTGCTTTCTATATCTTTATTCAATATCATTAAATCAGTTATTCCTGTTAAACTGATATATTTTGAGGAAGAAATAAAATCAAATTTCTTTTTAATGATGAGTTTGTTGTTTTGAATACTTAAAATAGTCTTGCCAAATACTTCCCAAAGCCATGTTTTAATAAAGAACAGCCCTATTGCCGTCCATCCTAAGAACCAAATACTTAATGAGCTTATGGCTTTTAGATTAGCAAGGATTATGATCGAAAAAAAAAGTTCAACAGCTAACCATACCAACAAAAATGGTGCAAAAGCAATAATAAAGAACCAATTTTTAGTTGAGGAGATTACAAATTCTTTTTTATCATTATTCTCAGCAAAACTGATTCTTTTCATTAATTATACCAGTTTAAAACTAATAGAATTAAGCATTTACAGGAAGTTCCGCGGCTAAAGCAGTAACCCAATCTTCAAATAGACCTTTTTCAATTTTAATGACCTCCGCTGCATGGTTTTCCCAATCATCAGAAAAATTAACCAATTGGCTCATCATTTCCTCCAGATGTCCCTCTTCCTCCAGAATAATCGATTTCACATTTACCCTGCTTTTTGCTTCATCAAGAGCTGCCTGATAGATTGGATACAATTCATCGGCACGTACTTCAATGGCATAAGTAACAAATAAATAAGCAGCGAATTTTAAATCATAACCTGAAAGATTAAATACAGCTTTTAAATAGCGACAAACTGCAATATCCAGGGCATGTAAATAGTATTTGGTATGATTTGGCGATAACAGCTCGGCGTTGGTATAAGTTTTACAAAGAGCCTCATCAAGCTTTGAAATCTGCTTTTTTAAATAGTAAGCATGACGGTGTTCTTCTGCAGCATGTTTAAGAATAATGAGGTTTACATTTTCTTTATGCTCTGAAGCGGAGATCTTCTTCGCACCTGCATTTTCCATATAAGATAACGTATTTAACCATTTGGCATGCAACACATTATCTGAAACTATTGATTTTAAATTTGAAGCTAACATTATTGATTGTTTAACTACTAGGTTGTTCTAATTTTGTGAATTACACCAATTGAAAGCCGTTAATTGAAACCTGCGAAATGATTAAATTTCCCTGTTTAGATCCCAGCTTTCTAAATAATCTGCCACCCTACGCACAAACATTCCGCCTAACGAACCATCTACAACCCTGTGATCATATGATAGTGACAAAAACATCATGTGCCTGATCGCAATTACGTCGCCATGCTCGGTTTCCAATACGGCAGGTTTCTTTTTAATCGCACCTACCGCCAAAATAGCGACTTGAGGTTGGTTAATAATCGGCGTACCCATCACATTCCCAAAACTACCTACATTGGTTAAGGTAAATGTTCCGCCTTGTGTTTCGTCAGGTTTTAATTTAGAATTTCTTGCTCTTGCAGCCAGATCGTTAACAGCCTTGGTTAACCCTACCAGGTTTAGCTGATCAGCGTTTTTAATTACCGGAACAATTAAGTTGCCACTTGGTAAAGCCGCGGCCATACCAATATTGATATTCCCTTTTTTGATGATCTGGTTCCCATTAACCGAAACATTGATCATCGGGAAATCTTTAATAGCTTTGGCAACCGCCTCCACAAATATTGGGGTAAACGTTATTTTTTCATTTTCACGTTTCTCGAAACTGTTTTTGACTTTATTGCGCCACAATACCATGTTGGTTACATCTGCCTCTACAAAAGAAGTAACATGCGGCGATGTTGCTTTACTCATTACCATATGATCGGAAATGAGCTTGCGCATCCTATCCATCTCGATAACTTCATCTGCACCATTAACACTTGTGGTAGAAGGTTTATTTACAGATGGAGTTTGTGGGGACTGATCATTTTTTTGAAGTACAACTTCGTTAACCGGTGGAGCAGGTGGAGTTAATACCACTGTAGCCGTTTTTGTGGTGCCACTATTTTTCCGGGCAATATAATCCAATAAGTCATCTTTATTTAAACGTCCGTCAACACCAGAACCTTTTATGGCATCTAATTCAGCCAATGAAATATTCTCCTGGGCTGCAATGCTCTTAACCAAAGGAGAATAAAAGCGATCGGATGAACTAAAGTCGGTTGTGTTTACCGCATGATCCTCATCAGGCAACTGTTCAATTCCAGGTATAGCAGCGATCTTTTCTTCTGCCACTGGCTCTTCTGCAACAGGCGCTTCAACTTCAGGAGCGTCGCCACCTTCCGTTTCGATAATGGCAATTACATCCCCTACCTGGGCAACTTCATCTTCAGCAAATAATTGTTTTACCAATTTACCGGCAACCGGCGACGGCACCTCAGAATCTACCTTATCAGTAGCGATTTCTAAAATGGTATCGTCTAATTCAATAACATCACCAGGTTGTTTTACCCATTTAATCACCGTTGCTTCTGCAACACTTTCACCCATTTTTGGTAACAGTAGTTCGTATTGAGCCATATTAAATTACAGTATTATATATTGGTAACGCGACAAAAATACAGTTTTTATTCTTTCTAAACTGTTTCTTTAAGGAGATTTAATAACATCGCTAACGCCGAAGCGGCAGAACGTTCGATGTTTTGAATCCGTTTGTTACTGAAATTAAACACCTTAGCGACCGTTTTGTGTTTTGAAGAAACTGCAATCCAAACCGTACCAACCGGTTTTTCTTCTGTCCCACCATCCGGACCAGCAATACCACTTACTGCAAGTGCATAATCCGTTTTGAAATGTTTAATTGCTCCTTCCGCCATTTCAGTTACGGTTTCTTCGCTTACTGCACCGAAAGTGTTTAAGGTGCTTTCTTTTACACCCAGAATGGATTCCTTAAGTTCGTAAGCGTATGCTACAGCCCCGCCCCAATAAACTGACGAAGATCCGGGATGCTGCGTAATTAAATGTGCAATATATCCGCCAGTACAGCTTTCAGCCGTTGATAAAGTGACCCCTTTACTTTTCATCAGATCCAGAATCGCTTTTTCCATTGGAATATCTTCATCCGTTACCACAAACTTATTCACTTTAGAAATGATCTGCCTGGCGTAATTCTCAACTTCTTTATTCAATTCTGCTTCGTTATGGCCTTTGGCCGATAAGCGTAAGCGAACTTGTCCCAATTTTGGCAGATATGCAAGTTTGATATGTGTCGGCAAGTTATCCTCTATTTCTTCAATCTCTTTGGCCAGAAATGATTCTCCGATATTTGCCGTAAGAATAGTTTTATGTACAATAAACGGCAGCTTAAATCGCTTTGTAATCCTTGGAAGAATCTCGTCATCCATAAGATACATCATCTCATAAGGTACGCCCGGCATTGATACAAAAATCGTATTATTTTGTTCAAACCACATACAGGGTGCAGTACCATTTTTATTAACAATAACGTCACAACCATCAGGGACATCGGCTTGCTGTATATTGATATCCAATAACGGGCGCTTATATTTTTCGAAAATCTGACGGACCATTTCCAATGCAGCGGGGTCATTGCGGAAGCCCATATTAAAATACTTTGCCAAAGTCTTTTTAGTAATATCATCTTTGGTCGGTCCCAGGCCACCGGTAATTAATATCAGATCTGCGCGTTTCTCAGCAAGTTCGAGTGCTTCTAAAATATGCTGTTCGTCATCAGAAACTGAGGTAATCTGCTTAACGGCAACCCCAATTAAATTTAACTGTTTAGCCATCCATGCAGAATTGGTATCAACGATCTGGCCGATGAGTATCTCATCGCCAATGGTAATAATTTCGGCTAGCATAAATTTATCGGTATGTGTTGTAAAAACCCTGTCTTTTGCTCAATTTTAAGTCCTGTAATATAGATGCCTTAACCTTTATGGTTACGGAATAACTTTTATAAGCACCATACGGAACCCAGTTTACACTCATATCCCAGCAATGTAAGTCGCGGTAAATAGCCAAATTCATAGGCGTTAAACCGTTGTTCTTAAAATCGTATCCTGAATTAAAGGTAATCTTCCATTTTGGTGTTAAATTAACATCACCATTAAAGTTTAATGTATTCGAAACGGTATTAATGTTTCCATCATTTGAATATTGAAAACTGTAGGAGAATGAGAAATTCCAGGGAATGTTAAAATCAACGAATGCATTCGGATCACGGCTGATCGCGGCTAACTGTTCAGACTGTATATCTGTTAGCCCCTTCTTGTTGGCCGCCGCCCCTAACTTGTCATTAGCCTCATTTTTACGTTTCAAAGCCTCCGGATTTAAACTGTAGTCGAATGAGAAACCAAAATTGGCCAGGCGCGGCAAAAATTTACCACTTTGCCAGAAATAACGATCTTGTCTGATCCGGCGTGTAGAACCTGGTATGGTATCGGCAGCTAGCGAATATGGATCTAACGTTCCGTTATAGTTTATCCCTAATTTATCGGTGAACTGAGACCGTCCGCTAAAACCAATTGTAGACAACTTATAAGATGTAGCCAGGAAATTATACGAGCCACTGAAACTCAAACCTTGAATGATCGGAATTTTTTTAGAACCTGTTCCGGTTGTATCATTCTTATTCCTCACCTTTAATTCTACCGTATTATCCAGGCCAAAACCAATAGATGCATTAGGACCGCCAAACGAGCCTTGCTGCGCCATGCCATCAAAAATAGAATATTTTAAAGGCTGTCCACTGGTATAAATCTGATTTCCATTCTGATCTATTGCCGGGCGAAAAGGTCCGGCACCTGCTTTTGTAAAATCTGGTGAATAAGAAAAAGATACGTTTGGAGTCATTACATGGCGCAATGCCTGAATCTTACCTGCAGGATTAAAATCCCTTCTGCCATATATTTTCGTCGACATACTTGTTGATAAGCTATAACTACCGGCTCTTTTAAAACCACTAACGGTATCTTCCCTGAAAGAAAAAGTATTATCGGCAAAACTCGTATATCTTCTGTTCACACTCTGAAAATTCCATACCTCGTTATAGGTGCCGCCCAAACTAAAATTAAGGTATTTCAGAGCTGTAAACGACATATTTAACGGTATACTGTGTGCGAAACCACTTCTCAGCCGTTTTAAACCATCATTTTGAAACAGCAAACTATCAAAAGTGTCGATGCGGTTTGTTCCTTGTAAACTATAACCCACTGTAATTTTTTGATACCATTTTTGTTCGCCCACAGCGCTTTTAGAACTAAACGGATTAAAAGTAGGCACGTTAAAGGTCATTTCCGGCAGTCTGAGTGATATTGCCCTTGTACTTAAGGTCTGATCACTTGATGCAGCCAAAGAGAAATTCATACCGTTTGAATAGGCCTTTGCATAACTGATGCTACTACTTGTTGAGTTAGTAGCGATGGTATTAATATCATAAGTAGTCCCGGCTGCTGTATTTCTATAATATCCCTTTCTTCCTGTTGAAACGAGCCTTACACTTGCGCTGAACGTTGTACCTGGGTTAGCATTGGCATTTTGACTGTGGCTCCAGTTAATACTGAAGTTTTTGGTCGGATTGTTAAATGCATCAGTCCCTTCCAAACCATCTTTAAAGCTAGCGTAAGCCAGGTTAATATTACCGTTAAACTTATATCTTTTGGTATAGTTACTGAGTAAACTTGTTTCATAAGAACCATTGGTATAAATAGAACCGAGAAGTTTAGCATCCCAATAATCATTTAATCCGAGATAATACCCCCCATTTTGTAAGAAAAAGCCCCTCGTTGCGTCTTCACCCGGTGTAGGCAGGATAACACCCGACGTTCGTTTATTCGGCTTAGGAAAAAATGCAAATGGCAAACCCAAAAAGGTGGGGACATCTTCAATAATCATATAAACGGGACCGGTAATGATCTGTTTTTCTGTTACTACCCCTTTAGAAATCATTAACCCAAAATGCGGATGAGGAAGGTTACAGGTACTGTACATCACGTTTTTAACGTGTAGTTCATCATCTATTTGTTTTTTACTTTGCCCACCGGAGAAAAAGCCGCCCTCCTGTTCAGAAAAAACGCCATATACTTTGGCCCGGGTTGTTTCTGAATTGTAAAAGATAGAATCGGCAATAGCAGTACCTTCAGCACCCGATTTAAAGATGGGTTTTCCAGTATACCTACCGGTTTTTGGATCTTTAACACCACGGGCATAAATAGAATTTTGCTTTTTATCATATTTGATATAAGCCGCATCCAGCTCAAAATCACCATATACCACCCTTGCGTTTCCATACAAATAGACAATGCTTTTGTCAGCGCTCATTTTAACGGAATCTTCGGCTTTGTATTCAACCTTCTGGTCGATACTACTATTATTTTTACCTGTCTTTTTAACTGAATCTTTTTTGACAGTGTCTTGCTGAACGATCTGTTGCAATGAAAAACGAGAAAATGCGTTAGCTTTACTAACAACATGTGTTAATAAAATGACAGATATTAGAAAAATAGAGCTCTTGAGGGGTTTCAAATTCGTATTTGAATGTTATTTTTGCACAAATGTTTAATCAAAAACGTTCAAAATTAGTGAAAAATATACCATTGATGTATCTTAAATCCATTTTAACCATTATTATTTATCTGACGCTATCAAATTTAACTGATAATCAAGTGCTTGCACAGGGTTATAAAATTAAAACAATTGTGATAGATGCCGGTCACGGTGGTAAAGACGGTGCAACTCACGGGGTGTATTCAAAGGAAAAAGATGTGGCGCTTAAAACCGCGTTAAACCTTGGTCGTGCACTTCAGGATAGCTTAAAAGATATTAAAGTGATTTACACCCGTGAGACTGATGTGTTTATTCCGCTTTATGAGCGGATCAACATTGCAAATAATGCAAAAGCAGATTTATTTATTTCCATTCACTTAAATGATATGCCGGTTAGGGTATCCAGAGTGGTAGATTATTATAAAAAAGTAAGAGGCAGAAAAGTACCGGTTTACCGTACGGTTACCTCTAAAAGTACTTCAACCAGGGGAACTGAAACTTTTGTGTCCGGAACGGGCCGTTTAGGGGAGCAGGATGAAGTGATAAAACGGGAAAATGCATCGATGTTTCTGGAAGAGAATTACCAGAAAAACTATGAGGGATTTATCGCGAATACCCCTGAGAGTGACATTATGTTATCCTTAATGAAACAAACCAACAGAGAAAGAAGTTTAAAGTTTGCATCATTGCTCCAACAGGAATATGTAAATGCCGGCCGCATCAACAGAGGGGTACAGGAAAAAAGCCTTGCGGTATTGGCACGTGCAGCAATGCCAGCAGTATTAACTGAGATAGGTTTTGTAAGTAACCCTGAAGAAGAAGATTACATGAATTCTCCTGAGGGACAAAATGAAATTGTAAGTGGAATTGTTAAAGCAATTAAAAATTATAAACGTATAGCCGAAACATCATTTTAATAACCTGCCTGCATGAAGTTTAAACTGCTGATCACAATCATCTTATTTTCGTTACTGGCTGTTCAAAAAGCACCTGCTCAGGGCTATAAGATCAAAACAATTGTTATTGACCCCGGTCATGGCGGAAGAAAACCCGGCGCATCAGGTAGTTTTTCGAAAGAAAAAGATATCGCCCTGAAAGTAGCGTTAAAATTAGGTGGGTTATTAAACGACGAAATGCCTGAGATTAAGGTCATTTTTACGCGCAAAACCGATGTAGATGTTGATTTATACAAACGTGCAGAAATAGCTAATGAAGCCAATGCAGATCTTTTTATATCCATCCACTGTAATTCGATGCCACCAGGCAACAAACATATCAAAGGGGTAGAAACACTTGTGGCGGGTTCTCACCGGTTAAAGGAACAAGATGCAGCCATCAGGGAAAATGCCGATATTAAATTGGAGAAGAATTACAAAAGTAAATACGATGGTTATGATCCCAGTAACCCCAGCAGTTTTATTCTTTTTTCGCTTTTAAAAAATACCTTTAGAGACAAAAGCATTAAATTTGCCAAATTAATACAGAACAGTTACATCAAAAGGGATGAACGAATGAGCCGTGGGGTTAAAGAACAGGGAGTTTTAGTATTGCAACGCTGTGGCATGCCTGCCGTTTTAACAGAAGTAGGCTTTATTTCAAATACAGAGGAAGAAAAATACATTAACTCACAAAACGGGCAGAATGAGATTGCCAGTTCTATTTTGGAAGCCATAAAAACATACAAAAAAAATATTGAGGTTAAATAACTGGCATTATAAGTGATAGTTATCTTAACTTTGGAAAAATATAAAACAGATACCAAACAAATAGTGCCGCCTTTGTGTATTTATAGGGTTTGGTACAATAAAACATTTACGCTCTTGCAAGTGAAGAAGTTATACTTCAACACTTGTAACCATTAAATAAAACACTCATGAAGATTAAGAACGAAACCAAAGTAGGTATTTTAGCTGCATTTGCCATTGCTTTATTGATAATTGGATATAACTTTTTAAAAGGAAATTCAATTTTCTCAAATGAAACTACATTATTTGCAAAATACACAAGGGTTGATGGTTTAACGGTATCAAAACCTGTACTTATTAATGGTTATCAGATTGGCCGGGTAGCTAAACTGGAACTACAGGGAGATGGTAGCATTATTGCCACCTTAAGCATCAATAGCAAGTATGAAATTCCTGAAAATAGTATTGCCCGTTTAGAAGGTACGGATTTGTTGGGAAGCAAAGCTATTGTAATGTCGTTAGGTGACTCGAAAAAAATGGCCGAAGACGGATACACTTTAAATGCCAATGTTGAAAAAGGCCTGATGGAACAGGTTCAACCGGTTCAAAAGAAAGCGGAGTTAATTATCGGTAAGATGGACTCTATTTTAAGTAGTGTGAATTCTATCCTAAATCCTAACTTCCAAAAAAATGTTGATAGAAGCTTTAATAGCATAGCAGGTACATTAGCATCTTTAGAAACAACTTCTAAAAAAGTTGATGGTCTGGTTGGTTCGGAAAGCGCCCGTATTGAAGCCATCTTCAAAAACGTTGAAGGTATTACGGCCAACTTAAATAACAACAATCAAAAAATAAGTGATATCTTAACGAATATCAATACGGTTACTGATAAGTTTGCAGCAGCTAACTTTAAACAGACTTTAGATAATGCAAATAATGCAATTGCTGATTTACAAAGCGTAATATCGGGAATTAAAAGTGGAAAAGGCAGTTTAGGCTTGTTATTGAATGACGATAAAATGTATCAGAATTTAAATAATGCTTCAAAAAATCTGGATGAACTGATGATCGATTTAAAAGCTAACCCTAAACGTTATGTTCACTTCTCTGTATTTGGTGGTGGTAATAAAAAAGATAAGTAAATTTAACTTTATAATTCAGGAAGCCTTGCAGTGTAAATTGCGAGGCTTTTTTGTAATTGAAATATATTATAGTTTACTCTTTTTTGCCACAGCGTGTACCAAGAATAAACACAGCGTACAAGCGAAGCGGAATGCTTATCTGTCATCCTGAACGCAGTGAAAGATCTTAAAAACCTGAAATAGAGGTTGATACATGCAGGTTCCTGTTTATTTTACCACAGAACACATTGAGAATAAACACAGCGTAAACTGAGAGGTATTGAAATAGTGTATTTTTTAACCTCAAAGCGCGCAAAGATAAGTCGCAAAGACCGCAACTTTAAAATGATGGCAGCACATAAGAATCTATAAATTTATGAATCTGGATAGTCCAGCCGGGAGTTCATGATAAATTTAGCATGACGGACCCGATATAACCTCTGCGTTACCCGGTGCCTCCTCTTTGTACGCTTTGGTTGAAAAATGCTTACAGCTGAAAAGTCCTGCCCTCAACAGCTAGCTCTGTATTTTCAAAAACAGATTGCGCTTCTTCAAAAAGAATTTGCAAAGTTTTATAACGTGAAGAAAAATGCCCGATGAGTAATTTCTTGGCTCCTGTAATTTTAGCAACCTCTCCTGCCTGTAAAGCAGTTGTGTGATGCGTTTCTTTAGCCCTTTCCAATAAATCGTGCATAAAAGTAGCTTCATGATACAAAGTATCGCAATCTTTTATGGTAGCAAAATAACTTTCATCAAATAAGGTGTCTGAACAGTAAGCATAGCAACGTGGTGCATCCGCTTCTGTCGTATAATCTTCACTACGTAAGATATCGCCATTTGGCAGTTCAACATCCATTCCTTTTTTTAAGGCTGTATAATAAGCCATCGGCACCTGATCAGTCTTCTCTTTTATCAACTTACGCTGACGCTTCTTTTGCTGAAATATAAAACCGGTAGTTGGAATGCGGTGGTTTAAAACAATCGTTTTAACTGTCAGATCACTGTTTTCAAATATCTGAATAGATTGATCAGCTTCAATTGGAAAAAATTCAATCGGATACCTGAGTACGGTATCGGAGTATTTGAACTGGATTTCCAAAATCTCTAATAAAGGCTTAGGACCAAATATCTTTATCGGTTTTATCCGGCCGTTTAAATGTAAACTGGATAACAGTCCGATTAAACCAAAGTAATGATCACCATGTAAGTGACTGATAAAAATGTAATCTATACGCGCCGCTTTAAGATTATATTTAGCCAGTTGTTGTTGTGTGCCTTCACCACAATCTATCAGGTAATATTTTTCATTACAATTTAAAAGCTGTGCGGAGGGATTTCTGTTAAATACCGGTGTGGCGGAACTGCTTCCTAAAATTGTAACTTCAAATTTCATCATGATAATATATAAAAAGCCCCGTAGATTTTAGAAACTACGAGGCCGGAATGTTATTTAAATATTTTGTTATCTATCTCCTCTAAACTCTTTCTCCAACTCCTCCATAAAGATAAAATCAGTAGCCTCGTCTATTGTATTAACAAACATTACAGATTGAAATATGTTTGATAATTCGACAATCGACGCCAGCTCATCGTTAATTCCAGTTACAATAAATAATCCGCCTGCCGATTTACAAAGCCTGTCGCCGGCAAGTAAACAGCTTAGATCCTGTGCATCATTACATTCGGTAACAGCACTTAAATCAACAACTATATTCTTAAATCCCTCTGCATTAAGCAAGTAGAATTCTGCTTTCAAACCCGGGGCATTATCATTTGTAAACTTATTTTCCTCTAACTTTAAGGTTACATATTTATCGTGTTTATCTACTGAAAATTTCATCGCTCTCTTCTCTTTATTTTACTAATGTATAAATTTCTTTCGGATTTAAAGTGTTTCCAAAGCCTTTAAAACATTGGCTTCAATTCGGTTTGAGATTGCATCAGCATCAGCTTTAATAAAGTGCTCTCCTACAATTTTTTCATACAGTTCGATATAACGCTCCGAAATAGAATTAACAATTTCATTCGTCATTTCCGGAACTACCTGACCATCCTTACCTTGAAAGCCGTTTTCAATTAACCACTTACGTACGAATTCTTTTGAAAGCTGTTTTTGTGGCTCATTACGATCCTGACGTTCCTGATATCCTTCTGCATAGAAATAACGTGATGAATCAGGCGTATGAATTTCGTCAATCAGATAGATTACACCATCGGCCTTGCCAAATTCGTACTTCGTATCAACCAAAATCAATCCGCTTTTTGCCGCGATTTCAGTTCCACGTTGGTAAAGCGCATAGGTGTATTGTTCTAACTGCTCATAATCTGCTACAGAAACAATTCCTTTTGCCAATATATCTTCCTTCGAAATATCTTCATCGTGTCCAACAGCAGCTTTGGTGGTCGGGGTAATAATAGGCTGAGGCAATTTATCATTTTCTTTTAGTCCATCAGGTAAAGAAACACCACAAACAGACCTTTTCCCGGCACTGTATTCACGCCAGGCATGACCAGCTAAATAGCCTCTGATGACCATTTCTACCTTAAACGGCTCACAGATACGGCCAATGGTAACCATTGGATCTGGCACTGACAGAACCCAATTTGGTACAATATCCTGTGTAGCGGCCAAAAACTTGGCTGCGATTTGATTTAAAACCTGTCCTTTAAATGGGATAGCCTCTGGCAATACCACATCAAATGCCGAGATCCGGTCTGATACTACCATTACCATAAACTGATCAGCTATGGTATACACATCGCGAACCTTACCTTTGTAAAAATTGCTCTGATTTGGGAAATTAAAATGGGTTTCTTTAAGTGCTTTCATGAGGCCGTAAAAATAGGAAAAAAGTAGGAAACTCCGAAGACAGGAATAGGACGACAAAAGTGGTAACAATAAAAAAGTCCGAAGTATTTCTAATGAAAGATTTAAACTTCGGACCTCCGACTTTCGTTCCTCTGACTTCAGGACTTAATTATTGGATATCACCGTAAGCTTTCAAAATATCTTTAACCAGTTTATGCCTTACTACGTCTTCTCCACTTAAATAAATTATATCTATTCCTTTAATATCTTCTAAAATTCTTAAGCCATTAAACAAACCCGACATCTGTTTTTTAGGTAAGTCTACCTGGGTAACATCGCCGGTAACAATAAACTTAGCTGTTGGTCCCATACGGGTTAAAAACATCTTTAACTGCATATCGGTTGCGTTCTGCGCCTCGTCAAGTATCACAAAGCAATTATCAAGGGTACGCCCCCGCATAAATGCCAGCGGAGCAATTTCTATCGTACGGTTTTCAATGTAAAATTTCAGTTTTTCTGCCGGAATCATATCATCCAATGCATCGTAAAGGGGACGTAGATAAGGATCGATTTTCTCCTTTAAATCACCTGGTAAAAAACCAAGATTCTCCCCTGCTTCAACCGCAGGCCTGGTGAGAATAATCCGTTTAATTTCTTTATTTTTCAATGCCCTTACAGCTAAAGCCACTGCAGTATAAGTTTTTCCGGTACCCGCCGGACCAATGGCAAATAAAATATCGTTTTTAGCGATACTGTTTACCATTTTACGTTGATTTGCCGTTCTGGCTTTTACCAACAGGCCGTTCGTACCGAAAACAATTACTTCCCCGCCCCCACCTGAAGGTTGTTCTGTATCTTTTTTTGCAACGCCCGAAGCCTTTGCACCAAGTATGTTTTCTACATCGTTATTGCTTAACGAGCTGTATTTTTCGAGGTGCGCAACCAGTTGATTAAACTTCTCTTCGAAAGCCTTAAGTTCCTGTTCATCACCGAGAACCTTAACATCACTACCTCTCGCCACCAATTTTAACTTCGCGAAAGCACCTTTAATCATTTCGTAATTCTCATTGTTCGCCCCCCAAAAGTGAGCAGGATTTACGCTATCCAGGGTTAATTTTAATTCGTTCAAATTGTAGTATTTTAAAAAGTTATCGGGGTATATTAATTAAAATTTGAATATTTGCAGACGCTTAGGCCTGTACACAAGAATAAGCAATAATAATGAATTTTTAATGGGGATAATTACTTTAACAACAGATTTAGGTTCAAAAGACTTTTACCAGAGCGCCCTTAAAGGTAGTCTGTTGAGTCTGATGCCTAATGTTAATTTAGTTGATATTACCCACGAGGTACCCTCATTCAATATATCATACGCGGCCTTCGTTTTAAAAAATGCTTATCCCTACTTCCCAAAGAATACCGTACACCTGATCGGTATAGATTCAGTATATAGCGAAAACACCAAGTACATTGCCGTAAAACACCGTGATCACTTTTTTGTAGGTGCTGATAATGGAATCTTCTCACTTCTTTTTGATGAGGCTCCGGAGGATGTGGTGGAGTTGAACATTATGCAGGATTTGAAATACCTGCACTTCCCCCTGGTGGATATTTTTGTTAAGGCAGCAACGCATCTGGCCAAAGGTGGTAAACTGAAAGACATTGGTTTACCTGTAGCTGAGATTGAGCAAAAGATGCTTTTACACCCTGTTATTGAACAGAATATGATACGTGGAAGTGTAGTTTATATTGATACTTTTTGCAATGTGATCACCAACATCACCAAAGATCTTTTTACCAAAATACAGAAAAACAGGGACTTCACTTTATACTTTAGAAAAAGTGAAACGATCACGCAGTTAAGCTGGCATTACAACGAAGTGCAGGAGGGCGAAAAACTTTGCCTGTTCGGAATTAGTAACCACTTGGAGATCGCCATCAATAAGGGCAAAGCAAGTGGCTTGTTAGGCTTGCATCTGGGTGATATTGTGAGGGTTGAGTTTCATTCTTAGCAAGCTGAAAGACCAAAGCGAAAATATAAAAGAAACAACTCAGATCAATAGACCTTAAATTATAGTCATTTCGAGCTGAGCAAGGTGAGTGACGAGAGCCAAGTAAGTGCTCAGCGAAGCTTAATTTACTGCAGGATTTATTTCTAAATAGATTTTTATCTGCCTATACGAGCAGGCATTTCGTTGCATTCTAATCGTGATGACAAATATTTTTGGCGCTTTGTATTACCAATGAGCAAATGGCTGGTAAACCATTGTACTAACCAAAACAACTTCCATCCTTTTCGCGTTTATAGCAAATGAAGAAATATGTTTACCTGCTCTCCGTTATCTTGTTTAGTCTGGAAGCTTTTGCCCGACAGGATTCTGCAGCTTATGCAGCGCAACGGGTTAAAGTAAATGCTTTGCTTCAAGAGCGAAGTACAAAATTTGGTCAATATGATGAAAGTTTAACACAACGATCAGGGATTTTTGGCTGGCAAACGAAGAAAGATATTAAAAATTCAAATGAAATTCTTCGACAGGTGGTATTGACCGATAATAATATTTTTAAGGAGTTAAAAATATTAATGGATTATAAAGACCTGCAGAATCAGCAAAAAGTGGCCGTTGCAGATCATTCTCAAGAGCGGATCGAGGCTTACATGCATACCATTAAAAAATTGCAGGATCAGAATGCACAGCTTAAAGAAGATTTAGCGAAAAATAATAAAGGTAGTCTATCAACCTACATCATTGCATTCCTGATTTTGGTAATGGCAGGCGGCTTTTATTTCTTCAACAAGAAACTACAGCGATATAAAAGGTATGAAAAAAGCACTGTTTAAAGCCCTTGTCAAAATCAACAATGCCATTTTGCCAGGTTTTTATAAAAAAGATCCAAATAAGTTAAGCAAATGGCAAAAGGCTATTCTCGGTTATCGTTATTGGGTGTTAACAAAAGCGTTAGATTAAAAAAGACCAATCCGAGATTGGTCTTTTTATAAGTTCGTCATGCTGATAAAGATAGCTACCGGATTCATTTCAGCATCTGTTCTGAAAAGCCCCTAAACCAAGTTCAGGGTGACGGCAAAAAGCTTTATTTCTTAAAATGTTCAATAATCAAAGTAGCCAGTTCTGTACCAATACGTTCCTGGGCTTCGTTTGTAGAGGCACCGATGTGCGGTGTTAACGAAATTTTTGGATGGGTTAGAATTTCAGCTAACGGCGTAGGTTCGTTATCAAAAACGTCCAAACCAGCAAAAGAAACCTGACCAGCATTAAGCGCTTCAATTAAAGCCGGCTCATCAATTGTTCCACCTCGGGAACAGTTTACAATACCAACGCCTTTTTTCATTTTAGCAAATTCTTCAGCACCTAAAATAGGCTTGTCAGCAAATGGCGTGTGCAAACTCAGGAAATCACTTCCGGTGATTACTTCCTCTAAAGAAACCGTCTTAATCGGGATACTTACTGACTTTCCACCTTGAAATTCCAATGTGATTTCTGATTCTGAAGGATATAAATCATAAGCCAGAACATTCATCCCCAGGCCTAAAGCTACTTTTGCAGTGGCACGGCCAATACGGCCAAAACCGATAATACCTATGGTTTTACCGCTTAACTCCATTCCTTTAGCGTAAGCTTTTTTAAGGTTGTTAAACTGTGTTGCGCCTTCAACAGGCATTTTACGGTTGGCATCCTGTAAAAATCTGATACCGGTAAATAAGTGTGAGAATACTAATTCAGCAACTGACAAAGAAGAAGCAGCTGGCGTATTTACTACTGCAACACCTTTACTGCGTGCATATTCTACATCAATATTATCCATACCAACGCCACCTCTGCCAATTAATTTAATATTGGGTACGGCATCAATCAGTTCTTTTCTAACTTTTGTCGCACTGCGCACCGTAATGGCATCGTAGTTTTTTAAAGCTTCAGCTAATTGATCTTGCGCAATGGTTTCCGTATCAACCTGAAAACCTGCCTTTTCTAATAATTCTTTTCCGATCGGATCAATTCCGTCGTTTGCTAATATTTTAATCATTTTATATATGATGGCACAGATTAAAACGATTACACCGATTAATTAATCATGGTAATCTTCTGCGGTTAAAATTTAAATTAATTTGCTTTTGCTTGTTTTTCTTCAAATGATTGCATGGCATCAATTAAAGCGTGTACGCTTGTAATTGGTAGGGCATTATACATTGATGCACGGAAACCACCCACACTTCTGTGTCCTTTAATACCCACAATTCCTTGCTCCTCTGCATACTTTAAAAATGGTTTCTCCAGCTCCGGATTTTCCATTACGAAACAAATATTCATTCTAGAGCGGTCTTCAACAGCACAAGTTCCTTTAAATAAAGAATTGCGGTCGATCTCCCTGTAAAGTGCTTCCGCTTTTTGTTTATTTTCTTTCTCAATTTCAGCTACACCACCTTTGGATTTTAACCAGCGTAAGTTTAATAAAGCAACGTAAATAGAAAAAACCGGAGGCGTATTGTACATCGAGGCATTATCAATATGTGATTGATAATTCAACATCGAAGGAATTTTACGGTCGATTTTACCTAAAACCTCATTTTTTACTATAGCAATGGTTAAGCCTGCCGGACCTACATTTTTTTGAGCACCTGCATAAATTAAATCAAATTTAGAAACATCGATTACGCGGCTCATGATATCAGAAGACATATCGCAAACCACCGGAATGTTTGTTTGAGGTACTTCAAAAAGCTCAGTTCCATAAATGGTATTGTTTGAGGTATAGTGGAAGTAAGCACTATCGGCAGGGATTTCAAAATCCTTTGGAATAAAAGTATAATTTGCATCCTTAGATGATGCCACTACATTTACATTACCGATAAATTTAGCTTCCTTCAATGCTTTGGTTGCCCAAACACCAGTATCTAAATAACTTGCTGTTTGTCCATCGCCCAATAAGTTCATCGGTACCATGGCAAACTGTAAACTTGCACCACCCTGTAAAAATAAAACGGAATAACCCGATGGCACATTTAATAATTCTTTTACCAACTTATCAGCTTCTGCAACAACTGCCTCAAATTCGGTTGTTCTGTGCGAAATCTCTAAAATCGATAATCCATCGTTAAAATCTAAAACAGCCTGAGCGGCTTGTTTAAACACTTCTTGAGGTAAAATACAAGGGCCTGCGCCAAAATTATGCTTCATCTTATTATATAATGTTTTATGGGCGTAAATGTAAAATTTTTAAAGCAGTTATGCTTATAAAATCGTTACCTAAAAAATTAAATTTTGTTAAAAAAAGCCTTCAAAACGTTAGGTTTATTGCAGTTTTTACAATTAAACCGATTTATCTAAATTTTGCATATTTAGAGAGGTTTGACGGAAAAAATGTATCTCCGGCTTATAGAATTGAGCTTATAATTTCCCTGGCTAATTTTTTAATTTTACAATCAGCTTCAGGTTAAACTGCCTGCCTGTTAAGTAATTTGGAATTGCATATTGAACATTATCTACATCTTTTAACCAAAGATACGATACTGTATTGTTAATATTCAGCATGTTAAAAACCTCGAAAAACAGAATTACGGCATTAAAATTTCTATCCAGAAATTTGGGTTTATGCAAGGCTGCATCATCTAAAAAGTCTTTAGAAAAACCGATGTCTACCCGCTTGTAAGCAGGAACATAAAATTTATCCAAGTACCTTGGTGTTTGCGACGGGCCTATTGGTAAACGTGAACCATAAACTGCATTGAGGTGAACTTTATAGGTCGGACTGTTCAAGAGCCTATCCTGAAAAAATATGGAGAAATTGAGGCGTTGATCTGTTGGTCGTTTTAGATAACCTGGATAAATCTTACTTCCATTCTGAATATAACTATCGCCGATAATATCTTCGTTGGCATGCATTACGGACATTCTGAAATAAGAAACCAGGTCTTTAACGAATTCGCCTCCAACGCTAAAATCAGCACCGTAAGCATAACCATGCGAAACTTCATTTGACAGGTATTTAATCCTTAAGTTATCTATTTTATATGGGATTAGCCGGTCAGAATATTTAAAATAAAACTCTGAAGTAAATTTCAACCGGGTTCCAAAACCGTCAAAAGCATAATCATAACCTATTGATGTATTATAAGAACGCTGCGCCTTTTGATTTATATTTAATATACCCGAAAAATCGCGGATGGTCCGGTACGATGGGGGCTGATGATAAATACCTGCAGTAAATCGTAATATTTTGTTGTTGGAATTTGGACGGTACGCAATTAACATTCTCGGACTGATCAGCAATTGTTTGCTTAAAGAGTTATAAGTAGCCCTGGCGCCCAATTGTAATTCCGCTAAACTGGAAAGAGAATAACTGTCCTGAATATAAGTGCTGTAATTTTTTATATCAATATTGTTTTTAACGTTAATGACATTCTGTAAAGTAATATCTTTCGAATGATTAGGCAAAATATATCCTGCAGAATCCGTATAGTTATACTCATTTAACTGATCGCCATACCTGGACTGGTCAAATTTCAGCCCCCATGAAAAAACATGATTGTTAAAATTCTGTTCAACTTTTATTTCTGAAGCAAAAACCTGAGTATTTAAACTGTTTCGGCCATAATTATAGTAACTGCCTATACCTCTGCTTTTGCTAACCTGTCCAAAGTTTTCACCATTAAAATTCTTATCTACCTCAGCAAAAACATAGCTTCCATTAATATCGAAACGCTCGCGTTCAATGGTATTAAAATAACTGTTTATAAATTTAACCACTAAATTGGGTTTGGGCGAATAAGCAGCTGTAATAGCATTTCCAAAAGTTTGGTAGTCATCTATTTCCTGTCCGGTATAATCAACATCCAATTTCAGCGTGGTACTTAGCGTACCAAACTGTGTTTCGCGATTGGTAGGCAATAACTTAAACTGACCAATATTGAAATTGCTTAAAAAGCTGATGCTGAATTTAGGGGAAAAATCGTATTGATAAAGCACCTGCGCATCGGCATAATTAGGATTATAGCTTCCCTTTTCATCCTGCTTAATCAGAACACTGGTGTTATTCTTGTACCGCAAACCCGCCAACAGAAAACTGCGTTTAAATACCCGCTTAGTACTTAATGACGTATTTAATAAACTTGTACTCAATATGGTTTGATTGCTATCTGGCTTTTCATACCGGATATCCAGAACAGAGGAAAGTTTGTCTCCATATTTTGCTTCGAAACCACCTGCTGAAAACCTCGCTTTACTCACCAGATCAGCATTGATAAAGCTTAAACCTTCCTGCTGCCCGTTACGGATCAATACAGGTCGGTTAATTTCCACATCATTAATGTAAATCAAATTTTCATCAAAATTACCTCCGCGAACACTGTACTGGGCACTTAATTCATTATTTGTAGATACACCGGGCAGGGTTTTAAGCATGGTTTCAAAATTTCCGGAAACCAATGGAATGGAAGAGACATCGCCTATATTGATTGTAGTGGTATTGCTTAACTGGTTCTGTTTATTGGCAATATTGACCTGCTCCAATTCATTAATATTGGCAATTAAGCTAACCTGCCTGGTAATTCGCGCACCGGAGCGCTCACTAAATTCAATTATTTGAGGCTGGTAGCCCAAAAGCGAATATTTGATACTAAATGTTTTCGATTTTGAATAAATCGTATAAACGCCAAATTCATCTGTAACGGTAGATTGTGCTTGTCCCACCACCGTTACAGTAACTTGTGCCAGGGGCAACTTTTCATCACTATAAACTATTCCTGATACCCTAACCAAAGGTTGGGCTACAACAAAACTGCAACCGGTAACTAAAAGGAATAGAATAAGCCGAAATTTGAGCATTTTTAGTATCAAGCGGTAAGCGTATCAAGATAGAAGTATGAAGTATCGAGATAAAAGTATTAAGTATCAAGATAACTAAACCTCTTATCATTTGAACAATTTAGCAATTAAATGTTTATGCTAGTAATTAACTGTTGTTTCATTTTAGCAATCGTTTCTGTCGGATCATCTGTTGCAAAAATTGCATTTCCAGCTACAAAAGCATTGGCACCTGCCGATACCAGTGCAGCAATATTCTGTAAACCCACGCCACCATCAACCTCTATAATCAAGTTTTCATTTACACCCTGGATTAAAGTTTTTAAGTCCTTTATCTTTTTATAGGTGTTGTGAATGAAGGCCTGTCCGCCAAATCCCGGATTAACCGACATAATTAACACCAGATCAAGATCTTCAATTACATCCTGAAGTAGTGTAACCGGTGTATGCGGATTTAAAGCTACACCTGCTTTACAACCTGAAGACCTAATTAACTGTATGGTTCTATGTAAATGCGTGCAGGCCTCATAATGCACCGTAATTCTATCTGCGCCTGCCTTGGCAAATTCCTCAATGTATTTATCCGGCTCTACAATCATTAAATGTACATCCAATGGTTTAATGGCATGTTTTTTTACAGCCGCCATTACCGGAAAACCGAAAGAGATATTCGGAACGAAAACACCGTCCATTACATCAACATGAAACCAATCGGCATCACTTTGATTAATCATTTCAATGTCGCGCTGCAAATTGCCAAAATCGGCAGAAAGTATGGATGGGGCTATGATGTATTTCATTTAATCGTTTCTTAATTTTTTAATATTTTCTAATTCAATTATATCAATATGGTCTTTCGGGCGATTTGCAGCTTTCTTCGAATCAATTAATTGATTAATATGCAGAAAAGGAATTTCCATTTCATAAATTGTTGCTATAGATGCATATTCTAAACACTTATCAAAACCAAATTCCTCCAAACCTTTAACAGTAGTCATGATATCCATCCGTAAACTATTATCCAAATAAAAATCCGTTCAACCTGGAATAAAAACTAAAGTTTCTAAATTTTTGAAATCTCCCAAACCATACTCTTTAAATGCAGCTCGTAAATTCTGTCTGTTCTCAAGATTATCTTTAATCCAAATAGCTATATCGTCTGTTGTTCTATGGAAGCCATGCAAATTTGTTGCAACACCACCAACCATAAAAAAACGAACATTATTATTCAGCAATGAACGCCAAAATTTTAAAATCTCATCATTAAAAACATCCATTTATTATTCGATTTTTTTATGAGTAATTTTTTGCAGATTTTAATATCATATTTAGCTTCATCAATTTTGCCATGGTGTGAAAACGCTCTGTATAAGTACTTGATAAGCCTTTTTTCAGTAAATCTTCTTCAGCCTTTTTATAATCAGCAATAGGCTCTTCAACGATGTGAATATCTTTTTTCATCTGTAATGCAAGTTACAAAATCATTGTTAAACAAAATAGCCATCAACAAAAAACCCTTTCAGTAACCTGAAAGGGCTTGTATTTGAGCTGCTGAAACAAGTTCAGCAAGCCGATTACCAATTAAGCTTTTGGCGCAGCTGGTTTTTCCGGTCTTGGCAATAAAACTTTACGTGAAAGTTTCATTTTACCCTGTTTATCGATGTCTAACAATTTAACTTCGATTTTATCACCTTCTTTTAATACACCGTCCATAGTTTCTAACCGCTCCCATGAAATTTCGGAGATGTGTAACAAACCATCTTTACCTGGCATTACTTCAACGAATGCACCAAACGGCATAATTGATTTTACTTTACCCTGGTAAATTTCACCTATTTCCGGTTTGGCAACAATATTACGGATACGGGTAACTGCTGCATCAATTGCCGCTTTGTTATCGGCAAATACTTCAACGATACCTTTACCGTCAACTTCTTCAATTGAGATGGTAGCTCCGGTTTCGCGTTGCATTTCCTGGATAATTTTACCTCCAGGGCCGATAATGGCACCAATGAATTCTTTATCAATAGTTAAAGAAACAATACGAGGTGCATGCGGTTTGTAATCCTCATTAGGCTGACTGATGGTTTTCTTCATCTCGTTTAAGATGTGTAGACGGCCTTCTTTAGCCTGTAATAACGCTTTGGTTAATACTTCGTAAGATAAACCATTGATTTTTAAATCCATCTGGCAGGCAACAATACCATTTTCGGTACCGGTTACTTTAAAATCCATATCACCTAAGTGATCTTCATCACCTAAAATATCAGAAAGGATAGCATATTTACCCGTTTTTTCATCGGTAATCAAACCCATCGCGATACCAGAAACCGGTGCTTTTATTTTAATACCTGCATCCATCAGTGCCAATGTACCTGCACAAACAGTTGCCATTGATGATGAACCATTAGATTCTAAAATATCAGATACGACACGGATGGTGTAAGGATTTGCCTCGCCTTGAGGTAATACCTTTTTCAACGAACGCTGAGCCAGGTTACCGTGACCAATCTCGCGACGGCCAGCGCCTCTGTTTGGTCTAACTTCACCAGTAGAAAAACCCGGGAAATTATAATGTAACAAGAACTTCTGGTAACCATTAAAGAAAGCACCATCAATCATTTGCTCATCATCTTTACCACCCAAAGTAACCGAAGTTAACGATTGGGTTTCTCCCCGCGTAAATACAGCTGAACCGTGTGCAGCAGGCAAATAACCCACTTCACTCCAAATCGGACGGATTTCAGTGGTCTTACGGCCATCTAAACGGATACCTTCATCCAACAACAGGTTTCTGATCGCATCATACTGAACATCATGGTAATAATGTTTAGCCAATGCTTTGGTCAAATCGGCAGTATCTTCAGGCATGGCCTCAAAGAATTCGTTGATGATCGCTGTGAAACCTTCTTTACGCACATCCTTATTACCGCCAGCTTTAGCCACGGCATAAACTTTATCATAAGTATCAGCGTAAACCTTTGCTTTTAAATCGGCATCATGGTCTTCATGATTGTATTCACGTTTAACGGTTTTACCGGTTGCTTCGGTTAATTCAACCTGAATAGCGCACTGAACTTTAATCGCATCGTGTGCAAATTTTAAAGCTTCCACCATTTCATCCTCCTGAATTTCGTCGCATTCACCTTCCACCATACAGATGTCGTTGGCAGAACCTGCCACCATAAATTCAAGTGTTGCACGCTCTAAATCGCTGGCAAATGGATTGATTACCAGTTTACCATCAATTTTAGCCACACGTACTTCAGAAATTGGCCCGTTGAAAGGAATATCAGAAACGGATAATGCAGCCGATGCAGCTAAACCCGCCAAACAATCTGGCATGATATTTTTATCAGCAGAGATTAAAGAAATCATTACCTGTGTATCGGCATGATAATCTGAAGGGAACTGCGGACGTAAAGCCCTGTCTACCAAACGGGAAATTAACACCTCATAATCAGATAATCTTGCCTCACGACGTAAAAAGCCACCTGGAATACGGCCGGTTGCCGCATATTTTTCCTGATAATCAACCGATAATGGTAAAAAATCAGTACCTGGTTTAGCACCAACAGTAGATACAACTGTTGCCAGTAACATGGTATCGCCCATTTTTACTACAACCGAACCATCTGCCTGTTTAGCCAGTTTACCTGTTTCAATTTCTACAATTCTACCATCGCCCAAATCGAACGATTTTTTTATTACATTCATTTAATTAGAATTATGGTGCGTTTTCCTCTTTCTACACACCGTTGTTTATATATGTTTTTGTTTTTGCAAACGAAGATAGGATTAAAAAGGCCTATCATAACAAATCCTGTTAAAAAAATTAACAGGAAATTAAAAAGCCACTCCCTTAAGAATGGCTTTCGTTGATAAAATTCGCTTATTTTTGTTTAATGATATCACGAAGCGATAAAGCTTTGATGATAGCACGATAGCGCTCAATATCTTTTTTGTATAGGTAAGCCAAAATACCACGGCGTTTACCTACCAATTTTTGAAGTGACAACTGTGTAGAGAAATCTTTACGATTTTTCTTTAAGTGTTCTGTTAGGTGCGCAATACGGTATGTAAATAACGCTACCTGACCTTCTGCAGAACCAGTATTGGTTTCTACTTCGCCGTGTTGTTTAAAGATTTCGGCTTTCTTTTCTGAACTTAAATACATTCTTGAATAATATTAAAGCAATAAATTAATTAATTGTGGCGCAAAGATAATGCTATTTTTAATGATAAGCAAGCGTGTTGTGCCAGAAATATCTATCTTTCTAAAATCCTTTTTTTATTTTAGATCGAATTTTAACAACAGCTTAGAGATGCATAAACCTAAAACCCCAAATAATAATAAAATTTCACTTGATACAATTGTTGGTTTGTGCGCTATCGTAACCAGTATTTGTGCCATTATTATCACTTTATACCAAACAAGACTGCAAAAGGTGCAACAATATGCATCGGTAAAGCCTCTGCTCATGAATTATTCGCAGAGTTTTTCAGGTGGTGATAGTAAAAATGGCAAATCCTATCATTATGAATTTATAATCGTAAACCAAGGCTTGGGTCCGGCAATAGTTTCAAATTATTCTTACTCCTACAACTCCAAACGTTTTGAAAACATAGCAGAAATCCTACAACAAATTAAAAAAGAAAACCGATTGGATTCTACAAAGTCGGTGACATTGGCAAATATCTGGAAGAATGAAATTTTACCTGTTGGTGAGAAGTTAAGCTTAATCAATATAGACGATGACCGTTTAGCTCCACTGGTAGAAAAGGCCGATATTAAAATTACGATTGAGTATAAATCGCTCTACGGTCAAGAATGGAGGTTTATCAGTAATGATAAATCCGAACCTCGGGAAATTGACTAGCATCTTTTTTGTCAATATCCAATTTTATCAACTGTTCTGCTGCCGCGTCAACTTTAAAACATCGTTCATGGCAACTGAAATGTGATTGAGTTTCAGAACGCAAAAAAAAACGCTGTTCAGGGGTATTGGCTCAAATAATAGCCTCACGCTCCTCAATGATGGTTCGCGTGGAATATTAATATCATATAACTTAAGCTTTCCCATTCTTCTGAAATATACAAAAAACAAGTAATACTTGACATTGCAAATATTAAATCCCTTAATTTGCACAAAACTTCAACCTTTGGAAAAGAATCAATACAGCATATTTGAAAGCGAATTACGTGTCCGTCCGGATGATATAGACATGTTTAACCATGTACATAATAGCAAATACCTGGATTATGTACTGGCTGCCCGTTATGAGCAGATGGAAAAGTTTTACGGCATGCCCTGGGAGTATTTTACCCAGCAAGGTTTGGGCTGGGTGGTCAGCCATGTGGATATCAATTTCAAGCGCCCCTTATTAATGAACGATTTTATGTTGATCCGGACAGGCATTTTAATGATGCACGATAAAGGCTGCTCGGTTCAATTCGAAATCATCAACAAAAAAACCGGAAAGGTAGCTTCGGACGGGATTTTTGATTATGTACTTATCGATTTAAATACAGGTAGAGGGACTAAAGTTAGCGAAGAAATGATTGTAGCATATAGCATATAACTTTATTAAGCCGTCCCTTCGAGCTAAGCCGGAAAATCTTTATTGTGGACTGCGCTTCAGTCGAAAGGATGAAATTCGCGAGTTCTGTGTTTCTGGTGCAAAAATCTGAAAATCAATGCTCAAAATTTGAAAATAAAAATTTTTACTTATCTTTGACACATCAAAACGACCAGAACCATGATAGTATCTGCAATCCGTTTGAGGTTCTAAGCAACCGAGGATTCCCTCCCATTTTAATTTAGATATGTACGCTTATTGGCGTATCATTGGTTTATATACTATTCATTATTATAATTATATGTCACAGTCTAAAAAGACACAGGGCAAACTATCGGCTTTTTTCGATATTCTCGTTCAGTCTTTAAAAGGTCATGAGGTTGACTTAACTTCAATCAGCATTAAACGCGCCATTATTTTACTGGCCATTCCAATGATGTTGGAAATGGCTATGGAATCGGTTTTTGCTTTGGTGGATCTTTATTTTGTTGGCCACCTGGAAAACAGCAGTCATGCTATCCAAACAGTGGGATTAACAGAATCAGTTTTAACCATTATCTATTCATTAGCCATTGGTTTAAGTATGGCTGCAACTGCCGTAGTTGCACGGAGAATCGGCGAGAAGAATCCGGAAGCAGCATCAAAAGCTGGTATTCAGACCATTTTAATAGCCGTTTTTGTCAACATTATCATCAGTATCCTTGGTTTAATTTACGCCAAAGATATCCTGTTGCTTATGGGAGCTTCAACAGAAACAGCCGGGCAAGGTGTTGCATTCGTTCGTATTATGATGGGCGGAAGCATCATTATCGTTTTGCTATTCTTAATTAACGGGATTTTCCGTGGCGCAGGTAATGCGGCGATTGCTATGCGCAGTTTATGGATCGCCAACATTGCTAACATTTTCCTCTGCCCTGTTTTGATCAATGGTTTAGGCCCGATACCCGCATTGGGTTTAACAGGTGCAGCCATTGCCACTACCATTGGTCGTGGTTTAGGTGTTACCTATCAGGTATATCATCTGTTTAATGGTAAAAATGCTTTAAAAATCCACCTTAGCCACTTTATTCCTGATTTGGAACAGGTTAAAGCCATTATAAAAATTGCTGCTCCAGCTATTTTTCAATTCGTTATTGCTAGCTGCAGCTGGGTATTTCTGGCCGAACTGGTGGCTACCACAGGTGGAGATACAGGCTCGGCAGGTTATCAAACTGCACTGCGCCTGATGATGTTTTTTATGCTACCGGCATGGGGTTTAAGTAATGCCGCTGCCACTTTGGTTGGGCAGAATTTAGGTGCGGGCCACGTAGACCGCGCGGAAAAATCGGTATTCCAGACCTTAAAATACATCGTGATTTTTATGGGCGTGGTAACTGTATTATTCTTAACCTGTGGACATTTGTTCGCAGCATTTTTTACTGCAGATGAAAATGTGATTGCCGTTGCAGGTGAGGCTTTGAAAATTTTAAGTATCGGCTTTGTGATTTATGGAGCCGCAATGGTATTTAATAGCGCATTTAACGGTGCCGGAGATACCTGGACGCCTACCAAAATTAATGTATTCGCCTTTTGGCTCTTCCAGATTCCATTGGCATATTTTCTAGCAAAGTATTTAGAAATGGGTCCAACAGGCGTTTTCATTGCCATCCCTGCAGCCGAAGCAGGTATTGCGGTAGCTGCATTTATTTTGTTTAAAAAAGGAAAGTGGAAGAAAACGGTTGTGTAGACAGTGAAAGAGTATTCGGAGATCAGATTTTGTTTTCGCAGGAAACCGCCCTAAGAACCACTGCTTGCTGTTCAATAAACCTGACTACAGCGACATCCTTTTTGGCAAGGCGATTTTGATAACTTTGATCTCATTTTACCAAAAAGATACAGCGAAAGGCAGGACTGACTGATGCGAAAAGCAACTGCCTTTGTTTTTCGGATCAAACAAAAACATCTCCGCTTTAAACCGTATAAAAATTCAGGAATATCACTTTCAGTAACAACTTACAATTTCCATTAAAAAACATATCTTTGCGCAAAGATGAAGCATATACGTAATTTTTGCATTATTGCACATATTGACCATGGTAAAAGTACCCTGGCTGATAGGTTATTAGAATATACAGCGACGATTTCGCAGCGTGAAGCGCAGGCGCAATTGCTCGATAATATGGATTTGGAGCGCGAGCGGGGCATTACCATTAAAAGTCATGCCATACAAATGAACTATAAAGTTGGTGGTGAAGAATATGTTTTTAACTTAATTGACACTCCTGGACACGTAGATTTTTCGTACGAGGTTTCGCGATCAATTGCAGCCTGCGAGGGTGCTTTACTCATTGTAGATGCTTCGCAAGGTATTCAGGCACAAACCATTTCGAATTTATACCTGGCTTTAGAGCACGACCTGGAGATTATCCCGATCCTGAATAAAATGGACCTGCCAGGCGCCATGCCAGAGGAAGTTAAAGACCAGATTATTGATTTAATCGGCTGTGACCGTGACGATATTATTCCCGCTTCAGGTAAAACAGGAATGGGCATACCCGATATTTTACAGGCGATTGTTGATCGGGTTCCGGCTCCGGTTGGCGACACCGAAGCGCCATTACAGGCATTGATTTTCGACTCAGTTTTTAATTCATTCAGGGGCATTATTGCTTATTTCAAAGTGGTAAATGGCGAAATTAAAAAGGGAGACAAAGTAAAATTCATCAATACCGGCAAGGAATACCTGGCTGACGAAGTTGGTATTTTAAAACTGGATATGGCTCCGCGCAACGTGGTTAAAACCGGTGACGTAGGCTATATTATTTCAGGAATTAAGGAAGCACGCGAGGTAAAGGTTGGTGATACCATCACAACCGTTGGCAGGCCGGCAGACAGTGCAATTCAAGGCTTTGAAGAGGTTAAGCCAATGGTATTTGCCGGTATTTACCCGGTTGATACAGAGGATTTCGAAGAATTACGCGAAGCTATGCACAAGTTGCAGTTAAATGATGCCTCTATCGTTTTTGAACCTGAAAGTTCTGCTGCTTTAGGCTTCGGTTTCCGTTGCGGTTTCCTGGGCATGTTGCACATGGAAATTATTCAGGAGCGTTTGGAACGCGAATTCGACATGACCGTAATTACGACGGTACCTAACGTATCCTATGTTGCACACACCACCAAAGGTGTCGAAATTACGGTAAACAATCCGTCCGATTTACCAGACCCAAGTAAACTGGATTCGGTTGAAGAGCCTTTTATCAAAGCCAATATTATTACCAAAGCAGAATTTGTTGGTCCGGTAATGTCACTTTGTATTCAAAAAAGGGGAATTATTGTCAATCAATCCTATCTAACCTCTGATCGGGTTGAACTGGTTTTTGAAATGCCAATGGGCGAAATTGTATTTGATTTTTATGATAAATTAAAAACCATTTCTAAAGGTTACGCCTCTTTCGATTACCATCAGGTTGGTTACCGTAAATCGGATTTGGTTCGTTTAGATATGCTTATTAATGAAGAACCTGTTGATGCCTTATCTTCATTGATTCACCGCAGTAACGCTTACGATTTCGGCAAGAAAATCTGCGAGAAGTTAAAAGAACTGATCCCGCGTCAGCAATTTGAAATAAAAATTCAGGCTTCGATCGGTGCTAAAGTTATTGCCCGCGAAACATTGAGTGCCCTACGTAAAGATGTAACCGCAAAATGTTATGGTGGTGATATTTCCCGTAAACGTAAGTTGTTGGAGAAACAGAAAAAAGGTAAAAAACGCATGCGCCAGGTGGGTAACGTAGAAATTCCACAATCTGCATTTATGGCGGTTTTGAAATTAGATTAATATAGATTTGAGATGTTAGATTTGAGATTTGAGACAAAACCGTTAATCTCAGATCTAACATCTCGTATCTCACATCTCATAAATATGAAATTATTAGACGGTAAATACGTATCAGAAAAAGTTAAAGTTCAGATTGCTGAAGAGGCAGCTGAGTTTTTAAATAAAACCGGTCGCAAACCACACCTTGTAGCCATTTTGGTTGGTAACGATGGTGGCAGTGAAACTTATGTGGCCAGTAAGATGAAAAACTGCGAAAAAGTTGGTTTTAAGTCTTCACTACACCGTTATGATAACTCGGTTACCGAAGCCGAATTACTGGCGAAAATAGAGGAAATTAATCAGGACGCTGATGTAGATGGTTTAATTGTACAATTGCCGTTACCTAAACACATTGATCCCGAAAAAGTGACCGAAAAGATTGATTATCGAAAGGACGTAGATGGTTTCCATCCGGTAAACCTGGGAAGAATGATGCGTAACCTGCCTTGCTTTATTCCCGCAACTCCTTACGGCATCTTGTTAATGTTGCAGGAATACAATATCGATACTACAGGAAAACATTGTGTGGTAGTAGGCCGAAGTAATATTGTGGGAAGTCCGATGAGTATTTTGATGGCTCGTAATGCCAATCCGGGCAACTGTACGGTAACACTCACCCACTCACGTACAAAAGATTTAAAAGAACAGGTTTTGCAGGGAGATATTGTAATAGCGGCAATTGGTAAAAAGAACTTTGTTACCGCTGATATGGTTAAACCTGGTGCCATTATCATTGATGTAGGCATTAACCGTGAAAATTCTACCGAAACCAAATCGGGTTTTAAATTGTATGGGGATGTAGACTTTGAAAATGTTGCACCAATATCATCGTACATTACTCCGGTACCAGGTGGTGTGGGTTTAATGACGATAGTTGGTTTATTGAAGAATACACTGGCTTCTGCAAGGAAAGAAATATACGCTTAAAGGTAGAGGGTGGTGCGGCGAAGGTAGAAAGGCGGAAGGTTAAAGGTAAACCCCACAACTGAAAATTATAGAAAGCAATTCCTTTTTGGATTGCTTTTTTTATTTAAAGACATTAAAGGTAGAAGGTAGGAAGGCGGAAGGTTAAGTAAACCCCACGACTAAAAAATATTGAAAGCAATTCCTTTTTGGATTGCTTTTTTTATTTCAAGACATCAAAGGTAGAAGGTAGGAAGGCGGAAGGTTAAGTAAATACCACAACTGAAAAATATAGGAAAGCGTAGGGCGCTTCAAGATTAGATCAGCAAATTGGTACTGTTCTTCAATGCATTAGCTTGCTTTTATTACGTATAAAATTTTAAATTACACGTATATATGTAATTTTGTTTTTATAACGATAAGATAATGGATGCGAAACTCACCTTAAGCTTTAATCAGGATGTTGTTGCCAAAGCGAAAAAGTATGCAGCAGACAATAACATTAGTTTATCACGTTTAGTAGAACACCTGTTAACTCAGGTTACCGCTAAAAAATATAAATCTTTAGAAGATTTCCCGGTTGCTGATTGGGTAAGCATGGTGGCTGAAGGTGAGGTAACATATAAAAAAACTTCAAAAAAAACGGCTAAGCAATCCAAAGAAGAATTTTTTAATGCTCAGAAATAATTCATGAGGGTATTTTTGGATGCAAATGTGTTGGTGTCTGTATTAAATAAGGAATATCCTGTTTTCACTTACTCTTCGAGGATTTTAAGCCTGGCAACACATCCAAAATTTGAAATTTATACTTCACCAATGTGTCTGGCAATAGCTTTTTATTTTGCTGAGAAAAAACATAAAACACAGTTGGCCAAACAAAAAATCGATTTGCTTTGCCAATATCTGAAGATCGCCGGTCATTCATCAAAAGGTGTATTAGATACATTATCGAATAAGAAAATACACGACTTTGAAGATGGTCTGGAATATTACGCTGCGCAATCTGTTGATTGTAAATGCATCATTACACAAGATGTGGAAGATTTTTATTTCTCTGACATTGAGGTATTAAGCTGTCAGGCGTTTTTTAAAAGACATTTGCTTAGTTAATATAATCATAAGTATTTACCAGAATTGTCATCCTGAATGCAATGAAGGATCTTTATAGATGATAGATTTCTCTCCCGAACGTTCGGGACTGCGCTTCAGTCGAAAGGACGAGTTTTCTTTCTCCATAAAAGTACGAAGGCGCAAAATTTATTTTTACATCTGCTAAGAAGACCTAATTTCCCTGTATACCAATGACAAATTAACTAATGAACCTAACTATCCCCACAATTTACTCCACCAACTTTCTTCGAAGCCAATATACAGGCCATCTTCACGTAATGCTGTTGGATAGATATTGATATAATCGCCCTGCCCCTCTGCTCCCCTTCCTGTTTTCAAACTGTATTCGTAACGATGAATCGGGCAAACCAGGTTTCCGTTTTTGCACCAGCCACCACTAAAATGACCACCCGCGTGCGGACAATGTGATTGGGTAGCGATAATTTTATCCTCATGATGAAGTATACAAATCTGTTTGCCATCAACAGAAATCGTTTTAATGTCACCAGAATTTGGAATTTGATTGTTGTTCAAGGCTTTAAACCACTTCATACAGCTAAATAAAAGAAACAAATATCAGTATTATTTCATCTTTCTGCTAAATTTAGAAATAGAAACTGCTTCCCCATATTTTTTTAGGATATTTGCATCCTCAAAAATGAAACAGGCAATACCAGAAGACGGCACATTACTTCCTTTGATGGAAGAATTTTATACCATACAGGGGGAAGGATTTAACACAGGTAAAGCAGCCTATTTTATCCGCTTGGGCGGTTGCGATGTGGGTTGCCACTGGTGTGATGTTAAAGAAAGCTGGGATGCCGAAATGCATCCGCTTACTGCTTCGGATGTTATTGTGGAAAATGCGAGTCAATTTCCTGGTAAGGCTGTTGTAATTACCGGTGGTGAACCTTTAATTTATAACCTTGATTACCTGACCAATAAACTTAAAGAAAGCGGAATACTCACGTTTATTGAAACATCAGGTGCCTACCCCCTTTCAGGCAACTGGGATTGGATCTGCCTATCGCCTAAAAAGTTTAAAGCACCAAGGCCAGATATCACGCCTTTCGCTAACGAGTTAAAAGTAATTGTTTTTAATAAAAGTGATTTTAAGTGGGCTGAGGAATATGCGGCAATGGTATCTCCAAATTGCAAACTATATCTTCAACCTGAATGGTCCAAATCAAAAGAAATTACACCGTTGATTATTGAGTATGTAATGGCTAACCCTAAATGGGAGATTTCTTTACAAACACACAAATTTTTAAATATTCCTTAAATTAGTTTACATTAGCTTTGATACCAACGTTAATGTAATGAAATTTTGTTTAATCCTCTCCTTTAGCATACTAAGCTTTTATTGTTTTGGACAAAGTTCTCCAAATAAAAAAGCGCAGGTCTATTTTGAAAAAGCAGGTCCGTTTATTGATAAATTTGATTACTCCTCTGCTGAGCAGCTATTAAAGAATGCGGTAGAATCAGACCCGCTATTCCAGAACGCCTATATCTTACTTGCTGGTGTTTATAGAGCTCAAAAAAAATACCAGGAAGCCAGAATGGCTTACGAAAAGGCGATATTAATTAATAAAACGGTTGCTCCCGACGTAATTTATGGACTCGCAGAAACTGTATTTGCTACCCAGGATTATGTAAAAGCAAAACAACATTTTACTGAATTTTTGGTACTGGATTCTTCATCTGAAAAAGCGAGAAGAGCAAAGAAATACCTCCTGGATTGCGATTTTGCAGATTTAGCAATAAAGAAGCCTGTAAAGTATAACCCCATAAATTTAGGTGAAGGCGTGAATACACCTGATGCTGAATACTTTCCTGCGATAACTGCTGATGGTGAAACATTGGTTTTTACCCGCCAGGTAAATGGTAATGAAGACTTTTGGACCGCCCAGTTTAAAAATAATGCGTGGGGCCTTGCTACACCATTATCCAACAAGATAAATACAGAAAAATATAATGAAGGTGCACAAACCATTTCTCCTGATGGAAAGTATTTATTTTTTACCGGATGTAACCGACCTGATGGCTTAGGCAGATGTGATATTTATGTTTCTCACCGTGAAGGAAAAGATTGGGGTGAACCCTATAATGTTGGTCAGCCCGTTAATTCGGAGTTCTGGGAATCGCAGCCGGCTATAAGTCCTGATGGGCGTACATTGTATTTTATCAGCAACAGACCTGGCGGGTTCGGGGGGTATGATATCTGGAAAAGCACCATTACCGATGATGCAAAATGGGGACCAGCCATTAATCTGGGACCTGAGATCAACACCCCTTTTGATGAAAATACTCCTTTTCTGCATGTAGATGGTAAAACACTATATTTTTCATCAAATGGCTGGCCAGGGTTTGGGAATAAAGATATTTATTTTAGCAGACTGGGTAATGATGGCCAATGGCAAAGGCCAATCAATATTGGTTATCCGATCAATTCTTTTGAAGATGAAAGCGGCTTAATAGTAGGTGCTGATGGAAATTTAGGGCTGTTCTCTTCAAATTTAAAAGGTGGTTACGGCATGCAGGACATTTATAGCTTTGGCATTCCAGAAACGGCCAGACCTTTAAAAGTTTCTTACGTAAAAGGAATTGTAAGAGACCGTGATACCAAAAAAACAATCGAAAGCAATGTGCAGGTAATAGATCTGAAAACGAATAAAACTGTTTTTGATGATTATACCGATCCCGAAACCGGTCAATTTTTGGCAGTAATGCCCATAGGGAGTAACTATCTTTTTAATGTAAATGCTGAAGGTTATCTATTTTACTCGGAAAACTTCGAACTTAAAAGTGGCGATATTAATAAACCTTACCAAATTGAAGTCTACATTGAAAAAATAAAACAAGGCGGAAACGTAACCTTAAAAAATATTTTCTTCGACACCAATAAATTTAATCTTTTACCTGCTTCTATCCGCGAACTCGACCTGCTGATCGACTTTTTGCATCAAAATGAACACGTACAGATTGAGATTCAAGGCCATACCGATAATGTCGGCGATGATCAGTTGAATGAAAAATTATCTTTTAATCGGGCCAATGCTGTTTACGAATACCTGGTTAAAAACAGCATAGATTCAAAACGGCTTACTTTTAAGGGCCTTGGAGCCAGTAAACCCATTGCAGATAATAAAACTGAAGCAGGGAGAAAGATTAACAGAAGAACATCATTTGTAATTACGAAAATATAGCGTACTGTAAAAGGCTATTAAATTAAATGCAGGTGACCAGTAAGTAAACCGGCGTTAAAATATTCAAAGTGCAGCAGTTGCAAGGCACTTTAAAAATGGGCTTAAATTTCAAAAAACAAAAAGAAGTAATAGAATTTAATCATTAAATATGTCTCAAAATTACGAAAACCATAAAAGATTTTATCCGCCGTTCCATTTCTTCGCGGTACCGCTAACAGTTATAGGACTGTGTTTTTCCATATATTCCTGTATTGCCATCCCTACTATCATTACGGGCTTGTTGGTGCTTGCATTTTTCCTGATTGCGATTATAGCGGTAATGGCCAGGATGTTTGCACTTAAAGCCCAGGACAGAGCAGCAAGGGCTGAAGAGAATCTGCGTTATTATATGCTGGCCGGCAGTGCACTTCCAAATGAACTAAGCATCAGTCAGATCCTCGCTTTACGTTTTGCAGGAGATGAAGAATTTTTAACTTTGGTTGATCAAGCTGTGAACAATAAATTATCTCCAACTGAGATCAAAAAAAGCATAAAAAACTGGCGGGGTGATTTTCACCGGATATAATTACCCACCTGCGATCATTAACTACCGAAACTTCGCTTCTGATACCTTCGATATCTGATAAAAACTGCTTTTGGATTAGCTTACTGAAATCTTATTTCAATAGGTGATTTTACTCCTCTACATCAACATTTTTTACCATTAAAAGCATGGCAAACAGCTTCTTACAAAATAATTTTCAAAATGTTCCGCCAATTGATACTTTTATAATATGGATAATGTAAAACCCCTACCCGATTTATCAGCAGAAGAACAACGAGTTTTAGGCGCCCTAATAGAAAAAAGCCGCACCACACCTGATTATTACCCAATGACATTGAATAGTTTAACTGCAGCGTGCAACCAAAAAAGTTCAAGAAATCCGGTAGTAAATTACGATGAGGAAACCGTAACCTTAACATTAAACCAACTTAAAATTAAAGGTTTAATCGCTACAGCTACAGGCGGATCAAGCCGGGCAACTAAATACAAACATAATTTAGCAATCGTTTATCCGCTATTGCCTTCAGAGTTAGCAATAATCTGCCTTTTGCTGCTACGCGGCCCTTTAACGCCTGGAGAAATTAACAGCAATTCAGGAAGGTTATATGAATTTGAAAGTATAGAAGAGGTTTTAGAACAACTCCAAAAACTATCGAATGATGAACCTGCCTTTGTAAAACAATTGACAAAGAAAGCAGGTCAGAAAGAGGCCCGTTTTATCCATCTTTTAGGCGAACAGGCTGAAATCACCGTCGAAACTGAAACATTTACAGTACCACAAATCGATACCACTGCATTGGAAAATCGCATTGAAAAGCTGGAGTTGGAAGTGGAAGAGCTTAAAGAACTGGTAAATTTGTTGATGGACAAGTAGATTAGCCTGTTCATTTGCATTAGTTTAAGGTTTTCTACCATTATCTTTAACTAAAGTGCTTGTAGACCTTAGTGTCATCGAAGAACCTTAAAAATTAATTTTCCATGCTTCTATATTTCTTTGGCAAAAATTAGGTCTTAGCGAGACGCTAAGACCAGTACCAGATTTTTTTTGAGACAATTAAGCTTCGTACTTTTTAAAAATAGTACTCGCCGTGTGACCACCGAAACCAAAAGTATTGTTCAATACATAATTGATTTCCTTTTTAATCGGCTCACCCAAAACAATATTTAATCCCTTTGGAATATTTTCGTCCATATTTTTGGTATTAATGGTAGGTGGAATGATATTATCTCTGATCGCAAGGATACTGATTACACTTTCAATTGCACCTGCCGCCCCCAATAAATGCCCGGTCATCGATTTGGTAGCCCCAATAATTACGGGCAAACCATTAAAAACAGTATGAATACCCTGCAACTCACTTAAATCACCTAATCCGGTTGATGTAGCGTGTGCATTAATATAATCAATTTTATCCGCAGTTATTCCGGCATCTTTCAATGCTTTCGTCATACCTAAGGCAGCACCAATCCCGTCGGGAGGTGTTCCGGTAAGGTGATAGGCATCCGCAGCCATTCCACCACCAACAATTTCCGCATAAATATTTGCGCCGCGCGCTAAAGCATGTTCCAACTCTTCCAAAACCAAAGCACCTGCGCCTTCGCTCATCACAAAACCATCCCTATCTTTATCAAAAGGTTTGGATGCACCCTGAGGATCATCGTTATTTTTTGATAAAGCCTGAGCGGCATTAAATCCGCCGACAGATGACTTTGTTAGCGCTGCTTCTGAACCGCCCGCTATCATAATATTTGCTTTGCCTAAACGGATGGTATCAAAAGCATTTACGATTGCGGTATTGGACGACGCACAGGCCGAAACCGTACAGTAATTTGGCCCACGCAACTTATGACGGATGGAAATGGCACCGGCAGCAATATCAACAATCATTTTTGGAATAAAATATGGGTTAAATCTCGGCGTTCCGTCGCCGGCATGAAACTCTTCCAACTGTGCTTCGAAAGTACCAATACCACCATTTCCGGTTGCCCAGATAACGCCGACTTCTGCCAATTCCACATCATTCATTGTTGTGAAATTCAATTCTGCATCTTTTATCGCCTGATCGCTCGAAGCAATAGCATACTGCGTAAAAAGGTCGTATTTTTTTATCTCCTTTTTCTCCAGGTATTCTTCCGGATTAAAATCCTTTACTTCACCTGCAAACTGCGTTTTAAATTTACCGGAATCAAATTTGGTAATGGGTCCAATTCCACTTTTTCCGGCCAATATCTGTTGCCAAAACTGTTCAACCGTATTACCAAGAGGGGTTATTGCACCTAAACCGGTTACTACTACTCTTTTCATTTTTAATAATTTTAGTCAATTCCCTTGGATAAAATCAACTGTTAATTATCCAAGAGATATTTAATATAGCTGGAAGAGCTAAACACAACCTATCGTTTTATTAAAGTTGATGTAAACCCAGGATTTACACTTAATGCCGCGAAAGTAACAATTCCAACATGGAAAACTGTCATCTAAATGGAAACAACAAGTTCTTTTGTTTTCCAACTATATCATTTTAGTGCTCAACAGCATCTATCCAGGCTTTTCGATTGGCGTTCATTACGTTTAAAGCATCAACTGGCGACTGTCTGAACAATTCGTAAATCTTGGCGGTATCACCTACCCTGATTTCAAACTCATCATTGGCTAAAGCCGCCAGGAGCCCATCGGCCACAACTGATGGCTTAATCCCATTATGGCCACCGATTTCTTTAGAAAATTCAGTATCAACCAATGGAGGCATTAATTCAAAAACCTTAACAGCAGTTTATTCCAGACTCAATCTTAACGATGTGCTGTATGAGTGTAATGCTGCCTTACTAGCTGCGTAAGTAGGCAATGTAATACCTGGAACATAAGCTACTATAGATGAAACGTTTACGATAGCTGATGTTTCCTGTTGTTTTAACACAGGCAATAATTTTTGATTAATCCTGACGATAGACAGGTAATTGGTCAGCATTTCATCTGCTGCATTTGTAAATGCATCCTGGTTTGGATCGGCCAAATTATAGAGCAACGCTCTTCCAGCGTTGTTGATCACCATGTTTAATTCAGGAAATTCGGATTTAATTTTCTCTACCAAAAGATCTACATCATCAGCCTTACTCACGTCAGACAGAACAGGAGTTATATTTTGTAATGATGCAGCTACTGCATCCAGCCTTGCCTGGTTTCTGCCTGTAATAATCACGTGGTTATCCAAAGCGATTAACTGTTTTGCGATTTCTAGACCGATACCAGCTGTTCCGCCGATCAATAAAACGGTATTTTTTGAAGTTTTCATTTTTATATTATTTAAATTTTTAAGATTAACAATTGCTGTTCAAACCTAATAAATACCGATCGGTATATTTTAATTCAAAATTTTTTAGCCGAGGCTATTGACGTATTTTTTTAATGAATCCATGATTAAATTCCAATATGCAGGTTTCGCAGTCAATCTGGAGATCATAATTCCTCCTTCTATCATGGCAATAATGGTAAGTGCAATTTGCTCGGGATTGTGGTCTGTGTTAATTTCTTTGGAAGCAATACCAGCTTCAACCAGCTCCATAATCCTGTTCTTCCAACCAGACACCGCTTTCAGCGCCCGTGCCTTCAATTCAGGGTGGGTATCATCCGCATCAATGGCCGTATTTAAAATCGGACACCCCCCTTCTGCTACCACACCGCTAAGAAGATGTTGGTAAATATTAACGTAAACCAATAATTTACCCTTTACCTCTTTTTGTCTGTTTATTTCCTTTTCTACTCTGGAAACAATATTATGTAGGTTATAATCGAAAGCAGCTAATGCTACTTCATCTTTATTGGAAAAGTTGCCATAAATACTGCCTTTGGTTAAACCTGTAGCGGCAGTAATATCATTTAAAGAAGTACCTGCATAACCCTTCATATTGAAAATGGGTGCTGTTTTCTCTACGATAAAATTTCTTGTCTTCTCTGCCTTGGTCATACGCTTTAAGTTGCCGATGCAAATATATACCAATCGGTATATTAATGACAACTATTTTTATCATTGTAATCTCCTTTTAATTTATCAGAAGCTTTTCTTCAGTTTTCATCAATTTGCTTTAAGTTTGAATTTTGTAACTTTGACTTATGAACAAGCCAGAAACCATTGAAGATTTTTACCAAAACAAATTCAAGTTCCTACCTGATAACCTCCAGAATGGCGTAGGTCATTTTAACGTTTTCAAACTGGAAGATTGTTTAAGGGATGATCACAAACCAATGAGTTACAACCGCAGGGATTATTACAAAATCTGCCTGACGCGTGGCCATAACGTTTACCACTATGCGGACAGGAGTATTGAGATTAATGGTACGGCTTTAATCTTTTTTAATCCGCTCGTACCTTATACCTGGGAACTGGGCAGTGGCAAGCAAAATGAGGTAACGGGTTATTTTTGCATTTTTACGGAAGCCTTTTTTACCGAAAAGATTCGTGGAAACATTGGCGATCTACCTATGTTTACCCATGGAGGAAAACCAGCATATATTTTAAATGAACAGCAAGATAGGCATATCGAAGCTATTTTTGCTAAAATGTTTGAAGAAATCAATTCAGATTACGTTTACAAATATGATCTGCTTCGCAATTACATTACAGAAATTACTCATTTCGCTTTGAAAACCGAGCCTTCCGAAAATTTATTCAAGCATACGGATGCCAATGCCAGGATTACTGCTGTTTTTACGGAGTTATTAGAGCGGCAGTTTCCCATTGAAACCACTACCCAAAGGTTTACCATGCGCTCCGCAAAAGACTATGCATCACAACTTTCGGTACATGTAAACCATTTAAACCGTGCGATAAAGGAAACTACGGGTAAAACCACCACCCACTACATTACAGAGCGTTTATTGAGAGAAGCTAAAGCTTTATTAAAACATACAGACTGGAATATCTCAGAAATTGGTTATTGCCTGGGATTTGAAGAACCTACCCATTTCAACAATTTTTTTAAAAAATTAACCAACCATACCCCAACTTCTTACCGGATTGTTTGAATTTCGTAATAATCAGTTTGATTAACGTAACAGCTTAAATTCATTTGCATCGTAATTTTGTCTTAACAAAAAAGATAAAACTATGGGCATGAAAAAAGTTTGGTTTATTACCGGAGCCTCAAAGGGCCTGGGATTAAGTTTAGTTCATCAACTATTGAAAGCTGGCCAATCCGTTGCGGCCACTTCACGAAATATAAATGAACTTAAAAAAGCAGTAAATAACAATACGGAAAAATTTCTTCCACTGGCCGTTAATCTGGCCGATGAAAAAAGTGTGGAGGATGCGATACAAGCAACGATTGCAAAATTTGAAAGAGTTGATGTGGTGATCAATAATGCTGGTTATGGCATTGGGGGCAGCATAGAGGAACTGACTGATGCGGAAACTCGAAACAGTTTTGACGTGAATGTTTTCGGAACAATAAATGTTATCAGAGCCGTTTCACCTTATTTAAGAGCTCAACAGGCTGGCCACATCATCAATATCGCATCAATTGCAGGCATTGCCGGCGCAACTGGCTGGGCGGTATATTCAGCAGCAAAAGCGGCAGTGATTGCGTTGTCTGAAGTATCTGCAGACGACCTTAAGGAATTCGGGGTAAAGGTGACCGTGGTTGCTCCTGGTGCATTCAGAACAAGTTTTTTAACCCCCGATTCATTGATTTTGGCAACCAATCCAATTGCCGAATATGAAGAAGTGCGGGCAATACACCAAAAATACCTTAAAATGGACGGTCAGCAGATCGGCGACCCTGAAAAGGCCGCAGCAGCCATGATCTCATTGGCCAGTATGCCCAATCCACCTGTTCATTTACTTTTAGGTAACGATGCTTTTCAAAGAGCCAACAGCAAAATTGACGCATTAACAAAAGAGTTTAACGACTGGAAAGCCATTACGATTTCTACAGATTTCGACAATTAATCAAATGTTAATGGCGAATTAGCAATTCAAAAAGAGGCTGTATGATAACAAAATTTCTCTAGAATTTGTCACGTTGAGCCTGTCGAAACGCATTAAAAAATCTTACGGATGGCCATTCGACAGGCTCAGGATGACCATGTAATCATAATACAACCCAATTAATTTATTTCATTCTAAAAACAATATCATGGAAAATCAAAAAGTTTGGTTTGTAACAGGCGCGTCCAAAGGTCTGGGATTAACCTTAGTCAAAACATTATTAAACAACGGCCTTTATGTTGCCGCCACTTCAAGAAATTTAAGCGATTTAACAAAAGCCGTAGGTGAACACGAGAACTTTTTGCCTTTGGCAGTTAACCTGACCGACGAAAGCAGTGTGGAAACTGCAGTTAGCCAAACCATCAGCAAGTTTGGCCGGATAGATGTTGTGGTAAACAATGCAGGCTATGGGATGCTCGGCGCACTGGAAGAGTTAAGCGATAAGGAGTCGCGCCAAAACTTCGATGTGAATGTTTTTGGCTCTTTAAATGTGATCAGAAAGGTGCTGCCACAGTTGCGGAAACAACAATCGGGTCACATTTTCAATATTTCTTCCATAGGAGGTTTTTCTGGTAACTTCCCGGGCTTCGGAATTTATTGTGCCACCAAATTTGCAGTAGTCGGATTTACTGAATCGCTGGCTGCAGAAGTAAAATCGATGGGCATAAAAGCAACAGTTGTAGAACCGGGTTATTTTAGAACTGAATTTCTTACCACAGGTTCTTTAGCAGTACCAGTTTCTCCTATCGATGCCTATAAAGAGGTACGTGATTCGCAGGCGGCACACCAGAACGACATCAACAACCAACAGCCAGGGGATCCGGCCAAGGCAGTTGAGGTAATTATTGAAACTTCGAAAAGCGAAAACCCACCACTTCATTTGTTCTTAGGTCCTGATGCTTATCAGGTTGCCGATGCAAAAATTGCGGATGTACAAAGGGATATGGCCAACTGGAAATATTTAGCCACAGCTACCAACTTTGATCAGGAATGATTGAGAGTAGCACCTCACTGAAACAAACCTCACCTATGATCGTCAATCCTGAACCTGTCGAAGCATCCCTTTGGAAAGTTCCAAGGGCGTTTCGACAGGCTCATCGTGACACTGGAGATGAAAGACAACCTATGTTGCACAGGCCGTCTTTATACCAGATGATAAAAAATTATCTTTTAGGTTTTGAGCTCATGTAAAAAGTAAGCTTTCCACCGTTGGTAATATCAGCATGTTTAATCTTATGATCAGTAATCTCTTTACCATTCAATAAAACTTTTTCTACGTATACATTTTTCTCACTTTGCTTAATGGCCTCAACCGTAAAGCTTTTACCATTCTCCAGATTGACTACCGCCTGGTTTACCAATGGACTACCTAATGAATATACATCGGAACCTGGTGCTACCGGGTAAAAGCCTAGGGAAGAAAACATGTACCAGGCGCTCATCTGCCCGCAATCATCGTTTCCACCTAAACCATCAGCAGTAGGTTTGTATTGCATATTCAGGATGTGACGAACCTGTGCCTGGGTTTTCCATGGCTGATCGGCCCAGTTATAAAGGTATACAATATGATGTGCCGGCTCGTTTCCGTGCACATAGCCACCAATAATACCCTCGCGGGTAATATCTTCTGTGTGTGCGAAGAACTCATCAGGCAGATGCATGGTAAACAAAGTATCTAAACGGGTAGCAAATTTCTTTTTACCACCCATCATTTCAATCAACGTAGCAGGATCCTGTGGCACAAAAAAGCTATAGTTCCAGCTATTGCCTTCAATAAAACCTTGTCCTTCGGTATCTTTTGGATCAAATTCTTTCTTAAAGGTTCCATAGGCCAATTTCGGACGCATAAAACCCGTTGCACTATCGTAATTATTTTTCCAGTTGTTAGAACGTTTGATAAACTCATTATAAACATCCATTCTGTTTAATTTTTTAGCCAATTGTGCAATCGACCAGTCATCGTAAGAATACTCTAAATTATTGGAAACCGAAATGCCGGATTTTTCTGCCGGGATATAACCTTTATCCATGTAATAGCCAATCCCTTCATAATCGCGGTGTTTCGCTGTGGCCACACAGGCATCTAAAGCTTTGTTTGCATCTCCGCTGTAAGTACCTTTAATAATGGCATCAGCAATTACCGAAACACTGTGGTAACCACTCATACACCAGTTATCATTTGCATAGTGCGACCAGATCGGTAACATGTGAAGGCTGCTCTGATCGTAATGCGCCAACATCGATTTTACCATATCGTTACTGCGTGCAGGCTGCGTGATATTAAAAAATGGATGTAAAGCCCGGTAGGTATCCCAAAGAGAGAAAGTAGTGTAATTGGTAAATCCGTCTGCTTTATGCACGCCCTGGTCTAAACCCTTATACTCTCCATTTATATCGGTATAAGTTGTTGGGTTAATATAGGCATGATATAAAGCGGTATAAAAGTTTATTTTATTATCATTAGAGGTCTCTACCTGAATTTTGTTCAACTCTTTATTCCATGTGGCCTGTGCCTGCGCTTTTACCTTTTCAAAATCCCAACCTGAAATTTCTGCACGCATATTCTGCAGTGCATTTTCCTGACTAACGGGAGATAAAGCAAATTTAATTTTGATCTTCTCTCCTTCTTTGGTATCGAAATCGAAAAACATTTTTAACTTTTTGCCTGCAATTTCTGGGAAATTCTGGTCCTGATTAAACTTTCCCCAAAAGCCTCTGTATGCTTGTTTAGCATCATGACTTTTACGTCCGTAACTTTTAAAAGGCTTAGAAAAGCTCATGGCAAAATAAACAGTCCTGGTTCTGGCCCACCCATTGGTTTGGCGGTAACCGGTAACCAAGGTGTCGTTTACCACACGAACGTAAGTCCACACTGTTTTTTCTTCATAATTATAAATACCAGCCATCAGATCCAAAATAATGTGCGATTGATCTGATTTGGGAAAAGTATACTGATGCATCCCTACCCTGGTAGTTGAGGTAAGTTCTGCGGTGATGTTATCGTCATCAAGTTTTACTTTGTAATAACCAGCCTCGGCAACTTCATTTTGATGGGAATAGGCGGAACGGTAACCACCTTTAGGATTTGAAGCCACACCTGGGTTTAACTGCAGCTTCCCTTGTGTAGGCATAATGAGAAAATCGCCCAGATCAGAGTGACCAGTACCACTAAAATGGGTATGACTAAATCCCGTGATGGTTTTATCTTCATACTTGTAGCCTGCACAATATTTGTATACATCGCCATTGTATTTTCCGTTTACTTCATAGGATAGGGTATCTGTTTCAGGACTTAACTGCACCGCTCCAAAGGGAACAGTTGCCCCGGGATACGTATGTCCCATTTTTGAAGTGCCTATAATGGTTTTAACATACTGCACCAGGTTCTGCTGTGCCGATGCTATCATTGATGAAAGCAAGAAACAAGACAGGATAACGCTTTTAGTCATATCTTTTTAAGATTAGCTTGTTGATTAAAATTCTAAGGTATAAATTTATCTCCAAATATGCATAAAGCAGACACTAAAACGTTTAAGTAAATAAAAAAATACAATCTAAGCCCGGGAACTAACCTATCCTGGCTTTATGCATGATATCCGTAAATTGCGCAGGTTTAATATTGAGCGAACAGACGCTATACATAAAAGTGATAAAAGGGAAAGCGCGTGGCGAGGAAATGTTTAGTCGCCGCTTTTTACAAGTAACTGACTTCCTCTAAATAATTTCAGCTAAATAAACCTTATTTTTGCATCCTTATATTTTTTAAGATGAGTAAACACGGTAGAATTCTGGTGGCCATGAGTGGCGGGGTTGATAGTTCGGTAGCAGCTGTGATGTTGCATGAACAGGGTTATGAGGTTATTGGATTAACCATGAAGACCTGGGATTATGCCACCTCTGGCGGTAGCAGCAAGGAAACTGGTTGTTGTTCATTAGATAGTATTAATGATGCCCGTACGCTTGCCGTAAATTATGGATTCCCACATTACATTCTGGATATAAGGGATGAATTTGGCGATTATGTGATTGATAACTTTGTGGACGAATATCTTGCCGGAAGAACCCCAAATCCCTGCGTTTTATGTAATACGCATATTAAATGGGAGGCACTTTTAAAACGCGCTAACAAACTGGATTGTGAATTTATTGCAACGGGGCATTACGCCAATATCCGCCAGCAGGATAGTGGTCGTTATGTGATTTCGAAAGGTAAAGACGAAAATAAAGATCAATCATATGTACTCTGGGGGGTGTCTCAAGAGAACCTTTCGCGTACTAAATTCCCATTGGGCAGTTTTGCAAAGTCTGAAATCAGGCAGATGGCGCTGGATATGGGACAGGAAGAACTGGCCAAAAAATCAGAAAGTTATGAAATCTGTTTCGTACCCGATAACGATTATCGATCTTTCTTAAGGCATAAAGTAGCCGATTTAGAAGACCGGGTGGCTGGCGGTAATTTCATTTTAAGTAATGGAATGGTTGTTGGCCAACATAAAGGTTATCCTTTTTATACTATTGGTCAGCGTAAGGGATTAGGTGTTGCCTTTGGAGAGCCTATGTTTGTAACACAGATCCTGCCGGAAAGCAATACAGTGGTTTTAGGTAAAGCCCATGAGCTTGAACGTGGCGAAGCTATGGTACGCAATATTAATTTAATTAAATATGCAAGCATTGAAGAACCAATGAGTGATGTGATTACCAAAATCCGTTATAAAGATGCGGGCATGTTGAGTACAATTGTTCAGGAAAAAGACAAAATGCGTGTCGTTTTCGATCATCATGTGTCGGCAATTGCCCCTGGTCAATCTGCTGTATTTTATGAAGGCAATGACTTATTGGGTGGAGGTTTTTTAGTTTAATAGGTTGTCAGTTCTTCTTATTGAGCATTAATATAATAAAGTTACTCCACATCTAAACGGTCGTCATTTCGAGCGGAGTGCAACGCAGTCGAGAATTCTGCCTAAATAGATCTCTCTATTCCGCTGCGCTTCAGTCGAGATGACGATCTTTTCTATAAAGTATTTCATAACTATTCACTTCCCTTAAAAATATTAATCGATGCAGTTTTCCAGTGAATGTAACCTAAATTTCCGCAGGTTTGGGCTACAAAGTTTTCTACGTCTTCCGGCACATCATTAACTACACGCCACCTGATTTTATATTTTGGATTATAACTGATATAAACCACTAAATCATCACTGCGTTGCCCAACGGCATGCAAAGGTTGTAAATGAATATCCTGCAGATCTGCAGCAGCATTCCTCAGTCTTTCATTCATAATTCTACCTAATGAAAGATCCGGTTTAAAATCTGTTTCGAGTATGGCTAAAACGGTAACGGTCATAGAAAAAATAAATATATCAGCAAACTAACCAAGAAAGAAGCCTTTTGTTTAAAATCATCCATTATACATCGAATAATTTCGATGATTTTCTCTTTAGTGTGTCTCTCCAAAAGCAAATCTATACTAAAAAAATTAGTATCAAAATTTATTTTTATCTTTTTTTTAGCCAATGTAATAATTATAGAAACGCATGACATGACTTAAATCGCGGTTAGCCAGTCATAGATTGCGCAAAACGACTTAAACACCTGACAACTAGAGTTCTTACCACATACCAAGGTTAAGTACATAAAAATTGCATCTATGCAACGGTAAGACCTGATCAAATAGAAGAGAATTCATAGCGTTTTATTAATTGAAGACTCTTGCCTAACTTGCCGCATTTCCTGACGGAAACATGCTGGAAATCTTCAATGCTTTAAAACGAAATATTTAAACATGCGTGCCAATGCTGATATTGGCTAATAATGCGATGCGAAAGGTTTCATTAACAAACCTGCTGACCTGAACGCTTTCGCCAGCAGGTAATTAGATATCTGGCAACTCAGTTCAATAAAAAGTCATTAGTCCACAAATTAGTCTTAAGTCCTAAAATATACAGCCCCAAGTTAAAGTTTTCATTAGCATGAAAGACTTCCATTTAATGGCGGTGAAAGTAGTGACAATAGACCAATGATCAGTGAACTAATGACTAATGCACTATCTAAATGGCTATACTTTCGATTGCTTTATCTAAAGCTAAATCCTTTAGACCGGGAATGCTTACGCCTTCTGCACGATACACGGTTACATCAGTCATACCCATAAAACCCAGAACCGCCCTAAGATAAGATTCTGTAAAATCATAAGGTTTCATCGGCCCTTCTGAATAAATACCACCAGAAGAAATAGCCAAATACACTTTTTTGTTTTTCACCAAGCCTTCAGGACCATTTTCGGAGTACCTGAATGTTTTACCAGCACGTGCAATATGATCGATCCATGCTTTTAGCGTTGATGCAATACCAAAATTATACATTGGGACACCGATTACAATCACATCTGAATCTTCAAGTTCGGCAATAGCCTCGTCAGAATGTTTTATAGCTGCTGTTAATTCTGCAGTATGATTCTCTTTAGGTGTAAAAAAAGAATTGATGTGCACCTCTTCCAAATGTGGAAACGGGGTATTGGTAAGATCGTGTACGGTTAAAGTGTTTCCGGGATTTGCTTCCTGTAACTTTTCTACAATGGCATTTCCCAATTTAATACTGAAAGATGCTTCGCCCCTGGGGCTGGATATTAGATGTAATATTTTCATTTTTTTTGCCTTTTAAATGTCTGGCAAAATTATAGATACACCGTATCAAAAAGCTATTACTATACTAAAGGATAGTGCTATCCTTTAGTATAGCTGCTTATTTTTTTTTAGAAAATAAAACCTATTTACCCAGTTTACCAGATAAGGCATTCACCTGCTTTAAATGTTTTTTAAGGATGGGTAAATACTTTCCTGCATATTTTTTAACATCAATATCAGAAGATTGAGCAGCTTTTTCAAACAATGCAACAGCTTGTTGATGATCGGAAACCATCATCTCTGCATAAGCTTTATCAAATGTGCCTCCACTCAGGCTGTTCAACCGGCTGATCGCCTGGGTCACTTCCGCTTCCGCGTTACCTGTTTTTGGGGTTAAGCCTGTGTTACCTGCTTCGCCTCCGGCGTTCCTGGTGCGGGAAGTGTCTTTCAAGTTTTCAGGAGCAGAGTCAACTCTGCCATCAGGTCTTAAACCACCTTCCGGAGTGCTCATCGGCAAGGTTACTTTTTTAAGTTTCGCCAATGCCCTCAATTCCTCATTGGCCTGGTTATGGTCATCAACCATCATCTGTCCAAATGCCTTAATTTTTTTGTCAGTTGCTTTATCTGCAGCAAGCTTGCCGGTTAAAACTTCCTTCATTCCTGCAATTGCCGCCTGCTGCAAAAATTGCTCGGTAGTAATGGTGTCTTGCTGACGACTGTAACCAGTTAAAGTTGCATAATGCCAATCGGCATTTGCAATTGCATTAAATGAAGTAGCTGAAATGATCATTCCCACTACGGCTATTTCCCGGGTTTTAAAACGTTTTTTCATAATAGATCAGTTAAGGTATAACGCACTAGTAGAACCATACCGGTAATTAAAAAGTTTGAACAACCTTATCATTTAAAACCCTACAACAATAGGGTTTAAGATTTTAAATTTCTACTAAACTTAATCCATTTTCATCCTGTTCTATTATAAAAAACATAAACTATGGAAAATCAAGAAAACAACCAACCCGAAGAAGAAATTCAAAATATCGAACAGTTCCAGATTAACCGTTCGCAGGGAAATGCATCTGAAGGACATGCTACGCCCGAACCAGATGGCGATAATGACTACACAGAAGATGAGATACCATTTGCGGATGGTGAAGGGACACAATTAGATGAAGAAATTGAGGATCCCGAAGATGATGAAGAGCTGGAAGAAAAGGATGACTACAATGAATCTGACATAGAAGAATTGGATAATGATCCTAATGCCTATGACGAGGAAGATAGTGAAATGCTGTAGCACATTATTGTTTTACAAAAGATGCCAGACTTCCAATAGCCTGGCATTTTTTTTATTTAACTACACTGCCATAAATATCTATTTCATAAGGCATTAACATAATTACCGTTATGTTCAAATAATTATCCATTCACCACTTCTCCGCCATTAACATGCATCACCTGTCCGGTAATAAATGAGGCATCATCTGAAGCCAGGAATACGTAAGATGGACCAAGCTCCGAAGGCTGCCCCGCTCTTTCCATTGCGGTTTCAGACCCAAATGACTTAATCTTTTCTTCATCAAAGGTAGATACAATGAGTGGTGTCCAAACCGGGCCAGGTGCCACGGCATTTACACGGATACCGGTTTTGGCTAAATTTGTTGCCAGTGAACGGGTAAAAGATGTTATTGCTCCTTTTGTTGATGAATAATCGATCAGGTTTGGAGAAGAACGGTAGGCGGTCACCGAGGTCGTATTGATAATGGTATCACCCGCCTTCAAATGGTTCAATGCTTCGTGGGCGAAATAGAAATAACCAAATATATTGGTCCGGAAAGTATCTTCTAATTGCTTGTCATCAATCCCTTTCGGATCTTTCTGCGGAACCTGCATTCCAGCATTATTTACTAAAATATTTATCTTTCCAAATTTTTTAACTGTTGTTTCTACCGCTTTTTTACAAAAAGCAGGTTTTTTGACATCGCCTTTAATCAACAGGCAGATTTTCCCTTCAGCTTCAACCATTTTCCGGGTTTCTTTTGCATCTACATCTTCATCCAGGTAAACAATGGCTACATCGGCTCCTTCTCTGGCAAAATGAACAGCTACCGAACGACCGATTCCACTATCTCCACCGGTAATCAATGCAACCTTATCAGCTAGTTTGCCCGATCCTTTATAATTCGTTTTAATCACTTCCGGCCTCGGATCCATTTCTGCCTCTATACCAGGCTGCTTGTTTTGTTTAGCAGGTGTTTTCTGTGTTTTCATCGCTTTTTATCTGATTAAATTTCACTTTAACCATTAAACAAGAACATCTTCTGCAAAGTTTTAAGAACCTCTCCCTTTGGCATTAAAACTAATTTAACTTAATATATTGCTCATATTCAACTATTTTTAAAGCATATACTACAGTAAATTAGCCTATCAAATACTAACCAAAAGAAACCGAAAATGAGAAAAACTATTTTATCAGCGCTATTTGTACTGTGCTTAATCTTTCCTGGCCTTGCCCAAAAAAGACTGGGTAACGAAACTGCTGCCCAAAAGACAAAAAGAATGGAATGGTGGACGGATGCCCGTTTTGGCATGTTTATTCACTGGGGCTTATACGCACTGCCTGCCCGCCACGAATGGGTTAAAAGCTATGAACACATCACCAACGAAAACTACCAGAAGTACTTTGATCAATTTAACCCTGATTTATTTGATCCTAAAAAATGGGCCATGGAAGCTAAGGCAGCAGGAATGAAATACGCTGTACTCACCACTAAACATCACGAAGGGTTTACCTTGTTTGACAGTAAATACACCAATTATAAAGCAACAAATACGCAGGCAAAAAGAGATTTAGTAAAAGAATTTGTTGATGCTTTTCGTGCAGAGGGCATTAAAGTAGGCTTTTATTATTCACTTATTGATTGGCACCATCCCGATTTTACAGTGGATAGGTATCATCCCTTAAAACCCAAAAATGACAACGAAGCTGAATACGCGGCGTTAAACAAAAACAGGGATATGACCAGATATCGTAAATATTTATATGACCAGGTAACAGAACTGTTAACCAAATACGGCAAAATTGATATTCTCTGGGCAGACTTCTCCTATCCTGGCAAAAATGGCAAAGGTCGCGACGACTGGGGTTCGGTAGCTTTACTTAAGCAGATTAGAAAACTGCAGCCAGAAATTATCGTAGATAACCGTTTGGACCTGAACGATTATGAAGACGGAACCGACTTTGAAACACCTGAACAGGTTAGTGCGAAAGAATTGGAAAAATACCATGGTAAAGTTTGGGAAACATGCCAAACCTTTTCAGGATCATGGGGATACCATCGGGATGAAAACACCTGGAAGAATAACAGAACATTATTGGATCTTTTAATTACTTCGGTAGCCAACGGAGGAAATCTACTATTAAATGTTGGCCCTACCGCACGAGGTGAGTTTGACAACAGGGCAAATGTTGCGTTAGACAGCCTTGCCATTTGGATGCATGCCAATTCGAAATCTATATACCATTGTACATTTGCACCTGAAGAATTTAAAGCAGCTCAAGGAACAAGACTTACCTACAATAAAGATGCTAAAAAACTGTATATGCATCTTTTCGAGTATCCAAATACCGGATATATTAAGTTGGATGGTTATAAAGATAGCGTGAAGTACATACAATTTTTACATGACAACTCTGAAATACTGATTGATACAGAAAAATCTACCGGAAACACACTTGTATTAAAACTACCTAAGAAAAAACCGGATTACGAAGTTCCTGTAATTGAATTGGCATTAAACTAATGTTATCTGCAATCATCAGCAAGTGCCTGCGAGTTCATTACTGCAGGCATTTTGTTGAAACAGTTTTTATAGTCACCCTTAATTAAATACCAGCTAAACATAATGATGGCCTAAAATGTTAAGCTTATATGAAGTTTATTGCATTACCCTTTTGTTTTTTCCTTTGCTATCTCAAATCATATGCTCAATATACCGACAGCGTAAATTACCACGTATTGCTTACTTCAACCGGATCCATTAACAGAACAAATGAAGACCGAGCCTACCTATTAAATAATGCACTTAATTTTGGACTAAAAAAGAAGAGTTTTGTATTAAATTCCACTTCGGCGTGGCTTTACGGAAAACAAAACAGCAATTTAACGAACAATGATTTTTCGACCACGTTAAACTTTAACCTCTATAAAACCTTTCCGCATTTTTATTATTGGGGTTTAGTGAATTATAATACCAGTTATTCCTTAAAGTTAAAAAATCAATTGCTTGCCGGCGGCGGCATTGCCTACAGCATATTAGACAAACCAAACGCATACATTAACCTGAGCGACGGCGTATTATTTGACCAAAGTAGCCTGATTGTGGGCGATAGCTATCATACTTATCGGAATTCGCTCAGAATGCAGTATCACTTTGCTATAAAAGAACTCATTACTATTGACGGAAATCATTTCCTGCAAAACTCGTTTGACAGAAACGGGGATTATATTATCCGCTCTACCACTACACTCGGCTTGAAATTACGCAAATGGATTAGCCTCACCACCGCTTTGAATTATAACAGACTCAATATTACCCGCAGCGAAAACCTGAACCTGACCTACGGGTTAACGTTAGACAAGTATTTTTAAATCGTTTCAGTTGAGCAGCTTGTGATAAATCTTGATTCTTAGTTTTTAATTATTCTCTTTTATTGTCATCCTTGGATGCAAGAAGGATCTTTATCTATTCGTAAAACTGCTTTAGCAAGCACATCAAATCATCAATTAATAGGCCTGGGGTTGAGTGTTTACCGTGTTAATTGACAGCTAAATTAAATGTAGGCATAACAAATTCTTAGATACTTAACCATTGTTGATAATTTTATAAAAATAAAACCCGCTGAAATAGAACACTTAGCATTTTTTATGGTTAGAAGCGACAAAAAGAAGTTCGAAGATATGCCATCAAATGATAATTTTGTGTTATGGCAAATATGAACGTTAGAAAATCGATCCAAAATAAAATCGAATCATTAGCTAAGGAAATTGAAACCTTACAAGCAGAACTAAAAAGGTGGGAAAAAATTGCAGCCGATTATGAGATCAATTCAGAGAGTATTGATTTGATTTTATCAATCCAATTACCTGAAAAACCTGAACCCAAAACTAAAAAGGTAAAATCTTAAAACATTTAGATCACTGACTGTATCGTAATTGGTAATTTCACCAGATAATTCGTCGGTTTAAGCAGCCTGCTGAGCTTAAAGAAGTATCAAAACGAGCCTGTATCAGAAATGATTTTGGAGATTTTTGGTAGCATAATATTTCGAAAGGGAGTCATTCCCATGAAAACGGGCATCTTAATGCGATAACGGCAACTAAACAAGTCCATACCAAAGCATTAAGATGCATATCGATAGGATCAAGCTGCGCATGACAACATCGCCGAATTTAATGCTCTTGCTACTACTGAATCTGCTATTTTGAGGCAGGCTATCTTCAACAAACTCAGCATAACAAATGCTGCTTAATATGTTCCCTGACTTTCGGTTCCTTCGCTCACGGTTTGTTTCGATAGCTATCAAAACGATATTGAAAAATTTCAGCATGATGGTTAAAAAAGATATTGCATTACCACCTCTTCTACCCTTTCAACGGAATTCTGGCATATGGTTTAAAATTACTCCATCGCTTTTCAGTTAAAACAGTTACTTTCTTCGCTGTTCCATCGTAAACTTCCCGACTTAAGAAAGATAGTTTTCTAAACAGCTGCTTGTTATACGATTTAGTTATTCTCAAAAGCTCAAAACCCTTTCCTGCCGGATCGTGTTATGCATATACAACAAAAACAATGTATATGAAAAAGTTTATTTATGTTATGGCTATTTCCGCCCTCGCCTTTCAGGCCTGTAATGGCGGGAACAAAGATGCCAAAGAAAGTGCTGATAGTTTAAATATGGCAAAAGACACCACTGCCAATGTTGCCGCTACCGGAGGAATTGCAGTAGAAGAAGCTGATGCCAAATTTACCACAGAGGCAGCTGTTGGCGGAATGGCAGAAGTAGAATTGGGAAAAATGGCCCTCGAAAAAAGCAGTAATCCGCAAGTTAAAGAATTTGCAACAATGATGGTTAAAGATCATGGTATGGCAAATACAGAGTTAATGGCGATCGCAAAACAAAAAAACATTACTCTTCCTAGTACCGTAGATGATGAGCATAAGAAAAAAATGGAAGACCTGAGCAAAAAGACAGGTACTGATTTTGATAAGGCTTATGTAAGCGCCATGGTTGATGGACATAAGTCTACCTTAAAGTTAATGGAAGATGAATCAAAAGATGGTAAAGACGCAGATCTTAAAGCTTTTGCAACTAAGACCGCACCAATTGTTCAAAGCCACTTACAAATGATCAATAAAATTAACGATAGCATGAAATAACATGCTTTAAAAGTTATCATGGGAGAAGGAACGGTATGTCGCACCTTCTCTCCATGATGATTTCTTTAAAAAGCCTTCTAAACCGGCTGTAGTAAATTACTTAAAACCAATACTCTATCGCCCAACTCATTTCTAACTTTCGTTACATCTTTCCAGTTTTATTAAAATTATTAATAGCCTGAGTTCGATCCATAATGTGCTTTAATTTGGGTCATTGGTACTTTGCATGAACGTTCGTCACCCAGAACTTGTTTCAGGGTATTTATAGCAAAGCGGTTTTACTGAAAAGATGCTGAAATAGTTCAGCATGACGAAAAGGCTAGCAATTTGTCCTAATAAAGCTCATTAATTTTTAAATATTAATCAAACCTAGGTTAATAAGCCCATTTTTAGACTATTCTAATTTAGAAGATTTCTCGACTTCACTGCGTTTCGCTCGAAATGACGTCCTTCACATCCTTGAAAAGAATAATTTCACTACTACATCTACAAATTTCTAAAGCTCTGGTGGCGTATGCCAATCAATAAATGATTTTCTGCTCATCATTTTCAAATAAGGATAATTTCCATTTAATTGTTTTCGCTGTTTGAGTTCATATAGAAAATGTCCACCTAAATCAACAATGATCCTCGCGGTAGCAGCATACCATACACTATGAGGCTGTTTCCAACAAAAAGAATATAAATCGGAAGTGAGTTTAATTCCTTTCAGTTCGGGATGATAAAAGTTAAGTATTTTTGGATTGGCTAATCCCTGCATAACCTCCGCTTTCCGAACCATTGAAAGGTGATCGGAATGACAAAACTCATATCCCGATAACTTGGGATCATCCACATCAGGAAGGTGCTTCAATATTTTAAAGCCTTTAAATTTCTTACCATTCAATACCCATATCAGATTTGGATAAAAAGACTCCCTGCTGTTCAGTTCTGCAAGTGTTAGCGGCGAATTTTGAAACTCGATGGTATAACCGGATGGAGTAAATATATCTGCCCGGTGAAGATCGGAATTGGCAGCATCATAAAAGGCAACTTCTCTAAATGATGGTGGAAAAGCCAGCTTCCAATCGCGGTGCCAGGCCGTTTCCTTTCTGTAATGTTCCTTTTTAACTAATGGAATACCCGGAACCACTTCATCAACAGAAATATCTCTTCTGATTGCATTATCCATTCTCTGCATTTACAATAAAAAATCAATTAGGGAAACACAAAGCTAAACTAAAATTTTTAGTACAACAAGCCTCATTTACGCTTTATTAACAGGCTTGAGCAACTATTCCTTGAAACTTTGTCCCCAGACCTTCGACTTCGGAATCTGTCTTTCTTAAACCGCGAAGTACGCAAAGTAATACGCCGAGCGCACAAAGAGTTGGACGCATATCTTTAAACATCTTGATCTTCGGACCTCCGACACCAGACTTCGGACTTTTACTAACCACAAAGGACACAAAGTAAAGGCACAAAGCACACAAAGTTAGGTGCCTATTATCTGAAACCCTTTCTTCTGACCTCCGACACTCGACTTCGGACTTTTATCAACTACAAAGGACACAAAGTAAGGGCACCGAGCACACAAAGTTGGGCGACTATTATCTGAAACCCTATCTTCGGACCTCCGACACCGGACTTCTGACTTTTATTAAACCGCGAAGTACGCAAAGTAATACGCCGAGCGTACAAAGAGTTGGATGCATATTTTTTTTAAACTTTGGCCCCGGACCTCCGACACCGGACTTCTGACTTTTAGACTTCAAACTATTCGTTAACTTTGCAGTATGACCATCCAAGAAATACAGCAGTTAGAAGATTTTTTTGCCCAGGCAGGCAAGCAGCAGGTTCCTATTTATCTGAACGAGGCCACAGTAATTACCGATTATGATCATTTTTTGGAAAGCCATCTTATGCCGCTAAAGCTCAATCCCGATGCAAAAGTAAATCAACCGCTTATTCACAGACTGAAAATGCTAAAGTTGCTGATTGAATCAAATAGTTAGGATATTAAATTAGGGTAAAACATCAGATAGAATTGTCATCTTGATGAATAACTTATTGCATAAAAATCAATATGATTGACATTTTTTTTCCTTCGCACAATTCTTGCCTCGGCTCGCCGCCGCCGAAGGGCTCTTACTTTTTGGCATCAAAAAGTAACAAAAAATGCCGGCTGAAAATTTTTCTTTTGAAGGCAGTAGTATGGCTGGAACAGTGCAGTCCGAAAAATTTATTAGGCCGGTTTTAAGTAGAACGGTGATACGGTGCTATGGCCTAGCTATACGGAAATACATGATGCCGCATTCTGCTCATTAATAGCTGGTTAAAAATAACATCAATGGTAGCCTGTCGAAGGATCTGTTACGGTATCCCCGATAGGCTAAAGCATACCAGGCGGTAATAACTTCACCTACTTAGTTTTTAAAATAAATATTTCCAACTATATTGGGCATAATTCGTTATTGATATGCATTTGCGCCTTTATTATGACTAAAAATATATTCATTGCTTCAGCCGAACCCTATACAGGCAAATCAGTAATTGCTTTCGGCATGATTAACATGTTGCTGGCTAAAACCCAAAAAGTGGGTTATTTTAAACCCATTATTACCCAGGATGATCCTAATAAAAAGGACGAGCATGTAAAAGCCATGTTGGATTATTTTTCACTCCCTGTAAACTATGAAGATGCTTTTGCTTTTACCCGCCAGGAAATGCTCCACCAAGCAGAAGACAGTGGAGGAATTATCAATACCATCATCAGTAAATATAAAAAGCTTGAAGATAATTACGATTTTACCGTAATTGAAGGAAGCGACTTTTTAGGTGAAGGTATGGCTTTTGAGTTTGAATCGAATGCGTTAATGGCCAAGAACTTAGGTGCGCCTGTTTTAATAGTCGTGTCTGGTAAAAATAAAACGGCAAGTCAACTTTTTAAATCAGCCATCAATATCTACCGTAACTTTTTATTGCGCGATGTGCAGGTATTAGGCGTCGTGGCGAATATGGTAAATCCGGAAGAGGCTGACCGTATTAAGCAAGCTTTAAGCAATCAATTACCGGCTGAATTATTGATTGCAGTAATCCCAACCGAAACTGGCCTGCAAAGTCCGACCATGAATGAAATTACAGCTGCATTAGGTGGCGAGGTACTTTTCGGCACAGAACTGCTGGATAATCAGGTTGATAATTTTGTGACCGGCGCCATGATGTTACCTAATTTTTTACGGCATATTAAAGACAATTTACTTATTGTGACGCCTGGTGATCGTGGTGATATTATTATTGGGGCACTTCAGGCGAATTTGTCAGCCAATTACCCAAAAATTGCCGGCATTGTGCTAACCGCAGGAAGTTTGCCGGATGAACCAATTATTAAACTCATTGAAGGTTTACAGACCATTATCCCCATTATAGCCGTACAAAAAGGAACTTTTGAAACCACGACCACTATTGGGGGGATCCATTCAAAAATTACTATTGAAAACAAGAAAAAAATTGCGCTGGCCATAGAGCTTTTTGAAAAGTATGTAGATATCAAAGCATTGGATGATAAAATCATCACTTTTAGCTACCAGGGCATCACCCCCCATATGTTTCAATATCAACTCGTTAAATGGGCCAAACGCGATAAAAAACACATCGTTTTACCCGAAGGTAACGATGACCGGATTTTAAAAGCGGTAGAAAAACTCATCATGCAGGATATTGTAGACATTACCCTTTTAGGGGATCCTGTCGAAATTACCAACAACATCAAAAGGCTTGGATTAAACCTCGACATCAATAGCTTAAAGATACATAATCCTGCCCATTCAGTTCATTATGCCGATTACGTAAATACCTTACATGAATTGCGTAAAAACAAAAACGTAAACCTCGAAATGGCAAGAGATATGATGACAGACGTATCTTATTTCGGAACCATGATGGTTTATAAAGGTGATGCTGACGGGATGGTTTCGGGTGCTGTTCATACCACTCAGCATACCATCAGGCCCGCTTTACAATTTGTTAAAACAAAGCCAGGTGTATCCGTAGTTTCTTCTATTTTCTTTATGTGCCTGCCAGAACGCGTAGCCATATTCGGTGATTGCGCGGTTAATCCCAATCCTTCAGCGCAACAACTGGCAGAGATAGCCATCTCATCAGCAGAAAGCAGTGCCAAATTCGGTATTGAGCCACGTATTGCCATGTTATCTTATTCTTCGGGCACATCGGGCGAAGGTGAAGATGTAGAACGCGTAAGAGAAGCCACCGCTATAGTTAAAGCGAGGCATCCTGAATTAAAAATTGAAGGGCCAATACAATATGATGCCGCTGTAGACCCGCTTGTGGGTAAACAAAAACTCCCTGGATCTGAAGTAGCAGGCAGAGCCAGTGTATTGATTTTCCCTGATTTAAACACAGGGAATAATACCTATAAAGCCGTGCAACGCGAAACCGGCGCATTGGCCATAGGCCCAATGTTACAGGGCTTAAACAAACCGATAAACGATCTGAGTCGCGGTTGTACCGTAGACGATATCTTTAATACTGTTGTGATTACAGCAATTCAATGTCAAGACATTTAAATATGAACATTTTAGTCATCAACTCAGGAAGTAGTTCCTTAAAATACCAACTCTTTAAAATGCCTGAAAAAGCGCCCGTTTGCAGTGGGCTGGCAGAACGTATTGGCATTGAGGGTTCTTTTATCAAACATACCGTTTACAACAAAGGCGAAAAACAAAGCATTGAATCGCCTGGTTTTGTTGCCGATCATGGCGAAGCCTTAAAGCAGGTTTTAGCTTTATTAACCGAGGGAGATTATGCCGTAATTGCAACTCCTGATGATATTGCAGCTGTGGGTCACCGGGTAGTACATGGCGGTGAACATTTTTCCGGCCCGACAATAATTACAGAAGAGGTAAAGTATCAGATCAAAAAACTTTTTTCCCTTGCGCCATTGCACAACCCTGTGAACTATAAATGTATTGAAGTAGCAGAACAGACTTTTGTAAACGCAAAACAGATCGCGGTATTTGATACAGCTTTTCACCAAACTATACCCGAACAGGCTTACCGTTACGCCATTCCGGAATCATATTACAAAGAAGATGGCATTAGGGTATATGGGTTTCATGGCACGAGCCATAAATATGTAAGTGAGCAGGCGGTTAATTGGCTGGGGCAAAAAGAAAGTAAAATCATCAGTGTTCATTTAGGTAATGGTTGCAGCATCACAGCTATTAAAAATGGCCAATCAGTAGACACCAGTATGGGTTTTGGCCCTTTGAGCGGGTTAATGATGGGTACGCGGTCCGGAGATATTGATCCATCTGTTATTTTCCATTTAATGGAACATTCGGGATATACGTTGTCACAATTGAGTACGCTGGTCAACAAACAGTCTGGCCTTCTTGGCGTGGGCGGCTCAAGCGATATGCGCGACATTAGAAAAATGGTAAATGAGGGCAAAAAAGCTGCTGTTTTAGCCATTAAATTATATGCCTACCGGATTAAGAAATTTATCGGGGCTTATGCAGCTGTTTTAAATGGCATAGATGCTATCGTATTTACTGCAGGTGTTGGTGAAAATGACAGCCAGATGCGGGAAGCGGTATGCTCGGAACTCGAATATTTGGGCATTGAATTAGATCAGGAACTTAATGCCACTTATAAAGGCGAATTAAAAGAGATTAGCGCTGTAACCGCCAATGTAAAGATATTGGTAATTCCAACTAATGAAGAATATGAAATTGCCCATCAATGTTTTGGGCTCGCGGGCTAAACACAAGACTTCCGAAGCTTATGCAATCGTTTTATGCTTTGCCAACTTCGGAAGTCTGACTAATTCAGGTGTTTTGCAAAACAGACAAAATGTTACCTGACGGATCTCTGAACCAGGCAATAGCCGGTCCGCCGTTTCCACGAGAAATACCTTTTTGATCGGTTTTGATCGATTCCTGATGGTAAATCTCAAACTTAACTCCTTTGGCAATCAATTCGTCAACAGCCTGATCTATATTTTCGACCGGAAAGTTGAGTACTGTAAAAGTTGCCGGAACATGATTCGGTTTTGGATAAAGCAAGATATTTGAGGAACCGGAAACCACCACTTCAATCACTCCCATTGGGTTATCTTTAACTTCAAGGCCCAATACGTCTTGATAAAATTCTTTTGCTTTCTGTATATCATCTACAGAAAAGGAGCCGAATGCTTTTGAGTTTTGTAACATAACTTAATTGTTTAATTATTTTGAAGAACGGACGGATTATTTTGTCAGATTAGCATATTCATATCAACTGATATAGCATACATTTCACTATATTAATTTTTCCATGCTCCCAACAGGCGCCTGATGATGATGATTTCAGCAATATGGTAAGCATTATGATCAGCAATCTGCAAAGCTTCAGTCAAAATACGCTGCCCATCACCATGTGATATATGGCTGTATAGGTCTGAAGAATCCAAAAGCGCTATAAATGCCTGCAGATCATCATCTATTTGACTTAATGCGTTACTCCAGGTTGCTTCATCTTTTGGCGCAAGTTCTTTTGGCCAATATCCATCAGGCCATTTTGGCGATTGATGGCTTCCGTCCCTGCTAAATTCCAGCATATCCCACTGGGCAATTCTAATATGTTCTACCAATTGCCAGATGCTGTAAGGCAAATGATCGGGCTTTTCACCTAAAAGATTAAAAGGCAGACCGGCTACAGCATCCTTAAACCCTACATGTGCTCCGCCCCCTTGTAAAAGTTTTTTTAATTCATTAATCAATATTGCGGTTTCATTTTCCATCATAATGCACTTCTTTAGAAAAAGAACAATTCTCATTCTCATAGGTTTGTATAAAAATTGATTTTGGATAACAGCATTTACTTTTTAACGCATAATTCCTTTAATTTGGCTCATGAAGCGATCATTCCCTATTTTAGAAAAGTATACTTATCTGAACACCGCCAATTCTGGTATTTTATCGGAAAGCTTAGCAGAATGGCGGGTAAAGCACGACGAAGCATTTATGGCTGATGGAAGCATTTTCAGAATGGAAAATCTTGCTCTTATCGCTAACCTCAAAAATAACATCGCTACACTTTTTGGATCAAAGCCCGAAAACACCTATCTCGTTCAAAATTTCTCAATAGGCTTCAATACACTACTTAACGGGCTGGATCGAACTCATCGTTTCTTGCTATTAGCAGACGAATATCCCTCGGTGGGTTACCCCATAATGAGTATGGGTTTTGATTATCATCAGGTAACCATTGATGAAAAATTAGAAGGGAATATCATTAATGCCATTGAAAAATTTAAACCAACTGTTATGGCTTTTAGCATGGTACAATATATCAGCGGTTTAAGAATGGATGAAGACTTTATCAAAAAAATAAAAACTACCTATCCTGATCTGTTATTGGTCGGAGACGGTACTCAGTTTTTAGGCACTACTGCCTTCAACTTTGAGAAATCGGGTTTAGATGCGTTGATTGGCAGTGGATACAAATGGCTTCTGGCCGGATATGGAAATGGTTATGTCATGTTATCCGATCAGATGAAAGATGTAATCTATATAAAAAATAAGGCAGTTAGCCTACCCTCAATGCCGTTTTTAAATGAAAAAGATCCTTTAACAATGTATTTTGAGCCTGGACACCTGGATACCTTAAACTTCGGCTCCTTAAATGAGAGTTTAAATGACCTAGGTGCAGTGGGTTTCGACGCCATTGAAAAGAATACGCAAGCGCTCAGTAATCAGGCAAGATTAGCATTAAATTCCAGAGGCTTAGTTCCCGATTGGATGCTTGACCGAAAGTATCAGTCTGCTATCATGAGTATGCCGCTGGATCAGGAAGTGGTAGATAAATTGATGTCAGCTAAAATCATTTGCTCTGCAAGGGGCGCCGGCACCAGAATTTCTTTCCATTATTATAATACGGAAGAAGATTTAAACCGGCTGCTTGAGGTTTTAGATGACTGGCGTTAATCTACCCTCCAAATGGCATCCACAAAATAATGTTTCTGATCAAAAAAGCTTTGAAGCGGCTTAAAACCCGTTTTTGCTGCCAATTTATTAATGTCTTCCAAGGAATACTTTTGTGAAATTTCCATATGTATGTATTCATTTTCCGAAAAATGAATCACCTGCCGACCTATGTTCACGATCTGATTTTGTAAACTGATCAGATAACTTTTACAGGCTCCTGATGCCGGATCGTAACTGGCGTAATGCTCGAATTGATCTATGTTAAAATCACCATCGAGTTCTTTATTGATGCGACGAAGCAGATTAAGATTGAAAGACCTGGTAATTCCACCTTTATCATTGTAGGCAGCAAGGATCTGTTGTGGATTTTTTTTAAGGTCAAAGCCGATAATGACGAGGTCGTTTGGAGAAAGCAATTGCTTAAGCGAAAGACAGAAACTTTCAGCATCAGCAACAGTCATATTACCAATATTTGCCCCCATAAACAATACTACTTTTCTACGATGGGAAAGTTCGGCGGCCTTTTGCAGCATGTCAAAATAATCGCCATTTAATCCCGTGATATCCAACGAAGGCAGTTTTTTGGGCAGGTTTTCTTCCAGATCAGAAATAACGTGTTCAGAAATATCAATAGGAAAATAGCTAAATTCCATTTTGGCATCCAACAGGGACTTTAATAGATGAATAGACTTGGTAGCATCGCCGGCGCCCAATTCGATCAGATCAAAAGCCGTCCCGTCTGCAGATATGGCCTGTGAAAGCTGTGCTGACTGATTTTGGAGAATCTCCATTTCGGCATTGGTTAGATAATACTCTTCCATTTCCATAATCTGCTGAAATATGCGGTCTCCGGTAGCATCATAAAAATACTTGGAAAGCATAAATTTAGGTTCAGATTGTAGCCCTGCCAGGGTTTCATGAAGAAATTGCGTTTTGTTGCTGGTTGGTATTTCAATGGTAGTTGTGCTCATAACATTTTTATTTTACCAGGCGCATGCCTGTATATTGCCATCTTAAATGGGGATGAAAAAAGTTTCTATACGTAATGCGTGAATGATTTTGAGGTGTAGCGATGGAAGCGCCTCTGAGCACTTTTTGATTGACCATAAATTTGCCATTATATTCACCAATGGCACCTGGCGCCTTGCTGAAACCAGGATAAGCCAGGTAAGCGCTTTCGGTCCATTCCCACCTTTCACCCCAATTAAAATGTTTCGCCGCCACTTCCCATTCAAATTCGGTGGGCAAACGCATGCCTTTCCAACTGGCATAAGCATAAGACTCATAATAGCTGAGATGGCTAACCGGCGCATTTAAATCAACGGGCAAAAGTCCGCCTAGGGTATAATTAAACCATTCGCCATCCACCAGATGCCAGTACATGGGTGAGGCGATGTGGTTACTTTTCACCCAATCCCAACCTTCTGAATGCCAATAGTTAAAATTTTCATAACCACCTGCATGGATAAATTCCAAAAAATCTGCATTGGTTACCAATGTTTTACTGATGGCAAAATCGTGTAGATAAACCTGATGTCTGTTTAATTCATTATCGAAACTGAAACCTGTCCCATCATAACCGATTTCGTAAACCCCTGCCGGAATGTCAATCCAGCCCGGCTCATTTTGGATCCCCGAAACTTCTTTTTTATATTTAACATAAACCGGGAATAAAGGATTATTGCCTAAAATATACTTAATATCTGTTAACAGTAATTCCTGGTGCTGTTGCTCATGATTAAAACCCAAAACCAATAATTCTTTAACCTCGTCATTTAACGGGTTAGCTAAAAAATTTACCATGGCTTCATCTACATACGCCCGGTATTGATAAATTTCATTCACACCAGGGCGGCTTAAATTGCCACGATCGGTACGGATTACCCTATTGCCAACGGTTTCATAATAACTGTTGAAAACAAAATTATAATCATCATTATATACCTGATAATTAGACGAAAACGGTTTTAATATAAAGGTTTCGAAGAACCAGGTAGTATGCCCTAAATGCCATTTTGGCGGACTCACATCTACAACAGGTTGTACTACATAATCTTCAGTTTGTAAGGGTTCACAAACCTTTTCGGAATATTCCCTAATCTGTAAGTATTCTTCTACTAATGTCATTAATTTTTATCCAGGTAGTTTTTAAGGTCTGTGATGGTATTAACATTCAGCGCTGTGGATTGTTTTCTCCGCATCATTAAAGCGTAAGAATTATTGAAACCAATGGGCTTAAGCCATTTGATTTTAAACCTTTTTTCAAATTCTGCACTTACATAACGGTAAGTTTTCTCTTTATCATGGGCCATTTCCTTTGCAGTTAGTGGATCTGGCTGCAATAACACTAAAAGGCCAGTACCCGTGTATTCTGGATAAAAATCGATCTGATTATTCACAAGTGCGTCGAAACAGATCTTCGTTCCGCCCAGACCAGTTTTGGTGGAAACATTGTAATCCGTATAGCCTTTAATCAGCATGCTGTATATTTCAGCAAGAATATATTGCTCACCGAAAATCTTCGAACCGATCCGCACAGTGCCCCTATTTCCATTTTTAGATGTTTTATATAAGCCCCTGCTGATCAGGAAGTCTTTAGCCACCTGCTCAGGCTGTTGATGAAGATAATCAGTTCTATAGTTCAGATCGGTCATAACCGAATCGGTAATTTTACCGGAGAGCAGATTCAAAGTTTTTTCCAGTTCCGGAAATTGTTTTAACGCTTCATTTCTGACAATGGGCGCAGCAAAATAAGGCGGAAAAATGTTTTTGTCGTCCTTTAAGATCCTCAGGTCAAATGCCTTTAGACGTCCGTCAGTAGAATAACCGCTGATGACATCCAGTTCTTTCGCGTAAGCGGCCTTATACATCACGGCGTCGCTGATCACAATGGTATGGATTTTTAATCCATAAGTTGATTTCAATCCGAGGTCTCCATCCTGCCTGCCCATAAATTCGGGTGTAAACCCAGCTGTTAAAGTTGATCCATAAGCTGAGGGTAACGCATAAAACGCGCCTAATGCCAAAATCACCACAGGAAAAATGTACAAAACTTTCCTCAATTTTCTGACATCCATTTTTTGAACAAGCGAAAGTAAAGCATCAAGTACAATCGCCAATAAGGCAGCCGGAATGGCTCCGCCCAAAATCATGTTGGTGTTATTGAGTGAGATGCCGCCAAAAATAAATTCACCCAGGCCTCCTGCAGCGATAAATGAAGCTAATGTAGCCACTCCTACATTAATTACAGTCGCGGTGCGGATGCCTGCTAAGATAACGGGCATGGCGAGGGGTAACTCCACTTTTAACAAAACCTGTCTTTTACTCATCCCCATGGCCCTGGCTGCCTCTTTAACATGTAAATCGATACCGATAATGCCCGTATAAGTATTTCTGATAATCGGTAGCAAAGCATAAATCAGCAGGGCCACAATCGCTGGTTTGGCACCGATGCCCAAAACAGGAATCATAAACCCCAGAAGAGCAATACTCGGAATGGTTTGTAATATACCGGCAACACCCAAAACCATTCCTGAAAGTTTCCGCTTTCTCGCAATGAGTATGCCTAATGGTAAACCGACGGCAATAGCAAGGGTTAAAGAAATAAAGGTTAGCCCTACATGTTGTAAGGTTTGGCTGAACAATTTATCAGACTGCCCAGACATAAATTGCCATAAAGTCTGCTGTTGCTCATTCATGCTGTTGTGCGTTTCGATATTGGTTGAATGCCGTTGTTAACTGCCCGAAGTTAACGGACTTGACCGTATTGCTCGCGTCTGATACAAACAGCTCATCCCTATCCTTTTTCCGTAATAATTCCATAGCTTCCCAGATACTTAAACCAGCGTTTTCACTTTTTCCTTTGTAAATTATTTCTTCAGGTAGATAACACCAAATATCCTGTATATTAACCACTTTAAATTCTAACACCAATCTTTGTCCGGCAAGAAAATTCTTTGCAATATCATTTATCGGCTGGAATAATAATTCTTTGGGTGTACCGATCTGAACCACCTCACCCTTATCCAACAAACAGATCCGGTCTGCAAGCTCAAAAGCTTCCAGTACATCATGTGTTACCATCACAATCGTTTTCCTTCTCAACTCTTCTAAAGCTTTAAATTCTTTTTGGATACTGGTTCGGGTAAGATTATCTAAGGCTCCAAATGGCTCATCCATCAACAATACCGGTGGATCGGCAATCAGCGCACGTGCCAGACCTACACGTTGTTGCTGTCCGCCACTTAACTCATGCGGATACATTGCTAAGGTACTTTCCGGAAGACGAAGTTTTTCAATGAGTTCCTGTGTGCGGCTTATAATTTTTGCCTTATCCCATTTCAGTAGCTTTGGTACAAGCGCAATGTTTTCGGCAATGGTATAGTGTGGAAAAAGACCAATATTCTGCATCACGTAACCTATTCCCTTTCGCAGCACGTCTGAATCCTGGTCGGTTACATTTTCACCATTGATCAGAATCTGTCCTGCGTCGGGTTCAATTAAACGATTGATGATTTTTAAAGTGGTGGTTTTACCACAGCCGCTGGTACCCAGCAATACCAGGGTTTCTCCGCTGGCTACATTAAAAGAGACTTGCTTTACCGCCTGGGTATTGCCAAATTTCTTGCTTATCTCTTTTAATTCAATCATATTATCTATCGAGTTTCATAAATAGGTTATTCAGCGATTCGGTATACGTAGGATGAGCAAAAACGCAGTACCTGATCCTGTCATAAGTGATATCTCCTTCCATGGCCATTTGCAAAACAGACATGATTTCACCGCCTTCCGAAGCCAGAATAGCTGCTCCTAAAATCTTTTTCGTCTCCGGATCTACAACCGCTTTCATCAAGCCCAATGTCTCGTTGGTTTCTATCCCGCGTGCCACCTGCGACATTGGAATCACCGCTACTTCGTAATTTAATTTCTTTTCTTTTGCTTCCTTTTCCGAAATGCCGATTCTACCCAATTGCGGGTCGGTGAACATGCAATACGGTACCGGGCGATCCTGAATAGAATATTTAGTCCCTTCAATCAGGTTACGGTAAACAATGGTGTAATCGTTATAGGCAATATGCGTAAAGGCAGGGCCACCTTTTACGTCTCCTAATGCGTAAATTCCTTTAATATTGGTTTCCAGTTTTTCATTCACCATTACATGGCCTTTATCATACAATTTAACACCACAATTTTCGAGTCCCAGATCAGCGGTTTGAGGTACGCGTCCGGCTGCAACGAGCAAATGACTTGCCGTTATATCCTTTTTAATTTTACCGGAACGGACTGTTATATGAAGCTGTTTTTTATCCTGATCGATTTTTTCAACCTTTACATCCGTAATAATTTCGATCTTCTCATCAGTTAAAATCTCTGTTAACGCTGAAGAGATGTCTTCATCTTCTTTTGCCAGTATACCCGTTGACTTTTCCAGAATGGTAACTTTACTACCAAAACGCCTAAACATTTGCCCAAACTCCAATCCAATATAATTACCACCAATTACCACTAAATGCTCCGGAACCGTTTCCAGATCAAGGATTGTCGTTGAGGTAAGATAATCAATTTGATCCAATCCTGCTATATCGGGTATGGCTGTTTTTGCACCGGTATTGATAAAAATCCAGTCTGCAGTTACTTTTTCTTCTCCGCCTTCATTAAGGGTAATGGTTAATTCGTTTTCTGCACTGAATTTTGCCCTTCCGAAAATAAGCTTGAGTCCATTTGTTTCGGCAATTCCTTTTTCTGATGAAGACCTGAATTGTTCCACAATATCGTTTTTTCGTTTAACAATCTTCTTAAAGTCTATTTTAACAGATCCAATATCAACGCCTAAAGCTGAAGCTTTTTTAGCCTGGTGTACAGCCTTTGCAGAGGCAATCATTGCTTTGGTCGGTGTACAACCATCATTGATACAGGTACCGCCAACCAATCTTTTTTCAATAAGAGCTGTTCTTTTACCGGCTTCGGCTAGTTTTTTAGCCAATGGTACACCGGCTTGCCCCGCCCCAATAATTATTGCGTCGTAATGTTTCATTGATGGAATTTGTTTTGTTGTAATAATAAACTACATAAACCAATCAATGTTTGCTAATTAATGATTTATTGTTGATTAACTATTGTAGACTATTTAAAAAAGTTACAAACTATCTTCGAAAATTAGCGTTAAATGAGGTAGGTAATTAAATTGACAAACGTAAAATCCCTAACTCATGCAAACACAAACAGCAGAAAATACAAACCTTACCGTTTTTATTCAGGATGATACTTCTATTGAAGATAAAAGAGAAATTTTATTGAATGGTTTATTGGAAGATCTGAATAGCCAGACGGAATCTTTTAATTAGGTTAGAAATAGCAGCGTGTGCTGTATTCTTTACATTTAGTTTAGACACACATACCTACAAGTGTTTTAGGCATTTCTCTAACCCAGTTAAGAAGATTAAATCAAGAGATTTTATCAAAATAGATCTCTCCATTCACTGCGTTTCAGTCGAGATGACGGCAGCGCTTTATTAGTTGATAAAGCATAAAATAAAAAGAAAAGGGCAAACAAATGAATGCTTACCCTTTTCAAATCTAAATTAACGCTCTCGCCACAAATGTATAAATTCTTTTCGAATCTGTATACAACAAATTTAATTACATAAAGCCTGAAGGTTATTTCACGATCTGTTGTGCCCGCCGAAGGTTGTCGGTTGTTTGCAAAATCTTATCTTTTAGATTTGGATTGTAACCGGGATGAGATTTTAAGAAATCCTGTACCAGTTGGTTTGCTTCTTTACTGTTATAAGCAGAAAATGATGCTGCTAACCAGGATTGCGGAAAAAAGATGTCTCCTGTTTTCTGTATTTCGGCCAATAAATCCAAACTTTCTTTCAGGTAACGAATAGATGTTTTTTGCCTGATGGGATGATGCAAATAGGATAAAGCGGTGGTTACCCAGGCTTCTTTCTGGCGGTTTTTTCTATCTTTTAAGCCATTAAAAAAAAGATCCCTTTCATTAACATCCAAAGATAATGCAGGCATTAAATACATTAGCCTGTTTTTTCTGTCTTCGTTTTTAGTACGTGCCAACTGTTCTTTTAAGATGGTGTTTGCCGTATCTGTTTTAAGCGCCAGCGTTAAAGCAAGTGCGCTATAATCATCTTCTAACAATTTAACGCCATCTGGCGCTGTTTGCTTCTGCCAGATAGCATACATTCTTTTTCCAGCCTCAGCACTTAAATAAATATTTTGATAAGCATTAAACAAAATCTTCTTATTGTTCGGCATTTGCTGTTGCTCCATTGCGCTCCATATGTTACCTTCCATACTTTCGTACATGGTATTCCGTACTTCACCATTAAGAAAAACCCAATAAATATTCGTAAGATATCCGGTGATCAACCTTAGGTTCATTTCATTTTTCTCAACCGCTAATCCCTGCAATAATAAGCCTAACAGTTCGTTTGGTTTATTGTCTTTGCCCGAAAGCATATTTTCATAGGCGTTGATATAAGCCGAGGCCCGTTCTAAAGGATCTTTGATGTGAAAAAGATTTGCCATCATCTCTTTCTCAATCGGAAAAAGGCCATATCCCGCGCCATTTGCATTAAATAAAATATATTGAGGTTTAGGTAAACCTTTTGCCTCCACTAACTCTGTTTTAGCAGTTTTGGCATTTACCACAAGAATCTTATCACCAGTTGGGTAAACCAGCTTTACCGTAAAAGATTGCGGCCATACCCTCGGCTGTCCCATCTCACTGTTTTGGGTTAGGCTAAAATGGCTTATTTTATTTTTCTCGTATTCAATATGATAACTAAAAACCGGTCTGCCGGGTTCGTTTACCCAAACTTTATTCCAACTCAAGAGATCACTTTTACTGTGTTTGCTTAAAATGGCAATCAGATCGTTCCAGGTAGCATTGCCATAACTATATTTTTTCAAATACTCCCTTATTCCTTTTTGAAAATCGTCTTTACCCATCAATAATTCCAACTGGCGCATCATAATCGGTGCTTTATGGTAAATGATATTTCCATACATGGATCCGGCTTCCTGTAAGTTATCCAGTTGCTGCCTAATGGGATTAGCCCCCAAAGTCCTGTCTACCCCATAAGCTGCCGGATAATGATCTTGTAAAAATTTAAGATCGAAAGTGCTTTTACCCATTAACTTTTCGGTTACCTTATCAGCCATAAAATTGGCAAATACCTCTTTCATCCATACATCATTAAACCATTTCATGGTGACCAGATCGCCAAACCACATATGCGCTGTTTCATGCGAAATAAGATTAGAACGCGAAATAAACTGATCTTTAGTCGCACCCTGATCTAAAAACAATGAAGATGCTTTATATTGCACCTCACCCGGATGCTCCATTCCTCCAAACTGAAAATCAGGAATGCTTACAAAGCCAATTTTCTGAAAAGGATATTTAATTGCTGTCCAGTCTTCCAAAAAGTCAAGGGCATCACGGTGCGCAACGAAAACAGAATCTACACTGAATTTAATCTTTGCTGAATCGGTTTCACGGTGTAGAAATTCCATGTTGTGATTTTTCATTTTCCGATTGATGAGTGTGTATTTACCGGCTGTAAACGAAAACAAATAGGTGGGCAGTTTATCAGAACGATCAAAATGGTAAGTAATTGCTTTTTCCTGCACCACAGAATCTTTTTTGACCGCATTAGCCATTACTTTCCAATCTGTTGGAACGGTTAATGAAAGTAAAAAATCAGCCTTTAAATCGGGTTGATCGAAACAGGGAAAGACCGTCCTTGCATGATCAGGTACAAAAAGGGCATACAAAAAATCTTTGTTTCTATTTAATGATTCATTGCCGGCTATGAATGCTGTTTCAATACGGTTGTTCCCAATCTTTAAATACTCCTGTTTAATTAAGATATGTTCTGCCTTGAAATCGATTGCGATGTTTTTTCCATTCACTGTTACCCGCTTGATATGATCTTCATTTTGCTTAAAGTCAACTTGCAGATGGAGTAACTTATTTACTTTAAAATCAATATTTTCAACTGCTTCAATTGAAGCTTTTTGTTCAGCTGGTATCGTAAAATGAAGCTTATAGCTAATGTTACTGATTGCAGCACTTCTGGCATTTGCCAATGCGAGCGATACCCCTGGTTCTACAATTACCGATTTTGGCTGTTGCTGGGCAAAACAGGTTGCAAGCAGCAATGGTAAAGCACAAAAATATTTGACTATTGTATTCATTTTATAAAAATTTATTCTCCATTTATCATTTGTATAATCGTACCATAACTCATCCAAACCATCGTTAATACCACGGCCAGACCAGCCAAAGTTAACCATAACGGCTGCTTGTAATTGGCAATAATCCTGGTTTTGTAGGCCGCAATAAGCATAATTCCCAATGCGATGGGTAAAATAAAGCCATTTATGGCTCCTACGGTAAGCAGCGTTTTAACCGGTTTTCCGACAAGGAGAAAAATAATGCAGGAGATGGATATGAAGATGGTGATAATTTCCCTGTTAAACTTTAATATCAGCGGGTGAAAACTCTTAATAAAAGAAATGGAGGTATAGGCAGACCCGACTACAGAGGAAATCCCCGCAGCCCAGATCACCACACCAAAAATTTTATATCCTATCTGGCCACTGGCCAGTTTGAAAACTGAAGCGGCCGGATTGGCCGGATCCAGCGTAAAACCTTTGCTTACTACGCCCAAAGCGGCAATAAACAATAACAAGCGTATAATTGAGGCGATGCCGATGGCACTTAACGCTCCTTTATTTACAGCATCCAAATTTTCAATACCGGTTTGTCTGGCATCGAGTAAACGGTGAGCACCCGAAAAAGTAATGTAGCCGCCAACAGTTCCACCAACGATGGTTAATACAGCGGCAAAACTAAACTGTGTAGGGTTTACAGCCCTTAGTGCAGCTTCTGCCAATGGTGGTGAGCTGGTGTAAGCTATAATCAAAGCCAGTACAATTTTAATCAGTCCCATGGTTTTGGCAAAAACATCCATCGCTTTACCAGCTTCCTTGTAAATGAAAATTCCTATGGCCATAATTGCACTAATGACAGCGCCCTGCCCTACACTAATGCCGAATAGTACATTTAGTCCTAAGCCAGCGCCGGCAATATTGCCAATGTTAAAGGCCAAACCGCCTAAAAAAACCAGGAAAGAAATAAAATAGCCTAAACCCGGAAATACCCTGTTGGCGATATCCTGTGCCGGTTTATCGGCTACGGCAATAATCCGCCAAATGTTTAACTGTGCAATAGCATCTAAAATAATGGATAGCAGGATAACAAAGGCAAAACTTGCACCCAACTGCTGGGTAAAAACGGCGGTTTGTGTTAGGAATCCTGGGCCTATGGCAGATGATGCCATTAAAAAAGCGGCACCTAAAAGTACACTCCAATTGTATTTTGGCTTCATATTAGTGGCGCTTTAATCATAATTCCTTCTTTTTTTAGCCTTCCGGCTATCAAGCTGGCAAACGCTACCGCATGTTCACCATCGCCATGCAAACAAACCGTTTCTGCCTTAACTGTAATCAGGTTTCCATTCACACTACTTACTTGCTGTTTTAAAGCAAATCCCAATACCTGTTTAACAGCATCTTCATCATTGGTAATTAAAGCATGATCTGCACCGCGCGGGGTAAGTAACCCATTGTCCTGATAGCTACGATCAGCAAAAACCTCTGATGCGGTTGCAATCCCAACTTTTTCCGCTTCTTCAATCATCTTGCTTCCTGATAAGGCATATAGCATTAAACCCGGGTCGAAATCTAAAATGGCTTGTACAATTGCTTTTGCCAAAGCGGTATCCTTTGCGGCCATGTTATATAATGCCCCATGTACTTTAACATGCTGTAATTTACTGCCTGCGGCTTTTACAAAACCACTCAATGCGCCCATTTGGTATAAAGTGAGCTGATAGGCCTCCTTTGGCGTAATTTTCATTTCTCTGCGACCAAAGCCCTGCAAATCCGGCAAACCAGGATGCGCACCTATGGCTACTCCATTTTTTATGGCTAAACTTACGGTTTGCTGCATTACCGCCGGATCTCCTGCATGGAAACCGCAGGCTATATTTGCAGATGAGATATATTCCATCAGCTTTTCATCATTTGGCATGACATAACTTCCAAATGCTTCCCCCATATCACAATTAAGATCAATCGTTTTCATATTTGAGTATATTTAAGGTTTATGACCTTGGTAATCAATAACAAATCATGCTCACGTTCAAGGTAAAGTTCTTCTGCTTCATCTCTTGAAATTTCAGCAAACTCAATGGTATCACCCGGCTTAAGCTGTGCACATAAAGGCAAATCGACCGCTGCAACCTGCGCAATGCGCGGATAACCACCTGTTGTCTGGCAATCGGCCATAAGCATAACCAGATCGCCACTTCCGGTTACCTGGATAGTCCCCGGAGTTACTGCCGTACTGAGCAGTTCTTTCGTAACTTTCCTTACCAATGGCTTTCCGGTTAACTGGTAGCCCATACGGTTACTTCTTAAGTTTACAGTATAAGCGTTCGTTAAAAATGAAAGAATAGATGTTGCATCGAACCAACAGATTTCATTGGCCAGCACAACCCTGATTTCTCGCTTTTTCACAGGTAGTAAACTATTGCGCGAAATGCACCAATTCGGATAGATTAACGATCTTTCAACCAATTGCTTTAAAATTTTATTGGATATTTCGTTCAGGTTAGGTCCGCCGACCAAAACATCTGCTTTTTGCAATGCCCTTCCTTTATAACCTCCAAAACCTGCGGTAAGATACGTGCTTTTGCTTTCCATAACATCAGGCACATTCCATCCACCGGCAACAGCCAGATAAGTACGTGCCCCAATTGGATTACTGATCAATTTGATTACCGAGCCTGCTGAAAAAAACAATGGCTTTTCTGCTGGCATTAATTCACCTTGATAAACTAAAAATGCACCATCGCCGGAGTAAGAAATGAGAATGGACGTTTCAGCTTTAAATGATGCATCAGCATAGGTAAACTCAATGGTAGCACAATGATCATCATTGCCAACAGCTTTGTTGGCTAAACGATGTGCCAGCTCATCCATGGCACCAGAAACAGGTACAGCCTGGGAAAGATACCGGTACCTCCCCATGTCCTGAACGGTACTTAGCAGGCCGGGTTTAATGATAGTGATTTTCATATTCTTGTTTCAACATCGCATTAAACTCTTCCTGATCAACAGCTTTAAAACTCACGCGATCTCCACTCTTTAAAAGAGATGGCTGTTTACGGTTTACATCAAACATCTTTAAGGGTGTTTGGCCGATAATCTGCCATCCGCCGGGGGTTTCCATAGGATATATACCAGTTTGATTACCTGCGATACCAACAGATCCCGCTGGAATTTTAGCAGCAGGCAACTCTTTTCTCGGTGTTGACAATCTGTTATCCATCCCCCCCATATAAGCAAAACCCGGCACAAAGCCGATCATAAAGACAGTATATTGGCCAGCGGTGTGAATGTCGATCACCTCGGTTTCAGTAAGGTTATTGGTTTTGGCTACAGTTAATAGATCCTGCCCAAAATTACCTCCATAACATACCGGAATAACCAGGTGATGGGCTATTACATTTGATTTTTCTATTATTATCGCAGCAATTTTATTTAGATGTTCAGATACCTTTTCGAAACAATTCTCGCCGGGAAGATCGGATAATTTTACTGTTAATGGATCATAAAAAACAGTTAAGGTAGTATAAGCCGGAACAGTGGTAATCAGACCAGAAAAAGGATTTTCTAAGAGTAACTGGTTAAAACCGGTAATCAGATCCAGCAAATCATTATCGATTGATGTCCCAAATGTTACGGTTAGCGATTTTTCGCTCAATCCATAAATTTTCAGGGGAATGTTTGCCCCAGAATATCTTTCCTCCTTAATCATACAAAACGGAAAGATCTATTCATTAATCATCTTCATCATACCGGTAAAATAATTAAACTACCGCTATAAAAATGGCTATATATTATCAAAATCACAACAATTTCGGCAATGAGATCGCTAAAAATTGTCTGTTTGCAAAAAAATTAATAGTCAAAGCCTGATATTAGCTCATTTTTGTTTCGGCGCAAGGCCTTTTATCAACTGTAAGAGCTCCTGCTGCTCCTCAGCTTCCAATTCAATCACATTAATAAACATTTCAAAAATTTCATCGTGGAGATTAGCACACATTAACAGATCAATCAGGCGTACAATGGTTTTCTTTTGATCGGTATTTAAGCTACCAAACAATTTAGGTTCCAGTTCATACAAAGCTTTAATGAAATCAACCAGTGCGGGCTTTCTTAATTCCTTTTCTCTTTCGCTGCTATAAACCGGAAATATTCCATCCTGCTCATAACCTTGAATCAAGTTGTTGGCATATTCTTTTAAAAATGGTTTACGCTTGCTTTTGAGATACTCTGTTAGTGCCTTAACCAAAAACCTGTACTCGGGCGAAGATTTGGCAGCACCAAATATGGCTACCTGCCCTTCATTTTCAAAACTCTTAAAATCGAAATCACGAAAAAAATCACTTTCGATATATACACTGTGAAAATAATCGTCGCTCTTTTTGTTTAAGGTGGTGTAATCTTTATAAATTTCTTCTCCACCGGCCAAAAAGTAGTATTTAGACAGTTCTTTATGAAGATTTTCTCTCCAGTGCACATATTTGATCTTAAAAGTAACAGAAGTATCGGGATAAAAAAGCTTGAATTCTTCTATGCTTTTAATATTGCTGCTAAAATCCAATGCTTCGCCATTTACAATAATCGAATAATTTTTGTGTTTATTCAATTCGATAAACCAGCAGAATTCGTTGATTAGAAATGGAAGTACAATGGTTTCCAGGTCTTGCTGGCTGATCTTTAAATTGGAGAAAGATACAGTGGTACCAGTTGCTCCAGCCTGGCTGGTAACGGGAGAAAAATCGGAGCTGTAACTGTTTAATCCGCCTGTATTAATGCGGATCTCGCCATCGCGAAAGCCTTGTTCTGATTGATAGGTGGTATGCCAAACGGCGTCGTGCGCAAAGGTAAAAAAGGTTAGCCTACCTACCCCATTACGCCCATGCATTTTGGAAGTATGCTTTGGTGCTACAATCTGAACGGCTTTTTCTGATTCGAAAAAAGGGTCGAATTTTTGTTGTAGGCGGTCGAAATTAATTCCATAACCATTATCAGCTATGGTTAAATGAGTTAAAAGACCTAATGGATTGGCCTCATAATCTAAACGAATGGTATTTGCATTGGCATCAAAACCATTCCAAATATATTCGGCAATCGCCTGTCTTTCATTATAATTTTTAAGTACCTTTTGTATTCCTTTTGAAGTGATATTAACTTTTACCGACATATTTACTAATGTAGTTAGCAAATATATCATAAAATCTGATCATTAACCTTATAATTTTGGAAAGCACCAGGGAAATTGCTTTCAAAGCAGATATAAAATAATTGACCACGGGAACACAGAAATCATGGAGGAGATTAAAGTTCTTCCGTGTTTTTCGTGCCTCCGTGGCAAACATAATGCTCAGGCATGCTTCGAAAATGAAGATGATTTGGAAAAAGTTAAAGGCATTTCCCCGTGGAAAGGCACCTTTGAGGTGTTCAAATTATTCAAAGGTGCTGCACGCTTGTGCCAAAATAGGGCCGGCAAGCTCAACGGATTATGTTCAACCAAATAGATCGCTGCTTAAGTAGCGGTCTCCCCGATCGCAGGCAATAAAAACAATAGTACCCTGATCTAATTCACCGGCAAGCATCAGCGCAGCTGCGCACGCACCGCCAGAACTCATACCCGCAAACAAACCTTCTTCTTTGGCCATTCTCCTCGCCATTAGGGTTGCTTCTTCCTGCGCAATATCCATTATCCGGTCTACCCTTTTGGGATCAAATATTTTGGGCAAATATTCGTCAGGCCAACGCCTGATACCCGGAATGGATGCCCCCTCTGTAGGTTGGCAGCCGACAATCTGAATATCAGCATTTTTTTCCTTGAAAAATCTCGAACAGCCCATAATCGTTCCGGTTGTTCCCATAGAACTAACAAAATGCGTAATCTGTCCCTCAGTATCCCTCCATATCTCTGGTCCGGTTGTTTTATAATGGGCCAGGTAATTATCCTGATTGGCAAATTGATTTAACAGATAATATCCTTTTGAACCCCCTTTTTCTTCTGCATAATCCCTGCAGGCTTCTATACTCTCCAACAAGGTTACTTTTGCACCAAAGGCCTCCATAGTTACCTTTCTTTCGCGTGTAGAGTTGGCCGGCATAACCAATTCAATATCTAAATTGTACAAACTTGCAATCATGGCCAAGGCAATTCCGGTATTGCCACTTGTAGCCTCCACCAATTTGGTATCAGGAGTAACTTCGCCACGTTCAATTGCACTTCTGATCATATTGAGCGAAGCCCTGTCTTTAACGCTACCACCTGGATTGTTGCCTTCGAGTTTGGCAAATACGCGAACGCCGGGGTTTACATTCAACTTATGCAGTTCGGCCATTGGCGTGTTTCCGATCAAATCGATTATTCCTGCCATATTGTACTGTATTAATGGGTTTCTTTATAATTTCTTATGGTTATAATGGGCGAATGATAAGCGGTGGAAAATGCCGGGATACTCTCGGTAAGCCATACGTTTCCTCCGATGATACTATCGTGCCCGATGACGGTTTCGCCACCTAATATGGTTGCGCCTGAATAGATCACCACCCTGTCTTCTACCGTAGGATGGCGCTTACTGCCCGCCAGTGTTTTTTTAACACTCAACGCTCCAAGGGTTACCCCCTGGTAAAGTTTAACATAACGACCAATGGTGCTGGTTTCTCCGATAACAATGCCTGTTCCGTGGTCGATATAAAAATACTCGCCTATACTGGCAGCCGGATGAATATCAATGCCTGTTTTAGAATGTGCATATTCTGTGAGGATCCTCGGCACAAGCGGTATCCCAAAATTGTAAAGCATATGGGCAATCCTGTAGAAACAAATGGCATAAAAACCAGGATAGGTCCTGATTACCTCGAACCTGCTCTGCGCCGCAGGATCGCCATCGTAAATGGCCATGATGTCAGTATTTAAAATTCTATAAAGTTCCGGTAAACTTTTGAAAAACTGGCCTGCTGCATCTTTGCATGCGCTATTTTTAAGCTGACAGCTCGCTGATATGATGTCATAAAGCTCAAGCTCCAAAGCAGCCACGTAAACCTTTAGTTCGGCAATGGTTGAAAATACCTCAGCAGAATTTTCCGGAAAAAGTACCTGAATAAGCTTTTCTGCCCAAAGCGATATGACTTCATTGGGTGGAATGTTTTGTTGTCCAAGAGGATTCTTGAAAATTTGTTCAAAAAAATGGTCTTCCATAACTGCTGGCCGATCTGCTCATCGACTAAATATATAGATTTAATGGCTAAATGTAGGTTTTGTTTTTTTAAACTGAAACTACAGCCCGGATTTTATGAATAAATATGGCGGGAAAATAACAAATTAGCCTGAAGTCCTTAGTCTGGAGTCCAGAGTATTTTATCGGCTAATGCTTTGGGAGAGTGCGTTTGATCTTGTTGTTATGTATGCTAACGATTTCACTCGAGATTAATCTAGATAAAAGCCACCGAAACAAGTTCTGGGTGACGACTTCCCTGGAATAAGAAAAACTTACTGTTGAAATAAGAACCTTTACTATAGGACTGAATCTTCCCTAAAGACACATAGCGGAGATTCTATAAAACAGAAAGCTCCGCTATGGCAGAAAAAATTATTTAGAAATTGCTATTGCTTCTGTTCAGATAAGAAAGAAACTAAGGAAGCCAGCTCTTCATATGACAGGGAATTTGCCAAACCTTCCGGCATCATCGAAGTTTCCATTTCTTTTCTCGACAGGATATCGCCCGTTTTAATGGTAAAAACTTCACCGGCAATGTTACGGATTACCACTTTAGCAGCAGTCTCTTCTGTAATAAAGCCCATATAGGTGCGGTCGCCTTTGGCTGTAATCATTACCGAGGCAAAGCCCTGGGAAATGGAAGCATTGGGTTTTAATATCGATTCTGCAATTTGCTCACGATTCATAATAGAACCGATCTGTCCCATAAACGGGCCTTTCATTTTTTCGCTTTTGCTTAAGCTATGGCAGGCCACGCAACCCTGGCTATTGAAAATATTTTTTCCTTTTAGCGGATCGCCCTGCAATTTATTGATGGCCAACAATACATCTTCAATAGACGATTTACCCACCTGGCCTTTTTTATTTTTGATTTTATTCAGATCAATTTTTGGTTCTTCAACTGCTGCAACCTTTTCTTCTACGTTGAATTCAGGAATATCCATCCTTTGGCGCTCATTTAAATCAACATAAAACTGTTTACCCTTCGCTCCTGCTTTGGTAGCCTCTTCCTTTATAAATTTCTCGATGATCGGAGAACCTTCCCAAGAAACGGCTTTAAAATATGGCCCGTGGGAATCGGGACGTGTACCCCACCACCAACTGGCGTCATAAGCAATTTCCTTTTTATACAAGCGACCTAAGGTAACCAAAATCTGCTCTTTTAACTTTTCATCTGTAGCTTGTTTATAGTTCTCAATCAGCCCATTAACCGCTTTTTCGGTATGTATATAACGTAAAGCCCAGAGTGCAAGAGTAGAATTTTCGGTTTTAACCGCAGCAAGCAGTGCATCTTCTGCCTGAAGATCAACCAATGCCCTAACCGCTAAATGCGGTAAAATGATCGCTGAGTTTGGTGTTGCATGAGGTCCTTCAGTGCCTTTTGCAGGCGCGGTAAATGAAGCGGGAACTTTGGTTTGCAAAAGTACATTGGCTACTTCAGCTCTGCCCAAACGGTTTAAGCCAATGATAGAAGCCGCCTGAACGCGAAGATCAGCATCTTTTAAACCCTCTAAAAAAGGTTCAACTGGTACTTTATCTATATAAATTTTACGATCAGCCAACGCCTTTAAAGCAAACTCTTTCATTGCTTTATCTTTGGTAAATTCAATCAGCTTTGCAATACCATTTTCTTTGGTCAGCTGTGCATAGGTGTACATAGCTGCTATACGTACATCAAGTGCTAAACCCTGATCAGAAGCAACTTTTAAAGCTGATGAAACGGCTTGTTTATTGTTACGCGAAATCAATTCTTGCGAAGCTGCCAATCGGCCTACTGCACTATTCGATTTAAGCAGCTCCGTTAGTTTTTTAACAGAAGCCTTTTTAACATCCGGAAAAGCTTTGTAAGTCCAGTTGTTGGGTACTGCGCGAACAACATAACCTTTATTCGGACTACCGGAATAACCTGCGCCATCCCAGGCCGAAAGGTATAACCTTCCTGATCCGTCTACGTCAAGATCTGTAATTTGCGGTAGTTTTATAAATTCTTCATCTTTCTGTGTAAAGGTTGGTCCGTCAGCAGTAACTCTATGAATATAAAGCATACTTCTGCCCCAATCTGCCATCATGGGCACATGGTTATATTGTTCAGGCCAGTTGGGTTCGTCCATAAATAAAGCTCCGGTACCCGATCCTCCACCTAAATCGGCAAGTGCCGGAATAATTTCTTCGGTAAAATTCTGAAATAAAACCGGGTAACCGTATTCGCCAGATTGTATATGGTGCGAGAAACGAACATTCCAGCCTCCGCCATCATTGGTATTTTCCCTGGTAAAAACATTCATATAAGGATCAATAGCCACATCATAAACATTACGTGTACCATGGGTATATACTTCCATTTCGGTTCCATCCGGACGAACGCGCAAAATTCCTCCACCCAGCATGGTTAGTTTTTTACCTGAACGGTCTACCGCATCGTGGAATCCAAAATCTCCTACAGAGATATAAATCCAACCGTCAATCCCCATCCTGATGCCATTGGTGGCATGATCAGTACCACGCTCGCGGATGTATTTGGCGTTACTGATATGCTCGATGAGCGGTTTTTCGGGGCCGTCAGCCTTTCCGTCGCCATCTTTATCTTCAAAAACAACCAGATTCATGCCGGTAGCCTGTTTTGTTTCTTTCGAAAAAGTGGTATGCAATACATAAACCTGGCTACCCTGTACAATAATTCCGCGTGGATTATCCACTTCGGCAAAATCCACGTGTTCGTCCATTTTGCCATCATTGTCTTTGTCAATTAATTTAAGGATATGGCCTTTGCCGGGATCTTTACCTAAAGATCCGATCATATCAACACCCACGTACACTTCGCCGGTTGGCGCTACCGCTAAACAGGCCGGGCTTGGTGTAACATCTGGTCCTGCGAAATTTGTAATGGTTAATTCAGGGGGTGATACGTGCTGTATCTTTGGTTCGCTAAAAAAGTTTCTTAATCCAAAAAAAACTAGTGTAAAAGAAATTAAGCTTAAAGAAAATTTAATCATTTGTGTGTTATTAATTCTGGTTAGTTTGTGCCAGGTAAACTTACATAAAATATAAATTCCTTATTGCCACATTTTTGTGCTGTTTTGAGATATTTAATTACCTGTGTGGTTAAAATGTAGGTAATTTCTCCATAGAAATCCCAAAGTGAACTTTTTTAACAGCAAAACCCTCTTAAATGCCTGAGATCACAAGATAAATCAATCGAAAAACTGCCAAGCTAAGTAAGCTATGGACTATTTCAAACAAACTGTGAGCATTAACATCATGTTCCGGTAAATTATTTCTAAAACAATTCGTTTTTAACAAAAATTTCGTTATATTTACTCAATTCAACATTCATAAAATCAGTACGTTATGAAAAATATCCTTTATTTCTTCCTGACTGCCCTGATCTCCTCCATTGCGTTGTTAACGACAAGGGATTCTTTTGAACCCGAACTGGTGTATAGCACGGTGGTGTTAATATGGATTCTGTACATATGGTACCATGTTTATGCTGCTGATAAGAGGAATTACAGTGAGTAGTCCTTAACTAGTCAATTTTAAAATCCCTACTTTAAATGGTTCGGGACGCAGACTCTTTGTGTTTAATTTTGTGATACATAAAGCCACCTTAGAGATTACAATCAGTCGATTTAAACAATTATCAGCTAAGCAGTTAAGATCTTCCAACTAAACGATCCACACCAAGTGACAATTTTATAGAAAAATTTACGGTGAACAACCTGTTTCCGGCATACCGTGGAAATGGCGAAGGTATTTCCCTTATGATGATGGAGTCGCTGGAGAAAGATATTTAAAACACTAAGTTTCAGCTTTTCAGCACTGTGATCATAAAAAACCACTAATGAACCGATAAACCGGTACCTGATAACACAAACTTAACACACCACACATTTCTTCAAGAAGCAGATCTTTATATCTTTAGCGATATGTACTGGTACGAAGAAGAAGTTAAACAACTGGAAAGAGCGCATCGCCTGGACCTTGAAAATCCCGGCGTTATTTTTTATGGCAGCTCATCTATCCGGTTATGGAATAGCCTGGAAGATGATTTCGATTACATGAAGGTAACTAATTTAGGCTTTGGAGGCGCTACCTTAGCGGCCTGCGTATGGTTTTTTGAGCGGATTATGACAGATTATAAGCCAAAGGCACTGGTGGTGTATGCAGGTGATAACGACCTTGGCGATGGCCGAAACCCAGAAGAAATATTTATATTTTTCCAGCAGCTGATGGTTAAAGTGAACCAAAGGTTTGGCATACTGCCCTGTTATTTTATTTCTTTGAAACCCAGTATTACCCGCTGGCAAATGGCCGATCAGTTCAGGTACACCAATAACCTTATTGAGAGCGAAATTATTAAACTGAACAGCCATTGGAAATTTATCGATGTTTTTAAGAAAATGCTGAATAAAGATGGACAGCCAAATCCTGCACTTTATGATCACGACGGTCTTCATCTAAGCGAAGAAGGTTATCGGCTGTGGGCCAGTACTGTTAAAGAGAAATTAGGTTAATTATCACGCTTAATTAATATTGCAATAACATAGACGCATTAATTTTCCCAAAAAGAATTAACGCGATGAAAAGGGAATATCACAAATGGTTCAGTCAAAATCTTCAGCGGGATATGGAGCTTCTCATTTTCGGCCATGCGGGAAGGGCAGTGATCTTTTTTCCCACTCGTATGGCGAGGTTTTATGATTACGAAAACTGGGGAATTATAGCATCCCTAAATGCGCAGATTGAACATGGTGAACTTCAGGTTTTCTGTGTGGATAGTATAGATGGAGAGAGTTTTTATAACGCTAATGTATTTCCCTCGGTACGGATAGACAGGCATTTACAATATGAAAAATACCTCCTCGAAGAAGTATTGCCACTTATCTATCAAAAAAACAATGGCAATTATCTTGAAACTGCCGGCTGCAGTATGGGCGCCTACCATGCCATAAATCTGGCCATGAAATATCCCTGGTTATTTAAAAAGGCCGTTGGCATTAGTGGAAGGTACGACCTCACCTATAACATCGGCGATTTTAAAGACTTGCTGAACGGATTTCACAGTAAAGAAGTTTATTTTAATATGCCTGCGCAATACATCGCGAACTTAAACGATGCCCGGTTGTTATCAGCAGTTAGAGAAATGGAAATTATTCTTGCTGTAGGAGAAACTGATCCTTTTCTAAGGGAAAATCAATACCTGAGCAATTTACTATGGGAGAAAAATATCCCCAACCAGTTTCATACCTGGGAAAGCAACGCACACAGGCCCCATTACTGGCGAAAAATGGTACCGATGTACATTTAGCAATTTTATAAGCGCCTAATTATTTTACTGCCAGGCTAAAATATTGTTTAATATGGATCGTATCTACCGGCGTTTTCGATTTTTCGGCTGCTAAAACAAGGTGGGCATCCAAAAGCCACTTTTCTGCCGAGTTATTGAGATCTGCAATCTTAACACCTTTAACCGTACCTGCGATAGGCACTAAATTGAAATAGTCGCATGCAGGACATGAAAAGAGATATTTCACCTTTCCGGCCTGAATATCAGCATCTGTTAGCAGAAACCTATCATCATCCTGCATTGGCACCTGCATGTAGATACGCGTTGTACTGAAGTTATTACTTTTCGTAACTGAAAAAATCCGGTATTGCCCGGTCTTAACCGTGCCTCGCTCATCGGGCATTTCCGAATAATTCACATACTCAAACCGACAATTTCCTTCTGTACAAGGAGTTAAATTTTGCGCATCAATAGAAAATTCCACCGGGTTGTTGGTTTTCTTTTTGCATGCACTCGCAATTGCTAATCCGATCAAAAAGATCGCGGTTAATTTAAAAGCGTTTCTCATTATCTATTTTTTCTACCAATACGATGAAAATCTGGCATACGCTACAGTTAGAACATTATTTTCTAAATAAAATCAGAAACAAATACTATTTAGACATAATGAACAAGCTCATTGAATTTATCATTGTTAATCTTGGAAAATTTGTTCTACAATTTAATATAATTGAAGGCTTTTTCTCAGAACGTTAAACCATGAGCAACCGTTATTCCCAACGGGACTGGGAATCTTAATGCAAGCGCTTTAAGTTTCCTGTGTTCAGGAGAACGGTCTTCGATCACATCAGGATAAGTTTAGGTCAAAACTGGTTGTATAAAAACTGGCCTTAACATTAATTGAACAAGAAAATATTAAGTTTGCAGATAAACGGATTAACTTTTAGCACATGAAACAAGGATTATTAATCGATATGGATGGGGTGATCTACAGTGGTGAGGCACTCATCACCGGAGCAGACAAATTCATTAAAAAACTGATCGACGAAGAGATCCCCTTCGCGTTTATGACAAACAATAGCCAAAGAACCCCTTTGGAAGTGGTACGCAAATTAAAGGGTTTGGGAATAAAGGTTGAAGAAAGTCATGTATACACCAGCGCAATGGCTACAGGAAAATTTCTTTCCGATCAAAATCCGAATGGTACCGCTTACGTATTGGGTGAAGGCGGTTTATTAAGCAGTTTACACGATCATGGCATTACTTTGGTGAATACCGACCCCGAATTTGTTGTACTGGGAGAAGGCAGAAACTTTACACTCGAAATGGTTCAGCGTGCGGTTGATATGATTTTGGCGGGCGCTAAATTTATCACTACCAACAGAGATCCATCGCCGAAAAAACCAGGATGGAATAACCTTGGGATTGCAGCCACCACCGCCATGATTGAAGAAGCAACGGGCAGAAAAGCTTTTGTTACCGGTAAACCGAGTCCGGTGATGATGCGTTCGGCACGTAAATTCTTAGGCTTGGAAACGAGTGAAACCACTGTTATCGGCGATACCATGGAAACTGATATACAGGGCGGCGTACAGATGGGTTATAAAACCATTCTGGTGCTCTCGGGCATATCAAGCAAGGATACCCTGGGACATTATGCCTTTAAGCCTGATATGATTGCAAGTTCAGTTGATGAGATAACATTTCCGCTAAACTGGTGGGAGAATAAATAGTTTGGAGTTGGGAGTTGGGAGTCCAGAGTTCTAGTCCAGAGTCCTCAGTCAAGAGTCTTTAGTCTTAAACTATTTGGTAGTGGTAAAAAAAGGAGTGGAATTGGGATGTACAGGCTTAAAGAAACTTAACCGATAGTCTGTTGAAGATACAAAAGGCGTCCGGTCAAACTTAGCAAATGATTCAGCCCGATCAAGCCAATGTGATTGGGCTGAATCATTTGCAACCTGCTTATGCACCGGTATGGACGGCGTTTTTTTATCGTTAAATTTATTTGAATTGATTAACAGCCCGGTTGCTGGTATAACCATCAATAGCGCTACGCAAGAAATCAGTCTCATATCATTTTGCTTAAATCATCTTATTATTTGGTTCGCTCTGTTAAACAAATATGATATGATGTTATTAGCTGGATGATTAGCCAGCATTATGAAATTGTTAAAGTTACAATGCAGTTTTAATTCATTATTAAGTATTTAAGTTTTATAAGGTGAGATAATAATGGTTTGATAAGCTGGTTCGCATTGACACGAACCATTGCGATACGAACCAGGCGATTGTTTTATTATTTTACTTCCTCAAACTTCAGTACTACGCTCGTTCTGCTGGCGGTTAAAACCGGATTGAATCCGATATTCATCAAAAAATCTCCTGTATAAGTTCTGTTGGCATCAATTGGCGATTTGGTGTCTGGAAATAAGTTAATTTCTCTGATCTGATATTTCTTTGCAGCATCTAATCCATTCAATTTAACAGGATATTTACTGCTTTCACCATAACGGTAATTTACCAGATAGTTAAAAATCACACCCTCCGTTTTTTGCTCATTTACATACAACATCGAAGCGACGCTGCCGGTACGCGGATCTGCCAATCGGTATTGTTCGCCATGCCAGATAATCTCCTTCATTCCATTATAGTTTTTAATAGCCTCCTGGCAAAATTGAAGTTCTTTCTCAGGTAATTTGCTAACCACAATATCAAAGCCCAGTTTACCCATCATGGCTACATCCGTACGGAATTTTATCGGTTGTTTACCCCAATCGGTTACATGATTGGAGGTACTGATTGCCGGATAGAAATAAGAGTATTCCCATTGCATAAATATCCTTTCCAGTGGGTCGGTATTATCGCTGGGCCAAAATTCGGTAAAATACTGTAGCGCAGCATAATCTACCCTACCGCCACCGCCAGAGCATAACATCATAGGTACGGTTGGATATTTTGCACGGATGCGTTGTAATACATTGTACAAACCTTTTACATAATCAATGTAAAAATGCGACTGATTTTTCTGGTGAGCGGAATAGGCATTGTAAATTACTGCATTGCAATCCCATTTAATGTAAGCCAGTTTTGGATTTCTGGTAAATAACCCATCAACTACCCCAAATACAAAATCCTGTACCTTTGGGTTCGAAAGATCAAGTTCCAGTTGGTTCCTGAAATAATATTCAGGACGGCCTGGCTGTTTCACCACCCAATCCGGATGTTTTTCATATAGTTCACTTTTGGGACTTACCATTTCAGGTTCAATCCAGATCCCAAACCTGGTACCGGCATTATCGGCTTCTTTTACCAATGAGGCAATCCCATTGGGAAGTTTCTTTTTGTTTTCCTGCCAGTCGCCGAGTGCTGCATTGTCGCTGTTACGCGGATATTTATTGCCAAACCAACCATCATCCAGTAAAAAGAAATCGACGCCCAGTTTTTTGGTATCTTTAAGCAATTCAGCAAGTTTCTGTTCGTTAAAATCGAAATAAGTAGCTTCCCAATTATTTAAAAGCGTTAGGCGATTACCTTTACCATCCAATATTTTATAGTTGCGGGCCCAGTTCTGCAGTTTTCTGCTGGCATCGCCCTTCCCCTGTTCAGAGAAAGTATATAAAAATGCCGGTGTGGTAAAAATTTCACCTGGTTTTAAGCTGTAAGGAGATGCATAATTATTCATCCCTGCAATAATGCGCAGGTTATCCTGATAATCAAGTTCCAGGTCAATCTTAAAATTACCACTCCACTCTAAAGCACCGTATAAAACATTGCCTGCATTCTCTTCGGCAGGTTTACCCATCGAAATCATAAAAACGGAAGGCTGAAAAAGATTGGCCCTTGTACCCAATTTGCTATCCAGGGTTTTAATGCCATGGGTAACTTCACTCTGCTCAGGCTGCATTTCCTTAGCCCAATCGCCATGGTATTGGTTAAGCCAAAAATGTGGTGATTTTAAGTGCAGGTTTGCCGAAGCATACTTATTTAATATCACCGCCCCTTTTTCATTATGCTTAATTTCAGTCCACTGCTCTATCACATCCTGCTTATAAAACGATTTGTAGAACAGGGTTACTTCAAAATTGTATACCGGGTCTTTTAACCTGATTTTCAGCAGACTTACATTATCATCTATTTTAATAACAGTATGATCCACGTACTTCAGATCAAGTGAATTATTGCCATCGGCATGGGTAACGCTAATGGCCGGTTCAACCAGGTTTCTCGAACCTGATGGTGTATAAGCCGAATTTAACTGTCCGGTATAATCTTCTGTTTGTTTGTACTGGCTACTGATCTGTTCATATTCCTGTTTATCAGCCAGTTTTTTTCCAAAAAATATTGTGTTTACATCTTTTTTAGCATCTGCTTGCAAAACCAGCGCATTATGAGCCGTTTCGATAGGTATTATGGCTTGTGCATTAAGCTTGGTTAGCGCAAAAAGGGAAAGCGAAATCGCCAGCACCCCGTGCCTCATATAACCTTGAAATTGATCTGATCTGTTCATTTGTGTTAAATAGTAATTACTGATTTTTATAGATAGAGGATTGGTTAGTTGTTAGGGTTTGAGGGTAATTTTAAAGATAAGAGCATCTTTTCCGTCCAGATTGATCGTTTGGTTGTGATGAACAGACTCCACTTTTCGGGTGATCAGGTTTTCGGCTATATAATTAACGGTTGGCTTCAAACCAATTCCGGTAAAGTCGATATGAAAAGCTTTTGCAGAATCGCTATAATTAAATATGGCCAGGTATTTTATATTGCCAGCCTGTTTTACAAATAATTGCGATGCCGATTTACCCCTGTTGCCTTCTACCGGAACAAATGCCTTTCCATCCTGCAAAACCTTCAATATTTCAGTATTGTTCAATAATCGCTTTGCAGTACCTGCCCATTTGCCGTAAATTGAAAAATCATCGCCGGTAATGCAGGTACCCGTAACAATTGCCGATAAAAACCTGGCAGCATTTTCGCCCTCTGATTGATCAGAAAAAACAACATGATCGGCATCAATATAATCATAGAGGTAAGTTTGCCACCAGCCATTACTTACACTGTTTAAAGTATACTCGGTATCTTTAATGGATTTGAAGGCATCGCAGGCAATTCGCCGTACCTGTACATACCGGCCAGAAGCCAGACTTGGAGAGATGGCTGCATAAACCATCATTTTACCATCAAGCTGTTTTAACAAAAACTCCATTCCGGTTTTATAGGCCTGCATCCCTGTTGTTACTTTTGGGTCGAAAAAATGAGCAGACTCTATTGCCGCATGTCCTAAAAAATCAATCTTGATCATTTCGAAACCACATTCTTTAAATTTCTTAATTACGGATGCCATACGCTGCTGCGTGCCGGGGTGTGTAGGATCTAAAGCCCTGGCACCGTCCAGATCATGGTAACCTGCACCAACTTTTGTCCACATCTCGCCAAAAGTATAATCTGTTCCTTCGGCTTTTCGGTTTCCACCACCCGCAAAACCCCAATCAACAAAGGGCGCCCAATAAATGCCAGGTTTTAATCCCTTTGATTTAGCATAATCAGCAAAGGCTTTAAGTTGGGCGTAATCGCCCGTTAAACCACCTTTTAAAAGCTTATCCCAATACGAATCAAGGTCGATATAAGCTACGCCACCGCTCCTGAACGACTTCAAACTATCGGCAAAAAAATCGACTACCTGCCTGGCCTTTTCGAGCGTAATTCTCTCCTGCATCACGCCCCAGCTGTTCCAGCCTACCGGAGTGGCATTATTCCATTTAAAAACAATGGGAGGTTCAGAAATCCTGTTCAGTTTGGCATAAGTTTCCATGCCCAAGCGCCAGTCATCAAAAGCGCCGAAAAATACTTTTGCTGAACTCACCGAATTGCCTTTCAGGTAACCATGTGTCATTTTATCACGGGTAATACTTTCATCCGTAAAACCACAGATCGTTTGTACGCTGATCTTTTTATCGACATCCATTGCAGTGATGATACCGGTTTTCCAATCGCGGTGTTCAATAGAACCGATCACAAAACCTTTGCGCGACTGATTATGGTATAAAGCCGTAACCTCCGCACTTGGATTGTTCACATTTACAGTTAAAGGCACGGTATGATAAGAAATGAAAGTATCGTTATCGAAAGGCACGAATAAACTGGTAGGCACATCAGCATATTCGTGATTAATGAGGTTGCAATTTAAAGGGACAATGCGGTTAATGGATAAATCAGTACCAGTTAATACCAAATTGATGATGAAATAATTTTTACCATTGTAAGTATAAAATACTTGTTGCATGGCTGGTAAACCAGGCTGCTTCAGCAGAAAAATGTGTTTGAACCCATTGCCAAATTTATCATGGATAACTTTTTTACTATAGGTTATATTTTTATAATCCTTCGAGCTAAATAGCTGTTTCTGGTATTCGGCCTGCGAAAAACCTTTTAACAACAGTTGCTTCGTACTTTCTGATACATTGAAGGTACCAGTTTTAAGATTGTAAACTATTTTACCACTTTTACCATAAGGTATAATAACGGCAGAAGCCTTTGTAATGAAAAGGAACAACACACTGAAAGTGAAGAAGGCCAGATATCTGAATAAAAATCTAAAAATCATGTGTTGCTAAAGTTTAACTGAAGTTATATTGCTCAATTGTCCATTTATTTTGACTTTCACTTTTTGTGGAATTGCTGAAGCTATTTTGTAAGATGTGATTTTTCCATCTTTCCAGTTCATATCAACAGTAAAGTTACCTCTTGCCTTTAAACCTTTAATTTCGCCGAATGCTTTCCACGCATCCGGAATGGCTGGTAGCAATTCAATAAAACCATCATGACTCTGAATCAGCATTTCTGCAATTGCCGCAGTGGCACCAAAGTTACCATCAATCTGGAACGGTGGTCCGGCTGATAACATATTCGGATAAACACCCCCACCGGCGCCATAGTTGATATCGGTACGTAGAGTGGGCTTTAAAATCTCCCTGAACAGTTTAAATGCCCGGTTTCCATCCTGTAACCTTGCCCAAAATAACTGTTTATAAGCAATCGACCAACTTGGTCCATCATCTCCCCTAACCTCAAGTGTTTTTTTTGCGGCTTCGGCTAAGGCCGGAGTCGAAGTCGGGCTGATCAAACCAGCCGGATAAACGCCATATAAATGTGAAATGTGGCGGTGCTGAGGGTCGGTTTCTTTATAATCTTCTAGCCATTCCTGTATGCGCCCGTCATTACTGATTATGCCCACTGGCGGGATCGATTTTAGTTTTTGCTGTAACGAGTCACTAAAGGCAGCATCAAGCTTAAGCAGTTTGGCTGCAGTAATGACATTAGTAAAAAGTTCCCTCACTATCTGGTTATCGATGGTTGGCCCCATTGAAATGCTTGCCGTTTTTCCGTTGGGCAGGTAAAAGGTATTTTCCGGCGACACGGAAGGAGAAGTAACCAGCCAGCCTGTTTTTGGATCCCTGATTAAAGCACTCTGATAAAACGCTGCAGATCCTTTTAAAACCGGATAAATACTTTTCAGGTATTTTAAATCGCGGCTATAAGCGAAATGGTCCCAAAGGTTGCTGCACAACCAGCCCGAACCGGCATTCGAGGCACCCCATGAGGCACTTTCTCCTGGCTCGGTAAAACCCCAAACGTTGGTAATCACGTGGGCAATCCAGCCATCGGCATTGTAATAAGCCCTGGCAGTTTTTGCTCCATGCCGGGTCAAATTCCTAACCAGTTCGGCTAAAGGAAGATTCAGTTCGGATAAATTGGCTGGCTCAATGGCCCAATGGTTCATCTGTACATTAACATCCAGGTGGTAATCGCCATTCCATGGCGTATTGATCTGGTTGGCCCATAAACCCTGAAGATTGGGTGGCAAAAGTCCGACTCTGGTACTGCTAATGCTTAAATAACGTCCAAATTGAAAAAACAAAGCGCTCAGGGAAACATCATTTTTGTAATCTTTGTAAAAACGATCCAGCCTTACATCGGTTGGTAAGTTAGCCGCTTCCCCTTCGCCCAGGTTAATTTTTAAACGGTTGAACAGTTTGCCAAAGTTGGCACTATGCCTGGCCAGTTCTTCACTATAAGCTTTCTTTTTTGCCTTCTGCAACTCATTTTTTACCCTTAGCTCAAAATCAGCATGTTTGAAGTCGGTTTCGGCAGCAACATAAATGATGATTTCGGTTGCATCTTTTATTTTGAGGAGATTGCCATCACTGGTAACCGAGCCATCTTTCAGTTTGGTGGTTACGCGGCTCATATACAGCATACCCTTTCCATCGGTTCCGTTATCCAGCTGTCCGAACATCAACAATTCATTCCCCTGAATAGCTATGGTCGCTTTTTCAGGTCTGCTGATGGAAATGTTGCAGTTTAATTTTTTAGGCTGATCGGCAGTAATGCGGATAATCGCTACATCATCATCAAAGCTGCAATAATACGCTCTTTTGTATCTTACGCCATTGAGTGTAAATGCTGTTGTGGCTACTGCTTTATTCAACGACAAAGTTCTTTGGTAAGCCTCAGGTTTTACGTCTTTAAGGCCCGGATATTCATAACCGAGCTGCAGATTACCCAATGTTTGATATTTACCCCAGGCTGCCCCCCCGGAGCCCTGCCCCTTACAAACGAAATCGCGGTTGACAAGTTCTTGTGCCTCATCATTTTTCCCTGTTAATATCAACTGCCTGATTTTTGGGAGGCTTTTATAAGCTTCATAATTATTGGCATCCTGTTTCCCTCCGCTCCACAGCGCAATATGGTTCAATACAATATTTTCCTTTGTTATGCCACCATCAGGTGTCATGCCTAATTTACCATTGCCCAGGGGAAGGGTTTCTTCCCAGATTTTAGCAGGTTTATCGTACCAGAGTGACAAGGCTTTTTGCTGGGAAAAAACGTTTTTACTGATGAAAAGCAAAAAAAATGCAATACCCGTCAGTTGTTTAAAATTCATTTTTCATTTGTGTTTTGTATCTGATTAATCTAAAACTGTCATCTCGACCGGAATGCAGCGGAACCGAGAGATTTGCCTCGAGATAGATTTAGTTTCGCTGAGCATTTCGTCGTTCTCGACTAGGTAGCAATCCGTTCTGAAATGACGGTCCGTCTTGTTTAAATGCTCAATCGAGTCGACCATCCAATAAGCTTACTGTTTATTCCAGAACCTGATTTCGCTCATATTACTATAATTACCATCGCCGGTGGTTACATGTTTAATCCTGATGCGAATATAACGAATCGGTTTACCGCCGTTATCCAGATCTGTAGTAAAAGCATTTTTACCATCATCAGTCCTGGTCACATCTTTTAAAAGCGTCCAGCCTTTACTCACGGCTTCAGCAGGCCAGCCGCTGTTGCTTGCTGACAAGGTAGTGGTGGCGTTGGTTAAATCTGCTATTCCCCAAACCTCAAAACGATCAGGATTGTTACAGCAATCGCGTCCGGTTTCTTCAATGCGGGATAAATTATTGTAGAGCCTGCCCAAATCAAAAGTAATTACATGCGGCATACCACTATTCCCTGCGCTATGAAAAATATTCGGATAACCCTGCGGGCCGACGCTCCCATCCCACAACTTACTGATACTGGTCCCCGATTCGTAGGTCTGTGCATCTCCCGGTAAATGCACTTCAGCAAAAAGTGAACGGTCGCAGAGTACATAAGTGAAAATCTGAGGAAATGTCGAAAAATCAGCTACCGGAAATACGTCTAAAGCGCCCTTACCTGGAATATACGATGACTTATACAATATGCTGGTCCCTGCTTTATAATCAGTAAGGGTAATGGCAGTATCCTTAGGCAAAAGGATTTTATCAATGCTGGTACCTGAAGTATTGGTATATCTGACTACAGTATTGATATTAATGGTATCAGGCGTATTAAAATTTAACTGTACTGATCCGTTACTATTCACCACATAAGGATTTGTGGCATTATATGGTCTGTTTAATAAACCTGATTGGTATAGTGGACCGAAAACCCTCACATTTCTGGCTTCAATTGGAATTGATTTATGTCCCTGCCCATCATAAGAATAAACGGTAAAGGTGTAAGTATATTCCTTTAAATTCGGGATAATTACTTTCATGGTATCAAGCGGATTATGCGTAGTGGCATTAACAACTACCGAATCTGCATTATTATTCCAATACACTACATATTTGGTTACACTCGGATCAGGACTCGTATTCCACCATAGCCCGGTTCTTAAATTGCCAGGTCTAGTTATAATATTGGCTACACGGCCCGGGTAAACAATCTCGCCATCTTTTAAATACTCTTTAAAGGCAATATCATCTTTGGTACAGCTTATGATTACTATTGCCAACAGCAGTAGCAGACCGCTAATTTTATATATACTTTTCATATCTGAAAATTTATCTTCTTAGATTATAATTAACTATCGGGGATCGCCATAAAAGGCCATTTCCATCGCATGTGCGAAGGTACCGTTAGACCAAGTTGTACTCACCGAAAGGCGGATATAACGCACTTTTGGGTTGGCTAGCGGGAAGTTGAAGCTTACCCCAGCTTTTACGAAATCGTTATCGGCTGTTGTATGCGCTACAGGGGTTGCGCCTGATGGTGGATTAGGATAGTTATAATTACCCATATTGATCCAGTCGCCAATTACAGTACCTTCTGGTGCTGATAAAGGAAGCTGCGCATCTCGCGGAGCAACAGCATCAGAGCCCCAAACAGAGAATACTTTCGGATTTCCGTGTCCGTAAGCAAATTTATCACTTCCATCGGGCCTTTCCCATAAAATGAAACGGCTTAATTTTGCACTTACACCCAAACCAAAAGTGGCAATCGCAGGCATTGCTCCGCCCGGAGCGGTATGCCAACCGTTTGAGTTACCATCAGTTTTCCCGTCCCATAAATAAGGAAGATCCCAACCATAAGCAATTACACCATCAGTAGGGAGCCTGTATTGAAAAAACTTATTTCTATCCAACAGGGTTTCGAAGAAAGGAGTAATGGTTTTATAAGTCGTATCGGAAATATTCCCAAAATTATCAGTAACATAGTAACCGATTTTTTTAGGCACAGGAGCAAAGCCCCTTACAGAATAAGCAATTACACCAGCTTTATCATAATGCTGATCAATTACATCGGAAGTATTGTTATCACTTAGGCCAAGCAAAATAATCCCCAGATTACTTTTAGCCGGATTTGTAGCGCTGATTTTAATGCCACCAAAATCAGGGTCAGCATTAATAGTGGGTTTTGCCAGCAAATATGGCGGAGTATCAGGATTAACCTTCACAACAACAGGATCCGATTTAACTTCTGCTCTGCTTACTGCATACAACGTAACATCATAGCCTTGCTTTTTAGCAAAGCCATCAACCATAATCGAATCAGAATAATAGCTGGATTTAGTTTCACGGGTGGTTACGCCGTTTATTTTATACCTTGCCAGCACATACAAAAGGTTTTTAGAATTTGGCAAAGTATACGTGATATAGGCACCACCGTTAAAATTATCAACTTTAATATTGCTTACTACGCCAGGCTTAGTCATATCTGAAGAAGCAGGATCGTTATAATTTTCCATTTTTTTACAGGCAGTAATACTGGCCAAAACGGAAACGATAAGGGCGAGGTAAATACTATTTTTAATATGTTTCATATCTTTAATCTTTTAAACTACCAGTAAGGATTTTGCACCAGATTAGGATTCACTACCAGATCATAACTTCTAATCGGCCACAAATAATCCTTTAAGCCAAAAACGGGGATAAATTGTGTAGTTGGACGATAATAATTAATGGCTTCGGCATTATTAATGCTCCAACCTTGTATAGGCGCTGTTAAAACTGCCTGAAGTTCTTTCCATCTTCTTAAATCCCAGCCACTCTGGCCTTCAAAACATAGCTCAATTCTCCTCTCCTGGTGTATAATCTGCCTCAAGCCATCTTTGGTATTAAATTTATTTGGATTTTTAGAAAAGTTTGTCCATGCGGATTGTACGCCTTGTAAACCAGCCCTTTGCCTAACTTTATCAATATAAGTAAATACCTCTGCAGTCGGCCCATTTACTTCGTTTAGTGCCTCTGCATAAAGTAAGTACAAACCAGCCAGCCTGATTAAAGGCAGGCGGAACGAAGATGGTTGAAAGCCGTCGTCATAAACCGAAGCATAACTAACCAGTTTTTTTGGCCAATACCCAGTAATGTTCAGCCTGATGTTATCGCTTGGCGCCGCAAGCCCGCTTCCCCTTGCAGAAACATAATACAATGGATTAACCGGATCGTCCTGGTTATTCCTGCCATTGCCGAACCAGATACTTCCGTCAAAAGCCATGTCTGCATAAAAGCGTGTTTCTCTTGCAAAGTGGCCCTTAATGGTTTCATACCCTTGTTTAATGTAATAACGACTGGCATTATCACCTGTTTTAACCGTGTTCCTACCCGCGTAATCCCACGTTTTATCTTCACTGATCGGCACACCATTAACGGTATAAAAAAGCTCTTGCGTACTTATGGGTGCAGAAAAGGTAGAGGGGTTAGAAAAGTTGTTTACAGCCGATTTTGCCGTAAGCCTTGGTGTAGCAAACCCCTGATAGTTAAACTCCGGGTTTGAGGCCCAGATGATTTCCGAATTCAGTTCCCATCTTTCGGTAACGGCATTCTGTACATCCAACTCTCTTTTTAACGAATCAGATAGTTTACCTACTGTGGTTGGTGATTGAAAAGTGTATAATTTAACACCCTGTGTTTCTGCCGCAGTAATAGCCGCCTTGGCCGCATCGGCCGCTTTCTTCCATTTCTGCGCATCATAAGCAGCCGGAAATAAACTCAGGCCATCTTTGTCTTTAAAACTGATATAATCAGGATTACCATTAAAAAGCGGGCTCGCTGCTGTTGCTAAAACATCAGCCTTAACTGAAAGTGCAATAACACTTGTTACCCTGCCCAATTCTGTTGCCTGACTGCTGATCACAGCAGGTAAACCCGGGATAGCTTCATCCAATAAGGAAACTATATAATCAACCGTTTCGTCAACCGGCGCTCTTTTTACACGCACTTCATCGGTACTGCTGTTAATGGCCAGATTGGTTTTAATTAACGGTATAGGCCCATACATTTTAAAAAGCACATAGTGATAATAGGCTTTTAAAAATTTGGTTTCAGCAATCCAACGCTGTTTTTCGGCAGCACCCAAATCAATCGGTTTATCAATATTTTCGAGCATGATATTACAGATCCGGATTGAACGCCAAAGGCTATAGCTACCTTCACTGCCATCCCATGCATTTAATCCAGGGTTAGCGGCAGTTTGTGAACCCCTAAGCAGGTTGAAGCCTGTGGGGTTAAAACCCTGATAGTTATCAAGTGTATTCGAATAGATAAGTTCGGATGAAGTGGTAAAACCGGGATTTGAAGCCACATCGTTCATGCGCTGCAGGTAAGCATAACAGGAGTACAAATAATTTTCTGCTTCATTTCTGTTTCTAAATGCATAATCAAGGGTACCCAAGTTATCAGGTGTGATATCAAGGTACTTTTTACAGGATACAACAGTGAACAACACCATCATGATGCTACCGAGTGTAAAATATATTTTTATCTTTTTCATTATAGGGTTACGTTAAGACCAACATTGAATACCTTTTGGATTGGATAAGCAAATCCGTTTCCGCCTTGTTCAGGATCCCACATTTTAAATGGACTCCAGGTTACCAGATTTAAGCCATTAAAATAAATGCGGCAAGAATTAAGCTTGATTTTACTGGAGATGCGCTGAGGAAGGGTGTAGCCCAGTTCAACTGATTTTAGTCTCAATAAACGGCCGTTTCTCATCCACCAGGTACTGGTTTGCGCATTGTTTTCGAGATCTGCCGCATTTACTGCCAATCTTGGATAAAGCGCATAAAGGTTCTGGTTTTCAGGCGACCAATGGTTGTCAGAAAAATCTTTAAGCAATTGTGTATTGCCATAAATATATTGTTGGTTGCTTGGCACAAAAGGACTCACTTTAGTTGGATCAATAAAAAACGTCATCCTGTGCTGTCCGGTAAAAAATGCTGAAAGATCGAAACCTTTATATGAAGAACTGAAACCAAAACCATACACTATTTCCGGCGATTGTGGAAAACCAATGTAGGCTTTATCAGCATCGTCAATTTTACCATCATTATTTAAGTCGCGGTATTTGATATCGCCGGCTCTTGGCGGTTTGCCACCGGTTGAAAAAATCTGGGTAGGCGAATTCTGTACCTCCTTATCGTCTACAAATAAGCGTTCGGCAATGTAACCGTAATTTCTGCTGATTGGCTGCCCTGTAGTATAACGGTATGTTTCAGCCCATTGAGGCTCTTCGTAATTGATGTATTTATTTTTGGCAAAAGTTAAGTTAGAACGTACCGCAAATGAAAAGGCATTTACATTAAACTTATAATCGAGTGATAGATCAATACCTCTTGATCTGGCCTTGCCAATATTCGCGCCGATATCTGGTGAACCAGTATTGGGATCAATAGCCTCCAAGCCTAATGTACTAGGTACATTTTTACGGATCATATAAATATTATAACGATCGTTATTATATACTTCTGCAATAATATTCATATTTTTAAAAAGCGTAGCCTCCAAAGCCAGGTTTGTTTGCCGAGAGGTTTCCCAGGTAATATCAGTGTTTTCGTAACTGTTAATGTACACACCAGGACGAGTAACCCCACCATTATAACCAAATTGGGCATAATTACCGCCACCATTCAAGTTTACGTCAGATTGATAAAAAAAGCGTTGCGATCCGATGGCATCGTTACCTACAAGGCCAAAACTTCCTCTCAGTTTTAAGCGGTTAACTACATTGGCGATTCCACCTGTCCAGAATTTCTCGTTAGAAACAATCCACCCTGCACCTATAGTTGGAAAAAAACCAAACCGGTGGTTCTCCGAAAATCTCTCCGATCCGTTATAGCCAAAATTTGTCTCTAAAAAGTAACGGCTTTTGTATGAATAAGTTAAACGTCCTGCCAAACCTAAATTCCGGTAAGGAAGCGAATATTGTAAAGTGCGGACATTCGTTTTAGGATCTTTGGCATTATTATACAGGTTTTGCTGAGCAGTACCAATCAGTGCACCGCTAAAGGTATGATTCTGCCCGAAAGTATGGTCGTAGTTCACAGAAGCCTGTCCGTAAAGGAAAGTGCTGATGTTAGGATCGCCAGGGTAATAGCTTAAGTATTCCTGGGCGATATTGGGCGCCCCGCTGGTTACCGACGAGTTTAACCAGTTTAACACATAAGTGTTACTTGCTTTATCATATGAGCCAACATTGTAGTAAAATGGTGAGTAAGCCATCGACGAATCAAAATAAGAATACCTATTGGTACTAAAAATCGATTTGAACGAAAGACCCTCCGTAAAAAAATCGAGTTTCTGGTTAAGTTCCAATTGTGCTGACATACGGGATTCCGTTGAGTTTTTATGTCCACGAAGCAATGCAGCATAAGGGTTATTGTATAAAATACTGTTTACCCCCGTACCACCTGTATTTCCGAATAAAATATGCTGTGCGTTTTGATTCGCAGCATCAGCAGGAAAATAAGCAGGGAATAAAACCGGACTGGTATGCACCGCAATATTATAAAGATCGGTAGAAAAACCTCCATCAGTAGCCAATGGACCATTGTATTCGCTAAAATTACCAGATAAACGCACCACCAGTTCAGTAGTTTTGCCTAAATCAATATTGATGTTGGAACGTAACTGGTAATTACGGAATTTCACGTTATTGTCGTTATTGTTCCGGTCATCCTGGTTAAGCACACCATTATCCAGGTTGTAAGAACCTGCAATGTAATATCTGGCTACACCGCCACCGCCGCTTACGCTCATATTGGCACGCTGTGTGTTGGTTCGTTTTTTGAACAAAAGTCCTAACCAATCAACCGCAGGATAAACATATTCATTATAACCAGGGCTTTTATTAAGTGTAGCCTGTGTATTGATAATCTGGTTAGGTGTAAATTTAGGATCCATTCCCCTACCAATAGAAGCTTCATTGAAAAGTTTCATATAGGTAATCGGATCAGCAAGTTCCAGGTTGTGGGTCGATTGCGATGAAGAATTTTCCAATCGGAAACTGATTTTCGCCTTACCTTCTTTACCAGATTTGGTAGCGACCAAAATAACGCCATTTGCTCCCCTGGCACCATACAAAGCTGTAGCACTGGCATCTTTAAGGATCGAAAAACTTTCGATATCATCAACCTGTAAACGTGCAAGATCAGAACTGGTTAACTCAACATTATCGATCAGGATAAGGGGATCCTGTTTATAACCGAAGGTTGTTACCCCACGGATGAAGAACTGTGAATTATCCTGTCCGGGCTGACCGCTGCGCTGATAACCAATTACACCTGCTATCTGACCAGAAAGTGCATTGGTTAAATTGCTGGAAGGTATTTTAAGGTTGCCCACTTTTACCGTGGTAACTGAACCTACTAAAGCTTCTTTACGCTGTTTTTGCCCCAAAGCAGTAATCACTACCTCTTCAGACAGCATATTTTCTTCGGTTAACCTGACGTTGATTACATTGGCCGTACCAACAGTTATCCTTTGTTCCCTGTAACCTACATAAGAAAACCGAAGTACCTCGCCGGAGGCTACATCAAGCACAAACTTTCCGTTATTATCGGTCTGTGTACCTACATTAACCTTATTCACTACGGCCACGGTTACGCCGGGCAGCCCCGCCCCTAATGTATCGGTAACCTTACCCGTAATGGTTTTCCTTACAGCCTGGGAATATCCCTTCTCGGGCCATAAAATCAGTAAAAATACAAGCAGCGAACCTATCGTTACCAATGCGTTTCTTACCCTGCCAGACACCGAAAGGTGCCCGTAAAACAAAAATAATTGCTTCATTTGCTAATCAGCTTTTAAATGATGAATTAAAAAATTGTAGATAGATGTTGATCGGCAGGAATTATGCCTGCACAAGATCATGTAAACCTGCCGGCCATGCTTTAACTACCGAAAGAAGGGTTTGCATTGCTACACAATAAATGGTAAAATTTCTCATATTTTAGGATTATTTGGTTAATTAAAACTAGTTCAGCTACAGGAATGGTTTAATGTTGTTCATTTCCATTTTAAAGAACAATAAGGATTAAATGGCCCTAGACCAACTATACTATCCTATACTATCCTAGTATTTTGGAATGCAATTATAAAACAAAATATTTAACAATCCAAATGGTACAACAAAAATATATAAGCAACTGAAATACAGCGCTAAGCAAGCAGATAACGAGAGAAAATTAAAAAGACAAGTGCCATCATAAAAATGAGTATCATATGATAATAGTATCTATTCTGCCAGGGAATAATCTCAATTTTATGGTCAAGGACCAAATGGTAGGCATTTTGATTAGGGTATAATTTCGAAATGCCCAGCATCAATAAAACCGTAATGATAAATATGATGGCCAGGGTGTGAAGATAATGCAGATGGATAGAAAACACCCACTCGCTCATTACATAACAGCAAATAAAGAAAATCATCCCGATTTTTGCGGCAACGGGCGGCATCTTTTTTGTAATAAAACCAATAAAGATGATGGTAAAAATCGGCAGGCTAAAAATAGCACTGATTTTCTGCAAATACTCATAAAAACCATGTCTGGAAAAAATAATAAATGGCGCAAAAAACACAGCAAACAATGATACCGAAATCTGGAACAGGCGTCCGGTCCGCAGTAAACTTTTGTCAGTTAACACCCGGCCCTTTCTCTCCATAAAGGGCTTATATAAATTAAGCAAAAACAAGGTACTTGAACTGTTCAGGCCTGCATTAAAGGTGGTAATGGCCGCACCAAAAAGCACACAGGCTGATAAGCCCATTAAAACAGGTGGCAATACATCCTTAATCAATAAGGGAAATACCTGGTTGGTATTGGTTAAAACCGGATATAAATGAACCGCAATTAAACCGGGAATATTGATCAGCAAGGGGCAGAGTAATTTGGCAAAGCAGGTTAATGCAATTCCTTTCTGGCCCTCCGCTAAACTTTTGGCCGCCAGTACCTGCTGAATAATATACTGCTCCATGCCCCAGTAATAAAGATTTACAATGAGCATGCCGGTAAATAGCGTAGAAAAAGGAACAGCATCCTGATTACTGCCAATAGCATTGAGGTGTTCTTTTCTGGTAGAAAGCACCGTTGAAAGTCCGTTGAAAAAATCGCCTTGCCCCAGGTAACGTAATCCGTAATATGGCAACGCGATAATGAGTACCAACATGCCTGCACTCAACACCGTATCAGAAATGGTAATGGCCTTAAAACCACCCACAATGGTATAAACGGAACCGATTAATCCCATTATCCATACAAATATCCAGATACTCTCCCAATAAGAAAGGTGAAAACGGGAAAGATCGAGCAGGTTGCTAAAGGCAACTGCACCACCATAAAGTACCGAGGGCAGCAGGTTAATGATATAACTGAAAAGAAAAATCACCGAAACGAGTGTTTTGGTCTGTTTATCGTAACGTTTCTCCAGAAAATCGGGAATGGTGCGGATACCGGTTTTAAAATAAATGGGAATGAAAAATTCTGAAACAATAATCATAGCCAGAATAGATGAAATCCCCCAGCCAATTACCGACATGTTATTGATGTAAACCGATTCGTTTTCGCCGATAAACTGATTGGCGCTGATGTTGCTGAAAAACAATGAAGCACCAATAATAATGAAGCCGTTGGTTCGGTTGGCAAAGAAAAAACCATTGACGGTTGACCGCTGCGCCTTCCGGGTTTTGAAGTAAGAAATCATGGCGGCCAGTACCGTGAACAAAATAAAACTGATAATGGCTAAGGTTCCCACGGGATGGTATTAAAGTGAATTCCTTCTGATCAGTTTATTCTCCATGACCTGCTTAATAGGCTTGAGACTAAGTACAAATTCGGCAGCCAGCCGGCCCATGTGTGCAAAATCTATAGAAAAGGTGGTAATCCCATCAAAAATGATCTCTTTAACATTATCATCATTGTGTGAAAGAATCCCCAAATCCCTGCCTACTTTTAGCCCTTTTACCTTGGTATCTTTTAACATTTCCCAAAGTTCGAGGTTGTGTATGGTAAAATAAACCTTATCGGGTGCGATACTCCCGGCCTCGTAACTGTTTTTAATCACCCCGTTAATGTTAAATTCCTTAATAAAGCGCTTAAAAGAAGTCAATACTTCGCTGGGTTCGGCAGATGAAGGTTTAAAAAAGAAAACAAATTCTGAGAATTCCTTAATCCTTGGTGCCAGTTCTAAAAAAGCATTGTAAGAAGCCTTTTCAAATTCCTGAACAATGTAGGAATATTCACCTTTTAGTTTTACATAACGGTCAACGATTAACAGTTTTTCTTTTGGCAACTGTTCCAGTACATCTTTGGCCTCTTTACTTTCTATTGGTGCAATTACATATAAGCCGTATTGCCCCTTATTACTGTTGATGATCGATTCGAAAACATTAAAATTATTATGATGGAAATATACATCAACCTGGATGTTATCGCCTAAATGATTACGGAAATTTTGGTAAAAAGTTTCCTGAAAGGTATCAAAAGCGTAAATCAGTAAACATACTTTAAGGTGCTGTTCGGTATCATCAGTGGCTACAAAATAGCCCATCCTATTTTTAGACTCTAAAATCCCCCGGTTAATCAGCTCTTTATACGCTTTACCAATGGTTTCTTTGGCAAAGCCGGTTTCGCGCATCATTTCATTAACTGAAGGCAACATATCGCCTTTGGTAATTAATTTATGATTAAGGCTATTGATAATTCCCTGCACAAGCTGTTCGTGTTTCGAGAAAGAATTTATGATGCTCAATTCTTTAATTTCATTGAACAGCTTTTCCTTATTCATGTAGCGATATTTGGTTTAATCGATTTATACGCAGTTAATTTGCCCGAAATATATAAATTTAATGGAGATAATTGATAAAAATTTAAGAATGATCGCCCTTGCTACTTTATTGTTATTGTTAGCCGCTTCACCAACAGAAATTATTTAAGCATCAGTGATCTGCCACATGGTAACATCCGGCAGCACCTAAACAACAGTTATTTAGCATTGGCTAAAACTTTTAACGACGTCAAAATGTTATTTAAAAAAACAGAAAAGAACATGGGAATTTTAAGAACAGCCATCATTGGCGCAGCAGTATATGCAGGCGTAAAATATATCACGAAAAAAGATCCAATTACCGGACAATCAATCGTTGACGAATTATTAGATCGTGCTCCACAGTGGGCCGACAAAGCAAAAGGTTATACAGAAGACCTGAAAAGCAGGGTAAGTAACGCTGCTGAAGATTTGGCGAGATGAATACCTGAGAAAAATAAGGAGCCCGAAGAGGCGAAATATTTATTTCTCTGATCAATAAAAAAGTCCCGATTCAAAACCGGGACTTTTTTGTTTTAGTGTCAGATGGTAACATCCGACACCACAGATCGGGTGAGATTTCGGGATTAAAAAGCATCAAACCAAAGTTTGGTGGTTAATAAGTCTGCTCCCTGACTGCTTACCGCATTTTTATAATTCTGCCCGTTTAACGATTGCTCTGTTCCGGGGTAGATAAAACGTACAGGAATTTTACCATTCAACACCGTATTTACAGAGGCTGTTAACTGTGGATAATCTAACCTTCTCTGCTCTGCCCATGCTTCTAATCCCTGACCAAATAAGGCTATCCATTTTTGCTCCCCAATTGATTTTTTATAATTGGCAGCATTATAAACTACTCCAGATTGCCTGATGTAATCTTCAACTACAGTGCCACCAATATTATACTGTAAAAAAGATGCCCTGATGGCCTGCTTGTATAAATCTTCAGCATCTTCAGCAGTGAAACCTCTTGCTGCTGCCTCTGCCCTATCAAAAAGCAATTCTGCATAACTAAAAATTACCGCCGGAGCCTTGGCATCTAAAAAGTAAGCACCAGGTTTAGAAGAATTTGCCAAACCTATTGCACTTGCTTCAGAGTTAGTAGAACCATTTGGAATCCCCACATAAACCTGCGGCGTAACGTTTTCCGTTTTACTGGCATAAACGGGTAACCTTGGGTCGTTCAGTGAAAACAGTTTATCAACAATGGTTTTACTGATCCGGTAATCATTTCTGGTTTCGAATGAAGCGGCTACCGGGTTCTGCTGAGGCGATACATCATATTTAAATATGGCATTTTCTGAATTGCTGCTGATGTAAGCACCGCCTTCTGCCTGTATTTCATCAATTACCTGTTTGGCTTTAGATGGATCTCTATCTGCAATACGCAAGGCGATACGAAGCCTCAATGAATTGGCAAACTTTTTCCACCTGGCAATATTGTTGCTATAAATCACATCACCGGCAATCACCTTTCCTGCAGGGTCTAGAGCCGCTTGCGCCGATTTCAAATCGCTTAAAATACCATAATAAACATCCTTTTGTTTATCGTAAACCGGGGTAACAAACTGTTTTATTTTCCCTGCCTGCGAGTAGGGAACATCGCCATAAGCATCCGTAAGCAATAGAAATGTCCATGATCTTAAGACAAGTGCAACACCTTTATAGTTCGAATTTCCCTGTGCATCTCCCAATTCGATAATTTTATTAAAACCGGCAATACTTTGGGCATAACTTGTTGACCATAGTGAGGTAAAACTACTGTTTGAGTAAATAAAACGGTCTTCTTCTGTATACTGTACCTTGGCCCATTGCTGCGCAAACAGCAAACTGGAATTCATGTTATTGGTTACGCCCCAATAGGTATCTGCTGTTGCCTTGGTAGTTCCTGTGAGCAGATAATCTGGCTGCGCAATTTCTGGTGCATTGGGGTTAATATTCACCTCATCCAGCTCTTTTTTGCATGATACAAAGGCAATTGCCAAAATGGCCAGTATATATAGTTTTTTATTTTTCATAATGGAAATATTTTAAAATTTAACATTGAGGTTGATACCATAACTGCGGGTGCTTGGATTGGATAAGCTCTCTAAACCCTGACCATTACCAGTATTAAAGGCCACTTCCGGGTCGATATCAACCGTATTGCGATGGATAATCCACAGGTTACGGCCAACAAGCGATACCGAAACGCCTTGTAAACTTAACGGACGCAGCCATTTGGCAGGCAGGTTATAGCTTAATTTCACCTCACGGAGTTTTACATAAGACGCATCGAAAATATTTGCTTCATCTATATTTCTAAAGGTTTTGTAATACTGCTGAGCAGGTAATATCTTCTCGTTGCGTTTGCCATCAGCCGTTACGCCATCAAAAATAATCCCATCATCATACACCGTAACGCCTGCAGGGGCGGTTCCAGTTACCCTCACTGTTCCATTGGCTTTATCGTTACCGGGATAGTAATAGGAAATACCGCCATATTCAGCTGCCCTTCCCGGAAGTGTGGAAGCCAAAACGCCGGTATAAGTTCCTGTGGCGTAAGTTCCATTGTAAATAGAACCGCCAAAACTGGCATCAACCAATACACCTAAACTGATACCTTTATAACTAAAAGTATTGTAAACGCCCCCAATCCAATCCGGCGTATATTTTCCCAACACCTGCTTGGTTGGATTGGTGGCAGGTGCGCCCGTAGCGTTAACAATGATGTTACCATTGCCATCTCTCAAAAAAGCTGTCCCGAACAACGATCCATAAGGCTGACCTACCGTTGCAATTACCTGGGCCGAATTTGTGGCCACCACATAATTGGTCAGCAGTTTTTCAGCATCAAGTTCAATTACCCTGCTTCTGTTTGCTGCAAAATTGAAATCTACATCCCAGGTAAAGGCTTTTTTAACAGGGGTGATGCCTAATTGTGCTTCAATCCCTTTGTTGTTGATCTTACCGGCATTGAGCAATTTAGAGCTAAAACCTGTACTCTGGCTTACATCAGCAGCTAAAATCTGGTTGTAACTATTGGTATTGTAAGCACTGAAATCAAAACGTAATCTTTTATTCAAGAAAACTGCTTCCAGCCCTAATTCTGTAGAAGTAGTTGTTTCAGGCTTTAAGTTCGGGTTTAGGTCAATAGAACCAGTAGTGAGTTGAGGATTACCATAAAACGGCGCACTAAACACATAGGTATTAATTAAGCGGTAAGGATCTGCATCTTTCCCTACCTTAGACCATCCTCCGCGTATTTTTAAATAGTTAAGGGCTTCACTTTTGATATCAAAAGCCTCTGTTGCTACAAAGCTGCCATTAAATGAAGGATAAAAATATGATCTGTTTTGTGCAGGCAAAGTAGAAGACCAGTCATTACGCGCCGTGATGTTGGCAAAAAGGTAATTTCTGAAGCCGATCTGTCCGGAAGCATAAACACTATACGATTTTAAACGTGATAAATTATTGGATGAAACCAGGGGATCGCGAGAGTTTTTTAGGTTGTAAAGTCCTGCAATGGCCAGTTTAGGCGCGCTCTGGTCGTTTTGCTCGATGTACTGTCTACGGATATTGCCACCTCCCAATAATTCTAAGCTAAAATCTTCATTTAATTGTTTATTGAAGTTTAAGGTTGCGTCGGTGTTATTTTCGTTTACGGTAAAGGCGCTTTCGGTATAAGAACCAAAAGGTGTTCCATTGGTACCATAGGCGATTCTAACCTTACGCCTGTCATTGTAGTAATCCGTTCCAGTTCTGAAATTGAAATCAAGTCCATCGATAATTTTGTAATTAAGCGCTAAACTCCCAATAATCCGGTTACGGTTTTGCGACACCGTATTTTCATAAGCTACCCAATATGGATTGCTGTAATAGCTATTGTTCCAGTTAAATGTTTTTCCATTTTCATCCAGATAGTTTTTCAGCTGGTTAATATCTACCTGACGGCCAAACCAGGTAAATTGCAACATAGTACTGGTCGATCTTGAACCGCCTGTACCTGGCAAATTATCAGAACTCAACTTGCTGTAATTTGCATTAGCCGTTAAAGTCAATTTTGGTGTTATTTTTAAAGAGGTATTTAATACGAATGAATTTTTGCCCTGTCCGGAATTAGGCACAATCCCAACTTGTTTCAGGTTATTGTAAGCAATACGGTAATCATATTTATCGCCTGCATCTGCAACAGATATACTATTATTTAGCGAATACCCTGTTTGAAAGAAATCGCGAACATTATCAGGATGGGCTACGAACGGAACCGCTACACCTTTTGAAAAAAACTGTGGAATTAATCTGCCGTCCATTTTTGGCCCCCAGCTCTCATCTACCCCATCATTAATGCCTTTACCAGCACCATCCACATAACTGAACTTACCTTCCGATCCCTGTCCAAAAGCATTTTGATAAACCGGCAGGGTAAGCAAAGTTTCCAGTACGGCATTGGAGTTAACCTCAATGCCCAATCCTTTTTTCGATTTACCAGTTTTAGTTTTGATAAGAATTACCCCTGCGGCAGCCCTCGAACCGTATAATGCTGCTGCGTTTGGTCCTTTTAATACACTGATGGTTTCTATATCTTGCGGATTGATATCTGAGATGGCATTTGCGTAATCCCTTGCACCTGCAGAATTTAACTGCGAGTTATCTACAGGAATTCCATCAACCACAAATAAGGGCTGGTTATTTCCAGCTATAGAGGTTTCCCCTCTGATGACCACACGGGATGAGCCCATGCTCCCCTGACTATTGGTTACCCTTACACCCGCGATTTTTCCGGCCAGTGCATTGACCAGATTGGACTCTTTAGCTTCAGACAAATCCTGCCCTTTTAACTCCTGAACAGCATAACCGAGTGATTTTTTCTCTCTGGAAATGCCTAAAGCTGTAACCACCACTTCATCTAACGCATTATCGCTCGATTGAAGAATAACTGAAATTGGCCCGTTTTTACTGATCTGTATTTCCTGGGTTTTAAAACCTATGTATGAAAATACTAATGTGCCCTTTTCAGGTGCATTTATCGAAAAAGCACCCTTGGCATCAGAAATGGTGGTTTGTTTGGTTTCTTTGACGAATATGGAAACACCAGGCAGTGTTTCTCCATCTGCTGATTTTACTGTTCCGGTTATAGCGGTATTTTGAGCAAATCCCAGTTGTACAGCAAAGAGCAGTAAAATAAATGCTATTGATTTTAAAAGTCTGATCATGTATATGTTTAATAATTAGTTAATAGATAAAATTTGGGCAAAACGATTCCTAACGGTGAATCACCGTCTTTTATTAAAAAATGGAATGGTTAGATCAAAAACGCCTGTTAAAATGGAACCATCCTAACAGGACTGGCGCATTCGTAAGTATGCGGAAAGGTTTACAAAAAGTGATGCAGCTCGTCTGTTTTTTTCCATTTGAATGATTTTGTTTAATACATATTTCACTTTCAAGAAAGCATTGAGGCAATAAAAAAAGCACCCCTTAAATCAGAAGTGCTCCGTATATGTTAGATAAGGATTATGCAAACAACTGACTTAACTACCCCAGATTCATCCGGGATGGAATTAGCACCATTTCTAAAAATTAGATGGTTGCTAAGGCTTCACAGGGCCATTCCCTCCGCCTTTCTTGATAAGTATTTTAAAATAACTGGGGCAAAGGTATAATTAATTCCATTTATCCTATAGTTTTTATAGATATTTATTAAAATATTTTTTCTTTGACTATTCCATCCGTATATTTGTCGACTAAATTAGTAGATTAACATACATCCCAATGAATATAAAATCCTTATTAACTGCCGCACTGGCCATATCAACCTCCATAACCTTTGCTCAGGATCAGGCAGTTTTAGCCAATAACCAACAGGCAAAGGCCAAAGAAAAAAAAACAAAGGCATTCGTTGCGCTGGGCAACTGGCGCGGTGTGGCGAAAGTAAAGGAGGGACTTGAAATCCCTTTCAATTTTGAGATCAATGAAAAAAGTGGTCAGCAGAAATTGTATTTCCGCAATGCGGAAGAAAGTTTTGAAGGTGGTGTGGTCAAACAAACAGCCGATTCAATTTTTGTTAAACTGGATCAGTTTGATAACGAACTGGCATTTGCAATAGATGGCGACCGGTTAACAGGAGCTTTACGCAAACAGGATAAATCCGGAAAACCATTAATCATTGATGCCGAACGCAAAAACTATCGTTTTAAAGCAGACAGACCTGCATCAGCCGACTATTCAGGAAGCTATGATGTAATTTTTACCGCTCCAAATGGCAAAGAAGAAAAAACAGTAGGCCTGTTTAAACAAACAGGAAACAAACTGACCGGAACTTTTCTCCGTGTAACAGGTGATTCTCGCTATCTTGAAGGTATTGTAGAGGGCAATGGATTTCAGCTTTCGAGTTTCATCGGCTCCTCTCCTGCTTACTACAAAGGAACTTTCGGTGCAGATGGTACTTTAAAGGGCGAGGTTTTAAGCGCAAGAGGCAGCCAGCCTTTTAGCGGGAACAAAAATAAAGATGCAGCCCTGCCTGATCCTTATCAACTCACCTACCTGAAAAAAGGATACAAAACACTCGATTTCAGTTTCCCTGATGTAAATGGTAAAAAGATTTCGTTAAAGGATGAAAAATACAAAAACAAAGTAGTGATTTTAACCATTACCGGAAGCTGGTGTCCTAACTGCGTTGATGAAGCTACTTTTATGGCGCCATGGTATAAAAAGAATAAAAACCGCGGCGTAGAAATTATCGGTTTGCATTACGAGCGTTCTACTGAACCTGAATATGCCAAAAAAGTAATGGGCCGTTTCCGCGAACGATTTGGTATCGAATACGATCAGGTTTTGGCCGGAACAGCCGATAAACAGGCAGTATCTGAATCATTGCCTGCACTTGATTCTTTTTTATCTTTCCCAACCACCATTATAATCGATAAACAGGGAAATGTGGCCCAAATCCATACCGGTTTCAACGGCCCGGCTACTGGTAAATTTTATGATGAATTTGTGAAAGAATTCAATACTGAAATTGATGCGCTGTTGAAGAAATAAGCATCATAACTCACTTCCTATATGCCATTCTGGACGAAGTGAGGAATCTTTTAATATAAAATATTAACATTGGTCGGTGAGACACCGACCAATAAAAGAAATTAATAGAATGATCGTCATTGCGAGAAGGCTTTTTCAGCCGACGAAGCAATCTTTTTAATAAGGATAGCCACTAGCTTGAAAGATTTCTCCGGCGATCCTTTACTCAGAACGATTTTTGAGATTTAGATCATTTTTTGGAAAGCAGGTGCAGTGCATTTTGGTACCGGCAGTCCTTCTTTCCGCTTCTATCTTTTTGTGAGCATACCTCTATAATAAAAAAACACTGCAGCAAAAAGGATAGCCGCTACAATAAGGTTTATTGAACAAAGGTCTTTACAGGGAATAAAATAACGTTTCATACTTTGGTTTGTTCTTAACAGTAACCGCGTGTTTAGCCCCGGGTGAAGCGGCATCCCTGAAGCGCAGCGAAGGATATAGCAAAGCACGGGAACAATCTTCAATCGTCGCGAATGGCCCTGCGCTCCAAAAAATGTATGATTTAGTCTTTGGTTGGTGAGACACCGCCCAATAGAAAAATTTAAATGAAGGTCCTTCGACAGGCTACCATTGACGTTATTTTGTAATTACCTATTAATGAGCAGAATGCGGCATCATGCATTTCCGTATAGCTAGGCCATAGCACCGTATCACCGTTCTACTTAAAACCGGCCTAATAAATTTTTCGGACTGCACTGTTCTAGCCATAACACTGGCTTTGAAAGAAAAATTTTCAGCCGGCATTTTTTGTTACTTTTTGATGCCAAAAAGTAAGAGTCCTTCGGCGGCGGTGAGCCGAGGCAAGAATTGTGCGAAGGAAAAAACGTCAATCATATTGATTTTTATATCATAAATTATCCCTCAGGATGACAGTTTTCAGTTAATTTAATACAGGCTATCTCACATGCTTTAAAACAAAATCAATAATTGTTTTCTTTGGAACCACAACCGTAGTAGTGCGGCTGAACCTGGCAATATTGATTCCGTAAAAATGACCTTCCCAATCAAAAACAGGCGATCCACAATCGCTGGCTTGAATAGCGGCATCATGTGTAAAAATAGCATTGAAACCGTCTCTTCGCTCCGATTTACCTCCTTCAAATTTGTCTGCCGGGTGATTGGAAAGGGATTGTCCCCTTCCGTCAAGCTTGAATGTTTTGCTCATTTTACCAGATGCATGCTCCCATTCGAAGGTAACTTCGTCACCTGCCCAATATTTTAAGATTTCGGGCGCAAATTCATTCGCTTTTCTAATCATTTTTCCATTAATGCTGATGAGTTCATCGCCAACTTTTATCCCTGCTCTTTCTGCCGGGCTACCTTCTTTAATTAAAGAAAACTGTACAGGACTAGAATTGTATACCACCATGGCCCCTAAATAAGGCTGACTATTTATTTTTGGTAAGCTAAACAGCTTACTACCTAAAACACTGCGCATTACCTTGCCAGCGGGAGTCATACTATAAAGCAGTTTACCCATTTCTATTTTAAGGGTATCTGCACTGGCAAGATTCAAATCAATTCCTCCGTTTATATGCTGTTCAAGCGCAAATAAGACCAAATCATTTTCCTGATCTTTTCCAATGAACTGAATGGGAATTCTGGTTCCATTCATCTCAAATTTTGCCTCTTCGCCAGCCGTCGTATTTTTACTCAGCAAAAACTGTTTTTTAATGCCTCCTGCTGTTTTAACATTTAACAAACAGCCATCAATTTGCTGCTGTTGTCCCTTAAGTATGCTTGTAATAAGGAAACAGGCATTTATTAGTTTCGGAATACCAAAATCAGGATGTAAGGCTTTTTGTCTGCTTTCTCTCTGCAGTTGCGGAGACAAAGAATCGACTTCAACAAAATTCGTTTCTTCAGGAAAAGAAGTGTAAAGCACTTCGCTTTTCAAGGCTGTCCAATAACGGCGATAGAGATCAACAGGAATTTCGAAATTCATATCTTCTGAAACATCAATGGCGCTGTGCAGCCCGATTACGCGCCCATGATAATCAAACAAAGGTCCGCCAGAATCACCAGGTTCCATTTTGCAGGTAGAGCGGATAAAACCGTATTCATTTTTCACTTCTGCAACATGGCCCAATCTTAAAGTTGGCAGGGCCTGGTTCAGGCTTTCGGGGTAAGAAATACTGATGCAAGGTTCATTTTTGATTAAACTAGCCGAATATCCCATCTCCGCAAACGGATAGGTACCTTTTTCGGTAATTTTCATCAGACCGACATCGGGAATCCCCTGGCTTTTTTTATCCTCTATTTTACCCAATGCTATTGCGATGCATTCTTTTCCGGACGGAAAAAAAACTTTATAATTTTTACCCGGCAAAATGGTGTGTGCAGCCGTCAGGATGTAGCCGTCTGCACTTACTACCACGCCACTAAACTGTGCACTTGTTCTTTGGTTCTGCTGTACATCAAAACCCCACATCCGCACGCTGGCCGGGTATGCTTTTTTAACTGCCCGGTTAATGGTACACTGAAATTTCGATACCTGCTTCTTTTGGGCAGTAACGTTTAGGCTAAACAGCAACCCGAAGGTTGCTGTTATGGCCATTAGATAGTTATTCATTATTTTTTATGATTTTGGGCGGTGGCTTAGTTGAAAATTTCAGCAAGCTTTTTGTTTAACGGTTCGCCACGAAGACCATTTGCGATAATCTTGCCCTGTGCATCTACCAGAAAACTGGCAGGTACTGCACGTACGCCATACAAACGACCCACTTCGTTGTTCCAGCCCTTCAGGTCAGAGACGTGGATCCAGTCTAAACCGTCTTTTTCTATCGCTTCCAGCCAATTCTCTTTCACATGATCCAATGAAACCGAAATAATCTCAAAGCCCTTATCTTTATAAGTTTGATATTGCTTCACCAGGTTCGGATTTTCTGCCCTGCATGGACTGCACCAGCTTGCCCAGAATTCAACCAATACCACTTTTCCTTTAAAACTGGCCAACGAAACGGGCTTGCCAACCACATTGTTCTGGGTAAAAAGAGGTGCTGGATTTCCGATAGCAGTGATGCCACTTGCGGCAATGCGCTGTGCCAATTCTTTACCCATATCAGTTTCCCGGTATTCTTTGTTTAATGCATTAAAAATCGGTTGAACTTTGGCCACATCTACCTTGCTTCCTGCTGCTTCTGAAAGTGCCACCAACGCGAAATAGGACGTTGGATGTTCTTTAGCAAATTGAAACTGTTTGTCGGTTCTGTTCTGAATATTTTTTCTGAAACGCAGATCTACCGCTTTCATATAGGCGGTATCTTTCTGCTGCTCGGGAGTTCCTTTGTTAAAATCGATATTAACCGCTTTGGTAAGCGCCATAATGGTACCGCCAATGGCTTTATTATAGGCATCGTATTCCTGGTATACCTTTGAACCCGTAAAAACAGCATTATCTAAAGAATCTTTTGAACTAATGGTAACCTGCTCTTTCCCAAAGTAAAAGTAAATCACATCACCCGTATAAACGGCCTTGTTTTTACCCGCACCAGTATGATCCAGGGCCATGCGGGCATAGGCATTACCTGAAATATGTCCGGAAAATTTGAAACTTCCGCTAACCAGCGCCACAGAATCTTCGTGACTTACGCCATTATCCATATAATCGATATAGGCTTTTGCCGGTGCACCGAGCGTTCCTATTTTGCCGGTTAAACTGAAGTTTGGCGTTTGCGCCCAGCTCAGAGCTGGGCATAAAAGGGCTAATAAAACTATTTTTATATTTTTCATTTTTATTTTTTTTAAGGTTATAATTTCATGAGGCTGTGCATTAACTGTAATTCAATCTAATTTGTCACGTTGAGCCTAGCCTGTGCTGAGCTTGACGAAGTATCGAAACGTTTTCAAATGACATTTTAAACCGTTCCTTCGACAAGCTCAGGATGACAATTCTAACGATAGGACAGCCTCATTGATCAAGATTATTTTCTAATTGCGATATCTACAGGAGCGCCTGGAATACCTTCAATCTTTTTAATGAATGCGCCGTTCATTCCTGTTGCTATATTCAAAAAAGTAACGGTTTCTTCTGTTCCTACCATTAAGCTTTCTTCATCTTCGCTAAGTTTTAACATCGAAATTGTTTTTCCGGTAAAACTGGTTACCAGTTCCCTTAACTCTTCGTTTACGGGATTATATCGATAAACTTTGCTGCCATTGGCCATGTAGATAACGCCATTTTTGGCACCACTCCATTTGGTGTTTTCATTAATCAGGTCCTGGCGTACAAATAAGCGCTTATGTTGCGGGGTAAAGGTAAATGGCCCGTTAAACTGGACGTTAAACTTGAGTTCATAGATTTTACCATCTGTTCCTTTGCAATAAGCAAAACAATCAGCGTTGTTCAGTTGCTCCAAATGAACCAGGTCCATCCCCACATTCAGCGGATCAAAAACACTGGTAGTTACTGAATATTGGGTACCGAAATACACCGGAGCGCCATACAGATTGATCCGCACAAATTGTTTTCTATTGCGGTCAAATCCGATAAAATAAGTGGCTGACTGCGTGAAACTCATCACAAAAGATGGGGCAAGTTCATAATCACCATCAGCAGGTAAACCGAACATACCGTAAGTAGCTGCCTGATCCCAGGTGCTGGTAGTACCGCCATAAAATTTACCATTCACAACGCCCATCATTACGCCTTGCGGATGTGAGATCAGTGACCCCACTTCCAGATGGTCTGGTGACGTAAAGAAATTATCCTTTAACGTATTTGGATATTTAGGATCCTCCTGCATGGTATTGGGCTCCAGCCTGATGCCGCCGTTTTTGGTAATGATCCAATAACCTAACAAATTACCGGTAAATATATTCCTTAACAGGAACAAATTGGTAGGGTTTGGTGGCAAATCCTTCCCCTGCATGGCCCGGTACAAACGCGCCTGTACACTACCATCTGGTTTTACAAACGAAAACTGAGTGATTCCATTTTCAATGCTTAATACGGTTGTGCCTTTGGCAAATTCAGTTCCCCCGTCAATGTAAAATTTATGGAAATACTTCATCCCGTTTGCTTTGTTGTAAACCGTAAGGCGGGCAGGATACCTTTTAGCCTGCAAACCGAAAATGATCCTTAACGCAGGGCCGGTATATAGAACATCATTCCCCTCAATTACGCTAATTCTCCATTGAAGCTCTACATTTGCTGCATCAACACCTTCTATTTTGGGTTTGATAATTAAACTGTCGCCAACATTAGCAGTGTAAACAGAATCGAGGTTGACCACTTCAGGCGCTATCGGCATATCGATATCGTAATTGCCCAGGTCTTTATGACATGCGGCCATAGACAGTACACCAATGATGAGTATGATTAATTTTTTAATGTTCATGTTCTTCGAATTAAATAACCTCATTGCCATTTTCATCTATAAAATAATATTTACCGTTCTGCATGTTTTTTCTTAAAAGCGTTTTTTTAGCCGGATTGCTCTTATTGTAGAAGTAATAGCTATTGGTATCGCCTGGGGTCACTTCTTCGATAACATAACCTTTGGTGGCATTTTTAGCTACCCAGTTAAATGGATTGTTTAACATGGTGGTCAGTAAACCGATATAATACAGGTTTTTCGGGGCATCAAGTCCATCGGTAGTAAGAGAAGTCTGCGCCGTTACCAGAATAAACAATTCGTGTTTGGTTCTTGAGTAAGGGGGTAACGGCCAGGTATCCCACCAGCCTGGTTTTTCCAATTTGGATGAGAATACTACTTTGGCCCTGATTAAGTAAGGGTTTTCGATACCCAGATCCGGCGTTCCGGTTAGTTTGATCAGTATTGAAACCGATCTGTTTTCCAGTTGCCGGTCTTTATTATAAATCACCACCGGAATATAACCTATTCCTTTATTCGGAAGAATAGAATATTGCGGTTTCAAAGCCTCATAATGTAAGCCCGGCTTAGCGGTAGAAGAATCGGCCTCTACGCGCGCACTGAATTTGCGATCTGCATTGGTTCTGATGCCAGATAAGCGTACCGGCAGCCATACGGTATCCTGCGCCAGTGTAGGGTTATAGGCAAATGTTCTTACGATGCTGTCTTTATCTCCGTTGTAAATATCGAAGTACACATTTGCGCTATGATCGAAACGCATTTCTTCTGCTTTTTTGCAGGAAGCCAGACAAATGATTGCGAATATTAATATGTATATTTTCATAATTTTCGATTAATAAAAATTCAAATTGTTTTACCTTCCTCCATAAACCACCTCATCGTTAGGGAGAGGAAGTACAAAAATGTTATCGGAAGCCGGAATGATTACCCCGGTCTGGCCAACAATACCTCTATTTAGCCTTTTATACATGTAAAACAACTGGCCTTCTGCCAACCATTCCTTACGTGCATCTTTAAGCAGTTCTTTTAATAGGTCTTCTTCACTATTGATGGATAAAGGATCACCAATCTGTCTGGCTTCGCGAACCTGCTTAAGGTAATTTACAGCCTCGGCTGGATTACCTGCATATGAACATTCGGCGGCGATATAATACATTTCACTAAGCCTGATGGCAGGAGCCATTAAATAATGTAGGTTTGCATTTGCTTCAGCGCTTAGCGGATTTCGACGGTATTTAACAATATCATAAGATCGTGATGATTGGTTCGAGGTAGCAGACAACCAATATTTATAACGCGAGTCGCTTGCGCCAGCGGTAGCTTTTTCATAAATATAATCCGCGGCATCTTCAATCAGGTAAAAGCCCCTTGTACCACTTTGAAACCAATTGTCTTTGATTTCTTTTGCAGCGCCCGGTATATACCATCCGAAAACAAGTTCTTTGTAAAGAATCCGGTCTTTTTTGGAATCTTCGAACGCCTCAAAATCACTCTTTGCCGTCCAAGGGAATTTTTTGGAGTCAATTACGTCTTTTGCATTCTGTAAGGCTTTAGCTTTATCATTTTTATAAAGATATACCCGGGCAAGCGTACCACATACGGCAAAATAATTTAAACGGTGCCTTCTGTTCTGTAAAAACAGACTTGGGTTGCGCTCTTCCGTATTTTTGAGTGTATCCGTAACTAAAGGATAGTTTACAATATATCCGGCACTGCGAATCGGATCGGCCGTTAACAATTGTTTAGCCTGCTCCAGATCTTTAATAATGAGATCGATCGTTTCTGATACAGTTGAAACTGGCGTAATCTCTTTGGTATATTTATTTGCGTAAGGAATGCCTTTAGCGGTGGGATTTCTAAGGTAAGAAGGAGCAAAAAGACGTAATAAGTCGAAGTGCAGATAAGCCCGTAATGCAAGCGCCTCTCCTTTTACAATTGCATAATTACTGCCGCTAAAAATGTTCTTTTTTGCATCCACATTTTCCAGAATCAGGTTACAGTTTACAATTGCATTGTACAAGCCAGCCCAAATTTTGTCCTTCCGTTTAATAAATTCGCCATGTTTATAGTTGTACAGCGAGGTTTGCCTGTAATCCTGACCATCATCACGCATCGAAAAATTTTGTGCCAGTACTTCTGTTGTACCAAAGGTAAGTTCCTTGCCATACAGATCTGATTCGGTACTGCGGTTGTATACGCCGTTTATGGCTTCCATAAAACCACTTTCAGTACTGAATAAAATGGGTGCCGCGATTTCTGATTCCGGCTCAACTTCCAGCCATTTTTTGCAGGAGCTCGCTAATCCTGCTATTGCGATGAGGCAGATCAACAATCTAATCTTCATATTTTTATATTTTAAATCCGTTAATTAATATCGCTTAGAAAGCTGCTCTGATAGAGAAGGTTAAACTCCTGGTAAATGGATAATTAATCCCTCTTTCTTCCTTTACCGATGACCAACGCAGTACATCATTTGCGGTTACCTGGAACATCAGGCTCGACATCGACAATTTGGATGCGATTTTTTTATTCATATCATAAGAAAGGTTAACTGACTGCAGGTTGATCAGGTTATCAGGTTGTATGAATCTTGAGCTGACATCTGTTTCGCCGTTATCTGCTATGTTCTTATAAAAAGATAAGTCGCCGGGTTGCTTCCATTTTTCTTCAAACACCCTTTTATCTACATTATATCTTGGGTCGGCATTTTCAACACGTTCAACCAAGGTGAGGTTATATTTATCTCCGCCGAAAAACGTTTGGAACTGTACATACAAGCTAAACCTTTTATAATTAACAGTACCTCCAAAGTAGCCGCTCACCTTAGGGTTAGGATCGCCAATTACCACATAATCTCTTTTATCATAATCGTACGTCAACGTACCATCTTTTTTGATGTATAATTCACGTCCATTCTCCGGATCAATGCCTAATGAGCGTACCCCATAAATGGCATTAAATGGCTGCCCTTCACTAAACCGAAGCAATGGAATCCCCCGGTAACCTCCGTCACCCGGCTTTAACGATTGCAGTTCATCTGCCCTGTCGTTGTATTTCTTTAAAGCATTTGAGATTCTGACCACCTTATTCTTATTGGTAACCATATTGGCATTCAGGTTTACCGACCACTCTTTGCTTCTTACCGCCTCAACGTTTATACCCAGCTCAGCGCCTTTGTTCTCCATGTCGCCAAGGTTTTCTTTATAAGACAGAAACCCTGTTGACGGTGGCAATGTAATATCGGCCAGAATATCTTTGGTAAACTTTTTATATATCCTAGGCAAAATCATTACGCGGTCTTTAAACAGCCCGATGTCTACACCGATATCCGTCATCCTGGTTTTTTGCCAGCCCAGATTTTCATTACCATAACTGTTTACATTGGCGCCTATGCCTGATGAATACCAGTTGCCGGTGTTATACTTATAAATGGTTTTGGATAAATAAGGGTCGAATTCTACCGAACCGGTTAGCCCAGTAGATGCCTTTATCCTCAGCTGGCTGATTACGGGGTTATTCTTCAGAAATTCTTCCTGATGTACGTTCCAGCCTAATCCGAACGACCAGAACGGAGCGAGTTTATTGTTTACACCAAATTTTGACGAACCATCAATACGAACGGTCCCGTCCATCAGATAGCGGTTTTTGTAGGAGTAGTTTACTGTAAAAAACGAACCGAATAAACGGGCCTTTTCCAGCCTGCTCTGTGGTTTTCCATCTTCAGCATAACCTTTGGCAAAGCCAATGCTGGTAAAACGATCGTTGGCAAAACCTACAGCCGTGAATTCTTTCTGATCGCGCAATTCTGTACGGGCATTCACACCCACCAGAGCATTAAAATAATTTCCACCGATCTGTTTTAACCAGGTTAATCTGATGTTACTGTCCCAATAGGTTTCTTTCATTTCCCTGTTGGTATACTCCCCTTTTTCATCAATTTTATCGGTGGTATACAGGTAATATTTATTAGCTTGTGGCGAGGTGAAGATATCATCTGAATTAGCTCGTGTAGTTAAACTCATTTGCGCCCTCAACCTCAGGTCTTTTGCCACTTCTAAATCGGCAGAAAGGTTATCAATAATTTCGGTGTATTTGGATTTATTGAAACTGCTCAAACTGGCATCGAACAACGGGTTAAATACATACTCTTTTGATCTGTCCTGCTTTTCGTATACGTCTGAAATCCTCATGGCCATACCGTTGGCATCTTTTAAGGGATAATAAGGATTCATCCTTACATAATTGGAAAAATCGCCATAGGGAGATTCTGTAGCACCCACTTGTGTTACGGATAATTCATTTCTGAACTGAAGTTTTTTTACATTGTATTGAAAACTCATTCCACCCGAATACTGATCTCTTTCAGAGCCTTTCATCGCTCCGGGCCTGTTTTGGTAGCGAAGGTTTACATTGTAACGAAATGCCTGCGAACCGCCGTCCAGGTTGATCGCATGTTTATGGCCTACGGTATTACGCAGCGGTTGTGACAACCAGTAACTATTTACCCCGCCAACAACATTGGCTTTTTTATGGTAATAAATTTCATCCAGCTGATCTTGAGGCACCTGTTGTTTAGAAGAGCTATATAATCCGGCCAAAACTTCGTAATCCAGTTTTTCAGCCGCATTTAAAACCTGGTAATCGGTCAGGTCTGCCGCAGTAAGATTCAGTTCGTAGTTGTATTCTACACGCAGTTTACCTTCCAGTGGCGTTTTAGTGGTAATTACAATTACACCATTGGCCGCACGCGAACCATAAATTGCCGTTGCAGCAGCATCTTTTAAGGAGGTGACCGATGCAATCCGGTTCACGTCGAGATCAAATACTTTTTGCACGCTCACTTCATAGCCGTCCAGCATAAAAACCGGCATGTTCGCCGTTCCAAGAATATCATCTCTTCTCAGCACCTGCCCGTCACCGCTGGGCAGCGCAGAAGCTCCTCTCACATTGATGGAAGGAATCCGGTTGGGATTTGAACCCGCGAGGTTATTGTCAATCAGCTTAAAGGACGGATCGAAAGTGCCGATACTTTGCAGCAAATTCTGTGGATTTACCCTTCTCAGCTGTTCTCCGGATATGGTTACTGCATTACCGGTGTAGTTGTCCTTTTTAATGGTTTGATAACCGGTAACCACCACATCGTTCATCTGGGTCATCTTCGAAGTAAGCTTAACGTTTAACGTTTTAGTACCTGAAACCTTGGTTTCAAATAACTCATAGCCTACATAACTGAAAACCAAAATGCTTCCATCATCAACATTGACTTTGAATTCACCTTTTTCATTCGTGATACCTACACTGGCACCGTTTTTAACCGAAACATTAACGCCGGGAAGGGTTTCGCCAGTAGCCTTATCAGCAACCACACCCCTTACCTCGATTTTTACTGCTACCCGCGTTGCAACAACCGGTAAATTTTCTTTCGGGCTGATTACGATGGTTTTGTTAACAATGTTAAAGCTCAGATTTTGATCTTTTAAAGAAGCATTCAGTGCATCGGTGAGTGATGTGTTATTAAACTCAACCGTTACATCAGGTTTATCCTGCAGCAATTGCCCCTTATAAAAGAAAAAATAGCCTGTTTGCTTTTTGATCTCTTTAAAAACCTGTTTAAGCGAGGTTTTTCTTCGAGAGAGCGTTACTGTTTGCGAATAGGTGGCTGCCGATAAATGTAAGGCACCTACCAATAGTAAGATTGCAGTCAATTTCATGACCAATAAAATTTTAGTCTTTACCCTCCGCATGTCGCACACGGGGTTGTAAAGGGTAGTTAATTTCATACCTTTGTTATGAATGAGGTTAAAAAATAGCAGCTGGGTTTCGAAGCAAGCTGCTTGTCCAAATTTCTACCGGAGGCGTTGCTGCGCTTTCGGTTTTTTTTTAAGGTATTCCGTTTAAATTTCTGGTAGTTTTTTCATCATAAAGTTTAGTTAGTTTGTGAATTGGTTGGTTGATTTTTGTGGCTGTTTAAAGAAAAGCCATTCTTATTTAATTTCCTGTTATGGTTAGCACCTTGCCTCGAGCATCAATATGAACGTGGTTAAGTTCCAATATTTGAAAAACCTCCGCCAGGTTGCTGTTTCTTGGTATTTCCCCTACGTATTTTTCCGATGTAATTTTGCCCTGATAAACTACATCTACATCATACCAACGTGAAATCTGGCGCATAATGCTCTGCAGATCGTCGTTATCGAAAGCGAAAACATTATTTTTCCAGGCCATTTCTTTATCTATATCTACCTGCTCATTCAGCGATAACCTGGCACCGGTTGCATTTAATAGCGATTGCTCGCCCGGGTGTAGATTTACCGAACCCGATGGTGTACTCACTTTTACGGCGCCTTCTAACAGCGTAGTTTTTACAACAGTTTCATCTCTATAGGCGTTGATATTAAAATGCGTACCTAAAACTTCAACCGTTTGTGCTGCTGTTTTTACCCTGAAAGGACGTGCACGATCCTTTGAAACCTCGAAATAGGCTTCGCCATTTAACTCTACGAGTCTTTCATTTTTTGCAAAAGCATACGGATATTTTAATGTTGTGGCTGCGTTCAACCAAACTTTCGTTCCGTCAGGAAGATTTACCTGATATGTTCCTCCACGTGGTGTAGCAATCGTATTTGATCCGGTTACCGATGCATTCGGGATTTCTTTAATGATGTATTCGAGCTGACCGTTTTTTGCTTTCCTGATCACAATGCCACTCTGATCGGCAATCTGACCGTTTTTAGCGTCATCCAGGTTAACAACAGTTCCATCCGCCAGCGTAAGCACCGCTTTGTCTCCACCTGGAAGTATATTTTTCAACTCGGTTTTTGCCGTTAAAGGAGCGGCATCATGCCGCGTAACAAAGTATAACCCAACGCTAAAGCATAAAATGATGCTTGCAGCGACTGCAACCCATTTAACAGTAACCAATTTTAATGATTTTCGGCCACGGTTTAAGCGGTTCCAAACTTCCCTTTTGCTTGCTGCTATAAGGGAATGCTGGGGTACATTTTTTTCAAATGGTAATTGTTGATACCAATCCTCCACAACAGCCATCTCCTCCGGCGTACAATTACCTGAAATGTACTTATCTAAAAGCTTTCTAGCATTTTTTTCCATTGAAAAAGATTTGTTTGGTCTGATTAGTGTATATACGGCGAAGGTATAGGCCTGGGGGTATCAGTAAATTATTTTTTTTAAAATAATTTCTTGCCAGCCTCAATTAAACAAAAAAAGGCATGGATTAATTATAATAAAAGAACATTAGTGATAATTTTTAAATAGAAAAGCCACATAAATAACCAGTCCTAATCTCGATTTGAGAATTCGAAGTGCTTTTTTAACCTGTGTTTTAACCGTTAATTCAGAAAGACCTAATTCCAGGGCAATTTCTTTATGAGATTTATTTTCTTTACGGCTCAGAATAAAAATTTCTCGCATTTTGGGCGGCAAAGCATCAATTTCCTGTTCTATTAACCTAGCCATCTGTTTTTCACGCACCATATAATCGGTCAGCACATGATCCTGATCGATATAATCCTGCAAAGAATCAACGTATCTGTTTTCTACTTTTTGATGTGCAAATACATCCAGCACACGGTTACGTACGGCGGTATACAAATAGGCTGACAGGTTACCATCCGGCGCTACCTGCATACGTTTAACCCAAAGCGACTCGAACAATTGGTGCAAAACATCTTTCGCTTCTTCTTCATCATTTAAACGCCTGCTGGCATGGATAAAAAGTAATCCATAAAAGCGGTTGTAAATTTCGGTAAAGGCAAGTTCATCACCCTGAGTTAACAAGTATGCCAATTCGCTGTCAGAATATGAACGGTAAACACCCATAGAGATCAACACAAAGATAGTACAATACAATCGGTTTCATTGTATCACGCTGGCTGTTATCGCTCTAATTAGCTTTTGTTTTCATTTTTTTACATGGATCTCCCTATTTTGGGACAGGCACTAAATGAATCCGATTTAAAATCGGGATACTGCCCCTTGGGTTTAGGAGTAAGTTTATGCACCCTTCAACCTTTAATATAAAACGCAGCCGAGGCCACTTAGCCCCGGCTGCAGCATTTACCCTGCAGCAACGAGGTACGAGGCAGCGAAGCGTAAAAGCAAAAGACGGGAACACACTCCCCTACATATATAAGCCCTTGCGCTCCCAATCAAGATGAATCATTAGTGCTTTTAAAAGATTATTGTTCAACTACTGTAAATGGAAAAATCAATTTTCTTCGGGGCTATTTCATCACTTTAGATTCAACCGTCTCGGCCTTTTCTTTTTCGAAAACATAGGCAAAATGTTTAAAGGTTTCATTTGCAGCGTTGATGGCCTGTTCTTCTTCTTGTTCAGTTTTGGCATGCGCATTTAAAACAGCAATAAAATTGCCCCACATCATTCCCGTAGCTTCACCATAGCCGGAAAAGAAAGAAACGCCCTGGTTAACCCCTCCTTTTTCGAGCATTTTTACAATGATGCTTCCCCCCATGATCGAACCTTCCAGTACATATAAAGCGCCTAATGCCTGCACCGTGTTTTCGATTTTTGGTACCGTTGTATAAGGTAGCCCGGAGATATCGCTACCAAGTTCCAAAATATCAGCTTTGATATACTCCGAATTTCTACGCTGCGCATAATCAGGCAGGACGGATTCGGTAATATATGGTTTGATGGTTTTTTCAATACGGCTGAAATAAGCATAAAAATGTTTCAGGAGATCCGCATAATCTACATTGTTCCTGATGGCTCTTAACTTCAAAACAACCTGTTTCTCTAAGTTCTGATGTGCAACTTTGGTAGCCTCTTTAATATTGGTACTTAACATGTGCTGTAATTAATGGTAATTGAATAATTAATCTTTATATAAACGATAGGTTAATCCTGCCAGTACAATTCGTCCGGGCTGCCCCGGCATAAGCGGATCGGTATAATTTAAAATATTATCTACGGTAAGCCTGATGCTTAAATGTTGTTTCATCAGCTTCTTTTCAAAAGCCGCATTAAGCATCCAAAAGCCATTTACGAAGGTATCATAACGGTCGATAAACTGGTTTCCATTAAGATCCCCAAATGGATATTTACCCCTATAATTGATACGGATATTTAAACCGGTATCCCAGGGGCGGTAGTTATAAAATGCTTTGAAGTTGGCCATGTGCCGCGACCGGTTCTCGATCCCCCAATAATCAGTTGGTTTTGGTGCATAAGAATTTCCGGTTGCCGGATCGTGGATGTTCTGGTTGTATGGGTAATGGCCTGCTTTAATGCTGTCGATTACGCTGAGGTCTCTGGCAATCAGGTACTGGTAACCTGCACTCAGCTCCAGATTTTTAACCGGACTAATGGCAAAAGAAAAATCTACGCCCTTATTCACAGCCTTTGGCAGGTTTTGATAGGTAAAGATATTACGATTTCCGGTACCCGTTGCTACCTGTATACTGTTGATCTGATTCCGTAAACTATGTTGAAAAACACCTGTCTCCAACTTGATATTGTCTTTAGGTTTCCATTCCAGACTCAGGTTTAAGGATGTACTTCGTTCTGCCTGCAAATTCTGATCGAGCTGGTTAAGCAGAAAAGTCCTGATCTCACTGATCTGTCCCTGCTTATCTAAATTGTTTAACGTTTGCCTCAGCACTTCATTGCCTATTACCAGATAATTGGCCGCCGGATTATAAAATACCAGGTATCTTGATTTAAAATCCGGCGCTTTAAATCCTGTACCGGCGCCCGTCTTCAACGTTAATGTCGGCATAATCTTATATTGCAGGCCTAAACTGGGGTTCAACTTACTGCCATAAGCATTGGTTAAATCGTAGCGTAGTCCTGCAACCCATCCAAGGTTCCTGTTCATTTGCCAATCGCCTTGTAAAAAAGCAAAAGCGTTGTTTACCGAACCCGGATTAGTTAGTGAAACATCGTTCATCGTTTCGACGCTTCCCCCCAAACCACCCGTAAATTTAAGATCATTATTCACGCCATAGGCAAACTGCTGTTCAAAACGATGTACGTTCTGCACAAAAACATCTTTGGTAATGCCACTATGGGTTTGCTGCCAATCTACGCTTTGATCTGATCGGAAATTGGTATAATAATAACGGCTCATGCTGCGCAACCCTGACCGGAAATGATGATCGAAAGTGGCTGAAAGATTTAAATCCTGCTCGTCCTGACTGTCGCCGGAGATAATGCCCAAACCAAAATCTTTAGACATAAACGATTTCCTTAAGCCATACCTGCCGCTAAACCCCAGCGTACTGCCTGGAGTTAGACGGTACCTCACCCTCCCTTGCAAAGCATAATTATCATAAGGCGGTGCTGTGGTTCCCTGCCGGATGTACTTTGGATTGGTATTAAAACCATCGGTACGGTAATAATTTGCAGACAGGTTGGCCGAGCCCCGTTGCGATGCAAATGGTGTTTCGCCCTCCAGGGTTATATCAGTTATATTTAAACTTCCGTAACTGGCTGCAATCAATGCCTGCGGCTGTAGCGCACCATAGCGGGTAACAATGTTGATCGCCCCGCCAAGGGCCTCGCTGCCAAAGAGACAAGACGAGGCACCTTTAACGATCTCAATCCTTTCGATATTGGAAACGCTGATCCTGGATAAATCAAAATTTCCGCTGTTGCGACCAACCATAGGCTGTCCGTCAATTAATATCATCACATATTCGCTACTAAAGCCCTGCATCTGCACCCCAACCGAACGGGCGCCGCCGCCAATGTTGTTTACAATGGCAATGCCTGTTTGCTCTTTTAATACCTCATCCAATCTTCGGCTGCCCATTAGTTCGATGGTGCGCCTGCTGATTACTGTAACCGGCATGGCACTGCGTTCCAGTTTCAGCAGATGGTCAGGAGCAACACGATTTTCAGATACGGCCACCTCGTTAAGTTCTTGCTCTTCATCTGATAGTTTAATCATCAGGTGATTAACAGCTTTGGTAATTTTAATATTGGCCTGGTAACTTGCTTTGCCAACCATGCTTACCGTCATCAGGTAATTACCGATAAATAGCTTCGTGAAACTGAAATTTCCCTGCTCGTTTGTCTCGGTGTTATGTCCATCCGGTTCGAGGCGTACGGTTGCACCAGCTAAAGAATTACCTTTATTGTCGGTAACGGTGCCTTTTAAAATTCCATCATCCTGTGCGGCCAATTTAAACTGGCAAAACAGAAGAAAAAATATAATAGCGTATAGTTTAAGCATATTTATTGTGGCTAAGCTTTTTTTGCCTTACCTTATTGTTTTCTTAACCTTAACCTGTTTTCGAACATAATACTTCCTTTTGCAACAGGTTGCGAAAGATCATTTTTAACTGTAATCATTTTAGCTGTTGTGCCCGTTAGGTTTATCGATTGTTTTGTTGTCCGATTAATCAGTTGCAAGGCCGCACTTAAACAACTTTCAGCCGGGTCACCCAAAACAGGATTATCTGTACCCTTCACAGCAACGTCCGGTGGCATGCCTGTAAAATAATCTGACCAGCCATTGGCATTTTGAATCAAAAAACTGCTCAGGTACACACTGTATTGATCGATGTTGATGCCGAAAAAGCCAACGGGCTTGCCATAGGTTTTCTCTCCAATCAGTTTGACCTCAAAATAAGGTTTTAAACTGCTGATCAGCATTTCGCTGGCCGATGCAGTATTGCCCGAAACAATAAAATAAACAGCCTGGATAGTCTGTAAATTTCCCTTTTTATTAAACTTATACGTATTGCCCGCTATAGTATAATCTACATCAGCCATCGTAGCCATGCGGCCGCTGTAAATGGTTGTTTTTCCATTCGCATCCAAATAAGGTTGGTGTTTCAGTATTTTTGCGCTGCCGTTCTGCATGGATGGGTTAAATACCTCACTGTACATCACTTTACCATTCAAACTGGCTGGTACAATTAAATCAGCTACATATTCTGCAGTTTCCAGATAACCGCCACCGTTGCTTCGGAGATCAATTACCATAACTTTTGGATTGGCTGCTGCAAATTCAGAAAACACCTGGTCCAAAGCTGCTTTACTATTATTTAGTGAAGGAAACGAAGCCAAAGCCAGGTAAGCCACCGTTGCATTGGCATTGGCAATTATTGTACTGGCAAGCACAGCCGTGTTTGGCTTTGTAACGCCGGCAGTACTGCCGGGAATATTTTTCCCCACCTGAAGATTGGAATATTTTGGATTTTCGAAATATACGGGCAACTCGTAAGGTTGACCAGTAGCCGGGTTTATTTTAAGCTGCGATATATCAAATAGTTCTTTCCTGAAAGTGGTGATGTCAGAACCGACCCCTGCATATTTTTGCCTTGGGTTAAATTCGGCATAACCAGGCAGTACATCGTTCCATAAGTATACCTGCTTAGCGTATAAAAAGATAGAATCGAGCGTCAGCTGGCTTCGCGTACCTGTTGTAGGCGAAATAATCTCATCGGCCTCATCAACAGCAACATTTGGCTTTTTACAGGCAGAAGCTGCTATCAGCATCAGCGGGAGTAGCGTAATATATAACTTAATGTAACGTTGCATTACAGCTAGTTAGTAATGGTAATCGCGTCGTCAAAATAATCTGATATTCTACCTGCAGCATAATATTCTCCTGCCGGATAATCATAGATAAATAGATCATACTGACCAACAGGCAGGTTTTCCGGCACCTTTAAGGTTAACTGACCAGGTTTAACCTCTTTTATTGTAAGATCGTAAAACTGCTTGCCCGCTACATGTCGGATTGAAAATTTATTGATCAATTCGATCCTGTTTACCCCATTCAATGTAAACGCTTCTCCGAGCTTTAAAGTGGTTTTTATAGTAGCCAGTTCCGGGAAACTTATAAAAGGAGCGCCGGCAGTTATACCAAAGGTCCGTTCCAGCAGCACAGTTCTTAGCCCTGAAATAATCTTTAGCTTATAGATACCGTCCGGTATTGCGGTATCTAACGATACATTTATAGCTATTGGTGTCAGTGTTAATATAGTTAAGGGTGTTTCAGTATTATTAGCTGTATTGACCAGGTAAACTTTGGTCTGATTTTTATCCGCTATGATATTATCACCACTGATGATTATATTTTTCCCTTTTATCGCAAAATTTTTGAAATTGTAGACAAAAACCCCTCCGGTTATATCGGCCTTAAGCAATGGCTGATTGATTACCTTTTTGATCAGGTACGCTTTGGTCGTGCCGTTTTGTGCCGTCACCACAAACCTAGTCGTTTCCTCAAAAGCCACACGCTGGCCTGAAGCCGGACTTATACTTGCCCTTTCGGATACCACAATGTTAGGCGTGATGTGATCTGGTACAGCCTGCCCCGACGGCCAGTATATAATCAGTTTTTTTTCATCGATTACGGCTTTAACGGGTTCTCCGTTGGCATCTTTTACCGTAAAACTCAAAATGTCGGCGTAAGGATAATCTACATACTCCTTTTTGCACGCACCGAATATGCTGAACAGGCATAAAACTAAAAGATAATATGAACTGACAGAGAAGCGTTTATATATTGTATTCATAATCAATAATTATTAGATTTGCATTTTTTAAGACCCGCAAATATGGCCTTAGCCAAGGCTAATATTTTTAAAACGATTTGGGATTATTCCCTTATTTGGGTTTATTTATGATTTTTAGGGACGATAAGTCGTGTTTTCGTCCCTTTTTCTATTCAATCAAGGATTCCGCGTGATTGATTTATTCCTTATTTTAATCGCTTAGTATGGAAATCAACGGTAGTATTATAGGTACCAGAGGTGGTTACCGCATCAAGCTGAACCACATAAAGCCTGGTAGAACCGGCAATTGTTGAACCGTTACCCACTACAGCATATCTTTGCGCCACAGGTGTAATGGTACGGGTAACCCTGTTGTAATTGTACCAGCCCACAGTTGTACTGGTATTGTTGCCCAAAGTAGTTATTGCACCCAACGTAACGGAAGAAACATCAGCTAAAGTAATGCCGCTAACATTGGTTACTGATGGAGAATCATAATAACCCAGGTTATTGGTACCTGCAATGGTAATGTTTCCGTTAAAGTTGCTGTCGAAATTAACCTGGTTGCCGGTACTTGCCACCACATTGTTCAGTAAATCGTATCCAACCGGAGTCCATGTAGTAGGTGAAGTTGATGAATTAGTGACCACACCCGCTTCCGTAGCGCCTACAGCCAGCGTAGCAGTTGTATTTTGTAAAGCAAGTTTGTTATCGGGTTGAACGGCATCTTTTTTACAGGCAGTTCCTAATATGGCTAAAGTTGCGACAGCGAACGTTAGTTTTAAAAATTTCATTTTCATTTTTTTTAGATTTATGATTTTTGTTATGTAAATGGGAATAATCTCCCCAATCGTTTTTCAAGTGGATAATGGTAAATGGATGTTATTTGGCCGTAACAGTAACTGCCCAGTTCAGGCTAAGCAATGGCCACGTCCCAAAAGCTGCCGTTGGTGTATACACGCCTGGCGGCACGGTATCAGGAACACGGATCGTAGCTTCGTTACGGGTGTAAGAAACAATGGGCAATAACGTTTTCTGTCCGTTTACCATGATATAAAATTCTTTGAAATCATGTAATATCGTCTGCGAAGAATTGATCTTGAACGTCTCTCCCTGTTTAACGGTAACCGGTCCGTAATTAATTCCAGGCCTGCCATAAACAACTTTTACAGGATATTTCATTTCTGCAGTTAAGGCCTGTACTTTTACCCTCACCTTATAAGTTCCGGTATCCAGAGTTTGCGGAACCTGTAAATAACCATAAGTGTAAGTTTTAACAGCACCGATCATGGCTACCGATACGCCTGGTGTACCCAATGCCGAACTAGGCGCCAACTCATATTCCTTATTGGTTTTATCTACCAGATAGGCCTTAATCTTCTTAACATCAGCGATATTAAAATTACCTTGCACCCGTACATCATACGTGCCAATTGCCATGGTATAGGTGTTGGTGGCTGTGGATAGTTCGGTGAGTGCCAACGGCGAAATCTGATTAAGTTTAATGATCAGTTTGTAGGTAGAAGTACTCTGATCGGCTGCAATGACGGTATATGTTTTTTGGGCATCCAAAACCGTCACCGGAGCAGGCGTTTCACTCAACTTAGCCCCTGCCGAAAGTTTGATCACCGGCTCTATCACATCCAGTTCGTAGTAATAGGGTAAATAGAGCGTTATGGTTTTGTCGGTCTCATCAATGGCACCGAAAATATCTCCGTCGGATACGGCAACTTTAAATTCAGTGATTTTATTTGCAGGGATGGGCTCCAGACCTATTGTTTTTTTGCAGGCGGCAAATGTGGCAACGGTTAAAGCGATACAAAGCAATTGCATTAGTTTATTCTTCATTTTAATATGGATATTGATAGCGTGTGTGTTTATTTAATTTCGAATTTTGTACTTCCCTTTGGCACCATTACAAATTCGAAAGTGAAATACATGTGTGGCGTGTTCCTAAACCATTTATCTGCAGTAAAAGCATCCTTATAACAGCTGATCATTTTGATCTTCGCATAATCGCCTTTGGCTGTACGGACAACAATGGTACGTTTCTCGGGCATAGCATAAGCAACATGCTGTTTGTTGTAACTTCCGTCCCCTCTCCTGGTACCGCCAAAATCATATAGGTACCATCCTGTTCCTTCACCAAAATCACCTTCATCGTCTGTACCAATGCTTTTACTGATGCTTAATGTAGCATCTTCCGGCACATCGGTAACCTCCTCAAAAGGCTTTTGCAATATGGCAATCGCCCCTGTACCTGTACTTCCTGCGCCTAAACTATTTGAAGACTGACCATTATTACTACTTAAAAAACTGTTGTAAAGTCCATTAAAGCCAATATCCCAACGGTTGGTTTTGGCATACAATAAAGGAACAACGGCCCTGGTTTCTAAACTGAACAAAACAGCTGTTGGCGCTACCGTTGGATTCGCATCATCCGTTTCTACGGCTAAATTTTCTATCCGCTGCAGTTTATAATACGGTGTGCCGCCTTCGGTATGGGTTGGCAGTTCTTTTTCCGGCCCAGGCGAAACGATTGCTTCTTTCTTGCAACCGGTAAAAAGTAAACCCCATACTAAACAGGCTGAAGCCCATTTAAGACAATTTTTGTTTATGTTAATCGCTGTATTCATCTTCTATCTGGTCTGTAAATTTTTGCTTCCATCCTCCTGCACGTAATATCTGAAGGTATAATAAGGTGCGGGCCAGTTTAAATCGGTAACACTTGGTGGATTGCCCTTATAGGCATTAATTAACTGGAGTTTGGCATATTTGCCATCGGGCAGCCTGATGGCGTAGGTACGGTTGGGAATGGCCTGCATAATATGTGTATTGAGGCTGTAAAAAAACCACCCGTTGGAGCTGGATGATGATGCCCAACCGATTTTAGTTAAATCGCTGGTATCAAAAGCCTCATCAGCTGGCGCCTGCAGAACTGCATCATAACTTTGTTCCAACATGATCACAGCACTATTGGCCATTCCGCCAAAACCAGGGTTATATGGATAAGCTTTATCGTTTACATAAACCTCACTGTTGTATGGCCCTGTAAAAGCTAAATCCCAATCTTTTGTTTTTAACCATTGTAATGTATCAGCTGCATTCCGGATCCAGATCTGTTTCTGATCCCTCAATCGGAAAAGAAAAGTATGAAAAGGCCTGACTGCTTTACCTGGAGTCCCACTTCCCATTGCCGCCTGCGTATCACCAGCCAGATCGGTAATCACGATGCTTTTACCATCCTGTAAAATATTATTTTGGTCTATTTCATCTTTCTTGCAGGAAGCAAAAGCCCCTGTTAAAAGCAACAGGCCTACCGCAAGCGTGTTTTTGCCAACCTTATATGGATATAGTTTATTTTTCATCAGCGTCATTATTTTTAATCATTCTAAATAAGAACACTGCAAACATCCCAATTAAGCGTCAAAAATGGTTTGTGCAATCCGTATTTTAATTTGTGCAATCCGTATTTTATTTTGTTCAAAACGTATTTTTTCCATCCCTCTTTTGCTCAAATCGACAGAAAAACCTCAATAAAATAACAGACAAACATCTTAATACCAATTACTTAATCGCGAAAATCCTTTACTTTTTTTTCAAAAATGTTTAATTAAGTTTTACTCAATTTCAATTTGAAACACTTGTATTTAGATTAATTAAACACTTTTTTTGTCTCATCAAGTAGCAGGTTTAAGCATGAAAAAATATTACGCCACACTTCTCATCATTTATTTCTCAATTGGTCTGCAAGCAGTTAAGGCGCAGGCCAGGCGTATCATTACTTTAAGCAGCGCCATTAGCGAAACCGTATATGCTTTAGGGTATGGCAAGTATTTGGTGGCAACAGACGTGACCAGCGTATGGCCCGAAGAAGTTAACCGGTTGCCGAAAGTAAGCAGGAACAGATCATTTTCTGTTGAAGCCATTATGGCCTATCGGCCAGATCTTGTGCTGGTTCCCGAAGGCGATTTTTCAAAAGAAAACCTCTACCAGTTTAAATCATTAGGCATCCGCGTAATTCCCGTCCGCCAGGAATTTTCGGTTGATGATGCAACCAAATTCATCAGGCAGGTTGCTGCAGCCATTGGCGATAAAGCCCGGGGTGAACAACTTGCACAGCAAACCACATTGCGAATCCGTAATACATTGAGTCAGTTAAAAACGGGCATTAAGGTGCCGAAAGTGTTATTTATTTATGCGCGCGGTGTAGGCACCATGAATGTGGCCGGAAAAGGGAGCAGCATAGACGCGCTCATCAAACTGGCCGGTGGCAAAAATGCGATACAGGAGTTTAGCGATTTTAAACCTTACACCACAGAGGCGCTGATTAAAAGCAATCCAGATGTGATTCTGATGTTTGATTTTGGTTTAAAGAGTTTAGGTGGAAAGGAATCCTTTTTAAATTTCCCTGGTGTAGCTTATACCAACGCCGGAAAAAACAAAAGGATTGTGGAGATGAATGGTCCATTGCTCATCAATTTTAGCAATCGTTTACCTGAAGCCATTAAAGCCCTAAACAGCCAGATTTTCCAATGAGACGGTTATCAATATATACATTACTCAGCGCAGGCTTACTGGTTTCCATCTGTTTTTCGCTTGCTTCAGGCGCCATGCGCATTCCGATAAAAGAAGTGATCAACACCTTGACCCATAACCTGGGATTTACGCTGTTTGGAAATACCGGTCATGGCATCAACCAAAGCGTAATTATGATGATCAGGTTACCACGTACCTTATTGGGTATATTGGTTGGTGCTGCACTGGGCGTTTCAGGGGCAGCCATACAGGGTATATTCAGGAATCCACTGGCTGAGCCGGGCCTGGTGGGTATATCTGCAGGTGCATCTTTGATGGCAGTACTGATTATTGCTTTTGAAACCTTTTTATTTTTTGGTTTAAGCCAGCTTTTAGGTTATTATCTATTGGCTTTTGGTGCTTTTGCCGGCGCAGGAATTACGGCTATGCTGGTGTACAACCTTTCGAAGGTTAACGGACAGGCCAATGTTCCGACCATGCTGCTGGCCGGTATTGCAATTAATGCCATGGCAGGTGCATTAACCGGATTGGTTACCTACCTGGCAGATGAGCAGAAGCTGAGGAGTATTACTTTCTGGATGATGGGTAGCCTGGGCGGTGCCACCTGGCAAAATGTAGGTTGTTTGTTTCCTTTCGTAGGTATTGCCGTGTTTGGCCTCCCGTTTTTAGCCAAAGGTTTAAATTTGTTTGCCATTGGCGAAAACCAGGTTGAACTGATCGGCCTGAATCCCCAGCGCATCAAAATCCTGGTCGTGGTAATGGCCACCATGGCCGTAGGTGCTTCGGTTGCCGTTTCGGGCATTATCGGATTTATCGGTTTACTCATCCCCCACCTTACACGTTTAATTGGCGGTGTAGACCACCGTTTTGTACTTCCGGTTTCAGCATTAATGGGCGCGTTGGTACTCACCGTGGCAGATCTGGTTTCGAGATTAATCGTACAGCCTATCGAATTGCCAATAGGCGTGGTTACTGCCCTGATGGGTAGTCCCGTTTTCCTATACATCCTCATTAAAGACAAAAAGAAATTAGTTAATTAATTACCGGTTTATGCTTAGAGTAGAATCCATTACCTATAAACTGAACAAGAGGCCCCTCTTAAAAGATATATCATTTAGCATCAGGCCGGGCGAAATGGTTGCGCTTTTAGGATCGAACGGTGCCGGAAAGTCTACCCTGATGCGCTTACTTTCTGGTGAACGGAAGCCCGATAGCGGGCGCATTATGCTGTATGGAGATGATCTTCGGGATTATAAACGAAAAATACTGGCCACCAAAAGGGCTTACCTGCAACAGCACAACCCGGTTACCATGGCTTTTAGCGTGAAAGAAGTAGTAATGATGGGTAGGTATGGCTTTAACGGCTTACCATCTGCAAAAAACGACGAGACTGCAGTATTAGAAACGATGGAACTCTGCGGATTGCTTGATTTTGCAGACCGCTCGATGCTTAGCCTTTCAGGCGGCGAGCAGCAAAGGGTACACCTGGCCAGGGTCTTGACTCAGCTGTGGGATAACCCGGATGCTGTATTGCTGTTAGATGAGCCGACCAACAATATGGACTTGCAGTTTCAGCATCAAACGCTGTCTATCGCTGCTGCGATGGCTAAAAAAGGTTATATGATTATTGTGGTACTGCACGATGTGAACCTTGCTGCCCAATATGCCAGCCGGCTGATCATTTTAAAAGATGGCCGCAAATGGTGGGATGGTACACCTGCGCAGGTGCTTACACCGCAGCACATTTATACGGCATTCGGTATTCACGCCCAGGCATATACAGATCAAAGCAGTTTAAAAACAGTTATTGTACCTAAAGAAATTAAACTTGATGCCGCAAAGTTCAATTCTAACCTGCAAGCTGCAGAGCAGCCCATTTATAATTTGGCAAATACCAGTATCGATGAATTGGCGACAATCTAATCTGTGCATTTATAAATCCTTGCTCCTATAAAAAATAAAAATGACTTAATACCATTTAAAAGCTTCAATATAATTATTCATTTCGCCTATCGTGCTATCCTGATAGCAACATTTTGAAAACGACATTTCTGCATCCACTATTACTTTCATAAAAACTAAGCCAGGCCATTGGTATTACCGGTACAAAAAGTAAGAATATTGGGCCCAGCTTATCGAATCAGAGCCGCAAATCGCTAGGTAAAATCCCATAATACTTTTTAAAAGCATTGGTAAAACTGGCTTGATGTTTAAAACCGATATTTACGCCTACTTCGTACATGTTTTTTCCTTCCTCTAAAATCAACCTTTTGGCTTCCTCCATCCTCAGGCGGGTTACAAAATCGTAAATGGTACTGCCAAAATATTTTTTAAAGCCCGTTCTCAATTTAAATTCGTTCAGCAATATCATCTTTGAAAGTTGCTTATGGGTTGGCGGATTGATATAATCGCGCTCCAGAATTTCCCGGGCTTCTTCCAGCTTTGGAATATCGCGATCAAGCAGCGGTTCCCTGCCGCCCTGCAGGTGCTGACTAAATTGCTCCAGCTGATACATAATCAGCTCGGTAATGCGTGCATCAGTAAACAAACGTTTCAATTCTCCGTCCTGCCTGCAGGTAATAATGGCATCAATCGCCCTGTACATTTCCGGCGTCATAAAAAGATCCTGGTCCGCAAAAGAGGTTGATATTCCTTTTTCCATTTCCTGTACAAACTGTTCATGTAAGGGAGAATACAGATCAACCAGGCGGAGGTAATAATCTTTAGAAAGAACAATCAAAAAATATACAAACTCTGCATGCGGTTTCACATCATAAGCTTCTTTTGCCGAAGGGATATATCTGATGTTATGTCTGCTCAATCCATATTTAGCTGATGGATTACCTATTCCCGAAGTATTTTTGCGGCTAAAGATAAACTGACTGGTGATGGCCTCTCCTTCTACTTCAGTGAGGATGCGGGCCGGACCATCAAATTTCATCTCGGCGTGCACCAGGAACAGGCCATTTGTAGATAGCTGATAGTTTTTGATGGCTACAGGAGCATCCTTAATGGCTATTGATTTTTCTGACAATCGATGATCAGGCACATACCGATCTGGAATTTCTTCGCTAAACAGAAAATCTTTTTGATGTGCTAGTCTTGCCTTTACAATCATTTCAGGTCGGTTATCATTTAATCACTTACCAGACAAATATAATATTATTATTTATATTAATTCTAAATAAGGATGATTATTAATGATCAGCTATTTGAGAAAACAATGCTAAACTGTCAGGTAATCGTTTATTGATTGGCCTTACAGCGTGCTGAACGCGCCTTCGGTTTAAGGGGTGCCAACCTGAAATAAACCTCGACAAAATTACCTAAAGGCATTTATTTAGGGGTCTTTTAATAAGATATAGAAAGATGTACTCAGCAGGATATTAGAATAACATCTGTGTAAAACAGCCATTCTATTATTCGTATTAACAGATGTATAATGAATTTCGGCAAAAGGCCTGAAGGATAAAAAATTCCTATCTAAAAAAGAGCGCTGATTTAGATAGGAAAGAGAGATAATTTAAACCTGATGAGTTAATAGGTAGATGTTAGTATGGTGATCAATCTCAAGATGAAAATGATACATAAAATTGAGGCATTTTTCTTTAGGTTAAACTAAGATCGCATTCTGCACTCATTTTTAGCACTAACTTACATAGATCGGTGTATTTTCGTTATGGATAGGTGAAATTGGTAATCGAATCCACGGTTACTTATCAAAATACCCCGCCATTTCTACCGGTATTTCATACCATTTATGTTGCCGCCTTTCGAACAAATCAAATAAATATCAATTAAACTGGCTTTCATCTACTCCCTTCAATTTTTATGGATAATGCAGTTATGAATTCTGTTAATTACGAAATTTAAAAGGGTCTCTGACATACTATAATGTAATTTTCATCATATAAATTACATCTAAAGAAGAAAATTCAAGGTAATACGGGATAAATTTTCTATTTTCAGAGCGAAAAGGTGTAATTTCGTTATATATGCAAAAGGAGTTTAACAAATGATTAGGTGTATAGCCATTGATGACCAGCAAAACTCGATATTGGGTCTTGAAAAATATATAGCAGATACGCCAAATATGGAACTCCTGGCTAGCTACACCGATCCGATGGCAGCTTTGAGCGAACTCAAAAATATCGATCTCGTAGATGTAATATTTATGGACATTGAAATGCCACAGCTTTCAGGCATTGAACTTTCTAAAGCAATCCGCTCCAAAACCCGAAAACTCATCTTTACTACCTCGCATGCGGAATATGCCTATGAAGCTTTCGAAGCAGAGGCAGATGCTTATCTGCTTAAACCTTACGGATATGCTAAATTTGCCTTAACGCTAAACCGTGTTTTTGGAGAGGAGATAGAAGATTTTGCGCAGGAATCCTACTTCTTCGTCAAGAATAAATCTGAAGCACATAAAGCTGTTTTAGTACGATATGCAGACATTATCGCTTTTGAAAGTTTTCACAACTACATCAAAATCCATACAACAGAAAAAGTGATCATTGCTTATTTAAGCCTGAAAGATGTTAAAGAGCAGCTAAATATAGAAAAAGGCTTTATTCAATTGCACAGAGGTTATATTATTTCCATCAATCATATCTCACATGTTGAAGGTACAAGGATCACACTTTCTAACCAAACCAGCTTTACCGTTGGCGATCTGTACTATAATGATTTCCGTGATTTTTTTGCTGATAAACTGGTAACCAGCAAACGAAGCAAATAAGGTTTTCGTATCACATAATGTGCAGGGCACGAATGATGAGATCAGGAAAAAGGAGTTATATCATAAAAACTTCATCACTTTTATGATATAACCTCTCTTTTAAGCAGTAAATTATTTTGCGCTGTTTTTTTTATCGGTTACTTCAGCTCTGATTTCCTGGGCCAGAACTTTTAAGTCTTGCATGGCTTTACGTACACGTGTACCAGCAGCTGCATTACCGCCATCATAAAATTTGGTTACGTCTGCTTCAACTGAAGAGATTAAATCTTGCACTTTTTTAAATTTGTCCATAATTTTCTTTTATAAGGATGATCTACATCCATTAGTTAAATAATATCACTTTCCGCTAGCAATAAACGGGCCGCAAAACTATTGTTTTTATAAGTTAAACTAACGTTTTTGCTACATCATTATTACAAACTACCTCAAAAAAACAGTGCAGTAACGAAGTATGGTAACAAAAATAGCTGCCGCAACACACAAAAGCTTCCTCATTTTTAACGCTTTAAGCGTAGTGCCTGCTGTCGTCAAAAAAATTAAAATCGAGCCATTTAATTTTGTAATTATGTCTTATCTTGGTTGGAAATATGCAGTCGTTAAATCTTCTCATTTGCACCACTTGTTTATTACTTCTCACATTCTCCATACATCTCTTTTTTGCGAAAAAGGGGAATAGGTTTTTAAACCTATTGCTTTCCCTTGTATTTTTCGCACGTTTCGGACAGATCTTCACCTCGTTGCTTTTCAAAGCTGGTCAACCCGAGGCTTTGGCCATCTTCCATCAAACGTTTACACCGTTTTATTATGCTGCCCCAGCTTGTTTTTATTTATATGTTACAGGCTTTCTTCAGCACCGTAAACGGTTACAAAAAATGGAACGGCTTCATTTTATACCAGCTTTACTGGCCGTTATCCATGTTATCCCCTGGCATCTTTCCGTTATGCCTGATTGGAATTTGGTGGGAACACAGTTAGCCCAGAAAGGATACTTCTTTTTAAATGTAAAAACGGGGCTTTTTCCGCCATACTTCCACTATATATTTCGGCCATTAATGGTCATTTGTTATTTATGTGCCAGTTGGATTGCGGTCATCCGCCTCAAAAACAAACCTCAACATTTCTTCGATAGCGAAGGCAGAAAATGGATTATCTTTTTTCTAAGGATCGGAACTTTTTTTCAGGTGTTTGGTCTGGTACCCTTTATGTTAAAATACCTGAATATACCGTATGTTAACACCTATTTTATCGTATTAAACTGTTTGGCCCTGCTGCTTATTTTGTGGTATACGCTTCACAAGCCTTATATTTTTTATGGCTATTTGCTGGTGGCGGTTAACTGGACTAAAAAGCCTGAAGCCGGGGAAAACAGCACTGATGACCTACTAGTTCCTTTAAAAACAGAAAATCTGATACCTAGTCCTTCAAAAGCTAAAAAGTTTAACCTTTTAGATGAGCAGTTGGCAGACTATGCCCTCGCCATGAAAGAAATAATGGAAAGGGAGCAACTCTACCTCCTTCATGATTTTCAGATTATGGACCTGGCGGCAAAACTTAACCTGCCGATCCATCACTGTTCTTTTGTAATCAACAAACACATCGGCAAAAATTTCCGCGATTGGATAAACGGTTACCGGATTGATCATTTTTTGAAACAATATCCCCTAAAATCAGATAAAATAACCATCGAAGCGATGGCATCAGAAGCTGGCTTTAAAAGCCACGCCACTTTTTATAATGCATTTAAAAAGGAAACAGGATTAATGCCAACTGCCTATTTTGCACAGGAAATGAGTTATTAACCCGTCAAATAACCATTTTGTAGTCTAACTATCGTATCGTTAGAGATGACAAAACACCTCATTCGTGAGTGTAGACCATAAACAGGATACCTTTGATTCCGGAATATTACAGGTGTATATCATTTCAATTGAATATGCTGGTACTATAATATTCTGTAATCAATATTAGTTTCATATGCACCACTCAACATCTTATTTACGTCCCCTCTTTAATTATCTTGAGCAATTTTGTCCTTTATCCAATGTGATCAAAGCCCAACATGAAAGATCCTGCAAGCTTATCCATGTAAAGAAAAATAAATATATTCTTTCTCCACTGGATAGTAATGCTTCTCTATATTTTTTGATAAGCGGGGTTGTACGTGGTTTTGTTCGCGATGGTAAAAAAGATATCAGTACCTGGTTCAGTTTAGGAAATGAATTAATAAGCGCTATACGTCACCCCGACCAGCAGTCTGGTCCTTCTATAGAATATCTTCAGGCCCTTGAAGACTGCAAGCTCATCTGCATTCCATATACTTTAATGGATTTCCTGTACAATAACTATCCTGAGACTAACCTGATCGGCAGAAAGCTGATGGAACGGCATCATTATGCGGCCTCAGAGCGCGCAATACTGTCGCGCATTCCCAAAGCTACCGGCAGATACCGCAAACTTCAGGAGAGTGGCCTCGATATCGACCGAATACCACAGCGTTACCTGGCCAGTTACCTGGGGGTACGTGGAGAAACCATGAGCAGAATAAGAAGCAAGATTTTGGAACCAAATTATTAAAACGCACTCAAATATTCCGGCAAACTTATAGCTAAACGCCAATGCTTTCAGTATATAGTTCACAGATCCTGGTTTTAGGTAAAGAAGTATATTTTTTAGCAATGAATATCAGGAGTGGTCATAGGAGCTTGCAGTTTACCCGACCATAAGGTATACGACGATAAAAATAGCACGCTTTCAGCTTCTTTTGCTAAATTTGCAGCAATGATTTTATATAAAACCAACGAAGAAGTAGAACTGATGCAGATTAGCGCACTATTGGTGAGCGATACCCTTGCAGAAGTAGCTAAAATATTAAAGCCTGGCATCACCACCCTCGAAATAGACCGGTTAGCCAACGAATTTATTATGGATAATGGTGCAGTTCCATCCTTTTATAATTACAATGGCTTTCCTTTTCATATTATCACCTCGGTAAATGATGTAGTGGTACATGGTTTCCCTAGCAAGGATGAATTGAAAGATGGTGATATTATTTCAGTAGATGTTGGCACGATTAAAAACGGTTTTCACGGCGATCACGCTTATACTTTCATCATAGGCGAAGTATCACCTGAAATACTAAACCTGGTAAAAACGACCAAAGAGTCGCTTTTTCTGGGGATTAATGAAGCCGTTGTGGGCAAACGCATCGGCGATATCAGTGCAGCCATCCAAATCCATAACGAAAAGCAGGGATACGGCGTGGTAAGAGACCTGGTTGGCCACGGTTTGGGCAGAGAGATGCACGAAGATCCGCAGGTGCCGAACTATGGCAGAAGAGGTACTGGCTTACTTTTAAGGGAAAATCTGGTAATGGCCATTGAACCGATGATCAATATGGGAAAAAAAGATGTTTTTCTGGATGAAGATGGCTGGACGATCAGGACGGCAGACGGAAGTATGTCTGTCCATTTTGAACACGACGTTTGTGTTAAAAAAGGCGAGGCACTTATTCTTTCCAATTATGCACCTATTGAGGCCGCAGAAAAGCGAAACAGCAACCTGAACACTTCTTATTATTAATATAGCAGAAAACGCAAGGAAATCTGATGATTATCAGAATCCTTGCGTTTATTTGTTTCTTTAAAATCTGTGATTTAGAAACTATTCTTTTTCGGTTCCCGATTTGGTAGCCACCGGTTTTTTCTTTCTGAAAATAGGAAAAGTCATCGGACTTCTGGCCGGGCGCTCGTCGCCAAGCAATACCCCCCATTGTTTAAATGATTCGGTACGATCGAATATAATTTTAAGCACGGCCACAATAGGCAAGGCCAGGAACATCCCGGAAATCCCGGCTATGCTGCCGCCTATAAATACCCCGATAATTGCAAACAAAGCATTTATCTTCACCTTCGAGCCTACAATACGCGGCATCAGGATATTATTATCCAGAAACTGAACAAAAGCAATTACACCTAAAACGGTAAGTACCGGCCATAACTCCTGCGATGAAGTAAGCGTTAGCAGTACACCGATCACGTTACCGATTAAGGCACCCACATAAGGGATCAGGTTTAATATCGCAAAGATTACCCCGATTAGCAGAGCATGTTTAATGCCGATTAACATCAATATCCCTCCCAATAAAATGGTCATATAGGTAATCTGAATTAACAGTCCGATCAGATAACTTTTAATAATCGATTCGGTTTCATAAATGGCTTCTTTAACTTTCGGGTGGTCATCCGCTTTAAACCACATAAAGATAAAACGCAAAATAATGTCTTTATAAAAAAGCATCAGGTAGATATAAATAGGCAACAAACCGATAAACACGAATATACCACTCAGGGTAACAGCAGCACCACCTGCCATTGATGTACCCATGTTCATCAGGTCATCGCTTTTGGCCTGAATAAACGCTTTTTGCTGTTTATCATTGTAATGGGTAATGCGACTGATCCAATCGCTTAACGAATTGATATGTTGTGTTACATTGGCCTTTATCTGCGGAAAATCTTTAACCAAAATTCCAATCTGGTTGGAGAAAAACCAAATAATCAAAGCCACAAACAGGGCCACCAGCAAAATGGGTAAAATGATGGCTAACGATTCCGGCACTTTTTTTCTTTTTAAAAAGCGGTATACTGGCAGCAGCATAATGCTGATGAAAAAAGCCATCAATATCGGCATGATGATGTCTCGTCCGATCACCATCACCGCTGCAATGGCCATCAGGCCCAGTAATTCTATTGATCGTTTTACGGTTAGGGGTAATTTGTTCGTCATAAAAAGCTTATTCTGATTTGAGATTTAAACACCGTCCGGTTTGAAATGTTTTGAATAATTGCTTTGCGTGTGGGGTTTAGCATTTGGCGGCGAGAATTATTTTGGAGTTGGGAGGGTGGAGTTGCGAGACAGTTAACCGGTTAACCAATTAAGCAGTTAACCCTAATTAAAAAAATTACTTCCTGTACACCATATCCCCATAGATTAGCTTTACTTTTGCAGCTTCAATACCCGATATGAACAATCAAGATACCATTATTGCTTTATCTACTCCTTCAGGTTCCGGCGCCATCGGCGTAATCCGTTTATCCGGTCCGGAGGCTATTTCATTGACCAATGCCGTATTTGCCGGAAAAGATTTAGAAAAGCAGGCCTCGCATACTTTACACTTTGGCCTGGTTAAAGATGGCGATCATATTGTGGATGAGGTGGTGGCAGGTTTGTTTGTTGCCCCAAAATCTTATACAAAAGAAAATGTAGTCGAAATATCCTGCCATGGGTCTAACTACATTATCCAACAGATTATTAATCTGCTGATCAGCAAAGGTGCCCGGGCAGCCAAACCCGGTGAATTTACTTTGCGTGCCTTTTTAAATGGTGCTTTCGACCTGAGCCAGGCAGAAGCAGTGGCCGATTTAATTGCCTCCAACTCCAGGGCATCGCATGATGTGGCCATGCAGCAGATGCGCGGCGGTTTCGCCAACGAATTAAAAGGCCTGCGCGAACAGCTGATCCATTTTGCTTCGATGATTGAGCTCGAACTCGATTTTGCCGAGGAAGATGTGGAGTTTGCCAACCGCGAACAGCTTAAAAGCCTGGTTAATAAAATCAATTACGTTTTGCAACGCTTAATTTCCTCTTTTGAAATGGGCAATGTAATCAAAAACGGGGTTCCCATTGTCATTGCGGGTAAACCGAATGTGGGTAAATCTACCCTGTTAAATGCCCTTTTAAATGAGGAACGTGCCATTGTTTCGGATATTGCCGGTACCACACGCGATACGATTGAAGATGAACTGACCATTGGCGGGGTAGTTTTCCGTTTTATCGATACGGCGGGAATCCGTGATACGGCCGATATTATTGAAGCTTTGGGTGTAGAACGTACGCTGGAGAAAATGAAACAGGCCAAACTGATCATTTATATGGCCGATGCTGCTCAAAGCATTGCCGAAATTGAAGAGCAGATCCGCGGTTTAGCGCAATTGGGCATCCCCTATTTAATCCTGGTCAATAAAGCCGAACTCCTTAGCGATATGCAGCGTAAAGCTTTAGAAGCGTTAAATGTGGTTTTTACTACAGCTAAAGAGAAACAGGGTATTGATGAACTCAAAACCACCTTGCTGGAACAGGTTAACCTGCACCATATCAATACCAGCGAAACTTTGGTCACCAATATCCGCCATGTAGAAGCTTTAAAACAAACCGAACAGGCACTGCAAAGGGTTTTGGCGAATGTCGATAATCCGGTAACCTCTGATTTTTTAGCCATGGATATTAAACAGGCCCTGCATTACCTTGGTGAAATTACCGGTACCGTAACTACTGATGATTTGCTGGAGAATATTTTTACCAAGTTTTGTATCGGAAAGTAAACATGCAAAAAGACACTAACAAGACTAATTGAACGTCTTTTAAATGATACTTGTGAGGTCCGAACAAGTTATGGATATCAAAATCTATCCAGGAAATGATCAAATTGGGTCATTACATTGAAAAACTGAAATTTAAGATATAGAAACTTTACATCCAAAACCAGCACGCTCATGTTGTTTTGTAGTTAACTTTTCTTTAAATTAGGCATAGCAAACTGTGAAGAATGTATAAATGTATCATAATTGACGATGAGCCACATGCCATTGCTGGGGTGAAAAAATATTTGGAATCCCTACCAAATATCGATCTGGTAGCTGCATATAGCGATCCTTATGCAGCACTAACTGAAATTGAGACATTTAAAGATATTGATTTGATTCTTATGGATATTGATATGCCCAATATCTCTGGAATTGAGCTGTCGAAATCAATACGGGCAAAAACTAGAAAGCTTATTTTTACCACAGGACATACCAAATATGGTTATGAAGCCTTCAAGGCTGATGCGGACGATTATCTGTTAAAACCTTATACGCTTGGCGAGTTTATGATCGCTATTAACAAAGCGCTTTTAAAACCATCAGATCATATATCCAATAACAGTTCTACATTTCTCGTTAAAAACAAGGACGATGGAAATCGAATAGTTGCTATTAAATATTCTGACGTAATTGCTGTGGAAAGCCAGCTCAATTATGTAAGTATACACACATCAAGCACAAAAGTAACCACATACATGTCATTGGGTGAAATGGTTAAAGTATTAAGTCCTGCAACGGGATTTCTACAGTTTCATCGAAGTTATATCATATCATATAATTTTATAGATTATATAGATGGAAATACCATTAAGATGAAAAATGGATTATTCATTACTGTTCGCGAATATTACAAGAAAAGTTTTGCCGATTTCATAAATAAGAATCTGATCAGATCCAAAAACAAAATCAAAACAGATACCCATAAGTAGACTTCCGGCCAATTGCAGATATTAATCGTTTAAATTCTATAATACTAACCTGCTCCTGATCATACGCCGTAAGCACTGCTAATTTAGGATAAATTACAAACTGCACTATACTTGTTTATTGAGCTTGAGCTTGCATTCGGAATGACTGAAAGTTCCTCCAATGTATAATACCTCATTGAAGTAAAACACTGTTCTATCGCTTGACACGAAAAAGCTAAAAGTATAATTTAGGGTAATCTAATTTTCCTGCTATATGTACCGATGCGTAATCGTTGATGATGAGCCCCATGCAATTGAGGGTTTAAAAAAATATTTAAGTAGCTTCGAACGGTTGAATTTAGCTGCTTCGTTTACTAACCCTTTAACGGCTTTAAAATATTTCGAGTCTATTGATTGTATTGATCTTGTGCTATTAGACATCAATATGCCTAATATCAATGGTATTGAACTTTCCAAAATACTAAGGAATAAAGCCAAAAGAATAGTCTTCACCACAGCACATACTCAGTACGGATATGAAGCCTTTAAAATTGAAGCTGATGACTATCTTTTGAAACCTTTTACATTAGGAGAATTTATAACCTCAATGAACAAAATATTTTCTTTGGATGCTCAGAAATGCAACTCATTAAAGAAAAACACATCATTTCTGGTCAAAAGTAAAGAAGACAGGTACAAAATGCTTAATATAAAATTCTCTGATGTTGTGGCAGTGGAAAGTAAAATGAATTATGTATTGATCCATACTTTAAAACGGAAAATACTCACTTATATGACCTTATCGGAGGTTTCAGATATCTTCACTCACCATCCGGGTTTTTTAAAATTCCAAAGAAGTTTCATTCTTGCAGAAGAACATATCGATTATATATCTGGCAATTCAATTAAAATGGTTAATGGTTGTGAAATGACTGTAGGCGATTATTATAAAAAGGATTTTCTATCGTTTGTTTCTGAAAAATTAATAAAAACAAAGAGGAGGTAAATTCTCCTCTTTGCCTTATTACTTTTTCAAGATGTGCGTCTGGGCAGTGGTTACCAACGTAGTTGTAGGTTCTGTTTCTGCATAGCCTGAATAAGTCGGGCTGTTTGATTTTCTAAAAATAAAAATGGTTCTGGTCTTGATTTTTGTCTTTACTTGTTGCATGTTTATGTATTTTTTTCGCAACTTAGTTTGTATATCTTCTATAAAAAATAATGTTACATTTAATGGATGTTAACCTACATAGAAAGCAGGAATTGCATGAAAAAGATGTTAGACAAATTAAAGCGAAGCTCCATCCATTTTATTGTTTGGTCTGTTTTTATTATATACGAAACGCTAATTGTAGGCTTAATATTTGATATTTTTGAAAATCCGGTTACCTATCTTTTTCACTATATTGTGATAATCGTTTTTTTTTATTGTTTTTCTGACCTGGGCTTACCTTGGTCGTTCAGGAAAAATCTGCAAGCGTTTTGGAGGTTACCTTTAATAATATTGCTTAGTCTAGCCACTTATGTTTTTTTTCACTACGTGACCAATTTATTGCTGATCTACATCAATGTAATTACGGTTAGGCGTCCATATCATTTAGACCAGCAGTTTATCTTGAAGAATATTTACCGTGGCATATATTTTATGTTTTTTTCGATAGGTTATTTTGTGTTTAAAAAAACACAGGTAGAAAAACGCGAAAAAGAACAATTAAAGAAGCTCCATCTGCACAACATTATCAAACAGCAAAAAACCGAGCAGGAACTTGTAAGATCCCACAATTCCATGTTAAAAGCGCAGATAGCCCCCCATTTCCTCTTTAATACCCTCGATTTTATATACCATACGATGGAGCATAATGTGCAGTTAGCTTCCGATGCTGTTATCCATCTTTCCAGAATAATGCGTTTCGCAATCGATTCGGATCATATGGGCGAAGTTATTCCCTTGGGAGCAGAGATCAAACATGTCGAAACACTGTTTTCATTATATCAATTAAGAAATACCAAAACAGTAATACGGTTAAATTATTCTCCTGAAATCGTTTCACTTCCATTCATCCCTCTCGTATTATTGACCCTGGCTGAAAATATGATCAAGCACGGAGAATTTTCAGATCCACAGCAACAGGCTGTTGTCAATTTTTTATATAAAAACGACACTTTAACTATTACCACAAGGAATATGCAGACAAAAAACATCAATATTCATTCTGGTAAATCGGGTTTAGATAATATAAAAAAGCGTCTCGAATATAAATATGGAACACAGGTTTCATTAAAATACTCGGTCCTGAACGATGTTTTTATTTTAATCTTAATTGTTCCGGGAATTAAAAGAAATCATTTGTCAGATGACACTAATGCCCCCGATATCCCTGCATTAAATATTTCAAACCTTATCTAAAGTTAAACTTTACTGCGAATACTAATTGAGATGGACGGAGTTTAAATACATCTTCAGTTGTTTGATTTTCATTTACTATCAATTGCCTATAACTATTTGCATTTAGGATATTTGCCCACTTCAAATCAAAATCTATTTTTCTTTTAGCCCATGAAAATCGATATCCCACATCTAAAAAAGAATTTATGAAGGTGTTACCTAAAAAACTATATTTAAACTGATCAAAGCTTACATCCAGATTATGGTTCAAAAATGGAGAAATAAATAATTGAGACTTTTGCGAAAAAGAATTAATCCTCGTTATATTAAAATTATTTCTCACACGATTGAAAGATGCTATTGCATAATAGTCTATGTTAAGCCACTTTAATTTGTTATAGTTTAGTTTCAAACTGACGGATTGAGCATGGCTATGGCTATGGAGAAAGTTGTCGTTGACATAACTATTCGTATTCCCATTGCTAATGAGATAAGTAAATAAGGTATTGATTTTTTGTTCGGAAAAGAATTTGCCCAGAGTTATTTGATAATTGGTAAAGTGCTGTGGATTCTCCATATTAAGAGCCTCAAGAACCTGTTGTCCATTCTCATAAACTTTTCTGTTAAAAATAACATTTCCCAGCTTACTTGAGTAGCTATAGCCTATGTTGAAGAATGTATTGTCGATTACATTCTCATAAACAAGATTGGTTCCTAAATTTTGTATTTTGGTTCTTGAAATGTCTGAGCCGTAAGCATTCAGATCCAATCCGCTTAATATATAACCGGGATAGAGGGTTTCCAGCGTTGCAAAATCATTACTAACTGCTGCTGTAGCAACGATCTTATATCTATTAGAGAGCCGATATTCCGATTGCAGACTAGGCTCAAAAGTGTTGACATGCAAATCCTTACGAAATTCATATTGTCTGGAAAGTGCAGTGATATTATTAAGTTTAGCTGGAAATGCCGTAAGAATTTTAAGTTTTTTTCCGTTGTAATTGATGTCGATAGATGCAAATGACGTAAAAACGTTATAAACGATGTTGTTGATGTATTTATCTGCCGATGTTTGAGTAGCGTTTATATCCGAAATTCCTGAACGTAGCGAACTCCGGCCAGCTTGTAAACCGAACTTAGGTGTTAAGGTAATATCATTGAAAGAAAGTGAGGACGACAAGGTATTTTTTGTCTCACTTTTGCTTAGATATAAATCCTGAACTATCAAATCAGACCTTACGAAAGACATATCAGGAAAATACAACGACGTTAAAGGAGAAACCTGATACTGCTGCCTTGCGTTGGAAAAATTGATATACGATTGTAAACTGACTGAATATCTCTGCTCGGTTCCAATCGGGATAATTGCACTCAGAGAATTTTGCAAAGCATATTCAGGTGAGTTAAGATACTGTTCAATCGAAGATTTACCAAACCTAGTGTTTCCAAAATCATTAGATCTGTCATGTTTGAAAAACAAAATGTTCTTTAAAAAATTGCTATCAGTGTTTTGTGTCAGAATGAGCCTTGCGTTTATCTGTTGTTTACCCAGTCGGGTTAAGCTAGAACGCCCATATGAGATCATGCTTTGCTGATTGCCGTAGGAATCAAATTGTTTGATAATCGTTTCTTGCCCTCCCTCCTGCTCAATTCTATCGTTCAGATAACTTACATTTCCACTTAACTCCATTTTTTTTGTCAGGTTGAACAACAGATTAGCCGATGCGGCATGTGTCCTGTTAAACAGATACCGCTCCTGGGCTATGGTTGGAAAAGTAGGTTGAGATATGCTAATCCACTTATTATCGGTGGCCTCTTTAGTTATACCTTCCGAAACATCCATGACACCTAGATTATTCATCTCTTTAGTTATATCTTCACCAGTATTGTTTGATTTGTAGTTTAATAAAGATTGATATTTTTTGCTAAACAACATCGGTGTGAGCTTAGTTTGCCAAGCGAGCGGACTAAATCCGGCACCTATTTCCCCTCTTCCCGTTGTGGTTACATTTTTCTTTAGTTTGATATTAATGGCAGCACGCGGCGAATACAGTTTATCCTTTAGAAGTCTGATGGGTTGATGGTTTGGAAGTATTTCTAATTTATCGATATCAATATTTGGTAGCGAATTCGTTATAATTCCGTAGTTGCCAGCCATAAGATCCTTTCCTTCAATATAAAATTTATTAATTGCCAATCCCTGATACCTGATCTGGCCATTAGCGCTCACTTCTATACCGGGTACTTTTTTAAGAACATCTCCCAGAGTACGGTCCTGTAAGCTTGCAAAGGAATTTAAATCATAACTTAGCGTATCTCCTTTCTTCACAATCGGTGGTTTCCTAACGTCAACTTCAGCAAGTTCAATTACCTTTTGCCGTAAATTAAAATTTAACTGTTGAGTTCGGTTTTCAATCGATTGATAAAAGGTTTCATAATTCATTGCTTTTACGGCCAATTGCAGTTTCTTAGCTTTCGAAACAAAAGAAAGTCTGAACCTACCTTCTGAATCGCTTAATACGAATGAAATCACTGTACTGTCAGTAGGTACTATTACGCTGACTGATCCGTAAGCAATAGGTTCTCCGCTCGGTGAAAGTAACTTTCCCGAAAGGACAGTTTGACTTCTAGCTAAAAATGATAATAGAAATATGAGCAGAAAAAGGGTACATCTCAACATTGCGCTATTGAATTCCCAGAGGTTAAGGCAGTAATTCTATAGGATTGTTATCCCTCATACGCTTCTTGTCCATGCCATCCTGCATGCGCTTGAAATACTCTGGACCCCGTCCTTCAATTTGAACGTTTTTGAACATTGCTGTTGTATATTTACCTGTACGGTACAACTCCAAACACTTCGCTTTGCTAACTTTTAGCACATTATCCATTGGAACCCGGGGATAGGTAATTTGCTCTTTTTTAAACTTTACAAGTTCATATCGATAGCTACCAGTAGCATCGGCTATTTCTATGATTAATCCTGGCAAACCGTAAAATTTATATGGTCCGAAGGGAAAAGTATAATCATTAGCATACCAGGCAATCCATTTGCGTCCAAACAAAACAGTCTCCGCCCTTGTGCAAGAAATGTTATTGATTCTTTTTGTCTGGTTTTTGATTTGCCATTTAGGCAATATAGTCTCTGTATATTGAGGACTGGTTGGTACACTTAAATTAGCAACAGTAGTAACGGTAACCTGTTCTTTGTTAAGATCTGTAACAATATACTCTTCAAAATTGGAAGGATATTTCATTCCAATGGCAATACGCTCATTTTGAGGCCTATCCTTATAATTACTTGTCTTTCTAATACTATCAAGAAGAAATCTGGATACAGACCTAAAACCTGAAATTCGCTGATTAAACATCAGTAACATGTATTCAGACTTTTGTTGAGCCTGCAGACTATCTGATTTGAAGTAGAACTTATATTGAGCGCTCCATTCAAACTTATCATTATCTTTAGATTGAGCTAGAGATATTTTAGCTATTAAGAGGATGAAAAAGCCAAAAAAAAATGGTTTCAACATTGATTTAGATTTCTTTCAAGGTAACTGATACCTCAAATAATTACAATATGATCATTAATTTAAGAAAAAGTAAATTTCTTCATGGCAACGAAGCCATGAAGAAACATAGGTAAATTAACGGGTAATTTCTACCGAGTCCGGTGTTTCATTACAGTCAGCCTCATTGATAGAATTCATCATTGAAGTTAATGTAGCGTCACTCCAATTCTGATCACTGATGATTTGCACAGTAGTGCCACAAGTGGTGTGAAAAGTGTACCTTGTTTTAGCGAAAGACGCTGCCATGATTGAGAAAAACAGTACGGTGGTTAATAACACTTTTTTCATTTCTTTTTTATTTTGAGGTTAACAATAAATAATTATTCATATTTATTATTTTTATTAAAATCTATCAAATTTGCTATATAGAACAGTATATTTTCTATATATAATAACTTTTTATAGGGACGGCTTTTTAAAGGAACATAGTATTAGCCTTTGTTTTCTCACAACCAATATGGCGATATTCTTCGTGACATCATCTCAGGTATCGCCAATCTATTACACCCCCTCGAGTTGTTTTCTTTGTATACAATCTTAAAACTACCCTTATTTGGCAACAATTCTTTTGTGATGTAATTTACCGCTCTGCCTTCCATTTCTGTTTTCATATTACTGTACAAAGTGGTAATACTACGGCGAAAAGATTCACCACCCATCGCTGCTATGCAATTTTTAACAATGGCAATTGGATCAGGCTTTGCAACCTCCTGAGCCGGAAGCGTAGTGCCAAAAAGGGTAAATAACAGTAAAATGGATATCGTTTTTGGAAACTTCATGTTTTTCACGGGTTGAACGTTTTATTTTAAATGATTGGGTTTATTTATCGTATTGCTTTTGGTCTTGTTTTATTCATGAAAAGCTTACATTGGATCATGCTCCCCTGCCGCAATCGTTTTGCCGGTTTTAAAGTCATATCCAAATGCATCATAACGCTCATTACCTTCGCCTTTTGGATGATCACCGTACTCATTGGGACAATAATCGCCGGGCAAAAAAAACATCATCAGCATGTAAAAAGGTACCAATTACCACCAGCCTGATTTACCTAAGTCATGGCAGCGTTTCGCACCCTGCGACATCAACAAATAGATTGGCAATAATTTTGTAAATTCAATCCAGCTGCCAACTGACTTATTATTCTCCACAATCAGCACAAAAAAATGAACAATAAAATAAAAGATGTGGGTTAAGGCAAATTCCGTACGGCGGATTCTGCCATAAAAAGAAAAGGGATCTTTGAACATTAGAGAGGCGTTATTTCGTTACGAGTTTAAATTTTAATAAAAATACTGATTTTTATAAGAGATGTCAAACATTTATTTCTCAGAAATCAGATGAAATAACCGGTTTATCATTAACGGTCACCAAAAATTCAATAACGGCTGCAAAAGGCCAATAAATGATGGCCACTGCCGCTAACACCGCAAATGAAAGTTAAAAAATGCCTTGCCAGCTACAACGCTGAGCACAAAGCCAAAACCATTATGCCCATCAGTTTGTACTAGCTATAAGTGATAAATATATGTCAGCACGTTCAGATAAAATAAAAGCATTCAACAAAAACCGATTGTCCTCAATCACCCGGCTTAAATACAGCGCAATGCTCGAAAATGCATTCAGGTTCTACCGCGGTACCTGCCATCTTTTCTACGAAAGGATTGCTGAACTAAAAGCAATGCCCAAATCGCCGGTTGGCTGGATCAGCGGCGACCTGCACCTGGAAAATTTTGGCAGTTATAAAGGTGATAACAAACTGGTATACTTTGATCTCAACGATTTCGATGAAGCGGTAAAGGCGCCCGTACTCTGGGAAGTGGTGCGTCTGGTGACCAGCATTTTTATTGCTTTCCAAACCCTTGAGATCGATGGGGAACAAGCCATGAATATGGCTGCCCTATTCCTGAAAAGCTATGGTACCACCCTGATTGGTGGAAAAGCCATGGACCTGGATCCCAGAACATCCAAAGGCATTACCGGCGATTTTCTAAAACGTGCGGAACGGAGTTCTGCAGACGAGCTATTGCAGAAAAGGACGTTAAAAAAAGGGCGGAAACTGCTGCTGGATACCAGCGATGAGCGGCACTTTAAACTAAAAAAAGAATTAAAAGCCGAATTAATCAACCACATGGAAAACTGGTTGTCGCACAACAACGATAGCCCATATAACTACCGGGTGAAAGATGTTGTTTACCGCCTTGCCGGAACAGGAAGCCTGGGACAAAAACGCTACCTCTTTCTGCTTAAAAGCATACGCAAAAAAGACCGCTACCTGCTCATTGATATGAAACAAGCCTACCCATCCTCTCTCTCCCCTTATCTGGACATTCAGCAACCCACATGGGAAAATGAGGCCCAGCGCATTGTTTCCGTGCAGAAACGCATGCAACATGTTTCGGCGTCACTGCTTTCTACTGCAACGTTCAAAGGCGAAGACTACGTTGTTCAGGAATTACAGCCCGTAAAAGACACCCTGAAGTTTAAACTCATCAAAGAAGAATACCGTAAACTTTACCAGGTAATTGATGATATGGGCATGCTTACCGCATCCTCGCAACTCAGGAGTTCGGGCATGGATGGGTCTGCTACAAAAGATGAGTTGAAAGCTTTTGCCATCAAGGCAGGGTGGCAGCAACAAATCCTTAATATTGCCACCGAACAGGCCGCCCTGGTATGTGCAGATTACGGCGCCTTTCAGCAGGATTACAGAAACGGCGCCTATGAAAGCCAGCCAACGGGCAGGGCGAAAACTGAGCCGGCAATGGATTAAAGCCTGTTTTCCCACATACCTTTTGATGCCCGTAACTGTTTAGGGGCCATTTACAAACCAGGCCACACAAAAAAGGACCTCTTAAAACAGGAATACACGCCAAAGAACAGGCATTTTGAGTATCGTCCAAACCAAACCGCAAAAAATTTGTCTTATAGTAGCGCCTGCACCAAATGCAGACCAACAGTTACTACTATGGAAAACTTAACATTATCTGAAAATGCAAAAGGGTTTATGGATTACGCTATAGACACCATAAATGCCATGGATGGTGCCCCGGAGCACAGTGCAGCACAAAAGGATGAGGTGATCACCAGGATCAGTACGCTTAAAAATTTACTAGGTGAACTGGAACAGTCTTACCTTGAAAATACGCCAACTGATACGGCTCCACCTGTGGATCCCGAATATATTGCAGCTGCCGGACACAGTTAAACACATTATCAGCTTATCATCCTGGCAACAAAAGGTATTTGGCCAGGGTGAAAAAATGATGTCATTCGCTAAGCTTAAAGATTTTTTTTATTCCGCTGATAAAACCTGACAATTTTTTTTCACCAGGCACAATAAATAGCAAAAAATTACGCTTATATATTTGAGAGCGTTAATTTAGATTAAACGGGAAACTATCTTAGGATAGGTTCCCGTTTTTCATTTCCCGCGTAATTAATGTCATGCGACATTTTAACATCGGTTTAAGCAATTGGCAAAAATCGGATACTAAATCCCATAAATAGTTTTTACCCAGCTGGCATCTTTGGTGGATGGTGATTTTGTACCACTCCATGAATTATCAATCCAGGTAGAACCGTCTAACCTGGTCGTGGTTGGAAGACTGCTGTTTATTGCACCATATCCGTTGTATGATCCATAAAGCATAATAGAACTGATATCAAATGTCGTCCCTCCATAATTCATACCTGTAAGTTTATTATAACCCGATTGAGCTGACGCACTTATATTGTCCCATTTTACTAAAATATAGGAGTCACGGTCTGCACGTAGCTGCTCGTGGTGTAACCCGATCGCATGGCCTAACTCATGAACAACAATACCTTTAGCTTCCGGATTGGAAAGATTCATCGTGGCACCGCTAACATAACCTACCGTACAATTATTTACACTGCCAGGCTGTATAGTCAGGTAGTAGCCAGAAGTTACGGCTTCAAATATAATCCCCGATTTTGCAGTCCAGTCGGCCATGGCGGTTAATATAGTATTGGTCTGCGCAGTGGTAAATCCGGCCGCAAACCGATAGGAAACTTTATGGTTTGGCCACTTGTATGCCCCGGCTGGTCCGTGTCCTTCAGTTGTCACTTCCGGCAGTTTTGTAGTGATTTGTTCATCCGGAATGACCATATCGCCGTTGAAGATATTTTTACCGTCAATTCGTTCATAACTGATCAACGATCCCAAATAATAGCCCTGTCTCATTTCCGAAGCTTTTTTTTCTACCGAAACATTTAATTCATCGTTACTCGTTTTTTTACAGGCCTGAGCAAGTAACAGCGATCCCGCCAATAACAGCATAAATAGTTTTGTGTTTTTCATAATATCGATTTTGTAGATTTAATACTAACTTAATGTATTTATTCAATATTATAAAATATTTTTTTTAACGACATCGTTAAGTTGTCAGCTGATTTTTGGTAAAATGAACGGACTGCAGCTGTAATCTCAAACCATATAGGTCCCTGCCAAATCATGAAGATGTCCTGGCAAGCTGAACATAACGATACCCGCAAATTTATGCTTTGGCCAGCGCTAAACCTGTTATGTTGAAACAGGCTCGTTTTTTATTTCTGACCTATAGTTATCCAATTTACCAAACTTCCCTTACACAGCAATGTGTGTGATTTTACTCATCATGATACCCAGCTATACAAGATTTGGTATTCACGTAATCCAAACATTATTCGAATAATAGCAGCACAGCAATCTTAAAATTTATACAGGCTTTACCAGAAATGGGAGAATAGCCCGGATTACTTACTTTACAGTCTGCACAAAAGTTTTACGCATAAGCAACCATGTACAACCTGTGTTGCTTTGCGCTGAAATAGTCCAAATCTGAATATTCATACCTGAATTACATCCTTTTTAAACCAATTTACCCCTTTGCTGTTATAATAGATATGAATCTGCAGCATCGAAATCAATACGCTACCCAATTTCCCCTCTTCAATGGTTAATATTTCCAGTAGCCAGGATTTAGCCCGCAGCATCTGGAGACCTCATCTCTTGATTATATTCTTCGGAATCTTAAAATTGTTGATCCATTTAATTGCCCTAAAAGGATATGGCTATCATGCTGATGAAATTTATTACGTTGAACTTGGAAAGGAATGGCAATGGGGTTTCCCTGATATATCACCATTTGTAACCTGGATCGCGCATGTATCCAATCTGCTTTTCGGTTCATCTTTAACCGGCTACCGAATCCTGCCTTGCCTTTTCTCCGCTGCAACCGTCGTAATCACGGGCTATATGACTTACTTCCTGGGCGGAAAACGTTTGGCCATCACCATCGCTTGCTCCGCAATCATTTGTTCGCCGGCATTTTTAGCAACTTCCTATCTCCTGCAACCGGCTGTATTTGATGAGTTCTTCTGGGCCCTCCTATCCTTCGCCCTCATCGCCTACCATAAAAGCCGTAAAACTCCTTTCTTATGGCTTATGGCAGTGGCACTGGCATTCGGCATACTAAACAAGTACAGCATCCTGTTATTGGTCTTTTCAGCACTCACTGCCTGGTTAATTTGCGGGCAGCGAACCCATGTTCCCCACTGGAAAAAGCTATTGCCACCTGCCCTTGTTTTCCTGTTGATTTTAGCACCACATATCGCCTGGCAAATAGAACAAGGCTTTCCTATTTTTAAATTCACAGCCGAAGTAGCGAAGACGAACTTTGACGTTGACCTCAGCGATTACCTGCTGCAACTGTTTTTCTTTCACGGCGCATCGGTAGCGGTATGGTCTGCAGGTCTGATTTTTCTGATCACCAACCCTAAAAGCAAAGAATACTTATTTCTGGGCATCGCATCTTTAATGGTAATTGCAGTACTATCCGTATTAAAGGGCAAGCTCTATTACGGACTGGGACTCTTCCCCCTGCTATTTGCTAACGGTGGATATTGCTGGGAGCGCATGTTAAATCACTTTAAAACTGCTTATCAAGTCACGTTTACCGGTATGCTTTATGTTTTTGCACTGCTCAGCCTTCCGGTAGTTATTCCTATATTTTCTGTTAACGGTAATCAATTTTACCTGTCTGAAATGGTCAGGCTAACCGGTTTTTCCCGACCGCTTCGTTATGAGGATGGCTCTTATGGTAAAATGCCACAGTTTTTTGCCGACATGACAGATTGGGAACACCTGACCACCAGAGTAGCAGCAGTTAGCCGGCAACCGGGTACATTCGGCAAAGCCAGCGTAATTTTAACTAATGATTATGCCATCGCCGGCGCCTTAAAACACTATGGTAATGCAGCGCTTCCCCTGGTAATATCGGCAAAAAACAGCTTTCTAAACCAGTCGCCAAAAAACCTGGACCAGCACACCATCATTTACCTCACTAAATCAACCGGGCTCGACATTCTGCTTATTGCAGATCAGGTAATCCTTATGGATACCATATACTCAAAAAATTCGCATATCAACGGAATACGGATTTACAGGCTATCGTTTCCCAGCAAGGCGTTCAAACAACAATACGCCAGAGATCGGCTGATGTTCGTAAAAAGCTGAGGGGCAGCACCAGCCTCTTACTTTATTTCACCGTTCCATCCAGTCTGCCGTGATGCAGCTGCATCTTACTTTTAGGTTCGAACAAATGAGGATGATACCTGTTGCCATAAAGGCTAACCATTCTTTTTACATTTGGTACCAATACAAAAAAAGCCATCAATTTAATTTTGACGGCTTTTATCTTTAAAAAATTCAATCGCTTAAGCGTGGGCATCACGCAATGCTTTGATTGCATCATGGCTGGTATTAATGCCTTCCTGCTGTTTTAACAATACCGATCTAACATTTTCTCCAAGCTCATTTTCTGCAAGTGCATCACGGTATGCTTTTTTAATCGCATCTTCACCGCGTTCACACTCCGCCAGGATACTGTGTCTTTCATCACCACCAAAGGTTGCTTTAATATCAATCCATGCCCTGTGCAAAGTTCCTAAAATAGTATTTCCAGTGTCAGGAGTTTCAGCATTTCTGCCTACCAGCCCGGCCAGTTCTATCACGTTGTCGCGGCTATCAGATGATAGTTTTTCAAAAGTTGCCTTTAAATCAATGTTTTCCTCTTTTAAATCGGCTGCTGCTTTATCAAAACCATCTGCTCTATCATTGTTGATCTGAATAAGGTCGTTTAAGATTTCAACTGTTTTTTCTGTATTTTCCATAGTTAAATATAATTTCTAAATACAACAGGGTGCGCATAAATATGTTTGGATCAAACGAAATAAATCTTAAAACCTATAAGTATTTTGCTTCAGCCCGTTCCTGATTATTGCATCAAACGCCTATCGTATATAGCTAAACAAGTTCAAACCAGCAGGGAGCGCCAGAACCAGCCTTCCGGTGTAAACCAGTTACCATCCATTCCGCTCAATAAATGTGGCAGGAAAGCGCAGAAGATGCCAAATGGCATATCAGAAAGCCCTCACATGAAGTCTGGTTTAACAGCAAAAAATATATTTTTTTAAACTTTTTAGCTTTCTATTCGTCTGTTTTCTATGATAGAAACACAAGAAACCTTTAATTTCACCACAATGCCCTTTATCAGTGGCATTTTAGCGCTAATTTTCGGGGCATTTATTTTCATCTTCGCCATCTGGCGAAAAAACAAACGCAGAAAACTAACCGGAATCAACGGGTTTACCTGCGCAGACAGGATGGTAAACACCAAGAGTACAGAAAAACTATTGCAGTTTTTAGCCCTTGTGCTGCTGATCTCAGGTTTTATGCTCATTACCTTCGAAGCGATGAGGATTGAAGACAAGGTGATGACCGAAGAGACGACCAGCTAAAAAGACGCAACTGCTGAGTCAGGATTCTACCCACATCCTCTGGCTGGTTCTGCAGCGGAAATACAAAAGTACTTACAGCGTCATGATTTCGCTATCAGCTTGCTTAGCTCCGCTAAAAAGGCTATATTACCATTATTGTCCAGATTAACTGCTCCGTTAACAGAATTTTTCACTAAAACTTTTCAAATTTGGCATTAAAAAAAGCAGGATTTTACAGGGGGCCACGCTTGCCCTTCAGAAAAAAAGAAGCAGAACATAAAATAAATGAGCTGATTACCGCACCAGAAGTGCGTTTAACGGGCGACAATGTTGAAACCAACATTTACCCGCTCACACAGGCACTCCAAATGGCTAAAGAACTGGATCTGGATCTGGTTGAAATCTCACCGAAAGCCATCCCACCCGTTTGCCGGATCATCGACTACAGTAAATTTCTTTACGAACAGAAAAAGAAACAAAAGGAGATTAAAAGTAAAGCCAAACAGACCATCATCAAAGATATCCGTTTCGGCCCGAATACTGACGATCACGATTTTCAATTTAAACTTAAACACGCCGTTTCCTTTCTCGAAAGCGGCGAAAAGGTACGTGCCTTTGTTCACTTTAAAGGCCGCTCAATTGTATATAAAGACCAGGGCGAAATTTTATTGCTGCGATTTGCGCAAGGCCTGGAAGAAGTAGGCAAGGTTGAACTATTGCCGAAACTCGAAGGTAAAAGGATGTTTCTTACCCTGGCCCCCAAAACGGCGAAAAAATAAAATCGCAATCTGAATTTTCAGGATTTAATTGCCCGGCAACCTGCCAGCAGCGGTTATCTTGAACCAGACGGCTATTTATAGCTAAGCCTGGTTAGCCGCTGCAATGGCCCTCCGGGTTTAAAACAATCAGCTTATCGCTTTTGTAAACCGCCATCGCCAATAGTTGGTTGCTATATAATAGCATGCGAACCATCATTCTGTTGCTGCCGGTAAATAATGGGCTGAAGATGTTAGATTAAACCGTTAGCGGTACATCCGTTACCATCTTTTCATTGAGCAGTAAATTGTTCAGGCAGGGCGGTTTGGTTCCTGCCTGATTTAAAGAAAGGTTACTTACGTATAAAATCAATCAGATCTGCATTCAACCTGTCTTTTGCAGTAATAAAAATGCCGTGTGGCTCGCCCTCATAAACCAGATATTCTGCATGAGGCAAAAGCCTAGCAGCCTGCTCGCCGGTGGCTCTAATTGGCACGGTCTGGTCTTCATCTCCATGGATGATCAGTGTAGGTACCTGTATCGACGACATTTCGGCCCTCAAATCTGTAGAAGAAAATGCTGCTGCCGAAGACAGGGTCGACTTTAAGGTGGCCTGCATTGCAATGTTCAGGTCGGTAGCCAGCCTTTCGCTGCTTACCGGTTTATTAAGTAGGCCCTGCCCATAAAACTGTTTGGAAAAAGTGCCTAAAAAGCCGGGTCGGTCATCAATAAGCCCTGCTGTAATCTCATCTATTTTCTCCTGCGGCACGCCATCCGGATTGTCGGGCGTTTGTAGCATAAAGGGCGCTATAGAACTGATCAAAATGGCTTTCGAAATGCCTTTACCACCATGTTTGCTAAAGTAGCGCACTACTTCTCCGCCACCCATTGAAAACCCGGCCAGTACCGCATTTTCCAGGCCAAGCTCATCAACCAGTGCCTTTAAATCATCAGCCAGTGTATCATAATCGTAACCCGTTAGCGGTTTGTCTGATTTACCAAAGCCTCTTCTGTCATAGCTGATTACCCTGAATCCGGCATCGGTAAGCGCGGTAGACTGGTAGTCCCACATCTGGTGATCGAGTGGCCAGCCGTGGATCAGGATTACCGGTGTACCCGTACCCAGATCTTGATAGTGCAGGTTAATTTCTTCGCCATTTGCGGATGTTGTTTTTACGAATTTCATAGGTTTAATTTTATTGATTTTTTAAAGCATACAGATGGACAACAGCTGCCCGCAGACAATGTTTTCAATTTTCAATCCACCCCTACTAAATTCACAAAACCAGTGGTTGTTGCAAACTCCGCTCTCGTATATTTTCAGGTGATAAAGAAAGATCAGCTACAGTTTTTTAAATTCTATTTCCATTGTTTCCCTTCTAATCGTACCCTCCTGGTCATCTGGCAACTTGCGTTCCAGAAACAGTTTCATATTGCTTTGATCAACAACGTTCACATTGAAATCATAATCCGTGTCAATAATCAGTTTTGATTTACCGTTCGCATCAATAGCTACCTGGTAAGCAAATGTCCTTTCCCTGCCGCCGTCATTCTGGTAAAGGATATCATTATCCCTGAAATCCCAAACCGGAGCAGGTTTAGTTCCTGATAAATCTTCCTGGTTAATCACCTGGCCTTTGGCGCCGTAGTAGGTAATTAAGCCTTTAGATAATTCCCATTTACCCAACACTTTGCGCTTTAGCGTGGCGGCAGTTTCCGGCTGCTCCTCCCCTGCACCATTTTTCTTACAAGATGAAACCATCAATGCCGTGCTAAGCAGCAGGGTTAAAAAAAGCAATGTTTTCTGTATCTCTTTTTTCATAAATTATTTTTAACCACTAACATCCATTTCTATAAAATGTTTGTCACAACGGTTACGCAATGCATTGAATCAGTTAAAAGGTCATGCGCTGGAACTGCAATCAACTAATTCAAATTTTACCTTCTGAAAACGATTTTGGATATTATCATGTTGCATAATCAGTGCAGGAAATCATTGGGTAAAAAGTGGTTTAATTGCGGTATTTTTTTCTACTGGTATTCCGGTATTTTTCAGTATTAAGGGAAGATACCGGTGTGGATTTGTAACGATGTTTAACTTTTACAGCTAAATTCGCTACAGCATTTTTGGTCAAATCGGGAAATTAAATCCCTTTTTACACCACAAAGGCAATTTTGTAAGTTGACATTTTACCCTTAACTAAAATTCATGTACCGATGAAAAAAATTGGATTTTTATTCGCACTGGCCGCTATTGTTATTTCCTGTAAGCAAAAGCCGAAAGAAAATAATGTAAAGGCTGCCCAACAGCAGGAACCAGCAGCCCGGCAACAGGTTAAACCAGACACTACACCAGCATTTAGCTTCGAAACCATACCTTATACCAGGGCCGATCTCGGCGTATTTCCGTTTTTCACTTTGCCCAAAGGACTAGCAGAAATGAACAAACCCCTGCTGAATGATTTCGACATTTGCTTCTTCCCCATTAACGGGGTGATGAAAGGCTTTGAAGGCAAATTATACAAGGCTAACATCACGGGCCAGGAGGGAACAAAATTCTCTCAGCACTATTTTGAAAGCAGCGTAGATAATTACCTTAAATCCGTTGGAGCCGTTAAAGTTTACTCCGGAACCATTACAAGTGAGGAATATGAACGTTACCATAAACAAGATCCGAATAAAGGTGACGAAGGAGACATTGGCTATGATGGAGACCAAATTAATGTTTATGCCATCCGAAGTAAAGAACAAGGCAATATCCTGGTGCAGTATTCAGCTACAAATGTTGGCGCAAAGCTGAATATCCTGCAACAAAAAGCACTTACCCAAACCATTGGCAAGATCACCGCTGACTCCATCATAAAGGATCTTGCTAACCGTGGAAAGTCTATTCTGTATATTCATTTCGATACCGATCAATCCAGCATCACAACTGCAGGTGCAGAAACCGTAAATCAAATTGCCGAAGCCCTTAACAAAGATCAAAACCTGAAAATCAGTATCGAAGGGCATACCGATAATACAGGTGAGGCCGCCCACAACAAAAAATTGTCAGTTGATCGGGCCAATGCCGTAATGGCCGCGCTGGTTAAGCTTCATATCGCAAAGTCGCGCCTGTCGGCCAGGGGTTTCGGGGCTGAACGCCCTCTGGTGGCCAATGATTCTGAAGAGAACAAAGCAAAAAACCGAAGGGTTGAGTTGGTTAAAGTCAACTAACAGGGAAATTTAATTGGCCTGAATCTGAGCCAGTACACCTTCAGGGTCAATCATATCCGGATCCGGTATTTCAATCCGTAAAGGAAAATCATACTGCTGATCGGCGTTGCAGGCTGTTTAAACCGGGCTATGATTTCCGTACACACCAGGTGGTCATGGCCCTGCTGTTTTGTACGTTGGTTGTTTTAATCGGTTCGTGAAGTTGCCCGCCAAGGTTTTTCGTAAGCCTCACCAGCATCTCCTGGTTGACCAGGAAGCGTTCTGATCCGTCAGGAAGCATGTACCTGCCATTCCCGATAAAACGGACCAGTGATTCAATACCGATCTCTGAAGCCAGGCGGCAGAAAAAATACCCGCCTGGTTTAAGTACACGCCACATGGAAGTTAACATTGCTTCAAAATGTTCCTGGTTCATGGCAAAGTGCAGTACGGCCGAACTGATCACCAGATCAAAACTTTCATTTTCAAAAGGCAACTGTTCTACAGGAGCAATGCTAAAGTTTTCTTCCGGATTGATGTGAGGAAAAACACTTGCCGCTATTTTAAGCTGTGTTATGGCTTCAGGATCCCGATCTACTCCATAAACCTGTGCACCACTTTTTAAAAAGTACAGCAGGTTTCGCCCTGCTCCGCATCCGGCATCCAAAACGGTTTTGCACTCATTGTAAGTACCTTTTAGTAGCTGATCGAATAAATAAATATCAATATCTCCGAAAGTTTCCTGTATCTGCTCGCTTTTCATCTCTGCCGCAAATATAACGACAAATTGCCGGGATGGTATTACAATTTATAATTTCTACCAATGCGGCAAAAAACATGAAAGATTCTTAATCCGGCGCCATTGGTGTTGCTATAGATTTAAGTTTGTGCATTAACGATATGCTAAAATACCGAACAATTTCACCTCCTGTATTTACTCACCCCGGTTATTCCCAGGTTTCCCATTCACCCTGCTGCACATCGTATTTTGCATATTCACCAGAGTCTGTAAATTCCGAAACGGTCATGCCGACTTCGAAAATCGAATCTTTACTCCAGCCCGCGGTAAAGTAAACCGCTGCTTTGGTTAATAAAGCCGTTCCGTAATCTTCGTCCGGATGATTAAAATGCAATCCATAACTGTTTTCATCCGATAGCATATAGCCATAGCTCAATAATCTTTCTTTCAACGCTTCAAACTGCGCTGCTGTAAAGGGAACCAGATTTTCAGTGTTTTCAAAAAAGCTTTCATCAGGCATGGCCTGCTGTTTTGCTTTGGTTTCAATCCGGTAAAGGGAAATATCGTAACTCATACTGCCTGATGTTAACTGGGTTCAACCAATAATGACCTATAGATTTAATTATTTTTCTGTTCATCTGTAACATTTAATCAACTGAATTGTTAGTTACTATTGCCGGAAAAAGTGTTATTTCAAAAGAATCATTTCAATATCATGATCAACAAAACATTGAAGTTATTTTTTATCAAATCGATTATCGTGCTGGGCTTCATACACCTCGCCTATTTTATTTACGGTTATTTCAGGTTTGTGGGGATCGGTAAGATCTACATTTACACGGAATTTTACCGTTTCAAGTTTTACGATGATGTATCCATTTCACACTTTTTTATCAGCGGTTTATTTTTATTGACTGTGCTCATTTTACTGCTCCGGAATCATGCCAGAGAAAGGTATAGCGGACTAAATCTGATCAAAATCGGGGCTATACTGCTGTTCATTGTGTGTTTATCCTTAAGCTTCTTCATGAGTTATAACTTTGGTATGAACGCTAAACTTAAACAGGAGTTACCGGCAAAAACTTTCAATACAGATAAAAGGCTGTTAAACGTCTTGAATCCCTTTTTATACCCTGGCTCGCACTACAATTCAGAAACCTTGTTCAATGTAACCAATATTCTGTATCCTAAGCCCTACCCGGTAACGGAAGTGAGGGATACTGTTTATTATGATCCCGCAACCAAAGCATATTACAGCCTGGAATCGGCCTATTACAGCATCGATACTTTGAAAATGCTTACTTCAGCTTACAATAAACTAAAAAGCGCCACCAACATTCCCGTTGAGTTGCCGGGTCTCGACCAGCAGGGATTCCAGAAAAGAATCCTATCCAAAACCGTGCGCAAGGATAGTACTGAAATCGTATTCAGAGGGGCTGCAGTCAACCCGAGGTTTGACGACAGCATCTGTGTTTTTCTCGAAAACAAAACATTAATCAGCCCGGTCGAGGGCGAAGGTATTGCAATACAGCAGCGGCAAAGCGCCATAAACCGCTACCAGCTCCTTTATCAATTACCACAGGATTCGTTACTTCATGCTTTTCAAAAACTAGCCTTGTTGTTAAAAAGATATCAGGTCGAATCTTCCATCAATCCGGTAACACTTACCCGGGATGTATTCCGTTTCAGGGATGGAGATCGGGAACAGCTATACCAGATCAGGAACAATTTTAACCGAAACGCACTGGTTGAGAAAGTCAAAATTTTAAACCGGCTGTTTTACCAGCCTCAGTTTTTTCATCCTGCTATCCGGCCAATCTTTTTTACGGTACTCTTTTCAACCTGGCTTTTTGGATTTGCCTTGTATGTGCTTACAATTTATTTACGAAAGCCAAAACCCGGCGCGGTAAAACCTTAAAACCTGCTGCCGTTTATTGATAGGAGAAACAGGATCGCTATTCACGCTGTACTGCAGCATATCTTTACTTCGTATTCAGTTTTAATCCATAATTTAGCCCCTTAAATCTGTTTCGCGCACGATTTATACCGAATGCCAGCAAAAATATGGAGAAAAGCCTGCTCAAATCCACCATCCTAAAACCCGAGAACCCGGTATTAAAGCAGTATGTAGAATATTTTTTATTCCTCCGTAAAAAAGATCAGCTACCTGTTCAGTATACTACTTTTCCCAATAACAATTTGTGCCTGGCCATTTACCGGCACAACCAGGTCAACCACCAGCGTCACGAAAAACTGAACCATTGTGTTATCCGGGCAGGCCGGGAGGAATTTACCAGCCGCATCTATGGCTTTCATCACATGCCTTTCCGGGTAGATATCCAACAGGAACTGGATCAGATCTGTGTGATTTTCCATCCAGCTGCCTTAAAAGCCTTTACCCGGCTCAACTTTGATGAAATTGACCATGCCGGCCAGGTATTTGAACAACTTTTTCAACCCAAAGAGCCCTATTTTCTTGAACAGCTGTTCGGCGAAACCGATCCTGCCAGGCAAGCCCGGCGGCTTGAAGCTTTATTATTGCATCAGTTGGAAGAACACCGCATTGCAAAAATCAGCGAAGCCCTTTACCATTTGTCGCTTGCGCAGCCACATCGCCAAAATATAAGAGTAGAAATGCTCTGTCAAAAACTTGGAATCAGCGATACCACACTCTTCAGGCTTTTTAAAACCGGTTTGGGTCAAAACCCACAGAAATACCTCAAAACCATTCGGTTCAGGCAGGCATTACACGACCTGACCACTGCACCAAATCCGCTTACAACGGTTGCGCTACGTCACCATTACTACGATCAAGCGCATTTTATAAGAGATTTTAAAACTTTTACTGGGTATTCGCCCAAGAAACTGCTGAATATGGTATCTGTACAGCAACAATCCCTTACCTGGATTTACCAGGAAAAGCAAGGTGAATGATTTTTACAATTTCTTTTGCCGTTAATGCTTTTCCTTTGTGGAAAATCATCTGATATGCGATACCTGTTCATCCTGCTGGCCCTTTGTCTGGCTACTTCCTGTGCTTTAAAACAAAAGCAATATCCAAACCCCGCTCCATCTTCTGATGCTTTACCGCAGTTAACGGAGCAGCAAATGCGCGCCGAGCACGATACGCTGGTTTCCTATATCAAACAGGTAAGTCCGGTCATCTGTTTTAACAAAGAAGTAAGGGGAATCGATTTCAGCCGGCACGCCGCCCGCTTAAGAAAACAGATCGGTCCAAAAACCACTGTGGAAGCGTATTTACATATCATTAAAAAGACACTTAATGCCGCACAAGACGGGCATACAAGCCAGCTGAATACGGTCCTGCTGGATATTGCAAAGAAATACTGGATCCCGGGCGGCCTTGTATCCTTTGATAGTGCATCCACTCAAAATATGTATAAGTACGTCAAATACCTCAAAGAAAGTTTTTATTCAAATGCCGATCTTAACCTGATCTACACTTCAGGATCGTACTATAATTTAATGCCGTTCAGCTACAAAGGTAAAGACTACCCTGCCGGCATGGAACTGATTCGCTGCAACGGCAAAAATATCCATAAGTTTGTGGCCAAACTTACCCAACTTTACGCTCCGTTGCGCTGGGATAGGGTAAATAACCGGGTTTATGACGAAAATTTCTACTGGCCGGCCGAAATCTATAAGCAGGATACTTTAAGAATGACTTTTGTTGATCAGCAATACAGGCAGCATCAGCTAAACATCCACAAAAACGACTCCGTAACCTACCTGGCCAAAAAGCTAAACCACTATGGTTATTTCAGCCAAACCGATACCGTGGTAACCCATTACTTTGAACAGGAAGGTATATTTTATGCCAAACTCCCGGCCATGCGCACGGAACTGGGCGATACGATTAAACGGCGCATGGAGGCTATTTTTGCCCGGCACCACGTAAACAGCGTGGTCATCGATATCAGGGGCAACGGCGGCGGCTCAGACCAAACCTATAATATCTTTTTAAAAAAACTGCTGAGCGATACCTTGAAGAAGGACGTTGTGGTCGGCCGGAACTTCAGTTCCGAAACCCGGAAAAAATATCACCTCAACCGCGATTCCGTCATCAACAGCAATAACAAAACCTTTAATCCCGGCGTACCTCAATTCAAATCGCAGGAAATGTATTTCATCAAACAATCTTTTAATTTTGTAACGCCAGATCGTGCCAGGTTTCCCTTTAGCGGAAAGATTTATATCCTCCAGGATAAATTTATTTACTCTTCGGCCAGTAATCTTTCCAGTTTGGCGCAAAATACCAAACAATTGATCAGCATTGGCGAAACACCAGATCTGTTGGGCGGACTGCAGGCCGATGTACTCATCAAAATGCTGCCCTACAGCAAATTTATTTTCAGGGTAGAACCACAGGTCGATTTTACCGGCATCAAAAAGCTTGAGGATGTTTTCCAGAACCATGTAGAATACCCGGTATCCTATCCTATTGAAAACCTGTATCTAAGAACAATAAGCAAAGATATATTCGGGAAAAACTTTTTGTTAAAAAACGATCCCATGTTCAGAAAGGTACTGGAATTAGAGCAAATTGCCTTAGCTAACTGATCGCTTTATAAATGATGAATTTTTAACCTGTTTATCAGCTATTTATAAATGATTTGAATTAAAGAACCGGTTACCAGATCATAAATCAGCTGATTAAGTAAAATTAAGCCTTCCCCAACTGTCCACTTGCCCTCACCCTCGTAAGATGGCCCAGATTTATTTCCGGGCCAGCCTGAAAAAATTAAGCCTCATTCCATGTCAATGGGGTGTATCCTGATCGGGCTTTTTTTTAAGCTTTTAAACCAGGGAGTCCAGTTCAAGCCTTAACCGGTTTGACCTGGCGGGATGGCCGCTAATTAACAACTGTTTAGTTTGCTGCTTTTCTGGAGCTTAGCCAAACGAGTCGATTTCGGGATTGATATTGATATACATTAGTCCACCAGCTTGCCCCACCCCTGCAGGCGGTAATAAACCGTTTATTTTTCTGATCTAAGGTTACATCACAAAATCCGGTACATTTAGCGCGCGGATCCTGCGGTTCAGCAAGCTGCTCAAAACGCTTTGATACGGGGTTGTACAAATAAATGGCAAAAGTACGGTATACCCCCATCCCGGCATCCGGAATGGAAAATGCCACATCGTCATAACCGTCAAAATTATAATCGGCTATAGTTCCTTTACGTTGTGGGTCCGGACTGTCAAAACCGGGTAACTGTGCTGTTTTTGTAAGTTTATCCGGATAGCGGAACGTTAACCGGTCATCCATCCCTTTCGAAAAAAATATGAGCGTGCCATGCAACAGGTAACCTGCCTTTTCCGCATCCGCTTCCGGGTTCTTCACCTGCTCCAGTTTAAATTGCTTTTGGTCTTTGTTGCGTATGTACCATGCAGCTAAAACTTGATTGGCCTGCTCACTTAATCGGTATGTTCCGGTCACTTTTCCGTTCAATACCTCATCCCAAACATAAGTAAGCTGTACTGCCGGGGCTTGTCCCTGTGTCTTCCGGCTTTTTAGCCGAAGGGGAATTACGCCCTGCTGCCCAAGATATTTTACATAAGCGCCCTTTCCGCCCGTACCATAATAAATGTTCATCAAAAAGGGCTTGGCTTCCCCACCCGATTTAAGCAAAAAAGGTTGGGCATTAACACCAACGCTCGTCAGGGCCAAAGCCATTATCAGTTTTAAGGTTTTTATCCTCATCAACATACGCTAATTGTTATCACCATATTGATCACGTTTGCAATCTCTTGTAATAAGGGGATAGCAGGCATTTTATTTGTACCATACCATAGAGATCAAAATCAAATTGTATCGGTCAGGTTTAACGTTTTGTTACCCAATTCACGTCAGTATCATTTTTCTGCCAAATAATCAAATGTGGCAAAACAGTTCCCCTTTCGGGTACGCACCGTTCCTTTAAAAGCGTAGGGACAGTTACCTGCAGATTTCCAAAAGCGCGCTGCCGACTGTGCAAAAAGCAATAAATCCGTGCCGTCCCGCACAATGAATGTCATGTCCCGGTCGCCTTCATTGCGCGCAGGGATGCTTTCCAGAAAATGATGCCGGTAATAGTGGTTATCCGGTTCCCATGTTTGTTCAGGGTATAAGGTATGAGTGGTAATGGCCATTAAGCTAAATTTATCCATAACTGCATTGTTATGCTGTCTGCTAACTTTAACATCCAAACGGCACAAAAAGTTTATCAACCGGCTTCAGGCTTTTCATGTAAACAAACAATCCTGTACACCTTTTTGTTCAGCTATTGTTTTTACGGCCATACCATCGTCCGTTTACGTTTACAACTAAAAAAAAGTAAAATGCATGGATGCCTAAGGGCCTTACCTTGATTCATTACCCGATCATACATGAGCAATCCCTTAATTGTAACCCTAAAAATGGATGAAAAAAGCCAGGCATTTTTTGATGGCAAACGCAGGGTTTATTTTCCGCCTGAACGGAATTTTCTGGAGGCACACCTGATGGTATTTCACCATTTGCCCAACACCCAAGAAACCAGATCCTTTCTTAAAGCCTTCAGGTTTCCCCGTTTCTTAGCCAAAGCAACGGGGCTGATGAAACTGGGGCGCGAGGTGGCCTACCGGGTGGAATGTGCTGAAATAAAACAGTTGCACCAGCTACTTGCCAAACACTTTTACGCGGTGCTCAGCGCTCAGGACAGGCAGGGTTACCGGCCACATGTGACCATCCAGAACAAGGTAAGCCCTGAAACGGCCGGGCTCCTGTTTGATGCGCTGAACAGCAATTTCGAAAGTTTTAACGTGGGCATTGAGGCCATTCAGGTTTTTTCTTACCTGGGCGGGCCCTGGCAACATGAATTTGATGTGGATTTAATATAGTTTAATGCTCCTGAGGGCCATCAAAAAATTCATTGCCTTATCCAATGTTCAGCCAAAGCAGTTGCGGGTAGGTATAGGGTAAATCTAGCCTCCGGCAATCGTCAGCTTAAATTTTTCGCGCAGGATAGCGGCCACCCTGCCCTCCGGGTTGATCTTTTGCACCTTTGATGGCTTTACCTTGCGGTAGGTAATGGATAGCCTTCGCCCCCGGTGTCTGATCACGCCATTTATCAGGTCTTTTTTTCTTGGCGGAATGCCATGGTTCCATTTTTTACGGGCATCATCCTGCATGATGTACAGCGATCTTGCTGGTATTTCGATATCAACCACCTCCCCGTCTTTTACCTTGGTAAAGCGCATCATGCAGCCGCTTGCCAGGTTGAGGCCACAGATCTGGTTTTCATAATAATTGCGGTCTTTATGGGGCCTGATGCCTTCACCCGGCTGGTATTCGTTAATGATCACCTGATCTGGAGCATGCTCCAGATTTTTTTCGGTAAATATTTTCCGCGCAACTTCGCTAATGGCGGGCGGGATGGGCAGCGGAATGCCAATAAGCGCGTAGGGTGATTCCAGCTCATTGCGGAAACCATAGTACTGCAGCCGCCTGGCGTAATCCACCATCCAGGGTTGCGCATCTATTTCAGCTATTAGTTGTTGTTCCAGCGCTTCGCTGATAAAATCAGGATAGATCAAAAATCCGGGTACCGGTGTTTCCATGTTTCTACAACAGTAAAAACAAGCTGGTGGTTTTAACCGGTCGGGATGGTTTTCACTCCTTTTCCATTAAAAACGAAAAACGCCTGTCCATTTCCCGACAAACGTTTTCCTGGTACCGATCAGGCTAAAAACCCTAAAATCCATTTTTAACCGGCATTCTGGTATACCACTTCGAAACTGCCGTACATGGCCATTTCTGCGCTGTGCGCAACTGAAAGTTTTAGCTTCAGCTTTTCAATCACTTCATTGGCATACACAATGCTTTTGTTCAGATCTTTTATTCCGCGAACCTCTATCCCCCTGGCCAGGCGTTTAAACTTGGATGGTTCAAATTTTTCAATGAATTTTTCAATATCAGATGTTTGTGTCATTTTACTCATAGTATGATGATTTTACCATAGCAAACCCGGGCAGTGAGGTTTTGTTTGCCTGCTGCATGGCATAAAGTATTAACAAATCATCAGGCAAAAAGCCATTAAACTGGCAATCAGTTTATTAAATCCTAAGAATCGTTAATAAGTTTCAAATTTTAAAAATAGAAGCTCAGGGCTGCTTTACCGGTTTCAAAACACAGTGTTCAGGTGCGTAGTATACGCTTTTGGTTGGATGGGTCACTGTCCACTGTAAACGCTGCCCCGGCAAAAAAGAAAGTTCAAAACTTCCTTTGTCTTTTGGCATACCAAAAAAGCTGTAAAATTTCCCGATCAGCTTTCCTTTTTGGATGGTGCCGGTCAGATTATAGATGACGTCTGGGTCACAATCCGTTTTCCCCCCACTTCGGGCAATGGCACAGTATTGTCCTTTTACCCGGTTCCCCTCCTGGTGTAAAGTCAGCGTAAACTGCAATTCGGGTACCCCCTGCTCGCCCATCACTACATATTTCCAGGTCCCTTCAAAACGGGGCGGCGCCGTTGCAGCGGTTACAGGTTTAACAGCCTGATCAACAATGTTTAAAGGATCAGTAACTGTACTAAAGGCGAAGAAGAGGTTTAAAAAAATATTAAACATGAATGCGTTATAAAAATATAAAGTTTTGCTTTGCCACGCAATGAAAACGGCAAGCCCCTCGCTGATGCTGCACATGCTGTTGCCTATCCGTAACCACCTCATTGTTATGCGATCTACCGCTTAACATCCCAATACCAGAAAAGTTTTGGCAATCCTGTACAGCCATGAGGGCAGCGGTTTAGCTTCATGGACGGCCAGTGCTAAAGTCGCATTCATTTAAGGAACAAATCGCAGAGCAGCGTCACCCCGGACATAGTAGAAAGACTTTTTCCTGAAATTTACCAGGTAAGGCTCAATAAGATGTTAATGAGCAGGTTACCAAAAATTATTCAACAGATTTAGTCCACTTACAGATCCTTTTTAAAAAAGCTTTACTTTAATAAATCTCTATAGGTTCTTCCAATGCGGCGCTCTTTTCAACTTTTTAGCTGAACTGCCAGGGTGCTGATCGCTGCTATATCTTTCTTTAATACGATATTTGATTTCAATTAAAAGCCTGCCTGAATTCCAGAGGCGTCCGGCCGGTTTTGCTTTTGAACAGTCTGGTGAAGGACTGCGGATATTCGAATCCCATCCGGTAGGCGATTTCCGAGACCGAAAGATCAGTGGTGGACAAAATCTCTTTTGCCGTTTCTATAAAACGGTGGTGAATGTGCTGCTGGGTATTAAGGCCTGTTAAGGAACGAAGCATATCACTCAGGTAACCGGCCGAGACATTTAACCGGTCGGCTACGTGCTGTACGGAAGGCAAACCGTTCTCCAATTGCGCTTCATCCCGGAAATAAAAATCCAGCACCTTCTCAAACTTTCCGATCAGGTGGTCATTCGCTGCCTTATCCGTCATAAACTGCCGCTTGTAATAGCGGCTGCTGTAATTGAGGAGCAGTTCGATCTGTGAGATCACCACCTCCTGGCTGAAATCATCGGTCCTTGCCTGGAGTTCCTCCTCAATAATATCGAAGACCGAAAACAGGGTTCTTTTTTCTTTTTCCGAAACGTGCAGCGCTTCATCTGCCGCGTAAGAGAAAAACCCGTACTGCCTGATTTTCTTTGCCAGAGGATAGGAAAGGAAAAAATCGGGATGGAGTAAAATAAGGCAGCCTTTTCCTTTATTGGCAACAGGTTTTTCAAAGCGCTGGCCGGGAGCGGTGAATACCAGTCCGCCCTCGCCAAAATCGTAATGGTGCTGGCCGTACCTGGCCCTCCCCATCGTATCCTTGTAGGCGATTTTATAAAAATCCAGCACCAGGTAATCCGGTAGGGCCTCATCGGGCAAGCTCATGTCTTCCAGCCGGATAAAACTCACCAGCGGATGTTCGGGCTTCGGTAACCCGAACATTTTATGGAACTCGGACAGTGAACGGAAGTTATGCAGGTTGTGGGTTTTGCTTTTCATCTTTAAAATTTAAAACCCGCAGCCGGAAGATGATTTCATTTCTGGGGTTGGTGTGTCAAAAATAGCGAATTAATTACCAGGGGGTCTCTCCGTTTTCAGGATTATATTCTTCACTGATGAATTTTCCGGAAGGCCCCTCCGCGCCGATCATGGCGTATCGGGCAATCCGTTTACCTCCCTGCGCTGCCGTTCCGGTACCGCGGTGGTTATTGAAATCGGTTGCCACGAAGCCCGGGCAAACGGCATTTACCCTGAAGGCGGTATCCCTGAGCTCATAGGCCAGGTTGATGGTATACATGTTCATGGCTGCCTTTGAAGCGGTATAAACAGCTGCCTTGTGGCTGTAATACATCCAGTCTGGATCAGAATGCAGTGTGAGGGAACAGCCGCTGGAGGAAACATTCACGATTCTGGGTGCCGCTGATTTCCGGAGAAGGCCCATAAATGCCTGGGTTACCCTGATCACGCCGTACAGATTGGTATCCATAACCTTATCGAAAGCTTCAACCGGTGCTTCCAGGGCAGCCTGCGGCATCCCGCCGTTAATGCCTGCATTGTTGATGAGCACATCCAGAACCTCCGTTTGCTTTCCGATCTCTGCTCTTGCTTCTTCCACCGAATTCAGGTCGGTGACATCCAACTGCACCGCTTTTATATTTTCAAAGCCCTCTTTCTGAAGCTGCCGTACCGCCGATTCCCCGTTTTCCATATTCCGGCTTCCGATGAAGACAAAATACCCGTTTTCTAAAAGCTGTCTGGCGGTTTCTAGTCCTACACCTTTGTTGGCGCCTGTAATCAATGCTGTTTTCATAATCAATTATTTTATTTTTTGTTAAATACCCCGGCGAATTCCCTGGCGAAATCCTTTAATTTCACCTGTCCGAATTCCGGCTGGTGTGCGTAAAAATCTTCATATAAGCTGCCGTCTCCCTGGGCCTGCTGCATGGCCACCAGCCCTTTGGCAATCCATTCGTTAATGCCGGCAGAAAGCATCTGATCCAGCAATTGTTCAACAGGGATGATTTCCCACTTCAAATCCCTGCCAATGGATTGTCCCAGTGCGGTGGCAATTTCATCGGGAGAAACCTCATCGCTGGCAATATAGTGGACCGTTCTTCCGCGGAAGGGCTTTTCCATCTCTTCTGCAATGGTGACTGCGATATCATAGGGCGAAACCCATGGTTCCTTTCGTCCGCCGCCGTAGCTTTGAATGATTTTCCCCTGCAACTGTATCACCGGCAGCCAACGGTAGATGTTGCTGAAGAATCCGACCGGACGCATGAACTTGATGGAAACCCCTTCCGGAAGCGTCTGTAAAATCTGCTCCACATGGTGATGAACCAGTAGGCTGCCGGTTCCGGCCGCCGAATGCGCCCCAATACTGCTTAAATGGATAACTTTTTTAATTCCCGAATCCTGAACGGCCTTAACGTACTGATGGGCAATTTTCTTAAATTCAGCTAAAAAATCGATCTCCTGATCAAAAACGCTTCCGATGCCTTCCCAGGCTTCCATCAGATAGACCGCATCGGCCCCTCTGAATGTCTCCGTTAAAAATTCCGCATCCTGAATGCTTCCGATGGCTGCACTGGCACCCAATTTCTTAATTTCAGCAGTTCTTTCTTCTTTGCTGCTGATTACCGTAACCTGGTGTCCGGCAGTTACCAGTAATGTAGTAAGTGGTTTTCCGATGTTCCCTAAAGAACCTGTTAATACGATTTTCATTGTTCTGATTTTATAAGGACAAAGTTGCATCAACCGGCGGTAACGGAGTAAACAGAATCGGGGAAATATTTAACCGAAACGGAAAGTTTAGCCGAAGTGCAGATGCAGGCTTATTCAGTTAATTGAACCCAAAGTAGCATTCGGATCATAAGGCTGGAAGAGGGATACCGGATGCAGGAAGAAAATCATTAGCAATTTTGCCTTAACAACGAAAGAATCCAGGTAATCTTCCGGAAAGGCAAATAACAGAAACCTTTTTTGGATATTTAAAACATGAAAAATTTATCAGCATATACCGCCCGGTTTAGAAATGTGGATCACGTTTCAACCTATCGCCCGCTGATGTTTTTCTCCATATCCTTCAACACCCAATCCAATTCCAAATCTTTAGCGGCCAGCTCATCTTCGATCTGGTAAGTAATCTCAACATCCGGCATCAGACCTCTGCCGTCAATACGGGTAATGTCACCAAAAAAAGCGGGAAGCGTTCCATAACGGAGCAATAGCTGACTCGTAGGCAGGCTAAGGCTTTTCAGCGTTAAAGCCGTCCATACATTTTTACTGCCACCTGTTTCTTCACCAACAAATGTTACATTTTTCAGGGCTTTTAAATTAGCAGCCAGTAAACTGCCAGCCGAAAAAGTACCACCGTCAATCAATACATATATTTTACCCTTAAATGTAAATGGATGAGGCATGATCAACTCGAAGGCTGACCTCGACATTTTATCCACCCAAACCCGTATTTTTTTTTCATTATACAGCTGTTTCTGCTTTTTTATTTCTTCAGGCAGCCTGTAGAAATATTTAGGCGAATCGATCAGGTGACTATAAAACCTCGCCGGCCAAACTAAATTCCCGCCCGGATTACCCCTCAAATCGATGACCAGCGTCTTTAACTTACGCTTTTGTATGTCAGCAAAAATATCCTGATAACCCCCATATTCTGGTCCAATATTAAAATGGCGTAGTTTAATATAGGCAATATTGCTGTCAACAGTTGATCTCTTGTACTCCGCACTCGGCAGCATCGCAACGCCAATACTATCAAAGGCCTTTTTCTGCTGTGCTTCCAACTTAATTGCCCAGCGATTTCCTGACGATTCCAGCAAAATGTCGAGTCCCTTCTGTTCCGGAAACAAAAAGCGGTAACGCTCTGCAAATAAACCACTATGGTTCATCAGATATCTCTTGAAAGTGGTATTGTAACCATCAGCAGTGATGTAGCCGTTCAAGCTATCAATCAGCCTTGCAGCGGAAACATGATTGATGCTCAAAATCTCCGTACCCTTCAAAATGGCCAGATCGGCTGATATATTTTTGGCGATAAACAACCTGTTCCCCGTAACAAAGTAATCGAACTGATAGATGGGATGTTGTAATAATGGTTTCTTCAAGATGGCAATATCCTGAGGCGTCAGTTTCGCATGATCCAGCTCAATCTTCAGGTGACCATCACCTATACTGCTGATCACATGCAATAACTTTACATACAAGGCAATCGGCGTAAGTGGCTTAACAATTGTTTTTCTTAAACTATCAAACTTATAATCAAGCTTTTTCTTACTGATGTACAAATACAGATTTGGATGTTCTCTTTCCAGTGTAGTTTGTACCCAATTAATATCTTTCTTAAGATCAGATGGCTGATACAATTGTTTAGTCATCTGTTCCAGATGCTGCGCCCTTAAAGGCATGGTGGCACCAAAAAACAATATAAAAAAAGCAGGAGCGAATAATTTCATATCGCTAAGATAAACCAATCAGACAAAACCATAAAACTATATCATGAGTGTTTCAATTTTTTTCCATTCCAGATCTCCTTCAGCAAGCCTGGATATAATACCATGCTATTTTTTCCAGTAGAGGGTTAACCTGATCCGATAGGTACCGGCCCCAAATATCATGCTCAGCTCAGTGTGCACCGCATCAGTTTCCCAAAGTGTTTTCTGGCTGAGGTAGCTCTGCCCTTCAAAAGGAACTGATTTGGGTTTTTCATCAGCCCGGTTAGGTTTGCCAAACGTTTGAATAAGCTGTTCCCTGATCCGGGCATATTCTGCCATACAGATTTCGGAATAACCAGAAAGCAGAAAAGGGATTAAACTTTAAAAAGTTTTTTTTACCCCGCTATTTCTTAACTTTATATCAAACTAAAAAACAACCTCATGAATCATGCAGAAAACCAACCAGCAGCAGAAACCCGATCAGCATCCATCAATGAACAAGTTACAGACGCTGTTACGCAGGCCAATGTAAAAGTTGCAGCGGAAGCACCAGCAATCGCATTGGGAAATGTTTACAAGACGGCGGCAAATGCTACCGGGATTATACTTGAAAATGCCGTAAACGCCCAGCAACAGCAGAATATTTTCGGGCAGGCTACCACCAATCAAGGCATCGTACAGCTTTACAATATTGATACAGATGGTGATGCCATTGCTGTTTCAAAAATTTAAAACCGTAAACCCGGGCCGAACCGCTTTTTAAGCCTGGCGCAGAGAACATTTTAAAACTGATAGCCGGGCTTAGTCCTTAATTTTGTCATTTTAGCCAGTACTTTCGCATCAGCAGATTGAACTAGTTAAAAAATACGGGTACAGCAAGTAATTACGGGCCCTGGCTTGATGCCGATGCAGCACAGGCATGGTCTATCCGCAATAACTAGGGCCTGATGTGGAATATATGGGGAACCCACACCCCGGAAAGCACACGTAATGCTTTTAAAACTACCTGTGGCGTTGCAATGGTTAACGGCATTTACTATATCGTTAATGATTAAGGCGTAATAAAATGCAGCGGCTACAGCCATTTACGGTGCAAAAGGCGCCAACGGTGTTATACTGATCGAAATCAAAAAAGCTTACAGGAAAAAAATCAGGTTTTCAAAATAAACACGGCCCGATAACCGGATAAGTACTCTTTTCCCATAAATGGTTACCATCCATGTGATGAAACATCATTAAGCTATCAAACTGATTTGCAAGAATGGTATGATCATGAAATTTTAAATGATATCCTCTTATTCCCATTTAAAAACATCAATGAGATGAATAACAAACTGAATACTGATAAAACGGATCTTTTTATCATCACAGGCGGTCCGGGTGTAGGTAAAACTACATTGATTAATGGTTTAGCAAATAAAGGTTTTACAATTGCTACTGAATCTGCCCGGGCAATTATCAAAGATCAGGTTGATCACAACGGCGACGGTGTGCCGTGGAAAAATAAACAGCGGTATGCCGAATTGATGTTCAGAGAATCGCTAAAAGCTTATCATCAAATTGTTGATATGCATCCTGATAGAATTGCTTTTTTTGATCGTGGCCTGCCTGATACTTTGTGCTACATGAAAATGGAAAAGATACCCGTAACTGAAAAATATTATGAAACGATAAAAGCTACGGTTTACAATAAAAAGGTTTTTATCCTGCCACCATGGGAAGAAATTTATGAAACCGATACGGAACGAAAGCAAAGCTGGGATGAAGCAGTTTTTACCTATGAGAAAATGAAAGAAACTTACACGGAACTGGGATATGACGTGATTACTGTACCAATTGGGAGCGTTGAGCGTAGATGTGCTTTTATTTTAGCGCGTGTTTAGCTAACGACGATAAAAATGTTTTTTTTACCAGGCTAAACCCAAAATTCAATAAATTTCATGGCCTATATTTTTTTCGTTTTAGCCAAAGCAGTGCCCCGCTTATGGATAAGAAACCCGGTGTGAGGCCAAACAGCACATATATCCATTTTAAGATATCACCGCCAAAAGCACCCGCATGAAGTTCGTAAGCCATATACTCAAGCCGTTCAGATAGCCCCTGTTCATCAATTACCTTTTTATCTTTCATTTCGCCGGTCTGCGCATCGAAGGTGATGCCGCTGGCCTTGCCCTTCAGCAGCACATTGCTGGTTTGGGGCATTTGGCCACGCAATAAAATGTCAGCACCCTTTACCGTTGGAATATTTACCGCAATTGGAACAAAGCCTGGAATAGTTTTACAGGCCAGGGACACCAGGTGATCGATATTTGCAGGGACTTCATAGTTTGCCTGCTGTTTTGGAAGCACCCACATGGCAGGGCTGAAATACTCCCTAAGCATCCAGAAGCCGGTAAAAAACAGTATGATATTAAACAGCAATGCCCAAACGCCGATAATGCGGTGCAGGGAGGAGATGCCCGTTCGATAACTTTTAAAGTTCAGTCCTGCCCTGAAGCGCAAGGCTTTCCAGAAATGTTTGCGGTAAATTACCGTGCCGGTAATAAGCGATAGCAGCATCACCAGACCGAGTATTCCGCTGATCAGCATGCCCGGAACACCCAGCTGAAGGCTATAGTGAAGCGTATAAACCCAGCGCAGAAAGGATGGCGAAAACTGATCATACCCGCCTTCTCTGAGGATCTTTCCGTTATAGGGATTTACGAAAACATAATACAGGTAGTTATCGGATACTTTTTGCTGTCTTTTGTAGAGCATAAACTCATAACTGTCATACCTGTCTCTTGGAAAATCGTGCAGAACGAGTTTTTTAAGGTTTGGATGGCTATGCAGCACCATCCGGTAAAGCTCATCGGCAGGAAGCTTTTTTGCTGCGGGGACCAGACAGTGGAGCTCAGGATTGAAATAGCGCTCAAGCTCATGCCTGAAAACCAGCAGCGAACCGCTTATTCCATAAAGCAAAAAGAATATACCTGCTGCAATGCCTAGCCATCCATGGAGCTTAAAGGATATCTTTGTTAAACGTTTCTTCCAATCCATCACTTTCCTAAATATTAAAATTTATAGCCAACATTTAACCTAAATTCCCTTGGCGGATAAGGTACATAGGCATAGGCGCCAATGGTTGCTGAAGATGGTGTAATCCATGCGCTTCCGTAATTAAACCTGTTCAGGATATTATTTACCATTCCGTTTACGCTGAAGTGGCCATGCGACCAGCCTATGCCACCATCTAACCTGAATACCGGGGCAAGGAATAGTTTTTGAAGTTCATAGCGGCCTGCCCTGCCCACCTGCAGCTGGTAGCCTGCTGATATGGATATGCCCCGCACTTTCTCAACCGGCAACAGGTAATTCAGCCAGGTATTCTGGATGTGCTTCACCGTAAAAGGCGTGGTGAGTCCCAGCCTGGCCGGATTTTCATCTTTCGAAATGTGACTGTCGGTATAGGCATAATTGATTACTGCATTAAGGCCTTTAACAATCTCCCCCTTAAGGTCAAACTCTATCCCTTTTGAGGTGGTTTGGCCGAGCTGCGTCTGGATATTGGTGGAAGGATCAGTCACTTTAACATTATCGCGGGTAATCCTGTAAATGGACACTGTTGTATTCCATTTTCCACCCATCCAGTCTTTTTTAAGGCCTGCTTCCATATTTTCGCCCCTTAATGGCTTAAATGCTTCGCCGCTGCTGGTATTTACGCCGCTTTGCGGGGTAAAGGTCTGATCATAGAGTGCATATACCGAAAAATCAGACCTCAGCGAATAGCTCAATCCCAATTTTGGCGTAAAGGCAGTATTGTTAGTCTCGCCCAAACTGGTTTTTGTCGGGCTTTTTTGTACGCCGGTTTTGCTAAAAGTTAGCCTTGCTCCTAAAGTCACCCTTAATTTATTTTCAAACAGCCCAAGTTCGTCCTGCACATAAGCAGCCTGATAAGAGATGGATTGCTGATCAGTTGCGATAGCTGATAATGAGCCCGCTCTCACGTTGGCATCAAAAGAAATGCCGTACACGGGATGGTTGGCATCAAGGGGATAAAGGGTCTGGTTGGCGGTCGGATCGCCAGATCCGGAATAGGAGATGAACTTTTTACGGTTAACATCTACCCCGCCCAGCAACTGGTGGCGGACACTACCGGTAGAAAATTCACCACTGATGTAGGGCTGGATGGCCAGTACACCGGTATTTAAGCGCTCGTAAGTTGCCCTGCGCATAATCAGGTTGGGCTGGGCCGCATTGTAACGCGAAACAAAGAAGTAAGTACCTTCCAGGTGGTCCCTGGCATAGGCAGTATTGATTGTGAGGTGCCAGTTTTTGTTAAAAGAATGGTGGTAGCTTAAAAAGCCATTGTGCTCGATGGATTTAAACGGCGCCTTATTCGGATCGTTTATGGTAAAATCTGCCGGCAAACTTGCAAATCCATTGGGGGCGAAAACGGTAGCAAAATACTGCTGGTAACGCTGGTCCTGGAAAAGATACTCAGCAGAAACATAAGAATGATCGTTTATATTGTACCTGATGACCGGATTTACCACCACCTTATCATTGAAATTATATTTCTGGAAGGACCTGGACTTTTGCCCGACAGCATTTAAACGGTACTGCCACTTTCCACTTTTATCAAGATTTCCGTCCAAATCTGCGCTGAGGCGGTACAGGTTAAAGCTTCCCGTAGTAAAACTTACCTCACGGTTCCCGGTACCGGTAGGCTGCTTAGTGAGCACGTTATAAGATCCGGCAGGGTCGAATAAACCATTGATATAACTCGATGGACCTTTAATAAATTCTACGCGGCCAATAATGGCTGCATCCTCAGCGCTGGGCCCTGCATAGATCATGGATAGGTCCAGGCCGTTACGCATCGGGGTAATCTGCGCCCCGCGCATAAATACCGAAGAATTGTACAGGTCTGCGTTATTGTTCCGCAGTGCCCCGCTCACGTTTCGCGTTACGCTTTCATTAATGGTGATGGCCTGCTGGTCTTCAATGAGGCGCTGATCAATCTCCTGAATGTTCTGCGGCAGCTGCAATAGCGGGGTACTCAGCTTCAGCGCAGCTGAAGATTTGTTGAGGTTATACCTGCGGTAATAACGCGAGCTGATCCTGACTTCATCGAGTACCTTTGCCGATGTATCTGGTGCAGCGCCCACGGTATCTTTTTTTACCTTTGTTTTTTGCTGGGCACTTACCCCAACCGTTAAGGCTAAAAAACATAAGCCTGTAATCACTATTCTTTTCATTTAATCTTTTTTGTCGCTACAAATCCCAACAATGGTATGGAAACGGTCATGCACCTGTTTAAGCCCGGCTAAAATCAATTTACCCTTAACCTTACGCTTAGTGAGTTTATCCGGCGCTGCGCTTTCCAGGCCGCGCTGATGGATAGCCGCGATGATTCCAGGCTCCGAAAATTGGGCCGGTATGGCGTATTTACGCAGCAATACTGCACTTTCCAGGAGCTCACCAGCGCGCTTTTTTACCGGAGCGCGGTTTCCTGCTGCTGCCAGATGAAAGGTCTGTGAAATGATGGGATGAAAATGCCCCGATGCCGGCCATTGATCAAAGTTATCCTGCGCCCTGAGGTTAAGGGAAAACAGGATCATACCAAGGGTGATGACAAATATTTTTTTCATTATTTTAATGTGAATTATGGATCTCAAAGATTATTTGTGTTACTAAAAGCTGTGTTTTTATATTAATTGAGCATTCTTTTTGTCCTGGCCGGACAGGCTTCTTTCTTTTTGACGTCAAAAAGAAACAAAAAACGCCGGCTGAAAATTTTTCTATTAAAGGCAGGGAATGGGCTTTGACTGTGCTTCCCGAAAAATTTGTTAGGCCGGTGATGCAGAGAACGAAGATTTTCTGCTTTGGCTTAGCCAAACGTTCATTCCTGTAGGTAAAATTAAGACCCATAATTCACGTTATTTTATTTTCTGATATATTTTTTGGGTTCTGCTACAAATTTATTTTTGCAGCCTTCCGAGCAAAATCCGTACACCGTTTTTTGATATATGGCTGTTCTGGTATTACCCGCTTTCACTTTCATTTTGCAGACCGGATCGGTGGCATCCTTTTTCAGCGTGTCAGTTTGCAGCGTTACCACCATCATCTTTTCATTTGCCTTTGCGGCAGCCATACTCAGCAACAGTATTACCACTGGCAGGTATATTATTTTTTTCATGTTTTTTATTTTTTGTTGTTCAGGCTTCGATGAGTTATTTCTCTTTCAAAAGAATATCCATGTCTGCCATAAGCTTTTCTACCTGATCCTGCTTCGTTCCATCATACGCTTCGCGCACCCTCCGGTGCTTATCGATCAGCACCAGATAACCCTGGTGCACATAACCTCCTGGTGAGGCCTTGTCTTCGGTGACCGAAACCAGGTAATCCTTTTGGGCCATGGCGTAAACAAGGTCCTTAGCTCCCCACACAAACTGCCATTGTTTACCCGCTGCCCCAAGCCTGCTACGGTAGGCCTTCAGTCTCGATGGAATATCGTAACGGTAATCAATCGTGTGGGATAAGAACATCACCTCCGGATTGCCCTTATATTTTTCATACACCTTTAAAAGGTTGCGGTGCATGATGGGGCAAATGGTTGGGCAGGAAGTAAAAAAGAAATCCGCCACATAGATTTTGCCGTCAAAATCTTTATTGGTCACCGTTATGCTATCCTGGTTTAAAAAGCTGAAATCCGATATGGTTTTGTAAACCGTATCAATCACGGGTTTTCCATCTACCATAGTCTGCTTCACCCCATCCGGTATCAGCGGCAATCTGCGCGCGGTTTGCCCGCACGAGCAGATTATGGCTACCACTGCAAGCAGCAGCAGGCACTTTAAAGTTTCCTTTTTCATCGCTCCGCTTTTTAAACTAATGTTTACTGTGGTCATGTTCAGCCGCTGCTGAAGCAGGTTTCAGGTTAAACTTTTCCAGGTAAGCATCCGATTCATCCAGCGCCTTTTTGTATTCACCATCAAGCTTTTTAATCCTGATCATCTCAGCCTGAAAATACTTCACCGCCGCTCCATTACTCTTTCCCTCAATATCTGGCTGGAAATCATGCATCCAGTCCATCATGTTATCATCTGCCTTGTTCAGCTTGGCAATCAATAAACTGATTTTATTTTTTTCCTCCGTGGTATCAAGATCAGGCTTTGCCTGCTTAAGTTCCTTTAACCTTACTTTGGAAAGGGTATCCAGTACCATTCTGTTTTTCACTGCCTTTTCCCCGTCTCCCATTACCTTATCATGAAGATCCATCACCTCCTGGCGTACGGTTTTATAATCGGGTTCACTTTTACAGCCAATGGTCATTGCTGCATAGAAGGCAAATGCGCCGAAGGCACCTAAACTTTTTTTGATTAAATTTTTAATATCCATAACTTGAATTTTAGATTGTGTATTTAAAACGGAATACTTATGTGTACCATCAGGCGGTTTCCGGCATATGCCCTTCCGCCCGCCAGGTCCTGCGATCTGACGTTCCGGTAATTGGCACCTACCGAAAGTCCTTTCATGGCAACCTCCAGGCCCGCAACTGCTGAAAGCGAATAGCCGCCAGACACGTCGACCATATATTTTTTGTTCTCCACATCCTTGTCCGCGGTCTCATAGAGTAGCCCTGCGTTTGGCGCTACGGTTACGCTATGGGCGATGCGGAACTTATAGTACACCAGCGCGTTTGCGGTAAACTTATTGCCGTAACGGTACGCATATTGGTTTTCGGTATTTATTTTATAGTTGGCATTCAGGTTCAGTCCAAGGTCGTTATAGCGGATATCATAAGCCGCATTTACTGTAAAATCGGTACTTGCGGTACCCAGCTGGAAGTTGTTGGGCGATTCCTGAACGGCCAGGCGCTCGGCAGGTTCATATTTCCCGGTAGGCAACTTAATCCCAGCGCCCACCCAAAGCGACTGGACGAGTAGTTTTTCGCCAAGGGTACCAGTATGGTTGAACAGGTTATAATAGCCCATCACCGCAATATCACCCATTCCGTTCTTTGTACCATTTGCTTCCTGGCTTTTGCGCTGGTTGAAGTTATAGGGAACAAATGCTAAAACGCGGAACTTCTTTCCAAAGTTCCATCCGCCCCAAAGCTCGGCGCTTTGGTAGGTCTCGTCTGCCGTCAGCGGCGTGCGCTCCCCTTGCGGCCCAAGGTGGGTATGCAGGGATTTGTACTGATAGCGCAGGCCTAAAAACCGCTTGTTATATTCGGGCAGGATCCCGATATAGTAACTTCCTACCCCACAGCCGCAGATATCGCAGGCCAGGGACGGAAAGCTAAGTGCCATCAGAGCAACCCATATCAATGTTTTTTTTATGCTCATGCTTAAATTATTGTTCGGCCAGGGCCGGGTTGTTTATAAAAGTCTCATCGTTCAGTGTGCCTAAAAATGCCAACAGTTTGCTCTTGTCATCATCACTCAAGGCAATGCCCAACCTGGCGCCATTTTTTAGGATAGGATCCAGGTTTGGCAGGTCCTGCACCTGCGAATGATAATGTTCCAGTACGCCGTCAAGCGTTAAAAACCTGCCATCATGCATGTAAGGCGCTGTATATTTCAGGTTTCGGAGTGATGGTACCTTGAACTTGTACCTGTCAGTTGCGATCAGCGTAGCGGTATATAATCCCTGGTCGTTAATAGGACTCAGAGAGAGCCCGGTATTGTGAAAAGATCCGTCGGTGAACAAAGGCTCGCTGTGGCAAGAGGCGCATTTCTCTTTAAACAGCAGATAACCTTGCTGCTCCTGGGTGGTAAAGGATGCACCCGCTTCCTTTCTCATCACTTTATCGTATTTAGAATTGCTGCTGATGCACATCACCATAAACTGCGATAGTGCTTTCATCATCCTCGCGGTGGTGATTTCCTCCGTGCCAAAAGCGTTTTTGAACAGGGTAGTATACTTTGGAAGCAGGCGCAGCTTCGCCATCACATTCTCAACGCTTTCATCCATTTCTTCATGGTTGGTAATGGGCGCAACAGGCTGCAGGTCGAGGTCAAAAATGCCTCCGCCCCACATAAAAGCCTTGTTCCAGGCCAGGTTCATAATTGGCGGAGAATTCCGGGTACCCAGGCGGTCATCTATGCCATGGCTCACATCATGCCCGTGCTGCGTAAAAGCAGAAGACTGGATATGGCAGGAGCCGCAGCTTACCGTATTGTTTCTGGAAAGCCTGGCTTCATAAAAAAGGCTTCGTCCCAGCTCAAAGCCTGCCTTGCTTACCGGATTGGCAGAAAGCTTGTAAACGGGCTCCGGAAAATTGGCCGGTTGCTGAAATCCCAGAAAGGCCTCCACCTGCTCTTGCACCATATCGCTCTTCTTGCAGGCGTACACAAAAAGGCATAGCGAAAAAATAATCAATATCTGTTTTTTACTCATCATGCCTAGTTTTCGGTGTGGTCGTGTCTGAACATGCTGGTCAGGTTTTTTGCAATGTTTATGCTATAATCACTGAACATCACATTGGGATGAGCGGCGATACTAAAGCTGTTAGGCCCGTTAAAAACCTTCATCGCATCTACAAAAAGGTGAACGTTACTCTGCCTGTCCTTTCTCACTTTGGCAATCCCTGCAGTGGTCAGATCAACCGTGATGGTTTTGATATTGTTGATGGTCGGCGCAGCATAACCACCAAAGCCGCCGATGTGGTATTTGAATTGTTTCTTTCCGGTGGGATCACCATTTACGTCATCCGAGATCACCCCGGAATTGCCTTCGAACCTGAAAAATATGTACCCGGAGTTCCAGCCCCAGTACATGCCCCCGCTATCATGATCGCCATTTGCTGCCGGGTCAAGTACTCCTGTACGCTTATCAATACCCATCGTACTTCTCAGGCTATCTACGCCTAAAGTAAAAGTCAGCCTGGTATAATCGCCCTCAGGCACACGTACTTTTGCAAAACGGGTAGCTTTGTCTGATGATCTGATCAGAAAATAACTGCTATCCTGTTTTACTGCGTATTCTTTTCCATCTGCGGTAGCCACCTTAATGTTGCTGATGAAATACTGCAGCATGGAAACGGTAAACTTTTCGCCGGCTGCGTTGGTATAGGGCGCAGCGGTATTATTGAAGGTAAGCGTGCGGTCGCCGATGATGTTATCGAACTCTACTGAAAAAGGTGCCAGGTTGGTCTCCACAAATTCCGGAGCGGGTTCATCACCCTTTTTACAGGAGGCCAGTATTGAAAAACAGGCCAGGAGCAAAATTAACTGATTATATTTTCTATTAAATTTTTCCATCATTCATTAATTAGGATTACTGAATTTTTTATTTTTTGTGAAAGCATCATCCGTAAGGGCGGATAGGAAAGCTTTTATGTCCGCTTTTTCTGCCTGCGAGATCGGAATACCTAAATTGCCGTTATTTTGATACAGGGCCCGATCTACAGTTGCTGAATAGGTGATTCCTGAACGATAGTGATCTAACACCTGGTCCAGGTTACTGAATCGTCCATCATGCATATACGGAGCGGTGAGCATCACGTTCCTTAATGAAGGCGTTTTGAATTTGCCCATATCAGCCGGATCAAAGCTCACGCGGTACCTTCCCTGGTAAATTCCTTCCAGATCGGCCGGAAAGGTGGCATCAATGCCGTTGTTGTGATAGCTGTAGTCGGTAAAAAGTTCACCCTGGTGGCAGCTCCCGCATTTTGCATTTACCAGCGCAAGTCCCTGTAGTTCCTGGCTGCTCAAGGTCGCGCCAGGCACTTTACTGATGTAAAGGTCGTACCTTGAGCCAGCAGAAATCAGTGTCCTTTGAAACTGTGCCAATGCCTTGAGCACATCTGTTGAGGTGATTTCCCTGTTAAACACCAGTTTAAACCTTTTAACATAATCTGGTACCGCTTTAAGTTCCCTTTCCAGCTCATAAAGATCCTGATGCATTTCATCCTCGCTGGTTAATGGCCCTAAAGCCTGCGATTCGAGATTCTTTGAGCCACCGTCCCAAAAAAGGCCGCTTTTTGCCCATGCCAGGTTAAACAATGTTGGTGTATGGCGGTGAAGGGGTTTAGCCGACACCCCGATACTGGTCAATGCGGTTGCATCAGAAAAGGCAATATCCTGCCTGTGGCATGATGCACAGGACAGTTTGTTGTTTCCCGATAATCTTGCGTCATAAAATAAGATCCTCCCCAGCTCAATTCCTTCAGCACTAAGCGGATTGTCCGCATCGTCTGCTACCTTCGGCAAATTACCCGGCACTTCCAGTCTGGCTGGTGTCGGTGCCGGGAAATTTTCAACCGGGCGGTAATCCTTTTTACAGGATATCACCGTGCCCGATAGCAGCATCAAGGCAGAAAGATGCAGGACTGCATATTTGCCGTTCATGCCAGTTAGTTTGCAGACTTAACTGAAAAAACTTTACCACCGTAATTGGCGGCTACAGCGCTCATTACAGCAGCCTGCGATGCGCCGACAGTTGGTGTAGTTATCACATCAATGCCGTCAAATGCTTTTGAAAGGTCTACGTTAATAACAATATTTGCTGATTTTGAAGAACCGATTTTAATGCTTTGTGGAAGATTCAATGCCACCGTTTTATAATTGGCGTTTAAGCCTGTTTCTACCTTAAGCGTTTTGCTGGCAGTGCCTTCTTTAACGGTTCCTGTAGCCGAGGTAAAGATATAGCTGGTCAGCCACATCCACGATACGTTGGTCATCCCGTTCAACTGAGAAAGCTCACCCGACTGAAGGCTCATATTATCGTTATATTTCTGGTCTACACCAACGCCGAACTTAATGGCTTTATAATCACCAGCAGGAATTTCTTTCAGCACTACGTCTTCGCGTTTTGTTGCCGGATAGATGGTTCCGGCATTATCGTTGTTTACCCCTACAAGGTTTATAACACCTGTTTCTTCCAATAAATAATAAGATCCTGGAACCTTTACTTCGTCGCCTGCTGCATTTACCAGCACTACGTTGCTGACCCAGTATCTGAACTTTGTAAAATTAAAGGTTTTGGTTCCCAGGGTGAAGTCTTTGTTCAATGCAAAATCACTGCCATTGAATGTAGCATCGAAAGTAACGGTAGTTTTTCCAGCACCATCAGCAACGGTAACCAGCTCATCTTTTGAACATGAAGCAAATAAAACTGTAGCTAATAATATGATCGTTAAAAATTTTTTCATTTTTTTAAATATAATTCGTTGGGGCATACCTATCGCATGCCATTAAGGTATGGGTTTGTAATTTGGATTTTGAGGGAGATGATCCCGAAAATAAAATACAGGCCTAAACGTCAGCGCTAGCCAAAAAAAGTGGCAACGATGGATTAGAATTATACGAATGCGAGACAATCAGAAAATTCCTGAATGCATCCGGCAAAAAAAGATAAAACAAATGGGTTTAAGCCTGAAGACTTAAGGCTTTTGGCGGCTGGAATATAGAAAATGCACGGTGCATGGTACCAAGCACTGGTCGTTCCGGATAGATCATTTTAACAGTTGAGCGTTTAAAGGTAAAGGACGAGGCAGCAGTAGGCAACGCTTCCATGTAATGGCTACGCTGGTTTTCCCTTTCCTGTTTTTTCTCCTTTTCCTCGGCCTGCTTTAATTTCTTCATCAGAAAACATTTCCCATTACAGTGCATCCACGGGCGGTTCCTGTTCTCGCATAGTTTCTCTGTTATATACTTCTGGTTTACTTCGAAACCGGCATAGATAAAAAAACGCGAAAAATTGGATCCGATCAGTGCAAATAATAAAGATATGGCAACAAACCTGTTCAACATTTCGCCGCAAAGATAAGGATAAACAAGCCCGAAAACGAAATAAAACAGATAAATTATAGGGATATTGCTTTTAAAAAATGTGCAAAAATGAATTAGCCACAGAAACGCAGAAATCACGGAGTAGATTAAATTTTTCTGTGTTTTTCTTGCCTTCGTGGCAAACATAACGCTTAGGCATGCGCAGAAAGAGCTGGAAACTAAAAGAGAAAAAGTTAAAAGCGATTTCCCTGATATAAATTACCACAAAGCCCCTACAAAAAACAATTTTGAGGTGAAAATTTGCTGGATTGAGTCGTTTATCCCTTTAGTTCAGGAATATTTTGTTGCGCCAGCGTTAACCGGCTCAATTGATATCTCCGGGCCTTATGTTTACAGCAAAATAAACCCTGTGCCAGCGTTCAACACCGGGCTGCACCAGGGGACTCAGCAGGTTTCCTTCATTTTTATTTAATAATCTAACTGTGGTGTTGTTGATGGCCTTGCCAGCGGTATTTGCTTGCAGCCTTTCCTGATGCTGGATTTTACGGTTGGCGGGTTCCTGCTTTTTCTTCTTTTCATGCGCATCTTTTTGCTCTGGTCATCTATCAGAAACTGAGCGATACATTAGCTCTGATACTGAAAGGCGTTCCCGGCGTAAAATGAATCTCCTCAACTGGCAGGGGCTCATTCTGCAACCTCGATTCGGTTGCAAACTGCGTTTCATTCCATGCCCTGTTAAAAATGTTTTCGGTAATAATGCCAAAAGTAAAACGCTTCCAGGTGTAGTTCACATTGGCATCGGTAATAAAATACCCCTTTGCAATAACTGAGTGATCGCCGTTAGCCGGACGTGAGGCAAGATAGCGGGCCTTAATGCTTCCGGAGAAGTTATTCAGGTCTTTCATGCTCAGCCCCCCGGTAAAGGTAAAAGGTGGCGCCAGGGGAATGTAATTTGCCCCTTCCGGCTCATCCAGTGCCCTTCCGTGGTTGTAGGTCATATCGCCATTTAAGAAAAACCAATTGTTTAACTGGTAGCGCAGTCCAAAATCAATTCCCTTCCTTGATGTTCTTCCACTGGGCTCAATTACCCCTTCATCACCAACATATACAAATTCCTGTTGCAGGTAGAGATACCATAGGGCTGCGTTTAGTATCAAACGTGGTGCCGGTTTCCAGCTTGCCCCAAGGTCAGCTCCATAAGCAGCCGGCAGGATTTCCTGAGTCTTCTTTGCTATCACCACGCGCGAATCATTGCTATGAAATCCCTTCCCCATTTTCAAAAAGAACTGTAGGTCTTTACTCTGGTTATATAGAAAATTCAGCTTAGGGCTTAGCGTAGCCTTTCCTGTACGCGCAGCAAAATTACCATTCAAATGATCAATATACTTAAAGTTAAAATAATCCAGGCGCACGGCAGGATTGATCAGGAGTTTACCCATATCAATCTCTGTATTCAAAAAGGCATAAGCATTAATTTCAGAAACATCGCCAAACTGAACCTGTTCAAGGGTAGTGCGCCGGTTTAGCGTATGGGAAAGCTCAATATCTTTAACCTGGTCTGCCCTTAAGCCGGCACCGAACTGCATGCCGTAGTCAGCAGCTGCTGAACTGTATTTCTTACTCAATACCGATTGCAGCCCGTATATGTTCCTGCCCTCTTGCTGTTTAATCTGGTCTCCGTTCACCGGATCATTAAGAAAAAAAGTAAAATTGCTGTAAAGCCCGAAATCATAACGGCTATAAAAGGCACTGGATTTGAGCGAGGTGCTTTCATTAATGAATTGATCATACTGCAGATTGAGATTACTGCGGCTGGTTTTTCCACCTTCATTGGCATCAATAGCCCCAAACCGGGAAATGAGTCCTTCATCTACCGCACGTTGTGGAATCTGGCCGGAGGCGAGCCATGAACTATTAAAGTGCATTACTGAAAACGAAAGCTTATCGAGGTTATTGAACAACCGGGTATATTTTCCCATCAGGTTGAGCCTTTTAAAATCCTGGCTAGCCTCAAAAGGACCATCGGTTTTCATGTAACTCCCGGCCACATAGGCCGCCTGTTTGGCATCATTTACCAGATTGATAAGTCCAAGTCCCTTAAAGGTATTAAACTTTCCGCCCTCGAGCGTAAGGGAGCTGTAATCTAATCTGTCCTTGGTCTGGAATGCGACGTAGCCGGCGGTAGCCAGGTTACCTTTATCTGCATGATAGGGGCCTTTATCAAAATCAATCTTTTCCACCAGTTCAGGAATCAGGAAATGCAGGTCTGCATAACCCTGCCCGTGTGCATGACTGACCATGTTTACCGGCATACCGTCTACAGAAATGTTGATATCTGTTCCATGATCCAGGTCGAAGCCACGAAGAAAAAGTTGTTCTGCCTTTCCCCCGCCGGCATGCTGGCCGATAAAGAGGCCGGGTACTTTTCTTAAAAGTTCCTGCGAAGAATTTACCGGGCTTGTAGCGAGATCCACAGCCGCTACAGACGAGAGATGGTTTATACCTTCCGATACAACCACTTCATTGAGCTGGAAATTAGCGGGTGATAAACTGATATTCATTACAAATCCGTCTACAACTGTTGTCACAGGTGAATAACCCAGCAACGTCACCTGGATGGAATCGCCCCTTCTTACATCTTTCATCAGAAAAAAACCAGCCTCATTAGTATGTGCATGCTTTTTACTCCGCAGGTTCTGCAGGTAAACATCTGCTAAAGGGAAATCGCCGGTAGTGCTTATCTTACCCTTTAAAACTTGCGCAAAAAGACTCGTTGAGCATAAGCTCAGTAGCATCACATAGAAAATCTTCATCGGGGGCGAAACTACTAAATGTTATAAATTATTTCGCATTAGCTCATCCCTTTCTAGAATAAAACGAATGCCAGTGAGTTGGCACACCCTGTGTTTCGGCGGGGAGTTAATATTTTTTACTAAAATCAGGTTTCTTTTTGCAGGATGAAAAATTTAAAGCCATTAACAATAGTGCTGCTTTGTTGCATTAACGCCGCAAACGACCATGAACGAAATGGTAATCAGTAAAAAGATGAACTGTTTAGTGCGAAGAATTTTGCCTGATCAGAATTTCATCTCAACAAAGATGCGGCAAGCCTTTAAATTCATAGCTTTGTATTCGAATGATCATAGATGAGCTCGCATAAAAATAAATTAGCATACATCTGCCTGAAACCCGATGAAACGCTGCAACCCTTTGTAGAAAGCATCTGGATGGTAAAAAACCACTCTGACCAAGAAAATGCAGGTATTGTTGTTCCGGATGGGAAAATAGATTTATTTCTTTTCGCAGATAGAAATGGAAACTTTGAGCTATTTATTTCAGGTATTTGTTCTGAGCCGGTGGTTAAACCGCCCTTTCCACAATCCACTATGTTTGCCATCAGCTTTTATCCCATTGCAGCCGAATATGTTTTTAAAGCATCTTTTGCTGAGCTGCAAAATACAAGAAAGATACTACCTGCTGATTATTGGGGATTTTCAAAGGATGACCTGGACGACTTTCAAACCTTTCAACAAAAAGCCGTTAATATCGTTTCTTCTCTGTTGCAGGAAGATATTGACGACAGGAAAATCAAGTTGTTCGAATCAATTTATGCAGCCAGAGGAGAAATTACGGTAAAAGCGCTGCAAGAAAAAATTTACTGGAGCAGCAGACAGATGAACCGTTATTTTAATAAATGGTTTGGAATAACCTTGAAGTCATATCTTAATATCATCCGGTTCTCAAATTCGCTGAAGCAATTGAAAAACGGTGATTTTTACCCGCAACTCGGTTATGCAGACCAGTCGCATTTTATAAGGGAAGTAAAAAAGTTTGCCGGGGTAAAGCCGGTTATCTTAAATAAAAACGAAAACGACCGATTTATCCAATTGAGCCTGATGCCGGAAAAGTAATTTTGTTCTGTAATTAAAACACGAATAAAATGAATCTGAACCATATCAACATCGTTGTAAAAGACGTTAACAATGCTGTAAATTTATTTATAAAACATTTAGGTTTTAGTTTAATTGTCAATCGGAACAGCAAAATGGCCGTTCTGGAAAACGGCAATCATTTCGCCCTGGTTATTTGGGGACAGGAATTAAACCATAAGGAAAATATCCCTGAATATCCGGACAATTTCCACATCGGATTTTATCAGAAAAATGAGCTGGCCGTTTGGGAGATCTATGAAAAGTTAAAGACAGAAGCCAACTTATCATTTGAAAGCGAACCTAAGAAAATCAGGAATACGTTTGGTTTCTATTTCTTTTTTGAAAAGCTGATGATCGAAATCAGTATTACGCCATTTCAGGATAATATGGCATAACATCGTCTGCCGGCTGCCAACAGGCCACTTAATTTTAGATCGCACTAATAAAAATTACGATTAGCTATTTTAGGGGTTGGTTATAGCCAGGAAAACCGTAGCCGTACTTCTTATTTGGTTTTAAATTCAGTCGGTCTCATATTGGTCAGTTGCTGAAAATTATTGCTAAACGCTGCAATATTCGAATAACCAATTTCATAGGCAATCTCCGTCATGTTCAAATCTGTATCTTTTATCAGTTCCATCGCCCGGATAATCCGCAGCATCTTTAAGTATTGAACAAAAGTAATATGCAATTTCGTTTGAAATAATCTGGTCAGGCTACGCACACTCGTTCCCGATTGCCGAGCAATAATAGCTAAACTTAAGTTTTCATTTAACTGGTTTCTAAAGCTTTCAATAATGGCATTGAGTCGTTTATCGTCTGTAGTAGGAAGCTGGATCGAGAATTTTTTAAGATTTTCCTTTGATAATACGCCCTTAAGCGTTATTAAAAATTCAAATTCCCATGATCCTTTAAAATAGTCGCCTTGCCATCTCTCACTAAATGAAAGCATTTCTGCAAGAAGCTTACTCACCGGATAAATGCCAAGTTCGTCATAAAAACCTACTGCTTTTTTTTCAGGGAAGTATATATTGACAATGTACAGATCCTGTGTATTAAACATCAGGTTGTGAGGATAATTTTTGGGTATCCAGATGTAATGATTTGACGGAATATAAAAATCCTTTTCGGCTGTCTGCAAATAAGCAATCCCGCCATAAACCAATAACAATTGAGTCTTATTATGCTGGTGAGCAGGCAAACGCTGTTCCGTCTGTTGTCTCATCACCACGATGGAATCAGGGTTTTGATCTACCAACTTGATTAATTCACTCAGAATTTTCATATGGCCGAATATAACAAATATTAGGCTAATTATATATAATAATAGCCTAAGGTGTTGGGTAATTTTGCTGTGTCACAATTAGAAAAATCATTATGGAACATCGCATCATAAAGCCTGAAAAAGATTTTAAGGCGCAATCGCAAGCCAAAAAACCTGAACATCAATTACCTTATAAAGATGATGAAAACGATAAAAGGCAGCATCTCCTGGCCGCATTCTACCTATTCAGGTCCCTTCATGTCAATGATAGATTTAAGCTATGCTTTTGATGAGTTGAAAAAGCTGGTGAAACAATGCCTGGAAAAAAGAAAGAAACCAATCATTTATAAAAACAAAACCAATGAAACAATATAAAACAGCTCCGATTTTGGGCCTGCTGTTGCTGTTATCTGCATCCTCTGTTTACGCCCAGCATGCAGAAAAAGTCCAGGCTTTGAGTTTGGAAGAAATATGGAAAGTGACTGAAACGAACAACCGGCAGCTGAAACTAGCTGACCTAAATTATCAGCAAAGTAAAATAGAAATATTGGAAGCCAAAGACCGTTTGCTCCCGGAACTTTCGGTTGGTGGAGACGTAAAACTTAATTCCAAATTTCTGATTTACGACAATGGATTATTCTCTTCACCACAGGATGTGCCCGTAAAAGGCTATGGATACGGAGCAGGTTACCACCTGAACTTTAATCTCTACAATGGTGGCCAGGATAAAAGGAACATCACCCTGAAAAAGGAAGAAGAGACACGGAAACAATATGAACTGGATCTGCAAAAGCATAGCGTAAAATATCATGTAGCAGTTGCTTATTTTGATCTCTATAAATTTTTGCATTTCTATCATTTTCTTAATGCAGAAATTGAAGCAGAACAAAAGCAATTGAGATGGATAGAAAGTCTGCATAAAAACGGTACGGTGCTCAAGAGTGATGTACTAAGAACCTCCGTAAAATTGTCTCAACTGCAACTTAGTCTTTCCGATGTTGGCAAAAAGATCGAAATAGCTAAACAAAGCCTTAATATCCTGATGGGACGTAAAAATGATACTGCGCTGGCCATCAGATACGAAGATGCAATAGAATTAAACGCCATAGCAGATGGTGGCTACAACGATTATATAAACATTGCTTTCAAAAAATCTCCTGAATACAAAATAGTCAATAGTGATATCAAATGGAGCGAACTCAACGTAAAGCAAGTAAAAGCTACCCTATTGCCCAAAGTGGCCTTATACTCCAGTTACAATTATACTTACCCGCAGATTTCCTTCTATCCGTATTCGAATGACTTGTGGGGATTTGGTCAGACAGGCATTAAAATACAGTATGCTATTGATCATCTGTACAAAAGCAAACATACCATTGCCCATGCCCGGGTTATCAGCAACCAGGCTAAAGAAAAAGCAGAAATAAAGAAGGATGAAATCTCCCTTCAGGTAAAAGAAGCTTATTTACAGCAACAACAGGCCTGGGAGCGCGTGGAAACAGCAGAACAAAATATCATCAGAACCACTGAAGCCCTTCGTGTCATCAGGAGTAGCTACTTAAATCAGGAATCACTCCTCACTGATCTTTTGGAAGCAGAAAACGCTTTACTGGAAGCAAAATTCAACCTGACAACGGCACAAACAAACGTAAAAGTAACCCATATCAAACTATTGGCAATCGCGGGCATTCTTTAATCAAAATATGATGAACAAAAATAAAACAGATAAAATGGTTGTAAGCCTTACCAAATGGCTGGGAATTACATTATTCACAGGGATGATAATTTGGGTGGCTACCTATTTCTTAAAGGGATATCGCTATGAGCAGACCACTGATGCACAGGTAGATGCTTATCTCTCACCGATAAACGCAAAAGTGGGTGGCTATATCAGCAAAATATATTACAAGGACAATCAGCTCGTTAAAAAAGGCGATACACTTGTAGTTATTGAGCCGGACGAGTATGGACTGAAAAAAGATGCTGCATCAGCAGAACTCATGAGTGCACACGCCAAATTACCCATATTGGCTGCCAACGAAGAAACGCAGCTTAAAAGTATGGAGGTTATAAAAGCACAATTGGCAGGGGCTCGGGCTAGGTTGAACCAACAGCAAAAAGAATTTAACCGTTATAAAAACCTACTGGCAGATGAATCTGCCACACAACAAAAATTTGATAACATCAGTACTTCTTTATCCATTGCACAGTCAGATTATGATCAGGCCAAAGCATCTTTACACGTAGCACAATCTAAACTTCATGATTTTAAAGCGCAGCATCATGCTATACAGGCAGAGATAAAAATAAAAGAAACACTTCTTCAAAGACAGGAGCTGGACATTCGATATACAGTTGTCACTGCACCTTTTGATGGACAAATTGGTAAAAAAACCATTCAGGAAGGTCAACTGATACAACCCGGGCAAACATTGGTTTTTCTGCTAAACAAAGCTGAGGAAAAATGGGTAGTTGCAAATTTTAAAGAAACACAGATCGGCAACTTCAAAACCGGACAAGCGGTAGCCATTGAGGTTGATGCTTTTCCAAATGAAAAATTCAGTGGTACCATCGAATCACTTTCGCCAACCACTGGTTCACGTTATTCCCTACTTCCACCAGATAATGCTACCGGTAATTTTGTCAAAATCATCCAGCGTATCCCTGTACGGATTAAACTGACTGATGCGCCTGAAAAATCAGCAAAACTCTCTGCCGGAATGAATGCCAGTGTTTACGTTTTAAAAGATTAATGATGCAAGCACACAAAATATCAATTTTCAAATCGCGGGTGTCAGAATGGGTGGCAAGATCCGTCATATCTGCCATTCTGATGACCTGTCTGTTTAGCTTCGCTTTTTATGGCAGTCCGGTTGCAGCAATGGGTTTTTATGGGATACAGCCTACCGATGTGCAATATGGCATGGTTGTGATTTATGGTTCTACCGTTGCTTTCCTGGCACTTGATTTTCGGATCGTAAAATATGTTGCACCAAGGAAATATTTACTGATCGCCCTTGCCGTAAATGCAATATGTGCTGTGATCTGTTTTTACTTCAAAGACTGGACATTGTTTGTGGTTTGCCAGTTTTTTCAGGGAATTACCTGTGCATTAATGTCAGGAATTGTTTTACAGCTTATTTTCCCAAGATTACCTTCTGTACGCGCCCGTGTAATTGCTTTTAGCCTGCTGTATGGAAGCATACAGATTGCCGTTCCCTTTTATTCTGTTTTTACCAGCGTGGTCATTTATTTTTTTGATTTTAACTGGCTATCCTACGGATTGATGATCCTAATCCTCATGCTAACAATTACGGTATTGCTCACCATGAACAGTGAAGCGCGGTTTAGCAAAAAGATTCCGCTTTATCAGGTAGATTGGCCAGGTTATCTGTTCTATGTATCATTTATCTTAATCATGGGATACATCCTGGTATACGGGCGACAATTAGGATGGTACGGCAGTTCGTTAATCACCACGCTCAGTGTAGCTGATCTTCTTATTCTTTCAGTTTTCATCATCAGGGCATTGAAGCTTAAACGGCCATTAATCAACTTACAGATTTTCAAGGCAAAGAATTTTGTAACCGGGCTGGTACTACTTTTTACATTTTATATTTTTAAAGGAAGCACCGGACTTGCCTACGGCTACCTTGAAGTAATTTTAGGAAATGACCCACTGAGCACCATTCCTATCTGGACGGCTGTAATTTTAGGGACCGTACTGAGTATGTTCATTACTTCCAGGTTTATCCTGATGGGTTACAACTTAATCAGGATAATCATTGTTGGCTTTGGAATAATGGCAATTTATTATGCTTATATGATATTATTTGTTTCTGTTCAGGGCGAAACCATTGATTTTATCCTACCTATGTTTATTTATGGTGTAGCAACCGGCGTATTATTTGTGCCTATTGTTTCATTCACCGCTTCATCAGCACCTCCCAAAATTGCCGTTAATGCATCGCTTGTAGGCATATTGGCCAGGTTTACAGGGTTTACAGCCAGTCTGGCACTGAATAACGAACTTCAATTATTTGCAAAATCAGGAGTTCGGGAAAAAATCCGGGAAACACTCACAGGAAGCAATCCGCAATGGCCAGCTACCCTGCTCAATATTCAAAATCAATATCTCCATGCAGGTAGCGATATCTATACTTCAAAAGCATTATCTACAGGCTATTTTAATCAAATGCTAGGCCGTCAAATATTGGCTCGTGCCACCAGAGATTATTATGATCTGATGCTTACGGGTGTGTTTTTCGTAATTATTATTTTACTCTTGTTACCTCAAATTCGACATGTTATTTTGAAATTAAAAAAAGGTAATACACCTTATTAAAATCATTTTATTGAAGGCATTTAAAGCTTCTTCCGGATAAATTTTATATTGAAAAACTAAGCAATAAGCACTACAGCACAAATAGCTTTTATCTTAATTAGAAACATTTACGAGGGGTAATCATGAATAAAATCAGCATTAGGTGCATTTTACTTTGAGGCGGACCATAATTTTTCGACTTCACATGATTTAAAAGTCGCAAAGATTCATACAATGCCCCTTTCTTTGCAATGCCAGGCCAGCAAAAATGTCGTTGGGATATTTAATTTCTCCCGAAGGGCTTTAAGTTTTTTCTCGATATGGCTCAGGCTGGAGGAGGCCATTCCCTTTTTTTTGAAATAGGCTGCTATCGATTTTTGCTTTACCCCTTCGGTGGTAAGTTTTAAAATAAGTTTTTCTTCCCCGGTCAGTTCAGCTAAAATTTCATCACCCGGATAGCGGCGAAGATTGGCTGAGCAATATTTCTGACCATCGTTAACGGCTTTTATTGCTGTTTTAAAAGCATTAACTGCGCCAAAAGATTTATGCACATAGGCATCAATCTGGTACTCTTTAAAAAGCCGGTCGGCAATGTTTTTACGGTCATCTGCCGAAAAAACCATCACTTTGATTGCCGGCTGTATTTCCTTAACCGCCTGGATCAATTCCCAGCCGGAATAAATTTCCCTTCTTTCAGTATCACCCTTAAAAGATAAGTCAGCAATAAAGCAACTGATAGGGATTAGCTTCGCTGATGGCCTTTTTTACCCGGCTATAGGCATAATCGCAGTTCACTATATAATCGCGGTTATCCTGTACAATGCCCAGGTCTTCCAATGCCATTCTCAGTGCTATATTCATAAATTCTTCGTCTTCTGCAATCAGTACTTTTTTAAACATATATTATTACCTTAAATTATTTAAGCCTTTTAAGGCTCCGGGCTCAAAATTAATCAGGATCAAACATGATAAATTACGGTTTCCCTTTCGGATATTCTACTGATGGTTCTAATTTACAGGTGTTTGTTTATGTTGTCCAATCTTCAATAACAACTTCGTCAAGTCGGTCAAAATCGCTTACGTTTTTTTTACCAAAGTCAGGTTATTGAAAATGGCTGTTGTTGCGATCAGCAAATCAAAATCATCCAACATGCTGCCTTTGGTTTTCAGTAGGGCTTTTTCTTTTGCATAATATCAAGAATGGGAACAATGATAAATTTTGCTGTAAATGCTTATTTATTTTTCGATGATTTTCTTGATGAATGCTGTTTTCAACACCAAATTTAAGTTCTGCTACGGTAACTTCAGACAGAAAGCAGTTTTCTTCGCCTGTAGCCTTTATTTTTTTGTGCAGGTCAAACTTTCCTTTGATGAAGTAAATGCATATATTGGTGTCGAGCAAGTATTTTTTCACAACTCTTCTCTTTTTCTGTTAAAGTTTCTTGCTGCTTTAAGTTCGGCAACCAGTTCATAGGCGGTTTGGTCAGATTCCCAGGAACCATATAATGCATCCAGAGAGATTTCTTTTGCTTATTGATGAATATGGCCAGATAATTGGCTCTTTTGCTATTTAAAACGGATTTGATAACCTAACGCGTTAATTTTAATTGCTTCTTTTTTAAACACTTATTTAAAATAAAAAAAGTGTACCCTAAATAGTTTAAAATATATTTTTACATATTAAACAGAACTTCTATATTTGCAGCTCATTAAAAAATGAGCCTCGGTAGCTCAGTTGGATAGAGCAACGGTTTTCTAAACCGTGGGTCAGGGGTTCGAATCCCTTCCGGGGTACTTAAGATGGCTTTCAGATCAACTCTGAGAGCCATTTTTATTTTAACATATGCTACTTCTATTCGGTTTAAAATTATATAAATTAATTATAAATTGAAACGTTTGGTTCGAAGGGTTAGACAGATACCCCATACCATTACTTCTGAATATCCGGATTGCAATCTATTTCTTTCGTTTAGCGGGAAGGTTTTATTTTTGGATAGGCAATGATTTGCTATCCGGTCCGATCGGCAAAGCTAGTGGTTCCAGCTATACGCTCCAAATCAGTGCCAACCGGTAAGTGCAGATATGGGATAATGGCCTAATCATAGTTTGCAATGGTATTGACTTCGTAGATCATGGTATGAGTATGATCGTCCAGGTAATCTTGCGTTTCAGTACCAGAAAGAAATATCCAGCCAGCATCGTAGTCGAAGTTTGGTTCTTGCCTGTACATGTACTTTATGGGCAAACCTTCAACTGTGATTTTATCAGTTGCCATGCATCCACCCATCGGAGCAATAACATCTCTAATTTCGTGGGCTTGTAATTTAAACTTCTTATTTTTGTTTTGCATGTGATTTTACTTTCAACCACTCCGTAAAGTAGTTCTTTATTGTTTCATCTACATTATTGCGGTCTACCCCATCAATATACCACTGCACTTCCTCAATCATCAGATCGGTTTTAGCATAATACAAAAAGTAGAATTGCTGTAGTGCCTTATCATAATCAAGCTCAAGGTAAAGATCTCTAAGCTCAGCAAGAACTTGTACTGATTCCAGCTTGCCGCCAAGGCACATCTGTATAAGGTAAGTAACATAATTCCATACAGCTTGGCGTTTATCAGAGAAGTCCAGGCCCAATTCATGAAGTGCTTTTGTAGTTAAGGTTTGCATTTCAAAGTAACCGAATGGCTCGCCCATACCTGCTAAAATAACAAGGTGTTCGGTATCGAAACCACTCATTAACATTTCAACTGCCCAATCAGACCAATTTTTGTCAAAATCACGATCTAATGCTTTACAGACTAAAATCCTGATTGTAGAATCTGGTAATGGGCGCATGCTGGAGCTGGTGGTGTTTTACCTGTAATTTTTTAAATTGTACTTTGGAAAATAGCGTTAATTGCGGGCAAAACCTTTACTCATATTTAAACTCAAAAGGCTGGTGGAGCCGGAACCTGGCGGCTTGCCCATATCTGGTACCCGGAGTATTTTTAGGGAGGAGTTTCAAAATCCTGACAATTTCATTTATCATGGCCTCGGTTCCCGTTCCTTTTACAGTGTATTTAGAAACACTGCCGTCTTTTTCAACTATTGTGGTTACCTCGAGTTTGGTGTAAAGTTTGTTTTTTTTAATCACATCAGAGTTTGCATATTGATTGTGCGTAAACTGTATATATTCTGCCTGACTAAGGAGGGATAAGGGAAACTTGTAAATGTGCCCTTCAGAGGGTGGTTTATCATCATAAATTGTGGTATCAGCCAGTGTGTTTATTTTTGTGCTGTCCTGGGCTTTGGCTTTTTGGCTGATGGCGATCAGGATTAATGCTGAGATGAGCACTAGGATTTGTTTTTGCATTGAGATTGCGTTTTGATCAAATATAAACATTCGGGTGAATAATTTAAAATGGTGCCCCAAAATTGGCTTTGCGCAAATCCAGGATTTCGTAGCTAAGCTACCTATAGGGGAATAGATCAGTTTTGGATATTGAAACGAAATCCATTTCTTAACTTTTGCCGGACGAAAATACCTTGTAATGATATAATAAGTAGCAGTTATGGGGCATTTATCTTTACAATTACGTTGAGTAATGAATAATTAATTTGAAAAGGCAGTAAGTTAGCTGGTAAAGAAATGGTATAAGGATATTTAACTATAGTTATTCTCTAAAATGCAAACCTAATGACCTGGCTGGTTGACTGAACCGGCGAACTTTAAACACAAATAGCGTAAGCCTTTTTTGATGTTATTGACCATCCGAGCCGCATAAAACAATTACTAAAACGGTCTGTTATCAACTAAGCAAATTTAATGCACAATATGATGAAATACCTGATGATGATACTGTATTGTTTGCTGATCTCCACAGTACTAAGTTTGCTTGGGGTATTTATTTTGCAGACGATGAAGGTAATGGGTACAGCAGAATCTGATTTTATCAACTTACCTTATGGCATTGCTGTCGGTTTCAACATCTCCCTGGCTTTTGGCACCCTGCCAATATTATTTAACCTCAATAATACGGTGAAGTTTAGCCCGCTAATGAGTGGCTTAAGCTTTTTTCTATTGCCATTTATACTGGTATTACTCTTCTTATTATTGATGTGGGACGAGCCATGGCCAGGCGTACTCTTTGCGCTTCCTTATTTATCAGTATTAATTATTTTCTTTATGCGCTTTAGGCGCGGACAGCATTTAAAGCAATATCATCAATAAGATTTCCTTTGAACCTGGTATTGAACATGCTATACCTGGAGGGAAGTTTAAAAAGTGATGAATAGCTGGCCGACCGGATGTAGCGTAAGTAAATGAAGCACCTGCTGTATTGGTACCATAATGATTACTAAGCGGGATTGATTATTCCAATTATTATAGAAATAAGAGACATCATAAATGAGAAAATGGGGAGTATTGAAGTTATAAAAGCATAAATGAATGATACTGTCATAGCGTTAATTATTGTCTTTCTGTTTTTTGAAAATTGTGGTACTAAATAAGTTATAAAGGGAATTATGGCTATATAAAATACGCCTTTTATCAGTTCTTTTTCAACAAAAACAACAGCTAATACAATGAAAATATTTGCTATAATTAACCAGTTTTTATAAACTTTTGCATGGCTTAATTTTGTAACGGCAATTAATCCAAAACAGCTGGGTAAAGTAAGAATTGAAAGCATGTAGAATACGTCATCAATTCCTTTGCCATCATTATAAAAATAGTGTTTATATGTAAACCAAATACTCATTGTCAAGCAAATTCCATTAATGATGTATAGGGGTTTGCTAAATTGCTCTGTTTGCATTTTAATTTGTGATTCCATTTTACTTATTTTAATCAGTTAATTGCAGGGACCATTACTAGCAGGATTATTGCCTACAGAGGTTGGACCAGAAGAAACTCTGTTATCTCCTTGTGAATGAGCATTTCTCAAGCTATATCCCAATCCTCCAGGTGTCATTGCTGTTGTTACTCCACCTGGACCAGCAACTCCAACAGTTGTGTATGCATTAGGTAAAGATATTCCGCCAGAAGCGCACACCCCGACAACAAAAGCCGTGCAGTTCATTCCCAACAAATCATAATTCGAAGGTGGATTTTCTAAAGCGGTTAACATTTTACTGAAATCTGTTGCATTGCCTCCCATGTCAAATATCATCCTGATCGTGTAGTCTGTTTGATCTGAATTATTAACCATTTTTGATGGACTACTAAATGGGTTAGTTGTTGGATAGAAACCTAGCGTTTGTGTTACCTTAAATCCGTTGCTCCCCTGTTTGATAAGTGTTATTGCTGTATGTCCAACACCATTTATCAATCCGTAATTCAGCGAAGTTCCCGGAACTGGTTCTAAAACCTGAACAATAACTTTATAGGTAGCTCCAACATCGGGGATATTGTCGAAACATTTTGTATACTTCTTTGGATCTATTGCCGCATGATCTTGTCCAGGTAAATATGGGGCTGACGGAATTGTATTTGAACCCGAACTGCCGCCGCCGCCGGTTCCTACACCGATGCCGCCAGTACTTGCACATGTTGTATAAAGTACCTCGTAGTTGTAAGAGCTAATGGTGGAAAGCATTAAATTATAATTTGATTGAGTAGCATCTGCTGCATAATCAAGTGCTGTACGTATGGTATATCCTAGGCTGGTGTTATCGGGTATGTTATAAAAAGTCAGTTCGTTTCGATTTCCATATGTGGGCACTTCATAGTCTAGATTCTTTGCATATGTCAGATATGAAAAAACTTGGTTTCTAAAATAGTTCATAACAACATTATCATTGCCTGAATAGCTATTTGAAGGCATAGTGAATATGTAATAAAAGTCAGCATTGACTACAGTTTTACATTCGCGAGTAGACAGATATGGGGTGGTAGATCTATTTTTAGGAGCGAGCGACATTGTTTTTTCCTTGCAGATGCTATATGCTCGTCATTAAGTTTTTTTTGGATAATTTTTTCTTGATTGATAATGTTTTGAGGTATGGTTAGGCCCATCATTGAGAAATTATAAAGAATAGTTTGCAATCGACGTTCTTCTGAAGAGCTCCCGGCAGAAGGAGAAGGTGCCGTATAATTCCTCATATTAGCTTGGAAATTATTTTTTTCACTGCTGAAAGATAATTCTAAGGCCTTAACACATGGTTGATTATTTTCAGTAACCGCCACATAATAATTAATACTGCGTTCAGCATTTGTTGAAATTCTAATTACTATGTTTTTCCAATCTAATTGTTCGTTCGGCTTTAGTGAAGCCACAACCGGGTGGTCTTTAGAATAAGCCGTCCATTTTGCATAAAGTTCCTTAACAAAAGAGGAGGCTGATTGATCTGGTTGAGACACGTCTACAAAATCAGCCTGTTTTTTGCAGGAAATGGCAACGATAGCGATAAGCAGTAAATAGTAACGATAAAATCGCTGGATTGAGGTTAAGCTTTGCGTCATTTTAAATAGTTTAAGATTGATGAATTTGGTATTTTTGATAAACATAACTTTGATTTTGAGAAAGCATCTCCTCACTATATTAAGTTATACTCCAAAAATACCAGGTCGCTCTTTGAGATTTTTTGACAAAAGTCACAAAATGAAAATGCTTACTTTTTTCTTATCCGGCTTAAAGTTTCTCTGCTTATGCCCAAATATGAAGAGATGTGACTGAGAGAAACTCTGTTCAAAAGTTGAGGCTGGTTTTGAATCAGCTGCTCGTAACGCTGTTTGGCAGAAAACATGCGCAGCGCGTTTGCCTGTGCTTCGTTACGTATATAATATAATTCTGTAAGCCTTCTTCCGACTATATTAAATTCAACAAAATGCTCATAAAGCCAATCTAGTTTTTCTTTCTGAAGAACTATAAAAACGCTATCCTCCAATGTTTCAATATATTCAAAGCTAGGCTGTGAAGTGAAAAAACTATATACTGAAATGGCAAGTTCATTTTCAAATAAAAACCAAGTATTTGTTTCGATACCCTCTTTGTTGAGGTAAAATACCCTGACAGCACCTTTAACTATGAAATAAATACGGTCACTTTTTTCTCCTTCACTTAAAATTTTTTGGTTTTTAGGGAAGCTAATAATTTTGCTCTGCTCAATGATGGCCTCTTTCAATATGTTGGACAGCCCGCCCATTTTTGAGAATACATGAAACAATTGTTCATATGGAGTTGATTTTTGCATTAAAATAGGTTTTCATACAAATTAGGATTTTATATAAACATTATCTAGTTTAAGTTAAATCTATTCTGAATAAGGCTTTTTTTATATAGATAGATCGGGGTTTTAAAGACAATGCTTTTTGGTAGGCATTGTTGAAAAATAGAAAACCTAAAGTTTTTTGCTCTATATTATTATTTAAGGATCTGTATAGATATTGCAAGCAGGGAAGATAATTGGCAACAAATTTAATTTGCTATACCCTACCATTTAACGCTCGCTCGCTAAAGCAGGTGTCAGCATTGTTGATCAAATACGTAGTCAGCTCATTGGTGATTTTATAGGTTTGTGCAAACTTTTTACTGGTCTGATAAACATCCTGAAGCACTAGAAATGATAAGTAAGTATTATCTTAAAAGTCCTGAAATTAGATAAAAACCGGAAGCTTTTTATTTTGATAACCACCCTTAATCCTCATAAAAGTGGAATTAATGAATTTAGGTGTAATGATCGCCCAGGTTCGTAAACCTATAATTTACACCCAAAACTAAGCATCTTCCCCATTCCAAACATCATCATCAGCCTGCCTGATTTTTTTGTGACCGGAACTGACGCTCTTTAATTCTTCGTGGTGGTAATTTCTTTCCGGATTTTCGGGCAAGGTATCGTTATGATGGTCTGGCACCTGCTGCACCTGCGCTGGCTTTTTTAGCTCCGGTAAATCATCGTGTACAATAGAGGGTGTTAAAATTTTCTTCGTGGGTTTATTGCGGTTTTCCATAATGATCATGGCATCAAATTTTAAGCCACAAGCAACATATGGGTAATTTTTTTAGGGCGAGGGTAGCTGATGGGTTAAAAGCAGTAACCAAAAAAGGGCAATTATGAAGGGGTTACCAAAATCAGTTTAACATCCCTCACTCCCCTTTAACCATGATAATTACCTTGAAAAGATCGTTTCGATAAACTTAAGGCTGGGAACTTATGGCGAAACTTTTACAGCGACAATAAAAAAAGCCATTGGATGGTTTTATTTTCAGCCCCATCCCCTCACCTGTTTGTTAATGAATAGCGACCGGATTTAGCTGAATAGCTAATTTGGCAAACCTGAGTACCTCTATGCTCTGAAAACCGAAATCCTCTACCACTTTGCCTAAAATGAGGTAACAGCCTTTCCCTTTAAAAGGATACTGCGGACTGGTATTGGGAAAATGGGTGGTATCAAAAAAATCGCCCCTGGCATCTAAAAAGGTACCGAACCACATTTTGTTATTTTTAATGGTATGTACGGTTTTTTCGCATACATAATTCCCCACCATCCGTACCGTTTGGCCGAGGTACCGGGGCAGATCGGCCGCCATCACCTCCCCGCGGAAGGGTGTTTTCAGAAAATCGAACATGTTATAGTTGAGCGGATAACCCAACAGCTCTAATTCTGTGTAGGCATTTTCCAGATCAGAATCTGCCAGTGCCGGGAGCTGATAGGTTTTATAACTGATTTTAAACAGTTCGGCATGGTTTACTTTTTTCTGTTTAAAACCCAGGTATTGATGTACATCCCAGAGCAGGGTTTTACGATCTTTGCCGGTAAAGCGCAGGGCACCAAGCCTGATGAGGATAATGGCCTGTTCCAGTGAGATACAGGTCCGCTTTACAAAATCTTCGAGATGGAGATACGGACCATTTGCGGCACGCTCCTGCGGAATGATTTTAATGACTTTTTCTTCCAGGCCCTGAATGCCGATAAAGCCCAGGTAGGCATCCTCCCCCGTGATATTGACCACCTCATCGCTATGGTTAACGCAGGGCAGGCGCACTTTGGCACCTGTTTTCTGCAGTTCGTACACGTAAACCCAGCGGCTGTAAAAACCGCCGTAATTATTCAGTACCGCTACCATAAACTCCATGGGGTAATAGGTTTTAAGGTAAAGGCTCTGGTAACTTTCAACAGCAAAGGAGGCCGAATGTGCTTTTGAAAAACTGTAACCGGCAAAAGAGGAGATTTGCCGCCAAACTTCGGTAATAAGCGCTTCTGAATGGCCCTGTTTTCTGGCTGAGGCGAAAAATTTATTGACCAGTTCATCAAACGCCAGTTTTGAGCGGTATTTTCCGCTCATGGCTTTACGCAGGATATCGGCATCAGCCAGGTTTAAACCCGCAAAATAATGGCATACTTTGATCACATCTTCCTGGTACACCATTACGCCATAGGTTTCGCTGAGCTGCTGTTTCATCACATCGCACAGGTACACCACTTTTTCGGGGGCATGGTAACGTTCTATATACGATTTCATCATACCTGAACTGGCCACGCCCGGGCGGATGATGGAACTGGCGGCCACGAGGGTAAGGTAATTATCACATTTGAGTTTTTTGAGCAATTGCCGCATGGCCGGCGATTCGATGTAAAAACACCCGATGGGCTGTCCTTCTTTAAGGATTGCATTTACTTTCTGGTCTTTTTTAAAGCTTTTGAAATCGTGGATATCGATGTCTTTATTTTTGTTCTGTTTAATGAGCTGCACCGCCTCGCGGATGTGCCCGATACCCCGCTGGCTTAAAATATCGAACTTTTCATAACCGATGGCTTCAGCCTCGTACATATCCCATTGCACCGTAGGGAAACCTTTTGGGGGCATATCTAACGCGGTATAATAGGTAATCGGCTCCTGGGAGATCAAAATCCCGCCGGCATGGATAGAACGCTGATTGGGCATACTTTTGAGGTACCGGTGTACAGCCAGCAACTTCTGGTAAGTTGCATCCGATAAATTTTCGCGTTCTTTGGCAGGATCGGTAAAACCATCTATTTCTGCTTTAGGCAACCCCAAAACCTTACCAATTTCCCTGATTACTGCACGGTCTTTAAAAGTGCTCATGGTACCCAAAAACGCAACATGCCATTTTGGATAACGTTTAAAAATATATTTCTGAATGGTCTCCCGCTCATCCCAGGAGAAATCGATATCAAAATCGGGCGGGCTGGTTCGTTTTTCGTGCAGGAAACGTTCGAAATACAGATCGAGATCAATGGGATCTACATCGGTAATGCGCAAGCAATAGGCAACCATACTGTTGGCGCCCGAGCCGCGGCCCACGTGGTAAAAACCACATTTGTTGATGGCATACCTTACCATATCAAACGTGATAAGGAAATAAGCGCAGAAGTTTTTAAGTTCGATGATGCGAAGTTCTTTTTCCAGCCGTTTAAGGGCCTCCTGGTGGTATTCGCCGTAGCGGTATTTAAGCCCCAATGTGGCCAGCCGGCGGAGCATTTTTTTATCGCCCTCTAGCCCTGTTTTGGTATAATGAAACCTGTTTTTTGAGCTGGGTACGGTACTATCTTCAAAATAGGCGCTTAAATCGCAGCTGTTGATCAGCTTTTGCGTATTCTGAACAATAAAAGGATACTGCTCAAACCGCTGGGTAAGTTTGGCCTCGGGAATGAGAAATTCATCGGGATCACATTTTTCGTCGTCAGGAACCTTGCTTAACAAGGTATTGAGTGCAATGGCCCGTAAATACTCATGTAAGCGATAGGTAACTTTATTGCTTACGGTAACGGGATGCCATACCAGCAGCTTGTCTTTTTGCTTTAAAAGCGGATGTTGATACAAATGATTGAGCTGTTTTGCACGGATGCCGACATATTCGTTGGCATTTAGCGTTTTATTGAACGTTTTATAAAAGGGGTAAACGATATACACATTTTCCATTGCCGGCGGCGTTTGAGGAAGCGGAAGGTGATTGATATGGTGGTGGCTTAAAAATGTATTGAGCTCGCGCATGCCCTCCTTATTTTTGGCAATGCCTACATAGCGTAAACCATTATCGCCGCGGAATTCGATACCGGCTACCGGCTTGATCTGATAAGGGATATTGCCTTTGTGTATATCATCGGCCGCTTTGGCAATGCCCTGTTTGTAACACTCGCGGATAAACTCAACCGCCCCGCCTGAGTTATTGATATCAGTAAGAACCATTTGGTGAATACCCAGATGCCGTGCGACAGCAATAAGCTGACTAATGCTTTGTGTACCATATTTAAGGCTATAAGAAGAATGCACATTTAAAAACATAATTATTCGTATGATTTGGTGCCTGTTGTTCCCTTCTCCCTCATAAAACTTCTGATTTTTGACCGCTTTCTGATTTCAGGCGCCTGTTCTGTTTCGCCGGCATTTTCGATCAGCTTTTTATTTTTACGCGGGTTGTATTTGATCACTTTCCCTTGTTCATCGCGTGGTGGCTGGGTAACAATACAGGCCTTTACCACTGCTTCGGCGCCATAACTGTTGCGCACCCTATCCATGGCCTGGCAAAGGCTATACTCCTCTTCAGCAACGTTATACAGGCCAATCTGTTCGTAACCACTTACCAGATGGGAAAGTTTTACGCCTACCAGGCGCAGCAGCATCCGTTTTGCATATACTTTTTCGAAGAGGCGATGGGCTTTGCTGATCAGAAATGAATCAAGCGAGGTATAGGGGATCCGCTCCTGCTGGGTAACGGTTTCGAAATTGGTATAACGCACGGTTACGGTAATGCAGGCCGTGAGTTTTTGCTGGTTGCGCAGCTGGAAAGTTAACCCGCTGACCATACCGGTTATAATGGCTTTTAGTTTAGCCATATCCATGGTATCGCTTTCAAAAGTGGCCTGTGTGCCGATAGATTTTCTTTCGCGGTAAGGCACCACGGGCGAAAGATCGATCCCGTTTGCCTTTTGCCATAAGCTTAAGCCATGCTGCCCCAAAATTTTAAACATCAGCTGTTGCGGGATCTGCGTAAGTGTGCGGATATCGCGAACCCCCATTTCGCTCAGTTTTTTATAGGTGGCATGGCCAATGCCCGGAATTTTATGGATAGCCAAAGGATCGAGAAAGGGACGTAACTCAGGAAAACTGACCTGCCTTTCGCCATCAGGCTTCGATTCGTTCGTGGCGATTTTAGCTACGGTTTTATTGATCGACAGGCCAAAGGAAATAGGCAGGTGCAGCTCTTTCATAATGGTTTGCCTGAGTGCAGATGCAAATTTCATGCAGCCAAAAAAGCGGTCCATACCAGTCATATCGATATAATGCTCATCAATACTGGCCTTTTCAAAAAGCGGAACCTGATCGGCAATCATCTCGGTAATCTCATGCGAGGCTTTGGAATATTCTTCCATATCGCCTTTTAAAAATATGGCCTGAGGGCATAATAATTTCGCCGTTCTGCCCGGCATTGCAGAATGTATGCCATATTTTCGCGCCTCGTAACTACAGGAAGCGACTACCCCTCTGTCGCCGCCGCCACCGATAATTACCGGCTTACCGGATAACCCGGGATTTTTTCTGATTTCTACAGATACAAAAAATGCATCCTGATCCATATGAATAATCTGCCTGTTTTGATCCATTTTCTAATGATAAGGGTGATTGACATCAAAATTACTAATATTTTTAGCTTATTTAAAAATTATAGCGCCAGCGGTTGTAAATAAATACTAATAAAATTAGTTAACAGTTAACAAATAGTTTATACCTCCACTAAAAATGATGCAAACTATGATGTATTGCGGCAATGAATGGAACTGATGGTGTGCAGGTTAGGATATAGCTCACCGGGCCTGTTACGCGAACTGCCGGATTGGAGACGGATATGGACCGCGAAAATTTGCCCGTGCCTGGGGCGCAAGTCTGTCCCCCCGCATTAATGGCGGCTTAAATTTTACGATAGCGATAAGCCAAACGCCACAACAATCATTTGCCGGCCTGCCGCTTTGGTGATAAAAATAAAACTTTGTGTTATTTTAAACTGTTAACTTAACAATCAACAAGATGACTATGGAAACTAAAGACAATAAAAAAGCGGCTGAAAAAGCGCAAAATGAAAAAGGAAGCTCAAAAGATAAGGCTTCCTTTGATCAGAATGGCGAAGGGGCATCAGAAAAATTTGGCCAGGCGGGCTCAAAACCTAATGAATCAGGCGATGGTGGGCCTGGCACAGTAAACAAAAACAAAGAAAATTAAAAGATAAAAAGAGTGTAACACTCTTTTTATCTTTCGTAAATACTCATCTTCTCGGCCAGTTCGATGATGCTTTTGATTTTAAGCTTCTGAAAAAGCCTAAGTTTATACGTACTTACTGTACCCATTTGAAGGTTTAACTGATTGGAAATTTCGAGTACACCAATGCCTTTTGTTAAAAGTTCTGCTACTTCCAGTTCACGGCCGGATAGTTTGGTAAAAGGATTATCGGCATCGTTACCCAATATGCTGTTAAACATATTTTCTTTAACATTTCTGCTGGAGTAACGGCTACCGGCTAAAATCGTAGTGATTGCCGTTACAATTTCTGACTCTTCAGCATTTTTGGTTAGATAACCAGATGCACCTGATTTTAAATAAGGTACAGCATAAATGTTTTCATTTAATGAAGAGAATACCAGAATTTTTGCATTGGGCTGAACCACCTTAAGCTGATCGATTACCTTGAGGTTGTTACCACCCGGCAAATTCACATCAATGATGATTAAGCTTGGTAATTTTTCGGTTTCTACCAGCGCCTGCTCCATTGTAGCGGCGTGAATGATTTCGACACCAGGCCAAAAGTCTGATATTAAGCCTTTTAAACCACGACGGATAATTTCGTGATCATCGGCGATGAGTACAGTAAAAGTACTTACGGCATTTTTTGTTTTCATGTATAATTAAGGATATTCTGCAAGTTAGCAAAAAGTTACTTTTTCCATACAATTGTAGTGAATTTTTTGTTAAAACTTGTAAATATTATTATACACAATTCAATTTTTTTGTTAAAAACTTAAAATATGTAGCTGAACAATCAATGAATTTCCTGTATATACCATTCTAACCCAGAGCCTAAACACCTGCCTGTTGACGGCTGCTACCACTAAGGCTTTAGCAGTTTAGCGCTTCCATGGGGGATGAGCAGCCCCCATATGATTTTGATGTAAGACGGATGAAAGGAAGGAAATAACCTACTGGTTAATAAACAGATAACAACCATCACAGACTTAAAAAACAGCTTTGGATTGAGGAGAAAAAGAAAATATCAGTATTGGTTACTGACGCATATAATGGAAAACATTTGGAACAGGAACGGCCACTAATGTATACCCAATACTACATATTAAAGAAAAAATGTACTTTAATTTGAGGGCGTGTATAAAAAATATTTTATTGACAAAAGTCAACTAAATATTTCAGGATGTTATTAATACTACATACTGATAAACGCCAATACATGAGATACAGAAGCAAAGAAAACTCATAAAAATGATCAGATCCTGGCACGGATACGGCTCAGTGTTTCCAACCTGATGGCGAGGAAAGAAGCAATGTATTTTAGTGAAACCCGGTTAATAAGATCAGGAAAAGAAACCAGGAACCGTTGGTATCGTTTTTCAGCAGAAGAAATTCTGCAGAGATAGGCCCGTTCTTCTGCCGATCGGTAATATAACTCCATCATTTTCCTGCCCACAATATTCGCTTCGGTAAAGTTCTCGTACAGGTGTTCTGACAGAACGTGCGGAATGGCAATCAAATCAACATCTTCCAATGCCTGTAAATATTCATCTGATTCGCTTTCTAACCATAAATTGCGTATGGTACCCACTACTTCGTTTTCTTTCGCAATCCAAGTGGTAATTTCGGTACTTCCGTCTTTGATAAATCCCCTGACAACGCCTTTCACGATCAAAAACAGATATTTATTACGGTCGACAGGCGAAATGACGTATTTGTTTTTTCTATAGCTGATTGGAAACGTATGCTTATTGATGCGTCTTTCAATTTCATCATTTAATGGATGAAACTTCTTGAAAATATCGATCAGTGGCGAAGAATTGTTGTATTTTTTCCACTTGTCCTCATCAGATAAATTAACTGCAATCATAGCATTATGGTTCGAGATAGACAAATTTCTCCTTTTAAAGAAATTTGCCCTGTAATAATAAGCACATTGATTTTAAAAAAGAAGTTTTTAATCACTTATCACTCAAAATGACATTAAAACGTTTTCTCTACCCCAAGGCCAAATAATGCAAAGTCGTACTTCACCGGATCTAGGGGGTCGAATTCCTTTAACCGGGCAGTTAACTCTACCGCTGTTAACCAATCGGTTTGCTTTCGGTTAATGAGACCTAATAACCGCCCTACCCTGTCTACATGCACATCGCAAGGGCAAATCAGATCTTTAGGCTTCAGCCTGTCCCAAATCCCGAAATCAACGCCGTTATGATCGGCCCTGACCATCCACCTTAAAAACATATTTAAACGTTTGCAGGTTGATTTTTGCTGTGGTGAAGAGATATGCTTTTTGGTACGGTGCGGAAAATCGTCAAGTGAAAAAAAATACTGCCTGAAATAATTGAGGCTTTGTTCAATGGAAACCTGGAGCTGCCCGGCTAAACAAACTTCGGGAGCGGCATAGGTTATCACTTCAGCTACCTGGATACAGGCGTCAGAAAATACTTCCTGTCTAGGCAGAAAAGCCTGTTCCAAACTATCAAACCGGCTGTAATGCATGCTGAAGAACGAAATAAAATAAAGAAGATCGGTATCGTTAAAGGTACGGTGCTTAAAGTGAAGCAGCCGTTTTAAATCATTGTCGTTGTGGTTCAGCACAAAATCGTATGGGGCATTGTCCATCCGGTTAAGCAAATCGCGGCATTTACTGATGATGGTTTTCCGTTGACCCCAGGCCAGAACCGCAGCAAAAAAACCAGCAATTTCGATATCCTGTTTTTTATCAAAAAGATGCGGAATGCAAACCGGATCGTTTGCGATAAAATCAGGATGATTGTACTGCTCGACTTTGCGGTCAAGAAAATTCTTTAGCTCCAGAAATTGCATATGGGTAATTATTTTTTACGAAAACAGCAGCGCATCAGCAGCTACCTGAAACGGTATCCTTTTTTGTTTTGGAGATTTTGATAAAGCCGCCACTTCGGCAAAAAAGATGTAGTGTAAAGCCGGACGAATAAAACCTTAGCACGGCAGCTGCTTTCCAGAAAATAAAAAACCGGGCAAATGATGACCATAATGCCCGATAGAATTTTAAGCCAATGCGCGTTCCAGATCTTCCAAAAGATCATCAATATCTTCTACGCCCACGCTTAAACGCAGCAGATTATCTGTTACACCAACTTTCTCCCTTTCTTCTTTTGGAATGGAACCATGCGTCATGGTAGCCGGGTGATTGATTAAAGATTCTACCCCGCCTAAAGATTCGGCAAGTGTAAATACCTTAAAGTTTGATGAAATCCGGAAGGTTTCTTCCAGATCAGCGTTTTTCAACGTAATCGAAATCATGCCTCCAAAGCCCCGCATCTGTTTTTTAGCTACCGCATGGTTAGGATGATCTTCGAAACCCGGCCAATAGATTTTATCAACCTTTGGATGTGTTTTTAGATAATGTGCAATACGCTCCCCGTTTTCGCAATGTGCCTTCATCCGGAGATGAAGCGTTTTGATGCCCCTTAAAACCAAAAAGGCATCTTGCGGACCCGGTGTTGCGCCACAGGCATTGTAAATAAACCACAGCTCTTTATACAATTGCTCATTATTGGTTACCAAAGCCCCCATTACCACATCAGAGTGGCCACCGATATATTTGGTTACCGAATGCATCACAATGTCGGCACCGAGATCGATGGGGTTTTGCAGATATGGCGATGCAAAGGTATTATCAACAGTTAATATAAGGTTTTTCTCCTTGGTAATTTTTGCTACCCCTTCAATATCAATAATCTGCATGGTGGGATTGGTGGGTGTTTCTATCCAAACCAGCTTTGTTTTATCGTTGATATAAGGCAACATATTTTCTGGTCTGGAAAGATCCAGAAAATGGAATTTGATGCCATATTTGCTATATATTTTAGTGAAAATACGGTATGAGCCACCATAAAGATCATTTCCGGTAATCACTTCATCCCCTGGTTGCAATAATTTTAATACCGCATCAGTTGCGCCCATCCCGCTGGAAAAGGCTAAGCCATATTTGGCATTCTCTAATGCTGCCAAACAATCTTCCAAAGCCTTACGGGTAGGGTTTGTTCCTCTTGAATACTCGTAGCCCTTGTTATCTCCGGGAGATTTTTGCCAATAGGTGGAGGTTTGATATATGGGTGTCATTACGGCACCAGTAGTTGGATCAGGCTCTTGCCCGGCATGTATGGCTTTAGTTGCGAATTTCATTTTTTTTTAGTTTTGAGATTTGAGACAATAGATGTGAGATACAAGATTTGTTTCCTCTCAAATCTTATATATCACATTTAAAATCTACCTAATATGCTCTTGCAAACAATACCCTTTGGGTAGACGGCTTTCCTGAATAAATACAAATGCCATCTTCCAGTTTATTATTTAACGGAATACAACGTATAGTTGCTTTCGTTTCTTCCTTAATTTTTTGTTCCGTTTCCGGCGTTCCGTCCCAATGTGCCGAAATAAAACCGGCTTTGGTATCCAGCAGTTCCTGAAACTCTTCGTAGCTGTTCGCTTCGGTGATGTGTTCATCGCGATAAGCCAATGCCTTGTTGAACATACTCTGCTGAATATCTTCCAATAATTTGGCTACGTAGATATCCAGGCCTTCCTGCGGTACTGTTTGTTTAACCTTAGTATCTCTGCGGGCAATTTCTACCGTTTTATTTTCCAGGTCACGGCCGCCAATCGCGATGCGCACCGGCACGCCTTTCATTTCGTAATCTGCAAATTTAAAGCCCGGGCGTTGGGTATCACGGTCGTCATATTTAACCGAAATGCCCATACCTTTTAAACGCAAGCTTAATTCGTTAACGTATGCTGAGATTTTGGCCAGATCTTCATCATTTTTGTAAATAGGAACAATAACTACCTGTACCGGTGCCAGTTTCGGCGGAATAACCAGACCTGAATCATCACTGTGTGCCATAATCAATGCACCCATTAAACGGGTAGAAACGCCCCATGATGTAGCCCATACATGGTCTAATTTTCCATCTTTGCCCGTAAATTTAACGTCGAAAGCTTTTGCAAAATTCTGCCCTAAAAAGTGAGAAGTACCCGCCTGCAGCGCTTTACCATCCTGCATCAGTGCTTCAATGCAATAGGTATCCAGCGCACCGGCAAAACGCTCATTCGGCGATTTACGTCCCCTGATTACCGGAACGGCTAACCAGTTTTCTGCAAAATCGGCATAGATATGCAACATACGTTCGGTTTCTTCAATCGCCTCTTCTGCGGTAGCGTGGGCCGTATGTCCCTCCTGCCATAAAAATTCAGCCGTACGCAGAAACAGCCTTGTACGCATCTCCCACCTTACCACATTGGCCCATTGGTTAATGAGTATGGGTAAATCGCGGTATGACTGGATCCACCCCTTATAGGTATTCCAGATAATGGTTTCTGAAGTTGGCCTTACGATTAATTCTTCTTCCAATTTGGCAGTTTCGTCTACAATGATATTGCCATTACCGTCATTTTTAAGCCGGTAATGTGTGACAACAGCACATTCTGTCGCAAATCCCTCTACGTGAGAGGCTTCCTTTGAAAAAAATGACTTTGGGATGAATAATGGAAAATAAGCATTCTGATGCCCGGTATCTTTAAACATCTTATCGAGTATGGCCTGCATTTTTTCCCATATGGCATAGCCATTGGGCTTTATAACCATGCAGCCACGCACCGCAGAATGCTCTGCAAGGTCGGCTTTCAATACGATATCATTATACCACTGGGAATAATCTGTTTCTCTACTTGTAATTTCTTTGCTCATCTTATGTATTTGGAACGTAATTTGTACGTTAAAATGTGTAAAATTAATGGCAAATTTATAAATTTATGCCTACAAACGATTAACAACAACCTCAAATATTTTACAGCTGTTTTTCGGCCAAAAAAATAGGCAATAATTCTTTACTTTTGATTTGTTTATTACATAAGTAAACGCACACAACTAAATATAAACACAATGAAACCAATTAAATTTTTACCCATTGTCATGATTGCCACCGCTGGGATGGTGGCCTCATGCTCAACATCCAAATTGGCTCAAACAAAGCCGGTTGATGATGTTTATAATTCTGTAGCGAAAGCCAGAGAGGTGGAAGTTGTTCTTCCTGCTCAAAATCAACAGGCGCAGAATCAAAACAACGGACAGGAAGAATATGATGAGTATTATGGAACTAGCAATCCATATTACGACATGGATTATGCTTCCAGGATCAACCGTTTTCATAACGGATACAGCTTTCAGGGCTATTATGACCCCTATTTCGATAACTACTATTATGGCAACAGTTATGGCCCTTCCAACTATTTAGGTTTTGGTTTGGGCTGGAACAGCGGTTATGGTTTAGGTGGCTGGGGCTTTGGTGGCGGCTGGGGCTGGGGCAGTATCTGGAACAACCCTTTCTATTATGGCAACTATGGTTACGGCTGGAATAACCCTTGGGCATGGAATGCTTGGGGACCTTACTCCTATTATGACCGTTTTGGCTGGGGCGGTGGATACTACGGCGGAGGCTGGGGTATCGGCGGCGGATATTATGGCGGCGGTGTATATACCAACAACAATTTCAGACCAAGGCCAGGAAGTAATGACAGAGGTACCCCTAGATATGGCAACGGAAATGGTGGTAACTTAGGCAGGCCAAGCAGAAGTGGTATCGTGAATCAGAACGGAGGCGTATCTTACGCACCAAACAACAATGCCGGCAGGCCTACCAGGAACCAGGGTGGCTATAGCCAAAATGACGGCATGCAAAGCGGCAGACCAACCAGAAACAGTAATTATTCACCTCAGCAAGGTTCACAAAGCGGCAGACCTACCAGAAATGAAGGATATACCCCTCCTGCAAGAACCGAAAGCAGACCAACTTATTCTCCTCCACCATCATCATATGGCGGCGGCGGTGGCGGCTCTACTGGTGGTGGAGGCGGTGGTGGCTCAAGACCATCAAGAGCTGGAAGAGGTTAATTATAAAATCTAAACACACAAATGAAAAAAATAATCCTGGCTTCTCTAGTAGCTACAGTAGCTGCTATGGGAACAACATATGCCCAAAGTTATGCACCTGATGCATTCCGTTTCTCTCAAACCAATTATGGTAGCTCTGCCCGTTTTAAGGGAATGGGCGGCGCGCAAATCGGCGTTGGTGGCGACATCGGTTCTATTAATGCCAATCCTGCCGGATTAGGCTTGTTTACCAAATCGGAATTTAGCATCACACCCGAATTTAATTCAGTTTCTAATAACAGTGCTTATCTGGGAAATAACGCGAAAGCCAACAAGAACCAGATAAATCTGAATAATATTGGCGTGGTTTTTTACAGCCCCGCAGCTAAAATGAAAGGATCTGCTGTAGATAAAGGTTTAGTAAGTACGGTATTTGGCTTAAGCTATACCCGCAACAATGATTTTTTGAATAACATCAATTACAATGGTTTAAATACCAATAGCTCCATCAGGGATTCTTACGTAGATCAGGCCAATAATTTCGGTGTATCAAACAGCATTGCTGGTGATGCCTACAACAGTTTCCTGATTAATAAAAACACCCCTACTTATCCGAACCGATATTCTGCCGAGCCTTATAATAATGCCAGTTTCCAACAGAACTGGAACGAATCGAGGTTAGGTTCGACTTCAGAATTTAACGTGGCCGGTGCACTTAATTTTGGCAATAAGGTATACATTGGCGCTACAGCAAGTTTTGTTAATGTAAGGTACACCAGCGACGCGGCATTTACTGAGTCAGGTATTGTTAATTCTTATAATGATGGCGACGCTGTACCTACCTACAACGGAAATGAAAATTACACCCTTAACCATTTCAGGAATCAGGAAACAAAAGGCGGTGGATTTAACCTGAAATTAGGTGCTATTTTCAGACCGATTAGCGAATTAAGGATCGGTTTAAATTTCCAGACACCAACCTGGATGAATATTGAAGATAATACCAGTGAGACTTTGCAAGCTACCACTGCAGGAAATGCGAATACCGGACCAACCAAATCTAACAATCCAACTCAATATTATGCATTCACATATAACTTACGTACACCACTTAAAGCTTCAGCTGGTATCAGCTATGTTATTGCAGGTACGGCCTTAATATCAGCTGATGTGGATTATGTAGATTATTCTTCTATGCGTTTCTCTGATGCGAACGGATCTGACCGTGCAACCATTAACGATAATAATGCATTTATTAAAGCATCGTATAAAGAAGCTGTGAATTATAGAGTGGGTGCTGAAGTAAAAGTTACCAACGAATTCAGTTTACGTGCAGGTTACGGTGTAAATGGAAATGGCATTAAAGGTGGCGATAATAAATTTTATCAAGCCCAATACTACACGGGTGGATTAGGTTACCGTATAGATAATTATTATTTCGATCTTGCATACCAGAACTATAAAACAAACTTCAACTCAAGCCCTTACTTGTTAGATGATTATAGCGAACCGGTTGCTGATGTTAAAAGCAATAGAAATAATGTATTCCTGACTTTTGGAGTAAGGTTTTAAGTTTAACAACACGATATAAAAACGGCTTCAGTTTTTAAGCTGAAGCCGTTTTTATTTACTCTTCACCAAAATCTCTTGCTCCCCATATACCACGCCCCCATCGGTCACGCCCTGTACAACAATTTTAAATGCCCCGGTTAAATCGCCTGTGTTAAAGCTGACAGGTGTTTCACCGTTAATCATTACCTGATAATTCCAATACACGGTTGAAAAATTGATTGGTTCGTTTTTGTTATTGATATCAGATGTATAAAATTCTTTTGGCAGGCTAATTCCTTTTAATATCAGCAGATTCGATTTGGATTCATCATCCGTACACCCCTTGTAAACAAAAGAGATACCCGTTACCACATCTAAATATTTTTTTCCTTTAACGGGCTCAGTAACATTATAATAACCTAAATGATTAGGACAGTTTAAAATATTGTACATACACACATAGTCGCCACATCTGTTAGCCCCTCTCTTGCCAAAGCTGGTACTGTTATCTTTAACTTTAGTTATGACTACATCTTTTAGTTTAAGCCCAGCAGTCGGGGTAATGCTATAGCTACTTTCATCAGCGACTTCAGTTTTACTTACGGGTTGAACAAAGGACTGTTGCCGTAGATAAGTTTTAATATCTTTTTGTGGCTCGTTAATTTTAAGTTCGTAATTTTCAGGTTCAGCGGTAATCATACTTAACCACACAGTGGGCTTGTCTTCGCTGGTAAGCAGGTTGGAAAAAGGAATGCTAAAGTGACCGCCACTATCGGTGTCTAAAAAGTTCATGTTGGTACCTGCTATCGTACTTAAACTCATCGGCTTTACTAAGGGCTTTTTTTTTCTTGTAATACTTCCATTGTAATCCAAGCTTGATAGCGACATGGCGCTTCCTGTATCACGAAACTCTACTTCCGGCCATTTATACTTCCGCCAGCTTTTGACCAATAAAACATTATTCAGATAGTCTTTGTCAGCATATTTTAATCCAAAGCTATTGTTTGGGAAATCGGTAAGCTTATTGTTTAAATAATAAGCATCGACAATGGTTGTATTGTTAGCCGATAATAACCGGTTTGCCTGTACACAAGCAATCGAAACCAGCCCATTTAAAGTTTTGTTATTCTTATCGGTTATTTTTAATTTTAGATTTACCTGCTCACGTGTTTTATATTCATTTTTTTCGGGTATAACCCTAACCTGATTAATCTGATCATAATGTGCGAAGAAAATCCGCTCTGCCAAAGGCTTGTAATTACTGTCTAAAACAGTTATGGTATGTAAGCCCACTGACACTGAATCTAAATTGAACCTGATCGGTTGTATTTTACCCGGATTTAACGCGCAGGTAGTTTGCAAAAAAACAGCTGAAAAATTATGCACCAGGACGTGTACCTTGGTATTGAAATTAGCTTCGAGTTGTATTTTAACTTCATCATTACTAATGGCAAACGGCATGCTTAAAGCCACGCCTTTATTTAAGATAACTGGTAAAGGGTAGGAAATAGCCTGCTGTCCATCTGCAAGCAATTTGACCGTATAACGGCGAGTTGGTTTAGGCATCAGATCAAAAGCACCAATTCCCATTGAGCTACTGAAAATGGTATCAATAGCGGTATCATCCTCGTGCAACACTCCTCTTGCCTTTACTCCTGCTCCTGCCATATCTTTTATCTCAAAGCCAACTTTTGTCTTTAACTTATTAAACAAATAGCCACCTTCCGGATAGAAACTAACCCGATACTTTGGGCTGTTCATAACCGGAAGCTCAAATTTTACATAACGGGTAACATTTCCTTTTTTAATAAAGATACTCAGCAGGTTGTTTTCGGTTGTAATTTTATCAGCAGGATAATCGATCATTAATTCTCCAATAACACTGCTTTTGCCTACCGCAGACTTTAAAAGCTGTTTATCGCGTCCGATCTGATATTTAATCTGAGCATCTTCTACAAAGCGGTTTTCGCTAGTTAAAACTTTCAATAAAACAGTACCATTACCAGTACGTTCATCAAAAGGTTTGAAAACAGACACCTTTTCTATTAAGGGGTTAACTGTAGTAGATTTGATGGTGACCAGTTGAATAAATTCGGCATCGGGATTTCCATTTAACATGACGTTTGTATGAGCTACGAATCGATAATCTCCACCCTGTAATGAATCGGGAAGGTTAAATGCACCATAGCAAATACCTTTATCTATTAAAAATTTTTTTTGAGATACTACACTACTGTCCCTGTTGTTAATAAGAGACAAGTAAAGCGTATGGTACGCATCCATATCGGCTACTGCTTTAAGCAGGTAAGCTGTAAACCATACCTGATCATTATTGGTATATACATTCTTATCAAAATGTACAAACAGGTTAGATTGCAGATTATTTAAACCATAGTGATCGAGGTTTATAGCTACACTATCGAGTTGATGATTTTGTGCCTTTACTGATACACAAAGGAAAACAAATAAAAAAGTAACCAGCCGATGTTTTAAAAGCATAATATTAGTATGCTTAAAAATCAGCTTTTTATTTTAATTATTCAAATAAATCCAAATTGGTAAACTTGATTGCTATAATTGGTGACGATAATTAGCACACAAATATTTAAATTGTTTTGCTTTACTATATAACATATCACTCTTTCTAAATTTTAACTATTCCATGCTTTACCGCATACAAAGCCAATCCGGTACGGCTTTTGAGCTGCAGTTTTTCACAAAGTGAATTCCTATACCCATCAATGGTACGCGGACTCACAAACATTTCTGCTGCAATTTCATTATAGGTCTTTTCTGTACAGGTATATTTTAAAAATTCCATCTCCCGTTCAGTTAATTTTACAAAACCAGATAGCTTTGAACCAGGTGACAAAGCGCTCAACGATTGCATGACCTTTCGGGTAACCAGATCATTGTAAAAGTAGCCTTTGCTTAATACCTCATCAAAAGCCATTTTAAGTTCTTCAGGTTCAGCATCTTTCAGTACATAACCTTTAGCACCATTGGTAATCATCTTAATGATTGCCGTTTCGGCATCCATTGTACTTAACGCAAGTATATTTACCTCGGGATGATTCCTGTGCAACCATGAAGCCGTGCTATAGCCATCCATTTCAGGCATATTGATATCTAACAACGCAATGTCTGGTACACCATATATTTTTAACTGTCTGATAAAATCCTGGCCGTTGGCGGCCTCAAATAAGATATTATAGTCTTGAAAATAGCTGATCAATGCGGCCAATCCTTTTCTAAATAATACATGATCATCAACCAAGGCTATCTGTTTAATCTGGTCAGACATAAGGTATAGTTAAGGTAATTTTTGTTCCATTATTAATCACACTGTCGATTGTCGCTTCTCCCATAATCAATCTAGCACGCTTGACAATATTCAAAAGACCCAATCCGGTATCAATTTTGGCTTTTTCAACGGTGCTAAAACCAATACCGTTATCTGCAATAGTGATGTTTAGCTGTTCTGCAAAATCAAATCCGACCACTATTTTAGTGGCCTGGGCATGCTTTAAAATATTTTGCAAACTCTCCTGTACAATCCTGAAAGTAATTATTTTCTTCTGTTCGGTAATGTGCTGCTCTATACCGGTTACCTCTACTTTGCTTACAATTGCCCCTGCCCTGCTTATGCGTTGCAGCTCCTGCTCAACGGCCTGCACCAGGCTTAACTCCTGGATACGGCTTGTACTCAAACTTTTCGCAATATCACGTAAATCGTTTAGCGCATTGCCCACATTCCCTTTAATCTCGGTGACCAACACTTTATCGCTTACTTCTTTTTTTTCCAGCAAACTTAACTGCAGTTTAGCCAAGCTAAGTAACTGTCCAACATTATCATGTATTTCCTGACTTATGGTATCAAATGTCTGCTCCTGCATTTCCAAACGCGATTGCAGCAACTGTTCGCTGTACTGTTTTTCCATTTCTCCTTTTTCTTTTGCATACTGAAATTTCTTTTTCTGAAAATAGAGCATAAAGAAAACAATCGCACTACTTAGTGCGAAAAAAATAATGATGCTGGGAATAATTACGAAGAGTACTTCTCTGTCTTGATCATTTTGCATAAAAAAGCGTAGGCAAACAGTAAATACATGATGATATTAGTGATTAGATTTAATTTTTTCAATTTAACCGCTAACTGCTCATAATTTGCGGTTAAATAATGAAACATTCCCATATAGGGTACAACGCAGGTGTAATACACAATCAGGCCGATAGCAACCCAGAATTCACCTTCGCTTAAAAGTGAAGTTGTTTCGTTTGATGTTAATTTCTCGTAGCAGTAGATAAGCGCAAAAAAAATAATAATTGTTCCGCCAAACACAAAAGAATAGCTACTCCACTGCAATATATTAAAGCAATAAAAACTAAATATATACCAGAGTACCGGGAATATAAACAAGAATAGTTTTATTGCTTTTAGCACGTAGGTATTTTTGACAATCTGCTTGAAGAAATAAGCATAGAACATAAATTCCACCAGAATAAAAAAATTATACTGGGGTAATATATTTCCCTGATAACCAAAATTTTGCCTGAATAAAAACACACTCAATTCCAGCAGAAAAGTATAAGTGCATAACAAAGCAACTGTTTTGAGTTGCCTTGTTATTTTGTTCATTTGGTAAATACCTGTGATGGCGGATACCCCCAGCGAGATAAGATATAGATATTTGAGATACATAAAATTTAAATATATATCTAAAATAAGCATTTACTAATTTATCTTAAACATCAAGTGCAGCTTTATCATCGGTTGATGGCGGTGGAGTGGGATCTCCGGTGTCGAAGGTATCACCCATAAATTTATCTTTAGTTAACTCATACCTATAATTAAACTCTTCACTATCAATATCTTCAATACCAATATCCCTGTTCTTGTTCATAAAGGTAAAACCGATTGTTAGACGCTGTCTTCTATCTTCTGTGCCTGATACCCGTTTAGGAAAAGAATAGGCCAGGTTCGTATATGATACAAAACGGATACCGAAGCCAGTTACCATACTTCCCGCCTTACCTTTTTGGTATATCATTTCACGAAGAGTTTGTATCATTTGCTCCGAACTAAACCACACGTGCTTTGTTTCATGAATAAAGCTAGTTCGGTCATTGTCTGATAGGGTTTCAAAAAGAATGTTACGTTTTATATTTTGATAATTATGAACCCAAAGTCTGGCTTGATCCTCCTCAATCTTATCGAAGGTTTTTCCATTGAAAGCGTAATAAGTTTTATCATCAAGATGATTTACGCCATTAGTTTTGACAAAAATGAGTGTAAGTAAGCCACATTTATCTTTATATACATTTCCATCTCTTGATGGAGAGGCAAAATATACTCTCACGCCATCATTCTCCTCAATCCCTTTGGTTAAGTTGTTAAAAAAATCAATTGCGGCATCTATATTCACAAAATCAATCTTTCTGGTTTCCTGTTCACCTTCCTGCAAAGATGTAATGACATTCAGTATTGGATACTTGTAATAATTGAACCATAGTTCTCGATAATTACTTTCCTGTTTGGTAACAAATGTTTTTGGTAATGGTTCCATAGCTTTTAATTTAGTTTGAGGTTTATAAATAACTTACACCTAAATATACACGATGAAAATTTGAAATTGAAAATCCTCCAACCATACCTCACTTAGGCAAACAGCATTTCAAAGCCTTAAAAATCAAACTGTAACCTATTTAAATTAAGTATCACATTCTTTAACCCTCTTCTATTTATTTTAAAATACCGCGATTTTACGGTAGGACATTGCGCTTTTCACGCGTACAAATTCGAGCGGTTTCACGCTTGATTTGGATACAATCTCCATGGTAGTTTTGAACGAGCAATTAGTTTAATGGGGAAGCTGAAAACCAAAAAGAGTAGGCACTATAATTAAAAAAATTAAAAAATGAGTTCACTTGATGAATTAAATCAAAAATTTGACTTAGATGTCTTATCAGAACAGTTAAAGGCAACTGTTGACTCAAAAGATCCGGTAGGATATATGCGAAGCAACATTAACTGGGAAATTGATAAAGATTTAGACGACAAACCAAATTTGGATATGGTTGCAAATATGATGAGCGTATCATATTCATCAAATATTGGTTATGAAATGTGGAATCCATTTCGAAGGTTCCTTGAATGGCTGGGCAGAAATAAAACGGCAAGCCGGATAAAAAAAATTCTTTGTAAAATCTATGCTGAAATACAAAAACTGATTGACGAAGAAGCCGGATTGAAAAAAATATTAACTGTTGCATTATCAGCAATAGCGGCTACAATCGGGATAGGTGCCATCAATCCGATGATCCTCACTTTGGTTGTAGGTTTTCTTGCAACAATGATTTTAAAAGGTGCAGCCAATTTTTGTGGTATTTAATTTTTATTTTATTACATCAATTGTAATAAACAACTCTTAAAACCAGGCCTTATACTCGCATAATTAGTAGGATTTTCAGGTTATATCATTCCAAATAACCTTGCACCCTCTTTACCCATCTCATCTATTTTAGCCTCAACCACTGCATCTTTAATCAATTCTGGCGCGTGGTGGGGCTTTTTTCGTGCGTCAATAACCAATGGTCCTTTACAGCCCCAGTGTTTATTAATGGTAAAATCGTTAATGCCGTAAATATCTGCTGCAGGGTTGCTTCTCGTAAAAGTTACCCAAGCAAAATTATTAACCGTTGCAGCGGTAAACGATGCGTCATCAGCCAGAATAATTAAGGGTAGGCCCGATAAATCCTGATTCATTAGTGCCATATTTAACAAGGCAATTTCAGCAGCCGTTTTCTCAGCATTTATATACTTATTGCCTTGCAGGACTAAAACCCCTGGCATTGCTATTTTTGGTTGATTAAAATCATCACTTAGCCTTAGTCCTTCAGGAATTTTATCCCACAGTCCGCGTTTTTTTTCCCCTGCTGCAGCAATAACAACCTTCGATCCACTATTTAATCCGTCGCCACTGTAATCAAGCGTATCAATGGTAGTATTGGTATAAAAATGGATGTCCCTGCTAAAATCTACCCGTTCCAGTACGTGTTTTATAAAATCATCGATATGGTGCGTACTTAAATGCGGATCATCTTCCTGAGCTGCAATAAAAAGATATTTAGCCAGGCTCAACTGGTTTTTACCTAAAATGTGATTTGCTATGGTTAAAATCTCCTGCGGCCTTCTCTCTTTTAAATAAGGTGTGTAACGCTCACTACCTATGGCAAAAAGCAAGGGATGTACACCTGCCGCATCAACTGCATGTACTTCTTTTAAACCATGTATTTCCTGCGGAATGGCCGAACCTGTAATCTCATGAATCAGTGCGCCAAAACTGGTGTCTTCCTGCGGCGGACGACCAACCACCGTAAATGACCATATGGCATCTTTTTTATGGTACACGTTGTGTACTTTCATTAAAGGAAACGGATGCGTTAAGCTATAATATCCCAAATGATCTCCAAAAGGCCCCTCCGGCTTATTTTCATTGGGATAGACGGTTCCTGTGATGATGAAATCGGCATCTGCAGAAATGCAAAAACCTTCATCATCATAAAAATAACGGAATCGCCTGTTGCCAAGTGCGCCGGCAAAAGTCATTTCAGACAATCCCTCTGGCAAAGGCATTACAGCAGCCAGCGGATGTGAGGGCGGGCCACCGACAAAAACACTCACCTTTAGGGGTTGCCCCAGCGCATTGGCTTTCGATTGATGCACGCCTATGCCCCTATGAATCTGATAGTGTAAACCAATTTCCTTGTTATGAATATAATCGTTTCCAGCCAGCTGGATCCGGTACATACCTAAATTGGCATTCATTACGCCAGGCTTTTCTATGTCTTCAGTATATACCTGCGGCATGGTAACAAAAGGTCCGCCATCCATAGGCCAGTTCACAATCTGTGGTAACTGACTGATGCTGGTTTTGATAAATTTACTTTTAGCAGATGGTGTTTTTAGCGGCAGCGCAGATAAAGCTGACATTGCAGAACCGACATATTTGAAAGGATTTTTTAATGCCTTCATCGGGTCGTTCCTCAAGGCAACCAACTGTTGCACTTTGGGTAAGGTATCTCTGAAAATGAACTTTGATCTCTCTAAGGTTCCAAATAAATTGGAAACGGCAGGAAAAGGGCTTCCTTTCACTTTTTCAAATAGAATAGCCGGACCTTTATTTTCGTAAACCCGTAAATGGATCGAGGCCATTTCCAAATAAGGATCTACTTCTTCTTTTATCCTGATCAAATGACCATGCTTTTCGAGATCTGAAACACATGCTGCTAAACTTTTGTATGCCATGTTCAAAGATAAATATTTAGACTTTCTATAAAACAAAAAAGCCTTATATAAGCATATTTTACAATAAATCTACTTATATAAGGCCAATAACCTACTATTTGTAATCCTATCTCTTACCAGCGAAAGAACGTAACATCCAGGTATTTTTCTCTTTAAACTGCATAAACTTGTTTACCATGTCATTCGTTCCGTCGTCACCAGCCTGTTCAGATGCTTCCATCACCTCACGTTCCAACTCAATCAGTGTGGCCATATCGTCTAAAATGGCTTCAACCATATCTAAATCTTTCATGCCTATCGTATCCACTTCCTTGATTTTGGACTCCTTAATGTAATCGGCAAAGCGACTGTGAGGTGGCTTACCTAATGTTAATACACGTTCCGCAATCTCATCAATAGTCAACTGCGCATTGGAATATAATTCTTCGAACTTTACATGAAGCGTAAAAAAATTCTGCCCTTTAATGTTCCAGTGGCAGCCTCTTAATTTTTGATAATGAATATGGTAATTAGCCAGATAATCGTTTAACAGATCTACAACTGGTTTAACTTCTTTTTCATTCAAGCTTATTTCTTTCGCGTCCATTTTATTATGATTTATATTGTTTTTGATGTGAACGTAACAAACGGAATTTATAAAAGTTTGCTCAATTTTGTCTTTTGAACAATACGTTATTTATTCAATCGTTTAATAGCTAATAAATAGCAAAACGAAGATATTACAAATATTTGTAAATGAATAATATAACATTATTGAAAGATTAAAATCATCCTGTTATTAATCGCAAGTCAACCGTTCAACTTAAGATGTTTAGCAATATTATTCGTATAATTGCGCTCCTTGATTTAGAAATTTATATAGAAATAAATGCATAAAATATATTTATCTGCTGTTGTATTATTTGCCTTAAATATTGCAAATGCAAAGGCTAATACAGCGAGAGACTCTATCGGTGTAGAAAACAATAATGGAAAAAAACTCATCGTTCACCAGACTGTAGCAAAAGACACCTATTATTCTATCGGGAGAAGATACAATGTATCTCCGAAGGATATTATGGCTTTTAACAACAATAAATATCTGCAGGTTGGGGCGATTATCAAAGTACCTACCAATATTCCTTTTACGGCTAGCGGATCATCGAATACGGAAACAACTTCTGCAACAACCGGCAACGTAATTGAACACACCATTAAGCCGAAAGAAAACCTGAACATGCTGGCCGAAAAATATGGCACCACCATCAATGAGATTAAGGCATTAAATCAGTTAAAAAGCAACAATTTAAGTATTGGGCAGGTTTTAAAAATACTGGTAAAAAACGGAACGCAGGTTACGGAAGCCGAGCCGCCAGTGAGCCAGCCTGCAACAACCAATACAGCATCAACGGTAAGCAATACGCCTCCGTCCGATCAAACCATGATTGAACACACCGTTGCAGCAAAAGAGTTTTTAGGAAAAATTGCGGAGAAATATGGCACTACGGTTGAAGAAATAAAAAGGGCCAACAATTTGTCAGGCAATAACCTCCGGATTGGGCAGAAGCTTAAAATTCCCGCCACTAAAAATATTGATGAAAATAAAGCAGTAGCGACTGCTGATGAGAAACCGGTACAGGAAAGCAAATCTACCGATGCTGCAGGCACCCATACCGTTTTAAGAAATGAAACGATTTTTACCATTGCCAAGCAGTATGGCGTTACGGCCTACCAACTCAGAAAAATGAACAATCTTCCTGATAATGCCATTACCATCGGACAGGTTTTGAAAGTACCTGGAGGAATTATTACAGATGTTCAGGTACCAAAAGAAAAACAGGCTGAAACAACAGCAACAAAAGAAGTTCCTGCGGCCAGCAAGGAAGAAAGTTTTATCCACACGGTAGCTACTGGTGAAAACATTTTTTCCATTGCTAAAAAATATAACCTGACTGCCTATCAGATCAGAACGGCAAATAAATTGGAGGACAATAATATCAAAGTTGATCAGAAACTGATTATTCCTAAGCCGCCACAGCCAAGATCGGTAAATGATTTATCAAAAGAAGAACAGGAAAATGAGCCTGACAGCACCATGGTTAAAGATCCTAAACTCCGCCGCGACCCGAGCGTATACGGCTTAAGCCAGATTGAAGAAAAAGGAACTGCAGTATGGATTGCAGACCAGGATTTAGACGGAACGAAAATGTTGGTTTTACACCGCACAGCACCTGTAGGAAGGGTAATTAAGATTACCAACCCCATGACCAACCGTACTACCTTTGCAAAAGTTGTTGGTAAATTTACAGAAAACGAATCTACAAAAGATGTTATTATTGTGATGACTAAAGCAGTAGCCGATTCGTTGGGAGCTTTAGACAAACGTTTTTTCTGCAATTTAACCTATAGTGCTCAATGAGTGTAAACAAAAAACCATTTATAATTGGTATTGCCGGTGGCAGCGGATCGGGCAAAACATTTTTCTTAAACTGCTTTCTCCATCATTTTAAACAGGATGAAGTAACCCTTGTATCGCAGGATGATTATTACATTCCGGCTGGCGATATGACACAGGAAGAAAACAAATTGTATAATTTTGACCTACCCTCAACCATTGATAGCGAACAGTTTTTAAAAGACATTAAACAGCTGATCAACGGCGAAGTGGTTTATAAAAAGGAATACAACTTCAACAATCCACTGGCTGTTGTTAAAATCCTGGAAATCAAATCAGCCCCAATCATTATTGTGGAGGGCCTTTTTATTCTTCACTTTAAAGAAATTGCAGCATTATTGGATCATACTATTTTTGTTGATGCCGATGAGCATATTGCTTTAGACCGCCGTATTAAACGTGATGGTTTGGAACGTGGTTACCCTGAAGATGATGTACTTTACAAATGGCATAACCACGTGGTGCCGGCTTATAAAGAATACCTGTTACCGTACCGCGACGAATGCAATAAGGTAGTGATGAACAATACCAACGAACCCGATGAAATCATTGCCATCACAGAAGATATTTCAAATAATTTAAGGAATAGCGTTCTGGTTGATATACAGTAAATCAAAAAGGAGTCAGGTTCTTAAACCTGACTCCTTTTTGATTATTATAGCTTTTGTCAGCCTGAGGGATAATTTATGATATAAAAATCAATATGATTGACGTTTTTTCCTTCGCACAATTCTTGCCTCGGCTCGCCGCCGCCGAAGGGCTCTTACTTTTTGGCATCAAAAAGTAACAAAAAATGCCGGCTGAAAATTTTTCTTTCAAAGCCAGTGTTATGGCTAGAACAGTGCAGTCCGAAAAATTTATTAGGCCGGTTTTAAGTAGAACGGTGATACGGTGCTATGGCCTAGCTATACGGAAATGCATGATGCCGCATTCTGCTCATTAATAGGTAATTACAAAATAACGTCAATGGTAGCTTGTCGAAAACTTGCTGTGATATAATTGAAAGCGTTTCGGCCTGCCCCACCTAGACAAAATAGAAATCATAATCGCCGTAGCTTGTGTCTACCAAACCACTAATTAATCCAGTCTCATTTCAGGGATTTCGCCCTCCACGATTAATCTCCCAGCTGTAGATTGTTGTATAAACTCGATACTAACCCCTGGTGCACGCTCTAAAAGTTTAAAACCACCTTCAGGTAAAATATCCAGCACAGCCAGTTCAGTTACAATTTTTTTGATACATTTTACCCCGGTTAAAGGCAAAGTACACTTTGGCAACAACTTGCTTTCTCCGGCCTTATTAATATGCTGCATGGCTACAATAATATTTTTAGCTGATGCCACTAAATCCATTGCTCCCCCCATTCCCTTCACCATTTTACCCGGAATTTTCCAATTGGCGATATCTCCATTTTCTGATACTTCCATGGCACCTAAAATGGTCAAATCTACTTTTTGTGCGCGGATCATCCCGAAACTCATGGCCGAATCAAAAATAGACGACCCAGGCAAGGTAGTAATGGTTTGTTTTCCTGCATTAATTAAATCGGCATCTTCTTCCCCTTCAAAAGGGAACGGTCCCATACCCAATAAGCCGTTTTCTGATTGCAATACGACGTTAATTCCCTTTGGAATATAATTGGCCACCAGCGTAGGTATGCCGATGCCCAGGTTAACATAGTATCCGTCTTTTATTTCTTTAGCGATGCGCTGTGCGATCTCTTCTTTTGAAAATGCCATTATTTATTTTTTCCGATTAAGCCTAAATGTGTGTGATTAAATGCATCGCTATATTTTAAACCATAGCCCAGCGCCCTATCCATACTGGAATGAGCAAACAATATGATGCCCGATAACTGCAATGCCGGCACCTTATAATAAAATCCGATCAGGAAAGTTAGAATTGCAATTGCTTTATGGTGAAATAAATTATAACACCACGCACCTACTTTTGAACCTACCAGATACCCCAACATGCTTAAATCTGGGACAAGTAATAGTGCCGGAAATACCCACCATTGAAAGGATAGCTTTGAAAAGGCAAATACTGCCAGCAGAAACATGCCGATTTCTTCAATTGCAATGATTTTTTTCATTACGATTTTGTTCTTACAGTTCGTTGTTCAATTCTTTTCTCATAATCTCTACCCTGAAAAATGCGATGTACATAAATGCCAGGGGTATGAATATAATCAGGATCCAACTCACCTGCTTCTACCAGTTCTTCCACCTCAGCGATGGTAATCTTACCTGCCATAGCCATTACCGGATTAAAATTGCGGCTGGTAGACCTAAAGATCAGATTCCCTGCGGTATCTCCTTTCCAGGCTTTTACAATAGCAAAATCCGCATCAAATGCATATTCCATTAAATAATCCTTGCCATCAAAATTACGGACTTCCTTACCTTCTGCCACTTCTGTGCCTACACCTGCAGGGGTAAAAATTGCGGGCATCCCGTATCCTGCGGCCAGGCAGCGGGTAGCCAAAGTGCCTTGTGGAATAAGCTCTACCTCTAGTTCGCCACTCAACAATTGACGTTCAAATTCCGCATTTTCGCCTACATAAGATGAAATCATTTTTTTAACCTGCCGTTGTTTCAGCATCAAACCAATACCAAAATCGTCGACACCAGCATTGTTAGAAATACAAGTGAGGTTGTTTACCTGCTTGTTTACCAGCGCCTGAATACAATTTTCCGGAATCCCACAAAGCCCGAAACCACCGAGCATAAGGGTTGTACCATCTGATATATCTTTGATAGCCTCTTCAGCACCAGATACCACTTTATTTATCATTTTATGAATTTTTGGTTAGTTCGCTAAATTACAAATTGCCATCAAAAATGTAGCATTTAAAAATTTTAAATCAATCAGGAATGCAAATTGATTGGAATTAATCTAAATAACCCTTAACTTTGCGATGAAATGATTGACGAGAGAGAAGAAAATACATTCATATTGCCCACCGACCCTGAATTTCAAAAGGGAATGGGTTTTATTTTCAGTTGTATTGCTGAGCATAAAAAATGCTGCGAAAAATTTAAAAAAGGCAAACGTTGTAAGAAGTGTCCCGGCAACAAAAAGAAATAGGTTTATTTCGCTATTTCTACAATCTTATCATCACTTCCATTACTGGTGCAGATATAGAGTTTTCCTTCCGGTGATTGACAAACAGCCCTTACCCTGCCATAGGTGTTAACGTAAAAATCTTTTGTTTCAATAATTTTAGCCTGCGCATCATCTAATTTCAATTGCATTAATTTTGTGCCCTTTAATACCGCCAACAATAAAGAGTTTTTAAACTGCGGGATATAGTTGTTATTATAATAGGTTAAGCCACTTGGCGCAATAGTTGGTGTCCAATTGATTAACGGTTCTGCTACGTTATTAGAGCTGCAAAAAGACTGCTCTCCGCTTTCGTTACAGAATCCCTTTATATTGGGCCATCCGTAATTTCTTCCTTTTTCAATAACATTAATTTCGTCATCAGAATCAGGTCCATGTTCAGAGGAGAAAATTTTATTACCTACCTGGGTCAGTCCCTGCGGATTTCTGTGGCCTAAAGACCAAACCGGATTATTTGGATAAGGATTATCGGCGGGAATAGAGCCATCTAAATTTATTCTTAAAATTTTACCTGCTAAAGAATTAATGTTTTGGGGAAGATTAGTATCAGCAGCGTCACCAGTACTGATATACAGTTTACCTCCGCTGATCAACAAACGAGAACCGTTATGGATAGAAGCAGCAGGAATTCGATCCAGTAAAACCTGTGGACTCGTTAAATTTCCCCCAGCATAGGTATAACGCACTACTTTAGCGCTATAGGTACTTCCATAACCATAAATTACATAAACAAAAGGATTGTTTGCAAAATCGGGATGCAATGTCATTCCAAGCAAACCGCCTTCTCCATTGGTGCGTACTTCGGTTATGGTTAGCAAAGCTGTTACCTGGCCTGTAACAGGATTTAACCGGCTGATTTTACCTGCTTTTTCCGTAAACCAGATAAAATTATCGGGACCATATACCATTTCCCAGGGCAGGTTCAGTCCTGATACAATTACCTTTGATTTTAATTCTGCATCCGGCAGCTTACCTTGATCTTCATTACCATTGTCCGTTTTCTTGCAAGTTGCGGTAAGCAGTACCACAAAAAGGCAGAGTAATACTTTTTTCATAAGCGTAACATTTTAAAAACAACACAGTTACAGCTATAAAGTTTTCGGTGCTGTCAGGTGTCTCCCTCTGACAGGCTAAATTGAAGAGCGAATATGACAGTAATTTAGAAAGAGATTGGCAAACAGGATTTTTATCAGTGTTGGATGGTAACATCCAACACCACTATTGCTGTCAGATGTTTCCATCTGACAGATAACAAAAAAAATAGTGCCGGATGGTAACATCCAGCACCACAATTATCTGACAGGCTAAATTGACAAGAGAATACTACAATAATTTTAGAAAGAGACTGGCAAACAGAATTTTTCCCAGTGTCGGATGGTAACATCCAACACCACCATTACCACTATTAAAACAGTTACGGCTATAAAAGTTTTAGTTTTTCTGTAAGTGCTGTCAGATGTTGCCATCTGACAGATTTCAAAAAAAATAGTGCCCGATGGTAACATCCAGCACCACAATTATTAACAAGAGAATACTACAGTAATTTTAGAAAGAGACTGGCAAACAGAATTTTTACCAGTGTCGGATAGAAACATCCAACACCACCATTACTACTATTAAAACAGTTACGGCTATAAAAGTTTTAGTTTTTCTGTAAGTGCTGTCAGATGTTGCCATCTGACAGATTTCAAAAAAAATAGTGCCGGATGGTAACATCCAGCACCACAATTATTAACAAGAGAATACTACGGTAATTTTAGAAAGAGACTGGCAAACAGTTTTTTTCCCAGTGTCGGATGGTAACATCCGACACCGCTATAAACTAATTCAAATACACATAGGTAATGCCATCACCACCCCTGTCGGCATGCTCATCTTCCATCCGGTTTACCTGGCTATACTTGCGTAAATATTCCCTGATCATTTTCCTCAAAATTCCGTCGCCTTTTCCATGTATTAGTTTAATAGAAGGAAAACCAAGCATAATTGCTTTGTCTAGATACTTTTCTACTTCGAATAACGCATCTTCGGTGCGTTTTCCACGAAGATCCAGTTCTGCCCTGAAGCCAGAAACCGCATCATTCATCCGCCCGGCGAAAGAATTGACGCTACTTTGAATTACTTTTTTAGCTTCGCGGTTGCTTACTTTTTGTACACGGTTCTTTTTAACCGTCGATCGTAAATCGCCAATAGCCAAAACCAGTTCATTGCGGTTTATTTCCAGCACCTGTCCAATGGTTTCACTATCGTTAAATTTCACCAAATCACCGATTTCAATTTCACCGCCAACTACTACAGGCAAAGGTTTAGGGCGTTCTTTTGGCACTGTATTTTTAACCAGTTCTTTTTGTAAATTCTGGCGGAGTTCTTTAGTTACTTCTTTATCAGCTTGCTTTTCCTTGATCTCGGCAATTGTATTTTCAACCAGTTTATTGGCATTTTTTATGATATTCTGGGCCTCTTGTTTGGCTTCCCTAATCAATACCTTTCTATTTTCCTCTAAAAAGCTTTTTAACTTTTCATTTTCAGCAACTAGATTTTTTGCTTTATTCTGCTGGTTGGCCAAACTTACTTTGGCATCATAAACATTTTTCTTTTCACGCTCCAGATCAACAAGCATCGTATCTATCCTATTCTGGTTTGAACCTGTCTTCTCTTTCGCAAGCTCAATAACCTCCTTAGGCAAACCGATGTTCTGTGCAATTTCAAATGCATAAGAACTGCCAGGCTTACCCATTTCGAGGACATATAGTGGTTTCATTTTGGCATTATCAAAAAGCATGGAGGCATTTTCCAAGCCTGCTGTATTACCTGCAAACAGCTTTAAATTAGAATAATGCGTGGTGATTACTCCCCGAACCTTTTTATTATTTAACACTTCCAAAACAGCCTCAGCCATTGGTCCACCAAATTGCGGATCGGTACCCGTACCAAATTCATCAATCAACACCATTGTTTTCGGCGAGGCATGTTCTACGAAATAGCGCATCTTCTTTAAATGTGCACTATAAGTACTTAAATCGCTTTCAATGGACTGATCATCACCAATATCTGCAAAAATATTCTCAAAAATCCCTACTTCACTATTGGCGTCAACCGGAATTAACAGACCGGTTTGCAACATAATCTGTAAAAGGCCAACCGTTTTCATACAAACCGATTTACCACCGGCATTTGGCCCCGAAACCAGCACCACACGTGTTTCAGCATCAATATGAATATTCAAAGGGGTAACCGTTTTCTTTTCAGCAGCAAATGAGATGGATAGCAAAGGGTGCCTTGCGTTAATCAGCCTGGTTTTAGGCTCTTTTAAGAGACCCGGCATTTCGGCTTCAATATCCATCGCAAATAATGCTTTTGCCCGTACAAAATCCAGCTTGGTTAAAAAACCATGGTACGAAAGCAATAATGGCGAATAAGGCCGCAGATCATCCGTTAAGGCAATTAAAATCTTAATAATTTCACGGCGTTTATCAAATTCTAAATCGCGCAGTTTATTATTTAATGTAAAAACTTCTTCAGGTTCAATATAAACCGTTTGCCCGGTTGCCGATTCATCATGCACAAAGCCTTTCAGCTTGCGCTTATTTTCTGCTAAAACCGGAATACACATCCTTCCATCACGAATGGTCAAACTACCATCGGCAACCCAATTATTGGCTATAGCCTGCTTATAAATAGCATCCATGCGCTTACGCACATCCTGTTCTGCCTTCGAAATGGCCGAAGTAATTTCCTGCAATTCTTTTGATGCATTGGGTTTAATCTTTCCTTTTGCATCGATTACGGTTTCTATTTTCCGGAGAATGTTTTTTTCAATCGGGAGGTGTTCAAATAAAGCCTCAAGTGTAGGGTATACTTCTGCACGTTCTTCAAAAAAACGGAGTACAGAAAAAACAGTCTGCAGTGAAGTGTATACCTGAAACCACTCCTCTTCTAAAAGGTACGTGCCTTCAACCCTGATTTTTTCGACCAGCGATTTGATATCAAAAAAGGTATTGATCTGTAAAGGCTCCTGATTTTGCAGGATGCTCTTAAACTCCTTGGTTTGACGTAAGAATTTATCAATTTGATCAAAACGGTTCATCACCTGCATCTTTTCCACCATTGCCTGGCCCATCGGACTCAAACAATGTTTGCTGATCAGTTGCCTGATTTCTACAAAACCTAAACGTTCTAAACAATTATCGGGATATAACATATTATTGTACTGCAACTGGTGTGGGCAATGTACTTACCACTCCGGCTTTTTTTATATTAATGAGTGAATCGGCCTCTTTTTTCTTTTTGGCAATTGCTGCCACCGCTTTAACCTTTGATAAAGAATCGGGTTTCATTTTTTTTCTGATCGCAAGAGAATCGGCCTTAAATTTCTTTGCTATCACCAACGAATCAGTTTTAAACTGTTTTTTTCTGATCATTAAATCGGCTAACTCTGTTCCTTTTTTTTGTTTAGCCAACATTTTCTGTACGTTTTTATACACGGTTTCCAATTCAACAGGGTTGGTATTATACCAGAGTAAACTTTTATTATACTGGGCAGAATCTGTTCCGAATTTTTTGTAAATCCCCTTGTAATAAGCAGCGGCAACTTTCTTTGCCGAGTCTACTACATAAATGCTGGAAAGATATCCGTCTACAATGTGCATATCGTATAAAATCTTTTCCATTTTATCAGGTTTGATAATGTCATCAGGTATGCCTGGCTTACAGCCAAACCATAATATAGCTGTCATTAAAACCCATATTAATCTCTTCATCCTTAATTTAAGTATTATTTTTTGCCCAAATTGCGGCAAGGTTATTAATTTTACCAAAAATAGTTATAAATGAGCATAGCTGATAATCTTAAACAATATAAAAGCGAAGTTGAATCAGAGGGGATTAAACTCATTGCAGTGTCGAAGACACAACCGATAGCATCAATTTTAGAAGCATACAACGCCGGACAACGCATTTTTGGAGAAAACCACGTACAGGAAATGGTTGAAAAAGAGGCGCAGCTTCCGAAAGATATTGAATGGCATTTGATTGGTCATTTACAGAGCAATAAGGTAAAATATATCGCTCCTTTTGTTAAACTTATCCATGGTGTTGACAGCCTTAAATTGCTGCAGGAAATCAACAAACAAGCGGCCAAAAACAAACGCATCATTGATTGCTTATTACAGGTTTATATTGCTGATGAAGATACCAAATTCGGACTTGGTTTTGACGAAGTAATCGAACTGTTACGCGCGGAAGAGTTAGCCGAATTGAAAAACATCCGTATTGTAGGTTTAATGGGAATTGCCACCAATACAAAGAACGAAAAACAGATTGCAACAGAGTTTAACGAATTGAAAGTGTTTTTTGATGGCATTAAAGTAAGTTTTTTCCGTAAAGATGAAGCTTTTAAAGAAATATCAACCGGAATGAGTGCCGATTATAAAATCGCCATTGAAGAAGGAAGTACGATGGTGCGCATTGGTAGCAGTATTTTTGGAAAAAGGATAATCAAACATTTTAAAACAGATATTTCGGCAAATTAATATGGAGTTTAACATCAGATTTGCAACAGCACCAGATTGTCCGAGAATATTAGAGCTCATTAATGAACTGGCTGTTTATGAGCGGGCTCCTGAGGAAGTTACCGTTACTTTAGATCATTTCATAGATGCCGGTTTCGGTAAGAATCCGGTATGGAAAGCTTATGTAGCTGAGGTTGATCATACCATTGTCGGATTCGCATTATATTACACACGCTATTCTACCTGGAAAGGATGCAGGTTATATCTTGAAGATTTTATCGTTACGGAAGAATTCAGAGGAAAGGGATTAGGCAAGATATTATTTGAAAAAGTAATAGAAGAGGCAAAAAACGGCAACTATAGCGGCATGGTTTGGCAAGTGTTAGATTGGAACGAACCTGCAATAAATTTCTATCATAAATATAAAGCACAGTTGGAAAGCGGATGGATCAACGCATCGCTATCTAAAGAACAGATCAAGGCATTTTAATATGGATATTTTTAAGTTTGGAGGTGCCTCGGTAAAAGATGCAGCAGGTGTAAAAAACCTGGCCAATATTGTACACGATTATAAAAAAGGAAATCTGCTGATCGTTATTTCGGCCATGGGCAAAATCACCAACAGATTGGAAGATCTTACCTATGCATACCTGTCGCAAAATGACGAAGCACATGCCATTTTTGAAGAAATAAGACATTTCCATTTCAGCATTATCGATGAACTTTTTCAGGGACAACACCACCCTGTTTATGATGATGTAGCCAACACCTTTGTTGAAATAGAATGGTTGATTGAGGATGAACCAGATCATAATGCCGATTATATCTACGATCAGATTGTATCTATCGGCGAGATCGTTTCTACTAAAATTGTAGCGGCCTGGTTAAGTGAAACGGGCAATAAAACCCTTTGGGCAGATGCGCGCAACTATATCCAGACGGATAATACGTATAAAGAAGGTAAAGTTGACTGGGTTAAGACCAACCAAATCATACAGAAAGATCTAAAACCATTGTTAACAGATAATATCATTGTAACACAAGGGTTTATTGGTGGAACGAGTGAAAATTATACCACAACACTGGGTCGCGAAGGCTCTGATTATTCGGCAGCGATATTTGCTTCCTGTTTAGATGCCGCGGCCTTAACCATCTGGAAGGATGTTCCGGGGGTATTAAATGCAGATCCAAAGTGGTTTGATGAAACGGAATTGATTGCACAACTTTCTTATCATGATGCGATAGAACTTACTTACTATGGCGCAACAGTAATTCACCCAAAAACTATAAAACCCCTTCAAAACAAGGGTATTCCACTTTTCGTGAGGTCCTTTATCCAGCCGGAAGGTTCAGGAACAGCCATTACCAAAGAAAATAATCCATTGCCTGTTCCATCTTTTATCTTTAAGGTAAACCAGGCGCTAATTTCTATTTTCCCAAAAGACTATTCTTTTATTATTGAAGAAAACCTGAGCAATATTTTCGAGCTATTCCATAAACATAAGATCAAAATTAATACAATGCTTAACTCGGCAATTAGTTTTTCAGTAAGTATTGATGATCATCCGGTACAGATCGAAAAACTGATCAAAGATCTGTCGGAAGAGTTTACCGTAAAATATAACAAAGGACTGGAACTGGTAACCATCCGTTATTACAATCAGCAAACCATTGATCGTGTAAGCATTGACAAAGATATTTTGTTGGAAGTAAAGAGTCGACACACCTGCCAGATGGTGATGAAGAATAAAAGTAGTAACAAGTAATTAGTATTAAGAATCAAGATCGGATACTCCCCTTAATACCTGCTGCTCGCTACCTATTACTTGATACTGTTATAAACAATGAACAATAAACTTTTAGCTCAAGCCGTACAATATTACATCAATGCAAATTTAAACGCTGATGTAAACCAGATTGCTTTAGCAAAAAGTCCGTTTGAAGGCATAAGCCCTGCAGAGTTAGCTACACAAATTACCGCAAAAAAGAAATCAGAAAAGAAATTACCTTCCTGGTTTAATACCGAAAACATTTATTATCCGCCAGTACTATCCATCGAACAAACCTCTTCTGAAGTTACTGCAGCATACAAATCAAAACTGGCTAAAGGTGATACGCTGATTGATATTACCGGAGGCTTCGGAATAGACAGTTATTACTTTTCACAAAAGGTAAAAACCGTAACGCACTGCGAAATCAATCCTGAACTATCTGCAATAGCACAGCATAATGCACAGGCTTTACATGCGATGAATATAGAATTTCAGGCAGAAGATGGTATTGCTTATATCAAAGATAAGGATGCATGTTTTGATACCATCTATGTTGATCCTGCGCGAAGAGCTGAAAAAGGCAAAGTTTTTATGCTCAAAGATTGCACGCCAGATGTGGTAAGCAATCTTGACCTATTACTGGAAAAATCTTCACGAATAATCATAAAAACTGCCCCGTTACTCGATATTTCTGCCGGATTATCAGCGCTGAGACACGTAAGCGAAATCCATATCGTAAGCGTAAGAAACGAGTGCAAAGAACTTTTATGGGTAATAGATAAAGGTTACAAAAACGATATAAAAATTAAAGCCGTAACCTTAAATAATGAGATTGAAAAGGATTTTTCCTTTTACAGATCATCATCAAATGCTTCAGTGCATTTTACAGACCGTTTGAACATTGGCGAATACCTGTACGAGCCTGATGCTGCCTTATTAAAATCGGGTGCTTTTAATTTAATTGGCGCAACCTACGGGCTCTTAAAATTACATCCTCAAACGCAGCTGTTTAGTGCTGATAGTATAAAAACAGATTTCCCCGGCCGAATTTTTAAAATTGAAGCCATACTGAACACCGCCGAACTGAAAAAAGATGCCAAGTTAAAAGGTAATGTTATTGTACGCAACTATCCTGCAAAGCCCGAAGATTTGGTCAGGAAATATAAAATTAAAGCCGATCAGAATCAGTTTTTGGTTTTTACCAAAATTGCAAATGGAGAAAATGTGATTCTGAAAGGATCGATTATACAATATTATTGATCGCAATACCTTTCACAGGACTAATCAATCCATCATATAGCCGATAACCAAATCAGAAACAGCTGACATTAAACCTAAATTAGATAAGTGAAATGGCGGAAGTTTACAACCCCCGCCATTTTTAATAGTATTTATCAATCTGTTAACAAGAATCACCAAACAAAGTAAAACCAGTTCAATTGCCATACTGTTATCATCAACGCCTCCTACATTCTACATCATCCATCAAACCTCCCCCATCTTTTATTTTACATTCTTTCCGGAGAAGTAATTCCTAAAATCAGCATGCCTGCATGAATAATATCGGCCGTTTTTTTACAAAGATTTAAGCGGAATTGTTTTAAGTCACCTTCCTCTGTTTTCACAATTGGTGGTACCTCGTGATAAAATTTGTTGAACAGCTTGGCCAGTTCATATAAATAGTTGGCTAAACTCGCCGGACTAAAAGCCTTAGCCGCAATTTCTATCTCTGCAGGGTATTTGGCCAATTGTAGAATCATTTCTAATTCCACATCGCTAATCCCGCCAAATGCCAAACTCCCAACACCAAACTTGTAGTCAGATTTACTTAACAATGATTTGATCCTGGCGTGGGTATACTGAATAAACGGGCCGGTATTGCCTTGAAAATCGATACTCTCTGCCGGATTGAACAATAAACGTTTTTTAGGCTCTACTTTTAACAAGAAATATTTTAAAGCACCCAAGCCAATGTTTTTATAAAGTTCATCTTTATCTTCCTGAGGGAAATCGTTGGTTTTACCCAATTCTTCTGTTTTCTCCCGCGCAGTGGTAATCATGCTGTCAATCAGTTCATCGGCATCCACAACAGTTCCTTCACGGCTTTTCATCTTTCCGTTAGGCAAATCTACCATCCCGTACGACAGGTGGTATAAACCTTTCGCCCAGCTTTTGCCTAGTTTCTCCAAAATGAGGAATAATACTTTAAAATGGTAATCCTGCTCGTTACCCACCACATAAATCGACTTATCCATATTGAAATCGTCGTGTTTCATTTCGGCAGTACCTAAATCCTGGGTAATGTAAACCGAAGTGCCATCTGCACGCAATACCAGTTTCTGGTCTAAGCCATCGGCGGTCAAATCAATCCAAACTGAACCATTTTCTTTTTTAAAGAAAACACCTTTGGCCAGTCCTTCGTCAACCGTGCCTTTTCCTAAAAGATAGGTATTGCTTTCGTAATAGAACTTATCAAAATCTACACCCAGATTTTTATAGGTAATATTAAAACCTGCGTATACCCACTCGTTCATCGTTTTCCAAAGCGAAACCACTTCGTCATCACCCTGCTCCCATTTTAAAAGCATTTGTTGAGCTTCCTTAATTAATGGTGCATTTTTCTTGGCCTCTTCTTCCGTTTGCCCCGCTGCTTTTAAAGCATCAATCTCTTTTTTATATTCTTTATCAAATATGACGTAGTATCGGCCAACCAAATGGTCTCCCTTTTCGCCTGTACTTTCCGGGGTTTCGCCATTACCCCATTTTTGCCAGGCCAGCATCGATTTGCAGATGTGGATACCGCGGTCGTTAACCAGGTTTACTTTTACCACATCATAGCCATAAGCTTTAAGCAATTCGGAAACAGAATAACCTAATAAATTATTACGCACATGGCCCAAATGAAGCGGTTTGTTGGTATTTGGAGATGAATATTCTACCATTACCTTTTTTCCGTTTGAGGGAAAAATACCGAAATCAGGCGCCAAAATTTCTTCGTTAAACTGCTTCAAGAAATAACTTTCAGCAATGCTGAGGTTCAAAAAGCCTTTAACTACATTAAATTTGGTGATATCTTCTACGTGGGCAACTAAATATTCACCAATTTCGGTTGCAGTTTGCTCAGGCGATTTTTTAGAGATTTTCGTGATCGGAAAAACCACAATTGTAGCCTGACCCTCAAATTCTTTACGGGTTCCCTGTATATTGATTACACTTTCAGCTATTTCTTCTTTATAAAGCTCCAAAATGGCTTTCTGTGTCTCGGTAATAATAAAATTCATGGCGTAAAAATATGTAAAAAAGGTGGAAGGTGAAAGGTTTAAGCTGAAGGTTTTTAAGCTCCTACATGCCTGGAAAGGTGCTGTAGTGCTTGTCAGCGCCGATAGTCCTTCTTTCCGCTATAGTCCCGGTTGAAAAAACCGGGAGCTGCCGCTACAATAAGGTTTATTGATATTGGTTCTCTGCTATAAAAAATAGGAATGGTTTTTTTAATGGCATCAAAACATCTGACCTCTGACACCCGACTTACTGAATATAAAAGAATGTCATATCCTCACTCAAATCTATCATCCCCATTCTCATATCTGATTTTTTCTGATAGCTTTGTAACAACTAATTTATTTATGAGCGAGCAGAATCTAAACTTTAAAGTGAATGTAAACACCGAAATCGGCAGGTTACGCAAATTGTTAATTCATAGCCCGGATAGCGGTTTGGGCAAAGTGGTACCATCTAAAGCGCAAGACTGGCTTTTCGAAGATATTGTTCATTTAGACACCATCCGTAAGGGTGAATATGACTATTACATCAAACTGTTGATGTACTTTTTAGATCCGGATAAGATAAAGGGCAAACTGGCCGAAATTGATTCTGAAGGGGCCAACCGAAATTTCTATAAGCCCAATCATCCTGAATTTCACAACTCGACAGCAGTAATCGAAATACAGAATTTATTGAGCGAGATGCTGGAGGATGAATCCATCAGAAAGAAACTAGTAGCCGCAGTTTGTGCCATTGAGGGCTGTACTTATAAAGTTCAGATCGAACTTACTCAAACCCCGGCCAAAGAACTGGCAGAGATTTTTATTTCAGGTACCCTGGCCAACGACACGATGATCTTTGCGCCAATTCCAAACCTCATTTTTACCCGTGATGTGGGCACCACGATCAATAACCATATTCTCTTAAATAAGCCAGCAAAAAAAGCACGTGTACGCGAAACGCTTTTAATGCGCTATATCTTTTTTAACCACCCATTATTTGAAGGTTACCGCAACAACATCCTCGAAATTCCGGATGTTACCATGCACTTTTTACGCCCTGGTGATGAGCCTGCTTTCAGCACCACGCTTGAGGGCGGAGATGTGATGATGGTTAGTCCTAACCACGTCTTAATCGGGTGTAGCGAAAGAACATCAGAACATGGTGCCAATGAAGCCATTAAACTCTTATTTGATCAAAATGTGGTAGAAAAGGTAACGGTAGTCAAAATACCGAATAAACGCGACTATATGCACCTGGACACTGTTTTCACCCAGGTTAAACGCAATACCTGGGTGATCCTAAACTCGATTGCGCACTCTCCGAAATATAATCCTTACGAGCCGATCAATTTCTTAAAAGAGCCCGAGAAACTCGAAGCCACAACTGCCATTCAGTTTACCAAAGCCAACCCACAGGAACCAAAGCATTTCGAGCATGTAGAAGCCTTGCTGAACGACATTAGCCAGAATGATTTAAAGAGTACGGAACCGACTAAAATTATTTATAGCGGAAACAATACCTTCCCTTACGATTCAAGAGAGCAATGGACCGATTCGTGCAACCTGTTGGCCATTAAAGAAGGTGTTGTTTTAGGTTACGACAGGAACGATAAAACGGTTGAAGCCTTCAAAGCGGCAGGTTTTGACGTGGTTGATGTAAAAGATTTAATCCAGGACCTGGAAAGTGGCAAGGTAAATACCGAAACCATAACCGATACGTTGATTTTAATGCCATCAGCAGAACTATCGCGTGCCCGAGGAGGTTTCCACTGTATGAGTTTACCTATTTTAAGAGACGATATTTGAGGCGTAAGAAGGTGTAAGGTAGAAGGCTTAAAGTTATCTATCTAAACCCTACACCTTAAACCCTGCACCCTAACCCCTATACCTTAAACCCTAAACCTTTTACCTCTCCCATATATGCAAACCACCAACCATATTCTCATGATCCGCCCGGTTGATTTTAAATTCAACGAGCAAACGGCAGGAAATAATAAGTTCCAGATCGCCTCTACCGAAATCGATGTACAAACAGAAGCCTTAAAAGAATTTGATGGTTTTGTTGATCTTTTGCGCAAAAATGATGTCGACGTTACCGTAGTGGATGATACGCTGCAACCAGAAACCCCCGACTCCATTTTTCCGAACAACTGGGTATCTTTTCACGAAGATGGCTCGGTTTATCTATATCCCATGTTTTCTGAAAACCGCCGTTTAGAGCGTAGGAAGGAAATACTTGAAAGTCTGAAAACCAGGTTTGAGGTAAACCATGTAAGCGACCTGAGTTTTTATGAAATGCAGTATGCCTTTTTAGAAGGAACAGGCAGCATGGTGCTGGATCGCGCCAATAAAATTGCCTATGCTTGTTTAAGCGTACGTACTGATGAAGAGGTTTTAAATAACTTTTGCATGCTTACCGGTTACGAGCCTGTGGTTTTTCAGGCGGTAGATGGCGATAATTTCCCGATTTACCACACCAACGTGATGATGTGTATTGGAGATCGTTTCGCAGTAATTTGTCTCGATTCGATCAGAAATGCTGAAGAACGTATGCAGGTGAGCATCAGTTTAAAAGGTAGCGGAAAAGAAATTATCGAAATCAGTCTGGAACAGCTGAACAAGTTTGCAGGTAACATGCTACAAGTTTCCAATGCGGCCGGCGAAAGTTTGCTGGTAATGTCAGAGCAGGCGTATTTATCCTTAAATGACGAACAGATTAAAGCATTGGAACAGTACAGCCGCATCATTTATGCACCACTTTATACCATTGAAAAAAATGGAGGTGGCAGCGCAAGATGTATGCTGGCGGAAATACATTTGCCGGTTAAGTAAATACCGTCCGTCATTTCAACTGTAGCACAGTACTGAACTTTGGGAAGAAATTTTTAGCCGTGGTTCGTTTTTGTACGAACCACTTTATTTTTTGTCACGGAAGCTCAGAACACGCGGAAAACCAACCGAAGAGAATATGTCTTGCTATCAAATTATTCCAATTAGTTTTATTACTTTCGCGAAAAATTTAAATATCCATGTCTTTACTACAAGAATTGCAAACCCGTTCAGGAAATAAATGTGAGTTATGCACCGCTGAAAACAATTTATCGGTTTATGAAGTACCTCCTACCAGCAATGCGAACAGCGATAATAGCATTTTAGTTTGTAAAACCTGTTTAGACCAGATTGAAAAAAATGAACAACTCGATGCCAGTCACTGGAAAATTTTAACAGAAACCATGTGGTCGGAATTTCCGCCTGTTCAGGTAGTGGCTTGGCGCATGTTAAGTCGTTTGAGAAATGAAGGTTGGGCTGCAGACAGTCTGGACATTTTATACCTGGATGATGAAACTTTGGAATGGGCTAAAAAAACCGGCGACCACGAGCAGGAAGGTACTGTAGAGTTTCATCAGGATAGCAATGGAACCCGTTTATTTGAAGGCGATACCGTAGTTTTAGTTAAAACGCTCGATGTTAAAGGTTCTACACTGAGTGCTAAACTAGGCACTGTAGTCAAGAACATCCGATTAGTACACGATAATACCGAACAAATTGAAGGTAAAGTAGAAGGCCAAACCATTGTGATTTTGACCAAATATTTAAGAAAAGGATAATTATCGAGCTGGCGCGCGTTTCAAACGCGTGCCTAATAACCTAACGATTTTATCGTTTAAACCTCATTATCATTTACATAAACCGTAGTTCGTGTCTGCAAAGACCATTTTTTGCCACGGAAGCTCAGAACACACGGAAAACTTTCACTTTAAAGCACCTTGCTATAAAACCATAAATAGCTGCACGGTATTTGCCATCTTAAACCTGATCGGAACGGGCAAGAGTGCAACGAGTAAATTGGAGAGCAGGACCAACCCAAACCTATAAAAACAGGAAACTGCTTTTCAAATTATTGTTAAATATTAATCTCTTTTAATCTAAAGAGAGTCTTAGCGAGAGGCTAAGACCAGATCGTTCGCTTGCGCGCGTTTCAAACGCGTGCCTGAATAGCTTAACGATTGTATCGTTAAAAACCTCATTACCAACTATATCAACCGTGATCCATGTCTTCACAAACCATTTATTTTTGCCACGGAAGCTCAGAACACACGGAAAACTTTCACATTAAAGCACCTTGCTATAAAACCAAAAATAGCTGTATGGTATTTGCCACCTAAACCTGATCGGGACGGGCACGAGTGCAACGAGTAAAGTGGAGAGCAGGGCCAATCCAAACCTATAAAAACAGGAACCTGCTTTTCAAATTATTGTTAAATATTAATCTTTTTTAATCTAAAGAGAGTCTTAGCGAGACGCTAAGACCAGATAGTTGCTTGCGCGCATTTCAAACGCGTGAATAATAGCAAAACGATTGCATCGTTTTAACCATATTCTAAATCATGGTGCTTGTTGTTTTTGCCACGGAAGCTCGAAATACACGGAAAATTATTCTCATAAAAGCAACCTCACTATGAACCGCTAAATAGTATTACAGTCGTTGCCACCTAAACCTGATCGGAACGGGCACGAGTGCAACGAGTAAAGTGGAGAGCAGGGCCAACCCAAACCTATAAAAACAGGAACCTGCTTTTCAAATTATTGTTAAATATTAATCTCTTTCAAGATACGGAGAGTCTTAGCGAGACGCTAAGACCAGATCGTTTGCTTGCGCGCATTTCAAACGCGTGAATAATAGCAAAACGATTGCATCGTTTTAAGCATATTCTAAATCATGGTGCTTGTTGTTTTTGCCACGGAAGCTCGAAATACACGGAAAATTATTCGCATAAAAGCAACCTCACTATGAACCCCTAAATAGTATTACAGTCTTTGCCACCTAAACCTGATCGGGACGGACAAGAGTGCAACGAGTAAAGTGGAGCGCAGGGCCAACCCAAACCTATAAAAACAGGAACCTGCTTTCCTAAAAACAAGAAGCAAATAAAATGAAATAAATAATTGAATTACAATAACTTAATCAAAAAACCAATCACATATAATTTTAAAAACATTTTATATTAAAATTTTGTAATTAAACTAAGCGTTTCCTCACAGTAAAAATATTTTTAATAGCGTTTAATTCTCGATTTAAAATTACATTTTTGCAAAAATTATTTAAAAGTAAATGCAGAGTTACTCAGAATTTCTCGATCTAAGCGTTGGCTTTCCGCAGGAAGGCTTTGATGTGATAGATGATGAATTATATTTTCAGGATTTAAACCTGATGGAAATGATTGAAACTTACGGTACTCCCCTACGTTTCACATACTTACCCATGGTAAGTAAGAAAATTCAGCAGGCGAAGATTCTTTTCCAGACTGCCATTTTAAAAAACAACTACCGCGGCGATTACAAATACTGTTATTGTACTAAAAGCTCGCATTTCAGACATATTGTAGAAGAAGCTTTAAAGAACAATATTCACCTCGAAACTTCTTCTGCTTTTGATATGCCTATGGTTGATGCACTGGAAAAAAAAGGTGCCTTAACTAAAGATACCACAATTATTTGCAACGGGTTTAAAACCTACCAATACAAACAGTATATCATTGATATGCTGCATGATGGTTACACCAATATTATCCCGGTTTTAGACAACAAAGAAGAATTTAACCTTTTTGATGACGAGGTAGATATCGATACCCCTTGTAACCTGGGCATCCGCATTGCAGCTGAAGAACAACCTGATTCGCAGTTTTATACTTCCCGTTTAGGCGTACGCATGGAAGATGTAATTGATTTTTACAATAATAAAATTGTACATAATCCAAATTTCCGGGTAAAGCTTTTACACTTCTTCATCAATTCGGGTATTACTGATTCGCCATACTACTGGAACGAATTGGAAAAATATGTGACCCTTTACTGCAAATTTAAAAAAATCAATCCTGATTTAGATACGCTCGACATTGGTGGCGGTATGCCGTTCAAAGATTCGTTGGTTTTTGATTTCGATTACGAATATATGGTAAACGAAATTGTAAAAAGGATTAAAGAAATCTGTGCCATCCACGAAGTAATGGAACCAGATATTATTACCGAATTTGGTAAATATACGGTTGCTGAAGCTTCCGGAATTCTGTACAAGGTTTTGGGTCGTAAACAACAAAACGACCGCGAGCGCTGGTTAATGCTGGATGGTTCTTTTATCACCAACCTGCCTGATGTTTGGGCGTTGAACCAAAAATATATCCTGCTACCGATTAATAACTGGGATGCAGAATACGAACGTGTTAACCTAGGTGGTATTACCTGCGATGGACAGGATTATTACAACCAGGAAGCCCATATGAACAGTGTATTTATGCCTAAAACCCGCAAAGTACAATATTTAGGATTCTTCCATACCGGTGCGTATCAGGAAGTATTGAGCGGATATGGCGGTATACACCATTGCTTATTACCAAGTCCGAAACATGTACTGATCCGTAGAAACCGCGACGAGAGTTTTAACTTTGAAGTTTTTGGCGAAGAACAGAACAGTAAGCAGGTACTGAAGATATTAGGTTACTAGACTATTTTGTTTAGCGAGTGTAAAACAAAACATTAATTAAAACACATAAATACCTCAGTTTTTTTACTGAGGTATTTTTTTTATATTTGAATATGGCACGTGAACAAATTAAGTTATTCGATCGGATCATTGCTACTGATGGTTTGATGGGAGGAAGACCTACAATACGCGGGTTGAGATTTCCGGTTTCTGATATACTTGAACTATTAGCAAGTGGCATGAGTGAGGAACAAATCCTCGAAGAACATCCCATCCTAGAAAAGGAAGATATTAGGGCTGTTCTTTTATACAGCGCGCAAAAAGTAGATGAGGACTTAATGTATGAATGATTGGGAAATTTGGGTCGACACCAATATATCTCCTATAATCGCCAAATGGCTTTCAGAATACACAAATTTTAAAACAAAATCTTCTTTCAGCCTAAATTTGCATTCAGTAGATGACTTGACCATTTTTAGAATGGCTCAAATTAAAAAGAATGTCATAATTGTTTCCAAGGATTCTGATTTCAAAGAATTAATCGACTGGTTTGGTGCTCCTCCAAAACTTATTCTTATTAAATTCGGGAATTGTTCAAACAAACTGTTTTGGCAAAAGCTGGAACCAAAGATTAACCCAGCATTAGAAGTTCTTTTAAATAAAACAGAAGAAGTCAACGTAATTAGTATCACATAACATATTTTTAAAAATGCAATTCGGTAAAGTAGAAGATCCTTCAATAATAGATTATACCCTTCCGGCTGATGCGCCTGAAACAGCGGCAATTTTAGCCAAAAATAAACCTAGTCAATCTTTTAAGGCTTATGTAGGTTGTGCAAAATGGAACAAGGCTGATTTAAAGGGCTTTTACCCAAAGGGAACAAAAGACGAGCTTACCTATTATGCTACTCAATTTAACTCAATTGAGCTTAACGCTACCTTTTATGGTATGCCAACCAGCGAACAGGTCATTACCTGGACACAAAAAACACCCGCAGATTTTAAGTTTTTCCCGAAACTGACCAATACCATCAGCCACTTTAAAAGATTAATCAACGTTAAAGAGCCTGTAGCGCAATATTGCGATGCTATCAGTAATTTCGAAGATAAACTGGGCATGGCTTTTCTTCAATTGCACGATAACTTTAAACCCAAGGATTTTGAAAGGTTAAAAATTGTGATCAACGAATTTCCAAAGGTTATTCCTTTGGGTGTTGAGGTAAGAAATACAGCGTGGTTTACCAACCCGGCCATCGCCAATGAATTTGCTAAACTTTTTGAAGATAACGGAATAACCAACATCATTGTTGATACTTCAGGACGAAGGGACATGCTACACATGCGGTTAACCACGCCTACAGCTTTTATCCGTTTTGTAGGTGCCAACGACGATAAAATTGATAAAAAACGTTTAGATGACTGGATTGAAAGAATTGTGGACTGGAAAGCGCAAGGTTTAGAAAACCTATATTTTTTCGTCCATCAAAATGTTGAACTTTCCTCTCCACTATTTTCCGCTTATTTTACAGAGAAACTGAACAAAGCAGTAGGGACAGATTTAAAGATTCCGGTAATGGCGAACCAAGCTCCACCTAGTTCACCCAGTTTGTTTTAACAGTTAAAAGATGAATCACCGGTATATGCTTTCTACAAAAGAGCGAGCAGATTAGCGTATTTCTCAATTTGGAGCTGATGCTAAACAAAGTATGGTTAAATCTCTGCATTATCGTTGATTTAAAGTCTTCATTAAATGAATAAATCATGTCTTGAAAAAAATCTTGGGATGAAAATCGAGCCGACTTGTGGATTGCTTGCATTTTATTTTTAATTTCGTGCCATTATGAAAGAAACAGTGGTGAGCGGTATTCGCTCAACAGGAAAATTACATTTGGGTAATTATTATGGTGCAGTTAAAAACTTTGTTCAAATGCAGAACGACTACAACTGCTACTTTTTTATCGCCGATTTACATTCCTTAACTACACACCCCACTCCGGCAGATTTGCACGGGAACATTAAACATGTTTTGGTTGAATACCTGGCCAGTGGGATAGATCCGGAAACTAGCACCATATATATACAGAGTGATGTACCTGAAGTTGCAGAGCTTTATTTATACCTGAATATGAATGCTTATATGGGTGAATTGGAACGCAGCACTTCATTTAAAGATAAGGTTCGTGCCAATCCCGATAATGTAAACGCAGGTTTATTAACCTATCCGGTATTAATGGCGGCTGATATTTTAATCCACAAGGCTACCAAAGTACCGGTTGGGAAAGATCAGGAACAACATTTGGAAATGGCCCGTACTTTCGGGAACCGTTTCAACAGGTTATACCACACGGAATACTTCCCTGAGCCTTATGCTTTTAGCTATACAGATAACCTGGTTAAGGTACCGGGCTTAGATGGAAAAGGAAAAATGGGCAAATCGGAGGGCGAAGCCAATGCTGTTTACCTTTCTGATGATCCTGAAACCATCCGTAAAAAAGTGATGCGTGCGGTTAGCGATGGTGGCCCGACAGAAGAAAACCAGCCAAAACCTGAGCCGATCCAGAATCTTTTTGATTTAATGAAAGTGGTATCAAGTACTGATACACTCGCACATTTCGAAGATTTATATAGCAAAATGCAGATCCGTTACGGCGATTTCAAAAAACAACTGGCAGAAGATATGATATTGGCTACTGCACCGATGCGTGAGCGTATCCAGGATATCGCCAAAGATGATGCTTATTTAAGGCAGGTAGCCAAACATGGTGCGTTGAAGGCCCGTGAAAGCGCACAGAAAACCATCAGAGAGGTTCGCAGTTTAATCGGGTTTAAAAGTTTTTAATTATTTTAATAGATTTGAGAGGTGAGAAGCTAGATTTGAGATTTCAAAATCTCACATCTCACATCTCATATCTCATATCTCATATCTAACAAAGATGCACATAGCAATTGTAGGAAATATAGGTGCCGGTAAAACCACCTTGACAGGCTTATTGGCCAAAAATTATGGATGGGAAGCTTTGTACGAAGCCGTGGACAATAACCCTTATCTGGAAGATTTTTACAGCGACATGAAACGCTGGAGTTTTAATCTTCAGATTTATTTCCTGAACAGCCGTTTTCAACAGATCACCGATATTGAGGTTAACAAACGCAATGTAATACAGGACAGAACCATTTACGAGGATGCCTATATTTTTGCAGAAAACCTGCACGACATGGCTTTAATGACTACCCGCGACCATGAAAATTACAGGGCTATTTTCGATAATATTACTTCATTTATTAAACCGCCAGATTTATTGGTATATCTGCGTGCATCGGTACCTACATTAGTCAACAATATACAACGCCGTGGACGTGAGTACGAAGCGAGTATCCGGATTGACTACCTGTCTAAACTGAACGAAAAATACGAAGCCTGGATTAAAGGATATAAACTCGGCAAGTTATTGATTTTGGATAAAGATAAATTAGACTTTACCAACAATCCGGAAGATTTAGGTACGGTAATCCAGTCGATTGAAGCAGAGATCAATGGGTTATTTTAAGTTTTCCCATATAAGGAAACTTGTAAAATCAGCAAATTATCAATTTAGCATTTCATATTATATTTCGACAATAATCTTTAAGATTTTAGCTACCGTAATCAATTTACATAAGCTGAAGTTAAAGACTTATTTTAACTTTATTTTCCCATATTTGGGAATTAAGGGAATTAGTAAGTACGAGAATTATGAAAAAAAATATTGAAGAAGAAAATGCGGAAAACTGGAAACGGCGAGTTTTCTATTTCAACAAAAACGACCATAGATTAATTGTTCCCAAACGTGTAAAAATATTGAGCTGGACGCTTAATGTTGTCCATCCCCTTTCTTACATCACTATCGCATTGATTTTTACTTTTATTTTTTACCAGCTCTATCAGCATAGCATATGACAGACATAAACCTACAAGCGATAGGCATTATTCCTGCCCGTTATGCCTCTACCCGCTTTCCGGGAAAACCATTGGTTGATATAGCCGGAAAAACAATGATCCAGCGAGTATACGAACAGGCTTTGAAAGCAAAAAGTTTATCAAAAGTGATTGTTGCTACTGATGATGAGCGGATTGCGGATGAAGTAACGAGGTTTGGTGGAGAATTTGCATTTACGGCTTCTCACCACCAAAGCGGAACCGATAGGTGTGCTGAAGTAATTGAAAAAATGCCTGGTTTTGACATTGTTATTAATATTCAGGGCGATGAACCTTTTATAGAGCCGGCACAAATTGATTTGCTGGCCAGCTGTTTTGTAGCAGACAAGGTAGATTTGGCCACTTTAATTAAACCGATCCAAAGCCAGGAAAGCATTTATAACCCGAACAGTCCGAAAGTGGTAATTGACGTAAACGGCCGGGCCATGTATTTTAGCCGTAGCCCGATTCCTTTTATCAGAAATGGCGAACCAGGTGTATGGGCAGAAAAGCACCAGTTTTATAAACATATCGGTATTTATGGCTACCGTACCGAAGCCTTAAAAGCCATCACCCAATTACCGCCTTCTTCTTTAGAGATTGCCGAAAGTCTGGAGCAATTACGCTGGATTGAAAATGGATTTTATATCCAAACAAAAGCAACTGATTTAGAAACCGTTGCAATAGATACACCAGAGGATTTACTAAAATTGAATAAGTTATTGAAAGCTTTGAAGTTACCCTAACTATTACAGCATCTAAAAATTTCGTCACACTAAATTTATTCCAGGGTTTTATACAATTACGATACTGAAATGAATTCAGTATGGCGTGAAACTAATTCAAATTAAGTTCCATCTGTATATTACATCTCGCGTATGGCGTAGGCTTACCTGATACCTTTTGGAAACCCAGTTTATGGTAAAGATTGATGGCGGGTTTTAGAATGGTGTTGCTTTCCAGGTAGATTTTAGCTGCACCTAATGATTTTGCTTTTTCAATAATTGCCTTTGCCAATAGAAATCCTACACTTTTTCCCTGGGCCTTTGGCGATACGGCCATTTTAGCAAGTTCGAAATCATATTCTCCGTCATTCATCTTAATTAGCGCACAAACGCCTAAGGCTTCACCTCCATAAAGCGCAACCAATATAAAACCTCCGTTATCTAATATGTAGCCCTGAGGATCATCCAAAGCTTTATAATCAGATTCTTCCATGGTAAAATACTTCGAAATCCATTCTACATTTAACGACCTGAAAACCTCCTGGTGTTCAGGTTTGTAATCTATAATTTCAACGTTAGCCCCATCGCGTTCTTTTTTCTTTTCCATAACCCTTCTTAACAAGCTTTTTTGTTCCAATAAAAATTCCCACTCTCCTATTGCTTCCCAAAGTTTGTGTTGTGCTTGTGCCGAGATTTCTTCAATTGCCGCACTCACATCTATAAGCTGATCCTCTAGTGCTGCTGAAATTTTCATTCCTTTTTTAGAAAGACTTATCACATTTCTACGTCTATCAGTTTCGTCCTTATTTTCTTTAACATAATCTTTTTTAAGCATTTCACTGATGATTTTACTAACCGAAGGGTGAGAATGGCCAATGGCTTTGGCCAGTTCGGTAACCGTTTTTTCCCGCTCTCTGGTCAACGCGTAAAATACCGGAAACCATTTAGGCTGCATATCAATATGATACAATTTATAAATCTGTGCAGCATCTTCAGTCACTTTATCAGTTAACATTCTTAACCTGCTTCCTATCGCTACTTTACCTATTTCATCAAAAAATCCCATAAAAATAATTAATTACGTAACCAGTTACGCAAATTTAAATAATTATTTGAAATACCGATACAATCATTCACTTCCGGATATTATTTTAAGTAGCCTGAATTATAATAAACTTAAAATTTGTATTTTAGGAACATGAGAAAATTACCGATCTTCATGGTTTGCTGCTTCATTGTATTTTCTTCCTGTCAATCAAAACAGGGTAAAGAATCAGGTGCCGTCGAATTCAAAAATATCAATCAAAGCGTAGCCAAATCGTTTTCCGATTTAAAAACACTAGATACCTTTAAGATAGAGCTAACCGGCAGAAAACCAGAGGAAATGGTATTGAATTTTACGATCAAAAATGCTGAAGGAAAAGAAATTTACAATACCAAAATCAAAGGCACTGAATTATTGGGTAGCACAGATCCAAATATTGATCTTTCAAAGGAGAAAGACCAGATTGTTTTCTTAAAAACCATCGCCGATGATTTTTTTAGTGATGAAAATTTTCTTGAGCCTGCCGTTATGCCGGATGATAAAGCCGATAAGTATACTCCAGATAAAGCCCTTTATGAAGAGTTAAAAAAATCAGGCCTAAATGGCTTTAAATATCGTTTAGGAAAAGAAAACAACATTTACATCGCCTGGAGCGAGAAAGAGCAGAAGGTAAAGGTTTACTATAATTGCTGCTAGCTGGTATCTAAGCTCAGAAATTTAGAAATGAAAAGGCCTGAATTTATTGCAAATCGATTGAGAGAAATTTTCATAAGCGGTTATTGGATAGCCAATACCAATTATAAAGATCAATTACAAAGCATTAATTGGGAACATGCCGTTCGGCAGGTAGGTGACTTAAATACGATTGCTGACTTAACTTATCATATCAATTATTATTTATCAGGCATTCTAAATGTATTTAACGGCGGTCTGCTGGAAATTAAAGATCAATATAGTTTCGACCTGCCCCCTATCCATGCTGAAGCTGACTGGAAACAACTGGTTAAAAAATTGCTGGCCAATGCGGCCGCCTTTGCTGATGAAGTGGAAAAAATGCCTGACGAAAAATTGGATGAGGTATTTGTAGATGAAAAGTACAGTACCTATCTGCGAAATATAGAAGCTGTTATAGAACACAGTTATTACCATCTGGGGCAGATTGTATTGATCAGAAAATTGATTCGAAAATAAAAACCAATGTCGTAAACCGTCAAACTCAACCCTAAAAAAAATATTGCAAGTATTTTAGCTAAACTAATCAAATAGTTGTATTTTCACGCACCATAGCCAAACAACTATTTATCAACGTTTTCTCTGTACATGCTCAAAAATCTCCTCACCGTATTTATACTTTCGGTACTATTTCTTCCTGCCTTAGCTCAAAAAGCCAACATTAAAGGTGTTGTAGTCGACACTGTAGAAAAAAGAAATCTTTCAAACAGTTCAATACTGCTCATTAACAGCAAGGATTCTGTTCTGGTCAGGGATGCCAGAGCCAAAGGAAACGGCGAGTTTGAACTGGCCAACCTAAAAAAAGGCAATTACACCTTGGTCATCACCTACCCTAAAATGGCCGACTATATCAGAGATATCCAATTGTCAGATTCATCAAAATTTAACCTGGGTACAATTGCAATGGATAATAAAGCCACCCTTTTGAATGAAGTAACGATTAAGGCACAAAAACAAGCCATCAGGATGAAAGGCGATACGATAACGTACCAGGCTGATAGTTTTGCCGTAAAACCACATGCCAACTTACAGGATCTGTTGAGGCGGTTACCTGGAATTGAGGTAGATAAAAACGGTGCCATCAAAGCCGGTGGTAAGGATGTAAATACCTTGCTGGTAGATGGGGAAGAATTTTTTGGTGATGATCCGCTTCTCGCGCAGAAATACCTAAAAGCCAATGCAGTAAACGAAGTGGAAGTATATGATAAAAAGAGTAAAAACGAGGAGCTGACGGGCATTAAGGAAGAAGATTCAAAAGAAAAGGTGATCAACGTGAAACTGAAGGAGAATGCTAAAAATGGCTATATCAGTACAACGGAAGCGAGCAGCGACCTGAATAAATACCGCAACTTAGGTGCGATGGCGGGAGTTTATAAGGAGAAATTGAAAGTGGCCGCTTTTGGTTTCAACAACAACATCAGTACTGAATCTAAAACCAACAATGCCATGAGCCGCCTGAAGGGTGATGAATATGATGTGATCGAGGTTGGTGATGATGGCAGTTCTGTTATGATCAGCTATGGCAACAATGATGATGATGATTTCAGGCCTGGGGGCGGTATTCCGAATATTACAACTTATGGTGCGCATTTTTCCAATAAATGGAAGGACAATAAGCTGGGTATGAAACTGAACTTCAAAGGAGCGGATAACAGTTCATTTAACGAAAGCACCAGTCGTAATGAATCGCTGATTCCAAATGGCACCACCTTTTTAAGTCAGGGCGCAAGCCGGGAAGAAAACCGCACGACAGGGCAAAGCTTGCGTGGAAGTACAGAGTTCAAGCTCGATTCGCTATCGAACCTGAAGATTTCTTTCGGGGCACGCCAGCAACGCAGTTCGTCCGGCAGTTTCAGCAACAGCGAAACGAAAAACGGACGGGGCATTATGGTAAATAGCAACAGCGAAAATGGGGATTCTAACGGCAAAAGTGAAGCCTTTAACGGTAATATCGGCTATGTGAAGAAATTTAAAACCAAAGGGCGGATTTTAACGGTAGACCTACAGCCGGAAAACAACCGGAATAACAATGAACGGAATAGCCTGAACCAGACAAATCTTTTTGATTCTACGGGTGTGATGCTGACTCCGGATCGCCGAAACTACCTGAATGACGACCAATCGAGCAAAACTTCACTGGCCTCGCGGATTTCTTATACCGAGCCCCTGAGCAAAAGGCTCTCGTTACAGGCAGGATATAGTTTTAAAACCATCCGCTCCAGCAGCAAGAAGTACACCTACAACCGCGATCTGGGTAACCAGAAAATCGATTCATTAAGTAATTTTTTCGAATTCAATAACTTTTCCAATGTCGGGAATGCGGTATTGCAGTACAAGGGCAAAAAGTTTACGCTACGCGGCGGAACACAGGCCATTCAAACCACTTTCCACCTGGACGATGTAGACAGGAACCGCCAGGTGAACCGCTCCTATATCAACTGGGCACCCGAAACGAGCCTGAGTTATAAACTGGGCCGGAGCGGCAGCATCTCCGCCGGTTATAACGGGAGCACCAATCAGCCTGATATTGAGCAGCTGCAACCATTAAGGCAGGTGAATAGTCCTTTATACACATTAATCGGCAACCCTAACCTTAGGCCATCATTCAACAATAACTTCAACCTCAACATCAATACCTATCAGCAGAAATCTGAAATTTTTGCCTACAGTTATCTGGGTTATAATTTTGTGCAAAATGCGGTAGCTTCCAGCACCACAGTTGATCAATCTAACAAAACTGTGACCACTTTTGTCAACCTGAATGGTGGAAAGAGCCTCTATGCGGGCGGTAGTATCGGGAAAAGTTTCAGCAAGATCCACCTGAATACGAATCTGGGTTTCAATTATAACTATAACCAGGACGTTTCTATCCTGAATAAAGAATTAAATAAAACCAGCCGGAGCAGCATGTCCTTAAGACCACGGATCAGTATCTATCATGATAAGTTTAGCCTGGAATACAATGTTTCCCTAAATTTCTCCAAAAGCCGTTCTACCATCGGCACGGTTAATGATGGCAAGAACTTCCGTCATGATCATGAGATTTCAGGGAACATCAATCTACCCTACAGTACGGAATTCAATACTTCCGTGTCCTTATCTTACCAACCGGCCAATGCATCATTTGCCCGCCCGGTAAACATTGCTATATGGAATGCCTATCTTTCTAAGAGGATGCTAAAGGCTGAAGAAATGGAGATCAGGGCTTCAATTTCCGATATCCTGGGCCAAAGGGTTGGCTATAACCGTTATGTAAACGGGAACAGTATAGGAGAAAGCACTAACAGCTTTATTCCAAGATATGTATTGATAGGTGTGGTTTATAATTTAAACGGCAATTTTGTTAAAAATGAAAAGAAATAATTTAGCTGCGTTCTGGCTGATCTTCAGTCTACTTTTATGTTTGCAGATGGTTCATGCACAAACAGTATTCATCAGAAGTGCGAAAATTACTTTTGAGAAAAAGGTGAACATTAAAGAGCAACTCGCCAATAACCAGTGGCTGACTGATGAGGCCAGAGAGAAAATGGGTAAATACCGTACCACCAACTGGGAATATAGTTTCAATGACAGCACCTCGGTTTACCGGGCTAAACCAAAAGAGAGTTTAGGCGACAATGCCTTCTTCTTCAGTTCTGACAATACGGATGAACTGTTTACAGATCTGGCGAAAAGCAAACGTGTGAAGAAAAAAAGTATTATGGGCGATGATTTTATCCTGAAGGATACCATCCCGGGTCTGAAGTGGAAAATTATGCACGACCTGCGTAACATTGCCGGTTATGAATGCAGAAAAGCTATCGCTAAGATCAATGATACGGTTACCGTAGTGGCCTTTTATACGGATGAAATTTTATTAAAAGGCGGCCCGGAAGGCTTTACCGGTTTACCCGGAATGATATTGGGTTTAGCCATACCACGTTACAATACCACCTGGTTTGCCACCAGGATAGAAGCGAAAAACGTCCCGATCTTAAACATCAGTCCGCCAACAAAAGGAAAGAAAACCGATTCGGAAAAAGATTTAAAAAAATTGATTGATCTTTATACCCGTTATGATGATAAAAAGAACCCGAGAAAGATAGAAGATATTAAAAAGGAACTTTATTCATTATTTCTTTAAATCAGCATTTTTTTTGTTAAAACTTTCAATATCAAACAGATAATAGCTACAAAAAATATTCTAATCACAGCCTAAAAGCCGTATTTTTTTTTCTTACCTTTGTATCCCGTACAAAAACAATTAAGCAGGCCTCAAAAGCCTGCTTGATATCACAAATTATCAATCATGACAAAGTATATTTTTGTTACGGGCGGTGTAACTTCCTCTTTAGGTAAGGGCATCATTTCCGCATCTTTAGCTAAACTTTTACAGGCACGTGGCTACCGTGTAACCATTCAGAAATTCGATCCGTACATTAATATCGATCCAGGAACATTGAATCCATACGAACATGGCGAATGCTTTGTGACAGAAGATGGTGCCGAAACCGATCTGGATCTTGGTCATTACGAACGTTTTCTTAACGTTCCGACTTCACAGGCCAATAACATCACTACCGGCCGCATCTACCAAAATGTAATCAGTAAAGAACGCAAAGGTGAATACTTGGGCAAAACGGTACAGGTTGTTCCACATATTACCGATGAAATAAAACGCAACATGCGTATTCTGGGCGAAAGTGGCGAATACGATATTGTGATTACTGAGTTAGGTGGTACAGTTGGTGATATCGAATCTTTGCCATTTATCGAAGCTGTTCGTCAGTTTAAATGGGAAGAAGGCAGTAGCAATGCCATTGTAATCCACTTAACTCTGGTTCCTTATCTGGCTGCTGCAGGTGAGTTAAAAACAAAGCCAACACAACACTCTGTTAAAGCATTACTGGAGTATGGTATACAACCAGATATTTTGGTTTGCCGTACCGAACACCATTTGAGTGCTGACCTGAGAAAAAAAATAGCCTTGTTCTGTAACGTTAACATCAATGCCGTAATCGAATCAATGGATGCATCTACCATTTACGATGTGCCTTTACTGATGTTAAAAGAACAACTGGATAAAACGGTTTTATCGAAATTAAAACTGCCGACAAAAAACGATCCGGATATGGAAAGCTGGAAAGATTTCCTTGGCCGTTTAAAAAATCCGACTGCTGAAGTAAAAATCGGCTTGATTGGTAAATATGTAGAGCTACCGGATGCATACAAATCAATTATCGAATCTTTTGTACACGCAGGTTCGAAAAATGAATGTAAAGTCAGGGTAGAATATATTCACTCTGAGGGTATTTTCCCTGATAACGTAAAAGAAAAACTGGGTCATTTACAAGGCGTTTTAGTGGCGCCTGGTTTTGGTAGCCGCGGTATAGAAGGTAAAATCGATGCCATAAAATACGTTCGTGAAAATAATGTGCCTTTCTTTGGAATCTGTTTAGGTATGCAATGTGCCGTTATCGAATTTGGGCGTAATGTTTTAGGCTTGAAAGATGCGCATACTACCGAAATAGAAGAAAATTCGGCAAATCCGGTTATCAATATGATGGAAGAGCAGAAAAAAGTAACCAATAAAGGTGGTACCATGCGTTTAGGCTCATACCCTTGCGACATCAAAAAAGGTACAAAAGCTTATTCTATTTACGGCAAATCACATATCAATGAGCGCCATCGTCACCGTTACGAATTTAATAATGCTTACTTAAAGCAGTATGAAGATGCGGGTATGACGGCATCCGGCATCAATCCACAAACCAATTTAGTTGAAATTGTAGAGCTTAAAAACCATCCGTTTTTCGTTGGCGGACAGTTTCACCCAGAATTAAAATCAACAGTTGCTAATCCTCACCCACTTTTTGTTAAATTTGTCGCCGCTGCAATGGAGTTTGCAAAAAAGAAAACGAATTAAAAGCAGTACATACATAAATAATGGATAGAAATACCTTTACAGGACTGTTCCTGATTATGATCATTTTGGCAGGATCATTCTACTTTTTGAAGCCGAACGAGGCCGAAATAAAAAAAGCCAAAGAAACAGAGCGTTTAGATTCTTTGAAAAAAGCCGGTATTGCACCTGCACAAAAAGACACCACTAAAACAGCTGCACTGACTAACCCTGCAGTAGATTCTGCAGCTTTAAAAGGTCCTTTTGGTACGGCCTTAAACGGCACGGAAGCCAACACTGTGCTGGAAAACGAAAATTTATTAATTACTTTAAGTAATAAAGGTGGTAAAATTACCTCAGTTGAAGTTAAAGGACAGAAAACCTTTACGGGCAAACCGGTTATTTTATTTGATGGTAACCAGAATAAATTTGGTTTAAATCTTAACGCTGCCGGTAAGGTAATCAATACTAACGATTTATACTTTACACCAACTAAAACCGGCAGTACGGTTACCATGCGCGCCAATTATGGTGCAAATGCTTATGTAGAGTATGTTTATGATTTAAAAGCATTAAGTAACAAAGTTGCTTTTAACATTAATCTGGTTGGCTTACAGCAGGTAATTGCTGGCAATAGCATCGGTTTAAACTGGCAGACTACTTTACTGCAACAAGAAAAATCCATCGAAAGCGAACACCGTTACTCTGCACCATATTATAAATATTTAGATGGTGATGTAAACCACTTAAGTGTTTCTAAAGATGAAAAAGAAGAATTATCGAAAGGTAAAATCCAGTGGTTCTCTTTCAAACAGCACTTTTTCTCGGCATCATTAATAGCCAAACAAGCTTTCGAAAAAGGAAGTTTGGAGGTTAAAATTCCAACCGCTCCGGGCCAGGTAAAATTCTACGATGCCAATATGCAACTGCCATATACGCATAGTGCAAACCAGGTTTATGAAATGGAGTTTTATTTTGGTACCAACAAATTCTCTGCGCTAAAAGCACAGGGTTATGATTTAGAGCAGCAGGTAGATATGGGTTACTGGCCTTTAAAATACATTAACCGCTTTATTGTATTACCGGTATTCAATTTCTTAAACAGCTTTGGCTGGAACTACGGTTTAATCATCCTGGTACTGACTATTTTGTTAAAAGTGGCCTTATCGCCGCTTACCTACAAGTCATACCTTTCAATGGCTAAAATGAGGGTATTGAAACCAGAAATGGATGAAATTAAAGCAAAAGTAGGTGAAGATAACCCAACATTGGTTCAGCAGGAGTATTTAAAACTGTACAAAAAAGCAGGTGTAAACCCACTGGGCGGTTGTTTGCCAATGGTACTACAGTTGCCTTTGGTAATGGCGTTTTTCTTCTTCTTCCCTAACCTGTTCGAGTTAAGAGGTGAGAGTTTCCTTTGGATGAAAGATTTATCAACCTATGATGAGTTTATCAAATTTGGTGTAAAAATCCCTTTCATTGGTGACCACTTAAGCTTAATGTGTGTATTGATGACGGTATCAACGCTGATCATGACGTATTTCAACAACCAGGTTTCTGGTGCTACGGGCCAGATGAAATATATCGGTTACATCATGCCAATCATTTTCTTAGGCGTATTAAACAGCTATCCGGCCGGATTAAACTATTATTACTTCTTAGCCAACTTAATGACTTTCGGACAGCAGTTCCTGATCCGCAAAATGGTTGATGATGAAAAAATCCATGCTTTAATCCAGCAGAACAAAGCCAGACCGGTTGATGAGAAAAAGAAAAAATCTAAATTCCAACAGCGTTTAGATGACTATATGCGTCAGCAGCAACAACAACAAACCAAGAAATAATCTTGTTTTATTCCAAACAGAAATCCCCGGTTACTTTTAAGTAATCGGGGATTTCTGTTTTGGGCTGAGCGATAAGTGCATGGCATTAGGCGCTTGTGCCCACACCGCCTAATCTTCTCCCCTTTAACCTCTGCCTTTCCAAATAATGCCTTAAATTGTAATATTTGATATACAAGTTTCAGAATAAGCTAAAATTTTCCAATTTTAGAAGATTAAATCAACAAACTAATTAATTTAAAATGCAAAAGAGACTAACTGTAATTCTGTTTTTCGTTGTCAGCTTTGCCTACGCACAAAAGAAACCTTTAGATCATTCGGTGTACGATACCTGGGAATCAATAGGCACAAAGCAATTATCAAATAATGGCCAATGGGCGATGTACAGCATCTTACAGCAGGAAGGAGATGCGCAGTTATACCTTGCCAATATTAAAACAAATATCAAAATAAATGTTCCCAGAGGGATGAATGCGCAATTTAGCAATGATTCTAAATTTGCGGCTTTCAACATCCGTCCGCTAAATAAAGAGCTGCGTCAGGCCAAAATCAAAAAGAAAAAGTCAGACGAATTACCAAAAGATTCATTAGGGATTGCCAACCTTACCAATAATGCAGTAACAAAAGTACCCAGGGTAAAATCTTTCAAATTCCCGGAAGAAGGCACTGGTGTATTGGCCTATTTAATTGAAAAACCAGATACTGCGCAAAAAGCCATGAAACCTGTTGAAAAAAAAGATGGTGAAACTGATTTTGCTGATGATGAGCCTGCCGGAAAAGGTAAAACCGAAGAAGGAACAGATCTGGTGGTAAAAAACCTTATAACAGGAACTGACAAGACCTATAAGTATGTTACTGATTACTATTTCAGCAAAGATGGCAAACAATTGGTTTTTGCCTGCAGTGGATCTAAAAAAGACAAAACGGCTCCACAGGGCGTATTCTTACTCAACACCGAAAAAGGTACATTAAAAACGCTGATTAAAGGTAAAGGAAGTTTTAAGAATTTCACTTTTGATGAAGAAAGCGAACATGTGGCATTTGTAGGTGAACAAAGTCCGGAAAAAAAGGAAATAAAAGACTACAATATTTATTATAGCTCGTTAACACTTGACACGGCGCAGATCCTGGTTGATTTTGATATGCCCGGACTACCATCGAAATGGTCGGTTAATGGTGATGGCAAAATTGCTTTTAGCAAAGATGGAAAGAAGTTATATTTTGGCATATCGCCTGTTAAAAAACCAAAAGACACTACAATAGTAGATTTTGAAGTGGCTAAAGTTGATGTGTGGAATTATAAAGATGATTATTTGCAACCGATGCAGCTTAAAAATGCAGAAAGGGACAGCAAAAAAAGTTATTTATCGGTTATTGATGTTTACAGCAGTGATCCAAAAGTAATTCCGCTAACCGATATAAAACTACCTGATGCCAGTATCATCGCTGAAGGTGATGCAGCGCAGGTTTTGGCTTTTACCGATTATGGCAGGCGGATCGAATCGCAATGGAGCGGTTCAACTTCAAAAGATTACTACCTGGTTGACACCAAAAACGGCCAGAGAAAGAAAATCATCGAAAACCTTAACGGTTATGCTTTGGCATCACCCGGGGGGAATTACATCCTTTACTTCGATCGGAAACTAGGCAGCTGGAACACTTATCAGGTAGCCACCGGAAAGGTTACCGTTTTAACCGCAGGCCTAACTGAAAAGTTTGTTGATGAAGAAAATGATGTACCGGATCTTCCTTCTGCTTATGGTTTAGCCACCTGGACCGAGGGGGATAAAGCGGTCCTGATTAATGATAAATATGATATATGGTCGTTTTCTCCAGATGGAAAATCGGCACCGAAAAATATCACTGCAGGCTTTGGAAGAGCAAACAACATCACCTTCCGTTACGAGAACGTACGGACAGACAGAACAGAAAGAAATGCCAGTAAGTTTGTTAAAGCAAATGAATTGGTTTGGTTATCTGCCTTTAATAATCTGACCAAAGAAAACGGCTTTTACCGCACTAACGTAGGCACTGCTAAAGCACCTGAACCAGTTGTAATGGCAAAATTTAAATATTCCGGCCTTACAAAAGCTAAAGATGCTGATGTTTACATCTACGATAAAGCCAATTATGTAGAATCGCCAAATGTTTACATCACTACTGATTTCAAAACTGAAACCAAATTGAGTAATACCAATCCGCAACAAAAAAACTACAATTGGGGTACTGCAGAATTGGTGAAGTGGACTACACCGAAAGGTTATAAAGCTGAAGGGATTTTGTACAAACCGGAAAATTTCGATCCAAATAAAAAATATCCGATGATTGCTTATTTCTACGAAAAATTAACGGATGGTTTATACACCTACCAAGCACCAGCACCTACCCCATCCCGCTTAAATATTTCCTACTTTGTAAGTAACGGCTACCTGGTGTTTGCACCAGATATTAGCTATGAAACCGGACACCCGGGAAAATCGGCAGTTGAGTTCATCAATTCAGGTGTAGAAAGCCTGAAGAAAAACAGTTGGGTAGATGGCAGCAAAATTGGTATTCAAGGTCAAAGCTGGGGCGGTTACCAGGTGGCTTACCTCATTACGCAAAACGATATGTATGCTGCTGCCTGGGCAGGTGCACCTGTAGTGAACATGACTTCTGCTTATGGTGGTATCCGTTGGGAAACCGGTATGAATCGTCAGTTCCAGTATGAAAAAACACAAAGCCGCATTGGTGCAACCCTTTGGGAAAAACCAGAGTTATATATCGAAAATTCTCCATTGTTTATGCTACCAAAGGTAAATACCCCGGTTGTGATTATGGCTAATGATGCAGATGGTGCAGTGCCATGGTACCAGGGCATCGAAATGTTCACCGCCCTGCGCCGTTTAGGTAAACCGGTTTGGATGCTAAACTATAATGGTGAAGCGCATAACCTGGTTCAACGCCAGAACCGGAAAGATATTCAGATCCGTGAACAACAGTTTTTCGATTATTATTTAAAAGGCACCAAAGCTCCGGCCTGGATGACAATTGGAATTTCGGCTACCGAAAAAGGAAAAACATGGGGTTTTGAGTTAACAGATGATAAACCGTAGTTAATCCTAGATTAGAAGACCGAAGTCCATGGTTGATAGTATATTTATTATTTGCCATGGATTTTCTGTTTAGAGGTATGATGGATTAGTCTGATGTATACTTGCGATCGTCACCCTGAAATAACTCCTATCGGATTTATTTCAGGGTCTATTCAGCGGGAAAGATGCTGGAAACAACTTCAGCATGAAGATCGTAAATAGAACAACGATTCTTATGAATTTCAGCTTAAAAAAACTATTTTCACGCATCAAATAAAACTAAACAATCCTAATGGCATTAAGCAGAATCTGGTCGGCATTTATTATTATAGCTATTGTTGTGGCAAGTATTAAGTGTTTCTTCTTCGGACACAGCGATATATTTAACTGGATGGTAATCGGCAAATCATCCGACCCTTTAAATCCTTTAAAATTAGATGGCATTATCGAAACCTGCTGGATTGCGGTAGACCTTTGCATTAAACTAGTAGGAACATTAGCTTTATTTATGGGCTTAATGAGCATTGCAGAAAAAGCAGGTGGTATCCGTTTGCTATCCAGAATTATAGGTCCTTTTTTTTCGAAACTTTTTCCTGAGATTCCGAAAGGACACCCTTCTATGGGTCATATGATCATGAATTTCTCTGCCAATTTGTTAGGCTTAGATAATGCAGCCACACCGTTCGGTATAAAGGCCATGGAAAGTTTGCAGGAGCTGAATCCCAATAAGGAAGTGGCCAGCAACTCACAGATTATGTTTTTATGCCTGCACGCCGCCGGTTTATGTTTAATTCCGGTCAGTGTAATTGCCATCAGGTCTACCCAAAATGCGCAAGACCCTACCGATATTTTTATCCCCTGTTTAATTGTAACCTTTGTAGGTACCATGGCTGCAATGCTTATTGTATCTTTTAGGCAGAAAATAAATTTACTTCAACCCGTTATCATTACCTGGGTACTTGGTATATCAGCTATAATAGGTTTGCTGGTTTGGTATGTAAGCAAGTTAAATGCAGAAAGTATAAAATCATTTTCCGGCTTATTGAGTGGAGGTATAATTTTACTGATTTTTTTATTGATTGTATTGGGTGCCCTGTATAAAAAAATAGATGTTTTTGATGCTTTTATTGATGGCGCTAAGGGTGGATTTGAAACGGCACTGAAAATTATCCCTTACCTGGTGGGTATTTTGGTAGCCGTAAGCATGCTGAGGACAAGCGGAACTTTTGATGTGGTGATGAGTGGGATTAAAAGTTTGTTCGTATTCTTTGGAGCCGACACCAAATTTGTCGACGCCCTGCCTACAGCCTTAATCAGGCCGCTAAGTGGTGGTGCGGCCCGCGGTATGATGGTGAGTACAATGATTTCAAGCGGACCTGATTCATTTGCCAGTAAGCTTTCGGGAGTTTTTCAGGGCGCTTCAGATACGACCTTTTATGTGGTAGCAGTTTACTTTGGCGCTGTTGGAATAAAAAATACGCGTTATGCCATAGGCTCGATGTTACTGGCTGATCTGGTTGGCGTTTGTACGGCAATTGCACTCAGTTACATGTTTTTTGCTTAGTTTGGATGAATTGGTTATTGGCGATTGGTCATTGTTCATTGTTCATTGGTCATTGGTCATTGGTGAATTGGTGAATTGGTGCTCAAGTCACGATTTACGGGACCGAATTATTACCTGTCGACGACATCCAACATTGGCTTCGCTATCGGGATTATAGCTTTCAGGTTTAGCTTTTGATAAAGATTCTTCATTGCATTCAGCATGACAACATAGAAAAATACTAAAAAAAATCCCTGCCAGAAATTCATCTAACAGGGATGTTAATATCTTAAAATAAACAGAAGCGTTATGCCTCAAATGTTCATTATGCAATACTAGCAGGGAGTTTGGGAGATATTCTATTGATAATTTCATTAATCGCGTCTGGATCAATCACCGCATTTTTCGAAGCACACCATTTTTCCGACTTATTATCTAACCAGATACAGAAAGAATGGTAACCGTCTAAAATTACAGCATAAGTTTCATGAAAATCATCTTGAATACGCATGCAAAATCCCTTAAAAATTTTGCCTCTCACGTTAAATTGCAGAGTGGAATAATTTTCTAACATGGCTCATTATATTTTAGGTTAATTTACAACAATATATAGATGAGAATGTTTTGTTAATATAAAGGAATTAACAACTTATTCTTAAGCGTTGTAACTTAATTTAACCTATGTTTAACATGTTCGAATAACCTTTCGCAATCAACCGTTTTTTTGAAGGCAAAGATAGTTCACATTGCAGATTTAGAATCATACGTCCTCTTTTCACGATTGACGTTTCTGCAACCACTTCGTCGCCTTCACTTGCTGTTGCAAAATAGTCGATGTAATTATTTACAGTGGTATACCGATCGTTTAATCCCATCGTAAAAACCGTTGCACCAATCAAATCATCAATAATACCTGCGGTTACACCGCCATGCAAAATCTGATATGGATTGGTCATTTCTTTTCGGATCGTATATTGGCACACCAAAATCCCATATTCTGCTCTAATTAAAACTGGAGCCAGCCAATTCATAAAGTTAGAAGGCGAACCCGTGATAACTTCGCCAATTGATTGTCTTAAAAAATTTAGTCGCTGCTCGCTCAATGAGGCTTCCATAATGTAGCTGTTTTTAATGTTTGATGCTTCCAGATAAAGATAGTTAAATGAGGTACAGTCGTCCAAATAAAACGGTTAATACCCCATACAATTATTGATATAAACTGATATTGAAAATATATTTACAAAATTGGAGCGCAAAACCTATACAAAACAATAAGCATCCTCCCGTTTTCCGCTTATACGCTTCGCTGCCTCGTAACCTCGTTGCTGCAGGGTATCGCTACAACCGGGGCTAAGTGGCTAATGCAGTATTTCATTTGCAAGGCTGCAAGGGCGCAGAAACCCAGGTACCTAAACCTGATTGAGTGGAATAGCCCGGAGCGCAGCGAGGACTATAAGCGAAAGCGGGACTAGCGGTCTCCAAAAACCACAAACGCTCATTTCCTAATTAAAAAAACGTTATTTTATTTTATAGCGCAGGGCCTGTAAAAAACAATCTGTTTCCTCCTGTTTTCCGCTTATACGCTTCGCTGCCTCGTAACCTCGTTGCTGCAGGGTATCGCTGCAACCAGGTCTAAATGGCCGATGAAGTATTTCATTTGTGGGGCTGCAGGGTGCAGGAACCCAGGTACCTAAACCTGATTGAGTGGAATAGCCCGGAGCGCAGCGAGGACTATAAGCGAAAGCGGGACTAGCGGTCTCCAAAAACCACAAACGCTCATTTCCTAATTAAAAAAACGTTATTTTATTTTATAGCGCAGGGCCTGTAAAAAACAATCTGTTTCCTCCTGTTTTCCGCTTATACGCTTCGCTGCCTCTTGCCTCGTTGCTGCAGGGTATCGCTGCAACCACCGACTGAAACGGACAAGGGGCTAAATAGCTAGTGCAGTATTTCATTTGCAAGGCTGCAGGGGCGCGGAAACCTTTGTTCTTAAACCCGATTGCAATGTAAAGCCCGCATCCCGATTTTTTCAATCGGGAGAGGACTTGTAATGAAAAGCGGGACTAGCGGCCTCCAAGTACCACAAACGCTCATTTCATATAACATATCTTCAATTAAAAAGATTGCTTCGTCGTTCCTCCTCGCAATAACGGATAACAGAAATGCGGTAAATCTATTGATCTGTGGCAAAAGCATTTTTTTTAACTCTTAAAGTGGAATTATCATTTTAAAACTCAAATTTCTGCCCATATTGTAAATTCCCGACCGGCCGTTGGGCGAGCTGTTATAATATTCAAAATACTTCAATCGGTTTAAATTAGACTGATAAGCCACATTAAAAATATTATCGGCCTGAAGAAATATATCGCAGATGGTTTTTCCTTTTTTTGTTATCAGCGTTGATCCGATCCCGCCGTTAATTAAGGTATAGCCTGCCGTAAAGCTTTCTGTATTGTCAAGCGCATAAAATTCGTCCTGATCGGCGAAGAGGGCAGCATCGATTTTGATATAAGGTTTATCAAAAATGCCTATAGGTTTTTGAGCGGTTGCCTTGATTTCCGTCCTCACCTGCAAAGGCGGAATAAAAGGTAGGTATCTGGCCTCATCATCATACTGATCCAATAGTTCCCGGTTTTGATTCAATCCTATGGTATAAGCTAAACTATTATTAAAACTCAGCCATTTTAAAGCGTTGGGATGCAGATTGATAGAAATTTCCGCACCGTATAACCTGGCTTTTGATTGCTGGTATTGATAAGTGAGGTTTCCCGGAACAATAACCACCGGATTCTCATTGGCATCGGTTAAGCGTGATTGATAAATGTAGTTTTGGATCTGGTTATTAAACAGTTCCAGGCTGATATCGGCATCTTTTAAATAGGCGATCATACCAAGATCTTGCTGAAGGTTAAATTCTGGTTTAAATGTCCTGTTCCCTAAATATACAATGTGTGCGCCCGGATCCAGTCCGTTGGAACCGATTTCTGTAATGTTTGGAGCCCGGTAACCCCTAGCAATGTTGGCCTTGACCAAAAACCTTTCTGAAATGTTGTAAGTTAAGCCCAGACTGCCGGATAAACCATAATAATTTTTAGTAAAAGATGGAAATTGCAGTTTTCCAGTTAGGTCGCCAGCACTTACCCGTTTATCAAAACCCGTTAGCACATTAGTACCCACATAAAAATCATCCCAATTGATGTTTCTCCTGTCGATCCTGATTCCTCCTGAAACATCTACCTTACCCATTGATTTTTTTGCAAAATAGAATGCACCAATATCAAAGAGGTTATAATCCGGGATTGGAAAATCGGTAGCGTCCTTACTCTTGTTAACCTGGTACATGCCATTTAGTCCAACTGTACTTTCTATGCCTGCAAAATCGGGCAGGTTGTACTTAAGATCATAATTAAAAGTGTTTAGTACCACGTAAAGCCCGGGCTGATTTGGCCTTGTAGGGTGATTATATTCTCTTCTTACACTCTGTTGGCCGCCAACCAATACATTTAAATCACTGGTTCCGAATTTGAACTGACTCGTGTTATAAAAACGGAAGTGTTGAATGTGTTGATGTAAAGGGTTAATGACATAGGTATTCAGATCGTGTTTTGCCACGACAGGCCTGTTTTTGATATCGTCCCCTTCATCCAACACCTGCCTGGTAAATCTTCTCGATAAAGAATCTCTACTGCCGTCGGGAATTTCCATTACATTATCGTAATGGGTAACGGCTGTTTTAGAGAAACCCCAGCTTTTATCTAACCTGGCACTGGCAGATAGATTGTACTCTCTAAAAGCGGTTCCATACACCAATCCATCAATCTTATTCCGGTAATTATGTGCCGTTTTTCCCGTAGCCCTAAAGGTATATTTCCAATCATTTTTGACGTAAGCCAGCCCTACTGATGAACCGATCATTCCGTTATTGCTTTGATAATTTGCGGTAAAATCGCCTTTTAACCTCCCATTTTCAAAACCAGGCGTGTACGGGATCATATTAATTACACCAGCCAATGCATCGGACCCATAGGTTAAACTGGCCGGACCTTTTACCACCTCTACCCTGGTAATGGCGTATTCATCTACCTCAATTCCATGTTCGTCGCCCCACTGCTGTCCCTCCTGCCTTAAACCATCATACAAAGTTAGCACGCGATTATAGCCTAAGCCCCTGATAAATGGTTTAGAAACGTTTGGGCCGGTAGTAACTGCTGTAATACCGGGCACGCCTTTCACAATCGCATCTATTAAATTGGTATTTACGTTTTGGTCCATTGTTTTTCTGGACAGTACGGCAATGGGTACCGGGCTTTTCCGTAATTGTGTGGCCCGGTTTACCCCGGTAATAACCACATCGTTTAAGTTGGAAGCCAGGCTTAACAAATCGGCATTAACCGTAACAGTATCTGCTTTCAAGGTAACCCTTACTGTTTGAGTCTGATAACCAATGCCAGAAAACACCAGATCACAAATACCGTAAGGAACTTCCCTTAATACATAACTTCCTGAATGGTTTGATTTTGTTGAACTTTTACTACCTGAAACTTTAATGGTGATATTTTCCAGAACTTCGCCATTTGATGTGACTATACCTTTAACTGTCGCATCTTGGGCAATAGCATTTAGCGATAACAATAAACAGCAAAAACAAATGGATAGCAATCTCATAAAAAAATGATTTATCTAAATATAATTTTAGACAAATCTAAATTTTAATTTAAATATATCAAATAAAATATTTAGCCAACATATAATATCATTTTGAATTTTATCGCTATCCAGGGGAAGTGTTAGTGTGCTAAGCTTAAGTCAAAGCCTAACTTGTGCTTTTAAATTATTGGTTGCTGAAGGGAAATCTGTAAGAACATATCCTTTACTGGCCTATTCCTATCCAAGAAAACCCTATCGAAATGTTGTTGTCCTGGATCGTTGCAAGCCTTTGTTTTATCATGCGCGATTGGTCATAGAAAAGTAATTGAAACTAAACAGCTAAAGGATTGTTGTGCCTAAGAATTTAAAACAATACAAACTTTTTAACTAAAATATATGTTGGTGATCAATAATTTCGAGGAGTACGAATCCTATCTGGGTAAAGAACTAGGCATTTCACAGTGGCACACTATAGACCAGGAGCAGATCAATAAATTTGCGGATGCGACTTTAGATCATCAATGGATTCACACTGATACCGAACGGGCTAAAAATGAAGGGCCATTTAAGGCAACGATTGCACATGGCTACTTAACCCTGTCCTTAATCCCCTATTTATGGAAACAGATTGCCGATGTGCGCAATATTAAAATGGAAATCAATTATGGTATTGAACGCTTTAAATTTGGCCAGGCTGTTTTAGTGGATAATGAAGTACAGTTAAAAGCTAAACTTATGTGCATCAGCAATTTAAGAGGAATTACTAAAGTAACCATCCAGGCTACGCTTGTGATTAAAGACCAGCCTAAACCGGCTTACGTAGGCGACGTGGTATTCTTATACCATTTTATATAAATGCTGGTTCGATATGAAAACCCGAAGAACTTCATTTTTTATTCTCCTGTTGATTTAACTCGATAGGTAGCCATACGTTTTCATGATTGTTACATTAAGGTGGAAACAATCGGGCTGGCCAGTCGTTAATTTATAGAGAAGATCAATAAAATTAAGATATGGAAAACATCATCACCCCTGTTCAGTTAATCAACAACCATACAAATAACGGTAATAAAGCGACTTTAAAAATCGGAAGTAAGTTTCAATGGGATCCTAAATATGCCTCCAAAGAAACACCTTCTTTTGATTCGTTTAAAAGTGAAATCGAAAATTTTTACGAATACAAACTGGTATTTGGTTATGAAGGTGCAGTTGGCCAAAGTATTTACATGGTAACCAGTGTAAAATAAATACTGCAATCAGTTCTAACTATCATCATAGCTGGCACCTGACTACTCACACTTGAACAAAACGATTAGGTCAATAAGACGTTTAGCGTAAAGTTTAATATATAAAAAGCCCTGATATCCATCCGGGCTTTTCTTATCAACTAACCTAAACTTATAAATACTAACCAAATATTTATACTGCAAAACTAGATATCGATTATTAATCCAGTGTTAAATATTTATCATCTGTTAAGTGCATTTGATACTTAATCGTGATCGATACTCATGGTCAGTTCTGATTATAAAAAATTGAAGAATCTCAACACTTATTTCGCAGCCCTGGTTGCCTTATCAAAAGATAACACCAGATTCTTTTGATCAATCTGATTTAACGGCATTTCATGTACATTTTTACCAAGGCCGGTTGTAAAGTAAACATCGGCTTTAACGGTCTCTCCTTTGTCAATACCATCTTCAAATAGCGCGATCCCAAACAGGCTGCTGTCTACTTTTGATGAGGCCTTAATACTCACTGTACCCAGCGCATACCTGCCATTATTCTTCAGGGTAACAACGCCCTGTTTATAGGTGTAACTTACTCCTTTCAATGTTTCCAGGTAGGTTTTATTTTTACTGGTAATCGGTTGATAGGTTTGACCGTAACCTGAAAATCCACAGGTTGCCAGCACTGAAACAAAAATGATTTTTTTCATGATCTTATAAGAACTAAACAATAATTAAATATCACAAAAAAGCTTATTATAAAATCAGCTAAAACAAACTTTCAACCGGATAAACGAGGGATTTTACAAATTAATGAAGAAAGGCGTAAAAACACTGATATTCAAGGTATTTTAATACATTTTAACTTGAAAACCACACATAAATGATAGCACATCACTTCATCGATTTTCACCATATACATTTGGATAATAATATCTCTAACCGAAAATTATTTTCATCACGATAACCAGCAAGGCTGCTGTTAATGTATTTAAAAAATTAACCATATTATTGCCAATTATTCCTCTACGCTCCAGCACAGCGCCCAAAATAGAATCAGTCAGGTTTCCCGCCGTGCCGGCAATAATGATCAAACAAAAATTCATATTTCATCCAGATCCAAGCGCCTCAATAGCTGCGATAATAATACTGCCTGCCACACCGATCAGTGTCCCTTCCAAACTGATTACCCCATCGTTTCCACGGCGGTCAGGTCTGAAAGATATCACATTAAAGAAACGCCTTCCATAAAGCATCCCCAGTTCAGATGATAAGGTATCTGAGGTGGCTGAGGCAAAAGCGGCCGCCATTGCCATAAGCATTAAATAGTTCAGCGAAGGATAAAACAACATCATTACAGCCGCTATACCGGCAACCCCGGCATTGGCCAGTACCTGGAGTGCCGTACGGCCATTCCTGGTTTCGGTTATCGTAGCAGAAATCTGTTTTTTATTTCGCTGCCATGAAGTGGCAGCAGAACCCAAAATAAAAAACGTGGTCATCATCGCCAGGCCGGTGTAACCAGCCGCAAAATAAATCAAGCAAGCCAATATAGCTCCGGCAAACGTCGCTATAACGGTAAGTTTTTTAGCTAAGATACTGTAAGCCATACCCGCCAGAACAATAACAGGCAAAAAGATAACGCTGTTGAACATCCTTCAAATATATTCGAATTATTTGTGAAACTTAAGCTAACCAATTAGCAGATGAGCAACAACCTGCACTCTCCTTCTTTTTCCAGTGGTGCCCGGTGGATACAGGGTAAACATTGTTGATCAGGATGAGCTACGGCCAGTCTCCACAAATGACCTACTTCCAATTTTACAGGCCTTGCACCTGTTTTAGCCTGGTAATGCAGGTCAAAATAATGCTCTGTCAAAAAACTTTCAAATTCTTCCTCTGAACCCTCGTGCAATTCGCTAAGCTTTTGTCTGATTTCCGGCACCCGCACTTTTTGTTCAGCTTGATCATTAGGTAAGATTTCACTCGCAGCCCCATAATAAGTACATAAAAAAGTATCAGTACCAACGGGCGAACGATCTACATGAAAAGAATATACATCTGTTGATATGAAATCGAATTCTTCGTCACGCTCGTAACTTTTAATTAAATTTAACGAAGGTGATGCACCAGCGTCTGTTAAGCGTTCAAAATCGTGCATAATCTGCGTTCTCGCATTATTTCCTGGCTCTGAAAGGTTGAGCGCCCGGAGATCATCCATCGAAATTTCCGTGAGATTTGTCTTTAGTTCGAGTTTAGATACAATTTCTTTAAAATCGCCTGATAGGTCCCGCTGCCAGCATACGGCATTCAGATCGCCCTTAAAAGCTATATCCATCAGTTGAGAAAAAGTGGAGACTACTGTAACATGCGTACTTTCAGAAAATTTGTTTTCCATTTATATTTAAATCACATAACCATTTGCTGCAAAAGTAAGGATTACGTTAAAAGACCAGGTGAAAATGACCTTATTTTTAGAAAGAATAACTGGGCAACGCATTTTAAACGTTTTGACTATATTTTGATTTTAATAATTGATAGAATATGATTATAAGATTAAGATAAACCTGGAGACAGGCTTTATTAAGTTTGATACTTTATTTTCCCATAACAAGCCGGTAGGTAAATGCAGTTTTTTTATCTGTCAAATCCCATTTCGAAACTTCATCCAAAACGGCTTGCTTATGCTTCTTGCTGATATCGCGAAGAGCATTACCTACTGACTTCCTCAAATATTCGCTGTCATCAGATTTGTTTGTACAGATCAGCTCAATGGCAATTTGCGGATAATCTTTAAAGTAAGGACGGCCCGTCCAGATGCGGAGACCTTCAGTCACTGCTCTTTTTATATTGGGGTTAAGCGCTGAAAGCCATTTTTTAATCACAGGAATACTTTTCCCGTAACCTATAACTTTGCAATATTGGTCGAAAGCTTTTGCCATCATTTCCTGTACCCGCCAGTTTTGATCATCTGCCACGCGTGTTTCAAGGAGCAGAAGTGCTTCCGGGTGTGTTGGCGAGAGTATCCCTAAAATATAGGTGGCCAGCATCCTTACCTGATAACTATCATCAGCTAAAAACTGAAGCGTAAGGTCGAAATGCGATTCATCCTGATTTGCCAAAATCTGGTCGCCGGCGTCGATAATGTGCCTGAAGCCATGTTCGATTTGTTTGATATGGTCAATGATTAATGGTATCATTCCTCAAGGCATAGGTTACTATTGTACTGCTTATCCGTCCCTGGCCGGTGGATCCGATATTTTAACCCGAGATCAAGACCAGATCTATCACTCAAATATACGATCTTAAATACGTCCCTGGTAAATTTTCAGGTCAAAAATCAACCTGTTCCGTAATAGAGAAAAACGAGCCTAAAAGTAAAACGGGCTGAACTTCACAGGTATCAGTTATATGCTGCCGATAATAAACTCCGGTTTGAAGCCTGATCAATATCTTATTATGATCCGATCAATAGCCAATTCATCTGTTCAGGCTATTACAAATGATTAGTTTACCACAGCATTCACTCTGGCTACAAAATCATCGATACTGAAAGGTTTCGCAATAAAATCGTCTGGATGGCATTTTCTATTAACCTCTGCTACAGAGCAATGTGCAGACATCATCAGCACCGGAACATCAAGTGTACGCTGATCATTTTTTACCTCCCGGCACAAGTCGTGGCCATTTCCGTCAGGCAGGCGAACATCCAAAATCACCAGGCTCGGATCAGTAAAAAGCAAATCTTTTCTAAAGCTCCGTATATCAGGATATAATTTAACCTCATAATTCTCTTCATCCAATAACAATCCTATGATCTCCCTGATATCACGATCGTCCTCTAAAACCATTATTTTCTTTTTCATCATCGTTCCCATGTGTATCAATATAACCATTTGGATGCCATTTGGTTTTATGAATTTAGAAACAATTAAACCTCCGCATAAAAGACACTCATTTATTAAAGTCAGGCTGGTGATAACCAATCCTGCAAAATTATTGGATTGGTTTAAAGAGAATCATGATATTTCAATCAGGAAATGGGTTCAGCACACCACTTGTTTAATTCGAACAGGTCCCTTAATCTTTTTAACATCTACTCCCTTACCTTTCTGGGTAATTGAAATTTTTCCATTATTGCAAAGGTCTATCGCCACCTCCATAACGGCCGCCATTTGTTCCCGCCAGTGACCGGGGAAGAGCATTCTGGCAATTTCTGATGGGCAGGTGCTTTTATCAGCCCCCCGCTGTTCAGCCACAGCCAGTATGCGTTCTGCTATTTCTTTCTTTCCTTGCATCACCACTAAAACGCAAGCTATCTCTAATTGGTTTTGAAGAATACCAGCACCAGACCAGTAAACGGTAAAACAACATGTTGCAGATACATTATCAAGATTTAAAATATACAAATTCACAGAATAAACATTCGGCTTTAGAATTACTCAAAACTTTCAGCGTTTTATCAAGTTCTTATTGTAGCAACTTTAAAAATCCAAATGAATATCGGAATAATAGCACATCTAAAACATCCCATCCGCAAGCCATATATGGGCGGACTGGAGGCTTTCACTTACGAAATTACCAAAAGACTAATTGCCAGGGGACATACGGTTACCTTATATGCAAGCGAACTGAGCGATCCTGACCTCAATGTTAATGTGATACTTACCGATGTAGATTACGACAGGGAAACGCTAAGCAGGTTCAGGGCTCATGAACTTAGTGAAGATTTTATATCTACACACCATGCTTATCTGGAACTGATGCAGGATATCGACGGCCGCAAACATGATGTGATCTTCAACAACAGCCTTAATTATGTTCCGCTTACCATGTCTACCATCACAACCACGCCAATGGTTACCGTACTACATACGCCTCCTATTTTTGAAATGAAGCGGGCCATGTTACAAGAACGTAAAACAGGACGAATACGTTACGTGAGTGTTTCTAAACCCAATGCACTTGCATGGCAGCCTTTTCTTAATCATTGTGAGGTGATTTGTAATGGTGTGGATATTTCATTATGGAAGTTTTATGCCAAACCTACTGGAAATTACGTGGTCTGGTTTGGAAGGATCCATCCTGATAAAGGCACACACATTGCTATACAAGCCGCAAAAATGGCAGGATATCCAATTAAACTGGCCGGCAGTATTGCTGATACACATTATTTTCAGACTTATGTTGAGCCGCTGCTCGGTGAGGGTGTGGAACTGCTCGGAAACTGCAGCCATGAAACACTTAATGAATTAATAGGCAATGCCAGATGCGCACTCATTACTCCTTGCTGGGACGAACCATTTGGTCTTGTTGTGGCCGAAAGCCTTGCCTGCGGTACACCCGTAGCGGGAATCTCGCGTGGGGCGCTTCCCTATCTGGTAACTGCCGGAACGGGTTGTTTAACGAGCAGCAACGATCCTGAAGAACTGGCAAACTGCATAACCAAGGCTGTTGATATGGATCGGGCAACCTGCCGACGCCAGGCAGAAGAAAACCTGGATATCGAACGGATGATCGATGCTTACGAAATATTGTTAACAGAGACCGTAAAAAGCGTAGCCTGATATGGAAATCGCTTTTTACGTTCATCACCATGGATCAGGCCATTTGATGCGGTGCCTGGCGATTGCCTCTGCACTTAAAAATTGTCACCTCACTTTTTTGGGAAGCAGGCTTGAACAGTATAGATCACTGATTCCTAATAACATAAAGCTCATTTCCCTACCGATGGATACGCCTGGCGATCAGGATCTTGACGTTGTGGATCAAAGCCCGGCCGGGCTGCATTATGCACCGCTAAATGTTAACGGACAACTGCAACGGGTAAACACAATCACCAGTTTTTTGGCCAGTAACCCCAATTTGCTGTTTATTGTAGATGTCTCGGTTGAAGTGGCTATGCTGTCGAAGCTCTGCGGCATACCTACGATCGTAGTTAGGCAGCATGGCCTGCGAGATGATTTACCACATCAAATCTGCTACCGCAATGCGATTGGATTATTAGCCCCGTTTGATAAGCGGATGTCTGGCCAGGTGCCGGAATGGATCAGCAACAAAACCTTTTACACTGGCGGACTTAGCCGGTTTGCACCAAGTACAGATTTGTCTGATGCCAGCAAACGGAATGTAGCCGTACTGATCGGAAGTGGTGGCACAAGTATAAACAACCATTTTTTGGAACATCTGTCTGTTCAATGCCCGCAATGGATATTCCATATTGTAGGCAATATCCACACTTCAAAAAACATCGATAATTTACATTTCTACGGAAAGCTGGAAGATCCCCGCACTGTTCTGGCAAACTGCTGCCTAGTAATAGGCAATGCCGGCCATAATACGGTGATGGAATGTGCTTCGCTCAACAAACGTTTCATTGCCATATCCGAAGAACGTCCGTTTAAAGAACAGGAAGAAAAAGCACGTATTATCGAAGAGCTGGCTCTCGCAGTACACATCCCCGCTTCGGAGATATTCCAGGTTGATTGGAAAGAAATACTTGAAAACTCGTTAGCCAGTCGCCCCAACTGGAATGGATTAATCAGCAGTGATGCAGCTGAACGTGCTGCAGCCTATTTAATGCATACCCACCGCGCTATTTTTCAGCACAATTAAGTTAATTTAAGCGCAGTTTCAATCTCCGGGGCTGAAGGCATGCGCTTTAATTCAAGACTATCTTTAGACCATCTAATTAATCCTACGCGTTCAAACTTGCTTAGCCAACCCTCCATAGGCCAGAGACCCCATTTTTCCCGAAAAGCCTTTGCATTGCTGATGATGTCTAAAAGATGGTTCATTGGAGGGTCGTAACTTGGATGATATTGATGGAAGGCTGTTGCGCTTATAGTAGTCATCGGTATTGCTTTTGCTTTAGCGGAAAAAGCGAAGTCGGTATCTTCTGCCCCATAACCGATAAAAAGCTCATCAAATCCGCCAATTTCCTTAAAAGTGGTTTTCCTACAGCCAAAATTAAGCGACCAAAAAAGTTCATAAGGATATTGATCAATATTTTCACGTATGGGATCTGCTATGCTATATTCCATCAGACGTTCGAAAAGGTCTTTTTTTTCCATCGCCTTAGCGGTTAAATAACGAACACGACCGGAAATAAGTGAATCAGCGCTGGCAAAAGCTTCAATATAAAGAGAAAGAAAATCTGGTGCCGGGATACAGTCAGCATCGAGAAATATTACCTGATCAAAAGATGCTAGTGAAACCGCAGCATTTCTTGCCGCTGCCAGCGGTAGTTGATGCACACTGTTCACCACCTGCTGTTTGACAGGAAAAGTTGAGGATGGCATTTGATAGGGTTCCTCATTCATATGTATAACCACGAGTTCAGTGGGTCTTGGTGTGCAGCGTTCCAATCCACGAACCATATTAACGAGTGCAGTACGTCGGTTTTTAACGATCGTAACCAGTGAGATATCCATATTATAGTTAACCGTTACGAAGGTCAAAAAGTTTAGCAGAATCTGGTCGTAAACATTATTTAAATAATAGACAGGAAGTATTTTAACACACCGGACCGATTTTTATCATCATCATATGATTGTCAGCATTTTGCTTATTTTGGCAAATCGCTTACCAATGTCGTATATTTGTTACATATCAAATCCAAACAGCCTATAGCAAAAAAGCCCTACTTAAATCATTTCAACTAGTTATCTATGAGAAAATATATTCTGGGCATCTTCTGCATCATTTTATCATTAAGCTTTTTCTTATTGGCTACGAGTGGTAAAAAAATCGGGCATCTAAAAACTGTTGCCAGGGTTTCAACCCCAATTAAACCGAGTTATGCTGCGTACGCAAAATCACTTTATAACCAGGTTCATTTAAAGGATTCTGGTTTGACCTACCCTGTTTTTGAAAAAGCACTTACAGGATATTATAACCTTAAGGAAGCTGGTAGATTGTCTGAGCATGCACTTTTAAGTATTGCAGATTTTGATCAAAAAAGCACCAGAAAAAGGCTTTATGTGTTAGACTTAAGTAAAAAGCAAATTGTATTAAATACCTGGGTGGCACATGGGCAGCGCAGTGGTGAAGATGAAACGGTAACATTTTCCAACCAAAACGATTCGTATAGCAGCAGTATCGGATTTTACGTTACCGGTGAAGAATACGTAGGCGCCCATGGAAGATCGCTCCGCTTAGATGGTATGGATGCGGGCTATAATGATAATGCAAGGATGCGTTCCATTGTTATTCACGGTGCACCATATGTAAGCCAGGGTACCATTGAGGCTTTAGGGCGTTTAGGACGCAGCCAGGGTTGTCCGGCGGTGAATCCTAAACTATCCGATCAATTGATCAGTGCAATGGGCGAAGGAAGCGTGCTTTTCATCAATAAAAGTGCAGAAAAATATGCTTCCCGTTACCTGGACGAGAAGCAGGCCGCACTGGCTGCGCTACCAGCCCTGAACAATAATACTGATGAGGGCCAGTTCCACATGGACTAAGCCTTATTCAAGTGCGTATAAAGTACAGCATCCTGACCATAAATATCGTTGGCAAACATCAGCTTACCGCTACTTGAATCTTTCCAGCAGGTAAAGTAGACCAGGTATACCGCAACCTGTTTGGGAAGAGAAATGTTTTCGGCTTTTGGATCTTTGCTTTGCATACCTTCTTTAATTTTATCGAATTTTCCGCCTGAGCCAAAAAGCACCCTGGCAAGTTCCAGAGGTTTTTCCAGCCTGACACAACCATGGCTTACCGCCCTCACAGCCAGGTTAAAGGCAGCTTGGGCTGGTGTATCATGCAGGTAGACACTGCTTTGGTTATTAAAAAGGAATTTGATTTTACCCAACGAATTGTCGGCGCCCGGTTGCTGCTTGAAGGTATAGGTTTTTCCTACATCAGGTGCAGACCAGTCGATAGTCTCCGTATCATCTACTTTTTTTCCTTTATAAAAAACATCAATATTTTTGTTGCTTAAATAATAACGGTCTTGAGAGGCATACTTCACAATTTCATTACTGGCTATACTTTCAGGGATATTCCAAACCGGATTAACCTGCACACTATGGATCATACTTTTCAGTTGAGGAGTTTCCCGGTTAAATGCACGGTCTTTTTTCAGGTCATTTTCATCATATTCAGTTAAAGAGGTTGACTGTCCGGTATTGCGACCTTCCCCCACACATACTTTCATGCTTAAAACCGGTTTTTGTTTTTCCATTACCTGAAGTTCAAAAGCCGGGATATTTACCCATACATATTTATCTTCCTGTTTGGCAGTGTGCCATCTCAGGCGTTCCATATTTACTTCTATAATTCGCTTCGTTTCTTCAGCAGAATGACCAGGAGCGGTAATTTTTTGACTCAGCGCAGTCTGTAGCATTTTATAGGCTTCAGATTTGGGTTGGATACTATCTAAAAAAGCTGTGATGTTACTGGTTTGATATGGCTTTTTAAACGAAATGGAATCTGGTCTGAGTACCTTGGTGTAAAATTGTGCAAATATTTTTCTGGGGCTTACTATTCCGTATTGCATAGCCGCCGCATAATCGGTAATAGCGCCACTTGCAATCAATTCGAGATCAATAACCGCATCATAAGCTTTATCAATCGTATTTACCTCTGTTTTGGAGTAAATTTGCTCTAACGCTGCGTTTAATTTAGCGGACTGGAAGTTTTCAGCCGAAAGACCGTGTTCTTCTGCCGCGCTAATCTTTTTCGCTGCATTTTTTAATCCACTGTCGGGAAGAAATTTAGCTATTAAAACCGGTTGGTAATCTGCCTGCTCATAAATTTGTTCCGTAAATTTTGGGTTCGACATCGATTTCCCTCTTTTGCTTAACGCCGCTTTCAATTTATCGCTCAACACCTCAGCATCGAGGTCTTTATATAATTTAATGCCGGTAATTTTGGTTAGTTCGGCACCAGTTTTTGATTTAGGCTTATTACAGGCCTCCATTAGTATCAAACATGGTAAAAGCATCAATAGGCTTCTCAAAAGTTTAGGTACATGTGTATTATTCATGCTCATATAATTGGTTTTTCGTCAAATTGTTTTTACAAACCAGATAATCACCTGTTAATTAACGATTTATTTTTTTTTAGAAATTAAGATTAAGACGTTTACAAAAGCGCGGCATTCCACTTCTGATAAAATGTATTTGGGAGAAAATAAGGTTGTAACTTAAATTGTTAAGGCTGAGCCAGGCCCATACTAAACTTAACGAAATATCAAAACCTCTTAAAACATTTTAAAAAAATTGCTCCAAGCGACCATTGACAGCCCCAACAAAAGAATCGTCATCTCCGTAGCAACGCGAAGTGGAAAGATCTTTGGATTAAGTGACCGAAATCAAATTAAAAGATCTCTCCACCGCGGTAGAGATGACGATCATATCATTTACATTAATGTTTATGCAATAATTTATCCCTCAGGATGAGCGTTGATCGATTAGGGATGCCCGCTTCCACCAGCGGCACCGTAAATCTGTCCGGTTGCGTAACTTGCGCTATCATCTGCCAATTGCACATAAATTGATGCCAACTCTGCTGGCTGGCCTGGCCGCGCCAAAGGCGTTTGTTCGCCAAACTTTTCAATTGCATCCTGTGGTTGGCCGCCACTGGTTTGCAGCGGAGTCCATACGGGGCCCGGTGCCACGCCATTTACACGAATGCCTTTAGGGCCAAGTTGTTTTGATAAAGATTTTACGAAAGCCACATTGGCTGCTTTTGTCTGTGCATAGTCAAAGAGGTTTTCTGAAGGGTCGTATGCCTGTACTGAACTGGTAGATATAATCACCGATCCAGGTTTTAAGTGTGGTAATGCAGCTTTGGTAATCCAGAACGGAGCGTAAATATTGGTTTTCATCGTGGCATCAAATTGCTCTTCACTTAATTCGGAAAGTGAGTCAACCGCCTGTTGTTTACCAGCGTTATTTACCAATATATCCAGACCGCCCAGTTTTTCTACCGCATCATTGACCAATTGCTTGCAAAATTCGCTGCTGGTAATATCACCAGGGATAGCGTATGCTTTTTGCCCGGCATCGGTAATAAGCTGAACTACTTCATCGGCATCAGTCTGCTCTTCAGGCAGGTAATTGATTACCACATCAGCACCTTCACGTGCATAGGCTATGGCTGCTGCCCGGCCAATACCAGAATCTCCGCCTGTGATTAAAGCTTTTCTGCCCTTCAACCTGCCCGAACCACGGTAACTTTCCTCACCATGATCTGGCTGAGGGCTCATTTTACTGGCCAGCCCGGGAGGTTGCTGTGGCTGGCGCGGAAAGGGAGGTTTAGGATATTGCTCCAACGGATTCTTTAATGTTGTATTTTGTTCATTTTTCATGGTAAAATATTTTGATGTTTGCTTAAAGCAACAAGGCTAAAATGGCCTTTGTTCAAATTATTTTCATTTAAGTTCGTTAATCCTGTGAAGAATCGACTTAATAGTTACCACTGTAAACGTTTTCCTGCCCGATAATAATCTGAGCCATCGGATTTTTAGCGAACTGCCCGGCATGATCCCTGTTGTGGTTCAGGTGGCGATAAAAAAAGCCTGGTAAACCTCCGTAATTTGATAATTAATATGTTGTTTTTGCATACCAGATTATTGGGTTTTAACACTCGTTTACTATAGTACTCCTCTATACCTAACTGTGCCTGTTTGTACATGAAAACAAAATACAAAAAGCTAATAACTGCATTTTAATGATCAATCAATTGGTATTACTTATCCTTTTTGAACGGAAGAGCTAAAAAGTTAAAAATAAGTCTGTTCAAGTAATCTGGTCGCTCAAATGGCACATAATGTGTGGCATTCGGCACGATTTCCAGCTGGGATTTAGCAATGCTGGCTGCAATGAGCTTAGTATGCTCGGCTTTAATTACATCGTTACTTCCAGCAACAACTAATACAGGATTTTCGATTTGCTGCAATTGTTCAGGAGTCATATTAGGTTCCGCCAACATTAGCTGAATCAATCTGAGGTTTTGGCTTGGAGCTTTCGCCAGCAATTGATGTTTAAAAGAGGCCATCAAACTATCTGAAACACCGGACGGATAAAGGTTGGCACCTATGGTTACAATTTTGCTGACCATATCCGGATGTGCCAAATTAAAACTTAATGCGGTATTCCCTCCGTCGCTCCAGCCAATGATATTCACTTTTTTCAAATCCAACGCGGTAAGCAATTTGTATAAATCGTTAGCAAATTTGTCATAACTATATGGCTCTTCCGATAAATCAGTACTTCTTCCCTGGCTTCTGGTATCAATGGCGATAACCCTGAAGTGCTTTGCAAAAAAGGGTATTTGACGATAAAAATCTGCTATGCTTCCATTATTTCCATGTAAAAGTATCAACGGTTCTCCTTTACCATACTGTTCAGTGTAAATTCTTGCATCGCCAAGATCAATATAACTACCTCTCTTATTCCTTCCGTAGCCGCTTTTAATGGATTCCTGCTTGTGCTGATAGTAATCTGCTAACATCGCAATATCCGGACTGTTATCAGCCAATGAATTTTCCTGCCGCTTTAGGTTTTCTCCTCCTTTCTGGTATCGGATATCCAGATTAGCAATAAACGTTCCCGCACTGGTTTCCCAGTTTCCCTGTTTCTGATATCGGAAAAGAAGATCCTTAGCCAGGGTCTTTTTTGCTGAAACCCCAAAAATAAAATTTCCACTACCGTCTGGCACATAATCAACAAGTTGCAGGGTTACGGCAATCTGATCCAAACCGTCAAAATTCAGATGATATGGTGCAAGATCTATTTTTTGCCAGCCTACAGAAGTAGTCCGATAGGTAATAAGTTTTCTTAAAAGATTGCTGTCTGGTAAATTATTTTTTACCGCATATAGATTAAACTTTAAGGTAATAGAAGCGTATTTTGAGCTGGGGATAATGTAAAAGTTATAAGCTTTAAGTACAGTCTGATTATAGATCTCAAAAATATTTCCCTGTTCAATACTTGGAACATTTTTGTCAAACATTCTGGAAAAAGTTATCATCGGTCTGGATCGCTGCCCTATAATCTGCTCCTTCATTTTGTTCCCTTTTATAACCACTTCAGCCATATCAAAAACCTTTTCTTTAAGGGTAACCAACATCCCGGGTTTGAATTCTGAACGCCCAACTTGCCGGTCATTAAAACCAACGGCGCTGAAGATTACAGAACTTTGTGATAAGCTATCCGGGATAACCAGTTTAAACATACCGTCGACACTGGCTACAGTACCGACTTTACTATTTTTAATACCTATTGAGCAATGCGGAACGGGTTGCTGGTTGGAATCTTTCACAACACCGGTTAATATGTATTGTGCGTTTGCATTAATGAAGATAAACAGCGCTAGCAACGTGAAATATAGTTTTTTGAAAAGATGTATTGTTATTTCCATATTAACGAGATGATAAACCAATCAGATTGGTTGCATCAATACCCCTAAAAAATAACTTCACCCGATGGATTCCACGACATTTACCTATACTGATCAACAATGCCAGCATAAAGCTTTTGATCTAAATTTCTAATATCTTTGTTTTATTTTGGCTATGGCAAAAAAAGCACAACACATCCCGGTTAACATTTTACCAAATGGCACCAGCCGGGGCATCATGATGTTAAGAAAACACTTTGATGGGTTTCCGGACAATGAGCAGGTTAGCAGGCCCCATCGTGATGATGGCTATACCTTTATATTGCAGGAAAAAGGAGTCACCAATATTGAGATAGATTTTCAAATCTACAGCATTCAGGCTCCTGCAATCATCTACCTCCATCCGAGTCAGGTTCACCGACTCATCGCATTTGAAAAAGCCGAACTCAGTACCTGGATTATTGCGGAGGAAAACCTCCATCCTAAGTACCTAAGGATGTTAAACGAGCTGATGCCGGCAAGTGTTTTATCACTGAGCAATGAAACACTTGCCATTTTTTTGCAGGTGGCTGGTCTATCTCATACCCTTTACACAAAACCTGACGAAAACTTATATCGTTCCACGCTGATAGAGAGCATTAATAGCCTGGCCGCACTCACCAGTTCACTATATCAGGCCCAATCCAGCCTTACTGAAAACCGCACCAGGTTTAATATCGTAGCCAGAGCCTTCAGAAAGGAATTAGATCTTCGTTACAAAACCGTAAAGCGTCCGGCATTGTATGCAGATTTCCTGAACATCTCTGTTTCATATCTAAATGAATGTGTAAAGACTGCTACAGGGCAATCGCTTTCAAACAATATCCAACAACGCGTGATGTTGGAAGCTAAAAGGCTTCTTTATCATTCAGACAAATCAGTAAAAGAAATCGCAAATGAACTTGGTTATGATGATTATTCCTATTTCATAAGGCTGTTCGTAAAAGTAACCGGATCAAAACCGTTATACTTCCGGAATAAAAACCGCGGATAGTCCTATACTTACGCGGCATAGACATTCTTTAAACGCATTACATGACGTTCCTTTGTGCTATTAAACAAGCCATATGGAAACTTCAAAAAAAATAAATTTAATAACCGGACTCGATATCGCAATTGTTGGTGGAGGACCTGGCGGACTCGCCCTTGCGCGATTATTACAGCTTAAAGGTGCTCAAGTGAAAGTGTATGAAAGAGATCTTAATCAAAAGGCACGCGTACAGGGTGCAATTGTGGACCTGCACTATCATTCAGGACTGAAAGTGCTTGAAGCAGCGGGACTGATGGATGCATTTAAGGCCCGATATATGCACGGGGCAGACAGTTTCAGGTTAGTAGATGAAAATGCGAATGTATTAGTAGATGATTATTTTCAAAGTGGCCGATATACGTTCGGCGACGAACATTTTCGTCCCGAAATTGACAGGGGTGCCCTTAGGGATATCCTGATCGATTCGTTACTACCGGGTACGATGGTTTGGGACAGTCAGCTGATTCACCTGTCTCTCAGGGACGGGCGATGGGAAATGCAATTCAAAAATGCCACTCATGCCAGCTCGGATCTGGTTATCGGCTGTGACGGGCATCGCTCCGGCGTCAGGGAATACCTAACAGATATCCAGTCAGTGTATTCGGGTGCCAGCATCATTCAGGGAGAGATTGATGCCCCCCGAACAGCTTGTTCTGAGCTGTACTCCATGATCAACAATGGAAGCCTTATGGCAGCAGGACAGGGAAAGATGCTGATGGTACAGCCAAGGGGCGACGGCGGCCTGACCTTTTATGCAGCATCAATGTACCCGGAAAACTGGGAAAAAGTTAGTGGTATAGATTTCCGTATTCCAAGGGAAGTATGTGATTATCTCGATAATTTTTATGATGGCTGGCATCCGGCATTTCATACAATGTTTAGCGCCTGTAAACACTTCACTTACCGTCCACTCCATTACCATCCGTTAACACTACGTTGGCAAACCAAACCTAACATTACAGTTTTAGGAGATGCCGCTCATCTGATGCCGCCAAACGGCGAAGGTGTAAATCTGGCGATGCTGGATGCGCTTGACCTAAGCGATTGCCTGACCAACGGCGCGTATCAAAATATTGAAGACGCATTAATGGCTTATGAAAAATCGATGTTTGCAAGAGCTTTACCTATCTGCGGGGAGACCGTAGAAGGCATTAAGGATTTTGCTTCACCCAGCAAAGAGTCTATCCGTAAACTCATACAAATTTTTGGGAATGATGAAAACATTTGAAATAAAAGGTGGTGAAAATGCAGAAATGTCCTGGTGTTATTCCCATTTAAAATGATGATGGTAACACCGCCATCATGAGATAGCGGTGTTATTAACCTAATCAGATTAAGCCGAAAGTGAACCCAACCTTATTAAAGGTTCGGACTGCATGTTACAAGAATATAACTGATATAATTCAACTAATTACTCTCCTTTTTCGGTCTGATTTAACATATCGATAAGTGCTTTCGCCACCGGACCAGCTGACAAGGGATTTTGACCGGTAATAAGTAAACCATCCTTTTCCACATGGGATAAAAATGGCACAAGCGCTGTTTTCACCGCTGCACCAAACTCTTCCAGTCTGGTTTGAAGCAGATAGGGAACATTACCACTTCGGCCCACCAAAGTTTCCTCGGCATTACTGAAAGCAGAGATGATTTTTCCTTTTAAAAAACCCGGACGTTGCATTTCAGCACTGATCAATGCTGCTGGTCCATGACATACTGCAGCAACCGGTTTACCAGCATCCAGGAAATCCAGGATTAAAATTCCGCTGTTATTGTCTTTTGCAAGATCCCATATTGGGCCATGGCCTCCGGGATAGAACACCGCATCGTAATCATCAGACCTGATCTGATCTAAAACCTGGGTGTGTGAAAAGGCCGCTTTCGCTGCCTCATCGTCATTGTACCTACGGTTAGCGCCGGTTACATGTTCAGTTAATTCACTCATCGGATCTACAGGAGGCCTCCCTCCTTTCGGACTGGCTAAAGTTACCTGATAACCTGCATCTATAAACTCATAATAGGGATCTGTAAACTCCCCCAACCAAACACCTGTTTTTCCATCAGTATTTTCCATCCCGCTATGTGATGTTAATACCATCAATATCTTCTTCATAAAAGTCTTATTTAATATCATCAGGTTCTAGTTCATTTCCTTCTTCATCAACACGGTGGTGTTCGTTCCAGTTTGAATCCTGATCGGTTTTATCCTGCTGCTCCACATTTTCCTCCTGTGGTTGCAATTCCTTTTCTTTAGGGTCTGCCATAACATTGATTTTATTTTAAATAACAACAGCGCCGGACATAAATAGTTCAGTAAAATGAATAATATGCGTAAGATCCAGGTTGCTTAAGCCCACAGCCTGTTATTTATAATTGATTAAAAATTAATAACCTATATTTATCTTAAGAGACTTATCATGATCAAAAAAGAAATTTTAACAGACAGGCTGATATTGCGTGAACTGGAGACACATGACCATTCATTTATCTTTCAGCTGGTTAATTCTGCAGGCTGGCTGGAATTTATTGGCGACAGGAAGATAAAGACAGATGAAGATGCGCTGGCCTATGTTGAAAAGATCATAGCTAGTCCCTTAGTCAAATATTGGATAGTGAAACTGAAGGCAAATGATCTGCCGCTGGGAATTATCACACTTATTAAAAGAGACGATCTGGAATATTATGATATTGGTTTTGCTTTTTTACCGGGCCATACAGGAGTAGGATATGCCTATGAAGCTACAAGCGCCGTACTTGATATGCTTCCGGATTCGATTCTGACAAATAAAATACTGGCCATTACAACAGCGCGAAACAGCCGATCAGTAAAGTTACTGGAAAAATTGAAATTTAAATACGAGCGCCAGGTGGACACGGCCGGAAAAACGATGTTGCAATATGCTTTAAGCGCAGATGAGATACAGATCGGCAAAATTACCCGTTCGTTTTTTAAACTATTTGATAATACTTTGAATGAACCTGATTTTGAACCGGTTTATCAGCTATGCACTACTTCTGCAAGCATCATCAGAAAATCTGCTATCCATGCAGATGTTTACGGGCTGGAATCTTTTATTGAACCACGAAGAAAAATATTAACAGATGGTACATTACAACAATTCACAGAATTCGAAACAGATGAAGAAACCAAGATTATCGGAAATATCGCACAGCGGTACTCAAAATACCGTAAACAAGGAATGCTAAACGGCGTTTATTTTGAGGGCCGCGGGCATAAGTTCTTTCATTTTATGAAAGAGGCAGGCGAATGGAAAATTGCACACGTTATCTGGGAGGATGAAGTTTAAATCTAAATTAGAAAGTGATAACGTATCCAATTTCCAAAACCAGTTTCAGCTACTTTTGAGCCTAACCGGGAAGTTTCGGATATTGCTGATTTTAAATCATTGCGTTTTCCTGATCAGTAAACGATAAATGGCCAGGCAACCCGGAATCATCGGAAGAATTGCGGTCCACATGCCCGGAAAGTAATACTGCCCCGTGGTTTTAACATAAAAATTGGGCATCATCGGAATTGTGGTACCTTTAATTGAAGCTGTCAATGAATGCGGATCATGTGGAAGCAGCTCAGGGGCAATCAGCGGAAAAATAAAATGGGTAAATTCTGCTACACCCGGACCGATAAATATAAACCAGGCTACAAATCCGGCAATCGGTACTTTATAATACAGCCCAAGTGAAGTAAGGGTATAAATAACCGGACCGATTAGCGCAAACACCATCAAAAAACTCCTTTCGCTCCATGGAATACCAAATAGCCTGCTCATGGCCGGCGCAAAGCCCATGAGGTATTCCTCAACAATGTGAATCTGTAAAGCAGCAACGGTAAGGATAAAAAGCGGTAGGATAATGTTGGGTTCTACCGGCTTTTTCAGGTAGGTAAAATACCAGCAGCACAGGCCAATAAGTGCTGAGCCTCCTACGATGATAACAGGCGGAAGCCCGATAGCAAGGTATCCTATAATGGGTACTACAACCGTAAAAGTACAGGCTGCCATAAAGCTTAACTTTTGGGAACATGATAACGGATTTTTCATAACAGATGAATTTTAACCCGAAAGTACAACCCTGTCACGCCCCTGCATTTATCATATGATAAAAACTATTTCATAGCCCTGATTCTGCTTAACGATACCTGTGTAATACCGAGATAAGAAGCCAGATCAGCCAGACTGATGCGTTGCAAAAGTGATCCGTGTGCTTGAATAAATTTATGGTAAGCGATCTGAGCTTTTTCTTCAAGGGTACCGCCAATTCTTTCCATCATATTTACCGCAGAAAGTGCGAGAAGTTTCCGGTAAAAGGTTTCCATGGAATGATACCGCTGGCAAAGCATTTCCAGGTCATCGTAATTGAGACAGGTAATCTTAGTATCTTCAAGCGCTTGTACAGCATAGGCAGAAGGCCGTTGAGTTAAAAAACTGTCAAGAACCGTAAACATACTTCCTTCTGCGAAAAAGCGCATAATAAATTCCCGGGTATCGGTATAAAAGAAAGTTTTAACCAAGCCGCTGTCTATAAAATAGATCCGCTTACATACCGTCCCGGTTTCGAGGATCAGCTGTCCTTTACGATATTTCTTTTGATAAAGTTTTGATCGCATACTTTCGTACGCTTCGCTTTCGAGAGGGGAAAGTGATGATACAAAAGCTAAAAAATTAGTTGCATCGGCAAAGTGATCGGTGATCATGACTACAAATTACAAAAATAGCGGTAAAATCTGGTTCAACATTATATTTAAATCTGCAAGAAACGAAATAATCGGTTTGATCTGATGGAAGTAATAATGATAACCTTTTTAATAAAAAAAGCTGCGGGAAACCTCCGTTATCCCACAGCCGTCATTGACGAACTAAATAAACAAGTTTGAATACCTGATTGATTGGCTGATACAGGAATGTAAAAATTCATGCTGAGATGCAACGCGCCTATAAATCTGGTGTCTTATTCTTAAATACCTTAACATCTATGAATAAAACCGGAATTATTGCTCTGCTATTGCTTACCTACACCAACATTTTTGCCCAGAAGACTTTTCGTGACAAGCTCGATAGCGTGTTTACCGTCATGTACAATCAAAATCAGTTTAACGGCTCTGTATTAGTAGCCGAGAAAGGTAAGATATTGCTGGCAAAAGGTTATGGTTTTCGCGATACTTTATCCAGGTATCAAACAAATGAAAATACCATTTACGAACTGGGATCTTGCTCAAAACAGTTTACGGCTACAGCCATTGTACTGCTGCACCGGCAAGGCCTGCTGCAATATGATGATCCGGTGACCAAATACATTCCCGAACTGGGCAGATGGCAAAATGTTACAATATATGATCTGCTTAGGCATACCAGTGGCCTTCCTGAATATATTGGAGACATGGCCAAAGGATGGGACCACAGCAAAATTGCCTCCAATAAAGATCTGATCGGATTCTATGCAGCCCGGAAAGATACTTTGAGTTTTAAACCAGGCAGCATGCACCGGTACAATAATACCAACTATGCGCTTATGGCCAGCATCATTGAACGCATTTCTGGCAAAACTTACGCCGATTACCTGAGGGACAACATTTTCAGGCCACTAAAGATGAAATCTACATTCGTATATAACAGAAGACAAAATTCTAAAAAGATAAAGAATTATGCTACCGGCTATGTTTGGAAGCGCAAGTCATTTGATAAAATTACCTCCGAAAACCCGGATTACGGAGATAGTGTAGTGTATTACCTGGATGGCATTGTAGGTAGCGCCAAAGTCAATTCTACTATCCTCGACCTATATAAATGGTTGAATGCATTAAAATCAAATACCTTTCTTACTCCCAGCGAATTTGAACTGATGACTGAGGTGACCAAAACTTCAAAAGGAAAAAACATCCCTTATGGTTTCGGACTTGAACTTTCCGGAGGGAAAAACAACCTTTCATTTGGCCATACAGGTAGCTGGGATGGTTATGCTTCTTTTATTTATCATAAGGCAGGTAAAGACAGAACCATTATTACCCTCCAGAATTTTAAAATGGGCGCCTACCCCTTTGAGACCATTAACCAGATTTTGGATAATCACAAAATCGAGATAGAATATCCTAAAAAAATCACCTTACCAGCCCCGCAGATCGCACAATATGAGGGGACTTACATCAGCAAGGATGATGGGGAAGAACAGCTGATTACTTACTTAGATGGCCACCTGGTCCATAACACCAACCGGATTAAATGGGATATGCGTTTTTTCCCCATTGCTGAGAACGAATTTCAGGGCATCAGGCAAGGTGGCGCAGATGGCATGCTTAGGTTTACGCAATTACCTGACCAGGAGATAAAACTCGAAATGCTGGAGTATGGCAAAGTGATAGGAACCGCCTTCAGGAAAAAACAATAATTAAAACATAAATGATTTTAATAAGAAATCACTTAATAACCTGAGTTTGATTATTAATATTGTCTCTCGTTAGCTTATATCGGTTATTTGATTAAGAGGCCGTCACACTGAATTCATTTCAGGGTCTTTCCTGCTAAAAAGATGCTGACCACGGAGTAGCTACAAGGCCATTGAAAATATTATTTCTACTTGTAAAACAAGTTCAGCATGACGAATCGGCCAGGGATGGGTCGTTTATAAGGCAGTATTTTAATTAAATAATTATCGAGTTCAGGTTAATATTAAAATCATTTATCTTAAAAGTGTAACCGCGACACGTTTAGTTACATCTAACAGGAAAATATTTATCGAATGAAAAGTAAAGGCCTACGTTTATCCTATTTAATTTTGCTATTCTGCTTTGTTTTTTTGAGTCGTTCAACTGCACAGGATGTACCAGCGAAGAACAAATCGAAACCGTTTTCATTTCCGCTTCAATTGGAAATGCGTGTACCATTTGGCCCTACTGCTTTTCCAAACGGATCAAATTTTTATCTGATCTATGAGCTTTATCTCACAAACTTCGGTGCTTCACCCATTCATTTAAAAAGGATGGAACTGCTTAACGGAGACCGGAGCGGCAACACCCCACTCCTATCTTTTGATTCGCTTGAACTCAAAACTATGGTGAAAATTTTGGGCAACAACAATCTAAAAGACGCCTTAAATATTGAAGCCGGGCACAGTGCGGTCGTATATATAGAGGCAAAAACGAGTAACAAGACGGATTTCCCAATAATATCATACACCGGATCATTACCTCAGCTGACTCTTTAGATGGAGCGGCAATAAACACACATACTACTAAAATCCAAACGCTTAAACCTCCTGTATCGGGTTCGGATTGGATTGCAGCCGATGGCCCTGGCAACAGTATTGATAATCATCACCGACGGGGCAACATCATTCTTAGCGGACACACCATAAATTCAAGGCGTTTCGCCATTGACTGGAAAAAGGTCAAAGACAGCGTATCTTTTTCTGGTGATGCGGCAAGTGTACGTTCGTATTTCTGTTACGGAGAAAAAATCTTTGCAGTGGCCGATGGCACAATCATCTCTGCTACAGATGGATTACCTGATAACATTCCGGGTCATGGAAAAGCCTTCCACCCGGCAGTGCCACTCACCTTTGAAAAACTGCCCGGTAACAATATCGTAATTGATCTTGGCGACGGACACTATGCCCACTATATGCACATGCAGCCAGGCAGCTTGCATGTTAAAAAGGGCGATCGTGTACGCAAAGGTCAATTATTGGGCAACATCGGTAATTCCGGAGATGCGCGCGAGCCACATCTGCACTTTGAGGTGACTACTTCTGCAAAGCTCCTTGATGGTGAAGGTATTCCTTACATCATTGACCATTACCAGCTGGGCTACCAAAATGGTTTCGATGAGGTGCACCATAATGAATTACCTAAAGAAAAACAAATTGTAGATTTTGGAAACGCAAGGGAAAGGTAACCAGCAAAGACTTTTATCATTAACTATTCATCTTTATTAAATGTTATAAATGATCTGCCATAGTTTTTAACTTAATACCGGTTGCTACCGTTTACTTATAGTTGCTTATGTTTATTTCAAACTTTTATTGTATTATTAAAATGTTAGATCATTTGAGACCATCTATATTATTATTACTGCTATCATTGTTGTTTTTAAAAGCAAATAGCCAGGACACACATCAACGGATCATCACCTCTGACATTAAAAATTTTTGGACAGCTTATGATAAGATTAAGGAGACCAGCGATAGCACTTTACAGGTAGGCTACATTAATGATCTGTTTGTTAAACGCGGTACTGATGGCCTGAAGTCTATTATGAAAGCAAGAGAATATACTGCTAAATCTTATATTGATGCGATCCACAATTATCCACTATTCTGGCATTCAGTAAGGGCTAATACCCAACGCGCAGATGAATTTGCAGACAGTATCGCCAAAGAAATTGATAAATTGGCCGGGATTTACAAAAAGCTTAAACCTGCCCGTATTTATTTTACTATTGGGGCCCTACGTACCAACGGGACAACATTGGATGGGAACGTTTTAATAGGAAGTGAACTTGCGCTTGCTGATGCACAACTGTATCTTCTGAATTCCCGAAAGCGCTATCACACCTGAAAACGTTTTTTAGCAGCAACCCGATCCGCTCAACCGTATTCTTAAATGTGCATGAATATGTACATACCCAGCAGAAGAGCAGTATTGGCTATAATCTCCTTTCTCAATGCGTTATTGAAGGCGTAGCAGAATTTTTAGCAGTTACGGTTACCGGTAAACCATCACAAACGCCAGCTATTCAGTTTGGATCACAGAATTTTGAAAAAATAAGAAGCGTATTTGCCAAACAAATGTTTTTTGAAGATAGTGGATTCTGGTTATACAGCAATGCCGATAATGAATTCAAAATGCGCGATCTGGGCTATTATGTAGGATATGAAATCTGCAAAAAATATTATCAAAATGCTAAAGATAAAAATCTGGCCATAAGTGAAATGATTACGCTCGATTACAATAATCCATCGGCTTTACATCATTTTGTTGATCGCTCTGGTTATTTTGAAAAACCGGTATCAAAATTTTACCGGCAATACGATAAAAGCAGGCCGACTGTTACGGGCATTAAAGAGTTTAAAAACGGAAGCAAAAAAGTTGATTCTGGTTTATCCCAGATTACGATCAAATTTGCTGATAAAATGGATAAACGGCACCGGAATTTTGAACTTGGACCGCTGGGAGAAACACATATATTAAAGATAAAAGAATTTAAAGGCTTTTCTGCTGACGGATATTCTGCTTCATTTGATGTCGTTTTAAAACCCAATCACAAATACCAGCTAATGGTAGGGAGCGGTTTCCGCAATGAGAATGGAATACCACTTAAACCATATCTGATCGAATTTACCACCGCAAAATAGTTTGCCTGTGTGATTCAGTATTATTCGGTATCAATGAGGCATTCCTGACTCTCTTCCGATTTACAGCAGCTGTCAACCTGAACCGGGATGACTTAATGGATTAAATTCAGCATCATCAACTTGTCCACTTATCGTTACCCAGTAGGGTCTCCCGACTAAATAAAGTCGCACGACTCACGTTAAATTATCTATTCACCAGGCCACCTGCGTGTAATCATTACAACTTATGGTTTCTCTATTTTATGCTATTTTTGAGTGAGTTCGACGTAAAAACAGGTTATAAACACAAAAAGCCTTTCTCCTGAAAAGCTTTTTGTAGTCTGGATAAATCTGTTATCTTGTTTAAACTTTTTTCACATTTACAGCCTGTAAACCTTTTCTGCCTTCGGCTACTTCAAATTCTACTTTGTCGTTTTCTTTCAAACTTTCAATTCCGCCTAAAACATCTTTAAAATGCACAAATAAGTCTTTATTGTCTTCTTGCACAATAAATCCAAAGCCTTTTTCCGTATTAAACCATTTAACTCTTCCGGTTGCCATAAAAAAAATAAAAATTGTATAAATAAATAAACCTTTTACGCCTTGATCAGCATTTAATTTAAACAATTGCGTATTAATTCAAATAAAACAACCAGTTTAAAGCATTAATATTGAAACAAAACTATCAAATATAATAACTTACTCATATAACACAAGTCATTTTGGCCTGTTCAACAAGAATGTTGCGTTTAAAAAATAAATTATTTATTCGGCTGAGGTGTTGTACGTAAATAAGGTTTAATAACCTGGTGTCCTTTCGGAAATTTAGCCGGAATATCTTCTGTCTTAATGCTGTTTACCACAATTACGTCTTCCCCATCTTTCCAATCTGCCGGAGTAGCCACGCTGTAATTTGCGGTAAGCTGCAAAGAATCAATTACACGCAATACTTCATTAAAATTACGTCCGGTTGATGCCGGATAAGTAATGATTAATTTTACTTTCTTATCGGGACTGATGACGAACAATGACCTTACCGTCAATGTTTCAGAAGCATTCGGGTGGATCATGTCATATAGATTGGCAACAGTTTTATCCGGATCGGCGATAATTGGAAACTCCACAGAGGTATTTTGAGTTTCGTTGATATCATTTATCCATCCTTTATGCGAATCGGCAGAATCTACACTCAGGGCTAAAACTTTAACATTTCTTTTTTCAAACTCATCTTTCAATGCAGCCGTTCTACCTAATTCAGTAGTGCAAACCGGTGTATAATCAGCAGGATGTGAAAACAGTACGCCCCAGCTATCGCCTAAATACTCGTAAAAATCTATTTCGCCAATAGAGGTATCGGCTTTAAAATTTGGTGCGGTATCGCCTAATCTTATACTCATGATCTTATTAATTTAATTTTTGACTAACACAAATCTAAACAATACCATAGTAAATACATAGATTTTATATTAATTTTAGACTTCCAAATTACAAATCCAACAAAAAGCCCTGAAGAAATAATCTACAGGGCCTAAAAGTATTAATTTGTTTGGGGTATTGTCTTAATATGCTTTGATCATAAATACATAATCTTGTATTTTTTCAATCTGCTTGGTACGTTTTAAACCAGAAAGCAAGCTTTTTTTATTGGCTGAAAGTTTATTTGTGCCCAGCGAATCTTGAGGGATAGCCCTCATGGCCTCCAGGATATATTTTGATTTTATGGCAAAGGCTGCACCTTCTGTCTGATCTGGCTTGCCGCTTATGATACCGACCAAATTTCCGTTATTATCCAAAACCGGCCCCCCACTATTACCCGGATTAACCGAAATGGCTACCTGATATTGGGTGGTGTCCCCTACAAAACCATTTTTAGAACTTACATAACCTTCGCCAAGTACGGCATCATCTTTCGGATAACCTAAGGTGTAAACAATTTCACCAATGTTACTGGTATTTCTTTTGATGGTATATGGAATAGAAGATAAGTTACTGAAATGTTTGTCGCTTATTTTAAGAATGGCAATATCATTTTGAGGATCTGTGTAAACAGATTTTACTTTAAATGATTCTCCTTTACTGTTTTGTACATATAAAGAATCGGCACCATTAATAATATGCAGGTTGGTTAAAATGTAACCATTTGTAGAAATGGCAAAACCAGTACCGCCAAAACTATTTTGACTATTTGGTTTATCCGCAGTTGCGCTACTGTGCCTGATGTTTCTGATTAAGCTATTTTGTGTTTTAATGGCATTATTTACCCGGTTACTTAACTGCCTGTAGCGCTCGGCCTGTTGAGTACTATGCTGGATAGAATAAATAGAAACCAGAGAAAGGACAACAAAAGATGCGGCAACTGCAATGGCAGATTTATGTTTCCGCCATAGTTGAACCACGCGTGAGGGATGCGGCCTCAGTGTAGCGGTCAAACCTTCCACATCAATTTCTGAATGGATATGATTTAACTGTTCTTTTAAACGCAACTGTTCTGCAAATGTATCCATAGAGGCTAAAAAGAACTTATGCGAAACCACTTTATGATCTACTGTAGCATCGCTAAGACGTAATTTTTCAAAAGCTTCCATTTCCTGTGCATTAAGTTTACCTAACAGATAATCTTCAATAATTGCATCTAACTCCAAATCGTTTCTCATTTCAAATTATGGTTGAAAAAATATTTTCTTTAACCGCTGCAGGCATTTATATTTCTGCGTTTTTGCATTATCGGCATTGGTATAACCGAATTTTTCGCAGATATCCTGCATGGATAAATTGTGGATATAAAAATCCTGAATAATGGTTTTACAAGGTTCGCCCAGATGATTAAGCGCTGATTGCATTTTCATAAATGAAGCATCTTTCTCTTCATGGTTTTCTACATCTTCCTCTACAGCAAAAACATCCTCATAATCAGTAATACTTCCGGTTTTTTTACTATTCAGACTAAGTTTTTTTAACCAGATACGCCTGCAAACTGAATAAATATATGTTTTCAATTTGCTGCTCAGCTCAAAATTACCAGTCTTAATTTTGTTATATAAGATTATTATGCCTTCCTGGTATACATCTTTTGCATCATCTTCATCACCGTTGTTATTCAGAATAAACTGCAAAACCATTGCATAATACGCTTTATATAACTTGTTAAGTATATCTTCTGAGTTATTTAGGATACCTAAAATAACCTCTCTATCTGTTGGAACTGAACCCTTTAAACTGTTATTCACTAGTTAATACATTTTTCTGTAAATAGTAACCCAATATTAGACAAAAAAATATTTATAGCCACTATAATTGCTTAATACAAACATCAGGCAAACGGTAACCCAAATTCAGGATAAAAAAATATTTTAACTTTTCTGTAAATTTTCGGGTTACCTTTTTACCTTTGCGGCATTAACAAGAAATTAATTACTAAAAAAAATTCAAAAATGAAAAATGCATTCAAATTAGGCTTTTTAGCTTTAGCTTTATCTTTATCAGTTGTTGCTTGTAACTCAGAGAAAAAAGCTGAAGGTGCTGATACTACTTTAACTGATTCTTCTACTATCGTAACTGATACTACTGCAAAAGATACTTCAGTAAAAGATTCTACAGTAAAAGATACAACTGTAAAAACTACTACAGAAAAAACTGAAGTTAAACACTAGTCTAACTTACCATATAAAAAAGCGCCTTGAAGTTAACTTTAAGGCGCTTTTTTATTTTTATTCACTTTTTTTTATTTTTTTTGGGTTACCTTTTTAAATCTTCGGTATTAACAGGTAAATTAATTAATTACTTAAAAAATATTCAAAATGAAAAATGCATTCAAATTAGGCTTCTTAGCTTTAGCTTTATCTTTATCAGTTGTTGCTTGTAACTCAGAGAAAAAAGCAGAAGGTGCTGATACTACAGCTACTGATTCTTCAACTGTAATCACTGATACTACAGCTAAAGATACTACAGTTAAAGATTCTACAGTAAAAGATACAACTGTAAAAACTACTACAGAAAAAACTGAAGTTAAACACTAGTCTAACTTACTCATAAAAAAAGCCTTTGAAATTCATTTTCAAGGGCTTTTTTATTTTTCCACGTCAAATATCGGTTACCTTTTTAAATTTTCAGTATTAATGGTATATATTAACCCTAAAACATATACCAAGATGAAAAATGCATTCAAATTAGGCTTTTTAGCCATGGCTTTATCACTAACTGTAGCGGCTTGTGGCGAGTCAGGTAAAAAAGCGGATGGCGCTGATACAACAGTTACAGATTCGTCGACAATTGTTACAGACACAACTAAAGTTGACACAGTAGTAAAAGATTCTACCGTAAAAGATACTTCTGTTAAGGCCACAACCGAAAAAACCGAAGTAAAACACTAATTTCCATCAATTAACTGAAATAAAGGTCTCAATTATTAAAATTGAGACCTTTTTTTATTAATAAACCGGGTTACTTTTTGAATATTCCGGCATTAACTTGTAATTAATTAATTTTTAAAACCAAACCAGACAAAAAAATGAAAAATGTATTCAAAATGAGCTTTTTAGCATTAGCTTTATCCTTATCTGTTGCAGCTTGTAAATCAGAAAAAAAAGATGGCGAAACAGATTCGTCTAAAGTTGACTCAACAGTTGTAGATACTACAGTTAAAGATACAACTGTAAAAGATACAACCGTTAAAGATACCGTAAAAGCTGACACGACTAAAAAGTAGTTGCTGGCATTAAATTTTCATACTGAGCTTGTCGAAGCCTTTCAGCATGTTTTGAAGTTTTGATGCTTCGTCAAGCTCAGTATGAACAAAGCTAAACATGATATATGTTAGCGTTGAAGCTACAGCTTACAAGACAACCTCTTTTATTTTAGCGATCAAGGCCTTAAAATCCATCAATTGTAGTAAATTTGCGGCAAAAATATAATCCGCATAATGAATTTAACATCACTACAAGCTATTTCACCTGTTGATGGCCGTTACAGAAAAACTACAGAAGGTTTAGCCGCTTACTTTTCTGAAGAGGCCTTAATTAAATACCGGGTTTTTGTAGAAATCGAATATTTTATCGCGCTTTGCGAAATCAACTTGCCTGGCTTGGAGAATTTTGATAGAAATCTTTATGTTGAATTACGCAAAATCCATGAAAATTTTTCAGAAGCTGACGCTTTAGAAATTAAGGAAACTGAAAAAGTAACCAATCATGACGTTAAAGCAGTAGAATATTTTATCAAAAATAAATTTGATGCTTTATCTCTTCAAAACTATAAAGAGTTTATCCATTTTGGTTTAACCTCTCAGGATATCAATAATACTGCTATTCCCTATTCCATCAAACTGGCCTTAAATGAGTGTTATTATCCGGCTATTGATGCTTTAATCGAAAAAATAACTGCACTGGCAATGGAATGGAAAGATATTCCGATGTTGGCGCATACACACGGTCAGCCAGCCTCACCTACTAAATTAGGAAAAGAGTTTTTGGTTTTTGCTGAGCGTTTGGCCATCCAGGTAGAGAGTTTAAAAAGTATCCCTAATAGTGCCAAATTCGGTGGGGCAACCGGCAATTTCAATGCACACCACATTGCTTACCCACAGGTAAACTGGGTTGATTTTTCAAATCAATTCGTGAATGAGACATTAGGTTTATCACGTGCACAACACACTACGCAGATTGAGCACTATGATCAGTTTGCCGCACAATGTGATGCCTTGAAACGAATCAATAACATTATTATCGATTTGGACAGAGATGTCTGGACTTATATTTCAAAAAACTATTTCAAACAGAAGATCAAAGCCGGAGAGATCGGTTCATCAGCAATGCCACATAAGGTTAACCCGATTGATTTTGAAAACGCAGAAGGAAACGCTGGGATTGCAAACGCACTTTTCGAATTCTTTGCTGCCAAACTACCGATTTCACGCTTGCAAAGAGATTTAACAGACTCTACTGTTTTGAGGAATATTGGCGTTCCTTTCGGACATACATTAATTGCCATTCAAGCTACTTTGCGTGGATTAAATAAGATTTTGTTAAACGAAATGGCTTTACATGCAGATTTAGATGAAAACTGGGCAGTTGTGGCAGAGGCTATTCAAACTGTTTTAAGAAGAGAAAACTATCCTAACCCTTACGAAGCCCTGAAAGAATTAACCAGAACAAATGCTAAAATCAATGCGGCAAGTATTGCCGAATTTATTGAAGGTTTAAATGTTGCAGAAGATATAAAAGCACAATTAAGAACCATATCTCCTTTTAATTATACCGGCGTTTTTTAGTTAAATTAAATTGACGTTAAGCAGACAGCCGATAAAGGTTTTATTTAGGAGTAATTGTTAATTTTGTTTATTCAAATAGATAAGACATGACGATTAACGTATATACAGAACAGACTCCGAATCCGGCTACCATGAAATTTATGGTAAACAAACTGTTAATAAACGGCAGTGAGGATTTTGCGACTAAAGAGAGTGCTGAACATTCGCCTTTTGCTAAAGAGTTGTTTAAGTTCAACTTTGTTTCTGGCGTCTTTTTCGCCAGTAATTTTGTTACCATCACCAAAACAGATGATGCAGAATGGGCAGATATTGAGGCGATCTTAAAAGAATTTGTTAAAGGTGCTGTAGAATCTGAATTAAAAATTAAAGAAGCAGCTGCAGAAGAAACGCCGACATTTGAAGGTACAGAAACTGAAATTAAAATTCAACAGATTTTACACGATTATGTACGCCCTGCTGTTGAACAGGATGGTGGTGCCATTACATACAAATCTTTTGATGAAGGTGTAGTAACTGTAGAATTACGTGGATCTTGCAGTGGTTGTCCATCTTCTACCATTACACTTAAATCAGGCATTCAGAACTTATTGCAAAGAATGGTGCCGGAAGTTACCGAGGTGGTTTCTGAAGCGCTTTAAAATGGTGCATTTTTCATAGTATATATAGTGAAAGGTCGCGATGAGAATCGAGACCTTTTTTTATGCTTTTATCGTTAATCCATTCTGATAGAGTATAAATTCGTCTATTCACAATTTCCTGAAGAAGTTAATCAATGATTTTTTTACGGCGTTGTCCATAATTTTGCTCAAAAAAGACACAAAAGCTGTAGGACATATTAAATTCCATCATTGCGATGATTTTCAACGAAAACCTTTGCATAATTCTCAGATCACTTCTGTTTGATCACTTTGAACCGCCAACCTTCAATATTGCAATTGAGCATTAATTGATAGCATTGACCTGATTTCGATCATCCAGCCTCGGGCTAAACATCCTTATCAGTAAGTACAAATATGCTTCCCTCTCCTACGCGCCTTTGTTAAAGCCATCAAAATTAAATAAAGCCCAAAACCTACATGGATAAACGACTGGTCCGTACCAGCGCAAATTATATTCCGCTAATCTGCTACGCTAGCTGCAAATTTTCATTGTATTTTTTTGCCGGTTGATTTCATAAGTACACTGTTCGCTGCCGCACATTTACTGTCCGGAAATGAACAGGCCTAAACTAAGAATAAGCAAAAAACCACCTCAGATGGCTGTTAAAGCGTTATTTCTATTCTGGCATCAGCTTAGTTAAGTATGCCGCAGAATAATACTGGTGGAGATTGATTCCATGAATTGACCACCTTAACCGAAAAGTTTAACATATAATTTAATAAACAGACAATGAAAACTTCAATTAAATCGCTCATCGCTATGGTATGTACAACAATGACTTTAACAGCTACCTACCCAAATAATTTATGTGCGGCAGAAAAAAGCAAAACTACTTTTCTTAAGATCCAAAACTTCAGAAGGATTGTGATAAATGGAAATATAGAAGTGATGTTGGTTCAGCAACCAAGAGTTGGTGTATCTTATGCAGATGATAATAAAGGAACTGTAAAAGTTATTCAACAAGGTGAGGTATTGCGCCTTACCAACTCCGATACAGAAAAGTGTAAACTTATTATTTATGTAAATGATATCTACCGCATTGAGGCCAGCCAAAATGCAGTACTGAAAACCGAAGTGAAGCTCAGCACGAAATTTCTCCAGGTTATCCTTAAGGACAATGCCATTGCAGATATTAATACCAGTAGTGAGGGATTATATACTGAAATTCTGGATAACAGTACGTTAAAACTAAAAGGCAATACTAACCACCACGCTTTGGTTATGGGTAAAACGCCTAATTTAACCATAAATGGTTTTGTGTCAGTTAAAACAGATGTTAGGCGCGTAGAAACAGCTGACGAACAAATTGCTGCGCTTGCGCTTTAAGTTAAACGCATGTTAAAAAACAGCTAACATACTGATATTAAATACATTGCAATCATTTTTTGACAGATAAAATTAAGAAGATATTATCTTTGGATAAATCGTCATTCCAACTTGATTGGGAATCTTAAGCTAAGCGCTTTAAAATTCTCGCACACGCGGGAATGACGTTTTTTTTGAAGAATATGCCACAATGCCGGTTTCCTGAAGTATCGGACCAAATAGTAAAAAGAATTTATCTGAATGCATTAGTAACATTTAGCTACCCCGATAAGCCAAACAAAGGCTAAGCTCAATGTGACGAATTCAAAGTGATTAGGATTATTTAACTCTGTTCAATTTCCTTCAGGCTATTCATTTTTTTATAGGCTAAAAATCCTTTGATATCTTCAAAATGTTCACGAACACGTTTATTGCCAAATTCAAATACTTTTTGCACCAATCCGTCAAGGAAATCGCGATCGTGCGATACCAAAATTAAAGTACCATCAAAATCCTTCAGTGCGTCTTTAATAATATCTTTGGTTTTCATATCCAAATGGTTGGTAGGCTCATCCAGTATCAATACATTAACAGGCTCTAACAACAGTTTAATCATTGCTAAACGCGTTTTCTCACCACCAGAAAGTACTTTAACTTTTTTGGTGGTATCATCGCCACTGAACATAAAGGCACCTAACAGGTCCTTGATTTTAATGGATCCGTCGCTCAATGGAATTTGATCAATGGTTTCAAACACGGTGAGGTTCTCATCAAGTAAAGCGGCCTGGTTTTGCGCAAAATAACCAATTTTAGCATTGTGACCCACTTTTAAGCTACCTTCAAAATCAATTTCCCCCATAATGGCTTTGATCATGGTTGATTTACCTTCACCGTTTTTACCTACAAATGCCACTTTTTCTCCGCGCTCAATTACCATAGATGCTTTTTCGAAAACCACATGATCTCCATAAGTTTTGGTAAGCTCCTCTACCATTACCGGATACTGACCCGAACGTGGAGACGGTGGAAACTTTAGCCTTAACGCCGATGTATCTACTTCATCAATTTCGATTATTTCCAGTTTCTCAAGCATTTTCACGCGAGATTGCACTTGTAATGTTTTAGAATAAGTTCCCCTAAAACGGTCAATAAATTCCTGGTTATCAGCAATAAAACGCTGTTGTTCTTCGTAAGCCTTCAATTGATGGATACGACGATCAGCACGCAGCTGTAGATAATGGCTGTATTTTGCTTTATAATCGTAAATCCTTCCCATCGTGACTTCAATAGTACGGTTGGTGATGTTATCTACAAAAGTACGATCATGTGAAATCACCATAACGGCTTTTGCCGAATTGATCAGGAAATCTTCCAGCCATTGAATACTTTCGATATCCATGTGGTTGGTAGGCTCATCCAATAGAATCAAATCAGGTTTTTTCAATAAAATCTTGGCTAACTCAATGCGCATACGCCATCCACCCGAAAACTCAGCGGTTTGGCGGCCAAAGTCTTTACGTTCAAAACCCAAACCTTTTAATACTTTTTCTACTTCAGCGTCGTAATTAGTTTCTTCAATTGAATAAAATTTCTCACTTAATTCTGATACGCGCTCGATCAGCTTCATGTAATCATCACTTTCGTAATCAGTACGGATCGTCAGCTGTTCATTCAGTTCATCAAGCTCTTTCTGCATCTGGTTTACCTCCGCAAAGGCTTTCATGGTTTCCTCAAAAACAGTAACATGATCCTGGGTGAGTAAATGCTGTGGCAAATAGGCAATTACAGCTTCTTTCGGACCGGTTACGCTACCTGAAGTAGGCTTGGCTACATCAGCAATTATTTTTAGTATGGTCGACTTGCCTGCGCCATTTTTACCCATAAGGGCGATTTTGTCGTTCTCGTTTATGGAAAAGGTTACATCGCTAAAAAGGGTGGTTCCGCCAAATGATACGGAGATATTATTTACATTGATCACAAATCGGGAATATTAAATTAGCGGCAAAGATAAAGGAAAGCAGTTAAATTGTTGTCAGAATAAACCACATAAAAAGAATCTCTTTAGATGCCACTATTTGCTCAAAGCAGAATAGCAATTACATCTGCACCTGTTTAGATTTTATATCAAAAACAGAAAATTACCCCGCATGATGGCATATTTCCAGTTCAAAGCCTGAAAGATTGGTTTGAAAGTTAATAATCGAATTTTATTGCCTCTATAAGGCTGAACCAGAAAAGCACACCGCAAAATCAATAACATTAAAAAAAAGTGTCAGAAAAAAAACACATTACATCCATTTGCTGTTGTATACCCTAAATTCAACCACATAACGAGCGCTATCAGGCAATGATTGAGGAAAAATCAAAAACAACGGACCTTGCGGCGCATATCCATACCAAGCTGAATCACAGCAGACTGGCACTGGCTACTCCTCCCTTAACTGTTCTCGAAGAACTTTTCGAGTGCCTTTTTTACACCTCGATGAGAACAGAAGAAGGTGAGCTGACCAAAGTAGCCGTAACGCTCATTGATCCTGCCAACCCAGATCCGGCTCCCCCAAGAAAAATTGTTTCCGAACGATGGAGTTGCGTAGAATTTGCTCAACGCATTCCACTTGATATCAGGTCGCTGGCCAAGCTCTCAAAGGCAGCCGACCCATCTGGCACCTCTCTTGCCGTTTATTATGATCAGGATGGAAAACTATTTATCTGGGGAATGATCGATCAGGCCATGCACTACCAGAGTTTTCTGAACTATGAATCTGAATCAGGGTCTGAACAGCCTGGGCTATTTCAGGTATTTATAGACGATATTGCCACGCTTAAGGTCATGTTCGACTATGAACTGCTGGCCACCTTAAAACAAAATGTACTGGTTACCCGCTACCTGGACGTATTTACCATCGGACCAGTATCTAAAATTATCAGGAAAAATGCCGGTGCCATCAGGGCTGAAATCAAAAATTTCCTCGCCGAATCGCACCCCGGGGAAGATTTTGCAGACTGGGAGGAATTTGTAGACAGTATATGGACCCAGACCCTATCGAGGTTATTGCTAAAAATCCAAAACTACCATCATGGCGGGGCAGTACTGATCTCAGAAGATAGCAGCGATGTTGACATCAAATACGCAGTAAATTATAAAAGATTGCTGCTGGCCATCAGCGGCTACCTAAAGCAGGCCATCAATAGCTATATTACAGAAAACAGAATCGACCAGCGCTTGGCTTCAGGCAAGCAAACGGTCACTAAATTACTTTACGAACAGGAAACTATTGCCCTGCATGCCAAAACAGAGGTGGCCAACGAAATTAAGGGTTCGGTAAGTTTCATCGCCTCTCAAAGCTGTGTTGACGGCGTAGTGTTATTTGGCCAGGATATGGTGGCAAGGGGATTTGGAGGTGTGATCCGTTCTAAAAAAATGCCAAGAAAAATCTACATTTCTACTACGGCCACTGCAACTGCTAAATCACTGCTACCCACAGACCCGAAACACTTTGGTACAAGACACCGCTCCATGATCGCCTATTGCTGGGAGCACCCTGGCAGCTTAGGTATTGTGGTTTCACAAGATGGAGATATCCGTGTGTTTTCAAGAATCGAAGATAAGCTGATCATGTGGGAGAACATCAAAACACAGCAATATCAAAAGAGCGGAAAGCTCAAAGCAACAAGAAGCTAAACCTAGATAAAATTAACGCTACAATTAATATAATTTGAATAATATAGCAATACTTCCCCAGAACGAAAAGCAGCGGCTACAGGCACTTGATTCTTATCAGATTATGGATAGCCTGCCTGAAGAAGATTTCGATGAGCTGACAAAAATGGCTTCACAAATCTGTGGAACGCCCATTGCGCTGATTACCCTGTTAGATAGCTCTCGACAGTGGTTTAAGAGTAAATTAGGCATTGATGTTCAACAGACCCCAAGAGCGCATGCTTTTTGTGCACACACCATTATTGATCCGACTGGGGTGATGGTAGTTAGCAATGCCAGGGAAGACCAGCGGTTTGCAGAAAACCCTTTGGTTACCGGCGATCCGAACATCGCATTCTATGCCGGAATTTCACTACTGACACCGGAAGGAATGGCGCTAGGTTCGCTTTGTGTAATAGATACTGTTCCAAGAAAGCTCGATGAGCAGCAGATCTGGTCGCTCAAGGTACTGGGAAAACAGGTGATTGCCCAGATGGAACTGAGAAAAAAACTGCTGCTGCTTTGTGAAACGAACAGACGCCTTGCTGAGACCAATCAGTTTATGCAGCAGTTTGCCACAACTGCCGCCCACGATATCAAAAATCCATTGACTACCATTTCAATGAGTGCCGAATTATTAACCAGACACCTTGAAAATAGCGGCGATAAAAAAGGCCATAACTTAGCATTGGTATGCCTGAATGGTATAAAAGCCCTTAGGAAACTTATTAACGACATGCTAGACTACTCCATTAGGCCAGAAATTCTGACAGCACAGCATGAAACCATTGAACTTGGTAGCTTCTTCCGCAAAACGGTATCGATGCTCAGCATTCCTGAAAATGTACAGATCAGTTACCCGGAAACCAAAATTGAGATCAGCACTTCAGCCATCGCACTGCAGCAGATTATGATTAACCTATTAACCAACTCTGTGCGTTACAATGATAAACAGACCTGCCAGATTCAGATAGATTGCGTTGTTATTGACGACCTGGCCAACATTACCGTTCGCGATAATGGGATAGGCATTAGAAAAGAAGAGCTGGAGCGTATCTTCCAAAGAAATGTTACCCTGAACACTTCAGACCGTTTTGCACAGAGTGGAACGGGGATTGGCCTTGCTACAGTAAAACTTTTAGTAGAGAAATTAGGCGGTGAGATCAGCGTCCAATCAACCCCATACATCGGCAGCGCCTTTACCTTTACAATCAGATCAAAAAAACAGCGTAAATACAAGTTTAAAAAGCATTATATATATTGAAAATTATGGTTAAGTAGCAAAAAACCAACGCTTAGTAAGTATTCAGGTCATCTGTTTGATGAGATCATTTGCTGAATAACTATCCTTTTTCTGCTTAACTGGTGATGCGCATAGATCTGTCGGTTTATCTCTTAGCGGTTAAACCTTTGAGGCCTTTAAGTAAATAATGTTCACCGTCGGACCAAAGTGTCTGACCTTTTGTTAGCCAGGACAGCCCGAACGCTTCTACGGCAATGGATTCAAATACGTAGATTACCGGAAAGCCTTTCAGGTCGGGTTTGAATATAAAGTACAGGCCTAAAATAGCCAGACAAGCAATAATGATCCAGCCGCAAACCTTGAAAACAATATTCCGTTTACCTTTCTGGCTTAGTGTTCCATCGGTATTAAAACAATTTTCTTTTCTGCCTTTGGTAAAAAATACCAGTGAAAGAATAGCCAGTACAAACAAAAAAGTTGCCGCAAATATAAAGTGAACGGCAGTGCCGGCAAGTTTGGGGAAAACGCCTCCGCTATTGGTATGAACACTGTTAAGACAGTCTTTGCACCGCTGGATGGTAGGTACAAATGCAACACCTATACTGCCAATTCCTGCAATAAAAGTAAGCAGACGTTCTTTCCAGTTGTAACCGGAATAAGTGATTAAAAATGCGCCTAGTACACAAAGGATAACCACCAGAATGTCGCCTCTATCCGTGTAAAAATAATCACTGATAGAGGGTTCAAAGCCATAATATTCTGAATCACGGCTGGGAAATATGGCCAGGGCAATTGGTAGTGACACGCCACCGAAGCCAATTAAATTACGCAATGTAAGGTAGGAGAAAACCAATTCATTATTGTCTTCTTTAAGCTTATCGACCGAAGTAACTTCATTTTTTAGTGTTTTCATTTCAATTATGAATTTATAACTCTTTGATAATGTTGATTGAATGTTAGCCAAAACGACGATAACTTTCGAACGGTGATTCATTCCGGTTGATTCCTGTGGAAAATTATTATCATTCATCTGATATTCCCTTATATCAACGCCTTCATCCCTGCTAAATACAGTTTTAGCGTATCATCATACGCTTTCCATGATTTTTTGAGTTCACCATTTGGTGCAACAATCATTAAATACCTGGATAACTGAATCTTTAAGGGCTTTTGGTAAGATATTAACAGATACTTAAATTTAAACAGATAAACACTCGAATAAAATACTCAATACCGGGTATTTAAAAGAAAATCTCATTAAGATTCAGAGAGTCTTAAAACCGCAGCAAATTCGCTTATTGCAATTATTTCAAATTTTCACCATCCTTAAAATGTAAGCGCCTAAATACAAGGCCTGATAGTATAGTCAGGGCACCTACTACAAGAAAGGTATACCTGAATGCATTATGGATATCATCATGGATGAGTTTTACATCTCCCTGAAATATTTTTAAAATAATCAGCCCGAAGGCAACACCAAAGCCGATTGCCAGCTGCTGATTAACGGAGATTAAAGAATTGCCACTACTGGTATGATACTCACGCAGATCAGCAATTGAAATGGTGTTCATGGCTGTAAATTGAATGGAGTTAAAAAAGCCCATCATCACGATGATGGGCACATAGTAGTAAATAGATGAACTGATGGCGGGTATCGCCATTGTACAGATCAGACAGCCAATGATAAAAGTATTGGCCATTAATGTGGTTCGGTAACCAAACCTGTTCAGGATTTTAATGACCTGCGATTTTGCAAGAATAGCGGTTAGTGCCATAGGGGCGATGATCCAGCCAGAAACTACTGCAGATTGGCCGTAAGCAATCTGAATCATCATGGGCAATAATAAAGGTATAGCACTGATACCCAAACGTGTGGCAAGGTTACCGAGTATACCCACCCTAAATGTTCTCACCTGAAACAGGTTCAGTGGAAAAATAGGATTATTGTCTGTTACGGCATGCCGGTAATAAAAATAAAGCATCAATACACCAAGTGATAAAATAGCCAGGGCGGGCGTAGTGTAAACCTCGTCTCCCAGGAGTTCCAGCGCAATAGAGAGCAATAATGATGCTGCAGCAAATATCAGAAAACCACGCAAGTCAAAATCAATCACATCAGATCGATAATCGGGCATGTACCGCAGGCTAAGCACAATACCCAAAACCCCCATTGGTATATTAATCAAAAATATCCAGTGCCATGACAGGTAGTCTACCATATACCCTCCAACAAGCGGGCCTAAAACGGGGCCAATGAGCGCTGGTATAATTGCAAAATTCATCGCTTTCAATAATTTTTTTTTTGGAAAACTCTTAACCAAGGCTAATTTACCAACCGGTGTCATCAGACTTCCCCCCACCCCCTGTATGATTCTTGACATGACCAGTTGAGTGAGGTTTCCGGAGAGCGAACAAAACAGAGATCCTGCGCTGAAAAGCACCAATGATAGAATAAAAACCCTCTTGGTTCCAAACTTATCAGATAAAAAACCACTTACCGGCATAAACACTGCAAGTGTTAATACATAACCGATAATGGCATTTTGCATATTCAAGGGAGATTGATGAAGATCTTTCGCAATAGCCGGAAGCGATGTATTGAGTATCGTCGAATCGAGCATTTGCATAAAAATAGCGGTAGCCAATATCATTGGCAGCACACGTTTTGTAGCCTCTATATTTTTTGATGGTAAATGTTGCGGCATGGCTAAATTGATCTGTTTTGATGATATAACGTTCGGTATCTCTAAATTACCTTAAACAGGCACAATATTAAGTGCCTGTAAACATATAGGCAATAACACCTCACCTACAAATTTGGTTGTTAAATTTTAAAGTTCACTACCCATAGCATCATATCACACAGATGAATTGATGATTCGCCTAAAAGTCAGGTTTACCCTAGGTCCAATGGGTTGAGCGGTCTTGGCAATCCGGTGTTCCCATCTTGCCTGCAAATCACCTTTCATAATTAAAAGAGACCCGTGTTCCAACCTGACGGCATATTTTTCACGGTGATTTTCTTTTTTCCGGATATCAAAACTGCGTACAGCGCCAAAGGAAACAGAGGCGATAACCGGATGCGATCCCATTACCGTTTCCTTATCACTATGCCAGGCCACCGAATCATTGCCGTTACGATAATAATTGAGCAATACACTATTAAAGGTAATTCCGGCAATGGGTTCCATCCATCTTTTAAGTTCCAAAAGTGGGGTTGTCCATTCCATTGGTGCTGACTTGCCTAGGGCTCCATAGTCAATGTCCTCAATATCTCCATACCAGGCGGTAAGCCTGGGTGTAAGTACTTCCCGGTCGTACATTTTTACAAGCCTTTGCTGCCAGGGCGTGTTCTGAATAAAGGTTCTGAGCAACAGATCGCTTTGATCCTGATCGATAAAACCTGCGTGGTATTCGAGCACATCTCTCGGTAATCCTGCAGATTGCCCGCTAGGAGCAAAAAAACTCAATTGTTCCATTACCTGTTCACCTCTTCCCATCCAAATGATTCTTTTTTATAAACCAGTGGCTTTGCAAGCAACGAAAAATCATCCGAAAAATCATGGTTGAATACCTGGAAGTTCACCGACCACTCATCTTTGAGCAAACCTGGCACAAACTTTGAAAATATGCCTTGAAAGCTTTTAAAGTTAATCCCTTCTTTGCAGATGATCATATAGGCGGCATCAGACCTTAACACCACTTTTTCGACCAGATTCGGCCAACGCGAACAGATTTCATGGGGAAGGTAGTTAAAATACTGTGCATCAATATGACCGGTAAGACCAATCAGAAGATCCTTGCTAAGTTCATCACAATTTTGAAGCTTCCAGGTACCTTGCCATTTCTGTATACTGCCAATCAGTTCACCATCCAGCACGATCTTCCAGGGTTCTCCAACCCCAAAACGGATCAATTGATAAACCACTGATATTCCCCTTTCATCCTCAAAAAAATATTCCAACTCCGTCATAAAAAAGATCCTTTTTCTATTTTTTAAAGATCAAATATAAATATTTTTACTAAATAAATTAGTATTTATTAACATTTTTAACGTTCAAAAGTTCAATAATATACCTTAAAACGATAATTTAATATTTTTGTTCACAATTTAATAATACTAATATTTTTAGTATTATTTTTGCAAGGGTGATATCGAAATTATTTTCTTTGCTCTCGCAAAAGGATATGGCGGCTGTTAAAAAGGATATTATAGGCAAACTTCAGGAACAGATCCTGAATCTTCAGGGCTTTAAACCTGAAAGAAATGCTCATGGGATAGACTTTGGACTGGGCATAATTTCCAATGCTTTCCCGGGTAATGCATTTCCATTGGCTGCCCTGCACGAATTTTTAGCGACAAACCTGGAAGATGCAGCGGCAAGTGGCGGCTTTATTTCTGTCCTGCTTTCTACCCTGATGAAAAAAGGTGGTCTTTGCCTGTGGATCAGTGCGCAACGCAAAATCTTCCCTCCTTCACTCATCACTTTTGGCCTATCGCCAGAACGCATCATTTTTATTGACCTGCAAAACGAAAGGGATGTATTATGGGCAAGTGAGGAAGCATTAAAGTGCGAAAGCCTCACTGCAGTAGTAACTGAACTGGATGAGATCAGTTTTGCGCAGAGCAGAAGACTCCAACTGGTAATTGAAAAAAGCAGGGTTACCGCTTTTGTAATCCGAAAAAATGCAGAAAAACTCAGTTCTACCCTGGCGGCCGCCAGGTGGCGCATATCTGCCATGCCAAGCGGGGCCATTGATGGATTACCCGGACTAGGCTTCGCCAGGTGGCATGTTGAACTGCTGAAGGTTAAAAACGGAATACCGGGCAACTGGATGATCGAATATGCAGCCGGAGTTTTTAAACCAGTAAAACAGGTACCTTTTAACGATCTGAAAATCAGGAAAGCGGTATGATGCAGAAAAGGTATATGTCTATATGGTTTTCTACCCTGCTTACCGACTGGATCCGCATCAAGCGGCCAGCTTTGAAGGATTTGCCGCTTGTTTTTTCAGATAAGGCCGGTAACCGAATGGTGATTACCGCCGCCAGTAAAGAAGCGGCTTCGCTCGGTATCCACCTGGGAATGCCGCTGGCGGATGCCAGGGCGATCGTACCCGATTTGGAAGTCATCGAAAACCAATGCCATAAATCCAAAAAATTATTAACCGCACTTGGCAGGTGGTGCATCCGCTACACACCTTTGGTGGCTTTAGAGGAAGATCAGGGCCTGATTTTAGATATCAGCGGCTGTGCTCATCTGTGGGGAGGTGAAAAGGCCTATCTCCGTGAAATCGTTAACCGCTTACGTGGGATAGGCTATCAGGTCAGGGCTGCGATTTCAGATACTATGGGTACTGCCTGGGCCGTATCGCGTTATGGAAGGGTTTCCCCCATCATTAAAAGTGGTGATGAGCTGAATGCGCTTCTGCCTCTGCCGCCAATGGCGCTCCGCATTTCGCCCATAGCCAGTCAAAAATTGATCAAGCTTGGGCTAAAGACCATAGGCAGTTTTATTTCTATGCCCCGATCAGTATTGCGCAGAAGGATCGGCGAAGACAGTATGGAAAGAATTGAGCAGGTATTGGGACAAAAAGAAGATTTTTTTTTACCGATTACTGTTCCTGAAGTTTATAGCGAAAGATTGGCCAGTATGGAGCCGATCAGAACACGGAAAGGGATTGAAATCGCCATCGAAAAACTGCTGTTTCAGCTTTGCGCCAAACTGCAAAGTGATGGAATGGGTCTCCGTTCGGCCCTATTGCAAAGCTACCGGATAGATGGCCAGGTAATTAAAACCCAAATTGGTACCAATAGCCCAAGTATCAATACGAGCCATCTTTTCAAGCTGTTTTCACTCCAGATCGATAAGATTGAGCCCAAAATGGGTATTGAACTTTTCACTATGGATGCGGTTAGGTTTGACCGGCTGGATCCAGGTCAGGAATCTTTATGGATGACAGAAAAAAGTATGAGCAACCAAAAGGTCATTGAACTTTTGGATAGGCTGGCGGGAAAACTGGGTGCCCAGGTCATTCAACGCTATCTACCACAGCCTCATCACTGGCCGGAGCGATCCATTAAAAAGGTGGATTCCATTACCGAGCCGCTTTCTTTACCCTGGCGCACTGACCGCTTGCGCCCGGTACAGCTACTTAAAGTACCAGAGCCTGTACAGGTTACTGCCCCTATCCCCGATTATCCACCCATGCTGTTTCGCTATCAGGGCGTTACCCATCAGGTAAAAAAAGCAGACGGGCCGGAACGCATTGAACGTGAATGGTGGCTGGAAAAGGGTGAGCATCGGGATTACTATCAATTGGAAGATGCAGAGGGAAAACGCTACTGGCTTTTCAGATCAGGTCATTATAGTCCGGAGAAACCCTCTCAATGGTTTATACACGGTTTTTTTGCTTAGTGAAATGGAATATATAGAACTTCAGGTAACGAGTAATTTTAGTTTCCTCAGGGGGGCTTCACACCCGGAAGAATTGATCGATCAGGCGGCAGTTATGGGTTATCGCAAGCTGGCCATTACCGATCGCAATACCCTGGCAGGAATTGTGCGTGCACATGTAGCGGCGAGAAACCACGCGATCGAACTGATACCTGCCTGCAGGCTCGACTTACTGGATGGGCCATCGATATTGGCTTATCCAACAGACAAGGCCGCCTATTGCCGTCTTTCTGCTTTGCTTAGCCTGGGCAATAGCCGGGCAGAAAAAGGCAGTTGCCACCTTTATCAGGCTGATGTGTTTGAATATAGCGAGGGTATAAAGTTTATTGTAATTCCCCCAGATGAAATGAATTCCATTTTTGATTACCAGGAGAACTTTAAAGCTCAACTGTCAGATTTCAGAAAAAAAATCGGTAATAATCTGTTTTTAGCTGCAACAATGGGTTATACCGGAGCTGACCACAAAAAACTGTTCAGGCTAAACCAGTTATCGCAGGTGCTGGATATTCCGCTTATTGCCACAAACGATGTACATTACCATCATCCGGACCGGCGTGAACTGCAGGATATACTCACCTGTACGCGCGAAAAATGCACGGTTCAGAACGCTGGTTTTTTGCTCCACCAGAATGCAGAGCGGCATTTAAAGGATCAGACAGAAATGATCAGGCTCTTTAGGCAGTATCCGCAAGCCATAAAAAACAGCATCTTATTGGCTGAGTCCTGCCAGTTTTCGCTAGACAGTTTAGAATATGTGTATCCGGAAGAAATTACTACCGATGGAAGATCACCACAGGAGGAACTCAGCTATCTTTCCTGGAAAGGTGCCAGAGAGGTGTTTGGTGAAGAAATCCCGGAAAAAATTACGGCCAACATTCGGTATGAACTTAAATTTATGGAAGAAATGAACTATGCTTCCTATTTCCTTACCGTATATGATATTGTCAGGTTTGCGCGTTCAAAAGGAATTTTATGCCAGGGGCGCGGCTCTGCAGCCAATTCTACGGTATGCTACTGCCTGGGCATTACTTCGGTCAACCCCACAAAATTTGACCTTCTTTTTGAGCGTTTTATCTCTTCAGCCAGAAATGAGCCGCCGGATATTGATGTGGATTTTGAACATGAGCGCAGAGAAGAGGTGATCCAGTATATTTATCAAAAATACGGCCGCGACCGGGCGGCCATTGTTGCTACTGTAACCCAACAGCATCAAAAAGGTGCAATACGCGATGTGGGTAAGGCCATGGGACTTTCGGTAGACACCGTGGCCAAGTTATCAGGGGCAATCTGGGAGTTTACCGACGAATGGTTTGAAGAGGCGCGGATACTGGAAGCCGGACTCAACCCAAAGGATCCGCTATTAAAAAAGGTATTGCAACTTACCGGGCAAATGATGGGTTTTCCCCGCCAGCTGGGCCAGCATACGGGTGGATTTGTGATTACCCAGGGAAAACTGACCGACCTATGCCCCATTATAAATGCCCGTATGGCAGACCGCACCAATATAGAATGGAACAAAGATGATATCGATGCATTGGGTTTTCTAAAAATTGATGTGCTGGGATTGGGTATGCTCACGTGTATCCGGAAAGGATTTGAGCTGGCTAAAAAACATTACGACCTTGATTTAACATTGGCCAATATCAATGAAGAGGAAGATCCAAAGGTATATGAGATGATCAGCAATGCAGATACCATTGGCGTTTTTCAGATCGAAAGCCGGGCACAGCAGTCGATGCTGCCACGTTTACGCCCCAAATGTTTTTACGACCTGGTAATCGAAGTGGCCATTGTACGTCCGGGGCCCATTCAGGGAGATATGGTGCACCCCTATCTGAGGAGAAGGAATAATGAAGAAGCTGTTGAATACCCTTCGCCCGAACTGGAAGAAATATTATGCAGGACGAAAGGTGTGCCTTTGTTCCAGGAACAGGCGATGAAAATTGCCATAGTAGCGGCGGGTTTCTCTCCGGCCGAGGCAGATGCTTTAAGGCGCAGCATGGCCACTTTCAAATTTAAGGGGCTGGTCAACCAGTTTGAAAAAAAACTCATTGATGGGATGTTGGAACGCGGCTATAGTGAAGATTTTGCCAAACGTATCTTCAAACAGCTGGAGGGGTTTGGAAGTTATGGTTTCCCCGAAAGCCATGCCGCGAGCTTTGCGCTCCTGGTATATGTATCGTGCTGGCTGAAATGTTACTATCCCGATGTTTTCGCGGCAGCCTTACTCAACAGTATGCCCATGGGCTTTTATCAACCGGCACAGATTGTAATTGATGCCAGGAACCATGGCGTGGAGGTGCGTGCGATAGATGTTAACCATTCGGCCTGGGACAATATACTGGAGGAAAAAACCGGAAAATATCATGCCATTCGCTTGGGATTTCGCCAGATCAAGGGGATTGCCCTGGAAGAAATGGAATTACTTGTTAAAGGAAGAGCAGCTTCCTATAAAATGATACATGAACTTATGGATGCCGGCGTATCACAACACACGCTGGAAATTTTGGCTGATGCTGATGCTTTCCGCTCATTGGGAATGGACAGGCGGCAGGCACTTTGGGAGGTTTCGGCACTGGCAGACCGTCCGGTTGGCATATTCGAAAAACAAGCCTCTGAAAGTGAAAAAGAACCACGGTTATCACTGCCGCTGATGCGCGATTCTGAACATGTTGTACACGATTATGCCACTACGGCGCTGTCGCTCAAAGCACACCCCGTAAGTTTTGTGCGCGAAAAGCTCAGTTTGCTTAAAATCCTTTCTACCAAAGAGGCAGCAGCATCCTGGGATGGCAGATTGGTAAAAGTTGCAGGGCTGGTGCTGGTACGCCAGCGTCCTGGAACTGCAGGCGGCGTCTGTTTTATCACTGTTGAAGATGAAACAGGTGTAGCGAATCTGGTTGTTTTTCAACATCTTTTTGAAAAGTACCGAAAAGAGATACTGGGCGCAAGGCTTCTGATGGTAGAAGGAAAACTACAGCGTGAGGGTGAGGTGGTGCATGTTATTGTTAAACGCTGTTTTGATCTGACCAGGCTGTTTAAAGGACTTACTGATACGGGGCATGAAGAACTGCCTTTATTAACGCTTTCGAGGTCAGACGAACGCGTGCCTTACCCCACAGAAAACAAACGTACACAAAAAAGAGAGCAGGCAGATGGCACAGTATTCCCTCCAGCCAGGAACTTTAAATAGTTTCGGGTTGATGGCCAAAACCAATAACCAAAATCAATGTTGTTTTAGCATGGAAATACATGAAAAGTTTATGGCAAAAGCCATTGCATTATCAGAGCAGAATCTGCGGACGTTAAATGGCGGACCGTTTGGGGCTTTAATTGTCCGCGACGGTAAGATCCTAAGTGCTGAAGCAAATTCAGTAACGCAGGACTGTGACCCGACGGCCCATGCGGAAATAAATGCAATCAGGCAGGCAGCAAAAAAAATCGGCAAAGCCGACCTGTCAGGCTGTACGATTTATACCAGTGCAGAACCTTGCCCCATGTGCTTAAGTGCCATATACTGGTCTAATATTAAGCAGGTATACTATGGAAATACCAGAACAGATGCGGAATGGGCAGGCTTTGGTGATCAATTTATTTTAGACGCCTTAAAGGAACCTATAGAAAAACAGCCAATAGCATTTGAAAGGATTATGCCCGGAGAAGCCATAAAAGCATTTGAGCAATGGCGTGCGGGGGGCCAAATGCTGGAAGACAAAGTTAAAGACGGATCGCTATAATTGCTTCGTAATGTTGCAGTTAACAATCAATAGATTACAGTTTACCAGATGATCAGCTGCGCTAAAGCAGAATATAACCACCCGCCCTACGGGCACCCCTCCTTAATAAGGAGGGGAGTAAACCATTATATGCTATAATCTATTATTACGTCTTAAATCAATAAGAGATATGACCTATGTTCAGATGATTTCTGTTTCGAATCCGATGGCTGAATATTTATCAATCCGCTTTCAAGGTATAAACCGAAACCGAGCCTGCTTCACAGAAAAATTCTGCCCATCCATCCTCGCCTATGGTAACTTCTCTGTCGCAATGCCCCAGATAATCGCTGAAAATCTTGCCTGCAAACTCAGCACCCATTTCCATACGCTTATTTCCCGCCTCACCGTTTGATAAAACTACCGCAAGGCCCGAATCCTGGTGTTCCTCATCCCCCGAGCGTGTCCAGCCAATACAACTTGGATGATCAAAATAATCACGTTGAAAACCATAGGCAAATGCTTTTCTCAATTGTAGCAATGCTTCCAGCTGAGGAAGTGCCGCCATGGTTACCTCATGGTCTTTTCCATCGTTCCCTTTGTCTGTATATGCCGATCCGTATACATCTGCATAAAAAACGCAAGGATAGCCTGCTTCCCGGAGTAAAATGATTGCATAAGCATGTGCCCTGAACCATGGCTCTACCGTTTGTTCGAGCGATTGGAGTGGTTGGGTATCATGGTTTTCAACCAGTGTTACCGCTAACTCTGGTCTTACTGAAACCAGTGATCCATCTAATATGGTACTCAGGTCATATTGTTCGCCTTCTTTACTGGCGCGGGAGAAATTAGCCTGAAGGCTGGCATCGAAAAGCGACATACGGCCTTGGGTAGCATCGATATAATCCAGCATGGCCTGCGGATCGTATGGCGACCAATATTCGCCCACCGTAAAGAGTTCTTTGCCTGTTTCAGCCCTAAGATAGTCTAACCATTCATTGTAGAAATCAGCAGGCATATGTTTAATCGCATCCAGGCGTAGCCCATCAAAACCTGCAGTTTGATAAAACCACAGCCCCCATCGTTTAAGTTCTTCCCTTACAGCAGGATTCCGAAAATCGATATCGGTCAGCATCAGGTAATCATAATTTCCGTTTTCAGTATCAAGCACATCTTCCCATCCTGCCCCATATTGGTTTTGAATACTATACACCGCTGACTCCTGGGTACGGGCATCGTAATCTACACCGGTAAAACATTGAAAATCCCATTTAAATTCAGAATATTTCCCTCCGCGGCCCGGATAGGTAAATTTGGTATAAGCATCAATCTCAAAAGGTTCTGAAATAAATTCATTTCTATTTTCAGGGTTTACCTTACGCACGGTCACCGGCTCGTGCTCATCTGCACCGCCAAGATGGTTCAGCACGATATCTACATAAACATTTATACCAGCCTCCTGCGCAGCCTTGATCGCCTGAATATATTCGTCTTTTGTTCCATATTTAGTGGCAATGCTTCCTTTTTGGTCAAATTCGCCAAGGTCATATAAATCGTAAGAATCATAACCAGTTGAATCTTTGCCATCCATACCTTTATGTGCGGGAGGCAACCAAATGGAATCTATGCCCATTTCCTTTAATTTAGCAGCATCTTGTTGTACCTTTTTCCAAAGGCTGCCATCATTGGGATAGTACCATTCAAAGTACTGCAACATCGTATGATTTTCCATTTTAAATAAATTTAGTAGTGCATATACCTCTTAAATGGTACGATTGTTTTGAATTTGATCAATACATACTGAATTTATTTTATAACAGACAGTTTTGAAACCTAAATAACTAAATGCTATGCACTTGCTACTAAGAAGATCATCGGAAATTTCAGGCACAATTACGACAATTAATGAGCGATAAATATCTCCGAAAAATTTTTACCGGTGCCTGTTCAAAGCCATATCATCAACTGTAATTTCACACCTGATTCCCGTGTTGAGCCGTGTAAGCGCAACATAATATTGGAGAAATTATCCGACTACCTGTCCAAAAATTCAGCAAGATCGGAATGAAAATCGATGTTGATGATACAGCCTCATACAGGATTAAAACAACAAATACGCTGCTCAGATTGCTTTTTATAACCAAAGACTGAAAACAGCCTGCTTAATCAGCGAAGCAATAAAGCTTAGCTGTGGGCATACACCTTTACCCCGCCAAGCCAGGTTTCCAGCACTTTGATATTTCGCATGTTCATGCTACAATCTTTACGTGACATTGTAACCGGATCTTTTTCCAGGATTACAAAATCTGCAAATTTCCCTTCATCCAGGCTTCCCGCCCAGCTATCGGCATAACATTGCCATGCGGCATCATAGGTTACCGCTTTAAGCGCCTGTTCATTGGAAAGTTGTTCTTCGGTATTTAGCACATTTAACGGCCATTTATTTTCGTTTGCCTCCATTACCCGGGTAATGGCTTGTTCCATCATCCTTAAAGGTCCCAATGGGGTAACGGTATGGTCGCTATGGAGGGAGATGCGCAGCTTTTTGGCCGCAGATGCACAACGGTCAAGAGAAAATACCTTAGGTGCATTATTTTCCGGTAAATGTTGTCCTTCGAATATTACTTTCTCAAATACATCACCCCAGTACCCCACATGGCCAATCAAAAAGCTGGGCGAAATCTTCCATTTTTCCATTTCATCTATACTATTTTGCTCGAGCAGGGAACAATGCTCAATCCGGTTTCGCAGTTCAGGTCCCATATATTTCTCCAATGCCTTTCGGAAGGCTGCAATGGTATCCGTTATGGCTTGATTTCCATTAGCATGAATCATAATCGGCCAGCCTTTTTCCAATATCACCTTGTCAACCAGCGTCTGATAGGTTTCTGTATCTGAAAAGTTGAATATACCACAGGGGTGATCTTTTTCAAGTATCACAGCATATGGTTCAGACTGGTATCCGGTCAATCCCTGATTAGAACCATCAGATACAATTTTAACATGGCCATAATACAGATCCAGATAATGACTCGGCTGCCTGTATGGTGTCAAAGCCTTTGCTGCATCCAATGTTTCGCAGTACAGGGCACCACCCAAACGCACCGATAACTGTCGTGCCCCGAGATATTTTTCAAGATAGGGAATATACATCTGGTTGATTAGTGCATCGTACATCGAGGTTACCCCTCTCGAGTTAGCCTGCCGGAAGAATGCATCCATATTGGCGACGATGTTAAGCGATTTTGACGCAATTGCTTCCTCAAAGGTATTTACCGCTGGCATCATCATGGCCTCCTCTTCCAGTAATCCATGCGTTTTGGCAATGTAATCATCAGCGCTGCTATAATCATGCATTGCAGGTTCCCCTTGCTGCTTATTGTAAATTTGACGTAGGGCTACTGAATTAGCATAGATAGTATGCCCTGATGCACTCATGATAATGATCGGTTTATCTTTGCTCACGTTGTCAAGAAACACATTATCAATCTGCGAAAAGTTTTTTCCGCTTTGCGGCTGAATAAGTGCGGGATCGAGTCCGGTAGCCAGTAACACGGTGTCTGATGAAGTCTCAAGTGCGGAAGACAATGTCGCTGATATCCACTCCTTAGTGTAAACTTTCTTCAGATCCTGGCCTTCAAAAGGACCTACATCCACCCATGAAGCCATCATACCTGAAAAGACGGTATGAACATGGGGTTCGAACATTCCGGGGATCAGGGTATGGGCCTTATCCAGTACAATATGCTGATAATTATCTTTGTATTTGGCATCCATGGCCTCCTTTACTTTCGTATAGGTACCACATGCAACAACATTGCCTTGAGCAATACCGATCGATTCGACAATGTCTGCCTGCCCATTTATCATAGGTCTGATCGTTCCTCCCGAATAGAGAATCGCTTTAGGTGAGGCTGCAACAGGCTTACTTTTGGGAAGATGAGCAGTTAGCTTTTCAATATGTTCCTTGCTGAAAAGCTTATGTTTTAAAATTTCAACTATTGGGTTTTTGCAACCGCAGGTGCAAGCATGTATATGGTGATGATCTGTGTTTTTCATTGGTAAGGAGCTATTTAATCCGTTTTCTGATTTTTATTTTTTATTACCACTTCTTTGTTCCTCTTTAAGCCGTGTCCCATCCACTGAAGCAGCATAAGATGCTATCCAGGCCAGAATCTGCTCCATAATCCTAATAATCATTTCTAACTCTGTGACAGCTTTGACACCAGGAACCAGCTTTTTATCGTGTTTATACACCGGCTGTGGCAAAGGCTGTGGCAGAATGAGGCCTTTTACAGCTGGACTGTCCTGGTATGCCGGTATACCCGAATAAAGATTAACGTGCTGGAGGATGAGCTGAGTAATATAATCTTTCATAGTCTTGGGCGGGGTACTGATCTTTGCTGTGGATCGATCTGAATGTTGAAGCGTTCCGGGCAGAGATTGGTTCTGTATTCTGGTATAGGTTGCTCCCGATGTTGCGGCCCTTTTAATCAGCAGTCGTTGAAGTGTGTTAAGGGTTTCTTTTGTCAGAAAATTGGTTGACTGACCATAGATTTCGGCAATCTGCTGCAAGTCTGCTTCCTGCCAGGCGTGTGGCACAACATCTAATGTATTCCAGTGCATTGTATTCCAGCTCTGGTAATCACCCGTCTGTGCAACCCATCCCTGAGGAAGCGGAGGGAATGTACTATTGAACAAACTGGCAAATGCGCTCTCTCCGGGTGTAGGTCCGGCTGTAGGGTAAACCAATGAAATATCAAATGCATTTAGCCTGTTCTGCTCCTTTAAATAAAGGGCCAGCGTTGGTGAAAGTGCACCTGCCAGGCTATGTCCACAAAATACGATTGCACTTTTCCGGTCGGGATTCAAACTCGCAATAAAGGCCTCAAGTGTGGTATCAGGAGATGCTGCATTGGAGGGACTAATGAGTCCGAGCAGTATTTTAATACCTGTTGCAGTTCCATTGGAGATATAGGGATCAGTTCCATTATAAGCCGATGGCGAAAACTGTGCCGGATTGTAATTTTTCCAGTTTACCACTTGAGCTACCGAAAAATCCTCGGTTTCCCAGTCGTAAAGCGAAGCTGGATTAGTTGCTGCTATGGCTACTACGTAAGTTGGCAAAGTCGGGCCACCTGGGTAAGCAACCGCATCGCAATGCGCAACAAATAAGGCATTATCAGCAACACCAGTAGGTTTTCCATTTTGATCCGTCTCCTCAATGAGTGCGGGTCCCCATACCAATTTCCAGTCGCCAAGTGTCGAAGTCACCGATTTATCGGCTACAGAAGGTTTGGTTTGCCCCATTACCTCAACAGGCGGAACACCATTTAAGTAAAAAGATAATTCATACTGCAATTGCAGTTGTAAATCGGTACCGGTACCGTGGTAGCCTCCGGCCCGGTTAGCGATGCACGCAAGTCCAAAGACCTGTTGATAAGCATCAAGAGATGGATTTTCCATGAATTTGAGAATTTATAAATTGAAAATGTAAATATTACCACCCACTACACAAACTAAAGCTTTTGCAACCGGCATAAAGGACATCTATCTGTGATCTGGATCAGCACTGAATATGATGAAAAGCTTTTGCGAATAAGTAAATCTACAATTTTAAGGAGTATTTAAAAATGATTAATCATACGTAAATTAAAAATACTTAAATGTAAGTATGTAATTTTAAAACTACAATTAATATACTATTCATCTTAACCATTTAAAATCTAGTCAAACCGGAATTATTTACTTAGCCAGGTATCAGCAAGTTATAAGCTATGGAATATATATGCAGAAAAACGAAAGAAGTACATTCAGATCAACCATTTCCAACTAACTTAAGTATTACCCGCGAGAAGGATAATATTAAAAACCTGGTAACAAAATGAGGTCTACGCAAACATTCACCTTTTAAAGGCGGTTTTGGTAGATATGGAACAGGATCAAAACATAAAAGCAAACATCAGAACCGTAGTTGTTACCGGCGCATCCAGCGGTGCCGGGCGGGCCATCGCCCTGGCTTTTGCGGCAAATGGCGATCGGGTGGTGATTGCTGCGAGGAATATCGATGCGTTAAAAGACCTCGCTGTTGAATGTGAAAATGCTGGTGGTGCGACAGAATGCGTCGCCTGCGATACCGCTGATTATCACCAGGTGCTCAACCTGGCGGCAACAGCAGCAAAGATCGGTACGGGTATTGATGTATGGATTAATAATGCAGGTGTACTTGCTATTGGCAGTTTCGACCAGACACCCATGGAGGTCAGTGAGCAGGTAATCAAAACCAATCTTTTAGGTTATATGCATGGTGCCCACGCCGTTATGCCCTATTTTAAAAAACAGGGATTCGGAATCCTGATCAACAATATCTCCATCGGCGGGTTCCTGCCTGTACCTTTTGGTGCGGGTTATTCTGCTGCTAAGTTCGGACTTCGCGGCTTTTCCGCATCATTAAAATCTGAACTGAAGAAATATCCTAATATCCATGTCTGTGATGCCTTTCCCGGCTTTCTTGATACGCCCGGCATACAGCATGCGGCCAATTATACCGGCAAAGTGCTCAAACCCGGCCCGGTAGTTTATGACCCTAACCGCCTGGCCCATGAGGTATTCAAACTTTCACTCAATCCCAGATCTGAAAAAATGGTAGGCAGTTTCTCCATATTGATGCGCTTATCCCGTGCCCTGTTCCCAAGCCTGACCACTGCCATCGCCGGAAGCGTGATCCGTACCTACCTTAAACACGCCAAAACCATTGCACCAACAAATGGTAATATTTTCAGTCCTGTAGCCTATGGCAATTCGGTACATGGCGGATGGGGAATTCCCGGAAAACCAAAAGCGCACCGTAAATATGTAGCCCTAGGGGCTGGGCTATTACTCGGTGCATTACTCATCAAAAGGAAATGGTAAATGGAGAACAAAATTGTTTTTTTTGGCGATAGCCTTGTGGCAGGATACGGTCTTAAAGACCCTTTCTCTGAATCCATCCCGGCCCTCATCAACGCAAAACTAAAAAAGCTCGGACTAAAATACACTGTAATTAACGCAGGCCTAAGCGGAGATACTACGGCTTCTGCCCTATCCAGACTTGGCCAGGTCCTGAGTGAAAACCCAGCGATTTTTATCCTTGAACTTGGCACCAATGACTTTTTACGCGGCATTAGTCCTGTGCTGATCCGATCTAACCTACAGCTCATCATCAACAAAGTTAAATCTACCTGTCCGTCGGCATCCATACTCTTGCTGGGCATCGAACTACCAGACTGGGCAACCGGCTGGCATCAAAGTGATTATTCTGGCATATTTCCCGCACTGGCTGAAAAAAATGGCCTTTCGCTGGTACCGTCATTTTTAAAAAATGTAGCAGGCATACGGGCACTGAATATGTACGATGGTGTTCACCCGCTTAAAGAAGGATATGAGATCGCGGGGGAAAATATCTGGCCGGAATTGTACAGAATTATTCAGGAGCGTGGTAGCCTCACTGACTTATTGTAAACCGTAGTCACCTCATGATCGCTTCCAATAGACAAGATTTCGGACAGATGGATGTTATATTTCGGTCTTAGCGAGACGCCAGGACCAGTTAAGGTTTATATAGGCCTGCTCACAGCACGCGATTTGTTAATGGCTGCAATGACCTTGTTTATCTTTCTACATATTTATGTAGCCTAGCTATTTTTCATTTAGGAATCAGCAAACCCTATTCGGGGGGAATGTAATTATTTTTGGATATAATTATCCAGCCAGTTGAATGGTAAATACGGTAAGCGGCCTGACGGTTTTCAAAGAAAAATCGAAACCGTGGTTGAGCAGTATTTCTCTAACCAGGGTTAGCCCAATCCCTTGTCCATCTTTTTTCGTACTGAAAAACGGGCTAAAAAGTTGCGCTGCATTTTCCTCAGAAATACCTTTTCCATTGTCGTAAATATTGAGCTGGTGTTTAGCAGAATTTAGTTCTATCTGGATAACGCCGTTATTTTCTATCGCTTGAATTGAATTTTTAAGAATGTTTATCAGGGCCTGTTCCATTTGTTCCACATCGGCGGCAATAAAATATGATGAGGTTGGTAAGTCCAGTTCAAACCTGATTTCTTTTTCGTTTGCAGCGAAATACATTAATGCTGACACCGATTTGAGGAGTTCTACCAGATCTGTTTTCTTTCTGTTCGCTGCCGGAAGTTTAACCAGATCGGCAAAATTCCGCATAAATACATTTAGGTTCTGGTTACGCTCAACAGCAATTTTCATGGCATTTTTTAATAGCTGCTCTTCCTCTTCCAGCCATAAATTATCTTGCGCCAATGCCGTATTAATAATTGAATTTACGGGACCAACTGTATTGTTCACCTCATGCGCCATCATCCTGATCACCTTACTGTAAACATTTTTTTCGGCTGCAAAAATTTCTGCCGTTACTTCCTCCATCATGATAAAAATCCGCTCAAAACCCCTGTCCATAAATCTCGACTTTTGAATTTTGTAGGTATGCAATCCATCTGTACGGAGCATTTTTGATGTTCCGGTTTTCATACCCAGGATCTGATTTTCAAGCATATCAGGATTCGCTTTTGTAATTTCCAACGCTTTTGGATTAATCTGCTTTAGCTGCCCATCATAGTCAAGAATAATAATTCCCGTTGGAGAAGTCTGAATAAGCTTTTCGAGAAAAAAATGCTGTTCTTCCTGCTTGGTTCGTTCCGTTCTCAATTCGTCAATCATGCGGTTATAAACATCCACAAGCTCATCTACCTCTTTTTTTCCGGTTAATAAAAATTTAACGTTAAAATCCCGGTCTTTTATGGCTGCAATGCCTTGTTTTAAATAGGTAAGCGGACTAACTAGCTGCTTATAAAGGCTAATTGATATAACAACAGAAACCAGTACAAATGCCTCTGCCAGCATAAATATGAGTTTGTTTTTCTCAAAAATAAAATAGCTCATCACCAGGCAGATGAAGTGAAGAATAACGATAAACAGAATATACTTAGTCTTCAGTTTCATGAAATGGAATTTGATATTTTTCCAAACGGCGATAAAGGGCATTCCTGGTAATCCCCAATGATGCCGCGGCTTTTGTAATTCTGTTTTTATGGAAATTCATCGCCTGCTTAACCATTTCTGCCTCCATCTGGTCTAAAGTCATGGTACCTACTCCGGGCAATCTGACTTTATCGCTTTTTAATGGCGACAAATTTAACTGAGATTGAAAATCATCAATCGTTAATTCATTTGTACTGCTGATCAGTACCGTTCGCTCAACAAGGTTTTTTAGCTGGCGGATGTTGCCGGGCAAAGGCAGTTGCTGTAACCAGCGTAAGGCACCGGGTGCTATTGATAACGCTTCCCTACCGTAAATTTCTTTCAGATTATTGATAAAGAAGTTAACCAGTAAAGGAATATCAGATGGTCTTTCCCTTAACGCGGGTAGATGAATAGTGATCAGGTTAATACGGTACAACAAATCCTCCCTAAATAAGCCCAACGCTACACTTTCGTTTAAATTTTTGTTTGTTGCACAAACTACCCTGGTATCAACTGTTTTGGTTCGGCTGCTGCCTAAAACTTCATACGTCCGGTCTTGTAAAACCCTTAATAACTTCACCTGACCTGCTGCTTCCAGATCGCCTATCTCATCCAGGAAAATGGTTCCTTTATTCGCCATTTCAAACCTGCCCGTCCTATCGAAACGGGCATCAGTAAAAGCTCCGCGAACATGGCCAAACATTTCGCTCTCAAATAACGAAGATGAAATTCCTCCCAGATTAACTTTTACAAAAGGCTTGCCCGAGCGGTTGCTGTTTTCGTGAATGGCCTCTGCTATCAGCTCCTTACCCGTTCCGCTTTCGCCTGTAATCAATATTGACGCATTGGTTGAAGCTACGCGACCAATGGTTTCCAGAATATTCAGCAAGGTTGGGTCTTCACCTATAATCTGTTTAAAGTTATATTTCTTATCCAGTTCCTTTCTGCTTCGGGAGCGCAATTTTTTACCATTAATTTCTAATAAGGTAGCTACCGACTGCAGCAGGTGTTCGTTATTCCATGGTTTATTAACAAAATCGTTTGCGCCGAATTTCATCCCCTGCACAGCAAGTTCTATACTTGCCCAGCCGGTAATTAATATAATCGGAACACCGGCATCAACAGTTCTGATTTTTTTCAGCAAACACATGCCTTCTTCTCCCGAGGTATCAATAGAAAAATTTAAATCCAGTACCACAAGTGCAGGCTTTTGGGTTTTTACCACCTCAAAAGCCTGCACAGCATTATCTACAGGAATAACCTCGTAGCCCGCCCCTTTTAAGAGAAGTGAAATGGAAGTTCTAACGGCAATATCATCATCAACTACTAAAATCATATACGAAGTTAACCATTTAGTCTTCATGCAGTGCAACGGCCGGATGAATTGCAGCAGCTTGCCTGCCCGGATATAAGGAGCATGCGATAACCAATGTATAAATAAATAAAACAGAGAGTAAAATGGCAATAATGTAAACGCCAGATGCAATATCAAACACGTTTAACAGCGGAAACTGAACAGCAAAGAAACAGCCGATCAGAACAGATATTGTAGCTAAGATTAACGATTCGAGTACCATTTGAGTTGACACGGAAACGCCGCTTGCACCAATTGCCCGCCTCAGGCCAATTTCGCCTTTCCGTTTATTAATGTTATACCACAACACGCCGAAAAGACCAAGGGCAACATTAATAATCAGGAAACCCGCAACGATGATGAACAATAACATCGGGATAATGGTTTCCTTGTTTTTGGCATTGCGCATTTCATCAACATGCTGAATTTCGACTGCACTGCGCATCGTTGTGGCCATAAACTTATATAGATTGCTTTCAAAACCGGCACCGGCAGTTTCCCGTACCTTTATTAAAAGGGTACTCGCCCACTTCAAATTTGTTGTATCCAACTGACTAAACATAACATTGTTTGCAGGCAAGAAATCACCATTTGCCTTAAAATCGTTAACAACACCTATGATTTTGAATTTATTTTTATCATCAAAATCGCCAATCAGCTTTCCAGCAGCCTTTGCGGTTCCGAACAACTCTTTGCTAAAGGTCTCGTTAATAACAATTCCTTTATTTTTGCTGATCAGGTCTTCCAGAGTAAACCATCTCCCGTCAACGAGTTTAACACTCCAAACTTTTTGGTAATCATTTCCCACATTAAAATCGCTAATGTTATTGAATTTCTTTCCTCCTTGCGTTAATCCGGTACTTATAAAACTGGATGAATAGGGATAATTTGAGCTAGAAAAACTTACCGCTTCAATTTCAGGCATTGCTTGCAGTGCTTTGTTCAGATTGGTATAAAAAATACCAAGCGAATCAGCATTTTTCGATAACCGGTCACCATTATAGCTAACTGACCAAACCCTATTATAATCAAAGCCAAGTGGCTTGATATAATTCTTATAGTAATAGGTTAAATAAGAAAAAACAGCAAACACAACCAGAAAGGAAATCAGAATTTCAGACAGAAAAAGGAAGTTTTGTCTCCTTTTGTTCCATATTAATTTAAACAGATGTTTATACATATATTTTATTTTGAGGCATTAAGCCTTTAATGCTTTAACAATATTTAATTTCGACATTCTCCATGCCGGGTAAACGCCTGAGATCAATCCAAAGCAAAAACAGGTAATCAGACTAAAAAATAATACCGTTAAATTCATGGTGAGATTAAAGCTTGATATGTAATCTGATTCGTTGATGAGGTAAATAACCAGCAGGGATAAAAAGACCCCTATAATGCCTCCAATAAAAGTGAGAATCAGGTTCTCTACAATAAACTGGTAAACCAATGTTTTTGATGACGCTCCAAAGGCCTTGCGTACGCCAATTTCTGATGAGCGCTCCATGATCCGGGTAATATTGATATTGACTAAATTCATGGTTGGTAGCAATAAAAACAGGAGTACAAAAATTCCGCCTATTGTGATTACTTTTGTGATCCCGTTACTGGTCGAATCTCCTGCTATTCTACGGGCAACACTGGTTTTAAATCCATCTGCATTGCAATAAATCTTATTAAAATCTGGCGGGATTGGCAGTTTATCAACCATTTGGGCAAACTCTTTTTTCATCCTGGGCACATCAGTTTCTGTACGGCCTAAAAGCACCGCATTATATGAACCCATTAATCTTGTATCTTTAATATCTTTTGCAAGCGTATAAGGCAGATACATATCGCCGGCAAAATTGCGTACAGCACCTGAAACATTATCAACCACTCCAATTACCCGATAGTTAATGTTATCTGCAGAAATGTATTGGCCAATTACCGATTTTTGATCACCGAAATAAGCTTCTTTTGTTTTTTTAGAAATCACGGCAACACGTTCTGCACTTTTAATTTCCCTTTCACCATAAGGTTTACCTTCCAAAAACCGGTACGATAAAACATTCCAGTAATCTGCATTGGTGTATTTGTAACCTATTACCAGCTTTTTATTGTTCAAATAAGCATTAGACGATCTCTGATCAGAAGAAATGGCCATTTTATAAACCGTTTTCAACCTGGAAACATAATGTTCAAAGAAATAAAACGACAGGTTGCTCATATTCACCCAGCCTTCCTTGGTATTTTTTATTTCTATACGTTCAACATAAAGCGAACGATGTTGATTGTAATCAGGATATCCTGGATTAAACATTTTATCTGCAATCGCAGTGGCTACCATTAAGATGGTTAGTGTAAGGCTGATGCCAAACAAGCTGATGAAGGTGAAAAATTTCCTTCTTTTTAAAACAGCTATAGCAATTTTGAAATAATTTTTTAACATAGCTGAAATTATTGAACCTGTGAACCATCAAAAAGACGAACCAATCTGTGTGTTTTTTGCGCCATGCTTTCGTCATGTGTAACCATCACGATTGTTGTACCTTCATTTTTGTTCAGATTGATGAGGATATTCATGATCTCATTTCCCATCGCGCTATCAAGGTTTCCTGTTGGCTCATCCGCAAGGATAATCTGAGGGCGGCCAACAATAGCCCTGGCAATGGCAACACGCTGACGTTGCCCCCCCGAAAGCTGCGTAGGGAAATGTTTTAAACGGTTGCTCAGGCCAACTTTTTCCAATGCTTCAGTCGCAAGGGCCTTTCTTTCCTTAGCAGATGAATCGCGGTACAATAAAGGTAGTTCTACATTATCCAATACCTGCAGATCATTAATCAGGTGGTAACTCTGAAAAATAAATCCAAGCTTCTCATTTCTGAAATGGGCCAGTTTTTTATCAGAAAAACTGCGAATGTCCTGGTCATCTATTTTGATATCTCCCTTCGATGGTTCATCAAGCAAGCCCATAATATTCAGCAAAGTACTTTTTCCGCAGCCCGAAGGCCCCATAATGGAAAGAAATTCTCCCTTTGCAATGTCGAGGTTAATACCGTTTATCGCCAGGGTTTCCACAGTAGCCGTCCGGTAAACTTTTTCAATATTTTTTAAGCGTATCATCATGTATAATTAGTAATTAAGATTTATTAATAAGTTATTTTAATGTTTTTTTCAAAATCGTAAAGAGAAAGATAGCGAAGCTGATAATAAGCACCCCAAAAATCGCGGAGCGAAGAAACGTAATCGCGTTTTGCTGCATCATTTTCCTGGAAAGCAATACTTAAATCGGTAATGCTCAGGTTGCCTAAAACATAGCGCTCGCTGGCTATCTTATATTTTTCTGCGGCAATTTTTGCAGCCGTATCTGTAAGCTTGGTCTGTTCTTTCATCATATTAAAAAGCGTTACCTGCGTTACGATCTGCTGTTTAAAAGTTTGCTTATCCTGCTCAACAGCATAAGTTACCAGTTGCTCATTTGCTTGTGCTGTTTTTGTTCTTGATTTAGACCTGCCCCAATCCATAACCGGAATAGACAACTGTAGTTCAACAGTTTGCTGGTTTTTCGGATTCCGGTAAACATCAAAAGCACTCAAGCCGGCATTGGAGAAACCTAGATTTGCCCTTAATGTAGCCTTAAGGCCATTTTCCCCCTTTGCTTTGGCCACATCTCTTCTGGCTTCTGCCAACCGGCGGGCAAAACCAATTGCATCCGAACGGTTTGCAAAGGCTTCGGCCAAAACTTTTTCAGTAGCCACAGTCATTTGAGCAACGGCCTGCGGCATATCCAATTTTATCCGGTCATCGCCCTCAATACCTGTGTAACTGCGAAGGTTCAGTGTGGCCACCTCTACATCTCGCTTAGCCGTTCCAACGGCTTTTTGGGCATTAAGTACCTCAAGTTGAAGTTGGAGAATCTCATTTTTTGAAATCTTGCCCAATTCAAATTTAGTATTAGCAATACTCAGTATCCTTTTGGTGTTCGCATAATTTAATTCAGCAATATCGAGGTTAACCTGCGCCAGCAGTAAATCGAAAAAATATTCGGTAACGGTAATTGATATTTTCTCCTGTGTTTCGATAAAAACCTGTTTACTCTCACTGTATTTTAAAGGTTCAATTTTCTTGTCCCATTTTAAGCTGTTAAACTGTAATAGCGGTTGTGTGTAACCAACTCCGTAAGGAATACCATTATAAAGCACACTTTTTCTGTCAAAATCATCAAACCGCTGCAGTTGGGTAGTTCCATAAATGGTGCCGCCAGTTGCGGCAATACTTTGACTAAAATTTAGTGTCAGTGAGGAGTTATCATAATGTACGGGCTGGAAAAGAATGCTTCCGTTGGGTTGCTGTACCTGGGTATAAGTTTTGGTATAGCCGGGTAAAATACCCTCTAAAGCCAATTGTGGCTGGTAATTTGATTTGAAAGTACGCCACTCCCAGTATTTCGTCTCTTTAACCGTTGCTGCCTGTTTGGCCGCAATAGAATTGGCCCTGGCCATTTCAACTACCTGCAGCAGGTTAAGCTTAAGCGTATCGGTAACCGCGAATACTGCATGTATTGAGCTAAATAAAATAGCTAATCCAATAAGTACAATTTTCTTCATCATCTTAACGGCTTATTGTTACTTTTTCCGAGTTTTTGAAATCAGCCATATCCGAAGTAATGATTTCGTCTCCAGCTTTTAACCCACTTAAAATTTCAACATAATCAAAGTTGCTTAAACCTGTTTTCACGGTGCGCTTCTCGGCTATACCGTTTTTCAACACAAAGATCTCCTGTAAATTTGAACCGTTAAATGCTGGCCCGTTCGCCACCCTTAAAACACCATTTCGGGTATCAGTAACCAAAAAAACATCAACTTTTTGATTGGGCCTTAATACTTTACTGTCTTTTTGATTTAACTGGATATCAAACGATACGGTGGCATTGGTTACTGCCGGTGAGATATTTACAACTGAACCTCTTAGTTGCGTATCACCAATTCTGATGATAGCAGCCATGTTATTGTGGATTTTATCCAGTAGATTATCAGACATGCTACCTGCAACTTTAAAGCCGCTTAAATCGGCTATACGTACCAAGGCATCGCCTTCGTGTACACTGGAACCGATATTTTTATTTACCCAGGTAATTACCCCGGGCCTGGTTGCCGTTACATCGGCCAGATCAAGTTTCCGTTTCAACGCATCCAAATCATTTTTTTGAATGGCCAGTGCAATTTCAGCCTCCCTGATTTCGATTTTCATGGTTTGCTGCTTACTTTTAATTTCATTTTCGAGCTGTAGCTTCTCCAGTTCGGCCACCTTCAGATCGAGCTCGGCCCGCTCTACATCCTCTTTGGTGCCCCCACCGGCTTTAAGTAATCGTTTCGCCGATGAAACAGCATCTTTAAGGTTACTGATCCGCAATTGTTTTATGGCATTGCTCGATTTAACATCGAAAAAACTTTTTTCTAAATCAAGCTTTAGCTTACTAATTTCATTTTGTTTGGACTCCATCTGAAATTGCAGCTTTCCATAATCGGTTTGGCTTACTGATTTATCCAGCAATAGAATAGATTGCCCTTTATTCACTTTTTTTCCGGCATCCATCAAAACATTTTTTATCGATGCACTTATCGGGCTGGTTAATACTTCTTCAAATTCAGGTAGCACTTCACCGGTGGCATTAATCGTATTTTCGATTATTCCGGTCTCCACTTTTGCCGTCGTGATATTAGCTTCCGTAAGTGCAGCTTTAAAATAAAACCGTACAAACCAGATACTGGCTATTAGCAAAATAAGGATGATAGAAACCAGCAAGTAATTTTTTTTCTTGTTTTTAGCTAAAACTTCTTCTTCAATGAGTTTGTCCATTTAAACATTTTTTGGACAAGCTTTTACAAGCGGGATGCCAATATTAAAAAACTAATAATCAATTATTTATGATTTTATACAAATATAAAAATGCCCGATATCGAACGTTTTGCCTGTTATCGAACGGATAAGGGCTGTGTCCTGATGATGATAGAAATACAATTTTTTCTAAAGGTTCTGATCTGTCTGACCAAACAGCTAACCGATAATAATAAGCTTAAATAGTTGGGTAACTGTTATTGTTGGGTGATATTGATGGAAACGATTATAAAACCCTAAAACCGGAATGCGAAGAGAAATATCTTAAGAGCAGAGGCAAAATTAGCGGAAATCACGAAAAAGAATATACGATAGCACGGTATAGCCAGTCCTAAATGATGCAATTTTCACATTAACCCGATTATTTCCAATTTCGCCAAATGGGCCATTAATGATAAGCGGGGACAAATTGGTTCGGCATTCCCCAAAAATTCGATTTTGAAAGCCGACAACATCGAATCGCGTTAGCGACCGAAACACCCCAACGTATATATTTGACAATCAATAAACTATAAAGCAAAAAACTACAAAACCTCCAACCCAATTACGGGTTAATGGCAGTGCGTAGTTCGAGCTATTTTGCGGATAAATGGATTGTAATATTCGTTTCTTCTAAAATATTAGATGCAAGATAGCTTCACTATCTCAATAATTTGGATTGTTCAACCTCCTATAAGTTATTGATCATAATCAAACGTTTAATAGATTGTTATATGTTTCAGTAAACATATCAACTATAGCTGATTCTTTTATTTTTGGATTTCCTGCCGCTCTGTTTAGTAGTAAGTAACCGCTAAGCTGCTTATAATCGACATGCTCAAAAGTTATTTCTCCAATTTTCTCCTTGATCAATTCTTTATAGATTCGATAGCGTTGTGTATTTTGATGCCCTTCAACACGTTGTGACGCCTTATCAACAGTCCTGGAGCCAATGAAGCCAAAGGAAGCTGTTGAATGTTGGGCTAACAAAATAGGTACTACACTTAGGCAACTCACTAAGATATTCTGAACATCACCTCTATTGGTAATCTTTGAATATTTCAGATCACTGTGCTTATGGTGTTGTGCATAAAATTTAATACCAAACACATCTTCTTTATGATAATCTGCACGAAGGATATAATTATACCCTGTAACGGGTGAACGAAATTTATAAATGTATGTGAATTGGTGAGCCGAGGAGTCTTTACATGGTTCCTTTTGAATAAAATTTAATGGATATCCAGGAACATCAAATCTCAAGGAATCAAATAATTTTTATTTGATGACCCTGTTACCGAATGTTTAGCTATATCCGATGGCTCTACAGGACGACCGATTTCAGATCGCAGCACCCAAGTGCCTTGCACAGCATTACGGGAAACGCTCACATTTCTTGCTTCATTCAGCGGAGCCCATTTTAATCTAACCCCTTTTGGTACCTGCTTCTGATAAATCGCCATGATAATTTGCTATTATACAAATATAAATCTATTTATTTAAGCATCACAACAATCTTTCCATTTTATGCTTTTACTATAAAAAAATGACACTGACCTATGCGTTATTATAGATGTTTTATTAATTAAATATTGCGCGTTATGAGTCAACATATCACATAATTCGAACCATTTTTTCTGATGAATTGATTTAAACAGGCAATTTTTCAAACTCCCAAAAAAATTAGGGCTGCCCCATCAAGAGCAACCCATTATCTTAAACTTTAATATGCTTAAAAATTTTCCCTCAGCAATTATTCCAGTGAAAACATTTCCCAGCCAGAAATAGTAGCCCGGTTGCATTTCATTGCCGATTGGCCGTTTTCTGAAGAAATGTATTTGCCATTATTCCCTTTAAGGGAGATTTTTCCATTTGCGTTTACCACCCAATCAAATTTTTCCCAATCACTAATGCTTGTGCGGGTGCAGGTGATCCCGGTTGTAGCACCATTTTCTGAAGATACATATTTGTTCATGCTTTTCAGGGCGATTTTTCCTCCACCAGCATCAACAATGGTAAAGCTTTCCCAGTCAGAGGCAGTCGCCCGGTTGCACCTCATGGCTACTTCACCGTTTTCACCGGAAACAAACAGGTTATTAGAACCTTTTAGTTTAACCGTCTGACCTATGGGAGGTTCGGACTGTATTTGCAGATTGCCCAATTCCAGCCAACCGTTTGTAAAAGTTCCGGTTACGGCAAGCGCAATACCAGGCTTGTTGGCATTCGTTTTATCGATGATGGCTACCCCCCATTTATAACTCCCAGCCGGCAGGTTAATTGCCGTTGTGGTAAAATTGTAACTCATAGGTTTATCTTTCAGCCACTTAGAAGGCTCACCATTTTCATCTATAAAAAGTTTTTTAACCACACCAGCGGTATCCAGAATGGCAAAAGCCACTTTGTACTTATAATTCCACTGCGGAATATTATTTGGGCAGTAACCCCAACCCATATTTCTCCAGCGATGGCCTATTGTAGCGGTAGCCCCGTTGGCAATTTCATTTGGTAAAGATACCTGATCAGGATACAGCCGGTAGCCTCCTTCTGCATTGAAGCGCTGTACCAACGGAAAACTCGTTTGAAACCAGGAAGCCACTTCGCCAACCCTAAAATCCATCATATTTACAGCAGCTTCTGCCGATCTTTCAAATTCAGCCTTTCTTACATCTTCAGGATGCCCTTCGCGATATTGTCCGCTTGAGTCGATCCAATAGCGGTGTGTGCCGGTCACAATCCATCCCCCCTCCATAATAATCGGTCGTTTATGTTTCCAGGTGGCTGCGAAGTTTTTCTCCCAGCTTTGGTAATAATCAGTCATGGCAAAAGCATCATGCCGCAGACTATACCCTTGATTTATCGCTTTCACCAGTAACTGGTTGCTGTTTGGGTTTGCTGCGCCCCAGCTTGTTGGATGACCTATTAGCCGGTGATAGTTAATTACCAGCGGTACTTTGGTGAAAGTCCTGTTGTAAAGCGCCATAATCCAGTCCAGTACCTCTTCCTTCACAGTTTCTGTTTGTGCGGCTGTTAATACTCCTGGAGCGGCATACACCGTATTATGGGCTTCGCCCCATTTACCTAAACCATAGGCATCAATAAAAGAGGTGCGAACCGGATCGTTAAAGTCCTTGGCAAGCTCTTCAATAAATGTGGCGTAATATTGCCTGAAAATTGGATCCTGGGGAAAGGGCGTTTTCTGTGCTGGTACTGCAGGATTTGATAACCAATATTGAGCACCCGCCGTGAACACGAAAGAAGGGGTATTTTCTCCCTGGTCGCGCCCGTCTACCACAATCCGGAATGCAATGGGCAAACCTCTGGTTTTAACACCGTTGATGAGTTTACCGATCTGCGAGTTGGGGTCTCTCCAGGCATAAACACCCGGACTTGGATTAAGTGATCGCCAGCTGGTCCGGATGTAACAGGCTGAGGCATAATCTATCGCCTTTACATTTGCACCCAGTTCTGGCACGAAAAACTGACTGTCCCAATACGTTTCGCTAGCATCTCGTTTGCCATACATTACCCATCCATTTAATGGATTCCGTAACACCGAAGTACTATTATAAACCGGGTTAATCAGCACATTATTGGCAATAACAGCCAATTTTTGTGGTCCCTTATCAAAAGTTTGTGAAAGGTTTTCTTCCACCATTTTGGAACAGGAAAGCGAATGCAGCCCCAGAAGAGCAAGCAGCGTTACCTTTCCTGTCCACCCAAAAATGAGTTTTTTCATAGTAATAAATATTAAATTTTAGATTAGAGGTTTTGCTATTAATTCGGCACCTATTTTGAACCTGAGACTAATTTTCTTTACACTAAACTTTTTTCTCTGTAGGAATTGAGGAAAAATGCCAATCATTTATAAAAAGGAAGTTAAGCGTAAACCTTATCGATTAAAATGGTGATTGGCAAAGCGGATAAAATTTGTCCAATCAAAAACATTGAGGTCGTGTTTTCCTTCCCTGAAATGGTAACCTATAGCCGAATGGATAATGGGTCTGTTCACATCGGGCATATTGTTAGAAAGCGTCACTTTCCTGCCATATAAATCGTAAACAGGTTTGGCATGTACCAATGATAAATAAGAACCATAAGGGTCTGCCCAGCGATCCTCCGTAGCGTTCGTAGTATACACCGGCCTCGGTGCAATCAAACCGATGAGCATGTGCTGATCTACAGGTAAGCTGTTTACATCATTGCTATATTTTTTGTAATTGTTGTTGAACCAGTAACCAAACTGCTTATAGATCAGGCTTACGGTTTCTCCATATTTACGCCTGGCCAGCGCTGCCCCCGTACTTCCTGAGCAACTGCTAAACACCATGGCGAAGCGTTGATCCTGGGCTGCAGACCATAAAGCAGTTTTGCCACCCCTTGAATGCCCTACCAGCGCAACCTTGTTAAAGTCGATATCTTTATCCGTATTAAAGTAATCCAATACCCTGCTTGCTGCCCAGGCCCACACGCCAATGGCTTTTATGCCATTATCTTTTTCCAGCTCTGCAGGAAACAATTGTTTTAATACACCGTTCTGATAACTATCCTTCCGATCAGGCGCTACATCTGAATGATGGAAAGCCGCTATGGCGTAACCGCTGTCTATGACCATTTCGGCTGGCCAGAAAGTACTCTTTTCAATCCTCGCCGGATCTGTATTCCTGCTACTGCGGTTGTTAATCAGTAAAAACACCGGAGCAGGTTTTATCCGCTTATTGGGAATAAAGAGTATAACAGGAAACGATACTGAACGACCATCATTCCACGCTGTAATTGTTATTTCTTTCAAATGGGCTTTTCCATCCATAGCATCAGCTTTTTCATTGGCCACCGCAAATTTCAAACTATCAAAACCGTCTGGTGTTTTTCCGTAAATGTGTTCTTCAAACAGGGCTAAAAGTTCGCGTCTGCGCTGCTTTTCCCACATGGCGACGTTTTTAATCTTTTTGCCCTTTGCGGTAACCAGTATATCAGGTAAAGTATAGGCTGGAACTGTACTTTCGTCATAGTTAACGATTTCTCCCATAAACCGATCTGTTTTCTGTGCATACACTCCAGCCGATAAAAACACCGGAACAATAAAGCAGGCCAATGCTTTTTTCTTCCAATTATTGATGCGCCAATTGCCTTGATGAGCCGGAAATTTGATTCTGTTCAACATCATCAATACCCTGGGTTTTGAATAAGTTTACTGGCTTTATTAATTTCAGATTGCTGAAAAGGATACCAGTAGTTTTTACTGGTAAAGGTTCTGTTTTCAATTACAAATGGGTTATAGGTGAGCGCAGTGCCTACCTTGGTGATTTTCATTCCTCTAACTGGTCCGTTAAATTTACTCTCCCCATCCTTCCAGCGTCGCACATCAAAAAACCGTTGTTCTTCAAAACATAATTCCACTCTGCGTTCATTTTTAATCCTGTCGCGCATTTGCGATTGTGTTAATCCGGCAAGTGCAGGCATTCCGGCACGGTTACGTACCGCATTTATCGCATTGTAAACCTCCGCATTCGGGCCCCCAAATTCGTTCAGCGCTTCTGCATAGATCAGTAAAATTTCTGCATAACGAAACAATACCCAGGGCCTTCTTACGCTCGTTGTACCCGTAATGTTGTAAGTAGCGTTACCATTTAAAAATTTGCGCAGGTAATAACCAGATTTTGTACTGTTTACATTAGAAGGAACGTTATCACGACCACCTTCATAAGTCTCTACGGCTCGGGTTAAGCTTCCTGTTTTAAAATTTGCGCCATTAACTACAATAAACTGGTTTAAACGCGGATCTCTGTTTGCATAAGGATTTTGTGGATCATAGCCTGATGTAGGGTCGGTTATGGTTTTGCCATTGGTCATTTCAAAAGCATCAACTAAATTCTGGGTAGGGTTTGTTCTGCCCAACCCACCGGTAAAGCTAATGGGTGCATTATTGGCTTCAATGGCATTCGTATTGCTTGCTGGCGTAGCGAAGATCACCTCGTTATTATAAGAGGTTGCTGTGTTGGTGTAATCCCATAAGTTTGGAAACAAAGCCGTACTTAACAGGCTGTGTTTATTTAAGTCGATTAAATCCTTTGCTGCATTGGCCGCATTTTGCCAGCGTTGCAGATCATTGCCGGTGTTGTATAAAGGGCTTGCATAAACCAGCAGGGTTTTGGCTTTTAGCGCCATTCCCGCAGCTTTTGTAGCACGTCCATAATTGGCCGCATCCCAATCTTTTGTGGAGGCTGCCGGAATCTGGCTGATGGCTGAGTCGCAATCCTTAACAATCTGTCTGACTACATCATCAACTGAATTGCGTGGAATATTCAGGTCTTCTACCGGTGAAAAGGACCGGGTGGCAAGAACAATGCCCCCATATCTTTTAAACAACTCATAATGTAATAAGCCCCTCAGAAAAAAAGCTTCTCCCCTTAGTCCGCGAAGATCGCTTGCGGGAAAAATCACGGCCGTGGGCGATCGTTCCAGGAAAGTATTGACTACCCATAAACCGTTATAAAGATTGGTATATTGCTCATCAAAAGTCCTTAAACTGCTCCAGTTACCATTATTAAAAATGTTCACATTGCTGTTTAAGTTTGAGTTAACTGCTTCATCACTTCCGCTAGCCATTAATGCTCCTGAGCCATCAATATTGTACCTGGCAAGCATGTAATTATAACCGTTGTTTAAATACTCCCGCACACGTCTGTCGGTATTCCAGATCGCGTCTTCATTAACAGGCCCCTCACTGTACGAGGGCTCAAAAAATTCATCCTTGCAGGCAGTAAAGCTCATTAGCAAAACCGCCAGTACCATTTGCATTACATATATTTTCTTTTTCATACTCATGTTGAGTTAAAATTTAACAGTTAAGCCTACCGCAAAGGTTTTTACGTAAGGGTAAGACGAAAAACGACCTGCATTGGGGGTTTCAGGATCAATACCCAGTTCTCCGAGTTTGGAAATTGAGAAAATATTATTACCACTTACAAAGATCCTCGCGCCTTTAAAACGTAGGCGCTGGTTAAAGCTTTGTGGCGTACTGTATCCAATTTCAGCAGACCTGAGTTTTAAAAAATTCCCTGAATACAACCAAAAGGTGGAGTTGGCCGTGTTGTTCCCATTGTCTGATATTGCGATACGGGGATATTTTGCCGTGGCAGCTGTGGCGGGGGTCCAGCTATCTAAACTGAGCTGATTTAAGCCATTCGGACCTGCATATACAATGTCAGAGACATCTACAGTTCTGCCAGCAACGCCCTGGAACTGTGCGCCTAAATCAAACTGTTTATATCGGATGTTAAAACCGAAGCCATAATATATTTTCGGAATATCGGTATAGTCGCTGGAAATGGCATCGTTGGCATCGATGACGTTATCATTGTTCACATCCCTGTATTTCAAATCGCCGGGCACCACAAGGCTCGAAAGGGTTTGCTTCGGACTGGTATTAATCTCTGCCTGGCTCTGAAAAATACCTTCAGCGATGTAATAATTTCCGCCATTCACATACCGGCCTATAGTAGACTGGTTAGGGAGTACGTTTTCCGTTCTTTCCAAAATGATATTTTTAGCATAGGTAAAGTTGGCGTTGGTACTGATTTGCACTTCACCAATTTTTTTATGGAAAGTTCCGCTGGCATCGAATCCTTTACTGCTTACCTTGCCTGAATTTACCTGCGCAATAGCTATCCCAAGGATCCCAGGTAAGTTTGCAGGACCAAGGATATCCGTTCGTTTTTCATCAAAATAATCAACAGAGAAGGAAAGTGCGCCTTTAAAAAAATCTACGTCTGTACCCAGGTTCAAGCGGTCAATTTTTTCCCAGGTGGTTAAGGGGTTACCTGCAGGGCTTACCAGCCTGGCCGTGGTTGACGTAGAAAAAGTAGACCCCAGAAATGGCCCTGCATCTCTGGTAAAGAGCGTACGGTATGGCAGTCTGACCACATTGCCATTGGCATCATAAGTTGGGCCGATATTACCCGAGCGACCATAAGATCCGCGCAGTTTCAGGTAACTGATTACGGAAGCATCTTTCATGAAATCTTCTTTGGATATTAACCAGCCGGCTGATACTGCCGGAAAAAAGCCAAAACGTCTTCCAGGCGCATAGTTTTCAGATCCGGAATAACTTCCTGTAAATCCCAACTGGTAACGTTGCTTAAAACTGTAATCGGCCCGCCCTACAATCATCCGTGAACGGTAATCCAAACGGTCTACCGCAGCGCTTACATATTGTTGCGCCCTTACATTTGCCTTTACCTGATGATCTGTAGCAAAGGTTCTGTTGTAATCTAAGCCAAACCAGAGTTCATTGTTTTTGGTATTGGTTTGGAAAGCTGCGGTACGGTAAGCAATAACTGCCGGCGTACGATAAGTTTGTACAGGCGTGACGGTTTGATTGAAAACTGCATAATTCTGAGATAACCCGTCGCCATAATTACCATAACCATCATAAGAAAAGAAAAGGTTAGCCGAAAGGCCTTTGGTGATAAAATCCATTTTCTGATCGGCCATGATGCTGGCGAGCAAAATATTGGTGGTGGTTCTTGAAAATCCTGTAGACTGTAACTGGCCCAGGGGATTACTTTGAAAGAGGGAGGTTCCGCCGTAAGACCCATCTGCATTTAAAATTGGAAAGGCGTTTGGCGGCAAATTATAAAGGTTACTTAAAACCGTGCTGGTGCCATCGCCAACATCATTACGCACTTCACTCCTTACGCCTGCCAACAACGTAAGTGTAAGTGTTTTGGTTACATCGTAATCTAAATTGATGCGGAAATTATAACGTTTATAGCCATAATTAGAATCGTAATTGGGTGTCTCCGTTTCCTTCAAAAGGCCTTGCTGGTTAAAGTAACTCACGGAACTGAAATAACGTACCCTGCTGCTCCCTCCGCTAAAGGTAAGCGCGTACCTTTGTGTAGCTGCTCTTTTGCCCAGAAAGCGTTCTAAGTAGTTATTGTCCGGATAGAGGTAGGGGTTGGTATGGTTTTTATAACCATCAAGCACTGCATCGTTATAGGCCGGTGCCTGGCCCGCATTGGTTAAGCCCCGATTGTATAAAGTAGCAAAATCATATGAATTTAAGGGTTTGATGAGGTTGCCGGCAGATTGAAAACCGCCCTGAGCATCAAAAGAAATCAGGTTCTCTCCTATTTTACCTCTTTTTGTGGTGACCAAAATTGCGCCATTGCCTCCATTCAGGCCATACCAGTTTAAACCAGCAGCATCTTTTAATACGGTTACACTTTCAATTTCGCTGATATCCATATCTTCGAAATCACGTTCAATTCCATCAACCAGAAAAGCTGGCGTAGCGCCTTGCGCATAAGATGATTTTCCGCGGATTTGATAGGACACGTTTCCACCGCCCGGCTGATTACCTGTCCACCTGAATAAAAAGCCACTTAACCTCCCCGCCAGTAAACCAGAAAGGTTACTGATCGGTACTTGGGTAAGCTGATTATAGCGAAGCGAGCTCTGGGCATAATTCAATTCTTCCCGGCTGCGTGTAGCAAACGGAATTTCTATTAATTTATCTGTCGAGTCTGTGTAGTTAGCTTTCCTAACCCTGACGGTATCCTGCTTACCGTTAGTCTGTGCAAAGGCCGTGCAGGTAAGCAGATAGCTGATGATACACAGCATAACGCCCGAACATTTAATATATCTTGTCATTTCTTATCTTTTAAAATTGATGTACAACCCAAAAACTACCATCCCGGATTCTGTTTCAATGCACCACTGGTCTTATTCATTTCTGCCCGGGGAATAGGATATAAATACATATTGTTATTAAATACCTTTTTAAATGCAGGCAATTCGATCACACTATAGCTGAAAGAGCCGTTGGCATTTTTAACCACTTTCATGGCCTTCATTGGCTGGCCCACAATTTCAGCCCCTTTTTTCCAGCGAAGGATATCCCACCAGCGCATATCTTCGAAAGCGAACTCGATGGCCCTTTCGTTTCTGATGCGTTCGCGCATTTCAGCCTGGCTGAGACCAGCTGGTAAAACCGGCATTTTAGCGCGCAGGCGAATGGCATTTACCGCATTGTATACTTCTGCGCTTGGCCCTGATTCTTCATTTAAGGCTTCTGCATAATTGATCAGGACTTCTGCATATCTGTAAAAAACATAATTCAATAATGCTGATGCGGTTGAGCCCGAACGTGAAGCCTCCGGCCAGAGCCTTTTCAGATAGTAACTGGTTTTGGTTATTGAAGTGGCCGTACTGATATCGGTTCCATAGGTAATAATACCCTGGGCATTAGGTTCAGATTGCCAGGTTTGCACCGCCCGCCCTTGCCAGGTTGCATTATTATAAAGGATGTTCACATAAAACCGCGGATCTCTGTTGAGGTAAGGATTTTGCGGATTGTATCCTGAGGTGGCGTCGGTAATGGGTTTGCCATTGGCCATTTCGTACAGATCAACATGATTCTGAACAGGTGAAAGGTTAGATTGTGCTCCTCCATAACTTGTAGGAATCAAAAAATCACTCAGATAAGTACCAATAAATCCACGGCCACCACGGGGCCAGATCCGGATGTATTCGTTAGAGTTTGCTACCGTAAGCACATTGGCGTAATTGGGCTCAAGTGAAAATTTGTTCAGGTCGATAATTGCCTTTGATGCCTCTGCCGCTTTTTTCCATTTCGCCAAATCATTTTCCGGATTATTTAACGGACTGGCATCGAAGAGAAGGGCTCTTGCTTTAAGCGCCATAACCGCAGCCCCCGTGGCCCGGTTAGATTGTGCTGCCGGATTGGGCCAGTCGGCGTTGGTTAGTGGCAATAGCGTAAGGGCTTGTTCAAGATCACTTAAAATCAATGTAAAGGTTTCTGCATAACTGCTGCGCGGAAGATCTGTAGAAGCTTCTGTAAAATCTTGCGGCTGGGTTAATATCACGACCCCTCCAAAACGCCTTAACAACTCGAAATAGAAGTAAGCACGGAGATATAGTTGCTCACCCTTAATATAATTAGGATTATAAAGATCGGTCCAGGGAACTTTATCCATATTGGCCAGAATCAGGTTTGCATTTCTGATTCCACGGTACATTTGAGCGTAAATGCCTGTCACATCAGAAGCTCCCGGATCCAGAAACTGGCCACTGTTCATCGCCGCCACCTCTATCTGACCATTATTGGCAATAGACTCATCTGTAAATTGTGAGGTCATTCCTTTATATCCGCTCAAGCGGCCATAATCCGAAATAGAAAAAGTATAGGTAAAATCGCCAAAGCGGGAAGCCGTTAAGGGGTCTTTAAAAACCTCTTCAAGGTCGCTCTGGATGCCTACATCACGCTGTAAAAAATCCTTTTTGCAGGAATAGCCAATACAGAGAACAAATGAAAACAAAAGATATATGAATTTTTTCATGATAGCAACCTTTGATTAGAGTGATAAATTGAGACCGAAATTGAAAACCTTAGTGGTGGGAATAGTGGCAATAGAAGAGGCATAGGCATTCCCCGACAAGCTGTTTTCAGGATCGATACCATAAAAATTTGTCCAGGTGATTAAATTCTGACCGCTAACGAATACCGTAAGGCCATTCAGGCGAATTCTATTGACCCATTTTTTTGGCAAACTGTAACTGAACTGCACATTTCGTAACTTGATGTAAGAAGCATCTTGCAATGTAAAGTCGTTTAAGCTTTCGTTAGGATTTGCATTCAGGCCCGGACGGATTACCGGCCAGCTGGCATTGGTATTGCCTGGCGTCCATCTGTTTAACATTGGTGCATAATACTGGTTAAGGCCACCGCTTTGAAACACCACGTTTGAACTCACATTCGTTACCCCATTAAAAAGTGCCGATAATTGAAATCCCTTATACCCAAATTGCATATTCAGACTTGCATTGTATTCCGGAATATTAGGATGCCCGATGGCGATTACATCCTGGTTATTAATAATTCCATCGCCGTTAACATCCTGATATTTAAAATCGCCGGGTATAGAAGGATAAGCTGTAATTTTATTCAAGGGACTGCTATCAATATCCTGTTGATCTGCATAAAAACCGAGTACATGGTATCCAAAATAAGTACCGATCGGCTTGCCCGACACCCGCAGATTTTCGGCAAGACCAGGCGCTTCATCCAGTACCCTGCGCTCATTTCTGGCATAACTCAGGTTGGCCGTAAAGGAATAGGTAAAGTCCTTAATCTTATCCCGGTAAGTTGCAGATAGTTCATATCCGTGGTTGTAATTGACACCATAATTGGTACTTGGCACGGTGGCGCCGTAAGTTGCAAAACTGGTTGCCGAACGGGTGGTCAAAATATCCGAACGCTCATCATCAAAAAGGTCAGCAGTGATGTTCAGTTTATCCTTGAATAAAGAAAGATCAAGTCCGATATTTCGTTTTAAAGACACCTCAAAGGTGATAAACGGATTGCCATATTGTAACTGGGTATAGGTAGGCGCGCTAAAGTTACTGTTCGGATTTCCAAATACCACGTTTGATCCAGCGCCAAACCTGTTCTGATAATAGAAACGGCTTGTACCGGGACTTGGAATCCCTACCCTTCCAATCGAACCTCTGATTTTAAACATGCTGATCCAGGTAAATTTTTTCATCCATTCCTCATTGGCCAGATTGTAACCCAAGGTTGCTGCCGGAAAAAAGCCGTAGCGATAACCCTTGGCATAATTCTCTGAACCATTGTAGGTTGCACTGGCTGTTAGAAAGTATTTATTTCCATAGTTATAAGTAGCCTCCGAAATGATTCCCTGGTTGGCATAAGGCGCGGCAGCCGCAGCTGAGCCCTGCAGTTCGCGCTGACCGATTAGATTGGCACTGATGTTATGCTTGCCAAACGATCTGCCATAGGTTAAAAACAATTGCAGATTCGTTTTGGTAAAACCACTTCTTGAATAGGCAGGCGCCCCAAAAAAATCGTTATAGGTACCACCCACAGGTGTTAGAGCCAAAGTGGCCCGATTGAGTTCCAGATAGCCGATACTTCCACGCTGCAACTTTCCTGATAATTGGGTGGCATCGTAGCCAAACTGGGCCTTAAAACTCAGGCCCTGGGTTAAGAAATCAAGTTTTTGCTTTACGGTGAAAATCGATTCGGCAATATTGTTATCGGTAAAGGCATATCCACCATAAGTGAGTAAGGCGTAAGGATTGAAAGCATTTACCCCGCCCAATCCATAATTTACGAGATGGTTATAGTTTCCATCCAGGGCAATTATCCGGGGATCATCGGAGTTGATGTATTCTTTAAAAAATGGAGCTGCCCATGAAGGCATTTTCAAAGCCCGGCCCACAAGTCCTTCAATACCGTTACTCACTACCCCTGCAGGATCATTGTATTCGCTCATACCCGCCGGACTGTAACGGTGTTCGTTCCTGCCGGCAAGGTTCACCTCAAAATTAGTGGTTTTGGTCAGGTCTATGCCTACCCTGGCCCTGAAATTGTAACGGCTGTAGCTCGGGGAAGTTGAATAATCCAATGGTGTTTTAAATTCTTTAAAGTTTCCTTCTTCTCGCATATGGCTAAATGAGGTAAAGTATTTTACCGTTTCACTACCGCCAGATATGGTTAAATTCTGCTGGTTCTGCATCCAATGGTCTTTAACCAGTTCATCGTACCATTGCACGTCCGGATAAAGTAATGGATTACCGTTTCCGGCCTTAAAAATCGCTAAATCCTCATCGGTAAAGGTTCTGGATTCACCCACGTTGCGTTGCCCTTCACTTAACAGCATAGCACTTTCATAAGCGCCAAGAATTTCAGGACGGGAGGTGGCACTGATGATGCCCAGATTACCGGAAAATGTGACCCTTGCCGGTCCCTCCACTCCCTTTTTGGTAGTCACTACAAACACACCGTTAGCACCTTTCAAACCATATAGCGCGGTAGATGAGGCATCTTTCAGTATGTTTATGCTTTCAATTTCATTGGGATCAATATCACCGAAAGAGGTTCTTTCCACACCATCCACAATGATAAGCGCTGTAGCTGAGGGCGAAACCTGTCCGCGGATATACAAAGCAGCACCGTTAATTCCCGGACGTCCGGAAGTTTGCTGCACCACTAGGCCAGGCACGCGACCTGCCAAAGCATTGTTCACATTCGTTACCGGCGCCTTCAATAAATCCTGGCCCGAAACGGTACTGATGGCAGCAGTAACGGCTGATCTTCTTTGTGTAGAATAACCATTCACCACTACTTCACTTAGCGAACTGCTTGCGGAAACCAGCGTGATGTTGATTACACCAGCAGCCCCTATGGTAACTTCTTTGCTTTCGAACCCAATGGTTGAAAACACAAGTACCTGCCCAGGATTAACATTGATTTTATATTTTCCATCCAGATCGGTCTGGACACCCGTAGTGGTACCCTTTATTCTGATGGTTGCACCTGGAATAGGCTGGTTTTTCTCATCTTTAACGGTTCCGGTTATTTCCTGAAACCGCATTGCAGGGCGTTTGGCAACGAAGCTGACGGCAATTTTTATGGGCCTGGCCGGCAATGCCTGGGCCTTACACCAAAATGCAGCAACCAAAAGAAGCCAGCCTTTGGACCTTAGGTTTATGTTTTTTATCATCTATCTTGGATATGGTTAGAATTATCTTTTTTTAATATTTCTGCTTTTTTGCGCAATACAAATCTCCAGGACACACAGATGCGTCCTCATCGATTCCCCAAAAGGGTGCAGGTTTATCGCCGAATTAAAAATGGAGATGGAAAAGCATTAAAAGGGTTGATTCCAGCTTTTATGCTAAACCTCGGTTCAGGCAATGCCAGTCAGGTTGAAAGGCATTTTTAATAGTATCGCCCGTAATTCAGATTTTGTGTTTTCCTCAATTTCAACAAGGGGAATGGTTAAGAAATAGGTTGTCATAATATTTAGGTTTATTATTTGGTTAACACAAATCTATATGCTTATCTGCTTTGGAGGGTTCACTTTTGTACGGAAATGGTTTGTTTTTGTACGCAGGAGTAATATTTGCAGTTTATTTTTAGAAAGTTTGTGTTTTACAAATCAAAATAACCCAAGCGGACTAAAGTTTAGTATCTGCAGTTATTTTATCGATTCGTTTTTGCGATGATTTTAGCCGCCACTTTACGAAGATATTTCGCAAACTCTTCAGAAACATTTTCAGGCTTAAAGTTGATATGCTTAACCGAATCATTAAACAACATCCCATACCAGATTAATCCGCCAAGGTATTTCCCCGCATCATTGGCATGGTTCGGATCGAATACCAGCTCTTTTTTATTCCAATAGTAACCCACATTGATCGAATGGGTTTGATCAGGCAGACTTGGGGCTGTCGGATGCTCATAATTAAATGAAAGATCAGGTTTAAAACCATATTTCCTGTCATTGGCTACAATTTGGAAAGCATCACCTACCGGTAAAATCGGAGCATTGATCCGCTTAGCCAGAAGATGATAAGCCGCACGTGATTTCTGCCACATTTCCTGCTGGTTCATCGCAGTTTTACCCTCGGCTATACGCCCAAATTTCTTTGCATCGGTACGGTATGCCCAGGTTTGATGGATAACAATACGCACCTGGGGTTGCAATGCTTTCACATAAGCAATAAGTTTGCTGGCATAGGGATAGTAGGTTGAGGAGTCTGCCGAAAGATAAGAATACTGCTGAATCGTAACCATGTCCCATTTTCCTTCACCCAACAACATTTTTAATGATTTCCCGCCGTAAGGTTTTCCTTTGGGGTCATCAGCATTGGCTTCTGCTTTTTCTACATAACCCCAATGCTGCTCAAGAGAATGTCCACCAAGTTCTGCGCGCCCTATAATAAGCGTTTTTCCGCTTTCTTTTGCCAGCTGTGGTAAAAAGGCGGATGCATTTTGAGAAAAACTGTTCCCTATAATAAATAAACGTAAGGTATCCTGCCCGGTTTGCGCAAAAACATTTGCAGCCAGGCAAACCAGCAAAAGGGAATACATGCTCAACTTAGTTAAAGTCGAGAACTGTAGTTTCATATTAATACTCATAATCATCTATTTTACTTTCTTCATATATTCATACAATTGTGTTCCCGCCAGCAAAAATGCACCAACGCCATACACCTCAGTACTATTGGCATTTACGGCATCCGGACTTGCGCCGATGGGCTGTACATAACCCAGCATCCCATCTTCATGCACGGCAGAAACCATAGCTTTCCATGATTTTTCGACCACAGGAAGATATTGTTGTTTTTTCAAAACACCGTGATTTAAACCCCATGCAATGGCATAGCAAAAAAAGCCAGTCCCGCTCATCTCCTTAACCGGAAAACTTGCAGGATCCAATAACGAAGCATGCCAGCTGCCGTCCGGCTGTTGTAATCCTGCTACTCTGGATACCATATCCTTATAAAGCTGGATCATTTTATTTCTATCCGGATGATTTTTTGGCATATTCTCCAACACCCTTACCAGGCCGGCCAATACCCATCCATTACCTCTTGACCAGAATATCTTTTGCCCGTTTTTCTCTCTTTTGTTGAAAAAACTCTCATCTCTGAAAAACAGCTTCTCCGAAGGGTCATATAAAAATCCGGTTGTCTTCCACCACAATTTAACAGCTGTATTCAGATACTTTTCATCTCGGGTAGCCGTACTTAAATAAGCAAGCGAAGGCGGCCCCATAAAAAGGGCATCGCACCAGGCCCACTCCCTTTTCTGGATATTATTTTTCCAGTTTAAAGGTTCGTCGTGTGGCTGGCTGATGATACTATCGGCCTGTAAAATAAAAGGAGTAATCATCTTTTTCTGCTTAAATTTGCTGTAAAGCTGCGCATAAGTTTGTCCTATACAATAATCATCTGCATAAAAGCGCAAATGCCCGGTATTCCAGCCCAAATCATTTCCAATATCAACCAGCGTCTGCAAGTAGCGTTCGTTGCCCCGCAGGTTGCCGAAAGCAAAAATACCGGTATAGCAGGCACCATTGGTCCAATCTGCTTTTCTATGATTAAACCCTTTGTTCTTCCAGGTATTTAATTGCCAGTCTGCCACCCGCTGCATCGTTTTAAAAATGTTTGCGGTTTCCAGAATAGAATCAGTTTTTAAACGTGTTTCACCTGAAAAAGCACTAAATCCGCCGTAACAGCTAAATACCAGGATCAGAAGCAGTCGTTTTAAATTCATATTTTTCATTTCTTAATTGATTATTTTTGATAAACCCTTATATAATCCACTTCAAACCTGGCCGGGAAGGTGGTTTGAGAAGGATCTCCACCTTGTTTACCCCCTATCGCCAAATCGAGCAGCATATAATGCGGTTGTTTAAAAGGATTAATATTGGTACCATCCTGGTTGACCAACCGGTCTAATGACACTTTATTTAAAAGCTGGTTATCTACATAAAGTGCGATGCTGTTTTCATCCCAATCCATTCGCCAGATATGAAAGCGATCTGCCCATGCCTGACCGCCAAGGGAATCGATATTTTTCTCTGTACTAAACCAGGCATCTTTTCGGTTTGCATCCATAAAGGCAATATTGGCGAGCAGTTTTTTCCGGTAATATTCCATCATATCGATTTCACCGGTTGCAGGCCAGGATCCTTTTGTTCCCAGCGTCCACCAGGCTGGCCAGATGCCGTCCCGGATATCTATTTTACCGCGCATAACAAACCGGCCATAAAGCCAGCTATGTAACCCCTGGGTTTTGATGCTGGCTGAAGTGTAATCCGCTTCCCGCCTACGCTTTCTCCAGTCGCTGTTTCCTTCCTTAAAATCGGGGTTTGCCTTTTTTTCTCTTTTGGCCTCCAGAATTAGTTTGCCGTTTTCACACCTTGCATTTTCCTTTTGGTACCATTGGTATTCTTCATTGCGTTCAAATCCGAGTTCGTAAGTCCAGTTAGCCGGATCAGGTGCGCCGTTATTATTAAATTCTTCGGCCCATACCAGTTTGTAACCCCCTGAATGGAGCGCTGGGGGCTTAGGATTTTTTGATTGTTGGGCTACTCCCGATAAGCTGATGCATAAGGCACAGGCCGGCAATAATAATTTAATTAGATATTTTTTCATGGGGAATAATTTATTGGTATCCATTTAATCGTAAGGGCATAAGGGTTGGAAATGTCCAAGCATAATCGTGGGTGGTATACATAATGGGGCGATATGGTGCAAGATAATCATCAAATTGCGGCGAAGGATAAATGCCATTCATCGCTTCCAGTAAGTTGGCCGGCCAGAAACCTGTTACGGTATGCACACTACCCGTATCCGGATTTTTGAAAAATTTCCATTCTTCGGGGTGTTGATTGTAGTAAAAAAGATAATCAAGTGCTTTTTTGAATGATGCCCCATCGCGCGATGCTTCAAAGAGATTCTCACCTGTCTGATTATAAATGATCCAGCTGGATGCGGTAAGCGGTGCCAAAGAAAAATACGTATACCAAATGCCTTTTCCCTGTCGTTTTACTTCCTCCACCAGGTGTCCATCCGGAGCAATTTTATCGAAAAGGTCTTTTTTGATTAAGGTTATGTTTTGTTGCATATCTTCCCGGTCTTCCAGGTAGGTGTCTGCCAGGATAGAAGCCAAACGAGACCAATCGCCAGAATTGTTGTTCCGGTACCGGATGCTGTTTGCTGCAGCACGAAATACATTTTTAGTCCACCATTGAAATTGTGTTACCTCTTTAGGCTGCCATCTTTTATAATCTTTGAGCAAATCGGCACTGATCATCAAGGCAGTACCAGAATACGACATCACCAGTGAACCATCCAGCTGAGAATATTTTTTATTGACCGCTGCCCAGGCATTCAGAAAGTAAACGGCTTTGTCTGCATATTTTATTTTTCCACTCAGCTGATAAGCTAAGGCACAGCTATATGCCGAAAAACCATCTACCTGAAGTGCCCGTGAAGTTCGGCGGTGGGTTTCCTTGTCAACATAAAAACCCGGAATACTGAAATCTTCTACCGCATGTTGCGTGACCAGCAAAGCCGAATCTGCTTTAATCAGCAATGCCTTATAGGCTGATAAATAAGGTTCTTTTCTGGCTTTAAGCTGTTTTTTAACAAAATCGATCTGCTGTTGCGGATGCATCCCCTTTAGCCGATGTTGCGCAAAAGCTTCCTGCCCCTGCAGTGTGCATAATAGCGTGGTTGTAGATAAAATAATAAGAAAAAACTTCAAGTGGTTCATAGTTTCTATTTGGTTGATGATGAAAGCTTTAATGTTTTAATGATCTGCATGCTCTCCAATAATTTCTTAAATGTGGTTATGCTCTGTACTAAAGCGTTTTTTATATTCAGACGGACTGGTTTCAAATTGTTTTTTAAAGCATACACTAAAATATTTGGCGTTGTTGAATCCGGTTTGATAAGCCACTTCTGCCACGGTCAAATCGGCATGTTCCAATAAGTAGGCACTTCTTTTAAGCCGGATGTTTAGAATAAATTCTTTGATCGACATGCCCACAATGTCATTGATCTTTTGGTACAGGATTGTTCTTCCGGTATTCATATCCGACACAAAATCGTCTACCGAATAATTCGGATTGGCCATATGCTGCTCAATGAATTTCATGGCCTTAACCAGCAATTCCTCATCCATTGAAGTAATGGTTACTTTAGCCGGATCTACGACCAACCGCTTGCTGTACATTTCCCTCATTTCCTGCTGGTTTTTCAAAATGTTATCCATCTGCTGAACCAGGTATTCCACTTCAAAAGGTTTATCAATAAAAACGGTTGCGCCATGTTCAAGCGCTTTGGTTTTATTCTGGTTTACATCACCCATACCCGAAATCATGATGATGGGTATATGGCTGGTTTTAAAGTTCTGCCGCAAGTGGTTACATACCTCAAATCCATTGGTGTTTGGCATCATCAGGTCGGTAATAATGAGTTGAGGGTATATTTTTTCGGCTTTAATAATGCCCTCATGACCATCGCTGGCCAGATAGACATTGTACTTTTCAGACAAGCGGCGTTCCAGATAGTTGCGCAAATTAGGGTCATCGTCGATCAACAAAATACTGGTCGATTTCCTGGCATGCTTTGGAGATAGATCAGGTTCTTCGGCTTCTAAAAGGATTTCATCAATTTCGGAGATGGTATAATCGTACACGTTCGACTGCATATCGCCAGATCCTGCTTCTTTTTTAAGCGGGAGCATCATTGTAAATGAAACTTTATTGGTTTTATTTACCATCCAGATTTTTCCCCCAATGGCATCAACCAGTTCCTTCACAATGGCCAGGCCAAGACCCGAACTTTCTTCAAAAGTAGGGCGATAAGATGACAAGCGGTTAAAGGAGGTAAATAGTGTAGCAATCTGCTCTTCCGAAAAGCCTATACTGGTATTTAACACTTCAACAGAAATGTATTCTCTTTCAAGGAGATCCGGCTCAATAGCTAACCTCGACTGTTCCTCGGCTGTAGATTGATAAATCCTTACGCCTACATAGCCTTTACCAGAGGTGTACTTTAAGGCATTGGAGAAAAGATTGGTCAGGATTTTTTCAATAATATCATAATCGAAAGCCACAAACAAATGGTCTGCATAAGCAGTAAAATTGGTTTCTATTTCTTTTTTGTTTGCATAGAGTTCAAAAAGACCAAAAACATCGTGTACAAAACTGACGAAATCGCCAAGCTGTGGATTTAGGGTTATTTTCTGGCTTTCTATTTCCCGAAAACGAAGTAACTGACTAATTGAACGCTGTATGCGCGCCACATTTTTCTCAATTAATTGCATATAGCCCGCTGCATGGTCATTTTTCTGAACGGTTTCTTTTAACTGCTTCAATGGTTCGAGCACCAGGGTAAGCGGAGTTTTAAGATCGTGCGAAATATTGGTAAAAAAATCGGTTCTCGCCTGGTTCAAATCCCGCATGTTCTGTTCTTTAATTGCTTCTAAAGCCAATCGTTCCTTAAAGACCTTTTTATTGGTATAATACCGCATGATGAAGAATAAGAGGCCCAGCACAATTAAAGTGTAAATGGAGTAAGCCCACCAGGAGAGGAAAAACGGCGGGTTGACATGGAAATAAAGCCTTGAAATTTCGTCGCCCCAAAGCCCGTCATTGTTGGAGGCCTCGATCTCAAAAACATAATCTCCGCCTGGTAAATTAAAGAACTGAACAGCTTGTTGATTAGGATTCAGCTTCATCCATTTATCGTTTAAGCCAAGCATGCGATAAGAAAACTGATTTTTATCTGCCGATAAATAGCTGTTTGACGAAAAACGGATTTCTATATTAGACTGGTGACTGGAAAGTTTTATCTTTTCATCATCGTGATTGCTTAATGTGGAAATATCTTTGCTTAAAGGTGAATCTTGCGTTACATTGTTTACCAGTTGATTATTAACTAATAAGCTGGTAAAAAATACCCTCGGTTTCTGAATGTTTTTATTGAGGTATTGCGGATCAAAAAGTACAAATCCGTTGGTCCCCCCAAATAACAGCTCTCCTTTTTTGGTCTTATAGGCCGACCTTAAATAGAAAGAACCGCAACTATTTGCTTTATAAAATCTGGCTTTTTCAAACTTCTGCGCTTTCTGATCGAAAAAGTACAGCCCATCGTTGGTGCTAAACCAGATATTTCCGGAAATATCGTCTTCCAGAATACCAAAAACAATTTTAGGAGAAAAGCCATTGGTACTGTTAAAGTTAAGATAGCGTCCGTCTTTCTTTAAAAGATTTACACCTCTTCCCGAAGTACCGAGCCAGAGGTCTCCATTTGATGCCTCATAGTAGCAACCCAGGTGATTTACCGCGTAAGGACCATCTTTGATCACATAATGATGTAGCACTTTCAGCGTTTGCGGGTCTGCAATATACAACCCCTGATGCGTAACCAGACGAAGATGCTGCTGCCGATCAAGCGAAATGGCTTCAATTTCTACATCCAGCGCCTGGCCGTTTGCAGCAATCAGTTTAACCATTTCGGTTTCTGCTGCCCCGTTCCGTTTGCGGTGGAAAAAGTTTTTATCCGGATCGGTCATCCACCAGGTTCCCCCGGCATCCCGTACAAAATCATACACGGTTAAAGGCTGCCGGCTTCCGGGTAAAAGGATGTTGAGGTTACTAAAACGCTTTGTCGCTATTTCATAGGCAGAAATACCTCCATTGAAAGAGGAAATAAACAGTTTTTTTCGATCGGAATCAAATTTTAAGCGCTTAACCATGTTGGAGTTGATGGAATTGGCTTCGGCCTTGGTAAAATGGCGGAAGCTGTCATCCTTCCGGTTCCAATAATTGAGTCCGCCGCCCTCTGTAGCAATCCATACATTGCCCATATCGTCTTCCTGAAAACCACTTACGATGGGATGGTTGAGCCCGCCCGGGCTGGTGGTGAAATAACGGACATAAGCATCATAAAGTGAACAATAAGCAATTTTGCCACCATAAGTGCCAATCCATGCCCCCTGGTCAGGGTCTCCGTAAATGGTCCATATCGAGTTATTGGGCAATGAAAAAGCATCGTTCGGATTCATTTTGAGCAGCTTGCTGGTCTGTGTTTGCGGATCATAAAGCAGCAGTCCGGCTTGTGTGGCTACCCACATGATGCCCACCTGATCGATAAAGATTTTTTTGGCAATCGTGGTCTGGAAACCCGGTCCTGTAACCGGAATATTTTTTTTGATTACCCCTTTGGCGTCGGTCACGAAAATACCACCCCGCTGGGTAAGAAAATAATAGTCGCCCCCATAGGCTACAGCATCATTCACCACAAAGGAGGTTTGACCCAAATTGGTAAAAACTGAAAAGTGCGCCGTTCTGGTATCAAATCTGTAAAGTAAATTCTCCTGAGAGAGATAAATATTTCCTTTCAGGCTGATCACACTGTCAAAATATCTGTTGGTAGGAAGTTTGATTTTCTTAAAAACCTTTTTCTCCAGGCCAGATATATATAAACTGTCGCCAGAGAGCATGTATAAATTGCCATCATTATGGAGACATATAGAGCGGATTTTTCCAGGCAGAACCAGTTCAAAATTAAATTGCCCATAGTTAAACTTCAATAAACCATGGTTAGTGCCTAAAAATAATCCACCCTTTTTATCCGTCACCAAAGAACCGTAAGCCCATTTTACCTTTGGATTGCTCTTCGAGGCCAGGTCATTTAGCTGATAAAAACTGTTTCCGTCATACATAAAAACAGCATCGGGACCAGTATACCACATGCGTCCCAAGCTATCTTTGGTGATGCTCTGAATACCACTGTAATATGATGTTTCGGGCATGACATGGAAACGATACCTGGAAATATCAATTGCAGCGGCACTATTCAGCAAAAAGGCTGAAAAAAAAAGCAGCAAACAGAAGATTTTCCGGATATCCTTAAGGTCGAAATGCATACGCAGGTATTCTTTTTGGTTTTCTAATGATCGTTTAAATTTCCCATCTATCAATTTCTTTCCAGTTTCAGCTGACAGCTATCAATAGCGAAGGGATGCAGCTAAAATAAGTGTTATCATCGCCACGGTTAACTGTGTATATCATAAATTGTAATTCCTTTCGGATTTGTTACGTTGAAGATTAGCTTGTCGCTATCAATGACAGATTTAAAGAATCGCCGTCATTTCGACTGAAGCGCAGCGAAATGGAGAAATCTTACATAGTTCAAAGATTTCTCCACTGCGGTCGAAATGACGAAGCAATCTATCAGGCTAATGATTTTTACTATAAAGATTGCTTCGTCGGCTGAAAAGCCTTCTCGCAATGACGACTATCCAGGCTTATAATTTCTTCTTCAAACGACTCAGCGCCTCCACATAATAATAATCTGCATAGGTTAAGGGCACATCTACTTCTGATTTAAAGGGAAATGCTCCGGTGCTGTGCATCAGGATAAAATTTCCGTTTTCGCCCAGCTTTGCCGTATATTCATCAGAAGCGAGTGTCCGGATTTGCTTTTCAACCACTTCCATATATTTCTTTTTAGTATCGGCATCTACAAAATCACTCAATTCGGTTAATGCAGAAGCCATAATGCAGGCAGCTGAAGCATCTCTTGGCGTATTAGTCTGTACAGGAACATCGTAATCCCAGTAAGGAATAAAATCTTTAGGCATTTTAGGATGGTTGATCAGAAAATCAGCGATATGCATGGCCTGATCCAGGTAGCGTTTTTCTCTGGTTTCGCGATAGAGATAAGTATAGCCGTAAAGGCCCCATGCCTGTCCACGGCTCCATGCAGAATCATCAGCATATCCCTGGTGGGTTTGCTTTTTATGTGGCAGACCAGTCTGCCGGTTATATGAAACGACATGATAAGAGCTGAAATCTGGTCTGAAATGATGCGCCATGGTTTTATCAGCGTGCGAAAGCGCTATTTTTTTCAGTTGCTCATTTGCCGATTGCTTGCTGGCCCATAACAACAATTCCAGATTCATGATATTATCAATAATAACCGGATATTGCCAGATGGCTTTATTATGGTCCCATGACCTGATGAGACCAACTTTAGGATCATAGCGGGTAGCCAGCGATTGTGCGCCCTTCAGCAAAACTACCTTGTAAGATGTATCGTTGGTTAAACGTAAGCCGTTGCCAAAACTACAATATAGCATAAAACCTACATCGTGGTTATCGGTGGTGAATTTTTCACGTTCTACCCTGGCCGTATACAATTTAGCAAACGCTAATAGCGCTGGATTTTTACTATGCTCATAAACATACCATAGCGAACCGGGAAAAAATCCGCTACACCACCAGCGCGAATCAGATATGGTGCTTTTCCCTGCTTCGAACGAACGCGGTAATACGCCTGGTTGATGCTCATATTTCCTGGCCATTAACAAGCTTTGCTTTTCAGCAAAATCCAGGGCTTGTTCAACAACGGTTTTCAAATTTTGCGCATTTGCAAGGTTGTTACATAAAAACCCCGTTAACAACAGCGCTAAAAAATATCTCCTCATAAATTTATTTGATGTTTTTATAATAATCTGCAATAACATACCAGGCTTTTTTACGAAACCCCTGATCAGAAACCAGTCCTTTTCTGTTCCAGCCATCCTGATAAGCGGGGTGAAAGCGAAATGGCGACCGAAAATCAAACAATACCCAGGGCGAAATGCCATTGAGATTCGGAATATTTTTAAACATTTCCAGGTTATCCTTGTAAAGCTGGGCCTGGTAGTCTTCGCTCCATGAACTTGCTACATCAGCGTCACCGGTTTTACCGTACAAAGCCTCCGCACCAAATTCTGAAATTATTAGAGGTTTGTTGCTGGCCACTTCCCAAATGGCCTTTTTTGGCGTAACAGGCCAGGGATGATACCAGCCCATATATTTATTAATGGCCACTACATCAATTTCGTTGATGAATGGGTCGTCCATTACAAAACGTTGCTTATCCGGATTAAACCGAACCAGATCAAATGCAGCCGTAATTAAACGGGTGCTATCGATATCTTTCGTGCATTTGATAAGGTATTTAAGAAATTCATTCCGCGCAGCAGATGGCTGGGTTTCATTGGCCATACCCCAGAAAGAGATGGCGCATCGGTTTTTATCCCGCATCACCATTTCGCTAATCATCTTTCCGGCTTTCTTTTTGGTTTCCTGGTTTTCAAAATCAATTCCTTGCCAGATTGGTGTCTCCTCCCACAACAAAAAACCCATTTTTTCAGCTGCACGTACCGTATATTCATTTTGAGGATAATGTGCCAAACGGATCATATTGCAGCCCAAAGCTTTCGCTTCAGACAAAAGCATCATGGCATCTGCTTCAGAGAAAGCTCTACCTTTGCGTTGTGGAATTTCCTCATGAAAACTGATCGATTTTAGAAAGACAGGCTTCTCATTCAGGTATATCTGTGTTCCTTTTACGGCCAGGCTTCTAAAGCCAATCCATTCTGCTACCCGATCTTCTTTTGTAGAAACAAACACCTGGTACAGTTTGGGTGATGCCGGCGACCAGCGCTGTATTTTTTTTACGTTGGCGATTGACATGTTCGCAATCCCCTGATCATCGGTAACGAGGTTTTGCCTGATATTCAATTCGGGAACCTCAACTTTTACCGCTACATTTTTTTGTTTATCAACAACTTTAACCTTCACATTAATCTGATCCGGATGATTTTTATCCAATTGAATAAAATAATCCTGAATAAAAATTTTAGGAGTCGATACCAGCATCACATCACGGGTGATGCCACCATAATTCCACCAATCGAATGATTTTGCCGGAATAGCATCGGCAGTCCGGGTATTGTTTACCTCCAGTGCTAAAAAGTTGTCTGATGGTTTCACCAGATTTGTTATCTCCACCTGAAAAGGTGTAAAACCACCTTCATGTTCGGCAATTTCCTTTCCATTCAAATAAACCTTACAACGATAACTTACCGCAGCAAAGTAAATAAACAGGCGTTCGTGATCTCCTTGGGGTGCATCAAAATGCCTGGCGTACCAAACCGTACCTTCATAATATTTGAGTTCGGGCAATTGACTGTTCCAGTCTGAAGGCACATTCAACTTTAAGCCACCATCAAAGGCATATTCATAGAAATCTGTATTTCCGGTTGGTTTTTTATTAAGGTAAATTTTGTTTTTCCTTCCCTGATCGTACTGGTCTATAATCGCTTCCCATTTACCGTTAAGGGGTTGCGTTGTTCTGCCGTATACATTAACCAGGGTCTCCTGCGCCGAAAGCTTAGAAAAAAAACAACACAACAGTAATAGCAAATTAAAAATGGTTCTGCTTGCTTTCATAAAATCACGGTGTTTGTTTTTTAAAAATCTTCATGGCGAAACCACCGCCCTGGGCCATGTTAATGGATAATTTTCGATCGGACGGAATCTCCATCCGTTGCTTTTTGTAGTCGGAGGCGATTTTATGGGCGTTAATTCCATCCTGGTAAATTTCTGCAGCATAGTCTCCGCTACCGAGAAAGCTGAGGTCAAGATCAAGTTTGCGTGCCTCCCAATTGGTTAAAGCGCCCAGGTACCAGGTGTTGCCCTTTTGGCGGGCAGTGGTAATGTATTGCCCGATCTCACCATTAAGTACAATGGTACGGTCCCAAACCGTAGGGATAGCGCTGATGAAATCGGTACATTCCTGCTCCTTCGCATAATTGTCCGGACTATCGCAAAGCATATTTAAGGGCGATTCAAAAACCACATATTCTGCCAGTTGCCTGCAGCGGGTTCCCTGACTCATGGGTTCATCATTTATTCCCCTATGGCTACTTTTAGTAGCATTACGCATGGCACCCTGAGTGTAATCTACCGGGCCGGCAATCATCCTGATAAAGGGCATCGTTACATCATAGGTAACCATATCCATCTCTGGCCCTGTCCATTTCATCTGCTCCAGACCATTTACGGCTTCATAATTAATTACATTCGGAAAAGTCCGGTTTAGCCCGGTAGGTTTATAGGTACCGTGAAAATCAACCATCAACTTATATTTTGCTGCCGTTTCTGCCGCCCGGTAATGAAAATCAACCATTTCCTGATCATCGCGGTCCATGAAATCGATCTTAAAACCTTTTATGCCGAGCTGGGAATAATGCTTACAAGCCTCCTCGAGATCCCGCGCAAAGGCATAATATCCTGCCCAGAGAATAATATCTACATTTTTGGTTTTCCCATAGGCAACCAGTTCTTTCAGATTGATTTCCGGTACAACGTCAAATAAACTCGCCTTCAGATTTACTGCCCAGCCTTCGTCCAAGATCACATATTCAATTTTATTTTTGGCAGCAAAGTCGATATAGGCCTTATAGGTTTCTGTATTCACACCTGAAACAAAGTCTACCTTGCTCAGTCCCCAATTATTCCACCATTCCCAGGCTACTTTGCCTGGTTTTATCCATGAAATATCCTTTAACCGGCTGGACTCGGCCAGTTTGTAAACCATATCATTGTCAGCTAAATCTTTATCGCTGGTGGAGACAATGGCTATACGCCAGGGAAATTTTGTTTTTGCCCTACTTTTAGCAAGATAAGGCTGGCGCGCGGTGACGATTTGCTGCAGCTGGTTATGTCCGCCCTGCACGATAGTTTTTGGATAAGGGGCAAAGTTGGCTTCGAGAACAGTTCTTCCTGCAGGATTAAAAAGAAACATACCTGGGTAGCTTTGCAGATCAGCTTCGGCCAGACACACTTTTTTACCTTGATCCAATTCTACCACCAAAGGAGAAAAAGCAAGCTTCAGCTTATCCATTTTACTCAAAGAGCTGTAGGTGTAAGTATTTTCAAACGAATTGAAATATTGGCCCTCAATGGTCTTCTCTTTAGTTTTTACATATGGAATGTAGGCTTTGTAATCTTTTTGGAACTGGAAAGCGGCAAGTTCTTCATTCACAATAAAATCCTGCTTAGCCGTAGATACAAAACGGTAAGCCATGCCTTCATTGTAAAGTCGAAAAATCAGTTTGTAATCTTCCTTAAATTCCAGCGTCAATTCTGCATATTCATCATTGATACGGTTTCTTTTATAAAAATGGGCAGGGATTTCCTGTTTAACGGTAATGGTTTTGCTTTGTTTCAAATGAGATTTGATGCCGAAGGTTTTTCCATTGCCAAGTTTCATGGCTATGGCACCAGAATTCAGAACAATTTCTTCATCATGCGCCAGCTGAAAACGAATACTATCGGTAATGCTTACATCCACCTGCAACCGCCCGTCGGGAGAATTGAGACTAAGCCTCTTTTGGGCGATTGCGGGAATGCTGAGGAACGTTAAAAGGAAAAGATTTAATATGTTTTTCATTGGTTTATTTTAAAATGGTATAGCTGTACATCACGAAATCATTTATAGCAGGCAAGGTTACTTTCAAAGCTCCTTTTCTACCAGTGGTTTGAACCATCGGCTTCCCGTTGCCCAGCAGCGGCTTTAATTGTATTTTAACTTTTTCGGGTAACCAGGTTTCCAGTATGCCCGTTCCTTCAGTTGTATTTTCCCTGAACACAATAAAATAACCCCTATCTTTGTGAATCGATTGAAAACCTGTCCATGATTTGCCTGAAGGTTCATCGCCAATCGGTAAAATGGTTCCCTGATGAAAATCGTGCTGCACCTTTTTATACTTCGCAATTGATGCGCCCAGCTGCAAGGCTTCTTTGGGCAAACCCGTGCCTTCAAACCAGGCCAGCGGCTGGGCGGCCATGGTAATAGCAAATAGATATTCGAAAGTATAGCTGGATGGCGCGAATGAATCGCTGCCATACTTATCTGCATTCCTCCATTTGTTTAAAAATTCGATCTGCAACTTCTCTGGTGGTACATATTTAGAAAGTTGCCACAAATTGCGGAGTGTCCAGTAAGGATAGTAGTTTTGCCAGTCGGTATAACGGTTCTCCAAAAAAATATTGCCGTATTCGGTAAAAAGATGATAACCGCCCCTGCGACCCGCAGTAGCATCGAGATTGAAAACAGCCTGGTTCTCTGTTTCGCTCAACACCTTATTAAACATTTCTGTTAGGTTAATTTCTGATTGTTTGTTGGGAATGGAGAGCCCATCAATTTTAAATGTCCTGATTCCGTACAGCCGGTACAGTTCGGCCATTGCTGAAGCATCTTTCTCCCAGTCTGCATAGTCATGCTGAATACTGGGATTAAACCATAAGCAGACTTCTATACCCAGTGCTTTACCTCTTTTTACAATCGAACCAAGGCCATTCGGATATTTTACCGTATCAGGTTTCCAATAATTGGGGTTGTCCCAAATGTTTTTAAAAGATCCTTTAGCCAGGGCAGAATTCGGACTTTTTCCCTGCTGCCACCCGTCATCAATCTGAAAATGGGTGATACCCAATTTGGCTGCAGCGTCCAGTTCCAGCAGGCTAAACTTTTCATTCACTTTAGCATCCTGGCTCCGATCACCCCAGGTATTCATCATCACCATTTCGTCCCGCTGTGGCTCATTTTTACGGATGGTTTTCTGATAGCCACGTAAGGTCTGTAGTTGGTTAAACTCCTGGCCGCTGTAAACGCCTAACACCACCGTATAAGCTTTTCGCCACTCATCCTGACGAACATCCCCTGCATTAAGCCCTAATCCGTTTACGGCAAAATGTCCAAATTCAGTGGTAAAATCCTGACCGCCGTAAGCAAGCTGCGTAGCAGCCCCCGGGGCTTCCTTTAAGTAGAAAAAACCGGCATCTTTTTCCTGGTTATGCGCAAAAAGCAGGTTGCCCCGGTAACCTTTTTTTCTATAGGGAATAAACTTATTTTCCAGTACCAGATTGTTGTTCCAATCGGTTACGTCAAAAAATTCGACCGCCTTAACCTGCCAATGGAAACCGTTTAGCTTTAACTGATCTAAAATGGCGGTAGAACCATTCACCTTCATGTCCTCTGTAAATTCAATATTTTTTTGATCAGCAGCATTGATGACTTGTCCCCCTGATATACCGACTAGCTGCCCTCTTAGATAGGTTTCGCAGGCGATTGAAGCGCTTTGAGCATTAATCCGGTAAACCCGCCTGATATCAAGCTTACCTATAGAAAAAGAGATAATGGTTTGCTGTTCGGCGATGTGAATGGCATCTTCTTTTCTTGTCAACACTTCATAATCCCCGTTTTGAGGTGCATTGCCAGCTTGAATGTAAAAATCAGGACTCTTAAGCTTGTTAAGCCAAACTTTCCGGCCTTTTTTGTCGCTTAAGCTATGCGTAATCACATTTCCCTTGTTCCAAAGAAACTTACGCTCAATAAATTGATTGCCGATCGTCAGGGTATCTTTGTCCAGACGACTGTAGCAACCATCCTGGGCAGCGCAAGGCAAACAGGCCACCAAAAGCAAAAGCAGCAGTGAAAAAATATAAAGTCTCACTGTTAAATTGCTTTTAATCTTTGCAAAAAATGGCATCAATATCACCTGCGGTCGGAGATTACCGAAACGCTGCAGAAAACCCCGCCTGCCGATCTCATAATTTATAGCTGTCATATTTGGAGATTCCAAAACTAGCTACTTGTGCATAAAGAGGGGTTCAGTTTTGTACGGAAATGGTTCAGTTTTGTACAAAGTAACCAATATGCGCCTTTTTTAACGCTGGCGCTTATGGGTACACCTATGTCTTTTAAAAATATGATTAATTATTAAAATTAAGTTTTAGGATAATCCATTAAAGAGACCAGACGAAACTGAAGGTTTTTACTAACGGGTTGCTACCATCAATCCATACCGATATTGTCAGGCATGCGGAAACTATAAAGCGGACTTAAACGATTTAGTCCTAAACGTCAAATCTATTTGGATTTATTCTAAATAAATATACCTTTGCAAAAAAAATGCCACAGCGGACCTGAACTCCGTGTGGCATTACCGGATTTTAACCCGGATACCTTTAACATCTAATTTAAAGTAAATGCAATTTAAGAAAATTTTATTCTTAGGGATGTGCTGCACCGGAATATTTGCAGCTCATGCCAGTTCTGGTAATCCACTGACAGGATATTGCGTAAATCCTACAGATAGCCTTGTTGAAAACCGCAATGATGAACAAACCGGTGTGGTAAGAGGAAGGATCACTACTGCCGATGGTAGTGTGGCTGCCAATGTAAGCGTGGTGTTGAAAGGCACCCGTTATGGCTCGGTAACTGACGAGGATGGCTTTTACCAGATCAGGCGTGTGCCGGTTGGTAATTATACCCTGGTCGTTTCGGCGGTTGGCCTGTATCCAAAGGAAAAAGAGATACAGGTTTCCGCACGTGGTACCGTGATTGCGGATTTCTCTTTGAAAGAAAACCGTTCCGAATTAGACGAGGTACAAATCAGTACGAACAAAAAAAGATATAAAGTAGATAAAGTATCCCCTTCACTGCGCTTACAATCTCCGCTGATTGAGGTACCGCAGAATATCCAGGTTGTGACCAGCAAAATAATGGCAGACCAACAGGTATTTGATATTGTTGATGGGGTAACCAGAAATGTGAGCGGTACCTTACGGGTAGGTCATTGGGATGCCCAATATGCCAATATTTTCATGCGTGGCACCAGTATTCCGGCCTTCCGGAACGGTATGAACCAAAAAATGCCCTGGGGACCATTAGCTGACGATGAAGCAACTATCGATCGCATCGAATTTGTAAAAGGTCCTTCTGGTTTTATGATGGCTAACGGCGAACCTGGAGGTATTTATAATGTGGTAACCAAGAAGCCTACCGGTCAAAACCGCAGTTCGGTAAGCGTGGCCGGCGGAGGTTACAACCTCGGCCGCGTAGCTGCCGATTTGGACGGTAAGTTAAGCCGAGACGGCCGTTTACTATTCCGCCTGAATGTGGCCGCACAAACCAAAGATAGTTACAACAAATACAACTACACGGATAAATACATTATTGCTCCCGTAATTAGCTACCAGGTGGATAGCAATACCTTGATCACTGCTGAATATACGACGCAGCATGTGGAAGCACAGGCGTTAGGTTCTTACGGTTTTTCGCCAAAAGGATTTGGTGATACAGACCCGAGTTTCTTTCTTGGCGATCCGGCGCTTGATCCTGCAAAACTTTATGACCACAATGCCACTGTTTATGTGAGCCACCGTTTAAATAATGACTGGAAGATTAATGCCCAGGCGGCCTATCTGCGTTATGGTTTAGATGGCGGTACCCCCTGGCCATCCAAAATAGCAGCCAATGGCGATATGCGCCGCTACCTGAACATTAGCGAAGAACTGGCCATTAATAAAAATATCCAGGTAAGCCTGATGGGCGACCTGACTACCGGCCCCATTGTACACCGTATTTTGGCCGGACTTGATATGGGCAACCTGAAAACCTGGGGCGATTTTTCCAGCAAACAGGAGCCTGATCTGCAGTTGGCAAACAATGCTACCTTTAATATTTATAACCCGGTTTATGGTATTCCTTTTGACAAGATTCCTGTCTTCGATCGTTCGCGCAGCATTCAGAACCGTTCGGGATCAAATGTATATGCCACTAACCTCACCTATACCGGTGCCTACCTGCAGGATGAACTCCGCATGCTGGATGGAAGAGTCCGTTTAACATTGGCCGGCCGTTTTACACATGCCGTAACGGTTGGCAAAACCAACCTCACGCAGCTTTCTGATAATGTTTTTAGCCCAAGGGCCGGTTTGAGTGTAACCCTGGCAAAAGATTTTAGTGCCTATACCCTCTACGACCAAAGTTTTCTGCCTGTTGCCGGTCAGGATTATGCCGGAAACCCTTTCAAACCGATCCGTGGCAATAATATCGAACTGGGTCTTAAAAAAGACTTCTTTGATGGTAAATGGAACGTCACCGCAGCTGCCTTCCGCATCAAGAAGAAAAATGTGTTAACTGCCGATCTTGATCCGGCACACCTGGCGATGAATCCAAATGCCCAGATCCAATTAGGGGGTATCATATCGAAAGGTATTGAACTGGATATCAATGGAGAAATTACCCCTGGGTTAAACGTGGTATTAAATTATGCGCTAACAGATGCCACCGTAAGTGAAGATGCTAAACCAGAACTGGTAGGCAGGCATACTCCTAACTCTGCCAAACACATTACCAATGGCTGGTTGTCTTACCGCTACCAGAAGCAAGGCGCTTTGTTGAACGGTTTTGGATTGAGTGCGGGATACCAGATCCAATTGGATCGTTATGCCGGATCTACTTCGGTTCCATTAATGTTACCTGCCTATTATCGTTTTGATGCAGGCGTTTCATACGAAAAGGGTAAAATAACGATTGCCGCGTTAGTGAATAATCTGTTGGACCGCAGGCTGTTGACGCAGGGATCATATACCAAACTGGCTACCGAAACGGCAACATCCGTATCGTACTATACCTATATCTATGAGGTTCCACGCAATGCAAGATTAAGTATTACCTACCGGTTTAAATAATCTATATCCGAACAACAAACAGGCACTATGAGCAAGACACGAAATCAAGGAAAGAAAAAGCAAAAAGACACGCTTTTAAAGCGCATCAACAATTGGCTGCATTTGTGGTTAGGTTTAATATCTGGCATCATTGTACTTATCGTGTGCCTCACCGGTTGTATCTGGGTGTTTAATGAAGAAATTACCGGGCTGCTGGAACCGGAAACAAAAGTAGCCTGGCAGGATAAGCCCGTGGTTAAACCATCTGAACTGATGCAGATTGCCGCGAAACTTTACCCGGAGAAAGTGCCTTCATACGCCAATTACCAGCAGGGCAGAGCCATTAACTTAAATTTGAGGGCCGCCAATGCTGGTCCGAAAGATCGCCGTACGGGCAATACCATCCTGAAAGTGAACCCTTATACGGGCGAAGTGATCAGTACCGAAGTGCATAAACCCGGCGAATCGGATTTCTTCAGGTTTATTTTAAACGGACACCGTTTTCTTTGGATGCCGGCTAAAATAGGCCGGCCTATTGTGAACTATGGTACCCTGATTTTCGTTGTCTTGCTGATTACCGGGCTGATCTGGTGGTATCCTAAAAAATGGAATCAGTCCACGCGTGATAAAAGTTTTAAAATCAAATGGGGCGCCTCTTTTAAAAGGGTAAACCTCGACCTGCACAACGTACTCGGCTTTTATGCTTTGTTGTTTCTGCTGGCCATAGCCCTTACCGGAATGGTATACGGCATTAAATGGTATAGTGAGGGCATTTATTGGGTCACTTCCGGCGGCGATAAGCTGGCAGAATATAAACGCCTGGATTCAGACTCTACGCTAAAAGGAAAAGGCTATACACCGGAAAAAGCGATGGACATGGCCTGGAAGCAGGTGATCACGCGACACCCTAAATCGATGGGATTCTATTATAATTTTGCAGATACCACAGATGCAAAGGCTGCCATCAACATTACCGTGTACCCAAATAAAGGACAGTTTTACAATAGCCAGGGTTACACGTTTGACCAGCATAGCCTGAACGAATTGAAGCGGAAAGATGCCTATTCTATAACTTATGCGCAAGCCTCTTTTGGACAGAAACTGAGAAAGATGAATTACGATATCCATGTAGGCAGTATTTTAGGCTTCCCTGGCAAGGTGCTGGCCTTTCTGGCCTCACTCATCGGCGCCAGTTTACCGATTACCGGATTCCTGGTATGGTATGGCCGGAAGTTTAAGAAAAAGAAACCTGGGAAAATTGTGGTGAAACAGCCTAACGCCATCCATCAGGGACCAGCGGAACAACTACTTGCGAAAATATAAATAGGAAGCCCCGGATTTGAAAAGCCAGGGCTTCGTTTTTTATACAAAATCCATACTTAAAACTTAACGCTTTAAAGCGACAGCAATAATTTTGGCCTCATTTAGGTTAAATCAAGCCTGTTACGAACAGCGACAGGCCAAATTGAGCCTATTTCAACAGCAGTCGTCCGGGTAAAAGGGCAGGCATGTAGAAACAGCCTTTCTGTGTGCAACATCATCATGAACACAGCGCGTGTTTACCATTAATAAACACTTCATTTAATCCTTCCAAATAGAAGGTGACTTTTATTTTGTGATTAATGGTGTCCTTGTAGCATTTGCCTGTTTGGCCAAATGTTAGCCAGGGTAGACTTAAAAACAAAAAAGCAATGATAATTTTCATCGTTTAAAACATTTCATCATGTACAGACTAAACCGCTGTGCGCATTGCCGCCCGCCTCGACATTATTTTCTCGATCAGGCCATGCAAACGGCTCCGGTAATCGCTGCCCAACCATTTGATATAGTTTTTGGTTACCGAACCCAGGCATTTCGCATATTGTTTTATCCTCCAGTCGATTTCTTTCTCGAGTTCGGTTACCAATTCAAATGCCTTGCTCACCGTGTCAGCATTGTCAGTGCACATCAACGCATGTTGCCTGATGGAATTGCGGAGCACGGTTTTTGATTTTTCCCCTTTATCCATGGCGGCTTGATAGGCGGCAAGCACGTCGAATGCAATCTCCGTACTATTGGGAAACCTGTTTCTCATTTCGGCAGGCATCTGATGGATATCGTCGCTGGCTTTTGCCAGGATCTGGTGATAGATTTCGGGGTTTTCGAATACATGCTGCCAATCCACCGGAGCATCCCATTCTCCAAACCTTTCTGCATTATTGCCCAGGTCGATAATATTAAAAGTCTTTTTACCGGACAAACGCCTTGCTCCCCTGCCGATCATCTGGTGATAAAGCGTAAGTGAGGTGGTAGCACGGTTCAGGATAACCGACTGCACAGACGGTTCATCAAAACCAGTAGTTAATATAGATACCGATGTTAATATCGCACCTTTTGTCTTTTTAAACCATTTTAATATTTCAATCCTTTCTGCATTTTCGGTGTGGTTATCCAGATGTCGGATAGGATAACCCGCCTGCTCAAAAACTTCCAATACCTTTCGGGAGGTAAATATGCCGTTGTTGAAAATTAACGTCTTTTTTCCAAGGGCATGTTCCCTGTAGGCATGAACCAGAAGATCGAGCATTACTTTCGATGAATATAGCTCATCAGAGCTGCTCACCGTGAAATCACCATGTATGCCCCTGTTCAGCGTGTTGAGTTCTACTTCATAAGCAAAACTCTTTGGTTTTGCCAGAAAGCCCTTTTCGATCAGCGAATTGATCTGCTCTCCAAGCACCAGCTCAGTGTAAAAGCTCTTCATCGGCAGCGCTGCATCTGCCGAAAAAGGTGTGGCTGTAACCCCTATTATCCTGGCGAACGGAAATTTTTTAAGCAGTTTATGGAAAGAATTGTGATGGGCCTCATCAACAATTACAAGACCTACCCCTTTAGTATCGATCAAACCATCATCGATCCGGTGTTTAAGGGTTTCAACCATGGCTACATAACAGTGATAATAATCTTTTTTGGCTATCCGTTTAACTTTGCTATCGACTACTTTATTAAAAACACCAGCATTTTTCATGGCAAGCGAAGTCTGTTTGCATAACTCTTGCCGGTGTGTAAGCACAATCACCTTTTTTCCGTATTGGTTTATAAAACGATTGGCAATTTCAGAAAAGATAACCGTTTTACCGCCGCCTGTAGGCAACTGGAAGAGCAGACGTAGCTGCTCAGTGCCTGACTGCATTTTTTCAAACAGGGTTTCTATCGCATACTGCTGATAGGGATATAATTTTGTTGCTGACCCATGCGCAGCGGTTGAGGATAAAATCTGCATGGTGTTACAACCATTGAAACCGGCTGAAAGTTTTAAGCCAAGCCTGCCTTTTCGAAAACCTTTATAGCGGAAGCATTTTCAGCATAACCTCACATCTTATTTCGGCAATGACCTGGAATCTTATCCAAACCAGCGGTGAAATTTGCGGTAGCTGGCTTATTGGGGGCCACGCCGGATAGAGCGGATAACCTTTGCATAACGGATAGCAGCAAAATTTGCGCTCAACCCGATGTCTTCGTCTGGAACTCCTTTTTGATAAGAACCTTTATAATAATTTCTCTATCTTAAACACGCATTTTTTGGCTTGCCCGTCGTTGTCAATATAGTTTACTTCAACCTCTCGATTTTCATTCAACAGCATTTTCCGATAGTCCTTTAAATCTTTGGATTCCAATTTATTGATTGCAGTAATTACCTGGCCCTTCCGAAGGCCGCAACGGTAGGCTGCAGATTGCTCCATGATTTCGTCTATCATCACCTTCCCTCCCTGCAGAATAATTTTAAAAGGCGCAACAGCGGTAATAAAATCCTGTTGATATAAAAAATTTGGTTTCAGGTAGAGTTTCTTGGCACTATAGTCCAGAATAAAATCAAAACGGTGTATAATCTGGCTGCCCAATATACCCAGGTACTTTTTAGAAGCACTCACCCCATCCCCGTCTGACGATATACTTACAGGCAGTTTCCCTTTGAAAATATATGGACCAATAGAAAGAGAAGCAATGGCTGCAAGTGTAGTGGTACTTTTGGTGGTTAAACTGTTCTGCGTACTCGAAACAGTTTTGCCTATTTTTGTTAATAAATCATGTTGTTGCTGGAAAGGGGTATTAAAAAGCAGTGCCAGGCCCGCGCCACTATCAAACAATATATCTCCGGAAAGCTTTTCCCCATTCAATAAATGTACATCAATGCCAAAACGTGGGATAGGTATTCCATCATCCAGAACAAAATCTATGGCCTTATAATCAGCCGTGTTCAATTGTGTTTTAAAAGGATACAGCAATATTTGTCTTTTTGTAATATTTACGACAGTTAAATAATTGCTCAGGATATCATTCCCAATAATACCATCAAACTTTCTACCAACCGTTGCATTAAGTCTGGAAAGATCATCAAGAACAAAATTTAAATGATCAATACTTACTGATTCATTTAGAAAAATTTTTTGTCCCATAGTATAGCGGTACATCTTAATGCCCCCTGCCCCGCGGATCTCCTGGTGAAGATCTGCCTTAATATTAAATTTTTCGGCTACATGGCTGTCGAGTAAAATGGTCGAGGCACCTGTATCAAAAAAGAAAGTTAACGAATCCTTACCGTTCAATGCAGGCAGTTTGATCAGAATACTTTTATTATCATATAATTCAAAAGGAAGTATAATCTGTGAAAAAGTTACTGAATGCACTAAATTGAACAGGAGAAAAAAAATAAGGGCTGCATTAAATTTCGACGGCATTTCCAGGGAGTTTAAGTGAATTGTAGAAGATCAGTTTTGCGTAATTTATATAAATAAATCATTTTATTTATAATATTGAAAAAGTAATTTATAGCTGAACTCAGCAGAGCAAATTATTTAATTAATATTAAAATAAATAAATTTTAAATTGTATGATGAAGCATATTACCGAAGTAATTTCTACGGGTGATTTTTAAAATATTGCAACGATATACATTTTAAAGTGTCTATTAAAATAAAAACATGTTTAAATTATTTACCGTTCTATTTATTTTACTGCACGCTGTTTCCTATGCTCAGAATTTTGTTGATTTTAAGCAGAATGATAAAAAGACTGCATTTAGTGGCAAAAATGAATTAAACTATAATGTACGGCTTAAGAAGGGTGAAGTTTATCTGATTAAGGTTTATCAGGAAAACATTGATATTGAAATTAATCTCTATGATGAAGCTGGTGAAAAAATCTTATCAACAGATCTTGCCGACGGTAATAAAGGAACCGATAAGTTGGAGTATGAACCCGCAAAAGGCGGACTTTATATAATCAACATCAAATCAGTCTCTCCAAAACCTTCACCAGATGGGGTGATCAGTATGAATTTTGCCCGGCTAAGTAAAAGTGTGCTGGAGCGGAGAAGAAAGATTGCTAAAGCCCTTGAACCCGAAAATGCAAAAGATGTTTCAACTATTGACATCAAGCACTTCTGGGAAGCATTCGATGCCTTAAAAGCTGCTAAAACCTATAGCGACAGCGTTAATATTATTCAAAGTAAATATCTTGACCGGGCTACAAACGGTTTGAAGGAATTTGCGAAAGTCAGGTATTTTTCGCCGGAATTTTATATTGACAGGATTAAAAAATATAAAAAATTTTATGAAAGCGTACGTCAAAATACCCTGTTATTTTCAGATTCGGAACGCTTATCGGATATCATCAGGCAGACCCGTTCGTTATATCCCAATGGAAAGGAGGCCAGGATAGCCATCACTATCGGACCAATGTCTTCTGGAGGCACCATTTCCAACAATTATGTTTTAATAGGGCTGGAGATGATCGCCGGGGATCAGAATTGTGATGTTTCAGAAATCACCAATGAAAATTTAAGATCAGATATATTAGCGCGATCAGATCAGGCAGATGTTTTAAATTTTGTAAGGGAGACCATTGCCCACGAATATATCCATACCCAACAGCGAAAAATGAATCCGACAGCCTGTGAGTGTGTTTTACTTGAAAATGTGATTAAAGAGGGTGTTGCCAGTTTTATTTCTGAGGTGTTGATTATGAAAAGAAATCAGGAAACCGGTAGTCGCGCTTCGCTGTATGCAACTGCACACGAAAAGGAACTGTGGCAGGAAATGAAGAGCGAACTCTGCACCAAAAATCTCCAGAATTGGTTATTCAATGCGGCAAGCAGCAAAAACAGGCCTGGCGATCTCGGCTATAGAATCGGATATAAAATAGCAGAATCTTTTTATCACAAGTCTGACGATAAAAAGATGGCCATTAAAGAAATGATTGAGACCGATAATCCGCTTGTCTTTTTGGACAAAAGTGAATATGATTTAAAATTTCGATAAGCTGTAAAGCTTGCTCTGTCATCAATAACGCGTCAATCCTCATTTTTAAAACCGGAAATAACGGTTTACAAGAGAAAGATATTGTTCAGTAATATTACCTGAGACCAGGGCAGGATTGTAAAGACCAATACGAATTAAACGGACCATGAAACATTTGATTATTTTACTTTTGGTACTCACCGCCTGCAACAACCGCAAACAGCAAAATTTTGAGCTCAAGCCCTTAAGTCCAGATGTTAAACAATTTAAATCAGGAACAAATAACAATCGCATTGACTATTTTTATATCAGGGGAAACTTTTTCTATAAAAAATCAACCTATGCACTGCTTGGGGATAAAGTCAATAGGAAAATCAATTCTGCGATTTTACCAGACTACGATTTCTATTCTGTTTATGTTTACCGCGATTTAGATCTGCCAAATAAAAAAGATGGAGGGGGTATTAATTCTTTCGATGGACAAAACAAAAACCTGGTTGCGTATATCCGGTATAAACGAGGGCAGATGGATATTTTTTATATTATTAAAAATGGGAACGTAGTGTATAACCTTATATCCGGAAAAGAAATGGATTTTGAGTTTGATCAGTAATAAGTCGACAAATGATCTGATTACCCTTTAAGGATTAGCAGATCAATCATGTTCAAAAACAATCATAAAGAGAAAGCAAATTAAATATAAATTAACTGACGCGAAGCTTAGTATGAGTTCCGCTCGTGATGTTCAGTTGTTATTAGTGTTTACGTTAACTTACCTATCTCCTGAAACGTGAAATTTAGTTGGCTATCTTTCAAGGATATTATAATAAGGTAGACAGACCTAAAAGTTCTGTTAAATATTGCCTGTTGGTATATAGAATATAACAGTTGTGCCTGTCTGCTCGATATCTGCAACCTGAATGCTGCCCCCATGGCGAAGAATCACCTCTGCACACAGATACAATCCTATTCCCAGGCCATAGACCTGCAACTTAGTATTGGCCCTGTAAAATTTTTGAAATATTTTCTTCCGATCTCCCGGCGCTATCCCGATTCCATAATCCCTGACGCTGAAGTTGACCTGATCATGATCTGATGTAATGGTAATTTCGAGATTTGGATCATTTTCAGAATACTTGATTCCATTGTTGATCAGATTGGTGATGACCTGGGCAATCCGATGACGATCGCCATGTACCAAAATTACATCCGAATCTGCCCGCACTTCGATCTTCGCATGGGCATGAATAACCCTGGCATTGTCTGCAATCTCATCGGCAAGTCTGCGAATATCAAACGTTGTTTTTGCCAGGCTGATTTCTTTTAACTTTGCATTTACCGGTAAGGCCATCTCGCCTAAAAGACGATTAATCCTTTCGGTTGATCCCAGCGCCCTGGTTACAATATTCAGGGCTTTTTCCTCACTCCGCGGCTGCAACATACGCTCGAGCAATTGTAAGGATGCCATTACAGCCGACAGTGGTGTTTTCAGTTCATGCATGGCCACATTCAAAAGCTCATCACGCAGTACTTCTAAATCTTTCTTTTCGGTAATGTCCAGCGTTGTTCCTAATAGTTCATAGGGGATGCCGTTTTTGTACAACACTTTACCATTTGCGTCTATCCAGTGAACACTGCCATCAGGATGTTTTACCCGGTACTGAGCCTTATAAAGCTGTTGATGTTCTATCGCAGCTGAAACCTTGGCCTGCATTTCCGGCAGATCCTCAGGAAGTATACAACTTAGCATTTCAGCATAACTAAATGCTTTGGATGGATCCCAGCCAAAATTCTTTTTGCACTGCGGGGTGCAGGCCATAAAGTTGCTATTAACCAGGTTGACTCTCCAAAAACCCATGGAAACCTGTTCAAGTGCAATATCAAGATGCTCGTCAGAGATATTAAATGTTTGATCAGCGTTGGGAAGTTTCGAACTCATACGATCTCTTTGCGAATATTTTTAGCAAAATTAACATAAATAATGTGAATTTCCACAGCGGTGTATGTGAAATGATATATCTTGATTAATTTTATTGTATTGATCTGTATAAAGAAATGATGCTGCTATATTTCTTAACGTTAACCTTCAGGTAACTGATTGGCTCAATAAAAGACCGGTTTTACAGGGCGATCATGACTCGTTGTAAAACCATAAACGCTAAGCCATCATTTCAAAAGCACGTGTCAGCAGATTATCAAAATCAAAAGGTTTACCCATAAAGCCGTCTGCTCCGCATTCCTGCGCTAAAATATCTCCGTTAGACTCAGCCGACATCAATAAAACAGGTGTTTTATTGTTAGGATAGCTCGATTTGAACAATCTGCATAATTCATTACCATTATATCGTGATCCGATGAGTCTGATATCCATTACAATCAAATGAAAGCCTCCCTTATCGATAAATTCAGGATTAGGTGCAATGTTCAGTACAGTAGTATGATAACCTACCGTTTCAAAGATCATTTGAAATAATTCACTGATCTCTTGATCATCTTCAATGATGAGTATGTGTTTTTCCATCGGTATCGATTTTAAGTGATTCCAATACGGTCACGGCGATCGATTTTCGATGGCGATAGTAGTATCTGCGTTTGTTAACGTATAACAGCGTTGAAAGTTTTGATTTTCTACCAATCTGTTGAGAATCCTTTCAGTGTATGTTTTTAATAGAGCTGCCGCCTTCCCGGTCCACTGTTCCTCTTATTGACATTACTTCAAATCTGCCGGGTATCTGATGAATTGTGCGACCAGTCTGTTAAGATTTCCCGCAAGCTTATCCAACTGTAAACAACAAACCGGTAGCTCATTTCTTCCAGTGCTTCCAGCGTATCAATTCCTTGTTGAGCAGGTTGAGCGAACGGTAGATATTAAAAAAATGATCAGTTAGTACCAAACCAACTTAATATATTTTTGTATAATGCTTGCAGGGGCATCATCTGCATCTGCTGGGATGGCAAGTCCCGTAAAGCTGAACGTCGGGTATGATACAATAAACAGTTAAAAGATCAATAAATATATGTTAATTTGTATTTCAAGCCATAAATGTGCTTTACATGCTTATGGATATTATAAGATCAACATTCAGGCAAATTGAAAACCGCAAAATATTATCTTGCTGCTATATTCGCGTATGCGACCTGGGGCTTTTTTAGCTTAGTTTTAAAACCGCTGAGCGGATATGCTTCGGTAGATATTTTATTTTACCGCATTTTTAGCTGCGCCATATTAATGGTTTTCATTACCGCCTTATTTAAGCGTGCCGATTTGCTTAAAGCTTTCTCAGATATTAAAGCCTTACCTGCTAAACAAAAACGAAATATGCTTTTACTGAATGTAGGTGGAAGTATTCTTTTAAATATCAACTGGTTCTCATTTATTTACGTGCTCAACCACGTAAGCATTAAGGCCACCTCACTTGCCTATCTTGTGTGCCCGATTATTACGACATTGCTTGCTTACTGGCTTTTGCACGAAAAGCTCAATAAAATACAATGGGCGGCTGTTGCATTGAGTATAATTGGATGTTTACTCCTATCCTATGCCAATATTATGGATATGGTTTATGGTATCGTTATTGGGTCAAGTTATGCCGCGTACCTGGTAAGCCAGCGTAAAAATGTTGGGTTTGATAAGTTCATCACCCTCACCTTCCATATTGTGCTCTCTGCCTTGCTGCTGCTTCCCTTTTACCCTGCCTACAGCGGGCGTATACCTGGCACGACGACATTTTGGGTACTAATAGAAGTGATAGCACTTGGCTTTACGGTAATTCCATTATTTCTGAATTTGTATGCCTTAAAGGGGTTGAATTCATCAACAGTAGGCATGTTGCTTAACATCAACCCCATTATTGCATTTGCTATAGCAACTCTGGTATATCTTGAGCCTATCAGTCCCTTACAAATGGCGGCCTACAGTATTATCTTCCTATCGGTTATCGTTTTTAATGCGCATTACCTTTTAAAAAATAAGCAGAAGCAGATGCATGGCAGAGATCAGCCTTCTTTTGGCAAAGATTCCGGTTACTCAGAGGCATAAAGATATTGCTGCTTTTCGATGTAACCGCATAAAGCAGGCCGGCCATATACAAATTCCATAGGGAAGCCTGTCATCGTTTAATTTAAATTCATTGCTCTACCTTTGACGGCCATCATTATCTCCAAAAATTTGACTCCTTAAATCGTTTGTATATCATACAGAAACAAGAAAGCGGAAAAAACCAAAGGCTCTTCCCGCTTATCTAAATTAACGCTCTCAGTATATAAACACGATTATCGCGAATATGTTTGCTGTGATTTAAAAAAAAATCAATTTCGGCTATCTCCAACCAAGTCCTGGCGCAACATGCTCCAGAATGGCTGATAAAATATGAATATTGTAATCTACACCCAGCGTGTTTGGAATGGTCAATAATACCGTATCTGCTTCCTGTATTGCCTCGTCTGCAGCCAGTTCCTTTATCAGCTGATCGGGCTCAGCGGCATATCCCCTGCCAAAAACTGCCCGTTGAGTGGGCTCGATATAACCAAAACTATCTGCCGCCTTCCCCTGCTGTCCGAAATAATACCTGTCCTGATCGTTCATCAGCGCAAATATAGAACGGCTGACAGACACCCTTGGCTCGCGATCATGTCCAGCCTTTTTCCAGGCTTCCTTATACAACCTGATCTGCTCAGCCTGCTGAACGCTGAAGGGCTTGCCATTTTCATCAAACTTCAATGTAGAACTCTGCAGGTACATGCCCTGCTCTGCCGCCCACACCGCAGTGGCATTAGAAGCAGCTCCCCACCAGATGCGTTCGCGCAGCCCCTCGGAATAGGGTTCTAACCTTAACAGTCCCGGAGGATTGGGAAACATTGGATTTGGATTCGGCCTTGCAAAACCTTCGCCATTCAGTCTTTCCAAAAACTCCAAAGCCTTTTGTCTGCCCATATCCGCATCGTTCTCGCCATCCTTTGGCGAAAAACCGAAATGCCGCCAGCCTTCAACCACCTGCTCGGGCGAACCCCGGCTGATGCCCAGTTGTAACCTGCCACCAGAGATCAGGTCGGCCGCACCCGCATCCTCAACCATATATAAAGGGTTTTCATAGCGCATATCGATAACCCCCGTTCCGATTTCGATCTTTGAAGTTTTCGCACCAATTGCCGAAAGCAGCGGAAAGGGCGATGCCAATTGCCTAGCAAAATGGTGTACCCTGAAATACGCGCCGTCGAGCCCGATCTCTTCGGCCGCAACGGCCAAATCGATAGACTGCAGCAAAGTATCACTGGCGGTACGCGCCTGGTATGAGGGATGTTCGGACCAATGCCCGAAAGATAAAAATCCGATTTTCTTCATTTCATTAATTGCTAAATTCAAAGTTAGCATTACGCTCATTGCCCGAGGGTCATCGTGTGGTCATAACCGCTACTGTCCTTTATCAAACAATAGCCCTGGCTAATTGTTCCAAAATCAGTTATGTCTAGACTAAAACAGATACAGTCAAAGGAGCAGTTTGATGCTGGGCTCGAACTGGAAAGAGCGGGCGATAGCGCTGCCGCATTAAAACGCTACCAGCAAGCTTCGCGGACAGATCCAACCAATTCCCATGCATGGAACAGGCAGATGGTACTGTTGCGCAAAGCTAAATCAAAAGAGGATGAGATCAAGCTCATTCAAAAGGCTATAGCCGAATACCGGAAAGCCTACGAAACCAAACAACAAGACTGGATGAAAGAAAACAAGGCCAAAGCAGAGAGCACACGTGAGCTGGCGCATGTACTTGGTCTGTTAGAATCAACAGGCTTTCCAAAAAACGTAGATGCCACCATCGAAAAATGGCAGACCAGGCTCTACTTACTTGAATACCGGGTCAAAAATGCCCGAAAGAAGAAAACTTCGTCAAAAAAGCCTGTAAGCAAATCATCAAAAAGCACAACTGCTGCGACGAAAAAGCCTAAGCAAAACGTCGCTACCAAACCTAGGCTTAAAAAAACTAGTAAGATCAATCCAAATTGAAAAGGCCTTTATTGCCGCTAATACCGGTAACCATCATCAAAATTTCAGACTAAATCTCATTGGGTTAAAACAGAACCAAAAGCCGATATGTTGCTTAGCTATGCCATCAGCAAGAAAACCATCATACCTGGATTTTGATATGGAAACATATCCATGGAAGCGGGATATCAATTATAGAAATAATCCCGAAAAATACAGGGTTGGCAAAGGCGAACAGGGTGTTCTGATCTGCGAGCCTTATAAATCTGAGATTGGCCAGTTCTGGAGGTTTCGGACGCCAGAACTCGCAAAAGATAGCAGTGAAAAGATATTTAAAATGTTCCTTAACTATATACAAGAAAATAATTTTGTTGGGGCAGACATGGCAAGAAAATACCTGCAGATGGGTTATACCCGCGCCAGGCGATACGCCAATTATAAAGGCGGAAAGAAATACGATAAAAACAAGGATTATACGCCACTTGAGCGGGGCACTGGTTCGGCAGAGAAAGCTAAATCCGCAGCAATATTTTACGCCACCTATAAATTAGCAGAGGCCCATCCGATTTATAAGTCAATGAAGGCAGTCTGGAAAAAACGGCTGGGATAACAAATTCAAATGCCACCATATTGAAAGCAAGATTTGTCCGGTAATACTCAGAATTGCTTTTTAGGAATATAATTGCTGTTCATCGGTATAATAACTGGTCCTTCCGCCGATCTTTTCTGACTTCACGACTGCTCCGGAAGGAGATTTTTTCAGCTTTGCCCCATGTACTTTCATCAAGTCGCGCAGCTCACCACGAAGCTCATCTCCGTTCTCTTTTGCGATAGCTGTAATGGCTTCTTTCAAAACAGACTTCAAACTATCGAACAATTTATTGAGGATTTTTTCAGGTATGGCCGAGCTGATCGAAAACGGGGATACTCTGGCATCCCACAGGATCTCATCTGCATATGAATTACCAATGCCCCGTATCTTCTTCTGGTCCATCAGCAACTCCTTAACCATTTTCTTGCTCTTGAACAGCACCCCGGTAAAATAATTTTCATCCATTTCAAGCGCATCTGGTGCCTTAGCAGCGTCGGGATTTAAGGTAGGTGTTGCCGCACGCAAGCTATCTACCAAGGCAAAGCCCTCACCCCCCGAAAAATGAAAAGCAAGTATGGTGTATTTTGGCAGCTCCGAACCGCTATGGATCGCCTCCAGTTCACCCCTAAGCATCAGATGAACCTGTAGAATTTCCTTACCGAAATGAAAGTGCAAAGTTTTTCCATAGCGTAAAACATTCGAAAGCTTTTTTCCTTCGAGCCTGGCCTTGAGCTGTGCAGCAGTCACGTTTAGCTTTTTTGTCACTTTTACTTCCAATTCCTTTAGGGTTTTACCCTTGAACCGACGCGAAAGGATCTGCGCAAACACTTCTAAGTCTGGTAGTTCAGCCATAACATATTTTAAGATTAAACACGCCTATTTTTATATTTCTTACGGATCTTACTAATCGATTTGCTGGATTGAAACACTGTTCATGCCCGAAAAGTTTAGACCTACCCTTCAGCAGATACTAATAGGTATCCCTAACGATCTGGCGCAGCATATTCAGGTTGGCATGTGCCTCTCCCATCGTATTATTGAAATACACGAATACCTTTTTGCCTTCTGAAAGCCACTCGGTTACATAACTTGCATACTCGTACAGTACGTCGTCTGCATAACTTCCCCTGTAGTTTCCTCCCGGACCATGAAACCTGAGGTAGATAAAACCGGGATGGCTTTCCCTTACCGGAGAACTGGCAGGCGACTTATCATGTATCACCATACCAAGCCCAAACTCTTCCAAAAGTTCATACACCTCATCTATATATAAAGAAGGATGCCGAAATTCCAAAGCGATCTTCCACTCAAAAAAAGGATCATGAGTTCTAAGCACCGACATGAGAAAGCGCAACTGCGCAAAATGAGCAATCCTGATGCTCGGGGGGAACTGCACCAAAAGACAGGCCTTTTTATCCTCCACATGCGAAATAACTGAAAAGAATCTGGATACAATCTCGGGATCAAAGGCCAGGTCCTTATTGTGGGTCACCTCCTTAAAAAGCTTAAAAGTGAACCGAAATTTCTCAGGCACATCAGCCGCCCATTTTTTCATCGTGGAAGCCTGCGGTATTTTATAAAAGGAAGAATTGATCTCGATAGAATCCATCAGCGATGCGTAATAGCACAGCCTGCTCTTCTCCTGAAATTCTTTGGGGTAGTGCAATTTATTGGGAACGGGCAACAACAGCCCGCTGGTACCCGAGTAATAGTTTTCAAAAGCGATGTCCATATGAACTAAACAAGTCGAATAGAAAAATTGTTGAACGGCCAGATCAGAAGAAAGGCCGCGCTAGGCATTGATCTAAAAATACCTAAAAACAAAAAAAACAGCTTTTTTCAGAACTGCTTTGAAACTCTGGCTCAGTAGCGGTGAGTAATTCGAAACATTTTGTGGAGGAATTAATTGAAATCGTGATTTTCGAAAATTTTAGAAGAGTACTGATTTAATTAGCGCATTCAAATATGGTTAAACTACATAAAAAATTCCTTAAACATTAGAAAAAAGAACAGCAAGTCTCAACAAAATGAGGCAATTGTGTTTTGAACTAAGTCAATTGAAAGAACGTCTGAAATCCAGGGGCGAGACACTGGTTTTAAGCTTAAAAAGTTTACTAAAGGATTGCGGGTGCTCAAAACCTAATTCATAGGCAATCTCGTTTATTGAAGCCGGAGTTGTCGATAACTGTTCTTTCGCTTTTTCGATCAGATGGTTGTGGATGTGCTGTTGTGCATTTTGTCCCGTATGTAACCGCAGCATATCACTTAAATAACTGGAGCTGACGTTTAATTGCGAGGAGAGAAATTGTACAGTAGGAAGCCCCTGCTTTTGGGGATTTGCCGACCGGAAGTAAACCTGTAAAATATCTTCTACCTTTTGAAGGAGATCGCTGCTTACTGCTCTACGGGTGATGAATTGCCTGCTGTAGAATCGATTTGAATAATTTAGCAGTAGTTCTATCTGGGAGATAACAACGTCCTGACTGAAGTTATCGATCTTGCTTTTCAATTCTTCTTCGATACTTTGAAAAACAGAAATAATTGTGATTTTTTCTTTTTCAGATAAGTGCAGCGCTTCATGGATAGCATAGGAAAAAAATCCATATTCTTTGATCTTCCTGGCGAGCTCGTAGCCAAGTAAAAGATCTGGATGGAAAAGTAACGTATAGCCAGACTGATCGCTTAAAGGTGCATGTTGTCCTGTGATCTGGTTAGGTGAAACAAAAAACATTCCCCCCTCACCAAAATCATAGTAATGCTGCCCATATTTGAACTTTCCCTGAAAGTTCATCTTATAGGAGATTTTGTAAAAACTTAAAATATGCGGACTGGGAAGCCTTTCCAGTGGAATAGTTCCCTCAGCATTATTTATTAAACTTACCAACGGATGCATAGGTGCCGGCATATCCAGCGCCTTATGCAATCTTGATAAAGAATCAAATCTGTGGTTAGATAGCTCATTCTTCATACTGCCTGATTTATAACTTACTTTCAATGCTGCCCAGCGCACCTGCGCCGTTAAGAGCTTTCTTTGCATCTTCCCAACTTGTATTGTTCGGATCGAATGCACTACGAATATAGGCAAGAATGCTTTCACATACAAAAGCAACGCGCTCTGGATTTTCATCGCTTGTTTCACGGGCATCATATCCTGATATGCCACCAAAGATGTGTTCTGCGCCAAATACCGTCAACAGATCTTTTGGACCAGAGCTTTGATAGTATGCATCTGCACGCCAGTTGTCCACATCAGAGAACATGGGGTTTACGTCCTTGTCCCCGTTCACAATAAGTGCCGGCAAGGTCATAGTGCTGAAATTGCCGGCAGCCAATACCGGATAAAGCTGCCTGGCGGCTCCGTTAAATCCTTCTGGCCCGCCAGACGCACCAATAAGCACGCGAGCTTTTAATCTTGGCTCTGCCGCATTAACAATCTTACCTGTTGCAGGATCAGTTACTTCCATGCCAGAAAGCATCGCTACTGTTTGCCCGCCCATCGAATGGCCAACTACGGCAACTCTTGCCTTATCAACCCTTTCTGTTAACCCTGGTACTGTAGAAAGTATTTCCTCCAAGTGATCAAGAATAAACTTCATGTCCGCTGGCCTCGAATTCCAAAACAAGGGTGCTTCGGGAAGGGACGGGGAAAGCCCGAGTGCTTTGGAATTTTGATGGGTAGGTTGGATAACTACAAACCCTTTATCCGCAAAAAAATCTGCCATAGGTCCATACCCTTTGTACGATGAAAGAAAGTTAGAAGGTCCATGCCCATGGGAAATAAGAATCACGGGCAGGTTGTTTCCGCTGGCGGGAGCAGAAACTTTCATTTCAAGGTCTACGTAACGGCCCGCAACTGGTAATACAACCGGACTAAAACTGATAATTGGTGTTTTTGACTGTTTCATTTTTTAATGATTTAAAATTTGATATAGTACAAAGATCAGCAACCATGGATTCTCTGACGTAGTGAAATCGGGGCATTTCGTAGCCAATTCAGGGAAAAGGGGTATTAATCGCCTGATTAGGAATTATAGACGCTCAGTCTGTATCAAAAAGGCAGCATCTTTCGGGTCAATGTCGCTACGTATTTCAAAACATTTCATTAACAAACTGATGGAAATAGGCTGCTTTTTTTTGAAAATTTTAGAAAAAACAAGCCAGTTTATGTTCATAAATTTTGCTAACCTAACACCGATAACAAAAGATATGACTTTCTAAACAAAGCAAATTGACACGCCAAACAAAATCCACCGTTAATCAACCTCCTACATTTGTCTTATCACATTTAATCAAAACAAAATGGAAAAGAACAACTATCAAGGCGCGTTACAACACCCATTGGGTTCAGGCTTTTGCGCTACCTCAACAGCAACCGAAGTCATCAAAGGCATAGACCTCACAGGAAAGATCGCTATTGTAACCGGTGGTAACGCTGGCATTGGTCTCGAAACTACAAAAGTACTGGCAGCAGCTGGCGCAACTGTAATTGTACCTGCAAGGGACATCGAAAAAGCGAAGAAAAACCTAAAAGGCATTCAAAAAGTGGAAATCGAAACAATGGACCTTGCCAGACCCGAAACCATCGATGCATTCGCTGAAAAATTCCTGGAATCCGGCAGGCCATTGCACTTGCTCATCAACAATGCTGGAATCATGTGGGTGCCTTTACAAAGAGATAGCCGCAGTTTCGAATCACAACTGTCTACCAATTACTTTGGACAGTTCCAATTGGTAGCAAGATTATGGCCAGCACTAAAAAATGCCAAAGGCGCACGCGTTGTCAATGTCTCCTCATTGGGACATCACATTGCTCCTTTCAATTTCGACGACCCCAACTTCGAGCACAGGGAATACCAAACACTTATTGGATACGGACAATCAAAAACAGCGAGCAATCTATTTGCATTAGAACTTGATAACCGCGCAAAAGCGCATCAGGTAAGGGCATACTCTCTGCACCCCGGATCAATCGCCGGAACAGAACTGGCCAGGGATGCTGATATGGAACTGTTCAAACAGATGGGCTTTTTTGATGAAACCGGGAACATACGTCCGGACATCTTGGCCAGCCTGAAAAACATTCCACAGGGTGCGGCAACATCCGTTTGGGCTGCTACCAGTCCGCGGCTCAATAACATCGGCGGCGTGTACTGCGAAGATACCGATATCGCCGAACTGATATCGGAAGATCCCGCCATACAGATAGTCGCTAAACCGCATCAAAGTGGCGTAATGGAATATTCGCTGGACGAAAACAGTGCTAAAAAACTGTGGAATTTGACCGAGGAAATGACCGGTATAAAATTTAACGTGAACTAAGCCGTGAAAAACTTAAAAGGATAAACCAACCAGATTACTGGCGGCAATAGTGGTATAGGCTGTGCCACTACCAAACAGCTAAAAGCAAACGGCGCACAGTTGATCATCACCGGCAAGTAGAGCGCCCTTGAATGCGGTCATGAAAATCGCGGCACAGAAACTTTACGGACGCAAGATCAGGGTCAATGCCATTGGCCCTGGCCCTGTGGAAGATCATGGATAAGATCGGGTTGAAACAATCCCTTGAAGAGTAAATGATCGGTACCATTCCATTGTCTGGGTTCGGTAAAGCGGAAGAAATGGCCAAACTGATTGCCTTCCTAGCCAGTGGTTAGACCACTTTTCATCACAGGTTCGGAGTACCTGATCGACGGCGGCCAGTGTATCTAATGGAATCTAATCAAAAACCAATAACTTTATCACAATGGAACATATCTCTAAATATCTGACAAATGACATCAAGCTCTCCAGCTACGAAGACAAATTGTTCAAATCCGACCTGATGTTTGATGATCACATGCTGGTATGGTTTATTTCCGGGGAAACAAAAATTATACAGGCAGAATCTACCTTCAGTTTCAAAACAGGCGATATTTTTCTGATCCCAAGGAACGAACTTGCCACGATCATCAACTATCCGAAAAACGGATTGCCACATAAGACCGTGGTCATGCATCTGTCTACAGAAAGATTGAAGAAGTTCTATGAAAAAACCGAGCCTAAAAAGAAAACACCTCCCCTGCAGAAAATATATCGGTTCAGTAACCACCCGCTGTTGGAAAGTTGCCTGGCATCACTAATACCCTATTTTGATGTGAAAAGTGAATTCCCAGAAAGTCTGGCCAACCTTAAAATCGAAGAGGCCATCAATATCCTAAGGCTGATTGAACCTAGCGTAGATAGCGTCCTGGCCAATTTTGATGTACCCGGCAAGATCGATCTGATTGATTTTATGCAGCGCAACTTTATGTTCAACATGTCTCTGGAAAAATTGGGCTATCTAACAGGCCGTAGCCTATCAACCTTTAACAGGGACTTCAAGAAGCTGTTCCACACTACTCCCCAAAAATGGTTAACCGACAAAAGATTGGAGCTGGCTTATTACCATCTGGTCGAAAAAAAGAAAAAGCCGACGGAAATTTATCTGGAGGTCGGTTTTGAAGACCTTTCTCATTTTTCATTTATTTTCAAAAAGAAATATGGTGTTTCACCTAATCAGCTTCTCCTAAAAAGTTATTGATTGAGTTCATCAAAAAATTCCAAATCAATGACTGGACTCAAACTTAAAAATAACTTGAGCAAAGAGGTTAGGTAGAAGGCATGTGAAATGAAAATAGTAAAAAACAAAGCTATCTGTTTTTTTATCCTACTCCACAAAAAATCCCCTTAAACAAAAAAAGCAGCTCTTTTCAGAACTGCTTTTAAAACTCGGGGTCAGTAACGGTGCGTAATTCGAACCATTTTGTAGACGAATTGATGGAAATAGGCGGTTTTTCAAAAATTTTAGAGGAAAGCAATCAATAATATATTGTTACCTTTTCAAAAGTTCAAATAGTTCAATATTCATGTATAGTATTCCTTTCAGATTTTTTGATTTTAGAATTCCAATTTTCTAACCCACTTAAATATTTTGAAGCGTTACTCTTAATATCTTGAGTCTATCTACTAGAACTTCTCTTTTACAGTAGGGTTGTTCGAAAAGTAGTTCTAGTAGTAACAACGCGCTCCGGAAGGCAATTGTACCAGCCAATCCCAAAATCTTATCTCACAACCTAATCTTCGACTTTATGCCAGGGAACTATTTCTTCATTTCCACCTACAAACATATTTGATGAGATCCGGCTGACGTATTTACCACAGTATTAAAGAGTTTTAAAAGTAATAGTTCAAGATAACATATACCAACATCTTTGATATGATGTATAGCCAAAGAAGGTGCTTTGCAAATTTAATTCGCTTAGTATGGTTCGCGTTTGTAATCGAGTTACGGATAAAAGTAAACAGTTCAGGAAAATCCCGAAATTTGATCTCCTCAGTGCGCAATTGTTTTCAACTATTTTATTTATCAGGAATATCTAGCGGAATATTTCCGTCCTGTATCAGAATTCTGATTTCCTCTGCAGTATTGGTTGCCTTTCCTTGAGCCGCTGTGTACAGGTTGCGCTGCTCGATCATCTGCCAGTTGAACAGTAACTCAAAAGCATTTTGCGGCAATACAATAGCTCCTTGCTAAATCCTATTGTTGTTCGCTTCAACATACCAGTGCAACAGGCAATCAACGCATTCCTGACTGTCCGAATCCTTCATTAGGCTTATAAACGCGTGCCACATCGCATTAATCCCATTATGCCCAGCTTGTGGTAACCACTAGCCTACAGACTTATACCGGTCAACATGTCTTGAAGAGAAATCGGTCCAGGAAGCAGTGGACTAGCCCAGCCTTGTATTAAACGGGGAAAAGTTCATCTTCCATTTAAGAAGGTGAAAACAAACCGATAGCCTATATCATTTTTTGCATATCCTCAACTCCAATTTTAGAGTTTTTGAGTTGTAATACACCAGTAATGGACAAAGCATATCCACCAGTTTGCTCAAGATCCTGCTTGATTTCACCATAATTTTAAACCTTGTCTATCTTGACCAACTAGGCTGTATTTTCGAAGATTAACCTATTTTCCCTTACCCAGCCACTTGCATGGACCGGAATACACAGAAAGTCTCTCAAATTTGGCAGTTCGAAATGAAATCGATTAGTATGCTCCTGATTGTGAGTGATTAGAAATGGAGAGTTTATCGTGCCGGAGACACCATCACCATTCATTTTGGGTAAAAAGCGTAACCAGCTTTATATTAAGACCTGGTATGTTGATTTCATTAATTATTCTTCGATCCACTAGACCCTTAATTAATTCCCTATTCCGGCCTCCAACTAAAAAAGATCTCGCCATCAATATTAATGGGTATTTAATCAGAAACAATTTCAAATATCCCTTTGAAGATCGTTATCAGCTCATTTATTCCAGTAACAAATGAGGGCTTAAGTATTGTTGGAAGTTCACCCAGCCTCTTTTGAAATTCGGTCGAGATCTAAGTCATAAGTTTTTGTGCCCTCTACAGCAATTAAAATACGAGCAACGATATTAAATAAGTCCTCTTAAAATGGCTTTGTTTTTTTGTACTAAAACTCTCCTTTGGCATGATATATATTACATCTTTAGCAATTGATCAAGTACATTATTATCATCCATTAGACTGCCAAGATCAGGCGCAACATTGTCAATAAGTTTTCCATTTTTGTCAATCAATACATGATGAGGAATACTAGACACGTTATAAGCCTGACAAACAGGATTTTTTGTCCACCCTTTCGCTAAAAGATTTATGCCATTTAATTTTAAACTTTTGAGTTTTTTTTGCCAAGACTGTTCATCTGCATCCACGCAGATATTTATAAAAACAACGTCATTATATTTTTGATGTATCTTTTCTGCATATTGATTGATTTCGTTGATGCAGGGATTACAGTAGATACCCCAAAAACCAATATAAACAACCTTACCTTTAAAATCACTTAACGATACGTTTTTTCCATCAGTATTCTTAAGTGTAAAAACCGGAGCCTGCGTTCCCGAACGTAAACGCTGTATTTTATCATGGAAACGTTCAAGGGTATCGCGATATGATCTGGAAAGAATATCATCTTTAAATTTTTGATATGCTTTCTCAGAATTTTCGTAACCATAATCAGAATAGCCTGTAATGATCGAATTGGTGAGGTACCAATCCATGATAATGTTTGAAAGATACAAACCCGAGAGCCCGGCATAGCCATTGCCCAGGGTAAAGTTATACTCTTTATTTGCCGGCCCTTGGTTAGCAAGACTAACCTCACTGAAGGGGTTATTGGACCGAACTTGATTTTCGATATAGCTCCTGTAGTTTGGCGAAAAAGCAAAAACATTTTCATTGAGCAGATCTTCCCTACAGCCATATTTTAATGCGGCATCGTTCAGGCTATCAAGATTTAGCCTATACTGCTTAAACTGGTTTGCATTTTTATTCCTTTCCTGTGCATTGATCTTTTCAACAAACCTCAGCAAAAAGAAATAGTATTGATCTGCAAGCACCTTGGCTACGTATTTACTTTTGGGGTTCTGGTTAATCACTGAACAGTATTTATTGAATAAGGCCTGCACCTGCTGCATTTTTTCATCACCTGCTATTTCCCTGTTCTGTACAATTTTAAACATATCCAGAGTTTTGGACCAATATGATTGGTACAGTTTTAAAACAAGATCTATTTCATCCTGACGAGAGGGTACTGATGAAATTGCAGTTATCCGAAAGGTTTCATTAAACTTCGCCGCATCCCAGTTGATGATTAATGTATCGCCGGGAACAGCGAAAACCGGTATCCCCTGATGGTTTAGCGAAAGATATAGATCCTGCGGAGCAGAAATGGCTATTTCCTTAATAAAATTGCCATTCTTATCAATGGGCACACCTACCAGATGTTTTGCTTTTATAAAATCAGTAATTAAAAATTCCCAAAAATCTCCGTCGGCATTTTTAACATTTCCTTTTATCACAAAACCTTTTGGCTCATCAGCCTGTGCAGCGGATTTTCCCTGATTTATTAAAGTTGCGGTAAGTATAAAGCTTAAAAAAAACCTGATCAGATGGAGTCTCATAAATTGATGTATAAATAGCTAAATATATAAAAGAAAAACGATTTACCAGAGAAAAATCATTGATTTTTTCATATTTTAGAACAAAAAAATAACGCTCCAATGAATAGATCAGACATAACAGAAACAATTAATTCCCTTTTCAACGAAAAATACCAAACCGGCAAAAACCTGCTTATTTATGGGCTGTGCATGTGTGGTTTGTTGATATTACTGGTATTCTGCTGGACTTATAAGCTGTCTGATTTTCCGGGTTTACATGGTGATGAAGCGTGGAGTGGCCTCAAGGCGTATTATTATCTTTATGTTGGTATAGATAAAGTTCACGGCATGAATAATTACACGGGAATACTTCAGCCATTGAGCACTCTTATCAGTTTCAAACTCTTCGGGATTAATGTTGTTTCGCTGAGGATATGTGGAATTTTCTTCAATCTGGCCGGCCTGGTTATTTTATTAGCCACATTTTGGAAAATTTCGGGGAGTAGTGCAATCAGTTTTCTGCTCATCATGTTACAATCTGCCTTATTGATCAGTGCACCACGTATTGCCTGGGAAGTAAATACATTTACCCTATTTTTTATTTCGATTATGGCGGCATCTGTTTTCAGTATTGCCAGGCATCCAGAGAAAAAGAACAGGCTTGCGATCTGGCTATTTCTAATCTTTAGTTTATTGGGATCATATAACCATATCCTTTTTTCATGTATTTCTCTTGCGGGTACAATAGCCCTAATTTTTGTATCGGTAGTGAATAAAAAAATAACCTACAAAAAAGAACTTTTTCTTTTTCTAAGCAGTATTTTAAACCAGTCGTTTCTTTTTATCGGCATGTACTACTTTTCAGAAAACCGTATATCCGGTATAATCGGGGCTTTTTTTTTCCCCATTATCATTTACCTGCAAACAGCGTTTATACTGAAATTCAGCATTAAAGAAATAAATTTCCCTTTCCCTGATTTCCGCTACTTAAAACATTTCTTTCTTATTACCGCCGGAGCCAGCTTTGTTATATTCCACGGACATTCTTTTTTTGATGTTTTAACCGGTTACAGGGTTATCGCTTACCTTTATGCCATAGATACCAGTTATTTCTTAAGGATCGGACTATCCTTCTGCGGTTGCTTTATGGCAGCGGGCATCATTTATTTTTTATATCTAGATATCTTTAAATCAGGCCGTTACCCTGCGTTGGCCTATACAATAGTTGTTTATGCAGCCCTGCTGCCCCTATATACCCAAAGCACCTCTTACCGTTATTACCTAGCCATTTATATTTTAATCGCTATATATATGGCCTGCCACCTTTCTAAGCACCCTGGCAGGCAGATTTTATTTTGGCCGGTACTGTTTGTTTCCGGAATGCTGTTAAATATAGCAATATTTAAAAGCTTTGATTTAAACAGGCCCCATCTAGCCACCGTAGAAATCCCTGTTGGACAGGGACAGAAAGAACAATCTGTACATTTTTATTCTAAAGCACCAATTATAGATTTTCTGATAAAAAACAGGATTGGCAGGATTAACTATCCCAAAGACCGTTACTTTATCGAACAGCCAATTTTATTCTACCACCTGATCGCACCCTGGCAAGCATTCCCTTCCAGGCAGATGAAGATCGAATTGGATCCCTCGGGAAACAACAAGGGGTTTAAATTGATTTATGAACATTAGGTTTAGCCAATTTTAGATGTGCAAGTTTTTTTCTTTCTTTAAAGGTTAAAAAGAAATTTGCCGCGAAATTCCAAAAAAAGACTACGAAAACCGCCAAAGCTTTGCTATAGTAAAACTGGATATCCAGGTGCGTAAACAACATAATGCAAAAACTATTCAAAACCAATCCTAAAACTGCAATCGAGAAAAAACTGATAAATTGTGGAATGATATTTTTGTTTGCACTTTCAAAAGTCCATATCCGGTTAAGAAAATAATTGCTGGTTGCAGCTACAATAAAGCCAATTGCGCTGGATAGATAGGGATTGACAAAAAATGTATCCTTAAGAACATAGGTAACCGAAAAATCGAGTAGAAGACCTGAAAAGCCTACTGTGCCAAAGCGGATCATTTTGATGATAAAAAAGTGGTTCTTAGATTTTGATTTCATTTCTAATTAGATTAGGGATAAAACTTATTTTCGTAAAGCACTAAAGTGCAGTCTGCATCTGGACCAGGATAATAGATTTTCCATTTTTCAATCCATGGAGGAACACCAGAGGCTACCTGTTTAAATTTTTTCAGTTTTAACAGATCCTTGCAGATACTTAAGTCTAGGTTGTAGGTATTTGTGCAGAACAGAACGGTTCTTCCCCTGTTCTCAAAATTTAAATCCTCCATCTGGCATATATCTGTGAGCACCTGAAATTTTACATTGCCACGTCCGTAAAACTTTTCGGGAACGTCCAGGGGATCGTATGGGTTATTGCGATAATTAAAATAAATGGTTAATGGCTTATTCTGATAATATTTTTCTATAAAGGCGGTTAATTCCTGCCTGCCGGGGCCTGCAGGTTTAAATGTGCACAGGAGCAGCATTAATATGTTTATTCCAACCAAAAGGAAACCAAAAAGATAGAAAACCATTCGGGCCAGCTTTAAACGTGGAAGACTTTCTGTTACAGATTGTATCAGGGCCGTAACCATAAAAGGCACCAAACTTATTATGGGAAAGAGAAATCTTCCCTCCTTATGCTCTATTATACAATGTACAAGCAAAAAGGGAATTAAAACAAACGAAAAAATATGGTATTTAGCAGAACAGATAGTATAAATAAGTGCAGCTAAAATAACGAAACCTAAGGGATAGGACGCACTCCTGAATACATAAGTAAAATAATAATACCATGGAGCAATTCCGAAAGCCGCAGCAACTTTTTTTACAATGTTGTAATAATAGTATTGATAAGGCGTGAAAACCACTTCGCCATAAAACCAGCAATCGATCATAAACCCGATCAATAAAACAGCGAGGCCAGTTCCAATAAGCATTATCAAACATTTTCTGTGTGTTTTTTCTATAAAAATAAGATAACCTATAAGGCCTACCGAAAGCAGGGCGGTTTGGAAACGGCACAGAAACGATATTGCCAAAAAAAAACCGATAAGCAGATAATCGGTATTGGTTTTAAGTTTTGGGTTAATAGAAACCGATAATGCTGCCAAAAAGAAAATCCCTGCAAAAATCTCTGAAGAAAAATGCACATTAATAAAAGGTATAAACCAGAACATGTAGGATATACCGATATAAAACAGGTGCATATTTGCTTTAAAATAATGACTACTTGCACCAATAAAGAAATAAACCGACGTAAAATAGCAGGCGCCGGTAATCAGCCTAAGGATAAGGGCCAATGTATAGGGCGAACTAACACCTGCATATTTTAACCCTCCAAATAATAAGTAAACCAAAGTAGGTTGAAACGTGGATCTGATTTTGGCAGCGTACTCCCACGCAAGATCTTCGGGCCTGGTTTTTCCCAACTTTAAAAGTGCAAACTCTATAATCTGATAGTGTTCATCAAAATGATAGTAGCCGGTGCTTTTAAATGCGGCGATTATAAAACAAACCGCCGATACAAAGTAAACAAACCATTTAAGTCTTTGGTTAATCATATTTTCCATTATGTTCAGTTTAATTTTTCCTTAATAGATTTGAGGTAAGCCCTTGTTTTGGTTTCTGCATATCGCTCCGGGAAAAACACCTGGTTTAATTTTGATTGGCCATCTGCAATAAACATGAACGGAAAACCGAGTTTCTTAAGCTCATTTCCGGCTAACAAATCACTATCAAGCCGGTATATTTTCCCTTCAAACCCAAATTTTTCCCTGAAAATCCGGATGTTTTTGACATTTGATGGTATATCGCACAAAAGCATAACTTTTTTTTTATTTATACCCGAGCTACGGATCATCCTGAGTACCGTATCGGTACAGATAGAGCATTCCATTTCTGAAAACCGCAGAACAAGAATGGGGCTATCTTTAGCTATTTCGTCGAGTTTTGCCGGCTCTTTTTTCTCTACATCGAAAATCTTTACCCCCTTCTTTATTTCCTGGCCCTCATATTTGTTTCTCAGCCCTTCTTTGTACCTGATCACAGTTTCAATTGCTGCGCGATCTTTCTCGCTGGCATCTTTTAATGGATCAGCTACCCTTTTCTCCTGTTTTTGGGCACAGGCAGAAATAAGCAATATTAACCCAAGTAATAACTTATTCATAAAAGCTTTCTTTAATATTTGCAGATATTAAAATGGGGTTCGAATCTACTTTTGTATTTTTGATGATATCCATCATTACCTGATTTTTTGGCCTTTTTGATAAATCGGCAAGTTTAGCCGGATCATTTCTCCTCAGAACATCATAAAGATCATGCAACATGGCCGGATCAATACTGTACACCATCTGATCGCCGTTAACACCAACCGGAACCGGATTTAAAGCATTAAAGAATAAATCATCAACGATGGTAAAATAAGACCTTACCTTTTTCTTACGCTTATCGTAGTAAGAAGACACAAAACCGTTCAAGCCGGAGCCGAAATTGAAGAAAGTTGTGGCATTTTGCCAGCTTACTACCCTGCCATAAATGTAATGCTCATCACGCTCCATCTGCCCGGTTGCAATCTGTTGTTTTAATCCGTTTGGCACCTTATATTTACCATAATCCATCACAAACTGTGGTGATATTTTTTTATTGCTGATTTTAAAGGTTGTATCGTTAAAATAATCGGTGTAATAAACCTCTTCGTTGCGCTGTTGCATGTAAAACCATGGAGACCAGCTATTCTTAAGGTCTTTTTCTTCGAGTTTAAAGTTTTTACTTGTAATTTTTAGGGTGGTATCAACCGTGATGAGATTATACATTAAATCGTTGTTCCATGCGGTATTTCCGGTCGAAAAAATAAGGTCTCCGTTATGCAGGCAGGCAATATTTTTCCCAAATACATCATAACGTTTCTCTTTGATAAAAGCGCCGTCTTTATTGTAATACAATATCTTTCTGCCATCATATACCAGAAGATTTCCGTTCTGATTATCTACCGTAATATCGTATAAGCCCTGAAATTCGCGTGGGGCTTTTCCCTTATCCGATAATTTGAATACAAGTTTTCCCTTAAGATCGTAGCAAAAAACACTTTCGGATAACTTTTTATCCAGCACGTATAAGCGATCGGTACTGTATATTACCTTATCGGCCTTACCCAAAAGCTGTGAATTATCGAGGTAGGTTACCGCCGAGATATCCAGAAGTTCGGAGGCCCTTGCACTTTTCTTTTCCAAATCGACATGGATAATCTCCGGCGAAGCGGCCTTATCATCAACAAGCTGGTTTTTTACAAGTGCATTATTGAGGTTACTTCTCTTGTTTATTTTCGACATATCGGAGCAGGATGTACCCAATAAGGCTGCAAAGCCTAAAATCGTCAGTAAAAATCTGTTGTTCATATTATATTTTTATTGGTAAAACAGCGGAGAGCAAAAGCTCTCCGTTGTTAATGTTACTTGTTTGGAATACATTCTACAGAGGTACAAACAGCCCAGGCCCATTCGCATGCTGTTTTTTTACCTTTAATGTAACCGTTAGGGTTAGTTGTAGAAGTACTGTTAGAAACTGAACCAACAGGAATACCATCAACTATTGTTACACTACCTCCAGTGCTCGAAGAAGACCCCCCGCCAACAGGAAGTACACAATCAACAACTTTCTCATCGGTTAATACACCGGCACTGCTGTTTGAACTGTTGCTGTTGCTATCATCGCTGCCGCCGCTACCGGTATTGGTAAAATCTCTCGCTGCTGCTGCAAAGCCAAAGTTATTTGCTCCCAAACCATATCCGTTAAATGCGTATTGAACGTTTGCAGCTAGTGCCAAAGTAAGAATTCCGATTCCTGCGAGTTTTAAAAATTTCTTTTTCATTTTCTGTTTTTTTTAGTTTTTTAAATTTATTGATTAAATAATTTTTAGTTTGCCGGTACTAAGTCACCAGTGCTGCATTTTAAGTAGGTTATAAATCATATTAATTGTTTGTTTTTTTCTGGTTATCCATCGGTCTGTTCCTGATCAGCTGTTTGAGTTCCTTTTTTAACGAATCGCTATTGTACCAAACTTTGATCCTTTGGGTAGAATAGGCACTTAACAGCACTACATAGCCGATCAGCAACATCATCTGAAACTTTTTCACAATGGTATTTATTGAAAATAAGAGTCCAACAATAATCATAAACGCCCCTATCGAGGAGATGTAAACGTAGCGGTCGGATATAATTGAAAACCTTGAAATGGGGATAATATGGATGGTTAATAAGATATTTACAATAAAGAAGAGCAGGCAGAAAATATAAAAGCGGTCTTTTATCAATTTTGCACCGATAGCGGTTAACAGCAGTAAAACCGTGGGATAGAAATAAAAGAAATTGGGTAGTGGTTTTCCAATTTCGTTCGGAAAAGGATACACATACAATAACCTAATAGGAATCAAGCATTTAACAAAATACTCAAATAAGCAATAGCAGGCAAAAATGAGCGTTTGATAAAATGGATATTTTTTCTGCATCGAAATCAATCCTTCCCCGTTATCGGCCTGAGACATGATGGTTACCAGTCCAAGTACGAGCGAAAGCAGAAGAAATGGAATTTTTTCAATCCACAGCTGCTTATCCTTAAAATTCCGTCCGGCCAGATAATCAAAAGTGAATAAAGTTAGGGAAAATGCAACTGCCTGTTCTTTTGCACCAAAAGAAAGTAGGAAAAATAGTGCACTCCCAAAAAGATGGCTGATTTTTTTTGACCGGATATAATTTAAATAGCATAGGCACGCCCCTATATAGAAAGAAGCATAAATAAGAATCTTTGAAGCCGATATCCAGGCAACAGGTTCGATAAGAAAAGGGTGGATACCAAATATAAGCGACACAAAAAATGCCTGTTGGCTAATTTGCGCGGTAGTTAAATGCCTTACAAAACCGAGCAGGCTTTTAACCAGCCTGTAAACCAACTGAACATTAACCAGATGGATAAGTAGGGCAGAAAAGTGAAAATAAAAAGGCTTATAACCAAAAAGGGAATAAATAATGGTATAATAAAGCTGGTTTAAAGGAGAGTACTGTCCATTGTAAAACTGCGAAAATATAGCCTTTAAGTTTGCTATGGTTAATCCATCTGATGTATACGTATTAAAAAGTACCCAATGATCGTCCCAGTATACCTGAAAACTATTGTGCAAGCTTTGCTGCAGTACGATAAAGGGTACAATAAACAGTACCAGCGATTGGATCTGATCTTTCCAGGGATTAAGAAAATCGGTTGACAGGTTGTGAAAGGTTTTCTTTGATGTTGTAGTAAGTTCTGTCATATCAACTGTTTTTAAATGTTAATGTTTTTACTTTGGGATAATGCTTTAAAAGGCTCATTCTTATAATAAAACCAGTAAACCAATGGTATAAAATAAAGGCTAACCGGGGTTCCGATAATCATCCCTCCTATTAATGCAAGTGAAAGTGGCCGTTGTAACATCGAACCGATATCACTGCCGAACATAAATGGCACTACAGATAATATTGTTGTTAAGGAGGTCATAACAATAGATTTAAGCCTTTTTGTACCCGCCAGGTGGATACATTCCATTAAATCGTATTTACCCGTTTTCCTTAACTGGTTAATGGTATCAAGTTTTATGATAGAATCGTTTATAATAATTCCGCACATTACAACCAGGCCAATCAGAGAGATCAGGTTAACCGACGAGCGGAAGCAGAACAGCATAATTAATGCACCGCTCATACTTATAGGAAGTTCTAACAGCACAATAACAGGCTGAATAAGCGATTGAAACTGGGAAGCCAGAATAAAGTATAAAAGCAATACCGACACGGCTATAACCCAGCTCATTTCGGCAATGAGCTCCCGGTTTTCGAAATAACTGCCCTCTATACTGTAATCTGTTCCATTGAGATGGTTTTTAAGATAACCGAGTATGCCAGCTTCTTCGCTGCTCTCTATCCCAATGGGTATAAAGGTGCCGCCCATATCTGATGATATGCTTTTGTATGCTTCGATTGTGGTAAGCCGCAGCAGTTTACCGATTGGCACTGCAACCCCATTTCTGTTGGTGAGTACCATATGCGAGACCACATTATTAAAAAATTCGGGCTTATGTTTTAAACTGATTGTTGTTTGGGCATTCCCCTCTGATAGGTAGCCAATATCCTGCCCTTTGAAGTATTCGAGCAGGTAGTTCTGGATATCCTCCAGGCTCAAAGCGTACCTTAGCAATACAGACGGGTCGGCATAAAGCACATAATTTTTATTTTTTTTCGGTGTAGTTATCTGGGCTTTTTTAAATATCACCGATAGTTTTTGGCCCAGATCCTTCAATTTATCGTTAAGCTGGATACTTTCTTCGCGAGACCTTATTTTAAGCACCAACGACTTTTGATCCCTACCAAAAACTTGCTCAACAATATTTTTAGGATAGCTGATGGTTAACGTAGATGACGGAAATTTTTTATTCAGGTAACTATAAATCATCGCTTTAGCAGTATCAGCCATACGCTGGCTAGCGAATTTCATGTATAATTCGGCCTCTGTACTGCCAGGTTTAGCAAAATGATTCATAACATACTGCTCTTCACCTATACTGGCACTGTACTGATCAATCAGCTGTGCGATATGACCAATTAGATCTTTTACCCTCGAAGAATTTTCTGCGATGCCGGTGTTGTCATTCCAATCGATATGGGCCGAGAGCTCTAAGCGGTTAAAGGATGGGAGATGTTCCTTTTTTAACAAACTGAAGAAAAGCGCATTGGCTGCAATCAACAGACATACAATGACTACAGAAAAAACTTTATTGGCAAATACCCAATGAAATCCTTTGTTGTAAAGGCGTTCGAAAAAATCGAAGCTTAAAACAGAAAGAAGTTTGGTTATTGTATCAGATCTAACTGCCCATGGGGTAGATTTCTTTTTGTTAACCAGCAGGTATAATGTAGGCAAAAGTGTTACCGAAACCAGCAAAGAGGTAAAAAGCCCCAGTGTAATGGCCATTGCCTGATCAAAAAACAATGCCCCTGCAATCCCACTTAAAAAAACGAGTGGAACAAAAACCGAGCAAGTGGTTAACACCGAGGAAATCAGTGGCCGGAAAATTCCGGCTGTTCCCTGTGCGCATGCTTCTTCAAAATCCGGGGTCTCCAGGTATTGCTGACTAATGTTCTCGATCACGATTATTGAATTATCGATCATTAGCCCTACACCCAAAACCAGGCCGGATAGCGAAACAATATTAATGGTAAGGCCAAAAACACTGAACAGTAAAATGGTAATCAGGAGTGATGTAGGTATTGTAATGATTACCAAAACTGCCGAACGCCAATTTCTGAGAAAGCAGAATATCATGGTTAGGGCAAGTATACTACCGATCATCAGATCTTGCTTAAGGGTAGAAAGAGCGTATTTAAGCAGTGCGGTCTGATCCTGGCTCTGGCGAAAAGTAATATCCGGATAATCTGAGCGCACCGACCTTAACAATTGGTCGATATTTTCCTTCAGGTCGTCGAGATTGGCTGTTGGCTGTTTGATTATGGCAAGATCAATTGCACGTCTGCCATCCGAAAGGAATAAGCCTTTGCTTTCTTTACTCCTCAAGCCTATTTTTGCCAGATCGGAGAGTTTAAACTGCCTGCCGTTCTTTACCACAACAATAGAAGAAACATCATCTAGGGTAAGTGGCCGCTGCCCTTCTACCTGGATATGGAGGGTTTGCATATCCTGCAGCACATCAATTCCACCAAAATCCATATTCTGCTGCTGTATGGCAGAGATCAGGTCTCCGTTGTTCAGCCCTGTAATTTTCATCAACGGGTAATCCGGTTCTACAAACAACTCTCTGCCCGATAAACCGGTTACATCTACAAATGCCACCTCGGGCAACTGCTCAAACCTTCTTTTAATTACCTGATCTGCGAAAGTAGAGAGGCTTTCAAAATCCCGTCCTTCTACCTTGTTACTTTTATCCTTTAATGCAATTTCCAAATGAAAAACGGGGATGTTTGCCGCATCAGTTTTAATAGCTTTAGGCCTTTGTACACCTTTTGGCAGCTGATCCATTACCTGGTCTATCTTTTCATTAACTTCAATAAAAGTTAGATCCAGATCTGTTTTAAAATCAAACTGCAATTTCAGAACAGCATAGCCATCGCGGCTTTCGCTATTTAGATTTTTGAGTCCATAAAGCTGAGAGAAGCGGTTAGATAATAAACCGATCACATTGTTCTGCAGTGATTTTGCTGAAACCGTTTGGCTGTTTATCTGAACAGTTATTTCTGGTATCTGTATATTGGGAAGAGGGGTTTTGGCAATTTTATTCACCGCAATAAGCCCCAAAATAACCAGCGCGGTAAAAATCATTATCACGCTTACAGGCTTCTTAATAATGAAATTAATCATGGCTGCCGGATTTGGTTATAAACTGGACAGTTGACCTTTTAGCAGGTTTTAACAGGGTTAGGGGCAATAAAACCAGAATAGCTGGTACGGAAATAACCAGACCGCTTATTATGCTCCAGTTGACCCCGTTCCTAATGTCTTTGGCCTGCATAAAAACGGTTGGTAACAAGGAGAATATCAATGATACAATGCTCAGCGAGATAAGCAGTAAATTTCGGTATACTACTTTTACATAATGATTAACCGGTCTAAAAACACTGCTTTTACGGATACTGAAATGATTGACCAAAAGTACAGCTGCCCTCACTACCATGCTGCTTAACAGAATAAGTGGTAAAATTCCCCCATCGTGCAAGGAGCAGTTAAATACATAGGCAGATGTAAAAAAACCTATTAATGAGAGCGGGATAAAAACAATAACCGATAACGCATTCCGTAAACTGTTAAAAATAATTGCGCAGGCAAAAAATATAATGATAACGATGTAAATAAAGGATAATAGCCTGTTTCTGGTTATCTGCTTTAAATCATCTGTCTGTCCATCGTTAATGCTATAGCCCAATGGAAGCTGCCTGCTTATTTTTTCGATAATCTGATCAGAAACCTTTTTTCCGAGATAGGCGTCGCCAATGAAATTATAATTAACAACCACCCTGTACTGTTGGTTGAGCCTATTGATTTCAGACAATGATTTTGACCGCTGAAGTACCGTAACCTGCCCTATTCTTAAACCGAAGCTGCCACTTTTTAAGTTCTGATGCTGGAGATCCCATAAATGTGGTTTTTCTTCCACATCTCTCAACTGTATAAGTTGCGACTGATATGGTATGGTAGTTTCAGCATCACCATAGTTATCATATAACATTCTGGATAACCTGGCAGCGCTCAAACCTATAATTTCGTTTTTTGGTTTAATGGGGCTCATTACATAATCCAGCCTCGAATCGTTGCGTTCGGATAGCATATCCTGATCAAAGAAAATCCGGTTTACCCTTTCATTTTCCTTAAGCTCATCCTCTACCCGTGCTGCAAACAGCATCATTTTTTCATAATTATACCCGCTTAAATTAATGGCATAGTTCGTTTTTTCTGTTTTCACTTCAGTGCTAAAGCCTTCTCCTACGCCATAGATGGCAAATTCGGCCAGGCCATTTTCATCCGCCTTAAGCTCCAGCTTCTTTTTAAACATCATCGGAAAGCCTGTACTGTCTGAAGATTTATCAAAATAGATTACCATTTGTGCATGCTCAGCGTCAACAATCCTTGATTGAAAAGTCCGTATCTCTTTAAAAGCCGACAGATAATCTTCCCAATCAGTTACCACTTCTTTTATCTCCGAAAAAGCATATCCTTTAGCTATCTCGATATTAATCCCGATTCTGGTTTCGCTTGTTTCTTCATCACTTTGTATATCCTTATTGCTCTGTAGCCAAAAAAGTCTCAGGGTGCCCCCCAGCGCAATATCAATAAAGGGCTTTATGTGTTCTCTATATTGCGGTACTGCCGTTAGCCTGTTGTAAAATTTCGCAAAACCTTCGTCGCTGTTTATCTTTTCCGGCAGTAAGAAAAACGGCAGTCCAAATAATAATACAGTAGCAAAAAGGATTAATATTCTAAAGCGGAGCAGATGTAAAACAAAGTGCCGGTACAGATTTATAAAGCCTAAATGACTTATGGCTTTTTTACGTTTCAATGAGTAGGAATGTTCAACTTTAATATAAGCGATTAGTGCAGGCATTAATATTACTGCCAATATTGTAGATATCACACAGCTTGTCATAATCACAATTGCAAAGCCATGGTAGGTGTTACCGAAACCACTGTTGGGCAAAATAATTATCGACAGGGCTGCAATTGTGGCAAAATTAATTGCCAATGTGCCTGATGATGTATTTTTTATTTTGCCACGTAGGTTCGAGATAAGCACTGCCATACAGTTGGTCATCATCATCCCAACAGAGATAACAATACCCGTATATGCATATTCATCAAGTTTGAGCCCCAATAACCGGTATACCAAAAAAGAAATAGAAAGTGCCCCTGTAATAAATAAAAAAGTTAGCAGTATGGGATTAAAGCGTTTAAATACCACAAAAACAGTTAACAGTACAATTGCAATAGCCATTAATACCTGGATAATTGCGCGCCACAATCCGGTATTTTTTTTGGCAACCTCATCATATTGCAGTAAAAGAGATATACCTTTTGGCATCTTATTTTGAAGAACCGAAACGAGCTGTTTTATCCTCATCCAGGTAAAAAGAACGTGGTATTTTTGGTCTGCAACAATTTCTACGATCCTAACCTGTTTACCGTCTATCCTAAAAATATTTTCATCATCCGATTGATTTATGCGCACACTGGCCACCTGATGTAGCGGAATGATTTGGCCATTGCTAATCCCAATCGGAAAATCAGACAGATTCTGGACATTATTTTCTTCTTTTTTAACAATCAGGTTTCTATAAAACACCTGACCACCCGCCGTTCTGTCTGGCACTTTCCCTAACCCTTCCTCTGCATTGGCAAGATTATTTGCCAGCACCCCTGTGGTGAGCGATAGTTTTTCGAGATCATTCCTTCTATATCCTACCTCTATGTTTTTTTTTGATGCCCCTATTATATTTACCTGACTGATTCCCTTTAAAGCAAGCAGAGGTTGCTGTATATTGCATTTGATAAATTCTTCTATATTATCGAACCCGTTAACTGGTATTACATAACTTAATAAAGGGAGTTTGCTTTTATCGCTTCGATCTACACTGGTTACCGGATATGATACTTTTTTTGGAAAGCCTGGATAAAGCTGGCCCATCAGTGTGGAGATTTCGAAACGTTTTTGCATTAGTTTTTCCGGGTCGGTTACCTTTGCCTTCAGATAACCAAATCCCCTGCCCGAAACGGATCTGATTTCCTGAAGTCCGCTTACTGTAGCCAACAAACCTTCTATTTTGCGGGTAACCTGATCTTCTACAACTTCAGGAAGGGCACCGCTATAACGAAAAGTGATATTAATTTGTCCGTCATTGTACGCATTATCCCGGCCATACAATACATAAAATCCTGATACCGCACCAAAAATGGAGAGCGTTGCGAAAAGTATTAAAATAGAAAAGGCACGGTCTCTACTCATACTATAAGGTTGCTTGATTATCGGTTAATAACTTTTGTACCTTTACAGCTGTATTATCGGCAAGCTTTAGGTTATTGCCAACAATTACCTGATCTCCGGGCTTAAGCCCGGATTCAATAGATACATACCTGGTATTTTCTTTACCGCGCTTAACGTAATTCCACACGGCGCGGCCATTTACGCAGGTAAATACCACGCTCCTGTTCTGCCTTTGAACAATAGCCTCTTTTGGGATGAACAATGTATTGGATGATGTTTTTTTCACAATGATTTTTGTGGCCATGCCATCAATCAGCGAACCATCTGTATTTTGCAGTATAGCCTTAACCCTGATAAACCCACTATTATCGATAACAGGATTAATTTCCGAAACATTACCCCTGTATAACAGCTCATTACCGTATGCAACAACATCTATCTTATTGCCCACATGTACAATTCCAAGTTCGGTTTCGAGCACCGAGAACTCAACGCTCATCATCGAATCGTTAAACAGATCGCAAAGTTTCTGGTAGGCATCTATGGTACCATTCGGATTAATGGCCAGATTTGCGATTCTTCCGGTAAAAGGAGCAATGAGTACCGAACGTTGCAATGAATATTTTATATTCGCCAGTTCGTACCTGGCATTTAAAAAGCCGCTTCTGATCTTGGCCATTTTCATAATTCCATTCGGAATACCCGATGAATCGCGCAAACGGTAACCATAATCGATCAGGCGGTCGTCCAGTTCAATCATTGCCTTATCCATATTTTCATTTGCCCTTACCAGCTGCATTTTTAACTCTGTAGGATCGAGCCTGCCAATTACCTGTCCTTTTACCACGCGATCGCCATTTTTTACTGATAACTGAACGAGTTTACCCGATGATTGAAAAGAAAGTGCTACTTTTTCATTTGCAATAATTTTCCCGTCACTCAACAGTTCCTCACTGAAATCTCCAAACCCAGCTTTCGAAACTTCCACCAGAACACGCCTGTCTTTTTCATCCCTTGTATGATTGTTTACAGTTTGCTCCTGGGTTCCATTGTTACAATTCTGGAAGAATATTGCTGTAATTGCCAGGATAAATAAGTTACGTCCGATTTTCATATTATGATCTTTATATATTCCCACCACCCTGTTCATCTAAAGCGAGGTTATTGTTCCGTTCAAAATCAAAGAGTGTTAACATTCTGATGGAGTAATAAAGCAACCAATACCCCTGAAGGGTATCAACATATTCGTTGGTGGCCCTATCCTTATCAAGCAAAGCATTATTGAAATCGGTAAAATTTAAACTCCCTATGGTATATTTTTGAAAGGCCACATTATAGCGCCTTGTTGCTAAATCCCTTGTTTCTTTAGCTATCTGGATCAGTTCTTTCTGAAGCTGCCACCGCATTACCTGATAGGAAACATCCTGTTCCATAGTCATTTCCTGCTGGCTGATCCTATTTTCTTCAAGATAAAGGTTTGCTTCGGCCCTTTTCCTGTTTGATTTATTCACGCCCCAATCCATTAAAGGAAAATAAAAACTGATCCCCACAGCCTGGTTACGTAAAAGATCGTTATAGGCAGCTCCAAGATGCTGATCGCTTTGGGTAAGGCCGATATTCGCATTAATACTAAAAGAAGGGCCGGTTAACGATTTTGTACGCTGTATTTCCTGCTGGGCCTCTAGTTTTCTCCTTTTAAATTCATAGTAATATTTCCGGTTATCCTTAGTCATCGTAATGGCCCTGTCAAGTTCTACCGCAAAAAAATGCATATCCTCTGGCAGTTCCAGCTCCGTTCCTTTTTCCAATTGTGCATTCAGGTACCTTGAAAATGTTTGTAGCGCAACCTCCCGATGTAACACCGATGCCGACAATCCTTTTCGGGCATTTAAATGACTAACCTGTGCCTGTAAAAGTTCGTTGAGGTTAATGGTCCCAATCTCAAAGCGCGACTTTGATATTTTTAGCAGCGTATCTATATTTTTAAGATTCTGCTGATCGAGTTTGAGTTGGATATCGGCCTTAAGCAAGGCAAAAAACTTCTCTGTTGTTGAATAGGAAATATTTTCTATACTTTCAAAAAATGCCCTTTTTGATTCCTCCAATTTTAAAGGTTCAATTTTCCTCCGCCACTTCAGTTCATTATAAAACACATTAGATTGGGTATAACTTACAGAAAGCGGTACCGAGGTATAAGATTTATAGTGGTTATTCCCAAAGTTATCTAAACGCTGGAGCGAACTGGAAACCGCGAGATTTCCACCGGTAAACCCTACATTTTGAGATAGGTTTAAACTTAAACTTGAATTTGCTACATTTTGGCTGATAAAATCGTTCTTTCCGTTAGGAAGCGTTAAAATATTAATACTCCTGAAATAATTGGGCAATACCCCTCTTAACGAAAACTTTGGCAGAAACCCAGCTTTATAAGCCGCGAAATCCCAATACGATGATTGTTTTGCATAGGTAGAAATCTTCGTATCAAGTGAGTTTTTTCTTGCCATATCAATGCTTTCGAAAAGAGTGAATTTGTTTTTCACCTGGGCCTTGATGGGCAGAAAGAAAAAAAAAGGCTGCAAAAGAAGTATTAAAACAATACAGCGTTTATTAAATTTCATGAGCGTTAAGAAAAATTTTATCGTGAAACTGCCTTTAAGCATCCACAGGCCTAAAACACAACAGCAATTATTTATATCTTTTGCACAAACGGTTCGCCAATAGGCGCATTAAGACATTAAAGAATTGGGGTATCTAACTAATGGCGTATAAAACTGTCAATTAACGGTACAGTTTGTTGGTATACAAATTGCCCATCCCACTACACACCTGATATAAGTACCTTTATGAGATGGATTTCCGGGAATAAAACAATCAACAAGTTGTTCCTGAGAGAAAAGCTGATTGGAGCTATTGGGATTGGAATTGTCATCATTGCTGTTTCCTCCGTTACTGCTTCCGTTAGAACCTGTTGAATCCTGGGCCATTACATTGCCCGGGTTATTTTTATCGCCAAGGCGGTAACCCAAAATTGCATAATGGATGTTTGTGGTAAGTGTGGCCATTATAAGTGCCGCCATCATAAATTTCAATGCAGTGTTTTTCATAGATTTGGTTATTTGATCTGTTCAGTGCCGATATCGACAATGCTAATCTTGACATTATTTTAGAAAAAAAAATTTCTATTATGTAACCTGCACGAATTATTATGCGAAATGCATCAGCTGGCTGATACTGTTATAATATCGAAAGAATATATTTGTAATGTTAGCTTAAACTAAAATCCTTTAAACTTTTTGATGGTACTTTCCTGTGTTATAATAGACGATGACTTATCTGTACTCCAGCAAATGGAGCAGTACATAGATAAAATTCCTTTTTTGACTTTAAAAAAATCGTACAGCGATCCCAATGAGGCTGTAAATGATATTATTAAAAAAAATGAGCTGATCGATATTCTTTTTACAGATGTTGAAATGCCGGGTCTTTCCGGAATTGCACTGTCTGATATTATAAGGAAAAATGTAAGTTCGCTTGTTGTTGTAAGTGCACATACCAAGTATGCCGTTGATGGTTATAATGTAAATGCCAAACAATTTTTAACCAAGCCATTCAATTTCAACAAGTTCGAAACAATAGTAAATAACCTGGTCAATAAAATTGGCGAAAGCCATCCTTACATCATGATCAGGCTGAGCGCAAAAGGTGAAATGCTAAAGGTTTATCTTGACGAAATAATTGCGATAGAAGGGGCTTCAAACTATATTAAAATCCATACCCTAACCAAAGTGGTAATGCCATATTATACTATGGCAAAAATCGAAGAGAAGCTCAATCTTTTCAAAAATTTTAAACGCATAAACAAATCTTTCATCATATCGGCAAAACAGATCGAAAAAATTAACGGCGATAACATTGAATTAAAAAAAGGGCTGGTGGTTACGGTAAGCCGATCCTACAAAAATAACCTCAAATCATTTCTTTCCGGATTATCTAATATTAACTGATAATGGCAACTATTGATGATCAGTGGGATAGACCGTATAATTATCTGCCCAATGGGATAACGATATCTACCCTAAATAGATCTTCACCCTCCAAACCGTAGGTAAATTTCAAATTTTCACCAAATGCAGTCCTTAACCTGCTTTCGATATTTTTCATGCCGCTATTGGTTCCAATTTTTTCGATGGTGTAACTTACTAAATTTGATGTTTGGATAAATAACAGGTTATCCTCAGCAAATACAGCCATAAGCGCGGGCTTCTCTTCCACGCATAAATTGCCATGCTTAAACATGTTTTCCATCAGCGTGAGCAAAACCAGCGGGATCATCCGCAGATGCATAGTTTCGGCAGAAAAATACAGATCGATAAAAATAGATTGGTTCTTACGGAGCTGATACAGATAAACCAGTTTTTCTACCTGTGCCATTTCATCTTTAATAATGACCATATCATCAACGCCCGAATCTATTGCAAACCTCATGATATCAGAAAGTACAATAACAGCTTCTCCGGCATCTTCCGGATTTATTTTAATGTTATTGTATACGTAACTGAGTGTATTGAATAAAAAATGTGGATTAATCTGAGCACGCAAAAAATCATTGTGCGATTTTGAAAGCATATCTGCCATGCGCTCTTCGTTAATGATGGCAAGAAGTCGTTGTTCTTCGAGTTCGTTGCTCCGTTTTTTTTCAAAAAAATAAGTTCTGATAAAGTAATAGGCCGAAGCAAAGCCACTGAAATAAATGTAACGGTATAGGGTACTAAGAACATAATCGCGGTTTAGTGCAACAGAAACTTTGTGGGTAATAATATGATAGCGAATCAATAACATATCGGCACCAAGGTTAAAAAAAAGATAGATGCAGAAAAGAACAGTAAAAATTAACGGTATACGGTAGAAAGTTTGGTTTTTAAACCTTGTGGCCCAGGGCAAACCGATGAAACAAACGGTATAGAAATAAGAAATAACAATTGCATAGTGGAGGCAATAAGTTAACAGATTGCCAAAAACGCCATAAATTAACCCAATAAGTACGGTTTCATAAGCTATAAAAACACCCCATGCCAACAGGTGTATCCAATATTTTTTAATGCATTTTTTAATAATCTTAATCATGAATAAAGAGCGGTATAAATAGAATTTAAGCCTGTTTACATAATTTTTTTTTCAGGTAAAAAAGCAATACATAAGTTTCTAAAAAAAACGATTTATGAAACAGCAAACCAACAAAATCAAAGTAAAAACAATTTTCACATTTGGTCAGAAAAAAGGGAAAGACGGCTTAAGTACAGATGTTACCACGCTAACTACCAGCTTAACAGTTACTGGTTGGAGATGAATTTAATACCCGGGCCAAACTAAAATCCCTAAACCTTTCGTTTGGCCTTTATTAAATGATCGTCTACAAATTTGTGGAAGTGTTTCCTGTAATAATCGCCAATGGTTACTTTTTGTCCGCCATCCATAGTTACTACATTTCCATCAATAGAATCAATCAGGTTTCTGTTCAATATAAAGCTGCGTTGAAACTGGATAAAACCACGCTCACTGCCGAGATTCTTCGACATTTCGCTTAAAGACATATATGTTAATATCCTTTTGCCCGAAATGGTATGAAGCTGCACATAATTTGATTTGCTTTCGGCAGATACAACATCCTTAAATCTGACCTTAACCAGACGCAGGTTATCGTCGCTGCTCTTCACAAAGAAAAAATCCTGCTGCACATCCTTTTGGTTACCCTGCTCAAAGGAGAAAATTTCATTCTTAAACGAAAACAGCCGCTGGATTACATCCATAAATTTCGCGAGCGAAAAAGGCTTAAGCAGGTAATCATTTGCCCGCACTTCAAAAGCCTCAAAGCCATATTTTGTATGGGCAGTGGTAAAAATCAATCTTTCGGTATTATTCCTGATTATTTTTGCCAGTTCGATCCCCGAAATTTCGGGCATATCTATATCCAATAAAATCAGATCCAACCGTTCTTCATCGGTAATTTCTTTTAATGCTTTTACAGGATCGGTATAGGTAGCTACCAATTCCAGTGCAGGCATTTTTAAAAAATAACTCTTTAATCCTTCAATGGCGTGCGGTTCATCATCAATAATCACACATCTGTACATAAGCATCAACTAAAACGTTTAAATATAACATATATATATATATTTTTGACAAAGCTTTTCAAAATCTTTGTTTGGTATTAATTAAATTTCAGGGACAAACTTCAAGATTCATTTTTCGGTTAGCTTGAAGCCATTCTTGACCAAAGGATAATGGATATCTCTTGGAAAAATCTGATAGATGGCTACGAATGGAGAGCGGTAATAAATTTAGACGTTACGGATGAAACTTCTATAAACGGATATTGGTATGGGCAAATCTTGGGCAGAATTTTGCTCTTGTTAATAACTTCAGAAATTTCCCCCTTATATTTCCTAGAATTTTCGTATTTCATATTCTTTAATTGAAATGTGAAGTACAAAACTCCATGACTAATAGTGTCTGTATTTGTTCAAAGCGCTTTTTTGTGTTCAAAATGAGTTACATATCTCTATCATTTAGTCTAAGGCCACGATCAAATTAGTAGTAAAACAACTAGTTTCATTAATGTGCGATATCAGTTTGCTTTCAGATGAATTAAACTTGGATGCCAGAAGAAGTTCTTGGCTACCCATGAACTGCTCAACGCCATCCAAAGTGAATCCTGAATGGAAGGCCTGCACGATCATCCGCGAGGTCAATGTTGATGACTTGGTCTTCTCCTCAACCTACTGCTCTCCGGTGTTATTCTGTTCTTTCCAGAACTGCTCTTCTAAATGTGAATGCAGGTATAAAGCAGAAGAGGTTAATAAACAGTTTGTTAAATTTTTGGATGACTATAGCCTAAATGCAAAAACTGCCGAGCTATTCAAAATGGTGATTTTGGATGAATACGCCAGCGATACCTTGAAGAACAAGGAATATAAAACCTATCAGGCCAAACAGCTTACAGAAAACAACAATAAGCTTACACGGGCAAGAGAGCTATTGTCGTTAGGTGATATTGATGAAAACGATTATAAAACCATAAAACTGGAATGCTAGAATGCGGTATTGATTCCTTTAGGACTGTTGCCAGATCAATTCAATCGCATTATCTGTATATCCTAAACTTTTTTATTAACAGATCCACGAATGCCTCTGCAGAATCTTTCAATGCAAAGATCAAAGCTTTTAGAGCAACATCCAGAGGGGTTAGAGATATTAAATTCTTCTTATTCAGATTATCGAAAATATATGCTTGAAATGATACCCCCAACTTTCCGCTTGATCCCGTATCTTTCTGATAAACAAGAAATTAGACGGCAATAAAAAAGAGCAAAAGACTATTCAAAATCTTTTGCCCCGTTACGGGTCAGTGGCGGTGCATAATTCGAACCATTTTATGGACGAATTGATTGAAATAGGCGGTTTTTCGAGAATTCTTAATGACTAAAAAGCAAATAAAAATTAAGTGTCATCAGTTGAATTACATTTAACTTATCTTCATATTTTTAGAAATATCGGGCCAGGTGCATTTTGTCTGATACCAGCACTTTAGGTCCTGCTGTCTTCCTTTATCAATACCTTTATTCCCGGGATCAGCATCCAAGTGATAATTTTGGACTTTCAAAAATCTATTGTGCGAGAGATGGTCAATCAAATGCTGGGGAGAGATCCAAAGATTGGACAGAGCAATATCCCAATTCATAAACCTCGCCTCATCCACACTAATATTCAGAAATTTGTCTGAAAAGGTTTGGTATGTTTTAGTGACTTCTTACTGCCGAGCAAAATACGGTGAAGTTCAATGACCATCAGGATTCTTGACATGTCCAGACTAATATTATCCACGTTACTAGCAACCCTCCATGTTTTTTTTGATGGAGATGCGGCGCTACAATTCCATCCATTTCATAGTTTCCTATACTCCATTTCTCTTCTACGTGACATAGAACACATCCCTGCGATCTACATAATCAACACAATTACTTATAAATAGTAAATCCAGAAGTCATTTCATCCAATCCTTCAATAGTCTTCCGGATTAAATCCATACAACCATGTATTCAATATTCCTTCTGATGATTCTAATTCAACGGCATCCATCATTTTTTCAAAATATAAACAAACTGCTTCTTTATCTTCAGTATCCAATTCAATTTTATTTTCTTCAATTTTTTTGATTGTAGAAGATATTACTTCGCGAAACATATCATCATTACCATTCTGTTTAACTACAGACTGAAATTCATCTACACTATTTTTTAATATTGAAATAATAGGGCCGTCAGTCAATGCATAACTTTCAATATCTGAGAATATTTGCTCTTCCCTTAGCAATTCGAGTTCTTCAATTTTTTTTGATTGGTTAATCATAAAGTCTATTTTTTCTTATTAAAAGACTCTGAAGCGAAACTAGAATTAGCTTCAGAATTACGTTTTATGGAATAACTAGATAAACCAATTTTCAATTGCCACTTAATATGATTAGAGGCTAATATCCAGCTTTCAATAAAAACTGCATAAAACAGTTTTGTTAAAGAGTCCCTAAAATCCAAAATTTAAGCAGATACTCCTAATAAAAAAGTATCACCTTTTTCCCTGCATAAGGAGTTTTTCTTATATAAGCTGATTACGTTCGAAGTAGTCTATTAAATCTGTTTTAAAGCTAGCCAGATCAAAGTCTTTTATTTTCGAACGCATCGTATCAAAAATTGCTAAAGATCCTATAATTTCCCTTGCCAAAATTTTTCTAGCTCCAAGTTCATCTGCGTTTTTGAGATTTTCATGATCTATTTTGATCCGATACTCAAAACTATTCTCAAGGGTAAAAGGTATACCATCCATATTTATTACTTTTGGTCCTTTCGTGTATTTAGGTTTTATTTCTCTTTTATAAAACTGTTCAAATTGTGGTGATACACATAATACCCCAAGAGTAAAAGACTTTATATCGTTTCCGTAATTCTTATTTTTAAATTCTGCTTCTAAGTCATCTGACAATAACTGGATGAAATAAGTTTTATTGATTATTTCCACTGATACATTTATTGCTAATCCAAAATTCATATTTTAAAAATAGGATTTTTCTTTAGGCAGTTTAACATACTCCAAGATTCTCTATAAATCCATATTTTTCCTTTCGGGTTAGCCATTAAAATCCATACTCCTTCCATTTTATCGGTTAAGCACTAAAATAAGTACGGGGAGTGGCGAAGCTGAATCCGCTTTTGATAACAATCTATCAATTAGGTTATTTACTTCCCTCATACTTTCCAGTATTTGTTAGCCAAAATACAAATCAATAAAAGCAAAATAATAGCTATTAAAAACATTATCCATATAACCGTCGAAACAATCTTAAAAGTTCGCATTAAAATCCATTGTGGGAACAGGTAATCTCTTGTTGGCTGATTCTCAACGGAAATATCAGGTAGCTACCTATTATAAACGATAACAAAACTATTTTAACAGTTGAGCTATCATACTAAAAGACTGACTTTGATATACGCTTTGTTTTAGTTCTTGTAAATCGTAACTGGCCTCCCAAAATTTCTTTTTCTCCTCCAGTTTTTTAATAATTTCTTCTTTAAAACTTTCAAGAGATACCACTTGAACTTCTGAATCATATTCAAAATCAATAAGTATCTGCCTCCCTTTTAACAGAGGGTTATAACCCCACAATCCAAGGTATTTGACTTTATAAGCCCTTTTTATTTTATAATTATGTCCTAAGCTATCTATAACTTCCAGATTTGTATAATCGATCTTCTTTAAAAGGTCTTCACTTGTTGAATTAAAATCTCTTTCTTTAAAATAAACATAAACCATGTTATCATTCTTAGAAAGAACAATAATTGGGTAACTCAATTCCACTTTCATTTTACATTGTAATTAATTTCCACTTCGTCCGCCCACCGAAACAATTCCAGCTTTAAACCAAGTTGGTGTGCCATGCCAAAATTGTCCTAACATACTATAACCCGGTTGTCCTAAATAATTTAGTCCGTGACCTGCTCTCATGTGCATGCTTTGATTAGAGAACTTTACTAAATTCCAAGGCTGATTTGAAATAGCTTCTATTCCATATTTTTTAGCAGTGGCCTGAGTAATAGCCCAATGATGCAAGGGCTCACCAGTTCCGGCATAGCCCTTATTTACCATCCATTTGCGCGTTGCAGACCAAGAATGAAAGCCTAATTTCCATGCTCCCTTACTAATACCCATTGCTAACGATTCAACTAGGAAGACATCACTCACAGCTAACGCAGTATAACCTAATCCTATCCAATAATTACCATTTTGAAAGTGATCGATTGCAGCACGTCCGGAGCCCAACGGGTATCCAGCTCTCTAATTCCCCTGGTTGTCCAACACCTTTCCGGGCAGGCGTTCCTTCAGAAGCCCTCATGCCTGCCTTGAATATTATACCGTATCCACTGTTTCCATTTACCGTGGTCCTATTGCCATTGGCATCTCTGTACCACGCGGTTGTTTGTACGTACCCATCTTTAATGTCAGTAGTCACATATGCGCCGTCGCCAACTATTCGATTATACTCATTTGCCGCTGAAACGTAATCAGTTGCCCACCCGGGATGTAGTCCCCATTGCCCGCTGGATTGCATATTCTCTGCACCTCCATAAAAAGCCTCCTCTGCCGAACTATAGGTAGTCCATCATGAACTGGCCGAATAATGCCCGGAATAACCGCTTTGCATCTGCGAAATAATATTGTTCCAGTATTCGTTATAATCTGCCTTATCTCCCAATGGATCATTAAAAATAATTGGATTATTCAGCGCATATTGATAAACAGTCATATCTTCACTGGCCTCTGCTACCGGATCAACTGCAATAAACCTGTCCAGTGCTGCATCGTACATCCTGTAAAAGGTTTGCTGCAAATCAGGCAGATCACCAAAATCATCCTGCCATTCGTCCCCTCCGTTATACAGGTTTTTGTTCGCAGCTGTAGGTATAGCATTGCCTGGCATACTTAAACCAAAAGAATAATAACTGTTCTCCTGCCTTACCACGGCCACGCCATTCTGCTCTTCCATACTTACCCGTGCATTGCCCTGCTGATCTTTGATAATATATTCAGGCTTCAAACTTCCGGCCGCGTTGCGTATCCGGCCTTCGCTCATCTCAAAATAGGACAGTGCTCCGTTTTCGTAAACAAAACCCTCGATGTAATCGGTGGTTTTTACCAGGTTGCCATTATCAACCATCTGTTTACGGATCATTGCACCGCCTGCATCATAAGTATAATCGATATACCGGCCAGATGCTGTATTGATCGTTATCCTTCTGTACGGTTGAGGATATTATAAGCAAATCCCAATCCTTTTTTAGGGTCAATGGTCAGGTTCTATTAACCGCATACTGCCCGAACCAGTCAGGTTTTTAAAACCAAATACATTGGAGTTACTGCCCGCCACGTCACTTACATTATTCAGTCTGTTCCCATCGTAGGTATAAATCAAATCATCAACAGCGGTAATACTTCCGTTCAATATCGCATTGCGCTGTAAAGATAATATATTTCCGTTCAGGTCGTAACTGATATTCTTTTCATCAAATGCACCGGTATTGCCCCAGCCATTACCTGCAGCCCGATCGCCATAGTTCGCAGCGGTAAGCCTTAACAAAGCATCGTAACTAAACCGGCAACTTTTTTCGTTGCCTTGGTTACCCCTGGTGCATCATATTCTAACTTTGCTGCTTGCCCGTTGGCACCTGCTGTAGCCAGCTTATTTTCCGTAAGTACATCATAATGGTTCACCTGCATTAAAATAAGTACACGTAGCAACGAAGCCGCATACCTCGCTCCGTTAGCAATCGGTCTGTCGTAAATTGCTTGATCCAGACATAAAACTTATGATCACAATCTATATACTATATTATTTATTTCTATTATACTTTCCAATATTTGTTAGCCAAAATACAAATCAATAAAGGCAAAATAATAGCTATCACAACCAATACTCCTTTAATACGCCTCTTAGAAGGGCTTTCGTCTTTCCAATGAAAACGATAAAAGTTATATTTACCGGTATATTTTTTATAATTAAAAAAAAAGAGCAGTAAAAAAACACCTATAAAAGCAATCTTTCCCATTTGTATAGAATAGGTGTTACCCTGGTAAACAGTTATCCAGTATTTTATTGGTTCAAAAACAAATACCAGAATCAAGAATATCTCCATCAGTGAGATAACTGTTATTGCGGTTGCTCCAGTTCTTCCCTGCCGCTTAAAAAACAACTGTGTAATACGGAAATAAATGTAATCAAAGAAAAAATTCATTTTATTTTTTGTCATTTTATTTTTTTCTTAATTTAAAAACTGTCTACCGCGTCCCCAATTCTGTCGGTTAAATTCTTACCGGTTGCTAAACCTACAGTTATATCCACTAGGCCGTACGCAAGTCCAAATCCTGGAAAAATAACTCCTGCTCCCGCAATTAAAAGCTTTACCCCCGTCCCTTTTGTGAGGCCTTGCTCACGATTATAATCTTCAAATAATGTGGCCGCAATACCAATCCCGCTAACAATGTTTCCAGCTATTGAAAATCCCTTAACCGCCCTTAAATTACTTGCCTTATCGGCTAACGAAGTTGCCGATTTTCCAACATACCTTACTAGGTTTTCTGGAACGCTCAGGAATCTTCTTAAGCACACCGATGATATCTTCTGCGACAGTTCCCTTTATCATTGCTACGATGGCCCCTTTGCGGCCTTTTGCTTCCTTATTGGTAATGATGGTATAAAGTTCTCCGTTGGATAAGGCGGTCTCATCAATGCTCAGCCTGCTACTTAGGTTACCAGCAAAAAGCATCCATTCATGGGCATGGTCCTTTTGATCCCAGCCAGAATAATCGCTGATATGTTCTTTGTACTGCTCCTGGAGCTGCTTGCCCTCAACCTGGAAATAATGCCCAAGGTGATAGCAGCTGATGGGATGGTTATCCAAATATTCCTTTTAAAAAAAGACCGAATTCCGTTGTCATTCGCGCCCCTTTTCTGATCAGATCCCAGTCCCTGCTGATGATTGCATTGGTCTTTTTAACCGTCCAGCGCCGTCTTTTATGCGAAGGGCTACTTTTTGTCCGCGGATGGGAAAGTCCTGGATGCTAACCTCAGGAAAGAATCCCTTGGATTCAAGATCTTCCTTCAGATAGCCTGAAGGTGCGATATTCTTCTCTTCCAGATAGATCTGCAGCTCTTTCTGTTCCTTTTCAACTTTGGTCAGTTCGAAATAATCCAGGATCCCATCGGGAAATAATAAACTAATAAGGGTTTGCTCGGCTTGGTTCAATGTAAATCAGTAATTGTTCAGAATACAAAGGAACAAATTATTCTTTCCCCCCCAAGAATTCCGCTTGATCCAAAGAATTCCGCTTGATCCTCTATCGTATCAATTCAACGATTTCAAAATTGCCTAAAAAAGAAAAAGTCCTTTAAGATACCTTAAAGGACTTTTGGGTGGCTGATGGGGCTCGAACCCACGACCCTCGGCACCACAAACCAATACTCTAACCAACTGAGCTACAGCCACCGTGTTTTTTTGATGTCACAAAAGTACGACTTTTCACATTCCCTGCAAATATTTTTTTCAATGTTTTTACAAGAAATTTTTAATTCCTTAACATTCAATTATTTGAATTTGAAAAAAAAATTCGGCAACAGATAAAATAGGCGATTTTAAACCTAAAAACATAACTTTACCACGTTTATGATCGAAATTTATACAGACGGAGCAGCTAGCGGAAACCCCGGACCAGGCGGTTGGGGTACAATTTTAAGAGCAGGGCAACACTATAAGGAATTAAGTGGCGGCTTTAGGATGACCACCAATAACCGAATGGAATTATTAGCTGTAATCAAAGGATTAGAAGCATTAAAAAGCTTAAACCAGGAGGTAACCGTTTATTCCGATTCTAAATATGTGGTTGATGCCGTGGAGAAAAAATGGGTTTTCGGCTGGGTGAGCAAAGGTTTTAAAGACAAAAAAAACAAAGACCTCTGGTTAAGGTTCCTTGAGCTGTATAAGCTCCATAAAGTTAAATTCGTTTGGATTAAAGGTCACAACGCCCACCCTGAAAATGAACGTTGCGACCGGCTGGCCGTATTTGCTTCTCAAGATAAAGCAAACCTGGCTATAGACAGTATTTTCGAAGCAGAAAGAAATAAAGCTACCTTACTTTAATCCAACCCGCCAATTACATTCAGATCTTCCAGTTTAGCCTCTACATCATTCTCGCTAGCGGTTGATTTTGCCGTATACAACAGCATCATTTCTTCCGCTTTTTCTACCATATTTTTGGAGCCGATAAAAATCGGCACGCGTTGATGTAATTCAGTCGGATTAATATCCAGTATCCGTTCGAAACCGGTACTGGCCTTGCCCCCAGCCTGCTCAATAATAAAGGCCATGGGGTTACACTCATATAATAACCTTAACTTACCATTTGGCGAGCGTGAAGTGGTGGGGTAAATATAAATGCCGCCTTTAATCAAATTGCGGTGAATATCACCAACCATAGATCCGATATAACGCGAAGTGTAAGGCCGTTTTGTGGCTTCATCCTCTACCTGGCAATATTTAATGTATTTCTTTACCCCATCCGGAAAATGCACATAATTACCCTCGTTTACAGAATACATATAGCCGTTTTCAGGTATTTTCATCTGCGGATGCGAAAGACAAAACTCACCTATTGATGGATCGAGCGTAAAACCATTCACTCCTTTACCTGTAGTATAAACAAGCATGGTAGAAGAGCCATAAATGACATAACCAGCAGCCACTTGCTCTGTACCTTTCTGCAGCACATCGGCTAAACTGGCCCTGCCTTCAAAAGATTTCCTCCTGTAAATAGAAAAAATCGTACCTACCGCAACATTTACATCGGTATTTGAAGAACCATCCAAAGGATCGATACATACAATGTATTTTGCATTTTGAGAAACCGGTGAGTCGATATGGATAATTTCATCTTCCTCTTCAGTAGCAACAATGCAACATTCCCCGCCACTGGTTAAAGCGGCGATAAATTGTTCATCAGCATACACATCCAGTTTTTTCTGTTCTTCGCCCTGAATATTAGTGGTTCCCACATCACCCAGGATGTCGACCAAACCTGCCTTGTTAATTTCGCGGTTAACAATTTTGGCTGCGATACCAATGTCTCTCAGCAGCCTTGACAGCTCGCCTTTGGCATAGGGAAAATCTGCCTGTTTTTCTATAATAAATTGTCCTAGTGTTTTAACGCCACAAACCATGCTTAGTGTATATTTTACATTATCTACCCGATAATTCTATAACCTCTAAGGTATGAATATTTTCGTCAGTAATGCAAAATCTGATCAGGGTTCGCACTTTATGCCAGCCATGTTTCCCCGCTGCACCGGGGTTTATATGCAAACATTTCAGCTTTTCATCGAACATCACTTTCAAAATATGCGAGTGCCCGGTAATAAATAATTTTGGAGGGTTAGTGTATATTTCAGGCTTTACACAGGAAGAGTATTTACCCGGATATCCTCCAATATGCGTCATCCATACATCCACCCCTTCACAGCTAAATCGATTTTTCTCTGGGAATTCATTTCTGATTACCACATCATCAATATTTCCAAATACTCCACGCAAAGGCTTAAAGGCGGCTAGAGGTGCAGCTACATCCTGACCAAAATCGCCGGCATGCCAGATTTCGTCCACACTTTCAAAATGTTTAAAAACCGCATCATCTAAAAAACCGTGGGTATCTGAAATTAATCCTATTTTTTTCAAACTATTTTTATTTTTCAACCTTTTCAAGGAGGTTATAACGTGATTATTCTTCCTTCATAGCCTTAAATATGCCGTTCGGCTGTATAAAAGACACTGCATTTACCTGCTTATCTGCAGCAACATCAAACTTAACACTAAACCCTTTAAGTGCCTTTAGGTTAAATGTATCCGCTTCAGTAGCTATCGTTTCATATTCTTGCTGCCCAGGCACATGTACCATCAACGTATTCCCTTTTAAATAGACTTTCACCGTGATTTGACCTAAAGCATATTCACCGGTATATTTTTGAAGTTCTTTAAGCGATAGTATTTTTGCTTCCGGCTTAAAATCAAACATCACAGGCTTATCGCTGCCATCTAAAAAAATGCCTATACCTTGTATTTTACCGTCTACCCCACCCGAAAAGTTAAACATCAGATTACTCTGTACGGTATCCACTACTCCATTTTTATCAATAGATTTTGGATCAAAAACATCGTAATGCATATGTTTAAGCAACACTTTTTCATCACTTAATAGGGTATATAGCTCATTTTTCTCTTGCCAAACCTTAATTGTGCCATAAGCCGGGTTTTCAAATGAACCAACGTAGTCTTTTAGTGGATGTGAAGGAATCGTGTTTAATATAGGTGTACTCTTAGCGCCCTTATTAACCTGCATGTTGGCCTTTATCTTTTTCATGGCTTCTCCATTCCAATCGATTGTTTTAAGGTTAAGCAATCTATCCACAATAGAATTGCGTACAACTGCCGGAACCTGCGAACCGTTTTGATTACTTAACACCACTATCCCCAACTGATCAGATGGAAGAAAAGCAACATTTGCCGAAAAACCATTAATATTTCCACCATGCTCTACCATATAATGCCCCCTATACGACCCAATCATCCAACCTAAACCATAATTGGCTAGAAAAATGTCGTTATGCTCGGCAGGCAAATCGGCTGACATTACCATCTGAGAACTTGCAGCCTCTCGGACATAATCAGTAGGCAGTATCTCCTTTTTCTTAAAAACACCTCCACTAACCCACACCTTTAACCAATTGGCCATATCGTTTGCACTGCTGTTAATGCTACCCGCCGGCCCCATCCCATTAATATTATAGTAATCTACCTTTTTAATCTCACTCCCCTTCGCAACTGTGTAAGGTAAGGAAGCATCGCTATCTTCCTTAAAAGCTTTGATATCTGTATTAGAGCGGTTCATTTCTAATGGAATAAAGAACTTTTCTTTTATATTCTGTTCCCAGGTTTTACCTGTCAATCGCTCTACAATCATTCCCTGAGCGAGGTACATAAAATTATTATAAAACCATTTTTCGCGTACAGCAGCACTGGGCTTCATGTATTTTACCCGCGCAATAATGCTATCTCTATTGGCTGTATTAAACAAAAGCCACGAAAAATCGTATCTCGACAATCCGGTTCTATGTGCCATGAGGTCGCGCAGAATAATCTGGCTATCCATTTCTTCACTATAAAAATGTAGTTGTGGCAGCAAACTTACGGCCTTATCTTCAAACGTCAGTTTTCCTTCTTTTCTGAGTAAACCCAACAAAGAACCCGTAAAAGCTTTACTGCTCGAACCAATTGCAAAAAGTGTATTCGGCGTAACCGGTTTTTTATTTTCCACATCGCGGTAGCCAAAACCTTTACTGTAAATAATGTCATCTCCTTTAACAACCGCTACCGAGAAACCTGCAGCAACCTGATCTTTTAATATTCGGTTAAATAACGTGTCGATCCCCGCTAAAGGATCATCATTTTTTTGATTTTTTGATTGAGCCAGTGACGACAATACCAAGAAGCATAATAGCAAAACATTTAAGATACGTTTCATTTTAAGTTGGATGAGATTACACCACCTAAATTACAAATGATAATGAGATTATATCAGAAAACATGTAAATTCTATTTTCTTAGTAAGCCAAAAAGAAATCTTTAAGCAGTATTTTATATTCAGCCGTATGCACCTTTAAGTCTTCATAAAGATAGAAATCACTTTCCTGTAGTACCGTTCTATTTTTCCCCAGGCATATCATTTGCCTGAAAGCGGCCTTTGATCGGTCGGAATGGATATATATGCTTTCCACCATTTCCATTCCGTAATATCCGGCCTGTATAACCACCTCTTCAGCCTGTTTTATGGGAAGAATCAGCCAGACCTGTCCCTCATCCGTCAACAATTCACTGATCTTTGCCACCAGCATGCTAAAAAAACCTTCCGCAGCATGCCTGGCAATTCCTTTCCGCACCTCTTCATTCTTAAGGTCATTTACAAAAAAAGGTGGATTAGACACAATAAGATCAAATCTATCAGGCGAATTATAGTATTCAATTGCTGTATTACTGACCGTTAAACGATGACTGAATGGCGATTGTTTAAAATTCCGTTCAGCAGTTTTCGCCGCTTGCTCATCGATTTCAACCGCATGTATGTTTGCATCAGGAAAACGTTGTGCCAGCATCAAGGCAATCACCCCTGTGCCCGTCCCAATATCCAATATTCTTTTAGGATTCTGGTGATCGGCCATAGCCCCGATCAAAACGCCGTCCGTATTGATCTTCATGGCGCAGCCGGTCTGATCGACCTCAAATTGCTTAAACTTAAAAATACTCATCCTAAACCTCGTACAATTCCAGTGGCAAACCATCCGGATCGGCAAAAAAAGTAAAGCGCTTATCCGTAAATTCATCAATCCGGATCGGCTCAGTGATAATTCCATGTTTATTTAACCTGTCAATCTCCTGCTCAATATCTTTTATTTCGAAAGCCAGGTGCCGCAAACCCTGAGCCTCGGGCCGCGACGGCCTTGCCGGTGGATTTTCGAAAGAGAAAAGCTCGATCTGATAAACACCATTTACCGCCAGATCCAGCTTGTATGATTTCCGGTCTGCCCGGTACACTTCGGCCAACACCGTAAAACCGAGTTTATTCACATAAAAATCTTTCGATCTTTCGTAATCAGAACAGATAATAGCAATGTGGTGGATTCGTAGCATAAGTAATGATTGAATTTAAGAATGAGTGTATGATTAAATGATTTGCAAAGTTCTGCATTCTCGAATTCAAAACTCAATCATTCGTCCATTATTTTAAAATCGTTCAAAATTCTATCATTCAATCCCTCATTCCTTCACTCATTAAATTTAAAAACGCTAAATTTGCGACTTCAAAAAAAAAGCATGATTCATTTCTTCTCTAGTCATCCTGAGCCTGTCGAAGGGCAATCGCAGACGGTTTTTGTTTTGCAAACAGACAAAGCGCTTTCTACTACTGATATTACTAAACTCGAATGGTTATTTGGCGGCGCCAAGATCTCACAGCAAACAGCCCTAAAAGGCTTTTTTGTTGGGCCAAGGGCAGCTATGATTACGCCATGGAGTACCAACGCGGTAGAAATTACCCAGAATATGGACATGCAGGGCATAATCAGGATCGAAGAATTTAAAAAGGTTGACGAAGCCTTTGCCGATTACGATCCGATGCTTTCTCAAAAATACGATAAGATTGACCAGGATATTTATACCATCAACATCAAGCCTGAACCCATTTTAGAAATTACCGATATTGCTGCTTATAATAAACAGGAAGGTCTTTCTTTAAGCGACGAAGAAGTTGATTATTTAAATACATTAGCGCAAAAATTAGAAAGGCCCTTAACCGATTCGGAAGTATTTGGCTTTTCACAGGTTAACTCAGAACACTGTCGCCACAAAATTTTTAACGGAAAATTTGTAATTGATGGTGTAGAGCAGCCTACCTCTTTGTTTAAACTGATCCGCAAAACTTCTGAAGAAAACCCGAACGATATCGTTTCGGCCTATAAAGACAATGTTGCTTTTATTAAAGGACCAAAAGTCCAACAGTTTGCACCTAAACGTGCCGATCAGCCTGATTTTTACACTTTAAGCGATTTTGATTCCGTAATCTCTTTAAAAGCAGAAACACACAATTTTCCAACCACTGTAGAGCCTTTTAACGGTGCTGCAACGGGTTCAGGAGGCGAAATCAGAGACCGCTTAGCGGGTGGCCAGGGTTCTTTACCTTTGGCCGGGACGGCAGTTTACATGACCGCGCTTTCCCGGTTAGAAGAAAACCGCCCATGGGAACAAGGTGTAGAAGAAAGGCAATGGTTGTACCAAACGCCAATGGATATCCTGATCAAAGCCTCAAACGGTGCTACCGATTTTGGAAATAAATTTGGCCAGCCACTCATTACCGGATCGGTTTTAACTTTCGAACACGAAGAAGATAACCGTACCCTTGGTTTTGATAAAGTAATTATGCTTGCGGGCGGTATTGGTTATGGCAAAGCCAGCCAGGCACAAAAACTTAAACCACAGCAGGGCGATAATATCGTAATCTTAGGTGGCGAAAATTATAGAATTGGAATGGGTGGCGCAGCAGTTTCATCTGCTGATACTGGTCAGCACGGCAGCGGCATCGAATTAAATGCCATTCAGAGGTCAAACCCTGAAATGCAGAAACGTGCGGCAAATGCCGTTCGTGGTTTGGTAGAGAGCGATCACAACCCGATCATTTCCATCCACGATCATGGTGCAGGTGGACACCTGAACTGTTTATCAGAACTGGTTGAAGAAACCGGTGGTTTGATTAACCTGGATAAACTTCCGGTGGGCGACCCTACCCTTTCGGCCAAAGAAATTATCGGTAACGAATCGCAGGAAAGAATGGGATTGGTAATCGGTAACGAACATATCGAAACCCTTCAAAAAATTGCCGATCGCGAGCGTTCACCGATGTATACCGTTGGTAAAGTTACCGGCGACCACCGTTTCACTTTTAAATCGGCCACTACCGGTTTAAAGCCGATGGATTTAGAACTGGCCGCCATGTTTGGCAGCTCACCTAAAATTGTAATGGAAGACAGTACAGTTGACCGTAAATACGAAGCCATCACCTATAACAACAGCGAATTAAATACTTATTTAGAACAGGTGCTTCAGTTAGAAGCCGTTGCTGCTAAAGATTGGTTAACCAATAAAGTTGACCGCTGTGTGGGTGGACGCGTAGCCAAGCAGCAGTGCGCCGGCCCGTTACAATTGCCGTTAAACAACTGCGGTGTAATGGCTTTAGACTTTCAGGGTAAAGAAGGTATTGCCACTTCAGTTGGCCACTCACCTATCTCAGCACTGATCGATCCGGCTGCAGGTAGCCGCAACGCCATCGCCGAATCACTTTCAAATATCGTTTGGGCACCTTTAAAAGAGGGTTTGAAAAGCGTTTCGCTTTCTGCCAACTGGATGTGGGCATGTAAAAACGAAGGTGAAGATGCCAGGTTATATTCAGCCGTAAAAGCCTGTTCTGATTTTGCAATCGATTTGGGCATCAACATTCCAACCGGAAAAGATTCCTTATCAATGAAACAGAAGTATGCCAATGGTGATGTAATTGCACCGGGAACGGTGATTATTTCTGCAGGTGCCAACTGTGATGATATTACTAAAGTGGTTGAACCGGTATTACAAAAGGATGGTGGCGCCATTTACTACATCAACCTGTCTACCGACAGCTATAAACTGGGCGGTTCATCTTTTGCACAGATTTTGAACAAAGTAGGTACCGAAACACCTGACGTAAAAGACGCAGCACAATTTAAAAACGCATTCAATACCTTACAACAATTAATTAAGGCAGGTCATATCCAGGCCGGACACGATGTTGGCAGCGGTGGTTTAATTACAACGCTGTTGGAAATGTGTTTTGCCGACCGTGACTTAGGCGCCCAACTCGATTTATCAGCTTTAGCCGAGCAGGATAGCACTAAATTGCTTTTTGCCGAGAATATTGCCGTTGTTTTCCAGGCTGATGTTGCTGCAGAGGCTACCTTAACCGAAAATGGCGTTGCTTTCCACAAAATTGGTACAGTAAACACTTCGGCCAAACTGGAAGTTAAAAATGCTGGTGATAGCTTTAGTTTTGATATTGACCATTTACGCGATGTTTGGTTTAAAACTTCATACTTGTTAGACAGCAGACAAACCGGCAACGGCTTAGCCAAAGCGCGCTACGATAATTATAAAAACCATGTTTTAAATTACAGTTTCCCGCTTACTTTTGATGGTAAAAAACCGGTAATCGACGAAACGAAGCCAAGACCAAAAGCCGCTATTATCCGCGAAAAAGGAAGTAATTCTGAGCGCGAACTGGCAAACGCCATGTATTTAGCCGGTTTTGATGTAAAAGATGTTCACATGACCGATTTAATTACCGGCCGGGAAACTTTAGAAGATATCCAGTTTATCGGTGCGGTGGGCGGTTTCTCTAACTCTGATGTTTTAGGATCGGCGAAAGGCTGGGCAGGTGCATTTTTATATAATGAGAAAGCGAGAATTGCTTTAGAGAAATTCTTTGCCCGTCCTGACACCTTATCTGTGGGAATCTGTAACGGCTGTCAATTGTTTATTGAGCTGGGCTTGATTAATAAAGACCATACCGATAAACCTAAAATGTTGCACAACAAAAGCGGCAAACACGAAAGTATTTTCACTTCGTTAACCCTGCAGGAAAACAATTCGGTAATGCTATCGAGCCTTGCCGGCAGCACTTTAGGGGTTTGGGTATCGCATGGTGAAGGAAGATTCTCTTTACCATACACAGAAGAACAGTACAAAATTGTAGCCAAATATGCTTACGAAACCTATCCGGCCAGTCCGAACGGTTCCGATTACAACACCGCCATGTTATGCGATGAAACCGGCCGTCACCTGGTGATGATGCCACACATTGAACGTTCATTGTTCCAATGGCACTGGGCAAATTATCCTGCAGGCCGTAAAGACGAAGTTTCACCATGGATGGAGGCCTTTGTGAATGCCAGGAAGTGGATTGAAAACCAAAAATAATATTTGGATGGAAGACGTAAAATGGATGATGGAATTAAAAACCGTCATCCATTTTTTTTATCGTAACCAATAGAGTTGTCAACTTAATAGCATAGCCGCAAGAAAGTTGACAACTCTCCATAACTAAATTAAAATTTATTAACAGCCCCTGAAACAAGTTACCATTGACAGACTTTCTAAAAAAGTCGTCACTGCGAGGAGGAACGACGAAGCAATCTTTCACCCCAATGATCCTTGCTATAAAGATTGCTTCGTCGGCTGAAAAAGCCTTCTCGCAAATGACGATCCTGACCCCATGGTCTGTGTCCTCACAGACCATCATCAAACCTCACTCTAAATGATTTTTTTATTAGAAAATGAGCGTTCGGCTTCTTCAACAGCATTATCAGCCTTGCCACCTAAACCCGACCGAAGTGGAAAACCCGGAGCCAGAGGTACGAGGGCGAGGATTTGAAACAAAGGGCGGGACACTCGGAACTGAAAAGCACTGGATTTGCTTTCCAAAATCTATCATGCTAACAGACTTCTATTCCACTATGATCTAGGCAAGGAAACGAAACAAAAAAACGGCCTGAGCAATGCCCAAACCGTTCACCTAAACCTACATCTACCTCAAAACAAGAGCGTTATTAAGGAATGATGTAAGATGGCACAGGTAAGATGGAAGTCTACCGACCACTCATCCCTCCATCTTATCTCCCGTCTTCCATCACCCATCTACTATTTTACATCATACATCCTCCATCCCCATCATATCCCCTGCACATCCTTCCTCACTTCTTTTCTCCAGGCTTTCCCATATTTTTTATCCATAAAAGAAGCTACTACTTTATTATAATCTTCAATCCTGATGGCCGAAGGTCCTACACAACCCAAATCCTGATAGACTACACCATATTTTTGCTCAAACAACTCCTGGCCTTTAATGCGTATTGATGCAATCCCACCCTGAATCAGGAATTTAGGTTTTCCATTTTTAATATCGGCATTGGCCTGTTTAATGCTCTCTGTTTTAATATGATCAGCGGACAATAAAGGTTTGGCACTTAAGTGTACCGAAATCAAACATAAGATCATCCAGATTAACGTGTACTTTTTCATGGTTTAGCTAGCAATTTTAATTAGAAATCTGAAAATTAATGGCCATATTGTACCTCACCCGCACCGGAACACCCTTGTTTTTGCCAGGTTTCCAGAGTGGAGATTTTTTGATCACTTTAATAGCTTCTTCATCACAACCGTAACCGAGTCCCCTTAATACTTTAACATCTGTAACGGAACCATCTCTCTCTACCACAAAGCTTACAAATACCTTACCTTGAATACCATCTTCCTGTGCCTGATACGGATATCTTAAGTTACGCTCCATATATTTAGACCAGGCTTTGGCACCGCCGTTAAACTCCGGATATTCATCAACTCCTATAGCATCTATAATCGCATTTGGATCGCCGGTACCTTCTCCATCCTTGGCTGTACCTGTACCATCGCCACTGCCTTTATTATCGCTGATGACCAAATTAGGTGCAACAATACCATCTTGCGTTTTATCGCTGATCACGGCCTGCTCAATCTCTTTAATGGTGGGCGGATCAGGAAGATCCACTTTATTCACCACAACTACCTGTGATTGAAGTGCAATGGTTTTGACTTTAACCAGATCGGCTTTTGCAGGTTCAACCTTTTTCGCCGGTTCAGGCGTTTTCGGTTTCATTTGGTGAATCACCTGAGTTAAATCAATAACCTTTGCCTTTTCTACCACTACATCTTCCTTAGGGAAAAACCTGTTATAAATCAAAGGCGAAAAACAGGCCAGTACAAATAAACTGCCTGATACGAAAAGTACCCTCGTCATAATCGACGATGATTTGGATCTTAAATCGTAAGCACCATAGTTTTTGTTGCGGTCTGCAAATACAAGATCAAGCCACTCGGTCTTGTATACGTTAATTGAAGAGTTGAACATAGCTTTTATTTTTATAGCATGATGCAACAAAATCTTCGATTCCATAAAACATCCGAAAAATCTATTTTCGTTACAAAAAATGAAATTTCTCACCTGAAAAACATTTTTTTATTTCATTTTCAATAAAACTGATATAATTTTTGTGATTATTTTACTTGAATTGATAAAATATGCTATTTTTGACAAAAAACATAACGAATTAATGAAAAGCTTAAGAACCATCGCATTAAAAGAGGCTCAAAACAGAATTTCGCCTGAAGTTAAATCTCCTTCTGCTAAAATTTCTGACTTTTTTGGCGCTAATGTATTTGATAAGAAAAAAATGAGAGATTTCTTATCTAAAGACGTGTATGAGAAATTAATTTCATCTATCAATCAAGGTGAGTTAATTAATGCAGACGACGCAAACCAGATTGCTACTGCCATGAAATCATGGGCAATGGCTGCCGGAGCAACCCACTATACACACTGGTTCCAGCCTTTAACCGGTACTACAGCCGAGAAACATGATTCGTTTTTTGAGCCTAGCGGTGAAGGTGCAATTGAAAAATTTTCAGGCAGCGCTTTAGTTCAGCAAGAACCGGATGCATCTAGTTTCCCTAACGGTGGTATCCGTAACACTTTCGAAGCCCGTGGTTATACCGCCTGGGATCCTTCGTCTCCAGCCTTCATTATGGAAAGCAAAGCCGGTAAAACCCTTTGTATTCCTACCGTTTTCGTATCTTATACAGGCGAAGCCTTAGATTATAAAGCACCTTTATTAAAAGCCTTAGCTGCTTTAGATAAAGCTGCTGTTGATGTTTGCCAATACTTCGATAAAAGCATCACCAAAGTAAATGCTTCTTTGGGTATTGAGCAGGAATATTTCCTTGTTGATGAGTCGTTGTTTAACGCCCGCCCTGATTTATTGTTAACCGGCCGTGCATTATTCGGACACATGTCTGCCAAAGGTCAGCAATTAGAAGATCATTACTTCGGTTCAATCCCTGAGCGTGTATTCACTTTCATGGTAGATTTCGAAAACGAAGCCCTGAAATTAGGTATTCCTTTAAAAACCCGTCACAATGAGGTTGCTCCTTCTCAATTCGAGTGCGCACCGATTTATGAAGAAATCAACTTAGCGATCGACCACAACCAATTGTTGATGGATTTGATGGAAAAAGTTGCCCGTCGTCACCACTTCCGCGTTTTATTACACGAAAAACCATATGCAGGTATCAACGGATCAGGTAAACACAACAACTGGTCGTTAATTACCGATACCGGTAAAAACTTATTGGCACCAGGTAAAACGCCAAAAAACAACTTAATGTTCCTTGCTTTCTTTGTGAATACCATTAAAGCAGTGAGTGAGCATGCAGATTTATTACGTGCAAGTATTGCATCGGTAAGCAACGACCACCGTTTAGGTGCAAACGAAGCGCCACCGGCAATTATCTCTATCTTCTTAGGTTCACAATTGAACGATGTATTAGATGAGATCGAGCACTCACGTATCAGCAAAAAAATTAAAGAAGATAATGCACTTTGGTTAGGTATCCCTAAAATCCCTCAGATTTTATTGGACAATACCGATCGTAACCGTACATCTCCTTTCGCATTTACAGGTAACAAATTCGAGTTAAGAGCGGTAGGTTCTTCTGCAAACTCTTCTGCTCCGATGACGATCTTAAACGCGATTATGGCTGAGCAGTTGATTAAATTTAAAGCTGAAGTAGATAAATTGATCAAAAAAGGTGATAAAAAAGACATCGCCTTGTTAACGGTGATCAAAAAATACATCAAAGAATCTAAATCAATCCGTTTCGAAGGTAATGGCTATAGCCAGGAGTGGGAAGATGAAGCTGCTGCACGCGGTTTATCAAACATCAAAACCACACCAAAAGCGTTAGATGCTTATTTAACTGAAAAATCGGCTGAGTTATTTGCAACAACCGGTATTTACAGCTCGCGTGAGATTCATGCCCGTCATGAAATCATGTTGGAAAACTTCTACAAAAAATTACAGATAGAAGCACGCGTAATGGGCGAAGTAGCCAATACATCTATCATCCCTGCTGTAATTGCTTACCAAAATTCATTAATTGAAAACGTTAAAGGATTAAAAGAATTTGGTATAGACAGTAAGTCTTCTTTAGAAATTGTTAAAAAACTATCTGAGCACCTGGATATCGTTAAAACCAATATCGATGCGATGTTAGAAGAACGTAAAGTAACCAACAAACTGGAAGATACCCGCGAAAAAGCGATTGCTTACGATGAGAAAGTTAAATCTTACTTCGATACCATCCGCTACCATGCTGATAAGCTGGAGCAAATTGTTGATGATAGCGTTTGGCCTTTACCAAAATTCAGAGAATTATTATTCATGAAATAGATTTTAAGCCTTAAAGTTTAAATCAGAGGGCGTAAGGTTTAACTTTACGCCCTTTTTTGTTTCATAAATTCGTCATTGCGAAGAGGAACGATGAAGCAATCTTACAACGATCGCTATACATATATCCATTAACTTATATGTCATTAAATCCTTAAGGTGGTTAAAGATTTAGGAAATGATAAAAATTAGCATCCTCGTCTCGTCATCCTGAACTTGTTTCAGGATCTAAAACCTATGATTATAAAAGGCATTTTTTTTTGGAAAGCAATACCACTGCTCATCGGTTCAGATAGTCCTGCTTTCCTTCCTGCTGTAGAATCTTTCAACTTCTCAAATTCATCCTTAACAGCATCCATTCATCCGATGGCCATCGGATCAGGTTTATTTAACAACAGGCGGTGCAAAGAAAAATCCTGCCACAACGAACCAAACTTAGTATCATAAGCCCGATTGTACGGATGCCGTTTTTATCAAAACATTTTTATACCCTCCAAAATTTTAAAACGGCAGGAGGAAAAGCGGGGCTGCAGGCCGCCATGAAAAACGACCGCTCACTTCCAAAACATCTTCAAATTATATATTTAAACCAACCCTATAAAAATTAAACCTCTACTCCATACCGATATTCGATCTATCAACTCCGGACTTCTGACTCCGGACTTCAGACTTTCTATCTTCTCCCCTTTTACCTTCCACCTTAAACAACTATCTTTGCGGCAACATGAGTGATAACAGGTACAATCAACGTGGCGTTTCTGCCTCAAAAGAAGATGTGCACAATGCCATCAAAAACATCGATAAAGGAATTTTCCCAAAAGCATTCTGCAAAATCATTCCCGATATTTTAGGTGGTGATGAGGCATACTGCAACATCATGCATGCTGATGGCGCAGGTACCAAATCATCGTTAGCTTATGTGTACTGGAAAGAAACAGGCGATATTTCGGTTTGGAAAGGAATTGCACAGGATGCCATCATCATGAACATTGATGACCTGATCTGCGTAGGTGCTACCGATAACATCCTCTTGTCGTCAACCATCGGGCGTAATAAAAACCTCATTCCCGGTGAGGTAATTGCCGCCGTAATTAACGGTACGGAAGAAATTCTGTCCGATTTACGTGAACAGGGCATCACCATTTACTCAACGGGTGGTGAAACAGCCGATGTAGGCGATTTGGTTCGTACCATTATTGTCGATTCTACTGTAACCTGTCGTTTAAAACGTGAAGAAATTATCAGCAACGACAACATTAAACCTGGTGATGTCATTGTAGCCTTAGCCTCTTCGGGCCAAGCGACTTACGAAACCGAGTATAATGGCGGCATGGGTTCAAATGGCTTAACTTCTGCCCGTCATGATGTTTTCGAAAAATCAATTGCCAATATCTACCCTGAAAGTTTCGATCCGGCAGTGCCGTTTAACTTGGTTTTCTCAGGAGGTAAAAAACTGACCGATGAAATTGAAATTGAAGGTCATGGTAAAATAACCGTTGGCAAACTGGTACTTTCGCCTACCCGTACCTATGCTCCGGTGATTAAGCAGATTTTAGAAAAACACCGCAATCAGATTAATGGTATTGTACATTGCAGTGGTGGTGCCCAAACCAAAGTGCTTCACTTTATCAATGACGATATCCATGTTATAAAAGACAATTTATTCCCTGTTCCTCCGCTGTTTAAGCTGATCCAGGAACAATCAGGAACCGATTGGAAAGAAATGTACAAAGTGTTTAATATGGGACACAGAATGGAACTTTATGTTCCACAGGAAATTGCAGATAGCCTGATCGAAATTTCAAAAAGTTTTAATATCGATGCCAGAATTATTGGCCGTGTAGAAAAAGGTAACCAAAAACAGGTAACCATTGAGAGCGAAAAAGGAACATTTGTTTACAATTAAACTTTAAATTATTCCATCAATCATAGCCCTGAACACATCATTTGGGGCTTTTTTTTTGCAATTTTCATCCCTGGCCTGAAAGATTTAATTTCCATCGATTTATCCGTTGTCCCCAACTTGATTCAATTGTTATATGATCAGGATATATTGAAGCGTTGGAAAGTCAATTGGAAGTCATTGCCTCTGAGTCCATCACATCATGATGGTTAGCTTTGCTGAGCAACCGTGTTTCCCACCTGAGCGTGTCCGATAATAATCAGATGACGATCGCTCTGAAACATCAATAATGCAATAAATCCATTACAATCTGCAAAAGTCATATCTGTATCATAAAAAGATTTATATTAGTTCTACCAATCGACAGAACATGAATTATAAAAAGACCATCGTAATGGGCCTAATGGCTTGCTTTATATTAAGCCTGAGCGCTTTTATGCCTAAACCCGAACCCGAACCAAAAGCAAAGAATTTAAAGGTATTGCCCAAAAATATCAGCAAGGAAGAACTGGATAAAGTAATGGACGATTTTAAGCTTGCCTTAGGCGTGCGATGCAGCCATTGCCACGCGCCGATGAAAGACAATCCCAGAAAGCTTGATTTTGCCAGTGATGAAAAACCTGAAAAGGAAACTGCCCGGGAGATGATGCGTATGACCGCTAAGATCAATAAAAAATACTTTCACGAGGCCATGAAAGAAGGCAACACTATTGCAAAAATTGCCTGTATCACCTGCCATAATGGTAAAACTGAACCAGCGAAATAAAAAATATACGCCCTAATTGGAACGTTTTATTATTAAAAACAAAAAGCCTGATCAAAATCAGGCTTTTTGTTTTTTAATCTTTGCTACAAATTTATGAAAGGTACTTTCTTCACCGTTAGCTTTTTTTTCCTGATAAAGAAAATCGAGCTTATGTTCATAAAAAGTTTTGAAGAAAGTATCCCAATCTGTTTCTTTTAAATCGGATTTGCTATCGATATGTTTAGGAAAATGTATCCTTAAAACATTTCCTTCACTTTTTTTGGCTGTATCTGCAATTACAGCAGGTACATCGTCATGTTTCTCTGCCCATGCTTTTAATGGTGGCATGGTTATGGGTTTGCCTTGAACCACTCATCGTTTATAAATTAGTTTTGAATAAATAGGCTATTATAAAATCGCGTTCAGGTGGAAATAGTTTTAGGTTTAAAATAAAAGCCCCGATCGTTTGATCGGGGCTTTTATTTTTTTTAATCTTTAAGTACTAATTGAAATTATAACGAACACCAAACTGCATATAGTAAGTAGATAATATAGTTTGAGTTGTACCAAAAGTTTCTTTAACAATATCACCTGATGAATTTGCCAATCTAAATGTTGGTTTAGTTCCAGCAGCAATTGATGAAATATTTTGAGGAACAAGAATGGCAGCATTATTTACAAAGTTTTGATTTCCCCATTTACGGTTTAACAAATTTCCAACATTGAAAATATCAACTGTAAATTGGAAAGAGTTCTTAGTTTTTCCAAAATCTTTGAAAACCTCTTGTGTTAATCTAAAGTCGAATTGATTTCTCCAAGGTGAAGTTCCACCATTACGTTTTGCATATTCGCCTCTGTGCTGGCTTAAGTATTTGTCTTGATTGATATAAGCTTCAAACAGATCGGCTTGCTCTTGTGCGCTGTATGCTCTCGCGTAACCATTGGTATTTGCGGGTATAGCTGAAAAATCACTCGCAGTAAATTCACCTGCTTTAGGAATGTAGATCAGATCATTTCCAGATACACCATCACGATTATAATCACCATTATATGTGTAAGAGAATCTTCCTTGTTGAGTTCCTTCGTAGAAAAGTGAGAATGATGTTGCTAAATTACCAAAGTATGCTTTTCTATATGAAATATTAGCTACTACGCGATCCGGGTTTAGATTGCTTGAATAACTTAATGTAGGTGTGTTAGGATTAACAGAGGTTTGAGGTAACGACCACAAGTTAGCTAGCTGATCACCATTTTGATCGCCATAATTGCGTTGGTCTGAACGAGTATAAGCAATCATCGCTGATAAACCACTATTAAATTGCTTAGTTAACTGAGCGGTGGCCATCCAGTTATAACCACCTTTAACATTGGTCATCTGAATTGCGTTAAATCCTGAAATGTTTCCGTTAGTTCCACCATTTGGAGTACCTTGGGTAACAGGTAAGCCAGAAGCATTAATAGGATTGTAGTACTTATCCGTATTTGCAGCTGGATAAAATAACCTGGTATCTCCATAACCAGTAATTTGGATAGCTGGATTAATTAAGTTTAAATTTTTGGCAAAAGCTACATTAAGATCACGTCCATAAATACCTTCAATTGTTCCAACTACTCCCCATGGTAATTTAACATCAAATGCTAAGCTTGATTTCCATGTTTGCGGAAATTTAAGATCCGGAGCCATCACACTGATACCAGAGGAAGGAATTGAACTTCCTGCCGGAGGTGCTGTTGTAGTTAACTGAGGTGCAATACTCGGGTTAAAGAACGGAGCTGCATTACCTATATAACTTTGAGTGTATTGTAATAAACCGGCATCACCTGATTGAGATACAATCCATACAAATGGGATACGACCCGTAAAAATGCCTGTACCACCACGTACCTGGAATGAGCGGTCACCCATTACGTCCCAATTGAAACCGAAACGCGGAGAGAAAGAAATCTTATTTTCAGGTAAAACTCCTGTATCTACTTTTTGACCTGCAAAATTTAATCCAGCTACCAAAGGATGGGTTTTGATTTCTGTCACATCAGGATAACTAGCACGCTCAACCCTTAAACCTGCGGTTAATTTTAAACGTTCGGTAACAGTAAATTCATCCTGAAGATAAGCAGAGTATTGAGCGAACTTAAAGCTTGGATAGGCCTGAGAACCATCTGCAGTTAAAGGATAAGTTACAGTATATTGAGCTGGTCTCTGGTTAGTAATAAAATCATTCCAAGATCTAAAAGTATAAAATCCAGTTCCAAAACGTTGAAAACCATTTTTAGTTGTACTATATTCAGCCTGAACACCTAATGTTAAGTTGTGTTTACCCAAGGCTAAACTTAAATCGTCACTATAAGTATAAGAAGTTACATCCCTTAAATTACCATAAGAAAAGGGTTCGTAACCAAAAGATGTTAAAACGTTACCTAAGTTTGCATTTGTTCCAGTGCCATCTAAGATGTCTACCAAAGGAAATGGCGAACTGTCTGTAGTACGGGGATCATTTTGGTGAGAATAAGTAGCCCTTAAAACATTAGTTACTTTACTACCGAAATTGGAATTTAACTCAGCAACGCCAGAATATAGGTTTGCTGCTTGAAAGTAATTGGTATTTGCGAAGGGTAATCCGGCATTTCTAACTGTTCCTGATCTTGCATTTAAGTATGAATAACCAGTTACTGTTCCAATTGGTGAACCACCTGTTGATGTACTGGCAGAAGCGGGAGTTTTGCTTTCTACCTGATTGTAACGTACACTAAAACGGTGGTTTTTATTAATATTCCAATCTAAGCGTGCGAACATTTTTTCGTTGTCGCTTATATTTGAATAACCTTGGTAAGGACCTGTTACATAATTATATCTTGATAAAAGATAAGAACTTACTTGGTTTAAAAAGCCTTCAGTAGCCTGCACAGTATTTGGATTAGCAGTAATATAAGGTACAGCTGCAGTTGCAGCAACACGTTGAGTACCTGGTTGAATGGTATGTTTTTTTTCGTAGTTAACAAAGAAAAACAATTTATCTTTTACAATTGGGCCTCCTAAGCTAAAACCATAATTTTTCTCATCAAGCTTTTGCAATACAGGAATTCTATATGTTTCACCAATCCTTTTTCCTTGTTGCTCATCTCCACGCATAGTGTAAAAAGCGCTACCTGAAAAGTTGTTAGTACCAGAACGTGTCACAGCAGTAACCGAACCTCCAGTGAAACCAGTTTGACGGGCATCATAAGGCGTTACGTTGATCGAAATTTGTTCTAATGCATCAATTGAAATTGGAGAACCACCAGCAGGAATGTTCTGCCCAATACCAAACTGGTTGTTAAAGTTAGCACCGTCTACAGTAAAGTTATTAGAGCGGTAGTTACCACCACCAATCGATGTACCATTAGCTTGCGGTGTTAAACGGGTTAAATCATTAACACTACGAGAGATTGTTGGCAAGGACTGAATCTGATCTTTATTGATAACTGTGGAAGTTCCATTTTTATTAGAATTTAAAATGGCATTTGCACTTTGACCAACAACTTTAACCTCCGCTAAGGTCGAACTATTGTCTGTTAGCGTTAAATTCAAAACATATGGCTCTCCCAGTTTTAAATAAACTTCAGTTTGTTTCTCTGGTGTGTAACCAACAAAACTAACTTCAATGGTATAAGGACCACCAACCCGCATTCCACCGATGGTAAAACGCCCGTCATTGTTTGTAGAAACCGAATAAACAGTCCCGGTTGGGGTATGTGTTGCTTTAACACTTGCACCAGGCAAAGCGCCTTTGGCATCCTTAATTGTTCCGGTCATTGATGATGTAGTCACCTGTGCGTTTGCACCAAAAGCAATACCTACAAATGCAACAATAACCAGTACTAATCTTAAAAGTAAAGATTTCTTCATACTTTGATTTTTAATTTTTTTGTTGTTAATGATAATCAAAAGGGATTTTGTAGCTGCAAATGTCCTAATAAAATTTAACAGATTTTAACATTCAATGTTAAATAATTATTAAGTCGGTCATAATTTTTCAACATTTAACATATATGATAGCCATTACAACTTTCAGTTTATCAATACATTGATTGGAAAACTAAATTTTTAACAACAAAACCAATAGTTGCTTAATATTTCGACATAAAAATTAAATTAACATTGGTATTTTTCTAATAATACATATCAACAATTATTTTTTAAGTAATAACATGGCTGTTATTCAACTTTTTATTCAGCTACCCAAATATAATTTTGTAAATCAGGGCGAATATATCTTTCGTTTTTAAAGAGAATGAGGTTAACAATATTCAACCATTGTAAATTTTAACTGCTATCTGAATATTGGCTTAGTCAATTGACATTTTTTTTTTAGTTTTGGACGATGGTTAACGGAGTAGCCTGATTCAATTTTTGGTAATGTTAAAGTTTAAAGCCCGATTATCAAGATTGAAACAGACCCCTTAACTATATACGTTATAAAAACTGAACATTAAGAAACAAATATCTTTAAACGGATCGGAAGCACAGGCCAAATTAATATCCATTATATCCCGGCAAACTCCCGTCTGAAGGATAAATAACAAAATAGAAAAAACAGATGAATTACGACGTTATTGTTTTAGGCAGCGGCCCTGGTGGTTATGTAGCTGCAATCAGAGCTTCTCAATTGGGACTAAAAGTGGCCATTGTTGAGCGTGAATCATTAGGTGGTATTTGTTTAAACTGGGGCTGTATCCCTACTAAAGCGCTTTTGAAAAGTGCTCAGGTTTTCGAATATATTAATCATGCTGCTGATTACGGTATTACTACTGCCGGTGCAACCGCAGATTTTGCTGCTGTGGTAAAACGCAGCCGTGGTGTGGCCGACGGCATGAGTAAAGGCGTTCAATTTTTAATGAAAAAAAATAAAATTGACGTGATTATGGGAACTGGCAAAGTAAAACCAGGAAACAAATTAGAAGTTAGAGGAGCTGATGGTTCTCAAAAAGAACTGAGTGCAAAAAATATCATTATCGCTACAGGTGCCCGTTCAAGAGAATTGCCTAACCTGAAACAGGATGGCAAAAAAATTATCGGTTACCGCCAGGCCATGGTACTCCCTGAATTACCAAAAAGCATGGTAGTGGTAGGTTCTGGCGCCATCGGTGTAGAGTTTGCTTATTTCTATGCTACCATGGGCACTAAAGTAACCGTTGTGGAGTTTATGGATAACGTGGTTCCTGTAGAGGACGAAGACGTTTCAAAACAATTGCTACGTAGCTTAAAGAAAACCGGTATCGAGGTAATGACCTCTGCAAGTGTGGAATCTGTTGATACCAGCGGCGCAGGATGCAAAGTTTCGGTTAAAACAGCTTCAGGCATGCAAACCATCGAAGCTGATATTGTGCTTTCAGCAGCTGGTATTGTAGCCAATATCGAAAACATCGGCCTGGAAGAAGTAGGTATCAAAACCGAAAAAGGCAAAATCGTTACCGATGAGTTTTACAACACTTCGGTAAAAGGTTATTATGCGATTGGTGACGTAGTTGGCGGACAAGCTTTAGCACACGTGGCTTCTGCAGAAGGCATTATCTGTGTAGAGAAAATTGCTGGTCAGCATGTGGAACCGTTAGATTACAACAATATCCCTGGATGTACTTATTGCACCCCCGAAATTGCTTCAGTAGGATATACCGAAAAAGCAGCTAAGGCAGCAGGTTATGAACTGAAAATCGGTAAATTTCCGTTTTCGGCATCAGGCAAGGCCAGTGCTGCAGGTGCCAAAGATGGTTTTATCAAATTGATTTTCGACGCAAAATACGGCGAATTACTAGGCGCGCACATGATCGGTGCCAACGTTACCGAAATGATTGCCGAAATTGTGGTAGCACGCAAACTGGAAACTACCGGACACGAAATGATCAAATCTGTTCACCCTCACCCAACCATGAGCGAAGCCATTATGGAAGCTGCTGCTGATGCCTACGGAGAAGTGATCCACTTATAGTCTAAAGTCTGTAGTCCGGAGTCTATAGTCCGAAGTCTTCAGTCGAAATATATAAAAACCCTTTAGTTAATCCTAAAGGGTTTTCTTATTTTTAACCAATCCGATCTTGATACTTAGCAATAGCATCTTGATACTCGGTACTAAATACTTGATACTAAAAAAATGAAACTTCACACCATAAATACTGGTTTATTTAAATTAGATGGTGGCGCCATGTTCGGTGTCGTACCTAAAGCCATCTGGCAAAAAACCAATCCTGCTGATGCAAACAATCTTTGCACCTGGGCCATGCGCTGCTTACTGATAGAAGAAGGCAATCAACTGATTTTGGTTGATACCGGGATCGGAAATAAACAGGATGAGAAATTTTTTAGCCATTATTACCTGCATGGAAACGATTCCCTGGAAAAATCACTGGCACAGTTGGGTTTCGGAACAACAGATATTACCGATGTTTTCCTTACCCACCTTCACTTTGACCATGTTGGCGGGGCAATTATAAGAGCAGGTGAAAAATTAATACCAGCTTTTAAAAATGCCAGATATTGGAGCAACGAAAAGCACTGGAAATGGGCAGTTGAACCCAACGCAAGGGAAAAAGCCTCATTTTTAAAAGAAAACATCTTACCCATACAGGAAAGTGGACAGCTTAACTTCGTGGTTGAACGGGAAAATATAGAATGGCAAAAGGACATCAACATTAGTTTTGCTTACGGCCATACCGACGCCATGATGTTGCCTAAAATAAGCTACAAGGGCAAAACCATTGTATATATGGCTGATCTTTTACCTTCAGTAGGTCACCTGCCTCTGCCTTATGTAATGGCCTACGACATGTTTCCTTTAAAAACATTAACAGAAAAGCAGGCGTTTTTGGAAGAAGCGGTCGACAATAATTATATCCTATTCCTGGAGCACGATCCCATTAACGAGTGCTGCACTTTACAACGTACCGAAAAAGGAATACGTGTGGCAGAAACCTTTAAACTAAGTGAGATTTCATGATCAGGCGCGCCAAACCAGGAGATGCAACGCAAGTTGTACCGCTGTTACTTCAAGCCATGGCTGAGCTTGCGCCAAAGCTAACCCAAACTCAGGATCAGAACACCATCAACCGCATCTTTGAATATTTTTTTCAGGAACAGGGTAATCAGTATAGCTACGAAAATACCTTAGTCTTTGAAGAAGAAGGAAAAGTACTCGGCTCATTAACCGCTTATGATGGTGCAAAGCTGCTTGAACTCAGAAAGCCATTTTTAATTTATCTGAGTCAGCCTGATACAGCGGATAATCATTTTGATGCAGAGACTCAAAGCGGAGAGTTTTATCTAGACAGCATCAGTGTAAATGCCAGTGCCCAGGGCAAAGGTATAGGCAAACAATTAATTAAAGCAGGCCTGGCCTGGGGAAAACAATCGGGGCATCAAAAGATTGGCTTATTAGTTGAGCAAAATAATGCGCGGGCCTTGAAGCTCTACCAGCAAATGGGCTTTAAAATCCAAAATGAAAAGGAGTTTATGGGGGGCAGCTACCACCATATGGTATTTAAGGTTAAATAGCAAAAAGTAAATTACATCAGAAATCGCCGTTTTCGGGCAACGAAGCAATTTTTAAGTATACGGCGACGAGCGATCGTAGTAGAATTATTTCGCAGACTAAAAAATCTGCTTATTATGACGACTTTTCTCAAGTATTAAAACCGCCTTCCTTCCTTCCTTCCTTCCTTCCTTCCTTCCTTCCTTCCTTCCCTCCTTCCTTCCTTCCTTCCTTCCCTCCTTCCCACCATACCTAAACGCCACCCGCCAAACGCTAAACGCTATTTTTTTTTCACAATTTATTTGTATTTAATCTAAATAATGTCAATTTTTGTAACCGATGGAAAAAGCTTGTGTAGATATTAATCAGCTCGTTAACGTATTCTCAAATACCCACGGTTCAATTTATCAATCAGATAAGTTAAATTGCTTCTATGTAGATTTTGGGGGAAAGTTTGCACGCTACAATTGCCTTACGCTTCAAAAATTAAAAGCTGTTGTAGAACAGATTGATATTGAAGCACTCCTTTTAAATACTCAAAAAGCAGATTTCGAATTGGTTACCTTTAATGGCTGCGAACACATCTATTTATTAAGTGCCCTTGAAATCATTGCGTTAAAAGATTTACTGCAAGGCACCTTTACCATGTTTAAGCTTAACCATATCATTAGCGACTGCCTTTACAGATTGGTTTACTAGTTTATTGTTGGTTCATTGACCATTGGCAACTCAATACGTCATAGTAAACTTGTTTCAGTATCTATCTAACAAGATCCTAAGATAAACTCAGGATGACTATTACATGAAAACTGCCAACTGAAAACTGCTAACATAGAAGTTACAAATCAACTCAATCCGCCATACTGAACTTATTTAAGTATCTGTCTGAAAAGATCCTGAGACCAACTACCATTGACGTTATTTTGTAATTACCTATTAATGAGCAGAATGCGGCATCATGCATTTCCGTATAGCTAGGCCATAGCACCGTATCACCGTTCTACTTAAAACCGGCCTAATAAATTTTTCGGACTGCACTGTTCTAGCCATAACACTGGCTTTGAAAGAAAAATTTTCAGCCGGCATTTTTTGTTACTTTTTGATGCCAAAAAGTAAGAGCCCTTCGGCGGCGGTGAGCCGAGGCAAGAATTGTGCGAAGGAAAAAACGTCAATCATATTGATTTTTATATCATAAATTATCCCTCAGGATGACGATTGCACAGGAAACTGAAAACTGGTAACCGAAAACTGACAACTGGAAACTGTCAACTGAAAATTGCAAACTGCCAACTGGAAACTGGAAACTGCCAACTGAAAACCAATCATTATCCCACTGATCCTCAACCCCTATCCGTTTGGCGTTATCCATCCATTTCCCATCCTCCATTTTACATCTTACATCACCTACCCTCCTTATTTAAACTGATTACAAATAATTAATTATCAGCAATTTAGACTAATTTCATATTGCAAATAAATTAGAACCCAGAACAAATTCAGTTTACATTTGTATTGTTATTAAAGTACAGAAATATGAAAGATCTAATGCGTATCAAATGTTTAATATCTCAGGATATCGAAACATTATTAAATCAGCAAATTAAAAAAGAGGCACACTCTTCATCATTATATTTATCCATGTCATCCTGGTGCGATCAAAATGGCTTCGATTATTCAGCAGATTATTTTCTAAAGCAATCTGAAGAAGAAAGGGTTCACCAGCTTAAATTATTCAAATATGTATTGGATATGGGCGGAAACGCCATCTCGCCGGAAGTTAGCGGAATAAAAACAGAATTCGCAAGTTTCAGGGAAGTTTTCGAAGATGCTTTGGAGGCAGAAATCGCAATTACCCAAAGTTTCAAAAACATTGCAGCCAGATGCCACAAAGAACAGGATTTCGTAACTATGGAATTTTTGAACTGGTTCCTGAAAGAGCAACGTGAAGAAGAATACAAAGCACGCAGGGCCTTAGAATTGTTCGAGGTAATTGGCGAAGAAGGTACCGGAAGATGGGAAATTGATAAACACGTGAACAAAATTTCTTACTCAGAAGAATAACAACAACAAAACATATATTGAAGAGCTATCCTGAAAAGGGTAGCTTTTTTTTTGCACTTAGAATCCCTATGAAGGATCGTCATTGCGAGGAGGAACGACGAAGCAATCTTACAACGATCGCTAAAATCCATAGTTATAAGGTTGCTTCATCGGCTGAAAAAGCCTTCTCGCAATGACGACTTTTCCTTGAGCCCCCCATTTCACCTATTTTCCGCCGGGATGATAATCCAATAAAAAAGAAAAGCCCCGGTTTTCCGGAGCTTTCTTGGTTTTAGGTTGTTTGGTTTATGTTGATTATGAATAAGTCTTGAAGTTTTTATAAAAAAAGCGCCGTTGCCAGCGCTTTTTTTAAACCAAATATATAATAATAATTAACGAGCATTACAAAAGTACAAAATTCAATCACAAAAACAAGTGTTTTTATTAAAAAATTAAAAAATAATCCAACAAAAACTTAATAAAAAGATATTTACGCCTATAAAAATGAAATATAATCTAAAATTAACACATAAAAACAATATTTTAACAATAAAAAACAGAAATTAATCGGATAATTAAATTTAAACACTTCATAATAAGGAATTATCCAGGAAATAAAGTCAAAAAGAATAATAACTTACAAATTTTATGAGGCCATCTCATCAAAAACCGATGAAGTCACCAGATAACATCACAATATTAACAAGCTGTCAGGAAAAAAACATTTAAGGAAGATATCAAATCACTTTTAAAAAAACTGCAAACCGAAAACCGCAAACCGCTAACCGATACCAGTTTTTTTTCTAAATTTGCGCCTTTCACAAATAACAATATGATTAAGAGACAGCAAATTAAAGATTTATTAAAGTCGACAGCATTTGACACAGAAGTAACGGTTATGGGATGGGTAAGAACTTTCCGTAATAATCAGTTTATTGCCTTAAATGATGGATCTTGCATGGGCAATATCCAGGTAGTGATCGATTTTAATAATCTACCTGATGAGCTCTTGAAAAGAATCACAACCGGCGCAGCCATTTCTGCAACAGGCAAACTGATCGAATCGCTTGGTAAAGGTCAAACGGTTGAGATTAAAGCCACCAATATAGAAATCCTTGGCGATAGCGATCCTGAAAAATTCCCTTTACAGCCTAAAAAACACAGTTTAGAGTTTTTACGTGAAATTGCACATCTGCGTTTCCGCACCAACACCTTTAATGCCGTTTTTAAGGTGCGCCATGCTTTGGCTTTTGCCATCCACCAGTTTTACAACGAACGTGGCTTTGTTTACATGCACACGCCGGTAATTACAGCCAGTGATGCCGAAGGCGCGGGCGAAATGTTTAAAGTAACCACTCTCGATTTCGATAACCCGCCCCGTACTGAAGATGGTAAAGTAGATTTCTCGCAGGATTTCTTTGCCCGCGCCACCAACTTAACCGTATCGGGTCAGTTAGAGGGCGAACTGGCAGCCATGGCTTTTGGTAAAATTTACACGTTCGGTCCAACTTTCAGGGCTGAAAACTCAAATACCACACGCCATTTGGCCGAATTCTGGATGATTGAGCCTGAATTTGCTTTTGCAGACCTGGAAGACAATATGCAGCTTGCAGAAGACATGATGAAGTATGTTATAAAATATGCTTTGGATCACTGCAAAGAGGAGTTAGAATTTTTAAATAACCGTTTAGCTGAAGAAGATAAACAAAAACCGCAAAACGAACGCAGTGAATTTAGCTTGTTAGAAAAACTGGATTTCTGTTTAGCAAATGATTTTGAACGTTTAACCTATACAGAAGCCATCAGGATTTTAAAATCTTCTAAACCAAACCAGAAGAAACAGTTTAAATACCTGATTGATGAGTGGGGAGCTGATTTACAAAGCGAGCACGAACGTTACCTGGTAGAAAAACACTTTAAAAAACCGGTAATCTTAACCGATTATCCTGCCGATATTAAATCTTTCTACATGCGCCAGAATGAACCGGATGCCGAAGGCAGACAAACGGTTGCCGCCATGGATATCTTATTCCCGGGCATTGGCGAAATGATCGGTGGATCGCAACGTGAAGAGCGTTTAGACCGCTTAACGCAACGCATGGAAGCTTTAAATATTCCGCAGGATGAATTGTGGTGGTACTTAGATACCCGTCGTTTCGGGTCCGCACCACACGCGGGTTTCGGTTTAGGCTTTGAACGTTTGGTATTGTTCGTAACCGGAATGACCAACATCCGCGACGTAATCGCTTTCCCAAGATTCCCGAAAAACGCGGAGTTTTAGCCTTAGGGTTTAGGGTTTAGGGTTTAGGGTTTAGGGTTTAGGGAAGAACAAATAGCCATTATCAAAGAAGTCAAGTTTTAAAAACTTGACTTCTTTTTTTATTAATGCATTATTTTGATTGCAATAAGAGGTAGTGAATTCAATCATATTGCACTTGTTTCAGTATTTACCTTACCATAAAGATCCTGAACTGAACTACCATTGACAGACTTCAAAAAGGTCGTTATTGAGAAGTAGAATCCGGAAGTTTCAAGAAAGTAATCTACGCTGTTAGTGGTCCTTGCTATAAAGATTGCTTCGTCGGCTGAAAAAGCCTTCTCGCAATAACGATCTCTCGGGGAGATTTGTTTCCGAAACTTTACTGTCATTTAAATTGATTTTTATTCAATAAAAATACCTTCTCAAACTAAAGAACATTTATGTATACCTAAAGGATATATCGCTGATGTTTTGAACGGTTTTGGTAGCTCAGACCGGCAACATTTAAGTATATCTAAACAATATTGCCTTTGGAAAACTTATCTCCTGACCGTCCCAGCGGGACGATTCATCGGTAGCCAATTGTAAAATTGGCGTTTTCGTTCCGTAGGAACGTTTGGTGATTTTAACATTTATTCTTTCCCTGTTTTTGCTACCTAAACCTGATCCGATAACCATCGGATGGCGCGAAAGCCCGAAGCGAGGAACGAGTGAGGCTTGTAGCAAAAAGCAGGGCTGGGCTAACCTAGATGTTACTGCACCTGCTTTTCTAAAAAATAGCCAAAAAGAACAAAGAGGTCATGTTTTTGAAAACCGTGACCTCTTTTTTAATCTAAAAAGACTTCGAAAATACTATCTTCCATCCTCATGTACGGTATCCCCGTACGGATTAGCATGCGAATAATCTACTGCAGATACTTTATAATCGGTTGGGGCAAAACTTTTTGAAGTACTTAGCGCCATGCCTAATTCGTAACGGGTTGGATATGGGGTTTGCAATAAACTACCCGCCGGTATATACGGAAAGGTTTCTAAATAACTCTGCATCACACTCGGACTCACCCTTCTGTTGATATAGGCCCGGGTTAACTGATGCGTTTCCCGTAAACCCGCAGCCCCAAGCAATTCTACAGCACTCGCCACCGTCAGGTTATGGAAGTTTTTAACACGAACGGTTTTATCTTCCACCACCAAACCTTTCATTAAACTCGGATCCTGCGTAGCCACCCCTGTTGGGCAGGTGTTGCTGTTACACTCCAAAGCCTGGATACAGCCCAAAGCAAACATCATTCCGCGTGCGGCATTACACATATCAGCACCCAGGGCAATATTCTTAACCAGATCGAAACCGGTGGCCACTTTACCCGAAGCAATAATTTTAATGTGTTTTTTCAGGTCAAAACCATTTAAAACATCATACACAAAGGCAACCCCTTCACGCAATGGCATACCTACCGAGTTCGAGAACTCCTGTGGTGCAGCACCTGTTCCACCCTCGCCCCCATCAACGGTTATAAAATCTGGATAAATCCCGGTTTCTACCATGGCTTTACAAATGGCATAAAATTCGCTTTTACGGCCAATACACAATTTAAACCCCACGGGTTTGCCGCCCGATAAATCACGCAATTTTTTCACAAACTCCAATAAACCGATAGGTGTATTAAATGCCGAATGCGCCGGTGGCGACAATACATCTTTACCTTCGGGCACTAAACGGATCCTGGCCACTTCTGGTGTTACCTTTTTAGCCGGCAGCATCCCCCCATGACCAGGCTTTGCCCCTTGTGAAAGTTTAATCTCAATCATTTTCACCTGATCAGCCTGTGCACGTTCGGCATAAGCGTCGTAATTAAAAGTACCATCCGCATTACGGCAACCGAAATAACCTGTACCAATCTGCCAGATTAAATCGCCACCCGGCTGGCGGTGGTAATCACTGATCCCGCCTTCGCCCGTGTTGTGCGCAAAGTTACCCAGTTTGGCACCACCATTTAATGCCAGAATAGCATTCTGACTTAATGAACCAAAGCTCATGGCCGAAATATTATAAATACTGGCAGAATAAGGTTTCTTACAATCCGGGCCACCCACGGTAACGCGCGGATCTAAATTCAGCTCATGGTGCGAAATAGCGGCAATGCTATGGCTTAACCACTCATAACCGTTTTCGTACACATTTAACTGTGTACCGAATGGAATTGTATCGTTATCAGTTTTGGCACGCTGGTAAATCAACGAACGGTTTAACCGGTTATAAGGTGTACCATTGGTATCACTTTCTACAAAATACTGGTACACTTTAGGCCTCAACTCTTCCATAAAATACCTTAAACGCCCAAATACGGGGTAATTCCTAACGATACTGTGTTTAGGCTGGTATAAATCATAAATACCAAGCAGTACAAAAGGACCTGTAAAAATGAATGTCCACCATAAAAAAGGATGGTAAAGCCCCAGCATAATGGTCAGGGCGATTAAAAATGCGGCAATCGCTACGAAAGCTTTTCTCATAAAATCAGATTAGCGTATGTTTTGTAAATATAAAGATTAAGATTATTAAACAACTGACACAACTAAATTGTTATTTTTACGCTATGCTTATTAAGATTTATCCGGAAAACCCCAACCAAAGGGCTATAGAACAGGTTGTTGAGGTACTAAAAAAAGGAGGCCTGATTATCTATCCAACCGATACGATATATGGTTTGGGCTGCGATATCACCAATCCGAAAGCGATCGAGAAAATCTGCAGGATACGTGGAATAAAACCAGAAAAGGCAAATTTTTCGTTTATCTGTCACGATTTAAAACACATTTCTGATTATATTAAACCAATTGACAATACTACTTTCAGGGTATTAAAGAAAGCACTTCCAGGTCCTTTTACCTTTATTTTCAATGCCAATAACAATGTACCCAAACTGTTGAGTTCCAATAAAAAAACGGTGGGTATACGGGTGCCTGATAATAACATTGCCCGTTGCATTGTAAAAGAACTGGGGAATCCTATCCTCTCGACTTCAATAAAGGATGATGATGATGTGATCGAGTATTCTACCGATCCTGAATTGATACATGAAAAATATGAAGATCTGGTTGATCTGGTTATCGACGGTGGTTATGGCGATAATGAAGCTTCTACCGTAATCGATTGCACCACAGGTGAATTTGAAATCATTCGTGAGGGTAAGGGAAATATTGAAGAGTATTTGTAAAAGCTTTCCGGTACAATAAAAAAGATAAATTGGTTTGCTTTTCTTGAAAGTGAACGATTCGGTTCCATATGGCGGCCTCCTGCCCTGCTTTACACTTCAAGTCCTCACTCGTGCCTCGCTCCGGGCTTTCCGTTTCAATCAGGCTTAATAACAAAGTTGGCAACCTATAAGTCACATATTACTGTACCCTGCAATATGCTCCATGTGATCTGTACCCTGCTATCCTGCCTTAATGAAAGGAGCTTCCCTCATAGTTTCAATGCAATTCCAAAGATCTCTCCACTGCGGTCGAGATGACGATACATGGTGTCCACTCATAGTTACATAGGGACTAGTCTAAGGATGCCTTTCTTTGCACCATCCTAACCGGCCTCGCAGATTTTCGCCGGAAAAAGCACGGAAAGCTTTGCACCTCCTTTCATACTCCCACAGCCCAAGGCAGGATCAAAGCGAGCGCGGTGGAACAAAGCAAAGGCTAAGAGCCTCGATGCTGCCGCAATTAAGATTTCCGTAGGTTTTTACAAGAATTGCGTAGCAATCTTTTATACCGATAAAAACAACATGATCTTATAAAAAACAGATGCAAGCCTTTCAGTTATGCCTTTGTGTTTGTTGTTTTTAATGGCAGGCATGCTTTCGCTGCGCTCAGGTTTGTTTCTTTTCTATCAAGAGAAAAGAAAGAGCCCTTCAGCGGCGGTGGACCTGTATCGATTTTTCATCGGTAGCCGAGGCAAGCCCGAGCCATGGGCAAAAATGTACACTATTAACCTAATTTAAAAGATTTCTCCGCTACGGTCGAAATGACGTATTTTTCGCGATAACCTGCAATTAAAAGATCCTTCGTACCTCAGATGACAGCTAGAGAAGAATTCCCTCTACTCCACGCTACCTGCACCCTGCTACCCGGCCTCGCAGAGTTTCGCCGGAAAAAGCACGGAAAGCTTTGCACCTCCTCTCATATCCCCACAGCCCAAGGCAGGATCAAAGCGAGCGCGAAGGAATAAAGCAAGGGCTAAGAGCCTCGATGCTGCCGCTATCAAGATTTCCGTAGCCTTTTACAAGAAAGGATGCTAGCCTTTCAGTTATGCCTTTGTGTTTGTTGTTTTTAACGGCAGGCATGCTTTCGCTGCGCTCAGGTTTGTTTCTTTTCTATTAAGAGAAAAGAAAGAGCCCCTCGGCGGCGGTGAGCCGAGGCAAGCCTGAGCTATGGGCTAGAAAATAGCAACCGCTTTAAGATTAGCTTCGCCGAGCACTGCGTGGTAATGACAACCGTATTGTAGCGAACGCCTTAAATCCCTATCCGCCTATCGGCACCTTTCCATTTAAAGGGAAAGGACTGAAATAGAATTCTCCTCATAACCACCCCCACCCCTCCTAAATCAGGAGGGGAGTTCCCCTCATAGTTCACAAGGATCAATACATGAATATTTTTATGCACCATGCGATCTGCACCCTGCTAACCGGCCTCGCAGATTTTCGCCGGAAAAAGCACGGAAATCTTTGCACTTCCTTTCATATCCCCACAGTCCAAGGCAGGATCAAAGCGAGCGCGAAGGAATAAAGCAAGGGCTAAGAGCCTGGATGCTGCCGCTATCAAGATTTCCGTAGCTTTTTACAAGAAAGGATGCTAGCCTTGGGTTTTTGTTTCTTTTGGGCCAAGCCAAAAGAAAGAGCCCCTCGGCGGCGGTGAGCCGAGCAGGCCCGAGCCAGGGGCAAAACCTCCCCAGCCCCTCCTGCAGGAGGGGAGTTCCCCTTTAATTTTAAAGAATGATCCGTCATCCTCGCGCAGGCGGGGATCTTAATGCAACGTCTAACAGATTTTAAAGCAAATTTAGATTGATGTTAAAACGAAAAGCCGTGGATCGGAAGAACTGCGTTTTTTTGCTGTCATCCTAAGCGCAGCGAAGGATCTTTTAAATCAGTTCTATTGACCACCCCCGCCCCTCCTAAATCAGGAGGGGAGTTCCCCTCATAGTTTCGAAGTAATCTATCCATGAATGTCATTTCTGCACCATGCTATCTGCGCCCTGCTAACCGGCCTCGCAGATTTTCGCCGGAAAAAGCACGGAAAGCTCTGCACCTCCTCTCATATCCCCACAGCCCAAGGCAGGATCAAAGCGAGCGCGAAGGAATAAAGCAAGGGCTAAGAGCCTCGATGCTGCCGCTATCAAGATTTCCGTAGCTTTTTACAAGAAAGGATGCTAGCCTTGGGTTTTTGTTTCTTTTGGGCCAAGCCAAAAGAAAGAGCCCATCGGCGGCGGTGAGCCGAGGCAAGCCCGAGCCTTTGGATAAAGGATAGCAAAGTGCTTTAAGATTAGCTTCGCTGAGCACTGCGTGGTTCCCGCCTGCGTGGGAATGACGAACAGTGTTTATGAAAAGGCCAAGGATCTCTCCACTAAACATTACTATATCATTCAAAAAGCGCAATAACGTTTACACAACCATAAAATTACCCCACATTACATTTATTTTTCCACATTTTTTCGAATTAACATTAAATTAATCTGATAATAAGGCAATTGCATATACATTTGTTGTAAACAATAATTTATTCTATGAAAAAACCTTTACTGTTTATTTTATTTCTTCTGGTTTTTGTTCACTATTTATCTGCCCAGGTTTCATTAACCGCATTAAATACAGCTAAATCAGAAAATTTTGATGGCATGACGGCCACCGGAACTTCAACAGTAACCGGATGGAGCGCCGTTAAAGCCAGCGGCACAAGTACCGCAGCCACAGGTTCGGCCTTAACATTAGCAGTTTACAGCACTTCATCAAACAGCGGCGCAGCCTATAATGCAGGCACTGCCGGAGCGGCCGATCGCTCTTTGGGGAGTTTGGCCTCTGGCGCGTTGGTACCCAGATTTGGTGCCGGCTTCCAGAATAATACAGGCTCAACCGTAACTTCAATCGATTTATCGGGTGTGATGGAACAGTGGAGAACCGGTTCAAACGCCACCGTAAACGAAAAACTGAATTTCGAATATAGTTTTAATGCTACGGGCATTGCCGATGCAAATGCCACCTGGTTGCCGCTTACCGGTATGGACCTTAATGAAAAGTTAACCACCACTACCACAGCAGCTGGTGTTGACGGAAACCTGCCTGCAAACCAAACGGCTATTTCAGGGAGCATCACCGGCATTACCTGGACAAATGGCGCTACGCTTTATATCCGCTGGACAGATACCGACGATTTAGGAAGCGACGGCATTTACGCTGTCGACGATTTTAGCATCACCCCCAATGGCAGCGCTACCGCTACACCTGTTTTATCCGCATCAAATACCGCATTGGTTTTTGGCGATCAAAACATCAATTCTAACTCTACCGCACAAAGTTATACTTTAGGTGGCGCAAATCTTACTGCAAACGTTTCAGTAAATGCTACGGCACCCTTCTCTGTCTCAAAAGACAATGTTACGTTCAGCAATGCCATCAGTTATACTACCGCCGAGGTTGCGGCCTCACCGTTGGTTTATGTACGTTTTAGTCCAACTGTAGCAGGTAATGCCAGCGGCAATATTACCAATACCAGCACCGGCGCAAGCCCTGTTAACGTTGCCGTAAGCGGAAACGGACTATCAGCCATTTTAATGGTAAACCAAACGGCTTTCGATTTTGGCTCTCAAAATACAGGTACCAATTCTACCGCACAAACTTTTAATTTGAGTGCAACAGGTTTAACGGATGTGGTTAATGTAACCACTACAGCACCTTTTTATCTTTCAAAAGATAATGTTACCTATAGCACGTCTTTAGTGTATACCGTAGCTGAACTCTCCACAAATAAAACAGTTTCCGTACGCTTCAGCCCTACAACTACAGGCCCTGAATCAGGCAATATCAGTATCTCAAGTAATGGCGCAAGTACACAAAACATCACTACGGCAGGCGTAGGCACAACACCTCCTGTAGCGGCCACACATGTTGTTATTTCCGAAGTTTATGGTGGTGGTGGCAACACCGGCGCAACTTATAAAAACGACTTTATCGAATTATATAACCCGGGCAATACCGCGGTTGATTTAACCGGATGGAGTGTACAGTATTTAAATGCTACCGGTACAGGTACCTGGGCCAAAACAGATTTAACCGGCAGTATACCTGCAAAAAGTTTCTATCTGGTTCAGGAGGCTATTGGTGCAGGCGGAACGGTTAATTTGCCTACACCAGATGCCATCGGAACGTTAACCTTATCTGGTACAACCGGAAAAGTAATATTAAGCAATTCGAACGTGCTTTTAACAGGTGCCAATCCATCAACTGCAGCCGTGGTAGATAAAGTAGGTTTTGGTCCAACAGCTACCGGTTTTGAAACGGCACCTACACCTGTAATTTCTAATACCACTTCTATTGAACGCAAGGCAAGCGCCACATCTACAGCGGCTACTTTAGCGGTCGGCGGAGCAGAAGAATTTAACGGTAATGGTTACGATACCGATAATAACAGTACCGATTTTGTTGTTACATCACCAAATCCTCAAAACTCAACAGTAAAAGAACCAACTGGTGCTAACCATGTGGTTATTTCTGAAGTTTATGGTGGCGGCGGCAACTCGGGTGCAGTTTATAAAAACGACTTTATCGAGTTATACAATCCAACACCTAGTGCTGTAGATTTAACCGGCTGGAGCGTACAGTACGCCAGTGCAACCGGAACATCATGGCAGGTTACTACCTTATCGGGCAGCATTGCACCAAAAGGATTTTACCTCATTCAGCAATCCGCTGGTTCAGGCGGTACCACCAATCTGCCAACACCTGATAAAATCGGCACCATTACAATGAGTGGTACCGCAGGTAAAGTATTATTAAGCAATAGCACTACGGCGCAAACCGGTAGTTTACCAACAGGCGCAACAGTTATCGATCTGGTAGGTTTTGGCGCTACAGCCAACGGCTTTGAAGGTACGGCCCCTGCACCTGCACCAAGCAATACCTCTTCTATAGAAAGAAAAGCCAGTGCTATATCTGATGCCACCACCATGGGTACGGGTGGTACAGAAGAATTTGCCGGTAACGGATATGATAGTGATCAAAATGCTGCTGATTTTATTGTAAGAACACCGAATCCACAAAACAGCTCGGTAACAGAACCTGTGTCAACATCAGGTCCATATTTGGTAGTTATGCCAAAAACACTGGCCTTCAGTAATCAGGCCATCAACACTACATCTGCAGCCAAAACTTATGTATTATCGGCAGGTAATTTAACCAATAATACCACACTTACCGTAACCGGTCCTTTTTCCATTTCGAAAGATAATACTACGTTTGCCAACACCCTTAACTATACCGCTGCCGATTTAGCCACCAACCAAACGGTTTATGTTAAATTTAGTCCAACGGCGGTTGGCAATGCAAACGGAGCCATTGTACATACCAGCGCAGGGGCCACATCAGTTTCACTGGCTTTAAGTGGTCCGGCTATTGATCCTAACCAAACGGCGTTCAATTTTGAAAACTGTACCACGGTGGGCAGTGCAGCCTTATCAGATGGTTTTTACCAGTACAGCGTAACCGGTCCGCAAACCTGGGGCTGTACCACAACTTTTGGTCACGATGCTTCCGACCCAACTGGTGCGGGCAGTGCAGGCAATGCCGTGCAGATTAATGGTTACTCGGGCGGGAACATCCTTAACGAAGACTGGTTAATCTCTCCGGCATTGAATATTTCATCATTCAATTACGCCATTTTATCCTTCTGGACAAGATCCGCTTTCGCAGGAGATAAACTGCAGTTAAAAATCTCGACCAATTATACGGGTTCAGGTAATCCTGCGCTGGCCACCTGGACCAACCTGGATGGTAAATTCCCTGAAACCGGTTCCGATAAATGGACCAAATCAGATAACATCGATTTATCAGCCTACAAGGCTACGCCAGTTTATGTAGCTATTGTATATAATTCTACCACTTCATCGGCCAGCCGCTGGACAGTTGATGATTTTGCGGTAACCAATTCGAACACGCCACCAGCGGTTGATATTACCACTTCGCCTTCGAGCATCAGTTTCGGCTTCCAGGCGGCCAATACCACTTCAGCAGCAAATAGCTTTGGTTTTTCTGCAGGGAACTTAACGGGCGATGTTACCTTAACTGCTCCGGCCAACTTCACACTGTCTAAAACCAGTACCGGAACGTATAGCAGCAGCATTACCTATCCGAAAGCCGATATCAACAATTCTTCGCCAACCGTGTATGCGAAATTTTCGCCAACCGCGGCGAACACCAGTTATACCGGCAATGTAAATATTGCCACTTCCGGTTCGGCAAATAAAACCGTTGCCTTAAGCGGAAATACCTTCGATGTTGCCAATACGCTCGAAGTGGTAAACTGGAACATCGAATGGTTTGGCAGTCCGGCACAGGATCCATCAAACGATGCCTTACAGGCCGCAAATGTTAAAACAGTGGTTAACAATATCAATGCAGATATTTATGGTTTTGCAGAGGTGGTAGATACCACTTTATTCAAAAACACGGTTTTACCTGCCGGCTACAATGTCGTTTTTAGCGAGTTCGGATCATACGCCGATAATAAAGCTGATGCCGATTATCCATTGGCACAAAAACTGGCCTTTATGTACCGCACCGATCTGATTAAACCCATTTCTACTTTGGGTATTTTAAGAGATACCTACAACCCTGCTGTACCGGCAACCAGTGCCGATGGTACACCTTACAAAAACTGGTCTTCAGGCCGTTTCCCTTATATGATGCAGGCACAGGTAAAGATCAACAATAAACTCGATACGGTTTACTTCGTAGAGATTCATGCTAAAGCCAACACAGGCACAACTGCCGACCAGATTGACTCCTACAACCGCAGAAAAGCTGGCAACAAACAGTTAAAAGATTGGCTTGATGCTAACCTAGCCGGTAAAAAAGTGATTATTCTCGGCGATTTTAACGATGTACTCGATGCCGATAAAACCATTGCCCCAATGCCTGCAGGTACCGGCACTTCGTATGTCGATTTTACACAGGATGCAGCAAACTATTTCCCGGTTACCCTGCCTTTAAGCTTGGCCGGAAAACAATCTACAGCTGGCTTTAATACCGTAATCGATAACGTGATTATAACCAAAAGCCTCAACCTCAATTACATTCCGGCCTCGGCCGAGGTTTTAGACGGCGTTAAAAACCTGGTAACCAATTACAGTTCTACCACTACCGATCACTACCCAATCAGAACCAGGTATTTATTCGGTAATGGTGCGCCAACTATTAATGCCGTAGCAGATCAGGCTGTTTGTTACACACCAGCCAACCAGACGATTGCTTTAACCGGAATTTCTGCTGGTCCGGAAACTGCGCAGAACACTACACGTTCGGTTACTACCGATAATGCCAACCTGTTTGATGTATTAACCGTGGCAGCAAACGGTGCCGATAAAGGAACCATTACTTACCACTTAAAAAACAACGTGAGCGGTGTGGCCAACATCACGGTTACCGTGATGGATAATGGCGGAACGGATTTTGGAGGCGTAGATAAAACCACCAGAACTTTCAAATTAACGGTAACTTCAACCGCTACCGCAACCGTTACAGGTACAGCTGCAGTTTGTTTAAACGGAACGCCCCAAAGCATCACCTTTACCGGCGCAAACGGAACGGCTCCTTATACTTTCACCTACAATATTAACGGTGGGGCAAGCCAAACGGTAAGCACTAGCGCAACAAGCGCATCGGTAACCGTATCGGCACCTACCAATATAGCCGGGGCATTTACCTATAATTTGATCAATGTAAAAGATGCCAACTGCGGCCAGCCACAAACCGGATCGGCTACCATCACCGTAAATGCCTTACCAGTGGTTTCCATCAGCAGTAACAAAGGTCTATCCGTTTCTAAAGGCGATGCAATGGTACTAACCGCTACCGGCGGTGGGCAATACAATTGGTCGGGCGCAGATATCCTTAGCGGACAGAACACCGCTGCCCTAACCATCCGCCCGAAACAGAGCGGTACTTACCGCGTTACCGTAACCAATGCGAGCGGTTGTGTAAGCGACCAAAACATTGCCATTACGGTAATAGAAGATTATAAACTCGAAGCCAGTACCGTGATTACCCCTAATGGCGATGGCTACAACGATAAATTTATCGTAAAAAACATCGATTACTATCCAAACAACACCTTAAAGATTTTTGATAAGGCCGGAAGGATATTATACACCAAACATACCTATACCAACGATTGGGACGGAACCATAAACGGTAGCCCGTTAAACGAAGGAACCTATTATTACATCATCGATTTAGGAAACGGCATCGGTACATTTAAAGGTTACATCAACATCATTAGAAACTAATTACAGACATGAGAGCAATTACCAAAAACATAAAGCAAATGCGTCGCGTAACGTTTCTATTTGCTGCAGGCACATTATTTTTAGGATCTGTACAAGCACAGATCCTTCCACTCAATGCACAATATTTCCAGAACCGTTACCTCGTAAACCCATCAATGGCGGGCATTAACGAAGGTTTTAACATCAACGGCAGTTTCCGCAAACAATGGTCAAACATTCCGGGCGCGCCCATTACCCAAAGCGTAACGTTAGATCAGCAGGTAAACAAAGTGGGTTGGGGCGTAAACATCTACAACGAAAAATCGGGTGGCATCCAGCGCACCAAGGCTGTGGGTACCTTTGCTTACCACCTGCCGCTAAACAACGACGACCAGAAACTAAACTTCGGGATCTCTTTTGGTGCCAGTCAGGATAAACTCGATTTAAACAGCGTAAGAAACAGCGATATTAATGATCCATCCATCGCCCGTTTTAACGATAGGGGTTATTATCTGGATGGCGATTTCGGGATCTCTTATACCTCAAGAGGATTAACCGTTGAGGGTGCCGTACCTAACATGCGTTCTGTTTTTAGAAAGGACGATTTAAACTATGCCAACAAACCCACTTTTTATTCAGCAGTAAGTTATAAGTTTATGCTGGGGTCGGGTATTAACGGCATCAGCCTGGAGCCTAAAGGGGTGTTCAGGGGCATCAAAAATTACGATAATTTATGGGATGCCGGTTTAAACGCAAATTTCGCTAACGATAAACTGTACGTAATGGCCATGTACCACAACACCCAAAACGCTACCTTCGGTTTTGGCATGAATTATAAATCTACCCTGTATTTCATGGCTTATTACAATACCGCAACTTCCGCTATCAGCGGTTATACCGATGGCGATTTCGAAGTCAATATCCGTTTGAATATTGGCAAGAAACCTTAATTTTTATTTTAACAAAAGGTCGTCATCTGATTACTATCTGATCTCGCGCAGGCGGGGATCTTAATGCAACAAAACTAAAAGCCGCAGATTTTTTTCAGTCTGTGGCTTTTTTTAACCACAGAGGGCATGGAGTAAGTCACAGAGAACACAGAGGCTCGTAACCCTATCCGCCTATCGGCACCTTTCCCCTCAAAGGGAAAGGACAAAAAACAAATTATCGCAGCCTGCAATACGCACCTTGCGATATGCGCAATGCGATCTGCACCATGCTATCCGGCCTAGGATATGATGGAAGGAGATCCTTCGACTACGCTACCATTGACGTTATTTTGTAATCATCTATTAATGAGCAGAATGCGGCATCATGCATTTCCGTATAGCCAGGCCATAGCACCGTATCACCGTTCTACTTAAAACCGGCCTAATAAATTTTTCGGACTGCAATGTTCTAGCCATAGCACCGGCTTTGAAAGAAAAATTTTCAGCCGGCATTTTTTGTTACTTTTTGATGCCAAAAAGTAAGAGCCCTTCGGCGGCGGCGAGCCGAGGCAAGAATTGTGCGAAGGAAAAAACGTCAATCATATTGATTTTTATATCATAAATTACCCCTCAGGATGACAGAAAACAGGAAGTCCATCTGCTCCATGCTATCTCCATCTTGCTATCCGGCCTCGCAGATTTCCGCCGGAAAAAGCACGAAAATCTTTGCACTCCCTTTCATAACCCCACAGCCCAAGGCAGGATCAAAGCGAGCGCGGTGGAATAAGCAAGGCCTGAGAGCCTCGATGCTGCCGCTATCAAGATTTCCGTAGCTTTTTACAAGAAAAGATGCAAGCCTTGATTTTTTGTTACTTTTTCATCAAGGAAAAAGTAAAAGCCCTTCGGTGGCTAACCGAGGCAAGCCAGAGCGAAGGGCAAGAAAATAGCGAATGCTTTAAGGTTCCCGCCTGCGCGGGATCCGATAGCTATCGGATGATGACCGTATTATAGCGAGTGCCTTAAACCCCTATCCGCCTATCAGCACCTTTCCCCTGAAAGGGAAAGGACTAAAAAACAAATTATCGCATCCTGCAATACGCACCTTGCTATATGCGCAATGCTATCTGCACCATGCTATCCGGCCTAGGATATGATGGAAGGAGAAAACGTTAAAGCTTTTGCACCTACTTTCAACCTACCACTACACAGAGGCAGCACGCCCTCCCCGATTCTTCATCGGGGCTTGTGCTGACGACCTCAAAGCTTTGACGAATTTATCCGACATCAGATCCAAGCCTTGATCTTTTGTTTCTTTTCTATCAAGAGAAAAGAAAGAGCACCTCGGCGGCGGTGAGCCGAGGCAAGCCCGAGCCAAGGCAAGAAAATAGCAACTGCATTAAGATTAGCTTCGCTGAGCACTCCGTGGTTCCCGCCTGCGCGGGAATGACGGATTTATTGATGGAACAACGACTATTTACCACCCTCGCCCCTCCTAAATTAGGAGGGGAGTTCCCCTCATAGTTTTAAAGTAATCAATCCATAAATGTTTTCCGCACCATGCTATCTCCATCCTGCTACCCGGCCTCGCAGATTTTCGCCGGAAAAAGCACGGAAATCTTTGCACCTCCTTTCATACCCCACAGCCCAAAGCAGGATCAAAGCGAGCGCGGTGGGGATAAGCAAAGGGTAAGAGCCTCGATGCTGCCGCTATCAAGATTTCCGTAGCTTTTTACAAGAATTGCGTAGCAATCTTTTATACCGATAAAACAACATGATCTTATAAAAAACAGATGCAAGCCTTTCAGTTATGCCTTTGTGTTTGTTGTTTTAACGGCAGGCATGCTTTCGCTACGCTCAGGTTTGTTTCTTTTGGGCCAAGCCAAAAGAAAGAGCCCCTCGGCGGCGGTGAGCCGAGACAAGCCAGAGCTGAGGTATAAATCGCAGATTACCCATAGTAGTAAGATTGCTTCGTCGGCTGAAAAAGCCTTCTCGCAATGACGGATTTATTGATGAAACAACGTCATATTGGAAACTATCCTATACACCATGCTATCTCCACCCTGCTACCCGGCCTCGCAGATTTTCGCCGGAAAAAGCACGGAAATCTTTGCAGCTCCCCCTCATAACCCAACAGCCCAAGGCAGGATCAAAGCGAGCGCGGTGGAATAACAGCTGTAGCAGTACGAATCCCAAAACCTTAAACATATTTTTCCCTAGGCGCTTTGCTAACTGCCTTTCACCACCCCACAACGCTTACCGAAGTACGCCCGTCAATCCCAAGGGCCAGCTGAATCAAAAAAACAGGTGCAGATCAGCACAACCAGCACTACCAAACCTCAAACGCAGTGAGTTTTGTGTTTCATGTTTGCAAATACCTTTCAATCACCCCTAACGAGCAAAACAAAGTGCCGCTGTTTTTTTGATGTGCTAGGACTATGCGCAAAAGGCCCATTGCTGGATTGACGAAGCGCTTTGGGTACTTTGGCGCGACAAAGTACCATGCCCCGCGGCATAGAGCGATAAGAAATTTAGCTTAAATAACTCTTTTTAATCCTCACGCATTCGTAGTAATCCTTTAAGGCGCTTTGCCAACCACCTTTAACCATCCCCACAACCCTTACCGAAGTACGCCCGTCAATCCCAAGGGCCAGATAAATCAAAAAAACAGGTGCAGATCTGCAGAACCAGCACTACCAAACCTCAAACGCAGTGAGTTTTGTGCTTCATGTTTGCAAGTACCTTTCAATCACCCCCAACGAGCAAAACAAAGTGCCGCTGTTTTTTTGATGTGCTAAGGCTATGCGCAAAAGGCCCATTGCTGGATCCGATAGCTATCGGATGACGAAGCGCTTTGGGTACTTTGGCGCGACAAAGTACCATGCCCCGCGGCATAGAGCGGAAAAACTTTACCCCCTCTTCACTTCATACCACCGCTCCACCCCCTCTACAAACCCCTCAAAAAACTCCCTATAATACCCTTTAATCACCTGCACCTTAAAATTTACTTTACTAAAAAACCAAACCAGCTTATAATCCATTTCCGCCTCAAGCAAATACCATAAATACGGTTTAGCGCTATCGCAAACCAAAAACAGCCCAGGCTGATCCGTACTCAAATGCAACAACTTCCCTTTCACCTTAATCTTCAGTTCCAGTTCGTAATAATCCCCCTCATCCTTTAACACAAAGCTTAAAACAGGCACCTCCATAGTAAATTCAACCATTTTCATATCCCGCATTACAGGTTTGCCGGTAACATTGCGCAAGCCATAGGTATAGAAATAGTGTGTAAAACGCTGTAACATCAATAGCGGCAAAGCCTTGTTCCATAACTTTAAAAGGGTGAGCTGGTTAGCCTCATTAAGTTTATGGGTTTCTGCTACCTTTTCGGGCAGGTGGGCATCAGCATTAAAGCGGATGGCAGCTATCTCTTTCATGGCGAAGCAAATGCTGTTCAGCTCCTCCTGTTGTGGCGATAGGCTAATGCCATCCACATCATGCGGATTAAACACAAAACGTTTGAATGATTTAACCGTTTTAAGGTAAGCAGTGGCCGCAAAAACATAAGGAATTAAAAAAGGATAATGGTTGCTGTGGAAATTCAGCAGATCGGTATTGGCGAAACAATAGCCAATGTTAACCGGGGCCAAACGTGCCACAGCCTGTTTATCCGATAACCTTTCTCGTGGTACTACTACACGTTCCGTAACATCAGGTAAATCATCGCCAGGCCTAAACAAACCACTAAACTTTTTCTTTAGTGTAATGGTGAAACCGCCCGGTTTCTTCACCACATCTACATAGCCCGACCGCTTATTGCCCAAAGCAAAACATTCGGGCCAGTAATATGGCTGAAAATCGCAGTAACCACTCCGCATCATGGCGCGCAAAGTAAGGTAAGCATAACGCCCCAGGTAGCTTTCATCCGTATCCACACTACAGCTCACCAACAGGTTATCGTATTCTACCGCGATGTAAACCCTTGCTTCTTCCCCTTCCAATTTAACATGAACGGTTAACAAACCCTGATCAAAAGAAAGCGATGCTATGGCCAGCGACTCTGGTTTCTTACCTATGCTAAATGTGTTATGCCATGCGCTAGCGATCTGATCCAGCACCGCTAACCTTAACACCCTACTCCCCTTTTCAAAAGGCAGTTGATAAAACCGCGAAAGCGGTTTCCCTGCAATGGTAATGGATTTAGCTTTCATACTCGTATGATTTTACGAGTCTTGTTGGGCAGCAAAGTCCCCAAACAATAAATGTGGGACTGCTTACCATGATTACACTAAAGTTTCTGACGCCTTACGTTAACATGGATTTACAGCAGTCCCACATCTATTTCGATGTACAAATATATACATCTACGCATAGATATGGGCATTAATCTGCTGTCTTGTGTTAACGGCGTCAGATTTTGTAATCACAAGACTTTTATTAATACCTATTTAACTGTACCAAATATAAAAATTAAATAATTTGTATGCAAATAATCCCACAATTAAATTATATAGTTTCTTTTTATTTGTTACGTGGAAGAACTAAAAAAAGAAGAAATACTTAAATCATTCGGCACTCATTTGAAAAATATTAGGAATGAGAAAAAGGTTAGTCTACGTGTACTTGAGCAACTTTCTAATATAGATTATAGTCAAATTCATAGAATTGAAAAAGGTGAAACAGCACCTTCTCTAATTACATTACTTTATTTAGCAAAAGGTTTGGGAATTGACCCAAAGGAATTGTTGGATTTTCTAAATTAACAAAAAAATAGTAAGACATTAATATTAATCAAATACACTTCATAATACCAGTAGCGACAATTCTACATTATTTGCCAGCTCATTAAACTATCAGCCCACCTTTTTTAATAGGATTAAAAAATTGTTGATTTGTATTAGAGATTATTGGCAATCGAAAGAGAGAAAGTAAAGATATTGAGGAGTAGGTAAAAAACTCCAAATAACTACTAACCAATAGATTGTTAATCATTACTATTGTTCAATTTTAATTCGCATATCAAAATACACCTTCAGCCCGGCATGCCTTTAAAAATGGAACCTTTAGAAAGTTTTTTGCTTTATATTTTGATTTTTTAAGTTTTTCAGTCAAAAGCAATAATTCTGTTTCTCTCGACCCCACAGGCAATTCTTCTAAAAATTCTACGAGCCAGTATTTACCGGATCCTTCGAGTGTTAATTCATCCTTATATCGCTTTTCAATATTATATAGATTAAACCAAGTTCTAATTTTATCATTGTCTTTCTTTGATGATACTGAAATATCGATATGGCGGTGTTCATATTCCTTATAATTACTTATATCAACTTTAATTTTCAAATCAATTTCTGGTATACTAAGAGAATATGGATACATGGCTTTTTGCTTATTGTTGTTAAGCTTAGAAACTATTGGACTTTGCCTAAGTTTATGAACTGAATTGCAATCGTGACACGTAGGAACGAGGTTTCTAAAATTAATGGCATAGGTAAGGTATTGCTCCTTTGGAAGAAAATGATCATATGCTTCATGTCCATCCATTTCGTAACTTCTCAATGTACTTAAACCACAGAATGGGCAAATACCGCTATTATTAATTTTAATAAACTCTTTATAATGATTCACTAGGGTACCGTTTTTGTTCCTTATCACGGCTAGATCTAAAGCATGTTCAAAAAGGTTCTTATAGAATTCATATAATTCACCAGCTAGTTTCTTAGAATACTTCGCAAAAGATTTCTTACTAATGGGATTATATAATTTCACATTATTACAGACTTTTTCTAAGTTTCTACTTCTCTTATACCATTTTTTAACCTGTTTTCTTTGACGGTCACTTAATTCGTCTCTGAATAAATCATAAATGAGGGAAATCGGTCCGGTAATGTAGTCCTTTGCTTTAATTGTTGGATCTTCTTTCCATGCTTCTTCTTCAGCTATTTTTTTTAATTCAGGGCAACCATCAAGTAAATTTAAACTATATTCCTGTTTTGCATTACACCATACATTTATAAAAAGAAAATCAATCCAATTTTGCAATCTGGTTATATCGTGATTTATGTATTTATAAGGGAAAAGCATTACTTTCTCAATTTATGAATTAGCAATGTTTTCTCAACCGAATCGCCCAATTGTCCTTCGAGCTCACCCAACAAAATATTTTTATCCTCACCTTTTTCAAACCTATCATTAATGTCTTCAATAAATGTAAACGCATGTCTTCCTATTGTTAAAGATGTTTTAAAAATCTCAAGTGTAATTTTATTTATTGAAGCCCCCAAAGTTTGAAATTCTGGAATACTGCAGGTAACTTTTTTCGATTCATCATCTTTAACAAATACATGAACATATTTTGATTCACTGTCGGAAATTAGATAAGGTGAATGTGTAGTAATCAACATTTCACGCATTTTACTTGACTCTTCTAAAGCAAAGCAATGGCGAATACTTGAAATAAATTTTGCTCTCCAATCAGGATTAAAATGTGTTTCGGGCTCATCAAAAAGAAATAAACAACTTTCATTCTTGAATAATAAACAAAGCCCTAAGGAGTGCAGAAACTGATGTTCTCCATCTGAAAGTTCTTTTGTGAAAAGGGGGTTACTTAATCCTTTTTTCTTTATCCAAAGATTTTTAAAACGAATTATTCTATCATCTTCTAATGGGATTGCATGAATATCTTGGTTAATAAAAATATTTTTAGATTGATAAACTCTCTTCTTATTGTCTGCTGAAACTGAATAAACATTTAACTCCAAAAGAATTTGAAACAGTTGAAATAGTTGCAATGGGCTTTCTGCAAAATGAAAACGGAAAGCATCTTTTATGGCTTGGGTTACCTTGTAATCCAGAATTAAATATTCTCTCCCATCTTCATTGTCTTTTTGTTCTGTATATTGATTTTCAAAACAAGTCGCACATTTTTTTAAAATCTCAATGCTGTCTCTAAGATTATGAGTTAGTTGAACCTGATTGCTTTTGGCATCACGCAATTGGTCCGGAGTGATTATTCTATCGCGTAAAATATCTTCGTGTAAATCCAGATATTTATCCATGCAGATAATCAATCTAAATTCGTCCAAATCTTCTAATTCAACTTCTTCACTAAAAGGCGTAAGCATCTTTTCGTCTTGCATTAGAAAATTAGCAAGTAAGATTGCTTGGCTATATTGATTATCTAAATAAATTAATCTTCCCTCAGACTTTGGCGGAAATCCAAAAGGCTCTTCATATGCTAGTTTATCAGCATACTCATCAAAATGCAAAAAACGAGTTTTGAAAAATGGGAGACTCAATAATTCATTTTCGCCTGATGAATAACCTAAAACATATTTTGGCAGGAGCAATTGAATTTCTTTTTTGCCAAGCTGTTCTGTTTTGTTTGAGTAATTATTTCTATTAATCCAATCGAAAACTGGAGTTTGCCCTACCTCTTTTATTATTCGGATACGAGCTTTTATTTGATTGATTGGAATATCCGGGAGTTCATTAATGGGCTTATCCATCAAAATTATTGGTATATCTATAAAATATTCCAATTCAAAAGCATCCACAGCACAAACCTTATTATCAAAACCGCTTTTATCTTCGTCACTAATCAAAAACCCATCAGGCAAATAATCATTGAACATGCAATCCAAATGATAAAAAATATTGGCCAAGGCTTCCATGATATTCGACTTGCCGCTTCCATTTCTACCAGCCAAAATATTCGGATTGAAATTATGAGCTAACTGATAATCAAAATCTCTTAAAAAATAGATTTCAAAACCACTTTGCAATGACCTAAAACCATCGGGCGTATTTACTTTAAACCTTAAAAGCTTCATCAGTTAATTTTAGTTTTATGGTTTTATCATCTTCATCGAAAATTTGCTCAATTATTGGTTGCTTGGCCCCAATAAATCGGAATATGATCGTTTTCCAATTGTCGTAAGTAAAATCAAAACCAGTTCCTCTCAAAATATATTTTCTTGCATATCGCTCTAATTCGGGTAATGTAAATGTTCTATCTGGAAAACCTTTGGTAAGAATGAATTGATAGAAAAAATCTTTATCCGTATAATCAAATTCAGTTCCTTCGGTAGCTTCATCGTTTTCAGATAAACCCAGGTATTGCCGAATACTCATATTACGGATATCTGTTTGCCTATTTGAAGGTACCTCCCCTGTTGGTAAAGTGTGTTCAAATGAATTGAGTAAGTCCTCTAATTGTTCATCTGTTAAATCTTCCATCATTGTTTCAGCTTCATTTTTTTTTGAATCTCTCATATCTGAAATATCTATATTACCTAAATTTAGTTCGCCTTTAAATGCTATTTGGCTAATACTTCCATAAAGGTTTTCAAGTTCTTTTAAACTATCAATAGAATATTTTTTAGTATCATTCATTTTTACAAATAATTGAGCAAATTCATTTTGTAATTCTATTGGTGGCTTAATAACTGGTATACTATTGCAATTAGTCTTATTCATGTATGGAACGGTTGTTTTAGAGGCTACTTTGTACATGAAATATTTTTGAAATGACAATACATACATTAAAAATATATTATTCATTTCTGCGTTACATTGAAATGCATGCAATTGCTGATTAATAACCATACTCCTTTCAGCTATTGTGACCACCCCTAAATCTCCGACACATGTCATAATTACACTATCTTTTGGAATTACACGTGCTCCAGCTTGCGAAATTTCATAGTCCGTTAACCCAATATTTAATTTGGATTTTTTTGTTTTCCCTAGGTGAATTAGATCATTTGTCGTGACCCAAGGCGTCAATCCGGTAAAACTTTTTGGTTTATCTCTTGCAGGAACAATGCAATCTGCATATGTAATAACAGAATTAATTTCCCATTCTTTAAAATTTGTTCTCGGATCACCGAACATTTGAAAGAATTTGGATTTTAATAAATCATCTAACAAATCAATGCTCTGCTTCCGTTTTTGTATTAAGTCTTCGCATTGTGAAAGCACTTTTGCTATTCGACTTTGGTCGACTATAGTTGGGGGAAGTGGAATTTGTAAAATAGAAAGACTCTGCTTATTCAAGGTTTGCCCCATAGCCGCTTGATTACCACCAACCAAAGGGATTGATTTCAAAACATAGTACAAATATTCTTTTAGCAGTTGCGATTCATCCTTTATTGGTAAAGCAACTATTGCTTCATTTGTGTAAAGGTCTTTTTCGGCAAATGCAAGTTTTCCAATGCTTAATTTGAAACTCATTAAAAGAGTTCCTTTTTTTACAACTTTGCAATTGGATTCTGCCAATGCAACATCAGTGATTTCCTCTTTGGTTTTGGAGATGAACTTTTCCTTTAAATCAGAAATGCTAACCCAAGGATAACCTTTTCCCCAATATTCACTTTTGCTCCGACTCGGAGTACTACCTAAATTTATTCCGCAGAGTTCTGACAAAGGTTTGTATGACCATCTATTATCCTTCATCTTAAAAGTAGCTTTCTAGTGATTTTAACTCCTTCACTAATATTTTTTCAATTGAGTTTAATTTTTCTAAAATGACTTTTGGTTCATCATAAGTGATATCTTCAAAAACATCTACTTTATGTTTTGAAAAACTTAAATCATAATCAGCTTCAATAATTTCAGATTTTGGAACAAAAAAGTATCTGCCTTTTCTGTCGTTCTCGGCTTGACTATCTCTTGATTTAAAATGCTTAACAATATCTTGCAAATCGCCGTAATTATCTTTTCCATCAGGTAATTTGAGTTTATTTCTTTTGTCATCCAATGTATAACCATCCGATTCCATATCGTAAAACCAAACATCCTCAGTTGTACCACCTTTTGTAAATATCAATAAAGCTGTACTTACTCCAGCATAAGGTTTAAAAACGCCACTAGGCGCGGTGATCACTGCTTTTAGTTCAGATTTTTCAATCATCAGTTTTCTTGCTTCTACAAAGGCACCGCCAGTACCAAACAAAACGCCTTGTGGCACAACAATACCTGCTGTACCACCCATTTCAAGCATATTATAAATACGTTCAATAAAGAGTAATTCTGTTTTTGTAGTTTTTAAGGCTAATTCTTCATTGATGTCACCTTTGTCTATGTTACCTGTAAAAGGTGGATTTGCTAAGACAATTTTATATTGAGCATTTTCGATATAGCTTTTACTCAGCGTGTCTTTGTAATCTATTTGTGGGCTGTCAATACCATGCATCATTAAGTTCATCAAACCTAAACGCACCATAGTTTGGTCAATATCGTAGCCATGCAAGCTTTTGCCTAACATTTGTTTTATCTCTTCACTAAGTAAAGCACTTCGACTACTTCTTATAAAACCATCTTCATCAGGTTGCTTTTGGCCTTTCTCCTTGTCAAGCTGCGTTATCATGTATTGGTAAGCACCCAACAAAAACCCCCCCGTTCCACAAGCTGGGTCAGCAATTCGATGTCCTAATTGTGGATCAACCAACTCAACCATTAGTTTTATAATATGTCTTGGTGTTCTAAATTGTCCATTCTTACCAGCAGCTGCAATTTCACTTAGCAACATTTCATATACATCACCTTGAATGTCTTGGAAATCTTGCCCTTTTTCGTTGGCATCTTTTTCCATTTCTAAGTAAATGGCATCAATGGTGTCAACTGCTTCTTTTAGTAAAGAAGGCTTAGGAATAATAAATACCGCATTTGCCATGTGCTTAGTGAAGGAAGCATCCTCTTTGTCTAATTCTTTAATAAACGGGAATACATATTGCTGCACATAAGAAAGCATATTTTCTGTTGGTGCAATTCGTTTAAATTGGCTCCATCGTAAACTATGTTTATCAACACCTTTTGTTTTTTTAATTTCAATTATCTCTTCTATTGTTGCGTTAGCTTTTGGTCTATCCTGTGGAAGTATATAAATCCCATCAAACTTTGAGGTGTATGGGTCGCCCGAAAACTCGCTTTTTGATAATTCGTCTAAATCGTTATCATCTAATTTCTTCATAAAAAGCAAATAGGTAATTTGCTCAATGGCAGTTAGTGGGTTGGAAATACCACCACTCCAAAACTTTTGCCAAAGGTCATTTATTTTAGAAGCGATTTGTGGATTACTGTTAATTAAACTCATGTTATGCTGCGAATTTCTCTGTTAATGTTAAAATATTCTGTATTTCGGATGGTGAAAAAATACCTCGAATACCTTTTGGATGAATGATTGTAAATGGAGCTTGGATCAAATCTCTTTTTTCGATATTGCCTCTTTCAATAATGTAGCTTTTCAATAGGTTTAAAAATTCAATTTGTCTTGTTGTTAAATGAGTATGTTCAATAATAAATTGCTGAACTGCTTTGCTTACTTGTTCGTCAAAGCTTTCTAATATTTCTATTCCCAAAATGTGCTTAATAAACTGCAAAAACTTTGCTTTTTGGTGCTTATACACTTTTCTCAAAAGTGATTCTGTGATATGTGGATCCTCTTCATACAGTTCTTCTGCTAATTGTTGGGCTTCTTCTTTAGAAATTGAATTACCAGATTTTAGTTTTTGTAATATTGGATTTCGGTTTGTGAGTTCAGCAATTTTTGCTTCTACCATTTCACGATATCTTGTAATGCTTACAGCTTCATTTTGTGGCCCAAATTCAACCATTTCTTTTGTTTTCAAAACATCTTCCAAGTTCAATTTTGCTGGGCCGTCTGATTGAGTATGCTGCTCCCTGAATTTTATTAGCGGAGAAATTGTTTCCGATAATTCTTCCAATCCATTATCGGTTATTGTTAACCAATAATGACTATTCAATACCTGTTTAATAAATGATGCATGCTTAGCAACAATGTTCACTGATAAAGGCAATTCACTAACGACAGTAATAATATTATCTTTTAATGTATCGAACTTTTCGTCTTCTTTTGAAAGGTGAGCTAACGAGATTTCCAGTACATCTTTTTGAAATCTCATTGATTTGAAATCAGTTTGCGACACAGTTCTAAATAAAGGTTTTATAACTTGTCTTAAAAACTCAAATTTATCAGGTGTTAAATTGATCCAAAAATTAGCATCTTCAACCTTTAATAAATCAATTTTTGATTCTTGTATTACAACGGACCTGGCTGGCAATTCTGAAATTTGAAAGCGTAGTTTTTCAATTTCCTTTTTTGCAATTATGCCTTCATCTTTTTCTAATGCTTTTTCAATCTTATCTATACGTAATCCGACAAAACGAACAGGCAAAGGAATTTGAATTCCTAAGTCTTTGCCTTTAGGATTGAGTTTGAAATATTTAAAATTATCCCAACAATCCATAATTAGGAAGGTATTTTTAACCGGGCACCAAGGTTTGATTTTAGATTTTTCTAATAATCTAGTCCCACGTCCTATCATTTGCCAAAACTTAGTATAAGAGAAAACAGGCTTAACAAACACAAGATTGACCAACTCCCTTACATCAATCCCTGTATCTAACATATCTACACTGATTGCAATACGAGGCATATCGTTATGTGTAAACTGATGCAGTAATCCACCTTTACCATAAACCTTCGGATCATTTGATACCATCACTTTAGCCAATTCACCTACATACTCAGGATAAAGAGAATCGAAAATTGATTCAATTCTCCTTGCATGGTTTTTTGTTGCACAGAAAAATATGGTTTTACCTGGAAGAACGCCATTAGGATCTTTGATACACTCTTCCATAAACTCTTTAACAATGGTAACATTAGTTCCTTTGTTTATTACCGTCTTTTCTAAATCAGTACCTTCGAAGTTTATTTCGGCAACTTCTTTTCCTTCCAGTATTAATTTCTTTTGATCCTCAAGAGTTATTGTTCTTTTGCTAATCCCTTCTTCTTGAAATTTCGTTTGGATTTTCATCACTTGAAAATCGCAGAGATATGGAGGAATATTATTAACTGCTTCTTCGTAGGAATATGCAAACGTAGGAATTCCATCTTCGCACTGAAATAGTTTAAATGTATTATGATCGATAATATCGGTTGGTGTAGCTGTAAGTCCTAGCGTTATTGTGTTAAAATAACTGATTACTTCTTGATAAGTATTGTAAATAGAACGATGACTCTCATCTACCACAATTAAATCAAAGAAATGAGGTGACAATGAATTCTCTTCATCTCTGATAATATTTAACATTGTTGGATATGTTGAAGTATAAATTCGTCTATCCTTTGCAATTATTTTTTCACCAATCTTTGGCCATACAGGCTCATTGGGTAAATATTCTTTAAATGCTTCTAATGCTTGGCTTCTTAATGCAATTCGGTCAACTAAAAACAAAACACGTTCTATCCATCCTGCTTTCATTAAAGCATCAACCATTGCAATCGTCGTTCTTGTTTTACCTGTTCCTGTAGCCATTACTAAAAGAAATGTTGTTTTCTTCTTCGATATTCCTTCCATAATGGAACGAATTGCATGAACTTGGTAATCCCGGCCTGCAATATTTGCATTGATTAATTCTGCGGCTAAAGGTCTTTTATTTTTTCTAATGTATTCATACCGCTCTAGATCGTCTCTTGTTGGAAAGCCAATTACTTTTTTAGGTGGATAGTTTCCTAAATCCCAAAAATAAATTTCATGTCCATTAGTATAAAAGCAAAAAGGAAGTTCCCCACCATGTTGTTTCTGGAGATTATAGCAATACTGTTTCGCTTGTTCTCTACCAATAGCGGCATCCACAATAGATTTCTTAGCTTCTATGACCGCTAATGGTTTACCGTCCTTTCCTAGTAAAACATAATCGCTAAATTCAACTCCATATTTAACCACAGCCTCATGGGCATTTTGGAAATCCTCAGTCGATGTAGAAATTAAAAATTCTTCGATAACTTGAGTGCGATCATGTACATTCCAACCTGCTTTTAGCAGCTGGCTGTCAATAATTTCTTTACGAGTATATTTTTCAGTCAAGATAAAAGGTCCTTAATTTTATTAAATAACTTTGATTTTTATTAAATAATACGATTAATAAATAACTTTTTCTAGTCTTTTATTAAAATAATCTGTTCCTTTTTTGAGCAACTGTTTATAAATAAGCTCAGATAAACCTTCCATGTAGATTGGCACACTTGTACCATCTTCAAAAAACTGATAGCTAAGCATCTTTAAACGATAATCCTGCTGTTCATCTAATATTTTAGAAATTTCTCGGTATATGAAATTTTCTAATATATTGAAAGAATCAAACCGTTCTGTTTGCAACTGATAACAAAACTCTTCCCATACATTTAGTAACCCCAAATCTGATCGCATTAAATCTTTAGGAGCAGATTTTAATCGCCTTTCAACTTTTCTAATTATTTCTTTTAAATAAACAGATGAGGCTTCATCTATCAGACTCTCAGCAACTTTTAATTTACTCATAAGATATTAACCAGATCAGTAAAAGTATCAATAAAATGTCTCACTTTTCAAGCTTCCTTTCATAAAAGTTTACATACTTAATTAGAGGTATAATAATCTATTCACACAAAAAAAATCAATCAATCATTGTTATTTCTGCCAGTTCCCTAAAAAAAAAATATCTCCACCCCTTTTAGTTGTAAAGAAAATAATATTAACTTAATACCAATTAATCTAATTTATTTACTTTTTAAAACTACAAATTATGTCTAAAACGAATGAAACCGGCCACGCCAAAAACGTAGCCAACTTCGAAACCCTGTTGAGTTATGTAACCGGTTATGGCGCGGTGTACAACCCCAGCAATGCCAACATCCAGCTGAGCAGTTTAACCGAGAAAGCCACCGCAGCCAAAACCATTAACGAGCAGGTGCACGATGCTGCCGCTAAAAACAGCAATGCCATAGCACTGCGCGATCTGGCTTTTGCCCCATTAAAAAAGCTGAGTACCCGTGTGCTGAGTGCCGTTAAGGCAAACAGCGTACCCCAACAGGTATTAGATAATGCCGTAAGCCACCACCGCAAAATACAGGGGCAAAGGGCAACAGCCAAACTCACTGCCGAAGAAAAGAATAACCTGGCCGCAAGCGGCACGGTGGTTAACCAAATTTCGGCCTCGCAACAGAGTTACGATAACCTGCTCGATACGTTGGATAAGCAGATTAAACTTTTGGCCACCATACCGCAGTATGCCCCTAACGAGGTAGATTTGCAGCTGGCCAGCCTCACCACTTTATATAACGATTTATTGCAGAAAAACCGCGATGTGGTAGCCAACACCACGCAGTTGAGCACCCTGCGCATTAACCGCAATAACGCACTGTACGGTGCTGAAACGGGTATAGTTGCACTGGCTCAGGATGTGAAGAACTACGTAAAATCTGTTTTTGGCACAACCAGCCCCCAATACAAACAGATTTCGGGTATTGTTTTTCGCCCCCTGACATAGCAAACCCATAATACCCTAAAAAAATCATCCCTAATTTATTCCCTCATTCCACTCAACAGGCACCTAAACAGGTTAATGTTACGCTTATTAGGCAATGCTTAACCATAAACGGCTCATTGCATCTTCTCAACTACCTGCTACAAAATCTGAACTACCGACTGCAACGTCTGAACTGTCGACTGCAAAGCCTGAACTACCGACTGCAAAACCTGAACTATCGACTGCAAAGTCTGAACTACCGACTGCAAAGTCTGAACTACCGACTGTAAAGTCTGAACTATCGACTGCAACGTTTGAACTATCGACTGCAAAGTCTGAACTATTGACTGCAACGTTTGAACTATCGACTGCAAAGTCTGAACTAGCGACTGCAACGTCTGAACTACCGACTGCAACGTCTGAACTAACGACTGCAAGGTCTGAACTAACGACTGTAAAGTCTGAACTATCAACTGCAACGTCTAAACTATCGACTGCAAAGTCTGAACTACCGGCTGCAAAGTCTGAACTACCGACTGTAAAGTCTGAACTAATGACTGCAACGTTGGAACTGTCGATTGCAACGTTGGAACTGTCAACTGCAACGTTGGAACTGTCGACTGCAACGTTGGAACTATCGACCGCAACGTTGGAACTAACAACCGCAACGTTTGAACTGTCGACTGCAACGTTGGAACTATTGACTGCAACGTTGGAACTATCGACCGCAAAGTTTGAAATTGATGAAAGATTTAACAAAAAAGGGTCGTCATTGCGAGGCACGAAGATAACCGAACGAAGTGAGCTCATGAATGCCTTTAAAAGCAACTGCAAAAATGAATAATCTTAAAGCGTACGCCAATAGCGATCGTTGTAAGATTGCCAGCCTGTTGTCGGCAGGCTTCGTCATTACGAGGAGGAACGACGAAGCAATCTTTCACGCTAATGATCCTCGCTATAAAGATTGCTTCGTTGGCTGAAAAAGCCTCCTCGCAATGACGGATTTATTGGAGGAATAACGACCGTATTAGAAACTATCCTTATACACCATGCGATCTGCACCCTGCCACCCGGCCTAGCAGATTTCCGCCGGAAAAAGCACGGAAAGCTTTGCAGTTACCCCTTCATAACCCACAGCCCAAGGCAGGATTAAAGCGAGAGCGGTGGAATAAGGCAAGGGCTAAGAGCCTCGATGCTGCCGCAATTAAGATTTCCGTAGGTTTTTACAAGGAAGGATGCAAGCCTTGGGTTTTTGTTTCTTTTGGGCCAAGCCAAAAGAAAGAGCCCTTCGGTGGCGGTGAGCCGAGGCAAGCCAGAGCAAAGGGCAAGAAAATAGCAACAGCATTAAGATTCCCGCCTGCGCGGGAATGACGACCGTATTATAGCGATCGCCTTAGCCTGCAATATGCTCCATGCTATCCGGCCTAGGATATGATGGAAGGAGATCCTTCGACTACGCTCAGGACGTTAAAGCTTTTGCACTCCCGTTCAAACTACCACTGCCCAGAGGCAGCACGCCCTCCACGATCCTTCATCGGGGGCTTGTGCTGGCGACCTCAAAGCTTTGACGAATTTATCCGACATCAGATCCAAGCCTTGGGTTTTTGTTACTTTTGGGCCAAGCCAAAAGTAAGAGCCCTTCGGTGGCTAACCGAGGCAAGCCCTAGCCATGGCAAAGAATGTACTATTAACCTAACTTAAAAGATTTCTCCGCTACCACCCCCACCCCTCCTAAATGAGGCAGGAGTTCCCCTCATCATTTAAAATATTCTCTTAACCTTTAAACAACCCTGCAAAAATTTCATTCGAACGCAACTTTGCCTGATGATCGTAAATATGCGAGGTACTCATGATCTCGTTTACACCATACTTTGCCACAAAAGCTGTTAAATTTTCCTGAATGGTTTTGGCGCTGCCAATAAAAGAGTAGTACAACATCTGCTCAACCGCTTCCTTTTCCATACGGTCCCAATACATATTGATATCATCAACCGCTGGTTTGAGCATTTCTCTTTTACCGGTGATTACGCCAAGAAACATCCTTTTTACCGAACTCGATAAACGTTCTGCTTCCTCATCAGTATCTGCAGCAACCACATTTACACAAGCCATTACATAAGGCTCGCTCAAAAACGGTGACGGTTTAAAATTATTCTTGTAAATCGAAACGGCCTGTTCAAAATAAGTTGGGGCAAAATGACTGGCAAAAGCATACGGAAGTCCTTTTTCTGCTGCCAAACGGGCGCTATCGGTACTTGAACCCAAAATCCAGATCGGAATATCCAATCCTTCGCCAGGTATGGCCCTTACCCCCGCCCGGTTATTACCGGCAGAAAAGAATTGCTGTAATTTTTCAATATCCCTGGGGAAACTATGAACGGCATTAAAATTTTCGCCACGGATGGCCATTGCCGTAACCTGATCGGTGCCAGGCGCCCTGCCCAAACCCAGGTCAATGCGGTGGGGATACAGCGAAGCCAATGTTCCAAATTGTTCGGCCACTATTAAGGGCGCGTGGTTAGGCAGCATAATGCCTCCGGAGCCTACCCGTATGCGGGTGGTATTACCCGCAATATAACCAATCAATACAACCGGCGCCGAACTGGCCACACCGGCCATGTTATGGTGTTCGGCAAACCAGTAACGTGTATAACCCAAAGCTTCAGACTGTTTTGCTAAATCTAAACTGGTTTTAAAGGTATCTGAAGCAGTAGAACCATCTAAAACGGTTGCAAGATCGAGAACGGAATAAGGTATATTTTTCAAAAAGTGATCAGCCATAAACTAAAAAGATAAATCTGTATTGCAAAAATATCCTTAATAAAACCAAGTCTGCCTTAAATGAATACTTATGACGCTTAGCCAACACAACCGGCAATAGCACAAGAGAATCTGATGCAAAAAACAAAAAACTGAATCAGACATTACACGTTACAGCGCTGTAGGAGTTTGTATATTCTGGTAACAAAACAGATGGGCAGGCGCTCTTAAGTTGATTAAACTTATTATATTGATAGCAAATCAACTAGTTGCTTTAAATGCCTTTATTGTAGAATATTTTATGGATTATCGCTATTGCCCGCATCAATTGAACTTAATTGACAAATATTTTAGTTAAATTAATAAACAAGGGAGAAACTTTAAATTATTGCGTACAGATAGTACGTTTTTCGTTACAAAAAGGCGTAATTTCGTTATAAGAGAACCAGATATTTTGAAGATGATTAAGTGCATAGCCATAGATGACCAGTACAGTTCCTTAGCAGGGCTACAAAAATATATAGAAGATACACCAAACATGCGGCTAGTGCAGCAATTTACAGATCCAATTACTGCTTTAAGAGAGTTAGCCAGCTCAGAAACAGTTGATGTAATTTTTATGGATGTGGAAATGCCCCAGATTTCAGGGCTCGAACTGGCCAAAGCCATCCGCTTCAGAACCAGAAAACTCATCTTTACCACTTCTCATCAGCAATATGCTTTTGATGCCTTTGAGGCTGCCGGAGATGCTTATTTGCTTAAACCATATAGCTATGCTAAATTTGCAACAACCATTACCAGGCTTTTTGGGCATGAAATGACGGGCGGAGCAAATGAAGACTATTTTCTGGTTAAAAATAAGGAAGAAGAACACCGTGCGGTAATGGTGAAATATGAGGATATTATCGCTTTTGAAAGCTTTCACAATTATATTAAATTACATACCGTAAGCAAAGTAATTATTGCTTACTTAAGCTTAAAAGATGTTCGTGAACAGCTTAGCATTAAAAAAGGTTTTATACAGTTACACCGTGGTTATATTGTGGCCATTGATAAAATTTTGCATATAGATGGCAACAGGATTACCATGAATAACCACATTAGCTTTACCGTTGGAGACATTTATCACCATGAATTTAAAAGTTTTATTTCCGAAAGGTTAATTATCAGCAGCCGCAAGAAATGACGGCTACTGAAATTGTTTTTGCTAATAGATGACGCCGGAGCTAATGGTACTGGTGGCTGATGTTGTTGTTGGTTCGGAATGGGTGGTTACTGCCTGCGTATTGTTAATATAATTTTTTTTGAATACAAACAGGGTCCGTTTGTTAAGCTTTTTAGTTTTCATAATTGTTTTTTTTTCGAAAACTAGCGGCGGCGGCACCCTATAACTTTAGTTGTTACATGAATGGTAAAAATCTCGTGATGGATAGATTAAAACAGACTCCCAATATGGTCTACAACTGGGTTTATCGATATCGGGTACATTTGATTGCCTGGGCCTCTTTTATCTTTTGGGAATCCATTATTGTTGGGTTGATATCAGGAGTTTTTGGAACATTAGGTAATTATGTAATCCATTATATCGTAAACATCTGTCTGTTTTATTTTCATGTTTGGTTACTCGAAAAAGCAACCAGTTCAACAAGGCATGCGATATTTAAAATCCCTTTGGCTGTGATTTTTGAACTCGCTTTGTATGTTGGTTTTGTTTTTTATCTCGATGTCTTTTTAAGAAAATACACCAATTTCATCTCCATTGCAGCACCACCGGCAGAAACACGTTTACTGACGCTATTATGGAGATCTTCTTTTTTTCTGCTTTTTTCTACAGGTTACTATTTTTTAAAGCAGTTTATCAGTGAGCGGACGGAAAGATACCGTATTGAAAAACAGCGTTTTCAGATGCTTCTTGAGAAAGAGAAAATGGAAAAGGATTTAGCCATGTCTAAAAACGCATTTATGAAAGCACAGATTAACCCGCATTTGCTTTTTAACACGTTTGAGTTTGTACACCAAAAGCTGAGCACCTACTCTCCGGAAGATGCAAAAGTAATGCTCTACCTTTCTGATATGATGCGGTTTGCCGCCAATACTCAACATAATGAAGGTTTTGTACATTTGAGTGAGGAAATTTCACAGTGCGAAAACCTGATTGGTTTGCATCACATTACACAGGGCGCAATTTATATTGAAATGGCCAGCGGACCTGATCTTGATGAAATTAAGCTGATTCCACTGGTTTTGCTCACCATTCTGGAAAATATGTTTAAACATGGAAACCTAAGCGATGTAGAAAATAAGGCCAGTATAGCTGTTTATACTATTGATGGTAAACTACACATCGAAAGCCGTAATTTACCCAGGTTGGTAAAAAGTAAAGTAGGCTTTGGCTCCGGTATGGATAATATCCGTAACCGTTTAAACTATGCCTACCATCAGGATGCCGAAATGACCGCCGGAATTGATGAAGAAGGTTTTTATCAGGTAAACATCAGTATTTCTTTATCAGCACTAAACATGGCCCCAAAACTTATGAAAGCTGAACAGGCAATTACCGTTTAATTATTCAAGAGTTTATTAAATACAATTAACGGCCATACCAGCATGGTAACGAAAACTAACTATCGTTGCTAAATAGCCTTGTAACTGAAGCTTTCATTCTTCGGGTGAAGCTGCTTTACAAAAATCTGGTTCAACATTATGGTTGTAAACTTTAAAACAGTCCAGGCGCTGGCTTCTTCCGGTTGTTTAATCTGCATTGCATCGTATGGCCATCAGTCAGCTTAAAGAATAAATCTGGGTCAATCATCAAGGTTTAGGCTCTGCATATACGGCTGCAATCTGTGCTGAAAGATATGTAAAGGCAAGTGGTATTTCAGCAGCTGCATTTTTGATATTGCCTTCAATAAAAATAAATCCTTTATATTTTATCTGGTGCAAAGCCCTTAAATAAGGTTTAAAATCATCGCCCATTACACCAGGCAGCGACCTTTTTTCTTTTTCAGCAACTTCTGCAAATCCAATCCATTTACCGGCCTTGATAATTTCATCAGGAGCCTCGCCCTCACGCATCATATGAAATATATCAGCATTTAACCTGAAATTTGGGTGGTTAACTTTTTTTACCACCTCAGCTGCCGATTTTAACGAGGTAATGAAGTTTGTTTCGGTAGTTTCCAGGTTTTCTAATAAAATTGTAACCTCATATCTGCCTGCAATTTGGGCCAGCTTTTTACATAAACCAATAAAATCTGTTTTTGCCTTCACCATATTGTAATCAGCAGGAATAGTCCTGGCACCCGAGCTTCCTAAAACAATAAACTTAACCCCTGCCCGCCCGGCTCTTGAAAGCACCGTTTCGGTATATCTTAAAACTTTCGCATCATCTACATCAGGTCCGGCAATTTTAATATTTGATGGAAAGAAAAGATTACAGCTTAACACTTTACATTTCGCTGCCTTGATTTTTTCGAGATTAGCATTGAACTGCTCATCAGTTAACTGAGGCGAAAGCATTTTCGGAACTGATTCGCCGATCATTTTAAAACCTGAAGCATAAGCTACACTATCCTGAGCTAAACCAGATACGATACCTAAACGGGGATAATCTTGCTTATCCGGCATGAAACTACAGCATATGGTAAAAATCAGGCCGATTAAAAAAATTGGGTAACTGGATTTCATACTTCTCATATTATTCAGAACATGGGTTAGAAAAAATCTGGCTTTTTTTGAGTTTTTGAAACACATTTTAAAGCCTGGCGATTAGACTGCAATAAGCAAATACGATACAGATATTATTGATATGTGGCCCTGAGGGTGAAAAAGCCATAACCTACATAATCATCACCATTAATTTATGAAAGTGCCGTTTTAATATTTTAACGGCACTTCGGTTACTTACCTTGAGCGGTAAACCTGTCAGATTAGTTTTGTATCTAACCTATAGTACAGCTCGACGGGGTTTATGCTGCGTCGTAAATCACAACCTTTTCAAAGTAAATCCTGAACTCATCCAGGAAAGCTTTATGTAATGGGTGAACCTGGTAAGCATCATGTGCTGCCAGGTCTTCAAATAATATCAGCAGGCTGAAGGTGTAAGTGGTATCTACAACAGCACGCTCAATGGGTGCCGGTACACCGACATGAAAAGTTTTTACTACTTCAATATTTTCTAATGTTTGTAAGCTGTTGCGAAAAGCAACTTTCTGCTCATCGGTGGTATCGGCTTTTAGCCAGAATAAAACGTGGTGTGTGATCATCTTTAAATTTTTTACCAAATATAAAGGAAAGCATTAAAGAAGCTACCCTTATCCAAAAACACTTTTAGCTTTCTCTACCGCCTTGATCAAATCTATTCCTTTGCCTAAAACGCCTTTAAAAAGATCTCCTTCAACCTTTAGTCGATCAATGGCGTTAAAAATATTAAAATCTTTCATTTTCAAACCTGGCTTAACTTCATCCCAATGTAATGGCATTGATACCGTTGCACCAATTTTCGGACGTAAAGAGTAAGGCCCGGCAATGGTTGCCCCTGGCCTGTTCTGTAAAAAATCGAGATACATTTTGCCTTTTCTGGCACTGATCATCCGCTCCAGGGAAGTATATTCGGGTATTTGCTGGTGTACCAGGTTCACCACTATTTTGGCAAACATCTGGCTTTGATCGTAACTGTATTTTGCATTTAACGGAATATAAATATGTATCCCGGTTGAGCCTGATGTTTTGCAATAACTTGGTACATCAATCGCGTCCAGTACCTTTTTGGTTTCCAACGCGGTTTCCACTACCTGATCGAAAGATTGTTTATCGGGGTCTAAATCAATTACGCAATAATCGGGATGATCGGGGCTTTGTACCCTGCTAAACCAGAGATTCATCTCAATACAGCCTAAACTGGCCATCCAAAGCAAAGAGGCTTCATCTGTTCCAACCAGGTATTCCTTTTTTTCACCGTCGCCATTTTCATAAGGGAAGGTTTTGGACCAATCAGGTGCTTTCCCCTTTACATCTTTCTGGTAAAAACTTTTGCCATGTATGCCCCCAGGGAAACGGTTAAGCGACTGCGGACGGTCTTTCAGATAAGGCAAAATATATTCAGCAACCTGGTAATAATAATTAAACATATCTCTTTTCGTCACCTTATCTTCGGGCCAGTATATTTTACTCAAGTTGGTAAATTTAAGTTCATGCCCTTTAATTTTCCTTACCTGGGTTTCATCCTTTGGGTTTAACAAGGTCTTCGGTACTTTGCCTTCGGGTGCTTTAATTGCTTTTGCATGTGGGTTTTGGGTCTCTGCATCTTCCACTACTTTTTCGGTTGGCATTTCTACCTCCCTGACCACATCTTTGGCTTTTTTATCTTCGCGCATGCCCTGAAAGGAAGGATGACGGAAAACCCCATCATCTGTTACTTCAGCAAAAGCAACTTCGCATACCAGTTCGGGTTTTAACCAGGTGGCTTTCGCCTTTGGCGGATTGGGCCTGAAACGCGAGGGTTTATTTACATCAGGAATACTTTCGAAAGGACTCTTATCCACAATAATCGGCTTAAACTGCTCCATCATTGATTTTTGGAGCTTGTCTGAAAATCCTGTCCCCACTTTGCCTACATACTGCAGTTTTCCCTGCTCGTAAACGCCCAGTAGCAAAGAACTGAAAGATTTGCTGGTATCGGCATTTTTGGTAAAACCTGCAATAACCACTTCCTGCCTTTTATGTACCTTAATTTTAAGCCACTCTTTAGATCTGTAATTTGTGCTATAGGTACTGTCTGTTTTTTTTGCGATGATCCCCTCCAGGCCCATCCTTTCAGCCGCATCAAAAAAGTCAACGCCGCTTGCTTTAAAAACTTTTCCTAAACGTATCCGGTCATCATTTATGGGTAAAACCTCGTTTAATATGGCCTGACGCTGATAAAGTGGGAGTTCCATCAGGTTCTTGCCTTCATACCAAAGGATATCAAACACATAAAAAACAAGTTCGCCATCTGCCTCGCTTCTCCAGTTCTGCAGCGAACCAAAGTTAGATATGCCCTTATCATTTAACACCAAAATTTCGCCGTCAAGAACTGCATTCAGTTTCCAGTCTGAAAGCAGATCGTAAATGGGATAAAATTTTTCATTAAAGGATTTATTATTTCTGGATAACAGGTCAACCTTACCTTTGTTAAGAAAGGCCATGGCACGGTAACCATCCCATTTTACCTCGTACTGCCAGTCAGGGTCATCAAATGGTTCGTTAACCAGCGTGGCCAGCATGGGCTTTATACCCGTAGGGATAGCAGTTTTCTGCGCCTTTTTCAGAATGCTTTTAACATCTACGGTAACTTCATCACCAACGGATTTAGTTTCTTTCTTTACCTTTGGTTTCGGGCTTTTTTTTTCCGTTTTCAAATCCTGCTCTTTTCCGGCTTTCCAAACTTTATCTGATGTTTTTTCCATCTTTTCGATCGTTTTACCAGACAGCACAGATTTATCTTCTTTGGTAATATCTTTCGTTGAAGCGTAGTCGTCTTTATGTTTGATCAATAGCCAGCCATTTTCGCCCATGCCATTTGTTTTAACAAGTGCAAATTCGCCTTGAAGTTTTTCTCCATTCAGCCTGATTTTTAAAGAACCATCGTTTAACTGGCCCAGCAAATGTTTCTCCTGTGCTTTTTTGCCTTTAATGGCTTCTATCGGCTCATAAGTACCTTCATCCCATACAATAACGGTTCCGCCGCCATATTCGCCCTTTGGTATAATCCCCTCAAAATCTTTATAATCATAAGGGTGATCTTCTACCATCATGGCCAGGCGTTTAATTTTAGGATCGGTTGAAGGACCCTTTGGTACCGCCCAGCTTTTTAAAACGCCTTCCATTTCGAGTCTGAAATCGTAATGCAACCTCGAAGCATCGTGTTTTTGAATGACGAAATGTAATTTATTCCGATCGCTGCTTTTACCCGATTTCGGTTCGGTAGTTTTGGAGAAATCGCGTTTGGAAACATACTTTTTCAGACTCATAGAATTAATGTTTTACTTTTTCAAATAATCTTCAACTGCACTGGCAGCGGTCCCCACTGTTTCTACGGCGGCCTTGAGTTTATCTTTGCTCACACCAAATTTTTTAGACCAATAATCCAGCTCATAACCTTCATTAACATTGATCCTTGCGCGATCAGGGTTACCTGTTTTTTGTTTATCATCCATAACTGTTCTTGATTAGATGATTATAAAACAGCCCCATAACAAAAAAGGTTTTAACCTCCGTTTGTGCAAACAGCTGTTAAAACCTAAAAAAAACAAACATTTAAAATTTAATCTGCTAACGCAGTAACCATTTCAGGTTCTGTTTCTTCTGCATACCAGAAACTATTATAGGTTGCACTGTAAATAATCCTCAACCAAACCAGAAAATAAGGAAAGCTGATGATTGCCAGTGATAACGGATGCGATTTTGCGAACACCGGGAATAACAACAGCGGGAAATTACAGGTAATTAACAATAAAATGGGTAGTAGTATCCTTTTCATCACCTCATTCTTTTCTTTCACATACCATACACCTACCCCGATAATGGGAATGATAAAAGTGCAGTCTTCTGCACCCGTGCTAAACAATACCGGAAAAATCAGAACCGATGACAGGATCATTAACTGGAAGCGGCTTTTTTTGAAACGCGATAGGTTTACAAAAGGCAAACTGAATAATAAAGCACCAAGGCTCAGCAATAGAAAGTTCGGTATATTCTTTTCATTTAAAAGTGCTCTGAAGAAACCCATAATGGAAATATCAATCCCCCCTCCCAGTACGTTTACCATATTTTTACTCATTAAAGAGTTTTTCCAATCTATATAACTGTGCAGCACATAACCTGGTGAAGCGATAAGCATCGGTACTAAAAATACAATCACCGACCATAAAAGCAACCACAACACAAAAGAGAGCTTATTTCTAGAAAAAAAGAAAAAAACCAGCCCCACAATTCCATACAATTTAATAAAGGTACCCAGTACGATACAAAGTGCAGACCATATTCCTTTATCTTTATTGAGCAGGGTATAACTTAATACCATCAAGGCCCCCGCACCGGCATTAAACTGCTGATTGAGCATAGATTCTATTAAACAGGGAATAGCGATATAACCTACAGCTATTTTTTGATCTTCAGTTAAGGGCAAGGTTTGCACGGCCTTAAAAAGGAAGAAGCAATTAAACAGGTTCCATAACAATAATCCTATCCAATTATGAAAAATGGCAAATGGAGCAATCAACACACTAAAAACAGGGCCATAATGATTGGAATCATCATGGTAAGCCGGATAATTTGCATAGAGTGAACGCTCATGCAGTAGGTTTCTGAATGTATTTTCGAAAATCAGATAATTGTTGTAACGGTGTGTTATCCAGGAATCTATTACAAAAACAAGTGTAATCAGCACCCAGATAAACAACACAAAACGATTGTTTTGATAGAACTTACGACCTGAAGGCAAACTTTGATTGCTGGCTAGAAAATAATTTAGCATTTGTAAAAAATATATTACAATACAATTATAAAAACGAAAATCGACAAAACCTAATGTTTTTATGAATGAAAGTGATGCGGGTTTAACGCAAAAAAAAATTCTATACGGGCAATGATGCAATAAAATCTGAGTTTTTAGTAGAAACAATGTTGCTTTGGCCTATAATTTAAACAGCACCCGATATTTATACCATATTTCTGAGAATTTACTGACAAAACTTTAAAACCAAATGGAATTCTGCCTGTTTAAATAGATGATTACTAACCAAAATTTATAGACATGGAATATCAAGTTAATTCGATGAATGCCAGGAAAGAATTTATCGAAATCGCAGATGAGCAGGATCGCAATTACTGGGCCGCAAGACTAGGCATAAGTACTGAAAAGCTTAAATCAGCCGTAAAAGCATTACACAGCATGGAGTTTTCAAAACTGAAGGAACATTTCATGATGGAAAAAATTAAATCCGGAAGTACCTATCAACGTTTTGTAAATCAATAACCGATATATGAATAATAAAAATGAAAGCAAAAATACCGTAGCGGTTGAGCAAACCATTACCGAATATGCGCACCTGATTGATCTTCCACCTGTTAAGGGTGTTTTAAACCGGAAAATTAAAGGTAATAACTTAAGCCATCCAAATGCCGGCATCAGAACGTTATCGGTATTTTTTCATAAAAATGGATTGTCTAACTTACTTTAGGTGATTAAAGAACGATTGGTACAGGCTGTTTATAGCGGCACGGCTAAAGTCGGGTAATCCGTCTGTATAAGTCGCATTTATTCCATTGGTGATGATCACAAATCCAAATTTATGTTTAGGACTAAAAAACATCGTACTGTGTAAACCATAGGCTGAGCCGGTATGCCCTTTTAGCTTAACTCCCGGTATCAAATCATCTGCAGTCATGATGGCTAAACCATAGCCCTCATCAGCACTTAGCGCCGTTTGCATTATTTTCGCACTTTTTCTGTTTATTATTTTCACGCCATCTGATGTTCCGTAGTTCATGTGCATGATCATATATCTGGCCAAATCATGAGCAGAAATTTTCATTCCGCCGGTTGGCGAAAAAACAGGCGTAGTGTAGCCCATTACATAATTGGCAATCTCGGTTCGCCTCGGCGCATAAGCATTTGATGACAGTGTATAACTTTTACTATCAGGATGGTATTCATACAGTTTTACAAAACGTGTACTATCTAAAGAATCAACACAATACCCTGCATAAAGATCCAACGGCTTTATGATATGTTGTTTTATATAGTTATCAAAACGTTCACCAGATATTTTTTCGATAACAGCACCAATCATATTAAAGTTAAGGTTACAATAATCAAATTTGCTTCCCGGGGCATAATCGTTATAACATTTGGCCCAGTCTGGATTTTTATCAGGATTGATCACATCGAAATTTAAATATCCTCGCGAATCGTTTAAACCGGAAGTATGTGATAATGCCATTTTTAGGGTAATTTTCTGATCGGGAAATTTTGGGTTCCTGACTTTAAAACCCACAAGGTCTCCAAAATCATCATCGAGCGAAATTTTACCTGCCTCTACCAGCTGCATGATGGCAGTTGCTGAAAAAGACTTGGAAATGGAAGCAATTCTGAAAATATCCTGGTTGTTTAATGGGGCCTCATGCTCCAGATCCTTTAAACCGAAAGAGTGGTTATAAATTATCCGGCCATCTTTTACCACAGCCACTGAAGCCCCAACTGCACTATATTTATCCATTACCGATTTAAAGTCTGCTTCAGCTTTTTCTTGCTGTGCCTGAACTGCTGAGCTTAACCCAACGATTAGTAGTAGTGCATAAAAGTATTTAAATTTCATAAGCTAGCAGGATAAGATGAACATAGATCGTATAGTAAAAAGTTCTGAAGTATTTCAGGAAATTATTTGTCGTCGTTTACTTCCAGCCAGTGGCCATCCGGATCTTTGAAATAAATCTGTTTTACACCATCAACGCGAAGCGTAATGCCTTTTTCTTTTCCGGCCCAATCTTCAAAGCTGATGTTTTTGGCGTTTAGTTTTGCTATAAAATCATCAATAGATGGAACGCTGAAACATAAGTGCCCGTTTTTGTCGAAAGTTTCATTGCCTTTTGCACCCTGTATCAGGTGAAGCTGTCCGGCAGGCCCTAAAGTAAACCAGGTATGCCGGTTATCTTTAAAAGGTTCAGGAATTATTTTAAGGTTGAATACACTTTCGTAAAAAGAAGTGGCTTTGCCCAGATCTGACACATAAACAGCGATGTGATTTAAAATAGCGGGGGTGTTTTCGGTTTTATTTTGGGCCATGGTTTTTTGGAAAATAATAGACAATAGCATGCCAGCGGTCAGGATGATTTGTTTCATGCCTAAATATCACACTTAAATGCGAATATTGGTAATTTAAGTGCTTGCGTCATGGCTTATTTACAAATGAAAAGGTTTTATCAGTGTCAGCTGGTAACAGCAGACACCACGGAAAAATTTTTCCTCAGAAAGCCACGTTTTAATAAAAAGGTCTTAGCGAGACGCTAAGACCAGAAAAGGTGAATATTGGTAATTTAAGTGCTTGCGTCATGGCTTATTTACAAATGAAAGGGTTTTATCAGTGTCAGCTGGTAACAGCAGACACCACGAAAAAAAAGGTCTTAGCGAGATGCTAAGACCAGATCATTCTAACAAGGTAAAAAAGATTCGTCGCTGCGCTCAGAATGACAATGTTAATTTGCCAAACTTTCAAATTCTTCCTGAGTCAATTCAATTTCTGCAGCTTTTAAGTTTTCTTTTAAATGTTCTACAGATTTTGTTCCGGGAATTAAAAGGATATTTGATGATCTTTTTAACAACCAGGCCAGAGCAATCTGAGCAGTAGTGGCTTTATGTTTTTCGGCAATCGCTTTGATTTTATCTGCTAATTTATGCGGACCAGAAGCTAAAGGGAACCATGGGATAAAGGCCAGACCTTGTTCTGCAGTAAAGTCTAAAACACTCTCCCATTGCCTGTTGCCAAGGTTGTATAAATTTTGAACAGAAACTACAGGAAGAATGTCCTGAACCTGCTTAATCTGATCAATGGTTACTTCTGATAAACCCACATGTTTTATTTTACCTTCCTTAACCGCTTCGGCCACCGGAGCCAGGGTTTTGGCAACCTCAATATTCGGATCAATGCGATGCAGTTGCCATAAGTCGATTGAATCTACTTTTAAGCGTTGCAAACTGCCTTCAATATCCTGTCTGATTTTTTCAGGTGTTCCATTAGGTACCCATTTATTAGGGCCTGGGCGATCGAAGCCACCTTTGGTAGCAATAAAAAGGTCTTTTTGAAAAGGTGATAAGGCATCTGCAATAAGCGATTCATTATACTTCGGCCCGTAAGCTTCTGCAGTATCAATAAAATTAACGCCATTTGCTACTGCTTCGCGCAAAACGGTTATTGCATTTTCGCGGTCTGCCACTTCGCCAAAAACACCGTTACCCGTTAACTGCATGGCGCCATAACCTAAACGGTTAACCTCTAACCCGCCAAATTTAAATGTTGTTTTTCCCATTTTATTTCAGATATAATGATAAATTCTACGATAAAGATAACCACAGGTAAATCGCATTGTTTTCCAAACGAATTTTATGATAAATAAATGAGGAACTAATGTACTCACTAAACTAATACGTGTCATATGGTAACATCTGACACCACTACTATCTGACACCACTGGTAATGATAAAAAAATGAGGAACTGACGTATTAACTAAACTAATACGTGTCAGATGGTAACATTTGACACCACTACTAAAAAAAGTCTTAGCGGGACGCTAAGACCAGAAAGAGAAGCTAAGGCCAGAAAAGAAAAAGGCTGCTCCGGATTGAGGAACAGCCTTACAGAATATAAGGATTACTTTACTATGCTTTATGGTTTTCCAGGCTGGTGCCGCCTATTTCCAGCCGCCGCCAAGTGCCTGGTAAATATCTACTACAGCATTTAATTGTTGTTTTTTGGTTTCAATCAGCTCCAATTTTGATTGCAAAGCATCACGCTGGGTCATCAATACTTCAAAATAATCAGCTCGTGCCGCTTTAAACAAATCGTTCGAAATATCGATGGATTGTGTAAGGGCGGTAACCTGTTTGGATTTGAGATCGTAGCTTTTTTGCAGGTTGCTGATTTTCGACATCTGGTTGGCTACTTCAATGTAACCGTTTAAAATGGCTTTTTCATAATCAAAAACAGCTTGTAATTGCTTTGCATTTGCAGAAGCGTATTCTGCCTTGATGGCGTTTCTATTGATCAGCGGTCCGGCCAGATCTCCTGCCAGCGAATAAATCAGGGATTCTGGTGTTCTCAGTAAGTAAGAAGGATTAAAAGCCTGATAACCGATAGCCGCAGAAATTCCCAATGATGGATAGAACTGGGCCTTAGCCACTTTCACATCCAATTTAGCCGCTGCAAGCTCATACTCCGCTTGTTTAATATCAGGGCGATTGGCCAGCAATTGCGCTGGTAAACCCGTGTGTACGGTTGCCGGCACCAGATCAGTAAAGCTTGATTTATCCCTGATAATGGGCTGAGGGAAACGGCCTAACAGAAAATTAATTTTGTTCTCGTTTTCAATAATATCCTGTTGAATATCAAATTCCAAACTTTTAGAACTTAATACTTCTGCTTCAAATTTGCGTACAGCCAGTTCGTTTACCCTTGTGGCTTGCTTTTGAATTTTCATCAACTCCAGTGCATTGCTTTGAAGTTCGATATTTTTTCTCACGGTTTCCAACTGATTATCCGATGCCAGTAATTCATAGTATGAATTTGCGACTTCAGCAATTAAATTGGTGATTACAAAGTTCTTACCTTCTACCGTAGACAGGTAATGATTAATGGCTGCTTTTTTAGAATTACGCAGTTTATGCCAGATATCGGCTTCCCAATTAGCTTGTAAACCGAAACGATAATCAGGCAATACTTCCGGCACACGTTTACCTGGTGTAATTTCTGTAGAAGCATCGCCCGCACCTGAACTGGTATAACGGCCAACTTTATCCAACCCTGCTCCTACACCATAGGTTACATTCGGCAAAAGTTCGCCCTTTCTGGCCTTTATTTCATTTTTGGCTATTTCAATGTCCTGAAGGGTAATATTCAGCTCCTGGTTATTCTTCAGTGCCGTATCAATCAGATTGATCAGATTGGGATCGGTAAAAAAGTTACGCCATTGTATACTGGCAGAACTCAGGGTATCCTGCGAGCCGTTAAAGCTCACAGGGGTATTTTTATTTTCGGCACGTTGGGCTACTTCTGGCAGCTTACAGGCGGTATATGCAGCGCATATCAACACCAGTCCAAGGCATTTATATAATTTATTCTTAAACATTATTCTCAATTTCTTCAGTTAACGGATGTTCTTCCTCAATTTTGATCAGCTTGTGTTTTGCTGCAATTGATCCGAATATATAATATAAGCCAGGGATCACGATTACCCCGAAAATGGTACCGAAAAGCATACCGCCGGCAGCGGCAGAACCAATGGTACGGTTACCTATTTTACCCGGACCGGTGGCAATCATCAACGGAATCAGACCGGCAATAAAGGCGAACGAAGTCATTAAAATCGGACGGAAACGCACGCTTGCCCCTTCCATTGCCGCCTTAAGCACACTAGCCCCCTGGCTTTGGCGCTGTGTGGCAAATTCCACAATCAATACCGCATTTTTACCAAGTAAACCAATTAACATGACCATGGCTACCTGGGCGTAAATATTGTTTTCCAAACCCAATAACTTAAGGAACAGGAATGCACCAAAAATACCAGCAGGTAAAGAAAGGATTACGGAAAGCGGCAGGATGAAACTTTCATATTGTGCAGCCAATACCAGGTAAACAAAACCTAAACAAATCAGGAAGATGTAAATGGCTTCGTTACCTCTTGATACCTCATCTTTAGAGATACCTGCCCAATCGATACCAAATCCCCTTGGTAAGGTTTTCTGTGCTACTTCGGTAATGGCTTTGATGGCTTCGCCTGAACTGTAACCCGGTGCGGCCTGTCCGCTGATCTCAGAGGCGTTGTACATATTGTGACGCGTAATTTCAGACAGACCATAAACCCGGCGCATTTTAATAAAGGCCGAGAAAGGTACCATTTCATCGCGGCTGTTTTTAACCGAAAGTTTTAAAATATCTTCTGGTAAAGCCCTGTATTGAGGTAAAGCCTGTACAATTACCTTATATTGGCGATCATATTTAATAAAGCTGGTTTCGTAGTTACTGCCGACAAAAGTAGATAGCGTATTCATCGCGTTATCAATACTTACGCCTTTTTGCTGTGCAATATCGTTATCCACATCCAGCATATATTGAGGGAAACTGGCACTATAGAAAGTAAATACAGATGATAGCTCTTTGCGTTTGTTCAGCTCGCGCACAAAATCATTGCCCACGGTTTCCATTTTCTTATAATCGCCGCTACCTGCTTTATCCAGCAAGCGAAGTTCGAAACCGCCTGCAGCACCATAACCCGGTACTGCCGGTGGCTGGAAAAATTCGATAGTTGCGCCTGGTATAGATTTTGACTTCTCATCCAGTTCTTCAATAATCTCCTGTGCGGAATGTTTACGCTCACTCCAATCTTTAAGGTTAATTAAACAGGTACCTGAGTTAGATCCTGTACCTTCAGTCAGGATTTCGTATCCGGCCAGAGAGGAAACCGATTTAACACCGTCAATATCTTCGCACATTTTCTGCAGTTTCTCTGCAATCTGATCGGTACGTTCCAAAGTCGATCCCGGAGGGGTTTGGATAATGGCGTAAACCATTCCCTGGTCTTCGTTAGGAATAAAGCCTGAAGGCACGCTTCCGCTTAATGCCCAAACACCGAAACAAAAGGCTATCAATACCCCGAAGGTTAGCAACCTACGACTTACCACCCTGCTCAGTACAAATTCGTATTTGCCTGATAATTTACCAAAACCCCGGTTAAAGCCATCCAGAAAACGATCAATTAAGGTTTTCTTTTTTGCCGTACCATGATTATTTTTAAGCATAATGGCACACAACGCAGGTGTAAGTGTTAACGCTACAATACCTGAAAGGATAATGGCCGTTGCCATGGTAATGGAAAACTGGCGATAGAAAATACCCACCGGTCCAGACATAAACGCTACCGGGATAAATACCGAGGCCATTAAGAAGGTAATGGCAATAATGGCACCCCCAATCTCTTTCATAGCCTGTTGTGTAGCTTTTAACACCGAAAGATGCCTGTCATGCTCCATCTTGGCATGCACCGCCTCAATTACCACAATGGCATCATCTACTACCACCCCAATGGCGAGTACCAATGCAAACAAGGTAATCAGGTTAAGTGTAATACCAAAGAACTGCATAAATACAAATGTTCCGATCAACGATACCGGTACAGCAATAGCCGGAATAAGGGTTGACCGCCAATCGCCAAGAAATAAGAATACTACTAAACCTACCAGGATAAAGGCCTCTACCAGTGTATGGATAACCTTTTCGATAGATGCATCGAGGAATTTGGAAACGTCGTAACTGATCTCGTAATCTAAACCTTTTGGAAAGGATGCCGATTTGATTTCGGCCATTTTGGCCTTCACATCTTTAATAACCTGGCTGGCATTACTGCCGTATGATTGTTTTAAAACAATTGCAGCGGATGCTTTTCCATTTAAGGTTGAATATAAGTTATAAGCAGAAGCACTAAAATCTACATCGGCAATATCTTTTAAGCGGAGCAACTCGCCATCAGGAGTAGCCCTTACCACGATATTTTCGTAGCCTTCTTTGGTATTAAAACGACCTGAATATTTGAGTACATATTCGAAAGCCTGCGAACGTTTACCTGAACTCTCTCCTGTTTTACCCGGCGAAGCTTCTAAACTTTGCTCGTCAAGCGCTTTCATCACTTCATCAACCGAGATTTTATAAGCCTGCATACGGTCGGGTTTTAACCAGATCCGCATCGCATAATCCCTATCACCCAAAATATCGGCAAAACCTACACCATCTACCCGTTTAAGTTCTGAAAGCAGGTTGATATCGGCATAGTTATACAGAAAGTTCTGATTCATTTTAGGATCTTTACTGTATAAGTTGATATACATCAGCATGTTTGGCTCTTCGCGGGTAATTTTTACGCCCTCGCGGATAACCAGGGGAGGCAGCTTGTTGGTTACAGCAGCCACACGGTTCTGTACGTTAAGCGAAGCCTGATTGGGATCGGTACCTAAATTAAATACCACCTGTATCGAAGCTTCACCGTCATTACCCGCATCGGATGCAATGTATTTCATGCCCGGTACACCGTTAAGCGCACGCTCAAGCGGAATAACAACAGATTTAATTAAAAGTTCATTATTCGCTCCCGGGTATTCTGCAGTGATGTTCACTTTGGGAGGAGATATGGTTGGAAACTGTGTAACAGGCAGGTAGCTAATGGCCAACACCCCTAAAAACACAATAACCAGTGATATTACGATAGAAAGGACTGGCCTTTGTATGAATTTACTAAACATAAATTAAGTATAGAGGGTTTAGATTATTCTGTTTTCAATCTCAATTGTTTCAACACTTCCTGAGGTTGCTGAAATTTAAAGGCAATTTTATCATCGTCCTTAACCTTTTGTACGCCTTCAAGCAGAATCTTATCTTCAACGGTAATGCCATCGCCCACAATGTATAAATCAGGAAGATCGCCCGCAATGGTAATTACCCTCGAGTGTACCTTATTATTTTTATCCACTACAAAAACATAGGTTTTGTCCTGGATATCGTAAGTGGCTTTTTGAGGGATAATGATGGCATTTTTTAGTGGTACAACCATATGAACCTTACCTGTCTCACCGTTTCTAAGCAGGTTATCGCTGTTGTTGAACCTGGCCCTGAAAGCAATATTTCCGGTTTCGTTATCAAACTCGCTTTCAATAACTTCTACTTTACCTTTTGCCTTTAGAAATTCGCCGTTTGCCAATAACAAACTCACTTCTTGCTGACCTTTTGCTTTCGCAGCACTCTGGTAGTTTAAATATTCAGGTTCTGACACATTGAAATATGCAAAAACCTGGCTATTGTCTGACAGGCTGGTTAATAAAGCCCCCTCATCAACCAAACTTCCCAATTTTAAAGGGATACGATCGATCGTACCATCGAAAGGTGCCCTGATTTCGGTATTAGACAGGTGGAATTTCGCCAGAGAAGTTTCGGCGTTTGCCGATTGCAGCTTTGCTTTGGCCATGGCCAGCTCATTTTTGGAAACGATATTTTTATCTGAAAGTAATTTGGTGTTTTCCAGTTCGATTTGAGCCGATTTGGTTTCTGCCTGTGCCTTTAACAATTCAGATTGTGCTGCTTTAGGCATAATTTTAAACAACAACTGGCCTGCTTTTACATGCTGGCCTTCATCTACATAAATATTTTGGAGATAACCCTTTTCCTGGGCCCTAACTTCGATATTCCGAACAGATTTGATCTGCGAAACATATTCTTTGGTAAAGGAAGTGTCCATTCGTACGGGGGAAGTTACCGCGTAAGTGGCTACTTCTTCTTTTTCTTCTTTCTTCGAGGTGCAACTTGTTGCGTAAAGCAAAGTAAACAAGCCTAAGCACATGAGAACTCTTTTCATTTTTTTGGAGTGGTTTTAATCTGATTTATTTTTTCTCTAATTAGTTTCCGTGGGTAACCATTTATTTATGAAAAGCATTCCACAACCGGTTTATAGATGCTTTTTTGATTTCAATAAATGATGGTTACGCAATGATTTAATTCGATAGCGAAATAAATACAGTTTTATGAAGTTATAATGAAGTTAAACTTCAGGTTTAGGGAGGAAAAATTGTATTTAGAAACAGAAATACAGGGTTTTAAACTATATTTTAAATCGGTTTACTTACTGTAAACACCTTGATTTCAACCAAAAAGCACTAGATGAATGATGTTTTTTATTTTTTAAAGCATGAAATAACGTCTTTTTTTTCGTTGTATTTGCGTTTAAGGACAGGTGAAGGGTTTTCTCCATCACCTTGATTATATAAGTAATGGCCGCTAAAAAAGACAATATATCCTTAACCTTTACAGAACAGTATATTTACATTAAAGCGTTATTTTAGTGCAAAGAAAACCAGCCATTTTTTGTTTGATAATCACATTAAAGCGGTATAATGGTATAATATGGAAAACGAAATACAATCTGACAGGGACATCCAATGCGAATTCCTTAATATTTTTAAATTTATATGGGCAGCTTGTGGCATAGCGCCGTTAGGTGAAATTTCTGCCGGTTCTGAACCAGAAATGCAAATTCTTAATTTACACAAATAGTTTTTTTGGCTAGCCGTTCATAAAAAATAAGTATAGGAACACTTTTTTAGTCTGCATTCATCTCCTTATTTCTTTTTTCTGGGTTTGGGTTCAGGCAGTTCAGCAACCGTGATAGCTACGAGTTTTTGCAACCAATCGCGGTCTTCCAGCTGCTCTTCAATTAGAAATTGATTTTTTGCGCCCGGATAAGGCGGCGCTTCTACTACATCACTGATATAGGCCTTTCCCGATTGCGTTGGTTTAACAAATAATTTGTTATCACATACGAGTGCAAACAATTTATCATCAAAATACAAGCCATATTCGCCAAACATTTTTTTACAGGTAATCTGCCCTGCATAACCGACCTGATCGATTATAAAATCTACAAATTTCTGATCTGATGCCATTTTTAAAGTGATTTGACTTGAACTTTCTGTAAAGTTAGACTATTCTTTTCATTCTGATTTGCTTTAACTGGCTTAATCGCTAAATTTGTCGCCCAAACAACCAGCTGCTGCTAAAGTAAGCTGACGTTTTAAGTAAAGAATAAAATGGAAGAAAATGATTTTGTTTCGATCTGGCTGCAAGAAACCGGAAATCCTGCGATTGAAAAATTAACGCAGTTAAACCTTGCTGTTGCCCAAAAAACCATAACAATGCTTGCTGCAAAGGGTTCAACAGAAAACGACCTGGCTTCCATATTGGATATTAATCCCGATGAAATCAAGCGGTGGTTAACCGGCAGGCATGTTTTCAGTGTTAAAACCATCGGCGAAATCAATAACGCATTGATTGAAATTTCCATGGATAACGAGCAGCCAATAACAGATCAATCTACACTTTAAACAGCAGTATCGGTTCGTTAAAGCGCAACCAAGGTATCAAAATCTCTTACTTCTCAACGGTGGTTTCGCTAAAATTAACTGTTTTAAGCTTAGTTACATTCTTTTTTTCCAGGGCCTTACCTGCATAGGCTGGTTTATTTTTACCCCAAACTACATTACTGTTCTGCAAACTGATGTATCCTGTATTTTCGAAATAAAATCCTGCAACCGCGCTTTTAACCAGTCCTTCAACATTGCTGGGTCTGCGATCATATACTCCCCCTGCTTCATTAGTTGTTTTATCGAGATAAACACTCACCTGGTCAAAATAGATTTCGGAAATTTTATCCAGGCTTTCGCCGCTGATGTAAACACCGCTTTCTCCTGTACACCTGATGTTACTGAAATGAATATTCTTAACCGCACCCACCTTACCTTTGGTCTGGCCCTTTGGTAAACGCCAGCCAGCATCTTTATTATTGCTCGTTGCTCTTGGATAAGCAGTGATATAAATCGGTTCTGCCTTGCCCCACCATACATCTGAAAACAATTTCGACTCGATAAACAGGTTTGAAAAAACCACATTGTCCACGGTTCCCTCGTCACGATTCTGAATTCCAATACCTCGGTTGCTCTTTCTGATATTACAGTTATTGATGAGTACATTACTGATCCGGTCCATATTTTCAGAACCTATTTTGATGGCACACGAGCTGGAGGTCATGGTACAGTTGCTAATCACAATGTTTTCGCACGCACCATATTCTTCAAACTCGCGCCTGTTTTTTAAACAGATGCAGTCATCACCTGATTCTATGAAACAATTGGTAATCCGTACATTTTTACTGTGATCCAGGTCAATACCATCACTATTACGGATTTTTATGCTGTTCAGCAATGTGATATTTGATATGGAAACATCATTACAGCCCACCAAATGAACCGTCCAGTAAGCAGAATTTTGAAAAGTTACCCCATCTATATTCAGTTTATTACAACCGGTTAGTGTAAGCAAATGCGGCCTCGGATCTACAATATTAAAAGGTTTTAAAACATACGAGTCACTTAATTCCTCCCCCATAAACGAAATTCCATTTCCATCAATTACCCCTGTTCCGGTAATGCTTACCTGTTCCAGCTTTTCTCCACCTATCCAAATGGTGCCTTCGCCCTTATTCTCCCTAAAAGCACTTTGAGTATATAATTTTTCATCAGGGCTGGCTAAGATTTTTGCCCCGCCCTCTACCCTTAATTCAACAAAAGACTTCAGATTAAAAGGACCTGCTAAAAACACATTTCCGGCAGGTACAATAACCTGGCCGCCTCCTGCCGCCGAACAGGCATTAATGGCTTTCTGGATAGCAGCGGCATCATTGGTTTTACCATCGCCCACTGCACCATAATTCTTAATATTATATAATTTATTCTGGGCCATCCCACTGAAAGAAATCAGCAGTGCAAAAAACAGTAAAGGTCTAATCTTCATTTTCAAATCGTTATAAAAAAATATTTTGGGTATTTAATTGTTCCAGTTACCAAAAAACAGTATAAAGTGCTGCCAGTATACCGCAGATAATTACTGAGGCAATGGTAAATGCCGGTGTAACCTTAAACATACTGCTATCAATTTCAAGCCCTTTCGGGTTATTTTTACTTTTCGGATCGGCTAAAGTTATGATTACCATTACCGCAATTATAATCAGAAATACCCACGACATTCTGTTTAAGAAAGGAATAGGTTCGATAGTGCCCCGGGTTAATGTAGGCAGAAATTTAAAAAAAGTAGATAATGGGATCGTTAATAAAGAAGCGGTAAGCGCTGCGCGGGAAGTGGTTCTTTTCCAGAAAAAGCCGAGTAAAAAAATGGCAAAAACCCCTGGTGAAATGAAACCAACATATTCCTGAATAAACTGATAAACCTGATCGAAACTCCGCAAGGCAGGGGCAATAACAATGGCAATTAACGAAGCAACAACCACCGACCAGCGGCCAACCGAAACCATCCGTGTTTCTGAGGCTTCCGGTTGAATAAACTTCTTGTAGATATCAAGCGTAAAAATAGTGGCAATACTGTTACATTTACCTGCTAGCGAGGCTACAATAGCAGCGGTGAGCGCAGCAAAGGCGAGGCCTTTTATTCCTGCCGGCAATAAATTCATCAGTACCGGATAGGCATGATCGGGCTTAACCGTCCCGGCTGCATCAAGCATTTCGGCCTGGAAATATCCCCGCTGATACAATACATAGGCTGCAATGCCCGGAATTACCACAATTACCGGAATAAGTAATTTTAGAAACGCCGCAAATATTAGTCCGCTACGCCCGGTTTTTAAGTCCGCACCCAAAGCCCTTTGAACAATATACTGGTTACAGCCCCAATAATTTAAGTTATTGATCCACAAACCGCCCACCAGTACCGCTATCCCGGGCAATTCGTTGTAAAATTTATCTCCCCTGGCAAATATCATATGAAAATGATCAGACGCTTCGCTGCGCAACAGTGGAAGCGAAGCCAGAACACTCGGTGCATCCAGTTTTTCAGCCACCAGTTTAAGCGCCATATAACAGGTAATCAGTCCGCCTGCCACTAAAACAAAAACCTGTATTACATCGGTATAACCAATTACCTTCATGCCGCCCAGCGTAATAATGGCAGAAAAAATCGCCAGAAAAACGATACATATATTAAACGGAATCCCCGTAATGGTTTCAATGGCAATGGCCCCAAGAAAGAATATCGAAGTTAAGTTTACAAATACATAAACCAATAACCAGAAAACCGCCATCAGCGTACTTACCGTTTTATTATAACGGTTGGATAGAAACTGTGGCATGGTATAAATCTTGTTCTTGATGTAAATGGGTAAGAAGAATATGGCCACGATGATAAGTGTGGCGGCAGCCATCCATTCGTAACTTGCAATGGCCAGCCCCATGGCAAAACCCGAACCCGACATACCGATAAAATGCTCAGCAGAAATATTAGAGGCGATAATAGATGCCCCGATAGCCCACCAGGTGAGCGAACCTTCTGCAAGGAAATAATCTTTGGTATCTGTACGTTTTTTTTTCTTGCTCCGGTACACCCAAAAACCATATGCAGACACTAATATAAAATACATTAAAAAAATAACATAGTCGAATGCAGACAGGTGGTTCATAAGGATATTTTACATTTGGTTTTTTTTTAAAAATCAGAAAAAATCCCAATGTTGGATGTTTTATTGAATTATTTAATTACGTAAACGTTTTCGCGTTACAGGCTTTAACGATTTAAAACCACACCGCTAACAGCCCGTAGATTCGCGCTTGATGAGCACCGATTTCAGGATAATATTCTGTTCATCATCCAATTGTTTTTTGTGGAGAATTTTGAAGAGGCATTTCGCTGCTTCACGCCCAATTTCAAAAGCAGGCTGTGAAATGGTGGTAAGCGAAGGGCTTAAAAGCTTTGCTGTACTCAGATTAGAAAAACTGAGTATTTTAATATCATCCGGCATCTGCAAACCTACTTCTCTACAGGCGCAATAAGCAGGAATAATAAATTCTTCAATTGATGAAAAGAGTGCATCGGGTTGGAACTTTTCAAGCAATTTCTTTATTTGTTCGAGGTTAAGTGCTTCTCCATCCAGATAGTTGACAACAAGTTCGGCTGAAGGCGCTATGCCGTGTGCTTTCAGGGCATCAAGATACCCTGCAAACCTTGCCTTGCCCGCCGGAAGGTTTTCGAGGCCAAATAAATAGGCAATTTTGGTACAGCCACAATCGATCAGATGTTCAGTGGCCTGATAAGCGATTTCGTAATCATCAGTAGTTACTTTAACTGCATCCAGGTCTTCGTAAACCCGATCGAAAAATACCAAAGGAATTTTCTTGACCAGATTGGCATAATATTCACGATTATCTTCACTGCTCGATACAGATGTAAGAATGCCATCTACCCTTCCGTTCAGCAAGCTATTGGTAAATGCTTTTTCAGCCTCTATATTTTCATGGGTTTGATAAATAAGCACATGATAACCATACTGCCTTGCAATTTCTTCGATTCCCATGATCGATAGGGAGAAGAAATTATTGGCCACAAAGGGTATTACTACTGCGATAGTTTTGGTTTTATTACTGCGGAGGTTACTCGCCGCCGGATTTGGGGTATAATTCAGTTCTCTTGCTAAATCCCATACCCTGTTTTTGGTTTTTAAACTAATTTCATAGCTGTCGTTGAGGGCCTTAGAAACGGTTGCGATAGAAATGTTCAACTCCTGAGCCAACCGCTTAATATTAACTGCTTCCGCCATGTTTTTAATTTGTTTTGTTAGTTTTTAAGGCTTGCATAACCATTATCGATAAAATCGCGACGGGCAGCGCTCACCTTTCTTTACCAGCAGCACCTTAAAAACAATAACCTCATTGATTATACGATACAACCATTGAAGTAGATTTTTAAACGTTTGCTGGTTAAGCAACCTGATATTTTTTTTATGAATAAATACGCCGGCTACAAAAGCAAATATAAAATAATCACACGATCAAGTCCATTTTTTCTTTTTTGCTTTTCGCTAAATGCTTCAAAACAGCAGGCTTGCGCTATAGGTAAACAAAAATATAACAAGAACTTGATTTTCAGATACTTAAAAAAATATCAAACGTTTGAAATAAGATTTTACGTAATCGTTTAAGTAAATAAAGTTGGCCAAACATAAAATTTTCAGCTTGCAAAAACTCAACTTTAACCCAACAACCAACAAAATTTTCGTAAAAATAAATTTCTAACCTTATGAGAAACCAGAGCGCATCTTCAAAGGATAATCAAAATCCGTTGCAAAATCTTGATCAATGGGAAGAGGATATCCTGACCCGCTATCCAGATCCGAAAAATATCAATGCTGACAAAAAAGAAGAGCAGTTTAGAAATTACGAAGAAACGGAAAAAGATAGTGTAAAAGAATTTTACAGGCTTAACCATACCTATCAAACCTACGATTTTGTAAAGCAGAAAAAAGCCGATTACTTAAAGTTTGATAAAAAAGAGATGCCGATCTGGAGTGCCTTCGATTTTTTAAACAAACTGGTGGATGACTCTGACCCTGATACGGATTTAGACCAGATGCAGCACTTGTTGCAAACATCTGAAGCCATCAGGAATGATGGCCACCCGGACTGGATGGTTTTGGTTGGTTTAATCCACGATATGGGTAAAGTACTTTGTTTATTCGGAGAACCGCAGTGGGCTGTTGTGGGCGATACTTTCCCCGTAGGTTGTGCTTATTCTGATAAAATTGTTTATCCGGAATTTTTTAGTGAGAATCCTGATTACAAAAATGAAATTTACCAGACCAAATTAGGGGTTTATACCCAAAATTGCGGACTGGATAATGTAGACATGTCATGGGGCCATGATGAATATGTATACCACATGATGAAACCCTACCTGCCTGAACCTGGTTTATACATGCTCCGTTACCATTCTTTTTATTCGCAACACCGGGAGCATGCCTACGAACACCTGATGAATGAAAAAGACCATGAAATGTTCAAGTGGGTTAACCTGTTTAACCCATACGATTTATATTCTAAAAACCCCAATCAAAAAAGCTGGGCAGAACTGGAACCTTATTACAAAGCATTGGTGGCGAAGTATTTGCCAGCCACTATTAAATTTTAAATTCTATCTCCAAACATTGATAACCAAATAAACAATTTATGAATCTAATTTTACAAAAATTATGAGATTTAACTGTACACGCTTAAAGTATAGCGGCCTGTTTATGCTGCTTTTACTCCTCAGCCAGGCGTTCAACACTGCTTATGCGCAAACTGAACGAAAAATTACCGGAAATTTAATTGACGATGCCAAACTGCCTATTGTAGGGGCCTCTGTAACAGTAAAGGGCACAACAAAAGTTACCTCAACAGGCGCTGGTGGTTCATTTAGCATCACCGCAAAAACAGGCGATAAAATCCTCTTTAGCTTTTTAGGCTATCAAACAAAAGAACTTACTGTAACCAATGCCTCTACCTACCAGGTGGTTATTAGTGAAGCAGCTTCATCACTTACGGATGTAGTGGTGGTAGGTTACGGAAAAAGCTCGAGAAAAGCATTAACCAGTTCCATTTCTACGGTTAAAGGTGAAGATCTGAATAAGGGAGCCATTAGTGATGTAGGCCAGATGCTGCAAGGAAAGGTACCTGGATTAAATATTACCAGAAGTGGCGATCCAAACCGTAACGCAGCCATCATCATGCGTGGTGCCTCTACCTTACGTGATGGTGCGCAATCGCCGCTCTTTGTAATTGATGGTGTTGTTGGTGCCGATATTTCGATTTTAGCACCAGATGACATTGCTTCCATTGACGTGCTAAAAGATGCTGCTGCTGCTTCAATTTATGGTAACAGGGCGGCGAATGGTGTGATTATGATTACTACTAAACGAGGAGTAGCAGGCGCAACACAAATTAGCTATAATGGTTACTTTGGTGTAGAAAATGTATCGAACCGATACGACATGATGGATGCTGATCAATTAAAGGCATTTTTAGCGAAAACAAATACTGCCCTTACGCCAGCCAATGATAAAGGTGCCAACACCAACTGGCAGAATGAGGTACAACGTACCGATGCCTTGTCATACAACCATAATGTATCGCTTAGCGGAGGAACGGAAAAAACGACCTATAATGCAAGCTTAAACTATTTCAAGCAAGATGGTATTATAAAAACAAGCGACTTAAACAGATTTATCGGTCGTATTGGCATTGAACAAAAAGCTTTAAATGATAAGTTAAAAATTGGATTGAACATCAGCAACTCGGTAAGTAATGCTAACCTGGTTCCTTATCGCAATACGGTATTGTCGCAAATGCTCACTTATCTGCCAACATCACCGGTAAAAAACCCGGATGGGTCTTATTTTGACAACTTAATTCAAACCAGCTACTACAATCCGGTTTCGATGCTTGAAAACGGTACAGAAAACCTGAAGAATAAAAATATCTTAGGTAATTTAACCGTTAACCTGAAATTACCATTCGGTTTTTCTTATGATGTTTCTGCTTCCTATCAGAATAGCCAAAATGTTTACGGTGCATTTTACAACAGCATTTATACTTCCAGATATAACAATGTGCGCAATACGCCTGAGCCACCAGCAACACCAAGCTTCGTAACCTTAGTGGGTAAAGATGGTCTGGCCGTAAGAAATGCTTATCAAAACACCAATAAAATTGTTGAAACCTATTTAACCTGGAACAAAAAATTTGGCGATCATGATATCAATGCCGTGGTGGGTTATTCTTATCAGCAATCATTAAATAATGATGGCTTTCAGGCTACCTCCACCAATTTTCCCATTAACCAGGTTAGCTACAACAACTTAAGTTTGGGAAACCCTTATGCGGTAACCGACTTCAGGGTTGATTTTAATCCAGGCGTAACGTATCAGGAAATTTTGATGATCTCTGATTTTGCGAGGGTAAATTATAACTACAAAAACAAATACCTTTTACAGGGATCAATCAGAAGAGACGGATCAAATGTATTTGGTACCAATGAAAAATGGGGCTATTTCCCATCTGTAGGTGCAGCCTGGAACATTGATCAGGAAAACTTCTTTAAAAACGTTGGCGTAATCAAAACCCTTAAATTAAGAGGTAGTTATGGTATAGCGGGTAACTCACTTGGCTTTGCCCCATTAACTACTAAACTTATTTATGGTCAGGTTGGGCAGTTTTATTATAACGGTTCGCCAAGAGAAGGTGCTTATGGCGCCATCCAAAATGAAAACCCTGATTTAAGATGGGAAAAAACTGCTACAACCAATATCGGTTTAGATTTCGGACTTTTCAACGGCAGATTATCGGGTTCTGTTGACCTGTACGATAAAAAAACAACCGATTTGATTCTGACATTTGGCGTAGATAACAATCTATATCCAGCGGGTGCCTATACGGCGAACGTTGGTAGTTTGAGCAATAAAGGTATCGAATTGGTTTTAAACGGTACGCCAGTAAGCACCGACAATTTTACATGGACAACCGGGTTCAACCTGGCACATAACCGCAATAAAGTGATCAGCTTGTCAGATGACAGCAGATTTAATATCGAAGACCGCCTTACGGTTTCTCCTGATGGAGCCGGACAGAGTGGTGCAACATTGCAAATACTTAAACCAGGAGAGCCGATTGGTACTTTTTTCACCTTTAAATATGCTGGTAAAGATGCCAATGGCGTATCTCAATATTATGATGCTGCTGGTAATATTAAAACACAGGGATTGCTTAATAAAACCGATTATTATATCCTTGGTAATGCACAACCGAAAGCTTTGTTAGGTTGGACAAACAATGTGAGATACAAGAATTTTGATTTGAGCGTATTTATGAGAGCAGTAGTAGGTGTTAAAATCATGAACGTTACCCGTGCAGATTTATTCCGCCCGAGTACTGCACAGTTTACCAATATACCGGTAGAAGTTGAAAATGAATCAGTAGCTGATTTCAACTCGTATAAATATTCGAGCAGATTCTTGGAGAATGCGAGTTACCTGCGTTTAGATAATGCGACACTTGGCTACACGTTCAAAAAGGGACTTATCCCTGGTATAAGTTCTCTTCGGTTATATACCACAGCAAATAACCTGTTTGTGATTACCGGTTACAAAGGAATAGACCCTGAGATTAACCAGGGTGGTACTGCTCCGGGTGTAGATACCAATAACTTTTATCCTAAAACCAGAACTTTCTTATTTGGTTTAAACGTATCATTTAATTAAAAATTAAGAAGATGAAAAATCTTATCAAATATATTGCAGGAACAGCTTTATCGCTAGGCGTATTAACTTCCTGCCATAAACTGGATTTAAAAGTGGAAACACAGCTAACTCCTGAAACATTTCCTCAAACAGACCAACACTTCATACAGCTAACTGGTCAGGTATATGTACAACTGCGCCAAAACTGGAGTACCGATTACTTCTTTATGCAGTCGTTGAGTACTGATGAAGCCATTATGCCGGCACGTGGTGGAAATTGGTATGATGGAGGGGTATTTGAAAACCACCATAAACACACCTGGAATAAAGACAACGGACATGTGGGTAGCGGTTGGGGATGGCTTTCTGCAACCATCAGTAAAGCCAACCAGAGCTTGTTTTTACTGAAAGATGCACCAGAATCACCGGGAAAAACAGTAGCCGTAGCCGAAGTAAGGGCAACCAGGGCCCTGGCATTTTTTATGATGATGGACTTATGGGGGAATATACCTATTGTAACCACTTTCGGACAAACAACGCCGCCAGAAACCAAATCGCGCCTGGAAGTTTTTAACTTTATTGAAGCCGAACTTAAAGAAGTATTGCCGAACTTAAGCAGTGCTACAGGAGCAGCAACCTACGGCCGCCCAAATAAATATACGGCCTATGCAATTTTGGCTAAAATGTACTTAAATGCCGAAGTATATACCGGGACGCAACGTTATAACGATGCAGTAGCGGCATGCGATGCCATTATTGGTGCCTCAGGCTCTCCTTATAGTTTGGAAAGCGATTACAGAAAGATGTTCTTCATTGATAACGGACCACAAATCAAGGAATTTATTTTTGCCATTCCTTTCGATCCGGGTTTCAGTAATGGTACCATGATTTATTCCCGTTACTCTCTACCGCGTTCTTTACAGAAAAAATATAGCTTAAAATTTACGCCAAGTGCACCAATGAGTACTTTGCCGGAGTATTATGCAAATTTCAATGATCCTAATGATAAAAGGAATGCACAATGGATCAAAGGGTTGCAGACTTATTATGATGGCTCGCCCGTAACAGTCGCAACTACCAAAAAAGGATACGATCAATTTTATTCAGGCTCTGATGGTTCTGCTGCACTCACCTATCAGGTAGATATTACGCCAAATGTTACCCTGAGAGATGCATCAAGACCTTTTGACGCCGGAAACGATGAAATTGCCTGGAACATGGGCTACAGAAACAATAAATTTTATTGCGACAGTACCTCATCAAGCAGAAATCAAAACAATGACGTGCCGGTTTTCAGATACTCAGATATTTTACTGATGAAAGCAGAAGCGATCCTTCGCGGAGCTACACCTACGCAAGGTCAAACGGCATTATCATTAGTAAATCAGTTAAGAGCAGTGCGTACCACTTCACCAGCATGGACTTCAGTTACTTTAGAAGATTTATATAAAGAACGCTGCAGAGAAATGGCCTGGGAATGCTGGCACCGTAACGATATGATTCGCTTTGGAAAATATGAGGGAACATGGGGCTTTAAAACAGATGCGCAACTTTTCCATCGATTGATGCCTATTCCGGCCTCGGCGCTGATTCTCAATCCAAAATTGAAACAAAACCCGGGCTATAATTAAATCCAGCTTTAGGTAAAATTTCTCCAGACGATCCGTCTGGAGAAATTTTTATTTTAACACTTCATTGTCTTTCTTTGCAACTACATTCAAAATGATGATCAAACGACTACTTTTTTTTATTCCGCTTCTCTCTGTCAGTACGCTTTATGCCCAAATCATTACTAAAAACCCGGCTGAAGCCGTTGCTGCCAGTAAAACCTTAGTCAAAGACCCCGGCGCATTGCAGTTTCTGGCATTAGGCGATTGGGGACGAAATGGCGCTGACCATCAGAAACCGGTTGCAAAACAAATGGGCATTACCGCCGCTGATGTTAAAGCACAGTTTATCATTTCTACCGGCGATAACTTCTACCCTAGTGGTGTAATCAGTCCCCAAGATCCATCATTTAAATATTCTTATGAAGATATCTATACTGACTTTTCTTTACAATGGGATTGGTATGTAGTTTTAGGAAACCATGATTACAAATCCAATCCTGATGCGCAGGTAGAATATTCGAAAATAAGCAGAAGATGGAAAATGCCGGCCCGTTATTATTCAAAGAAGTTTCCCATCAACGGAGATGTAAATAATCAGGTGTTGATCGCATTTATTGATACAAATCCACTCATACCTGAGTTTTATAAAAACGCAGAGTATGGTCCAAACGTTAAAGGGCAAGACACCACAGGCCAAAAAAAATGGTTGATTAAAACCCTTGCTGATCAAGATCCGTCAATTAAGTGGAAAATTATTGTAGGTCATCACCCCATGTTTACAGGCGGTAGCCGTACAGATGGTTATGATACCAAGGCGATCAGAAGCACATTGAAACCCATACTTGATCAATACGGTGTTGATGTTTATTTGACCGGCCACGAACACAGTTTACAATATCTTAAGCCAGCAGGTAAAACCCATCATTTCATTTCCGGAGGTGCATCAGAGAAGACACCTGTTAAACTCATACCGGAAGCACAAATGGTTGCATCAGAATATGGCTTTATGCTATTTTCAGTAAATAAAGACCAGTTACGCGTGCAGGTAATTAACGATAAAGGTGATGTTATTTATAACACTTTAATCAAGAAGTAACCCTTTCATGACAGCTATTGAAACAAAAAACATTGACGAAAAGGTAGAAAAGCCCAAAAGATTAATTTCCCTGGATGCTTTACGGGGTTTCGACATGTTTTGGATTGTGAGTGGTGAAGGGATATTCCATGGCCTTGCCACTGGGATCATGAACGAGCATGCTTTAAAAAGAAATCCTACAGACTGGACCATTTCTACAAATGACAGCTTATCTTTCTTTGAAAAATTTTTTATTGGAATCAGCAATCAGCTGCACCATTCTCCATGGAACGGTTTTACGTTTTATGATCTGATCTTCCCTTTGTTCATATTTATTTCCGGAGTATCCATGCCTTACTCCTATCAAAAATATTTTGCTGAAAGAGAAAAAAACAGGCATTCATCACTAAAAATATATTTTCCGCTAATCAAGAGAACGCTGATACTCATCATTTTGGGCTTTGCTGTAAATGGACTGTTAAAATTTAACGGATATGAAAATACCCGCTTTGCAAGCGTATTGGGTCGGATAGCTTTAGCTACATTTTTTGCAGCGATCATTTATTTAAATTGTTCTATCAGAGGAATGATTGTTTGGTTTGTGGCAATCCTTACAGGATATTATCTGTTGATGACATTTGTGCCTGTTCCGCATTTCGGGCATGGGGTTTTTACGCCGGAAGGAAACCTTTCTGCTTATTTTGACAGGCTATTTCTGCCTGGTAAACTTCATCGAATCATTTACGATCCTGAAGGCTTACTAAGCACAATACCCGCCATTTGTTCGGCAATGCTGGGCATTTTTACCGGAGCTTTCATCAAATCGACCAGATTTAACTTTACACCCAACCAGAAAGTTGCTGCTTTGGCTTGCAGCGGATTGCTGAGCATTGGACTTGGTTTGTTATGGAGCTTCCTCTTCCCCATCAATAAAACCATGTGGACCAGCTCGTTCGTTTTATTTGCAGGAGGCTGGAGTATAATACTCTTCGCCCTGTTTTATTACATTATTGATATCTGCTCCTATTCCAGATGGAGTATTCCGTTTATATGGTTTGGAACCAACAGTATTCTAATTTATGTTTGTGCACACGGACTTTTCAACTTTGAATCATCGTCTGCTTTCTTATTTGGTGGTTTAATAAAACTCATCCCGGCCCTATGGCACGAAGCCGCTTTATGGACGGGTGTGTTATTGATTCAACTGTTTTTATTGAAGTTCTTCTACGATAAAAAGTGGTTCTTAAAAATTTGATATGAAATTAAAATTATACTTTTCAGTTGTACTTGTTTCCTTGTTTATTAACCGGGCACTTGCGCAGGATTTTTTAAATACTTCAAACCAACTCATAGAACGGGTATTGCCAAGATATGCAAAATCTTTCTCCACAGAAAGTCTTCCTGCTGTTAAAGGGAAAGATGTTTTCGAGATAGAATCCAAAAACAATAAAATCATTCTTCGCGGAAACAATGGTGTTGCTCTGGCTTCGGCTTTTTATCATTATTTAACCGACTATGCACACTGCCAGATTACCTGGAACGGCACTAACCTCAATGTTCCACAAACCTTGCCTAAGCCTGAAAAAAAAATCAGGAAAGAAACGCCATACGAATATCGGTATTATCTAAATTATTGTACGTTTAATTACAGCATGAGCTGGTGGGACTGGGCGCGTTGGGAAAAAGAGATCGACTGGATGGCATTACATGGTATTAACATGCCCCTTGCCATTACCGGCGAAGAATATACCTGGTACCTTTTGTACAAAGAAATGGGCTTTTCAGACGATGAACTTAAAGGTTTTTTCACCGGACCGGCTTATTTCTCGTGGTTTTGGATGGGTAATATTGACGGCTGGGGTGGCCCGCTCCCGGTAAGTTGGATGAAAAGCCATTTCGAATTGCAAAAGAAGATTTTGAACCGTGAACGAGCACTTGGCATGAAACCTGTACTTCCGGCCTTTACCGGGCACGTACCCGCAGCATTTAAAAACAAATTTCCGAATGCTAAACTAAAAGCCACAAACTGGACCAACGGTTTTGCAGATACTTATATACTTGATTCGGAAGATCCAATGTTTGCTGAGATCGGAAAGAAGTTTTTACAAAAACAAACTGAAATGCTTGGTACAGACCATCTGTATTCTGCAGATACCTTTAATGAAAACGAACCACCCTCTTCGGAACCGGAGTTTTTGAGTAAGTTAAGCGCCAGGATTTATGATGGCATGTCGCAGGCTGATCCTAAAGCCATTTGGGTGATGCAAGGCTGGTTGTTTTACAGCGACAGAAAATTCTGGAAAGAGGCACAAACTGAAGCGCTGTTAAAGGCTGTTCCGAATGACAGGATGATTTTATTGGATTTAGCTACAGAAATTGAACCTGTTTGGAAACGTACAGAAGGTTTTTATGGAAAGCCATGGATTTGGAATATGCTGAACAACTTTGGCGGGAACACCAACTTATTTGGAAGAATGGATGTGGTAGCCACAGCACCCGCACAGGCGCTAAAAGATCCGAAAAGCGGCAAAATGAATGGTATAGGGCTCACTATGGAAGGCATAGAACAAAATCCGGTAATGTACGAGTTGATGATGGAAAACGTTTGGCGTTCTACACCCATCGACCTTGAAACGTGGCTACCTAAATACGTTTTTAACCGTTACGGAAAAAAAAATCCAAACGCTTTAAAAGCCTGGAAAATACTTAGAAAAACGGCTTATAGTGTACCTGCAGATAAGTATGTGAGAGATGGTGCGGAGTCTATTATACAAGGCCGGCCAACACTGGATTCTATGACTCGCTGGGCCAGAACGACATTAAACTATCACGAACGCGATTTATTGCCTGCCTGGGATGAACTGATTAACGCAGCAGCAGATTGCAGACAAAGTGATGGTTATCAATATGACCTTGTTGATGTGACCAGACAGGTACTGGCCAATTATGCACTTCCGTTACAGAGAAAAGTGGTGGAAGCTTACCGAAGTAAAAACCTAAAAGCTTTTCAAACAGCGCGTAAAGAGTTTATCACTTTGATCGGAGACATGGACAAATTGCTGGCTACGCGGAAAGATTTCATGCTTGGTCCATGGGTAAATGATGCCCGTAAACAGGGTACCAGTGAACAGGAAAAAGCCTTATATGAAATGAATGCAAAGGATTTAATTACTTTGTGGGGTGATGCCAAAAATCCCCTAAATGAGTATGCATGCAGACAGTGGAGCGGGCTAATGAATGATTTTTATAAACCAAGATGGGAAATGTTTTTCAGCAGACTGGAAGCGTCTATTACAAATAAAACGGAGCTCGACATGACCAAATTTAACGATGAGGTAAGCAAATGGGAATGGAATTGGGTAAATCAAAGAAAAGATTATGCCTTAACTCCAGTAGGAAATCCAGTTAATGTTGCCGTTGAAATGCATCAGAAATACCGCAAAAGCATGGGAATCCTACACTAGTAAACCCAAATCAAATTTCATGAGGTTCCTGATCCTATCCTTTGTTTGTTTATCTCTTAATACGCTGGCTAATGCCCAGCTTAAAACATTCAACATTGTTGATTTTGGAGCAAAATCAGGATTGGGAACACTCAATACCAGGGCAATACAAAAGGCAGTTGATATGGCTGCTAAATCAGGTGGGCGGGTAATGGTTCCACCAGGGCAGTTTGTTAGCGGGCCTGTTGAACTAAAATCGGGGGTTGAATTTTACCTTGCAGCCGGTGCCGAATTGCTGGGCAGCACTAACCGGATGGATTATGGCCCTGCGGCTGCTCAGCCGCTTATTTCGGCAAATGGCCAGCACCATATTACCATCAATGGAAAAGGTACCATAAACGGAAGAGGTAGCGAAGTGGTTAAAAGCCTTTTGCAGTTATTGCATGCAGGCACCTTGCATGATGAAACCTGGGTGGCCAAGCGCCCTTCAGAATATAACCGGCCACGTTTAATTGCCTTTAATAATTGCGAAGATATTAAGGTAAAAAATATTAACCTTAAAAACAGTGCTGGCTGGGTACAGGATTTTGCGGGATGTAACAAAGTAATAATTGATAGTATAACCGTAGAAAGCACTGAATACTGGAACAACGATGGAATTGATATTGTAAATAGCAAAAATGTAAATATCAGCCATTGCAATATTGATGCAGCTGACGACGGTATTTGTTTAAAATCAGAAGGCCGTCCCGGAATCTGCGAGAATATTTATGTAAACAACTGTACCATCCGCTCAAGCGCAAGTGGTTTTAAAATCGGAACAGGCTCTTATGGTGGATTCCGCAACATCAAAGTTCGGAATATAACCGTTTTCAATACCTATCGTTCTGCGATAGCCCTAGAAGCTGTAGACGGCGGCTTTGTTGATGGGGTAGATATTGAGGGAGTCAATGCAAAGTATACCGGCAATGCCATTTTTATCCGCCTCGGTCACCGGAATAAAAGTCCGCAATACAGCACCGTAAAAAACATCCGTATTGCAAATCTAAAAGCAGATATACCAAATGCCAAACCTGATGCGGGTTATCCTGTTGAAGGACCATTACCCAAAACGGCTCCGCATAATTTACTCCCCGCAGCAATTACAGGCATACCCGGGCATACTATCGAAAATGTAGTGCTTGAAAATATAGAAATTACTTATGGTGGTGGCGCATCAAAATCAGTTGCGCATATTGCAGTCGATGCATTGGATACCGTAAATGAAAATGAATCAGGCTATCCTGAATTTAGTATGTTTGGCGAATTGCCGGCCTGGGGTGTTTATGTACGCCATGCCAGCGGGATATCGCTTAAAAACATTAAACTAAATTATCAGGAAAGCGATTTTAGGCCTGCTGTTATTTTTGATGATGTACATGGAATAAATTTAGAAGAACTGGATATTAAAAAGGCAGAGAATCCAAACATCATTGTTTTGAAAAAAACAGACGGGGTATCCATTAAAAATATTAAGCTACCAACTAACCAGAAAGAGGCAATAAAAACGCTGCCATGATTTTTTTATCGCATATAAAAACTGCCAGACAGTTTATAACACGGGGCCAGAACAAGGCTACCAGATTGATATTTTATACCGGCATTTTATTTTTTTTGGTAACTGTTGGCTGTGAAACTTTTGCACAGCAATCGGTAATTCAATATGTGCAGCCATTTTCAGGCACTTCCGCCAGCACCACACTTGCCAGTCAGCATATAGAAGATAAAACAGAAAGGCTGGCCAATACCATACCCGCAGTAGCACCACCTTTTAGCATGACGCAGTGGACCCCGCAAACCCAGCTGTCTGAAAAAAAATGCCTGGCCCCCTATTACTACAACAATAAAAAATTTTATGGCATCAGGGCCAGTCACTGGATCAGCGGCTCGTGTACACAAGATTATGGCAGCTTTACCATCATGCCCATCTCCGGAAAACTAAGAACCAGCGCTACAGATTATGCTGCAGATTATACTCATACCGGTGAGGTTGCTACACCCTCCTATTATAAAACCAGTTTGCCAGGCTATAACCTGCTTGCTGAGGCTACCGCGACCCTGCGTTGTGGCCTGATCAAAGTTACCGCCTTAAAGGCAGATAGTGTTTACTTGTTAATTACCCCAAACAGCGACCAGGCCAAAGGTTATATCAAAATTGACCGCCAGAAAGGTGAAATTTCGGGCTACAATCCTGTGCATCGCATTTACCAGGGATGGGGACAGCCTGCTGGCTTTAGCGGCTATTTTTTTATCCGCATCAGCAAAGTTTTCACAACAAGTGGTGTATTTAGTGGTGCCAGTGTCTCCGCAGATCAATCCGTCGAAAACCAGAAAGACCTGGGTGCCTATCTGGGCTTTAAGCTACAAAAAGGAGAAAGCATTAGTATTTATGCCGGTACCTCCTTTACCAGTATAGCGGCAGCAAAACTTAACCTCGAAACCGAAATTAATAGTGCTGGTTTAGCAACGATTGTGTCTGCAACCAATCAGGTTTGGGAGCGGTCGCTTGGCCAGATTAAGGTTAGTGATGCCAGTGAAAAAAATAAGCGTATTTTCTACACCGCACTTTACCATGCACAACAGCACCCCCGATTGTTTAATGATGTGGATGGTGGATATCCTGAATTTGGAAGCAATTACACCAAAAAAACATTAAAACAAGGCAATTACTATGATGATTTTTCGATGTGGGATATTTACCGGGCCCAATTGCCACTTGTAGAACTTTTAAAACCCGATCTGGCTAATGATTTTGCAAATTCATTGGTGCTAAAAGGGCAACAAGGTGGTTGGCTTCCTATTTTTCCCTGCTGGAATAATTATACTGCAGCTATGATTGGCGACCATGCTACCGCTTTTCTGGCCTCAGCATATAACAAGGGGATCAGGGGTTACGATGTAAAAGAAGCCTACAGATTGATGCGCCAAAATGCATTTCAAATGCCCGACTCGGCTCAGTACCTTAACGGTAAAGGCCGCAGGGGCATTAACAGTTACCTTAAATATGGTTATATCCCGATGGAGGATAGTATTCCGGATGCCTTTCATAAAAAAGAACAGGTGAGCAGAACGCTTGAGTATGCCTATGATGACTATGCTTTGGCTACTATAGCGAAAGATCTGGGTAAAGAATCAGATTATAAACAACTGAAGAAAAGGTCTTTAAATTACAAAAACGTATTCGATCAACAGGAAGGAATGGTGAAGGGCAGGTTTGCCGATGGCAACTGGTACACCCCTTTTTATCCCGATCACCGCGAACCCTATATTACAGAGGGAACCCCAAGGCAATACACCTTTTACGTTCCGCACGACATACCCGGACTGATTAAGCTGATGGGCGGCGAAAAAAAACTGGAAAACAAACTCGATTCGCTGTTTGCTAAAAAGGAGTATTGGCATGGCAACGAACCTGGCCATCAGATTCCTTTTTTGTATAATTACACCCATTCTCCATGGAAAACCCAGCTGCAGGTATCGCGCATTTTAGCAGAAGAATACAGTGAAGGTTCCGGCGGTTTAAGTGGTAATGATGATGCCGGACAAATGTCTGCATGGTATGTATTTGCTGCGCTGGGTTTTTATCCGGTAGATCCCGTTTCCGGAAATTACCAACTTACCAGTCCTTTGTTTAAACAAGCGGTAATCTCTTTAACCAATGGTAAAAAATTAACCATAACCACTATTAGAAAAGATAAAAAATCTATTTACAGTGCTAAAATCACTTTAAACGGGAAAAGGTTAACCAAAAACCAAATTACACATCAATCTTTGGTTCATGGCGGAGAATTGATCTTTTACCTTCAAGATGAACCCATTAAGCGCTAGATCATCAAAATTCATCTTAATGGAGCTTAGTTATCAATTCCAACCAACATCTATATTAAACTTTAAATAAGACCAGGGTCATTAGCAGGGCGCTAAGTACAAGGATAAAAATTATCATGGATACAGGAAAGTTATTTTTTTCCGGTTCTTCGCCGGTTTTATCTGATGCATCTGATTTTTTCTTTCCAAGATTCATTGTTAGTGCCATATTAACTACATTCGACTGTACAGATGCCAAAAAGATTAATGCGGCCGAAAATTTATCTTTTCTGATCATTACTCCTGCCAACATTTAACAAACAAAAAACAACCTGATAACCTTAAGGCAACATTGCTTACTTAATTTACCTATACGCTTGTTTACCATTAAAAACCGGTAAACATAATGTTTTAGTAAAATACCAGGTTATGAAACATCAGGTTCGAAATATCCCAGGTAAACTGGTCGATTTTGATTATAACAGATACAAGTTACCCACCTTTGTAATGCAGTTTAGGCCCTCCGTATATCAGGATGGTGATTGTTTTTATGCCGTATTATCTTTTGAAGGAGAACACGATGTTTCCGGTCTCGGCACCTCGCCGGAGGATGCGCTGATCGATTGGAACGATAAAGTATGTGAAATGCTTGCCTTACCAGGCCCCTTACGTACATCGTTAAGCATCGGAAAAAAATAATCCGTTTTAAGCGGCAAATTTATCTTAACCTAACTTTATCTGATGGACCAAAATATATCTACTGACCTGGTATTTCATCAATACCAGTATGATCAGCTGAATTTTCTCAGCAATTGCCATTTTGAAATCAAAAGGCCCTGCGATTGTACGATGCTCCAGCTCCATCACTTCTATTTACTGCTAAAAATGGGAAATAAGGTTTCGACCATTGATTTACCTGCAAAAATCTTTAACGCGGCGTTTCTCGCATTTTGCTATCATGGCAAAAAATTGGCTGGCATTTCGGCCATTAAACGGCCTGGCCTGTCTTATCTTCAGGAGGTATATAAAAAAGCAGGGATTACTCCAGCAACAGAAAAACCCTTTTTAGAAATGGGTTATTCATTCACCATCGAATCGGTCCGTAAGAAAGGAATCAGTAGTACATTAAAACGGATGTTACTCCAAAAAATCAGTAATCACCAGGGCATTATCTTTTCTACCACAGCAACACCCAGCAGTCAGCGATTTCTGATAGCCAATGGTTTCCAGGCTGAGGGAAATCCTTACCAAGGTATCTTTGATAACCATATCATCTATTTTGAACGTACCTTGTCATGTTGATTTAAGGTTCATATGGCCAGGCAAGGGCTTCGAACGTAATGAACCACTCTGGAACAACGTCGAAGCCCCTGCCTTGAAACGCCATACAATTCTGTTCAGGATACGTTAATTTCTAGAGGTCTGGAGCTGATCTGATAATTAAACAACCGATTTAAATGGGTTTGCCTTTCTTTTCTGTAAAAGGCACCCTTTATCTTTATCTGGCTAGCACAAAGTCGATTATTAACTCCTGATCTCTCTACGCATGAAAAGATAATAGGAAAGGGCAAAAAAAGCAATGCTGCCTGCCAAAAGTCCGGTAAGTTGTGGCCACACAATGATCAGACTCTCCCGTAAAGGAAGCGGCGAAGGAATAGCACCAGAAAGCTGTTCCATACTCATTGGCCCAAGGCTTCTGATGGATGGCATCAGCATGGTGGTTGCACCATCACTATACAACTGGCCGGGCGCAACACGCATAATATCCATAATCAATTCATTATAGGCCAATTTTTCGCCTTGCGTTAAATAAGCTGCATCAGGCAAAAAAGCCCTGATTGCCAGATTAACCAGAATCGGGTAAAATACGGTAAAAAACAACCAAATCCCCAGTGCGGTTAAGGCTGAAGTAGACGCATGGCGAAAAGCAACAGATAGCATGATAGACAGGCTTAAATAAAAGCCTACATAAACAATTGTTAATGTGGAAAAACCAATAATTCTCAGGAACTCCTGAGATTCAATCCTTACCCCGGTAAAGAAAAGTCCTCCACCAATCATCAGCAATGTAAGGGAAATAAATAATGTGGCGATGATCAGCATTGCGCTGTAGAATTTCGCAAGAAGGATATTGTCGCGGTATACAGGCTGTGCCAACAACCTGGTTAACGAGCCGCTGTTCTGTTCCGAATTAATGGCATCAAAGCCCATCGTGATGCCAAGCAGTGGTGCTAAAAAACTCATCAGGATATGAAAAGGCGGCATAGATCCGTCAGTTGCACTGAGCAGTTTAAGGTATAAAAATGCATGGTCAGGATCATTGACATTATTAAATGATGCCCGAATGTTGGACATGGAAATATACATAGAGGCAAAGAAGGTGAGCAACACCAAGGCAAGCAGCAGGATAAAACGCCAGCTGTGCACGTGATCTGAAACTTCTTTTCTTACCAGCACTTTAAAGGGACTGAGCTGGTCAGTTTCCTTTGATTTTTTTTTGTTTGTTGCCCAATAATGGCTTTCGCTAAGCGCTTTCATGCTTTGGGGTTAAATTTGTATTTTTTTCAAAATATTTCGCGTAGATCTCATCCAGTCCATATTGTTTGTGGCTTATGGCCTGGATATTTGCACCCAGTTCAACCAGCCTTCGAACAATTTTTGGGGTGATATCCTGAGTGGTATTAAATTGCAGGATCCTATCATTAACGATCAATCCATTAATCTCCGGAAAAGTGCTGAATTCAGCTTTCAATATTGCAGGATCCGCCAGTTCTTCGGTTAAATGAATGCTGGTTTCTACTCCTGTGTTTCCAAAGAGCTGGTGGGAAAGTGTGGGTAAATCGCCGGTAGCAAGCAACTTTCCATCCACGAATATACCTACCCTATCACAAACCTGCTGAACATGGTGAAGATGGTGCGACGAAAGCAACACCGTCAGACCTTGTTCCCGCTGAAGAGATTTGATCAGTTCAAGAAATTCTTTTACCCCACTGGGGTCCAGGCCTAAAGTAGGCTCGTCCAAAATGATCAGTTTCGGTTTTTTGATCAGTACTTCGGCCAGGCCCAACCGTTGTTTCATACCACGTGAATAACTGGAAGCAGGCTTATCTGAAGCAGCTTTCAGCCCCACCAATTCCAAAATTTTGCGGGCATTTTCCTTTATTCCCGTTTCGGCCAGTCCATTAAGCCTTGCCATAAACACCAGGTTTTCAAGCCCTGTTAGCTGAGGGTAAAATCCTAGATTATCAGGCATATAACCTACCACCCGCTTAACTTTAATCGGATCTCTTGTAGCGTTATGACCGCAAATAATGGCCGAACCGCTATCTGGCTCCGTCAGGCCAAGCATCATGAGTATGCTGGTGGTCTTACCTGCACCGTTTGGGCCCAGTAAGCCAAATATTTCGCCATGCGGAATCTTCAGGTTAAGCTGATCAACGGCAACATAAGAACCATAACTTTTGCATAGGTTCTTTAAATCTATGATGGCTTCCATCTTTCTGGTTGAAGGTTTTAAGGTTCTCGAAAAAGTGGTTACCGACGACCGTATTTACGGATGAGCACATATACTGCTGCAACTGCCACTACGATGATGAGTATTCCAATCCAGCCAGACAGTACAGAGGTTTTAACAAAGATCCTAAAGGCGGCCTGCGCATTGGCATTATTCCCTCCAAGCGTAAAAGTGGCACTATAGTCTCCGGCAATTGTTTTATCCGGTACTTTTAACGTCACTTTAATCGTTACCTTCTTACCACCATCCAGCTTTTCAATCTGGCTTGGAGAAAAAGTGGCTTCCCATCCGGTGGGCAGTTGAGAAGAGATACTTAATGAGGATAGCGGCAAGGTGCCTGTATTCTGTAATTCAAGTTCAATATCCTTATGAGAACCGGCAGTAAGCTCCTCACTTAGTCTTCCGCTCGGCGTACTTAGGCTGGCACCATAAGACCCCTTCACAACAGCTTCCAGTTGTAACGGCAAGGTTAGCGAAGATGATGCGGCCTTGATGGGAATGATATATTTCCGGGCGGCGGCATTTGCTGGTGCAGTAATTTCGATGGCTATCTCGCGGGTTTGGCCTCCCGCTAAATTCACAGAAGTAACCTGGCTACCCTCTACACGATAGCTGATCTGCCATCCTGCAGGCAATTCCGACCTGAGTTCATAAACCTGTGGAGTAGCTGTTCCGTTGTGTAGCGAGGCCGAAAAGCGAAACGGCTCATTAACAGCAGATTCGATATTGACCAGCTTGGCAGAAAATCCGGATGCTCCCTTCTGGGAATCCTGGGTTTGCGCATCAACGGTTTTCGTTGCGGCAAAAAATGTTAATAATAAGAGTGTGCGAAATAAGCCCTTTCGCAAGGGATCGAATAGTAGTTGTACTGACATAATCTAAACCAAAATATTAATAATTGCTTTAAAAAATGTTTTCTGATTTTGTTATCTGATTAGGGCTCCAAAACAAAAAAAAGTTGATTTTTTTTCAAAATATTTTAACATTTTTTAACAATTGACTATGCCTGCTCAGCACATGCGGCACCACGATCATCGGTCTTGTGGACTGAACAGTTTAAAGAAATTTATAAACTAATATTTTACTAAACCTTTATCGGTTCAGTTATCGCGTTCAAGGCTGATTGGCGGAAGCGGGGATTTGAGGCCTGTTAAGCGGAAATCGTATACCGGAGGTTAAAACCATTGACTTACTCATCTTGTTTTACCTGATATTGACCCGGAGAAGTGGAAATACCTTGAATTTTTAAATTCTTTGGATATGCGTGAATGTTATACTAACGCCATTTATTTTTCGGATCAGGATGACGACAAACTAAGCTATCGCATTCGGGATTACAAACATTAACCTTAAATCTATGAAAGGCATATCTCCCTGGGCCATTAATGCCCTGGACAGTTTCAGGGACAAGCATACTGAACATGACCAAATTACCATTCAAAAAATTAGCTTTACCATAATTGATACAGGAGATTCTTTATGGGTGAAGCTCAAAAAGAAAAATTATGAGCCAATATTTTTTCGTACCTGCTTTTCTCCCGGCGGAAATCTGGAAAACCTGAAAATCAGAAAATCAACAAACAAAATTCATTTTACGGCATCATCGGCAATAGGAGATTTTAAAATCGATATTTCGTTTGAGGATGCTGAATTCCCGATATTGAAATACAGCAGTTCATTAACACTTAACCAGGCGATAACTGTCCCGTTCTGGCCAAGAGACATTCTTACCATTGGCGATCTTTTATGCCCTCAAAAGGATATGGGTCAGATCAGGCATAGTCAGGTGGGCAACCGGACAGGACTTCTTTACATGGACTTCCCTGAACGTTCTTTGAGAATGTTATATTTCCAGAACCTCAGCAGTTTATCTCCGTATGCAGAGAAAACGGGAACTTCTCTCAGGGAGGTAGTTGGCGGTGATGTACCAGAAATCGGGCTTGCACTTCCACCCTCACCTATCCGGGAGCTTGCAAAAGGAGCAGAAATACAGCTCAGCGATGCATTGGTGTGCTTTAAAGAATATAAAAAGAGTGCAGATAATATCAGCAGGGATTACCTGGATATGCTTGCTTCCATTTATACCCGATTTGAAAAACCAGAAACAAGTTATCAAAACTGGCCGGAAATACTGGATAAAGGGATGAAAGACCTGATCGAAAGCCCGGGATGCTGGTCACAACTTGATGGCCACCGTTATTTCAATGCTTATGTAAGTGATTACGAAACCCCGCCCGAAATAATGGTCCAGCTTGCTGTTCTTTTACCATTGGTAGATTATGTAGCGTGGAGTGGCAAAAGCCTTGAAGTAATAAAAACGATAAAGGAAGGCCTGCCATCGTTTTTTGATCAAAAACTGAAGACCCTGCTGCGTTGGCACCCTGCGGCTGAATCAAAGCTGAAAGGAGATGAAGAACAAAAAATGCCTATGGTTATGGACTCATGGTACCTTCACCATCCTATGCTTAACCTCTCCAGATTGGCCCTCAAGGGTGATAAGGTTGCAGAAAGCCTATTCCTTGATTCACTGGGTTTCGTGATTAAGGTTGCAAAAAAATTCCGTTATGATTGGCCGGTATTTTACAAAATGGATACGCTTGAAATTATTAAGGCCGAAACAAAACCTGGTGAGGGTGGAGAAAAGGATGTTCCGGGGCTTTACGCACATGTGATGCTGCAAGCCTATGAGCTTACCGGAAACAAAAAATATCTTCTGCAAGCAGAGCGGGCTGCAAATAAACTGACTAAAATCGGGTTTAAACTCATGTACCAGGCAAATAATACCGCATTCTCTGCAGGCGCATTATTAAGACTTTATAAGATAACAAAAAAACAAAAATATCTCGAACTCAGTTACACTTGTCTCGCTTCAATTTTCCAGAATGTGCAGTTATGGGAATGTAATTATGGATTTGGAAAACACTTTCCAACCTTTTTTGCCCTCTTTCCACTTACAGATGCTCCTTACACGGCAGTTTATGAAGAACAGGAAGTTTTTTGTGCCTTTCATGATTACCTCAACCATGCGCATGGTGTTGAAATACCTGAAAGTGTAAGATTATTATGTGCTGAATACATCCGGTTTTTGATTAACAGGGCTGCCTACTATTACCCACCGATGCTTCCTGCTGAAATGCTCTCTGATGAAGTAAAAATGGGGGAAGTAGACCGGAATCTTTGGATTGCACTGGAAGATTTGCACGACGGAACGGAGCAGAACGGCACTGTTGGGCAGGAAGTATATGGAGCGGGTAATGCTTTCGGTATATTGCCCCGTCAATACATCAGGATTGAAGATGAGTCTTTTTTGATATTCTGCGACGCGCCGATGCATGGCATCAGAAAAAGTAAAGGAAAAATTACCTTTTCATTGCAGGGCCACCACAGCACTATGGCAAGGTTGAAGATTACGGGCAAAGTAAATCCGAAGCTGAGATTTACCATCGTTCCGGGAAAACCTGCAACCGTAAAAAATAAAATGGAGGATTTAGAATACTTCGTAGCCGCTGATGAGCGGATTACTATTTTCTGGTAAAGGATCGGTTAGCAAAGTCTATTCATTTATAACAGCCAGGACGGTCTTAAGTCCTTAGCCCAGCAGCTATAAAACCAGGTTTTAAAACTGAAAAATTTTCAGCTATTGCACTGAAAAATTTTCATTTTTTATGAAAATTTTTCAGAAAAAAATGCGGTCAGATTGGTCAGAACGGCCTTGGCACAGCACTTGATTAACATGACTTGTAACCTTAAACGAAGGTTAAATTGATAAATTAATTGATTTATAGTCCATTTATTATTAAAACATTAAAAGGAGAAAAAACTATGACATTGGTTAAATTCAATCCAGAAAAAAAGAACAGTTCATTATTGCCAGGCTTTAATGACATCTTCGAATCCGTATTAGGTGATACTTTTTTTACAGATCGTCGCTTAAGCAGCGTACCAGCAGTTAACATTTCTGAAACGAATGAAGAGTACCACATTGAACTGGCTGCTCCAGGTTTAAAGAAAGACGATTTCAAAGTATCTATTGAGAAGGATATGCTAACCATATCTACCGCAAAGCATACCGAAAACAATAATGACGGTAAAACCTATAACAGAAGGGAATATAGTTACGCTGCATTTACCAGAGCATTTACCCTTCCGGATAGCGCTGATGTTGAACGGATTCAGGCCGCTTATACAGATGGTATACTCCATCTCAACATCCCAAAAAAGGAAGAAGCAAAGGCAGTTTCGAGACAGATCGAAATACAATAATTTCCCAGGTGCCGCATTTAGCGGCACTTTTTATTTGATGATGTCTTCTTTTTGTCCATTTTAAAAAACACCAAAAATTTAGCGATGGAAACCCGTTTTACGATCAACATCAGCCTTCAGGGTCCGGCCGGAAAAATTGCCTATGGCCAGTTTTCTCTTGGCAGAGACAAAAAAGAAGCCAGTGAGATCTTCTCCCAGCTAAAAGGTAGCGCAGAAGATGCGCCGGGATGTTCATTAAAAATAGAATTTATGGAAGAAATAATGGAACTGCCCATTCTTATTGGCACTAAAAATTGTAACCTGGATGAACTAAAAGAAAACATTGCCATTATTTCAAAGGAGATATTTCGCATTGCTCATCTGGAGAATGGGAATATTGATGGGAATACGGGCTGAGTCTGCAACGGGGAACTTAAATTTTACTTACGCTGAACCCGTATCAGGATCTTTCTTGCGTGATAGATCTCTCCATTCCGCGGCGCTCCAGTCGAGAGGACGATTCTTACATGAAAATTCCAAATGGCAGACCTTAACAGCTGGAAATTTTCGGCAATATCGTCACCCTGAACTTGTTTCAGGGTCTTTCTTGCAGGACAGATCTCTCCACTTCGCTTTGCTTCGGTCGAGAGGACGATTTTTACGTTGAGTCTTCCAGTGTTAGAAGTTAGTCGCTAGAAATCTATCGATAATACGTCACCCTGAACTTGTTTCAGGCCCTTTCTTGCAGGACAGATCTCTCCGTTACACTACGTTTCAGTCGGGATGACGATTTCTACATGAAAATTCCAAATGGTAGAACTTAGCAGCTGGAAATCAATCTGCAATATCGTCACCCTGAACTTGTTTCAGGGTCTTTCTTGCAGGACAGATCTCTCCGTTACACTAAGTTTCAGTCGGGATGACGATTTCTACATAAAAATTCCAAATGGCAGAACTTAGCAGCTAGAAATCAATCCGCAATATCGTCACCCTGAACTTGTTTCTGGGTCTTTCTTGTAATATAAATATAGATCTCTCCGTTACACTACGTTTCAGTCGAGGACGATTCTTACATGAAAATTCCAAATGGCAGACCTTAGCCTGTGTAAACCAATCTGCAATATCGTCACCCTGAACTTGTTTCAGGATCTTTCTTGCAGGACAGATCTCTCCACTTCGCTTTGCTTCGGTCGAGATGACGATTTTTACGTTGAGTCTTCCAGTGTTAGAAGTTAATCGCTAGAAATCTATCGATAATACGTCACCCTGAATTCGTTTCAGGGTCTTTTTTGCAGGATAGATCTCTCCACTTCGCTTTGCTTCGGTCGAGAGGACGATTTCTACATGAAAATTCCAAATGGCAGAGCTTAGCTGCTGGAAATTTTTCAGCAATATTGTCAACCTGACACTAAAGCTTAGCCTCAAATTTCCTGATGGCTTCCGTACTAACCGGTGTAAAAAAATTAACGAGATTTCCATCAGGGTCACGGAACAAAAGCGAACGGTTGCCCCAAGGCATAGTTGTGGGTTCCTGAACTAAATATGTAGCCAGAAACCCGGATCGTTCCTGATAAATCCGGTCTACATCATCTGTAATGAATTCGATAATGGCCGAGCGGTTTTTGGCTGCTTTGGCAACTTCGGTTCCCCCGAAAAACTGTAAAGTTCTGGTGCTTCCAATTGCGAGTGTTACATAAGCAGTTTGCAGCTCTGCAAAATCTTCCGTAAAGCGAACACCCTTTATCTGAGTAATCTGCTCATAAAACTCCAACATTTTACTAACATCTTCAGTGATGATCCTGATTGAAACGAGATTAATCATTTGTCTTTAATTTATTTCAGACAAATTTCAGGAAGCTTTATGACAACAGATTGTCAGCGGTTATTTTTTTTCATGATTTTGAAATACTAACGCAGTATAGCCGAATGATGAACCGCAAAATCCTTTTCAAGCTGTATATCATCTGATGAACTGCCTACCATTAAATGATAAGTTCCCGCTTCAACTTCCCATTGCATCTTCTGGTTATAAATTTCAAGATCTGATGGATTGATGCTAAAAGTAATCGTCTTTTGTTCCCCGCTCTTCAAAGCCACCCTTTTAAACTTGATAAGCTGTTTAACAGGCATTACCACTGATGATTGCAGATGTCGCACATAAAGTTGTACCACTTCCTCACCATCGGCTGATCCTGTATTTTTCAAATCTATTTTAACATTCACCGTTTTTTGACCGGGATTAGTCGCTATCTGAAGATTCCGATAAGCAAAAGTGGTGTAGCTTAACCCATAGCCAAAAGGATATAAAGGCTTAGCATCCATTTCTATATAATCGTGTTTCTCCGGATAACGCGCATTGTAATAAACCGGTAGCTGTCCAACAGATTTTGGAACTGAAATGCTTAACCTTCCCGCTGGGTTATAATCGCCAAAAAGTACATCGGCAATTGCATTACCACCTTCCTGCCCCGGGTACCAGGCATCTAGAATAGCCGGCACATTTTCCGCAGCCCAGTTTAAGTTTAAAGGTCTTCCTTTAATTAATACCAGTACAACAGGTTTTCCTGTTTTCATTACCGCTTTTAGCAACTTCAACTGGTCGCCCATTAAATCAAGTGTAGCCCGGTCATATCCTTCGCCACTTTCCATATCGCTAAGGGCCTCTGCTTTTGCATTCACTTTAGCCGCACCGGTTTCAATGTATTCCGTTTTAAAATCACGGGCGCTGGAACCGCCCAATACCATTACCACCGCGTCAGATTTTTTCGCTGCCATAACCGCATTTTCAATCTCGCTTGAAAGCGTATCGCGGATGGCACATCCTTTTACATAATTGATCTGGGTTGTTTCACCCAGTTTGTTTTTAATCCCCTGTAAAACAGTAATTACATTACCTGCTGCCTGCGGCGCGGTATAATCGCCCAACTGGTTGTAAACATTGTCGGCATTTGGGCCTATAACGGCAATACTTTTTAATTTTTTACTGAGTGGAAGCAGCTGGTTCTGATTTTTTAATAAGATAATGGATTCCCGCGCCACCTCACGCGCCAGGCCGATTTTTTCTTCATTTCTCACTTTTTGTTTAGCCACCTGCGGATCAACATAAGGGTTTTCAAATAAACCCATCCGAAATTTTATCCGCAGTACCTTACTTACGGCGCTATCCAATACCCTGATAGAAACTTTACCCTGTTTTATGGCATCAAGTAAAGCTTTTCCATAACCTATTCCGCTTAAATCGGCATCTAAACCGGCGTTAATAGCCATTGCAGCAGCCTCAGCCGCTGTTCCAGCGACATGATGATTCGATTTTAATCCCGAAATGCTGTTCAGATCAGAAACCACAAAGCCCTTAAAGCCCCAATCTTTAATCAGTACATCTTTAAGCAGCATTTCATTTGAGGAACAGGGAATGCCATCAATGGAATTGTACGAAGTCATCACCGATAAAACCCCTGCCTTAACTGCGGCTTTAAACTGTGGAAGGTAAAACTGATGTAAAGTGCGCAATCCCAGGTTGATGCTGCTCCCGTTGTGTCCGCCCTCCGGTGCACCATAGGCAGCCAGGTGTTTCAAGGTGGCCACTACATTTACTCCGCTATTAATCGATTTTCCCTGCATCCCTCTCACCATTGCTTCGCCCATTCTGCTAATCAGTACATGGTCTTCCCCATAAGTTTCTTCCACCCTCGACCACCTGGGTTCTCGTGCCAGGTCAAGCACTGGTCCATAGCCAACATGACCGCCCTGTATGCGTGTCTCCTCAGCAATTGCCCTGGCCATTTTTTCAATCAACTCCGGATTAAAGGTGCTGCTTTGTCCTATTGAAGTAGGGAAAACGGTTGTACCAATAGCCATGTGGCCGTGCGGTGCTTCTTCAGAAAGTAATACCGGGATACCTAAACGCGTATTTTCAACCGCATATTTCTGAATGGCATTTGTAGCTTTTGCGGCCAGTTCAGGATTCAATCCGTTTGCCAGCGTCTTTTTGGTCCAGGGATCTGCCCGTAGCGTAGCCCACAACATCCCGGTATACGACTCCTTTAATGATTTTTTAAAGACCTCACTTACTTCAACTTCATTACCGTTTTTATTATACATCGGCCAGCCCAATGGCATAGAAATCTGCCCTACTTTTTCTTCAACCGTCATCCGCGAAAGCAGATCTTTAATCCGGCTTTCTACAGGTGCTTTTCCATTTTTGTATAAAGGAAGTGTGCTTTTGTTTTGTGCAAAAACCGGGAGATGCAAAATTGAAAATGCCAGCCCCAAACCTATAGCAAATTGTATTCTTTTAATCATATCCATTCAAATTATGCCCAGGCCTTCTTCAAAAAACGTAACCAGTTTCCGTTCATCAGGTTTTCGACATCCGTATCGGTATATCCTCTTTTTATAAATAAATCAGGTACTTTTTGTAAATCGGCAATAGTTTCGAGGTCGTAAGGACACTGTTCTTTGCCAAAGGCACCATCCAGATCTGAACCGATGCCCACATGCAATGCATTACCTGCAAGCTGGCAAATGTGGTCAATATGATCGATCATCACCTCGAGGTTACAGTTCATTTCCTTAGGCTGTGAAACACCACGTTGCCAGTTGGGCACCATCATCCAGGCATCGAGCGCAGCACCAATTACGGCTCCGCGATCAATGAGCGCTTTAATCTGCTCATCGCTGTACTGGCGGTTATGGTTTACCAAACTGCGGCAATTATTGTGCGAAGCCCAAACATGTCCGTTAAAACGGCTCAAAGCATCCCAAAAACTATCATCACATAAATGCGTAGCATCTAAGATCACGTTTAACCGTTCCATTTCTTTTAATAGCTCATGCCCCAACGCAGTCATTTTACCTGTTGCATCTGTTCCCTGTGCATACCTGCCGGGGCCATAATGGGCAGGACCAACCGCACGTAAACCTTTTTGCCAAGCCCGCTCAAGGTGCCGGGGCGTAATAAATGAATCAGCACCTTCCAAACTAAGGATGTAACCCACAGGCTTTTCAGCTGCAGGCTGATCATTTTGCCATAAAGCGATGTGTTTTTCCAGCGTTTCGAGGTTATGAACCTGAAACATTTCACCGGCATCTTCCATGGCCTTGTACCAGGCCAGCTGTCCCTGGGTTTGCGCCCAGGCTTGTTCAGGAGAATGCCAGCCAGGCAACCGGTTATCAGGCGCCACATATCTTGCAATTTGCGTGGCCACTACCAGACCAATATTCCCTCTACGCAGCTCGGGCAGCGATACGGTTGCCAGGGCCCGGTCAGGCTTGTCGGTCAAACCCGCTTCACGCTGATTAATGGCTGAAACCTCCTGTGTTAAATCACGGTTCCATTCCAAAGCGTTCATGCTTAAATCCAAATGGGCGTCTATCGTAAACATACTAATTCTTTAAATGGTAATTTTTCTTTTTCGGGAAATGATTTCCCAATACTCCAAAGATCGGTCTGCCTTCAGGCAAATGGCCTTTTCATGCAGGGCAACAGATGGACAAACATGATAAGGCAAACCGTACAGCATATCGCCGGGCAAATAGGTTTTGGGCGTGGGGTTGCTCAATACCAGGTGTTCTTCACTCTGGCTTTGAACTTCAAGCAGTGGAGCATTGATGAAAAATACACGATTTTTCAACTCCTTTTCTGCCGCCACCGCTTTGTGCCCGAGATCAGTACATAGCCATCCATCACTTGGAAGGGAAACTACCCTGCTGGCCACCAATGCGGCAGTATGAAATGCCTGTTCCGGGTAAGCATCCTGATAACCCTTATCCCAAAGGATAAAAGTACCGGGACTACATTCAAAACCGGTTTGCGAGGCGTAGACCGGAAAGGTAGGTGTACCGCCTGCTACAACGGTAATCTCATATCCTAAGTGCGCCTCAAGCTGTTCGCGCAGATCAAACAATTGTTTAATAACAGGCGCCGATTTCTCCATCCTAACGTCCATAGCTGCATCATGAATATGACCATCATAGGCGTGCAACCCATTAACCGCTAAACCGGTAAAATGCTGCAGGCTCTGCACTAAGCCGAAGGCCTGATCGGGCAATAGGCCGGTTCTGTTCATGCCTACATTCAAATCGATGTAAACATCAACTTTTACATCTTCTTTAATCGCCATTACTGAAAGCTGTTCAGCTATAGCCGGGTGATCTACCAGGCAGCTGAAAACCGTATCAGGATATTGTTTTTTAAGTTTAAAAAAGCGGCTGATATTCTCGGCCACCGGCTGATAAGCAAGCAAAACATCAGGTGCCTGATCCATCGCCAGCATTTCTGCCTCTGCAATGGTAGCGCATTTAAATTTGTTGATGCCTGCCGATAACAGCAGCCTGGTAATTTCCCTGCACTTATAGGTTTTTACATGAGGCCTCAACCGGTCTATGCGGTCAATCATACTTTTCAGTAAACTGATATTCGCCTGCAAACGTTCCTCATAAAAAATAAGCGAAGGCGTTTCAATACGCGCTTCATCAGGCAGCAGATACCAGGCTTGCTCTTGTTCCATCTTAAGACAGTTCGAATAAGGCCTCAATCTCAACCGGGATATTATCAGGCAATGAGCCGAAACCTACCGCACTGCGTACACCAATCCCGTTTTCTTCGCCCCATACTTTTGCGAAAAGCTCGCTGCATCCGTTAATGATAAAAGGATGTTTCTCAAATTCGGGCGTACAGTTCACCATGCCCAATACTTTAATTACCCGTTTAACTTTGTTCAAACTGCCTAAATTGGCTTTGATTGTCGATAACATGGTTAAGCCTACCTGTAAAGCAGCAAGTTTGCCTTCTTCCTGATTTAAATCTGATCCGATCCGGCCAATAATAAGTGATTTATCATCCTGTACCGGTCCGTGGCCACTCAGATAAAGATATTTTCCATCAACCAGGCAAGGTTTATACACGCCTAATGGCGCGGGCGCAGGTGGAAGGTTTAGTTTTAATTGTTCGAAGCGTTCGTCGGGAGTTAAATTTTCCATTTTATATATGTGTTATAATTAAGCGATAATCATGTGAAGCAAAAGTATGCCAAGCAGACCAACAATGCCAACTATTGACTCCATTAATGCCCACGATTTAAAGGTATCTTTTAAACTTAAACCAAAATATTCTTTAAACATCCAGAACCCGGCATCATTAACGTGCGAGAACATGAGGCTCCCGGCGCCTACTGCAAGCACCATCAGGTTTGGATTGGTATGTGTCTGCTCCATCAAGGGTACAATGATACCGGCAGTGGTTAAACCTGCAACCGTTGCAGAGCCTACACAAAAGCGGATCAAAGCCGCGATCAGCCAGGCCAGGAATAATGGCTCCAGCTCAACGTGCTGGAGGTAAGACGCAATTTGGTTACTCACACCGCTCTCGGTTAAAATTTGCTTCAAAGCACCAGATCCGGCAATAATCAGTAAAATCAAAGCAATGTCTTTTACTGCCTCACCATAAATACCCATAATTTCGGTCATCTTTTTACCCTGCGACAACCCCAATAACCAGGTGGCTGCGATCAGTACAATCAGCATTACCACAGCAGGCTGGCCGGCAAACAAAATGTAAGGCAAAATGGAGGAATCCTGGCCCATTAAGAGTGGAAGGAAAGATGCAGCAGCCAGTAATATTACCGGGAGTAAAGCGGTGAAAAAACTTTTAAAGCCACTGGGCAGGTCGTGCTCAGCGCGTTCAGCGGCGCTGAATGAAGCGATGGGTACTGCGATAATACTTTTTAATGTCTGCGAAAATATGGGGCCGCCGATAACGATTGCCGGGATAGAAACAGCCAGGCCATATAACAACGTTAAGCCCATATCTGCCTTAAATTGCACCACCAAAGCTGCCGGCGATGGATGCGGAGGTAAAAAACCATGGGTAACCGATAATGCGGCAAGCATGGGCAGGCCAATATATAAAGCTGGTAATTTGTAGCGGTAAACCACTGAGAAAATCAGGGGTACCATCAATACGAAGCCGATGCCATAGTAAAGCGGAATACCAATCAGAAATCCGGTGAGTACCATGGCCCATTGAATATACTTTTGTCCGAATACCCGCATACTTACCTCGGCAATCTTTTGCGCAGCACCGCTTTCGGCCACCAGTTTACCCAACATCGCACCTGCGGTAATGATGATGGCCAGCGACCCTAGTACGTCGCCCATCCCCTTTTCTATACTGGCGGGGATTTTTGCCGGAGGTAGACCCAGCGCTAAACCGGCAATAAATGATACCAATAAAAAAGAGATGAAAGCATTGATCTTGAAAACCGAGATCAGTACAATGAGTAGTGCGATGCAAAGCAGAACGATTAGTATAGTCATTTAATTTACAATAATTTCATCCAACATTAGCCAGGCTTTTGTTCCCGCGCCGTAAAAACCGTCGGGTATAGTTCCAATATTACTGGCTTTAATCCGTACGTACCGGGCTTTCGCGGGGTTAATTTTGTGCAGGGCCATATTGATGCCCTCTACACTGAAAATGGTTTGCCTTGATACTTCAGTGTAAACCTGCTGATCAGTTGAAACTTCTATTAAAAGTAATTTAGGCGGATGCATTTTCTGCCACTGGTAATTTAAGGTATTGATGCCCACTTCACTTATTGTTTTTTCTTCGCCCAAATCAACTACGGCTTCAAAATCGCCGCTGCTAAGCCCCAGCCACTCTCCGTTGTTGTATAAATACGATCCCCGGATACCGTTGGTTAAACGCTGGGCATCGATATTATAGTTGCCCTGTCCGCTGTGGGTAAGTGTTACTTTTTTACCGGCTGCCATACTTTTAACGATAACCTGTTCAAACATGTTCCCTACCGGCTTGCCTGCCCTAAAAAGCTGGGCTTTTATCCTTACAGATTGTGTAATTGGAATAGGGCTTGAATATTTTGTGCTACCCAGATCAGGCTTTTTATCATTTAGCGTATAACGGATTTCGTCGTTTGGCAAATCGGTATTTAATGCAAAAGCTTTTGCATCATTTACGCTTGCGCCGGTAATATCATAAAAAGCGGTCGAATAATTCAGCTTTTTTAAAAACCGTCTATTTGCCATTAACCGGGCAAGGAAATCAGCATAAAGCTTGTTTTCTTTACGCGACCATGCGGTTTCTGCAAGGGCTATTACACGGGGAAAGATCATGTATTCTCCTTTAGAAGCATCGCTCAGGTATTCACTCCAAACATTTGCCTGCACACCTTTGATAAATTGTTGTTCTTCTGGATTCAGTTCAGCTGGCATGGGTTCATAATTATACACCTTTTTTAATGGCAGATAGCCGCCCGCAGCGGTTTGTTCCGTTTTATTGAGTGATTGATAGTAATCCAGATAAAGAAATTTTTCAGGCGTCATGATGACGTCATGTTTCAACCTGGCCGCAGCAATGCCGCCTTCCAGGCCCCGCCAACTCATCACCGTAGCATCGGGTGCCAACCCACCTTCTAAAATCTCATCCCAGCCGATAATCTTTTTACCTTTTGCATTCAGGTAGCGCTCAATCCTGGCAATAAAATAAGCCTGCAGTTCGTGCTCGTCTTTAAGCTGCTCCGCTTTAATTCTTTTCTGACATTTAGGACAATTGTGCCAGCGGTTTTTCGGACATTCATCGCCACCGATGTGGATATACGCTGAAGGAAACAAGGGAATGACTTCATCCAGCACACCTTCAAGAAAGTGAAAAGTCTCTTCATTGCCTGCACAGAAAACATCTTCAAATACGCCCCAATAGGTGGCCGTTTGGTAAGGGCCACCGGTACAACCCAGCTGTGGATAGGCCGCCAGTACGGCCTGTGCATGTCCTGGCATTTCAATTTCAGGGATGGTGGTAATCTGGCGTGCATTGGCATAGGCCACAATGTCTTTTACTTCTTCCTGTGTATAATGACCACCATATCTTTTTCCATCAAAACGGTGCGGATCAGCCCTTTTATGTCCGATTAGCGTCTCATCCCGATAAGCGGAAACACTTTGCAACAAGGGATACTTTTTAATCTCTATCCGCCAACCCTGGTCGTCGGTTAAATGCCAATGGAAGGTGTTGATCTTGTAAAACGCCAGCAGATCAAGCCATTTTTTTATCGATTGAACGCTAAATAAGTGTCGGGCCACATCCAGATGCATACCGCGATAAGCGAAACGTGGCTCATCCTGAATGTGGTACGCCGGTACCGTAATTATCTTATTTTTTTCCCTGATGAGCTGCACCAGCGATTGCAAACCATAAAACAGCCCTTTTTCATCAATGGCTTTAACGGTTATGCCATTTTGAGAAACATCAAGCAAGTAACCTTCTGATTTTAACTTCAGCTGGGTATCAACCATGAGATTGATTCCTTTAGGCACTGGCCTATTGCTTCGCAAAAGTGTAAAACCCGATAAATCTTTGAGGTATTGATCAAAAAATGCAGTGCTTAAATGATCAGAACCGGAAATATGCAACCTGGTTGTTTTTTGTATCGCAAAACTTCCCGAACGCTTCAGCTCAAGGGCAGGTTTAGGAATAATCCCTGATCCGCTATACCCCTGCGCCAATATGTTACCCGAGAAAAACTGAATGCCCGATGCAAAGATCAAGGCGAGCCATTTTACCCTCTCTGAAAGCGCTCGATTCAGGAAACACGTCGTCATAAAACCTTTTAGCATTCCCTAAGGTAAGTTTAAAACTTTATTTTCTCCTTCTATTATTACACTTTGCTGTTCTACAATGGCTTTATATTCGTAAGCACCTTTAGGTAATTTTAGCGTTCCACTAAAAGTTCCATCGGCCTTGATATTTACCCAAGGACTCATTTTCCATGCTTCTGCATACAGTGTTTCTACCTGCCCCAGGTATGGGCGGTAGTAAAACCTTGCCCGTTCGGGTTTGATTTTAGCATGGTTAAGCACTTTGCCATTTAGTGTAGCAACACCTGCAGCAACTTTGTAATCACCACTCTGCACCATTGCCGCTTCGGTAAATACCGGTTCCACATTTTCCAGCTTAATTACAACAGGATTTGGCCAGCGGTGGTCGTCGTAAATACGCTGTGCTTTTACTACCGAAAGCTCCAGTCCATTCGCCGTTTGCTTGAATCGTGATGATACATCCAGATCAGGTTTGTATTCAATAATCTTACTGTTTTGCCCCAACACACTGATTTTTGTATTCGCAGTAGCCTTGGCAGATTTTAACAGAAAAGTTTTGCGTTCGCCCTCTTTCCAGTTTTTGGCATCCATCACAATGGCAAACAAAGTTCCAGGCGCTTTTTGGGTGAAGTAAATATTTTGCTCTTTGCTCACTACCCAACTGCGCACATGATCCATCGATTCGTGGTTGATAAAATACCACGCTCCCATTTCACGTAAACGATCCTCCTGCTCGTTGGGCAAGGTGCCATTTGCTTTTGGCCCCACATTGAGCAACAATGAACCGCCTTTGGCACGGGCCTCGATCAACAGCTCAATTAATTGCGAACCTGATTTATATCGCTCATTAGTAGGCTGGTACTGCCACGCTGTGCCTATGGTAATCGGCGATAACCATGGTTGCGTAATTTTAGCCCCCGGCAACGTTTGCTCAGGCGTTAAAATGGCACCTCGCGTAATCAGGATATCAGGCTGCATTTTCCACGCAGTTTCTTTGACAGCCTCTTTCGGGTCGCCATCAATAAACAATACATCTATCTTACCATAGTTCTGCATCAGCTCTTCCGTTTGTTTACGGTTATATGCTGCATATTCCTTTTTGGTCGCTTCATCCAGGTTGGTGGTATTTCTGCTGATGGGAATTTTATGTTTATAAAGGAAATTAAAATCTTCCGGCGAAAAATAAAAGCCCACATCGAGCCCAGCCTCTCGAGTAGCTTTTACAAATTCTTTCAGCAGGTCTTTTTTATATGGCGTATTGGTAATTTTAAAGTCAGTAGTTTTGGTATCCCAGAAACAAAAGCCGGCATGGTGCTTGGTGGTAAAAACAATGTATTTCATACCGGCCAGTTTTGCCAGTTCGGCAATTTCTTTAGGATTAAAAGAGGAGGGATCAAATGTTTTAGGGAGCTCGCTAAAATAACGGTCCGTGTAATCATCAGAAGCGCCGACCAAAGAGTGACTGATCACCACACCCAGCTGTGCATCCACATTGAAATGGATAAATAAACCCGCTCCGGTGTTGCGTAACCATTCCTCACGTTCAGGTTTGTTTAAGTTGTAATTACTGGAAGTTTCATCTTCCACCACATCATTGCGTTGTGCATAAACTGTACCGGTAAAAAACAAACAGACTAATAGTATTCGGTATATCATTCTTCTGATCTTTTATTTCATCCGGCAAAGCTTTAAGCACCCTGCCGGATGTGATTAGCATATTATAATTTGTCCCACCAGATGCGGGTCATGAAATCATCGGCTCCCTGACGGGCAATAGCCGCATCAAGCGATGCACGGTTTAAGTTCTGCTCAGAGAGTGGATATAACATTCTCCTGAAAATCCGGCCGCCTGTGGCATTTCCAACATAATTTACGGGTACCAAAGCAGGGTAACCCGTTCTACGGTAACTGGCGAAAGCTTCCTGTGCATCAGGGAATGCTGCCAGCCAATATTCTGTATAAATCTGCTGCATTTGTGCATCAAAAGTTCCAGTGGTATTAAGCGGGTGGTATTTGATATAGGTATTGATCTGCAAATCGCTGATGATCCCATCTGACGGAGCAATAATTGCCCACTGTTTCATGGCGGCGCGGATCCCTGATTCGTACAGTGTAGTGGCTGTGCCACCAGTATACCATCCACGTAAAACGGCTTCTGCCAGCAGGAAATTGGTTTCAGCTGTGGTGTAAATCAGTTTCGCTCCACCCAGGGCCAGTACGGTTTTCTGATTAGGTTCTGAATAGGTTACAAAATCGGTAGGTTTTGCGCTTAGCGTAGCAGGCATGCCCTTTTGTATCGCCATAGAAGTATCGGCAACACCGTTTACGTATACCACAGAAAGAATCCCTAAACGCGGGTCTTTATTGTTTTTCATATAAGTGATGAAGGTATTCTGGTATTTTCCGCCTTCGGGATTGCTGTTACCATCAGCTTTGATGTAATCGCTGTTGTATAAACTTAAGGCAATGGGATTTTTATTGATATCCTGACCAGCGCTCATGTAATTGATTTTAGCAATATCGGCATCATCGGTAATCACACCTCCGGCTATTGCTTTTTTCACCCAGGTTTCGGCCAATGCGGCATCAACCTTAGTTAAACGCATGCCCAGACGGAGCATTAAGGAGTAAGCAAATTTTTTCCACTTAACGGTATTACCCGCATAAATCAAATCAGCCTGACCAAAGGTAGCTTTAGCAGCATTTAAACCTGATGCCGATTCGTCCAGTTCCTTCAGCATGTCTAAATAGATACTTCTTTGCGGATCGTAGGCGGGCTTATAGTTCGAATTGGTATAACCCTGGGCGGCCTCGGTATATGGAATATCGCCGTACAAATCGGTAATGCGGCTGAAACAGTAAGCTCTCCAGATCCGTGCCGAGGCTAATAAATTTACCTGTTCAGGATCGTTTTTCACTGCATTGATCACCAGGGCCAGCTCATTAATTTCCTGGTAGTAAGCATTGCTGAACTGGGCCATAGATTGTTGGCTTTGACTGGAAACATATTTTGATCCGAAACCAGCCACATCATTAAAACTGGTGGTATACTGCATGGTACCCAGCAGCAGAATCAGGTTATTTTTGGCACCATCGTATTGTGCTTTAGTAAAAACATAAGCAGGCTGAATGGTGGTTGAAGATTCAGGATCGGTATTAATTTCCTGAAAATCTTTTGTACATGAAGCTAAAAGGGTGCTGGTTAACGCGATGCAAACAGCGGATTTATATTTGTTGATTAGTTTTTTCATCTTTCAAGTATTAAAATTTAACCATCAGGTTTAAACCGAAAGTACGTGTACGCGGCAATCCGATTGATTCGAAACCCTGGGCATTACCATTTGTAAAACTCGATTCAGGATCGAAATTATCGGTCTTTTTATAGAAGGTCAGGATATTACGGGCAACAAATGAGATACTGGCCGACTGTATTTTAAGAAAATCGAGTTTTTTAACCGGAATATTGTAAGATAAAATGGCCTGGCGAAGTTTGATAAAGCTGCCATCATGTACAAATAATTCTGAATAATTACGCATATCATTATAATAAGCCCTTAGATCGCTTACGGGAATCAACGCTGAATAAGGGTTTCCTGCCTGGTCTACCCCCGAAATGGTCAATCCGTTTTCACGTCCGGGTAAGGTACTCTTTAATAATCCTAAACGGGTGGCATAAACTTCTTTGATGGATAACACCTTATTTCCGAATTTACCATCGATCAGAAAGTTCAGGTTGAAATTACCAAATCTAAAATCCTGTGTTAAGCCCATTGTAAGCGGCGCTACCCCATTTCCAAGTTCTTGTAAACCTGTGGCAACCGGCCGTTTTGTTGTTGAATTATAAACAATCTGGCCTGCTTCGTTTCTGAGCATACGCGTCCCTACAATGGTTCCGTAAGCACTGCCAACGGTTTGGTTAATGTAACCCCAGTTGCCTACGGTACGTGCCATTTCAAAAGTTGTGGTTCCTTCAACCAGTTTTAACACTTCACTTTTATTGTATGCTACATTATAGCTGATATTCCAGCCGAACTTATTGCCTTGCACCGGAGTACCTGTTAAGAGGAACTCTATTCCTTTGTTGCTCAGTTCGCCCACGTTTAATACGGCATTATTATAGCCTGAAGTGGATGAGATGGCTGCATTGAGGATATCATCGGTTGTTTTGCGACTGTAGGCCGTAAAATCCAATCCCAAACGGCCCTTAAACATTTTTAATTCTACACCTGCCTCGTAAGTGGTAGAGGTATAAGGTTTCAGGTTCGGGTTGGTAATGTCGTTCGTGGTTACATTTTGAAGTGGTTGACCTGAACTTGGTACATTACTATAACTTAAATTAATTCTGTATGGATCGGCAGCACCACCTCCTACTTCAGCCCATGATGCGCGGACTCTTAATATATCGATAGAGGATGGCAACTTGAAAGCATCAGATACGACAAAACTACCGCCAACACTTTGATATAAGATACTGTTATTATCCGGACTTAAGGTAGAAAACCAGTCGTTACGTGCGGTATAGGTTAAAAACAAAATACTTTTGTAATCCACATCGGCAGATCCGAAAACCGAATTTGTCCTGATTCTTTGGTAGGTAGGAATCGTGCTGGAAGTGGACAGGTTTTTATAACTGTAGAAAAATGGGATGGTAAAGGTATTTCCATCCATATTTAACTGTTTATTTTCAAACCGGCGGCTGTTGGCTCCGCCCAATATCGAAATGCCTATTTTATCGGCGATCCGGTTTTTATAATTTCCGGTAATCAGCGAGTTGGTTTCAGAAACATCAGATTTAATGCCCGAATACTGGCCTTTCGGAATGTAAATATCTCCGGTAGGCAAAATATTAACATAATTATAGTTATAAAAATCGCGGCTGATTACCCCTTTTAACTGGAAATTTTTCACAATATCATAGGTAATAGAACCCTGGCCGATGAACCTGTTTTTCACATCATTTTGCTGGTATTTATTGATTACAAAATACCCGTTGGTGGCAATACCAGCGTCGTTCCATGGCGTTTGGTTTCCGGCGGCATCGTAACCCGGAGCAAGCCAACGCACATCTACCGTGTTGGCCACTTCATAGGGTGTCCAGTTTGGATTACCCAATGCATCACCAGCCAGTGTTCTGCCGAAACCCTTTTCCAGGTTATATTGTGCTAAACCTTCTACCTTTATTTTATCAGTAATCTTTGCATTAATGTTCAGGTTAGCGGTCTGTCTTTTAAATCTGGTACTGGAAATAATCCCTTTACTATCGAGATCTGACAAAGATAAACGGTAAATAATACCATCTGTACCACCTGAAAATGCAATGGTATTGGTAAAATTTGTTCCTGTAGAATAGAAATTTTTGATATTATCTTTTACTGCGCTGTATGGATGGGTCAATCCGTCTGCGGCCACATAATCAGAACCATCTATCTTCGCCCCAAACGATAAACGACCAGTAGCAATCGCATCGTTCTTCGTCATGGGTTTAACCCCACCAAGCCCCTGTCCGTATTCATACTGGTAATCATTATCATTAATGGCATTCTCAATGGTAAAGGTGGTGTTATACTCCACGCCAATACCTTTTTGTTTAATTCCTTTTTTTGTCGTGATTAAAATTACCCCATTACTGGCGCGAGAACCGTACAGGGCGGCAGCGGTACCACCCTTTAATACCGTAATACTTTCAATATCATCAGGATTGATACTTGAAATTCCATCACCCCTATCCACATTGGTAGCTAATCCATTCGTAGTTGCTGCACCACCTGGTACGCTGTTATCAATAGGCATTCCGTTAACCACATAAAGCGGCTGGTTGTTTCCGTTAAATGAACCATTACCACGGATGATTACCCGGCTGGATCCGCCCGGACCGGTGGATAAACCCGTAGCATTAACCCCTGCAATTTTACCTGTTAAAGCATTAGCTACGTTATTTTCGCGGGCCTGTGTAAATTCAGATCCTTTAACTTCTGTAACGGCATAGCCTAAAGCTTTGCTATCACGTTTTATACCCAGGGCAGTTACCACCACATCATTTAAGCTGCTGGCACTTTCCTTCAGCTTTATGCTTATCGGTGTTTTAAAATCATTTACCGGAAATTCAAGCGTTTCATAACCTACAGATGCAATGCTTAAAATGATGGGTTTCCCAGCCAGTTCGTTCGGAATGGTGATGCTGAATTGCCCCTGCGCATCGGTCGAAGCACCGGTTTTAGTACCTTTGATATATACGGTAGCTCCTATCAACGGCAGGTTATCACTTGCTGAAAAAATGGTGCCCTTAATTACATCAGCTGCGTTTCCGGCCTGCGTATTAATAATGATATACTGCGACTCGCTGATCTTATTAAAATCCAGTGAAGATCCGTTTAAAGCAAAGGTTAAAGCTGTTTTGGCATCGCCAAAGGCCATCAGCTGTGTTTCAGTCAGGTTACTATCTTTATTTTCCAGAATACCTGCTTTATACGCTATTTTAATATCAAATCTGGTTTTGATCAGTTGTAAGGCGGTTTTAAGCGATAGTTTATTATCGCTAAGGCTTTGCGCTTTTATGCCATTTACATGTGCCACATTGCGGGCCAGGAGCTGGGCGGAACAAAATAATGTACACGCACAGAACATCAAAGTAAGACAGCTGTGTCCAGCTACCCTCCTAAGGTAGAGTATTCTCATAATCCTGTTTAGTTTAGTTGTTGTTGGTTAATTGTTGTGGTTAATTATAGCTTAGGTCAGATTCAAGCGCTTAAATCTTCTCCAAACTATTTGGTTATGGTTATTTTCTTATTGTTTGTTTTAATATTGAGGTGTAAGGTAGTCGATAAAATCTGAAGCAATTCTTTAACGCTGCCGACATTAATTTCGCCTTCAACCTTAAGTTCGTTTATTTTTTTATCGTCTAACACAACTTCATAGCCCAGATCATCCTGTAATACACCGATCATCTCTTCCAGACTGGCATTCTGAAATACGAGCTGACGATTGATCCAGGCGGTTAAATGTTGCGGATTAAGCATTTTCTGGTGAACAAGATTACTTTCATCAGCATGTTTTACCAAATCACCGGGCTTCATCACAAACTGCATCCGCTTTTTATTGATATCGTCATAATCTACCCTGATCTTTCCCGTTAATAAACCTATACTGGTTTTTTCATGCCTGCTTTTTACATTAAAGGTGGTTCCTAATACTTCGATGTTCAGGTCTCCGCAATGCACTATAAATTTTTCATCCGGCTGGATGTGGTTCGTATCGATGTTGATGTGCTTCACCTTAAATAAAGCCTCACCATCAATCCACACTTCCCTTGGACCATCATTAAAATTGGCAGCGTAACTGATTTTTGAATTCCCATTTAATGTCACTTCCGACCCATCCGGCAGGGTGATGGTTTTGATTATGCCATAATCAGTTTTAACTGCATCTTTATTCCACATCGTGAAGTAGAGTACTGCAGATAAAAGGACTACTGCAAAAACTGCGGCTACCTTAAAGAAAGGTGAAAAAGAAAGTTTTTTGATTTTTGGCTCTCCTGCTGTTATACTGACAGAAATTTTTTCAAAAAGAGATTGCTGTGCCTGCTCATTACTGAAAACTTTTTGCTGGCGGTAAGCCGAAATGGTATCAAAAGCAGCAAGGGCAATTCTGCTTTTATATGGATGTGCTGCTCTAAATTTTTCCCAGGCCAATACATCTGAAGCATTTTGCTCCACAACAAATGCCAAAAAAGCATCATCGTTCAGAAAATCTTCAAAAGTGTAGTTTATAAATTTAGAAAAATCCATATATCCGCAATTATATATCCCTATATACATGGACCAGCCTAAATTATCCCTACATTTTTGAAAAAAAATTAATTTATTTCCAAAAGTGCTCTTTTTGACCCGATAATAGCTAACATCATCATTAAATCGACCAGCTTAACCCGCTCCTGAAGTTTACCAATGGCCTTATAAAGCAGTTTATAGGTGGATGTAATATTCAGGTTCATAATATCTGCAGCCGCTTCGTAGCTCAGGCCTTCATAAAACCTCAAATAGATAATTTCCTGTTGCCTGGACGAAAGGGTTTGGATCGCCTCCTTTAACTTGCGCTGAAGTTCCTTCTTGGACTCATCTTCCATAAAAACGGTATCAAATGATACTTCAAAGTTAAATGGATAATCTTCAGCTGAGTCTATTGCCACGAAACGCTGCTGAGCGTCCATCTTCCTGAGCAATAAGTTCCGCAGCGATTTGTAGAGGTAGTTTTTTACCGAAACGGGGTTACCTAACTGTTCGCGCTTCGCCCATAAATTCACAAATAAATCGTGTACCGCATCCTCGATCAGGCTCACATCCCTGGTAAATTTATACCCGTAATTATTAAGCGCCTTAAAATGAATATTATACAACTGCCTGTAGGCATTCCAATCCCCTCCCTTAAAGGCATTCCATTCGGGCGCAGTGGTTTCATGAAGTTGAACCTTTTTTAACGGCATAGGGATTATTCGTTTTACTAACTTAGCAAAATTAAGCTACGAAAGGAATTTATTGAGAAATTATGGTTGAAATTTATGGTTTTTAGGGGAAAGTATGAATATAAACAAAAAGCCTTTAAATCTTGCGATCTAAAGGCTTTTCGTTTTTGTGTCGGGATGGCAGGATTCGAACCTACGACCTCCACATCCCAAATGTGGCGCGATACCGGGCTACGCTACATCCCGAACATTGGTATCGATCTTTTTTAATCCTGTTGTAAAGTGGATTGAACTTTTAGTCGGGATGGCAGGATTCGAACCTACGACCTCCACATCCCAAATGTGGCGCGATACCGGGCTACGCTACATCCCGAACTTTGGTATCGATCTTTTTTAACCTTATTTCTAAGGGTTGGCAAAGATATGGATTTTATTGGGTTTTTCCATTTATTTACCAACTTTTTTTATTTCAGCGGTGAGGGCGGGATTCGAACCCGCGGTACCGTTACCAGTACGACAGTTTAGCAAACTGTTCCTTTCGGCCTCTCAGGCACCTCACCTTTCAACCTCCTTTTTCCGCCCTACCGGCGTTGTTTTGAGGTCTGCAAATATAGTAAAACAAGTTATCGAACAAAAAAAAATTACAAATTTTGTTGATAATCTATGCGCACATGATAGATGCTCATCAGCATTGTCTTGAATATCAATTTGATAGTCTCAATATCTTTTAACGTCAAATCGCAGTCATCCAGCTGATTTTGCTCCAATTTATAGTTGATGATGCGCTCAACGATATCGTTTATGTTCTGCGCATCGGGATTTTTCAGACTTCTTGAGGCTGCTTCCACCGAATCGGCAAGCATTAACACCCCGGTTTCTTTGCTAAAAGGTATAGGGCCGGGATAGCGGAAAATATTTTCGTCGACGAATTTTTCGGGTGTATTTTTCAAAAACGACTGATAAAAATAATCCACCCGGGTATTTCCATGATGTGTCCTGATAAAATCAATAATGGCTTCAGGAATCTGGTTTCTTCTTAAAATTTCAATCCCCTTGTGCACATGCTGAATGATGATCTGCGCACTTTGCTCGTAAGGCAATTTATCATGCGGACTCACAGCGGTATTCTGATTTTCGATAAAATATTGTGGATTGTCTACCTTACCAATATCGTGATACAAGGCCCCTGCCCTAACCAGCACAGAATTACCACCAATTTTAAATATTGCTGCCTCAGCAAGGTTAGCCACCTGCAACGAATGCTGAAAGGTTCCAGGCGCTTTAAAAGCCAGTTCCCTTAACAGTTTATTATTGGTATTGGTGAGTTCGATCAGCGCTACATCCGAAGTGATGCCGAAAATACGCTCAAACAGGTAAATTAACGGATAAGCCAGGAGCGATAACAATACACTAAAAACAAAAGGGACAAAATTTACCCATTCGATTTCGCGGAAAGACCCTTCGCGGAGCAAGGCAATACCTACAAATGATACAAAATAGGCCAGCAGAATAAATAAGGCCGAAACCAGAAACCGCTCGCGCTTTACAAAGTTTTTGATGCTGAATATTGCCACCATACCCGCAGTAACCTGGTAGAACACAAATTCGAAACTATTGGCCACAAAGAAACCGGCAATTAAAATCACCAGCATGTGAAGGTAAAGCGCCAAACGGGTATCGAACAGGATCCTGATGATAATCGGCACCACACAAAAGGGAATATAGTACAAACTTGGGATCTCCATCTTAATGGCCCAGGTTAAAGCCAGCAACATTCCTGTGGTGACAATAAGGATTAAGGAAAGCTGGCGGTTATCGGCAAAAATATCTTTCCGGAAAAGAAAAAGGAACGACATTAATATGGTTACAATGAAGCCAACCAACACTACCTGCCCTAAATAAACCAGTGCCCTGCTGCCAATGGTTTTGGTTTGTGCATCGTAAGTAGCTTTATAAGATTCCAGTTTCTGATAAATTTCCTCGTCAATCACATCGTTCTTGGCAACAATAAGCTCCCCCTTTTGCACCATCCCTTTGGTAGTGGAAATGTTGTTCACCGTATTATCCTGGATGGTTTGCGTCAACCGTTCATCAAATATGATATTCGGGGTAATATGATCAATGGCCAGGTTTGCCACCAGGTCGCCCATAACCTGATTGGGCGCCTTAAAATTATCTTTAAAAAAATTCAGGGCCGATTCAGCAGTAAAAACATCCTGTGTATTTTTCTCCTGCGCCACATTGTTTTCAACCAGTGAAAAATCATAGTTTTTACCGCCCGCCTGGTGTTTCACATTCAGACCAATAATACCTTTCTGGTAAATGCGCTGCAATAATTTATACGCCGCACTTTTATAAGTATCCCGCTCTTTCTCGCTAAGCTGTTTCGACCTCCACTTCACATCAAATTCATTCGCAAACTCTTCCAATGCATTGTCCGTAACACTCCTGTCTAGTTGGTAAACGGGCAGAATATCTTTTAAAGCGTTCTTTTTATCTGCACTAACCTGCGGATTGGTTTTTAAAATAGCAAAACTGAAAGGCGAAATCAGATCTTTGTTTTTCCATACTGCATTTTTTTCAAACTCATATCTAAACCGGGGCTGTTTGGGCAGGAATAGCGTAATAATGAAAACGGTAAATATCATCATCACATATTTCAGGTTTGATGAATATTTACGGTAAAGGATCTTATGCGAATTTCTTTTGATTTTGGCCAAAGCGATGTATTTATAGTATTGTCAAAAATAACATTTTTATCTAATATACATTTTGTGCGTTTTGTTTGCAATTACCAGATTTTATATTTTACTTTATGATATCAAATTAATATCAATTATGTATCAAGAAAAAATTATCAATCCGCCATCTGGCTATTTAACTTTCGCACTAAGCTTAGCATTATTGGGCGCTTCAATTTTCTGTTTTGTTTCAGGAATTTTTCTTTGGGGAGGTGTACTATTGGCCATAGATGTATTTTTACTCTTTCCGGGCTTCTTAATCATCAACCCCAACCAATCGATGGTACTCACCCTGTTCGGAAAATATATGGGCACGGTAAAAGCTGACGGCTTTTTCTGGGTAAATCCTTTAACGGCAAAAAGGCGGGTATCGTTAAAAGCAAACAATTTAAACGGGCAGCAATTAAAGGTGAACGATAAACTGGGTAATCCGATAGAAATTGCGGCCGTTGTTGTCTGGAAAGTAAACGAAACGGCTAAAGCCGTTTTCTCTGTCGAAAATTACATGCAATATGTCAACATCCAGAGCGAAGCTGCCGTAAGGCACCTGGCCAATATCTTTCCTTATGATCATGCTGAAGGAGAAGAAACGAGCATTACCTTAAAAGATGGTGCCGAAAAAGTAAGTGAACTTTTGGAGAGTGAACTGAATGAGCGTTTATCGCGCGCAGGCATCGAGGTTTTGGAGGCCAGGATATCGCATCTGGCTTATGCACCTGAAATTGCCAGCGCCATGTTACAGCGTCAGCAGGCTACAGCAGTTATTGCAGCGCGTAAATTAATTGTTGAAGGTGCAGTGGGCATGGTAGAAATGGCATTGGAAAAATTATCGCAAAAAGGAATTGTAGAACTGGATGAAGAGCGTAAGGCAGCTATGGTAAGCAATTTACTGGTTGTACTTTGCGGCGACCGCCATGTGCAACCTGTGGTAAACACCGGCACTTTATATAATTAGGTAAATGGAATTTGAGGAGCAACAGCATTTAAAATTGTGGTGGCTATACCTCCTCGTAGGTGTTGATGCCATCATTGTATTATGCATCGTACTTTTTGACAAAGGAGGCATGAGTTTTACAGATTTAAAAGCTGTTTATTTTGCACCCCTTTGGGCCGTAATTTTACCTTTTGCCATTATTTACCTCATCCAGCAAAATGTTTTAACACTGCGGATCAACGAAGAAGGAATTTATTACCGTTATTTTCCATTCAAAGCCAGATTAAAATACCTTAAATGGGATGAAATAGCGAAAGCCCACATAACGAAATATGATGCGTTTGGTGATTATGGCGGCTATGGCGTTAAAATCAGGCTTTGGTTTAAATTTGATGATAAAGCCTATATCTTAAACGACAAAAACAGGGGCTTGCAGCTGGAATTTAAAAACGGCAAAAAACTGCTGTTCAGCTCAAATAGAATTGATGAAATGGAATTATTCCTGATCAACTTAAAAACAAGGTATCATATACAAGCAATACAATAAGAATGGCGGAGAAAGATAAAAAAGCGTTTGTATTAAGAATTAGTCCTGCTTTATTAAAAGAAGTGGAAAACTGGGCCGCCGATGAGTTTAGAAGTACAAACGGGCAGATCGAGTTTCTGTTAACACAGGCATTAAAATCAAGAAAAAAGGGGAAAGCAAAGGAAGAATAAATTTTGGAGTCTAGCTGGAAATTGAATACGATAAACTATGAACTGTAAACTACAGCTTGCCAACTGGTAAATAATATGGGCGTTCCCCCATCCCGATGAAAAAATCGGGATGGGGTCGGGCTTTTCAGGGCTGCGCTGCGCTCCGGTACCGATAAAGGATCGGTACTAAACCCTTACAATCCCTAACGCAAAACCCACCGTTTTACATCAAACTACTTAACCACCCCGCCCTGCGGGCACCCAACCTGGATAAGGAGGGGAGTAAAAACCTAAAGGAAAGAAATAGCTTTTTAAACAGCATCACGACACTAAAGCATTAAACAAGTTCTTTATAACAAACTAATCAACCACCCCGCCCTGCGGACACACCTCCTGGATAAGGAGGAGAGTAAATACCTAAAGGAAAGAAATAGCTTTTTAAACAGCATCACGACACTAAAGCATTAAATAACTTCTTTATAACAAACTAATCAACCACCCCGCCCTGCGGACACCCCTCCTGGATAAGGAGGGGAGTAAACTGGTTCCGGAATTCAGAGACCCGAAGCAGTACCAGCCCAGGTAATTAAACCTGATGGCAGCGGCAGCCCCGAAGCATGAGGGCTACAGCGTACAGCAGGACTGCACTAAGCGAAAAGCATATAACCGTTCATTTCCAAAAAACCTAAATTGATTAAAACAAACGTCATCAAATTTAAGTGTTAAGCTAGCTTATTTATAACGAGCTGATCAACCACCCCGCCCTGCGGGCACCCCTCCTGGATAAGGAGGGGAGTAAAAACTTACAGGAAAGAAATAGCTTTTTAAACAGCATTACTGCACTAAAGCATTAAACAACTTCTTTATAACAAACTAATCAACCACCCCGCCCTGCGGACACCCCTCCTGGATAAGGAGGGGAGTAAACTGGTTCCGGAATTCAGAGACCCGAAGCAGTACCAGCCCAGGTAATTAAACCTGATGGCAGCGGCAGCCCCGAAGCATGAGGGCTACAGCGTACAGCAGGACTGCACTAAGCGAAACGCATATAACCGTTCATTTCAACAAAACCTAAATTGATTAAACCAACGTCACAAAATTTAAGTGTTAAGCTAGCTTATTTATAACGAGCTGATCAACCACCCCGCCCTGCGGACACACTTCCTGGATAAGGAGGGGAGTAAACTGGTTCCGGAATTCAGAGACCCGAAGCAGTACCAGCCCAGGTAATTAAACCTGATGGCAGCGGCAGCCCCGAAGCATGAGGGCTACAGCGTACAGCAGGACTGCACTAAGCGAAAAGCATATAACCGTTCATTTCCAAAAAACCAAAATTGATTAAAACAAACGTCATCAAATTTAAGTGTTAAGCTAGCTTATTTATAACGAGCTGATCAACCACCCCGCCCTGCGGGCACCCCTCCTTGGTAAGGAGGGGAGTGAAAACTTACAGGAAAGAAGGACCTTTAGCCATCAGATCGGGTTTAGGCACTAACGGTTACAGCACTAACACCCGCAATCTTATCTCCCGACCTTCCATGACTGATCAAACGTTTGCGCATGATAAATAAAAAGATACGGAGAACTGTTCCAACGAAGAATAAATCACCTATAAAACAAACTTCTACTTTTCAACATACCACCTCAAATTGCACCGATCATTTTAATATTATTTTAGAACTATTTCCTGATTTTGATCAATTTCGCTTATTATTTCTTCAAATTCCTGCTGTCTGGCCACGTACTTGTTTAATAAATCGATCTGATTTAAGCCCCTTAACAAATTCTGCTCAGGATAATTTGTTTTATAGTAAATATCACCGTTCAAGAAATCGGTGATGAACCTTACAGCCTGCATGTAAATCATAAATTTGCCTGAATAGATAAAGAACTGTTTTTCAGCCGAAGTTAAAACCTGGTTCATTTCTTCCATGTAGCCCTTATAAATTGCAGCAAAAACATCATTTCTAATGGAAATTTTATTAAAATCGTGTTCTTCTTCATTGGCTTCTGAAAGATAGGTGCGCATCATATCCCCCACATCGCTGATAAAGTATCCCGGCATTACCGTATCCAGATCAATTACACCTAAACCTACCCCTGTTTCGGACTGTAGCAAAACATTGCTTATTTTGGTATCATGATGTACCACCCGCAAATGCAGTTCACTGCTTTTTACCATTTGGGTATACTGCGCTTCTATATCGTAATACCTGATGATTTCTTCTATCGCAAAACTTGCCTTAATCATCCTTTCACTACTGGTTTGCGCTAGCGCGTTTTTAAACTGCCTTACACGTAAGGGAAGGTTATGAAAATCTTTGATAGTAGGTTTTAATTGTTGAGCTTTGAAGGCATGAAGCATCCTGCTGAACTGACCAAACTGTTTAGCGGCTTGATAGGCCTGTTCCGGACGTTGCACAGAATCAATCGTACAGGAATGTGCTATAAAGGGAAAAAGCCTGTAAAAACGATCATTTACCACTACAAAATCATCCCCGTTTGAGGCGTTGATTGGGGCAACAAATAAATAATCGGGAGCGGTTTGATCCAGATATTCTTTTATCGCCCTGATATTATCAGCAATATACTCAGGCTTAGGAAAAACCGTTGTATTTACCTCTTGTAAAATATAGGCCAAACCTTCGCGGCAAACTTTCCAGGTATGGTTGATTAACCCCGAGCCGAAAGGTTCAATTTTACAGCTTTCTGCGTGAAGTCCGTAAGCACTTAAAACTGCCTGAAGCATAAGACTATTTAAATGAAAAATTGTTTACAAAAACTAATGCTAAATATGCAAACAGGTTGATTATTGAGGTATGGCTGGTATACCAAAGCCAATACTAAAACCGAAGCTAAAAACCGCTGTCGTCTAAAGCAAAGGTATTTTTACGGTCTTTCCATTTTCCTTTGGTAAAATCAGGGAATTTCTGCGGCATATTACCCTCTTTTAACGATTTTGTAGAAAGTGGGCTGATCACACTCATAGTTACTGAATCGTATACATCAATAGGTGTTTGTTTTTTCTGTTTTACTGCCTGGATAAATGCATTGAATACAAACCAATCCATGCCGCCGTGACCTGCGCCAACGGCTTCTGCTTCGTATTTTTTCCAGAGCGGATGATCGTACCTGGCAAACCATTCCTGGGCAGGGTCCCATACATCGTCTTTTTTTGATTTATGATCAATATAAACCGATTTGTTAACATCCATCCAAATCCCTTTGGTCCCCTGCACCCTGAAACCGAGCGAATACGGACGGGGCAAGTGTGTATCATGACTCAGCAAAACGGTTTCTCCATTTGCACAATTGATCATGGTAGTGGTTACATCGCCGTTTTTATAATTGATTTTGGCATTGGGATGGCCAGGCGACATTTCTTCTACATAAGCGGCCAATCCCTTGGCTTTGGAACTAAAGGACACCAAACTGGTAAAGCGATTTCCTCTGTTAATATTGGCATATTGCATGATCGGACCCGCTCCATGGGTTGGATATAAATCCCCGTCCTGATCGATATTAAACTGCGTACGCCACTGAGCCTCGCTCAAGGCCTTAGGGCCAAACTCTACTCCGCCGCCATAATATTCTTTACCATTATTAAACAGTACGTTCCTTAAATTATGCTGGTAACCGCCTTCAAGGTGCACCAACTCGCCAAAGAGTCCCTGCCTAACCATATTTAAAGCTGCCATTACGTCCCTACGGTAACAAACGTTTTCCAAAGTCATGTAAGGCATGCCTGTTTTTTCAGATGTATTTACAATATCCCAATGATCTTCTACCGTTAAACCGGCAATTACTTCACAGCCTACATATTTACCTGCTTTCATGGCATCAACCGACTGGTCGCGGTGGAACTGCCAGGGTGTTGCAATAATTACGGCATCAATATCTTTACGGTCTAAAAGTTTTTTATAAGCGTCTAAGCCTCCGGTATATTCTGTTGCCGCGGGCCTACCCTTTTTGGCTATGAAATTTCGACAGATTTTAAGTGAACTTTCCTGCGTATCGCAAATGGCAACAATTTCTACATCATCTCTCAGGGCGCCTTCAGAAATATGGCTCATCCCACGTGCCCCTACCCCGATATAACCTAATCTTACTTTTGCACTGTCTGATGATGCGAATAAACTTCCGGTTGGCAGGATGGTTAAGCCCGCAGCCGTAAATGCGCCATTTTTGATAAATTCTCTACGTTCCATTGGTGTTTTTATTTATGGTTTAGGTTTAAATTGAACTGATCGATTAAGCAAACTCCTCTAACAGGTGTGCAAGTGTTTTTCCCGATGCTGATCAGTATTTGTTAAAAGTAAGACAAGCTCCTGAGGATTACAAGGCCAATAACAACGCAAACGATTGACTAATTTTGATCTGGGCAGATTTATTACCTGATGGCATCAAAATCTGCCTGAAAGCATTAAACCTGTGCTGCCTTGCTGATGGAAAGGCATGAAAGTAAAATTTCCTTCTTTTTTGGTGGTAAAAAGTCTTTTCATATAAGGATACACCAAATACGATATCTTCGTAGCAGCAATCCCGAATCCGGCGCCGGCTACCACATCGCTAAACCAATGTTTATTGTTATACATCCTTAATGTTCCGGTGGCCGTGGCTACGAAATAACCTGCATAACCAATCCACGGGTTAACATCTTTATATTCCTGGTGCAGAAATTCTGCCGCCATAAATGCAGAAGCCGTATGCCCCGAAGGAAAAGAGTTGAACCCCGATCCGTCAGGCCTTTCTCTACCAACGCCCTTCTTCACAAAATGGGTAGAAACGCCCATAATAGCAGCAGAGGTTACATATAACATGGAAGCATCAAATAAATTATGTTTACCTTTTATCCCTGATAAATTTAACGCATAAACCGCAGCAGCAGGCGCAAACTGCATATAATCATCAACATGTGCCGCAAATAACGGATGATCTTCCTGTAATTCGGCCCTGGTACTTACATCGAGTTGTTTTAATGGACCATGATCGTAAACGGCCGCGAAACCATAGCCAGCAAATAAAACAGGTACAACAAACGCTGCCGGCATAAATTTTTTCTTAGGAACGGGATTACCGGCATACCACCGCCCTACCGAGTCTACAGGAACAATACTAAGCGAATCTATACTTTGAATGTGCTGAATATTTGATATCGCATAGGCCTGAGCTAAACCACTTATCATCAATAACGTTATTAAAAAACTTTTCATCATTTGACTTTTAACCAAAACTATAACCGAATTATGGAGAAATTCTGAAGTAACGATGAAAGGACTTTTTGGGATCAGATATTTGTAGCGCATCCGCCACTCATGGTAGTGAAGCCCAGATCAAAGATTATTAATGTAAATGTTCTTTTGGATTTAACCTGATCCTTTTCGATTGTGTGATATAAAAGTGAGCCTTCCACATCAAAAATTAACTGATTATGAAAACAAGCGCAACAAATTATTAAATAAATTACTTTAATAATATCTTTAACCTGACCAAACCTTCAGGATTTCTTCAGAATTGGAAAGTATCTTGGCCAGATTATTAAAATTTGCCGGGTAACTCCTGTTTTGGATCCACCGTTAATTATGAGCATTAAAGAAAAAACAAATAAGCTGTTACAGCACAGATTCGGACCAGTCTTTTTAGTCACTGCGTTATTATGGAGCATTTCGTTACTCACCAGAATCGCCTTATTGATTTATAGTGCATCTGCTGTTGACTGGTCTATACTTAATCTCCTTAAAATTCTGTTCATTGGCTTATTTTACGACCTTGCAGCGGCATCATTCGCCATCATTCCCATTGTCATTTACCTTTGGATACTGCCTTCTAAATGGTATTCCGGCAAATTCAACCGGTCATTATTGTTTATTTACTTTTTCTTTGTGGTTTTCACACTCATTTTCAATGCCATTTCAGAATGGTTTTTTTGGGAAGAGTTTTCGGTCCGCTACAATTTTATAGCGGTAGATTACCTGGTTTACACTACAGAAGTAATTGGAAATATCCGCCAATCGTACCCGATAAACAGCATTATGGTAGGTTTGGTTGTGGTTACCCTATTGGTTGTTTACGGGTTGAGAAAACCAATCACTGCCTCAACCTATCATAAAACAGGTTTTGCCAAACGCAATGCAACAGCCCTGGTTTTGTTGTGTTTACCGGTACTCACCTATTTTGGTGTAAGCCATAAATTGAAATACCTGAGCAAAAACCAGTATGTAAATGAACTTTCGGGCAATGGGATGTATGATTTTGGATTTGCTTTTTGGAATAATCAGCTAGATTTTAATACGTTCTATAAAACGCTACCGCTCAAAAAAGCAGAAAGCATTTTGCGCAATTTACTTCAGCAAGACTCAACTGCAACAGGAGAATTTAAAAATACGTCCAGAGCCATTAGCAGCACCGGTACTGAAAATAAAATGAATGTGGTATTAATCAGTGTAGAGAGCTTGAGTGCTGAGTTTTTGGGTGCTTTTGGCAATACACAGCATATTACGCCACAACTTGATTCACTTGCCAAGAAGGGTTTGCTTTTTAGCAATCTTTATGCATCAGGCACGCGCACGGTACGAGGCTTAGAGGCCCTTTCGCTTTGTATTCCACCTACACCGGGCCAATCCATAGTTAAGCGCCCTGATAATAAAAACCTGTTTACCTTAGGTAATATATTTCGTTCTAAAGGCTACAACAGCAGGTTTATTTATGGTGGTTACGGGTATTTTGATAACATGAACGATTTTTTTTCCAATAATGGCTACCAGGTAACAGATAGAAGTGCTCTTCAGGACTCAGAAATCCATTACTCAAACATCTGGGGGGTGGCCGATGAAGATTTGTTTACGCTTTCGTTACGTGAGCTGGATCACGACTATCAAAATAAAAAACCTTTTTTCGCGCATATTATGACGGTTTCTAACCACCGTCCCTACACTTACCCTGAAGGCAGGATCGATATTCCATCGCACACCGGCAGAGAAGGTGCAGTTAAATATACTGATTATGCTATAGGTAAGTTTATACGCGAAGCAAGACAGAAACCCTGGTTTTCCAATACCTTATTCGTTATTGTTGCCGACCATTGTGCATCAAGTGCTGGCAAAGTAGAGTTACCGGTTGATAAATACCATATTCCAATGATTTTTTACAGTCCAGGACATATCGCCCCGGGCAAATTCGAAAAACTTACCGCACAGATTGATATTGGCCCTACTATTCTGGGTTATCTGAATTTCAGTTACAGCAGTAAGTTTTTTGGCCAGGATGTATTTAAAATGAAGGATAGTGATGAACGGGCTTTTATCAGCACCTACCAGAGTTTGGGCTACATCAAAAACAAAACCCTGGTTATTTTAAATCCGCAAAAAAAAGTGGCTACCTACAGGCCCGACTTTACCAATGGCGGTGCTGTAGCCATACCGGCAAACCTGAGATTGACTGATGAAGCAATATCCAATTATCAAATGGCATCGTACCTATACCAAAATGGTTTATACGGCTTTGAAGCTAAAAAGTAGCATTAATAACATGCTCACAAGTACTGGCTGGCTGATCTTGAATGGGGTTAATGCGATATCATTAGCACCTGGTTAAAAAAGGTTTAAATAGGTGGTCATGTTGGGACCGACTGGTAGCAGATCAAAACCTGGAATACCAGGTTTTGGTTGATAAAGCTGGTTACCTGGAGGGCCAGCTTAGCTTTTGTGCAGCTGGTGAACAATCGCCCTTTTAATTCGTATGCGGAAGTAATCGTAAAACAGTGCGACCAATAGAAATCCTACCGGAACAAAAAAAGCGTGAAAACCAATATGCAGGTAGGCAACTCCTCCTATCACCCCTCCTGTTAAGAAAGAAACGATAATCACCAGTTTAAGCAATATGCGGCGTTTCAGTACATTGTTCAAATTTTTTCGCGACAATACAGCAACAGACAGGTCGATGCCTAAATCTGTAAACATACCAGTGAGATGCGTAGTACGAACAACAGCGCCCGACACCACGGAAACCAGCGCATTTTGCATACCCATGGCAAGCAGGAGGCTGCCAGCCAAATATTCCGTTTCAGACAGGGAATGGTTATAGCTGCCACCAGCCAGTGCCACGAATAGCATAACTGCAATGATAAATAATATGGGTACCGTATAAGCAAATGGACGGTTACGGCCGATCCTTCCGATATACCAACTGGAAGCAAATGCACCAAAAAGAAAAAGGGTGAGCCAGAGTGTTACCACCCCTGCAGCACGTAAATCCATTTTAGCCAGGTTTACAGCCAATAATGCGGCATGACCGGTTACGTTGGTGGTTAACACGGCAAAAGCAATAAAACCGGCAGCATTAACAAAACCTGCATTAAGGCATAACAAAACGGCCAAACGTAAGTTATGGCTGAAACTTCTTTTTTCACCGAGGTGTCTTAACATCCTGTAAAAATTGAAAAAAATGTGGCAGATATTATGCTGAAATTCAATTTGCAGTGCAAGATTGAAATTAGCAGCCTTAATAGGAAATCAATATGGTAAAAAATCTGTAATTATTATACAGGCTTTGATTTAAATGATCTGTTTTTTCGAATAAATGAGCAATAATTGTTAGTGCCTGCCGGAACAGGTGACTTTAAAAACCGGCTGAAGTTTTATTTTGACTTTTGGGCAAAACATACATTCCCGGAATTTTAAAAGTTACCGGAAGGTATTAAGGGTATTCCCCGAACGAATTTTCGGGGAAACGCTGCACATGGCCTGATGTATTAAATGTACCTGAGAAGAATTGACCAGGAAGGTTGATACTATTTTAAGGCATCAGTCATTTACCCATATCACTCGAATTCAACAATTTATGCACCTAAAGTAATAACATCAGATTGTCGCTTCATGTAACTTAGCTACTAAAATCTTTATCGAAATAATACAAAGGATATGCATTACAGGTAGATTCCGATATACCAGGTATTATCTGGCATTTTTCATGACACTGAATTTCCGGAGACAGTGCAGGCAGATGAACCGGGCCTTGATAAACGGGAGGAACAGTTTTACGGCAGCGGGTCGATGTGTTCTTTCGCATTCGCCCGTTTTTTTACACCAGGGGCATTTTAAATTTTGATTTTTGATATGCATATGACTTAGAAGATATATTTAGCGATCAAATAGATTAAAAACCGGAACCAAATAAGGGCACTTAGCCAAACACCTCCCCATACGATTATTTTTTTTATATCCATGCTCTTTTTATTTTTTAACATCAGAGATTCTCAAGGATCGATTTTAACCTTGAATCCGGAACTTAAACCCGCATCAATTAAAACATTTGCGTTGGTAAAAGCTGTTTGATTATTGTGGTGTACATACGCCTATTTGATGACGGAAATCCCAGAATATTTGTTCGGCATGTTTCTTAGCATACACCTTCCGGACTCCATTTTCGAGCATGCACACAATCTCTCCCGGATCTTCACTTGAGGTGCAACCGAACAGAATAATCGAAGGATAACGTTCCCTAAGTTGTCTGGCAGATTCAATGCCGTCCATCACAGGCATATGAAGATCGAGGATACATAGCTGAGGCAGACACTCTAATTGGCCCAGTCCATCTAAAAGATCTGCACCGTTAAGTGCTGAAAACACCAGATCAAACCCGCCAACCCGCTTCGCAAAAGCATCAATAAAAAAATGCTGAATTTCAGAATCGTCCGCTATGGCGAACCTTATTTTTGCTAAATTGCTAACTGGTCTATGTTCCATTTTTGAAGCGTATAATCTTAGTCTTTTCCAGACTAGTATTAATATTTTTACAATTGGTTACCAGCTTGTTTAAATGGAAAAAAGCACCACCAGGATGCTTTTTTTGAAATGAAACATTTTTGTTAAAAAAACCTGTTTTATTTAAAACAGAGGGTTTTAGCTTTTGTTTAGTTTAACTTTTTTTTATATTTGCGTATCAAACAGTAGTCTGGAAAAGACCAATTTTCTTACTAATTTGCTTGAAAATTAGCAACATATCTTTTCCATGATCACCATCTCGTTTAATTTATTGGATAAACCCAACTCAAGCGTTTTGCTTTTGGAGTTACATAATTCCATCGGACAATTGCATCAGTTACAAACGCCCTTCCGTATTGCTAAAGAATTGTGGGACCAGCAGCAGCAGCGACCTCATAATATTTATCTGAAGCGCTGCAAAAAGCTTAATCATGGCCTGAACAGGTTACGCATTAAAATAGCCGGCTACCTGGAGTCGATATCCTGGAATTTCGATAAAATCTCTCTCAGAGCGCTTTCAAAGAACATCCGCGAAGCTGCGAAAACGGAAAATGCCAGATGCCCCGAAGAAAGCCTGTTGTGGCATATGGAAAACTACATCGCTGCCAGATCACACCTGATCTGTAAATCTACGCACAGGCGATATTTAGTCTTTTACAACCTGTTAGAGCGTTTTGAAGGCCACCTGATGCGGCACCTGATGATCAGTGAGGTTAACGGATCTTTTGTAAAGGAGTTTCTTAACTACTGCAAACGCGAGGCTTTTGCCACCAGTACAACATACCGTACCGTAAATTTTATTAAAACTGTACTTAATCACCTTGAAAAACGTGGAATACGCACCTTTGCATATGAACTGGAACTGCCAAAGGAGCGAAAGCAAAGGCCTTTTGTAACCCTTACGGAAGATGAACTCGTCAAAATCAAACGAATGGAACTGCCAAAAAACTTACAAGCGGCAAGAGACTGGCTGATCATCAGCTGCTATACGGGCCAAAGGGTATCGGATTTTATGGAGTTTAGCACTTCCAAAATACAGGACGTGGAGGGCATGGAATGTATATCTTTTGTACAAAAGAAGACGTTGCGCAATGTGATACTTCCTCTTCATCCAGCGGTACAGGTTATCAAGCTGAACAACAATGGTAATTTCCCGCAAAAGATTTCCCCTGAAAAATATAACCAGCAGATCAAAGAGATCGTTCGTCAGGCGGGTTTCGATACACAGATCAGCATTGGTAAAAGAACAGGTTTCAGGGTTATTACGGGCATGATCCCTAAATGGAAAGCCGTTACCAGCCACATCGGCCGACGGAGCTTTGCAACTAATTTTTACGGCAAAATACCCACTTCTTTGTTAATGGAAGCAACCGGGCACAGTTCCGAACAGATGTTCCAACGCTATATCAACCACATTGATACCGGGCGCATATCTTCACTACGACTATATTTCGAAGAAGCCTACAAAAATAAGTTTCAGGATTAGAGAAGGCTACCTTATTCAGTTGTTACTGATTAATCTTTAATAATTGGGATTGGATGAAATTCAATGTTTGAGATAAAACAAAACCAACAATCGTAGCACCTTAAACTTCGTTCATGCAGGCCCTGCGGCAAATTTATCTTTTAAAATTAATATTTTGTCGGCCCGGAAGCAACGGTCCATCTGTTTATTCGTTCCAAATTATCGCCCCGAAAAAATGTTCCGTTTTCTGCTCAAGCATCGCGATACAGATTTTAGTTTTTATTTAACAAATCTTTTGAGCCGAATGGATTTATCAACCTCAGGTGATGCGTAGCTTCGGGCATTACAGGATAATACCAGGAAATCCTTTCATGCTTAAATCAGATATTTTTAATCATACTTACCAGCTCCAGTTTTTCGCCATCCAATAGCGGCTCAACAATCTGCTCTATTTCTTTAAAGCCCATTGCTTTATAAAGCGGTACACCTGGTAGTGTGGCTCCGAGTGCCAGACTGGAAAATCCGTGTTTTTTAGCTTCTTTCTCGCAAAGTTCTATGATTTTACGGCCAATTCCTCTTCTTGCATAATCCGGGTGAACAAAAAAAGCCCTGATTCTGGCGGGCTCCCTTGTGGGATCGAGCAAAGTATCGTGCAGTTCTTTGTGCTGATCGCCTCCGTACAAAGTTTTTCGCCTGCTCCAGCCACCGCAACCGGCAATAGTTCCATCTAACTCAACAACATAATAGCTTCCATCGTCAATCAGTTGGGTATCTATCCCAAAGATATATTTAAGGGCGCTGTCAATCTGGCTTGTGGTGTAATAATCTTTGCTCAAACCCCGCACGGAATCGTCTAAAAGTTTTTTCAGTTCCGGAATGTCTTGAAATGTGGCTGGCCGTATGGTCATCTGTTCAAGTATTTTTAGTCTTTGATAATGTCCTGTTCACTTTTCTGGCCCGCAGATTTTTGATCAAGAATTTCGATTATCGAATTCATATGCAGGGCAAGTTGTTTGCTTTCTGTGGCTGATAAATTTTCCAACAATGTATCAAGTTGTTGGTCTGCCAGTTCATTTAAAGCATTTAAATCCCTCATTCCTTTATCAGTTAAACATATTCGACTTGCCCTGGAGTCTTTTTCTGATTTCGATTTAATGATCAGTTTATTTTTTTCAAACTTGTTTAATACCCGGCTTAAATAACTCTTATCAATTCGCATGGCATCAATAATTTCTGAGGCATTTTTTTTACCCAAAGATATCTCAAATAATATCCTTGCCTCCGTTAAGCTATATTGCGTTTCAAGATAGCCCTTATCCAACACTCCTATCAGATTGGTGTAGTAACGGTTAAAGGCGCGCATACTGCTTATTATTGTTGATTTATCCACTCCTTTAATATATGATTGTAAAAGACTGATGCTAACTTAACAAAAACAGTTGACTAAGTCAACTGTTTTAAACGATAAAATCTTACGTTAAAAATATTGGAGTGTTCGGAAAAAACATTGAAGGTTTTAACAAAATTTAAAAATACAATGCCATTGGTTGCTGTGCCAGTAAAGTTCGGGCAGTAAAAATCCCTATTGCTAACCACATTTTTAAGAGCAACCTACTATCTGTATTTAATGAGGGAGTTTATCTCTGAAATGTCCGTAAACCCAGGTGCCTGCAATAGCACTTAAAAGTGTAACGCTAATAACAGTTGCGCCGGCTCCGATTTGTGCAAACAACGGGCCCGGACAGGCTCCGGTAATGGCCCAGCCGAAGCCAAAAATCAAACCTCCATAAATCTGACCTTTATTGAATGTTTTGGGCGCAATGGTAATTGGTTCGCCGGAAATGGTTCTGATATTGAACTTCTTGATCAGCCAGATGGAAACCATACCGACGAGAATGGCGCTACCAATTATTCCGTACATGTGAAATGACTGTAGCCGAAACATTTCCTGTATGCGAAACCAACTAACGACTTCTGATTTTACGAATATGATGCCGAAGAAAATCCCGATAATCATGTATTTTAAATTGTGACGCCAATTTTGCTGCAAAGGACTCTTATTTACACATATTTTATCCGACTCAGAAGATTTTAATTCCCTTTCGGTATTGGTACGATGTTGCATTTTTTTACGGTTTTAGAGTGATAGAATAAGAGGTAAAATAAAATTAGCCATAATGAAACCGCCAACCATAAAACAGATGGTAGCAATCAATGATGGCAATTGTAGGTTGGATAAGCCCATAATGGCATGTCCGCTTGTACAACCACCCGCGTACCGTGTTCCAAAACCAACCAAAAAACCGCCAATTATCATGGTTATAAAACCTTTCAGGGTAAGCAGCGAGTGCCAGTTAAAGATATCTTCAGGTACCAGATTATTGTAGTGTGTAATGCCGTAACCTGTAAGTTCGGTAGTCAGTTTCGGATTGACTTCAACAGGATTAGGATTACCCAAAAGGTTAACAGCTATTGCACCGCCCAGAAAAATACCGAAAACAAAAAATAAATTCCACATTTCTTTTTTCCAATCGTATTTGAAAAAGGGAATATTGGCCGGTATACACATCGCACAAAGGTGCCGTAGTGATGAACTGATGCCGAATGATTTATTTCCGACAATCAACAATGCAGGAACGGTTAAACCAATTAACGGACCCGCTACATACCATGCCCAGGGATGTTTTATAAATTCTATCATTTTTTAAATTATTAATTATTAACCTGAATTCGGTAATTATTTGTTAAAAATAGTGCTTTAAAGCGATTGATTTCGATCTATTCGTTATGCTGACCCGATTGCTATCGGATCAGCATAATGACTCTGAATTAAAAATATTTTACAGTGGCCATTTAAAGCTGAATTATTAATCGGATTCAGAGGCAATTGTTTTACCTTCAGAAACCAGCCATGCATTCATACCTCCCGAAAAATTCTTCACGTTTTTGAAACCATTTCCTGCGAGTATAGAATAAGCTATTGCCGAACGGTCTCCCCCCTGACAGTGAATAATTACCTGTTTATCTTTACTAATTTTATCCAGATGATCGGGAAGGGTTCCCACAAAAACATGATTCGCCCCTTCAATATGTCCGGCCTCATATTCGGTCACACCCCGTACATCTATAATCTGAACATCTTCATTGTTGATGTATGTTTTAAACTCGTCAATAGCGATCACATCAGCAGCCTGCAGCGCAATACCTAAATCGTAAACATCCGAAATGTAACCGTAAATGTTATCCAGACCAATACGCATTAATTTTCGGGTCAGGTCTTCTATTTGGTAATCATCACAAACCAATACAAACTGTTCCTGATAATTAAGCAGCCAACCCGCCCATGTTGAAAAGGAATTATTGCCCTGAATGTTCAGGCTGCCCGGAATAAAACCTTTGGCAAAATTTATCTTATCTCTTGCATCTATAACTTTCAATCCGTTGCGATAAGCTTTTAAAAAGGCTGAACCGGATAATTTCTGATGTTTGGGTACTTCTATCAATAATGGACGATTAACCTTATTCAAATGTTTCATCATCGCAAAATATTTAGGCGGTTCTGGCTGGCCTGCTAACAGAAGATCTGTAAATGCTTTTTCGTCATCATCATGTTGAAATGCCCAGTTGCGGATTTTCTCGTAACCTACGGTTGAACTGTGCACTGCGCCCAAAGCCTTTCCGCATGCGGAACCTGCTCCATGAGCGGACCAAACCTGTATGTATTCGGGCAATGCAGCAAACTTTTTCAACGACTGGAACATTTGTTTAGCGCCTGCTTCTTTTGTACCGATCAGCCCTGCTGCTTTTTCCAGCAAATCAGGACGGCCAATATCGCCTACAAATACAAAATCACCTGTAAATACCATCACCGGTTTGTCGGTTGCCGGATGGTCAGTCAGCAAAAAACTAATGCTTTCGGGGGTATGGCCGGGCGTATGCAAAACCGCTAAAGTCAGATTCCCTACACTGATCAGATCGCCATCTTTAAGCCCGATATGCGGAAACTGGTACTGCCATTCCTCTCCTCCCTCATCAGAAAGATACATGCCTGCCCCTGTAACGGCACTCAGTTCTCTTGAGCCACAAAGAAAATCTGCGTGTATGTGGGTTTCGGCGATATGTGTAATACGAAGATTATTCTGGCTGGCAATTTCCAGGTACACATCTATATCTCTTTTAGCATCTATTACGATGGCTTCGCCCGTAGCCTGACAGCCTATTACATAACTGCCTTGCGCTAAACTTTTATCAAATACGTGTTGAAAAAACATAAGACTTATTTTTAATGATTAATTATTTTGTTACCTAATGATCTGATTGACCTTTTATTGAGCTACCCATTATTTTAACCATGTTTCTTTGATGATGATATAAATGCCCATTACCAGTACAAACCAACCGAAAGCGGGTTTGAGCTTTTTACCTTCAATTTTTGCAGATAGAAAACTGCCGATCAGAATACCGGCAATGGCGATAAAAGTTATGGTTAACAAGAAATGCCAATGAACAGCGGTATGGGCAAGTGAAAACACAAAACCTACCAAAGAATTTGTGGAAATGATCAGGAGTGACGTTCCAACAGCTGCTTTCATGGGAAGTTTCAGCAAATTAGCCAATACAGGAATAATTAAAAAGCCACCACCTGCACCGATAAAACCTGTAATTATACCTACAAGAATACCTATTGAAAACACTAAAGGATAGTTAAACTTCTGTTTCTGCAGTGTAACATCACCCGCCTGTCGGTCTTTTTTAATCATGCTGTATGAAGCGACAACCATCAGTACGGCAAAAATCAACATCAAAAAAATACTTTTGGTGAGGGTAAAACTTCCGGTACTAAAAATTTGGGCGGGAATTACCGGCATGATATAGGCCCTTGTAAGAAAAACAGAAATGATAGATGGAACACCAAACACGGCTGCCATTTTGATGTTGACCAATCCCTTTTTAAAATAGGAAAAGGAGCCCATTACGCTTGTTGTGCCTACAATGAAAAGTGAATAAGTGGTTGCCAGAGCAGCATCAACACCAAACAAATAAACTAAAACAGGAACGGTAAGAATACTTCCGCCGCCCCCGATTAAACCTAAGGAGATACCGATAAAAATTGAAGCGATGTAACCTGCTATATACATTGTTTTGTGGATTGATACAGCAAAGTTGCACCAACTCAAAAACAAATACAGCTACTTTAGTTACATAAGGGATATTTTATTCCTCCCCAGCTGAACAATCCCATCTTCTTCCAGTTGTTTCAATAGTCTGGAAACCACCACGCGGGCCGTACCCAGTTCATTGGCTAATTGTTCATGGGTAATCTGAATGGTTTTAGATGATGTAAGCTCAGCTTTCTTTTTAAGCAAATTCAATAAACGTTCATCTACTTTTTTAAAGGAGATGGCATTCACAATTTCCAATAGTTCTTCAAAACGTTTGTGATATAAACGAAAGATGTAATCCAGCCATTGTGGATATTCTTTGATGAAGAGCGAAACTTTATCGATCGGCAAAAAAAGAATTTCCGCGTATTCTTCTACCTCTGCCTTCACTTTGCTGGTTTCGTTGTGCAAGCCACCCAAAAAGGACATAATGCAGCTTTCGCCCGCTTTGATGTAATACAATAAAAGTTCCCGGCCATCTTCTTCTGTCCTGATTACTTTCATTGTTCCTTTGGTCACAATCGGAATAGAACGGATATGGGCATTATCATTTACAATAATGCTGCCCGCCTGATAAGTTTTGAGTATGCTATGCTGATATAGTTTTTCAACCAGTTCGGGCGAAGACTTAAATTCTGTTATTTGTTCCAGACCATCCATTTTGTAAAACTACGATTTTGGTTCGTAGCGGCATTGTCATATTGTAACTAGCAAATTAATTATTGCATAATCCCAATTTACACAGATCCAATATCATTATTTATGCTGCAGGCAGATTTTTATTCAACATTTATAGCTCAATTATAAACATCCGTTACATTTCCGGCTCCTTAATTCACTTAAATTAGTTCTAGTGGTAACCACCACATAACCAAATATTTAAATTACACATCACCATGAAAAAAAATCTATTTAAAGTAGCTGTTGCAATGCTATTGCTGGCTGGCTGCGCTAAAAACCAGACCGAGCCTGAATTCAGTTCTGAAATTATTGCTAAGAAAGCACAAACGGCCAATGCTGATCTTTTAGCAACCGCAACAATTGACGCGGGTACGATACAACAAACGATCAAGGGTTTTGGCGGAGCAAATATTGTGGCCTGGACCGGCGACCTGACGAGCGCCCAAAGAAATACCGCATTCTCGCCTGCAAGTGGCATCGGACTCAGCATAGTCAGGGTTCGGGTTCCTAATTCCAGTTCAGAATTTGCTGCTGAAAAAGCGACCATAGATGCCTGCAAGTCGTTCGGTGGCTCAGCAATTGCCTCCGCCTGGTCAGCGCCTGCATCGATGAAGACCAATGGGAGTATTGTAGGTGGCAAAATAAAAACCACATCTTACGCAAATTATGCTGCACATTTAAGTGCATTTAATACGGCTGTAGGCGGGCTTGCGTCCATTAGTCCTACAAATGAACCAGATTACAAAGTTAATTATGAATCTATGGAACTCACTGCTTCGGAAGTAGCAGACTTTGTTGCTGCTCAGGGAAGCAATTGTGGTGCTCCGATTATGGCACCTGAACCTTTCCAGATGAACCAGACTTACATCAACACTTACCTTAGCAATGCCACAGCAAAATCTAAAACAAGCTTCGTTTGCGGACATATATATGGTAAGACCCCTTATAACCTGGGCAACATTGGCAAACCGGTATGGATGACAGAACACTATACTAACTCCAGTATCAGTGGAGATGACTGGTCAAATGCCATGACTGCTGCCAAGGAAATACACGACTGTATGAATTCGGGATGGAGTGCCTATGTATGGTGGTATATCAGAAGAAGTTACGGCCCAATCAGTGAAAGCGGAAATATTCAAAAAGTTGGTTACGTGATGGCTCAATACGCCAGATATGTACGCCCGGGTTTTAATAAAGTAGCCTGTTCAGAAAATCCTTCAACAGGTGTATATGTTACTGCATATAAAAGCGGAACAAAATTAGTTGTTGTGATCATCAACCAAAATGCAGCGACCACTTATCAAAGCTTTAATTTTAGTGGCATCACCGTTTCTGGTTTCAACCGGTATTTTACAACCAGTTCAGCTAACCTTAGTACAAACAGTTTCGCTGTAACCGGTAGTAGTTTTGGAATTAATCTCGCTCCTTCCAGTGTAACGACATTAGTTTCTTACTAGCACTTATACCAAAAACAACCTGTCTCAAAATAACAAATCATTTCTGAGGCAGGCTCTTGCTGTTTTGCATATCTTTTTAAACACAGCGAAATACGGTCCTTTTCATCGCAGTTATTTGTTTTAAGTATCAATAACTGCCGAATTTCCCTGCTTTACAATGGCCAGTTTTTTGAAGGATGTGAATTAAGTTTCCTGTTTTAAAAATTGACTAGATATACAGATCGCTCATATAGGAATCAGTTATCACTTAAGTTAATGTAATTTAAAGCCACAAGGATTCCCACAAAATCAGTTGTACCGTTATTATTTAACCGGGTACCACAACCTTCCAAAAACGAAAATCGATCCTGCAAAACTGGTTACAGGATCGATTTTGCTATGCAGCTTATGAAAAAGCAACCCAGACAATTTCTATTTATCCCAAAATATGCGTGTGTCCATATTATCTGGTCCGCCATTGTCTGCAACGGCTGCCTGGTAATTGGTTAAGTTGGCAGAAAGCTCAAGTGTTGGGTAAACAAAACGGCGGACAAAACCTCCGGTTATGCTTTGCCCCGGGATGGTATTGGGTGATAAGGCCGGAAAACCACTTCTCCTGAAGTTGGCAAATGCCTCGGCCCCATTGCCCCATGAAGCTATCCAATATTGCGTATTGATGAGGTTGAGTGCATTTGCCTGATTATAAGCATTAACGGGATGATTAATAAATGCATTTTGCGTAGCCAGGGGGATAATTGCCGCCGGGTTGTAGGTTGTCCATTGGTCCATTGCACCCCGTATGCCATTGGCATAATACACATCGGCTGTACTGCCACCGGTTATCCAGCCTCTGAAAGCAGCCTCTGCCAAAAGGAATTGCGTTTGCGCGTAGGTAATAAAAAATTGCGGAGCAGTTAAACTACCAAAAATACTATAATTAACCTGCGAATAATTAAAGCCCGATCCGTTGGCACCTCTAAATCCAGGCGCGGTTGGTAAAGTAGCACTGCTATATCCTATGGGCAATCCGAACTGGTTTGCCGATGTAGTATCCGGCACCGTGGTAGGCGCAGCCAATGGATTTGCATATTTACCGGCTATAAACTTCAATCTTGGATCACCACTGTTTTTTAGTTGATCTACAAATGGGGCCGCCAAATAATAGGTATTCGCTATCGCTGTAATACTCTGGCTTACCGGATTCACATAAGTGGTATTGTATTTCAGATAACAGTTGTCGGCATTTGAGGTCATTACACCACCCGCTACCGCAGCCTGTACAATCGTCTGCGCTTTTCCCGGATCTATTTTACTATACCGCATGCCCAGGCGAAGTAACAAAGAGTAACCCAATTTTTTCCATTGGGCAATATTTCCACCATAAAATACATCAGCCTTAACAATATCCTTTGCAGGGTCGAGTGCTGCAGTTGCCTCCGTAACTTCCTTAATCAGATCAGTATAAATCGCTGCCTGATTATCGTATTTAGGGGTAAGCACATTTGATAAATAGGCTTGTCCGGCTTCGCTATACGGTACATTTCCGTAGGTATCTACCAACATCATAAATTGATACGCTTTCCAGATCCTCGCTTCGTTATATAAATTTGTTCTTGCGGCATTACCTTTAAGCTGGCTCAATATCTGAACAAGTAATTGAACAGGGCCTGAAGAACTCGTTGCGCCCGTATTTGTACCGGTGTATTCTGCATTCCATTTCTGCACCGTATAGGTTTGGTTTACCTGGTTAAAATTAAATGCTGAGGTGATTCCTGAAAACGGATTTACAAATTGCTGCACAATGGTTGGTTCAGTTTCCAGAGTGGCCCCATGTGTTCCGAATTGTGCGCTTGTAAATAAAAATGATGCGTCGAGTTCTGTTGGATTATTTGGATTGATATTCAGTTTATCAAAGCCTTTATTGCAACCGGAAATTATCGAAACAACGGTGATGATGGCTATAATTCTAATTAAATTTTTCATGTTTTATATAGGATTAGAATTTTATATTGAGGTTAAATCCGTAAGTACGTGTGGTAGGTAGCGATGCCTGCTCATAGCCGGTGAGGTTATCACCGCTGGAGGCTATCGCTTCCGGATCAATATTTGGGGTATATTTTTTAATGATCAGTACATTATGGCATACCGCGGAAAGCACCATACTTTTTACGTATTTTTTATTGATAAATCTGGATAAGTCATACCCTAAAGAAAGGTTTCTTAACTTCACAAAGCTCGAGCTGTAAATAAATGGATCTAAGATATTTGTTGAACGATAACTGGCATAAAAATCTTCTGCATTTACAGCGGTTGTATTAGGTAACCCATCGGTGGCATTTACCCCCGGAAAAACTACTCCACCAACCCGGCCGGGTAAAGACTCTTTTGATAAACCTTCTCTCAGTAAATTTAAACTGGTACTGGAAAGCAGTTTACCCCCTGCTTTATAATCGATATGGGCAATAAAGGTAAAACCTTTGTAATTCAACGTATTTAGCCATCCGCCGGTTGCTTTAGGCAGGCCGCTACCAAAATTAACCGGTGTAGCGCTTGCTATGGGTTTGCCTCCTGATAACAGGATATTTCCTGCGGCATCCCGTTTGTAAGTTGCGCCCCTGATCTGGTTGAGCGGCAAACCGACTACATCTACAATAGAGCCAAAAAATTCAGGACTGCCCACCACCAGCTGAGACTGGTTGTTCGCTAATGATAATACCTTTGAAGAATTGAAAGCAGAGTTAAAAGCCGTTTTCCAGGTAAATTTGTTGTTTTGTACCGGTATTAATTTCAGGTTAAATTCTAATCCTTTATTTTCAAGCCCACCTAAGTTAACCAGCGTGGTACTGTATCCGCTTGCCGCAGAAAGGCTGATCGGAACCGCCTGGTTCGTTGTCTTTTTATCATAAGCAGCTACATCCAGGTTCACCCTGTTGTTGAATAGGTGTAACTCGAGGCCTATTTCTTTTTCATTTACGCCAAAGGGTTTAATCTGGGTGTTGGGCGAGGCGGTACCGTTAATGCTACCTAACGGCAGCCCGTTAAACGAATTTTGAGCAAGTGCAAATGTTAAGGCATTGTATGGACCAACACCCTGGGCACTTCCTGTTTCTGCTACTGCAACCCTCAGTTTTCCAAAATTTAACCATTTTGCATTGGGAAGCAATTCCGAAAAAACGAAACTTCCGCTAATGGAAGGATAGAAATAATGATCGATATCTCTGGATAATACCGAATACCAGTCGGTACGGCCGGTAACATTTAAGTAGAATAAATCCTTGTATGAAAATTCTGCAGTACCATACAATGAATTAACGGTCTGCTTAGACAAATTGTAGCTTGAATTTGCCGTAACACCGTTTCCAATGGTGTATAAACCCCTGATGTAAAAGTTGGTTACCGACTCGTTAAAGGTAGAAGTAATTAACGGAAAGTTATTACCACCCACTGTGGCATTAAATGAGAAGTCTTTCCACTTGTGTCCGCCACCCAGCAAGAAGTCGAAGTTATTCTGGCGTGTATTGGTTGTACTTATTCCATAGCTCCCGTTATACAATCCTGCAGGTGCAGCCGATACCGCCAGTGTACCCGTAGGTGTGTTTGATTCATAGGTGGTTTGCAAAAGGTCGGTATTTGCCCTACCCTGCAAATACAGCCAATCGAAAAACTGGTAGCGCACCACAGCCGTACCCAACAAATGATCTTTCGTTTGTCTCTGAAATTGGTTAGCCAAAATCCAGTATGGGTTGGTAATGGTAGCAAACCTCGAAGTAGGTGTTTCGTTTCCGTTGGCATCTATTGCGCCTGCTTTGAGTACATCAAAAGATATGGAGTTGGCCAACCTGTAAATTGATGTAGGAATTGAATTGCCCTGCACGCCTACAAGTGGCGGATTGTTATTAAACTGGTGATCGTAGTTCACGTAAAACTGTGCAGATAATTTATCGGTAAGTTTATAATTGATGCCTACGTTAAAAATCTTTTTGTGGAAATCATTGTTTGGCACAATTCCCTGGGCATCCTGATTAGAAAGGGAAACCCGGAAACTTCCTTTATCATTACCACCGGAAATGGCAACGGTATTGCTCCATGATGGCGCAAGCCTAAAAAAGGCCTTTATCCGGTCTTTAACCGGTGCATACGGACGCTGAACACCATCGAACTGATAGGTAGGAACATTATCAAATGGCACACCAAAGCTCCAGGCACCAGAACTTTGCGCCGTACCCTGTGATGATGGACGAATATTGTTCTCTCCCTGCCCGTATTCATATTGGAAATCTGTAAAATCCAGTGCCTGGTTTACTGTAAAATTAGAATTGAACTCGATTCCGATCCCGGTATTTTTAGATCCTGCTTTTGTGGTAATAATGATCGCTCCGTTAACCGCACGCGAACCGTATAAAGCCGCAGCAGTAGATCCTTTCAGCACAGTCATCGATTCGATATCATCCTGATTGATGCCTTGCAGGTTATCTCCCTGATCTACATTTTGTGTGTAACCGTTACTGCTGCTGGCACCCTGCGACATTGGCAAGCCATTGATTACGATGAGTGGCGAATTATCTGCAGTAAAGGAAGATTGTCCGCGCAAACGGATCTTGGTGCTTCCGCCCGGCCCGGCGGCGGGTGGCGATACGTCCAATCCGGCCACCCGGCCTTCAAGCGCATTGGCCAGGTTAGTTGTACGGTTGGTTTGTAACGCCTGTACATCAGCTTTCTGGGCAGAGTAACCTAAGCTTTTGGCTTCCCGTTTGATGCCGAGTGCGGTTACCACAACCTCATTCAAGGCATTTGTAATCGCTACCATAGATACATTAATTACAGTTTTTGCATTTACCGATATTTCTACGGGCTTATAACCAACAGATGTGAACACCAATACCGCATTGTTATTGGCCACATTTATGGCATAGCCGCCGGATGAATTGGTTACAACAGCGTTCCTTGTTCTCTTTTCAGCCACGCTTACGCCGGGTATAGCCACACCCTGTTCATCGGTAACTTTACCTGTAATCCCTATAAAGGCAATTTTTAACTTTGTACCTGTTACCGTTTTACTAAAAACTGCAGTGCTTGGCCCACCGGCAGATGCAAATGTGGGCTCGAACAACAGGAATAACATAAATACCGTGCAGGTAAATACCAGTGGAAGTAATTTTTTTTTCATCGTTATAGTTTGGTTAGAGTTGGTTTTTTAATAAAACCGCTTAAATCTCTGCTGAAGACGCGCTGTAATCAGTTCAAAACATAAGCAGTGTGAGCAGCAAGGTGCCGCGGTTGGGATTTTAAGTAAGTTTATCTCATATCAGAATATTGGTTAGTTGGTTTAGTCGCTGTTCTAACCGTTTAAGGCTAACGTACCTGGTCAAATACCTGATTTAAAGGAAACAGGCAAGAATAGAGGCATTGCTTTGCTTTATATTTGGTTTGAAACAGTTATGTTACTGAAGCAAATAAAGACAACTTAAATGAAAAGCAATTTCAGTATTACAGCAAAAAATTGTAACATATTAACATAGATCGGTTTTTCTGAATTTTGTGGCGCCTCATCAAAACCAAATAAAAACAATTGTAAATCAATAACTTGCACTAAAAAGACAATATAAAATCAATTCATCGGGGCAATAGTAAAACCTGGCGTTGTTAATATAACCAACTAACAATAGCAAATAGATATGCATTTATATCGTACATATTTTTTAATTTCATGTTATTACCCGAACCCGATGATTATTTAATGAAAACGGTTTTATAAACACCTTTGTCCAGACTAATTCGTGATGCTGTACCGAAGGTTCGGAATCAGCATGTTATTGGCAGGAAAGCCCCTAAATAAATCCGATTGCTACCGGATCAGGGTGACGACCGCTTTAGATCAGAAAGCTGATTTAAGCGGACAAAAGGTCATATTAATCATCGAAATCAGGTTTATAATTAACCAAACATAAACATGAAGGCTACTTTAAAAAAGACTACTCCAAACCCGGAGCATTCTTTTAATATTCACAAGGATATCGGACATGCAATATTAAGCGCCTGGCATTATCATCCCGAGTGCGAATTACTAGTGGTTAAAAGAAGCTATGGCACCTGCCTGATTGGCGACTACGTTGGTCCTTTTAAAAGTGGCGACGTATTTTTATTTGGCTCAAACCTGCCACATACTTTCCGTTGTGAACAGGAATACATCGAAAACGATACCGAAAAAGTTGGAGAAACCATCGTGGTTCTTTTTCAGAACAATACCTGGGGCGATAAATTTTTGAATCTTCCTGAAATCAGTCCGATTGTTAAACTATTAAATAGCAGCAAGCTGGGTTTGCGTTTAAAAGGGGTAACTAAACGAAAAGTTGGTAAAATAGCGGAAGAGATGCTTAACGAATCGCCAGCCCGTAAATTGATCAGTTTGTTATCTGCTTTAGAAATCATAGCGGCTACGAAAGAATATGAAATTATATCGTCAAACGGTTTTAACCTGGAAGTAAACAGCATCGACCAGAGCCGCATCAATACCATTTTCGAATATACTTTTAATAACTACCACCAAAAAGTAGCATTAGAAGAGGTAGCTGCCCTGATTAATATGGGAAAACACTCTTTTTGCAGGTACTTTAAATCCAAGACCAAAAAAACATATATCCAGTTTTTAATGGAAGTGAGAATTGGAAATGCCTGCAGACTGCTGGTAGAAGAGGAATTTAACATGACCGAGGTTGGCTATGCCTGTGGTTACAACAATATCTCCCACTTTTATCATCAGTTTAAAGCACTAACGAAAAAGAATCCGATGGATTACCGGTCCAATTATCTTAAAACGGAAGAGAAGAAATTTGCCGAGTAGCTTCAGTTAGATTTTAATCCTTAAAAAGCCTACTAAAGATATTTTTAACTAATAGCCTTCACCCTGGGGACAATTTATTTTATAAATAAATATTAGTGACGTTTTTTTCCTCCGCGCAGTCTTGCCTCAGCTCACCGCCGCCGAAGGGCTCTTACTTTTTGGCATCAAAAAGTAACAAAAAATGCCGGCTGAAAATTTTTCTTTCAAAGTCAGTGGTAAGGCTTGGTCAGTGGAACCCGAAAAATTTGTTAGGCCGGATTTAAGTAGAACGGAGATACATTGCCAGGGCCTTGCTAGATGGAAATGCATAATGCCCCAATACACTAATAAATAATTAATTATAAAATAACTTCAATGGTAGAGGTCAGTTTTTTAGTAAAAAACATTGGATCACTGATGACAGATATGGATGGATCGTCCTTTCGACCGCAGCGGAGAAATCTTTTTACATAGTTCAAAGATTGCTGCACGCCTACACATATCCTCTTTTCCAATACGCAATGTCGAAATTAAGGCCCAAAACTCACGTTAATTAATAACGATCAGATTCACCCAATCAGCTCACACCAACGCGTAACTTTACTATCGCAGCATTTTATTGTATTATATTAACATTATGCTGCAAATGTGTTTTAAAAGCACTTATTTGCTTTAGTATTTACCGCCTGGATACGTAAATTAGTTTCAAATCTAATTTACTATCCAACAACTAAACCAAATAATTATTATGAGAATCTATAATACCTCGAGCGGGATTATCATCAACCACCATAACCAATATTTCTTAAGCAAAGAAAACAACTGGGACACATTTTTGAACAGGAGCAATCTCTTTAACGCAATAAGTAGCGAGTTACAACAACTTGAGCCTGACGAAGATTTACAAGCACTCACCCATACTGCTATTTTAACCCCCATCGGTAACCAGGAAGTATGGGCATCTGGCGTAACTTATCTCCGTAGCCGGGAAGCCAGGATAGAAGAATCAAAAGATGCAAAGGGCGGCGATTTTTATGCCAGGGTATATGATGCAGACCGGCCGGAACTCTTTTTTAAATCACCAGCTTACCGTACGGTGGGCTCAGGAGAAAACATACGCATCCGGGCAGATTCTAAATGGAATGTGCCTGAACCGGAACTGACCTTGTTTATTTGCTCAGCAGGCACTATAGAAGGTTATACCATCGGTAATGATGTATCATCGAGAGATATTGAGGGCGAAAACCCACTTTATTTGCCACAGGCAAAATCGTACAATGGCGCTGCCGCTTTAGGTCCCTGCCTTTTGGTGGCAGAGAAACCCATAAATCCGGATACCCGTATCAGCATCGAAATCACCAGAGCTGCTGCTGTTATTTTTAAGGAAGAAATCTCCATTAACCAGATGAAACGTAAGCATACCGAATTGGTACATTACCTGTTTCGGGAACTGGATTTTCCTCATGGAACGTATTTGATGACCGGTACAGGCATTATCCCCGCCGATGATTTCACTTTAAAAAGCGGAGATACGGTAAAAATAACCATTGCGGAGATTGGTTCGCTGATCAATGTGGTTGCCTGATTAAATACGGGCAAACAAACGGCGGGTTGCCAGCCATTGCCAGCGCACATGAAACGATAAGTTTAATACTTGTTTGACCGCCAAAATCTAAATAAAAAGATAATAACGCACATAGTATATTCTGGATATGAAACCATATAGAAGTTCAACCTGGTTTGGAAAAAAAGATAAAATGGGCCTCATCTACCGCAGCTGGATGAAAAACCAGGGCATGCCCGAAGACATGTTTGACGGCAGGCCGGTAATAGGGATCTGTAACACCTGGTCTGAACTGACGCCCTGCAATGCCCACCTTCGCGATATTGCGGACAGTGTTCGTCGCGGGGTATTAGAGGCTGGAGGCTTTCCTTTGGAATTCCCGATCATGTCATTAGGTGAAACGCTTTTAAAACCCACTGCCATGTTGTTCCGCAACCTCGCCAGTATGGATGCCGAAGAATCCATCAGAGGCAACCCTATTGACGGCGTGGTATTGTTAACGGGCTGCGATAAAACCACCCCTTCTACCCTAATGGGTGCAGCGAGTGTAGATTTACCGACCATTGTAGTGCCAGGCGGGCCGATGTTGAACGGAAAATACCATGGCCAGGACATTGGCTCCGGAACCAGTGTATGGAAGCTGACAGAGGAACTAAAAAGAGGCGAAATTACTTATGATGAATATGCAGAAGTAGAAAGCTGCATGTCGCGCAGTCCGGGCCATTGTATGACGATGGGAACCGCTTCCACTATGGCCTGCATGGTAGAAGCCTTGGGCATGAGCCTTTCTGGTGGTGCATCTATCCCTGCGGTTGATTCGCGGCGCAAGCGGCTTGCCCAGCTATCAGGCAGGAGAATAGTTGAAATGGTTAAAGAAGATTTGAAAATTTCCAAAATATTAACCCGCGATGCTTTTGAAAACGCCATTAAGGTAAATGCTGCCGTGGGCGGTTCCTCCAACTTTATTATCCACCTTACTGCTATTGCCGGGCGTATGGGCGTAGCACTCAATTTAGATGATTTTGATGATATTGGCAGCAAAATGCCCCTTCTTGTTAATCTGATGCCCTCAGGTAAATTTTTGATGGAAGATTTTTATTATGCCGGTGGTATACCTGCTGTTTTAAAACAAATGCAATCGGTGCTAAAAATGGATACCCTGACGGTAAGTGGGAAAACGCACGCAGAAAATATTGGTAACGGAGGCATCAATTACAATAAAGAAGTGATTTATGAATTTGAGCATCCCATTATTCCCGAAGCCGGAATCACCGTATTAAAAGGTAATTTAGCCATCAATGGAGCTGTGATCAAGCCATCTGCAGCAACGCCAGCTTTAATGCAGCACCGGGGCCGGGCTGTTGTATTTAAAGATATTGAAGATTATCATGCCAGAATTGATGACCCTGACCTGAATATCGATGAAACCTGTGTAATGGTTTTACAAACGGTTGGTCCGGTTGGCTATCCGGGTATGCCAGAAGTGGGCAACATGACCTTACCCAAAAAATTGCTCGACAGGGGCATTACTGATATGGTCAGGATCTCTGACGGCAGGATGAGTGGCACCGCTTATGGTACAGTTGTACTGCATGTATCGCCAGAGTCGGCCATTGGTGGCAATTTAGCCCTGGTAGAAAACGGAGACATGATAGAACTGGATGTAGCGAACAAACGGATCCATCTTGAAGTTAGTGACGAAGAATTGGCCATCAGGCGAAGTAATTGGGTACAGCCTCCTCCCCTTGCCACACGTGGTTATACCAACTTATACATCAAACATGTACAACAGGCCGATAAAGGTGCTGATCTCGACTTTTTAGTAGGCGGATCAGGTTCTACTGTAACCAGAGACTCCCACTAAAGCAACATGGATGTACTGATTCTTTTGGGCTGTATCGTAATGCTGGTACTCTTAATTGCCTGGGCAAAGGTGAATACTTTCCTGGCCTTTTTAATGGTATCGGTAACGGCCGCTTTACTATTGGGTATGCCCGCCACACGTATCCCGCAAACGGTTAATAAAGGATTGGGCGATACCTTAGGTTCTTTGTCCGTCATCATTGTTTTGGGGGCCATGCTTGGCAAACTCGTTGCTTTTAGTGGTGCCGCGCAAAAAATAGCCACGGTATTAAAAAACACCTTCGGCTATAGATACATCACCTGGGCCATGTCTTTAACCGGTTTTATAGTGGGTATACCCTTATTTTATAATGTTGGCTTTGTATTGCTCATACCCATTATTTTTTCAGTAGCCTATAACTATAAGTTACCGCTGGTGTATGTGGGTTTGCCCATGCTGGCTTCGCTATCTGTAATGCATGGCTTTTTACCGCCGCATCCATCGCCTATGGCCTTGGTAAACCAGTTTCATGCAGATTTGGTGAAGACCTTTATTTATGGTTTAATCGTGGCCATACCGGCTATCATTATTGCAGGCCCTGTTTTTGCAAAAGCATTAATCAAAATGCAATCTAAGCCAACAGTTACGTTAAAGGCCGATGACTTACCCGATCATGAATTGCCTGGGATCACCAATAGTGTAATTTCTGCATTATTACCAGTACTGATCATTTTAGGGACCACCCTGATCACGAGGCTATGTAGCGACCATTTTGCTATTGTACATCTTGCCAGGTTTATCGGCGATCCAACCATTGCCATGATATTAACCATTTGTATTGCCACCTACACCCTCGGGATGAGGCTAGGCAAAAAGCTAACCAACATTATGACCATCTATGTTGAGGCTGCAAAAGATATCGCTATGATCCTCTTCATCATCGGTAGCGCAGGGATTTTAAAACAGGTATTTGTAGAAACCGGCGTAAGCAACAGCCTTGCCCCCATTTTGCAAGGCTTAACGCTGCCGCCTTTGTTATTGGCCTGGTTAATTACCGCGGTGTTGAGGCTTTGCCTGGGTTCGGCTACCGTAGCTGGCCTCACCGCTGCCGGCATCGTTTTTCCATTGATTGGGCCACATGGTGCCGACCCCAATTTAATGGTGCTCGCCGTTGGCTCAGGCAGCCTGTTTTGTTCTCACGTAAACGACTCCTCTTTTTGGCTCTTTAAAGAGTATTTAGGATTATCGATTAAACAAACATTTTTATCCTGGTCGCTGATGGAAACGCTGGTCTCTGTTATTGGCATTATTGGGATAATGGTATTGGATCAGGTGAAGTGAAATTGGGGGATTTGGAAAGGTTTTATATGTTTGATGGCGTTTGGTTTGACAGCTTGCTGTATTTTAACATAGTCAAACAATTATAATTTAATAACTGTCAAGAAGTTTTACTGCGAACTCATCGAATCGCTCACCTCTTATTGTATTTTTAGTTGTAATTGCTATGGCTTATTTGAGGTTTTTTTAATTAGAAAAAAACAGCTTAAGAATTATACCGAAGTCCAGTTACTATTTGTCACGAATAATATCTAATTTATTCATATCTTCCTATTCTATCCTCATAAATACCTAATAGAAAGTAGCGACTATCCTATTCAAGATACCTGCTAGAAATTTATCAAAACAGCATTATTACTCAATTAATAAAATCATATGACATTTTTTAAATGTAGCTTTTTAATTAAAAAAATCACTTTTTTTTTTAAAAAAAATTAATTTCAATCTATTTCGTTAAATAAGTATTGTATATATTGCGTGATATGACATCGATTCAAAATATTTTGCTCGACAATGGACCGATGATTTCAAGCGATTTAGCGAGAAAGTTAGCGAAATCTGAAGGTATCACAATTAATGCCGCTAGCCAAAGAATCTCTAGAGATCAAACTCTAGAAAGAATTGAAGGTTTCTTTAAAAGTAACCAGTCATTAATATTCTTACCAGACCAAGCTAAAGATGGTGCAATACTTTCTCTTTTGGCTAAGCAAATGGAGATGCATGGCAAAAAATACTGGTACGTTTTGAATGCGTTAAGGTATCATTCAGGAAGTCTGGACCGATCTTTTTTGGAAACTTATGCGAATCATCCAATCAATCCTGTAGCCTCACATTTTACGTTTGAAGAGGTGCTTCAAAAGTTTGTACAAGAAAAAATCCTAGTCTTTAATGGGGATGAATATTCCTTTTCACCTCGATTGAGATATAAAGGTCTAAATCTTTTTCTAAGTAAGACTCTTAATATAATCAAATTATATGTTCTCGACAACTTTAAAAACCAAGCTAAAAATATTGGATTGGTGTCCTACGATTCGGCGGAACTATTCGGTGAACATGGAAATTTCCGATGGGCTTTCAAAGGCATAAGCCCATTAAATGGACTTAAACAGGGAAAAGATTTTGGATTCGTTATTGCAGACGTGCTTCTTGGTAGGCCTACACGCAAAAAAGATCTGGATTTTTTCATAAAGAAGCTTGAAATTATCAAGACCTATAAAAATGCATCCCGAGTCATGCCAATACTCCTCGTCGACAACTTGGATCATGAAGGATTTATGTATTTGAAAGAAAAAGGAATAGTCGTTGGATTAATTGGTGAACTCTTCGGTCAAGATTACGCTAAAACTTTGAATGATCTTATTACTGTTTTGACAAATGCGGCTGCAAGTTTAGCTAATGACCCAAACAAGTATCTAAACCTTATTACCGAACTCAGAAAATATAATGAAGGTCTACTCAAAAATATGAAAGGCACTTTATTCGAATATGTTGCGGGACACTATTATTTATTTAAGGGGGCTAGTATAGATTTAGGTTGGGAGATAATTGAAGACAAGGCGATTCACGAAATGGATATCCGTGCAAGTTTTGGGAATAAGATTATCATTGCAGAATGCAAAGCACGTGTAGCTAAAACGCAAGTTGCTGATGTCAATAATTGGGTGAGGGTAAAAGCCCCAGCTTTCAAGAGATGGATCAAGGAGCAAGACGCTCAAAGAAACAAAGAAATTGAATTTGAATATTGGTCCACCTCCGGTTTTGACGAAGACGCATTAAAGAGAATCGAAGAGCTAAAGGTTGGCAACGCGAAAAATGTCTTCAGATTTATAGGTCCAAATGAGATTTTACATCGCGCCTTAGAAATGAAAAACCCAAAGCTCAGGAAGGCGCTTAATACCTTCTTTCTAAAATCAAATCTTTAAATTTCTAGTTTCTTGGGTTTGTTTTATTAAATTCAACTAATTAATCTCTCAAAAATGGCACAGATTCATAAAGTAAGACTACAAAACTTCAAAAGATTCGAAACATTTTCCGTTATTTTCCAACCTGAAATAAATTTATTGATTGGGGACAACGAGGCCGGCAAAAGTTCGATCCTAACGGCTATAGATATAGTAGCAAGCGGAAGTAAAAACAAGGTAGAAACCGTTGGCCTAGAAAGCCTGTTCAATTCCAAAGTGGTTGAACAATTTCTTTCCTCTAGAAGAAATTATGTTGAGCTTCCAGTTCTTTTTGTAGAAATCTATCTAGAAGATCAAAAGGATCCTGATTTAAACGGAAACAATAATTCTGAAAATTTAGTGTGCGATGGCTTGCGCATGACCTGTGCTCCGAACGATTCGCTAAGTAGGGAAATCAGCGAAATAATAGCCCAAGATGATGCTATTTTCCCTTTCGAATATTATACAATAAGCTTCCAAACATTCTCAGGTGAAAGCTACACCGGTTTTAGAAAGTTTTTAAAGCAGATTCTAATAGATAATTCTCAGATCAATAACGAATATGCTACAAGAGAATATGTTAAAGCGATGTATTCAAGTAATACAAAAGATGCAGAAAAGCATAAGCATAAAAACGAGTACAGAAAGGTTAAGGATTCTTTTAAAGGTAACGTGTTGGCAGAGCTAAATGGAAGGTTGAGTAAATATGCTTTTGGAGTCCGTAACACACACAAAGCAAATCTAGAAACAGATTTGATGCTGACAGAAGGCAATATCAATATTGAAAATAAGGGTAAGGGCAGGCAATGTTTTATCAAAACAGAATTTGCCTTAAACAAGAACAGTAAAAATATTGATGTTATTCTTCTTGAAGAGCCTGAAAACCATCTCAGCCATATCAATATGAAAAAATTGATCGGAAGAATAAGGGAGTCTTCCGGCAAACAACTTTTGATAACAACTCACAGCAATATGATCAGTACGAGGCTAGATCTCAGAAATTCAATCCTTCTGAACAGCAATACCTCGCTAGCTGTACTTTTGAAACAATTACCATCTGATACAGCAAAATTCTTCATAAAAGCTCCAGATAATAACATTATGGAATTTATTTTATCAAAAAAAGTCATTTTGGTAGAAGGAGATGCAGAATACATTCTGATGGAAGCATTTTTCGAGCAGGAAGGCAATAGCCTTGAAGACTCTGATGTTCATATTATTTCTGTAGGAGGCACAAGTTTTAAACGATATCTTGATATCGCTAAACTGCTTAAAATCAAAACAGCGGTAATTAGGGACAATGATACTGACCAACAAACCACTTGCATAGAAGCTTATAAAGATTATGTGTCAAATACAATCCAAGTATTTTATGACGCCGATAATAATCGATCTACATTTGAAATATGCATCTATGAGGACAATAAGGTTATATGCGATAGTATGTTTTCTCGAGGTAGGACAAAACTTAGCGTCCAGGAGTACATGCTAAAGAACAAAGCTGATGTGGCCTACGAACTTCTTGATAAACAATCAGCCGTAATTGTGGCGCCAAGCTACATCAAAGATGCTATAAAATGGATAAAAGAGTAGTTTTTGCAGTCGCTGGCTCAGGAAAGACAACTTTGATCCTATCCCAGCTTAGTTTGGAAAAAAGATCGTTGATAGTGACCTACACTATAAATAACATTGACAATTTGCGCAATGGCATCATTAGGAAGTTTGGTTATTTTCCAGACAATATTCGGCTTTTATCATATTTTAACTTTCTTTATGCTTTTTGTTATCGACCCTTTTTAGGCTTTGAATATCGAGCCAAGGGCATCAATTGGAATCCAAATCCAAATAAGTTCGCACAGGATGATGCACGATATATCGATAAATCCAAGCGGCTTTACAGTAACAGAATTGCTAAACTTCTTGAAAAACGAGAAATAGTAAAAGATATCAATGATCGTATAGCTAAATATTTCGACAACGTTTTTTTTGACGAAATTCAGGATTTCGCAGGCAATGACTTTAACTTTTTGAAAAATATTTCTCTCTCCAATGTGAACATATTATTTGTTGGAGATTTTTATCAGCATACATTCGACACCAGTAGGGATGGCATAGTGAATCGTTCATTGCATGATGATTATGGGACCTATATGAAGCTTTTTGAAAAAATGGGACTTAGTGTTGATACTAAAAGTTTGATAAAAAGTCATAGATGTAGTCCAACGATTTGCAAATACATAACCGAAAATATAGGAATCCATATGGAATCGCATCGAACTGACCATACCTCAATAAAGGTCATAGAAGATCAGTCAGATGCTTTAGAAATTTATTACAATGAAACCGTCGTCAAGCTTTTCTACAATGACCAAAGGAAATATTCCTGCTTTTCCAAAAATTGGGGCGAGTGTAAGGGAGAGGATAAATATCAGGATGTATGTATTGTGCTCAATAAGAAATCTTGGGAGTGCTTAAAACAAGAAAAGATCAATATTTTGCCCGCTTCAACAAAAAACAAATTCTATGTTGCCTGTTCAAGGGCTAAACGTAACCTTTATATGGTACCGGAAGAATATTTTAAGACACTAAAAGGGAAATAGAAATACGAGCCCCCACCCGACTGACCCAGTAGCTTAGGCCCCAATGCATTGCCTGGTCATTCCATAACTAATTCATCGATATAACATTTATTGATGTTAATTCTCTTCTTTCACCCGTTCCCTGATCAGCCAGACAGCCTCGAACAGTTTAACCAATTGCTCGTAAACGGTAATGACTTCAAATTTGGATAGTCTTTCTTCCATGAAGGAGGTATTCAGCGCATCATGAAGCCAGGTGTGCAGGATTTTTTTGTAGCCATCCAGTTGATAGATCCTGAACATTTTCTTGAGTACAGATGAAGGCTTCACGATCTCGCGAATGCTCAGATTTTCAGGATAGTTTCTTAGCTTCTTCTTTTCCGTTTTGATGTAATATTTTGCGGATTCCCTCTCCTGTTTGTCATTGAAATCAAGCCGGCCAAGCTTTCGGCCTTTTAAGAGCCAGGCGGCTTCGATCAACTTTATGTTTAGTTCGTAATGGTAAACAAGGAAGGCTGGGCTACATTTTTTTGGTTCTTCAGATTCAAACGCTACATCGTTTCGCCAGCGTTTTAACATCTTTAAATGACGGGGTAACCATGCGTGGCTGAAAAACTCGTGTACCACTTTTATCGGATCCGCTGTTTCATCATCGTTAAGATAAACAATCCGGTTAGCTGAGGTATTTTTTGTTTGCTTCTTCATCGCCTTAAATATTGGTCTGTAAAATTTTTTCGATCTGTACATGATCGATGTTTTTTAAGGCTGCATCATCTGATGCCGATTTAGCGAGCAGTTCTATTTTTTCGCTGCACATCTCCTTGGCCAGCAAAATAAAAGAAGCCGCCCGTTGATAAAGAGACTCCGCATCTTGCCGGGAAACCGTAAAATCATCTTTATAACGTGAACGAGAATAACTTTTTGCCATAATATCAAACAGCCTTTCATCTTCTGGGGTGGACAGGAAAAGTTGAAAAGGCTTTTCAGAAAAGCAGGTACACAAACGGAGCAGGCGGTAAAGGTTATGGAACTCAGAACGGTAAGCAATATGAACCCTCAACAAACAGATACAGGTTTGTTCTACAGCCTGATGGAGCATAAAGGCACAAATCCCGAACTGTTCCTTTTCCAAACATTCTGATGCGCACATCAGAAAACCATCAGCCAGCGGTATACGATGTTCATAATGTTTGAGTGCCTTGATTGCGCCCATTGTCGGTATAAATAGAGGTCTCGGCTGGCTATCTAATAGTCCATCCTTACTATAAAGCAGTTTCCCATAGCTAAGCACGCTGATAAAAAACCGGCTGTTTTGCTGTACCGCCTCCATAACCGATTGCCTGCTATGACCAATCACAGTTATCGTTCCATACTGATAAAAGGCATTGGCAAAATCCTGCATTTCGTAATCTATTCGGGTTGCAGTTTCGGTAATTGCCAACAGGCAATAATCACATTTAAAATGATTTTGATTATCGTTAAAACAGCCTTGTGAGTGATAGTTATAACTATTCTGCGAAAAGCTAAAGATCTGTAACGGGTCGAACTTCTGAGCGAGCCGATGGATAAACGCCCTGAAATGGACAGCGTGTTCGGCTTCTGGTGATAATTTTGGTTCCATATTGATCTCATTTAATTTTAACATTAAATAAGCCTCAACAAGTGGATGCCATGATTACAATAGGGTTGGCAACCCACTTAGTCTAATGTAACTTGGCTCTGACAAAGCCACCCTTCCTTTCAGAAGGGCTCCCACAAAAGACACAAGCGAGCACCAACCCTATAGCAAATATAGGGTTTTGGTTGCTCAACTTACGCTCGCGGGATTAAACTGTCAGATTTAGTTGCGAGGCTTGTTAGCAATTCCTTTACCGATGATAGAACTGCAATTTTATTTTTTGTTCCTTTATTTTCTCATAAAGCTAATTTAAGTTAAATTATTTTTAATAGCAAATTTGCTATTAATTATTTTATTTTAAAGGTGTCTATTTGGTTTGTGAAGTATCTAAAAGACGAAGATTTTATAAAAAAATTTGGCCAAAAGCTGAAGCAGGTACGTGAAAACCGTGGACTATCTCAAGAACAGCTCTCTTTGCTTACCGAAGTATCACAGAGCCAGATTGCCAGAACAGAACTTGGGCAGGTGAATACCAGTATTAGCCATGTTTCAGTTTATGCTAAGTTTTTGAAAGTAGATCCAAGGGAATTATTTGATTTTTCAACTATTTAAGAATAACCCTAAGTTTACTTTACCATTTATACTAATTTAATGTCTTCCAAAGGCGCATAAAACTCTAATTAAAAAACTTAATGCTTTCAAAACCAAGTAAACTAACCATTGCGATACTGCTGGCATTTTCATTTGTACAGAATGCTTGTGCACAACCCAAGGTAACACAAACACTAAACCTAGATTTCGAACAGCACCGAAGCGGCTTCCCTTCACAATGGACAACATTTGGAGATGCAGCATACAAATTTTACGTAGATTCAGTGCACAAGAAAAGCGGAAAATTTTCTGCTGTTATAGAGCATACTGGTAGCAAAAAGAATTTTGGAGCGCTGTCGATAACCCTTCCCGCCAACTATGAAGGCAAATCTATTCGCTTATCTGGTTTCATAAAAACAGAGAACGTAAGTGAAGGATATGCTGGTTTATGGATTCGTATAGATCCACAGATCGGTTTTGATAATATGTCTAACAGAGGTGTTACAGGAACTGCCGACTGGGCTCCTTTTGAAATAAATCTGCCACTTAACCCAAAAGAAACCAAACAAATAGTTCTCGGTGGTTTATTGGTAGGCAAAGGAAAAATGTGGCTGGACGATCTAAAGATAACAATCGATGGAATGGACTTGGGCGATCCAAAAATAAAGACTTTCCAGAAAGAAATATTTGCTGCCCAAGCTGATAAAGCTTTTGATGATGGTTCTAAAGTTACTTTTCCTCCACTAAATCAAGATTTAATTCATAACCTTGAGCTTTTGGGAAAAGTTTGGGGATTTATAAAGTATCATCATCCAGAAATTGCAAAAGGCAAATATAACTGGGACTATGAACTTTTTAGGTTCCTGCCAGATTACATAAAAATACAAAACAAACAACAACGAGATAACCTTCTTACCAACTGGATTAAAAATTATGGTGTACTGCCGGTGTGTAAAACCTGCAAAGCCGCCCCAGGCAATGCTGTATTAAAACCCGATTTATCCTGGATCAGTAACGCAGGTTTATCAGCCAACTTAAAAAATCAACTTAATGATCTTTACGATAATAGAAACCAAGGCAAGAACTACTATATCTCACTTGAACCTGGTGTAGGAAATCCGAACTTCTCCAATGAAAATCCTTATTCAGGATTGACCAATCCGGATGCTGGCTTTAGGTTATTATCTCTCTATCGTTACTGGAACATGATCAATTATTTTTTTCCATATAGGCATATTACCGATAAAAAATGGGATACCGTACTGAAGGAGTATATCCCAAAGTTCCTGAATGCCGATGACAAACTCTCATATGAACTTGTAGCCGTACAGCTGATTGGAGAAGTTAACGATACCCACGCAAACTTATGGGGAGGACGGGAAAAAAGTACTGCGCTAAGAGGAACGAAATTTGCAGCCTTTAAAGCAGAGTTTGTGGAGAATCAACTGGTGGTTGTCGATTACTTTAATCCAGAATTCTCCGAATTGTCTAAAGTGAAAATCGGTGATGTAATCACACATGTTAATGGTAAGACAATTAATTCGTTGATCGATAGTTTAAAACCTTATTATCCAGCCTCTAATAGCGCGGCCAGGCTTAGAGATATGTCTATAGATCTTCTACGTAGCCCAAACAATACGATTTCCTTAAATTACCTCTCTGACGGTCAGAAACGACAAGTTAACGCGCCAACTTATGAGCGGAAGAATTTACGCATGTACCATTGGTACAAGGTAGATAGCAGCCAAAAATGTTATAAGTTATTACCAGGAAATATTGGCTATATTACGCTTGCCAATATTAAACAAGAAGACATTCCGGAAATAAAAAAGACTCTTAAAGAAACAAAAGGTATTATCATCGACATCCGTAATTATCCCAATACATTTGTTCCATTTTCCCTTGGTTCTTATTTCCTAACTGAGCCGACTTCATTTGCAAAGTTCTCAACAGGAAATCCAGACAATCCTGGAGAATTTGTTTTTCTGGAAGGAGATAAAATTCCCGGCGACAATAACAAATATAAGGGGAAGCTGGTTATACTTGTCAATGAGAATTCGCAAAGTCAGGCAGAATATACGGCAATGGCGTTCCGTGCGGTAAAAAATACAACTATAGTTGGAAGTACAACAGCTGGCGCCGACGGCAATGTTTCGACTATCTTTTTACCTGGTGGACTTAGAACCATGATCTCCGGCATTGGCATTTACTATCCAAACGGAAAGGAAACACAACGTGTGGGTATCGTTCCTGACATTGTGGTAAGGCCAACTATAAAAGGTATAAAAGATGGAAAAGACGAGGTGCTGGAACGAGCAATTAAAGTGATCACCCAATAGATCGTCATTGTGGTTGCTTTTTAAACGCTAATAAAAGCGAGTCATCGACTCTTTTCTATTTGCTAATCCGTAGAGCCCCTGCGGAACTCTACGGAAAGGCATGTAATACTAATATCACAATTGGCACATTGATCAACATATTAAATTGTTTTGGCGTGAGCTTGAGCGAATTTTTTAATGAAGACTATGATGGAATTGAACAATCAAAATAATGGATACAAATTATGCAACAACCACCCTTTCAATAAACAAGTAATTTTATGCGATTTTGATTTCAGAAATCATGCTGAATATTAAGAAGTGGATTTCCAGAAACGAATAATTGTGGATTAGAGTCAAGAACCAAAACTAACATATTCGCTTATTGAAAATTTACAGAAATTATAGATTGCCAAGCTTATAATTCGCACATCAAAATGAAAATACTTATTGACATTACACAGCAAAAAATCGAAGATAGTTCTATAGGGTTTTATGATGGTAAAACCATTTTTTTTGATGTCCCAATGATTCTGCCTACCACTGTTTCTTTTAAAGTTTGGGGTGTAGACATTGATAAATATTTCAACTGGTCAGACTATATTGACATAGAGAAAGAAATAAATATTAAAATTTTGAAGCAAAAAGCACCATCAGATTTAATCACTATTAAAGGATATGGCATTTTAACATTTAATGATGTTGTCGCTGGAAAGATTGATATCACTCCATACGATAATAATGAATTTCTAAAAGATCATAAGACGATTAATATCGAATTCAAGAAAGAATGGACACTAAGCCAAATTGATGAAGGCTGTTTCGAATACTGGCTCGACACCTCCATTTATTCTCCTTTTGGAGCATGCGATCTAAAGCTTTATGCAAAAGGAATAGTAACATTTGAATTTGATACTGAAGATTGTGTTAACTATATTGACTACGTAAGCAATCCAAATAAGAAAGAAACTTTTAAAGGGTACTTAGAGGATAATTAAATGCTATCAATTAATAATATCGCTTTTATTAGTGGCCAACTTCTCGCGCCCCCCTCTTTGAGTAGAGTTAGGCATAACCTCTACGGATATTAAGGAACTTATAAACGCTAATAAAGCGAGTCATCAACTCTTTTCTATTGCTAATCCGTAGAGCCCTGTGGAACTTTAAGACCAGGTAGGGGATTGCCATTATAACTAACTTGTTAAGGTAATAAATCAATTCACATTCTTTGAACCATACTGCTTAAACGAATATTGATAGGAACCTACCACAAAAGGCAGTATTTTTGGAAAAGCTTAAAGCTAGACAGAAAAATAAAAATGCTGTTAAGATTTGCTGATATTAAAATTGCAGGTGATAGCTTTGCGGGAAATAAGGCTGTGAGATATGAAATTTAGAAAAACCATTTATTTTTTTGTTATTGCATATGTACTGTGTTTTCTGCAATGTTACCTTAGTATGCACGCCTATGCAAAAGAGCTATCCGCAATATGCCTAAATTGTATTTTTTATACTGAAATATTGATGACTAGTTTATTGATTATATTTATATTTCCTGTAGCGTGGTTGCTCAACATGTTTAAGTTGAGCATCAAAATAAGATATGTCATCAGTTCGATATCTTTTTTTATGCTATCTTATTTGGTCAATATCAGCATCTTCGACTCCAGGGTAGCTTCATGGAGTTCATATTCACACAAAGATGTTTTAATCAGCGTTTTTTTCCTTGCTTATCCTTATTTATCAGTTTCTGTACTATTGTTTTGGTTAGCCACCAAAAAGTTAAACTTACTCCAGTTATATGCCAAATAGCCCTGCTTAATTATTTTAAAAATGCCCCCTCTGTCCGTTAGCGTTAAGCATAGCGTCTCCTACGGATATAAGAAAACATATAAACTCAGGTAAAAGCGAGTTATGAACTCTTTTCTATTTGCTAATCCGTAGAGCACTGTGGAACTTTAAGGCCAGGTAGGAAAACATTAAATATTATATTTTTCCGGAAAAAAGTCTTTTACTTTTTTCTCTTGAATTACAGAACGGATACAATCATTAATCTTTTCATATTCTGTCAGTGGTATGAATAATTGCATAGACCGAAGTGAACCGTCTTTCTTTGGAGCTATTAAGATCAACCTTCCGAGATCCAGATCAAAGAGTCTCTGATTAACTAGAGCAAACTGCTTAATCCCGGCCTAAAATCAGCACATACATCTTATTAAGAAAACGGTGTAACAGTGTCAATGCGAAACGTCCTTACACATTTTGCCAAAAAAATCAACAAAACTAAATAATTAGTTTATATTCGCTTTTATATTAGTAATAACATTATGAGAACTTTATTTTTTTTATGTATGCTCTTAAGCAGTACCGGGTTATTCGCTGAGCAGATCAAATTTGACATCCAGGGCAAAGTAAAAGAACCTAATGGGTCGAAGTACGCCTATCTTTACAGCAAAGGCGACAAAGATCTTTTTATGAAAGTGCCATTAATAAACGGTAGTTTTAAATTCTCATCTGCCGTTGATCTTGAGAAAAAACTACTGCGTTGGGGTTTAATATTTTTAGATACCCGTGGTGACATCAAGGTAGAGGATATTGAAAAAAATCTACGCAATAAGACTTGGATACCTGGCGGAACCCCAAAGTTAAAAGTTATTATACTTGAAGATGTGGATCTGAATATCCTCAAAGAACAAGAGATGAATTATCTTACAATATCGGGGAAGGGGCAATTGAATAAGCAGGTGAAAAAGCTGGATGGGAATGGAAAGGCGAAACAATTGAAGCTAGCGGAGTTCATTAAAAAACATCCAGATTCACCAGTGGGCGTGGATAATTTAAAGTCTGTACCTAAATTTCTGAAGGTAATCCCCATCGAAAAAATTAAACAAGTATTCGGAAACACTCCCCAAGCGATGCTAGCAATGCTATCTCCAAGGTTAAGAAATAGCGCTGAGGGAAAGTCGATCAGCGCAGATATTGAAAAGTTTCAAAAAAAATAATTGAATTAACCGGTTTGCCTTACTCACCGAATCACTCCCCTCTGTACGTTAGCGTTAAGCATAGCGTCTCCTACGGATATTAAGGAACTTATAAACTCAGATATAAGCGAGTCATAGACTCTTTTCTATTTGGTAATCCGTAGAGCCCTGCGGTACTCTACGGATTAGCATGTAGCCCTGATATTGGTATCCCTTTAGTTATCAATTAATAATTTCTACTTTATTATTGGCTAACTTCTCGCGCCATTGCTGTATTTGTTCAGGCGTTTGTTTTAACCATTCTGTTACCTCACCAGTAATTTTCAAGGGTGCCCGGGTACGGTAAGAACGCGTTAAATTACCCGGAAACTTTTTGTTGGTCACATTCGGATCGTCCTCAAAATCGCCCGTGGGTTCAACGATGTAAACCCGTTCAGCACCTTCGCCACGAGCCAGCGCAGCAGCAAGTCCGGCGCCGTTAACCAATGCCGTAAAGTAAATGTGATTCATCACCAGTTCTGACTGATAGTTGGAATTTCGGCCTGCGGTTAAAAAATCACCAACTTGTAAATCGGCCCTTGTTCCATGATAAAAAGGTCCTTCATCAATGGGTTGGCTTATGGATGCTAATGCTAAACCATCATACCTCTCTGCATTTTCTAAATCGCCAAGCATTTTATAATTTTCAGCAATAGCCGAATACAAGAGTGTTAAAAAGGAACCTTTAACCGAATCATTTTCAGACTTCAATGCATGTTCCAATGCAATTCCATACCACTCAATTCTACCATAAATAGCGGTTTTCAGCCTCGCGATGTACCAGGCAGAGATAGACTTTTCAAAATCGTCTGTTGCTTCATTCCAGGCCTGCAAAAATGTTTTATCAGCTTCTTCCACATGGCCTGTTTCACTAAGGTGCATGCCTTTCATTAAAAGTTTGATGACCGGATTATTGGGATTGAACTCCATATTTGAGGATTTTTAACAAAAATAACGTAAAAAAAACGATTACGATGCCCGCTCCTATTTTGTAAGGCATAATCACAGAGAAATCTCTTTTAACTTTTCTTGATCATATTTTTTCTTACTGCGCATGCCTGAGCATTGCCCGGAAACACGAAAAACACAGAACAACTCTACTTCTCCCCTCTTGATTGCTGTTTTTCCATAGCCAATTAATTTTGCACAGGTTTTAAAAGCAATTTTGCTAAGCATCATAATGACGGGAATCGATTTCGGTTTTTATTAATAAACCATATAGAGATCTTGCCGACAAATAAATTATCGTAAATTTGTTTTGACTGACTAAACAGTCACTAAAAATAAAGTATGATAACAAAGGAAATAGCAGCAAGATATTTCAATGCAATGGTTGCTGGAAACTTCGATGAAATGAATAATTTAAAAACGCCTCAATGTGTCTATTGGTTAAGTGGTGAGGGGTCGTGGCCGTTTGGAGGTGTACAATCTGTAGAAAATCAGGTCAAATTATGGAGCATCGTAGCAGAGCGATTCCCACAGGGAATGAAAATGACACTCCAATCTATTACGGCAGACGAAGAGCGGGCAGCGCTTCATGTTCATATCCGTGGAAAGCGAAAGGATGGCCGTATTTACGAAAATGATGTGATGTTGCTTTTAACCTTTGAGGATGGCTTAATCAGCAGGCTTTACGAATATTTGGATACCATTATGGTCAATGAATTATTCTGTGGCCCGATGGATGTAAATTAATTAGTCAGTAACACCAGGAATGTGATCGGGGTATATGATACGCTCCGATTGCTTTCCAAAAATTACCTTCGCATGGATAAAAGAGAAAAGTTACTTCAAACCGCATTGGAATTATTTGTATCACAGGGATTTAATGATACGCCAACAAGTAAAATTGCAAAAGAAGCCGGTATAGCAACCGGTACTTTGTTTTATTTTTTCCCGACCAAAGATGAGCTCATCATTTCACTTTATTTAAAATTAAAAGCGCAAGCAGCAGAAAGTATAAATGTTGCACTGGCTGATGTTAAATCAAAAAAGGATGCCATCAAAGCGTATTATGAAGAATCGCTTAAATGGTCGCTCCATAATCCCACTGAATTTTCATTTCTGGCGCAGTTCTCCAATTCGCCCTATCTGAAAAGAATTGGTGCTGATGAAATTTCGGCGCAGACAGCCCCCGTATTACAACTTTTTGCTGAGGCTATTGAGGAGCAACAAGTGGTTAATATTGATGTGAAATTATTATATGCTTTGATCAGTAACCAGGTATTTGGTGTTAACCAATACCTGGCTTCAAATAAATTCACCAAAAAAGGACAACAAAAGATCATTGCAGATACATTCCTGATGTTTTGGAAAATGATTGAACGCTGATAAGCAAGTAATAGAAATGAAAATAATAGTAACAGGCGCCACAGGAATGATTGGCGAAGGCGTTTTGATGTACGCTCTCGAGAATCCAAATATTACCGGGGTATTGATGGTAAATAGAAGGGCTTCTCCATTAAAGCACCCTAAACTTTCTGAACTGATTGTAAAAGATTTTACAAATCTAACCGCGTATAGCAATCTACTGACTGGCTACGATGGCTGTTTTTATTGTGCAGGAATAAGTTCGTTTGGTATGGGTGAACAGCAATACAAACACTTCACTTTTTATACCACAATGATGTTTGCAAAGGAACTTGCGCGTCTTAATCCAAATATGGTTTTTTTCTACTTATCTGGAGTTTATGCAGATAGTTCGGAAAATGGAAAAATAATGTGGGCAAGAATAAAAGGAAAAACAGAAAATGCATTAAATGAGTTGAGTTTTAAAGCCATTTACAGCTTCAGGCCAGGTTTTATTATGCCATTGAAAGCACAAAAAAACGTCAGGTTGATTTATAAGGGACTGAGGTTGATCTACCCTTTTGTTTTTCCAAATAAAACGTTAACCTATGAAGAAATCTTAACTGCATTAATTCGAATACTGATACTCGGATACAACAAAAATATTTTAGAAATAAAAGATTTAAAATTAGTTGCGAAGCAGGTTAAGACGGATGAATAAAATCTGCAATGAAATCAGCTTCAAAAGAACAAAGTTGATCATGCCAACTATTTGATGAGAATGTGCTTCTATCAAAATTTGTATATTTACTAGACTAAAAAACGTCAGATCCCGCCATTCGGCAGTAAATGCTTTATTAGCGGCAATTTTAAAGAAGATGCTATGAGAAGAACATTTTTACTGATAACCATTGGACTGTTGTTATGTAATCTCACATTTGGTCAATCCGTACCATATAAGCAGCTTGACAGCTTATTTAATGCTCTTTTTGAGCAGAAAATGTTCAATGGAAATGTGCTGATTGCAGATAAAGGGAAAATCCTATTTGAAAAAAGTTATGGCTTTGCTAACGAGAAAACCGGGCAAAAAATCAATAACCAAACCATATTTGAGCTGGCCTCTGTTTCCAAACAATTTACGGCCATGGGAATTGTTTTGTTGGAAAAACGCGGAAACTTAACTATGACGATAAAATTTTAAAATATATCCCCGAATTGGGTTTCTACGGAAATATCAGCATAAGAAATCTGCTTAATCACACTGGCGGCCTTCCAGATTATTTGGAGATTTTTGAAGAAAAATGGGATAAAACAAAAATTGCTACCAATCAGGATATTGTTAATGTCTTCGCTAAATACAGACCAAAAGTTATTTTTCAACCAGGCGAAAAATACGAGTACAGCGATACAGGTTACACTCTATTAGCTTTGATAATAGAAAGAATATCAAAGAAGACCTTTGGAAAATTTTTAAGTGAAAACATTTTTCAACCATTAAAAATGAAAAATACGTTTGTCTACAGGAGCAGATTTGAACCAAAAGAAATAAAGAATTATGCGCTTGGCTATGTTATAGATAGTTTAGATCGCCAAGTGCTACCCGATAGTTTTGGAAAAAAATTTTATACTTATTATCTGGATGGAATTGTGGGCGACGGGACAGTAAATTCTACAACGGCGGATCTATTAAAATGGGACAGCGCACTTTATGGCGATCAGTTAATATCTTCAAAAGATAAAGAACTGGTATTTAATTCTGTAAAAACTAGCGACGGAAAAGAAACTCATTATGGATTCGGGTGGTTTGTAGGGAATTCGAAAAAATATGGCAAAATCGTGTATCATTCTGTTCAGAGACACCTTCAACTTTTCGCTATTCAATATTATTTCAGAAATCCTGATGGATTACCAAATAATAAATTTGAATTATCGCCGCCTACGGGAGGTGCATCAGCACCCGCTTCAGGTGTTACATGGCCGGGTATCGAGTTAGTGACGTTGCCGATGTCGGTTGGATCAGTATCCGATGAGCCGACGGTGATGCCCGGGTCGCCTGTTCCTTTAAATATAATATAGTCGATATTAATCTGCGTCGTACCAGCCTCCTTAGTCTGAAAGCGCACTTTTCCTGTAGTGGTCACTTTAAATGAATCGGTTACTAGCGTGGTACTGGTTTCGCTCATATCCGGACCAAGCTGTGTATACGTCTTTACACCATCGGTAAAAGCAAAAAGTTGCCGTATTGAATTTGCATCATTTCCGTATTGGCGTGCGGCACATATAACATTTTAGCAACGGCAAGATCGGAATTCATCGATAGAACCTGTTCTCAAATGAACCGATTTTGCCCCGTTTTTAGCATCTGCCGCGAGGTTACCCAACAGGCATCATTAAAAGTCCACTTTCCGGTTAATAACTGTGCGCGCTATCTGTAGCATATGATGTTTTAGTCCCGGATTAGTATCATGAAAAATTTAAAAAGCTGCTTAGAAATAAAATTGCTCCACCATAGATTCTCTTTTTCAATCTACTACTTGATAATAAGTTCTTGACGCGACATTTAAAGGAAGCACCAAGTTTATTTAGATAAAATACTTCGCTTGATATTTAACCAAATCCTTTCCATTACGGAGTAATTATCAGTCAAAATTTCAGCATCGGCGATCATGCCATGTTTAAGTTTAATTATAGGATTTTTATGTTTTTTCGAAATCTCGACTCTAGATATAAAGACATTATTCTGGGGAAATTGGCTAATTCCAGTAATTTTACCATATATGAACCCATATTCTTCATAGGGATAGCTTTTTAATCGTATGTGAACCTCTTGTCCAATTTTAACTTTACCGATATTTTCCTGTGAAATGCTCATCGTACCAAAAAAAAATCCATTTTTTGGAGAGACAAAAAAGACGTTTGTATTGGGCTCGATATATTGGTTCAGCTCTGCCATGCCTGAATAATAAACTAATCCAGGAATGGGCGCAGTCAAAATATTTTTTTTCTTCCAGATGTCTATCTGTTCTGATAGACCAGCTGCTAATCGCAAAATAGCTTCTTGTTGTTGTTTACGTTTATCTTCAGATTGGTCAGAAACATTAATCTTGATATAACTCTTATAGGATGAATAAAACTGTCCGTAAGTTTTTTGGAGTGGCCCAAGATTCGAAAGTACTGGTAGGATTACTTTAGGTAAGCCTTCACTTGGCTGGAGTATCTCAACAAGTTTGCTTTCAACAGATAGAGCTTCGTAAGGATCTATATTACTTTCTATAAAAGCCAAAATTTCATTTTTCTTAACCTCTGTTCCATCCTTTTTAAAAATTTTAACGATAATACCCGCACTAACGTTTTTTATTGCAGTTGGGTGGTTAGCTGCGTTTATGGTCAGCGTAGTGTTTACTATATTAGGATAACTTATAACAATGGAAATAATCAAAAGGATTAAAAAAGTAAGAAATACAAATCCTATTCCTCTTTTCAGAAGCCAAGAGGGAGGCGTAGAAATAATATCTTGTAAGTCCTCACTATGCAGTTTTCCGTAATTTTCGTTTTCTTTATTCATTACATTTTTGACTGATAATCCTAATTGCCAAGTTCCAGTTGATTTTTTACCAAAGTAAAATAGTTGCCCTTCTTATCCGTCAGTTCTTGGTGAGTACCCTGTTCGACAATCTTGCCTTTTTCTAACACAATTATGTTATCTGCATTACAGACTGTACTTAACCGATGAGCAACAATTACAACTGTCCTATTTTTTAAAAATGAATTCAGATTATCAATTATTATCTTTTCATTATTAGCATCTAGAGAGTTAGTTGCCTCATCAAGTAAAATAAACTGTGGATTCTTATAAACAGCACGCGCAATCAATAGGCGCTGTTTTTGTCCTTGACTGATCCCTTTTCCAGCAGCACCGATTTTTGTGTTGATCCCGAAAGGCTGTTCCAATATAAAGTCTTCAAGATTAGCAATTCTTATGGCTTCATCAATCCTCTGCTTTTCTGGAAATTCGTCCCCAATGGCAATATTATTCTCAATGGTGTCAGAAAAAACAAAACCTTCCTGCATAACGATGCCGCAGGACTCACGCCAGATTTGGTACTCCATCTGATCAAGATTTTTACCACCGACCAATATTTCTCCCTTATCTAATTTATAATATCTCATCAATAATTTTAAAAGGGTCGTTTTGCCGCTCCCGCTCATTCCTACAATTGCCGTCGTTTTTCCTTCTGGAAAACTAAGATTTAAATTTTCAAAAACAGGTTCATTACCAGCACCAAAATAAGTAAAGTTCAAGTCTTTAATCTCAATCGTTTTATTTTTTGGGAGTTCGTTGAAGTATTCTTTTTCAGGTGATTCTTCGTCTTCTGTCTCGTAAATTTCATTAATCCTTTCCAGACCAATTTTAGCACTTTGGTAAGATTGCATAAAGCCCAACAACTGTTGAACTGGTCCCCCCACCATGCCTACTAAATATTGAATTGCCATCATACTCCCAAAGGTAATTTCATTAGCAATAACAGCTTTAGCGCTTAAATAAGAGATTAATATCGCCTGAACCTGACTTATAGCAATTGAACCAATTTGTTGATATTGTGAAACTGTAAGGTTTTTAATATTGAATTTAAACATTTTAGCCTGCAGTTTTTCCCAGACCCATCTTTTTTGCTTTTCAGAATTGCTCAACTTAATATCCCTAACACTGTGAATGAGTTCAACCATGTAGGTTTGATTCTCTGAAGAAATATTAAAAAGCCTGTAGTCTAATTCTCTCCTATATTTCATGAAAAACCAAATCCATAGCACATCTAAGATTGTAGAAACTAGAAATACAAAGAATATAGTTTTACTATAGATAATTAGTACACTACCGAATACCAAGAAATTTACCATGGAAAATAGTGTATTTATGGAAGAACCAGTTAGAAATGATTCTATTCTTTGTTGATCTGACATCCTTTGCATGATATCACCATCCGTCTTAAGATCGAAAAATGACATTGGCAATCTCATAATTTTTATAAGCATGTCAGTCAGAATTGATATATTTACCCTTGTGCTGATGTGTAGCATAATCCATGAACGGATAAAAGAAACACTTGTTTGGCCAATAAAAAGCATCAGCTGCGCGATTAAAATCGTATTGATGAAATTTATATTTTTTGTATTAATGCCAATATCTACTATGGATTGTGTTAAAAAAGGAGCTAATAACTGGACTATAGTGCCTAAAAGAAGACCCAGGAAAAGTTGTAAAAAAAGCTTTTTATAAACAAAAAAATATTGAAATATTTTGCTCCATTCCAGTGAATGCTTTGGTTTTTCATTTTCCAGCTCGTAAAAGTTAGGCGTTGGACTTAGTATAAGTGATAATCCCTTATGTAACTCCTTTTGTGCAAACCAACATTTTGCGAATTCTTTCTCATTCATTGTAACAAGGCCATAATTCGGATCAGCAATAAAGTAATTTTGGTCCTTTATTGCATATAACACCACGAAATGATTCTGATTCCAGTGCAGTATACAGGGCAGCTGTATCTCCCTTAACTGTTCGATTTGCAATCTGACCCCATTTGATCGGAACCCCATTTTCTCTGCAGCCTCACTTATCCCAAGCATATTCACTCCGGCTCTGGTCGATTGACTCAATCTCCGGATCTTATTTATTGAAATATTTTGCCCGTAATATTTAATAATCATTCGTAAACAGCTAGCGCCACAATCCATTTGATCCTGTTGCTTAAAAAAAGGAAATTTCTTCTTTAATGTATTACTCATATTATATTACTGTTTTCTGAATGGTTAAAAGTTTTTGCTAGGCCTTCTATATATAAATTCTAAATCAAGCTGAGAGAGAAAGGCCTATAATTGCTTAAATAGAAAGTAAGTAATTCTATATGCCCCTGATTGCCCGTAATTGAGTTGAATAAATTTTCATTTATTAATGGTTCATCATAAATTAATTCCATCATTGTTATTCTTGTATAGAAATCAAAATCAGTATTAATAATTGATGAAAAGTCTTCTCTTAATTTATTATAGAATGATTCCATCTCAATTACCCAGTACCGATTGTTGTATTGTCTGGCAGTCATGCACAGTAACATGTAAAGTTTAGTTATTTCTGAAGCGTCTGTCGAGTTTTTTTGATAAAGTGAATAGACCAGTTCAAAATGGGTGATGAAGAATTCGACCCCTCCATACAATTCTTCTTCAAAAAGCGTGTCGCTGATGCCATTATATGTTAAATGACTAAATTTTAAAAGAGTAAGAACAACCTCATTAAAATACTTTGTACCACTGTTCTTTAAAAAAGTGTCGACTTTTATTTTTTTTTTTGCAGTTTCAATTAACAAAATAAGACACTCGAGATGCGTAAATCGCCGGTAGTAATGAGCACTTGAATTTTTTTTTAACAATCTTAGTTCGTAATACGTAATTAGATCTAATATTTCGGTGACGTTTGGGACGTTTTTTGATATTGATAACAGGGTAAACTGATAGATTTTATCATCAACATCTTCTAGTATTTTATCACTATCTATATTGATTAAATTATTTTGAGCACAAAATTCAATCATCCAGCCGATGCCCACAATCCCATTTGCAAATGAAAAATCACTGTAATTTTGAAGCTCGTGCCCGACGCTATCCAACGCTAACTCACCATGCATTTGCAAAATTTCGTTTCCGTTTTTTTTACCCTTAATCAAATTTAAAAAGGCTTCTCCTCCTAAACCACCATTTAAACTTATGTCAGAATTTTTGTCAGTGTTTGTGAGCATGTAATTAAGATTTTAGTGTAAATATTTCTAATTCTTGCTGTATGTCATTATTTTTCGATGCGTTGTTTATGGAATTATTTCTTAAAGGGTGACTGTGTGCCCCCTTGAAGCGGAAATTATCAATGACGGTTTTTTTAAAAATTATAATCTGATTTTCATCGATTTTTTTTCTTTGAAATTTCCCAGAGTTCATTGTTAAAACATCAATGTCTAGAGTTTTAGAAAAAGCCTCAGAAAATATTTGATCAATTTGATAAATATTGTTCGGAGTTAAAGAATAGGTTTGCTCGCTTGAGTATCTGAACATCTCAACTATAGATAAAATTTTTACTTTATCAATGACCGATATGGCTGGTAAACAGAAAAAAATTAAAGTATCTAAATTGTATAGTTTATTTATCCAGTTTTCACTTGTTAAAATTTCCTGGCCCAAATAGGGAAAATCTTTATAAGGTTCCTCTATGTATATTTTTATTTGACAATAAAAATATTTTGATAAGTAATTCTGAATAGCTGATGCAAATCGCAATTTATCATCCCCAGTATCCTTTAGCTCTACTATAAAACAGACATCTGAAAGATCAATTCGGTAATTTTCTAATTCTTGTTTTCTTGATATTATCGCGTCGACAATTGGTTTGCAGCAGTTATCGAAGGATGATTCTAGAAGCTGATGATCATACCAAGGCGCATAATTTGTATAAGTTGTCTTTTTAAATAAAATATTCTCATTTGTTTGACTCCCTGAATAATGTAAAATCGAATTTTTTTCCCAAGAACTCAGCTGATCATCCGGCCAGGAAAATATCATTTCATCATGTATTTCAACAGGCATTTTAATGTACCATAGGTTCCATAATAAAGCCCACATATCCGCACACCAAGCCTGGATTCCTGGGTTCTTGCTTCTAAATCCCTTCCTTTCAGGATACCTCTTTTCCCATTTTTTTATGTTAAATGACTGCATCACCACATATAAATCCTCGCTGTCTTCCTCAACTTTTCTCCAAAAATCCTCATTTAAACCTTTTAGAATGTATTGTGCCCCGCCGGTATTATCATCATTCTTTTCTATTTCACTCGGATCCAAACCTACAATGTTAGCCATGTCAATTAACAACTCTTCAGATCCATTATTCTTTATATATCCACTGTCCAAATAGTCATGGGTATCAGAAACATAGCAGACGTTGTTATTGTGAAGATTAGCTATATTGGGAATTCTACTCAACAATATATCTGAATCGTGGTAGAAAACAACGTTGTTTAAGAGTTCGGGAAACCTTTTATAATGCTGATTGATAATATTAGGTCTTACTGAGGATGGATATTTTTTGCGCAATCTGGTATCTGGGTAGCAGTATATTTTCGCTAAATGATCGTTATCTAATAAAAACTTATTCACCAGTGGATTCAATCCAATAACAGCGTTATATGCAAACAAAACATGTATTTGCTCTTTTTTAATTCCCAGCGAGTGAAAATTTCGAATTTGTATTTCTAGTTGCCATGTAAAATATAAATCGTCAGGCTGAGCAGATAAATAGATCATATTTCGTTTAAATTCTTTAAATAATAATTTTGATAAAGGAACTAATTGCGTTATGATTTAGTTCCACTCAATGTCTTATAGTTTAAAACTTGAACTTTGTGGAGATCATAAACCGTCTTGGTCTTAACTGAAAATAACTTTCAACTATGGAATACTCCGTATTATACTGTTGGATATAACTATTATTGTTTAACAGATTGATAAGGTTAAACTCGATATCTGTTTTCCATTTAGGTATAGTCCAACGGTAGTCCAGATCTATAAACATCTGGTTTTTTTGACTTTTAATATTTGTTATATAATAAGAATTAAGAAGTGATATGCTATGTCTTTCGAAAGGGTAGAAGTTTACATCTAAAAAATGATTATTGGTTACGATTTTGTTCTCATATTGTTTCTTAAGCGTACTTATTGATTTATTGAAATTTGTCGCATATCTAAACGTAAGCAACTGTGATGAATTGTTGTTTAGTTCTAATCCAGCACCATAAAATTGTCCATTCTGTTTGATGAAAAGATTATTTAGCAAATAGTCGTTTTGCGAAAGCTGAACATTCGCATTAATTTTTAATACTGTTTTTATAGCTGAGAAATAAGTGCTGGCACGAGCGTTAAACGTGTGAGAACGCTGCTCATTGTCTCTATTATCAAGTTCAACCGTACTTAATCCGTTTGAATCTATGTCAGTTCTAAATATATAGTCTTTTTTACCTTTGGAGTAGTTGTATGAAAGACTGGCAAACATTGATTTTACAGGGTTTCTATAACTGAGAGAGAGACCGGATCCCAGATTTTTGCTTTCTTGAAGCTTCCCGTTGGATTTTTGTATATCCCTGTAAGAACTCAATATGTAAGCACTATTAAAATTTGATAGTCCCCCAAACTGGTTTGAATATGTTCCGCTAGCACTTAGTTCTGTTTTAGAACTTAACATATATCTAACTGATAGACTCGGACCAAATGTATCTCTTATTTGATTATCTATTATTATATCATTAAATTGTTGAACGCTGAAAATGTTGAAATTGTAAGGCGTGGAAATTTTAAATTTCCATTTAGCAATATCATAATTTGTAGTTAGGTTCAGGTAAAATGTTGTTTGTGTAGTATTCAAATCATTAACGTAGCCGTCTTCCAATTGGTTTATATGTCCTTTTATGTCAGTCAATATTTGTGTGCGTAATTTATTGCCTTGGTAATTAATTCCTATTTCTGGACTAATTATTAGGTTTTTGAATGAATGAGTGAGACTAATGCTGTTCTGGCTTTTAAAATTGCTGGACTGAATCTGTTGGGTCAGTGCATTAAATGGCATACCACTATTAAAAATACCTTCAAATCTTCCTGGCGAGATGTACAATTTTTGTGGCGATGTTGCATAGTCTATCAAAGAATTGATAGATATAAGCTGTTTACCAAAAAATCTTGCAAAAGAGAATTTATTTAAAATACCAAAATCATCAAAGTTATTGTTTTGGGCGATCGCCTGATCTCTGTTTAACATAAGTTGGCCGAGCGCGTCGTCCCATTTACGGTTGACTTTTAGAGTGTTGTTTAGAAAGATATTATTCTCATTTTTATAAATATTTACGCCCGCGGCTAAATCGTTGGTTTTATATTTATTGCTTATGGTTTCTATATAGTTCACTCCAGCCTCCGGAGTGAAAATTGAGGTTACGCTATAACCATCTCTTTTATTCAGATTATTGTAGTAGGATAAATTACCCTTAACCTCTAAGCCATTTCCAAATTTTTTGAGCACATTTGAACTGTATAGAAAAATACGATTATCTAACCATTTCCTTTGATCAAAGTCCGGACTAGATACATCGGCTAAACCAAAATAAGATGGGCTAGGGTCTCTTGGTGGATCGGATAAATCCAAAATACCGGATCCATTGCCTAAAGATAAAGTACCCAACTGTATAGAAGCATCATTCCCACTATTATTGCTCTGAAAAGAATTAAGCATTTGAAAATTCTTATCAAATGTCATTGGAGTTAGATTTACCTCCCACATTGCTGGTTGATAACCTACGCCTACCTTGCCAGAGCCTGTTGTCAAAAATTTTTTAAGTTGGATGTTTAACGATGCCCTGTCCGATGGCATTAATGATTTTAAGACCTTTATAGGTTGATCATTTTCAACGATTTGTACACTTTTAACCGCGTCCGCAGGCAAATTGTTATTAATCATCCCGTACCTGCTACCCATTAAATCCAAATTGTCAACCATATATTTTTGTATAGGTTTACCTTGGTATAAAATTAGATTGCCTTGCATTTCTACCCCTGGGAGTTTTTTGATAATATCCGCTATCACTCGGTCTTGCTTAGAAGTAAATTCCAATACATTATAATTTATGGTATCTCCAGATTTAAAAATCGGTGGAGAAGAAATTTTGATCTCATCTAAGGTCTTTGTGTTGTCTTCTAGTTTGATAGAATATACTGCGCTTTTATTAGGGATTTTTATATTTTTTTTTATGTATGAAAGGTGAGAGAATGAAAGTTCCAAACTGTCATACGCAAAGTTTTTTACATTCAAAAGGAAAGACCCATCTTCCTTACTCATTACATATCCCAAGACTACCGAACCTCCAATGCTTCTGTATGTTACACTCACACTCGCAACTCCCTTAGAAAAATTATCCTCAATTTTTCCTGTAACAACAGATTGCCCTTTAGTATTTATAACTAAGAAAAACAACAAAACTATTATAAACCAAAATCGCATTTTAATTGGTTTTATATAGTTCAATCCAATTATTGTCTTTTAATGCCCTCTCTTTAAGGTTCTTCTGTATTATCTCTCTATCCCGGGAACTGCCAAAGCCCTTGATAATTCCTGATGCTTCATCCATCTGTAGACTATTATCTGTATAGTTTCTTTTGGACTTAAAGAATTCATTTTTTTTCATATATACAGGTGTCATTTTGGGATCAAAATTAATAACTACATCTTTTTTGATCTTATTTAAGCTGAGCATGTCAAAACTCCAATATTTTTGTTTATCAGCTACTTTAACTATTAGGCCTGGCAGACCAGCGAATTTATAAGGACCATCAGTAATTGGAACTTCTGGAGCAAACCAAGCGGTCCAGTTTCTATTTCCGAAATTTAAATCCGCTCTTTGACATTTTAGTCCATTTATTGTAACCGTATCATTTTCTATTACCCAATTTAATTCGTTTAAAGCTTCAACATAAAATGCTGAAGTCATTTCATTTCCTGGCTGATCGAAGGTCAAAATCTTATTGTCAGTTTTTTCCTTAAGTATTTTGTATGTTATTGTAGAATAATTTTCCATAATAAATGACGCAGGGGGACCAAGCATATTTCCTTTATTTAGTTCACTGTACATTGCCGAATCTACCCTTCCGGCTTTAATGGACCTGAATAAGGATACTTTGTCATTTGTAAGTAGTTCCAGATATTCTTTTTTTATGCTTTTGATATTGTTGCTGTCAGTTTGATAAGTCATCTGGTATATAATCTGATAATCAAAATTATATTGTCTTTTATCTTGTGCAAATGAGAAATGAACTATTAGTGATAATATTAGAATAGCTATATATTTCATTTAAATTTTATTTAAGTAAACAATCATTGGAAATAATCAATATAATAATTTACATTCCATATTTAAATTACTTCGAAATGTATCATTAGACATACGAGTGTAAACTAAAAATAACTTACACTCGTTTCATTCAGTTAGTCTGGAACACCACACATCCGCACACAAAGAGCAATAATTTGTGCGGTAGTCATTCCCTTACAATCAATATTTACAGAAGTTCCGTTCTGACAATTACAACGATAGGAACAATCATCTCCTCCCGTTGCTGTTGTTGCAGCAGGCCTTGCTGTGGTTGTGGTAACGGCACTGATCATGCCGCCCATAACATTTTTTAGCTGTTCACGGGAAAGTGGTTCAATTTCCGATCGAACTAAGTCTTTTAAGCTAATTTTTTTCATTGTTAATTTATTTATATTAAAATGATCGTTTACCGCTAGATCACATCAGCGAGCAATTATGGTATCGCTAAACCTTGTTCAAGATATTTTTAGTAATTGATTCTTAGACGAAATTTACTAATTCACTTATTGCATAATTATCTGGTAATAAAAAGCCATCAAAGTATATAGTAGGAGTCTGACGTACGTTCATCATATTGCACCAGTTGTACATCGTTTTTATTCTCTCTTCTAGCATTACATGATCTGTTCTTAGTGGATATGCTTTTTTAAAAGCATTAAGGTCTTCATAAACTACTGAGTACCAATCATCAATTGCCTTTTTTGTTATTTCCTTGTCGCCAAGGATATCAATAGCCAAGATGTGTCTAACTGGCGGGGAACGAAAATCCTTTTCATCAAGGGAGAGCGAAAAAATTATCCTTAATCTCATGTTGTCGTTCTTACTCAAAATATCGCAAATCTCTTTATGCGCTATAGAACAAGGAGCACAATATGGATTGCTTACCATTATTATCTCATGGAGTGCATTTTGATTCCCTATAACAACTCCTACACCATCCGTTGAAACTGTAACTTTTTGCTGTCTTTCTAACAGAGCTTTGAAGATTTCTGGATTGGATTTCAAGCGTTGCCACTTCGACCGATATTGCTCACTTTCTTTTGCCTTTTTAATAATAGATAAAAATGAAACAGTTGCTATAATCAACAATGTAAAAAAAGTTGCTTGGACGAAGACCGTGTAGTAATTGATGTTTTTAAACGGATCATTTACCATTTTTATGTAGCAAATGCCTGAAATTAAAAGAGTTAATAGTATACCTTGAACACCTAAACAAAACACACACCATTGTCTTACCACTCTCCATTGATATATCAATGAATATGCTATGAATGGGGAGATAATAATGGATGTTGACGCCCAAATAATTAAATAATTACCCTGTGATAATCCAAAGAAAATGTGAGATAAAGTATTGGTTAAAAAGTAACTAAATCCGATAGCAGACCAACTAATACCAAATACTTTCGCGCCTTTTGACTCCAACACCGAGCCACAATCATTTTTTTGACCATTTGAACAAAGGCGTTTTAAAAAAGGATTATGACTATCAATCTCATGCCAAAGCAGTAAAACAGACAATGCTAGACCGCACGTGTTCAAAATCAATGATGTGGTTCCATACCAAGAAAGGGAAGAATTAGAGTGCTCTAAACTGTAGAACAGTGTAAATAAAATTGGAGCAAGAAATAGTAACCATGATTTTTTTACAAGTTCTTTTTGGATTATTTCATATACTCCTTTTCTTCCCTTTATTTTATCATTGCTTGACTCGCTCTTTTCAGCTAGCAATACAATACCTGTGTGCCATTCTTTGAAAATGTTAAGTGCAACATCCTCCCAGTTTAATTTTACCGTATTGTAAAATGTGACGATTTCATTGTCAATACTCTTAATTAAGGTGAAACCTGTTGATTCCCATTCGTTTTTTTTTATGGCACATATAAAAGGAGTTTGAAAATCCGAAAGATTGAATCCCTCTATCTGGACAGCAGCAGATTTTACCCCATAACTTAACAACACATCTTTAAGGCTGAATAGACTTGGAAAGTCGGGATGGTTTTCTAGACTTTTTTTAAGTGTGTCGTCAGGAACTGATACTCCTAAAATTTTTAAGAATGTTCTGCCGGTGGCAAAAGGGCTATTGTCTTGGTTCTGAAGTTTTTTTGAGAGCATATTAATAAAACTTTACAATAAGTTATAATTAATTATTGCAATGTATTAACAATAGACCATTAAGATTTGCCATATTTTAACTTTAACATACATTTAATTAACCAGTTCTAAGATAAGTATGTATTATTAATCACTAATAAATATATTGGCAAAATAATATTTCAAAAAAACTATCTAAATAATTATGTACAACTCTCTAAAAATCACTGCTATTATGGCGACTTGTGGTCGTCATCGTTGTTCTGAAAGAAGTCTTTCCTTATTTCTGGACCAAGACTACGAAAACAAACATCTAGTAATTTATCAGAATTCACCTATTACACAGGAATTAGATATTAATGTAGATAGAACCCAAGTATCGTTAATAAATTGTCATATTGATTCTATAACTAACCTACCATATTCAAGCCTTGGTGCTATTTATAATGATGCTATCAAACATATTCCAAAAGATACAGATGTTATAACGTTTTGGGACGACGACGATCTGTTTTTGGAAGATCATTTAACGGAAGGAATAGGAGGCCTCTTGAAAGGAGGGAAAACAGCGTACAAGCCTGCCTTTTCTTACTTTAGGAGTTCTGATGGGCTTGAAAAGGCTCAAAATACTTTTGAGCCTTCCATATTTGTTAAGGCAGAATTCATCAAGCTTACTGGATTTTCAACAACTACTACTGACCAGCATCTAAAATGGCTTCGCCCGCTACTTGAAAGAGATGATATCTTTATTGACATTGATGGAAAATCAACACTGATTTACAATTGGGGAGATTCTTTTGAAACATACAAAACGAGTGCCAATTCTGGAAATCCTGATCATTTTGAAGAATATCGAGTAAAGTCCCTTGATCATGGTGATCAGATCATTTCCAGGATTAACATTCAGGAAAATTTGTAGACTATGAGAAGAACTGCACTTCTTCGTTGCTGGAATGAAGAATCAACAATCATTGCTTGCCTCATGTCAATTGAAAATGTTTTTACCGACATTGTGATTATCTATTCTGATATAACAGATTCATCTTTGCAGCTAATTGAAAAGTATTGTAAAGGAAGGAACAATATCATTGTTGAAAGATATCCCTATCATGTTTACCCGGCTTTACACAGTATTTACAAAATAGGAGATTTCGACATAAATAATTCTCTTGCAGCTTACTATAATTTTGGAATGGATATATGTAAAAAGATTGGTGGAACGATTTGCAAAATCGATTGTGACCAGGTTTACATTGAAGAATCTTTGTTTTTCCAATTTGCAGATATTGAGGCAAATATGTTGTCAACTCCAAATAGGGGATACCGATCTGGTTTATGGGGGATAAATAGCTTTGTCCATAATAATATATTAATGGTTGTTGGAGATGAGAAAATAAATGGTATAGGAGACCATTATATATTATCAGGCGATATACTAAAATATCATCAGTCTCCCTTTTACGAAATCCCACAGTATACACAAGAGATTTCCACTTTGAACTATCATAATATGCCATGTTGGTTCCATTTTAGAAGGAAGATACAAAAGGTGAATAACTTAATAGGAACGGAGTTTACCTTAGAAAGGTATGTAAATGATGCTATCGAGGTGTTACACTTAGATGATGATTTAATCGACATTTTTGAGAAAAATATACGACCCTTGTTAATAAAATCAGAAAGTAAGTATTGTAATGTTGTCTTTTCATAATTATAATGACATAGAAAGATCATTCCAAATGTTGTTCCATCGCTAAAGCTTGGTAGCGGCAGCGCTACACATTCATTTTAAAAAAGCTGGGCCTTGATCAACGTTTCCGTAACCATCCGAAAACAAAGGCAATGCACGCAAAGCGGATAAGAAAATGAAGACTGTTGGGCAGGCTCGTGCGGGAACTGAAGAAAGCTTCCGGCAGATTCAACATACCTCACAGAGATAGAGCTGTTTAAGAGGGTTTCTAGCCCAGAAAAAGAGTGACGGGCACAAAATTTATTCCCTTCATGAGCCTGATGTTCAATGTATTTTCAAGGAAAAGGAGCATAAAATATAAGTTCGGTAACAAGGCATCTATTGTCTACCCAGGCAAACAGGGGTGATTGTGGGGGCAATGAGTTTCCGGAATGAATTCGATTGACACACGTTTCAGCCATGAGAATCGGTGAGTATTCTAGTTTTTCCACTAAAACAAAAAAGCTTGCAATCATTTGATTTGCAAGCTTTTACGTAGTTTTGATACTATTCTCTGTGATCCCGCTGGGATTCGAACCCAGGACCACTACATTAAAAGTGTAATGCTCTACCAGCTGAGCTACGGAATCATTTTCTCCCTTTCGAGGCTGCGAAGTTAGGAATTAAATTCAATCTTGCAAAAGGTAAATGCAAAATATTTAACAGAAAGTTAACACTGACATCACAAAACAGGGTTAAATATTTAGAAATCATTTGGTTGAACAAGGACAAAGAAAAATCACTGTTCGAAAATATTTAACCCCAAATGAACAAGGTTTGATAAAAAATATCTTTCTTTCTACTTAAAAACCTTGTACAAACATCATAATTTAAGAATAAGTAACCTTCATATTTTTTAGCGCTGTGTGCATTTATGATTGAAATTCCTATTTGTTGTAAATAATGTTATTGATTTTTTTATTTCCTTACTTATTTTCACTCTTTAATACATACTTGATTTTTAATGAATATTGAAAATATTTATGGTGAAGATAAATGGGCTACACTTGGGGGTTTTTCACCAATTATTTCTGTCTTTAGTTCTTACCATCCGCTTACTCCAGAGATGGAAGACATTATTAACCGCGATACATTTCCTGTGCATTTTGCCAAAAACAAACATATTGCATCACCACTAAAACGCAACCGTTACATTTTTCTGATTTTACAAGGAGCAGTGCACGGCTACCTTAAAATGGGAAATAAAAAAATTACCACCTGGATTGCTGCTGAAAACGAACTGGCAGGAACCATCAGAAATTTATGGGAGAATGAAGCCTCTGATGAATATATTGAAACGATAGATCCGGTATTTGCGATTGCCATTCCGCATGAAATGTCGAAAATGCTTTATGAAAATTTCCCCATCGCAAATTATGTGGGCAGAAAGATGACGCAGATTTATTTTCAGGGCGCCTCTGAAAGGGCGTATATCTGCAGGCTTCCGACGGCGTTAAAACGCTACCAAAGGTTCCTGGTTTCTTATCCGCACCTCATTAACCGTATTCCATTAAAGTATATCGCTTCCTTTGTGGGTATGAGGCTGGAAACATTGAGCAGACTCAGGAACAAGCCTTAATGGTCAGCGCCAAAAAATATTAACCGCCATTCTAAACGCAGTGAGAATCTGAAATAAATTACCATCGGTGAGCTCGCTAAGGCTCGGTTCAGGGTGACGGATCCTGATAAAACGCCGATTTAAGCTATGAGAGGTGATATTAATTCAAATCCAGCTTAACATTCAAGATTAAACTAAAAAAGCCATTACGCTTTCATTTAAACGTAATGGCTTTTGTAATCTTTAAAAAATCTGACTATTATTTACTTTTCAACTCATTTAAAACAGGCTTATCCAGGCTGGTTAAAGTATTTTGCTTTGGTTTAAGCAATTCAAAAACCACAATCTCATTTTTCCCTTTTTTCAGCCACTCTGCTGGCAGGTAAATGGTTTGTTGCGGACCAATGCCCCAATATTTACCTAAGTTATGTCCGTTAACCCAAACCAGTCCTTTGCCCCACTGGCGCATATCCAGATACGTATCGGCAACTTTGGTTAAATTAAAGCTGGCTGATTTAAGTGCCGCTGCCGATGGGCTGCTTACTTTAGCTTGTATTTTTTGGGCGTCTATTTTATCAAAAGGTAAAGGATACATTTTCCACGATTTAATCTCCTTACCATTAAAAGTTACATTTTTGGTAATCCCCTTATTGTTTTTAAGCAGGTAAGGACCAAAGTTGATCCTTCCCAGGTTTTCAACCAAAATATCCAATTGTACATTACCGGCAGGAAGATTAACGGCCAAACTATCCTGATAAAGCCTCCTGTCTAAAACACCAACCAGTTTTTTATTGATGTATACCAGGCCATAATCGCGCAGTTCGTTAATTTTGATTACGCCTTTACGTCCACCTTTTATGGTACTGCTGTACAGCACAAAACCATAGGGTTGGTTAAGTGCTTCGAAAGTTAATGGTTGTTCACTTAACTTTTGTTTACCGATCAGGTTAAAGATATCGGTAGATTTGGTAAATTTAATGGCTGGCAATGCCGCAGCAGGTTTAGCCGCTGGCACTTCGGGAAGTACCCGGTTCGCCGGCAAATTCCTTTTGATTACTTCGCGGAAAAGCATAAATTTTGGTGTCGCATTGCCCGCTTCATCTAAAGGCGCGTCGTAATCATAACTGCTGATCTGCGGTTCGTAAGCAGTTGAATCGTTATAGTTTGCGCCATTCATAAAACCCCGGGTTGTACCACCATGAAACATATACATATTGATGGAAATGCCTCCTTTAAGCGCAGTATCTAATTTATTGGCATATGTTTCTGGATCTACCTCATGGTGTTTGGTGCCCCACCAATCGAACCAGGCCGGATACCATTCTGGCACAAAATAAGGGCCTTTGCCTTTGTTATACTTGTTGATCAGTGCCCTGATCTGATCAGGATTATCGATCCCGTTAACGCCCGGAAGTAAACCAGCCAGGTGTCCGCCTTCTAATGCAGGAACCGGATCGCAGGTGGAAAGTACACCATCAAAACCGGCATCTTTAAACAGCTGCTCATTAATTTTCAGGTATTCTTTATCGTTTCCATAAGAACCATATTCGTTTTCTACCTGCACCATTAAGATGTTGCCCCCATGGTTAACCTGCAAAGGCGCTAAACGTTTACCAATTTCGGTAATATATTCCTTGTACTCTTTTAAATATTGTGCTTCTTTGCTCCTTACCTGTAAACCTTTAATGTTCTGCAACCAATACGGATAACCGCCAAATTCCCATTCGGCACATACATACGGACTCGGGCGAAGCAATACCCATAAACCTTCTTCTTTTGCAATACGAACAAATTCGGTAATATCATTATTCCCAGAAAAATCAAAATGATCTTTCTGCGGCTCGTGTACGTTCCAGAATACATAAGTACCAATGGTATTTAAGCCCATGGCTTTGGCCATTTTCATTCTATCGCGCCAGGCTTCTCTCGGTATCCGGGGATAATGCATTTCTCCCGAAATAATCTGAAAGGGTTTGTTATCAAGCAGAAAAACCGAGTCTGCCAGTTTAAAAGTATGCTTACTTTGCGCAAATGCACCAAAGCTGGCAAAACAAGTAATTAAAATTACTTTAATCCATAGGTGTTTTAAGGTAGGTTTCATCAAAAAAGGTATTATTTAAAAAATCAAAAGCATAGTTTTCCCATATCATTTTATAAAATGCTTTACAGCACAAACCAAATGTTATGGATTTATGAAATGAGTAACGTTATAATTTCAAATTAATCAGGTTAATTACTGATTACAGTGGTAACAGACTTAGCAGGAATACGCACCTGTTTGGTATCCTGATATTGTTTATAGGGCGACAAATTGTATTGATCTGATGTAACATAGGTTTGTACAGCACTTTGCTTACTTCCCTTTACCTCCATGTTCAGTTCAAGATCGTTTTCTGTAGGGTTAACCACTACGGTTACGATCTTTTTATTTTGCTGATAGGATGATACATTAACCTGAGGCAAATCTGCCCCCAGGGTTTTAACCTGAAGCCGCTTACTTCCAGGGCTAATAAAACGGCTATAGTTACCCAGGGCCCACAGCAGTTTACTATCATAAACCTGTCCATCTGTTTTATTTTTATCGATATAAACCAAACCATCCTTATAATCGCCGGTGGATACGCCCAACCACCATTGCCATGAGGTTGCGTTAGATATCACAAGGTCATGGTGGATCAGCCTGGCGATAAAAAGTGCTGTAACCATACCCAGATCACGTTTTTCGCCTTTAAGCACCTCATCACCAAGTACGCAATATTCAGACATCCAATACCTTAACCCTTTTATTTGAGCTACGGCTTCGGCTGTTTTCCTACGGACACCAATAAACTTTTCTTCCGGACTGGTGGTAAAATAACTGTGAGCAGAAATGGATTGATCTATATTTGAAAAGTTGCCAACATAATTGGGAGATGCCGGATTAAAGAACTGCTGTACCTGGTTTCCCTTCGCACTATTTCCGTTATTATATAAATAATCAAGCTGACCGGCCTCTCCTATCTGTATTTTGGTTTTCATCTGATTCTTAACCAATGCATCATTAACACCCCGGTAAAGTTGAGCAAGTTCGGTATTGTTGTACGGACAGCCTTCCTGATTATGTTCATTCCATTTCCATTGCGGCTCGTTTGCAGGGCTAAGGTAGTTGAGTTCTATTCCGGTTGTTTTCTCTATTCCTTTAATGGTTCTAACCAGGTAATCGGCAAACTGCGGAAGTTTATCAAAATCCAGGTTGCAGTTTCCATCTGTAGAATAGGCTTTGCCATTTTTGGTAAATAGTACGTGCGGACTGTTTACGAAGCCGATAAACTGCTTTACGCCACGATTTTGGGCTGCTTTTAAAAACCAGGTTTGACCGGGCATTGCGTTCCAGTCATAAGTACCATCAGGCTGCAGAAAAGCGTATTGACGACGCCATTCGTCGCCAATATCGCTTGCCTTACCTTGGGCGGCACTACCGCCTCCAATACTGAAACGCCACATGTTAAGCCCAATACCAAGTGGTTGCCCCACTTTTGTAGTTTGGGTGCTAAAAAGCAAATCGGCCATCCTATCCTTTTTTTCTGCGGGCCATAAACCTGCGAACTGACAAGTCCATGCATCAGAAGCGCCAAAACCCTCTATGGTTTGGAATGTGATGGCAGGATCTATTTCTATTTTTAGAGGCGTTTCTTGTGCAAGCGTTACGCTACCATATAAAAATAAGGCCAGACAGATAAAAAAACGGTTTAGATTGGAGGATGACTTTAACATGTAAACAATTAATTTCTATTTATTAGTAACCTGGGTTTTGCTGCAATTTACCACCTGATGCTAAAATTTCGGCTCTTGGTATTGGTAACCAATAGTGTTTGGTTTCGAACTTGCGTCCGTCTAACGCAACTTTAGGCGTATAAGTAAAACCGTTATTTGTTTTGGTAATCGTCACGCCGCCGGCAGGTTTGTTTTCGGTTACATCAGCAATTTTCCACCTCCTTACATCATAAAAACGATGTTCTTCGAAAGCAAGTTCTACCCTACGCTCATAGCGTACCGCATCGCGCATTTGTGTCTGTGTAAGTCCGATTGCCAATGCAGGCATATTAACGCCTGGCCTGGCCCTCACCATGTTTACAGCATCTCTTGCAGACATGGTAGATCCCGAAGGAACAGCATCAGGTCCATAAGCTTCATTTGCAGCTTCAGCATAGTTAAGCAAAATTTCTGCATATCTAAAATAAATCCATGGTTGAAAACCTGCATTGCCCCATGGATTTTGTAATGGATAGGCATCATTCATGAATTTTTTAAGGTAATATCCGGTTTTACTGGTATTCCAGTTGTCATTTCCATCTTTACTGTCTCTTCCTCCCGGTACAAAGGTTTCTACGTTACGCTCACGGTAGGCTGCGCCATTATACAAAATGGTAGCTGCAAAACGTGGATCACGACCTTTATACGGTTCGTTGCTATCATAACCAGAGGTGGGATCGGTTATCGGTTTACCGTTGGCCATTTCGTAATCATCTACCAGGTTCTGCATTGGTAAATTTCCGCCCCAACCGCCATAACCATTAGGCCCGTTTGCAATTTCCAAATGGGTATGGTTGGCATTTTTGGTAAACAACCTTGCAAAAATAACTTCATTACTCTGGTCAGTTAAAAACAAGTTTGCGTATCCCCCGGTATATATTCCATATTTATTTAAAGAGATCACCGCCTGGGCTGCCGTAACAGCTGCCTGCCAGGTACCTGCATTATACAACGGACTTGCAGCATACAACAGTAAACGCGACTTAAGTGCCAATGCCGCACCTTTAGTAGCTCTACCAATTAACCAGCTGCCACTATTATCTAAAGGTAAATCTGCAGCAGCCTGATCGAGCTGACCGGCCACATAATCTATAGATTCTTTAATCGAAGCACGTTGAAACAATGCCGGATCTTGTAGATTATCCGAAAGCTCAACTATCTTATCGCCCATTAAGACGATGCCGCCGTAGTTTCTGATTAAATCCTGATAACGAAAAGCCCTGATGAATTTAATCTCAGCTATCAATTGTTTTTTATGTGTTGCACTCATTGAAATTTTGGACAGTACTGATAGTGCGTAATTACATTCTCTGATACCGCGATAACTTCTTCCCCAATATACGCCAGCGCTTCCTAAATTTTCGGGAGCCAGCTGCCCTCTCTGGATCAACCAGGTCGCATCATCATTATTGTAAACAGATTCATCAGTAAAAGAACTCCACATGCTGTATTCAAAACCTCTGCCAAAACCTGGTACAGATCCATCACCTTCTTTATCCTGTAAGCGTGTGCCCAGATACCGGTTGGTTATATAAGCCTCTAATGCTGTCGTATCATTTTCTATGGTAGCAGGCAAAAGAATATCTGTTGGTTCGACGTTTAAAATTTCTTTTTTACAGCCCAGCATAGCCCCCGAAACAAGGGATAGGCCTAAAAGTGTTATATATATTGATTTGATTTTCATGATGTTTAAAATTTAATATTGGCGCCTAAATTAATGATGCGTTGCTGAGGGTAAAACTGTCCGCTACCACTGGTTCCTTCGGGATCGTAATCTTTCACTTTAGAAATGGTGAATAAGTTAAAAGCACTGGCATAAACCCTTACTCCAGAAACGTTGATGCGATCTAAGAAGCTGGCCTTAATGTTATAGGCAAGCTCTACGTTTTTAAGCCTTAAGAACGAGGCATCATTTAACCAAAAGGTATTATTAAACTGCCCACCGCTAATGGCATTAGATGCACGGTCGGTTACCCTTGGATAGGTTCCGTTCGGGTTTGCGGCACTAAACCTGTTATCGGCCCAACTGCTGTAAAAGTTACCTACACTACCTGATTCTGGCAAAACGTACTGGCTTACCTGGGTTTGTCCGGCTAAGACCATCGATAAATCAAAGTTTTTATAAGAAGCACCAAGTGTAAATCCGTAAGTAATTTGAGGGATGTTGCTATATGGCGTTCTGGTTTGGTCATCGGCAGTAATTTTACCATCATCATTGTAATCCAGGTATTTAAGATCACCAACTTTGGCCCCGCTAACATGCGGATAAGCATCTAACTCCTGTTGTGTTCTAAATATACCGATGGCATTATAGAGCAGGCTAGCATTTAACGGTCTTCCGGTTTGACGCTGATAATCTAATGTTCCGCTGGCTTCATCAATAAAAATCACTTTACTTTTAGCATAAGTGAAGTTACCTGATGCATTCCATCTGAAACTTTCGCCGTTGTGGTTATAACCTAAAGTTGCTTCAAAACCAGCATTATTCACTTTTCCGATATTTTCTGAAGGTACTAATGGCGTATAGTTCGCGCTGTTATCATTAAATGGATTTACAATACCTGAAGAACCTGGTACTGATGCATTACGGGTGGTTAAGATATCAGATCTTTTTTGCTGGAAATAAATGGCCTCAATACTAAAGTTCTTAAACACCGTGGCATTAATACCAATATCAAGCTTTTTGGCTACCTCCCAGGTAATGTTTGGATTTGCCAGTTTAACCAGGTTTACGCCCGGTTGTATGGTTGATGATGTGGCGCCCGGGCTTTGAGCTACAAATCCATTTCCAACCAATACATAATTATCAAAATACTGGAAACCTTTCACATTATCGTTACCCAATGCGCCGTATGATGCCCTGATTTTCAGATTATCAACAAACTTAACATTATCGCTGAACCAATTTTCTTTTGACATTACCCATCCCACAGATGCAGAAGGAAAATAACCATATCGCTTACCCTCCGGGAATATAGATGAGCCATCAATACGTAACTGTCCTTCAAACAGGTATTTATCATCATAACTATAAGCTAAACGGCTAATTACACTCTTACGGTTATAGTTGGTGCTGTAACCCGAGTTGAGATAATCGGTAGCGGCAGCGCCCCCTTGTGAAAGTTCGGGCAAATTGGTAGACAGAAAGTTAAAACGTTGTGCATCGAAATATTCTAAATGGTTTTCGCTTTGCTCATAACCTACAAATGCATTAATATCGTGCAGGTTAAAACGACGTGCGTAATTCAGCTTGATGTTTGAAGTAAGCAATGATTCGTTTTTCTGGCTTTCAGTCAGGGTAGCTCTTTGGTTATTGCCACCCGTAATTACACTATTATAAGTTTGAGATGCAGAACTGTATTGGTATAACAGATAGGGTTTGTTGAAACTTTTGGTAAATACATTCGATTTATCAGCCGAAAAGAAACCATCAACAGAAAGGCCTTCTACACCTGGAATAATAAAAGTAGCTCTTAAAATACCATTTAAAACCTGTGTAGGTGATTTACTGGTTCCACCGATATCAGTAACTTGTACCGCAGGATTGGAATTTTCTATACCAGTTGTTGGTAAACCGTTTGGATAATATGCGGCTACAATTGGTTTTGCCCTGTAAATAGACCTAAAAATATCGCCGGCCCCAACCTGAGGAAACACACGGTTTTCTTGTCTGCCCGATACCGATAAACCCAATTTTAGGTATTTGGATACGTTAGCATCTACATTTGTGCGGAAATTATATTGGTTGTACTTGGTTGCACCGTTTTTATAAATCCCATCCTGGTTAATTGTACCTAATGAAACATAGTATTTAACATCTTCGCTACCGCCATTAACAGAAAGGCTGTGCTGGCTCTGTAAAGCTGTTTTTTTCAATGTTTGGTCGATCCAATCGGTATTAGGGTACAACAAAGGATCGGAGCCGTTACGGAATTTTTCGATCTGATCTGCCGTGTAAGACTGATTAAGTCCGCCTGAAGGATTGGAATCAAAATTGATTTCGTTCATAATCTGCGCATAAGTAGCGGCATCTGCCATTTTGGGCAACCTTGTTGGTGAGCTAAAACTCTGGTTAAAACTATAATTAATAGTTGGTTTGCCGGTTTTACCTTTTTTAGTGGTTACTAAAATAACACCATTGGCCGCTCTGTTACCATAAATAGCTGCAGAGGCATCTTTTAGTACCGAAACACTTTCAATATCATTAGGATCTAAACGTTCCAGTCCACCAATCTGTCCGGGGATTCCATCTACAACGATTAATACATTGTTACTCCCTGTGGTAGCCAGGCCCCTGATGGTGATGTTGGAACCGTCATAACCAGGTTCGCCACTTCTGTTGTTGATCACTACGCCGGAAAAACGGCCAGCTAACGAATTGGATAAGTTGGGTTGCGGACTTTTCACCAGGTCGGCTCCTTTTACCTGCGATATTGATCCGGTAAGGGTTGCTTTCTTCTGGGTTCCGTAACCCACCACCACTAATTCGTTCAGTGTTTTCGTATCGGCACTCAGCTGAACATTAATGGTTGTTCTATCGCCAACGGTTTGTTCCTGACTGGTGTAACCCACGTAAGAAAAAACCAATACATCAGTTGTGGATGCTACACTAATGCTATATTTACCTTTTGCATCGGTTTGAACGGCTTTTTCAGTTCCCTTAATCTTAACTGCTACTCCCGGAAATGGCACTCCGTCACTTGTAACAGTACCCGTTACCACAATCTCGCGTGCCAGTTTCATTTTTTCTGACGGTATAGCAAAGGAAGAGGCGGCTACAGGTAAACTAATTGATAAGATAAATAGAAAAGCCAGTGCTTTAATTTTAAAGCATTTTAAAGGCGAAAATTCCTTCAGATTTTTTTTTCTCATTTGGTTTGCACATTAATATTTGGTTAGCAGATCAGATCTATACTTAGATTAACAGAATGTTGTTATCAGATTTTATAGTGATAGAACTGCTTTATAAGGGGCTAAAGTAGCGCTAACAAACCACATAAAAAGGGTACAAACAATCCAAATTTAAGGGGTAAACAGACCGAAAATGAGCTTAAATGAGGGTTTAAGGCATATTTTGAGAAACAGGGAGTAAATACAGTTATGGTTTACTTTTTTTACCTGTTGTGTTTATCTGGATATGATTAGAAAATGGCTTCCTGAATTTTTTAATGTACTGTGATGGATTTATATTAAACAATTTATAAAACTGCTCTCTAAAATATTTGGGATCGGTAATGCCTACCAGGTATGAAGTTTCCTGAATGGTTTTATCAGTATTGATAAAAATTTCGGCCGCTTTCCTTAACCTGATGAAACGGATAAAGCCGTTGGCAGACTGACCTGAAATGGATTTAATTTTACGGTATAAATTAGATCTCGACATCGCCAATAAGGCTGATAAGGTATCGATATTAAAATCAGTATCGGTAAGGTGCTCTTCTACAATGCGGATACAGTTATCTAAAAACTCCTTATATTCTGCAGAGATTTTAATATGGTTGGAGTTGAGTGTAATTTCATTATAAAAGTACTTTTGCAGTGCGTTTTTACTTTTTAATATACTGGCCACCCTTGCTTTTAAAAAATCCTTATCAAAAGGTTTACTGATGTAATCGTCGGCTCCACCTTCTATGCCTTTAAGTTTAACTTCCGGTGCAGAAATGGCCGTAAGTAAAATAATCGGGATATGAGAAATGGAAACATCTTCTTTTATTTTACTGCAAAGTTCTATGCCTGTCATGCCGTCCATCATTACATCGCAAATCACAATATCAGGTAACAGCTCTTTCGTCATTTCATAACCTTTTTCTCCATTACTGGCTTCATAAAGATGATAATCCATTTTAAAAACCTGTTTAAGGTATTCTCTGATCTCCAGATTATCATCAATAATAAGCATGCTTTTTGAATCAATGGTGAGCTGGTTATCGATTACCTGCCCCTCGGCAGCCTCTACAACTTTGTTGGCACTGATCTCATCCTCTATCAATTCTTTGAACAACGAAGATTCGGTATCCACTAACGCCTCCTCCAATATAACAGCATTTTTAAAATGACTTAAACCACGTAATAAAGCAATATTAAAGGTAGTTCCCTTATTTTCCACGCTGGTGTAGTTTATGGTGCCTCCATGCATTTCAACAAAAGTTTTAGCCAGGTATAAACCTATACCAAAACCGCCTTTGGCTGATTTATTGCCGGGATCCTGATAAAACTTCTCGTACAGTTTTTCTCCTGCTACTTCTACAATACCACAGCCGGAATCTTCAACACTAATGATTACATTTTCCTTGCTATTATCTACCATCATCTTCACCGTCCCGCCTTCTGGTGTAAATTTTATTGCATTTGAAAGCAGGTTAAAGAACACGATTTCCATTTTTTCGCGGTCAGCATAAAAAGCAATCATCTCATCGGTACAGCTAAACTCAAGCGTTATATTTTTTGACCGGGCCTGGTGTATAAAACAAAGAAATACCTCTTTACACAGATTTACCAGATTTATCGGTGCTACCTTTAACTTTTCGCCATAAGTATCTGCCTTCCTAAACAACAATAGCTGATCAACCAAACTTAATAGCCGCTTAGCATTCCGGTATACAATATTTAAATCGGTAGTATCAACGTTATTATCATTTTTATACAAAAGTTCTTTAACCGGATTGATAATTAAGGTAAGCGGTGTGCGGAACTCGTGCGATACATTGGTAAAGAAAGATAGTTTCTTCTCGCTCAGCTCCTTTTCTTTTTCGCTTTCTATGTGGGCCAGTTTAATCTGAAATTTTAAATCAGATTGGTGCTCGCGATATTTAAGATAAGCGTACACCATACCAAAGAAAGCCAAACCATATAAACAAAAAGCCCACCAAGTGCGGTACCAAGGTGGCGTAATGATGATCTGGAGCGAATTTCCGGTCATATTCCAAATGCCATCATTGTTTGATGCCCTGATCCTTAAGGTGTATTTACCGGGATTTAAGTTGGTATAGGTTACTTTATGTTCACTACCGCTATAATTCCATTTTTTATCAAAACCTTCCAGAAAATAAGCATATTGGTTTTTTTCTGACAGTGTATAGTTCAGGGCCACAAAACCGAAAGAAAGCACACTCTGATCGTAAGGCAGGGTAATACTTTTCGTCATGTAAACAGGTGATTTTAAGGGGGAATCGTCGCCAGGGAGAATCAGTTTGTTAAAAATCGAAAAATCAGAAAAGTAAACCGCAGGCGCTTCTTTATTATATTTGAGTTGTTGTGGGTTAAAATAAACGATGCCTTTGTTACCTGCCACATAAATTTCTCCTTTAGCATTTTTGCAAATGGCTTCATTGGCATAAACGCCGTCCTTTTCATCGTAATTTTTAACCGTTTTGGATACCGGATCAAAAAGCGAAATACCTTGCTCGGTAGTTACCCATAACTTGCCATTGTTATCTTCTACCAGGTCGGTAAAAACATTGCTGGCAAAACCATTTTGTTTTGAATATACCTCGAAAGTATTTGTTTTGGCTACATATTTATTCAATCCATCCCGGGTGCAGATCCAAATGTTTTGATGCGAATCCTGATAAAGACGAATTACAATATTATTGCTAATGCCGCCCTTTTTTGAATTATCGATCCTGTAATTCGTAAACTTTTTGGTTTTAGGGTTAAAACGGCTTAAGCCACTGCCGTAGGTTCCTATCCAGATGTTGCCCTGCGCATCTTTTAAAAGGCAGTTTAAATGGTTGTTACTCAATGAGCTTAAATTTTTCGGATCGTTATAATAATGCGTATAAGCTTTGGTTTTATCGTTATAGATTTTTAAGCCGGCATCCGTAGCTAAATAATATTCGCCATCGTTTACTTCTATCAGATCCCTAAAAACATCTTCATTGAAAAAAATACCCAGTGCAGAACGATGGTGGTGATGTAGAAACTTGTTCTCTTTTTTGTTATAACGGTCAAACCCATTCTCGCTCATTACCCATAAATCACCTTTCAAATCAACAGACAGCTTAATAATATCGTTACTGGATAAACTGTTTAAGTTGTTATTGTGCGAAAGTCTGGTAATGGAGCGGTTATCCGGATTATATTTATAAAGGCCTTTGTTGCTACCCAGCCAAAAATTGCCCTCATTGCTAATGATTGATTTGATGTCTGCCTGTCCGAAAGGAAGTGAGGTGAAATTAAACTTATACTGGTTAAAATCGATTTTACTAAGACCATTTTTACCACATAGCCAGATCATGCCGGTTTTATCGCGATAAAAGCTTCCATTGGCAAAAAATTCGAGTTTATCTATTTTATCCCATTTATTGCGTTTCGTATTTACCCAAAATATTCCTGCACTTCCGCCTACCAGTAATTTTCCGGCACTTAAACTCAAAATGTTAAACACAGCAGAATTACCTGTATTACCGCTATTGTAAGTGGTAAACATCTCCTTTTCAGGATCAAAACGGAACAGATCGCCTTTCCAATAACACCCGATCCAGATCATGCCCTCATTGTCAATGCAGAGCGTCCAGATGTCATTTGGATTTTTTTGATCAGCGATTTCCTTTTGCATATAATTGGTAAACCGCTTTGTTTTTTGATCGAATTTATTCAGCCCATTGCTCCAGTTGCCGAGCCATAAATTGCCAGAGGCGTCTTCGGCAATGGCATTCACCGATTTTCCTTTAATGGCATAAGCATTTTTGGGGTCGGGCTGATAAACCTTAAATGTTTTTGATTTGCTGTTGTAAAGATTAAACCCATCATCGGTACCTACCCATAATTTGTTTGTTTTATCGATCAGCAGAGACCAGATCTTGTTATTGCTGAGGGACGTTTTACTGTTTTCTTTATGGTAAAAACGTTCAAATTTCTCGGTTACCGGATCGAACCTGTTTAAGCCGTTCATGGTACCCACCCAAAACACGCCATGGCTATCCTCCACCATTGCATTGATGTAGTTATTGGTTAAAGAAGTGCTATCGCCAGCGATGTTTACATAAATTTTGAAAGAATAACCATCAAATTTACAGAGTCCGTTTTCTGTACCGATCCAAACAAAACCTCTTTTATCTTTTAGTGCAACAGTGGTATTTTTAGAAGGGAGACCGTCATTAATACCGTATGTTTTAAGCACATAATGTTCCGGAATAGCCGTTTGATCCTTTACCTGTGCTTTGATGCTGCCAAAAAACAGCAGGCATTGCAGGGTAAAACCAAATGCTTTGATAAATTTCATCATTAAAAAGGCAAACCAGTAGCTAAAAATCGGTTTGCGGGTGTAAAGATACAATTTGCCGAGGTATGGTTCAATCCATACATTCCACCCCCCCGAAATCGTCATCCTGAAGGATGATTTATTGAAATCTCTTCACTCCGCGCTGCTCCGGCCGAATGACGATCGAATATTTATAGGACGCTGTAAGTGACAACTTTTCTCAGAATCTTTCCAATTGTTTTTTTTTGCCACGGAAACGCAGCATTGCACGGAGTGAATAAAACTGAGCGTTTACAGTTCTGTTTCTGCAATTGTCTTCATGCAATCGTCCTCCTGAACTTGTTTCAGGCTCTTTACAGTTAGCATGTTTTGCCACGGAAACACAGTATTGCACGGAGTGAAGAAAATTAAAATTTCCAGCCAAAGCCCATGCAATCATCACAATCCAATCGTCCTCCTGAACTTGTTTCAGGATCTTTACAGGTAGCATGTTTTGCCACGGAAACACAGCATTGCAAGGAGTCAAGAAAATTTAAATTTCCAGCCAACACCCTATAACCGTCATCGTGAGAGATAGTCTATGGTATAAAAATCAATATAAATGACAGTAGAATTTAAGGGAAATAAATCTCCCACGAGAGATCGTCATTGCTGAGAAGGCTTCTTCAGCCGACGAAGCAATCTCTATAGCAAAAACACGAGGATGGTAGATTGCTTCGTCGTTCCTCCTCGCAATGACGACCTTTTTTGGATTCTGTCAATGGTAGAGTAGTAGAAGAATCTTTACAGGTAGCATTGTTTTGCCACGGAAACACAGATTTACATGGCATTTGGTTTACCTTTCAGCGTTAGTCTTTAAGCTTTCGTCTTTTTTATAAATCAGAATAGTCTGTTGGATAAACAAATTTGGTATCGTTTTTAGAAACATTATGCTGATACTCTGGCATAGCCGATAGTTTTTTCCAATAATCATCTGCTGAGAAGGCTTTCCAGTGTGCATCTCTATCGGCTTTGTTTTCAAAAGTGGTTAAATACATGAGGTTAGGCATGCGGCTTCCGGCAATTACTTCCCCATAAAATACCGCATTAAAATTTAACCTTTTAAATAAACCGATCTCGTCGCCTTTGTTAAACATTTGCACTTTGTTCTGAAAATATTTCTCCGTGGGTGCTTCGTAGCTTCTTAATTCATAAACCCGTTCTTTCATTGGCGATTTTAAATTGGGCAGCATAAAATGAGGTGCATCTTCAAAAGCTTTCAATACAATAGATTCCAGCCGCTCAAAAGGGACATCGGTGTAAATTGCATCAAGATAAGCTTTACCATCAACAGCATATTGTTTGTCTTTTGACAGTTTTTTATCCAGTTCCAAAATTCCATTGAGCGATTTTAGTGGAATAAATACATAAATGAGTTTTTCGGTAATTCCGGCCTGATCGCTTACTATTGGCTTAAACACACCCACCTTCGCTACTCCATTGCGATGTAATGCAGGCAAATACGCTTTTTGCAAATAATCGTCTACTGTCTTTTCCTGGGCATCGGTTTTGAGGTGATAAATTTTAATCTGATAGAAATCTATTGAGGCATTAGCCGCAAATGCACTGGATAACAGTAAAAATAAAAACAGACAAGATATTTTGATTTTGGACAACATGTTAGGATTGATTGTTAAGATGGAAAATTAATAAAGTTTTCGGGTAAAACTTTATTAATTTTCCATTTTTATCTTTTCGTCCAATAAAATGCTTATTTCAGTTATCAGTTTACAATTTGCAGTTGACAGTTTGCTATTGACACTTGCTATCGAACCAATGACCAGTGAACCAATAACCAATAAACTAATGACCAATGACCAATAAACCAGTGAACTAATGACCAGTGAACCAATAACCAATGATTAATGACCAATAAACCAGTGAACCAATGACCAGAGAACCAATGACCAATGATTAATGACCAATAAACCAGTGAACTAATGACCAGTGAACCAACAAACCAACCCTACTTTGCAATATTTGGATTTGGCGCTTCTGCATTGAGTAAATGTTTTACAAAGAAATCACGCTTACGTCTACGGCCATAAACACCTCCATCGCTGTGTCCCATGCCTGGAATGCTCAAAATATCGAAATTTTTATTGGCTTTAATCAGTGCATCAGCCAATCTGTAGGTCGATTCTGGTGGTACATTTTCATCTGCTTCCCCTACAATTAAAAACAGATCACCCTGTAATTTAGCCGCGTTGGTAATATTAGATTGTTCGCCATAATGCGGTCCTACCGGATAGCCCATCCATTGTTCGTTCCACCATTGTTTATCGATGCGATTATCGTGACAGCCACAGGCTGAAACTGCAGCTTTATAAAACTCAGGATGCGATAACAGTGCACCAGTAGAGCTTTGTCCACCCGCCGAAGTGCCATAAATCCCTACTTTAGAAATATCCGCATTTGGATACTTAAGCGCCATGGCTTTCATCCATAATATCCGGTCAGGAAATCCGGAGTCGGCTATGTTTTTCCAGCATACATCATGAAAAGCTTTAGAGCGGTTGGCCGTACCCATTCCGTCAATCTGCACCACGATAAAACCTAATTCGGCTATGCTCTGCATTTCACTGGCTGGCAAGAAACTTTTTGGCACAAAACTATCATGAGGACCTGCATAAATATTTTCGATAACAGGGTATGTTTTGTTAGGATCCATTTTTGAAGGCAAACAAACAATTCCCCATATATCGGTTTTGCCATCTCTTCCTTTGGCAACAAATACTTCTGGCAGTTTAACCCCTGTAGCTAAATAGGCATCTGTTTTTCCATGTTCTATTTCACTTACCTTTTTGGTGCTTTCAGTAAGCCTTAATTCGCTAACCGGTGGTACATTTACCTGAGAGTAAGTATCAATATAATATTTTCGATCAGGCGAGAAGCTGAGGCTATGGTTACCTTTTTCTGGTGTAAGGTTTACCAGTCCTTTACCATCAAAGCCGATTCTGTAGTAATGGATAAAGTAAGGATCTTCGCCAGCATGCATGCCATTTGCCCTGAACCATACCTGACGTTTTACAATATCTACACTATCAATGTCCCTAACCACATAATTTCCTTTTGTAATTAACTGCTGCTTTCCGGTTAAGGCATTTACCAGATAAAGATGTTGCCAGCCATCTTGCTCGCTTGTCCACAATATTTCATTTGTTTTGGGCAGGTATCTGGTATAAATGCGACTTTCATAAATGAAGGTCTTGGTTTTCTCGTCGATGATGTTTCTGGTTTTTCCTGTTAGAACATCTACTTCGATTACCCTGAAACGCTGGTGGCCACGATCTACTTTCTCATAAGTATAATATCTGCTGTTATTATTGCGCCAATGCAGTTCTGGTGCACCAAAGAAATCAATCGGGTCTGCATCTACTTTGATGGCCGTTTTCTTCGCTACGTTAAAAACATAGGGCTGATAAGCAGTAAAGTCATCACCAGGCTGTGCATATTCCCTCGTTTTTAACTCACCACGTGTGGTACCCGGAACAGAACTTAAAACATAATATACATTTTTAATTTCTTTCGGATCGATTTTATAGGCAACTATGTTTTTGCTATCAGGCGACCAGGCAAATTCGCCGTAAGGTTTATCAGCACTACCATCAGTACTTAATTGAGTTTCTGCCTTTGTATCCAGATCAATTACAAACAGGTTACCACCACGGATCAGGATTTCGCTTTTGCCATCAGGCGATTTTTTGATTTCGCGGTTTCCCTGCCAGCGCGATCTGCGTTGTTGTAAAGGCCGCCTGGCATTGTAGCGATAAATATTACTATCGGTGGTATTGGTTAAACTATTATTGCTCAGATTTAACTGATACCATTTATCGGCTATTTTTAGTTTTGCAGTACCCTGATCGGCAAAATATAGCTCTCCAAGCTGAATTTTTAGCGGGTTCTGTTTTTTACCGGTAAGCTTTTCTATATTTTGTGCCAGTTTATCATGATTAAATGCAACCTGGCGCTTACCTGTTGCCGCATCTACATAATAATATTCCCATGTTCTATCAGGAAGATTCTTTTTATACCAGAATGCGGTACCATCTTTTTTCCAGAAGGGGGTAATTTCATTGTTGGTTGGAATATTACGTAATGTAGTATCCATTCTTAACGATAACTGGTAAGCAGCTGCCACTTCGGCAGCAGTAGGCTGATAAGGTTGCAACTTGGTTTGCTGTGCAAGCAACTGAACGGAAACAAAACTTAATAAAGTAAAGGCTATTGATTTTTTAACGGTCGCGTAAATGCTCATTACAGATTTTTTGTTGTAAATATAGTATTGCTATTTTGCAGGTCTTTTTTGAATTTTGATGAATATCATTAATATTTTAACCCTTTACATCAACCGGATCTTTCGTTTTCAATTCCTGACGTACGATACCTCCTCTAATCAGATAATAAACCGGAATTCCCATTAAAGTAATGATTAATCCTGGCCAGGTAAATTTGGGTTTAAAAATGATCAGCAGTATGCAAAATGCAAGTCCCATCAGGATATAAACGATTGGCAGCACCGGGTAACCAAAGGCTTTGTAAGGCCTGTTTGCCTCAGGGCGTTTTTTACGGAGGATAAAGATTCCGAAAATGGTAAGCATGTAAAACATGACCACCACAAAAGAAATCATATCCAGCAGGTCGCTGTATTTTCCGCTAATGCACCATAAACAGGCAAAAATGCATTGTATCCATAATCCAAATCCCGGGACTGCATTTTTGTTGAGTATACCCACTTTTTTAAAGAAAAGTCCATCTTTGGCCATGGAATAATAAACCCTTGCACCAGCCATAATTAAACCATTATTACAACCAAAGGTTGAAACCATAATCATTAAAGCAATAATGATAGTACCGGCTGTACCGAAAATATGGTTGGCAGCTGAAACAGCTACCCGATCTTTATCTGCATGGGCAATATCTTGCAATGAAAGCACCCCGGTGTACATTACGTTGGTGAGGAGGTAGAGTACGGTTACGATAATGGTTCCTAAGGCTAAACTTAAACCGATATTGCGTGCAGGATTTTTAATTTCGCCGGCGATAAAGGTCACATTATGCCAGGAATCGCTGCTGAATATTGAACCTACCATCGCTGCAGCGATGGCACCGAAAGCCGCGAAAGTGGTGTAAGAACCAATACTTCCGTCAGCAGATAATGGTCCTAAAACCCACATATTTTCCCAGTTGGTTTTCCAGATTCCTTTATTTAGAAAGAACAATCCGAAAGCGATCAGACCAAACAGACTTAACAATTTAGCTACCGTAAAGGTCGTTTGGATTACCTTACCGCCATTTACCCCTCTATTGTTAATATAAGTGAGTAAAATAATTACGCCAATGGCCAACAGTTTTGCGGGTGAGATGGTAAAAAAGCCTAAATCGACAGCAACTAAATCTTCACTTAATGCAGGTATGAGATAAGCAGTAAATTTGGCAAATGCAACACCTACGGCGGCAATCGTTGCGGTTTGGATTACCGTAAAAAAACTCCAGCCATATAAAAAACTAATCAGCGGGTTGTACGCTTCCTTTAAATAAATATACTGTCCTCCCGCTTTTGGGAACATGGCACTTAATTCACCATAACTCAATGCAGCCGTTAGCGTCATAAAGCCTGTAATCAGCCAAACCACTAATAGCCAGCCGGAGCTGCCTACATTTCGGGTAATATCTGCACTTACAATAAAAATACCCGAGCCGATCATACTTCCGGCTACAAGCATCGTTGCATCCATCAGCTTAAGCGAGGGTTTAAATTGTGTGGTTTCTTTTTCAGTCATGTTGTGTTTGCTTGGTGGTTCGAAGGTTGGTTGTTGATTTTATTTACTTAAGCTGATCGTAAAAATACCATGAGGTTTTAAAGTCGCGGGTTAAAGGCTGATTGGTTAAAGTAGCCCTGATCATTTCGACAGGGATTAAGTTTTGTTTTATCACGGCATCATGAAAATCCTTAAAGCTCATTTTGCCACTATCTACCAGCTCTTTTTTCAGCGCAAAGAGCTGAAGGCCGCCGGTAAGGTAGGCTACCTGGTATAAAGGGCTATAATCGCCTTTGAAAGATCGGCGGACCTCACCTTCTGCATTGGCACGTTCGTGCCCTACACGGTCGACCAGAAAATCCACACACTGCTGAGGAGTCCACCTGCCCAGGTGAAAGTTCAGCGAAAATAGAATCCTGGCACAACGGTGCATCCGCCAGAACAGCATACCCATTTTTTCCTCAGGTGTTTTGGCAAAACCTTTATCGTAAAGCAAAAGTTCCCAGTATAAAGGCCAGCCCTCTATGCTAAAAGGGGTTTGAAAAGGATCGCGATAGCTTTTATATCTGCTATTCATAAAATACTGGTAATGGTGGCCTGGTAAAAGTTCATGCTGCACCGTTCCTCTCGAAAAATAAGGATTGTTACCACGCATACTCATTAACTTATCGTCTTCCTCCATCGTATTGGTTGGATAGGAAATGCTGATTTCGCGCCCACCTGTGAAAAATGGATTCACCAATTGTCTTTCGGCAGACATCATCACCATCCCCCAGGTTTCTTCTGCAAGTGCCGGAATATTGATCAGATTATTGGCTTTGATAAAATTGAGGGCATCATCCTGTAATTTTACAATCAATTCCGGCTGCCTGCCCAATGGCACATAGCTATTTTTGATTTTTTCCTGTGCCTTTTTCCAGTCATTGCCATAACCCATAGCGGCTGATGCTTTTAAAAGCTCTTCATCGCAAAACTTAAATTCCTTTTCGGCAAGCTTAATCAGTTCTTCAGGTGTATAGGGAATAAGCTCAGCATTTAACTGCCTGATGAGTTCTTCTCGCCCAATAGGATTTCCTTTAATTTCCGGTTTACTTGATTTTACAGCAGGAATGGCATCAACATCATCAAAAAGTTTGGCGTAATTGGCTAAGGCAAGGTCTAATTTCTCGTAAGGTTTAGGCACCCACCAGGTAAAACCCGGCTCATAATCCATATAAAATTGGTAAAAGCCCTTTAACCGATGTTTCAAACTCAAACTGATGGCTTTTGCCATTTTAAGCTGATCGGGTTTAAGTGCTCCTTTTTTGAAATTCAGATTTAGGGAATCAACTTGTTTTGCAATTTTTTCTATCCCGGCGGCCAGCAGTGCACCATCCTGATAAGTACCTCTTCTTCTTAGGTTTTCGAGTGCGTAAATGGCGTCGGCAAAGGTAAAATACTTTGATAAGGCATTATAATCTGTTTCTTCTCTACTTAAAAGCCAAACCGACGATTCGATCTGTTTTTTAAGCAGAATATAATCCACCTTGCCATAAATGCTGAAATTTTCAAATTGCGCAGCTTTTAGCTTGTTTAGGTAATCGTGATTAATATCCTGCAGGCGTTTCCTTTGAGCCGGACTTTTAAAAGTAGCCAGTGGATAAGAATAAGTTACACCTGCTGAATAAGGATAGTAGAAATCGTTAATGGCATCAACATCCTTTTGGTAACCTACAATCAGCGTACCCATTTCGCTGGTTTGTTCGTACAAACTTTCATTTGAAGTTTGAGCCCATGCAAAAGGGCCCGATAACAGGCACACCAATAACAAAAGGGCAAAAAGGTTTAGTTTATTTTGCATGTGGTTTGGTTAAAACAGGCAATAGCATTGCCTCCATTTGTAAAAAATGGTTACATTATATTAAAAAAGCAGTTGTTTAAGCGCCGATGTAGTTCACCCTGCTTACATTGTTATAGGTATCAATATATGCTCTTGGTGATTGGCCGATAATACTTTTAAACACCCTGTTAAAATTGGTAATGCTATTAAAACCAGCTTTATAGGCAACGCCTGAAATGCAATCCGCCTTTTCTCCCGATATCAGACTTTTGCAGGCATCATTGATTCTTACTTCATTTAAAAATGACACGAAAGTATGACCGGTATGTTTTTTGAAATACCTGCAGAAAGCCTGAGGCGTCATAAACGCTGCATTCGCCACATCTTCTAATGAAATTTGACTGTTATAGTTTTCGGTGATGAAATTAATGATCTTACTTAAACGCATCCCTTCATTTTCGGTTACGTTGGAAGAATACATATCGGAGCATAAAGGTTCTACATTCTCATTCAAATCCTGAAGGCTGTTAACCATTTTCAGGAAGTTAAACAATACATCAACCCCTGCTGCCTGGTGCACATTCAGCATTTTACCTACTATATTTTTGGTAAATGCAGCCGGAACTTTGAAACCATGCTTGTTTTTAGCTAAAAAAGCACTGGCCAGCTTCATTTCAGGGAGATTAAACAAAGCAGCTAATATGCCATTCGGATTAAAGTAAATAGAACATGCTTTAATGGTTTTATTACTGTCGATAGCGAAATACTCAGGATTACTTTTAAACAGATGCGGAAGTTTGGCTCCAATTAAAAAAACATCTCCAGACCGGAAGGCATGCATATCATTTCCAGCAATTAATGTCCCCTCGCCTTTTTCTATATACGTGATCTGCCATTCATCGTGGCGGTGCAGGTATTGATAAAAGTAGGGAGATTCGATTTGTTCCGATATCACACTTTTGTCATCAGGAACAAGCATGGTAAAAGGTAATACTTTCATAATCCAGTTAGTTTGGTTTGGTTGGTTATTATGAATTGAATATATAAATATTAACTCAAATAACCCAATAAAACTCAGATAAGGTTAAAATACTGCTATAATTTGATAAAATATGACGGATTATATCAACAAACTAACCACTCGTTAATTACTATTAACATAGTTAAAGGACTATAAATCATTTTATAGCAGGAGCTCAAAAGAAAACCAATTGCTTAGCAATGCGTTGATCCGGATGGGCAACCGAAACGCAGTGCTTGAAAAGGTGTCGGGATTTTAAATCCCGACTAACGGAAGGCTAACAAAAGCTGGTCCGGATTTGTAATCCGGACCCAAAGAACTATGGATTTAGAATCCATAAAAGAACGAAGAGCGTCGGGATTACAAATCCCGACCAACAGAGTAATCTACTATTATAGGACTGAAAAATTAAAGTCGGGATTACAAATCCCGACTAAATTAAACCGACTAACTTAAATCTAAAAATTATCGAACCAATGCGTAAGGTTCAATATTTATATCAGTTGCGATGCCTGAAACAATCTGACTAACCAACAAACCTGTTGCAGGTCCTAAGCTTAAGCCCATCATGCCGTGGCCGGTAGCGATGATCAGGTTTTCTCTTTTTTTGCATCTGCCGATGTATGGCAAACCATCAGGTGATGAGGGACGGAAACCATACCAGATATCTTTTTCTGCAGGAACTGCCGGTTTTAAATCTGGAAAATATGCCGGAACGGATTCAACAATCCCTTTAACCCGTTGCATATTAATGCGGGTATTGATCTTATCTAATTCCATTGTTCCACCGTACCTGATCTGACCGTTCATTGGTGTGATAGCTACCCTGGCTTCACATAACAATGCCGGGATAGTTACACGTTGCTGAGGTTCGGGTTCCATAAATGAATACCCCTTACCTGGCATTAAAGATATTTTAACATCGGCCATTTTGGCCACTGCAGGCGACCACGAACCGGTTGCTAAAATATATTCATCTGCTTCCCAGGAGGTATTACCCGCAAAAACCTTCGTAATGCGATTTCCTGATGTTTCAATTTTATCAACTTCTTTGTTACGCTGTATATTAACGCCATTCTTTATTAGATATTTGAGCAGGGCGTCCATCAATTTTGTCGGGTAAAGATGGGCATCACAACGATAGTGTACTGCTCCCAAAACATCTAATTTTAAATCTGGCTGTAAAGCACGGCATTCATCGGCAGTAAGTACGGCCATATCCAGACCAAGCTCTATTGCACGTGCAGCTAAATGCGCTTCCTCTTCAGCAGCTTTTTCTGTTTTGTAAAATGCCAGAATGCCGTTTTTGGTTAATTCGAAATCGAACTCCGGCTCTTTAGCCAGGCCCTCATATAGTTTTTTGCTCAGCAAAGATAAATCACGTAATGGTACTGCCGCCTGGCTTACATGTTTTGCTGTGGCATGTTTCATAAATTTCAAGCCCCAGCTAACGAGGTTTGCGTTTAATGAAGGGCGCACATAAAAGGGGCTTTTGCTATCGAACATCCAGCGAATCCCCTGCTGTATCATCCCCGGCGCTGCCAGAGGAACAAAATGGCTCGGCACAATCATCCCTGCATTACCAAATGAGCAATTGTCGGTAATATCTCCCTTATCCAAAATTGTTACTTCATAGCCCCTTTTCTGCAAATAATATGCTGACGTCAGACCTACTATTCCACCACCTATAATTAATACTTTCGACATGCTTTTACTTATTCTGCTGATATTTCTTCTTTTACTTTTAGATCACCTGAAACCCATATGCATATGGATCATCTTCGGAATCTATTTTGATGGTATTGTAGCCGTAAACTTTTGCCCAGCCTTCTACACTTGGTATAATGGCCTGGATTCCATTCAGGTCAACAACTTCTTCTACTTTTCCGATAAATTTACTTCCAATAAAACTCTCATGGATAAAATCCTCTCCCTGTTTTAGCTTTCCTTTGGCAAACCACTGTGCCAAACGGGCAGAAGTACCGGTTCCGCATGGCGAACGATCAATGGCTTTATCACCATAAAAAACAGCATTTCTGGCTGTTGATGTAGGATCAATAGTTTTTCCCGTCCATAATATATGGCTACAGCCGTTTATTGTAGGATCTTGAGGATGAACAAAGCTGTAGAGTTCATTGATGCGTTTTCTGATGATCTGGCTCCAGCTAATCAACTGCGAAGCACTGTAATTTTCTAATCCCGGAAAATTCTCCTGCGGATCGACGATGGCATAGAAATTTCCACCATAAGCTACATCAAAGGTAAGCGTACCCAAATCAGGACATTCAACCTGAAGATTTTCTGCAGCGAGATAAGAAGCTACATTTTTCAGCTTAACAGACTTTACTTTTTTTCCTTCCTGCTTGTACTCGATCAATACCAATCCTGCTGGCGCTTCCATTCTGATCTGCCCTGGTATTTTCGGTTGGATGAGCCCTTCTTCAATAGCAATGGTAATGGTACCGATGGTACCATGCCCACACATTGGCAGACAGCCACTGGTCTCGATAAAAAGTACCGCTACATCATTAGCCGGATCATGAGGTGGATATAAAATACTACCCGACATCATATCATGCCCGCGTGGTTCGAACATAAGGCCTTTTCTGATCCAGTCAAATTCTTGAAGAAAATGCTGGCGCTTTTCGCTCATGTTCGAGCCGGTAAGCTGAGGCCCTCCACCTGCCACTAACCTAACCGGATTTCCGCAGGTATGTGCATCTACACAAAAAAAAGTTTTACTCATGAGATTTCGTTAATTGTTGATTGACCGTTCTGAAAATACCCAGCGGGTTGCCATCTTTCAATTCATCCGGCAATAATTCCTGCTCCCAATCCTGATAAGCCAAAGGCCTGACAAAGCGATTGATAGCGGTAGAACCTACAGAAGTAAAACGACTATCGTTGGTTGCAGGGAATGGGCCACCATGTTGCATGGCCGCACAAACTTCTACACCTGTAGGCACACCGTTCAGTATAATTCTTCCGGTTTTATCAGTTAACTTGTTTACCAAAGCCTGATAATCTCTAAGCTCCTGTTTTTCGGCCATTAAGGTAACGGTAAGCTGACCCTCTAACACTTCAACGGCCTGCTCCAGTTCAGCATGATCCTGGGCGACAACCAACAGAGAATATGGTCCGAAAATTTCTTCACGTAGTTTTGGATTTTTAATAAAATCGGCAGCACTTACCTGAGCTATTTTTGCTTCTGATTGATTTTGAAGTTCCGTATTTTTCACCGTTGATGCCGATAAAAGCACAACACCATCTTCATTTACAACTTCAGCAGAAAGTTTGCCATAATTATGGGCAATACCTTCGGTAAGCATTGTTGCCGATGGAACGGTTGAAATGGCCTCCTTTAAAGCAGTCTTAAAGTTTTCGAGTGCAGGCGATTGTACGGCTAACAATAACCCGGGATTGGTACAAAACTGACCTGCTCCCAAGGTAATGGATGCCGCATATTTTTTAGCCAGTTCTTCTGCCTGGTTTTCTATGGCTAACGGAAGAAAAATTACCGGGTTAATACTGCCCATTTCTGCAAAAACCGGAATTGGTTGTTCGCGTTGTTGGGCAAGGTTAATTAAGGCCATACCGCCTTTAAACGAACCGGTAAACGTTACGGCTTTGGTTAAGGGATGTTGAACCAGCCCAGCACCAACAGCGTAACCATCATCATATAACAAAGAGAAAACACCTTTAGGCATTCCCGTTTTTTCTGCTGCTTTAATAATGGCACCACCTACCAAAGCACTGGTTCCATAATGTGCGGGATGCGCTTTAACCACCACCGGACAGCCAGAGGCTAGTGCCGATGCGGTATCGCCGCCTGCAACAGAAAAAGCAAGCGGAAAGTTGCTTGCACCAAAAACCACCACTGGTCCGATGGGAATGAGCATTCGCCTGATATCTGGTCTCGGTAAAGGCTGTCTGTCAGGTAATGCCGTATCAATAATGGCATCAACCCAGGAGCCTTCTGCAACCAAACTGGCAAATAACCTTAATTGACCCGTAGTTCTGCCCAACTCACCCTGTAAACGGGCTAAAGGCAAACCACTTTCTGCTGAAGCCCTGTTTACCAGTTCTTCACCAAGATTGGCAATTTCATCTGCAATGGCATTTAAAAATGCTGCTTTAAGATCTTTGTTTAAGTTTCTGTAGCTTTGAAAAGCAACTGTTGCTGCTGTTAAGGCATCATCAACCAGTTTTTCGTTAGCTTTGAAAAATTCGCCATCAAGCGTTAATCCCGTTGCGGGATTAACAGCTTTAAGGCTTTTTTCACTAACTTCAATATAAGTACCGGCTACAATATTTTTTCCGTTCATATTTGGTTTTTAAACTATTTGCCCCAACTACCTGCAGGTAATTCCGGACGAACAGCTAATGCATCATTAATAATTTTCAATACTTTCTCTCTTTCTGCGCCACTTAATGGTAAACGCGGTGCACGAACCGCCTCAGTTCCCAATCCGGTTGCCACCTCTGCTAATTTAATGTATTGTACCAATTTTGCATGAATATCCAACTCAAGCACAGGTAAAAACCAACGGTAAATTTTTAATGCTTCGGCAATGCGATTTTCTTTAACCAACCTGAAAATAGCAACGGTTTCTCTAGGGAAAGCATCAACCAAACCTGCAACCCATCCATGTGCACCCATTACAATACTTTCCATTGCTAAAGGATCTACTCCGGTAAAGATTTTAAAACGGTCGCCAAAACGGTTGATCAATCTGGTTACGTTTGATACATCTCTTGTTGATTCTTTGATGGCCTGGATGTTGTCGTATTTGGTTAAAACCTCGAACATGTCCAAAGTTACTTCGATTTTATAATCAACAGGATTGTTATAAATCATGATCGGCAGACTGGTGCTTTCTGCAATAGCACCAAAAAAGGCTAACGTTTCATCCGGAGCAGCATTATAGCGCATTGGCGGCAATAACATTAAGCCTTGCGCACCAAGTGATTCTGCTTTTTTAGCTACTTCGATTGCTTTTTTTGTAGTTGATTCTGCAATATTCAATAAAACCGGAACGCGACCATTTACCACTGTTAAGGTATGTGATAACAAACCAAACTTTTCTTCATCCGTTAGTACACTGGCTTCGCCTAGCGATCCACCTAATATAATTCCTTCAGCACCCGCTTCTAATTGCGCTTCGATATTTAAATCGAACGCTGGAAAATCTAACTCATCGTTTGCTGTAAATTTAGTGGTTACAGCCGGGAAAACCCCAGTCCATTTGATACTCATTTTAATGTTATGTTTTAATAAATATTTTCAAAATTCGTCTCGCCAATTCCCAAAAAGCCAGGATCCATTGGCAAATATTACCTCATCATTGATCCACAATCAATGCGTCTAAGTGATGTTCAAAGTTAGGGAATCACCAGGCAGCAATATTGTTAGATTTTAACCGATAATGGTCGTAAATGCGCCACTTCAACCAGATAAATCTGGTATTGGAAAGCAAAATTCATTAATAAAAAGGACGAGAGATAAATAAAAAAGTTATCCTATTGCACAACACCTCCTCTAAATCAGCTGAATAGAAAAACACCTGTTACCTATTCTATCCGAAGATATTTATTTTGTATTTTTCACCTGAAGGTAATACATAAATTCAATACCCGATGTTGTAAAAAGTGCATCCTGCCCTTTGGCCAGCGTAACCTGCTGCCAGTTTTGCGAAGGTATAATTTTTAATGTTGTAACGCCTTCTTTTTTCAGACTTAAAGGCAGGTTGAAACCCTTAACACAATTGCTATAACGGTAAAACGCCTTGCCATCTTTAAGGTAATATTCGAATACCGGAATCTGCACGGTACGGAGATACTGATCAAAAACTTTTGAAAAATTATAACCTGCTTTTTTAGAAATATAATTTTCAATCTGTGCAGTAGTTACCGTTTGATGATAAAAAGTTTGGTTTAGCCCCCGCAATATGGATCTAAAAAGCTGATCATTATTTAAACTATGCCTGATGGAATGCAGCATATTGCCTCCTTTTGGATACATATCGCCGCTGCCTTGTGCATTTACGCCATAAGGCGGAATAATGGGGCTATCATTTCTGATACCTTTTCTAATACCGAAATTATACTCGTTTCCAGCGTTAGTACCAAAGGTATAATCTACAAAAAGTGTTTCGCTGTAGTTGGTGAAACTTTCATGCACCCACATATCGGCCAGGTCATTAGTAGTAATGTTGTTGCCAAACCATTCGTGCCCACTTTCATGAATGATGATAAAATCCCACTTTAAACCCCAACCATTACCAGACATATCTTTACCTCTATAGCCAAATTTATAACCGTTGCCATAAGAAACGGCCGATTGATGTTCCATACCCGTATGCGAAGCATCGATCAACTGATAACCATCTTCATAAAAAGGATAAGGCCCAAACCAATACTCCATGCTTTTCATCATTTTATGTACCTGATCAGGCATGTAGGTTTTCGCTTTGGAGTAATTATAATCCAGTACCCAATAGTTCACATCAAGTGCGCCCTTTTCTCCGGCATATTTCTCCTTAAAATTGACGTATTTGCCAATGTAAGGAATAATGCAATAATTACTGATCGGATTTTTAACGTTGTACTGATAGGTAGCGGTACCATCGTGATTATCTTTCTTAAATACCAGGCGGCCATTACCCACGGCAATCAACGTATCCGGAACGGTCATGGTTAAAGAAGCACCTAAATCCGGTTCGTCACTTTGATGATCTTTATTCGGATACCAAACCGAAGCACCTAAGCCCTGGCAGGCCACTGTCATCCACGGCCGCGAAAGCGAGTCGGTAGTAAAAATAAAACCACCATCCCAGGGTGCTCTTTTGGCCTGATGTACCTTTCCATGGTAAAAAATATGGACATTATTCAAAGCAGACAACTTTTGTGCAGGTACATGTACATACCACACACTGCCCACATGTTCGAATTTTAACTTTAAACCACCATTATATAAAACGCTGTCAATAATTAAGGGTTCCTGCAAATCGATCTGCATGCGGGTGTTGCCATTATTTTGATGCACTACTTTATAAACGATCTTATTTGAACCCATGATGCTTTTATCATTGTAATCTGGCTTAACAGCCAGTTCGTAACGCTGTACATCCCACCAGGTCCGTTCGGCATTCAGACTGCCCCTTAGGGTGTCGGCTAAAGTATAAACTTTTGTTGGTGACTGCGCAAATAGCAGGGTACTCAATGTTAAAAAAACTAGGTTTAAGGAGATTATTTTTTTCATATTTTTTTGCTGGTTATCATGTTGCAATAGCGTATGCTTAATTTGAAAAGCACTTTCAGCTTTTCATCGGTTACGGCAGCCCTGCTATCCCTCCTGCTCCGATGAAGAATCGGGAGCATCCGTTCTATCAGGTTTATTTAACCCGGGTTTGTGCTAAACACCCCGTTTCTATCCCGTGCATCAGCCTTTGTTTTTAGCCCTGACAGGAGCGGGCATTCCGATCCTTCATCGGAATAAAGCGGATGGCAGGAAGCTCCTTTAAAAAAAACGAATGACCCTGCGCTCCAAAACAAAAACAACCTTTATTCCAAAGAGCCGCCCATCCTAATAGGCTTCGCTTCTAACCGATTCTATTTCTTCAGTAGTTATGGCCAAATATTTCCCCAGCATACGGCTTCCATTTTCTGTAATCAGAAAATCATCTTCAACCCTGATGCCAGTAAAGTTTCTAAATTGCTCTAATTTATCGTAGTTAATAAATTCGGCAAACTGATTAGTGGCTTTCCAACGATCGATCAGTTCCGGAATAATATAAACACCTGGTTCTACCGTTAACACATATCCTTTTTCCAGCGCTTTGCCCAATCTTAACGATTTTAAACCAAACTGGGTAGTATTTTTGGTCAGCTCGTCTGTATAACCCACATACTGCTCACCCAAATCTTCCATATCATGTACATCTAAGCCCATCATATGTCCGGTTCCACATTGGAAGAACATGGCATGTGCACCGGCCTGTACCGCATCTTCTATATTACCCTTCATCAGCCCAATATCCTTTAAACCCTGCGCCAGCATTTTGCAAGAAGCCAAATGTACATCTAAATACCTCACGCCCGGGGCCAGCATATTTTTGCCATGCGTATAAGCATTCAATACAATATCATAAACATCTTTTTGCTCAGCGGTAAATTTCTTACCTACAGGAAAAGTACGTGTAAGATCGCCAGCATAACCTAAAGCGGTTTCTACACCTGAATCGTTTAATACCAGTTGCCCTTCCCTGAGCTGATTGCCATGGTAATGGTTATGCAAAATCTCTCCGCGAACGGTTAAAATAACAGGATAGGCCAGATTTCCGCCCGAAGCTAATGCAGCACCTTGAATTTTAGCGGCAAGTTCGCGTTCATACATACCAGGTCTAGCCTGCTGCATCACCATTAAATGAATATCGGCAGATATTGCTGCAGCACGATTCAATTCTTCAACTTCTTCAACAGATTTAACTGACCGTTGTGCTACTACCGCCTTAATAAAACCAATTGAAGCTTTTTCTTTAAGCTGATCAATAGACAGGTTGAGCCAGCTGGCCAATTTAATTTTATTCGCAGATCGGTAAGGTGGTAAGAAATGAATCTCACGTTTTTTTTCTAAATATTGTTTCAGATAAGTGTTTAGCTGTGCATAGGGCAATACTTTGGTTAGGCCAGCATCCAGGCTTTTTTCTTCAAGTGTTTTCTGCCTGCCCATCCATACAATATCATCAATGCCCATCTCGTCACCGAAAAGAATCGTCTCCTCCTCATCCAGGTCAATAATGGCGCCTAAGGATGGATCGTTGATACCAAAATAATATAAAAAGGTACTATCCTGCCTAAAATGATAGGTATTGTCCTTATAATTCATCGGGCTATCTTCATTACCCAAAAAGAGTAATATTCCCGAATTTATTTTTGATTTTAATGCTGCTCTTCTTTCGAGGTAAACTTTCTTTTCAAACATATTTTTTCAGTTAAGCAAATATCCCAAAAGCTAATTTTATTCAATAACAATTAATTGCAATGGCTAAAATATGGGGTGTATCTGCAAATTATAAGCTATTAATCCGCCATAAAAGTCACAATAAATTTCACTTTGACGAAATAGAAATGAAGAATCAGCTAAAAATTAAGCCGTATACTGCTGTCATACTTTTTATTTAAAAAAATTATATATAAATAATTGCAATTTAAAATATTGACATATTTCATTTAAAGTATTACTTATTATTTTAACAATTTTTCATCAGCATATCGTTTTAAAAAAGGTATTATAATAATTTTATCAATTTGATTATCAGTTTACATAATAAGATGTATTAAATCTATTTATAATATAGAAACTTCAAACTGCTCATTATCTTATTCAAATAAATCATAATTAGATTTTCTTATTATGTAATCGTTATCTCAATTTTGCTCAATTCTATCCGTAGAGCCTTTCAGAACGCTACGGATAGACCTGGTAAATCAATCCTGTCCGTAGTGTTAAGCGCAGCGTCACTACGGATTAATGAACGGTGTTGAGTTTTAAAATCAATGGCGAAAAAACGAGTCAGAGACTCTATTCCATTCTTTAATCCGTAGAGCCTTTCAGAACTCTACGGATAGACATGATAAATCAATCCTTTTCAGTCCTGTCCGTAGTGTTAAGCGCAGCGTCACTACGGATTAATGAATGGTGTTGAGTTTTAAACTCAATGGCGAAACAACGAGTCAGACACTCTATTTGTCCCCCATTCTGTCCGTAGTGTTAAGCGCAGCGTCACTACGGATTGATGAACGGTTTTGATTTTAAATTCAATAGCGAAACAACGAGTCAGAGACTCTATTCCATTCTTTAATCCGTAGAGCCTTTCAGAACTCTACGGATAGACCTGATAAATCAATCCTGTCCGTAGTGTTAAGCGCAGCGTCACTACGGATTAATGAATGGCGTTGAGTTTTAAACTCAATAGCGAAATAACGAGTCAGAGACTCTATTTTATTCCGTCATCCGTACCCCATTCTGTCCGTAGTGTTAAGCGCAGCGTCACTACGGATTAATGAATGGTGTTGAGTTTTAAACTCAATGGCGAAACAACGAGTCAGACACTCTATTTATCCCCCATTCTGTCCGTAGTGTTAAGCGCAGCGTCACTACGGATTAATGAATGGTATTGAGTTTTAAACTCAATGGCGAAACAACGAGTCGGAGACTCTATTCCATTCTTTAATCCGTAGAGCCTTTCAGAACTCTACGGATAGACCTGATAAATCAATCCTGTCCGTAGTGTTAAGCAATGAATGGTGTTGAGTTTTAAACTCAATGGCGAAACAACGAGTCAGAGACTCTATTCCATTCTTTAATCCGTAGAGCCTTTCAGAATGCTACGGATAGACCTGATAAATCAATCCTGTCCGTAGTGTTAAGCGCAGCGTCACTACGGATTAATGAATGGTGTTGAGTTTTAAACTCAATGGCGAAACAACGAGTCAGACACTCTATTTTATTCCATCATCCGTAGCGCCTTTCAGAACGCTACGGATAGATGTTTGATGGTGATGGTCGATTATTTTTGAAGAATGACTTCGGTGGTGTGATCTTTTGCAAGCGGGAATTCATACCCTCCCCTTTTCTCTGTGCTTTTACTGTTTACTGAATAAACGCCAGTTCCTTTAACTTTTGCAGGTTGCGATAACCGCAGTAAGGCGTCAGCCGTATATTCACCCGCTTTAGCAAGTTTGAGCCGGATTTCACCATTTATCGTATTATAATTTACTTCATCAATGGTTCCGGCATCAAGACTGATCCAAAGCCCTGCTGGCGCAATGTAAACTGATGATTTTGCTGCCGTAGTCAATTTAACATTGACCGTATTGCCAGTTTTATTCAGATTGCCACCAAAAGCTAACCATCCGAATTCTGGATGATTTAAAATGTAAGAGGAAGTATTAACCGCGTAACCAAAAAAACCTGAGCCATAATCGCCCGTAATCCCGTCATTTTTCAAAGTTGACGGATAAGCATGGAATGCTGCTGGCGCAAAACCTTCCTGGGTAATGTTAGAAATGCCGCCCAACAGGCCGCCATAACCTGCTCGTAAAAGATAGAAATCGCCAGGGTTTTTACGGTAATCCATTAAAACGGGAATGGCGTTAAGTGCTGAACCGTAATGATGGATCATCCTTTCGATACGCGAAAGTTTACCACCATAAAGAAAATCCCAGTACCTACGGGCATTACCATTGTACGCCCAGTGCGGCAATACAGGCATATAGGCCAGGATGGCATCAAGCGTTACATTTGCTTTATCCTGGTAGCCAAAATAACTCGACCATACGTAAACTTCTTCTTGACCTGTAGAATCCCAAGGCATTTCACTACCAAATGGATATTGCAACGAGCGCCAGTGGTTAGCCCGTTTTTTCATTTCATTTTCTAACCGGGTAGCTTCTGCGGTTAATCCCTCATTTTTGAGGTCGTTTAAGATGAGATAGAATACTGTACCTTCCATCTGGCCAAATTCTGAATAGTAAGGTGCAATATTAACCATAGCCATACCTGTTTCGGCAGCATCAATAAGATGTTGTTTCCAGCTCTGCTCTGCTATAAGACCTCTATAATTACGTGCCAAACGGTACATCACCCAGTGGGCCGCTGCAACATGGGGGTAATTGTAAGATCGGCCGAGGTTATCAGCCTCTTTTTTTGGCCATGCAGACCATACTTTAAAGTTAATGTTCGCATCATAAGTACCCTTAGGAAGTGAATCTGGTGCATAGTAAAACAAGCTCTTTTTTACACCATATTTTTGGGGGCCGCTTTTAAGCTGTAACCTGCCAAACATGACGCTATCTACAAATTGTTTTAGTTTATCTACTTCTTCCTTTTTGGGCTGTACCAATTGTTTCATGATGGCGCCTAACCACGAACCTGCACCTCCCTCATCGCTTAAACCAGAAATCCATGCCCGGTTATCCTGCACTACCTGCTGTTGCTTTTCATTGTCGTAGGTAATCACCGAAGGAGTTCTGTTAAAAACAGGATCCGGCTGGTTAAACCACTGCCTGGTAGTTAAAAAATTACCATAACTTGCAATCACACTGCTTTCAGGATCAATCACTTTGTAGTTTATGGTTTGTTCCAAGCCATCTTCATAAGTAATGGATAACCTTGCCCTTCCCCATGTATTCCCCTTTACCGAATAACTTTTCCAACCATTTTTGGTTGAGCCTGACGCCACAACTCTTAAGGCATTTTCGGGCTGAACCTGAATAGCTTTTATCTTTTTGGGGTAATTTATGAATAGTTTCCCTTCAACATCTCTGGCTAGCACATAACCCGGAACAGATATGGCTACCGGTCTCTTGTTTTCAATCAGTTTATTCTCGATATCTTTCGCGGTACCCGAAAGAATAAACTGAAGGGCGTAACTCCTGCTTTCGCCTGGTTTTAAAACTGTTGAAGTTGGGGTGTTCCATTGCTCGGCATTTTTCCACTCGTTTTCAGCATAGGCTTTACTATACACCATCCATTCGTAAAAACCTTCAAAAGCAATTCCTCTTGGCGTACGGTCGTCGTTAAGTGGATTGTAAGCTTCAAATGGTGTATGACCTAATGGGGCAACCAGTAAAGAAGGTGCATGTCCGCTTAAGCGGGTAACCTGTAAATAACCGGCATCTTTTCCAATGTATGGATCATAAAATACATTCTTGGCATGGGTCTGTTCCAGTGTACGCCCTTCTAAAATATTGTCAAAAATCATGGGTATTCCCAATGCACCAATTTCAACGTTTCGATCCGTTTTGTTTTTAAGTTCGAAACGCAGTACAAGTTTCCCATTAACCATTTCCCAGGTCCGTTTCACCTGTAACGGAATATCAGCAGGAAGTGTAGCTGCAAGATCAGCAGCAGCAAGGGCATTTTTACCTACCTGGATGCTTTTTACAGGACTCCGTTTTGCCGCAGTGCTGTAGCTCTTCCAGCCTTCTTCGCCAGTATAGCGTAATTTTAAATTGATATCGCCCAAGTGGTACAAACCATCTGAACTCCGCACTTTTAAACTATCGCTGGGTACAAAATCGAAATCTTTAACCAATTTTGGCTGGAGACCTGCTACAGTTTGAGATGATTTAACGAGCTTTAAATTAAACGCCCCGGCATTATAAGATAAAAAACCATTTTCCAAACCTAAAGTGGAAGGCCTTTTTCCTAAGGCAAGCCACGGCGACTGGGCCTGGACAACCTCAATATTCACTAAAAATAAAACAAAGCAAAATATTGCTTTAAAAGTGTTTAAGAATAAATATTTATTTTTTATTGGCTCAATAATCATGACGAAACGCAGATTTTGTGAATTTAGTTAACCAAAAGTAAAATTTAAAAGTAAAGCATGCACCGAAATCTTAAAATAGCGCAAAATCGGTAAAGAATTGGTGTATTTATAGCAAGTTCAGCCCGCTAAGATAAGTGAATGGCAGATCAGATAGTAAATAGCATGAATTGCTTTCCTAGGTCAAAATATTAACCACATAAGGGATATCAGAACATTAAAAAACTGATCATTAAGTGTAAGGATCCTCGATAAGCCCAGACTGACAAAGTTTATATTAAACTCAATTTAATTTCCTGCAGATTACGCAGATAATACATGAGTGGATTGCATAGGCTGCTGAAAAGACTATCTCAGCAACGATGATGGCCTAAGAGATCAGCTAATTCGACAACATTGGCGTGAAAAGCACATTTACTCACCGCATCACCATTCCCAACCTGATTGGGAATGATAATGCATTGGTACGGTTTGTAAATTGAGGTTCCGACCGTGCGAATTTACGACCGTTATTTATATTACTGTTAATAAATAATTAAACAGGCTGACATTTACCTTTCAACCATTTGGCTTCTTCCTCTAACAGCATGGGTTCTAGCTTTTGGAACACCATTTGGTTGTATTGATTTAGCCACTCGATCTGATCTGCCGATAAAAGCGTTTTATTGATGATAGTGGTATCGATAAAACATAAAGTTAACGTTTCGAAAGTGAGAAAGTTGCCAAATTCACTACTGCTGCAAGGTACACATAAAACAAGGTTTTCAATACGTACGCCGTGTTTTCCCGGGCGATAAATACCAGGTTCAATGGAGGTTACCATGCCTGGTTTAAAAACTACGTCTACATTAGCCGGACTAATATTCTGAGGACCTTCATGTACATTCAGAAAAAAGCCTATTCCATGTCCGGTTCCATGCCCAAAATTTATAGCATGTTCCCACAGCGGTTTTCTACAGATCGAATCGATCTGATAACCCTTGGTACCTTCCGGAAAAATTAGTTTAGAACCTTCTATTAGCCCTTTTAGCACTAAAGTATAATCATCGGCCTGGGTTGCAGAACATCTACCAATGGGCATTACCCTGGTAATATCGGTTGTGCCGTATAAATATTGACCTCCTGAATCGACAAGAAACAAACCATCACCTAAAATTTCCTGATCGCTTTCTGCTGTTACGCTATAGTGTGGCAATGCACCGTTTGCATTGTAACCCGCTATGGTATTAAAACTCAAACCTACGAAAGATTCTTGTTCTGCCCTGAATGAAGCCAGTTTTTCTGCCGCAGACCATTCTTTAATCTGTTCCTTACCTAAACGCTCTTCCATCCATTTAAAGAACCTCGTCAGAGCTACACCGTCATGCAACATTGCTTTCCGGATATGCTTAATTTCGGTATCGTTCTTTAAACTTTTTAAATTTGTGCTCGGATTAATACCTGAAATGATTTTACCACCTTTTGGCAAACATTCAAATAAGCCGAAACAGGTACGTTTTGGATCAATAAAAATCCGGATATCTTCTGGTAGTTCTTTTAGTGCTGTAGCCACTTCAGTATAGGGATGCAGTGCTACACCTTGCTGATTTAATGTCTGGATATCCGCTTGTGATAGCTTTTGTTTGTCTATAAATAGTTTAACTCCTTCCGGTGTTATTAAAGCAAAACTTAAAGTTACCGGATTATAATCTACGTCTTGCCCGCGTAAATTAAACAACCAGGCAATATCATCAAGTGATGAAATTAAATGATAATCTGCTTTATTTATGCCTAAAATTGTCCTCACCTCATTAATTTTAGCTGAAATGCTAAGTCCTTCAGCTTCCTCATCGATTAAAAAAGCATTTTCTACAGGCAGCCCTGCCCTATCCTGCCAGATGTCGCTAATAAAATCAACATGGATTGTTTCTATTTCATTCTGAGCTAAATTATACTGTAACTCCTGGGCCAATGCCACTGTGATGAGTTCGTAATTAAAACCTACCTTTGCTCCTCTTGGCAGCATCTCGCATAACCAACTGATATACTCCGGGGTGTGCGGCACTTTTAGTCTTACCAGTTCGTAACCAGTACCAGTCAATTGTGCTTCGGCCTGTGTAAAATATCTCGAATCAGTCCACAAACCGGCAAAATCCTGAGTAATAACCAGCGTACCGGCAGAGCCTGTAAATCCACAGGCGAAGGGAATGGCCTTGTAATGTGCAGGTAAGTACTCACTAATGTGCGGATCTGCAGCGGTAATAATATAGGCATCTACTTTTTTAGCGAACATTAATTGGCGCAGGGCCTGTAATTTTTCTGCAAAGGTCATCTAAGAATTATTTTATTGGGCCAAATTTAAATATTACACCGACATCTTAAAATAAACCAGTATTAATACAACGATGTTTCGCTTATTTGGTTGAAATCAGGTTCAATAAGAATATTATATTAGCTGAACGGATAAAGCGTTTGATTACTGCTTCTCTGCAGCTTGTAAAAGTTTTTCGATTAAGGAACCATCAAACGCTGACCGGCAGCGCAGCGGAAAGGTATACAGTAAACCGAGCCTTAGGCAAGCTCATAGCAGGCAACTCATTTCAGTGTCGTTCCTGTTAAAAAGACGCTAACTACGAAGTAGCGACAAGTCATTGTAAATATTATTTCCACCTGTAAAACAAGTTTCAGCCTGAAGAATGGTCAGGTGTGGAAGGTTTATGAGACCGTATTTTAATTCAATAATGATCGAATTCAGGTCTTCAGGTGAACATATCCTGAGAGGTTAAACATACCGGTCTATTGCCGGAGCTTTGATTATCTGGTAAGAATCTGATTTCTGAAAGCAACGTATGTTAAAAACAAGGGCCGATTCCCGCTCGGCCAATGCATGGATGCCCAATGTAAAACGTTGTTTAAAACTTTTGGTACAAGCCTCTTTATGGCAGATTATTTCATAACGCTGCAAATTTTCTACAATCACATCAAGCACATACCTTGGCCATTGTTTTTTGATTAAATCGGGTAACCAGCTAAACTGCTGTGTATCTATTAAATCACCCATCTTTTCAATAACCACCGGTGGAATATCTTCACCTACAATCTGTGTCCAGTTTCCTTCAACTTGATCAATAATACCTAGTACCTTACATCCAGATATAACCAACCAAGGATCTGTCATACCTGCGCGCATCAGTTGATAGGGTATAGCTGCTGAAAGTTCCTGTTCAAAGAGGTAGGTAAGTTGGATCATAGCGATATCAATTGTTTATCGGCAAATTATTAATTCGCAACAGTTTATCAATTGTACCGGTAAAACGCTTCATTGAAATCGGCTTGCCGAGATAACATTCAAAATTAGAATCTATTCTCCTTACTTCATTTTCCAGGTGAGAGGAAGCGTAGATTACGAACCTCGCTTTAGAGCGGAGATGCTGAGATAGTTCAGTACCTTTCATCCCATCCATATCAATGTCCAAAAAAAGAAAGTCGATTTGGTCGCCCGCACTAATTGTTTTTAATGCGTCAACAGGATTATCAAAGGCATCAGCTAATTTTAAAAAATGTGTGTCTTCAATATAATCAAGAAGTACATCTATGGCGTGCTGTTCATCGTCAACAATTGCACAACTATAATACATAAGCAAATTTAGATAGGTTACACCAAACTTAACATATCTTAATCCGAATCCATATAGAAAGACATAAAAAGGGTAAAATTACGGTAACTGTTTAAGTATTAATCAGACGATTTTTTTGTTTTATGCATTTTCAAAAAGCGTTCAAAAAAAATACCAACTATTTAATAGCCGGTATATCGCGTTGCACAGCAGGTTAAATTCATTCATCAATACTCTATATATTGTTCCTCAAAGCTACCATCAGCATACAAATCGATTATTCCGTAGCCAGGTGCAGTTTCTCTTCTGTTCCCCTCCCACCAGGCACCAGATACCGCACCATTACAGATATAGGTTACATTGTTATAGACCACTTTATCGCGCATGTGCAAATGACCGCTTAAACACAATTTTACATTGGAATGCGAGTAAAAAAGATGAATAATTTTGGCGGTATCGGTATGCATATCTCCACCCAACATCGTCCATTTGTTCACAACATTATCTTCTATCATCAATAATGCAGTAAGGATTGGAATATGGGACATCACCATCACCGGTATGGTTTTACCGGTATTTTCCAGTTCATTTTTTAACCAGTTGAATTGCTCATCACCAAGTTTACCAATATACCAGGTATTGTCGATATCCAAATGGGTACTATCCAGCACAATGATTTTCCATCCGTTCTGTATCAGGCTGTAATAAGGTTTAACCAACTGCAATTTATCCATAGCGTATTTCTTCCCGTAAAAAACTTCGCCTTTGCTATCTTCGTTCCACCAGATATCGTGGTTACCCAAACAATAACTTACAGGGATGCTACATTCGTTTTTCATGGTTTCCTGTACCAGTTTCCATTGGCCGTTAATGGCACCAATATTTTCTTTGTTCATATCGAAAACAATATCGCCACCATTTAAAATCAGATCTACTTTTGGCAATTGTGCCTGTAAATGGTGCAAACATCTGGCAAATCTTGCCGGTGCATTAAACTGGTTCTTTAGGTGTACATCTGTAAGATGTGCAAGCCTTAAAACAGGCTTTTTCTCAGTGGTTAACGAAACTTTCGACAATGCTGGCAGCAAAAAAAGGCCACCGATACTTTTGAGTGCAGATCTTCTTTCCATCAGTTTTTTATTATTTAAAACGAGTATTGTAATATGGTGCTAGATTAAGAAAAAAGCGGCGCTGTAGTAGGTACAGACACCGCTATAGGGATATTTTCGCCTTATTTACTTATTTAGCTTTTGCCAGATGAAAGGCTTGAATAATTTTATGAAAAATTTGATTATTGGGATAAACACCGCTGAAATTTTGTGCACCAGGGCCATAAGCGAAAACCGGAACCATGATCCCCGTATGATCGTTGGTACTAAATTCGCCCCTCACCATTCCTTTATCGGCATCGCCATCTAAAAGTGTTAGTCCACCTGTTTCATGATCAGCAGTTACAATAACCAATGTTTCGCCGTCCTGATCAGCAAAGCGCAGTGCCTCGGCAACAGTACGGTCGAAGTCGTGAAATTCGGTAACCAGATAAGGCAGATCGTTGCTATGACCACCGTAATCAATCTGCGCACCTTCAGTCATGATAAAGAAACCAGGTTTGTTTTTCGATAAAATCTGCAGGGTATGTGATAATGAATTTTTAAGCATATTGCCACGGCCTTTTATAACCGGTCTGGTGGCCGTATCATCCAGCAAAACCAATTGTTTACCCTCATACTGCTTTTCAAAATCAGTCAGGTTATTGGTTAAGTGAAAACCTTTAGCTTTTAAATCAGCCAAAAGCCTGCTGTTTTTATTTTGCTCGAAAGCTTTGCGGTTAGAACCAACTAAAACTTCGGCCTTGCTGGTCAGCAGATCATTCGCAATTGCTCCATTGTAGGATCGGTCGAGCTGATGCGCGTAAAATACCGCTGGCGTGGCATCAGTCAGGTCGCCGGCTGTGATGATACCACTTTTGATACCGAAACCAGAAAGGGTATCTACCAAATTGGTTTTATTCTGATTATCAGGCCCCATTCCAATGTAACGGTTATTGGTTTTATAACCTATGGCCATAGCACTCCCACCCGCGGCAGAATCGGTGTTTCCGGCATCGGCAGCAGCGGTTTCAGAAAATCCGATGTAATGGAATTTTGCCATGTTCAGCTCACCGTGATTGGCGATCAAACCCGCGTGAATGGCAGCCAGTCCCATACCATCACCGATTAACAAAATGACTTTTTTTGGCGCCTTGTTATGCCCGTCGGTTTTGTATGTGGGTGTGTAGGTTGTATACGGCTTTGGATTGGTATAACTCAATTTATCCTGATTCAGATAAAAATCTTTCAGTTTGGTTGGTTTATCGGTATTAATCCAATCAGCGCCCAACCTTTCGAGCACAATCCAGGTATTCGGACTATCCTGTGAAGCCCAGAACCGGAAAGGTTTGCCTTTCTGATGTGCCTGTTCTATTGTGGCCCTCAGTTTCACTTCATCTGTTTTGGTCGGGTTGCCCTTTCCATTCCATATGGTATGATTTTTCAAATCATCGCTGATCATCGCAACCCGGCCTAATTGTGCATCGGTATAAATGGTTGTTGGTCTGCCATCAAAAGATAATTTTTCATCATAATTTTTAAAATCGGCCGGAGCAGGCATATCGCCACTAATTACCACTTTAATGGCATTAGCATTCTTTTTGGCATCAAATACTTCTCCATAAGCTTCAAGCTCTCTCAGCAATACGGGAAGTACATGCTGGTAATCTTCTTTTACGTCAACTACCAGTTGCAACCTTAAGGCCGCATTGGTGTAAGGATGATTTCCTTTTGCTTTAAAAAACCGGGCCAGCGGATCGAGGTATATTTTTTTAAGTGTAAAACCCGGCTTAATTTCTGAAGCTTCATGTGCGACATATAATTCGCCATCTTTTAAAAAAACGTCTGCCTCAATGGATCCCATTTCGGCATAATATGCAGTAAGAAGCGGAATATCCTGCTTATAATCATTGTGGCTATGCCCATGGTTCGCGTTTAACCTCACCTGGGCAGATGCACTTTGCAGCCCCAGCACAAAGGCCATTGCCGCAAAGTTTATCGCTATTTTTTTTACCATCCTGGGTTTTGTTTAATTACACCCGCACTGTTATCAATTTCTCTTTGTGGTACGGCCCAAACATCGTGTACCTGTGGATTGAAAGTTCTTGCCGGCCAAATCACACTGCCATCGTAATCATGCAAAGGTTTGGCATATGTAGCCTGGGCATCGCCCCATCTCACTAAATCGCGGTGACGATCTGCCCATTCTCCGGCAAGCTCATTTCTACGTTCGCGTTTAAGGTCATCCATAGTCATTCCTGTTTTAGCCCCTAAACCTGCCCGCAGCCTGATTTTGTTCAGTTCGGCATCGCCCGCGCCCGCACCGCTCAGGTTAATGGCAGCTTCTGCTTTAATCAGCAATACCTCTGCATAACGCATTAAGGGTACATTTAAATCAGTTGTTCCATTATCTCCGTTGGGGTTAACATGGGTTGGGATCGGGTTGGCATAAGAAAATGGCTCCATGTATTTTTTAAACTGGTAATTTGAAGTTGCCCCTCCATCTTTAGTAAAGGTGCGTTCTGCGCCAAAAAACATAAATTTATCGCCAGGTTTTAAAATAGTTGCTTCCCTGCGTTGATCGCCAGCTTCGTATGAATCGTAAAGTTCTTTGGTTGGCAGGTAATAGCCCCATCCGTTATAAATCCCCCAGGCTTTATTGGTTAACATTACCCCAGGGAGTTTGCTTCCCCAGCCTGTTCCGCCTCCGCTAGGTGTACATACTACCGACCAGATATACTCTTTAGACCAGTTATTTGAAGCTTTAAAAACATCTGCAAAACCTGTACTGATTAAATCATGCTGCCCGGAGTTGATCACCATATCTGCATATTTAGCGGCATTAGCATAATCTTTTTTGAATAGATATACCTTAGCTAAATAAGCCCAAGCTGCGGTTTTATGTGCTTTACCATAATCAGCAGGTTTCATTGCCGAAAAAAATGGAAGATTGTCAGCCGCTTTTAAAAGAAGCGAAATAATATAATCATAGTTTTCATTTACATTGCTGGCGCGGGGAATTGCCTGCGATGCGTCGGTTTCGGGTTTCACAATCGGCACACCTGCTTTATCGTTTCCGTAATTTGCAGCCAGCTGAAAATAAACCAAACCTGCATTAAAATAAGCATCGCCAATAATCTGTTTCTTCAAACTTTCATCCATATTGATATTGGGCACATTGGTGATGATATCGTTGGCACGTTTGATAATGGCATAACGCATGCTCCACTGCGTTTCCGTATAACCACCGCCTACATATGTACGGTTAAAGTTTTTAATATTATCGGCCTCTGGCTTGTTACGGCCTGTAACCATATCATCACTGGCATTGATAAACCAGAACATCCCGCGACCGTAAAAATCCTCTGCATTGTAGAGCTCATACATTCCGCCTTCGGCTTTCAGGGCGTCTTCTTTAGTTTTCCAGAAATTCTGTGCCGATGGAGAACCTTCTGGTGTAATATCAAGCTGTTTTGTGCATGAAGAGAAAACAGCAAGGGCGGCAAATGCCATATATTTTAAATTCTTTTTCATTGTTGTTGTGATTATAAATTTACGCTTAAACCCAGGATAAAACTTCTGGCTTGAGGATAACGGCCAACATCCACTCCGTTGTTGTCCATTCCGATTTCGGGATCGAAACCTGAATATTTAGTAATGGTGAAAAGATTGTTTGCCGTAGCATAAATCCTGACACCGCCTGTTTTTAATTTGTTAGCGATTGATTTTGGCAGGCTATAACCTAAGGTTACGTTGCGGATACGCAGATAAGAGCCATCTTCTATATAAAAATCAGAAGCTGCAAAGTTTCCGTTGGCATCGCTGGTTGAAATAATCGGCACTTTGCCACCCGGATTCTCCGGCGACCAGGCATCCAAAATACCAACCAGTTTGTTATAGGAAGGTCCGGAAGCACTATAAGTAGTACGTTTTACCGCATTAAACAACTTATTACCCTGAACACCCTGAGCAAAAATATTGAAATCGAAGTTTTTATAACTTGCATTGAAACTCAATCCGTAAGAAAAATCAGGATAGGCACTGCCTGCAAAATACCGGTCTTTGCTATCAATTGACCCATCGCCGTTGATATCCACAAATTTAAAATCACCTGCTTTCGCATTCGGCTGAATTTTTTGTCCCTTAGCATTTTTATAGTTATCGGCTTCTGCCTGGCTTTGGAAAATACCATCGGTTTTTAACACATAGTAACTGTAGAGTGCCTGTCCAACCCTATTGGTCAACGGTGCAACCTCGTTACGGAAATTGGTGGATACCACCTGGTTTTCTATACCCGGTATAAGTTCTTCTATTTTGTTATTTACTTTCGTTAAAGTTGCGTTTACCGAGTAAGTGAAGGCTGCATTTTTATCGCTGTTATAAGTTAATCCTAGTTCAATGCCTTTATCTCTTACCTTACCTGCGTTAATGGTCTGGATGTTCAAACCAGCTGTTCCCGGCAACGTTCTGTTTAAGATCATTTTATCTGTTTCTTTAATAAAATAATCGGCCACTACACTCAATCGGTTTAAAACGGTTAGGTCAAGCCCGATGTTGGTTTGTTTAGATTCGGCCCAGGTCAGGTTTTTATTCGCCAGAACCGTTTGTATATAGCCATTCTGTAACACTGGTGATTGCCCGAAATAACTCTGCGTAGGGTTTAATAAGGGATTTACCGCAGATGATGAAAGACTGCCCAGGTTTCCTAAAATGCCATAACTGGCCCTTAATTTGAACTCGTTTAACCAGCGAATATCTTTTAGGAAATCTTCCTTACTCAGTACCCAACCAGCAGAAACTGATCCGTAATTCCTGAAACGGTTTTCTTTCGCCAGCATAGATGAACCATCACGGCGACCGATCAACGATAAAAGATACTTTTCTCCATAGTTATAATTTGCCCTGAAAAACAGTGAAGAAAGCGCTTTTGCATCGAAATAGCTGGAAGAAGGTTGTGGTACTGTTCCATTGGCCAAATACCTGTATTGTTTCGATTCATCATCAAAACCTGAAGCCGACGCGTACAGGCCACTGCTATTGGTTTTCTGAAAAGTATAACCGCCGGTAAATTCTAGCTGATGCTGTGCAAAAGATGTTTTATAATTAAAAACCTGTTCTGCTAAAAAGTCTGTTACTTTATCGCTTCTTTCTACCAAACTATTGCTAAGCACCGGTTTTCCAACCTCTGGTCTTTTTGGTGTAAAGCTCTTAAAGGCAGCATCTGATTTGGTGACGCTTAAATTCGACCTGAAAGTTAAACCTTTGGCCAATTTGAGGTTAGCATAAGGATTGATCACTAAAACATTTACCGGGTTATTGATATCTATACGCATTAAATCGGCAACAGGATTAACAATATCACCATAATCGCCGGCATAAGGCCCTGGCAAACCTGCAAAACTACCGTCGGCATTGTAAGGTGTAGCATTTGTAGGATAATAAATGGCTGAAAGTAAAGCACCGGTATAATCACTGCTGGTATTGGCACCATTTCCATTGGTACTGCTGTACGACAGGTTTTCGCCCACTTTTAGCCAATCGGTAACTTCGTGTTCGGTATTGATCCTGAAGTTGTAACGTTTGGTTTTGGTATTTAACACAATTCCTTCAGCATTACGATAGTTAAAACTGAGGTAATAATTAGATTTTTCGCTACCGCCATTGATTGCGGCGTTGTAATCCTGTAATAATCCAGTTCTAAAAACCTCATCCATCCAGTTGGTGCGGGTAATCTGCCCGTCAGGATACTTTGCCGGATCAAAAGCGGGTAATAGATTGGTACCGCCATTTTTTGCGGCCGTTGCTGCCACCTGTGCACGCTGTTGTGCATTTAAAGGTTCCAGCTTTTTCCATGCGCTTTGTTGGCCCAATTTAGCGTCAAAACTAATCTGCATTTTTCCGCTTTTGCCTTTTTTGGTGGTAATTAATACTACACCGCCCGAAGCCCTTGCGCCGTAAATGGCAGCAGATGCATCTTTTAAGACTGAAATTGATTCGATATCATTAGGATTAAGCTGTGGGGTACCCGAAAATATAGAACCATCAATTACATACAGTACATTTTCTCCATTAATACCACCCGATCCGCGGATATTGATACGCGGTGCAGATGTTGGGTCGCCGCCCTCATTGGTCACAATCACACCGGGTGATTTTCCGGCCAATACCTCGCCAACACTGTTTAATGAACGTGAAGAAAGTTTATCCAGGCCAACAATACTAATTGCCCCGGTTAGGGTCTCTTTTTTCTGCGTGCCGTAACCCACAACTACAACATCAGCAAGCGTAGAGCGTTCTTCTTTCAAAACCATGTTAATGACCTGTTCATCGCCTACTTTTGCTTCCCTGGTCTGATAACCGATCATAGAAAATGAAAGCACTGCATCAGCACCAACTGCAATGCGATAAGCACCGTTTCCATCGGTAATGGTACCACTTTGTGTGCCTAATACTTTTACAGATACGCCCGGAAGTGCCAAACCTGTTGTATCTCTTACTATTCCTGTAATTATCCGGTCTGGTTTATTCATTACGGCGTTGTTTAAGATCACATATCCGCCTTTTTCCAGCACCTGCAAACCAAGTCTGTCTAAAAGCGACCTTACAGGTTCGCTGGTAAAATCGCCGCTTACCAACATGTTTTTTTGTTGCAGCTGATCTGGATTATACACAAAACTGAGTCCGGTACGTGATTCGATTTCTTTGATGATCTCGGTCATCTTGCGGCCTTTACCTATAGTAAGGCTAACCCTGGTTTTCTCTAGTTTCTGTGCCATACCTGCCGAAGCGAGGATTGAGCTACAAAAAATGCAGAGAATTGTAAATGTTAAACATGAGTATTTCATGATCTTATAAAGAGCTGGTGTCCGCTTGGCGGAGGTTGTTTTCATTGCTTAATTTGTTTGATTTTGTTTTTGTAAAGCTTTATTTATGCTGGATTTGTTGCCAGGAAGAGAGATTGCGGCATCTGGTCTTACCAGTAACCGTACATAATTCTATATCATATCCTTATCTCATCTGTATATTTTAAATGATTTATGATTTTTTGATGCATTAAACCTGAGGTGGTGCAGACTGCAGAGAATATCCAGAATCTCCTCCGGTGATTGTGTGCTGCTAAAAGATGCAGTTGTTTTAAGTTTGCCTAGAGCGCTATCGTTTAATAGAATTTTAATGCTGTATACATATTGGAGTTTAGTAACCACCTGATCAAGCGTTGCTCCATCAAAAGCAAATTTGATAACAGCAGATGTTTTACTTTTGCGGATGGCAGTACGACCGTTATTTTTATCATAAGTTAAAGATTCGTCCTTAACCAGCGTACCCAGTTCGCCTTTTGGGTTGCTGACCGCAACTTTACCCGTAACCACGGCAACCTCAAGATTCTTACTGGCCTGATAAGATTTTATTTTAAAAGAGGTACCCAAAACGCTAATGTTTACACCAGCACTTGTATGCACGGTGAATGGTCTTTTCTCCTGATGGGTTATATCGAAAAATGCCTCACCCTCTTCAAGTTCGATTTGGCGGCTGTTTGAAGCAAATATTTTAGGATAGCAGAGTTTTGCCGAAGGGCCTAATAATACAACCGAACCATCGGGCAAGGTAATTTGCTTCTGCTGCGTAGCGCTGTTAATTACGGTTATCTGATTTTCAGACGGTATTTCAGTATTCAGTTTCCAAATAGTAACCCCTACTGTAACCATCAAGAGTACGGCGGCGGCGACCCTGATAAAAGATCCGAGTTTGAATACGCCGCCAATTGTTAACTTCCTGCGCATAGCAACCTGAAGTTGGGCAAACATTTGCGCACCTATTGCAGCTTTACGGTCGGAAGGTACAACCATATCTTTTACCTGGAGTGTGGTATACCACTCTTCAACCTTTTTTTGCTCTTGCGGACTTGCCTGCTCATCGAGATATTTTTGCAGCAGTTCCTTTGCCTGTTCTTCTGTCATTTAAATACATGTCAGTTGAAAAGCAGAATGGTACTAACCAAAAATGTTATCAGTAAATTAACTTTATGTTAAGCCAATCAATACAGTAATTAATATGATGTAAGACAGGCTTTTTTTGAGCAATTTTAAAGCAGCGGAGAGCTGATTTTTTACAGTCTGAACCGAAATATCCAGCTCTGAAGCAATTTCTTTTATCGATTTATCTTGTTTTCTGCTCATTGAGAAAACCATTTGCATTTTTTCAGGCAGCAATGCAATGGCAGAATCCACTTCAAGATGAAGCTCCTTTAAAAGGAGTTTATCATCGGCAGCAATCGTCTCTTTTTCATCCATTAAAGCACTAAGCGCTGTTTGATGCTGCGCTTTGAGGTTACCTGATCTGAAATAGTTGATTACCTTATATTTTACAGCGCCATGCAGGTAAGCCCCCAAACTGGAGGAGAGGTTAATCGTTTTATGGTTTTCCCAAAGTGAGATAAAAATTTCCTGGGTAATATCCTGCGCAAGCGCTTCATCGCCCGTTTTTTTGAGCGCAGCATCAAAAATATCTGACCAATATGCCTGGTAGATTTCCTCCATAGCCTGATGGCTTCCGCGCTGTAAAGATGAAAGTAAAGTTTCGCTCAAGGGATGCTGCTTTTTTCGCAGCAAAGCTACCAGCTCCATATTCCCTTATTATTAACAAATCTTAAAGAGAAAATTTATCCTGAATGAGCTTTAACGTTTTTTTTTAAGGAACAACGTTATGTTACACCCTCTTCCTGATCTATTGGTTTGAATATTTATACTGTAACTGAAGAATAATTAAATGAACATGTTGATGAATACACATACGATGTGGTTAAAATCCAGGCGCAATAAACCAGCAAGGGTGGATTTATTTCTGCTTCCTCTCTGCTAAATACGCATGCCACAACAGCATGGTGGCAATAGTGCGATAAGGTTTAAACTGCTCTGCCACCAATAACACTTCCTCTTTACCCACTCCTGCTGACAAGTTTTTTACTTTCTTTAACGAGTTTACGGCAGCCAGATCTCCTATCGGGAAAATATCCTGATGGTGCAGCATAAAAATCAGGTAAATATCTACGGTCCAATCGCCAATCCCCTTAACTCTTTTAAGCTGGTTTCTTACGGTTAGGTCGTCCATTTTCCCCATTTCACTCAAAGACAATGCCCCGTTAACGATATTTTCGGCCAAATGGCGAACATATGCCGTTTTTTGCCCGCTAAAATAACATTCCCTTAATTCCTGATCAGTGAGCAATAACACCCTTGCAGGAGTAACCTCATCAATTTTTTCTTTTAGTTTATTCATTGCGGCCAATGCCGAAGCCAGAGAAACCTGTTGTTCAAGAATAATATGCACTAACGATTCGAAAGTATTTGGACGCGACCAAAAAGGTGGATAACCATATCGATCCAAAATCAGTTGCAAATCCGGATGATGGCCACCTAACAAATCACAAAGTTGATGATAGTTGGTCTGGTCAAATTTTTCGAACATAAAAATATAGCTATTTTAATATAATTTCGTTTCGGTTGGTGAGACAATGAACGATAGCATCCAATATAACCGTAACCCTATGCAATACAATTATTCATTATGGGAGCATGAGATTAACTTCAATCCCTAAGATAACGGAAAAACCCCTATTTTAATCCCTTTTTAAGATGAGATGGTTACTTTTGTTAAATGCTAAAGATCGGAATAGCTGAAGACGACCCTAAAATTGCTGAACTTTTGAAGTCGGCACTCGAAGAAAATAATTATCAGGTACTTACCGTAGCCAATGGAATTGACGCGCTGGACATTTTTTTAAGGGAAAGCTTTAACCTGTTGATTATCGATGTAATGATGCCTGGCTTAAACGGCATCCAGCTTTGTAAACACCTCAGAGAAAATGCTTTACACACACCAATTCTCATGCTTACGGCAATGGGTACTATTGATGATAAAGTTACCGGTTTAGAGGCCGGTGCCGATGATTATCTCGTCAAACCCTTTCACCTGAAAGAATTTTTGGCCAGGGTTGCAGCCCTATTACGCAGACAGCCACCTGTTGAAAATAAAACAGACCATAAATTATATTTTGAAGACCTCGTACTTGATCGTTACAGCAAAGAGGTAAGCCGTGCGGGTAAACCGATCGAATTAAGCGCCAAAGAATTTATCCTGCTCGAACTTTTTATGCGCAACCCCAACCGTTTGCTCTCAAGACAATTTATAGCCGAGCAAGCCTGGGACATCAGTTTCGAAACCGGCACCAATGTAATTGATGTATACATTAATTTTCTGCGAAAAAAAATCGAAAAGGGTTTTGAACGCAAACTCATCCATACCAAAATCAATATGGGATACATCCTAAAATAGATGAAAATAAAGGATCGGATAGCACTATATTTTACGCTGATCAGTACTTCGATGCTTTTCGCCGTGCTTTGCACGGTATATTTTACCTTTATGAAATTTTTAGAGGCCGATTTCTTCGAACGCCTTACCGACCGTACCATGGTTACTGCTAAACTGTACCTTGAAGCAGATGAAATCAGTAGAGATGCATTAAATACAGTACGCCACAAGTATCTTCAAAAATTGAACAGTGAAGTAATTCGCATTTATGATCAAAAAAACAGGGCCACTTTTATCGGCGATACGGCCCAATATTGGACCCCTGCCACCATTGATCAGGTACGGCGGAAAGGCCGTTTAAAATATACGGACGGTCAGCGACAGGTAGTTGGTATTTATTATAAGGATAACCAGGGCGACTTCGTCATCCTCGCTTCGGCCGACGACCAGGGCTCACACAACAGGCTCGACAAGTTGTTGAAGATCATGATTTTTATCTTTATCCTTATCTCGCTTATCGTATTATTATTGAGCAGGTGGATTGCCCAGAAGATGCTGAAACCGCTGCAAAAATTTATGCTCGAAGTAAAACAGGCCAGCGCTCAAAACATGCAATTTAGAGTAGAAGAACATAACAATAAGGACGAGATTAATCTCATTGCACAGAGCTTTAATCATTTAATGGAAGAACTCGAACAGGCTTTTATACTGCAGAAAACCTTTGTAGCGAATGCTTCACATGAACTTCGAACGCCCGTTACTCGGATTATGATGAACGCTGAACTTGTCCTATCAAAAGAAAGAGATCAGGCCGCTTATCAAAAAGTGATTATTTCGATGCTTGAAGATGCAGAAAAAATGGAACACATCATTACAGGTTTGGTGGCCCTGGCAAAAATGGATCTTGATCTGATCAATTCTCAACTTGCTCCGATCAAACTTGATGATCTGCTTGCTAAAATCCAAACCGAATGGAAAATGCAGAAAGGTCTTGACCTTAACATTACTTATCAAACGCCCATCACTACCAAACCTGAAATATTGGCCAATGCCACTTTGTTACAAATTGCCCTGGATAATATCATCTCAAATGCTTTTAAATTTTCCGATAACCAAGAAGTAAATATCCAGGTCGAAACCCGTAAAAACCATGTTTTTATCCACATCATAGATCATGGAAAGGGAATTTTAGTTGATGATCAGGCAGATATCTTTAACCCTTTTTATACCCGTGCAAAAGAACATGGCCAGCATGGCGAAGGTATGGGGCTTTATATGTCTAAAAAAATTATCGATTTGCTTAAAGGCGAGATCACCATTAAAAATCCAGATCAGGGTGGCTGCGCATTTACGGTTTCGCTCACGCTCATTTCGAATCCCGCTAACGATAGTTTCTAACGAGCGTTAAATAGCATATCGTTTACAAACGATGAAACCGTATCACTATTCTTGCACTCTTTTGGAAATGAGTATGAGTACAAACATGTCCGCAACTTTAATCCCCTTTTAAGCCCGATTTAATCCGCTTTTAATCTGACAAAGATAGCTTTGCGGATATGATAAGGGTATTTTCATGGCTCATTCTTTTTTGGGCATTAACAGCCGCTACGGCTTTCGCACAGCGCGATACATTAAGCTTAAACTTAAACCAGGCGGAAAGCCTTTTTTTGAGGAATAATTTCGAGTTATTGGCCAGCACTTATGAAATTGATCAGGCAAAAGCAGAAATCATCACGGCTAAACTTTTCGAAAACCCTACACTGGAATACGAAAATCTTTTTTACAATAAGGACACCAAAAAATTCCTGCAAACCTCGTATGCCCATGGTCAATATTCCGGATCTATTTTTCAGCTGTTTAAACTTGCTGGCAAACGCAATAAGAATATCAAGCTGGCCCAAACCGGGGTTAAAATGGCCGAATACGAGTATTTTGACCTGATCAGAACCTTAAAGTTTGAACTCGTTAACACCTTTTACAAATCTTATTTTGCTGCACAATCTGTTAAAGTATATCAGGAACAAATCAGTTCTACAGCGCAGCTCGCGAAAGCTTATGATCTTCAGTTAAAAACGGGGAACGTTGCGGCGAAGGATGTGATCAGGATAAAATCATTATTGATCAACCTCAAAGCAGAACAGGCAGGGCTAATGAATGAACTGGAAGATTACTACAAAGATTTGAAGTTGCTCTGTGGCATTAATGCTGCAACCTCAATCACTTTGGTTTTAGATGAAGCAATGCTCAAATCACCTACTGTAGATAAAATTCCCTATCAGGCCTTACTTGATTCGGCCAGGGCAAACCGCGCTGACCTTAAACTGGCCAAAACAAACCTGCTTTACAACGAACGTAATTTAAAGCTGCAAAAAGCAATGGCTATTCCCGATATAGAAATTGGGCTGAGCTACGACCTTAAAGGAAATTATCCTGAAAAATACACTGGTTTAGGCATTAAAATTCCCATTCCGCTTTTCTCCAGAAACCAGGGTGAAATTAAAAAAGCACAGATTGGCATTACTGCCGCAGATCTAAATATTAAAAAGCAAGAAGCTCTGTTGGAGAATGAAGTATTTAACAGCTATAAAACTGCTTTACGCAACGAAAAATTATATGCAGAGATTGATCCTGCCTTTGGTACCGATTTTAATACACTGATTTCAGGCCTGATCAAAAATTTTAAGGCACGTAACATCAGCCTGATCGAATTTTTGGATCTCTATGATGCCTATAAAGAAAATACGCTTCAGCTCAATAAACTCCAATCCGAAAGAATGAGCACACGAGCTGAACTCAATTATGTAACTGGTTCTAATATTTTTTAAATAAATTTCATGCAAAATCGCTATAAAAACACCGTACTCATTGCTGCAACCAGTTTATTATTTGCCTGTGGCGAACATAAAACGGCTGCACCAAATGATAAATTTGCCATTACAGATTCTTTGATCAACCGATTATTAATCGATACTGTACAACAGGCTAACGGTAAAACCGAACTGATGTTCTCGGCCAAAATCACCGCAAATGAGGAGCGCAGATCTGAACTTTTTCCCATGGTAAGTGGAACTGTAAACCGTGTTGGGGTAAGGTTAGGCGATCAGGTTTCGAGCGGACAAACACTGGCTACGCTCACCAGTTCTGAAATGGCAGGTTTTGATAAAGAAGTTATTGCGGCAAATGCCGAACTTAAAAATGCAGAAAGAGCGGTAAAACAAGCCGAACAACTTTTCCAAAGTGGTTTATCATCAGCAAAAGAACTTGAAGAAGCAAAAAATGACTATCAGATCAAAAAAGCAGAAGCAAAAAGAGCCAGTTCTGTATTAAAACTCAATGGAGGTAGCAGTACAGGATTGTATGCAATTAAATCGCCGATTAGCGGTTTTGTGATCGAAAAAAATGTTACCCAGAACATGCAGTTGCGTGGCGACAATGATAAAAGCCTGTTTACCATTGCCGATCTCTCCAACGTTTGGGCCATGATCAATATTTACGAGTCGGATATTTCTCGCGTTAAGGCAGGTGATGAGGTAAGTTTATCAACACTATCCTACCCCAATAAAGTTTTTAAAGGAAAAATAGAGAAATTATACAACCAGGTTGACCAGGACAGCAAAGTAATGAATGCAAGGGTGGTGATCCCAAATCCAGGCTTTTTGCTCAAACCTGGTATGCTTGGAACGGTAAAGGTTTCGGCTAATTCATCTATTGATCTCCCGGTTTTAAACTCAAGGGCCGTAATTTTCGACGAAAACAAAAACTATGTGCTCGTTCTGGGGCAGGATCACAAAGTAAAAATCCAGGAGATCGAAATAGGGCGTAAAACCGCCGATAAAACCTATATCAGCAAAGGAGTACAGGCCGGCGACCGCATTATTGCATCCAAACAGGTTTTCTTATTCGAAAGCTTAAAAACACAATAATTTCTTTTTATCACCCTAGATTTCAAAAATGAATAAATTCATAAAAAGCATTATCGGCTTTGCACTGAAAAATAAATATTTCATCTTTTTTGCCACATTTATCTTAATCGTTGGAGGTTATTTAAGCTTCAAACATACCACAATAGATGCCTTTCCCGATGTAACCAATACTAATATTACCATTATTACCCAATGGCCGGGCCGTAGCGCCGAGGAAGTAGAAAAATTTGTGAGCAGACCGCTGGAAATTGCCATGAACCCTACCGAAAAGCGGACGAGTATCCGGTCTTCCTCATTATTTGGTTTATCCATCGTAAAGGTAAGTTTCGAAGACGATGTAGATTACGCTGAAGCCCGGGTCCAGGTAAACAACCATCTTGACGAAGCCGATCTGCCTGAAGGTATCCAACCTGAAGTACAGCCACCCTATGGGCCAACCGGCGAGATTTTCCGTTATACTTTAACAAGTGATACAAAGTCGGTCAGAGAATTAAAGACCTTACAAGATTGGGTTGTCCAACGCGAACTCTTATCTGTTTCAGGCATTGCCGATGTAGTTAGTTTTGGTGGCGAGGTTAAAACCTACCAGATCACGGTCGATCCGCAGAAGTCAATTCAATATGGTGTAAGTGCAACCGAACTGTTCGAAGCAGTATCTAAAAGTAATATTAATGTAGGTGGTGATGTGATTGTGCAGAGCGGACAAGCCTATGTGGTAAGGGGCATCGGCGTGCTTAACAATATCGACGAAATCAGAAACGTAGTGGTTGACAACATTAATGGCACCCCTATCTATGTTAAAACCATTGCCGAAGTGGCTGAATCAGCTCTACCCAGATTGGGTCAGGTTGGGCGCGACAGGGATCCCGATGTAGTAGAAGGCATCATTGTTATGAGAAAAGGCGGCAACCCCAGCGAGGTCATTGCTAGGTTAAAAGAAAAGATCAATACCATCAACAGCACTGTTTTGCCTGATGATGTAAAAATCAAACCGTTTTACGACCGCGAAGACCTGGTTAATTACTCCGTGCACACGGTAATGGGCAACATGCTGGAAGGGATTTTATTTGTTACCCTGATTGTGTTTCTTTTCATGGCCGATTGGCGCACCACCTTAATCGTTTCGATTATTATTCCATTGGCCTTGCTTTTTGCTTTTATCTGTCTTAAATTAAAAGGTATGCCGGCCAATCTGCTATCCATGGGTGCTATCGACTTCGGGATTATTATAGACGGTGCCGTGGTGATGGTTGAAGGAATCTTCGTCGTATTGGATGCCAAGGCAAAAAAACTGGGCATGGAAAAGTTCAACAAAATGAGCAAACTCGGTTTTATAAAAAAAGCCAGTCTCGAAAACGGAAAGGGTATTTTATTTGCTAAACTGATCATTATTACAGGTTTGCTACCCATTTTTACTTTCGAAAAAGTTGAAGGTAAAATGTTCTCTCCATTGGCGTGGACCTTGAGTTTTGCCTTATTGGGTGCGCTAATTTTGACCTTTACCCTGGTACCTGCCATGGCCAGCGTACTTTTGAAAAAAAATGTAAAAGAGAAACACAATATCTTTTTAGAGTGGATTACCAAGGCAACCCTCAAATTTTATGATAGCTGCTTCAAAAAAAAGAAACTTGTTTTTAGCATCTCTATTATTGTACTGCTATCAGGTGCGTTCAGTTTTAAATTTTTGGGCACCGAATTTCTTCCCAGTTTAGATGAAGGTTCCATTTATGTCCGTGCAACCGGACCTTTGAGTATTTCGCTGGATGAAACCAAAAAACTTTCAAATGAAATGAGGAAGATCTTTTTAAGTTTTGAGGAAGTAAAACAGGTAATGTCGCAAACTGGCCGTCCGAACGACGGAACAGATGCAACGGGTTTTTACAATATGGAATTTCATGTTGACATCTATCCCCGGAAAGAATGGAAACGTAAGCAAAGCAAAGAACAGCTGATTGAACGCATGCAGGAAAAATTAAAAAGCTTTCCGGGCATCAGCCTCAATTTTTCGCAACCCATTTCTGATAATGTAGAAGAAGCGGTTTCAGGCGTAAAGGGATCCATTGTGGTGAAATTATTTGGTGAGAACTTTGAATATATTGAACAGGAAGAGGAAAAAATAGAAAATATTTTAAAAACAGTTGAGGGTATTGAAGATTTGGGTATTTTAAGAAATCTTGGTCAGCCCGAACTGCAGATTAACCTTGATCAGAAAAAAATGGCCTTGTATGGCGTAAGCACAGCAGATGCCAATGCAGTAATCGAAATGGCCATTGGCGGTAAAGCTGCTACACAGATTTACGAAGGTGAACGCAAATTCGACCTCATTATCCGCTATCCTGAAGATTTTAGAAATGATGAAAGTTCGATCAGCAAATTGCGCATTCCTACCCTATCAGGTTCTAATGTTCAATTAGGCGAAATATCAAGCATTAGTAAGATTACGGGGCCAAGTATGATTTACCGTGATAAACATAAACGGTACGGCGCCATCAAATTCTCGATCCGCGGCAGGGATATGGGAAGCGTAATTGCGGAAGCACAGCAGAAAGTAAATGCCAAAATCAAATTGCCGCAAGGTTATAAGCTGGAGTGGGCAGGCGATTTTGAAAACCAGCAAAGGGCTATTGCCAGATTATCAGAGGCTGTACCAGTAAGTTTATTGCTTATATTTTTTATTCTCTTTGTACTTTTCGGCAATATTAAAGATGCCTTACTGGTATTGAATAACGTTCCATTTGCCATGATTGGTGGCATATTAGCATTGTTGGCCGCTGGTGTAAACTTTAACATCTCGGCCGGAATTGGTTTTATTGCATTATTTGGGATCTGCGTGCAAAATGGTGTAATTCTTATTACCCGTTTCAAAACCAATATTGCAGAGCTGAAATATCATCCGCACTGGACTTTTACCGATGCCATGCGTGATGGAATTGCCAGCAGGTTCAGACCGGTGCTGATGACTGCTTTAATGGCCGCTATCGGGTTGATGCCTGCAGCACTTTCTACCGGGATCGGTTCAGAAGCTTCAAAGCCATTGGCCATTGTGGTAATTGGCGGATTGATTACCAATACATTATTTAATCTTTTTGTTTATCCGATCGTATTTTATTGGTCGTATCGCAAAAAAGCAGATAAAATGATACCGGTACGGATCGATGATGGAAAAATGTAAAGGATGATGTCATCTACCAGCGATTTATCATGCTGAGCAATGATAAATCGCTAAAAGGTATTCACTTTTCGGTCGACGAGGAAAATTGCAAAGATTATTTGATGGGTTTACATTTAAAATTTAGGAAATAAACGTGTTATAGAATTGTAGATTGCTCCCTATAAGCTAATGGTTATCAATACTTCAAAATACTTACCTTTCACCCTGGCACAGAGCGATGCTTTTTCTGCATACGTATGAAATAACCTTTGCCTGATATTTTCAAGCCCCGTATGAAAGCCGGTATCATTCAAGCCTGTGTTAATCAGGTTACTGGTCTGGATGCTAAAGATACCATCCTCCAATTTTACAATAATTTTTCCGGTATCTTCAGGCTGGCTCAGGTTTCCATGTTTAACCATATTTTCCGTCAGGCTAAGCAAGAGTAATGGAATAACCTCCACAGCTATGATTTTATCATCATAAACAAAATCTATATATAAGTCAGGCTGTTTTATTCTGCAAAGTCGCAGGAGGTTTTCAACTTGATGGATTTCCGCTTCAAGCGGCATAATTTCCGGACCGTGTTCGCATTCCAGGGCGTAGCGCATCAGCTTAGAAAGATACCGGACTGCTTCTGCAGCGCGGGGTTGGCTTTTATGTGTGCTATTGTGAATATAGGTTAAGGTATTAAATAAAAAATGTGGATTTATTTGTGCTTTCAGGTAAGCATTTTTAGCATTTGCAAGTTCAAGTGTCATTTGCTTTTGCTTCAACATCTCTTCAATTGCTTCTTTTTCCAGTTCTACTGTCCGCTGTTTTTGTTGGATATAACTTTTAATAAAATAATAAGCAGTAGAGAACAATAAGAAATAGATTCCCCGCCATGTTGTCACGGATAAATATTTCCAGTTTACAGTGGTTAGGTTATCAAAAGAAATTATAGCTGTTTTTGAAAGAAAACGATCTGCAAAGTAAGCAATAATGGTGTGCAACAAAATTTCAATTGACGTAAATATAATGATGCTTAAATAAGAAGGCCTTTTAAGTCTCAGATTTCTGGCTAATACCAATTCTGCATGAACGTAGAAAAGTACAATATTAATAATGTAATGAATGCAATAATTTAATATCGGCGACCTTATTTTAAGAATTAACGAAACCAATATATATTCATAAAGAATGAAGGTGGCCCATGATATAAGGTGCCAGCGATAATTTTTTAGCCAGTTTTTCATTTTTTTTGTTAAAAATCGGTTTCACAACAGTCAACAACTGCTTAACGTAATGTAGTCTTTTCGCAGTTTTGGCGGAGCTAATTTTCGTCTATGAAAACAATAATAGACTTAAAATCGACCCGGAAAACTGCATTTGTTTTCCGTTCACAAAAAGCTGCAGGTATGCGCTTTTCAAAGAGTGATCCAACAACCAGTACGATTACGGCAATTACAACATTAACAAGCCAATCAGATTTACAAATGTTGGTCCCTTAAACGTTTTGAGACCAGGGTTTGGTCTTCAATAAACCTCATAAATGCCTCTTTGTATTGTGGGGTCATAAGCACTTCGTACTTTCCAAGGTCGATTTTGTGCCCATTGATCTCCTTTACATAGGCGGTATTGATAATATATGATTTGTGGACACGATAGAAGTGTCCATTCTCCTGAAGTTTTTCTTCCATCTCCTTAATGGTCATATACACCGAATAATCATTTGTCGGAGTATAAATGTGTACATGATTATTAGATCCCTGCAGATAGATGATGTCTTTCTTAAGTACTTTGGTTAATCTGCCACGCTCGCCGTTTGTACGCAAGAAAAATGCACCTTCATTTTCTTTTGCAATATGCTGTGCATCATAACATTCCGAAAGCACTTCATTAACAACTACGGCAAAATCCCCCATATTAAAAGGTTTTAACAGGTAATGTTTTGCCCTAACTTTAAATGCATCCAGTGCAAATTCCGGATAGGATGTGGTAAAAATAATATTGTGCGATTTGTGCTTAAGGTTATCGGCAAGCTGTAGACCCGACAGTGCAGGCATATCAATATCCAAAAAAATTAACTGCCTATTGCTTTCAATACTGATTTCGCTAAGTGCCTCTACTGGTTTAGTAAAGATTCGGTTTATCTTCAATCTTGGCATTTCTACAATATAATCTTGCAAAATATTAATGGCAGTTGGATCATCGTCAACGATGATACATGAGACGGAGTTTTTCATCAAGATCGGTTTAAATTAGATAAAGGCAATTTAATAAATTATCCTTAAATCGGATAATAAAAAGAGTAGATATCGCAACAGCTATAAGCCAAAATACCTTAATGAAATTTATATTTAGATCAAGATTTATAGAACAGATACCATTCTTAAAAGCGTCTACACAGGTTTATTGCAGCCATTAGAGAAAAAATTTGCTGGGGGTAATGCAGAGATGAAAAATTGTGAGTCAACAACCAATCAGTATTTTCAACTTCTTTTAATCTGAACACAGTGAAGAGCCGGTAAAATGTTACCGCTACCCCAACTATTCTGCTGAACTAAAGCCTAGAAGGGTAACAGTATTGCCTAAATTGATCCCTTTTGATGTATCTGGGAAGATTGCACAAATGACATCCCAAAAGCAAATTTAGCGGAATTAAATTTAATTTTGGTTCAAAAGTTATTTACTTCAAATCCTCTATAACTAAGCATTTCGGCATTGTGTGAAACAGTTAGCCGAAGATTTAATCTTGCTATAATTTCTTTCGCCTGAGTGATGTTTCGGTGTATATCGTTTATCCCTCTAATCTCGATACCACTTGGCATGAGTCTAAATTTGCTGGGTTCAAACTTATCAATAAACCGTTGTAAATCGGGACTAATTTTTACCTGATTGTTTTGCATAATTAATTTAGTTCTATGGCCGCAAAGCAACGTAATGTGTTTTAAGTTATCACTATATCCATATTAACTTATTAAAAAATGTTAGTCTGGTATTACATTCAAATCGGCGCCTCTACATCAAAAACCGGAGTATTCCAGGCAAAGTCGATAATTAAACAAATTTCTGCTGATGTAAACATGATAATCGCTTAACCTTGAGATGACGTATGCCTGATATTTTTGTGTAAAGAACAACTCATGCGTACCACGAAAAGACTGACCAAACTCCGGTATTATTTCTTTACTGCGATATCAATACTGCTGTTGGCACTTATTTTTAATTTTAGCTTTTCCAAAACAGATGGATTCATTATTTTAAACCGGTTTCACTCAATATGGCTCGATACTTTTTTCAGGTATTTCACCAATCTTGGAGATGGTTTAGCCAGTATCCTTGTAGCAGCCATTCTGCTTGCACTTCGAAAAAAGAAAAAAGCAATGACCGTAGCCCTTGCTTACATTTACTCGGGCTTGATTATTCAGATCGCCAAGAGAGTATTTCACATGCCACGGCCTAAATATTTTTTTGAGCAGACATTATTTCATTATACTCATTTTGTAGAGGGCGTAAGCACGCATAATCAAAATTCTTTTCCTTCAGGGCATACCGCATCTGCTTTTGCATTAGCCACAGTGTTGGTTTTAATTTTCAAGAAAAAGAAAATCTCTTTTTATTGCCTGTTTTTTGCCTTTTCAATCGGTTATTCACGTATATACCTGGCGCAACATTTTCTTATTGATGTAATTTTTGGTGCAGTAACCGGTATCACATGCGCAATTGCGGGCTATTACCAGGTATACGACCTTAAGCTTTTCAGATCGGCTAAGCTAAACAAAAGATATAAACAGTTTAAAATCGCCAATCAGTCAATTCCTATCTAAGTGAAAGAAATACCCTTTAAATTATGGCTATTTATAGCGGCAATGGCTGTAATCAAACTGATTATAGCCTCAGCAACAGCGCTTGGAAATGATGAAGTATATTATTGGACATACGCTTTAAATCTGCAGTGGAATTATTTTGATCATCCTCCATTTGTAGCCTGGTTGATCAGGACAACAACGGCAAACTTATCTATCCACAGCGAATTGGCGGTTCGGCTGGGCGCCATAATATCCTCTACTACAGGCACTGTAATCGTATTTAAAACGGGAAAACTCTTAAAAAATAACCGTGTCGGCTGGTTTGCCGCTTTACTTTATTCTTCGTCTTTTTATTGCAGCATCATTGCCGGAACATTTATTTTGCCCGATAGTCCGCAAATGGTTTTCTGGCTGTGGAGTATCTTTTTATTGCTTAAAATTACCAGATCCACCGGGCAAGGTTTACCTACTTTAAGCCTCTGGTGCTGGTTTGGGTTAGCGGCAGGACTTTGCATGATGTGTAAGATCCATGGTGTTTACTTATGGGTGGGCATGATCCTGTTTGTGCTGTTTAGCGATAGAAAACTATTGGTACAAAAGGGCATATATATATCTGCACTGATTAGTTTGATGATAGTATCTCCTCTGATCATCTGGAATATCCGGCATCATTTTATTACCTATACCTACCACAGCAACCGGGTTAGTTTGTTTCATGCCGGCATCAACCCACTGGCTTTTGCCAGAGAAATTGCCGGACAACTATTTTACAACAATCCCATTATTTTTTTTCTGGTCTGGGTGGCTGTTTTGAGTTTCATCAAAACCAAAAATCTTTTCCTTAAGAGCGAAATCAAACTTTTATTATTTTGCTCACTACCACTTATTGTTACGCTTATTTTTCTTTCCATTTTTAGAGATACCCTGCCCCATTGGTCTGGCCCGGCATATAGTTGTTTAATATTTCTTTCTGCATTGAAACTTGAATCTTTTAACGATAAAAAAATAAAAACCATTATTGGTGCAAGCATACTGTTTTTCCTGTTCGTGGTAATTGCAGGTCTCTTCACTATTAATTTTTACAAGGGTACATTTTCAACAAAAACAGGAGCCATCAGTTTGGGCGCCGGCGACCCCACATTAGATTTATACGGCTGGAAAGAAACAGGAATGATAATTGATTCTATTTATCGGCTGGATAAACCATTAGAAAAGAATAAAAAAGTTCACACCATTGTGATCACAAAGTGGTTTCCTGCTGCCCATTTAGATTTTTATGTCTGCAGGAAAACTGGTTTGCATACTTATGGCCTAGGAGAAATATTCGATCTTCATCAGTATTACTGGTCTAACCCAAGCAAACCAAAATTGGCTGTTGGTGACAATGCATATTATATTATAACCTCTAATCTTTACGACGAAAACAGCATCAACTTCATTAAATCCCAATTTCAGAGTTGTTCACTACCAATCATTCTCCCTATTTTCAGAAATGGAGCCGTATGCAAAAATATCTTATTGTTTAAGTTAAATGGCTACAAAAAAAATAATGCATCCGTAATTATAGCTAACAAATAACATTTAAATCTAATTGCACCTGAACCGAAAATGAAATAAATTAGCAAAATGAACTAACGTCGATCAGAATAGCTGACAACGAACCTTTTTCCTAAAAACATGATGCCCAATAACAAAGTATATCTATTCAGCTCGCTCTTCATTGTAATCCTATTCAGCTCTTTATCTTCAACGGCACAGATTGTACTTCAGGATAAAAAAGACCATGTAGAAACCAAAACATTTTCTCAAACCGATTCCGGCACACTGAAGTTAGATATCTATTACCGTGGAAAAATAACAGACACTAAACCAACAGTACTTTTTATTTTTGGCGGTGGTTTTGTAATGGGACGCAGAGATAGCAAACTATTCGATCAATACTTCAACACGTTAATAGCCAATCAATATAAAGTGGTTTCAGTTGATTATCGATTAGGCCTGAAAGGAAAGAAATTTCCCAGTCCGTTTAATACTTCTAATTTAAAAGCCGCAATCGATACGGCCACAACTGATGTTTTTACCGCAACAGCCTATCTCATCAAAAATGCGAATGAACTTGGTATTGATACTTCAATGATTATCCTGTCGGGATCAAGCGCAGGCGCGATCACGGCACTGCACGCCGATTATAACAAACGGAATGCTACGGCATTATCAACCAAATTACCCGGAACTTTTCAATACAAGGGCGTAATTTCTTTTGCAGGAGCCATATTAAGTTATCAAGGCGCACCAAAATATGCTATACCGCCGGCACCAACGATGTTTTTCCACGGCACGGCCGATAAACTTGTGCCCTATAACAAAGTGAGATTACTTAACAGGGGCTTTTTTGGCTCTAAATATCTTGCTAAAACCTTTAAAAAGAATCACTATCCGTATTATTTCCAGTATGTGCAAGATATGGGGCACGAAATAGCGGGTTCTCCGATGACTGAGAACTTACCTGATATTTTATGGTTTATAGACCATTACATTTTGAAACAAAAGCGTTACTTTATGGAAGTGGACTTTAAAGATGCAGACAAAAAACCAACATTTAATATACCACCTGCTTTAATAAAGAGATAGCGTAAATCAGAAATAGTAACAGTTATTTTTCCAGTTGCAGTACTGCAACGACAGGCAGGTGATCTGAGGCATAACGTTCAGGAACAACCTCGTGGGAAACCACTTTAAATGGATTTCCGGTTTTAAACCCGATATGATCAATTGTTTTTCCTGGATTGATCGCCGGAATGGTAAAACTACTACAATCACTACAGGTTCTGGTAAAATTCGAATCAAATATCCTGATGCTTTCCGAACCTGGATCGGCATTTAAATCACCTGCAAGGATTAGCGGTAAGGTTTCTTTTGCCGTTAACCGGTTAAGCTCCTTAGCCTGAAGAATCCGGTTCTCTTCAGAACGTTGTGCATCAAGATGGGTAGAAGCAAAACGGATAAATACCCCTTTGGCAATTTCTGCCGTTGCAATAGCCAAAATCCTTTGCTCTGCCTTGGCATCGTTGTTTTTAGGCAGCATAAAAGTCTGTTGCGCAGATAAAGGAAAGCGTGATAAAATGGCTACACCGTAGTCGCCCCCATCATGGTCAATCGCTTTACCAAAATAAAAATTCATCTTCAACTTTGTCGCCAATAAAACAGCCTGGTTAATATTTCCCGATCTTTTGGTATTCACATCTACCTCTTGCAAGGCTACGAAATCTGGTTTTTGCTGTGCAATCGCTTTGACAGTGGCATCAACATCGATAACACCTTCTTTCGCTTTTGATGGCGGATTGCAATGGTGGATATTGTAAGACATGACACGCAATACCTTATTGCGCTCTGCTTCAACCTGCTGATTGATCTTAGGTGAGCAAGCACCTAAAAAACAAATACTTAATATTAAAAAAGAGTATAATTTAATGTTGCTTGAGCCCATAAATAGAAGGTTTACTTCTTTAGTCTTTAAATTCTGGATGATCTACCTTACCTTAGTTTTCATTTGCTCCGGTTTCTCCGGTTAGGATTCGTTCCATCTCAATCATCATCTGCTCCGCCAACCGTTGTTTAGCTTGCAATTTCATTAAGTAAGCATCTGCAAATGTCACTTCAAGCTCCTCCATAATAAAGGCATACTTTGCCTTAAGTTCTATAAGATCGATTTGAAGCTTTTCTGACAGATTTTGCATAACACAAAGCTAAAAAAAGCGAGACGAATTCCAGATTAACCAACCGTATTTTTTCCCTTTTTGAAAAATAAAAAAAAAAGACAATCTTTTAAAACAATCCCGTTGTTATCCCGTTTATAGATTGATTCCGGGGTGGTTTCCGGAATAGATTTGTTTGGTTAGTTGATTAGGGATCACGCTCGTTGTGAATCCCTTTTTTTTTACAAAACTGTCTGTCAGTCCATTGGGAAAGAAAATATTTCTAAATTCAATCTTTTAAATCAAATGTAATGGAAGAAATAAGATGGGGTATTATCGGCTGTGGAGATGTGACCGAAATTAAAAGCGGACCTGCTTTTAATCAGGTGAAAAATTCAAAATTAGTTGCAGTAATGCGTCGGGATGGAGCCAAAGCTGCTGACTATTCCAAACGGCATCAAGTGGCTAAATGGTATGATGATGCCATCCAGCTGATCAGGGATCCGGAGGTTAATGCGATTTATATTGCTACCCCACCCTTGCAACACGAGGCTTACACGATTGAAGCCTTAAACGCCGGAAAGCCTGTATACGTAGAAAAACCAATGACCTTAGATGCTGCATCTGCTCAACGCATGACGGATGCAGCCCATAAATTAAATGTGAAGCTTTGCGTTGCCCATTACCGGCGGGCTCAACCCATGTTCTTAAAAATCAAAGAACTATTGGCCGGACAGGTCATTGGCGATATCCGTTTAGTCCGATTAAAAATGCTCCAGTCGCCGAACACCTCGCTTATTGCAAAAAGTGCTGACAACTGGCGGATTAACCCAGCCATTTCTGGCGGTGGTTTATTTCATGATCTGGCACCACATCAGCTAGACCTCATGACTTACTATTTCGGTCCTGTAAAAAATGCCAGCGGCATGGCGGCAAGGCAACAGGAAGATGCTGAGGTAGATGATCTGGTTCTGGGCAATATACTTTTTGAAAACGGGGTGGTTTTCAGTGGCAACTGGTGTTTCTCTGTAGCGCCACAAGATCAGGCCGATAGTTGCATCATATACGGCGCGCGCGGTCAGATCAGTTTTCCAGTGTTTGGCAACAAATTTACGGTTACCACCAACCAAAAAACCGAAGAATATGTATTTGAGCCTTTAAAACATGTGCAACAACCCATGATTGAGAAAGTAGTTAATTACTTCTTAGGCAAAGGTCAAAATCCATGTAGCGGTGAAGATGCATGGGTTACCATGAAATTAATGGATGATTTTACGATTAAAAAAATAAATCATAAAAAAGACTGATGCTTCTTGTCACAGACCCTTACCTGACATTTTTTATCTAGTAACCAGTTGATTCAATTTTTGCTGCTCAAGATAAGCCACATAACGCCCGGCAAGAGTTAGAATAATCTTTTCTGAACGGTGTATCTTTACTTTTGTCTCAATCTGTGATACGAGCTCATAAAGCATCAGCCGATCAGCATTAGTAAAATGTTTCATCTCATCAAAACTAATCAGATCTATTGAGCGCAGCAAGTTTCCATTCCAGGTTAGATCGTCAACAACATACCCGGGAGTAATTGCACAATGCGATTTCACACTTGCTTCAAAATTTTTATACAGTTTTAACCATCGCTGATCACTCTCTTTGACTGATTCCTTTTTCCCCGCAATGCTTTTCCAACTTGCTAGAATCTGTTGTACCTCTGTATCAGTACGGTCCACTTTTGCTAAAATTGTTCGCATACTTAGCAACACATAATTGCTCAACGGGATACCTGTAGGCCTAAGCTTATTTTCTATATCTTCAACCCTAGTCATATATTTAGAATCAACCGTAAATAGTAATGCATTTTCCAATACATTAAAAACCGAGATCCGTTGATCATCACTGTAACGATCTATCTCACCAACTCCAGCACAATCAACAATTATTGCCCGTTTATCAGAGGCTTCAACATTATCTTTCTCCAATAACTCGATCAGTGTACGATATCCCAAATTATCTACAACACCGCCATCTACTACCCTGATTACTTTATTTTCATCAGCAGAAATACCCAGTCTGAGCTGCGGCAAAAGTCCCGGAAAAGCCGAACTTCCTGCAATTGCATAACAAAGTGGAAAATTGTAAGCAGGATCTTTTTTGAAAGTCGAATCACTTGGGGCAATTATCCGGTTAACCTTTAATGCATTTAATATATGTGGCATAAAAGGCAAACGTTCAACGTTTTTATAAATCGTGCCGTTTGCAACAAACATGGGTAATATTGGCAACCTGCTTTCATTAACAGGGACAAAAAAATCTCCCAAAACCATTCTACTGTTCATCCTTTTACATTGTAATAATTGAACATCTAAACGCTCGGCATAAGGAAATGATACGTTATCCTTCTCATTCTTATTGAATCTGAAAATTGCATCGGAAGGTTTTGCACTTTGCCAAATAAACTCCTGATATTTTTTCACACGATCATCAGAAAGCCAATACTGATAAAAGGAAGAATATGGACTATTAGTATTAAGTAAAAGATTCTTTTGCATAGTGAGGTAATAACCTACGGCATAGCCGCCTCCGGAAGCTGTAGAAAAATAATCTACCCCACTTAACATTGTCCGATTCTGGCTATCCTTTATTTCTTCTATTCCCATCAACACCCCAAGGCCAAAGTATTGTGCCCTGGAGCCGCCACCAGATACAGATACTCCTATGGCTAATTTTGGATCCTGGTACTTTTGGTCGCGCAATTGTACTGATTTATAATCATGCAAAGAAACGGGATCAACTTGTTTATAAACGATATCAGAATTGATTATAATCTTTTTGGATGAACATGCGGAAAGCAAGATGACAAAAAAAATTATCAAAACAACACTATGGTAAAAAGCAGATCTGGTGATGTAGATAATAGGCGTTTTAATTGATTTTAGATGATACATGTGAGCAATTAATTATATGAGTAGGTATACATCAAATTGTATCTTTTTCAAAGATATTAATTGCTCAATGCAGAATCAATACCAGTTACTAGGTATTTTTAGCTACCAAACTGAATAGGTTCTTTTATTTTGATGCGAAATCCATAATCTGGTTAGTTAATATCCATAAACAAGACGGTATGGTTATCAAAAAACAATGCCATTAAAAAAAAAACGGTTTTTAACAAAGATTATATTAAATCGATCTAAAGTTTAGAAAACAAAAGTTTTACCATGGCTCTTTTTTGATAATTTGGATTGAAATAAACATATTTAGTTTTTACAGAACAACTAATAATATGGTTTGATAAGGACATTATGATAATGCCGTTATTGAAAAGAAACCATAACCCACTACACTTATACAAAAAAATTGATGGATCGATTAATATTTTAACACTAACAGAAATATTTGCAAATACTTTAATTATCATATAATATGAAAAATTTGTTTTTTTTTTTACAATTTTAAGTTTTAGTTCTTTAGCACAAACTTTACCAAATTTACCACCAGGATCAAAACCGTATGGTAATCAGTTATATTTAGATACAATCGGAAATATAATTGGAGGTACAGAATCAGCAAAATTCAGAATAATAGCGCAAAAGAAGCAGGTTGACAGCGTAGAGCTTTTAAAAGCAGACCAATTAAAAACTGCATTAGAAATAACAATATCAGGACTTAGATCTCTATCTGGCTCTTTGAAAACAACTTACTTTAGAACAATTGATAGAGGTCAACAAGGTAATTGGTATTATGATATTAATGATCTTTCTAGCATAGATAACACAGGTACGGTAATTGTTTCTTCTGATGGTAAAAGGTTTAAAAGAATATACAGCAATAGCTTAAATGTCTCCTGGTTTGGAGCAATAGGCGATGGAATCATTGATGACGCAGAAAATATAAATAAAACAATTTCTAATGCAAAAAGTGGGGAAACTGTTGAATTTGAAAAAGAAAAAATATATCTAATAGGATCACAGATAAATGTCAATGCATCTATAAGAATAAAGGGTAATAACGCTACTATAATGCCAACTGCAGCACTTACAACAACTACAGGTGCTGCAATAAACATGAGTAAGATAAAATATTTTCAATCTGGACTTTCTATATCCGTATCCAAAAATAATAATTCAATAACACTACCCGATGGCATGACAGCAAAAAGAGGAGATCTTATTTTAGTTAAAGGCCCAGATATATATTATGCTTTTACTCCTGAAAATTCATCATTTAACTACAAAAAGGGGCAATTTGCAATTGTGTCTTCAGTTAGCGGACAAAATGTAACTTTGGCTTCCAACTGGTTCGATAGTTTCAACGTATCAAGTATTGCCGTTTATGAAGGCTTTAATAATGCATCTATAGAAGGACTATATGTTGACTTGACAAATCAAGCTAATTCTCAAAATCAATTTGTTGGCATAAATGCAGCCGGAACAAACATTAAAATCTCAGGATGTACGTTTACAGGCAATCGATATTCTTTAATTGGCGTTTTGATAGAAGGCGAAACCAATAGCGTAACAAACTCAAATTTTTATAATTTTTTTAATACTCAGGGCTTCTCAAATGGAGGAAGATTAGGCTATGGAATTCAATCTAACAGTAATAATATAATTGTAAACAATAATTTCTTTTATGATTGCAAGCATGCATTTACGACAGGGCCAAGAGAGTTTGTTGTTCGAGGTGTAACCGTAAGCAATAATTCATTCTACGAAGATCCTAATAGATCATTTACGCCTAATGGTATAAATCCATTAACCGACTATAGTGGAACGATAGATGCTCATGCGGGTGTTTCTGGAACAGTATGTATAACTGGAAACATTGTATATAGTCATGGAAGAAGTGTATTTATACGAAATGGAAATGCTATAATATCTAATAATAGTTTTTATCAAATGTCAAATCCGATTGGCATTCTTGCTACAGAAGAAAAACCTCCGGAAAATATTGTATTTGAAAATAATGAGGTTGAACTGCTAAATCTAGCTACTAGTAGCATATGGAGTAATTATGAATCTTTGCAAACATTACCTGGAACGGTAAAAAACATCAATATAAAATCAAATAATGTTAAAAATGGCAGCTTAGTCGGTGTATATTCGCTAAAATTTGATGTTGAAAATTTAACGGTAAAAGATAACATTCATAACAATGCAATATATGGTGTTTTGATATTTGGAAATAACACCAGCAGATATGTATCCAATACTCTGATTGAGCATAATACTATAAATTTAAGAAGTGGCACAGGCGTTGATTTTGGCATTGCCTTTACAAATAATGTTGCCGATTCAAGAAACATAAATTATATAAATAGTAAGATTATAAACAACACGATAAACTCAATAGCAAATACGGGGCAGGGTTACAGCTTAATAATGAATAATGGTTTTTTTAGCAATACTATTATTGATAAAAACACACTTACAAGAGGTATTGGCCAGACATGGAGTGGTAGAAATATTCAGTTTCAGAGTGGCAAGTATATAGACTTTAATTTTATTAATAATATATTTGATACGGCTATAACTTTCCAATCTGGATCAGATAATGATTATATTTTAGAAAATGCCTCTATTTCCAACAATAGAAAGGGTTATCTTATACAGTTTTCCGAAAGCACAAATGCTACAAAATTTATTTTTAATAAAGTAAATTTATCAAGCAACGTTCTTTCTGCTTCGAATTCTGATCCTTTAATATCTTTTATAAATCAACCTAGTTCTACATCTTGGGCAAGTTCTAAGGATGTTTTAATTCAAAACAATCATCTGTATAACTCTTCAATTAACAATTCAATTTATATATCAACAAATTCTATAGGACATAAAATTATTGTTATTGATAATATTTTATCGGCAAGTGTAAACGACCAGTCTTCTACTTTTTACGGTCCTATAAGAAATAAGTTAATAAATGGAGTTCAACCATGGAAAGGAGGAACAACTGTTTTAGAAAATGGAGAAATAAATAATATCTCTGCCCCGACATCTGGGGCATGGACTAGAGGAGATAAGATTTATAATTCATCAGTTAGCCAAAATGGTTTACTAGGATGGGTTTGCACATCAACAGGAACACCTGGCTCTTGGGTAAATATATCTTTAGATAGTTCAGCTTATATAAGAAACCAAATATCTCAGCAAAATGGAGATTTTAACGTATCAGGATCAGGAAGGATAGGCACAAATTTAGTGGCAGGGGGAACTATTACTGCTAATGTAGGATTGTCAATTGCACCAGGAGTTGCTTTTGGCACATCAAGTTCGGCTTCTTTTTCTGCTGGAAGAGCTATGTTCGGATGGGATGGCTCAAAAGGGGCAGTGGCTATAAGAGGCAGTGATAATACAAAAACTATTGTCTTTGGAGGCGGAACTACTGACTATGCAACGGTATTTAGCACATATTTTACACCAAATTCTAGCAATACAATGTCTCTTGGTACAAGCGCTTTATTTTGGAGTAATGCCTTTTTAATCAATTTAAGGCTTTCTAAAAATGGTTTATTAAAGGGTAATGGGTCAGGAGCAGATGTAAGTGCTGCAATTGCAGATATTGATTACGCCACCCCTGCAAGCGTTTCTTTAAAACAGAACCTGGTTACACTAACTACTACTGGCAGCGGAGCAGCTACGTTTAATCAATCAACCGGCGCACTAAATATTCCAACAACTGCAAATGAAGTAATTTTAAATAAAACAGCTAACTATACCATCACACAATCTGATTTGTCAAATGTAAATACGACCGTTGTTTATGCAAATGCTACAGCTGGAAACATAACCATTACTCTACCATCTGTCGCAAATTCTACTGGTAGAAAAATAATCGTTTTCAAAACAGATGCAACTGCAAATACCATTACTTTGACAGGATCTGCAAACATTAATGGATCAGCAACATATATGGTTACTGCCCAGTACTCAAGTGTTGAAATACATGCTAATGGAACACAATATTATGCCAAATAATCAGTAAAGGGATATTGTCTAAACTATATATATTAAAACTGAAGCATTTAGCGAAACCATAAAAATTCAAAAAAATCTCTTTCATTTAAAGTAATTATGAATGTAGAGAGTCTAGGATTAATAGCAAACATAAAAACTTATCTATATAATAGCCGTTTTCAAAACAAATATAGCGAGTTGAACGTCAGAACCACTGCCAAACAGCCATTTCCAAGAAATCAGGTGGAATACTAATTTGAGGGGTGCTGATAAATCCTTCGAGTAGATTAACCAAAAGATTGCAAGGAAATCAAGGAACTTTTGATAGCATTGAGTTGCATTTTATCACCCTGGAAACTTTTCATTCAGCACCTTTTAAACCGACTATTAAGATTTTTGGTTTTTATGCTAGTGGCGCAAGCTATTACGAGCTAACACTTATCGGCTTTTAGATTGACTGATTGATATAATAAACTCCCAGTTATAAGATAGTCCGTTTAAATTCTCAGTCAGATGGCAACATCTGACTGCACATTTAGGAAGTAAAGCGAACACATCTGTTACCATACGATTGTAATCCGCTTTACTTTATTAACATTTATTAATCCAGATAATTCTTATCAACCGATATTAAATATTAAAACAGCTGTAAGAACTTAAATAATAACGACTTCGCTTGTTAGCTGCAACCCTTTCGGAGGGAACTTACCATGAAATCGGCCTAAAGTTTGGAAAGCAAAAGTTTTACCGAAGCCCTTTTTTGATAGTTAGGATCGAAATGTACATACTTAATTTTACCTGTACGATCAATAATATAAGTTGCAGGTACTGGCAGCGTATGCCGGGTATTTCCGTTGTTTTCTTCTAAATTTATTCCATAGCCCTTGTATTTGGTAAAGGTTGCTTCATCCATCATAAAGTTAACCTGATAGGCTTTCATAATCTCATCATCCTTATCCTGAAGGATAGAAAAGCCTGCGCTTGTTTTTTTTATGGTTTTATCAATGTTTTCTTTTGTTTCGGGTGTAACACCGATAACATAAACATCTTTCTCAGTTAACAAGTTTAAGGAGTCCTGAAGTTCTTTAATGTGCTTATTGCAGTAGGGACACCACTGACCACGGTAGAAAAACAATACCACATTGCGGTGCGCTTTAAGAGCATTTTTCAAAGTTACTGTTTTGCCGTTTTGATCTACTCCGGTGAACACAGGAGCTTTATCTCCCGCTTTTAAACCTTGCTGTGCCTTTGTTTGCAATGTTAAAACAACAGCTAAAGCTGTAAATAAGATAATTCTTTTCATTTTGTCTTTATGTTTTAGCTCTTAGTCGAACGAGCAGCATTAACCTTACAGCGAAAATTAATTTTTATTGATTTCTTTTTCAATCTTATCCTTTAATGTTTTTTTAAAGGTTTCATCAAGTTTAACATCACTGTTTTCAAAGTCTGAAAACACCTTATTAATCAATATACTCTGCCGCTGGTAAATTTTGCATACCGAACAACCTTTCAAATGTACATGCAATTGTAGTGTTTCGGCAGCAGTGATTTTTCCAGTAATTCTTTTTTCGATCAGAAAAGTGGCCTGTTTACAGTTGTAAATTATATTCCTTAGCGCGCTCGTCATATCAGTTCCATTTTTTTTGAAGGCAGGCCCTCAGGTTAAGTTTGGTGCGGTGCATGATCACCCAAAAATTAGCATTTGTAAGCTTCAATTCGTTACAAATCTGCTCCGAAGCAAGATCGTCCATGTGCTTCATTGAAAACACTGAAAACCATAACCCTGGAAGTTTAGCCAAACACTTATTCAATACAAATCCTAGTTCTTTCATCATCAAAGGGTTATGTATTTCCAAACCAAATGCCCTCGGATAATCTTTTTCGGTCCAATGCCCTGATTCAGCATCAAAAAAATCCTTCAGTTCACCTTCAACATCCATTTCTCTTAAATCTTTTACACTATTACTTGAACGTTTTCGATAAAAATCGGCTATTTTATTTTTAAGAATAGCTGTTAGCCATGTTTTCTCCTGACTATTGCCTTCAAAACCGTCTAATCTCTGCAGAGCTGCCAAGAAGGTGTCCTGAACTAAATCTTTAGCCACCTCTTCATCTCTTATTCTCGACATGGCAAAGCCATACAGGTAATCAGCATATTTTTCTACCCAGCTTATTGGGTCTGAATGAAGGCACTTTTCTCCAAATTCCTGGTCCGTTTTGTTTAGCATGTTCTCGTATTATCTCATTATAAATATACTGCTTAATTGGTTAGTCGCATGAAATCAAATGTCCTTACAAATTATTTTATGTTTTTAGAAAATGAGCTTAATTAAATGAGCCGAATAAAAAATTAAAAAAAATCCACCCGATTTAAAGTAATTTCTAAAGTTGTACGTCTACTGCCAATAACAAACCTAAAAACTTATCTATATGATAGCCGTTTTCAAAACAAATGTATCGACTGATAGCGAGTTAAACACCATCAGCCCACTACTGAACAGCCATTTCAAAGAAATTAAGTGGAACATTGATTTGTGGGATGCCGATAAAATCCTTCGGGTTGATTCACCAAAAGATTGGACTAAAGAAATCACCGAACTTTTTAACAGCATTGGATTGCATTGTGTCAACCTGGAAATTTTTCATTCAGCGCCTTTTTAACCACGTCATTCAAAATAAGAACATTTTATTCATCAGTCAGATGGTAACATCTGACTGCACATATAGATTCACCAAAAGATTGGACTAAAGAAATCACCGAACTTTTTAACAGCATTGGATTGCATTGTATCAACCTGGAAATTTTTCATTCAGCGCCTTTTTAACCACGTCATTCAAAATAAGAACACTTTATTCATCAGTCAGATGGTAATATCTGACTGCACATATAAAAATAAGAACACTTTATTCATCAGTCAGATGGTAACATCTGACTGCACATATATAGCCATTTCAGGGCAATCCGGATTAAGTTTAATGATCAGTCAGAAGGTAACATCTGATTGCACTGTTGCCCAACCACCACTTTAAGTATTATATCTTTCCTTTTACATTTAACCATTTGTAATAGATTATCATTAATTTGCCGTCTCCACGGCATCAATCCCTTATGAAAGAAATTACCGATATTATAAAAGCGTATCAAAAAGCGATCAAGGAAGGAAAAAGCACTGCGCTCGCAACGGTAGTTAAGGTTGAGGGCTCTGCTTACCGCAGGCCGGGTGCAAGGATGCTCGTTACCGAGGATGGCCAGTTAACTGGAGCCATTAGCGGCGGTTGCCTTGAGGGCGACGCGCTACGCAAAGCGCTTTCGGCAATAGTACAACAGGAAAACAAGCTTGTTACTTATGATACGACTGATGAAGATGATGCCAAATTTGGCGTTCAGCTGGGCTGTAATGGTATTATCCATATCCTGTTCGAGCCTGTTACAGAGGTGGATGAATTGAATCCAATCGCTATTTTAACGGCCTTGCAAAGCAAAAGGGAAAGTGCCGTACTGGCAACTTTTTTTTCGCTGGGAGATAGGTTTCAATTGGGCACCGGAATGCTTTTTAGAAATGAACCTGTTCTTTCTAAAATTCCAACTTCAATAAGCGATAAGGTAATCGGAGATATCGAAGAGGTTTTTGAAAATAAAACTTCAGCATTTAAGGTTTATGAACATAATGATCTGCAAACTGATGTCTTTTTGGAATTTATAAAACCACCTATTTCATTAATAATAGCCGGTGCGGGTAATGACGCACAACCTCTTGCTGAAATGGCCTATCTGTTGGGTTGGGAAGTAACCGTAATCGATGGCAGATCAACCCATGCTACGCCTCAACGTTTTCCAAATGCGATCAGAATTTTGGTAAGTAAACCGGAAAATATACTGTCTCATATTCAGATAGACGGGCAAACCGCTTTCGTATTAATGACACATAATTACAATTATGACCTTGATCTACTTAAATATCTGTTGGATACAAAAGCAACATACATTGGTACCTTAGGCCCAAAGAAAAAGTTGCTCAGGATGCTGGATGAACTGGATTTAGCAACACCTGAAAACGAAACTCGGGTACATGGTCCAATCGGACTGGATATTGGCGCAGAAACTGCAGAAGAAATAGCCATTTCTATCCTCGCAGAGATTAAATCTGTTTTTTCAGGTGCTTCGGCCATGTTTTTAAATGAGAAGAAGAAACCGATCCACGTTTACGATAAAATGTAACCAGGCATTGAGAACGGGCATCATCATATTGGCAGCCGGCAGTTCCTCACGTTTGGGGAAACCCAAACAGCTATTGGATTACAATGGAAAAACACTCCTGCAAACGGTAATTAATGAGGCTTTAGCAACAGACTGCAAACCTGTTATTGTTGTTTTAGGCGCATACGCACAAGAAATAGCTGACCAGCACAGGCATAACGGGATTAACGTGGTTATAAATCAAAGCTGGGAAGAAGGAATGGGCTCAAGTATTGTTGCAGGCCTGTCAACGATCTTCAAAAATAATAGCGAAATAGAAAGTATTATTATTGCTGTGGCCGATCAGGCTTTTATAAAAAAGCGTAACTTTAATAACTTAATCGCAAAGCAAAAAGAAACAGGCAAAAAGATTATTGCCAGTTCATATAACGAAACAATAGGCACACCTGTCCTTTTTAAAAAAGATTACTTTGAAGCGCTTTTATTGCTCAAAGGCGCAGAAGGAGCAAAAAATATATTAAAACAATATTCAGAAGATCTGGAAACAGTGGTTTTTGAGCGAGGGGGAATTGATATTGATACAGAAACAGATTATAACCATTTAATTAGCCGGCGATGATAACAGATTCTTTTGGAAGAGTACACAACTACCTGCGGATATCGCTCACCGATAACTGCAATTTTCGCTGTTTTTATTGCATGCCTGAAGAAGAATACGATTTTACGCCTGCCTCACGGTTAATGCAGACAGACGAGATCATCAAACTGGCGGAGATTTTCGTGGCCAATGGCGTAAAAAAAATCAGGCTTACCGGTGGCGAACCTTTGGTGAGAAAAGATGCAGCCCAAATTATTGCGGCGCTGGGTAAACTTCCGGTTGAACTGGTGATGACCACAAACGGCACCCGCATTGCAGAAATGTTGCCTGTACTAAAGGCAGCAGGGATTAAAACCGTTAATATCAGTCTGGACACCTTACAACCTAAAAAGTTTTTTATGATTACAAGACGGGATGTCTTTCATCAGGTACGCAGCAATATCGAACTGCTTTTACAGCATAAAATCAAGGTAAAAGTAAATATGGTGGTGATGAAAGGACTCAACGATAATGAAATCAACGATTTCATCGGTTGGACCAAATTTAATCCGATCCAGGTCAGGTTTATCGAGTTTATGCCTTTTAGTGGTAATAAATGGACGAGTAACCAGATGTTTGCTTTGGATGAAATACTGACTGTGATAGAACAGGATTTTTCGGTATTACCTGTTAAAGGAGATGCCCACGATACGGCCAAAAGCTTTATGATTCCCGGCCATGAGGGTTCTTTTGCCGTGATCAGCACCATGACCCATCCTTTTTGCAGTAGCTGTAACCGCATGCGCCTGACAGCGGATGGGAAACTGAAAAACTGCCTTTTTTCGGATAACGAAACCGATCTTTTAACCGCATTGCGAAAAAACGAAGATGTAATTCCGTTAATTCAATCGGCTATTTGGAGCAAAAAGGAAGCATTGGGCGGACAAATGGTAAGCGATTTCAAAAAAATTGATGCAACGACCATTCAAAACAGAAGTATGATTACCATTGGAGGATAACATTTTCATGATTAGCGTTAAAGAAGCAAAATACCTTATCTCTCAACACACCACCAAATTAAATCCCGTTTCAGTTGATCTGGCGAACGCGTCCGGACATATTCTTGCAGCCAATGTTTATGCTAAATATGATATTCCGGCATTTAAGCAATCATCAATGGATGGCTATGCATTAAAGTTTGAAGATCATCAACAAGAACTCCGCATAATTGGAGAAATGGCTGCCGGAGCGGCAACCGAAATCGCCATCCAAAATGGCGAAACCAGTAGAATATTTACAGGCGCTCCGTTGCCTACAGGCGCCGATACGGTAGTGATGCAGGAAAAAATTACGAGGAGGGATGGAAATATCACTTTAAATGACCCAAATTTAAAACCAGGCGCAAATGTCAGGGAAAAGGGCTCTGAAATTAAAACCGGTGCACTGGCAATGGAAAAAGGAGATTTGCTTAGCCCAGCGGCTATCGGCTTTCTCGCAGGCATCGGTATTAACGAAGTTAGTGTTTATCCCATGCCAAAGATTTCTATAATTGTAACAGGAAAAGAATTACAACATCCGGGGGAAGTCCTCGAATTTGGACAGGTATATGAATCAAATTCCTATTCACTATGTGCTGCCTTAAAACAGGAAGGCATTGAACAGATTGCAGTTTTCGAAGCCGATGATGACCTCGAGATCCTTAAGAAAGTATTACAAACTGCAGTGACAGACTGCGATGTTGTGCTGCTTACAGGCGGCGTAAGTGTTGGCGATTATGATTTCGTAATCGAAGCCGCCTCATATTGCGGCATCAAACAGATTTTCCACAAAGTAAAACAGAAACCCGGCAAACCTTTGTTTTTTGGCACAAAGGATCAAAAACTCATATTCGGACTTCCGGGAAACCCATCATCTGTACTCAGTTGCTATTATAATTATGTATTACCGGCCGTCAAAGCTTTATCCCTTAAAAACAACAGTATAATTGAAGTTCAGGCGCGGCTTACACATGCCTATGCTAAACCTTCAGGATTAACACATTTCCTGAAAGGCAAATATGAAAACGGAATGGTCACTCCGCTCCATGCACAGGAATCTTATCGGTTAAGCTCCTTTGCGCAAGCTAATTGCCTTATATGCCTTGATGAAACAAAGGCGTATTTTACAGAAAATGAAATCCTAAACGTATTGATTTTACCCGCCTAAACTATGCAAGAAAGCTTCATGCTCTTTTACTGTTTACTTTTTGTAGTGGCTTTTTTATATGCGTCGGTTGGGCATGGTGGAGCAAGCGGCTATTTAGCGCTTATGGCTATTTTTGCCATTTCACCATCCATCATGAAACCCACGGCATTGCTGCTCAACCTGTTTGTTTCTTCCACCTCATTTATCCAGTTTTACCGTGGTGGTCATTTTAAATGGAAAACCTTTTGGCCTTTTGCACTGGCCTCTATCCCACTTTCGTTTGTTGGTGGCATGATGGTTATACAAAGTGCTGTTTATAAGAAAATTTTGGGATTGCTACTACTGATTCCGGTTATCCGTTTTTTCTTTTTTAAAAATACCGACCCTAAAGATTTCAGGCCATCAAATATTTCACTATCGCTCACTATAGGAGGCATTATCGGCTTACTTTCGGGCATGATTGGTATTGGGGGCGGCATAATCCTTTCACCAATCCTGTTGCTGCTAAAGTGGACCGATCAAAAACAGACCGCAGCCATTAGTGCAGCATTTATTTTTGTTAATTCGCTTGCTGGTTTAGGCGGCCAGCTTGTTAAGGGATTCGAATTTAACATCCACATGCTCGCTTATGTTGCAGTAGCCTTTGCCGGAGGCATTTGCGGCGCTTATTTTGGTGCCTTAAAATTTCCGCAAACCGTTTTAAAAAATGTATTGGCCTTTGTACTTGCATTAGCTGCGTACAAACTGCTCTTTACACAGGCATAATTAATCAATGGGGCTTTATTATTATGTTTGATGCAGATGATACAAAATAATTAATTGCCGATCGAGAAGAGATTTATCAGTCCATTAACTTGCACCGCAGGCAATTTAAATACTTATAAATCCGTTATTTGCAAAGAATGACAATTTTCAACCTCTCATAGTACATAAAAGTAGCATCTTAAGAGTAAATTAGCAGCATGGAAATTGAAATCATCAGTTTTGGACAGATTACCGAATTCATCAATAATCAAAAAATTGAAGTAGATGGCATTACTGATACCGATGCTTTTAGCAAATACATCGAAAATCGGTTTCCGGCCTTGAAAAACTTAAAATACAAACTTGCCCTGAACAAAAACATTGTTCAACACAATACTGAAATTACAAACCAGGCTACAATAGCCATCATGCCACCTTTTTCTGGTGGTTAAACAATATGGGTGCAGCGCGATACAACAGACAGATTATCCTTAAAGGATTTGGGGAGGAAGCACAGCAAAAGCTTTTAAGAGCAAAAGTTCTCGTTATTGGCGCCGGTGGCCTGGGCTGCCCGGCATTGCAATACCTGGCTGCTGCCGGCATCGGCCATATCGGTATTATTGATGATGATGCCATTTCATTATCTAATTTACATCGGCAGATTCTTTTTACTACTGCCGATATCGGGAAGCTGAAGGTAGAGGTAGCAGCAAAGCGACTACAAGAAATGAATCCCCAGATCGGGATTATCCGTCACCCCATCCGCTTACAGAAAAATAATACCCTCGATATTTTATCCAGATATGATTACATATTGGATGGTACAGACAATTTTGAATCGAGATACCTGATTAGTGACGCCTGTGCCCTATTAAATAAACCGCTCATATTTGCAGCAGTATCAGGTTTCGAAGGCCAGTTGGCCATATTTAATGTTCCTGACCAGTTAACCCCCGGCACCAATTACCGTGATCTTTTTCCTGTTCCGCCAGGTAAAGATGAAGTGCCTAATTGTTCCGAAAATGGTATTATAGGTGTTTTACCAGGTATTTTAGGAACAATGGCTGCCGCAGAAACCATCAAACTAATCGCTAAAGTCGGATTACCTTTGACCAACAGAATATTAAATTATAATTTACTTACGCAAGAACAGTATACCATCAGCATTACTCATGGTAAGGGTTATGTCATCCCCAAAACTGTTGATGAATTTTTAAATATGGATTATCAGGATACGAGCGAAGGGCCGCAAGGCTATATAGAAATTGACGCCGCCGAACTGGTGAAACTTCAGCAATCGGAATCGACTATATTAATTGATGTTCGCGAAAGACATGAAGTACCGGTATTGGATAAACAAATCTTTACACAGGTACCAATGTCAGAATTTGGTGCCTTTATAGGCAAGGAATTTTATCAAAAAAATGTGGTGTTAATTTGCCAACATGGCGTTAGAAGCGTAGCTGCAGCAGAGGCCATGCAGGAAAAATATGGCGATAGCAAAAAGATTTATAGTTTAAAAGGTGGTATCATTAAATGGAGAGACCATTTTCTCAAATCTTAACATGAGCGAAAAAAAGATAAAAAACATATTTGTTAATGGCCCGATAGCACCCGCTTTTATAGCAGATAGCATTGCCAAACATAATAGTAAAACCGCTATTGGCGGGCACAGTATTTTTATGGGCCAGGTGAGAAAAGACGAAATCGACGGCAAATTTGTTGCGGCGATAACATATACTGCATATGAGGAAGTGGCTCTTGAAAAAATGCATCAGATCAGGGAAGAAATTTTTGAAAAATATCCGCTCAGCTGCATGCATATTTACCATAGCTTAGGCACCGTTAAAGCAGGCGAAATCTGCCTTTTTGTGTTTACCTCTTCAGTTCACCGCAAGCCCGCAATATTAGCCTGTAGTGACGTGGTAGATCGGTTAAAAGTAGAATTACCAATCTGGGGCAAAGAAATATTCGAAGACGAAACCCACCAGTGGAAAGAAAATATTTAACATGGTAAACATCACAAAAAAATCCAATACCTTAAGAATTGCCGTTGCAACTGCTACTGTGAAAGTATCGAAACAGGAAACCATTGATGCCGTTGAACAGCGCAAAATACCAAAAGGCGATGTATTTGAATTTGCCCGGGCAGCAGGTTTATTCGGCGTAAAAAAAACGAGTGATGTTATTCCAGATTGTCACCCGCTTCCGATTGAATATACAGCTATTACTTATGAAATTCAAGGTTTATCCATCATTATTAATGTTGAAGTACACACCATTTACAAAACAGGTGTAGAAGTTGAGGCAATGCACGGTGCATCAGTTACCGCTTTAACGATATATGATATGTTAAAACCGATTGACAACGGTGTTGAGATAGAAAATATCCGGTTACTAAAAAAAGCAGGTGGAAAATCAGAATTTAAAAATGCCAAATTCCCTGAAATCAAAGCTGCCGTTGTAGTTTGTTCTGATTCTATTTTTAAAAATAAGGCACAGGATACTGCAGGAAAAGCCATTATCTCGCGCTTGGAACAATGGGACATCCATACCGGGAAATATGAAATCGTTCCGGATGAAATCGATGTAATCGGAAATAAAGCAAGCGAATTAAATGAAATTGGCTATGACTTAATCATTTTTACAGGCGGAACAGGCCTTTCACCACGCGACGTCACTCCGGAGGCCATTGCACCACTAATCGACAGGAATATTGATGGGATTATGGAAACTGCCAGGCACTATGGTCAGGAGCGTATGCCCTATGCCATGCTTTCGCGTGGTGTAGCCGGTTTTATCGGAAAAACTTTGGTGCTTACTTTCCCAGGCTCTAAAAGCGGCGCTGAAGAAAGTATGGACGCACTCTTCCCACAGGTTTTGCATTTATTCAAGGTAATTAAAGGCGAGAAACATTGATATTAACCTGATGTCATTCTGAACGCAGCGAAGAATCTTTAAACCATTAGCCATATTTCTAATCTTCAAAACAATAGATTTAATCAGATTAATTCGTAGTTCCATGGTCAGGATCCTGGACCAATATCACTATTGACAATATTAAATTTAAACCGCAAAAATCTTTTTTGTGATCAAATTTATGTTCTATTTTTGCGCCATGTCGCCTAAATATAAGATTTTATACTTTTTCCAAAATTCTGATACCACTATCCTCGAAATTCAGCGTCTTGGCCTGCCTGAAAATGCAGATGCAGAGGCGACTTACCATTGGCTCTACTTTGATAAAATTACAGGATCACTAATTAAATTATGGTTTAGGTCAATGGATTCATCTACTGAAATTGAAGAACGCTATTTTGAACAAGGTTATCTTAAATTTAATAAAACAGAGGCTACTTATATCGAAAAGCATAATTCTTCACAACAGAAACTCAATAATATGGGCAGTAGAGCTGTGGGAGAGGATATAAACGCTTTATTAGAGAATTACCTGAAATAAGTTAAGCCGTTTCAGGCAATTCCGCAGCTAAGCCAACTTTACTTAAAGGATAACGCGAAGCATGAAAATCATGAAGGGACTGATTGAAATCAACATACCATTCCTGTTTTTGCATACTTTCTAAAAGTTGTGTACAAGCGAGTATATCTGTGTCAGAATGGCGAAGTTTATCTGCAACAAAACTAACTACATCCCAAATACCATCCATCATTAAAAACCGAAAAACGGATAAGATTGCAGACCATTGTACTTTTTTAGTGTGCAGCAAAAAAAAACGCGATATCGGGCTGCACAATCGTTTAAATGCCATATAATCTTCTTCTGCACCTGTTAAGCTTAAAAAGCCTTCACTGTAAGGAAGATTTACAATTTCTGAAGCCATTTTATCAAGACCGTGGTTATAAATACTTTCTGCACAGATAGATGATATGGAGATCAATGCCAAATGGTCATAAATTCCGGGATGCATTTTAAGTTTGCCATTACGCACAAATACCAATCCACCCTTTTTGGCAACACCAGGCCGGTTGTTAATGGCCGATAAACTTAAGAGCTCAAATTCGTGAGCAAAATTAAGAGCCATAACAAATTGCGCAGCGGCCATAACGCTGCCTCCATTAAGGGGCTTGCTGCAGTTAGCAGGTTCCTGAATTGAAAAAATAGAAAGTTGCAAAAATATTTAATTTGTTGGTTCTGGCCGAATTGCTCCGACATTGGCAAAAATAAAAATCCCAATTAAAAAACGATAATCAGGATTGTGTATAAAAACCACCCGGATCAGTAATCCGCTAGAAATGAGCAGGAAATTTTTTCATCTTTTTCTTCAGTACTGCCGGTGATTAAATTTTCATTACGCAAAAAAAATCGAGGCAAAAAAAAAGCAGGACTAAATCCTGCTCAAAATCTTTTGGGGGAAGAATTAAACAACTCTTACTTTCACTGCATTAAGGCCTTTTTTGCCTTCTTGAACATCATATTCAACTGTATCATTTTCTCTGATTTCATCAATCAGGCCTGATGCATGCACAAAAATCTCAGATCCGCCTTCTTCTTTGATAAAGCCAAAGCCTTTTTCTGAGTTAAAAAATTTTACTGTTCCGTTTTTCATTATACTGGATGTTTTAAATTAAAAATCAAAAATAGGATTAAAACCCAAAAACCAAAATTACTGGCAAATAAAATTACGTTTTATCTGTAAAAAGATTCAAAAAACTAAAATTACAACAAACATCTCAATATAAGTAAGACATCGGCAATTGATCTTCCCTACCTAAGCGTCGAGTACCAGTTGATGGGATGCGATCTTAAGTTCATGCCATCACTTTCAATATGGTATAAGATAATCGGCTTACTGAAATCCACAAAACGTTCTACCTGTCTGGAAAGTTTACCCAGAAAATCCATGCTCGATATGCCTTCTTTTAAATGAACATAAATCACACTGCCAGTTTTAAACTCAAAGCGTTCTACCACTCCCGGCCACTCTGCTTTTATCCTGTTAAGAAAAGCCTTGATTTTGGTTTCTTCCTTTAGATTTTCCATAAGCTTATCAGGTTTTTTAATATATGCTAATTTAAAAAAATATTCCAAATTAGATTAATTGTAACAGTACCTATACAATCAATTAATTATCAAAATTTGCTCAAGCGACAAGAGTCCCATTCATGGAGAACACATCTCCATAGTGTTATTACAGCTTAGGAGAGAACATTATTGCTTAGCAAAAAAAACTACCTAACATACAATCGCAATACCGCTTGGAATAACGACATCTTACATCCATTTCACTATCGTACTGGCTGGAATTCCAATACAATTACCTGTCCGACAAAGTGTCAACATCAATATGCTAGTCAAGGTGAGAAATGGCTATATCCTTGGCATAAATTAATGATAGCAGTATCTATAAAATAAAATGCAGCAGTATAAGATCATATTTTTCCAGGATTGGAGTAAATAAAAAAGCCCTTCAATCCTGAGAGGGCTTTTTCATAGTCGTCTATCCCTATAAGTAGGAATTTCAAAGCTAATTATTGTAATTTATATTTTTGGCGTCTGAATAAACTGAACAGAAAAAAATGGCATTATATTTTGAGCTTATTAAAGTTAGCTAAACCCTGCTTCGATAAGCCTCATTCAATAAATACTTTGCGTTTATCAGGTCTTTTTCAGTTAAAATATAAAAACTGATCCAGCCAGATTTTTTAAAAACATGATGCACTTCTGCCTTTCCTGAAGCGAGTAACTCTTGCTTAACCTGCCTGGTGAATAAAATATCCAGCAGCCCGTTACTGTGTAAATGACCGATCTCTTTTTGTCCGTAATTAAACTGCATTCCTCCAAATTTATGCAAGCTTACGTTTGTTCCGTCCCAACTTAGTACCTCGTTTTCAATTTCGTCAAACCAGGCTAGTCTTTCGGGCGCAACCAGCAACATTGCAATTTTTAAACAGCTATCATAAATCAGTGCAAACAGTGGTATGCCTTTGAGGAAATTGAGCCGATAAACGATAAACCGGAACATTATTCTTCGCTAAGGGTTTTAATATGTTCCATTACCCTTAAATGTACATTTCTGGTAATGCTTTCGGCCCATAAATCGTAATACCAGGTTGGAAAAACGTGCAGTTTATACCAGCTATTTCCAATCAAAGTTGTGGTTCCATCACCATTATTATATAATAAAAACTGCCCGCGTTCAATATCAATATGCCCCATTATTTCAGGATCTTTAGGTTGGTTGACAATATCAAAAGTTAAGTTTTTATTTTCTTCGTAGGTTACTATCTTTTCGTCGAAAGTATAGCCATTGCTAAAAATACATTTGCGGCCCGCACCATTTTTGTATCCGGAAACTGTTGTTTGCATAGGACTTGGCATCCCTACTTTAAAAAGCCAGTAGTTGTTTGGTTTATTGATTTTATTAAAAGCAACCACATGTTTCCAGATTTTTTCAGGCTTGGCCTTAATAATCACCTCATCAGAAACCATATTTTCATAATGATGATCTGATATCGAATCGACAACAAAAACGGCAAAAAGCAATGAAACAAAGCTTATGTTTAATGTTTGTTTGTTCTTCTTAAACATAACCTTTCCAATAAAAGTGCCCGTGGTAACAAAAGCAAAAATGAGCGGCGACACAATAAGCAGGCAGATGGTTCCTTCACCAAGGAAGAAAAAACTCAGTACAATAGCAAAAAAGCCGTTCAATATAGAATACCAGATCAGCTTTTTACTGCTGAATTTCAAATCACGCCAATACCATGCGGCTAATATCCCCATTAATATAGGAAGGATAATGAATTCAGAAAAAACTAAAATACCCCCACTTTGAGGCTGGAGTACAAATCTGTTTATCCCGATAATGCTAATAATTAAAATATTGGGAACCAGAAAACCTAAAAATTCTTTATCTACAGATGCTTTCATTATTTAATATTTATAATACCAAACATAAAATAAAAATATTAAACTTTCAAAATTTACTGAAAATAAAAAAACTACTCAACCCCTCTTGTATTCATCGGGATGGTATAAAGCGATTTTGAAGCCGTGATGAAAAGTATATTTTTATTTTTCCCCCCAAAACAAATGTTACCGCACCACTCCTCAGGCACATCTATATGGGCGATTTTTTCGCCTGTAGGTTTGTAAATATTTACTCCCTTTCCTGTTACATAAATATTTCCTTTATTGTCCAAAGTCATCCCGTCAGAATGCTGGTTAAGAATGAGTTGTTTATCTGTTAATCTGGCATCGGCACCGATACGGTAACGGTAAGTTTTATTTGCCTCCATATCGGCCACATACAAAAATTTACCATCAGGAGTACCTACAATTCCATTAGGTTTAATTACATCATCTGCAACTACAATTGCCTCTTTTTTCCCTTTGGGGATATAATAGACCTTTTGGCCTTTAATTTCGGGCGATTTCCGTGTCCAATAATCTCGCTGATAATAAGGATCGGTAAAATATATCCCACCTTTCTTATCCAGCCAGATATCATTCGGCCCATTTACTTTTTTACCTTCATACTCACTAAAGAGTAACTTTATGTTCTTGTTTTGATCAATAGACCAGATCTCGTTATTTTCGTCGGCACACACAATTAAGTTGCCCTTCTGATCAAAATAAGTACCGTTTGCCCTTCCTGATTTATCCATATACAGGCTCAGCTTACCATGAATATCGTATTTCCAGATTTTGTCGTTCGGTTGGTCTGTAAAAAAAACGTTTCCCTGTTTATCAACCGATGCACCTTCTGTAAACTTAAACTGTGAAGAAATCAATTTTAAACTATCCTGAACAAACAGGTTTTGTTCAGCACTTTGTGCAAAGCAAGCCAAGCTTAGGGCCGAACAGGCCATAAAGAGAAAATATTTTTTCATTTGTGTTTTTTAATTGTGTGATCAGACCTCGCAGGTTTTAAAAACCTGCGAGGTCTGTTTCAGTAAATATATCAACTTACCCGCTTTCCTTTGAGTAACATATTTAATGCATCATCCAGCGTCCCGGCCTTTTGCACTTCACCTTCGTTTACAAAATAGATTTCATCGGCATTTTCAATGGTATTCAGGCGGTGTGCAATAATCACCAATGTAGTTTCTTTAGAAAGTTTATTTAAAATACTGCCCAAAAGTTGTTCGGTTATGGTATCAATGTTGGCTGTAGCTTCATCAAGAATCAACAATTCAGGATTTCTAAGCACCGCACGCATAAAGGCAATCAACTGTTTCTGTCCTAAACTAATACTGTCTGATCCTGAAGTAATCTGTGTACTCAATCCTTCATCAAATATGGCTAATAGCGCATTCAGATTTGCTTCTTCAATTATTTTTTGCAGTTCAGCATCTGTAACCGATTTATACTGACTGTTGCCATATAAAATATTCTCTTTCACCGTTCCGGTAAACAAAAATGGCTCCTGCAATATAAAACCTATTTTTTGTGTTCTTTCTGCTGCAGAAAACGACCTGATATCTTTACCATTTAACAAAACCGTTCCTTTGGTAGGATCGTATAAACGGGAAATGAGTGAAGCTGTTGTGGTTTTTCCGCCGCCGGTCGGCCCAATTAAGGCATAGGTTTTTCCTTTCTCAAACCTTAAATTGATATTATGCAAGATTTCTTTACTGTCATCATAAGAAAAGTGAACGTTCTTGAATTCTATCAATGCAGTTGAAGTAGCTGTCTCATTCAATGCCAGTTGTTTTAAATTGCTTTCCAAGGATAAAATCTGCGAAATTCTATCCCAGCTGGCCATCGCCACCTGAAAACTGGTCCAAAGCGCGGCCAATTGCCTTAACGGATTATAAAAATTTGTGGTATAAGAGATATAACTCACCAATAAACCCAAGGTAAAATGTCCCTTCGCAATTAAATGAATACCAAATAGCAAAGTAATTAATTGCGCAATGCTGGATAACAGACCGTAAACAGGGACAAAAGTATTGTTGGCTAAACCCGCACTGATAGCCGTTTTATAATTCTTGGTATTGGCTTCGTTAAAACGTTTCCTAAAATAGTCCCTACGGTTAAAGGCAATAATAACTTTAAAATTGTTCAGACTTTCCTGTATCTCGGCGCTCATGCCGCCAACGCTTTTTAAATTTTTAGCATTTTTGGCTTTTACCCAGGGCGATAAAGCCACCGTAAAAAGCACAATAACTACGGCGGGCGCAAGCGTAGCGGCACCCAATTCAACGTTAATGGAAAGTAGGAAAATGCCGGCGCCGATCATGGTAACGATACTGCCGATAAACTGCATTAAAGATTGTGAAAAAAACTGATTCAGTTTGTCAGTGTCGTTATTTACCCTCGAAATGAGGTCTCCAACCTTATTCTGGTTAAAAAAAGAAACCGGTAACTCCTGTAATTTATTAAAAATGGCATTTCTTAAGGTATATAACATTCTCTGCCCCACCCCGCCCATTAATCTTGTTTGCGTGTAACCTGTAACCATAGCAATCATATACATCACCAACAGTATCCCGCCAAAAATCAGAACACCATGAAATTGTTTGGTACGGATATAGGTATCGATGGTATGACCTACCAGTAACGGACCCAAAAGCAATAATCCTGAGTTCACCAAAATGGCGATCAGTGCCAGCCAAAGTTTTTTATGCTCGGTAGAAATGAGTTTTAGCAGGCTTTTCAGCGCTTTATATGTAGATTGCTTTTCCCGCCCGCTATTAAGCTCGTTAAGATTGTAGTTCATAATTACTGGTGCTCTGTTGTGAATTGTAAATCTGAACATATTCAGGACTGCTTTTTAACAACTCCTGATGGGTTCCTTCCGCAATAATTTCGCCTTGCATCAGCAAGATCACTTTATCATAATGTTCAACAGAAGCTATTTTTTGGGTAATGGAAATTAAAGTTAAACCTGGATAATTTTGCTGGATATTCTCCAGGATCTTTTTCTCTGTAGAGGTATCAACCCGGGCGGTGAAATCATCCAGCAACAGGATCTTCGGATTCACTGCTAAGGCCCTGGCCAGCATAATCCGTTGTTTTTGTCCGCCGGAAAGGCTATTTCCCCGCTCCGACACAATTGTATTTAGCTGATCGGGCAAGGCATTTACAAAATCTTTCAATTCTGCAGTAGCAATGGCTTTAGCCAGCGACTCGTCTGTAACCGTATCACTAAAGGCAATATTCTCCCTGATGCTCATATTAAACATAATGCTATCCTGAAATACAAAACCAACCTGTTTATGGAAATCTTCCTGTTTGTATTGTTGAATCTCCTGCCCATCGTATAATACAGATCCGGCATCAGCATCGATCAAACCTGTCAAAATATAAAGCAGTTGTGTTTTCCCAGCGGCTGTAGGACCAATTATAGCTGTTCTTGAGCCTGCCTGGGCAGTAAAAGAAATTGATTTCAAAACTGGTTTTTGGCCAAAGCTTAAGCTGATATTTTTCGCCTCCAAATCGCCTTTTAAAGAAATGCTTAACGTTCCGGGATGGATAATTTCCGCAGCATTCAGCACATTTTCAATCCTCTGGTAAGATGCTGTAGCCTGTGCAATAACATTACTCATAAAACCGATTACCAAAATGGGAAATACGATGAGCGTAAGGTAGCTGTTAAAAGCAGCAAACTCCCCCAATGTCATCGAATCAGTAATGACGAAATGACCACCCAGTACCAAAATGCATAAACCAGATAAATTGGCTGTAAAAACAATAACCGGAATTAAAGCTGCAAACATCCGGAGGATGGATATACCCAAATCCCTCGCTTTTGCATTTGCATCCAAAAACTTGTTGTATTCCAGCATCTGCGAATTGACGATGCGAATTAAAGCTGAGCCCATAATGCTTTCGCTAATCACTTTATTGAGCCAATCGATTACTTCCCTGCTCTTTTTAAAAAGCACCTTAACTTTGCTCAACACATAGAAAAATGCCCCTCCAATAATTGGTACGATGGCAATTACACAGAGCGCCAGTTTCCAATTGATTGTAAGCAGTAGAATACTTGCCCCGACAATTAAAAAAATAGATGAACAAATGGATACGATAGCCTGCGAAACAAACATTTTGATCGAATCGGCATCAGCTGTGAGGTTGGTCAGCAGTTTTGAGGGGTTAGCCTGAATAATGTAAGCATGGCTTTGTCGCGAAATCTGATCAGACAACTTTGTCCTCAAATCTCTGGCCACCCGTTCAGAAGCATAGGTTTGAACAATGCTCTGTAAATAAGTAAAAATAAAAACAAAGGCTATGGCCAGCGAAAACTGAAGCAGAATGGATTGCAGGTTGAAAGTTTTATGGGTATAAGCATCAATACCATTGGCGATAATCTTCGGTAAAAGTAAGTTGATACCGTTACTGAGCAACGCAAACAGGATCAGCATAAAAATTAAGCCCTTATAATTTCCAAGTAGACTGAAAATACCTGGTTTTTTGGCTTCTTTGGTTTTTCTCATATCAATGAAGATACCTTAATTTGTAGTTTCCAAATTTAGCCGAATTAATTGATATCGTTTGTAAGAAAGATATTAAAGAAGAAAGATATTTATAAACGAACAAACCATGTTGTTTACTTATGATTTAAAACCCATTTACCACTAAACATTACTACCTTTGCAATAAAAGCCATTGGAGAAAATGGTTAAACCCAAAACAAATGATTGAAATAGGAAAATACAACGAGTTAAGGATTTTAAGTAAAACAGAAGCCGGATTAAACTTAACGGACGGTGATAAACTGGTCGTGCTCCCCTACCAATACGTTCCGAACGGAGTAGAAATTGGTGATAACATTAATGTTTTTGTATTTATACAAAAAGATGGCCGCTTAACTGCCACTACCCAGAAAGCCTATGCTGAAGTTGGCGATTTTGCCTTTTTAAAGGTAGTTTCTGATGGCGAGGACGGGGTTTTTATGGATCTTGGAATCGATAAAGACGTATATGTACCTAAACGCGAACAAAAAAGGCCTATGCAAAAAGGCTACAAGTATGTGGTTTACCTTTATTTAGATGAAAATAACGATCGACTTTTGGCTTCATCTAAATTGTATGATTTTGTTGAAGAAGATGGTTTTGATTTTGAAGAAGGTGATGAAGTGAGTTTATTGATTACCGAAGAAACCGATCTTGGTTACAATGCCATCATCAACAATACTTACATTGGTTTACTGTATAATAATGAAGTTTTCGATAATATCCAACCGGGCGACATGCGTAAAGGCTGGATCAAGAAAATCCGCGTAGAAGGTAAAATTGATTTAACCTTGCAACCTAGCGGATACGGCCATATCCTTGATTCGAAAGAGATGATTCTGAAAGAACTTAAAAAAAGTGGCGGGGTGATTGAACTGGGCGATAAAAGCTCCCCTGAAGATATTTACCACCGTTTTCAGATCAGTAAAAGTGCATTCAAAAAAACGATTGGCTCCTTGTATAAAGAACGTTTGATTCTGCTTTCCGACGACTCGATCAGATTGCTTTCAGACGAAGACGCTGAATAACCTTATTTTCTGCTGGTTGGTGCGACACCAACCAGCAGAGTTTTTTTTATCGGTTGGTGTCACAACTACCGAAAGACGAATCTAATTCAGATTGAATTTATCGTTTGTAATCTTAACCATGTTGGAAGCCGAAACGATGTTGACAATCATAATTCCGATTACAATAGCCAAAATAACCTGCAATGTAGAATAAACTTTTGTCCCCGAAACAAAAATTCTTGAACCTTTAATCAGTTCATTACCCACCTTAGACTGTATTTTAATCAGTGCCGATAGCTTGGCCAACGTTTGATTCACTGCTTTTTTTCCTGTCGATTCGTAAATTGACCTTCCTTCTTCTGCACTGGCCATATTCAACATTTTGGCTTCTATACGCTGCTGAACAAGCAACGCCTTTTTGAATTCATTTAAGTAGTTTTTTTCCTGTTTTACCAAAAAAGTAAGTTCGTATTTATTAATTACCGAATCAATTTTCCGGTTATGTTTATTCATATTTACAAGCATTGTTGAACCTTCTGCAGCATCGTTTCCAAGCAACAGTTCCTGCAGGATGGCATTTTTATAATATAGATTTTCAGCAATGAAATATAAGTCTGTAGCCGGAATAAGCCTGTCGTTATACATCGAAATGAAAGAGTCATTGATTTTTTCTACACTTTTATCTTCCAAAAAGCGGATCATCAAGGTGCAGCACATAATACAGAAAAGCAAAAAAGCAGTTTTTAGCTTATTTCTAAGGCTAAAGGCAAATTTCATAATATAACCGGTTAATATGTTACAGGTACAGGAAGTAGATCCGTGCAATCCTTAAATCCATGTAATCAGGTGTTAAAAATAATCCTCCTGTGCCGTTTTCGCGAAAAGCTGTGGCGCAAAATTGACTAAATATAACTCTTTTTTTGCCCGGGTTACAGCGGTATACAACCAACGTAAAAAATCAACATCGATCATTTCTTCTGTAAGGTAACCCTGATCGGCAAAAACAGCATCCCACTGGCCGCCCTGTGCCTTATGGCAGGTTACCGCATAAGCAAACTTGATCTGGAGTGCATTATAGAAGGGATCAGCTTTAATTGCCAACATTCTCTGCCGCTTATTGGCAATATGTTCGTAATCTTCATTGAGGCCATCAAAAAGCCTTTTATTCTGTTCGTAAGGCAGGTTTGCACTTTCTAAATTCAAAGTATCCAACATTACCTTACAACTAATCTGACCCGCGGCCGGAAAATCCATAAACTCTAAAGTGGCATCAGCAAAACGGAAACCATAACGTTCTTCTTCTCCCCTTACACGAATCACTTTGGCCATGTCGCCATTGGCAATAAAGGCAGTATCTTCGTTTTCAGGCAGCCAGAAATAATTATTCCGCACCACCATAATCTGGTCACCGCCAGTTAATTCTTCTTCACGGTATAATAACCTTGCCCTGATCTGTTGGTTATACACATTGGCTGATTTATTGGAACGGCAAACCACCAAGGTATTTTCCATACCAAATTTCCGGTAAGCATACTCCAGGCCTTCTACCAATCGTGCACCAGCCATGTTGTAAATATCGGTGTAGTTTTTGGTCAGGAATTTTGGTAACGGATGTTCAGGATTTTTGGCAATCTGGTTCCGCAGCATGGTGGCATTGGCCAGAATACCCGACTTCTTACCCTGTCGAACCACTTCCTTTAACTCCACCGATGAAACCGTTAAGGCGAATTTATCTTTTAAGTATTGTTCATTTAGTGCCGGGCTGTCTAAACTTCCTACCGGAGGCAATTGAGCGGTATCACCCACAAAAAGCAGAAAACAGTTTTTGGTATTGTACACAAACTCCAGCAGATCACGTAAGATCGAAGAGCCAGTCTCATTAAATTCATCAGCGATCATCGAAGCTTCATCGATAATAAACAGCGTATTTTCGGAGAGGTTCGGCGCCAGCTGAAACTGCATCTCCGGCGATGCTGCTGAGCGTTTTCTATAAATCCTTTTATGTATGGTTAAAGCTTTACGAAATGAATATTGACTCATTACTTTTGCCGCCCTTCCGGTTGGGGCAAGCAGTTCGCTTCGCAGGTTAAACTGCCTTAACACCTTTACCAAAGCTGCTACCGAGGTGGTTTTACCCGTACCGGCATAACCTTTCAGTACAAAACAGCGGTACTCATCGTCCTGTTGCAAAAATGCCGACATCCGTTGGCAAAAAAGCATTTGCTCCTTGGTCGGCTGATGTTCGTATGCTGAAGCGATAAGCTGGCTTTTGTCGTAGATCATCTCTAATGGTTAATTGTTTAAACGGTTAATCGGTTAACTGCTTAGTGTACATGAAACAGTAATTGAGGTTTCCAGCACAGCCCTATTTAACTAAACCGTATTGAAGCGATATCTCCCGATCTTAATAATCATTTGTTTTTTAGCAAAAGTGTGATCGGGAACTTAACGGAAAGACGGACTACAGCATCCGATTAGCAGTAAGCTACCTTTCCAAGTAATTGCAATCGCGCTATGCCCCATGCTTTCTGCTATTACAAAAGTAGCGTTTCAATACGATGAGCCATTACCATGTTTTGTTTTTTGCTGTAGCTGAAAATGGTAAAATGGCCATCCTGCGAGGCTACCAGACCAATAGATTGAGGCTGATCGTTTACAAACTGGGCAACAGAAAAATGGCGGGTGCCGCCAAGTTGCCCTGGATAAAGAATTGTATCTTCTCCACCAACAATCGGCTCCGAAAAAGCAATCTGTTCTACAGTAGGTTTTCCCTTTGCACGGCCTATTTTGGCCCCAAATGCAATCAGTTCGAATTCTTCGTTGATAATCGTTGCGCCGTCAACCGCGGTTAAACCAGCTAAATGTTCCACCTCGCGGCGCACAGCCCCTTGCGAGAAAATCTCGCTTTGGTTACCATTTTGCTTTGCCAGGTTGGATAATCCACAGAATGGAGGTTCAACCAGATACTGGATAGGGTGAATAATGGATTCCTCCCATTTTACATCACCCTTAGGCACAATTAACAAAGCTCCGCCCCTGCCGTGCGCCCGCATAGAAACAGAAAACTGAATTAAAATATTGATCGGGTCGTTCCAGCTTGCCAATACAGTTAAATCCAGTAAGGCTTGCAAAATAGGCGGACAATCTCTATTGTTACAGCTCCTATCATCAACGATTCGGATCTGTTCGCCCTTTAACACAGCCACATTGGTAAATTTACCAATACCATAAATCCTGCGGTGCTTGATCACAATTAAGCCGGGCTCAGAAACATCTACTACAAAACAAAAGTTAGGAATATTAAGGGTTGTACCCCAGATATAAAGCTCACCGTCTTCCTCCCACACACCCAGATGTATTCCCGAACGCTCAATTCCAGGGGCTATTTTGGTTAAATTATTTGCATTTAAGGATAATTTTTTAGCAAAACGCAATGGTTTTGAGGTTTGCTCAGGAGGTAAAAAAGCAATCGAAATCCTGGGCGAATGCCCCTCCTCCTTACGTAAACTGCTCCAAAAAGCCACATCAATGATCGCTTCAATATTTTTTTGATCTGGTTGAGTAGCCAAATCTATTTCGCCTTGCGCAATTGCATTCTTATGCAGTTTAACAAAATGTTCTTCTATTGTTGCCGCAATGGTATTTGCCGCTTTATAGGTAGGCTTATAACTCATGTTCCGAATTTAAGCCGAATATTCCGATTTTTGAATAACCTAAAAGTTTGATTTTGGTAAAAAAAATAGCACTCACCTGTTCGTCGGAAAATCGGTTAGCGCGGTGCAAATAACTATTCTGTGCTTTTCCCATTCTCTGGCAACAACCAAATGACTTTGGTAGCAAGACCAAAAAATTCACCACATCTTAGCGTTAATCCTCAAAAAAGTCTATTTTTGTTTCAATGCGTAACAATAGTCTCTTATTGGTTGACCCAAATTTCAAAGCTGACACATCTGTAACCTGCCATTTATTATTGAAAATAACAAATGATAGCTTTTCTTATGCCGTGGTTAACCAGGATACCAAAGAGATTCATCTCATTTTTGATAAGCAGGGATGCAAAGATGTTGAAAAAGACCTTAAAAAGGCCTTTGAAACCGACCATTATCTTTCTTTAAATTATGGAGCCGTTAAGGCTGCTATCCATACATCAAACTTTATTTTTATCCCTGATGAATGGTTTGACAGAGAAAATCTGGCCGTTTATGCGCAATACCTGGGCTCTAACGCTAAAGTTTACACCAAACACAACGAAAAGCTGGGTTTTAATACTGTTTTTTGTTTAGATGAGGATTTAAAAGCAAATCTGCCAGAACAAACCGATCTTTATCCGCAATCTGAACCATTAATGGTTTTATTTGATCACCTTGCAAACGAATCTCTATTAGTCGATTTTACTGCAGTATCGTTTAATGTACTCTATTTAAAAGATAAGAAGGTCATTTTTCAAAACCACTACGAATCAGAAAATGCTGAAGAATTTAATTATTTTCTATTGCTAATGATTGAACAATTGGGTCTCAATGACACTATCCCTGTTTACTTACAAGGTATCATTAACGAAGATGATGAGCACTACACCTGTTTATTAAAATACTTTAACCAACTTTATTTCTTTCTTCCCGCTGGTAAACAAAATAGCGAGTTACTGGCAGACATGCCTAAACACTATTTCAGCGGCCTTCTTGCTTTAGATCTATGCGGATAATTGGTGGCAAATTAAAGGGAATCCGTTTGCAGCCCCCTGCAAATTTACCGGTACGCCCCACAACGGATATGGCCAAAGAAGCACTCTTTAATATCCTAAACAATAAATACGATTTCGAAACCTGTGCTGTATTGGATTTATTTTGCGGCACCGGAAATTTAACTTTTGAGTTTGCTTCACGTGGCGCAGAAAGTATTTTAGCGGTTGATATGGATTATGGCTGCGTAAACTGGGTAAAAAATACAGCTAAACAATATCAGTTTGATCAGATTGATGTACGTAAGGGTGATGTTTTTAAATTATTGAAACAAATGACTGGCAGTTACGACCTGATCTTTGCCGACCCACCCTACAACATGCCTAATATTCCGCAGATTCCGGTAATGGTTGAAGCCCAACAGTTGCTAAAGCCCAATGGTTTATTAATTGTAGAACACCAAAGTAATATGAAACTGAACAGCCAGCCGGGTTATACCGAAACGAGAAAATACGGCAATTCTTCCTTCAGCTTTTTTGAGTTTAGTTAGATTGGTCATTGGTTTGTTGGTCATTGGTTTATTGGTCATTAGTCAGTGGTTTATTGGTTATTGGTAATTGGTTCGTTAGTCATTAGTCATTGGTTTATTTGTATTTGTTATTGGTTCAATTTGCTACCAACTACAAGTTGAATTTTATTGGTCATTAGTCATTGGTTTATTGGTCATTAGTTTATTGATAATTGGTCTTTGGTAATTGGTAAGTGGTTTATTGGTTCAATCTGCTGCCAACTAAAAGTTAAAGATTGGTTTGCTAATTATTATTAGTTGATTATTGGTAATTGACTTATTCAATTAATCCGCGCTTCCCAGTGAGAATTACGGTTCTGGAGAAGGCCCCCCACAGGGACTCACCTTTGTTTATAAACCCGATCGTCAGCGGTACGAAGGCTTTTTCAGCCGAGTTTAGCAGAGAGCGGGACTGAAACACCCCAATTATCTTCCCCCCTTTCATTTCCAAACACATTTTATATCCTTAACCTTTTTTCTTCAATTTCCCTTATTCTCCCATAGTTTTTCTGCCATATCCACACCTATGGCCTTGCCTTTTTTCGCACCAGCTTAGAGAATGTATTTATTACTGCATCACCTATTTTCATAATGTGTTTCACCCTGGTATATACACCACGTTAACCACTGAACCCTCAGCGCTAAACTATTTCGCTTTTAACTATTATACCTATATTTGAATCATGAAGATAGCGCTATTTCCAGGCTCATTTGATCCGATCACGATTGCCCACGTCAATATTTTACAACGGGCCACTCCACTTTTTGATAAAATTATAGTAGGCATTGGACTCAACAGTTCTAAACAGAATTTTTTAAGTGCTGAACAGCGTCTTCAGATCTTACAGACCGTTTTTAGCGGTTATCAGAACATCGAAATCCAAACTTATGAAGGTTTAACTGTAGATTTCTGCCGGAAAATAAATGCCACCCATATGGTGCGCGGAATCCGCTCAGCTGCTGATTTCGAATATGAACGGGCTATTGCGCAGATTAATCAAACCATGATGCCTGAAGTAGAAACCATCTTACTGTTAAGTAAACCGGAATACTCTGCCATCAGTTCAACAATTGTCCGCGATATTTTAAGAAATCATGGGGATGTTAGTCCATTTGTACCCAAAGAAGCATTGGCATTTTTATAGTTTTTGTAAACCACAGATGTATACGGATAAACACAGATTTAAATCCAGGTTCATCAAAGTTACACGGTTCTCCTTTTCCAGAGGGAATAACTAACCGCATAGAACGGGGTTTTGTATCAGTGTGCGTAAAGTATTACTGACTGATCAGCTATATCTTAACCCATAGCTACCTCAACGAATCTTTTCGAACGGAATTACCAGCGCAGTTTAAATCTATCTAGTAGCGCTCTACTGCAAGAATTGAACACTTCGCTTAAGACGAGATCTATAATATTTTACCTGCCCTTAACACATCCATAATAGATGGAAAAGTATTCTGAACAACAGGTGAAATCTGTTTTTTATTTAACCAGACAGCCTCATCGATGCCTTCTTCTTTTTGGGGAACCAATTTAGGTTCGCCTTTAACCTTCATTTTGTACCAGTTGGTTTTCTTGATTACCATTTTATTGCCCATCGGATAAACGTGGTAAGTTTTACAAAGCTTTTCTTCCCGTTTAAAAACCCTGATTCCACACTCCTCTTCTACCTCGCGCACAGCAGCTTCCTTCATTTTTTCACCGTCTTCCAGCTTTCCTTTTGGCAGATCCCATTTTTTGTTCCTGAAAATAAAAAGATAATTGCCATTTGCACTTTCTACCAAACCGCCGGCAGCTTTTATAACGGCGCAATCTTTCTTTAATTTTTTAAAAGTTTCCTGAGGATTTTTTGTCAAGAATATATAGCTCTTTTTAGATCCGTTTTTTAATTTTTTATAGAATGTTTCAAGATTGAAATCCTGAAATTCCAGCTGTTGAATTTTTTCCTTCTGCTCAGGCAAAAAGTCCGAGATAAACAAAGTATTATCGTTGATGTAAATTCTATAGTTTCTTGGCATGTAGTTTAAAGCATATTAAAATGGAGGTGTAATTGGCCCCTATAGCAAAATCAGTGTTTCTTCTTTAACCCATCAAAGGATTTTTTAATACAGCAATATATTTGCTTGCCCTAAAGTAAAAAAATTGCTGAGTTATTTATAGGATATAAAAAAAGGTTACAACAATTAATGTTGTAACCTTATCTAAATTAACGCTCTCAATCAAAGATTGATGCAAGGCTCTCACCCCTTGCTTGCTACAAATATATAACAATTTATTAAAGTGCAGAAAAAAAACAGCGATTAATTAAAAATAATCTTAAACGCTTATTTACCAGGTATGTTATTTGTAAAAACTAATGATAATTGTCATCTGGAAGAACATTCAGGTAGGAACAACGGTTAATAATTTCCCAGCGATAACGTTTTTTTTATAATTTTAACTTTTTAATCTGCCATGTCCACACCTTTATTATCAGAAACAGATCTGGAAATATACCGAAATGATCTTTCTAATCCGGAAAAATCAACTGACGAACTCTTTAACAGATTAAATGGGTTGTACCAGCGTTTTGCGACCAATGAACAGCTGCTTACAGATTTTGAATATATTTCGGCGCTTAACAGCCTCGAAAGTAGTTACACCTCGAAAAAAGAGCATTTCAACAAAGAAATCGCTGAACTGAAAAAACAATTTAAACAACTTGATAACCGGATTGTTGCGGCCGAACAAAAACTCAGACATGGCATTCCGGAAGATCTTATGGTAATGGACAAAATTATTGCCGAACAGGAATCTATTATAGCAGACCAGGAAAAGCTCAATAATGCCGAAACCTATATTGTGGAGGAAGTGAGGAAAATCGATATTGAGCATGGTAAGGCGCTTCAAAAACTAGAAGAACAAGAGAGAAACAGGGAAACCCCGCTTACAGGCAAGTTTTCAGCCTTTAAAGAACAAATTAAAATTGCTGAAAAAGGAATTACTTTAAAAGTAAAGTCACTTTCACTCCTTGCTATCATCGGTATTCCACTAATTATAGATTTATTTTTCGGTTTGGCTGGTTCTCCTACTTTCTCGAAGAGTTCCAATAATATTATTTTCAATCACTATATTTTTATAATCAGCCTGATATTGATCGAACTGTTTCTTGCCGATAAAATCAGGAACAGGATTTCATATGTTTTATCGATAACCTATCTTAAAGATTCGCTGAAAACATTGGATAACCTGCTAACTGAAAACAAAAGAAAGCTAGCTGAAATAGAATCAGCACATCATATCTCGCTAGCCGAATTTGTAAAGAAAAACGGAGATATTTTAAATTATTAGTTATTCTTTAAAAGAGAGGGATTCAGAAATATCGCTATCGCTGAACCCCAATCATCAGTTTAATCTGATGAGCTCGGCCTATAGTGTAGCCATATCAATCACGAAACGATAGCGTACATCACCTTTTTCCATACGCTCGTAGGCATGGTGAATATCTTTCATATCGATGATTTCAATCTCCGAAACGATATTATGCTCTGCACAGAAATCTAACATTTCCTGAGTTTCGGCAATACCGCCAATACCAGATCCAGCCAGGCTTTTTCTACCTCCGATTAAGCTGAAAGCTGCAATTTCTGCTGGTTTAGGTGGAACACCCACACAAATATGTACGCCATTTGTACTTAATAACGAAAGGTACATGTTGAAATCATGTTCTGCTGAAACCGTATCCAATATAAAATCGAAAGTACCTCTTGCTGCCTTAACCTGTTCAGCATCGGTGGTTACAACGAAGTGATGGGCGCCAAGTTTTTTGGCATCCTCTTCTTTTTTGGGTGAAGTACTTAATACGGTAACCTCAGCCCCAAAAGCTACGCCAAATTTCACCGCCATATGGCCCAAACCACCTAAACCTAATACAGCCAGTTTATGCCCCTTACCTACTTTCCAGTGCTTTAGCGGAGAATAAGTGGTAATACCTGCACATAACAAAGGTGCTACAGCGGCCAGATTTAATTTATCAGACACATGAAGTACAAATTCTTCTCTCACTACAATCGTATCCGAATATCCTCCATAAGTTGGTGTTTTACCGTCTCTCGCTAAATTATTATAAGTTTGCGTATTGCCCTCCAAACAATATTGTTCCAAATCCTGCTTACAGTTTTCGCAAACCTGACATGAATCGACCATACAGCCTGTTCCGGCCAGATCTCCTACTTTAAATTTCTTCACGTGATCTCCAACCTTCACTACGCGACCTACTATCTCGTGACCAGGAACCATAGGAAATATTCCCTCAAACCAGTCATTTCTGATCTGGTGCAGATCTGAGTGGCAAACCCCGCAGAAAAGTATTTCGAACTGAACATCATGGGGTCCTACGTCCCGACGTTCAAAATTCCAGGGTGCAAGATCCGTTTCGGCATTTTGTGCCGCATATCCTTTTGTTGCTATCATAAAAATTTAAATTAATTAGAGGTAACAAATGTAAACAGCTATTTGTTATGGATAATTACGCAAATCAAATTAATCATTACAAAATTCAAACAATCAGCTACAACATCAATCCCTTTAACTGTGCATACTGCAGCAGCATAATTGTTTTTCCATCCCTTATCTCACCAGATTTCATCATGTTAAGTGCCTTTTCGAAAGGCAATTCCAGCACTTCTATATCTTCATTTTCTTCCTGCAATCCCCCTCCATCGTGCAATTTCATATCACTTGCGTAAGCCGCAACAAAAAAATACAATAGTTCTGTAACTGAGCCGGGAGACATATAAGCCTCGTAAACTTTTTCTACCTGATCAATCCTGAAACCGGTTTCCTCTTCCGCTTCCCTTCTGATACAATCTTCCGCATTATCCTGATCCAATAATCCGGCGCAGCACTCAATCAGGTAACCGGTATCATTTCCATTAATAAAAGTCGGTAACCTGAACTGACGCGTGAGTACAACCATTTGATTTTCTTTATTATATAATAAAATGGTCGCACCGTTTCCCCGATCATAAGCTTCGCGTTCCAAAATAGATATGGTACCGTCACTATCTATCTTTTCGAAACTGACTTTTTTGAGGGTATACCAGTTATCGGATAGAATTTGAGTATCCAGAATATTAATATTTTTCATTATGATCACTTTTGATTAATTATGATTAAATTTGACCGAATTAAATCATTATATATGACATTTCAAAAAAGAGCACATAAAATTCTGGAACTTTTAGAAATATATGGCGAAGTTGATATCCGCCAGTTAGCTAATCATATTGGTGTTTCTGAAGTAACGGTAAGGCGTGACCTGAACAGCATAGCTGCGAAGGGACTGCTCTACCGTACACATGGAGGGGCCATGAAAATAAGTGATGTGATAAAACCGGTTTCATTTGCCACTAAAGCCGAGGTTAATCTCAAGGCAAAAGATGCAATCTGCAAAAGGGCGGCAGCAGATATTATTGATGGAGATGTTATATTTATTGATTGTGGCAGTACAGCCTTTAGATTATGCCAGTTTATTAAAAACAAAAACATTAAGGTAATTACCAATTCGCTACCGGTCGTAAATGAATTGCAGCACAGTGCAGTAACTATAAACCTGATTGGAGGTGAAGTTGACGTAACCAGACAAGCTGTTCATGGCACTATGGCACTCGAACATATTTCCAGATACCATGCTTCTAAAGCCTTTTTAGGTGTAGATGGCATTACCGCCGAAGGATTGTATGCCGGTAGTGAGCACGAAGCTGATAATACTTTGGCAATGGCAGCACAAAGCAGTTGCACATATATGCTCTGTGATGCCAGTAAAATAGGAAAAACTTCGTATTTGAAATTTAATGATCTATCAATTGTAGATATTATAGTCACCAATTATAACGGGCTTGAGGTAAACAAATTCGAATCAAAAGGGATATCCGTATCCTCGGTAACCGTTTGATAAATCAATATGAAGATGGCCGAACGATCAATTGTCAACCTTTCCACCGCCTTCAGCAGATCGTTAGTTATTTATCATCCTTTTTTCAAACAAACTATTCTTTATCCAACTGATTTACAGGAAGTGACAATAAAGCGCTTTTAGCATCCATCAAAATTTCCAATATTTGTATTGTTGAAATGTCTGAATCAAATCCGGATTCTGACATTTTCTTATCCCAAACGCAAAATAATGGGGTTTAATAAACGTTATGACAAACACAAATAAATCTGTAATTTTGAGCCATGTATAATAAAAGTGATATTGAATTAAAAGTAGCGGAATTTTTATTACAGATAAAGGCAATCAAATTACAACCAAATAACCCTTTTACATGGGCATCTGGTTGGAAGTCGCCAATTTATTGCGACAACAGAATTACCCTTTCCCATCCTCAGGTTAGGACTTACATCAGGCAAAAACTTGCTCAAGCCATACAAGAAGAATTTGGCTCAGTAGATGTTATTGCAGGTGTTGCAACTGCCGGAATCCCTCAAGGCGTTTTAGTTGCTCAGGAACTGGGTTTACCATTTATCTATGTGAGAGCGAAAGCCAAAGAACATGGTACAGGAAGTTTAATCGAAGGTGAAGTGGTTGAAGGTCAACGTGTGGTGGTTATCGAAGATTTAATTTCAACCGGAAAAAGCAGTTTACAGGCTGTTGAAGCGCTTAGAGCAGCCGGATTATCAGTAGCTGGCTTAGCGGCAATTTTCACCTATGGTTTCGAAAAAGCCGACGAAAATTTTGCGGCTGCGAAATGCCGTTACTTAACTTTATCAAACTATGGCGCATTGATCGATTATGCTGCCGAACACAGTATCATTGCCAAAAGCGACATGGAGTTATTGGGGAAATGGCGCCTGAATCCTTCAGAATGGGGAAAAGGACAGGCTCTAAGTTCAGGCTCTTAATTCGGAATAAAAACAATTTTATACAATTATACAATGACTGTTATCAATAGCACAGTAGAAGTTAATAAACCGGTTGCTGAGGTTTATACTTTTCTATCCAATATGAACAACCACCAGCAGTTGATGCCAGAAAACATCTATAACTGGGAATCAACCGAAGATGATGCACGGTTTACCATTCAAAATATGGCAAAATTGGCCATTAAAATTTCGAACAGAATAGAGAATCAGGAAATAACAGCAATTCCGAGCGAAAAAGCGCCTTTTGATGTAGAATTAAAATGGACGTTAGCAGATAACGGAAACGGAACTACTACAGCAAAACACATCATTTCAGCTGATTTAAATATGATGATGAAAATGTTGGCATCAGGCCCACTTCAAAAACTGGCTGACCACCAAACCGAAAAACTGAAAGAGATTTTGGGATAGTAATAGATTATAAAATTTCTTTGATTTCACATAAATAACGAGACGAATTAAACTTCGTCTTTTTTTATTTCCAAAGTTCTTATGCAATCCCGAAAAGAACTCAATAAAAGCGCAGCTATCATACTGATCTGATCGCTAACTGTTAAATTCTTTATACAGATGGCTGAAATCTAGAAATTCAGCATTTTCTTTAATACCGTGCCAGGGCAGTGAGGGTTTAGTTCCGGTCTTTCATCGCTACCAGGCGCTCTCTAACGATTTTAAGTCCCTTTTATTTGCAGAAGCTTTTGGCATATTGCGTTGCACGATATATATTTAGCCATTAAACTTTAAAGTTCTCAATTTTTGTTAATTTAAAGCGATTTTTAAAACATTATGATGAGTATAGCGCAACTTGAGGAACAAATTGAAGCTGGAAATTTTCACGCAGTAAAAGAAATTCTGCTTGAAAACCCAAAACTGGCAAATGTGGATACTTCTCATCACATTTCACCACTTCTATTGGCCTGCTATTATAAAAAAAGAGAAATAGCTGATCTGATTGCCGAATTTGTAGATCAATTAACCCTATTTGAAGCTTGTGCTATCGGAAAATTTGATGTGGCTACCCTCTTGATTTTTCAAAACCCTGCCAGTATCAATGAATTTTCCAAAGATGGCTTTACCCCGCTTGGTTTAGCCTGCTACTTCGGACATGAGGAATTGGCCCGTTTTCTTGTTTTAAAAGGGGCTGATGTTAATCTGGCATCCAAAAATGGCTTTAACGTATTTCCCATCCACTCGGCAGTTGCAACCAACAATTTCAATATCACTAAAATGCTTCTGGATGCCGGCGCATACCCAAATGTTTGTCAGAAAGCGGGCGTAGCTCCTTTACACACAGCTGCTCAACTGGGAAACATTGAATTAATTATTTTATTATTGGAACATGGTGCTGAAGTTTCTCTACGGATGGAAGGCGGAAAAAAACCTGCTGATCTAGCTGCGGAAAAAGGCTTTAATGAAATTGCAGAAATTTTAAGAGACGATGATTAGAGAGTCCTGAGTCTAAAGTCGTAAGTCTCTAGTCCTGACAACTGGATAATGACGACTGTCAACTGCAAATTGAACACTGCCAACCGAAAACTGAATTATTCCCAGATCCGCAATCGCATTCTTTTCATGTATGTTCTGATATCAAGCACCACAGCGGCTAAAAAATAGAATAATATGGGAAAACCTACCGCCAAAAATGACGAGTAGATAAAAAACAGGCGGACTTTTGCAGTACTCATATTTAGCTTATTAGCCAAATACGTAGAAACACCAAAACTCTGCTGTTCAAAATAAGTCACAATTCTCTGGAACATTTTAAGCTTATTTTAAAATCTTATCATTCGGCACTAAGTAAGAACGCTCCAAAACATGAGCTATTATTTGCTTACAGATTCTAATTTAGCAAAATTAATTGATTAAGCACAATCGCAAAATTAAAGCAATTACTCCAAAATCAGTTTTTCAAAATCCTGTTTATCTTGGTGTTTAATAAAAAGCGTTTGTTGCTCTTCCAGTCCTGAAAACCTTTTAATCAACTCTGCTTTAAACTGATGAATATCAACATCTTTATTTAAAATAATTGTTAACGCATCAGCATTCCCCCTTACCTCGATAATCTGATCAGGATATAATTCTTTTAGTTCGTGTGGAAATTCCATAATACAGAAACAAAATTTAAAGTATAAAGTTTTGCAAAAACGGGAAACAGCTTAGGCCTGTTTCAAAATTTTAATTCCAATGCCGCAGGATAAGCATTTTTTCTCATCGCAATACCGCTTTTTTAGCTGCAAAATTCCTTGAGAGGCAAATGCGTTTGCGATCTTCACTCCAGCCCCGGTAAATTTATCTGTGATAGCATTTTGTTCAGCAGGCAAGCTTTCCAACAGTTTTATCGCCCTGTTGATAAAATATGGTGTTGCGGTATGTTTTCCATAAGCAAATAGAAACAAGGCCACAGTATTTAAAAGAATATTATCTACTGATGCCTTTCCTATCTGAATATTTACTGAAGATGCTACCTTTTTAAAATGGTAGTGCGTTTTCCAGTACTCGTTTACAGGCAGATTTTCAAATAAGGTATGCAACTCAGCCACCTGCTTTATTTCCATAACCTTAGAAAAAAGATGATTGGCTTTGGTAATTAATGCAGCAAATTGTGCCAAACGTATGGTTGGAAAATTCTGTGGGCGCATGCGCATAAACTTCCACATTGAAACATCAATGGGTTTAATATTGTATTTCTTTTGGAGAAACTGAAACTCTGCTTTCAACTTTTGTGGATAAGCTTCTTCAAAATGATCGTTTAAAAACCCTGCTGCGCCAAAAACCAATGCTTCTATTTGGTGCGGATTGTTTTTATGCCGGCCATAAATTTGCTGCGGAACTGCTTTGGCAAAAAGTTCAAAAGGCAAGGCATTTATTTTGAATCCGAAATTACGCGCCATAAAACGGTAGAATGTCTCATCCCAATTCCCATTTAGTTCGTTTAAGGCCTCTGTAACCTCACTTGTTTTCTGCTCAAAACGTTCAACCAATGTTCTCGATAAAAAGGAATCTATAATCAACTCGTCTACTCTCCCAATCTGGGCAATGCAGGGAAAATCTGTTAAGGTAAGGAAAAGGTTTTCGTACCTTCTGATCAGATCAGCAGAAATGCGGTCTTTAAGTTCCAGAACAGGCAAAATGGTCCCATCCATCCGGGTTATTTCGGCATCATGCTGGTAAACAACATGTAAAATTACATTTTCATATGCGGGATTAACCTGGTGGTTGTGCTTTAGCCAATCTGACGATTTTAAATGAATTTCTACATTTCCGGCCCAGGTGGTTTCACCTATCTTAATTTTGGCATGATTAAAATCCGGACCTGCATTTAGGTTAAGCAATCCGGTATTGATGATTTCCAGTTTTTCACCATCGCAGGTCTGCAGTCCGTTATAATCAAACGACCTGAACTGCCATACATAATGAAGAAAATCTTCAGGAAAATTCATCCTTGAAGATAATGAATTTATCTGGCTATAACTAACTTATAAGTTTAAATTTTGGGCTTCTTTGGAATAATTGTTAAAAACATAAGTAGTCAAATAATGGTTCCCACTTTTTTCAAATAGAAAATACCAGGTTGTTTTCTGACTGATATTAAAATGGATGAACCAACTGCCCCGGTGTGCAATAACCTTTGGAGCAATGTGATATTGCGCTTTGCCGATCTTCCTTTCAACCGTATCGATCAATCTGGTCACATAATCTATAGCACTTTCGCGGATACTGAAATAGTTTTCATAAAAAAGCACATCAACCAATTCGTTAAGATAAAGTAAAACCGAGGGATGGAAGCGTACCACTATTTCCAAGGCAAGGCATTAATATGCCGAATGGCTGCTGCTTTAAATTCAGAAGACGATATACTTTCTTTCCACTTTTCATCAAAAGAGGTACCCTTAACCGACGTCTTAACATAAGCTATCTGCTCTTCATTAACCACCGGAAGTTGGTCTTGACTTAAAACCTGTATCAGTTCTTTTTTTTCGGCAGCTGAAAGTTTTTTTATATGCTCTAGTAATGACTTAAAGTCCATATTATCGAAAGGGTTAGTCATAAGCCAGGTCTAAACAATTAAATATAAGGATTTTTTCGTAAAGAAAAAGAATGAGCTATAGGCAAAATAATCAATTATATATTATTAGAGCCTGTTTAAAGTCTATTACATTACTTCTTCTGGTTTGTCACACTGAGGGATAATTAAATTGTTTAAAATCAATACGAGTGACGTAAAATTGTCTTCTCTTATCCTACTCGCGGTCTTGCCTCGGCTCGCCGCCGCCGAAGGGCTCTTTCTTTTTGGTGTCAAAAAGAAACAAAACCGAGGCATTGCCGAGCTCATTAATACAAATGAAAACCATGAAAAACTATTAATAAAACACCGGCTGAAAATTTATTCATTGGTTGTTACAATTTTCAGCGGCATTCATGAGAGCTTCGCCGTTTTCTTTCGAAGCCAATGGGATGGCTTGGTCAGTGGAGCCCGAAAAATTTGTTAGGCCGGATTTAAGCAGAACGGAGATATGGTGCTACGGCCAAGCTATGCGGAAATGCATAGATTCTACATGTCGCTCATTAATAAATCATCGCAAAATAACGTCAATGGTAGCCTGTCGAAGTGCTTCTCTTAACTATAAAAAGATTGTCTTCAACTAGGCTCAGACTGACATACGAAATAAATTTCACTTAATTTTAAACAGGCTCTTAATACTGAATTGTATACGATAAATATTTCTCAAGTAACAAGCGATATTCAGTTTCCTTACACCAGCCCCGCCTTAACCAAAATCTGCTCCATTTCCTGTTGCAGTTTTAAAGCCTCTTCCCTGGCTCTCTCGGCAAAATCTTCACCTTGGCTGGCATAGATAATTCCCCTTGATGAATTGATCAGTAATCCACATTGAGAATTTAATCCATACTTACACACTTCACCTAAATCTCCACCTTGTGCACCAACCCCGGGTACCAAAAGGAAATGATCCGGGGCAAGTTTGCGTACATCACCAAATGCTGCACCGCGCGTAGCCCCAACTACATACATCATCTGCTCATCTGTAGCCCAGGTTTGTGAGATTTTAATCACTTTTTCAAACAGCCTGTCTTCTCCAACTTCCAGCAATTGAAAATCGGCATGCCCTGCATTTGAAGTTAAAGCCAGTAGAATTACCCATTTATCTTTAAAAGTTAAAAACGGCGTTACCGAATCGCTTCCCATATATGGCGCAACGGTAACCGAATCGAAACTCATCTCAGATGATGCCTCATTAAAAAATGTTTCCGCATACATGGCAGAGGTGTTGCCAATATCGCCACGTTTAGCATCTGCAATAGAAAAAATATCGTTTGGTATATATTTCCAGGTTTCAGTTAAAGTCTCCCAGCCTTTTTTACCATAACATTCATAAAAAGCCGTATTTGGTTTGTAAGCAACACATAAATCTTTCGTGGCATCAATAATCTGCTTATTAAATTCCAGAATCGGATTTTCGTACTTTAATAAGTGTTGTGGTATCTTATCGATCGAGGAATCTAATCCGACACATAAAAAAGAACGTTTTTTTTGTATCTGCTCAAAAAGTTGTTGCTTGGTCATATATGCGCTTATTTGCTGCAAATATGAAGATTTTTAAGTTTTCTGAACGACAAATAAATCTTCACATTAATTATTTTTATAAACATTTTAAACATTTGCTTGCAGATTACGTTTCAAATACATACAATTGCACCATAATTTCTCAATCGTTTATCTGAATATCCCAGAAAAATTTATCAAGACTTGTTTTTTGTTACCATTTTTTAAAAGCAAATATTGCTTTTTATTCAGCTTGTAAACAATTATGAAACAATTTGAGCACTATCTCTAGTGACCTCAATTAATGTTTTATAGCCTTAAGAACTTATGCACAATGAAAAGCCGGGCTTGCGCTAACACAAATATTTTTTAAGCCTGTGCAAATTTATAACAGAAAACATCCGTTATAAACAAATGAAAAATTTCTTGAAACATATATATTTAGAATGTTTAGTAAAACAGAATTAAATGATAAGCTCACAACAGAATTACGTGAGCTGGCAAAAAGCTATGGCATTGAAGGTGCCGACTCCCTAAGAAAAATCGACCTTGTTGAAGTACTTTTACACCAGCAAGAAATTATAAATGCTGCTAAATCAGGTGCAGATCCTTATAGTGAAACTGAACCTGTTACAGCCACACGTGCAACTAAAACCAAAGCCGCAAAAGCACCGAAAGTTGCCGCAGCAGCAACAGCAGCTTCTTCGGTAATAGCTGAAAAAGCAGCTACTACAGAAGAGAAGCCTCTCGCTAAAGATGAAAAGCCGGTTAAAAAAAGAACAAGGTTAACAAAAACTGAATCTGCAGCACCAGTTGAAAAAAGAAGAGATGCGGTTACTTTGTTTGACGAGCCTCAGCATGAGAAGCAGCCAGAAAGAACCAATGATAGTGAAGAAAGTGTAAAACCGATTTCGGCTTTGATAGAGGAAAATGCAGAAGTACTTCCGGTAGCACCAAAACAAAAACAAGAGCCTAAAGAAAAACAGGAAAAGCCGCAACGTGATGAAAACCGCCAGCAAAAGCAACCAGGCGGAGGCAATCATCACAAAAATGAAAACAGTTACTCTAACCTGGATTTCGATAACGTCATCACAAACGAAGGTGTTCTGGAAATTATGCCTGATGGGTATGGTTTCTTACGCTCTGCAGATTACAACTATTTAACTTCTCCTGATGATATTTATGTATCACAGTCTCAAATCAAGCTCTTTGGATTAAAAACAGGTGATACCGTAAAAGGTAGCATCCGTCCGCCTAAAGAAGGAGAAAAATACTTCCCGTTGGTTCGTGTAGAAACCATTAATGGCAGGATCCCTGCTGAAGTACGTGACCGCGTTCCTTTTGATTATTTAACACCACTTTTTCCAACAGAAAGATTAAACCTGTTTACGGATACGAACAACTATTCTACCCGTATTATGGATTTATTTACACCAATTGGTAAAGGACAGCGTGGTTTAATTGTGGCACAGCCTAAAACAGGTAAAACCAATTTATTGAAAGAGGTGGCCAATGCCATTGCCAAAAACCATCCGGAAGTTTATTTAATTATCTTATTAATAGATGAGCGTCCGGAAGAGGTTACTGATATGGCTCGCAGTGTAAGAGCTGAGGTAATCGCCTCAACCTTTGATGAACCAGCTGAACGGCATGTTAAAATTGCCAACATTGTTTTAGAGAAATCGAAACGTTTGGTAGAAAGCGGACATGATGTAGTTATTCTATTAGATTCGATTACCCGTTTAGCCAGAGCATATAACACTACAGCACCTGCATCTGGTAAAATATTATCAGGTGGTGTTGATGCTAATGCCCTGCACAAACCAAAACGTTTCTTTGGTGCGGCACGTAACATCGAAAACGGTGGTTCATTAACCATTTTAGCTACCGCATTAACCGATACCGGTTCTAAAATGGATGAGGTAATTTTCGAAGAATTTAAAGGAACCGGTAACATGGAACTTCAGTTAGATCGTAAATTATCTAACAAACGTATCTTCCCGGCTATCGATATTACAGCATCAAGTACCCGTCGCGATGATTTATTGCACGACAGAGATACGTTACAGCGCGTTTGGATTTTACGTAACCACCTTGCTGATATGAACAGCCAGGAGGCAATGGAATTTGTTCAATCTCAAATAAAAGGAACAAAAAGTAATGAAGAGTTCTTAATTTCGATGAACAGCTAAATAAGTTTGGCGTTTGGGGTTTGGAGTAATGTGTTTCAAACCCCATGCGCTTAGCGCCTAACCCCATGTTAAAAAAAAATCTTCCTAATGCGATTACCTGTGCAAATCTTTTTTCTGGCTGCATCGGGATCGTTTTTGCATTTAAAGGTCATTTAGAAACCACAGCTTATTTCGTTATTTTATCCGGAATATTTGATTTTTTTGATGGTATGGTTGCCCGTTTATTAAATGTTAAATCGGCCATAGGAAAAGATCTGGATTCTTTGGCGGATATGGTGAGTTTTGGTTTTTTACCTGGGGTGATTATTTTTCATTTACTAAAAGCAAGTGACTATTCTTCTGAATACCTTCCCTACCTGGGTTTTATCATCACAGTTTTCTCTGCAATCAGATTGGCAAAATTCAACAACGATAGCCGGCAAACGGAAGATTTCATTGGCTTAAATACGCCAATGAATACCTTATTCATCTGTTCGCTGACTTTTATTGCGCATGATTATCCACAGATTATTTCCTCCAGCATTTTGCTGATTGCTATTACGGCGATCACCAGCTTTTTACTGGTAAGCGAAATAAAAATATTCTCTTTAAAATTCAGCAATTTGAGTTGGGCGAAAAATAAAATCAAATTTATTTTCCTCATCCTCTCGGCCATATTAATTGCATTTCTACAATTTGCGGCGATACCTTTTGTACTGGTACTGTATATTGCTTTATCTTTTCTTCATTTTAAAGGAACAACACCAGATCAGAAGATTTAGTCTTTCCCTTAAGTAAAGGATTGGCTGAATGATTTAGCTATTCTTGACCAATTAAAACTTTTTAACCTCAAGCGGATCGCTTATATTTCGGCAGATCGACAACATGGTTTCTCCAAGCACAGGATGCAAAACATCAGGGGCAATCTCAGCCAAAGGTTCCATCACAAATTTTCTATGCTGCATATGCGGATGAGGCACCTGAAGTTTATCGGGAATGTTGATCACCTGATCTCCAAAAAGGATAAGATCAATATCAATTAAGCGCTCCCCCCATTTATCTTTCCTCACCCTCCCCAGCTCCTGCTCAATATTTAATGCAAGCTCCAAAACTTCCAAAGCACTTAAACGGGTTTTCAAAGCAACAGCCTGGTTTAAAAATGCCGGTTGGTCGGTTTTGCCCCAGGCAGCCGTTTCATAAAGGGATGAGACGGATAAAACCCCGCCCACTTTATCATTCAACAGTTCAATGGCTTTTTTCAGATTTGCCACTCTATCGCCTAAATTCCCACCTAGTAACAAATAAGCCGTATGGTACTCTAAAGCTTGATTAAGCATCATGTATTTTTATATCTTTACAGCACAAAATTAAAATTTAAATGAGAGAATTCTTTAAGTATTTATTTGCCTCCATGTTGGGCTTTTTCTTATCAATCATAATCGTTTTTGTAATCTGCTTCATCGTTGTAGTGGGATTAGTATCTTCTATTGATACTGACAAAACCATTACGGTTTCTAACAATTCAGTATTATTCCTCAATCTAGATCAAGCCATTACAGAACGTACGCCAAAAAAAACATTTGGCAACCTGCCAATTGTTGGTGGTGATGAAAAAGATGCGATAGGCCTGAACGACTTCCTAAAGGCGTTGCAGAAAGCCAAAACAGACGATAATATTAAATGTATCTACCTGAATGTAAGCAGTCCGAATGCAGGTTTTGCTACTTTACGCGAGGTTAGAAATGCACTGATTGATTTTAAAAAATCGCATAAAAAAATCATCGCTTATAGCGAAGTATATACTCAGGGAGCCTATTATTTGGCTTCAGTTGCTGATAAAGTATATTTAAATCCTGAAGGCGCTTTAGAATTTAAAGGTTTCAGCTCAGAACTTACTTTTTTTAAAGGCACATTAGAAAAAGTTGGTGTAGAAATGCAGGTGATTCGTGTTGGAAACTACAAAAGTGCCGTTGAGCCTTTTATTTTAGATAAAATGAGCGATTACAACCGTAAGCAGGTAACGGCTTATGTTGGTGGATTATATAACACATTCTTAAGTGATATTGCCGAAAGCAGAAATATCCAGAAAGATAGCCTGTATAACATCGCTGATAATTACAAAATACGCCAGCCGCAAGATGCGGTAAACTTTAAAATGATCGATGCTTTAAAATATAAAGATCAGATTTTAGAGGAATTAAAAGGATTATCCGGCAGAACCAGAGGAGAGAATATCCGTTCGGTTTCGATTAACGATTATGCGAAGAATAATAGCGATACCGGAGAAGGTAAAGACAAAGTTGCGGTAATTTACGCCAATGGTGAAATTAATGGCGGCGAAGGTTCTGACAACCAGATCGGCTCGGAGCGCATTTCCAGGGCAATCAGGAAGGCACGTTTAGATGATGATATCAAAGCAGTTGTACTCCGCATCAACTCACCCGGAGGCAGTGCTTTAGCTTCCGACGTAATATGGAGAGAGGTTGTATTAACCAGAAAAGAGAAACCGGTTATTGCATCTTTCGGCGATGTGGCCGCTTCAGGTGGTTATTATATTGGTTGTGCTGCCGACAGCATTTTTGTACAGCCGAATACCATTACCGGTTCTATAGGGGTGTTTGGCATTATTCCAAATTTCCAAAATTTAATGACCAACAAACTGGGCATTACATTTGATGGTGTGAAGACGGGTAAATATGCAGATATCATGGCCACAAACCGCCCGATGACTGAAGGCGAAAGATTTATTATTCAAAATGAACTGAACAGGGTTTATAGTGGTTTTGTAAGTCGTGTGGCCGATGGCAGAAAGAAAAGTAAAGCCTATATCGACAGTATTGGCGGTGGACACGTTTGGATTGGTACAGATGCCGTTCAAATTGGACTGGCGGATAGAATCGGAGGTTTTAAAGATGCCATTAAGGCCGCTGCCAAAAAAGCAAAACTAAAGAATTATAAAGTAGTAGAATATCCGGATGTAATAGACCCATGGAAATCGTTATTGGATGAAGGTACAGACAAGATTAAAACCTATTATACCAAACAGGAACTGGGCGATAATTATCTGCTTTACCAACAGATGAAAAAAGTGATGGCAAGCTCCGGAATACAGGCCAGGATGCCGTTTGAAGCAGTTATAAGATAATGTAAGATGGAGATGATGTAAGACGGAGGATGTAAAATGGAAGATGGAACTACCCCCTATTCCATTTTACATTTTACTTTATCCCTAATTAATCAGTTTCCATTCCGGGTGCAAGGTCAGATAAGTTTGGTTAAGCGCAATATTTGCCGGATGTACCGTTAAGGCAATGCTTTTCCCTTTTAAAAACTCAAAACCGATCCCCTCTTTTTTCGCATCATAAACAACTACCGTATCTTTTTTTTCATTCAGATAAGCGTAAAGTTTGTTGATACCCTGGATTTTCAGCTTAGTGTCCTCCAAACTAACGCCGGTAGCTAGACCATCCCTTGTTTTAAATTCATTTGAAGTGATCCTGATCTGCTTTACATCTTTCACCTGCATACTGGTATCCCGGTAAGAAGAATAAATAGCCACCTCATTCTTTCCGTTGGCTGTTGAATCGCTGCTGTACCAAATTCCCCAGGCTTTGCCCATGGCTGCATCGCTAAAATCAGGTCTTCCAAGTTTTGCGCTTACCTGCTGCATATCTTCGCCAAGACTTATCTCTCCTATTGAATGACCTGCGACAACCAGGAACCATTCATCAACCGCTTGTGCGGAAACAGAAGTAGTGCCTGTTAACGAATCTGGTTTATTTTCATCAGTTTTCCTTTCAGATTGACAAGCAAGGATACTTATGCTTAGTCCTAAGAGGACAGTTTTTGTAAATTTCATGAGTGTAAAACAACGCTTTAATAAAATTGTGTTTAGAAACTGATCAGCATGATCAAAATTTGAGGCATTATTTCCTAATTTTACCCTTTATGGAAAACAAGACCATCGCCCGCACCTTACGCCTCTTATCGCAGCTCATGGAACTGCATGAAGAAAATCCCTTCAAGATAAAATCAGTGGCCAATGCTTACTTTAAGGTAGATAAACTGCCTTTTGCCTTAAAAGACAAACCTCTGGATGAACTGGATAAAATAGATGGTATAGGTAAAGGGTTGGCTTCTAAAATCATAGAACTTCTTCAAACCGGAGAACTACAAGAGCTTAATGAAATACTCCAAAGAACACCCGAAGGTGTGGTAGAAATGCTGGGTATAAAAGGCATCGGACCAAAAAAAATATTCATCATCTGGCGTACGCTGGGAATTGAAAATATCGGTGAACTATATTACGCCTGCAATGAAAACCGATTGATTGAAGCCAAGGGTTTTGGTTTAAAAACGCAGGAAGAAATTAAAAATGCCATTGAATTTAAACTGGCTGCCAACGGCAGATTTTTATATGCACAGGTAGAAGGATTTGCTAAAACCTTGTTTACACAACTTGCAGGTTGGGCCGAAAAAATTGACCATGCTGCACTTTTAGGCTTTGCTGGTCAGTACCGCCGTGCATGTGAGATCATTGATGAACTCGAAATGGTGATTGGTACAGAACATATTGACGCCATTAAGCAAAATTTACCTTCGTTTGAACAACTTTCTCTGATTGAAGCGGAGCAATCTTACATTTGGACCACTGAGGCCGGACTCAGGATCAAAATCTATGTGACGGAAAGATCAGCCTTTTATTTAGAATGGTTTGCCTTAACCGGAAATAAAGAACACGTTGAAAAAGTACTGGCTTTAGCAGGCAACGGCCCTTTCGTAAATGAAGAAGAGATTTACAGTAAGGCTGGATTAGCTTTTATCGAGCCCGAGCTACGTGAAGATTTCAATGAAATTGAACTGGCTAAAGCAAATAAACTTCCAGCATTAATCCAATATGAGGATTTGAAGGGTAGTTTGCATAACCACTCTACCTGGAGCGATGGTGTGCATACACTAGAGCAAATGGCGCTGTATTGTAAGGATAATTTAAACCTGCAATATCTCGGTATCTGTGACCACTCTAAAACCGCAGTTTATGCGAAAGGATTAAACGAACAGCGTGTTTTTGCGCAACACAAGGAAATTGATGGATTAAATAAAAAACTTGCTCCATTTAAAATTTTCAAAGGGATTGAAAGTGATATTTTAAGCGATGGATCGCTCGATTATTCAGATGACATCCTTAAAACATTCGATTTTGTGGTAGCTTCTGTGCACAGTAACCTCCGTATGGATGAAGCCAAAGCAACTGCCCGTTTATTAAAAGCAATTGAAAACCCCTATACCACTATCTTAGGACATCCCACCGGACGTTTGTTATTGAGCAGGGCCGGCTACCCTATTGATTATAAAAAAATTATCGACGCCTGTGCGGCCAATAGCGTAGTAATCGAAATCAATGCCAATCCCTTACGTTTAGATTTAGATTGGCGCTGGCACCGCTATGCGCTTGAAAAAGGTGTATTACTGTCTGTAAATCCCGATGCCCACCGTACCGAAGGTTTTCATGACATGCATTACGGTATTTCAGTAGCCCGCAAAGGCGGTTTAAGCGCCGACAAATGTTTGAATGCTTTCACCTTAGAGGAGATTACTGCATACTTTAATAGTAAGAAGGTTTAGGGTTTAGGGTTTAGGGTTTAGGGTTTAGGGTTTAGGGTTTAACAGAACTCAAGAAAGCTTGTTTAAAATATCTTCAAAAACATCGGTGGAATCTCCTAATCTGTGTAATCATCCCGTCAGGAAAAATCTGTATGTTCCCCAAATCTGCGTATTTAAACCATAAGAAATCTTTTAATATCTTTGCCCCATGATCAGTGAAATTGCCAACCGCATATTTAATCAGGTTATTACAGACTATCATAAATTTGATGATATTGACCACCCGGTTGAAAACCCTTACGATGCCGAAACTTTAGAGCATCTTTTTTATATCAAAAACTGGATTGATACCGCTCAGTGGCACATGGAAGATGTAGTGCGCAATCCACAGATTGATCCTGTTGATGGTTTGAGCTGGAAGAGACGCATTGACGCCCAAAACCAGGTACGTACCGATATGGTAGAGTTTATTGATGGCTATTTCTTAAACCTTTATCAAGGGATTACGCCTTTGCCAGATGCAAAAATCAATACGGAGAGTCCGGCATGGGCAATAGACAGGCTTTCTATCCTGGCATTAAAAATTTACCATATGCAGGAAGAAGCTAAACGCGAAAGCGCATCTGCCGAACACCGTGCGCAATGCCAAACTAAACTCAATGTCCTGTTAGCTCAAAGAGCAGACCTTTCGACCAGTATTGATGAGTTACTCGCAGATATCGAAGCTGGTAAAAAATACATGAAAGTGTATAAGCAAATGAAAATGTATAACGATCCGAGTTTAAATCCGGTGTTGTATAATAAAGCATAATAGTTCAAATCGTCATTGCGAGGCACGAAGCAATCTTAATGCGCACGCTAGTAGCGACCGTTGTAAGATTGCTTCGTCGGCTGAAAAAGCCTTCTCGCAATGACGACCTACTTGAAAAACATGTCAACAACCCAAAAAATTATCGTTTTACGTTTTTCAGCAATGGGCGACGTGGCCATGGTGGCATCTGTTTTACAAGAATTTAGAGCGCAGAATCCTGCGGTTGAGCTCATTATGGTTAGCCGGCCGGCTTTTAAACCTTTTTTTGAACATATTCCCAATTTACTTTTCCATCCTATCCAACCAAAAACCATCCACAAAGGGATAAGTGGACTATATCAACTTTATCAGGAGCTCCGCCGCTACAAGCCAGATGCTATAGCCGATTTACATGATAATTTAAGAAGCAGGGCAATTTCTACTTTTTTTCGTTTAACAGGGACAAAAATCAGACGGATAGATAAAGGAAGAGCTGAAAAAAAAGCCTTAACACGTGGAGTTAATAAAGTTTTTAAGCCTTTAAAAAGAACGGTAGAACGTTATGCCGATGTTTTCCGCAGATTAGGTTTTAGCATTAAACTCAGTCACAGAATCAACAAGTCAGCACAGGCTTTACCCGAAAAGGCAAAAGCATTGTTTAGCGATCAAACCACAAAAAAAATCGGCATCTCTCCTTTTGCACAGCATATCTATAAAGTATATTCGTTTGACAAAATGGAAATAGTAATTGCCTTATTAAGCCAATCGGGTTATGAGCTCTTTATATTTGGAGGTGGTAAATCAGAGCAGGACATTGCCGAAAAATGGGACAAAACGTATCAGAACACTTATAATTTAATTGGAAACTTTAATTTAACGGAAGAACTTGCCATTATCTCCAACTTAGATTTAATGTTAAGCATGGACTCCTCTGGCATGCATATGGCGTCACTTGTCGGTATACCTGTCATATCTATCTGGGGGCCAACCCATCCTTACGCTGGTTTTTTAGGATATGGACAGCTAGAAAATGATTGCATCCAGATCGATCATCCGGCAAGGCCAAACTCTATTTATGGAAACAAACCCTGCCTTTGCGGTGTTGAAAACTGTATAGACTTAATTAAGCCTGAAACCATTGTTAACAAAATCAAAGAGAAATTAAATGGCTAAACAATTACTTCTCGTCCGCCACGGCAAATCGGATTGGGGAAACACAAATTTACGTGATTTCGATCGCCCATTGAACAAACGTGGCAAAGAAAATGCACCAGAAATGGCCGAAAGATTAATTAAACGCGGTTTTAACATCGACCTGATGGTAAGCAGCCCGGCAAAAAGAGCCAAATCAACCGCTAAATATTTTGCAGAAGCCTACAATATAGACCACATTCAGTTCGAAGAATCTATTTACGAGGCGAATACCACCGCTTTACTTGAAGTAGTTAATCGTTTGAATAATGGCGCGGATCATATCGTGATGTTTGGTCATAATCCTGGTTTTACAGATTTTGCAAACGAGTTATGCGATGCCGACATTGATAACATTCCAACTGCAGGTATGGTATTAATTTCTTTTCCTTTTGATTCATGGCAAATGGTAAGTAAAGGAACAGGAGAACTGGTGTTTTTTGATTACCCCAAGAATAGTGATGAGGTTTAAGGCACTTATCACAAATATTCCTCATTGAAAACGAGGATCAGCGAGATCCGCATTTGCAATGCGATTGGTAGCATAAAGGCAATGAAATTGCCATTCTCTTTCTTCATCGTTACAAACGAGGACGATAGACAAGCTGGCCAGGTTTCTCGGACGAGCAAAACACCTGGTTTAATAAACCCGGTAGTAGCGGCAGCTCCTGATCCTTCATCAGGACTATAGCGGATAACGGGGCTGAACAAGCCAAGAACCACTGAACGAACATTTCCAAAAAATAAACTAAAAGATCTCAATTTAGATAAGAATAACACGAATCAAATAATTTTACTAACTTTGAAAATATAAAACGAAAGTCCGGCAATAGACATTTCGGTGAATTCATAACCTAAACTCCTCTGGTTATTTCATAATTCGTATCGCCGGAAAATTTACCCATTAATTTATCTGTACATGAATTTTGACTATAATACTACGCGTAGCCATTTAATTTTATCTGAATATGGCCGCAACGTACAAAACATGGTGAAGTATATCTGCGAATTGCCCACCATAGAAGAACGTAATAAATATGCCCAGGCAGTGATAGACCTGATGGGGTTCTTGCAACCACATCTGCGTGATGTTGCCGATTTTAAACATAAGCTTTGGGATCACCTGCACATTATCTCTGGTTACCAGATAGATGTAGATAGCCCATATCCAAAGCCGTTAATCGAAAATGCTTATATTAAACCAGCTCCTCTGGCCTATCCTCAACAAAGAATTACCTACAAACATTATGGCAAAACGGTTGAGAATCTAATCGAAAAAGCCATGCGCGAGGAAAATCCAGAAATTAAGAAGGCAATGGTTCAAAGCATTGCAAATTTTATGAAAATGGCTTATGTTACCTGGAATAAGGATAACGTGAGTGATGATACCATTATTAAAGATCTAAAATATCTTTCTGGCGGACTGTTATCATTAGATGAAGGCGTTAATTTGGCAAAAGTGGAGTTTAGAGCGCAAAATCCACGTCAAAATAATAATAACAATAACCGGGGAAGAAACAACAATAATAACAATAATGGTAAAAACCGCCAGAACAACAATAACAATAATAACCGTCAACGCAACAACAATAAACCCAAATATTAAGAAACGGTAAAAGTGAGAAGGTGAAAAGGCGGAAGGTTAAATGTCTACCTGACCTTAATACTTACTACTTGATACTAATTACTACAAAATATATGAACGCATTTGAGATAACCGGCGGAATTAAATTAAAAGGCGAAATCACTCCACAAGGTGCCAAAAACGAAGCTTTACAGATTTTATCTGCAGTATTGCTGACCGAACAAAAAGTAACCATCAGTAATATTCCTGATATTAAAGACGTAAACAAACTGATTGAATTACTTGGCGATTTGGGCGTTATTGTTGAACGCATTAATAAAGATACCTATTCCTTTGAAGCTAAAAATATCGATTTAAATTTCTTTGAATCTGATACTTTTAAAGCCAAAGGCGGTGGCTTGCGTGGTTCGATCATGATTGTAGGACCATTATTGGCTCGTTTTGGCAAGGCTGCTATCCCTAAACCAGGCGGCGATAAGATCGGTCGCAGAAGGTTGGACACCCACTTTATCGGTTTCGAAAAACTGGGCGCAAAATTTGTTTACGATAGCAAAAAGGCTTTCTTTAATGTAGATGCCACCAATTTACAAGGTGCCTACATTCTGTTAGATGAAGCATCGGTAACCGGAACGGCAAACATTGTTATGGCAGCGGTTTTGGCTAAAGGTACTACTACCATTTACAACGCAGCCTGCGAACCGTATTTACAACAGCTTTGCAAAATGCTAAACCGCATGGGTGCAAAAATTTCGGGCATTGGTTCTAATTTACTAACCATTGAAGGTGTAAAGGTTTTAGGTGGAACCGAGCATAGAATGCTGCCCGATATGATCGAAATTGGTTCTTTTATTGGTATGGCAGCGATGACAGAATCGGAAATTACCATTAAAGATGTTTGTTACGATGAACTTGGCGTGATACCAGAGGTTTTCAAAAAACTGGGTATTAAATTAGAGCGCCGTGGTGATGACATTTACATACCATCTCAAAAACATTACGAAATTGACACTTTTATTGATGGCTCTATCTTAACCATCGCCGATTCTCCATGGCCGGGTTTTACCCCTGATTTATTGAGTATTGTGTTGGTTGTAGCTACGCAGGCAAAAGGGAACGTGCTGATTCATCAGAAAATGTTTGAAAGCCGCTTATTCTTCGTGGATAAACTGATTGATATGGGCGCACAGATTATCCTTTGCGATCCGCACCGTGCTACGGTTAATGGTATCGATAAAAAATACAAACTCCGTGGGATCAGCATGACTTCTCCGGACATCAGAGCAGGAGTTTCCTTGCTGATTGCAGCTTTATCTGCAGAGGGTAAATCGACCATTTATAACATCGAACAGATTGAGCGGGGTTACCAGGATATCGACACCCGTTTGCGTGCTTTAGGCGCGCAAATTAAGCGTGTAAATGCCGATGCGCCGAGCCACTAATGAGGTGGAAGGCAGAAGGTTTAAGGCTTAAGGTAAAACCCAAAGCGAAAATAGCATAACGAAAAACGCCCCGGTAAAATTTATCAGGGCGTTTTTTATGGTTACCTTATAAGGAGAATCGTCATGCTGAATTTATTTCAGCATCTATTATTCTTAACATTAAGACCTTGAAATTAATTACCTTCGGTGAGCTCGCTAAGGCTCGGTTCAGGGTGACCGCTGCTTGATCAAAAAGCCGATATAAGCTATCAAGAAGAAATATTATATCGAACTTTAGCTTATAAAGATCCTGAAACAAGTTCAGGATGACGATCGTAGGAACTGCCTTGCTCATCGTTACCCACTGAAAGAGTTAAAAACGTAGCGTCATCTCGACTAAAGCGCAGTCCCGAACGTTCGGGAGAGAGATCTATTCTCGAGACAGATTTCTCGACTGCGTTACACTCCGCTCGAAATGACGGTAAATTAAAGAGTTAAGTACCGAAACTTTCTATCTTACATCATCCATCCTATATTTTCCATCTTGCATCTTTCTTACCCCGATATCGCGTTTATAATATCATACTGGGTAATAATTTCGATCTTTCCAGATTCATCTTCCACCAGAACTGCTGAATTTTCTTTATTGATCAGTGAAGAAATTTTATCAATAGAAGTATTCAGGTCTACAAAAGGAAAGGTAGCGGTCATAATTTCTGAAATCGGTGCCGATTTCAATCCCGGATTTTCCAACAAGGCACTTAAAATATCACTTTCAGCAACTTTACCTACAATCATTCCCTGTTGGGTTACCGGAATTTGAGATATATTCATTGATTTAATGGTATTTATGGCTTCAAGTACAGATTTTTGAGCATCAAGGGTTACAATCTCTGTACTTTCTTTTTTAGACAAAATTGATTTCGCCGTTAGTTTTTCGTCCTGTAAAAATCCACGTTCACGCAACCAGTCTTCATTATACATTTTACCCATGTAACGGCTACCGTGGTCATGGAAAATAACCACCACTACATCTTCCGGCTTTAGTTGATCTTTTAACTGGATTAAGCCCCCAATTGCAGCGCCGGCAGAGTTACCTACAAAAATTCCTTCTTTGCGTGCAATATCACGGGTCATTAACGCAGCATCTTTATCTGTAACCTTTTCAAACAGGTCAATCACGTCAAAATTTACATTTGCCGGAAGGAAATCTTCGCCAATGCCTTCAGTGATGTAGGGATAAATTTCATCCTTGTCAAAAATACCCGTTTCCTTATACTTTTTAAAAACTGAGCCATAGGTATCAATTCCCCAGATTTTAATATTCGGATTCTTTTCTTTCAGATATTTCCCTGTTCCGGAAATGGTTCCACCTGTACCTACGCCAACCACCAGGTGCGTAATTTTACCTTCTGTCTGTTCCCATATTTCGGGACCAGTCTGTTCATAATGAGCCTGTGAATTGGCTAAATTATCATACTGATTAGGTTTCCAGGAATTTGGAACCTCGCGTTCCAAACGTGAGGAAACAGAATAATATGAACGGGGATCTTCAGGATCAACATTTGTAGGACAAACAATTACCTCGGCACCAAAGGCACGTAAGGCATCTACTTTTTCTTTCGATTGTTTATCCGTTGTGGTAAAGATACATTTATAACCTTTAATAATGGCCGCCATGGCAAGGCCCATCCCGGTATTTCCTGATGTACCTTCTATAATAGTTCCGCCTGGTTTTAACTTCCCGCTTTTCTCGGCATCTTCAATCATTTTAACCGCCATACGGTCTTTAATCGAATTGCCCGGATTAGTCGTTTCGATTTTTGCAAGAATTGTTCCCGGAACTCCCTTTGTTATCGTATTTAATTTAACCAGAGGTGTATTACCGATGGTTTCTAGAATATTATTGTACCACATGTCACAAAATTAAGAAAAGGCATCAAGTATTTTATAAACTATATTTTATTCAAAACATAATTTTTAAAATTAAAATTTAAAAGAATTTAATTTCTTAATCTACAATTATGATGGGCATTATAGATTGATTATTGGGTAAAATGCGATTTAATTGTTCGTCCCAGCTTCTAAAAGGAGGTTATTTCTAAATCAAAAATTAGATCTCAACATTCAACTTTTAACAAATAATAGGTTTTACCGTGAGGGTATCGATTTATACCAGTTTATAAATTTTCCCGGGCAAAGAAACAATAATGCCCTGCATCTCCAGGGTAAGGATAACAATAGCCAGTTTACTTTGCTGAATATTTAACTGAAGGGAAAGTTCATCTATGGAAAGTTGACCATTTTGTAAAGCATCTACAACCCCCCGCTCATTAGCGGTAAGACTTAATTGCAGGGTAGTTTGCTTGACATGCTGTTTGGCCTTCAATTCTTCATCCCAACCAAGGTAATAGATCAGGTCGTTGGCATTATTAATTAATCCGGCCCTATTGGTCTTAATTAGAAAATTACATCCTTCCGAAAACACATCGTTCGTTCTACCTGGAAAAGCATATACATCTTTATTATAAGAATTTGCTATTTCTGCAGTAATTAATGCACCTCCTTTAATGGATGCTTCAACTACAACCGTAGCATCTGCAATACCCGCAATAATACGGTTTCTTTGCGGAAAATTAGGACGGTCGGGATTGGTTAGGATTGGAAATTCGGTGAGCAGACCTCCATTCAGAACCATTTTTTGAGCCACCGCTTTATGGATTTTTGGATACATCCGATCTAAGCCATGGCCAAGTACGCCAACGGTTGGGATATGATGGGCCAGACATTCTTTGTGCGTGGTTACATCAATACCATATGCCAGTCCGCTCACGATTAAAACATTGTATGGCGCTAAAACTTCGCATAGTTCTTTGCAGAGGTTTTTACCATAATTTGTTGCGTTACGGGTTCCAACAACGCTGATGATCCGTTGCTGGTTAAAATCAACTGTACCTTTGGCATAAAGCAGTATGGGTGAATCGATGCAATTCTTTAGCCTTTTAGGATATTTTTCGTCAGAAAAAAACAATACTTCTATTCCATGCTTTTCAACAAAATCCAATTCTTGCCTGGCCCTCGTCAGCGCATCGCTACCACGAATGGCTTCAATTGTTTTTTCTCCAATGCCCGGAATCTGCAGAAGCTGCTTTTTACTTGCAGAAAATACATTTTCGGCATTTCCACAGTAGGCCAGCAGATTTTTGGCCGTTACCGGGCCAATAGACTTAATAAAAGTTAAGGCAATTTTATGTAGCATGCTCATCATCTAATAAGGTTAAATAAATTCGGGATGATTTTATTTCCTTAAAGCAAGCTTAAAAATCTATATCTATTAAACTTTTTAATGGAATATGAATATTGTTTTTGAGCTGTATGTATTTTTCTGTGACTGCCCAAACGGTGGTATCAACACGTTTTGGTCCAATAGTCGTATTAAAAGTGATAACGGCTTTTGATTTAAATTCATTACCCAATCTTTGCGCTTCAGCAAGCCTGGTTTTCAGTTCCTGAGAATGATCTTCTTTTGCATTGATGATATTTAAATAACTGATGTGTTCCTTTTCTACAATTTCTATCGGCATGGCTCTCTTTAACGATTAATGTTAAACAAGCTTATTAATTTTTTTAAAAAAATGCAATACTTATTTGATCAGATATTATAATAAATATATAAAAATGGCCAGATTTGGAATACAAAGCCGGCCATTTTGGTAAAAAATATTATCAATTATTTAAACCTCAGTTTTCTGGTTTCGACCATTCCTTTAAACTCATGATCCATTTTACCAGAAAGATCCTCGACAACGTTTTTAGGTAAAGTTGAGGTACTGCTAATGATATTATCTTTAGCCAGTGCAGAGAAGTTGTTGTTGGCAGAATAATACAAAGCCTGAGCGAGCATTTTTTCTGATGGGTCACCGAAATCTTTGGTCAGGTCATCTGCAACATCTTTATCAACGGTCATCCCCATAAAATAATCGCCCTGATTTAACTGGTTTTTGGTTTGAAACTGCGGAATATATAAATCGTTTTTATCAATTCGAATGGAAAAGAAACCTACAGGTTTGCCATAAGTGGTTTTACCGATTAATTTAACATCCACTACTGGCTTTAAGTTATTGATTAATAACTCGCTGGCAGAAGCCGTGCCACTGGTAACCAGAAAATAAACGCGTGTTAACCCGTTTAAAGCTCCGCGCTTGGCGAAAATTTCCTGATTGCCGGCTGCAGCCGTCGGTTTATAAGAATAATCAAAATAAGAATACATCCGCGTTACACCATCATTACCTTTGGCATAAAATTTCTGGTTCTGCAAAATGGTCGCATTCCCATCCTGCATGGTTTTGGTCCAATAGGTAGTATACATCACTTTACCGTTTTGTGCTGGCGGCGCAATTAAGTTGGTAAACAATTCGGAAGTAGCTACAGAGCCTCCACCATTATACCTTAAATCTACTACCAGCTCGGTAACACCATCTGTAGTAAATTTCGAAAAAGCGGCATCCAAAGCAGCAGCAGCATTGGTGGTAAAACTGTTAAATACAATATAGCCTACTTTTTTTGCATTTACCGCATAAGTATTCGTATATAGTATTGGATTTATGTTATACGTACCCCGATTAACCGTAATATCGCTTGAAGTTTTATTTTTTTCTATTGTTAATGTAACAGAGGCATTATCTCCAAAAATAGCATTGTTCAAATAGTCTAATTCCGTTGACGAAGCCCTGGAAACATCCCTTCCATTCACCTTTTTTATTCTGTTTCCTCTTGCCAAACCTGCTGCTGCTGCCGGAGAACCAGCATACACATATTTAACCCGAAGTGTATCTGTATTGCCTTGAAAATTCGCAGAAAAGCCATAATCGCCCCCCACCCCACTAAGTTGACTGGCAACGCTCCCATCATCAATAAAAGAATATTTATCTTTGCCGCCGGTGCTTGGCAAAGCCTTAATTGCTGCAATAATAGCATTGTTCGAGCTATACTGCCTTGGATTAAAGGTATCATAATTAGGCATGCCAACATTCCAGAAATAGGTTTGTTTGGCATATAAAAAAATAGAATCTCTGGTTAGTAGTGATCTATCGCTGGTTGGTGTCTGCAAAAGATTTGACTCCTCAGTAGTATTGCTATCAGGAGTATTACCCGCTTTTTTACAGGATGCTGTAACCCCAAGCAAAATAATCAAAGCACAGAAAAGGGTGTTCTGTGAAATAAACTTTCTAAGCATATTATTTGTAAATTTCTAATGATACAATATACTGCAAATTAATTGATTTGGATTGTTGCTCATCAAATTTATTTGCACCAACAACTAACGCCTGGCTGGCTAATAAATTGTTGTCGCTTAATATGTTCTGAAAAATTTCCGCTTTTGGCTGCCCCAGTTCCTCAACAAAGTACACGGTAAGATATTGCTCTAGTCCATTCCATTCGGTCTGCTTAATTTTATTAAGCTGTTGCTCAGCATTACCTGCCGTTACAATTACAATTTTTTTACGGTCTACCACCAGCGCCTGCATAAATTCCAGCATATTTTTATAAAGCAAAAGCTTTAAGGGCAAACGGGCATTCTGATGCAGCAGGTTGAAGTTATATTCATATTTGGTATCAATGCCAAACTGGTTAGCTGTTTTCTGAAAAAGATCTTCAGTACCAATGTTTTCGTATTCGTTACGCATAAACTCCAGAATGGGTTGTGCGTTTTTTTGCTCGGTATACTCTATAAATTGTGCAAAAAGATAATAAACCTGTAGCAAATAATCTTTCTCCGGAAATAACACATCATCGAGCTCAAAAATTACCAACTGCTTATCTTTAATGTATTCGCTTGCATCCATATTAAATAGTAAAAAGTTTCAGTTCATCATCAGCAACATTGTAGCCGAACACCCCGTTTAATTTCTCATCAGTGCTGACAAAAATTTCCTTTCCGCTCGCAAATATGCATTCTCCCTTTACAAAGACCGCAAAATTTTGAAAAGTAGTTTGTTCGTTAGCTATATAACCAGCTATTAAACTCGCATCAGGCAATAAAACCTGAATGCCATACTCACCAAAAAGTACAGCCGACTTAGCAATCGGCTCAACCTCAAATTGATGTAGCGGAATAATACTATCAATCCCCTCAGTAATGCAAAAATTTAATAAAATATGCGCTATGCTGTCTTTATTGAGCAGTCCCAGCGATGAAAACGCATAGTTTTCAGTTACCATACCCGGTACATCACCATAATCGGCCAATAAAACAAAATGGGTAGGAAAGGCTTTCATCAGCTTTAAAGCTTTTGAATGATTGCCGCCTGTAATAAGTATTTTCAAAATTTAATGATTGAATGAATAAATTGGTGAATGACTGAGTTAGTGAATGATTAAATGAAAGAATAATTATAATCTTATACAATCAATCCGTCCTTCATGCTCACCACCCGATCGCTGGTTTTAGCCAGGTGTTCGTTGTGCGTAACGATCACAAATGTTTGATGGAAATTATCACGCAAACTCACAAACAATTGGTGTAATCCTGCTGCATTTTCGGAGTCTAAATTTCCAGAGGGCTCATCAGCCAATATAATTGAGGGACTATTGATCAATGCCCGTGCTATGGACACGCGTTGCTGTTCACCGCCAGACAACTGATTGGGCTTATGGTGCGCCCTATCCTTAAGTCCGAAAAGATCTAAAAGTTCAAAAGCCCTATTTTCAGCCTGCTTTTTGCTCGTTTTAGCGATAAACGCTGGAATACAGATATTTTCAATGGCGCTAAACTCTGGCAACAAATGATGGAATTGAAATACAAAACCTATATTCTGATTTCGGAAATTACTCAACAAATCGCCATTCAGTTTATTTATAACCGTACTTTTTAATTCTACAGATCCCTCGTCAGGCTTATCCAATGTGCCTAAGATATGTAACAAAGTACTTTTACCTGCACCAGATGGCCCAATAATACTTACAATCTCCCCTTTTTGTACTTCAAAATTTACACCTTTTAAAATTTGCAGATTTCCGTACGATTTTCTTATTCCAGTGGCTTTTAGCATGGTTCAAATTTAATAAAAAAGGTTAAAGAGTAAAGACCAAAGCACAAAGACTGGAAGCATAGCAAAATTAGCATTTTTAAAACCTGCGTAATCCTTTAACCTGTGCAATCGGCCACAAAAGAAAAAACCAAAAAAGATTTGCAAATCTCAATTTTCTATATAACTTTGAAAAACAAAGCACTTTCAAAAATGAACAGCCCGGAAGAACAACTAAGTACCTTAAAAGATATCAGAAATATGATGGACAGGTCATCAAGATTTATTTCTTTGAGTGGTCTATCAGGTGTTTTCGCAGGTGCGATAGCGTTAATTGGTGCTTATTTTGCAAATGATGAAATCAACAAATTCATTAATAAAAGAGGTTATGGTTATGGCGTGGATGGGGAAATGGATCTCGAATTTAACCTGATCAAACTAGGGCTCTTTGTTTTGGTAATTGCTTTGGCTGGCGGTGTTTTATTTACCTACAGAAAAAGTCAGAAAAACAATCTTCCAATCTGGGATAAAACCTCTAAATCACTTTTAATCAACTTATTTATTCCTTTGTTTACCGGAGGATTATTTATCATCGCTTTATTAATTAACCACCCAAATACCTATAGCATTATCGCGCCGAGCTGCCTCATTTTTTATGGTTTAGCCTTGATTAACGCCAGTAAGTTTACCTACAGTGATATCCGTTATTTAGGCTTTTGCGAGGTGATATTAGGCTTGATCTGTATGTTTTATTTGGGTTATGGATTAATTTTCTGGGCTTTGGGCTTCGGCATACTACACATTGTTTATGGTCTTTTAATGTATTTTAAATATGAGCGAGGTCAGTAACGATGAAAAACCCGATAGCAGATTTAAATAAAATATTCGATAGCCGGATCAGGCTGGGCGTTATGTCTATGCTGGTGGTAAACAATGAAATTGGCTTTAATGACCTAAAACAAATGCTGGAATTAACGGATGGAAATTTGGCTTCACATTTGAACACATTAGAACAGGCAGAATTTATTAAGGTACATAAAGGTTTTATCGGCCGTAAAACAAGCACAACCTACTCTATTACCGAATTGGGCCGGCAAGCTTTTAAAGCACATTTAGATGCACTCGAAAAAATGATCAGGAAGCTGTAAGCTATTTTTTTTGAACTTTAACTTTGAATTTCAAAGCACTTTTAAAACATTAAAATGGAAGAAATACCTGAATCTCAAATGAATTACTTAGGCAAAAAAATAGCTTACTATTCTGCGCTTGTTGGAACATTGATATTTGTCACCTATTTAATATCAAACTCTCTTTTTTTAATGATAGCGGGGGCTGTTTTTACAATTGGATCTGCGATTTTAAATGTACTGGTGGTAGCGCTCATTTTAGTAGAGCTTATTTTCAATAAGTCCTATTGGAGAAACTCACTATTTTCTGTCGTCTGCATACTATTAAATATTCCTTTGGTAATTCTCTACATTTTCATTCTAAGCTATTTCGACTTATAAACCTTAAACAAAATGAAAACAAAATCCAACTTATTACTCCTCTCTATCCTACTGGGCGGCCTGCTGTTTACTTTTCTTTTTTGGAAAGAAAGACTTGCGCTCAATCTGCTTATTTACAGTATATATCTGCTGGCAATCACTTTTATTAATCCGGATGTGATTAAAAGTACCAAACTAAAAATTTACGGCTTGGCACACCTGCTGGCAGCGATATTAGTGGTTATTAACAATTCTGATTTATCCGTGGTAACTTATTACATCAGTTTATTGCTATTTATTGGCTTTGGTCATCAACAACAAATCAGGACCATTTTTACTGCTTTTTTAGCGGCCATTCTTCAGATGGTTACCGTGCCATTTAATGCCATAAAACAACTAAGCCAAATCAGTATGGGCAATGTGAGCCTTAAGCCCTTTTTCACTCTGATTAAATATATCTTCGTACCGGTTATCATTGTAATCCTATTTTCATGCCTTTATGCAGCTGCAAATAATGTTTTTGCACATTATGCAGAAACCATCTTAACTCACATTGGCGACTTTTTAGATCAATTACTACACTTCTTTTTTAAAGACCTGAGTTTTGAGCGCATTATGCATTTATGTTTTGGATTGATTTTAACAGGAGGTTTACTACTTGCTTTCTTTGATAAAAGCCTTGAAAAAGCAGAGCTGAAATGTAAAGAACAATTGCACCGGATCAGAAGAAGCCTGGCACAGAAAACAATATGGTATAATATCGCAAAAACATTTACAGGCAACCTGTTAACAAGGAAAATGGCATTAAAAACAGAGTATATCGTTGGTGTCATTTCATTCGCTGCGCTTAACCTGCTCTTGCTAATGCTAAATACCATTGACATTACCACACTTTGGTTTGGCTACGAACCTACGGGCAATTTCTCAGGTGAACTGCACCAGGGCACAAATTCATTGATCTTTAGCATTGTAATGGCTATGGCAGTAATCTTATACTATTTCAGGGGAAATTTAAATTTTTACCCAAAAAGTAAAACGTTAAGGGCATTGGCCTATGCCTGGATGGTTCAGAATTTTATCCTGGTCATATCCGTATTCATCCGTGATGGTTACTACATCGAATTTCATGGTTTAACCCATAAAAGGATCGGTGTTTTAGTATTCGCCACCCTTTGCATTATTGGTTTGGCAACGGTTTATTTTAAAGTAGCTAAACAGAAAACCATATTCTATCTCTTCAAAGTAAACGGAAATGTATGGTTTGCCCTGCTGTTGGCATTTACCTTTATCAATTGGGATGTTTTAATTGTAAAATACAACCTTAATCACGTCGACACGGTTTCTATCGATCCTTACTACCTCACTTCTTTATCAGAAAAGACCTTGCCTATTTTAGATAAAAACCGGTCAAAAATACATCCCTCAAACAATAACGATTCGGAAATTGCCAAAGTACACCAGCCACAAGAAGCTTTAATGAGAAAACTGGATCAACGGATCGGTTATTTTAAAGAGCGTTATCATCAGGAAAGCTGGTTATCATGGAATTTGCAGGATTGGAATACAGCGAAATATTTTGGATTGAATAAATAACAGGAGATGAAAAAAGATCAGGTCTACATGTTTTATTTAATAAGCATTTTATCATTTGTAATGATTAAATTCAGCTATACCGCTATGGATGTAGCCGGATTATCATTTCTACTTAGCCCAACCGATTATTTTGTATCAATACTAACGAATTCAAATGGCGTTTTTATTCAACAGCTTGGTTATTATCATCAGGACCTTAACATTACGGTAGAAAAATCATGCTCAGGATTTAATTTCCTATCACTCGGCTTTTTAATCATTTACTGCTCATCTGTAAGTTATTTAAAAAGCTTAAAATCAAGATGTTTGGCCTTCCCGGTATCATTTTTATTTAGTTGGCTGTTAACCATTTTCGTTAATACCTCCCGAATAAGCACATCTATTTTTATCAGTAAAAGTATCACCGTTCCGAAACAATATCAGGCCTTTATACATCAGGCGGAAGGTATTTTTATTTATCTACTCTTTCTGATATTATCCTACAGACTACTTAACCATTTACTCAAAACTTATCTTATGCTACATGAAAAATCTGCTTAATCCTAAATGGCTTATTGTGGTCAACATCATCCCAACTGTAATCCTGCTATTGCTTTTCTACAGCCAATACAATATGATCAAAAGCCTCCTCTCCACAAAAACAGCAGTGATCTGGTTAGATTTTTCATTGATATTGATTTTGTTTACCATTGCTCAGTTGACTTATACCCTATACAGCATTTACAAAAAGTATAATATATCTATATTTTATGCATTCTTTAACTTATTGATTTATACCATTTTTCTATATGCATACGCACAGTACACCGATGAGTTGATGCCATTTTCGATTCCTCAATGGATGATCAGTGTGGATGTTGTTTTGTATCCAGGGACTTTTTTAATGCCAACGTTAGTCCATTCTCTTTTTATACTGGTTGAATTTTCGAGCCGTAAAAGCAGATCATCATCATCGGCCTGGCTAAGTTTTTTATATGGCATAGCAATACCGATATCGGGATATGTGTTTTTACAAGTTGTACTGCCTTTATGGCAAAAGCCTGAAAGCAGTTTCGATACCAATGCATTGATGATACTGTTGATCGTTGCTTCCATATTATTTCTTTTCTTTATCTGTCGTGGTATTTATATCATGACCAGTTTAAATGCACAAAAATTATACAGGTACACCATTTTCCTGAAAATATTAATTGCTATCGTTTTTCCAATCATCGGTTTACTGGTAAACAACGGCGGATTCTTAAACCGGAGTTTTGGAACATCGATATTTGGAAATTTTAGTAGCATTTGGTTTTATATCATTGCCGTAATCAATGGAATATTAGTATGTTTACCTGGCATCAAAAATATCCGTTATCGCTTGCTGCGCTTTTTAGCGCTCGTCATCTGCTTTCCATATACGCTTTATTTTTTTCTTGTATTTCTACCTTTTTTACCTTTAGCGGTAGTTGCAGTAATTGCCGCTGGTGCCGGTTTTCTGATGTTGGCACCACTCTTTTTATTTATTGTACAGATTAACGAATTACTTGAGGATTTTAATGCCTTAGCTACTACCTATTCCAAATCAAGACTAATAGCCTGTGTAAGTATCGCCCTATTAACGATCCCAACCTGTATTACCATCCGATATTTACACGACAGGTACGTATTAAACGAGGCCTTGGAGTATGTATACACGCCAAATTATACTAAAAACTATAACATTAATAAGCAATCGTTAGCCACAACATTGTTGAGAATACGACAGCAAAAAGGAAGAAGTAATTCCTTCTCAGAAGAGAAATCGCCATTTTTAACACCGTATTATAATTGGTTGGTACTTGATAATCTGGTTTTATCCGAAAACAGGATTAATACTTTAATGGACATTTTTTTAGGCAAAAGTGAGAAAGAGCAGGTTCCGACTATTCAAACCATTAGTAAAGTAAAAATATCTAAAATTGCCAGTGTAACTAAATTTGATCAGGCACAACAGGCGTGGATCAGTAACATTGATCTTGAACTTACAAACCCCGAAAAAACAAATTTAGAAAGCTACCAAACAGAATTTATTTTACCTGAAGGTTGCTGGATTAGCAATTTCTATTTAAATATCGGCAATAGAAAAGAATACGGAATATTAGCCGAGAAAAAAGCAGCACTTTGGGTTTTTTCTCAGATCAGAAATGAAAACCGCGATCCCGGTATTTTGTATTATTTAATCGGGAATAAAATCGCATTTAAGGTTTTTCCTTTTTCATCTCTACAAACCAGAAAAAGTGGAATAGAATTAATCCATAAAGTGCCAATAAATTTCAAAATAGACAACAAAATCATTCTACTTGGCGATAGCAGCACACATAGAAGTGATAAAATCGAATCCGTCAATGAAACGGTTTACCTGCCTGTGACTGAGAAAGCAAAGCTAAAACTGATTAAAAGAAGACCAGAATATCATTTTATTATTGACGTTTCCAAAACTTGCGCAAAAAGTAAAGCCGAATATGTTAAACGCATCAATAATTTTATAAGCAAAAATCAAATCAATCAACAGAACATCAGATTAAATTTTGTGAGCACTTTTAACGAGGAAATAGCCTATACAACCGATTGGAAAGATAAACTCTACAGACAAAGTTTCGATGGTGGCTTTTATTTGGAAGGAGTTATCAAAAAAATCTTAGTGAAAAACTATACAACCAATAGTAGTGCATATCCGATTATGGTGGTGGTAAGCAATACATTAGCGAATAGCATATTACAGAATGATTTTGCCAATTTTAAAATAACATATCCAGAAAGCGATGATTTTTATGAGCTTGATCAATCGGGTAACTTGTATAGCCATTCGCTAGCGAATAAACCCCAGCAACGGTTGCATACAGTGCAGGCAATAAAGAACCCTGCAGTATACTGCTGGCCTGATCCGCTAAAAACGAAAGCTTATCTGGCGAATGATGGCCAGCCTTCCATTATTATCGATCGTACCATAAAAGCCGGTAACCTAAATGCTGCTGATAAAAAGGATTGGCTATCGGGCCTGAACTTGCATGGGATGTGGCTTAAAAGCCTGATAAATTGCGAGGAATATAACCAATCGCAACTTACGCTAATAAAACAGAGCGTCCTAACCGGCATTTTATCCCGATCAACATCCTACTTAGTTGTGGAAAATGAAGCTCAAAAACGGATGTTAAAGAAAAAACAAAATCAAATTTTATCGGGTAACAAAAACTTAGATCCTGATGAAGACACGCAAAGAATGGACGAACCAAATTTATACATCCTCATTACCTTATTAATGATGCTTTTACTGTATCGTACCAGAAATAAACTGAACCTTCTTAAAAAATCAACGGCAATCAGATCCACTTATAATTAACCTCTCCAACCTTAGTTGGAAATTTTTCCCCTGATGCAAACGCATCGGGGGAATTAAAAATTAATTAATCGTATATTAAAACCTTAGAAATTATGAAAAATCTACAGTCAGCATTTAAGTCACCATCAACACGTATCGCCATTATATTTGGCGTTGTAATATTAATTTTAAGCATTCCGCTGATCGCCATGCAATTTACAACTGAAGTAAAGTGGGATTTATCCGATTTTCTGGTAGCCGGCGCCTTATTATTCAGCACCGGATTGGCCCTGGAACTTGTAATCAGGAACTTGAAAAGTGGCACGTTAAGAACAATAGTTCTCATTGTCATATTGATAGCCTTATTCCTCGTCTGGGCAGAATTGGCCGTTGGGATCTTCGGAACGCGGTTTGCAGGAAGTTAACCGATGCCATTAACGTTTCGTTCGGGCAGATTTAAGATGGTTAATGCAGAGGATATATTTTGTTGCGTTTGGTATTAACAAACATTGTTTTTAAGCCTGATTGCAGCGGTAAGCCCGGAACGTAGTGAGGACTTATAGCGGAAAGCAGGGCTACCGGCCGCCATCAGAAACTGCCCCGTCACTTGCAAATAAAGAATATCTGCCAAATCAGCCGGATACCATAAACCAGCGTACATGACAAACACTAATTTCCCGTTTAACATAAAACGTTCATTTTCTTAAAAAATCGGCAAATTCTATTTGTTTAAAGGCTGTGAAATTGTAGCTTTGGGCAAATTTTGTAGCAAATGAACCCGATGCTGTTAAAGTAACCATCTTTATAGTAAAAGGCTCCATCTGACAGATAAAGACAAAAATATAAACAGATGAATATTCACGAATACCAGGGTAAACAAATATTAAAAAGTTTCGGTGTTAACGTTCAAGAAGGAATAGTTGCCGATACTCCTGAACAAGCTGTTGAGGCCGCTAAGCAACTGAAAACCGATTACAACTCTGATTGGGTTGTAATTAAAGCGCAAATCCACGCTGGTGGCCGCGGTAAAGGTGGTGGTGTTAAATTGGCCAAAAACCTTGAAGAGGTTAAACAACGTGCTACCGACATCATCGGCATGCAATTGGTAACTCCTCAAACCGGACCAGAAGGTAAAAAAGTGAACAAAGTTTTAGTGGCGCAGGATGTTTATTATCCAGGTGCTTCTGAAACAAAAGAATTCTATATCTCTGTATTGTTAGATCGTGCGAAAGGCCGTAATATCATCATGTACAGTACCGAAGGCGGTATGGATATTGAAGAAGTTGCCGAGCACACGCCACATTTAATCTTCAAAGAAGAAATCGATCCTAAAGTTGGCTTACAAGGTTTCCAGGCACGTAAAATTGCCTTTAACTTAGGTGTTAGCGGTAATGCTTTTAAAGAAATGGTAAAATTCGTTACTGCTTTATACAAAGCTTACGAAGCAACCGATTCTTCCATGTTCGAAATCAACCCGGTATTAAAAACTTCTGATGATAAAGTAATCGCGGTAGATGCCAAAGTGAATCTGGATGAGAACGGTTTATTCCGTCACCCTGATTATGCTGCGATGCGTGATGTTACCGAGGAAGATCCAATGGAAGTTGAAGCCAGTGCGAGCAACCTGAACTTCGTTAACCTTGATGGTAACGTAGGCTGTATGGTGAACGGTGCAGGTTTGGCAATGGCTACCATGGATATTATCAAATTGGCGGGTGGTGAGCCAGCTAACTTCCTTGACGTAGGCGGAACTGCAAATGCACAAACAGTTAAAGCGGCTTTTAATATTATTTTGAAAGATCCTAACGTTAAAGCGATCCTGATCAACATTTTTGGTGGTATTGTACGTTGCGACCGTGTTGCTCAGGGTGTTATCGATGCATACAAAGAAATTGGAAATATCCCTGTGCCTATTATCTGCCGTTTACAAGGTACAAATGCCGAAGAAGCTAAAAAATTAATTGATGAGTCTGGCTTACAGGTTTATTCAGCGATTGCTTTAAAAGAAGCAGCCGATTTAGTAACCAAAGTTTTGGCTGAAAAAGCATAAGCTAAAGTTGAAACACTAAGGCTTAAAGCAATACATATTTAAAACCTTTCAGTGCAAACTGGAAGGTTTTTTTATTCCCCTCTATCAGAGGGGCGTCTGCAGGACGGGGTGTCGGATGCGAATAATCTACTTTAGTTTCGGTTCATAGTGAAACGAAACTCGACTCAGTCAATTTCATTTCAATTGACCAAGTCGCCTTATTTGGTCAATATTTTTTTTGGAAAGCAAGGTCCTGTACATTTCGGCTCCGAAAACCCTGCTATCCCTCCAAGTCCTCGCTGCGCTCCGGGCTTTCCGTCCTCTCAGGTTTACGTAACCAGGGCAGCTGATTCTTTGTAACACCAGACCTTACAGGATTTAAAAACCTATAAGGTTTATTCAGCACGGAATTCAAGAATATCACCAGGCTGACAATCTAAAACTGCACAGATGGCTTCCAAAGTCTCCAGGCGGATGGCCTTTGCCTTGCCTGTTTTCAAAATAGATAAGTTAGACATCGTTATCCCCACCCGCTCGCTTAACTCGGTAAGCGACATTTTGCGACGGGCGAGCATCACATCTAAATTTATAATAATAGGCATTTGAGTAAATAAAATTAAAATGTTTTCATTTAACCTAAATGGTTAAATCATTTTCCTGTTTAAGGCTCCTGGAATACGAAAGCAACTCGTAAATTACGCTAAGTATAGCGATGAGCGAAATTACGCCCAAATTGATATTTTCAGCTACTATAGGCTGATATTTAAATGCCTTACCAGTCAAATCCTCAACATACCCTTTCATGGCCCAAAAAGAAACAAATTTTAGGCTAAAAAATAAAATAATGCCCGCACCTACCCATTGCCACAATTTAACTTCGGTTAAGTTTTCGAGCCATTCTGGGCGTTTGTAAGCAATAAAAAGTATTATACTTCCAAGGATGAGATAAAAAGCGGCATGAGAACCAAGGCCATCAATCCCTGCGCCCGATAAGATAATAGCCTGCTTTAACGTTGGTTTAAACGCATATGAACCGATATGGCTATTGGTAAACCTGGCCTTCCCAATAGTTTTTACTTCCTGCACTACGTTATTTTCAACTAAGTTAATTGAAAGCGTTCCTGCATGATAATGATCCACAGCATCAATTAAATGATTGGCTATAGACGTGAGCGCGATAAAAATCAAACAAAATCCGGAGTACCTAAAAATCTTTATAAGCTTGTTCATAAAATGTGTAAAATGGTCAGTTTTTTGCCTTCTGTATAATGTTTACCTCACTGACATAAAATCATGTTGACTTTAGTCAGTAAAGAATACCTTTTTTGTATTTCTCTGTTTCATTAGTAGAAACAGAAAGGTCATATTTATTTAAAATTTACTGTACAAGAATAAAATAAAATTATTACTAATCAAAATATTTTTATTGATTTACAATAAATAATTATTAAAAAACAATTATACACACATCAGAACGCCAAAATACACCAAAAACTTTATTGGAATGATTTTTGTTGTAAGTAAAAGTAGAAAAAACGTGTGCAAACGGTAACATTTTCAGCATTTTATCCTTTCAAATTGCAATACAATTTCGTAACTTTGCACACTTCAATAATTAAAAGAGCACACAAAACGTATAAATGAGACAACTCAAGATAACGCAATCCATTACCAACCGTGAAAGTCAGTCGTTAGACAAATACCTGCACGAAATTGGTAAAGTAGATTTAATAACGGCAGAAGAGGAAGTAATTTTAGCAAGGAAGATTCGTGAGGGCGATCAGGCTGCATTAGAGCGGTTAACCAAAACCAACTTGCGTTTCGTTGTGTCTGTTGCAAAACAATATCAAAACCAGGGTTTAACTTTAGGCGATTTAATTAATGAGGGCAATTTAGGTTTGATTAAAGCGGCAAAGCGTTTTGATGAGACTAAAGGTTTCAAATTTATTTCTTATGCGGTTTGGTGGATCCGTCAATCTATTTTGCAGGCTATTGCCGAGCAAAGCCGTATTGTACGTTTGCCTTTAAATCAGGTAGGTTCGTTAAGTAAAATCAGCAAAGCTTTTTCTAAGCTCGAGCAAGAATATGAACGGGAGCCTTCTCCGGAAGAATTGGCAGATATTTTAGAAACTACGGTTGATAAAATCTCAGATACTTTAAGCAATTCAGGCCGTCACGTATCTATGGATGCCCCGTTTGTTCAAGGTGAAGAAAATACATTATTGGATGTATTGGAAAACCATGAGCCAAATACGGATAGCTCATTGATCAACGAATCTTTATCGGAAGAAATTAAACGTTCGTTATCTACTTTAACCGAAAGGGAAAGAGAAATTATCGTTTTATTCTTCGGTTTGGGTTCTAACCACCCACTTTCGTTAGAAGAAATTGGCGAGAAATTTAATTTAACACGTGAGCGTGTTCGCCAGATTAAAGATAAAGCGCTACAACGCTTACGTCATACTTCAAGAAGCAAAATCCTAAAATCTTATTTAGGATAGTAGTTTAGATTCAAAGAAATATTAAAAGACTGGCAAATGCCGGTCTTTTTTTTATTTAACGGGTTTTTCAACCATAATAGGAAAGATGCTACGTCCGGCAAATCTTTTCTATTATACGCAACTAAATTTATCGTTATGATTTTATATCTTTAAATCATGTCGATTGCTTTGCTCAAAAAATCCATAACTGTATACAAACCCATCTTTTTATGGAATATACTGGTTAGTCTTTTAACTGCGGTATTCTTCATTTTAAATGGTTTCTCGCAACCGGGCATTTATTCTTTCGCCATATTCATCAAACTTATCGGCTGGTCATTTTCTGCAGGTATATACTTTATGTTTTATCAATCCACAGCCTACTTTTTCAAAAATCAAGGCATAGGATTTAGAAAAATCATGCTTAACCTGGTTTTATATGATTTAATTTTTTTTATTGGAATCTTAGTGGTATCATCAATATGCAGGAACTTTCTATCGACAGTGTTAATCAATTTTTTGCAGACCGCGAAGTATTAAGCAGCGTTTACTTAAACTGTAAAATCGGTGAAGTAGTCGGTTTGCTGGGCAGAAACGGATCAGGTAAATCCACTTTGCTACAAATCATTTTTGGGAGCGTAAAAGCAAATTTCAAACACCTTAACATCAATAATAAAGTATATCATAAAGGTTACCAGTCTAAGAATCTTTCGTATTTACCGCAAGATAATTTTATCCCAGACCAGATCACTGTTTTGCAAGCTGTTGGTACTTTTTGCAAAAAGCAAAAAGCGGAATTAAAGCAAATTGACTTTGTAACCAATCATTTGAGTGCAAAATTCTATAATTTATCTGGCGGAGAGCGAAGATTTATGGAATGTTTGTTAATGATATACAGCGATACGGAATATATACTTCTTGATGAGCCATTCTCGCAATTATCGCCATTATGGATAGAAGAATTAAAAAAGCATATCAATAAAGAAAAAGCAAAAAAAGGCTTTATTATTACCGATCATTACTACCAGTCTATCTTGGATATTTCTGACAGGGTGGTATTGCTGCATAACAAATGTAATTATACCATCAATAATGCACATGACCTGATCACACATGGCTACTTATCTGGATTTACAGCTTAAACTTCGGGTATATAGTTCATACTAATCTGATAGTGTTAAGAAAGTTCTAATATCTTTCCTGTTGAAATTAAAGACCCTGAAACAAGTTCAGGGTGACAACTTCTTCCTCTTAAAATAACAGGTGTTTAACCGTTAATCCATTATTGATCAATTGCTTTAATGAATCGATGCCAATACGTAAATGGGTTTCCACATACCTTTCGGTTACGGTGCTATCGCTTTCTGCAGTTTTAACGCCTTCAGGAATCATCGGTTGATCAGAAACCAGAAGCAAGGCGCCGGCTGGGATTTTATTCGCAAAGGCTGTGGTAAAAATCGTTGCTGTTTCCATATCCACTGCCATTGCACGCAATGTTTTCAAATACTTTTTAAACTCCTTGTCATGCTCCCAAACCCTGCGGTTGGTAGTATAACAGGTCCCAGTCCAGTAATCCCTGCCATGGTCACGTATTGTTGTGGAAATTGCCTTTTGCAATGCGAAAGCTGGCAAGGCAGGTACTTCTGCAGGCAGATAGTCATTTGATGTACCTTCTCCCCTAATTGCAGCAATAGGTAAAATTAAATCACCCAACTGGTTTTTCTTTTTCAATCCACCACATTTACCCAGAAAAAGCACTGCTTTAGGTTTAATGGCCGTTAGCAAATCCATCATGGTTGCAGCTAATGGACTTCCCATACCAAAGTTGATAATTGTAATACCATTTGCGGTAACACTTTGCATCGGCTTATCTAAGCCCATAATCGGCGCATTATCATTCCATTCGGAAAACATGCTTACATATTTACTGAAATTGGTTAACAGGATATAATCACCAAATTGATCTAACGGCCTGCCTGTGTAACGCGGCAACCAGTTTTTAACAATCTCCTCTTTTGATTTTAATCCTGATTTAACCGGACTTTCAACTTCTTTTATTTTTTTTGATTTCTCGACGATCTCCTCGTCTTTTTTTACATCTTTTTCTTCATTCATAACAATTAGTTTAGCGCTCTGCGCCATGCGTTAAGCGTATTACAAAAAATCCTCCCGCTTTCGCGAGAGGATTTGAATTTTATGCGGCCTGCAACTTTTTAAAGTCGGCTTTTTCAAATTTTTCTATCGCGTAATCGAGATTGATGTGCAATTCCTTCACGTCAGTCTGTGTCGGCGTATCAAACATCGCGTCCAACATAATCGCTTCGCAGATTGATCTTAAACCTCGTGCACCCAATTTGTATTCCATCGCTTTATCTACAATGAAATCCAAAACATCATCTTCAAAAACCAACTTCACATCTTCGTAAGCAAAAAGCTTCACATACTGTTTGATGAGTGAATTTTTAGGCGCTGTTAAAATATTTCTTAACGATTCTTTATCCAATGGATTTAAGTGAGAAAGAACTGGTATACGGCCAATTAATTCCGGGATTAATCCAAATGATTTTAAATCCTGAGGTGTAATATACTTATAAAGATTTTTAAGATCTAATACCATCTCATCTTTCTTTACTTTATAACCTACTGCCTGGGTACGTAAACGGTTGGCAATTTTACGCTCAATGCCATCAAATGCGCCACCACAGATAAATAAAATATTATTGGTGTTTACCGGAATCATTTTCTGATCCGGGTGCTTACGTCCGCCCTGAGGCGGAACATTTACCACCGTACCTTCTAAAATTTTCAGTAAGGCCTGTTGAACACCTTCGCCCGATACATCCCGCGTAATAGAAGGATTATCGCTTTTACGCGCTACCTTATCTACCTCATCTATATATACAATACCACGTTCGGCGGCGGTTACATCGTAATCTGCTGCCTGAAGCAATCGGGTAAGGATACTCTCAACGTCTTCACCAACATAGCCCGCTTCAGTTAAAACCGTAGCATCACAGATACAAAATGGCACATGCAAAATTTTCGCAATGGTTTTAGCCAGTAAGGTTTTTCCGGTACCTGTTTCGCCCACCAGCATGATATTCGACTTCTCAATCTCGATCTCGTCTTTATCTACCTTTTGATTCAGGCGTTTATAGTGGTTGTAAACAGCAACAGACAATACTTTTTTTGCATCATCCTGACCGATAACATACTGATCAAGATGTTGTTTAATTTCAAGAGGTTTTAGTAAATTAATTACCTCCTGAATATTTTTCGTGCCTTTAGTACCTAATTCCTGTGCAAGCAACTGATTGGCCTGGGTAACGCATTTATCGCAGATAAATGCATCCATACCTTCAATCAACATCAACGTTTCATGCTTGCCAGAATGGCAGAATGAGCAACGGGATTCTTTATTTTGTTTCGCCATCTTTTTTTGCGTTTCTCGATAATACTTCATCAACCATACCAAATCCTTTAGCCTCATCAGCTGTCATCCAGTAATCGCGATCTGAAGCTTTCTCTACCCAATCATAGGTCTGGCCAGAGTGCTCTGAAATAATATCGTATAATTCTTTTTTCAATTTCAACATCTCTCTTAAGTTGATCTCCATATCAGATGCCACACCTTGCGCACCGCCTGACGGCTGGTGGATCATTACTCTTGAGTGAGGCAACGCAGCACGTTTACCTTTGGCACCGGCCACCAATAAAACAGCGCCCATTGATGCGGCCATACCTGTACAGATTGTTGCTACGTCCGGCTGTATATACTGCATGGTGTCGTAAATACCTAAACCGGCATACACCGAGCCACCTGGAGAGTTAATGTAAATCTGGATGTCCCTATCGGCATCTGTTGATTGTAAAAACAATAACTGCGCCTGAATGATATTTGCATTCTGATCATAAATTGCATCGCCTAAAAAGATAATGCGATCCATCATTAACCTTGAAAAAACATCCATCTGGGCCACATTCAGCTGGCGTTCTTCAATAATATAAGGCGTCATGTTCTGAGGGTTCAGATTAGCCTGTGCAATAAATTTATCTACGTGTAAACCGCCAATTCCCTGATGTTTAACGGCAAATTTTCTGAATTCTTGTGAGTCTATGTTCATGATTATAGTGTTTGGCGTTTTGCGGTGAGCGTTAAGCCCGCCTAAAACGCTAGTTACTTTAATAAATATTTTCTGAAGTTGGTTAATTTCCGTGCCAATTTATCTAATTCTTCAAGATAATCATTCAACTCTATGTCAGAAATATATTTTCTCCGTTCTAAAACTACTAAAATATTTGCATTCTCAAATGTAGAACGATGTGCAATATTCAGATAATGAGCAAATTCCTTATTTGAAACTGATCCAGACCCTTCCGCAATATTATTAGATATGCTAAGAGCAGCCCCATTGAGCTGCTCTGCAAATCTATACTTTTTATCAACTGCCAATCGGTCAGCTATATCCAATAATTTATAGGTCAATACAATTGATAACTGCCAAATTTCGAGCGATTGAAATTTAAATTGTGCCATAATTAAATATAGCAATAGCACAACAATTTACAAAACGCCCCAGGCATTATAATAACGCTTAGCGCTACTCGCCAACCGCTTTTATTTTTTCTCTACCAACGCGACAAACTTATCGTAATCAATATCTTTTTGTTCTAAAGTAACAACAGATTTAATTTGTTCGAAAGTTTTTAATGCTTTTACTTCTTCGAAAACACGGTTTGCATTTTCTTTTTCCTGTAAAAACTGAACAGCATATTGAGCCAACTGATCTTCAGGAAGCGGACTTGGGCTGTACATTCTGAATTGTGCATCCAATTTAGCTTTAGCTGCCTGAACAACATCCTCATACTTGATTTCAATGCTATTATCTTTGATGATTTTGTTTTCGATCAACGTCCATTTCAGATTTTTAGCGAAATCATCATAACCCTCAGCTAATTCCTCATCCGTTAGTTTTTCGTTTGTAGCTTTTAACCAGCGACGTAAGAATTCATCAGGCAATTCAAATGTGTGTTTAGCTAATAATGCTTCATAAATATCATTAGATAATTTACGCTCGGCATCTTGTTTAAACATGCTCTCTACTTCTTCGGTAATTTTTGCCCTGAAACCAGCTTCGTCAGTTACCGTACCTTCACCAAATAATTTATCGAAGAACTCCTGGTTTAAATCAGACTCTTCTAAACGGTTAACGTTTTTAACATGAAGTTTAAAGTCCCCTTTTAGCGCAGCAGCTTCTTCTTCTGAAATGTTTAAAGCTTTTGCAATTACAGCAGCATCTTCGAATGCTTTTTGGATATCGATGGTTACTTCATCGTCTTTCTTTAAACCAATTAGCGATTTAAGAATATTTTCATCTTTGATTTGATCTAAACGAACACTTCCTGTACTGGTAATACCACCTTCAACAGCGTTACCATCTTCAGCCAACTGGGTCAATTCGGCGTAAAGCACGTCACCATCAGCTGAAACCTCAGGATTGGTCATTTTGCCGTAACTACGACGAATATTTTTGATACGGCTTTCTAACGTTTCCTGATCAGCTTTAATCACGTATTCGGTAAACTTATCTTTAGATGAAATATTTACGTCGAAAGCCGGAGCTAAACCTAATTCATAATCAAACTCGAAATCATCGGTATTATCCCATTTGAATTCACGTTCATTGTCAATTTTAGGGAGTGGCTGACCTAAAATTTCCAGTTTTTGCTCAGCGATATAGTTAGATAAGGTATCGTTCAACAAGTTGTTTACCTCTTCTACTAAGATACTTTTGCCATACATCTTTTTAATGTGGGCAGCAGGAACCATTCCTTTACGGAAACCAGGTAATTGTGCTTTTTTAGCTTGATCTTTAATAGCTTTATCTACTTTTCCAGTGTAATCAGCAGGTGCGATCTTGATTTTTACAACAGCATTTAAGTTGCCGGTTTTTTCCTGTGTAATATTCATTTTTTCTGAGATATATTAAGATGTGCTTCAGATCGGGGCATTGAGACATGATAAAACCATATATCGACACAACCGAAACAGTACATCAATTTTTATTAATCAATGTTTTTTAAAAACAAAACCGTTCCGATGTAAACATCGGAACGGCCTTTATCTTGTTGTGCGGAAGAAGGGACTCGAACCCCCACGCCGTGAAGCGCCAGATCCTAAGTCTGGTGCGGCTACCAATTACGCCACTTCCGCAGTTAGGATGTTGTAAGGACTGCAAAGATAGAAACAAGATTGGATAATCAAAAGGTATCACCCATATTTTAGTGTGTATTCTTTAAAATAAATGCTAACTCATTAATTTTTAAGGAGAAAATTTTACCGGCGAATGCATTTTCCACAAGTCCGTGTACTTATAAAACGGCTTTGCCCCTATCTCAATATCTATTTCAGCAGACGAAGATACCCGTGAGAGGAATTTGAAAATGAGCGGCTACAGAACTTCCTTTAATCTTTAAAACACCAAACGTTCCTCGGAACCAAACCGAACCATATCCTTGACGTATAAAAAATATAAAATTGGTGCCACCGTGAACGGAGTCGATGGGTATCTCTTTTAATCGATTATCATTATAGATAGGTCGTCGACTACATGACCATTGATCACAAAAAAACCGCCCTGGATATCAGAACGGTTTATATATGGTGCGGAAGAAGGGACTCGAACCCCCACGCCGTGAAGCGCCAGATCCTAAGTCTGGTGCGGCTACCAATTACGCCACTTCCGCAGATAGGATGTTTTAAGGACTGCAAAGATAGAAACTTAATTGAATAATCAAACTTTTATGAATTAAAAAAAATTGATCCGGAAGGTGCGTGACACACACAAACCAAGGAAAGCATCAGGCAGACCAGCTTAATACCTTACAATTCCATTTAATTAAAATCTTACCAGCGTTACATCAACCAGTTCCGGACCACCGTCGACAGGATAACCAGCAACCTTTTTTCCTTTAATGGTAACATTTTTATCTAAATACAAATCCAGGTTTATGGTTCCACTTTTCAAAGCATAAGTTTTATGGTCAGCTTTTAATAAATGCGTACCGTATTGAAAAGTAGTGATCCCTGGCTTTTCTATTGTTCCACTTGCGGTAACCGTACTGGTTTTTTCTCCATTTTTAACTGAACTGCAACCAGAAATTGCCGCTACAAATAAGGCTAATACTAATATCTTTTTCATATGATTATGTTTTTACCAATATTGATTATTGAATAACAACTTATTATAATATGATAACGATCCAAATTAAAGATATGCTACAAATGATAAAAAATTGCGTCTAACGATCAATAATTTGCTTCTGGAATTCAAAAAAGTATTGAACTGCTTTAACCAATCGGCTTCCATACCAGCTGAACATTTCGCCGTCAACCAACATTACTTTAGTATTTGGAATGGCCTCATTTATTTCTTTTATGTGTTTTTCGCTAAAAGGATAAGGTTCTGATGAAAGCAGAATCAGTTCACAGTTCGAAGTTTTCAGTTCCTCAAGCGTTATTTCGGGATAGCGATCCTGATGGATGATGTTCATCATACCATTGCTTAACAAAACATCATCAATAAATGTATTTTTTCCCGCAGCCATATAAGGCTTCCGCCAGATAAGATAGGCCACCTTTTTATCAATTTTATTTTGAAGCGCAAGTGTTTTCAGGTCATTAAATCCCGCTGATATTAAATGGTTGAGGTAACTGGCTTCTGGCTGCCGGTTTACCAGCTCGCCTATTTGCGCTATGGTTTTCATGGCATCATCCAAAGTAAAGATGTCGCTCATCCATACCGGAAAATATTCGGCTAATTCTTCGATATCGGACTGTGTGTTTTCTTCTTTGTTGCCGATAATGAGATCTGGCTCTAAATCCTTAATCAGATCAATATTCAGCTTTTTGGTACCGCCCACCTTGGTACGCTCCGCAAATTTTTCTATCGGATGGATACAGAATTTGGTTAAACCGATAATTTCCGTATCAAGGCCAAGATCGAACAACAACTCCGTTTGAGAGGGCACCACAGAAACAATCCTTTTGGGTGGAAAATTAATGGTCACCGCCCGCCCCATCTGATCGGTAAACGTTTTTTGCATAGCGCAAAGGTAATTAACCACAGTTAAAAAGGATTGTTTCCATTAGAAATATGTTAAGCTTTAACCTTGATATCTTCTTTTATAAGGCCATCTGCAATGTGCAATATACGGTTTCCATACTGAGCATTTTTTTCCGAATGGGTAACTTGTATAATGGTAATCCCCTCCTCTTCATTGAGCTTTTTAAACAGGCTCATAATTTCTTCAGCCTGGGCCGACTGTAAATTTCCTGTAGGCTCATCAGCCAGAATAATGGAAGGCTGCGCAGCCAGGGCCCGTGCTATCCCCACCAACTGCTGCTGACCGCCCGACAATTGATTTGGGAATAAATCTTTTTTAGCCACGATATTAAACCTGTCGAGCAGATCGGCTATCCTGCTGGCGCGTTCGGCGCTACCAACCTTTTTATATAAAAGTGGCGCCTCAATATTTTCGTAAACCGTCATCTCATCAATTAAATGGTAAGCCTGAAACACGAAACCGATATGGTTTCGGTAGAGCTCAATTCGTTTACGTTCATTTAAACTGGTTACATCTTCGCCCATGAAGTAATAATTACCATAAGTGGGCTCTTCTAACATGCCGATAATGTTAAGCAAGGTAGATTTTCCGGCACCGGATGGCCCCATAACAGAAACGAATTCGCCTTGATTAATGGTAGTGGTTACTAAGCGTAACACATAATTTTTAACGCCTTTACTGGCGTAGTATTTTTCGATATTGGTAAGTTGTATCATATTTTAAGGTTTAAGGCTTAGGGCATGGGGTTTAGGCGTATTAATCTTACTTCACTACCTTAAAACCTTAGGCCGTTATTCATATTTTTAGTGTTGAGCGCAATGCGTTTGCGGTGGGTGAAAAATCTACCTAAACACCAAACGCTATGCGCGGGTGTTATTCATATTTAAGTGCGTTTACCGGGTCGGTTACAGCGGCTTTTCGTGCCTGTATACTTACCGTAAGGATGGCTATAATTACTGAAATTAACGTAGCAGCGGCAAAAGGTATAAAGGGCACTTCTATCCGATAAGCAAAGCCTTCAAGCCATTTTTTTATAATAATATAAGCAACAGGCCAGCTGACTAAATTTGCCACAACCACAAGAATCAGAAAGGATTTGTTGAGCAAGCTTACAATCTGCATGTTTGATGCCCCAAGCACTTTTCTTACGGCAATCTCCTTGGTTTTCCGCTTAGCCACGAATGTAGAAAGTGCAAATAAACCGAGTAATGACAGGGAGACAGAAACCATGCTGAACAATACAATCATGTTCATAAACCGCCTATTCTCTTCGAGGACTTTCGAAAAAGCATCGTCAAGAGAATTGTACTCTATTGGAAAGTTCGGATACAGCATTCTCCACTCCTTTTCAATTTTTCTGATGATCTCTTTATGTTGAGCAGTATTGAAACGCACCAGTAAATTGTTTGTATTTGAAGTACCTCCAAGTCTGGTTACCTTATAAACCGTTGGCAAAACTGCTTTATCAAAGCCTTCGTTATGATAGTTTTTAATAATGCCAACTACCTGGAAAATATTGTTCTTACCTTCCCAATCGGTTTTTTGATAGGTCTGCCCGATTAAATTTTTTCCGAATAAATTTGCCGCTGCTTCGTTTAAAACTACAGTATTAACCGTATCGCTTTTATATTCCCTGGAAAAAATCCGGCCTTGCAGTACTTTCACACCAAGCGCCGGCAGTGCGTCCATCGTAACGGTAACGGTATTTAACTTTATGGGTTTACCCTTGTATTTAATTTCTTCAGGCACATTAAAACTATTGCCTAATACCTGAGTAGTCGTTGCTACATACTGGACACCTGGTATTTTCTTGAGCCTTTCGGCAAAGTTATCTTCATAATTAGTCTTTATATTGATAAGATTTCCCCGTTCAAAGCCTAAATCCTTGCTACTCATAAACCGGGACTGCATTTCCATTACACCAATGGATATGATGAACGTTACCGAAATAACAAACTGAAAGACAACCAATACGTTACGAAGAACTACACCTCGCAAACCGTTTTCGTAATTGCCTTTTAAAACAGCTACAGGATTATAATTAGATAAAACCCAGGCCGGGTATAAACCTGCAAGTAAGGTTACAAACACAAACAGGCCTACCAGCTGGGCAATCAGGACCAATAACCTGGCATTGTGCCAAAAACTTAAAGCCACATTAAACTGCTGGTTAAAAGCTGGCAAAACCATTTCAATTAAAACAATACAGAGAAAAAGCGAAATCAGGCTCTGCAACCCGGATTCAACCAAAAACTGAGCGGTCAATTGGCTTTTATAAGAACCCAGTACCTTTTTTACCCCTACTTCCTTGGCCCGCTGCACAGATTGTGCCGTGGCCAGATTGATAAAATTAATGATCGAAACCAGGAGTAAAAATGCCGATATGGCCATTACAGGTTTTAACTTTTCGAACCAGCTCAGGGTATACGGCGGATTGGAATGCACAGTTGCTAACGGGATGACTTTTAAGCCCGGCAACTTTTTAGGTTTTTGCATATCTTCATAATCCTCCTCCTGCCCTTTCAATAAGTTTTTCCTGAAATCGACATATAACTTCTGTAAAGTCTGGTTCAATACCAACGTGTCGCTGGCTTTATTCAGTTTAGTGAACATCAGGCAGTAATTGTTATTGGTTGGTTCATCAGGGTCTCTATCTTTATTTCCGGTTCTCATAATGGCGCTAAAATGAACACTTTGTGGCGTTTTAGGCTCACTGACTATACCGGTGACCGTAAATAAATCGCCTTTATCATCCCTCCAGCGTATGATTTTTATTGTTTTACCCAGGGCTCTTGTCGTACCGAAAAGCTTCAAGGCCAGATCCTCTTTCAAAACAATTGTATTCTTGTTTTCAAGGGCTTGGTCGGCACTACCCTGAACAAACTGATAATCGAAAACCTTAAAAAAGCTGCTATCCGAATCTTTGATCTTATTCACCATAACCGGATCGGCGTTGTCTGTTTTAACCGAATAACCACTGCCAAAACTCCAGTCGTTATCTACTTTAGTTACTGCAACTGCCTGTGGTAATTTCGTCCTGATCAAATTTGCGATGCGGCTGTTTGAAACCTCATTCCAGTGCTCCTTATTATCAGGGGTAAAAAAATCATGTTTTTCCCTAATCTGGTAGACATTTTTTAAATCTGGAGACCATTTATCGTAACTTTCTTCATGATTGATATACAAAATCATGAGTACAAAAGCAGTTAGTCCAAGGGCCAGGCCAACAGTATTTATGGTGGCATATACCTTGTTTTTCCAAAGATTGCGTAAAGCGATTTTGAGGTTAAGTCTGAACATAGTTGTAAGGTTGAGGGTTGGAAGGTTGAAGGTTGAGGGTTCAGAAGGTTGAACCTTCTACCCTAATACCTTCGTTCTTCCCGCCATTATTCATATTTAAGTACATCAATAGTATTTGCCGAGGCCGCTTTATATGAGCGGATACTAACCGTAACCAGCGTAATTGCCATTGATATGGCCATAGCCAATGCAAATGGCCAGATGCTGATATCAATTCGATAGGCAAAACCGGCTAACCATTTCGAAACAAAAAGATAAGCAAGGGGCCATGCCACGATGTTGGCAACGAAGACCATAACGAGAAAAGAACCATTCAGCATTTTTACGAGCTCAAGCGTTGAGGCTCCCAGAACCTTCCGGATGGCAACTTCTTTCGTTCTTTGTGTGGCTACGAAAGATATTAATCCGAATAAGCCAATAAATGAAATGAAAATAATTACGCCGGCAAATATTTTAAACAACACCCCCATAATCTGTTCGCTTTCATAGTAACTGTTAATGGTTTCATTTACAAAAGCTGAATCAAAAACCCCATTAGGAAAAGTACTGTTCCATATTTTATCAATCTCCTTCATTGTAGCGGCAATTTGTTTGCTATCTATTTTCACCGCCACGTTCCAATAATCATTTTTTCCGGGAAAAATGGCAAGTGCCGAAATCTGCTCTCGTAATGACTGGTCGTTAAAATCCTTTACCACACCTGCAATAGGCACTGTATTCCCACTCGCATAAATTACTTTTCCTATAGCCTCCTGAGGGTTTGTAATCGACATTTTCTTTAGGAAGGTTTCATTAACCACACAGGCATTTGCGGTATCACTCTTATGATATAATTTTCCGGCAATTAATTTCAGATCAAAAACCTTAAAGAAATTTTCATCTGCCCGGATATTCCTTAATTCGAAATCCTTGTTTTTGACGCCATTGTAGGTAAAATCGCTGGAGTTGATGTTACCCGATAACGGCGGCGACTGGCAAAAACTAATGTCTTCAACACCCGGAAGTTTGCTTATCCGCTCTTTAAAAGTGTTGTATTTGATTTTACTTAAACTGTCATTAGGGATACCAACCATAGCAACGGCATCCGGATTAAATCCCAGTGATTTTTGCTGCACAAACTGCATCTGCCTTATCACTACCAAAGTTCCGACGATAAGCATTACGGTAATTGCAAACTGGGCTACAACTAAAATTTTCCGAAGGCTCAACCCTCGTTTATTCAATGCTATTTTATTTTTTATAGCCAGGGCAGGTTTAAAACCGGAAATAACAAGTGCCGGATAAAATCCGGCAAGAAAAGCAATGAATAGAACCAGTAATGCCATAAATAAAAAGATTGATGGATGACCAAAAAGGCTGAATTCGATCCTGCCCTTGAAAAGATGCTGCATGGGCGGTATGGCCAGTTCAGTAATTACACACGCAATAAGTAAAGCGGCTAAACTGACTACAAAAGTTTCGGTTAAGAACTGAGAGATCAGTTGGCTGCGTTTGCTGCCCATTACTTTACGGACGCCTACCTCTTTTGATCGGGTTACCGACTGCGCAGTACTTAAATTAATGAAATTAATACAAGCAGTAATGATCAGGAACAGACCAATTATAGCCAGCCCATAAATCTGACTACGGTTGATAGATGCATTTGCGAAATTATCGTATTTATCGCTGAAATGAATAGCTCTTAATGCCTGTAATTTGTTTTCCTGATTACCCGCTATTTTATCAACCGGATAATATTTTTTATTAAAATTGGCTATTGATTGTTGTAAATCTTCAGGTCTAAGACCTTCTTTTAGCAGGACATAACTACAAAAGGCGGAGTTGACTGAATCCCAGTTATTATTGAACCGACCTTTGTAGGTTTCGTAACTAATCACAATTTCTAAAGGGAAACTGCTGTTTTGTGGAATATCCTGAATAATGCCAGCTACTTTCAGGTTAATTTTTTCGCCAAGCCTGATGTTTTTTCCAATTGCATCTTTTACGCTACCAAAAAACTTTTCAGCATATTTTGCTGACAGCACAACAGTATTGGGTTCTGCCAGGGCAAGTTCCGGCGCACTGTAGATCCACTTAATATCACTTAAGACATTAAAAAAATCGGGTTGCGCATAATATACAGCCTCCTGGCTTTTCATTTTCTCTTTTCCGTTGGCATCGTTTATCTGTAGAAAGGCGTTTCTTTTTACAATTGAACCCACTGTTTCAAATCCAGCAATTTCATTTCGGGCAGCCGCAGCAAAAGGCACGGGTACTCCTGAAGAAAAATCTTCGTAGGCGCTGTATTTCCAGTTGGTAACTACCCGATAAATCCGATTCTCATTTTTATAACCTTCATCGAAACTGAGCTGAAAACGGATAAAAATGAAAATCAGGATACAGCTTGCCATCCCTATAGACAGGCCAAGGATATTAATCAATGTATAACCCTTATTTTTCCAAAGGTTTCGCCAGGCGATTTTAAGATTAAGTTTGAACATATGGTTTAAGGTTTAGGGTGTGGGGTTTAAGGTCTGGGCGCTTTCACCTTGCGCCCTCAACCTCCAAACCTTCTGCCTCATTCGTATTTAAGTGCATCAACGGCATTGGCTTTGGCAACTTTAAACGTTTGCAGGCTTACTGTAATCAAAGCAATCAGTATCGATGTTAAAAGTGCCAGCAAAAAAGGCCAGGGATTTATTGAAATTTTGTAATCATATTTTTCGAGCCATTTAGCCACGAGGATGTAAGCTACCGGGATAGCAATCAGGTTGGCAATAAATACCAATTTCATAAAATCTTTGTTCAGTAGGATTAAAATATCTGACAGGTTGGCGCCCAACACTTTGCGGATGCTGATTTCCTTACTGCGCTGTTCGGCCATATAGAGCGCCAGCCCTAACAAACCGAGGCATGAAATAAAAATGGCAAAACCTCCGAAGATATTAGAGAGTACACTTAAAAGCTTTTCACTTTTTATTTTTTCAGCCATGCCATCGCTTACCAATCTTATTTCTGCCGGATATGCCGGATTTAAACGTTGACTGACCTGTTTAATAGCTTCAAGCGAAGCTGTTAATGATTGCCTGGTATTCAGCCTGAGTAGAAGTGTCTCGCTTTTATTCGCATTATAATAATAAACGGTTGGTGAAACTCTGGCTCCTAAAGATTCGTTAAAGAAATCCTGTACAACACCGACCACTTTTAACGGTGGATTATCGCCCCAGGTAATAACTGCTCCCACGGGATTTTTCAATTTCATTAACTTAACGGCTTCCTGATTTAGCAACAAAGAGGTCGCCGTATCCGCAGAAAATTTTGACGAGAAATCTCTTCCTGCAACGATTTTAATACCTGCTGTATTGGCAAAATTAAAACCTGTGCTTCTATAACTAACGATAGAAACATCGTTTTTAGGTTTATCTGGCCAAGAAATATCACTTGTAATGTTTCCACTATTTGTAAAAGAGCTAGCATATTCTGTAGCTGATTCGATTGCGCCAGCACGTTTAAGCTCGTTCTTGAAGACTTCCAGTTTACCGGGATTTTTTAACACACCTTCCAAATCGATCTGAGCAAGTGCAGCAACATCAAAACCAAGTGGTTTATCACGCATGTATTGTATCTGCTTATAAATTACAATGGCAGAAATAATCATGCAGATGGAAAGACTAAACTGTAACACTACCAAGGTTTTGCGGATAGATAATGAACCCGTTGAACCTTTAAAACCTTTAAGCACTTTTACCGGGATAAAAGATGAAAGATAAAATGCGGGATAACTTCCGGCAAGCAAACCTGTAATCAATACCATCGAAAGCAACAGCAGCCAAAAGGGGTAAGAACTGTAATCAATCTTAATGGAAATATTAAGCAGATTATTGAAATAAGGCAAGGAAATTTCGAGCGTAATAAAAGCAATGGCCATCGCTATAAATGATAACAATAGCGATTCGATCATAAACTGTCCCATAATAGTATTGCGGGTTGAACCCAATGCTTTGCGTACACCGACCTCTCTGGCCCGCTTCTCTGATTTGGCCGTAGACAAGTTCATGTAATTGATGCAGGCAATAAGTAATACGCAAATGGCCAGAAAAACAAATAACCTTAATTGATCTATTTTACCACCAGCCGATTTCCCGTTCTGGAAGTTATCGTATAAATGAAATTTAGTCAAAGGAAAAAGAAATAGCTGATAGGTCATTTCTTTTAGATCGGGTTCTTTATTTACGATGAAGTTTTTAATCGCTGTGTTGGTAGCTGCTAAATCGGCATTATCTTTTAGCTGGAACAATGTTAAACAGGTAATGGCACCCCAACTATTTTCTTTTTCTGCCGGATTTTCCTGTTCAAAAAAAGCCCATGGCTGCAATATATCGTATTGCATACTCTGATTTTTTGGAAGGTCTTCGATAACGGCAGTAACTTTTAAACTGATTCTGTTGTCATATTTGATACTTTGTCCGATCGGGTTTTCATCCCCAAATAGCTTATTGGCGGTAGATTTGCTAATCAATATGTTATGCGGCTCGCTTAAAGCCGTATTTGGATCTCCATAGATAAATTTGTGATCAAGGATCCTTAAAAAATCCGGATCAACACTCATCCCTGAAAGTTTAAAATGATGCTGATTATGGCTGAACAACTTTTCTCCGTTATTCATCGATATGCGGGCTGCACTTTTAATGCCTGGCAGTTCTGAAACACCGGCTTTAGCTAGTTTATTTGGAACCGCCATGGTTGTGGACAGTTTGCCATTAAATTTGAGGTTTAAGGCTGCGAAATAAACCTTATCTGCTTTTTCATAATGTTTATCGAAACTCCATTCGTAATTAACATACAGCAGCAACATTAAACAACAAGCCATGCCAATGGCCAGACCACCAACATTGATTAATGTAAAGCCCTTGTTTTTCCAAAGGTTGCGTAAGGCGATTTTTAGGTTTAATTTGAACATATTTTTGAGGTTGAGGGTAAAAAGGTTGAGGGTTGAGGGATTGGGCGTTTAAACCATCCGCCTCATTACCTTCTACCTTTCCACCTTGTATTATTCGTATTTAAGTGCATCAACAGGGTTAGCTTTAGCCGTTTTATAAGCCTGAAAGCTCACCGTAATTAATGCCATCATCAAAGTTCCAATAGCAGCTAGCGGCATAATCCACCAGCTAAATTCTGTATGATATTCAAAATTATTTAACCATTTTACCATAGACAAATAACCGATTGGTATGGCAATTACGATGGCTACAGCGATCATTTTAAGGAAAGACAGGGATAGCAACTGCATTAAATTGGCTACAGATGCGCCCAATACCTTACGCACGCCAAATTCCTTTGTTCGTTGCTCCGCACTATAGGCAACCAGGCCAAACAAACCTAAACAGGAAACAAAAATGGCCAGTCCGCCGAAAAGGTTAGATAAGATGCCCAAAGTTTTTTCGGCATTGTATTTCTCAGCATATACATTATTTAAAAAACCAATTTCTAAAGGGTAAGCCGGGTTTAAAGCCTTTGTAATCCTGTTGATGGTTTCCATATTACTTTGAAGGCTGTTACTTTCATTCAGTCGCATTGTAATATTTCCGGTTTGTTTCTGATCAAAAAACACCACCATCGGGTTATTCGATTTATAAGGCGAATCCCAAACATAATCGTCGAAAACACCTATGATATTAAATTTATCGCCAAAAATGGTAATTGTTTTCCCCACCGGATTTTTATAACCAAAAATTTTAACAGCGGAAGCACTTACCATCACCGCACTGGTATCTGAAGCGAAATTTTTCGAAAAGTCCCTTCCATCTGTTAATTTGATGCCATTTGTTTTGATAAAATCGTAAGTGGTAATTACCCGGTTGAACAACTGGTTGTTTGTTGCCTTCAACATTCCCTCCCATTCGATACCCGAAAAATTACGGCCATGATGCGATAAACTTACGGACGATTGAAACATTGATGTAACTGCTCCGGATTTTAATAACTCCGATCGCAGCAAATCATATTTTGTTTTCAGTTCTCCGTCTTGCGGCATTTCCACCAAGGCGTTTACGTCAAAACCTACTGGCCTGTTTTTAATATACTGGATCTGTTTGTAAATCACCAATGTGGAAATGATGAGGATAATGGCAAAACAAAACTGCCCTACCACCAAAACCTGTCTTAAACTCACCGAAAAAAAACCTTTTGACTTAATTCTTCTTTTCAAGTTTTGGATCGGGTTAAAAGAGGAAAGATAAAATGCCGGATAGCTACCAGCAATTAATCCTGTTGCGATAACAATTCCTAAAATACCAACCCAACTGCTGCTGTTAAAATAAGATATGTCCAACTTTATGTTCAGCAGGTTATTAAAGGTGGGTAAAAAGATTTCGAGAAGGGCGATGGAGAAAACAACTGCGATAGAAGTGAGCATCATCGATTCAGTTAAGAACTGTATAATCAACGAAGCCCTGTTGGCACCAATGGTTTTTTTGATGCCCACCTCTTTTGCACGCTTCTCTGATTTGGCTGTAGCCATGTTCATAAAATTGATACAGGCGATCAATAAAATACCAAAAGCCAATCCCACAAAAAGATAAATCTGCTCTATTGCACCGCCCACACTTTTGCCATCCTGAAACTGGCCGTATAAATGTAATTTTGCCAATGGAAACAATACCTGCGATTGTTGATTATCAGTATTATTTTTTTTCTCTATCTGCGCTATTTTTTGATTCACCAAATCTAAATTTGCGCCATTTTTTAACATTATGAGTGTAATAAAGCTGTAATTGCTCCAGTTCAGGTCTTTGGCACTTTCGTCAACTGTTTCGTATAAACTCCAGGGCATTAAATAATCAAATTTGTTTGAGCTGTTATCCGGCTGATCTTTAATTACTCCAGTAATGTTCAGGTCAAACTGATCTTTGAAACGCACAATTTTATTCAGCACATCGGTAGTACCAAATAATACTTTAGCAGTTGATTCAGTTATAATAACCGAATTTGGAGATTTTAAGGCTGTATTGGGATCGCCCTGAATAAATTGATAATCGTACATTTTAAGGATATCTGGCTCCGCAAATTTGGATTGACGCTTAAAAGCATTCTGACCGTTGGCAATTAAATTTTTGCCTCCGTAATCCATCCTCGCCATGTACCTCAATTCGGGTAAGACCTGCTTAATTGTCGGGCCGAAAGCGGTGGTAGAGCCTTCGAAAGTGACTGCAATTTTGCCGTTATCACCAAGAATATTGGTCATGGTGGTAAAAACGTTAGCCGATTCTTTTGCCTGCTTATCAAAGTTCCATTCGTAGGTAACATACAGGAGCAACATTAAACAGGCAGCAAGGCCAATAGCTAAACCAACTACGTTGATAAAGGAAGAAGTTTTATTCTTCCAGAGGTTGCGTAAGGCGATTTTTAAGTTTAATTTGAACATATTTGTCAGGTTTAGCGTAAAGCGCTGTGCGGTTAGCGGTGAATCCCGCTAAACACCAAACGCCTATCGCAGTTCGTTATTCATATTTCAAAGCATCAACAGGATTGGCATTTACTGCTTTTTTGGCCTGTATACTTACAGTTATAATGGTTAATAAAATCGTTATCAATGTGGTGGTTACAAATGGCAAAACAGGAAAATCGATCCGGTAAGCAAAGGTCTTGAGCCACATATTGGTAACCACATAGGCAATTGGCCAGGAAACGATGTTCGCAACAACCACCAGGTAAAAAAATGAACTATTGATCAGTTTAAGTAACTGCACATCAGTTGCACCCAAAATTTTACGCACGGCAATTTCTTTTAAGCGCCCATTGGTAATGTATTTGGCAAATGCATATAAACCCAGTAATGCAATAAAAATAGTGAGTACTGCAGCAGTGAAAAATACTGACTGCAATTGTTCCTGCTTTTTGAACAGCTTGCCGTAAAGTTCGTCGAGAAAGACATAGCGAAAATCTTCCCCATCAAGTTTATTAATTTCGGGCCACTGCGCTTTTAAGGTAGCCAATACATCGGCCATCTTATTTTGCTCAATCTTAAGCAAGATTTCGGTTTTAAAACTGCCGCAAGGATCTTTAATGGTATAAATTGTAGGTTGAATTGCGTTTTCGAAACCCTGCGTTTTAAAATCTTTGATTACGCCAACTATTTTATAATCAATATCACATCCCCTAATAATTTTTCCGATTGGATTTTTAATACCATATTTGGCAACTGCACTTTCATTTACAATTGCCGAATTTATCGTATCAGTTTTAAATTTGCTTGAGAAAAAACGACCTTCTTTTAACTTGATATCCAAAGTTTCAAAATAATCAAACTCTACATTAACAAAATCAATATTGGCTTTTATACCGTTTGCAGCATAGCTGTTTATTCCATTTGGGCCGCCAGGAATGAATGTACTTACCGTTGCTGATTTGATACCTGGAACTTTTAGTATTTTTTGCCTGACAAGTTCGAAATTACCTGAACCAAATTTTGCTGGATTATTAAACATTGTTAAATTTTTCACATAAACAACCTGACTTGCATTAAAGCCTAAATCTTCGCTCCGCATGTATTTTAATTGCGAATTGATAATGAATAAGCCAATAATGAAAATAACCGCCATACTAAATTGGAAAACCAGCAAAGCATTACGTAGCCAATAACTTTGTTTACTAGTAGAGAAATTGCCTTTAAGTACGAGCGATGGCTTAAAACCTGACAAAACAATTGCCGGATAAATGCCTGCGCAAAAGGTAATTAATACTAAAATAAGAGGTGTTTTCCAGAATAAACCATTCGCAGTATCCCAGATAGACAAGTGAACCTGAAACAGGCTGTTGAATCTAGGCAAAGCTAATTCTGCCATAATTAATGCTAAAATAATGGCTATTAAGCATTGCATCAAGATCTCTACCAGGAACTGTTTGGTTAACTGGAAACGATAAGCACCCATAACTTTTTTTATACCGACCTCTTTAGTGCGCTTACCTGCTTGTGCTATACTCAAATTAGTGAAGTTGATACAGGCAATCACCAAAATCAAAACACCCAGGACAGAAATTGCTATTAATATTTTATAGGCAGCATCGTTACCCGCTTTTGGCTTTAAATGCTGGTTAGCCAATGGGTCTAAAAAAGTAGAGATACCCTTTATTTCTTTTATTGACTTTTCCTCGCTTTTGTCCTTCAATAATTCAGTACGGTATAAACCGGTAATTTTTTGTTCAAGATTTTCAACATCTGTTGCAGGTTTTACCTGTAAATAGATGGTGTAATCATTCATGTTATAATGATCATTCTTGCCAAGTTCATTACCAATACTAACACCATCAAAAGTGAAGTTGGAATGCAGGTTATTTTTTATAGATCCATTAATCACTCCGGTTATTCCAGAAGTGCTTGCTCCAAAACCAACCATTTCTGGTTCATCGTCCTGTTTATTCGGAAAAAGCGTTTTCATGCTTTCAGTGCTCAGATAAGTAAGTCGTTCCGTCTCTCCTGCTGGTTTTATGAGACCATTAGCGGGCTGGATATTTAGAATTTTGGCGGCATCATAACTTACCTGTAGAATTTTTTTAGTAAACAGCGTATTTTTTCCTTTTTTAATTGTCAGTTCAAAAGCACTATCTTTTATCACACCTGCCGACACAACTTCTGGAAAATTTTGCCTGATTGCTTCAGCAAAAGGGGCCGCAACATAATTGGTTTTAAATTCCGGGTATGTTATTCCAACAACATAAATATTCTCGTAATTCGGATTTTCCTTATCGAAACTGGTTTCATAGGTAAAATAGAGCATTAACAAAATAAATGCAGCTAAAGCAATGGCCAGTCCGCCAATATTAATGGCCGCAATCCCTTTATTTCTCCATAGGTTCCGCAACGCGATCTTTAGATTTAATTTGAACATATTTTTTAGGTTGAAGGTTGAAAGTTTAAAGATTGGAAGGTTTAGGACGCTTTAGCTTTCTACCTTCTTACCCTCTTACTTCCGACCTTTATTCATATTTCAAAGCATCAACAGGATTTGCCTTGGCCACTTTTAACGATTGTACGCTAACCGTTAAAATGGCTATCAATACCGATAATCCGATGGCGATGATAAACGGCAAAGGGGAAATTGATACACGATATTCATAAGCTGAAAGCCATTTATTGATAACGATATAAGCTAACGGAAATGCAATCAGGTTGGCGATGGCAACCAGTTTGACAAAGTCTTTATTCAATAAAGTGAGGATATTTGCCGTACTGGCGCCTAATACTTTACGGATACTAATTTCCTTTTTGCGCTGCTCGGCCATAAATAAAGCCAGACCCAATAAACCCAGGCAAGAAATAAAAATAGCAAAACCTCCAAACCAGTTAGAAAGTGTTCCCAACAGTTTTTCATTTTTGAATTTTAATTCAAAGTTGTCATCAACAAACCTTATCGTGGCCGGATAAGCAGGATTTAGTCTCTTCGCTGTTTCGCTAATCTGGTTAACAGATGAGGTGATGTTGTTTTTATCATTTAATCTCATAATAATGGTAGTAACATTATCAGGATTTTGCGCAATAAGTAAAGGAATTGCTTTCTGATACGGAGATTCCATTACATAATCTTTAACCACTCCAATGATCCTTACTGGCTGCCCCCATTCAATCATTTTACCGACAGGATCTTTCATTCCCATCACCTTAACCAATGCCTCATTAACCAATACATTAGCGGTATCTACAAAATCTTTAGAAAAGTCTCTTCCCTTTAAAATTTCCATACCAGTAGTTTTGGTAAGGTCGAGGTTGGTAAACCTAAAGTTGACCAGGATTTTATCTTTTTGGTTTTTACCCGGCCAGTTGATTCCATAAGTATTGTTACCTCCGCTGGTTAACGACAAACTGTACTCTGTAAAGGCAGTTATAGCTCCCGATTTAAGCAATTCATCTTTTAGGATTTCGCGTTTTTCTTTTTTAGAGAACTCGCCTTCTGTAGAAATCTGTATTAGGTTTGCCTTATTGTAACCAATAGGTTTATTTTTAATGTAATTTAACTGTTGATAAATCACTGCAGTACAAACGATTAAACATACTGCAAATACAAACTGAAAAATAACCAGGAATTTACGGATGGACAATGAAGATCCCCCAGAAATTTTGAATCCTTTTAAAACTTTAACCGGATCGAAAGAAGAAAGGTAAAAAGCAGGGTAACTGCCGGCAATTATCGCAGTTAACAAGGTTAAACCTAAAAATACCGACCAAAATTTATAATCTTTATAATCTATCCCCAGGGTAATGCCCAATAAATTGTTAAAATATGGCAGGCTTACCTCAATTAAAACAAAAGCTACAAGCATACTCAAGGTGGTTAATAAAACTGATTCGAACATAAACTGGCCTACCAGGTTATTTCTCGAAGAGCCGATAGCTTTACGCACACCAACTTCGCGTGCCCGCTTTTCTGATTTGGCGGTAGAAAGGTTCATGAAATTAACGCAGGCAATTAGCAGGATGCAGAAAGCCAAAAGGAAAAAAATCTTCAACTGATCAATCTTTCCGCCTACATTTTTCCCATTTTCAAATTTATCGTATAAATGCCATTTAGATAAAGGATGCATAAAAGGTTCACCATTAATTGCTTTATCGTGCGCCTTGATCATGCCTTTCATCTGGTTATTGGCACGAGCAAAAAAGGAATTATCCTGAAGTTGCACAAACAACATACAATAATTGTTTCCCCAGCCACTGTCTTTAGTCCATGGATTTAATTTTTCGTACAATCTCCAGGACATGAGATAATCTTGTCCCAATGTCGAATTTTTAGGGCGATCAGCAATAACGCCTTCTACTTTCAAACTCTCCTTGTTATCCAGTTTAACTACCTTGTTAAGCGGATCTTCATTACCAAAAAGGTTTTTAGCCAGTGTCTCTGTCAGAATTACCCCATCTACACTGTTCAAAAAAGTATTTGGATTACCTTTCAACACCCTATAATCGAACATCTTAAGAAGATCCGGATCGCCGAAAACGGCGTTCATTTTAAAGTTGTTTTGATTGTAGGATAAAAGCATCGGTTCAGCATAAGATAAACGGCTTACCTTGGCCACACCAGGAACTTTTTCTTTGATTTCATCTCTCAACTGACCTGGGAAGGCCATAAAGCTAAAGGTTTCAGAAGCGGTTTTTTGGTTATTGTAAAGCACATAAGTTTTATCATAATCGGTAAACTGCTTATCATAACCATATTCGTAGGCTACATACAATAATAAAATCATGCAGCTGGCCAAACCAATGGCCAACCCGCCCAGATTGATCAGCGTGAAGCCTTTGTTGCGCCAAAGGTTGCGTAAGGCTATTTTTAGATTGAGTCTAAACATCTTTTTAAGTTTAAAAGTTGAAAGGTTGCAGGTTGTAAGGTTTTGGACACTTTAGCCTTCTACCTTAAAACCTTTCGCCTTCTCTCCATTATTCATATTTAAGTGCATCAATAGGATTGGCCTTTGCCACTTTTACCGATTGCAAACTGACCGTTAACACTGCAATTAAAACAGAGATGACGATGGCGAGCAGAAAGGGTAGAAACGAAATAGCCACACGATAATCAAAAGCAGATAGCCATTTATTGATGATGATATAAGCTAAAGGAAAGGCAATCATATTGGCAATGGCTACCAGCTTTATAAAGTCTTTATTCAGCAACACCAGGATATTGCCGGTACTCGCACCTAAAACCTTCCGGATACTGATTTCCTTTTTGCGTTGTTCGGCCATAAAAAGCGCCAGACCCAATAAGCCTAAACAAGAAATGAAAATGGCGAAACCACCAAACCAGTTTGAAAGTGAACCCAATAATTTTTCATTTTTAAATTTCTCTTCAAAAGATTCGTTCACAAATTTTCGGTTTACAGGATAATTTGGCTCGATTTGTTGTACCAGATCATCAATCTTGGCCAGAGAAGAGCTGATGTTCTGATTTGGACTTAACCTTGCTATAAGTACCCTCGCGTCGCCATTTGTATTAGCCCTAAAAATCATCGGGGCTACTCTTTGATAAGCACTTTCTACCACAAAATCTTTTACAACACCAACAGTAGTTAGTTTTCTACCCCAGAAAGTGATTACCTTGCCCACCGGATTTTTCAATCCCATCATTTTCACGGCTGCTTCATTTAACAATACGCTATTGGTATCATTAGGAAATTTCATGGAGAACTCCCTGCCGCTGATCATTTTAGTGCCAATCGTTTCAACAAAATCATATCCTATTGCCCTATGGTTGAAAGAAATAGCCTCATTAGGATTTTTACCTTCCCAGTATACAGCCGTAGTATTGTCTCCTCCTTCAGTAAAGTCTGTACTGAAAGAGGTAACATTGCTTACAGCGCCCGATGCTAACAGTTGGGTTTTAAGCAAGTCCAATTTAACAGGATCAGTTATTTTTCCTACTACAGCAATTTGAATCAAATTGGATTTGTCATAACCAATGGGTTTGTTCTTAACATAATTGAGCTGCTGATAAATGACCGCTGTGCAAACAATTAAAGCTGCAGCAAAAACGAATTGGCCCACCACTAATACTTTCCTTACCGCAGCGGATGAATCTGTTTTAAGGGTGAACCCTTTTAAAACTTTTATAGGCTCGAAAGAACTTAGATAAAGCGCCGGATAACTGCCGGCAACCAATCCTGTCAAAATCATTAATCCCAATAAGGTTAACCAAAACAGGCCATTATGATAGTCTATTGTTAGTTTAATATCTAACAGGCTATTAAAATATGGCAAACTAACCTCAATTAAGATAAAAGCTAAGACGGTTGCGATAAAAGTGAGAAGCAAGGATTCTAAAAAAAACTGATTGATCAGTGCTTTGCGCGTTGACCCTATTGCTTTACGAACGCCAACTTCTTTTGCCCTGCGCTCTGAGCGTGCCGTAGATAAGTTCATAAAATTTACACAGGCGATCAACAAAATGCAAAAGGCCAGCAATAAAAATATCCTAAGCTGATCTATTTTACCACCTACCGATTTGCCATTTACAAAATCATCATACAGATGCCATTTGTTTAATGGATGTAATAATGCTTCAGACATGTTATCTTTCTGGTTGCGTTTATAGATATCATGCATCAAATTATTTGCAGCGCTGAAAAAGTTGTTATCCTTTAACTGTACAAGCGTTAGGCACATATTATTGCCCCAATTGCCCTTCTTTATCCAGCTTTCCCGTTTTTCGAACAGTGCCCAAGGCATAATGCACTCAAAAGCCAAGCTACTGTTGGCAGGCACATCTTCTATTACGGCTTCTACCTTTAATACATCCTGATTTTCAAGCTTTACCATTTTATTAATAGGATCTTCATTTCCAAATAACTTTTTTGCAAAAGATTTGGTGAGGATAATGGTGTTTACATCTTTCAAAACCTGAACGGGGCTTCCCTCTAGAAATTTGTAGTCCAGTATTTGAATGAAATTTTGGTCAGCAAAGATGGCACTACTATTTAGTTTATTATCGCCAACAGTAATGAGCTGTTTTCTCGGATAAGTAGTGTGAGCGGCATATTTAACATCAGGGATTTTTTCCTGCACTTCTTTAGCCATCACATTGGGTGTCCAGGCCCAGCTAAAAGTTTTACCGCTTGCCTTCATGTTTTGATAAACTACATAAGTTTTATCATGATTGGAGAATTGCTTATCGTAACTCCACTCGTAAGCCACATAAAGTAACAAAACCATGCAACTGGCCAAGCCAATGGCTAAGCCACCGATATTGATCAGAGAGAAACCCTTGTTTTTCCAAAGGTTCCGTAAGGCTATTTTCAGGTTTAATTTGAACATATTGCTAAGGTTGAAAGTTGGAAGGCTAAAAGGTTGGAAGGTTTCAGCGCATAAACCATACGCCTTCTACCTATGAACCTTTTACCTTATTTGCCAATCCCAGATCTTCCCATCCGGGAAGATTATTGGGCGGCTATCATTAACTAAACTAAAATCTTTTTTTAAAGGTGTAAGGTTTAGGACTGAAGGTTTAAGTTGGACTAAGCCCTACGGTTTAAACCTTTTACCTTAAACCTCTATATCAGTTCTTCGTTTCTACTTTTATTTATTTTTTCCGAAATCACATGACCATCTTTCAGGTTAATGATCCGGTTAGAGAAACTGGCATCGTGGCTGGAGTGGGTTACCATTACAATGGTGGTTCCGGTTTCGTTCAGTTCGCACAGCAACTCCATTACTTCGTTACCATGTGAGCTATCCAGGTTTCCGGTAGGCTCATCGGCCAAAACCAATTTCGGCTTGGTAACCAAGGCCCTTGCTACCGCTACCCTTTGCTGTTGTCCGCCGGATAACTGTTGTGGAAAATGCCCGCTACGGTTTACAATATTCATTCGCTCGATGATTTCGTTTACCAGTTTCTTACGCTCTCCGGCAGGAACCTTGTTATAAATTAAGGGCAATTCAATGTTCTCAAAAACGGTTAATTCATCGATCAAATTGAAATTCTGGAAAACGAAACCCATGTTTCTCTTTCGGAAATTTGAGCGCTCCCTGTCGTTGAGGGTTAAAAGCTCTGTATCAATAAATTTGTAGCTTCCGCTTTCGGGCTTATCCAATAAACCCATTACATTCAACAAAGTAGATTTCCCACAGCCTGATGGCCCCATAATGGAAACAAACTCTCCTGTTGCTACATGGAGATTGATGCCATTGAGTGCTGTCGTTTCTACTTCTTCTGTTTTGTAAACTTTTTCCAGATTTTCTATTTTAATCATAATTCTAGTATCAAGTATTTAGTATCAGGTATTGAGTAGCAAGTATTTAGTAGCAAGTATCAAGACCTGATTATATTTTTTGTTTAACTTTAAACCCATTTTCTTAACAAACTCCAAACTCCAAACTCCAAACGCCAAACGCCAAACGCCAAACTCCAAACTCCAAACTCCAAACGCCCTACTTACTAATCTCCACCTGGTCGTATTGATTAAACTGATCGTAAGATGAAGTAATTACTTCGTCGCCTTTCTGCAAACCATCCAATATTTCATAATACAGATAGTTTTTTCGCCCGATTTTAACGTTTTTCTTAGTGGCTTTTCCATTCTTTACTAAAAAAACCCACGAGCCACCTGTGCTCTGAAAAAACTGTCCCTGGGCAAGGAGCAATGATTTACTATTATCAGACAAAGTTAACTTTGTTTGTAAAGATAATCCACGTCGCAAACCTTCAGGTGCCGGACCTTTAAAAACCATTTCTACCTGGAACTGACCCGCTGTAACCTCAGGAATTACTTTGCTTACGGTTAAATTATAAGTTTTACCATTAAATTCACAGTTGGCGGTTTGTCCTTCCTTTACACGGTTGATGTAATACTCATCAACCCCTGCCTGCAGTTTGTAACCTTGTAACACATCAATCTTTCCGATCATTTCGTTGGCATTATAAGATTTACCAATTACCGGATCGTATGAAGAAAGTTTACCGGAAACCGGCGCTTTAATGGTCATATTTTCAATGTTCTTGCGGATCATCTCCAAACTTTCGTTCATTTGCCCCATCGATTGGTCAATCTGGGCCAGTTGCATCTTACGGCTCTGATTTTCCTGTTTAATCGCCTGGCGAACGATTTTCAATTTACCCTGGTAATATTCGTAATCCTGGTTAGATTTATTAAATTCCTGGAGTGTAATTACCTTTTTGGCAAAAAGTGCACTGTCCAATCGATACTGGCGGGTTGCAGTACGTAAATTATTCTCCACATCCAATACATCCTGATTCAGGATTCTTTGATTTTGTTCTAAATCCAACCTCGATTTACGTAGTTGATTAATTTGTTCGGTAGCAGCTGTCTGTTGCGAGGTATACCCCAACATGGCATTCGAATTTGCAATACGTAACAGTGGTGTACCTTTCACTACGGATGCGCCATTTTCAGTAAAAATTTCCGCAACTGTTCCTCCTTCTGATGAACTTACAATTACCGAGGTTAAGGGGACTACACTGGCGTTTAACAGCACTACATCTTCAAAATCACCGTATTCTACTTTACTGATGGTCAACTTATCTGCATCGGCACTATAAACTTTTTTGAGTGACAAAGTATAGCCATAAATTACAATTGCTACAAAAGCAACTGCGCCACCTATTATTAACAGGGTTTTAGTGCTAAATCTCTTCTTCTCTATTTTCTTGTCCATTGTTTGGTTTACTGTTTGGTCTGCTAGTAACCAAGCTTGTGCCAAAACATCAAATCATACTTAAAACACTGATTACCAGATATTAATTAATTATTTTATTTTTGACATGTTCGTTATCGGACAGTTAATGTGCGGGAGCGGACAGTTTTATTAAATTTGTCCCATCCTTTCAGCACCTTATCGATGGGATAACATTAGCAAAAAATAAGAAATACTAACTTGGAAGAGGCAAGGTTATGTTAGACGCCACTGTTTTAATTATTGACGATGATGATGATATCCTGCTAAGTGCCCGTTTGTTTTTAAAGCAACAGGTAAAGCAGGTAATTACATGTAAATCGCCCAAAGAAATTAACGTTTTATTGAGCAAAAATGAAATTGATATCATTTTGCTGGATATGAACTATCAAAAAGGCGCCAGTGATGGCCGAGAAGGCCTTTATTGGTTAGAACATATTTTATCTATTGATAAAGATTATGTGGTGATACTAATGACTGCCTTTGGTAATATTGAACTTGCAGTAAAAGCAATAAAAAAAGGTGCTACCGATTTCATCCTTAAGCCTTGGGAAAATGAAAAGCTGTTTGCCACCATTTCATCGGCATCAAAACTTCGAGAATCGACCAAAAAGGTTAAAAAGCTTGAAAAGATACACACATCGCTTCAAAAAGATCTTACAAGAGGATTTGAGAATATTGTTGGTCAGGCTACTGAAATAAGGCAATTACAGCACACGCTATTAAAAGTTGCCCCTACTGATGCAAATGTACTGATCCTGGGTGAAAACGGAACCGGAAAACAGGTGTTCGCCTATGAGATCCACGGAAATTCACACCGGAAAAACCAGGTATTTATGCATGTGGATTTAGGTGCCCTAAACGAAAATCTATTTGAAAGTGAATTATTTGGTTATGCTAAAGGTGCTTTTACCGATGCCAAAGAAGATAAACCGGGCCGCTTTGAACTAGCTGATGGGGGGACGATTTTTTTAGATGAGATTGGAAATTTAACACTACCACTTCAGGCCAAATTATTAAGTGTTTTGCAAAACCGAACGGTTACCCGTTTGGGTGAAAGCAAAGAGCGTAAAGTAAATGTACGCCTCATTACGGCAACCAATATGCCATTGAACGAAATGGTCGCAAAAAATACATTCAGGCAGGATTTATTGTTTCGCATTAATACAGTAGAACTTTTATTACCGGCATTACGTAAACGTGGCGAAGATATTTTACTTTTGGCCAATCACTTTTTGCAGGTCTTTAGTGCCAAATACCATAAAAATTTGCAAAAAATAAGCAATAAGGCGCAGGAAGCACTATTAAAGTACCAATGGCCAGGCAATGTACGCGAATTACAGCACGTGTTGGAAAGAGCCGTTATTATGAGCGATGGAGCTGATATTACCGAAGATGATCTGCAGCTAAGTCCGCAACGTTACGCACAGAACAACACACTACCAGATGAAATGGCTCTGGAAGATATGGAGAAAATGATGGTGCAGAAGGCCATTGATAAACACAAAGGAAACATATCAAAAGCAGCAGCAGAATTAGGCTTAACCCGCGCAGCACTTTACAGAAGAATTGAAAAATTTGGAATCTAAGCTAAAAGCTAAAAGACCAAAGTTTAAAGCTTTAGTCTTTCGCCTTTAAGCTTTTAGCTTTAAAAATATGTTCTATCAACGCTTTACCTTCCGTTTAATATTCCGCCTGCTGACCATCAATCTGCTGGGTTATCTTTTATTTTACCTCATTAAAAACACCGAGCTCTGGTTTACCATTACAGGCGTTGCACTGATTTTATTGGGTACCATTATTTCCCTTTATTACTATATCAATCAGATCCGGTCGGATATTAACCGTTTCATTTTGGCCGTAAAAACGAGAGATCATACCTTAAACTTCAGAAACAAAACAACCAGAGGCAGTTTCCCGGAGCTATACGAATCGTTTACTGATATTTTACAGGTTCACAAACAGATTAAACTGGAACAGGAAGCCATGTTTCAGCTGATCAAAACCATTTTAGAGCAGGTTCCGGTTGGGGTAATCGTGGTGAGCAATACAACAGCAGAAAAAGATAACGAGATTGCATTTTTCAATCAGGCTGCTTCTAACCTTTTAGGTGTGCCCGCCTATAAATACTGGCATCGGTTAAAAGAGCATTTGCCAGCGTTCGGAGCAGAAATAGAGCAGATTTCAACAGGTGGAAAAAGGTTTCTGGAACTTAAGATTCAGGATAAACTAACCCAGTTATCTACTGAAGTGATTCCTTTAAACCTTTACGGGAAGAACTACATCATCATTAGTTTTCAGAACATTAAAGATGAAATTGAGCAAAAAGAAACTGAAGCCTGGAACAGGTTAGTCGGTGTTATTTCGCATGAAATTTTAAATTCCATCACGCCTATCAGTTCCTTATCAGATACAATCAACAAAATGGTAACCGATAAAAAGAACTTAACTGAAGATGAAATGGAAGACCTTAAAACAGCACTTCATACGATCCAAAGGCGCTCATCCGGTTTACTGGATTTCGTAAAAGATTACCGTTTAATTGCCGAACTGCCTACACCAAACCTTGAGCCGCATACCATTGGAGAAATATTAAAGCACATTAAGGTACTGATGCAGCCATTTGCTAAAGTTAAAAATGTGGTGCTGGATGTAGAACAGACTTCATCAAAAATCACCATTCAGCTGGATCTGAAATTGATAGAACAGGTATTAATCAACCTGATTACCAACAGTATTTATGCGGTCGAAAATAAGGATATACCTCATATCAATGTAAACTACCGTTTAGAAAACACCAAGCTATATATCGATGTTAGTGATAATGGAAAAGGTATAGCGGCTGATGATCTTGAAAAAATATTCGTTCCATTTTATACCACCAGGAAAAATGGATCGGGTATAGGATTAACCATCAGCCGAAACATCATGAAAATGCACAGAGGCAGTATCGAAGTTATTTCTACTCCCGAAAGTGGTACAACTTTTTCATTGGTATTTAACTACGTTTAATCATCTGAATGTTTTTTTGACCTAAAAATTCAAACAAAATAAGAATGATAATGCTTTTAAGATATAGATACATCGAATAAAAGCATGAAGACAGTTATAATATCGAACAGACTACCCGTTAAAATCATTGAAGAAAACAACGAATACACGTTTATTCCCAGCGAGGGCGGCCTTGCCACCGGCCTTGGCGATGTATATAAATCAGGCAACTCCATTTGGATCGGATGGCCCGGCATTGAGGTTCCGGAAGAACGTCAGGAAGAAGTTACTCAAAAACTTGCCGAACTAAACCTCTATCCGGTTTTTCTTACCCAAAACGAAATTAATTTATATTACGAAGGCTTTTCAAATGAAGTGTTATGGCCTGTATTTCATTACCTGGTTACCTACGCAAATTACGAACAAAGTTATTGGGATTGCTACCGATCGGTAAATGAGAAATTTGCCAAAAGTGCCATGCAGGTACTGGATCGAAAGGATAAAATCTGGATTCAAGACTATCAATTGCTGCTGTTGCCAGGTATTTTAAGAGAGAAACTCCCGAACGCTACCATCGGTTTTTTTCAGCATATTCCCTTTCCGTCATACGAAATTTTCAGGCTCATCCCCTGGCGGGAAGAACTATTAAACGGCCTGATTGGTGCCGATCTAATTGGTTTTCATACTTACGATGATGTACGCCATTTTATCAGCACCGCCACACGTTTGCTACCCGTAAATTCATCATCAAACGTACTTAATAGTCACGAAAGACAAATTGTGATAGAAGCTTTTCCAATGGGAATTGATTTCGATAAATTTTCTGATCTACCTGTCACCGAAAAAGTAAAAAAAGAAATTGATTATTTCAGGACTGGTAAAGAAGAGATGAAAGTAATCCTTTCTATCGACCGGTTAGACTACAGTAAAGGTATACTCGAAAGGTTGAAAGCCATGGAATTACTACTTCAGGAGCACCCCGAATATATTGGTAAAATAGAACTTTTCATGATTGTAGTCCCTTCAAGGGATACCGTACCACAATATAGCGAGTTAAGAGACCAGATTGACCAGTTTGTTGGAAATTTAAATGCGAGGTACCGCTCCATAAACTGGATTCCAGTAAATTATTTTTATCGCTCTTTCCCCATTGAAGTACTCTCTGCACTTTATTCAACTGCCGACATTTGCCTGGTAACGCCGATGCGCGATGGGATGAATCTGGTAAGTAAAGAATATGTAGCTAGCCGGAACCACGAAGATGGTGTATTGATTTTAAGCGAAATGGCAGGTGCTTCCAAAGAATTAACTGATGCTGTAATTGTTAATCCAAATAATATAGGCGACATTATGGAAGCCATCGTAACTGCATTAAAAATGCCTTTGGAAGAACAACAGCAACGCATGAAAGCCATGCGGGCTATAGTGGAAAAATTTAACGTTAAACATTGGGTTAACAATTTTATTTTAAGATTAAACGAAGTGAAAGATTCTCAAAAATCATTATTAACTAAACACGCAGTAAATTCGATTAATGAAGTAATTGCTGCTAAATATGCAACAACAACCGATAGGGTTCTATTTTTAGATTATGATGGCACACTGGTAGATTTTACCGGGAACATTAATGATGCCTCTCCTGACGACGAGCTTTATGATCTAATCGAAAACCTGACCCTTGATCATGCCAATAAAGTGGTAATTATCAGCGGAAGGCGACATGAAACACTGGAGCAGTGGTTTGGGCATTTAAAGGTAGATCTGATTGCTGAGCATGGCGCATGGCAAAAATCGTATGGAGATAAGTGGAATAGTCTGCCCCTGCTTACCGACCAATGGAAACAGGAAATAAAAACTTTATTAGAAACCTATACCGACCGTACTCCGGGATCGTTCATTGAAGAAAAAAGCTATTCAATGGTATGGCACTATCGAAAAGCAGAAGATGGATTAGGTGATTTACGGGCCAATGAAATCGTAAGCCACATGAAAATTCTGGCTGCTGATAAAGGATTGCAGTTGATGCCAGGGAACAAAGTAATCGAGTTTAAAAATATAGAAGTTAATAAAGGAAAAGCTGCTTTAAACTGGTTATATGATAAATACCCTGATTTCATTCTGGCATTAGGCGACGACCATACCGATGAAGACATTTTCAAAGTACTTCCAGATGATGCTTTTACCATAAAAGTTGGCAATAATATTTCAGAAGCAAAGTATTACTTAAATGATTTTAAAGAGGTAAGAAAGTTACTTTGGAGTTTAGTAAAAGAGGAGTTTATTGAACGGGGTTAATAAATATATAGTTAGTTAATACCGTAATGTCAAGGTCTGTGTCCCCACAGACCTTTTTTTAACTAAATTTTAAAGAATCCCGCAGATTCAATATGATTTCGCATATTTTTCGCCCAAATCTATTAATCCAATACGAAGGTCTGTGTCCTAACACACCTATTTCTTATGAAAGATATCGTCTTTTCGAGCGGAGTGAAACGCAGTCGAGAAATCTATTAGAGAGATATCTTCAGATAGATCTCTCCATTCCTATGCGTTTCAGTAGAGAGGACGATGCTTTCTATTGAACTTTATCATATCCATTAAATCTCTCTGCAACGTCACCCTAAACTTGTTTCAGGTCTTTTTATAGGAAAGATCTCTTTTTCACCTATAATTTTAATGCCAAGGTCTGTGTCCCCACAGACCTTTTTTCAACTATAATCTTAAAGAAATCCCTCAGATTCAATATGATTTCCGCAGATTTTTCGCCCAAATCTATTAATCCAATACGAAGGTGTGTGTCTTAACAGACCTATTTCTTATGAAAGATATCATCTTTTCGAGCGGAGTGAAACGCAGTCGAGAACCCGAAGGCTCAGCGAAGCTAAATCTGTTAGAGAGATATCTTCAGATAGATCTCTCCATTCCTCTGCATTTCAATAGAGATGGCGATGCTTTCTATTGAATTTTATCCTTTAAATCTCTCTGCAACGTCACACTGAACTTGTTTCAGGGTCTTTTTTTTACACGAAAGACCTCTCCCGCCCCTAAGCCAAGGTCTGTGTCCCCACAGACCTTTTTTCAACTATAATTTTAAAGAAATCCCGCAGATTCAATATGATTTTCGCCCAAATCTATTAATCCAATACGAAGGTCTGTGTCCTAACAGACCTATTTCTTATGAAATATATCGTCTTTTCGAGCGGAGTAAAACGCAGTCGAGAACCCGAAGGCTCAGCGAAGCTAAATCTATTAGAGAGATATTTTCCGATAGATCTCTCCATTCCTCTGCGTTTCAGTCGAGATGACGATGCTTTCTATTGAATTTTATCCTATCCATTAAATCTCTCTGCAACGTCATCCTGAACTTGTTTCAGGGTCTTTTTTACAGGAAAGATCTCTCCCGCCCCTAAGCCAGGGTCTGTGTCACCACAGACCTTTTTGAAAATAGCTTTGACAACGTCAAATATGTATTTTACATATCATAGTTGTCAAAGCTTAATCTATAATTTCACAAAAATATCGGCCTGTCCAGCTTAATCGCAATGCGGTAAGCGGCGTTCATCAAACCTACATGACTATAAGCCTGCGGGAAGTTACCCCATTGACTACCTGTTTTGGCGTCAACATCTTCGCTAAACAATAACAGGTGGTTACAGTATTTAATGATATTTTCAAACTCCTTTATCGCTTCGTCAGTACGGCCCACACAGGCCAAAGCTTCTACATACCAAAATGCGCAGATTAAAAATGTGGTTTTGGGTTTACCGAAATCATCAGCATGCAGGTATCGGTAAAAAAGTCCATCTTCAGTTTTGAGTTCCTTTTCTAAAGCAATTAAGTGGTCCTTTGCCCGGTCAGAAGCGGGATCAAGATAATTCATCATAATCAGCTGTAGTGTGCTGGCATCCAAATGCGGACTTCCTACAGCATTGGTATACACTTTTCTCTCCGGATCGTAGCAGGCTTCAATATGTGCTGAAGCTTTCTCAATCAGCAGATTTGCACGTCTTTCGAAATCTTCATTACCAATGGTTTTAGCCATTTTTAAAGCAGCCTGCGCGCCTGCCCATTGGAAAAGGTTACTATAACAATGTACATTGGCAATGTTTCTGAATTCCCATATTCCGGCATCCTTTTCATCAATGGTACGTTCAATTTTAGAAAGTACACTTTCAATCCACTTTACTGAATCACCACGTTCCGAAAAAACAAAACGGTGGTCGGTATAAAGTGGCAGCATAGAAATTAAAACCTGCCCATAAATATCATTCTGAATGTGTTCGTATGCCTGATTTCCGATCCTAATGGGCTGTTCTCCTTTATAACCATCCAGATGATCAAGAGTGCGTTCGGTAATTTGTCTTTCGCCCGCAATACCGTATAAAGGCTGGTAACGCACATCTTCAGCACGCGAAATATCGGACAGGTAATTAAAATACCGTTCCATTTCTTCAAAGTGTCCGATATGGTTTAAGGATGTGAGCACATAATGCGAATCGCGAAGCCAGCAATAGCGATAATCCCAGTTCCTTGTGCTACCCGGTGATTCGGGCAAACTGGTGGTACTTGCGGCTATAATGGCACCTGTGTCTTCATATTGGTGGATTTTCAAAACGAGGGCCGAACGGATTACAAATGGCTGGTAAAAACCTGCTATTGATGAATGTTTGATCCATAAACGCCAATAAGAAATGGTTTCCCGTAAAAAATTCTCGGCTGTACTAACGATCGGTGCTTCTAAATTTTGTCCATAAGTCATCACCAAATACTTTGGCTCGTTCAGAACAAATGCTTTCTCGTCGAAAATATAGGTAAGTGATACATTGGTACTTAAGCGGATATTTTCATCACAGCCCAAATAGTCGAGGTGATTGCTTCCCCTGCTTGATCTCATTTTACTTTTTCCATAATCGCAAACCGGCTCACACTTAATGGTAATGCGCGGGTTACCTTCCAAAGGCTCAATTTTTCTGATAAACATCAGGGGTTTAAAATAGCGATCGTATAAATGAAAACGGGGTGCAAAATCGGTAATCCGGTATTTTCCGTCTTCGGCGGTAATCTCCGTTCTTAAAACATTGGTATTCTCGATGTAATATTGATGAGAAGTAAATTCGCCCTGTGGCAAAATCGAAAATTCACCTCCTTTTTTTTCATCCAATAAACTGCCAAATACAAAAGGGCTATCAAAACGTGGCCAGCAAAGCCAGGATATATCAGTATTTTTATTTACGTGAGCGATGAAAGCGCAATTCCCTATAATTCCTGTTTGATAAAGGTGTTGATGATCGGTCATAAACTATTTTTTGTTTATTTACTAACAAGCTTACCGGGAAAATGTTGGATAGAAAGATAAAAAGACCTTATATATCCAGGGTTTTCGCTGGAATAAACTGAAAAGACCTTACAGATTTTTGAAATCTGTAAGGTCCTGAAAGATTCTTCGTTTCGCTCAGAATGACAATATATCTTAAATTACTGTACCACTTGGTACAACAGCGCCTTTTTTAATAACCACTATACCATCTTTTACAGCATAAAGCTCAAAATCGCCATCTTCCAAATGATCGCCGCCATTAATTTTAACATCGTTACCAATACGACAATTTTTATCAATGATGGCGTTATTGATGAAGCAACGATCGCCTATTCCGATCAAAGAATTTCCCTTACTGTTTTCTTCCTGTATCTCTTCTAAAGTCTGGTACCTATCGCTACCCATTATATAGGCATTTGTAATTACCGTATCCTTTCCTATTCTCGACCTGATCCCCAAAACAGCATGTTCTACCTTGCTGGCCTGAATAATACAGCCTTCAGCAATAATGGTTTTATCTAAAGTGGTACCCGAAATTTTCGAAGGTGGCAACATCCTTGCCCTTGTAAAAATAGCATGGTTGCTATCGAACATATTAAACTTCGGTATTTCATCTGTCAGTCCTAAATTGGCTTCAAAGAAAGATGAAATGTTACCGATATCAGTCCAATAACCCTCATATTGGAAGCTTAAAACCCGGCTTTCCCTAATAGCTCTCGGCAAAATTTCTTTACCAAAATCCTTTTCCTCTTCGTTTTCGTTTAAGATATTGATCAGGTAATCGCGGTTAAAAACGTAGATCCCCATCGAGGCCAGAAAGTTGCGCCCTTCTGATTGCATTTCTTCACCCGTGTCAGAAACCCAATCCTCTAATCCGGTTTTAGGTTTCTCGATGAAAGAAGTAATCATGTTTTCCTCATCAGCCTTTAAAATACCAAAATCAGTTGCATCTTTTGCCGTTACCGGAATGGTAGCGATGGTAATTTCTGCAGCAGCTTCGATATGTTTCTCAATCATATCTTTAAAATCCATTTGGTAAAGTTGATCACCCGAAAGGATTAAAATATAATCAAATTCATGAGAAACGATGTGATGCATACACTGACGGACAGCATCTGCAGTACCCTGGAACCAGCCAGAATTTTGCACCGTTTGCTCGGCAGCTAAAATATCAACAAAAGCCGTACTGAAGTGACTAAAATGATAGGTATTTTTAATGTGTTTGTTTAGGGATGCCGAATTAAACTGGGTTAACACAAACATACGGTGGATACCCGAATTGAGGCAGTTCGAGATTGGAATGTCTACCAAACGGTATTTACCAGCTATCGGAACTGCCGGTTTAGAACGTGTTTGTGTTAGTGGCGATAATCTAGAGCCCTGGCCACCGCCAAGGATAACGCCTAAAACTTTGTCAGTCATGCTTAAGCTTATTTTAAATTTTGGTATAATTCTATATAATTCAAGGCTGCCCTATCCCATGAATGATCAATTTTCATCATGGTTTTTCTTACAGCTTTAAAGGCTTTTTTATCATTGTAAAATCCAACTGCACGGTTAATAGAATGTGTAACATCCCAAATACTCGTTTGGTCATGGCAGATCCCGAAACCATTGTCGCCAATATCGATCACAGTATCTCTCAGCCCTCCAACCCTACGCACAATCGGAACCGTTCCGTAGCGTAAGGCATAAAGCTGGTTCAGTCCACAAGGCTCCACTCTTGATGGCATGATCAGAAAATCCGCACCTGCATATATTTGATGCGAAACCTGTTCATTATAACCGATATAAGCATTGTATCTGCCTCCGAAGAAATCCTTCAACTGGTTTAACCTTCCTTCCACCCAACTGTCTCCCGAGCCTAAAACCAAAATATTGATGTTGTCGCCATGCTGTTGCAAAGCGGTATAAAAAATGTCCGGCAAAATATCGGCACCTTTTTCATCAACCAATCTTCCTATAAAAGTAAACAGGGGCTTAGATGAATCTAATTGAAAAACATCGCAAAGTGCTTTTTTGTTTGCCAATTTCCCAGCTTCTACAGTTTTTATAGTATAACCCTTATTCAGCATGGGGTCTGTTTCAGGATTCCATACTTCGTTATCAATTCCATTTAATATCCCAACTGATTTCCAACGTTCCTGTCTTAACAAACTTTCCAGTCCGCGCGCATTGCCCATCATTTCTTCCAGGTAAGTTGGCGACACAGTAGTTACCTTCCAGGCACACTTAATAGCAGAAGCAAGGGGATTTATGGCATCATCCCAACCCAGTAAACCACCCTTCCATAAATCGAATGCAGGTAAATAGTACAATTTATCCCATCCAAACTGGCCCTGATATTGGGCGTTATGAATGGTTAGCACCGTAGGCACCACACTTATCGGCTTATATTTTATGCAATTTGAAACCATAAAAGGAATCAATCCTGTATGGTGGTCATGACAATGGATGATGTCCGGACGATGCTCCCATTGCACCATCCAATCGAGGGTAGCAATCTGAAAAGCAACAAATCTTTCCGTATCGTCGTTATATCCGTATACATTTGGACGGTCTGTTAAGCCCTGTATATGGACAATATATAAGTCGAAACCCAGTTTATTGGTTTTTTCTTTTAGAATACGGTACTGAAAGTGGTTATTCCCGTAATTTGCCCAGGCATCATAAGTGACCTCAAATTCACTTTCGCGGATAAATTTGGTATCGTAAGCAGGCACAACCACTTTGGCAATATGGCCTAGTTTATTCTGGTATTTTGGTAAGGCCCCTACTACATCGGCTAAACCACCAACCTTTGCAACTGGGTAACACTCGGCACTTATGTGTATAATTTCCATCAAATATTTGCAGTAGATAACTGAAGTAAGTTACTAATTGTTTTGAGTTTTGCAAATAATGAAAATTATATTTTTAGTTGGTTATTACTTTCGTTAAGCTAATTTTTTTTCAGCATCTATTTAGTTGGAAAGTCCCTGAAACGAGTCCCGGGTGATGGTTCTTCAGAAATTAATTCAGGTTTTATTAGCAAGTGAATGTTCTGTTTTCTGTGGCGGCCTGCAGCCCTGCTTTCCGCTATAAGTCCTCACTGCGTTCCGGGCTTACCGCTACAATCAAGCTTATAAACAAAGTTGGTTTCCCGTCAAACGCTGGAAATGTGGTATTGGGCACATTTTTCCCTGAGTTCTCGAGAGAAACTTGTCATCATCTGGAATGCGGAACGACGAGATCTTACCCTCTGTTCGCATAGTTTTAATTTAGACTTTTCAGCGGTTATCTTTTTAAATCTGCGGGAACAAACCGCTAATCATTTCCTACTGATCTCGCAGATAAACGCAGAGATTTTTACAAACAGCTATTTACCTAAAAAGAAGCTGAAACAAGTTCAGTATGACGCCACGTATCGGAGATTAGATTTTTAGCGGTGATCTTTTTAAATCTGTGGGAACAAATGGCTATCATTTCCCGCTGATCTCGCAGATAAACGCAGAGATTTTTCCAAACAGCTATTCACTTAGACAGACCCCGAAAAAAGTTCAGATGACGCCACGTATGGAAAATTAGACTTTCCAGCGGTGATCTTTTTAAATCTGCGGGAACAAACCGCTAATCATTTCCCGCTATCCAGCAGATAAACGCAGACATTTTTACAAACTGCTATTTACTTAAAAAGACCCTGAAACAGGTTCAGGGTGACGCCATGTATGGAAAATTAAATTTCTCAGCGGTGTTCTTTTAAATCTGCGGGAACAAAGCGCTATCATTTCCCGCTGATCTCGCAGATAAACGCAAAGATTTTTTAAACAGCTATTTACTTAAAAAGACCCTGAAACAAGTTCAGGGTGACGCCATGTATGGAAAATTAAATTTTTCAGCGGTGATCTTTTTAATTGTGCGGGAACAAACCGCTAATCATTTCCCGCTAATCTCGCAGATAAACGCAGAGATTTTTCCCAACATCTATTTACGCCAGAGATCCTGTAATAATTTGAGGGTAAAGCCACCTATAATATGAAAATGCAAACATAAAAAAACCGCTTAAATCCATAAGCGGTTTTTAACAACAAAACAAATATATTTCTTAAAAATATCTAGTACTCTTCAGCGATAATTTCGTAGAAATCGCGGATGGGTTGAAATTGAGGGTGTAATGAAACCACATCGCCAAAAACCAATAGCGCCGGGGCCGTTATTCTTTTATCTTCCACAATCTCAGCAATGGTTTCAACTATACCTACCACAATCTTTTCGTCAGGTGTGGAACCATTTTGGATAACGGCAACTGGCAACAGATTTTTACTTTCTGCCTGAAAAATGGCTGCAATCTCTTTTACTTTTTCAATGCCGTTTAAAACAACTATCGTAGCTTTCGTTTTTGCAGCTATGTACAAATCCTCCGAAATTTCACCTTTAGAATTGGTTCCGGTTACTGCCCAAAAACTTTCACTCATATCCTTATAAATCATAGGGATTTTTTGCAAACTTGGCGCACCTGTGGCACTCGAAATCCCAGGAATAATTTCAGTAGGGATACTATAAGATTCTGCTGCATCTATTTCTTCATATCCTTTTGCAAAGAAAAACGGGTCGCCGCTTTTTAAACGTACAACATGACCATAATTTAACGCATAGTCAATGATGAGCCTGTTTACTGCGTCCTGAGAAAATGATTCATCATCAGAACGTTTGCCCACATAAACTTTAGGAATACCATCTGGTGCATGACACAATAAAGCTTCGTTTACATTTGCATCATACAAAACAACATCAGCTGTTTTTAATGCCTTAACCCCTTTTAAACTAAATAAATCCGGGTCACCAGGACCAGCACCTATTAATGTAATTTTTGGTTCAATGTTCGCTTTTTCTACTTTATTCAAAATCATAACTGAAAGTTTATGTCCGTTATCCATTCGTTAACAATACAAATATATAAAGTCTATAGAAATTGTAGTAATTTATTTTAAAATAATTTTATAACTGTCGTTCAGAACAAATTGAAGGATATATGTATCGCTACCACCCGATCTGATAACTATCGTTCGAAATGATAGTACCGCAAAATGGAGCTTAACAAGCGAAAAAATCTCCGTGCTTTCTGTGCATCCGTGGCAAAAATAAACTATAATCGAAACATTAGGTCATTTGTGTATCTGAACCGGAGCGACAGAAAAACGGAGATATGATAGACCCTGAAATAAATTCAGGGTGACGGATAGCGTTAGAAAATATCTTCGTGCTTTTACGCCTCCGTGGCAAAAAAATTGAACAAGGTCTTAGCGAGACGCTAAGACCAGCGTCTTTGGAGCAATGACAAACTAATTATCCCTCAGGATGTAGGATCAAGCGTTATTTACAATCCACTTCTGAAAAAGTAAATTTCCCGGCTTCGTAATTAATGGGTTTCCCTTTAACAAAGTATGATCTACCCAACGTGGTTTCAATCTGTGCAACCCCCATAATGAGTTTACCATCTTTCTTTAAAAAGGCCAATGGGTTGGTAAAAGCCTTTGTGGTATCTTTACCAGTATTAAATCGATAATCAACCAGTAAAGTATCGCCGTTAAACTTCCCACTTATTTTGCCGTTATTTTCAGGTTTGTCAGTATATTTTACCAAAAGTGAACCGGTTATTTTGCCAGATGCCATGGTTTTTACAATCATAGCAGCACTGTCTTTTTCGAAGAAAGCGGCATAACAGGTTTGATTGACTACCGAATCTTTTTTTGCAGCATCAGTCTTTTTCTGTGATTGGTTACAGGCAAAAACGAAGGGCATAGCCGCTAAAGCGAAATACAAGAGATTTTTTTTCATGTTTTGGAATTTGGGTTTCCGTTTATATTGTAATAACGAGATGAAAAATCTGAATCGTTTCCATAAGTTAAATATACAAAAAACCTGTAAAGAAAAACGGGGCAACCATTTGGTGCCCCGCTGAAATTGCTTTCACCTTAAGTTTCCCTAAAGCTTTCCATTATCATATTTGGTTGTGGTTCTACACTGTAAGATTTTTAAGGTCTCAGGCCTTTAGGATCAGTAAGTTGAAGTGAGCATTGTACTGCTTTCCAGATTCTATTTTCCACCCCACTCTGATACCATCCATTTTTCGAACACTAGGGAATTAAGAACAGTAAGGATTTAACACGTCCTAAAGATCCTTCGACTACGCTACCATTGACGTTATTTTGTAATTACCTATTAATGAGTAGAATGCGGCATCATGCATTTCCGTATAGCTAGGCCATAGCACCGTATCACCGTTCTACTTAAAACCGGCCTAATAAATTTTTCGGACTGCACTGTTCTAGCCATAGCACTTGCTTTGAAAGAAAAATTTTCAGCCGGCATTTTTTGTTACTTTTTGATGCCAAAAAGTAAGAGCCCTTCGGCGGCGGTGAGCCGAGGCAAGAATTGTGCGAAGGAAAAAACGTCAATCATATTGATTTTTATATCATAAATTATCCCTCAGGATGACAAATGTATGAAGCTATTTGAAATATAGTAGTTATTACGAATTGGTTATTCCCCATCATCCATCTTACATTATTCCATCTTACATCTTACTCCACTGCCGCCCTAAACATGAGCGCGCCAACGGTTAAATTGGTCCGGGTATCAACTAAAATAGCAGAACCATTTGCCCGGTTATCATCATATAAATCAAAAGCCAGCGCATCAGCGGTTTTCACAATTACACGGCCAATATCATTCAGTTTAAATTCTTCTGCAGTATGCTTTTCTAAAGTATTGATATCTACTTTATGCAGAATTTCGCTGATTTTACATTTGGTAACCTTGCTATTATGTTGAATATTATACATGATGGAAGTATCAAGGGCACGCGTATCCATCCAGCAAAGATCTGCTTCAATCAGTTTTGTTTCCTGTGGCAAAGCCGATGCATTTACAATGGTATCACCACGACTAATGTCGACATCGTCTTTTAAGTGAATGATAACCGATTGACCAGCATGTGCAGCATCAAGTTCTTCATCAAAAAACTCAATCTTCTCTACAACAGAACTTGCTCCTGAAGGAAGGACCGTAACTTTATCATTTAATTTGAAAGTTCCGCTTAACACACGCCCCGCATAACCCCGGTAATCATGCAGCTCTGCTGTTTGCGGACGAACTACCCATTGTACTGGCATCCGCGCCAGTTGAGATTGATCTAAATGGTCGGTATCTACCTTTTCCAGAAAATGCAACAAACTTTCACCTTCATACCATTGCATATTTTCTGATGTTTGTACCACATTATCGCCTTTTAATGCGCTCACTGGGATATAGGTTACATCAGCCAACTTTAATTGCTGCGCCAAAACTTTGTATTTTTCAACAATGGCGCTATACACGGTTTCACTATAATCCACCATATCCATCTTGTTGATGCAAACCACCACATGCTTAATGCCCAGTAAAGAAACAATATACGAATGACGGATAGTCTGCTCTACCACACCATTACGGGCATCAATTAAGATGATGGCTAAGTTAGCAGTAGACGCTCCGGTAACCATATTTCTGGTATACTGAATGTGGCCCGGGGTATCTGCAATGATAAATTTACGCTTTTCTGTCTGAAAATATTTATACGCTACATCAATGGTAATACCCTGCTCACGTTCTGCCCTTAAGCCATCAGTTAAAATGGCCAAGTCTATTGTCCCATCGTCATTTTTGCGGTTGGAGCGCTGCAAAGCTTCTAACTGATCAGCCAAAATAGAATCTGTATCGTATAACAAACGGCCAATTAAGGTACTTTTACCATCATCTACGCTGCCTGCTGTGAAAAATTTTAATATGTTCATTTTTTTTAGATTTGAGATATGAGATAATAGATATTAGATATGAGACGGATGCAAGATTTTCAGATCTCACGCCACCCTTAAAAATAATAAATATGAGATTAGACAGATGCAAGATTCTCAAATCTCACATCTAAAATCTCACGTCTCCTTTAAAAATACCCTCCCTTTTTTCTGTCTTCCATTGCGGCTTCAGAAACCTTGTCGTCTAAACGTGCACCACGCTCTGAAATTTTTGAGGCACTGATTTCTGAAATAATATCGTCGATCAAAAATGCGTCTGATTCTACTGCAGCGGTGCAAGACATATCGCCAACCGTACGGAAACGCACCTGTTTACGTTCTATCACATCTTCTTCATCCATATTTAAAAAAGGCGAAGCGGCCATCAGCTGGCCATTTCTGGTAATTACCTCTCGTTCGTGCGAAAAATAAATGCTCGGAAGTTCTATTTTCTCCCTGCGGATATAATTCCAGACGTCTAATTCTGTCCAGTTACTGATCGGAAATACACGAATGTTTTCGCCTTTATGGATTTTACCGTTGTAAATGTTCCAGAGTTCGGGACGCTGGCGTTTGGGATCCCACTGTCCGAACTCATCGCGGACAGAGAAAATACGCTCCTTTGCCCTGGCTTTTTCTTCATCTCTACGGGCACCGCCAATACAGGCATCGAACTGGTATTTGGCAATGGTATCGAGCAAGGTTACGGTTTGCAATGCATTTCTACTGGCATTTTTACCGGTCTGTTCTACTACTTTACCCTGGTCGATAGATTCCTGAACAGAACCAATAATAAGTTTCTCACCAATCCTTTCTATCATTTGATCACGGTAGGTGATGGTTTCTTCGAAATTATGACCGGTGTCTATGTGTACCAGCGGAAAAGGAAATTTACCCGGACGGAAAGCTTTTTCTGCCAAACGAACCAAAGTAATCGAATCTTTCCCCCCTGAAAACAAAAGGGCTGGTTTCTCAAACTGACCTGCAACTTCACGTAAGATGTGAATGGCTTCGGCCTCCAGCTCATCTAAATAATCAAAATTATATGTACTCATTTCAATTGTTGGAATGTTTAAATATTGAATGTTCCAAACACTCAAAGTTATATTTGTTGTTGTTAATTGTCGGAAGGTTTGAAAAGTTGGAAGGTTTAAATTCCATTCCATATCTACCATTTTACTTCTTCCATCAGCCAGCGGCATGTAAACCGCATTCTTTTTTGCTCTGGTCTTCCCACCACCATCTACCGGCCCTGAAATCTTCGCCGGGCTGTACTGCTCGTGTACAGGGTGCGCATCCTATACTAGGAAAACCCTTATCATGCAAAGTATTGTACACAATGTTATTCTCTTTAATATAGGTTTTTACATCATCCAAAGTCCAATCGAAAATAGGGTGAAATTTGATCAATTGGTTTCCTTCGTCCCATTCCAAATCATGCATATCCTCGCGGTTGGCACTTTGATCGGCCCTGATCCCTGTTATCCAGATATCATTAGCTTTTAATGCTCTTTTTAAGGGTTCGATTTTACGGATGTAACAGCACTCTTTTCTATTCTCTACCGATTCGTAAAAACTGTTAGGTCCTTTTGTATTGACCATATCCTCTAAGAGTCCGTTCTGCGGATAATAGGCATGAATGGGTTTGTTGTAAATTTCTAAGGTACGGTTCCAAACATAATAGGTTTCCGGAAACAAACGTCCGGTTTCTAAAGTAAAAACCTTGATCGGAATATTGTTGGCAAAAATTAAATGGGTAATTGCCTGGTCTTCCCAGCCAAAACTGGTTGAAAATATAATACGCCCGGCGTATTCAGTTGCCAAAAATTTCAGTTTATCTACTGTACTTAAGCCTTCCAGTGCTGCTTTTATCTCCTCTAAGTTCCCCATCACTATATTAATTTTAGAATAAACATGATTACGCTCCTTAAGCTTACGATCATTACAATAATCCCCACGGCAACCATAATGGTTTTTGCCGAGATTTTGTTGGATACTTTTGCGGCTATTGGCGATGCGATTGCGCTACCGATAATTAAACCCACAACGGCCTCCCAGTGTTTGCCACCTAACATGGTAAAAAAGGTAAGCGAACTCAACGTGGCGATAAAAAAGCGGCTGATTTTTACCGTGCCCAAAGAAAACAAGGGATGCCTGCCGCCTGCAATTAAACTGGATAATACAATCGATCCCCAGCCGCCACCAAAGGCTGCATCTATAAAACCTCCTACAAAACCCAATAAACCAATTTTTTTTATTTTCTGATCTGCTTTTTTCCTTTTGATGTTAAACGCTTTCATTAGAATAACAGCCCCCAGAAAAAGTGTATAAACCGCAACAACTGGTTTAACATAACTGCTGTAGTGTTCTAATGAAGAAAGGATGTAAGCGCCTAAAACGGCTCCGATGATAGCAGGAAGGATTAAAATTTTAAATAATTTCCAGTTTACATTCCCCATCCGGTAATGCATCCATCCTGCAATTCCGTTACTCATTACCTCAGAAATATGGATGGCCATACTTGCGGATGCGGGAGGCAAACCCATGGCAAGCGAGAATGATGCGGTGGTCACACCATACGACATCCCAATGGCACCATCTATTAATGCGAATACAAATCCGGCACCTAAAAACCAATAAAACAACGGATCGATATTGATTAAAAATTGCTGGAATTCCGGCTCGGTATTCCACAGAGAAAATCCGATAGCGACAATGAGTAAAACCGATGCTACCCAGATTAACCATTTGATATTCTGCTCGGCAAAGCTTTTTTTCGGATTAATTAAACTTTGGGTAACCTTATTCAGTTTTTTAACCTTTGCAGAAAAATCGCCATTTAACGTTTGGCGCAAAGCACTCACATTCTGCAGCGTTTCATCCAGCTCTCCAGGTAAACCTTCATTTAAAATCTGTTTTAAACGTTTGGCAATGGTTGGCGATTTTCCATTTGTAGAAATGGCAATCTTCAAATCACCTTTTTGAACGATTGACCCAAGGTAAAAATCGCATAATTCTGGTTTATCGGCCACATTGATCAGCAAACCACGCTCATGCGTTACCTTTCTGATTTCGTCATTTAAAATATAATTATTGGTTGCAGCAAAAACGATATCAATATCATTTAAATCATTTACATCAAAAGTTTTTTGTTTAACTTTTATCAGCGGATAATTTGCAACAAGTGCATAAACCTCTGGTGATACCTGCTCTGCTACGATGGTGATGGTAGCGCTGTGGCTATTATTTACAATTGCCGTTAACTTCTCCAACCCGATATTGCCCGCACCAATTAATAATGTACGCAGCTTATTCAGCTTTACAAAAACCGGAAAAAGCTGGTTACCTTTTTCTTCTTCAGAAAAAGACGCTGCACTATCAGATTGGTTACGCAATACTTGCATATTGTTTAATTAATTTTTTAAATGACGGATGTAATGATACAACTTCTCCAAAAATTAATAATGCAGGTGCTTTAATATTTTCTTGTAGCACCAAATTTTCTATGGTTTCAACAACGCCGATAACCAATTTTTCATCTTCTGCAGATCCATTTTGCACTACTGCAGCTGGTAAATTGTGCTTGCCTGCGGCTTTGAAGATCTCTACAATTTTAGCTAGTTTTTTGAGTCCCATCAGTACCAGTACGGTAGCTTTTGATTGTGCTGCCTGGTAAATATCAGCAGATACTTCTCCGGAAGTCGTCGTTCCGGTGATTACCCAAAAACTTTCGCTCATACCGCGGTGCGTAACCGGGATCTGTTGTAGGCCAGGTACGCCGATCGAGCTTGAAATACCCGGAATAACACTAACCGGAATGCTATACGATGCAGCATAGTCCAATTCCTCATATCCCCTGCCAAAAACAAATGGATCGCCACCTTTCAAACGCACTACATGACCGTAGTTTAGAGCATAATCGATCATTAATTTATTGATGGTATCCTGCGGGTAGGAATGCTCTCCAGAACGTTTCCCTACATATACCTTAATGGCGGCTGCCGGAGCATGCTCTAATAATGCCTCGTTGGTTAAAGCATCATACAATACCACATCAGCAGTTTGCAATGCTTTTACACCTTTTAAGGTTAATAAATCCGGGTCGCCCGGACCTGCCCCCAAAAGGGTAATTTTTGATTCTATATTTTGATTAACCATGTATCTTTTTAATTATTCTATTTTGAAAAACTGGATAAAGAGTTGTTTGACGCTTAGCGTTCACAGTTCTCACATCTATCATCTCAAATCTCATTTCACCAATACCGCTCTTTTCTCTTTAATTTGATTTAGAAACTGATTGGCTTCTTCAAAATATTTCTTTGCAAACTCGGCAGTTGGTTCATTTTTATTGATCTGTAAAACCAGGTCTGAGAAATTGGTAGGCAAATTAAATTCGCCGGTTTCTACATAGTGGCTATCAAATTCGCGAATTACCCCAACCTGTGTGCTACTATTTACTCCTTTATCCAACAACAGCGATTTTGCAGCACTTACAAAAGTGCTGTAGGTATGGTAAATAGAATCTGCATAAGCACCTTTTTTTAAGTTTTGCTTTGCCCATTCAAATTTTTCATCAGCCTCTAATAATAAGGTAGCTACGAGATCAATTACTACACCAGCACACTCGCCTACACCAATGGCTGTTACAAATTCTTCCACATGCCCCCAGTCTACAAACTCCTCTGTTTTAAGGTTGGTTAAATCGGCCAATGGCTTCAACAACTGATAAAAATGGTCTTTACCTTTACGATCATAATATTGATGGAAGTTTTCATCAGCCAGGTTATTGGCCTTAAAATCATTTAAAATATAGTGTAAAACACTTGTTGCCCTTTTTGAGGGCACTTTAATTACCCGTTCTGCCACGCGGCCTACGCCGTTACCTACAGTACCTCCACCAAGCATCACCTGAACGGCAGGAACCACTTTTCCTTCGGCTTTTACCGAGCTTCCGTGGAAACCGATTTCAGCTAAACCATGCTGACCGCAAGAGTTCATACAGCCGCTGATTTTGATCTTGATGTTTTTTTCGTAAATAAACTCGGGGAAATCGGTATAAATGACCTCTTCCAAAACTTCAGCAAGTGTCATCGAGTTGGAAATACCCAAGTTACAGGTATCAGTACCTGGACAAGTCGTAATATCGGCCAAACTATCAAAACCGGCTGTCGTAAAACCAATTTTATTTAAAGCGGTGTATAAAGAAGGCAAAGCTTCTTTCCGTACAAATTTCAACAATAAGCCCTGGTTTTGGGTAATCCTGATTTCATCAGCCACATATAACCTGATGGCATCAACAAACGCCCTTGCTTTATCTGTTTTGATATCTCCTACCTGAACTTTTACATAAACACCATAAAACCCTGCTTGCTTTTGTTCAATTACATTGGTAGCTAACCAGTGTTTATAATGGGCCTCATTCAGTATCTCTACCGAAGGGTATTCTTGTTCTAAAGGCAAGAGTGGTTGTTGAACGGCATTAACATCAATTTTAAAGGTTTTTACTTTGTTGGCGGTGCGTTCTTCAGCAACCAAACGCAAAACCTCTTCTAGACCCAGTTTTTGAACCAGATATTTTAAGCGTGCTTTATTGCGATTGTTACGCTCGCCATAACGGTCAAAAACGCGAAGAACAGACTCAGTAAAAGGGATTAACTGATCTTCAGGTAAAAATTCGTGAACGGCATTGGCCAGAAAAGGTTGTGCTCCTAAACCACCGGCAAATAAAACCTTAAAGCCACGTTCGCCTTTTTCATTTATTTTAGGAATAAAACCTAAATCATGAATGTAGCTGAATGCGGTGTCCCTATCGCTGGATGAAAAAGAAATTTTAATCTTACGGCCCATTTCCTGACAGATGGGATTACGTAAAAAGTAGGCAAATACTGCCTGAGCATAAGGTGAAACATCAAAAGGCTCTTCTGCATCTATTCCAGCATTTGGAGAAGCGGTTACATTGCGCACCGTATTTCCGCAGGCTTCGCGAAGGGTAATATCATCCTGTTCGAGCTTTGCCCAAAGTTCTGGTGTGCGGTCTAAACTTACATAGTGGATCTGGATATCCTGACGGGTAGTTAAGTGCAGGTTACCACTTCCGTACTCATCGGCAATATCAGCAATACGCAATAACTGTTTAAAAGTTACCTTACCAAACGGCAACTTAATACGCACCATCTGCACACCCGGCTGCCTTTGTCCGTAAACACCACGGGCCAAACGCAGACTTCTAAACTTTTCGTCGTGAATGGTTCCATCCCTGAAAGCTTTAATCTTATTCTCCAAATCGATAATGTCCTGCTCGACAATCGGATTTTCGAGTTCTGTTCTGAAACTTTGCATATGTGTTGTTAGCTAATTCTAAAAATGCCTCCCTTTCACCGGGAAGCATTCCATGTTTTATACCAAAAGTGATCTGTAGGTTCCAATTATTGCGTTTTGCAACAGCACATCATCTGTACAGCAGTTAACTTTTCAGGCATAAAACTGAAATTTATATGCCAAATATATAAAGTATATAGGAATAGTAGTAATTTATTATGAAAAAATTTACATAGAAGAAACGTCATTTCGACTGGAGTGCAGCGAAATGGAGAAATCTGTAAATTAAATTCTTAAATTGGGGTAACTGAAAACTACAAATTGCTAACTGCCAACTGATTTAGTATGCTTAAACCTATCAGGTTTTAGAAACCTGATAGGTTTTTACGCGGTTCAGGGTAACAGACCATTAGGAGAAAGTTTTAAAAACTATAAATTAACGATATCGACTTTTAGGTTATCTTCCCTGCCGATTACATCTGCAATGCTGGTTTCGGTTAAGACCTTGAGCGTAGCATCTCTAACATCAATAAAAGCACTTCTGATTCCACAAGTTTTCTCATCTACACACTCATCACATTTGTGGTAAAAGTTTAAACTCGCACAGGGAACCATGGCGATCGGCCCATCGGTTACACGCATTACATGTACCAAAAAGATTTCTTCAGGTTTTTTGTTGAGGCTATAACCGCCTCCGGCACCTTTTTTACTATATAGAAAGCCTGCGTTACGCAAATCGAGCAGAATCTGCTCCAAAAACTTTTTAGGGATATGCTCCTCCTCTGCAATTTTCGAAATCTGCATGGGTGGTTTATCTAAATTTTTGCCCAACGCTACAAGCGCTTTTATGGCATATTTTGTCTTTTTGGATAGCATATTTGTACAAAGCTAATAAAAGAAAGTAAATTATAAAATATGCAACAGGAAGTTGATTTTAATTCCTCCTGCTATCATATTGATAAATATAATCCAGAATAATAATCATTGCTTTAATCAAACGGGCGTAAAAATAACTTCATCATTAAACAGAAAGTCAATTATCAACGTTTAAAATCTACTTTTGCGCACCATTCTGAATTGCAGATTTAATCATGAAAAGAAAACTCAATCTATTGCCGCTCATCATCATTGCAATTATATTTTTTGCCCTTAACGCTTATGTTTTATCTGGCCTGGGTGCAATCAGTCCATCCAGCTTATTAAGCCCCATTTTCTGGGTATTTATTACCGGTTTAACTTTTGCCCTATTTTTTGCCATTCAGCAAATGCGGATCCAGGGCATCAATAAGTTTTTCCAGATCGTCAGCCACACTTTCCTGATTGTTTTTGCCGCAGAAATTGTATTCGCCTTTTTTCTGCTGCTCGGCGATGTTTTCCGATTATTGATTGCAGTTGCTATTAGTTTTGAATCAGGTGGATTTCATATCGCTGCCCGAAACAATTACTGGGTAGATTTTGCTTTTATAATGTTCTGTTTAACCATTGCCCTGTTTGCTTATGGCATTACCCAGGGAAAATATGCTTACCGCGTAATTAAACATACTTTATACTTTGATGACCTGCCTGTAAGTTTTGATGGTTTCACCCTAACGCAAATTTCCGATATACATGCGGGAAGTTTTACCAATCCAAAAGCCGTTCAAAAAGCGATTGATATGATTAATGCGCAAAAAAGTGATCTTTTTGTGTTTACAGGCGATCTGGTCAATAATGCCGCATCAGAAATTGTACCTTACATAGGCCATTTTTCGCAGATTAAAGCACCATTCGGACAGTTTTCTATTTTAGGAAACCACGATTATGGCGATTATATCAAGTGGCCTACAGAAGCAGATAAAATACAGAACCTGAACCGATTAAAAGCGTACCACAATGAACTTGGCTTTAAACTTTTACTGGATGAACATGTAGAACTGCATAAGAACGGCGAAAAAATTATATTAGCTGGAATAGAAAACTGGGGAATTGGTTTTGGAGAACGTGGTGATCTGAATAAGGCCTTACAGAATACCAGTGTTACCGATTTCAAGATTTTGCTCTCGCACGATCCTTCGCACTGGGATGCACAGGTAAAAAATTATCCCTCTAAAATTAACTTATCCCTTGCCGGGCACACCCATGGCATGCAGTTTGGCATTGAAGCTTTTGGGATTAAATGGAGTCCGGTAAAATACCGTTACAAACACTGGGCAGGCATTAAGACCGAAAATGGCAGGTTTTTAAATGTAAACAGGGGTTTTGGTTTTCTGGGTTTTTCAGGCCGGATCGGGATCTGGCCAGAGATTACGGTGATAGAGTTGAAGAAGAAATAAACAACAAATGCCCCGAGCTGGGGGATTTGTTGTCTACGCAATCGTCATTCCCGCGCCGGCGGGAATCTTATGCAAGTAACAAGTCCGGCTAAAGTATTACGATTCCCAATCAAGTTGGAAATGACGAACGCAAACGTCGTGGTCTGTGTCCCCACAGAACACTCGGAATAAACATCTTGATTGGTCAGTGAGACACCAACCAAGTAATTCATTTGAAGGTGCAGTCAGACGTTGCCATCTGACTTTGGGTAAATCGAGCGATTGATGAAATCAAATAAACCTTCTCTTTTCCAGATTAATATCGGCCATAAAATAATATGGATCGCCAGTTTGAGCGGATTGCAAAACAATTAAAAACCCAAAAGCTCTTGAAGTTAAATCTGTTCAGACCGATTTCTTCGTTTTACTGCGCTTTAGTTGAAAGAACCACAATATTATTTTAACTAAAAAGATAGTTTATCTATTAAAATCGTTATCTTGCTTTAAATTACCTGGTGGAATGAAAACATTATTATTTATCTTTTTGTCGATGCTGTTATTTGAAACGCCGACCATTGAGAAAGACCGTGATCACTGGAAACCATATTATACAGACACCGCTCCTGCAAAAACAGCCGATCAATGGTTTTTACCCTTTGATGTAGCTAACCGTAAGAAGATAGATAACATTAAAATCATCAGCATTTTTGGCGATCACCGCGACAGTTATGTTAAAGGCCATATTCACACGGCTATTGATATCAATCCTGCTCAACCAAAAAGTAAACTTGTTGGTGTTTATGCCATGGCCAACGGAGTAGTTTGTTCTGTACATTTAGGGGAAAACCAACGTACCGTAGTGGTCAAACATAAACTGCCTAATGGCCAAACGATGTTCACTTCTTATAAACACCTGAAAGAGATTTATGTAAGCAATGGTCATCAGGTGGATCAGAATACCAAACTGGCCAGGTTATTTACACCGCAGGAAAGTAAAAAGTATGGAGGCGATTATCACCACCTCCATTTAGAAATCCGGAAAAAATTTGATGATTATGGCTGTGCCAGCTGGTTAACCTTTAATAAGCTACAACTGAACGAACGGTTTTACAATCCCCAAAAGTTTATGAAGGAATATGTTAAATAAAGATATTGTGAACGGTCTACTTCAGATTTCTTTGTAAATTTTACCGCGTAAATAACAAGTTACTTCCACCTAAAAATAAAACTCTAGCTTAAGATACGATCCAACACCGCTTCAGAAGCGGCTTCACAAAAATCGATTCCTGAATAGTCCGGATTATAACCACCGATGTATGGAACGGCCATGATATAAATTCTTTCATTCGCCTCACCAGCCTCATCAACCACCTGAAAATGATCGTTGATGGTAATACCGGGGACAGTTAAAAGATAATCATCGCCCTTTTTGATTACTAAATCATTGTGTTTCATTTCTTCCTCCCCTATTTCGGCAGTTTTGAATTTTAGTGTCGCCGGACTAATAGTCTTATTGCTGATTAAGCTTTTAAAAGGAAAATCATCAAAAGAAAGATGGGGCTGGCCAATACAGTCGATAAAGGTATCGAAATGGACGGTTACCTTTTTACCATCAACCTTGTAATGATAATCTGCGCCGCCAGTTGTTAAAGGCTCTACATCTGCCTGATCGCCAACGGCAACAATGCTTAATACGCCCGCATCATGAAGGGCCAAAAGCTCTCTGCACGAACTTTGGGGAACAAATGCAATTACAATAGAGATGAGTGGCATCAAAACTTTTTGCAGGCGTTCCATATCTTCTGCCGAAAGGTATTTTGCAGGGTAGTTCATGGCGAAGCTTAAAATGGCGAGTGCTTCTTTCCAGTAGATGGATTTCCTTTTCTCAATGGATTTTTCTGCTTCTTCATATTCTTTCTTAAACAGATCGAATGGTTCCATTTTTTCACGATAATCCATCATGGCACCTACAAACTCCTCAAGGTTCATGTCTTTGATTTTTTTATAAAAAACAGGATCTTTTTCAACGAACATCTGTTTAAAATTCTTTTCAAATACATAATCCAATGGCAAAAAGCCTCCATTTTCTTTAATGCTTTCCTGAATTTCGGCCTTACTCAGCGTCTCTTCTTTACCCAAATGGGAATCTTCCAGATGGAACCTCACCGCTGGCAATAACCCACTGCGTGAGTGCATTACGATTTTAAAACCTTCGCTGGCTAACTGGTAAGAATAGGTACCATCTTCGTTAGTTGTAAACTTTCCGTTTTGCCGCGCCAGGGTTCTTAAGGCATCAATGGCAGTTAATGATGAACCCATAATACCTACGGTGTGGTTCACTTCTAATGCAATCTTTTTTGGCGGATATGGCGAATCGAAATAACCAGGAATTTTTCCTTCATATTTTTGAGGCCAATTATGACCAGTACAAATAATTACAAGATCGAAACGAATTTTATTTTGTCCTTTAATGCTCACCGCAACCTGCTGATCTTCAGAAACATCAACAATATCATCAACCACACAATTTAAGTGTACATCAGTTTTAATACCTTTATTTTCTGCAACTTCTTTTAATAAGTTAAACTGGGCAGAAAGGTATTCACCAAAAAACAATCTTGGCAATACCTTGTATTCGTTAAATTTATCCTCATCGATATCAAACTTTTTTAAAATCTCTTTTGGTGCAATTTTTACCCAATCTTCAATAGAGTTGAATATAATCGGAATTTCATTATCGGATACGTTGGTAATGTGTTCTACATTTGCCCCTTCAGCACTATAAGGCATACCCGCCCCCAAGTAGCCTTTGCGTTCGAATATTTCTATTTCGAAATTGGGAACTTCAGATTCAATTAATCTTTTATACATGAACAAGCCGCTCGGGCCGCCACCAATAATGGCAATTTTCTTTTTTGCAGTTTTCGTATCCATTTGTAACAGATACAATCTAAAAAAAAGAAAATTGTTTGGATTGTTTGTTAATAAGTTAACAAGTCAGGGTTCAGAGGTCCGGAGATTTAGGTTGTGAAATTAGGACGTCCTTTAGACAGCAATGTAGAAATTTTTTAACCTGCTATGATAGATCCCTCTCCTAAACATTCAGGGCCACGGTAAAGATTAAGAAAATATAGTTAAAGTCTCTCTTCAAATCATGTCCTGCGTGCCTGCTCGATGCGCGCTGTGGCTACAAACGAAGAAAATCTTAAAATTTAAGAACCTATTTAGCTTAATTCTGTTAAAAAAGATGAGTTTTATTACCAGATTGAATTTTGAATGATAGATTGCCGGAAGGCATTAATGAACTAATACACCAATGAACGAATTAAAACTATATATGATTTTACTGGGTTCAAAAGCCCCGAAACGAAATGTAGAACAGCACGACTATTTTTTTGGCATTGCCCATTCGCTAAAAGATCTGGTGCCCCAGATTAAGGCATTTTGGCCGGGGACGGGCACCAGCCTGCATATTGATGGCTGGAGGGAAGTGAATAAGGTGGATGATTATGAAATCAGCATCGGGTTACGTGACGAGCATACCTTACCCTCGCTCCACAAATTGTTCTTTATTAACCTTGGCGGCTATCTAACTAATCAGTTATATGAGCAGCATCATATTGTACTATCGGTACATGATGAAAGGGCCAAAGCCATACAGGAAGCAAAGAAAACGGTGTTTTTTAAAACCAATTCGATAAAAGGTGCCAATTCGCATATCGACGAAAAATATGGCATTGATGTAGACGATATTTATAAAATTGAAGACATTTTAAGCGATGAATCGAAACAAAAATACCATATAGAGATCAAACCATCATCAGGACATTTACCTGAAGATGAAATTCATTTAGGCTATTTTAAACTGGATAAGCTGTAACTATTTCCGCGCAAGCATTTTTAACCATCTTACCAGATCTACAGCAGCCTTATCATTTTCAAAACCCATCTCTTTTGGCAAACGGCCATTAACGTATTCGTCGTACAACCACGGATCGGCAATGGCCACCACATTACCCTTGCCATATTTAGCATGGGCAATAACCTTTGCACCGGCTTTATTTTTTAATACCGGCTTAGCAGCGCCTTTGGTTTCAATAGCGCAAATATCCTTCATAAATATTTTTTGCGCCGTTTTAAACACCGGGTTATTTTTGATAACAATAGCGCCATCCTCAAAATGATTATCATCAATAACATGATTTTGCATGTCATCGGTAAAGTGCATGCCAAACACCTCTGCCAATTTATTAAAATGCGGCAATTCTACGTTGGCACTATCATTGGCAAACATGACCAATACACCTCCTTGTTTTACCCAGGCAGCAATTTCGGCAATATCTGAAGCCTGAATATAATTTGGTTTCGGATTTTCCTTAGGGCGGTCGGGATCTACAATCAAGTATACTTCGCTTCCTTTTAACTTGGTTGCAGTTGGTGCAGTTTCAAGCGAATCCAACTTAAATCCTTCCTTTTTAAATATACTGCCTAAAATAGAAAAACCACTCATTGCCTGCTCACCCCACAGATAGTGAAACCGAACCTCTTTACCGTTCTTATCTGTACGGGTTTCACGATTGAAAAAATAATCTAGAGTAACTGTTTGTGAACTTGCCTTGATAGAAGAAAAAATTAAAATGGAAAGTATGCAAGCCCTAAAAAGCATTTTCATAAATATATCAGGTTAATTGTAATCAACCAAAAGTATAAAATTTAACGATAACAAAACTGCAATGATGAGCACATAAACATACTTTTAATCCTAAAACCGATTTTCTATCAAGCTAAATTGATGTAAAAAACAAAAATACTCGCCGCGGCTGAAGTGCTAAAATAGGTCAGAGCCAATGCATATAATCTTGCTCTGTATCATTTTTTCTCTTGTTAACTTTAAGACGCTTTTTCAAAAAAGCCACTAAAAAGAATGTAATGATCAGAAAAGTAGCACCTACCTGCGCTATATTTTCCAAGTCGAGATCTGACATATTGTTTATCGTATAAGTTTAACCATTAATTTATCTTTAACTGTTCGCCTTTTGCCTCTATAGCTGAAGAACTACAGGCCATCAAGCCCTGCGGAACCTTTGGTGCTATCCAGGTAGATTTGGGCGGTAAAAATCCGCCCTTTTCTGCCACCGTTATAAATGCATCGGCGGTCATTGGAAAAAGTGAAAAACCAATTGCGTTTTCATCGCCTTCTAGTTCAGCAAGAAATTGCACCCATTTGCAATCCGGGAAACAAATCAGCCTCTCGTCATCCTTGGGCTTATGAATACCCAGCACAGGAGCAAGAATGTAATCCTGTAAAATCACCGTATCGGGCATTGCAGACAAAGCAGAGACGCCATTTAGATCCAATTGATACCACTCTCCTTTAAAAAAGAGACCTATCCTATTTTTCCGATCGGGCTTGTAAGGTCTATTATTTGGAATTTTGGAGATATAATAATGTGTTTTCAGTTTTTCCATAAACGAGGAGCAAGAAGTATCTGTACCTGTAATCATTCTGTGAAAGGCACTAATGGAAATCATGTCAGCAGAAACCAATAGCGAACTGATCTGCTGAGGCCTGCTTTGCTGCAAAGCAAAGGCAGCTTCCAAACGGTGATGCCCATCGGCCAGATAAAGCGAGTTAAAATTTTTAAATTTCTCAACAAATTGTTCAATCAGCTCTTCTTCCGATACCTGATATAGGAAATGCCCCATTTGCGACCATTCATTTTCCAAAGGTTTTCTCGTACGCACCACAAATTCGATCAGCGCATCTAAGGTTTTATCTTTTTTATGTACCAATAAAATCGGAGATTTCTGAATGGACTTACCTTTCCGATCGACCATAATCGACGCTACTTTTGATGATAAGGTTTCTTCATGCCTTTTTATGGTGTTTTCTGGTGTCAGACTAAGATCAATAGCCGCCCAAATTCCCCTCATCACACCGTTTTCACCAAGGAACTCATAAATATAAATTGCAGGCAGATCATTTAAAGCACATCCGAAAAGATTGAGCAGGTCTTCAAATGACGGCTGTTCATTTTTATGCAATTTATCGTTTGCCTGATTGGTAATCAATAGTTCAAACAGGTCTTTACCAGGCTGTAGTGCTTTTAATGGAGCGATTTTTATCATCTTTAATAGATTATTCGAGTTCAAGCGCTATCTTCCCGCTATATTCTTTTTCAAAAGTGGCCATGGCGTCCACCAATATTTCAACACTTGATAGCGGAAGTGCATTGTAAAGCGAAGCCCTAAATCCGCCAACGGTTCTATAACCTTTTATGCCCACAATTCCCTGGTCTGCAGCAAATTTTAAGAAACCGGCTTCCACTTCTTTATTAACCGCCAAAAAAGTAACGTTCATCCGCGATCGATGTTCAACATCGGCGGTTCCATGAAACAGTGGGTTTCGGTCTATTTCAGCATACAACAATTTTGCCTTTGCTATATTTTTTTGTTCAATTCCACTTACACCACCCTGATCTTTAAGCCACAATAAATTAAGCATGGCTACATATATCGAAAAAACCGGCGGGGTATTGTACATGCTCATGTTATCTCGGAAGATCCGGTAATCCATCATGGAAGGGATTTCTTTTTTTGCCTGGTTGATAAACTCATTTTTAGCGATAACCAGTGCCATACCGGCAGGACCCATATTTTTTTGGGCACCTGCATAAATGAGATCAAAATCGGTGATGTTGATTTCTCTTGAAAAAATATCGGACGACATATCGCATATGAGCGGTGCACCTCCTTTTGGGAAATCAAACATTTCAGTTCCCTCAATGGTATTATTTGACGTGCAGTGCAGGTATGCCACTTGCTTATCATAATTTAAATCAACCGGGATATAGGTATAATCTTTATCTCCAGAAGAAGCGCACACCTCTATTTCACCAAACAAACGCGCTTCTTTAATGGCTTTTTGCGCAAAATACCCCGTATCCAGATAAGCCGCTTTTTTTCCTTTGTCCAAAAAATTCATCGCAACCATAGCAAATTGCGTACTGGCCCCGCCCTGTAAAAACAGTATCGAATAGTGATCGGGGACAGCCAATAACTCGCGAACCAAAAGCTGGGTTTTAAGTACTACATCTTCAAATTCCGGCGACCGATGGGAAACTTCCAAGATAGATAACCCCATCCCTCTCCAATTGATTACGGCCCTGGCAGCTTGTTCTATTACAGATGGCGGCAATATACATGGGCCGGCACCAAAGTTGTGTTTTTTGTGCATAAAAGAAGAATATTCGGTTAGGATCAATTACACTGTAAAGATCAGTAGTTAAGTACATTATATGGTAACAACCTGTTTTTTTGGTAAAAATTATTTTTTACCCAACCCTCGACATGCTAAAATTTGGTTTCACCTGTTCATTGGATAAACGAACAGAATATAATTTTTACTGATCCTCCGAAATCCTTAATATTATCGTAAAAAATACACTAAGTAGTTTTTTAAATAAATATCAAAAATCAATTATATACAACTTAATTTAACTATTTTTAAGCTTTACAAAAGCAAAAAAAATAAAAAAAAATATACACTAAGTATTAACATGCAACCTCCAAAAGTTGACCAGACAGATATCGAAATCCTTAACCTTTTACAACGTGATGGACTATTAACCTATAAAGAAGTTTCCGGAAAACTAAGGAAAAGCATGACCCATATTGTAGAACGAATTAAAAAACTGCGAACAAATGGTTATATTAAATCAACAGTTGCCCTGGTAGACATTGATAAATTGAGGTCGCATTTTATCGCTTTTCCGCATATTCAACTTACCATGCATTCGGAAGATATTGTGAAAGCATTCAAGATGGAGATGGATAAATATCCCGAGGTGATGGAATGTTATCATCTTACCGGGCATTTTGATTTTATGCTTAAAGTAGCTATGCCCGATATGGTTTCTTATAACCATTTCCTGAGGGAGAATATCGGTTCTTTGGCTTATGTAGGTAACATACAGAGTTTTTTAGTACTGAATCAATCAAAAGCTGAAACCGCATATGCGTTATAGTTCATTAGACATTGGTTGAGTGGCCATTGGTTAAGCGTGGGAGCATATGGTATCCGCATATCCATTCCCCTCTCCCAGAGGGGTGTCCGCAGGACGGGGTGTTTTGGAAACATGTAAAGACATATCACCTGACAGATGGTAACATCTGGCAGCACAGAAATCTGCTGCTTCCAAGCTTTAATTACTGAATGATCTAAACCTGTCAGATGTTAATACAAAAACAGCGAACCTGGAATCCAACACTGTTTCTGAAATGTCATCCTGAGGGATAATTTATGATATAAAAATCAATATGATTGACGTTTTTTCCTTCGCACAATTCTTGCCTCGGCTCACCGCCGCCGAAGGGCTCTTACTTTTTGGCATCAAAAAGTAACAAAAAATGCCGGCTGAAAATTTTTCTTTTAAAGCCAGTGCTATGGTTAGAACAGTGCAGTCCGAAAAATTTATTAGGCCGGTTTTAAGTAGAACGGTGATACGGTGCTATGGCCTGGCTATACGGAAATGCATGATGCCGCATTCTGCTCATTAATAGATGATTACAAAATAACGTCAATGGTAGTGCAACTAAGGAACTTTTATTGAATTATTATCTTTTAAAAGATTTGCGTCGCAGAGCCTCCGGGTTCTTAACTGCGTTCAGAATGACAACAGTTATGTGTTCTTTATGAAAATCCGCATGGATATTACCGGCTATTCAAACTTTGGAAACTGTCAAGCACTAACTGTTAATCCCCATAGCGTATAGAATGATATTTACCCCGAACTTCGTATTGTCTTCCGCTAAAAAACGTTTGTTCCTGAAATCATAATCCCACTCGCAACCATAATCTTTATTACTATACAACACGCCTATCCTGTTGTTAATGGTAATGGCCTTCAGGTAATCATGTACCAGATCATCACCCCAGCCATTCAGCTCAAAAGATGTTGTTGGCGGTCCCTTTTCGAACTTGAAGAAAGCATTGTAAATACCGTGGTTATTGGGGATTTTCTTTAAAGCCTGAGGTCCAAAAAGGTTACCCATCTGCGTTTCAAATGAGCGGGCAAACAAGCCATCAATATCGTGGTTGCAATCGTCAACAAAAACGAAGCCCCCGTTGTGTACATAGGTTTTAAAATTTAGGGCTTCCTGCTGTGTAAACTGAACCAGCTTATGCCCGCTTAAATAACAAAAGGGATATTTAAACACATCGCGACTACTCAATTCAACAATTTTCTCTTCCTCATCTAATGGAATGGTAGTATACTCCAACAGCGAATTTAACAGATTAGATGGCATACGCTGATCGGTATCCCAGTCGCCTGAATTATATTTTAACCTCGCAAATGTAAATTTAGCTCTTCGCACAGCCTAAAATTACCTTCATTTTTCATTATTTGCGCTTTCTGCCCAAATTATCTTGTAAATTTTTTGATATTCTTTTCACAAGTTTAAAACTATGTATCAATATGAGCTATATTGAAGCACAATATCATTGTATTAAAAAAATCAACCATTTTGGAGCGTTCAGAAAGCAACCTAAAAATATTGATCGATAAGATCTCCCTGTTAAAAAGCGAAATACAGAAAGTAATTGTTGGTCAGGATGTAATTATTGAAGAAATCCTGATTGCCTTGATGGCAGGCGGCCACTGTTTACTTGAAGGTGTACCGGGTTTGGCGAAAACTTTGATGGTAAGAACCCTATCGGAAGCGCTGGCTCTTTCGTTTAGGAGAATACAATTTACGCCCGATTTAATGCCGACTGATATTGTGGGCACCGAGATACTGGAAGAAGACCATGTCACCGGAAAGCGGTTCTTCAAATTTAATAAAGGGCCATTATTTGCCAATATTATTCTGGCTGATGAGGTAAACAGGACTCCGCCAAAAACCCAATCAGCTTTATTAGAGGCCATGCAGGAATTTGAAGTAACCTATGGCGGACAAACTTACCCTTTAGATCGCCCATTTTTTATCCTCGCTACCCAAAACCCTATTGAACAGGCCGGTACTTATCCACTACCTGAAGCACAGTTAGACCGTTTCCTGTTATACATCAAGATTGGCTACCCTACCGCAGCAGAAGAAACACAGATTTTAAGCAGCACCACAGGTAGCAAAAAAGCCACAATCAATCCGGTTATCGGTGCAGAAGAAATCAAAGAACTTCAGGCCATTACCCGTGAAGTAAGCATTAGCGATGACCTGATTACTTATGTTAGCGAAATGATCCGTGCTACCCGTCCAGAAACCACGACGGTAAATTTCGTAAAGGAATGGGTACGCTGGGGAGCAGGTCCGCGTGCAGGGCAAGCCTTAATTTTAACTGCTAAGGCAAGGGCATTATTTAAAGGCCGGTATGCAGTGATTTTGGAAGATTTACAAACGATGGCTTATCCCGTACTGCGTCATAGGGTATTAATGAACTTTAAAGCAGAAGCTGAAAATGTTTCATCAGACAACGTAACTGACGAACTGATCAAGGCCATTTCGAAACCAAAAGCCAATATTTAATGAGTAAACTGCTCGATCCTAAAATATTGATGGCCATTAAAGACCTATCCTTATCGGCAAAAATGACGATTGATGGTTTTATGAATGGCATTAACAAAAGTACCGTAAAAGGTGCAGGGTTGGAGTTTAGCCAATATAGAAGTTATCAGCCCGGCGATGATTTGCGCTCGCTCGACTGGAAAATGTTTGCCCGGTCAGATCGCTATTATATTCGCGAATCGGAAGTGGAAACTAATATTGCCTTGCGTATATTAATAGATGCAAGCGCCTCGATGAGCCATAGTGATGGCGATTTTAGTAAAATAGATTATGCCCGTTATCTCACGGCTTCTTTAGCCTTCCTGGCCAGTTTACAGGGCGACGCCGTTGGCTTATACGTATTGAAAAGTGCGGGCATCTATGCTATGGCGGCGAAGCAGGATTACCAACATTTGGCCAGGTTGTTTTATCAGCTGGAGCAGATTAAAGCTGAAGGCCACTTTACCAAACCCATTCATTACACCGAATTATTTGCCAGCACTCAAAAACGCGAATTGCTCATTTTTGTGACCGATCTTTATCAAACTAATGATGAGATTTTTAAATTGCTGGACACCTTAAATACACTTCGGCACGAAATTGTAGTTTTTCATGTGTTAGCCAGGAATGAACTTGAGCTTGATTTTAAAGGCTATAGCACTTTTGAAGACCTGGAAACGGGCGAAACGATTCAGATTGACCAGGAAAAAGCAAGACAGCGCTATAAGAGCAAACTTGCAACTTATTTAGCCGAAACCAGAGCTAAAATGCTCGACAGAAGAATTTTTTACCGCACCATTTCTACCCACGAACCTTTAGATGAGGCTTTAAGAGATTTTTTAAAACAAAGAAGTAAACTAAGAATTTAAACATTGCATTTTCTATCTCCCATAGGTTTATTGGCACTGGCCGGACTAATTGTTCCGCTCATTATACACCTGTGGAATGTTAAACAAGGCAAAACGCTTAAAATTGGTAGCATAGCACTGCTTGGTGAAAGTTCGAAGGCGAGCGCTAAAAGCTTTAAAATCAACGATTGGTTATTATTCTTACTTCGCTGTTTGCTCTTGGGAATATTGGCTTTTTCGCTTGCAAAGCCGTATTTGAAAAAAATAATCCCGACTGAAAAGGAAACCGGATGGATTTTGCTTGATAGCGCTACTTTTAAAGAGGTTTTCAAATCAAATAAAAATACAATCGATTCACTGCTCAACAAGGGTTATGAAATCCACGATTTTAACGTAGGTTTTAAAGCATTAACGTTAAAAGACACTGCTGAACATCAATCTGAAAAGTTCGATAATATTGACTATAGTGATCTACTTCATGCTGCCAATCAGTTTATACCTGCAGGTGCGAGCGTTTATCTCTTCGCCGATCGGCGCCTGACCCGTTTTGGAGATGAATTACCAACCCTTCATTACCAATTGAACTGGATCCCCTTAAATCAAACCGATACCCTAAGCAGCTGGATTGCCGGATATGCCTGGAAGAAATATGAAGCAAAATCGAATCCATCCAATACCACCTACCAGGATTTACATTCAGGAGACGAAGTACCTATAAAAATTGCCATACATCAGGCTTCCGGAACTCCAGATGGAAAATATGTTATTGCAGCCTTAAAGGCAATTGGCAGTTTTACCAACCGGAAAATCGTCATCAATCCGCCCGCAGAAAAAGCTGACATTGGTTTTTGGCTATCAGGTGATGCTGTAGCTGCAAATTTCAAATCTTCCATTACAACAAATGGAACCTTATTTCAATATGAAAACGGGAAAATAATTGAAGAGCCTTCCTTTATCAAACTGGATGGCCGCCATATTAAATTGAGTAAAAGAATGGCTTCGCCGGGTAGCGCTGAAAAAATATGGACGGATGGTTTTGGAAATGCTATTTTAACAGAAGAAAAAACCAAAACTTTACATATTTTCCACTTTTACAGTCGGTTTAATCCGCAGTGGAATGGTTTGGTTTGGGATGGTTTGTTTGTAAAAGCATTAATGCCAATAGTAATCAGTACAGAAAACACCGCAGACTTTGGTTTTGAAAACAACGCTGCCGATCAGCGACGTCTATCTGCCAGGCGAACCGTTGACTTTCAATCCGGCGACATCCGATCCACTTCAAAAAACACTCAGAATGTGCTGCTTCAACCTTTATTCTGGGCAGTTGCCTTATTGATCTTTGTTACCGAACGGATTTTATCATTCAGAAAAAAAACAGCCGATGTTAAACACTGAAGGTAGGAATTGGATCACTAATTTAAGGATAAAATGGATTAGCTTTTATCTGATTGGCATGGTTTCTATTGCCCTGGCTACTGCTTTGGTTTTATCTTTTATTTGCGTTTACCCGCTGCATTATTCTCCATGGTTTTTTGCGATTATTTTTCCTGTTGTGCTCGGCATCTTATTGTACATCAAACCGATTTGGAGAACCACCGATCAGGATATCACGCGTTTTCTGAATAACCGATATCCCGAGCTGGAAGAAAGCGCTGATCTGCTGCTGCAAAACGAGGCTGAATTATCCCTACTGCAACAATTGCAACGCAGCAAAATCGAAAACATCATTCCTAAACTAGCGCAGCCAAAAGAACCTTTAAAGAAATTATATGCTGGCTTGCTCATCCTTTTAGCAGGCTTACTAATCAGTTTTGCAATTACTCAGATACCATTACGCCATAATGATTCTTTAAAAGACCGCGAAAAGGCGAATCAAATTCTGCCGATTAAAGAAAATATACCCGCAGAAATCTCCGATTTCAGCGCCACCGTTATTCCGCCACCTTATACCGGAAAAGGAGAAAGGAATCAAAAGCAGTTTACCGTTAATGCCGAGACCGGTGCCCGGATAGATTGGAAAATAGAAACGAATATTGGCATCAAAAAGTTGAGCCTTGTTTTTAACAATACTGAAATTATTCTATTAAAGGCTCTGAACAAGGCACATACACGATGGACTGTCAGCAAAACCATCAGCAAATCTGGTTTTTATCAGCTGGATCTTGATGGTAAAAAATCAGATCTCTATCAGATTGAAGCGATTCCAGACCTAGCGGTTACAATCAAAATTACCCAACCAAAACAGCACACCACTATCGACATTGGTCAGCCACAAAAAATCAATCTAAAAGTATTGCTTACTGATGATTATGGCATTAACGATGCTTTTATATCGGCTACCATGGCCAGCGGCAAGGGTGAGGGTGTGAGTTTTACTGAGAAAAAACTATCATTTGACACCAATTTTGGCAATAGGAAGACTATCGCACTGGAAAAATTGATTGATTTGAAAAACCTCGGCATTAAACCAGGCGATGAACTTTACTTTTTTATCAAAGCAATGGACAACCACGGCCAATCGAGCCGTTCGGATGTGTATTTCGTTTCCATTGTAGACACTACTGAATTAATGAGTTTAGCTGGAATGACAAATGGTGTTAACCTGGTTCCTGAATATTTCAGAAGCGAAAGGCAGATCATTATTGATACCGAAAAATTATTGAAAGAAAAATCATCGATACCTGTACAAACTTTTAAAAACAAAAGTAATGAAATAGGTATTGACCAAAAGCTTTTGCGCCTGCGTTACGGGCAGTTTTTGGGCGAAGAAAACGAAACTGAAATTGGTGGCGACCATGACGATCACGATGGCCATACGGAACACAAGGCTGAGGGTGAAAAATTTGGTGATGTAACAAGCATTATGGACAAATACGCCCATAAACATGATATTGCAGAAGACGCTACCTTTTTTGAACCTGAAATAAAAGCACAATTAAAAGCTGTTTTAACTGAAATGTGGAATGCTGAACTCCGTTTGAGAACTTATAAGCCACAAGAAGCTTTGCCTTATGAATATAAAGCGCTCAGGTTACTGAAAGATCTGCAACAGAAATCACGCGCTTATGTGGCCAAAACAACCGTAAAAACGGCAGCATTAAAACCCGAAAAGCGCTTAAGTGGTGAACTGGATAAAATTACCCAGCCCGTGCAAAAAATGACCTTTGAGCAAAAGGAAAAGAGAATTGCCACACTCAAGATAGCACTTGCAAGGTTGGAAAGCAGAAAAACAGGCAGGAAATTTACTGAACAAGATCAGTTCTTACTTAACCAGACAGAAAAATACCTGATTGGCGCCTCAGCAGATCATCCTGCTACTTATTTAACTGCACTTAGCAGTTTAAGGAAGTTAATCACAGGCAATAAATTGATAATTAATGATATAGGCCTGGTGCAACGGGCCATACAAAAAATGATCGGCCCCGAAGGTGCAAAACCACAGATGCAAAATGCCGGTGCAGCCTCGGCTCTGTATCAGAGCTATTTTAAAAACCTCAATAAAACAGACAGATAGCTATGGAATTTAAATATATCGCTATACTGGCTGGGCTGTGTTTACTGGCTTTTTTACTTTATAAAGAGGCACACAGGTTTAATAAAGCACGATTGATCTGGAGGATTTTGGCTAACATTATTGCGGTAAGCTGTTTTGTGCTTTTAATTGTACCCATCAGGTACAAAACGAGCAGGCCACAAAATACAGACGAAGTTATTTTAATCACCCAAGGCACTCATCCGGATTCGACTACCAACCTAAAGGGGAAGAAATACGCACTTTCCTCCGCGAACCTGAAAAACACAAATGTTATAACCATTCCAGATCTTCCTTATTTCCTAAAATCAAATCCAAATATCCGGAAACTGAAACTTTATGGCTATGGGTTAAACAAAGCCGAATTAGCACAACTAAAAGGGTACCGGGTCAGCTTCCATCCTGCTGCAAATCCCACCGGAATCATCGCTGCCAACTGGCCTGGCAAATTAAAAACAACCGAAGTATGGCAGGTTCAGGGTACTTACCAGAACTCAGGAATGGAGCCAGTTAAACTTTTGCTCAAAGGCTTAGGCAAAACCGTAGATTCAATCGAAATCGGTGCAAAATCGAGTAAAACCTTTTCCTTTAAAACTACGCCAAAACACACAGGAAAAGCTGTTTATGAACTGGTTAGTTTGCAGAAAACCGATACACTGGCAAAAGAACCGGTTCCGATGCAAGTTGGTGATGAAACACCAATGAAAGTCTTGATCATGGCCTCTTTTCCAGATTTTGAGTATAAATTTCTAAAAAACTGGCTCTATCAAAATCAGTATCAAGTAGCTTTCAGAAGTCAGATCAGTAAAAACAAATATGCCTTCGATTTTCTCAATCTTGATAGTTTAAACCTGACAAGGATCAGTAGCTCATCCTTAAAAAAATTCGACATCCTGATTATTGATGAAGAAGAATTAGCTGCTATCAGTCCTGATGAAAGATCATCAATAGCACTTGCTGTTAAAAACGGACTGGGTTTATTGATCAGGGTCGCTAATTTAAAAGCTTCAACAACACTTGGCAGCAGGTTTAGCAGATTTGAATCATCCGCCCTGAAAGGGAAACTGCTCAATTTAAAACTTCCTGAAGATAATTCTAAACTTACTGCCTTACCAATTGAACAAGGATTATTTTTAAAGCCTGAATATACAGATCAGCCTCTTATTTTAGATACCAGTGGAAAAACACTGGTCAACAGTAATATCGACGGTTATGGCAAAGTACTGGCCTCTACACTTTCGTCTACCTTCCACTGGTTACTTTCAGGAAAAAAAAATGATTATGCCGCCTATTGGTCAGCACTTTTAGCCAGTGCAGCAAGAAAAAGAAATAATGTGCTAACTGCCGACATTTTTCCTCAATTCCCTGCAATTAATCAAAAGATGAAGATTATCGCAGATCTGGCAGCATCCGGCCAGGTACCAACATTAAAAATCGATAGCATTTTACTCAGTCCACGGCAAAACATGGTGCTTCCTTTCCAGTGGGATGCTTTTTACTGGCCTCAAAAACCGGGCTGGACTTATCTGGAAGTAAATCAAAATGTTGAGCCCATATACATTTATAAAAAAACCGATTGGCAAGCGCTCAAAAACCAGCAAAAGCTGGATGAAACACATCAGTTTATAAAAAACCTGAACACGACAGAAACTAAAAGCAAAGTAGCAGATGTCGTTTTAGAAGAAGAGGTTTCGATTTGGTGGTTTTTTATCGGTTTTTTACTGGCTGCTGCCTTTTTATGGTACGAAGCCAGGATTTTGGCTGGTTAATAATTTGTTCAGCCGCCAAACGGAATGAAGGATCTGCCCTATCTGTAATTAAAAGCACTTTCCCTATAAAATCTCCCCCCATTCTGCTTTTGAAACTAAAATGTTATAATCAAATTTCCATTTTTAGCCACACAATTGGCTATATTGAAATCGTAAACTAACTAAACTCGACCAATTGAAACGAAAAGACTTCCTCTATTTATCCGGAATGGGTATGGGTGCGCTGCTTCTGCCCGACCTTTCTGCTTTCGGAACTCCGATAGACCCTTTACAGGCCTTAGACGGAGTAGATGTAAAAATTAAAAAAGAACTGGCAGATGTTGCACTAAATGCAGCAAAATCAAAAGGTGCAAGTTATGCTGATATCCGCATCGGGCGTTATCTTAATCAATTTGTGGCCACTCGTGAAAAACGGGTTCAAGGTGTAGCCAATACTGAATCGTATGGTGTGGGCATCCGTGTATTGGTTAATGGTTGCTGGGGTTTTGCCGCTACAAACAATGTAACTAAAGATGCCATTGCCAAAGCAGCTGAACAAGCAGTTGCGGTTGCAAAAGCCAATGCCAAAATACAGGGTGAACCGGTTCAACTGGCGCCCCAAAAAGGTTATGGAGAGGTAAGCTGGAAAACTCCCATCGAAATTAATGCCTTTGAAGTGCCGGTAAAAGAAAAGGTAGACCTGCTTTTAAATGTTAATGATGTGGCCATGCAAAACGGCGCCAATTTTGTAAATTCAGTCATTTTCGCGGTAAATGAGCAAAAATACTTCGCTTCTACCGATGGTTCTTACATCGATCAGGACGTGCACCGCATTTATCCCACTTTTAACGTCACCAAAGTCGACCGTGAATCGGGTAAATTTAAAACCCGTAACGCATTAAGTGCTCCTTCTGGCAAGGGCTACGAATACATGCACGCGCGACCTGAAGATAAAGTTACCGGTATTGTTACACGCTATAAAGGCCGTTACGATATGCTCGAAGATGTAAAGGAAGCAGCCCGTGTAGCTACAGAAAAAGTAAAAGCAAAATCCGTTGAACCAGGCAAATACGACCTGGTTTTAGATCCTTCGCACCTATGGTTAACCATTCATGAATCGGTTGGACATCCGACAGAATTAGACCGCGTTTTAGGTTATGAAGCCAATTATGCCGGAACGAGTTTCCTGACATTGGATAAATGGGAATCGAAAAAATTCAAATTTGGCAGCGATAAAGTAAACATTGTGGCCGATAAAACGCAGGTTGGATCGTTAGGTGCTGTAGGATATGATGATGAAGGTGTAAAATGCAAAAAATGGGATCTGATCAAAGACGGCATTTTGCTCAGTTACCAGGCCATCCGCGATCAGGCACATATTATTGGTTTAACCGAATCGAACGGCTGCTGTTACTCACAAGGCTGGGATGATGTTCAGTTTCAGCGTATGCCAAATGTTTCACTACAGCCGGGCAAAGAAAAACTAAGTGTGGATGAGATGATCAAAAATGTTGAAAAAGGCATTTACATCATCGGCGATGGAAGTTTCTCTATTGATCAGCAACGTTATAATTTTCAGTTTGGCGGACAGATTTTCTATGAAATTAAGCAAGGCAAAATTGTAGGTATGCTTAATGATGTGGCCTATCAGGCCAATACACAAGAATTCTGGAACTCTTGTAATGCCATTTGCGATGAAAGTGATTACCGTTTGGGTGGCTCGTTTAATGATGGAAAAGGCCAGCCTTCTCAAAGCAGTGCTGTTTCGCATGGCAGCGCCACCACCAGGTTTAATGGAGTTAATGTTATCAATACAGCAAGAAAAATATAATTATGGCCATATTAAGTAAAGAAGAAGCCCAGGCGATATTAAAAAAAGTAATCGGTTATTCGAAAGCCGATTTTTGTGAGGTAAGTTTAACCGGCGCTGATGGAGGTAACATCCGCTATGCCCGTAATGCCGTTTCTACCGCAGGCCAGATCAGTACCATGAGCTTAGGCGTAAGTTCCACTTTTGGAAAGAAAACCGGTTCTGCCACTATCAATGAATTCGATGATGCCTCTTTGCAAAAAGTAGTAAAGAGAGCAGAAGAGCTGGCCATGCTGGCGCCAGAGAATCCCGAATTTATGCCACCCCTAGGTCCACAAACCTTTGCAGAATCGAATACCTATAATGATAAAACAGCTGCTATTACCCCAGATACCCGGGCTGAAATGGTGGGTAAAAGTTTGAGCGTATCTAAAGCTGCGAACCTGGATGCTGCTGGTTTCCTTGAAAATGCTACCCGTTTCAATGCCATTATGAACTCGAAAGGTTTGTTTGCTTATAATAAAGGGACAAATGTTTCCTTTTCTGTTACAGTAAGAAACAAACAGGGAACAGGTTCTGGTTATGTAGAGCAGGATTTTAATGATCTGGATAAAATGGACACCCTTGCACTCAGTAAAATTGCGGCAAGCAAAGCCAATGGCTCGGCAGGGGCAAAAGCCATTGAGCCAGGAAAGTATACTGTAATTTTAGAGCCACTTGCTGCCAGCGATATTATTGGCAATATGTTTAGGGGCTTTGATGCCCGCAGTGCTGATGAAGGCCGGAGTTTTATGAGCAAAAAAGGCGGCGGTACACGTTTAGGCGAACAATTATTCTCCGAAAATGTGAATATCTATTCTGACCCGATGAATGCTGAAATTCCATCTGCTACATTTACCGGAGAAGGTTTGCCGGTAACCAGAACGCAATGGGTTGAAAAAGGAGTGGTGAAAAACCTGTCTTATTCTAGATACTGGGCCGCGCAAAAAAATGTCAAACCACTTCCTTTTAGCCGCAGCATGATCATTGAGGGAGGCAATCAATCATTGGAAGATTTAATCAAGAGCACGGAAAAAGGAATATTGGTAACACGCTTCTGGTATATCCGCTCAGTAGACCCGCAAACCTTATTATTGACTGGATTAACCCGTGATGGTACTTTTTACATTGAAAATGGCGAGATCAAATTCCCGATCAAGAATTTCAGGTTCAACGAGAGTCCCGTTATTATGCTGAACAATGTAGAAGCTTTGGGCAAGCCGGTGAGAACAGGAAGCGGATTGATCCCACCGATGAAAATCAGGGATTTTACATTCACTTCATTATCAGACGCGGTTTAAGTAGTGTCGTCCTCGACTGAAGTGCAACGGAATGGAGAGATCTATAACAGTAAATCTCTTTAAATAGATTTCTCCATTTTGCTACCGATGAAAAATCGGCAGCTAGTCGAAACGATATTTTTTAAGAATAATACCTATTTAACAACCACCATTCCCTAAGAAGGTCACCCTGAGCGGAGTCGAAGGGCATAAGTTAAATCATCTCGACTGAAGTGCAACGGAATGGAGAGATCTATAACAGAAAATCTCTTTAAATAGATTTCTCCGTTTCGCTACCGATGAAAAATCGGCAGCTACAGTCGAAATGACGATATTTTTTAACAATAATACCTATTTAACAACCAACATTCCCTCAGAAGGTCACCCTGAGCGGAGTCGAAGGGCATAAGTTAAATCGTCCTCTCGACTGAAGTGCAACGGAACGGAGAGATCTATAACAGTAAATCTCTTTAAATAGATTTCTTCGTTTCGCTACCGATGAAAAATCAGCAGCTACAGTCGAAATGATTGTTATGATAAAAACAAATTTTATGCAGCTATATTATAGTTATTTTTATAGCTGGTTTGATTTTTTATAACTGCAGCGACTCTCAGTGCTATTTTGTTTCTAACGGCATTGATTA